>Ga0335075_10000001_pt1 | contig 1118386 bp, 1079 predicted proteins | sample Lox_Sample_24_FD_206723 | JGI IMG/M metagenome (GOLD analysis project Ga0335075, IMG submission 206723) | Soil microbial communities from Loxahatchee National Wildlife Refuge, Florida, United States - Lox_Sample_2.4 | ecosystem: Environmental > Terrestrial > Soil > Wetlands | place: USA...
CAGGGTCGGAGCCGGGTCGAGGGACGGCGTCCAGACATCAGACCGGGCCATCTTGGTGTCCTCGGCCGGGATTTCGTCGAGACCCATCCAGGGTTCGGGCCCGAACCGACAACCAACGGCGCCTTGATGTCGCATACCGACACAACGGCGCCATCGGTTCCCCGAGGGTGCGCCACCGACGCCGGGATTCAGGTCTGGACGCCGTCCCTCGACCCGGCCCCGAAGCGGCGCAGGCACCCGCCCCGGACGCCGGCGGCCAGACCAGCCAACGCCGGCGTCGCCCACCCCTGCCCGCCGCTCTCGATGCCCAACCCACCAACGCCCCGCGCCACCACCCAACGCCCGGGCTGAGGCGCCACCCACGCCGGAGCCCCGCTACCCCCGCCGCATCAGCCGCCCGACCGCCGCCATCAGCTCGTCGGTGCGCTCGGCGCGCTGCGCCTCGTCGGTCTCCCCCATCACGCAGTGGGCGGCGTGCTGGTCCAGTAGGCCGAGCGCCACCTTGTCCAGCGCGGCCTGCACGGCGCTGATCTGGGTCAGGACGTCGATGCAGTAGCGGTCGTCCTCGACCATGCCCTCGATGCCGCGGACCTGGCCCTCGACGCGCCGCAGGCGCTTGAGCAGCTGGTCCTTGGAAGCCGTGTATCCACGCGTCTCGGACATGGCCTCAGGATACCGCCAGGGGGTACCGCGGCGGTAGGGTGCGCGCGTGCCCGCCGCCGCTCAGCCGATCTTCGACGGCCATCACGACGCGCTCACGCGCGAGGATCACGCCGGGCTCGTCACGGGCCGGGACGGCGGACACCTCGACCTGCCGCGCGCCGCGCGAGGCGGGCTGGTCGCGTCGATGTGGGCGATCTTCTGCCACGGCGAGGACACCAACCTGGACTTCACGGCGCAGCCCGGCGGCGGCTACGACATCCCGCTGGACCCCGAGGTCCCGCACGCGACCGCCGCGGCCGAGGCGACCGCCTACGCCGGGCGCCTGCTCGCGCTGGAGCGCGCCGGGCACCTCCGCGTCGCGCGCGGCGTCGCCGACCTCGACGCGGCCGCCGACGGCTCCGGCCCGCCGGCCGCGGTCATGCACCTGGAGGGCGCCGAGCCGATCGACACGACGCTCGAAGCGCTCGACGCGTGGCACGCGATGGGCCTGCGCTCGGTCGGCCCGGTCTGGTCGCGCCCCAACCGCTTCGGCCACGGCGTGCCGTTCCGCTTCCCGTCCTCGCCCGACACCGGCGAGGGCCTGACCGCCGCCGGCCGCGCGCTGGTGGCCAAGTGCGAGGCCTTGAAGATCGCCGTCGACGTCAGCCACCTCAACGCGCGCGGGTTCTGGGACGTCGCCGAGCTCACCGGCCGCCCGGTGATCGCCACGCACTGCGGCGCGCACGCGGTCGCGCCCGCGTCGCGCAACCTGACCGACGAGCAACTCGATGCCATCGGGAACTCGAACGGCATCGTCGGCATCCCCTACATCGTGGACTTCCTGCGCCCCGACGGCGACATGAACCCCGACACGCCGCTGACGACGGTCGTCGCCCATGTGCGACATGTCGCCGACCGCATCGGCGTCGACCACGTCGGCTTCGGCTCGGACTTCGACGGCGGCGTCATCCCCGAGGCGATCGGCGACGCCGCCGGCCTCCCCGGGCTCCTCGCCGCGCTGGCCGACGACGGCTTCACGCCCGAGGAGATCGCCAAGATCGCCTGGGGCAACTGGCGGCGCGTGCTGGCCGCCGCCTGGGCGTAGCGCTCAGTAGCCCAGCACCGGCTGCGCCGACGACGGCCGCCCCAGCCGGAGGTCGAGCGTCGCGATCGCGTCCGGGACCTCCTCGGGCCGCACGCCGTGCGAGTACAGGAAGCCCTGGCCGACGTCGCAGCCGAGGCTCTCGACGACGTCCGCCTGCATCGACGTCTCGATCCCCTCGGCGACGACCGTGAAGCCCAGCGCCCGCGCCATGTCGCAGACCGCGCGGACGATCGCCGCCGCCTGGCGCGAGGCGGCCAGCGACGTGATGAACCCGCGGTCGAGCTTGAGCACGTCCAGCGGCAGGTCGCGCAGGCAGGCCAGCGAGGACTGCCCGACGCCGAAGTCGTCCAGCGCGATCCGCACGCCCGCGGCGCTCAGCGCGTCCAGCGTGGCGTTGGCGACGGCCGGGTCGTCCATCACCGCCGACTCGGTGACCTCGATCACCAGCTGCTCGGCGGGAAGGCCGCGCTCGGTCAGCGCCGCGAAGATCTCGTCGGCCAGCCCCGGCCGCGACAGCTGCACGCGCGAGACGTTGACCGACATGGACATGTCGCCCATCGGCAGCCCGGCGTCGCGCCAGCGGCGCAGCTGGTCCAGCGCCTCGTGCAGGACCCAGCGCCCGAGCGGCTCGATCAGCCCGTGCTGCTCGGCCAGCGGGATGAAGCGTCCCGGCCCGATCTCGCCGCGCTCGGGATGCGTCCAGCGCACGAGCGCCTCGAACGACGTCGCCCGGCGGGCGTCGAAGCCGATCATCGGCTGGTAGACCAGGCGCAGGCCGCCGTGCTCGATCGCGCCGCGCAGCTCGTGGGTCAGCGCGACGCGCTCGACGGTCTCGGCGCGCATGTGGTCGTCGAAGATCTCGTAGGTGCCGTGCCCGCCGCGCTTGGCGCGGTACATCGCGACGCCGGCGTCGCGGACCAGGTCCTCCGCGTCGATCACCGCGCCCGGCCCGGCCAGCGCGATGCCGACCGACGCCGACGACCGCAGCTCGACGCCCGCGACGTCCAGCGGCCAGGAGATGACGTCCAGCAGGCGCTCGGCGATGGCCACCGACTCGGTGACCTCGTCCAGCCCTTCGCAGAGGACGGCGAACTCGTCGCCGGCGAGGCGCGCGAGCGTGTCGGACGGGCGCAGCGCCTCCGACAGCCGCGGCGCGAGCGCGCGCAGCAGCGTGTCGCCGGCGCCGTGGCCGAGCGAGTCGTTGACGCCCTTGAAGTCGTCGAGGTCGACGTAGAGCACCGCGACCCAGCCCGCGGCGCGGCGGCGGTGGCGCGCCAGCGCGAGGCGCAGGCGGTCCAGGAGCAGCGCGCGGTTGGGTAGCTGCGTCAGCGGGTCGTGCAGCGCCTGGTGGCGGACGCTGCGCTCGGCGGCCAGGCGGCGCAGCGCGCCGGTCAGGACGTTGGCGACCGAGTGCAGGAACGCGAGGTCGTCGTCGCCGAACGCGCACGGCTCGTCGGCGTACATGCCGAGGACGCTGTGCGGCGCGTCGCCCTCGCCGGCGACCGGGACCGCGATGCCCGAGGCGATCCCGCGCGCGATCAGGTCGGCGGCGTCGAAGCGGGTCTCGGTGGAGGTGTCGGGGACGACGACCGGGCCGCGGCGCGAGAGCGTGTGCCGGGCGTGCGCCGGATCGAGCCGGGCGCCGGCGGCGTGGACGAGGCCGTCGCCGTCGTCGCCGTCGGAGACCGTCGCGAGGCCGGCGAGCGGGACGCCGAGCGCCTCGGTGATCGTGGCGACGGTCGCGCGGGCGAGCGCGTCGAGGTCCTGCTCGGTGATCGCGCGCTGGGAGAGCCGGGCGACCGCGTCCTGCTGGGCGGCGCGGCGGCGCGCGGCCTCCTCGGCGGCGCGGCGGGCGGTGATGTCCTCCAGCTGGCCGATGGCGTACAGCGGCGCGCCGTCGGCGTCGCGGACGAGCGAGATCGTCGTCGCGCCCCACAGCGTGGTGCCGTCGCCGCGCCGGTAGCGGCGGTCGCGCTTGTAGCGGTCGATCGCGCCGGAGGCCAGGCGGGTGAAGTCGTCGGCGCGCGCGCCGGCGTCGTCGGGATGGGAGACCGCGAGTATCCCGCGGCCCGCCAGCAGCGTCTCCTCGTCGATCCCGAGCAGGTGCGCCAGCTCGCGGTTGACCCGCAGCAGCTTGCCGTCGAGGCCGACGATGGCCATGCCGACGCCCGCCTCCTCGAAGGCGACGCGGAAACGCGTCTCCGCCTCCTGCAGCGGCCCGGACGCGGACTCCGGTGTGGGGACGTGATCCACCAGATGTGGTAGTCGGTCGTCCCTCTTGAGTCTGTAGCGATGAGCGAGACGACCGTTCGACTGCCCGACGGCACGCCCGTCCTGATCCGGCCCCTGACCAGCGAGGACGGCGCCGAGCTGCGCCGCGGCCTGGAGCACCTCTCGCCGCGCTCCGCCTACCGCCGGTTCCTCGGGACGCCGCCGTCGCCGACCTCGGCGACCGTGCGCTACCTCACCGACGTCGACCACGTCAACCACGAGGCCTTGGGCGCCTCCGACCCCGCGTCGGGCCACGGCATCGCCGTCGCCCGCTTCGTCCGCGACCACGCCGACCCCTCCCGCGCCGAGCTGGCGATCGCCATCGCCGACGCCTGGCAGCGCCGCGGGCTCGGCACCCTGCTCCTCGACGCCCTCGCCACCCGCGCCCGCGCCGTCGGGATCACCACCCTCACCGGCCTCGTCCTGGCCGACAACACCGGGATGCTCAAGCTCTTCGACCACCTCGGCCCTACGCGCCGGCAACCGGCCGGCGCGGGAACCGTGGAGGTCGAGGCCGACCTGAAGGCCTAGCTCAGCTTGATCATCCCGTGCTTGACGCGGGTGTAGTCCTCGAGCGAGTAGATGGACAGGTCCTTGCCGTAGCCGGACTCCTTGAAGCCGCCGTGGGGCATCTCGGAGAGGAAGGGCAGGTGGTCGTTGACCCAGACGCAGCCGAAGTCGAGCTGCCGGATCGCGTTCATGGCGTTGGCGACGTCGCGGGTCCAGACGGAGGCGGCGAGGCCGTAGGGGACGTCGTTGGCCAACGTGATGGCGTTGGTCGCGAAGTCGTCGACGCGCTGGACGGTGACGACCGGGCCGAAGACCTCGGACTGGACGATCTCGTCGGCCTGGCCGACGCCCGCCACGATCGTCGGCTGCACGAAGAACCCGGTGTCGCGGCCGGCCGCGCCGCCGGTGAGGACCTCAGCGCCGGAGGAGGTCGCGCGGTCCAGGAAGCCGAGGACGCGCTCCTGCTGGCGGGCGCTGATGACCGGGCCCATCTCGACCTGGTCGCCCTCGGCGGGGTCGCCGACGACCAGCGAGGACGCGGCGGCGACCAGCTCCTCCAGCACGGCGTCGTAGATCTCCGGCGCCACCAGCACGCGCGAGGCCGCCGTGCAGTCCTGGCCGGAGTTCAGGAACGACGCCACGCGCAGCCCCTCGGCGACGGCCTTCGGATCGGCGTCCGGGAAGACGACGACCGGCGCCTTGCCGCCCAGCTCCAGGTGCACGCGCTTCAGCGTGTCCGCCGCGCTGCGCGCGATGTTCTTGCCCGTGCCCACCGAGCCCGTCAAGGACACCAACGAGATCTCGGGGTGCTCGACGATGTGCTGCCCCACCCCGGGCCCGTCGCCGGTGATGACGTTCAGCACGCCCGGCGGCAGGACCTCCGCCACCAGCTCGGCGTAGCGCAGCGTCGAGACCGGCGTCAGCTCCGACGGCTTCAACACCACCACGTTGCCCGCCGCCAGCGCCGGGGCGATCTTCCAGATCGCCATCATCAACGGGTAGTTCCACGGCGCGATCTGGCCGACGATCCCCAGCGGCTCGCGCCGCACGAACGACGTGTAGCCCTCGCCGTACTCGCCCGTCGCCTGCCCCTGCATCGTCCGCGCCGCGCCCGCGAAGAAGCGCAGCTCGTCGGAGCAGATCGGCATCTCCTCGGCCGCCAGCGCGTTCGGCTTGCCGACGTTGGCGATCTCCAGCGCCGCCAGCTCCTCGGCGTGGCGGTCGAGCACGTCGGCCATCGCCAGCAACAGCTCCTGGCGCTTGGCCGGGATCGTGTCGCGGAACGCGATCCGCGCCTCGCGCGCGGCCGCGACCGCCCGCGCGACATCCGCCGCGCCGCCCTCCGGCACCCGCGCGATGACCTCGCCCGGCGCCGGGTTCAGGATCTCGCGCGTGGCGCCCTCGACGGCGCCGACGATCTCGCCCCCGACGAGGTTGCCGAACGTGCGGACGTCCGTCGCGCTCATCAGGCGACCCCCGCCGCGGCCGAGCCGACGTCCATGTGGACGCCCGCGTCGCCGAGCACGTCGCGCAGGCGCGCGACGATGTCGTCGAGCACCGCCTTGTCGCTGATCAGCGGCGGCGCGATCTGCAGGACCGCGTCGCCGCGGTCGTCGGCGCGCGCGATCACGCCCGCCTCGCGCAGGCGGCCGGGCAGGAAGCCGCGCAGCAGCTTGTCGCGCTCGGCCTGGTCGAAGCGCGTGTCGTCCTCGTCCTTGACCAGCTCCATCGCCCAGAAGAAGCCGTCGCCGCGCACGTCGCCGACGATCGGCAGCTCCAACAGCGTGGACAACCGCTCGGCCAGGTACGGCGTCAGCTCGCGCACGTTCTCCAGGACGCCGTCGCGCTCGAAGATCTCCATGTTCTTCAGCGCGACCGTCGCCGCCAGCGGGTGACCGCCGAACGTGATGCCGTGCCGGAACACCGCGCCGGTCTCGACGATCGGCGCGACCACGCCGTCGCGCGCGAGCACCGCGCCCATCGGGGCGTAGGCGGACGTCAGGCCCTTGGCCAAGGACACCAGGTCGACCGTGATGCCCTCGCGCCCGGACGCGACCCACTCGCCCAGCCGGCCGCAGCCGGCGATGACCTCGTCGGCCATCAACAACGCGCCGTACTTGTCCGCCAACGCCCGCAGGCCCTTCCAGTAGCCGCGCGGCGCCACCAGGCAGCCGCCGGCGTTCTGGACCGGCTCGGCGATGATCAGCGCGACCTCGTCGGGCCCGGCCGCGACGATCGCGTCCTCCATCTCCGCCAGCAACGTGGCGGTGAACGCGTCCTCGTCGGTCACGCGGCCCCCGTCGGGCCCGCCGCGGAACATGTTGGTGTTGCTGACGTGCGTGACGTCGATCGGCGCCGGCGCGAACGGCTCCTTGAACTTCGGCACGCCGGTGAACGACAGCGCCCCCAGCGTCACGCCGTGGTAGGCGATGTGGCGCGCGATCGCCTTCTTGCGCCGCGGCTGGCCGATCGCCAGGAAGTGCTCGCGGCAGAGCTTCCACGCGGCCTCGACCGCCTCGGACCCGCCGCTGGTGAAGAACACGCGGTTGAGGTCGCCCGGGGCGACCTCGGCCAGCTTGGCCGCCAGCTCGATCGACGGCGGGTGCGCCGTCCCCCAGTTGGTGTTGAACGCCAGCGTGCTCAGCTGCGACGCGACCGCCGCGCCGATCTCCTCGCCGTAGGAGTAGCCCAACTGCGAGCAGAACAGCGACGACAGGGCGTCGACGTACTTGTTGCCCTTGGTGTCGAAGACGTAGGGCCCCTCGCCGCGCTCCAGGACGAGCAGGTCGTCGATCGACTGCTTGGAGAAGTGCAGCAGCAGGTGCTCCTGGGCCGCCTGCTGGAGCTCGTCGTGCGTCATGCCGCCCATCGTGAGGTGACCACCTTCTTGCGGGTGTAGAACTCGACCGCGTCGCGGCCGTTGGCGTGGAGGTCCCCGTCGATGGAGTCCTTCCAGCCGCTGAACGGGAACCAGGCGACCGGCGCCGCCACGCCGACGTTCACGCCGACCATGCCGGCCTCGACGCCGTAGCGGTAGGCGCGCGCCGCGCCGCCGGACTCGGTGAAGATCACCGACGCGTTGCCGTAGCGCGACGAGTTGACGAAGGCGATGGCCTCGTCGAGGTCGGCGGCGCGCACGAGCGTCAGCACCGGTCCGAACAGCTCGTCGGTGATGACCTTGTGGCCCTCCGGGGCGTCGTCGATGATCGTCGGCGCCAGCGTGCAGCCGCCCGGGCCCGCGTCGCCGCGGCCGTCGAGGACGATCGTCGCGCCGTCGGCCTCCGCGCCGTCGATGTCGCGCACGATCCGCTCGCGCTGCGCCGGGGAGACGACCGGGCAGACGTCGGTCGCCGGGTCCAGGCCCGCGCCGGTCTTCAGCGCGGCGGCGGCCTCGACGATCCGGTCGCGCGCGGCGTCCTGCTCCTCGCGGGTGCCGACGAGCACGGCCAGCGATCCGGCCAGGCAGCGCTGGCCCGCCGCGCCGAACGCGCTGCCCATCACGCCGCCGGCCATGAGCTTGGGGTCGGCGTCGGGCATGACGACCATCGAGTTCTTCGCGCCGCCCAGCGCCTGCACGCGCTTGCCGTGCTCGGCCGCGCGGGTCGCGACGTAGCGGGCGGTCTTCGCGGACCCGACGAACGAGATCGCGTCGACGCCCGGGTGCTCCAGCAGCCCGTTGACGACGTCGTGCGCGCCGTGGACGAGGTTGATCAGGCCCTCGGGGAACGCGCCGGTCGCGTTGGCCAGCTCGACGATCCGCTCGCCGGCCAGCGGGTCCTGCTCGGAGGGCTTCAAGATGAAGGCGTTGCCCGCCGCCACCGCGTAGGGCAGGAACCACAGCGGGATCATCGCCGGGAAGTTGAAGGGGGTGATCGCCGCGACGACGCCGACCGGCTGGCGCACCAGCTCGACGTCCACGCCGGTCGCCACGCCCTCCAGGTTCTCGCCCTTGAGCAGGTGCGGGATCGCGATCGCGGCCTCGCAGGACTCGATCCCGCGGCCGACCTCGGCCGACGCGTCGTCCAGCGTCTTGCCCATGTCGCGCGCGACCAGCTCGGCCAGCTCGTCGCGGTGCTCGTTCAGGACGTCGCGCAGCGCCATCACGGCGCGGGCGCGGACCATCGGCGAGGTGCGCCGCCAGCCCGGCAGCGCGGCGCGCGCGGCGGCGACCGCGGCGTCGACGTCGGCGGCGTTCGAGAGCGGGACGTTGGCCAGCAGCTCGCCGCTGGCCGGATCGCGGTCTTCGAGCGTCTCGGCGCCGGACGCCGGAGCCCAGGCGCCGCCGATGTGGTTGGCGAGCGTGCGGACGTCGGTTGAGGTGGGGACGGCGGTCATCTCCCACAGGCTCCCGCTCGACCCCTCGGGCGCGCAATGGGCGTCCCGTCCCAAGCTGGGCGCCCGCGACAGACACAACGTCTAGTCGTCCAGCTGGCGCCGTGCCTGGACCGCGAGCTGGAGGTCCAACAGCGTCCGCGGGTCGGACACGTCGCGGCCCAGGACGTCCTCCAGGCGCTTGAGGCGGTCGTACAGCGCCTGGCGGTTGAGGTGCAGCGCCCGCGCGGTCTCGGCCTTGCGGCCACCGTTGGCGCACAGCGCCTCCAGCGTCGGCAGCAGCGCGTGCTTGCGCCGCGCGTCGTGGGCGATCACCGGCCCGAGCGTGCGCTCGACGTACTCGGCCAGCTCGTCGCGGTCGCGCCAGCGCCACAGCAGGCGGTCCAGGCCCATCGCCGTCGCGTCGTGCCAGGCGCGGGGCGCCAGCCGGACGGCGGCCGCGGCGGAGTCGGCCGCCTCGCGCAGGCCCGCCCCCACCCCGTCCCAGCCGGAGACCGCCGGGCCGACGGCCACGATCGCGTCGTCGCCCAGCGCGTCCGCGACGCGGTCGGCCGTGGCGCCGCGGTCGCCGGCGTCGCGCAGCGCGAGCACGATCAGCAGCGCGTTCCCCGCCGGGTCGGCGCCGATCAGCGCCGGCGTCCCCGGCCCCTCGACGGCCCGCGCGTCGCCGCCGCGCGCCACGATCGGCAGCAGCGCCGCCGCGGCGCCGTCGGCGAAGCCCAGCGCCCGCGCCCGCGCGGCGGCGGCCTCCGGCTCCAGGCGCCCGGCCATCAGCTCGCCGAGCAGGTCGCCGCGCCCGCGCGCCAGCAGCTCCTCCTCCTGGCGGGCGCGCAGCAGCGCCAGCGCGACGATCCCGGCCGCGCGCTCGACGGCGAGCGGCGCGAAGGCGTCCACCGGCGCGTCCACCGGCAGCACGACCAGCCGGCCGCCGCCCGCCACCGGCGCGACCACGCCGACGCCCGCCGCGCCGCCCGCGGCCTGCGTCCAGACCGAGATCGGATCGCCGCCCGACGGCCCGGCCGCGTGGTGCAGCAGGCGCCCGTCGGCGGCCTCCAGGAACACCGGGTTGGCGACCGCGGAGGCCAGGAGCGCGAGCACGTCCGGGATCCCGCCGCCGTCGACCATCACCTCGGTGAACGCGGTCTGCAGCTCCTCGGCGCGGCGCAGCAGGTCGTAGTGGCGGTTGACGATCTCGGTGTGGATCGCCTCGGTGACCGCGACGAACGGCACCGCGGCGTGCAGCTCGACGAGCGGCAGCCCCGCCTGCTCGGCGGCGGCCACCAGCGCGTCGGGCAGCCGGCGCTCGTAGGTGTGGCCCAGCTCGATGACGAGCGCCGCGACCTCGCGCGCGGCCAGCGCGGCGACGAACCGCCGCTGGTCGGCGGCCCGCGGGCCGATGCCCATCCCGGTCGTCAGCAGCAGCTCGCCTCCGCGCAGCAGCGAGGCCATGTTGGGGACCTCGCCCGCGTGCACCCAGCGGATCGGCCGCGCCAGCCCGCCCGCGCCCGCCACGACCTCGGGCAGCCCGCGTCGCAGCGCCGGGAGCCCGAGCGCGGCGGCGACCGTGATGCGCGGCGCGGGAGCCGACATGTACGTCTACGCGTTCACCTAGATGTTGTCGCCCCCGAACGCCTCGGCGACCGAGTCGTCGGTGAAGATCCGGCGGATCGTGTCGGCCAGCAGGTCGGCGGACGACACCACGCGCACCACGTCCGGCGCGTCGTCGGGCAGCGGCACGGTGTCGGTGACCAGCAGCTCGTCCAGTCCCATGGCGTCGACGGCCTCCGGCGTGCCGGGGCTCAGCACGGGGTGCGTGGCGACCGCGCGGATCGCGCGGGCGTCGGCGTCGCGCAGCGCGCGCACCGCGGCGCCCAGCGTGCGGCCCGTGTCGATGATGTCGTCGACGACGATCGCGCAGCGCCCCGCGACGTCGCCGATCACGCGGTGGCTCGGGTTGCCGGCCTCGGGGTCGAGGATCGCCAGCTCGGTGCCCAACATGGTGGAGAACTTCTTGGCGAGCTTCACGCGGCCGGCGTCGGGCGCGACGACGACCGCGTCGGCGGGCAGCTCGTCGCGCAGCGCGTCGGCCAGCGAGTGCACGGCGGTCATGTGGTCGACCGGCACGCGGAAGAACCCCTGCGACTGGCCGGTGTGCAGGTCGACGGTGAGGACGCGGTCGACGCCGACGGACTCGAGCATCTTCGCGACCGCCCGCGCGCTGATCGGCTCGCGCAGCCGCGACTTCATGTCCTGGCGCGAGTACCCGAACCACGGGATGACGGCGATCACGCGGTGCGCGGAGGCGCCGACCGCCGCGTCGACGAGCAGGATCAGCTCCATCAGCGCGTCGTTGAGCGTCAGCGCCCCGTCGCGCGAGGAGGCCAGCGATTGCACCAGGAACACGTCGGCGCCGCGGACCGACTCCTCGAACCGGCAGTACATCTCGCCGTTGGCGTAGGTCTGCAGGTCCACCGGACCCATCTCGACGCCGAGGCGGCCGGAGATCGCCTCGGCCAGCGCGGGCGAGCTGCGCCCCGCGAAGAGCATCAGGCGCTTGTCATAGTCCAGGGGAAGGTGGGTCGTCACGGCGTCCGCGATTGTGTCAAGGCGCTCGCCCGGACCCATCGCCGGTCTTTTCGGTGCATCTTCGTGCAGGTTTTCTGCACAAAGCTGTTGCAGGATCGGGACAGGCCGTTTGAAGCGCGCGCGACGCGGAACGCTTCGGAGTCACATGCCGCGCACGAACGTCCTCTCCGCCCGGCCGACCACGCACCCGCTGCTCAACCACGTCGCGCGCCACGCCTGCCGCACGGCCACGTGCGCGGCGGTGGCGATCACCCGCTGCCCCGGCCACGGCGCCGAGGCCGACCACGAGCTGCTGGCGCTCGCCGGCGCGGCGGACGCGCTCGACGACCTCGTCGTCCCCGAACGCCACGCGCTGGGCGACGGCGAGCCCGTCGTCGCCCGCGACAGCGCCCACGCGCTGCTGACGCTCGACGCGCCCGCCTGGGGCGCGCTCACGCTCGTGCGCCCGCGGATGCGCCGCGGCCGCGCGCTGCACGAGGCCGTCGAGGACCTCGCCGCGCTGGCCGCCGAGGCGCTGCGCGCCGCCGAGGCCGAGCGCCGGCTGGCGCGGACGCTGGAGGCGTCGGTCGGCTCGCTGGCCGCGCTGCTGGACCTGCGCGACGGCTACACCGGCCGCCACAGCTCGACGGTCGTCGACCTCTGCGAGCAGGTCGCCCGCCGGGTCGGCGTCACCGGCGCCGAGCTCGGCCACCTGCGCATCGCGGCCCACCTGCACGACCTCGGCAAGATCGGCGTGCCCGACCAGATCCTGCACAAGCCCGGGCCGCTGGACGACGCCGAGTGGTCGATCATGCGCGAGCACCCGGTCTGGGGCGCCCGCGCGCTGGAGGCGATCCCGGAGTTCCGCGAGGCCTCGCGGGCCGTGCGACACCACCACGAGCGCTGGGACGGCGCCGGCTACCCCGACGGCCTGGCGGGCGAGGCGATCCCGATCGGCGCGCGCGTCATCGCGGTGTGCGACGCCTACGAGGCCATGACCTCGCACCGCCCCTATCGCGAGGCGCTCCCGGAGCCGCTGGCGCGCGAGCGGATCGTCGCGGGGACCGGCTCGCACTTCGACCCGGCCGCGACCTGGGGGCTGCTGGACGCGCTGGCCGCCTAGGCTCGCCGACGCCGTATTAGGGAGGCCTACGACCCGGCCGGCCACCTGTTAGGGTGGCCTAACGCATGGCCGCCGCCACCGCCACCGCCGCCGACGCCCGCCCGTTCCCCCTCCACACCGGGATCGCGACCGTCACGGCCGTCGAGCGGATCACGCCGAAGATGGCGCGGATCACGCTGGGCGGCGACGCGGTCGCCGGCTTCCCCGACGAGCAGCCCGGCGAGATCCTCACGCTGATCTGGCCCGCCGCCGGCGCGACCGAGCCGGTGATGCCGCTGGAGGGCTGGCGCTACCCGCCCGGCACGCCCGAGCAGCACGCCCGCAACTACACGATCCGCCGCTACGACCGGCAGGCGCCGAGCGTGACGATCGACCTCGTGCTGCACGGCGACGACGCCCCCGCCTCGCGCTGGGGCGGCCGCGTGCGCCCGGGCGACACGATCGGCGTCGCCGGCCCGCGCGTGCACTTCTTCGACGACCCCGAGGCCGACTACACGCTGCTGGCCGGCGACGAGACCGCGCTGCCGTCGATCGCCGCGACGCTCGAGCGCCTGCCCGCCGGCCACCGCGCGTTGGCCTACATCGAGGTCGCCGACGCGCGGGAGCGCCAGCCGCTGGCGCCGCGCTGCGCGGCCGAGGTCGTCTGGATCCACCGCGACGGCGCGCCCGCCGGGCGCTGCCCGAAGCTGCTGGACGCGCTGCGCGCCGCGACGCTCCCGCCCGGCCGCGCGAAGGTCTGGGTCGCCGGCGAGTCGCTGGCCGTCCGCGGGCTGCGCGAGCACCTGCGCGACGAGCGCGGGCTGACGTTCGGCCCGATGCAGGCGATCGGCTACTGGAAGCACCGCCAGACGCCGGACGACGTCGACCTCGACGGCTGACGTGACGCTCCGGAGGTCCACGCCGACCCGCGCGGCCGGGCTGCTGGTCGCCCTCGCGGCGCTCGCGCTCGTCGTGCTGCTGTCGATCTCGGTCGGCGCCAAGCCGATCCCGCCGCACCGCGTCTGGGAGCTGCTGTTCCACGACGACGGCTCGCAGGACGCGATCGTCGTGCACGACCTGCGGATCCCGCGCACCGTGTTGGGGCTGTTGGTCGGCGCGGCGCTCGGCGTCGCGGGCGCGCTGATGCAGGCGCTGACGCGCAACCCGCTGGCCGACCCAGGGTTGTTGGGGATCAACGCGGGCGCGGCGACCGCGATCGTCCTCGGCGTCGCGCTGCTGGGCGTGACGTCGGCGACCGGGTACGTCTGGTTCGGCTTCGCGGGCGCGGCGCTGGCCTCGGTCATCGTCTACGGGATCGGCGCGCAGGGGCGCTCGGGCGCCACGCCGGTGCGGCTCGCGCTGGCCGGGACGGCGGTGACCGCCGCGCTGGGCGCGGTCGTCAACGGCATCACGATCGTCGACACGCGGGTGCTGGAGCGCTACCGCTTCTGGGTCGTCGGCGCGCTCGGCGGCCACGACACCGACACGATCCGGCAGGTCGCGCCGTTCATGGTGGTGGGGTTGCTCCTGGCGCTGGCGCTGGCCCGCCCGCTGAACGCGCTGGCGCTCGGCGAGGACGCCGGCCGCGCGCTCGGCGCGCACGTCGGCCGCACGCGCGTCGCGGGCGCGGCGGCGGTCACGCTGCTGTGCGGCGCGGCGACCGCGGCGGCCGGCCCGATCGTGTTCATCGGGTTGACCGTCCCCCACGTCGCCCGCGCGCTCTGCGGTCCCGACCAGCGCTGGGTCCTGCCCTACTCCGCCGTGCTCGCCCCGGTCTTCCTGCTCACCGCCGACGTCCTGGGCCGGGTGATCGACCGTCCCGGCGAGATCGAGGTCGGCGTCGTGTGCGCGTTCCTCGGCGGTCCCGTCTTCGTCGCGCTGATCCGCCGCCGACGGATCGCCCAGCTGTGATCGCCACGGCTCCGGCCCAACGCGGCGCCGCCGCCCTGGCCGCGGTCCGCCGCGCGGCGCCGCGCCGGACGCTCGGCGTCTGCGGCGGGCTGACGCTCGCGGTCCTGGCGCTGCTGGTCGTCGCGGTCGGCACCGGCGACTACCCGATCGCGCCGCTGGACGTGGTCAAGGCGCTGGTCGGCCAGGGCGACAGCGCGACGTCGTTCGTCGTCGAGACGCTGCGGCTGCCGCGCGCGCTGACCGCGCTGCTGGCCGGCGCGGCGCTGGGCGCCGCGGGCGCGATCTTCCAGTCGGTGTCGCGCAACCCGCTCGGCTCGCCCGACATCATCGGGTTCACCGCGGGCTCCTCGGCGGCCGCGGTGTTCGAGATCACGGTCATCGGCGGCGGGACCGTGGCGGTCGCGGCCGGCTCGATGATCGGCGGCCTGCTGACGGCGCTGGCCGTGTACGGGTTGGCCTTCCGCGACGGCGTGCAGGGCTACCGCCTGGTGTTGGTCGGCATCGGCATCAGCGCGATGTTGGAGGCCTTGGTCAACTACCTGCTGACGCGGGCCAAGATCGAGGACGTCCAGGCGGCGTCGGTGTGGCTGACCGGCTCGCTGAACGGCCGCGGCTGGGAGCACGTCTGGCCGACGCTGGCCGCCCTCGGCGTGCTCCTGCCCGCCTGCGCGCTGCTGCAGCGCGACCTCAAGATGGTGGAGATGGGCGACGACACCGCCAAGGCGCTCGGCGTCTCGGTGGAGCGGTCGCGGTTGTCCAACATCGTGGTCGGCGTGCTGCTGACGGCGGTCGCGACCGCCGCGTGCGGCCCGGTCGCGTTCGTGGCGCTGACCGCGCCGCAGATCGCGCGGCGGCTGACCGGCGCGACCGGCCCCGGCGTGATGACCGCCGCGATGATGGGCGCGGCGCTGATGCTGGCCTCCGACGTGCTCGCGCAGCGGCTGTTCCCGTCGACCCCGCTGCCGGTCGGCGTCGTCACCGGCGCACTCGGCGGGCTGTACCTGATCTGGCTGTTGGCCCTCGAGGCCCGGAGGGGACGCGCATGACCCGGCTGCTCGGCGAGCGATTGACCTTGTCCTACGACGACCGCACGGTCGCGGCCGACCTCGACGTGACGATCCCCGACGGGTCGTTCACGGTCGTCGTCGGCCCCAACGCGTGCGGCAAGTCCACCATGTTGCGCGCGCTGGCGCGGATGATCAAGCCGCGCGAGGGCCAAGTGCTGTTGGACGGCCACGCGATCACGTCGCTGCCGTCCAAGGAGGTCGCGCGGCGGCTCGGGCTGCTGCCGCAGTCCTCGATCGCGCCGGACGCGATCACGGTCGCCGACCTGGTCGCGCGCGGCCGCTACCCGCACCAGGGCCTGCTGCGGCAGTGGTCGCCGCGGGACGAGGAGGCGGTGTCCGCGGCGATGGCCGCCACGCGCGTGGGCGACCTGGCCGACCGGCACGTCGACGAGCTGTCCGGCGGCCAGCGCCAGCGCGTCTGGCTGGCGATGGCGCTCGCGCAGGAGACGCCGCTGCTGCTGCTCGACGAGCCGACGACGTTCCTGGACATCACCCACCAGATCGAGGTCCTGGACCTGTGCGCGGAGCTGCACGAGGACCAGGGCCGGACGCTGGTGGCCGTCCTGCACGACCTCAACCACGCGTGCCGGTACGCGACGCACCTGATCGCCATGCGCGAGGGCGCGATCGTCGCCGAGGGCGACCCGCGGACGATCGTCGACGCCGACCTGGTCGAGGCCGTCTTCGGCCTGCGCTGCCGGGTCGTCGACGACCCCGAGACGGGGACGCCGCTCGTCGTGCCGGCGGCGCGGCGGCGCGCGGGCGCGGCCTCCTCGTCCTCCTGAGAGCCTCATGATGAACAAGAAGAAGCCCCTCCCCCTCCTGCTGCTCGCCGTCCTGGCGCTCGCCCTGGCGGCGTGCGGCTCGTCGGACGACGACGGCAGCAGCTCCTCCAAGGCCACCACCTCCTCGGGCGCCTACCCCGTCTCGCTGACCGGCGCCTTCGGCACGACCACGATCGACCACGCGCCGTCGCGCGTCGTCACGCTCGGCTGGAGCGACCAGGACGTCGTGCTCGCGCTCGGCGTCAAGCCGGTCGGCGTGTTCGACATCGGCCCCGACTTCCCGCAGGGCGTCGGCCCGTGGGGCGCCGAGCAGATCGGCGACGCCAAGCCGGAGAAGCTGTCGATCGCCGACGGCATCCCGTTCGAGAAGATCGCCGCGCTGCGCCCCGACCTCGTCATCGCCGTCCAGAGCGGCGTGACCGAGGACGACTTCGCCAAGCTGTCGAAGATCGCGCCGACCGTCACCTACAACAAGGGCGCCGGCCTGTACACGACGCCGTGGGACGAGCAGGCGAAGATCATCGGCCAGGCGCTCGGGCAGCCCGAGAAGGCCCAGCGGCTGGTCGACGCCACCAACAAGGCGTTGGACAAGGCCAAGGCCGACCACCCCGACATCCAGGGCAAGACCTTCAGCTACACGGCGCGCCAGGAGGCGTCGCAGGTCGCGGTGTACACGCCGAGCGACCTGCGGATCAAGTTCCTGGAGGACCTCGGGATGAAGCTGTCGTCCGGTCAGCGGCAGGTCGCCAAGGGCGAGCAGTTCTTCGCCAACGTCAGCTACGAGCGCCTCGGCCTGCTCGACGCCGACGTGTTCGTCTCGTGGTTCAACACCGACAAGGACCGCAAGTCCTTCACCTCGCGTCCCGGCTTCCAGGACCTCGACGTCATCCAGCACGGCGGCTTCGTGCCGCTGACGCTCGTCGAGGCCCAGGCGCAGGGCGCGCCGACCGTGCTGTCGATCCCGTGGGCGATCGACCACGTCGTGCCGCTGATCGAGCAGGGCCTCAGGGGTGAGGGGCCGAAGGCGTAGCGATCGCCCGCCGTCGCCGGTAGCGTGCGCGCCATGCCCGAACTGGAGCTGACGCGCGCGCCCGGCGACAAGAAGCTGTACGTGCTGGAGGGCGTCGGCTCGCTGCGCCTGCGCGGCTGGTTCAGCCGCTCCGCCTCCGCCGAGACCGCCGTCGGCGACCGCTCCTGGGAGCTGGCCCAACGCGGCGTCTTCCACACCGTGATCGAGGCCTACGACGCCGCCGGCACGCCGGTCGGCGCCTACGAGCCCCGTGCGTTTCGCCGCGGCGGCAACCTCATGTGGCACGACCACGGGTACGGCCTGCGCCCCGCCTCCGCCTGGAAGGAGCGCTACGCCCTGACCTTCGGCGGCGACCGCGAGCTGGCCATCATCGAGGGCAAGGGCTGGAGCAAGCGCCCCGTCAAGGTCGCCGTCCCCGACCCCTCCGCCCTCCCTCCCGGCCTCCTGCTCTTCACCGTCTACGTCGTCCGCTCGCTGGCCGAGAACGCGCAGACGGCGGCCACCGCCGGCGCGACCGCGGCGACGACGGTGGCCGCGACGGGGTAATCCAAGTCAATCCAAATCCATCCAAGGATTTGGATACAATCCAAGAACTTGGAACCTCTTGGATAGATTTGGAATGACGCTTCACGTCGCCCAGCCGCCCGACTCCTCCCGTGCCTTGAGCCTCGATCGCTTCCTCGCGATCACGCAGGCGAAGCTGCCCGCCGGCTATCCGCACTGGGACAAGCTGCGGCACCTGGACCCACCCGACGGCCTCACCTCCGAGGAGTGGTGGGCCGCGGTCAAGCTCGGTCGCACCCAGGCGGCGCGAACGCTGCCGCTCCGCGACCGCGACGGCGTGGCGTTCACCTACACGACGCCCGACCTCGTCCTCCGCGCCCTACACCTGGTCGACCAGCGCTGCGCCGGCGAGATCCGGATGCCGGAGGTCGTCACCGGCGACGCGCAGGCCAAGCGGCAGTACCTCGTCAACTCGCTGATGGAGGAGGCGATCCGCTCCAGCCAGCTGGAAGGCGCGAGCACGTCGCGCCGGGTCGCCAAGGAGCTGCTGCGCACCGGCCGCCGGCCGAAGGACCGCAGCGAGCTCATGATCGTCAACAACTACATGGCGTTGCAGTACATGCGCGAGTCGATGGGCGACCGGCTCCGGCCCGCCGACGTCCTCGAGCTGCAGCGCATCCTGAACGACGGCACGCTCGACGACCCGAGCGCCAGCGGCCGCCTGCAGACGCCGGACGAGCCGCGGGTCGCGGTCGTGGACCGCATCGACGGCGGCGTCCTCCATCGTCCCCCGCCCGCGGACCAGCTTCCCTCGCGCCTCCAAGCGCTCTGCGACTTCGCCAACGGCGACAGCGACGACGAGGACACGTTCATCCACCCGGTCGTGCGCGCGATCCTGCTGCACTTCTGGTTGGCCTACGACCACCCGTTCGAGGACGGCAACGGGCGCACCGCCCGGGTCCTGTTCTCATGGTTCATGAGGACCAAGGGCTACTGGTTGGTCGAGTACCTGTCGATCTCGAAGATCCTGCGCGAGGCGCCGGGGCGGTACAACCGCGCGTTCCTGCTCACCGAGACCGATCACGGCGACACCACCTACTTCATCATCCACCAGCTCGGCGTGATCGAGCGCGCGATCGACGAGCTGCACAAGTACCTGCGGCGCAAGGTCGCGGAGGTCCGCGGCGTGGAGAGGCTGCTGCGGGGAGCGAGCGGGTTCAACCACCGTCAGACCGAGCTGCTCGGCGGCGCGCTGCGCGACGGCGACCGCGTCTACACCTTCACCTCGCACGCCAACGCCCACGGCGTCACGCACGAGACGGCCCGCACCGATCTCCGCGACCTCGCCGACCGCGGCCTGTTGACGACCGAGCGCGAAGGGCGGCTCTACCGCTTCCATCCCGCGCCCGACCTCGCGGCCCAGCTCGAGGCGCTGGGCGCGACGGTCGCGCCGGGCTGAGGGCTCGGCGACGGCCTCGAACGGGTCACGGTCCGAGGCACAGCTCGGCCGCCCGCGGCGGGTCCGCGCCCGCGCGCTCGCAGGTCCGCGCGGCCACCGCGCACGCGAACGCGACCGCCTCGCGGAGCGCGTCGGGATCCCCCGGCGCCGGACGGCGGGCGAGCAGCGCGCCCAGGAACGCGTCGCCGGCGCCGATCGTGTCGACCACGTCCACGCGCGGCGCCGGGACCGTGAAGGCGGCGCCGTCGGCCTCGGGCGGGACGACCAGCGCGCCGTCGCCGCCGAGCGTGACGATCCCGGTCGCGCCCGCGCGCAGCAGCTCGCGCATCGCGCGCTCCGGCGCCGCGCCGGGCACCAGCCACTCCAGGTCCTCCGCGCTGGCCTTCACGAGGTCGGCGCGCGTGAGCACGCGCGCCAGCCGCGCCCGGTAGGCCGCCGCGTCGCCCCCGATCGCCGCCGGCCGGCAGTTCGGGTCGACCACGACGAGGACGTCGTCGGACGCCTCGGCCACCAGCCGCTCCAGCGCGCTCGCCGACGGCTCGAAGACCAGCCCGAGCGTGCCGACGCACAGCACGTCGACGTCCGTCCCGGCCAGCGCGCGCGCCACGTCGGCGTCGGTCAGCCCCGGCGCCGAGGTGCCGTCGACGTAGAAGGTGTAGGCCGCGCCGCCGTCGGGGCCGACGGCGGCGACCGCCAGCGTCGTCGGGTCGTCGGTCGCGACCACGCACCCCATCGCGACCCCGTCGTCGGCCAGCCCCGCGCGCAGGACCTCGCCCAGCGCGTCGGTCGAGATCCGCCCGAGGAACGCGACGTCGGCGCCGAGCCGCGCGGCCGCCCGCGCCGCGTTGTAGGGACCGCCGCCCGGCAGCGGGCGCAGCGCCGCGCCCTCGGGGACGAGGTCGACCAGCGCCTCTCCGGCGACCGCGATCACGCCCCGCCTCCCTGATACGTTGATAGCGCTCTCAGCATGGGGAACTACGGTCCGGTCCTTTCCGCTCCCGGCGCGCGCCGGTTGTTGTTCAGCTCGGTCGCCGGGCGGCTGCCGCTCGGCATGACGCTGGCCATGCTCCTGCTCGTGCGCGACCTCACGGGCGCCTTCGGAACCGCGGGCGCGGTCGTCGGCGCGTACGGCGTCGCGGCGGCCGTCGGCGGCCCGCTGCTCGGCCGGCTCGTCGACCGCTTCGGCCAGGCGCGCGTGCTCGTCCCGTGCGCGGCAGGCAACGCCATCGCCTTGGTCGCGCTGGTCGTCGCCGCGCGGGCCGACGCGCCGCCGGTCGTCCTCGTCGCGCTCGGGGCGCTGGTCGGCGCGGTGCAGCCGCCGATCTCCGCGTGCGTGCGCGTGATCTGGCCGGAGCTGGTGGCCGAGCCGCACGCGCGCGAGGCCGCGTTCGCGCTCGATGCGACGGTGCAGGAGCTGGTCTGGTCGTCGGGCCCGCTGCTGGTCGGCGGGACGATCGCGCTCGCCTCGCCGTCGGCCGCGGTCCTCGCGATGGCCGCGGTGTCGCTCGGCGGGACGCTGTGGTTCGTCTCCTCCCCCGCCGTCCGCGCCCGCGGCGGCCACGGCACGCGCACGCGCGGCGCGGGCGCGCTGACCGCGCCCGGACTGCGCCTGCTGCTCTTCGGCTCGTTCGGCGCGGGGATCGGCATGGGGTCGATCGAGGTCGGCCTGCCCGGCGTCGCGCACGACCTCCACGCCGCCGGCGCCTCCGGCGCGCTGCTCGCGCTGTCCTCGATGGGCAGCCTGACCGCCGGCGTCCTCTTCGGGATGCGGGCCTGGCGCTCGTCGCTGGAGGTCCGGCTGGCGGCGCTGCTCGTCGTCGCCGCGGTCGTCCTCGCGCCGCTGACGCTCATCGCCACGCTCGCCGAGGCGCTCGTGCTCGCATACGTGTCGGGGTTCTGCTGGGCGCCGCTGCTCTCCTGCACGTACGCCTTGATCGGCCGCCTCTCGCCGCCCGGCGCGATGACCGAGGCCTTCACCTGGAACGGCGCGGCCGTCGGCGGCGGGATCGCCGCGGGCGTCGCGGCCGGCGGGCCGCTGGTCGACGCGGGCGGCGGCGGTGCCGCGATCGTCCTGGGGATCGTCGCCTGCCTGATCGCGGCCGGCGCGATCGGCGGCCGCCGCCACGTGCTGGCGCGGGCCGTCGCCGCCACGGCCTAGCCCCGCTGCCGGACGCGCGGCGGCGCGCAGGACTCGCGCACCATCAGCCGGGTCGGCACCCGCACGACGTCCGGTCCCGCCTCGCCCCGTCCCTCCAGGCGCCGCAGCAGGCGGCCCATCGCCTCGGCGCCCAGGCGCTCGGTGTCCTGGACGACCGCCGACAGCTCGGGGGAGCCCCAGTCCAGCGGGTCGAAGCCCAGGACCGAGAGGTCGTCGGGCACGGCCAGGCCGAGCGCCTCGGCGGCGCGCAGCACGCCGACGCTCACCGACGCCTCGGACGTCAGCGCCGCCGTCGGCTCCATGTCCTCCAACAGCTCGGTCGCGCCCGTGACGACCGCGCCGACGTGGTAGTCGCCGGCCCGCAGCAGCCGCGGATCGAACGCGATCCCGGCCTCGTCCAGGCCGGCGCGGAAGCCGCGGTAGCGCTCGACGGCCGAGGACTTGTCCAACGGCGACGAGAGGTAGGCGATCCGCCGATGGCCCAGCCCGAGGAGATGGCGCGTGGCGTTCAGCGCGCCCGCGAAGTTGTCGGACACCACGCGCGCGGCGCTGACGCCCTCGACGATGCGGTCGACGGTCACGACCGGGATCCGCTCGGCGACCTCGCGCAGCGCGCGGTTGTCGCCCGCCGCCGGCGTGACGATCAGCCCGTCGACCATCCGCGACGCGAACGCGCGGATCAGGTCGTCCTCGGCCTCGGCCCGCTCGTCGGAGTTGCCCACGAGCGTCAGGTACCCGCGGGCGCGCGCGGCGTCCTGCACCGCGCGGGCCACCGACGTGAAGAACGGCACCTGGATGTCGGAGAGGACGACGCCGATCACCAGCGTCCGCCCCGTGGTCAAGGACCTTGCGTTGAGGTTCGGCGCGAAGCCGAGCCGCGCGACGACGCCCAGCACGTGCTCCAGCGTGTCGGGCCGCAGCACCTCGGGCGCGTTGAGCGCCCGCGACACGGTGGCCTTGCTCACCTGGGCCTCCCGCGCGACGTCGGCGATCGTCACGCGCCGCGCGCCGGGGCGGTCAGCCGAGGCCATCGGCCAGGCTCTTGGCGCCGTCGGCGCCGCGCCGCGTGATGAACCACGCGGCGCCCGCGACACCGAGCGCGACGACCAGGAACATCAACGTGGAGATCGCGTTGACCGCCGGCGTGACGCCGAACTTGACGTCGTTGAACACCGCCATCGGCCACGTCTCGCTGTCGCCCGACGCGGTGAACACGCTCAGCACGTAGTCGTCGAAGGACATCGTGAACGCCAGCAGCGCGCCGGCGACGATCGCGGGCATCAGCCGCGGCAGCGTCACCTGGCGGAACGTCGACAGCGGCCCGGCGCCGAGGTCGAACGACGCCTCCTCCAGCTCGCTGCCCATGCCGGTGAAGCGGGCGCGGACGATCAGCACGACGACCGCGCTGGACCACACGACGTGCCCGAGCAGGATCGTCTTCCAGCCCAGGGCGGGGAACAGCCCGACGTTCTCGTGGGCCTGCACGAAGAAGATGCGCGAGGCGACCGCGATGACGATCTCCGGCACGACGAGCGTCAGGAAGACCAGCGCGCTGAACGGCACGCGCCACCTGGAGCGGCTGCGGCCCAGCGCCAGCGCCGCCGCCGTGCCGAGCAGCGTCGCGATCAGCGCGTTGAGCGCCGCGATCTTCAGCGACAGCTCCAGCGCGCTGACGTAGCGGTCGGACCGGAACGCGGCGCTGAACCAGTGCAGCGACCAGCCCTTCCAGACCGACACGTCCTTGGACGCGTTGAAGGCGTACACGATGACGACGGCGATCGGGGCGTACAGGAACAGCAGGACGAGGACGCCCCACCCCGACAGCAGCCGCTTGCGGTTGGCCGCGCTAGGCACCGAACTGCTCCTCCCGCATCGCGGAGATCAGGTACAGAATCACGAAGATCGACAACAACCCCATCAGCGCCAGCGAGACCGCCGAGCCGAACGGCCAGTTGGACGCGCCGATGAACTGCCCCTGGATGACGTTGCCGACGAACAGGAAGCGGCCGCCGCCGAGCATCTCGGGGATGACGTACTCGCCGGCCATCGGGATGAAGACCAGCAGCGTGCCGGACAGCAGGCCCGGGCGCGTGAGCGGCAACGTGATGTCCTTGAACGCGCGCCACGGCGTGGCGCCGAGGTCCAGCGCGCCGTCGACCAGCGTCCAGTCCATGCGCTCCAGCGCCGCGTAGGCGGGCAGCACGAACAGCGGCAGGTAGCCGTAGACGAGGCCGATCAGGACGGCCTTCCACGTGTAGAGGATGTCGAGGTGCAGCTTGCCCGCGAACGAGCCGTCGCCGTCGAGGATGATCTTCCAGGCGAACGTCCGGATCAGGAACGAGGTCCAGAACGGGATGATCACCAGCAGGACGACGATCCCCTTGCGCTTGGCGCTGACGTGGCGCGCCATCCAGTAGGCCAAGGGGAAGCCGACGAGCACGGTCGCCGCGGTCCCGCCGAAGGCCATCAGGAACGTCTGCTTGAAGACGTTGAGGTACAGCGAGTCGAAGACCTGGCTGAACGCGTCGGTGTAGAACCCGTAGATGATCTGGTTGCCGGCGAAGGAGTCCGCCTGGCGGGCCAGCGCGAAGGCGACCAGGATCAGCAGCGGCGCGACGAACAGGACCAGGTAGTAGGCCAGCAGCGGCCCGGCCAGCCACCCGGGGTAGCGCGGCGCGAACGAGCGGACCCGACGGGCGCGGGTGCCCGCGGCTCCGGTGCCGGGACCGTCGCTCCCGCCGCCCTCCCCGGCCGCCGCCGAGGCGGCGGCCGGCCGGTGCAGCTGCTGGGCGCTCATCGCGTCGCCCGGAACTTCTCGTAGGCCTGCTGGCGCAGGTTGAGGACCTTCGGCGTCGGCGACAGGATGAACTTGTAGCCGTTGATCTTGTCCTGCTCGAGGTTGACGAGCGGGTTGTTGGCGTACTTCTTGGCGCCGGGCAGGTCCCACGTCTTGGCGTTCGCCGTGCCGTAGCCGGAGTACTTCATCTCCTGCAGGGCGATCTCGGGATCCAGGAGGTAGTTGATCCACGCGTGCGCGGCGACCGGGTGCGGCGCCTGGGCCGGGATCGCCCAGTTGTCGGCGAAGCGCTCGCAGGCGCCGTCGGGCGCGACGCAGGTGATGTCCTTGCGCGCGGCGGCGATCTGGGCGAGGTCGCCGGACCAGGCCTGGCCGTAGATGATCTTGCCGCTGACGGTGTCGGCGCGGTTGGTGGAGGCGTCGAGCGTCTTGATCGAGCCGGCCAGCGGCTGCAGGAACTTGACGGCCTTGTCGTAGTCGGCCTGGTTCTCGGAGTCGGGGTCCAGCCCCAACGCGATCATCGTGTCGCCGATGATCGTCGTGGTGCCCTCGAGCATGTTCGTGCGGCCCTTCTTGGCCGCGGCGGGCAGGCCCTCCAAGAACTCCATGTAGGTCTTGGGCGTGGCGTCGATCAGGTCGTTGCGGTAGTAGAAGCCGACGTAGCCCCAGTTCTTGACGACCGTGAACTTGTTGCCCTTGTCGTAGTCCAGGTCCTTCCACTGCGGCTGCAGGTTGGACATGTTGGGGATGAGGCTGTGGTCGAGCTGGTAGAGCAGACCGGCCTCGCCCAGCGGGGCGATCGAGTTCTGGCCCGGAACGATGATGTCGTAGTCGCCGCCGCCCGCCTTGATCTTGGCCTCCATCTCGTCCGAGGACGAGTAGTAGGTCTCCTTGACGGTCGTGCCGGGGTTCTGCTTGTGGAACGAAGCGCGCGTCTTGGGGTCCAGGTACTCGGAGAAGTTGTAGATGAGCAGGTTGGACTCCAGCGGCTTGCCCTCCAGGCGCGCGCTCGCGGCCTTGGCGCTGCCGCCGCCGCCCGAGGAGCCGCCGGTGGATCCGCCGCAGCCGGCGATCAGCAGGGCCAGGCCGCCGAGGCCGATCGCCTCGCGGCGGGAGACCTTGACGCCGCGCTCGCGCCACGCGGCGTTCTGCGACAGGCGCGCGAGGCGGTCGATCTTCGGCTTGAGGCCGGCGGGCGCGAGCAGGCGGAGCTCGCCATCGGACTTGGGGGACATCGTGGGTTCTCCTCCGGGGATGGGGCCGCGCTAGGCGGCCAGGACGATCGGGGCGGTGTCGGCGAAGGTCAGGCAGACGCGGTCGCCGGTGGCGAGCGCGTCGACCGTCGCGTCCGCGCCGGTGCGCGGGACGACGGCGGTGACCTCGGTGCCGTCGGTCAGCTGGGCGACGACCTGGATCGAGCTGCCGAGCTGCAGGCGCGTGACGACGGTGGCGGCCAGGCGGTTGGGGCCGGCGTCGCCGCCGGGCGCGACCGTGACCTTCTCGGGCCGGATGCCGACGACGACCTTGCCGGCGGGGGCGCCGGTGGTGCGCGCGGCGACCGTCGAGCCGCCGGCGACGTCGATCGTCGCGACGCCGTCGGCCGTGGTGCGCACCGCGCCGTCCAACACGTTCATCTCGCCGACGAAGCCGGCGACGAAGGCCGAGGCCGGGCGGTCGTAGATCGCCTCGGGGGCGTCGAGCTGCTCGACGCGGCCCTCGGACATCACCGCGATCCGGTCCGACATCGACATCGCCTCGCCCTGGTCGTGGGTGACGTAGACGAACGTGATGCCGACGTCGCGCTGGATCCGCTTCAGCTCGACCTGCATGTCCTTGCGCAGCTTGAGGTCCAGCGCGCCGAGCGGCTCGTCGAGCAGCAGCACGCGCGGCTCCATCACCAGCGCCCGCGCCAGCGCGACGCGCTGCTGCTGGCCGCCGGACAGCTCGCGCGGCTTGCGGTTGGCGCGGCCCTCCAGGTGCACCAGCTCCAGCGCGGCGTGCGCCTTCTGATGGCGCTCCTTCTTGTCCAGCCTGCGCTGCTTGAGCCCGTAGGCCACGTTGTCGAGGATCGACATGTGCGGGAACAGCGCGTAGTGCTGGAAGACCGTGTTGACGTCGCGCTTGTAGGGCGGCAGCCCCACCGCGTCGGTGCCTCCGATCAGGACCTCGCCGCTCGTCGGCTGCTCGAAGCCGGCGATCATCCGCAGCGACGTCGTCTTGCCGCAGCCCGAGCTGCCCAGCAGCGACAGGAACTCGCCCTGATGGATCCGCAGGTCCAGGTCATCGACCGCCGTCACGTCACCGAACCGCTTGGTGACGCCGCGGAACTCCACATCGAAATCAGCTGAGCCCATGTGCGGGCACACCTCCTCAGGGCCCCCGCGACCCGGCGCGAGCCCTCCGTTCACGTGCTCCGAAACCGGTTCCAGCAACCGGTTTCGCGGCACCGTAACAGGGGCGGCTGAGAGGCGCAAGAGAAAACTGATAGCGCTTTCATGAAGATCGCGATAGCGCTGTCAGAGACCTGCCGCACGCCAACGCGCGGCGTTCGGAGCCAGACGCCCCACCCACCCCCTCTCGCGATCCGGGTCACTGCGAACGTGACATGGACGTTCGCAGTGACCCGCGTCCCGCTCGGGTGGCCGAGGCCCGCCGCGCGAAGGGCCGCGCGGAGCGGCGCGCGGGCCTCAGCCCGAGGAGGCGCGCACGACCAGCTCGGTGCCGAGCCGGACGCGGCGTACCTTCGCGCCCGGCTCCGCCAGGCGCCGGAGCAGCAGGCGACCCGCCTCGCGGCCCAGCTCCATCACCGGCTGGACGACGGCGGTGACCTGCGGGTCGACGAGCGTCAGCCAGTCGATGTCGTCGAAGGCCACCACGGCCAGCTCGTCCGGGACCTTCAGCCCCAGCTCGCGCGCGGCCAGCCAGACGCCGTGCGTCATGAAGTTGTCGGTGGCGAACACCGCGGTGACGCGCCGGCGCTTCGGCGCGCCCAGCAGCCGCAGCGCCGCGTCCCGCGCCCCGGTCGGCGTGAACTCCGGCGTGACCGCCTCCCACGCCGGATCGATCTCCAGCCCCGCCGCCTTCAGAGCACCCCGATAGCCGCGGATCCGCTGCGCGGTCGAGGACGACCCGGCGCCCGACGTGACGATCCCGATCCGCCGATGTCCGCGCTCGACGAGGTGCTCGACCGCGCGCGTCGCGCCCGCCGCGTTCTCCACGGTGACGCAGTCGGCCTCCAGGCCGTTGACGCTGCGGTCCAGCAGCACCAGCGGCTTGCCGGGGTCCTGCGTCCGCGCGGCCCCCGCGCTGGCGGCGGGCGCGATCAGCAGCCCGTCGACCTGCGTGCGCAGCGCCTCGATCGCGCGGGCCTCGCGGGCCGGGTCCTCGTCGGAGTTGGCCAGCAGCAGCGTGTAGCCCTCGGGCTCCAGGACGTCCGCGACGCCGCGCGAGACCGTCGCGAAGAACGGGTTCTCGATGTCCCCGACGACCAGGCCGACCGAGCGCGTCGAGCCGGAGGCCAGCGCCCGCGCGACGTCGTTGCGCCGGTACCCCAGCTCGGCCCCCGCCGCCTCCACCGCCGCGCGCGCCTTCGCGCTGACGTGGCCGTAGCCGCCGAGCGCCCGCGCGGCCGTCGCGAAGGAGACGCCCGCCGCCTTGGCGACGTCGGCGACCGTGGGACTGGACGCTGCGCGCTCGCGGCCGGTGGACATGGCCCGCGACCCTATCGGCTGCCGTGTCCGACCCAAGAACTGGTAGCGCTATCAGTTCGCTGGTAGGGTGCCGCTCATGCCCCAGCACTACAGCGGCCTCAGCCTCTGGCTCGAGCAGGCCGGCGACCTCACGCCGCGTCCGCCCCTCCCCGGTCCGATCGACGTCGACGTCGCGATCGTCGGCGCCGGCTTCACCGGCCTCTGGAGCGCGTACTACCTCAAGCAGGCCGATCCCTCGCTGCGGGTCGCCGTCCTGGAGAAGGACATCGCCGCCTACGGCGCCTCGGGCCGCAACGGCGGCTGGTGCTACGGGCACCTCAACGGCTCGATCGAGATGTACGCCAAGGAGTCCTCGCGCGAGCTGGCCATCGCCATGAAGCGCGAGAACTACAACACGGTCGACCGCATCGGCGAGACGCTGGCCGCCGAGGGCATCGACGCCGGCTTCGCCAAGGGCGGCGCGCTCGTCGTCGCCCGCACCTACGAGCAGGAGCAGGGCCTGCGCGACGGCCTCGCGCACGAGCGCGAGTGGGGCTTCGGCGACGAGACCGCCTCCTGGCTGGACGCCGCCGCGCTGGCCGAGCGCGTCGACGTGGCCGGCGCGCTGGGCGCCAAGCTCGAGCACCACTGCGCGCGCGTGCAGCCCGCCAAGCTCGCGCGCGGGCTGGCCGAGGTGGTGGAGAGGCTCGGCGTCCCGATCTACGAGCAGACCGAGGTGACGCGCATCGCCGACGGCGTCGTCCGCACGACGCGCGGCGACGTCCGCGCCGAGATGGTCGTCCGCGGCACCGAGGGCTACACGGTGAACATCCGCGGCGAGGGCCGCCGGATCCAGCCGATCACCTCCCAGGTCGTCGCCACCGAGCCGCTGCCGCAGGCGGTCTGGGACCAGCTCGGCTTCGCCAACCGCGAGGTCGTCGCCGACATGGTCAACCTGGGGATGTACTGCCAGCGCACCACCGACGACCGCCTCGCGCTCGGTGGCCGCGGCGGCTTCCAGCCCCGCAAGCGCGGCCTCGTCGAGGCCGAGATCCTCGACCCGCGCGTCTTCGAGGCGCTGCGCGACGCGGTCCGCGAGCTCTTCCCGGCCACCGAGGACGCCCGCTTCACCCACGCGTGGGGCGGCGTCTGGGGCGCGGCGCGCGACTGGGCGCCCGCGGTCGGCTTCGAGCGCGAGCGCGGCGTCGCCTGGGCCGGCGGCTACGGCGACGGCGTCTGCGCGTCGAACTTCGCCGCGCGTACGATGACCGACCTGATCCTCGGGCGCGACACCGAGCTGACCCGGTACCCGTGGATCAACCACCGCGCGCCGAGCTGGCCGCCCGACCCCCTCCCCCGCGTCGGCGCCCGCGCGATGTCCACCGCCTACGGCTGGGCCGACCGCTCCGCCCGCCGCACCGGCCGCTCCCCGAAGTGGGTCAAGGCCGTCGACCGCCTCTCCAAGCTCGCCAACAAGTAGACCAAGGACCCCATGTCGATCCCCCACATCCCGGCGCTCGTCGCCAACCCCGACCTGCTCACGCTCGCGCTCGAGACCCCGCATCCGCTCGACGACGTCCGCGAGGGCGAGCCGGCCGCCGCCTACAACGAGCTCTACGCCGACGGCACCGTCGAGATCGGCGTCTGGGAGGTCACCCCGGGCGAGTTCGCCGGCGACAAGATCGGCGCCTCCGAGGTCATGCACGTCCTGGAGGGCGACGCCACGATCACCTCCGAGGACGGCACGACGCTGGAGCTGCGCCCCGGCGTCTCGTTCGTCACGCCCGACGGCTGGCGCGGGCGCTGGAAGGTGCGCGAGAAGGTCCGCAAGCTGTACGTGATCTGGACGCACAACGCGTGAGCGCGCCGGTCCCCTACCGCCGCGCCGGGCGCTCCGGCGTCCAGCTGCCCGCGATCTCGCTGGGCCTCTGGCACAACTTCGGCGACGACAAGGCGCTGGAGACCCAGCGCGCGATCGTCCGCCGCGCCTTCGAGCGCGGCGTCGTGCACCTCGACCTGGCCAACAACTACGGGCCGCCGCCCGGCAGCGCCGAGCGCAACTTCGGGGAGATCCTGAGGACCGACCTCGCCGGCCACCGCGACGAGCTGTTCATCTCCACCAAGGCCGGCTGGGACATGTGGCCCGGGCCCTACGGCGACGGCGGCTCGCGCAAGTACCTGATGGCCTCGCTCGACCAGTCGCTGCGACGCATGGGCCTCGACTACGTCGACGTCTTCTACAGCCATCGCTTCGACCCCGACACGCCGCTGGAGGAGACCTGCGGCGCGCTGGACGCCGCCGTGCGCCAGGGCAAGGCGCTGTACGTCGGCATCTCGTCCTACAGCGGCCGCCGCACGCGCGAGGCCGCGGCGATCCTGGACGCGATGGGCACGCCGCTGCTGCTGCACCAGCCCAACTACTCCATGTTGAACCGGCGGATCGAGACCGACCTGCTGGACGTGCTGGAGGAGGAGGGCGTCGGCTGCGTGGCGTTCTCGCCGCTGGCCCAGGGGCTGTTGACCGACAAGTACCTCGACGGCGTCCCCGCGGGCTCGCGCGCGGCCGCCGGCACGTCGCTGGCCCAGACGTGGCTCAACGACGCCAACCTGGGCCACATCCGCGCCCTGCACGCGATCGCCCAGGAGCGCGGGCAGTCGCTGGCGCGGATGGCGATCGCCTGGGCGCTGCGCGACCCGCGCGTGACGAGCGCGCTGATCGGCGCGTCGTCGGTGGCCCAGCTCGACGACTCGCTCGGCGCGCTGGACAACCTGCACTTCTCCGACGACGAGCTGGCGGCGATCGAGCCGCACGCGGTCGACGGCGGGATCGACCTCTGGGAAGGGTCCTCGACGGCCTAGCGGTCCGCGCGCGCGTCGGGCGGGGTCACCGGACCCCACTCCACCACGGTCCCGCCCCACGCCAGCCCGGCCCCGAAGGCCCCCAGCAACACGCGCGCGCCAGGCCGCAGACGCCCGTCCGCGGCGGCGTGCGCGAGCGCGGTCGGCAGCGAGGCCGAGGTCGTGTTGCCGATCCGCGCGATGCAGTCCACGACGCGCTCGTCGGGCAGCCCGAGCCGCTCGCCGACCGCGGCGGTGATCCGCGCGTTGGCCTGGTGCAGCACCGCGAGGTCGAGGTCGGCGACGCCGATCCCGGCCATCGCGGTCGCCCGCTCGGCCACGTCGACGAGCGCGTCGACCGCGCGGCGGAACGTCCGCTGGCCCTCCATCCGCACCGGCCCGGCCGGCCACGGCGTGACGATCGCGTCGCCAGCGGCGCCGTCGGACTCCAGGACGAACGGGCCGACGCGCGAGTCCGCGCCCGGCAGCGCCTTGACCACGACCGCGCCCGCGCCGTCGCCGAAGATCCCGGCGGTGACGCGGTCGCCGTAGTCCAGGACGCGCGACATCGCGTCGGCGCCGATCACCAGCGCCGTCTGGGCCCGGCCGGACTCGACCTGGCCGACGGCCAGCGACAGCGCGGCGAGGAAGCCGGTGCACGCGGCGTTGAGGTCCATCGTCCCGGCGCGCCAGGCGCCGAGGCCCGACGCGATCGTGGCCGCCCCGTGCGGCGTGATCGCGTCAGGCGTCATGGTCGCCAGCAGCAGGAGGTCGACGTCGCGGGCCTCGGTGCCCGCGGCGGCCAGCGCGCGGCGCCCGGCGGCCTCGGCCAGCGCGCAGAGCGAGCCGCCGTGGGCGATCCGGCGTCGGGACTCGACGCCGGTGCGGCGCACGATCCAGTCGGGCTCGAGGCCGAGCGGCTCGGCGATCGCCGCGGTCGGCACGTCCGTGTCGGGGAACGCGGCGCCGACGGCGACGAGCGCGGCACCGGTCCGCGCGGGCGTGCGCGGCGCGGCGGGCGCGTGGGGCATGGCGATCGTGGTCCCGGCCAAGGCCAGCACGATGCCTTGGCATCGCGGCCCGGAAGCCAGGGAACGCGGGCGTTTGCACCCGTTCGGGGGGATCAGTCCCGACGTTCGATCAACCGCGACATGACGATCAGCGAGCGCGTCCGGACCACCGAGGCCTCGCGCTGCAGGGACATGATCACGCGCTCGAGGTCCTTCGGGTCCTGCGCGCGCACGCGCACGATGCAGTCGGCGTCGCCGGTGACCGACCACGCCTCGACGACCTCGGGCAGCGGGCGCAGCGACTCGCGGACCTCGTCGAGGCCGATCCCGGGCGCGTAGAACAGCTCGATCAGCGCCTCGGTCGTCGTGCCGAGCGCGGCCGGGTCGACGAGCGCGGTGAAGCCCTTCAGGACGCCGGCGGCGCGGAGCTTGTCGACCCGCCGCTTGACCGCCGGGGCGCTCAGGCTGACGGCGCGGCCGACCTCGTCGTACGTCGCCCGACCATCCTCGCTCAGGCACGCAAGGATCTTGCGGTCGGTCTCATCCGGGCGCAAGAGATCGTCCATGGCGCGCACGATACCGGGGTTGTCCTGCGCGGGATGCGCCCGTAGCGTTCATGGCATGTCCCCGCAGCCTCCCGTGATCCGCGTGCTCTTCGACGAGAGCCACGACCAGGCCTGGACGGTGCGCCCCGAGGTCGCCGCCCGCATGCAGCCGTCGCATCCGGCCGACGCGTCCTACGCGCGCGCCGCCGACGTCCTGCGCGCGCGCCGCATCGCGGTCGACCCGCTGGTGGAGGGCGCGCTGGACGCCGACACGCTCGCGGGCGCCGACGTCGTCGTCCTCGCCCACCCCAGCGAGCCGAAGTGGGAGGCGACGGTCGGGACCGGGTCGCCGCTGCTGAGCATCGCCGAGATCGACGCGCTCGAGGCCTACGTCGCCGGCGGCGGCGGGCTCGTCGTCCTCGGCGAGAGCGAGCAGGACAAGTACGGCAACAACCTCAACGTGCTGCTCGCGCGCTTCGGGCTGTCGATCGAGCACGACACGGTCCAGGACTACGACTACAACCTGAACGCCACGCCGTCGTGGGTCCGCTCCGTCCCGGCGCTCGGCGAGCGCGGCGCGGGCGGCGACCTGCTGGCCGGCGTCGCGGGCGCGACCTTCTACCGCGCGGGGACGATCTTCGTCGAGGACGGCACCGACACGCAGGTGCTCGCGCGCACGGCCGCCTCGGCCTCCACCCCGGGCGCGCCGCTGGCCGTCGCCGTCCGCCACGAGGCCGGGCGCGTGGTCGCGCTGGCCGACTCCGACCTGTTCGGCGACGACTGCATCGGCGACCTCGGGCACGAGGCGCTGTGGGTCAACCTGGTGTCCTGGGCGGGCGAGCACGCCTACGCGGCGGGCAGCATCGACGTCAACGCCGAGGCCGCGTCGGATCCGGCGTGGGCCGCGCTGCGCGACGCCACCGACGCGCTGCGCCCGCTGCAGTCCGCCGACGGCCCGGTCGAAGGCGACGAGGCCGCCGCCGCGCCGCTGGTCGAGACGATGGCGTCGTCGCTGGAGGCGCTCGCCCCCCGCTTCGAGCACCAGGCCGACTACCTCGCCGCCGCGGTGGCCGACCTGCGGGCGTGGGCCGAGGGCGGCTACGGCAAGCCGGACTTCACCACGTCGCTGGAGCTGTTCCGCCCGGATCTCGCCCGCCGCGACGAGATCCAGCACCTGGTGCTGTTCCCGATGTACTTGCAGAACGGCCGCGACCGCGACGTGCACTTCGAGGCGCTGATCGTCGAGGTCCCGTGGCCGGAGTGGCTGGCCGAGCTGGAGCGCACGCGCTACGACAACGCGAAGTTCGTGCCGGTCACGCTCGTCGACCACACCTCCGGCTACGACAGCGAGTGCGCGGTCCTCTTCCCGGAGACCGTGAGCGTCGCGGGCAAGCCCGCCAACCACTTCGGCGGGATCTTCTGCGACCGCGAGGCCGAGCGCTTCCGGCGCGTCGTCTCCGGCGCGGCCGACACGGTCGGGATCAACCTCCCGCCCGACGCCGCCGCGCTGCTGGCGTCCGAGCGCCTGTCGCAGGACGCCTACGTGATGTGGGACCTGATCCACGACCGGGCGCACTCGCGCGGCGACCTGCCGTTCGACCCCTTCATGATCCGCCAGCGCATGCCGTACTGGATGTACTCGCTGGAGGAGCTGCGCTGCGACCTGACCGCCTTCGGCGAGGCCGTCAAGCTCGAGGCCGAGGGCATGGCCTTCGCGCGCAACGTCCAGTACGCGATCCTCTTCGACCGGATCTTCCGCTTCCCGGTGACGGGCGCGCGCGTGCGCAACTACGACGGGCTCGGCGGCCAGCTGCTGTTCGCCTACCTGCACCGCCACGGCTACGTGCACTGGACCGACAACCGCCTGACGGTCGAGTGGGATCGCCTGGCCGAGGGCGTCGCGGGCCTGCGCGAGGAGGTCGAGAAGCTCTACCGCGAGGGCATCGACCGCTCCAAGCTGGCGCAGTGGGGTGCCGCGCACGACCTCGTGTCGCGGTACGTTCCGGCGGCGAGCGGCTCGACGTGGGCGCGCGACGTGCGCGACTACGCCGACGTCGAGGACCCGCGCCCCTACATCGACGACGTCAAGGCGGATGAGTTCCCGTTGAGCATGTTCTACACCTCGCTGAAGGCCAAGCTCGAGCCCGTGATCGCGCGCCCCGAGGCGGTCGCGGCGTGAGCGACGCCGGCGTGCTCGCCGGGCGCCGGATCGCCGTGGCGGGCGCGGGCGGCGGGCTGGGCCCGACGGTCGTGCGCGCGCTGGCCGACGCCGGCGCGTGGGTCGCGGCGGCGGACCGGTCCGACGAGCAGCTGGAGGTCGTGCGCGACGTGGCCGGCGACGCGCGCGCCGCGGACCTCGTGACCGCGGAGGGCGCGGACGCGTGGGCGTCCGTGCTGGGCGAGGTCGACGGGCTCGTGCACCTCGTCGGCGGCTGGCGCGGCGGCAACCCGATCGAGGACACGCCGTGGGAGGACGTCGAGCTGCTGGAGTCGCTGCTCTGGCGGTCGGTCGTCCACACGACGCGGGCGTTCGCGCCGCTGCTGAAGGCGGCGGGCGCGCACGGGCGCTTCGCGCTGGTGTCCTCGTCGGTCGCGGCGCGGCCGGTCGCGGGCAACGGCGCCTACGCGGCGACCAAGGCGGCGGCCGAGGCGTGGACGCTGACGCTCGGCGCCGAGCTGGCCGAGACCGGCGGCACCGCCAACGTCGTCGTCGTCCAGGCGATCACCACGCCGCGGATGCGCGCCGAGAACCCCGACAAGGAGTACAAGACGTTCACCGACGTCGACGAGATCGCCTCGGCGCTCGTCTTCCTCTGCTCGGACGCCGCGCGCAAGATGAACGGCCAGCGGCTCAGCCTGCACGCGGCGGCCCGCTAGCGTGGCGGGCATGCGCGCGTTCGCCTCCGACAACTACGCCGGCGCCCACCCCGAGGTCCTCGCGGCCATCGCCGAGGCGAACGCCGACCACGCGGTGTCCTACGGCGCGGACCCGTGGACGGCCAAGGCCACGGACCTGATCCGCGACCGCTTCGGGGCGCAGGCGTCGCCGTGGCTGGTGTTCAACGGGACGGCGGCCAACGTGTTGTCCCTGGGCGCGCTGACGCGGTCCTGGGAGTGCGTGGTCACGCCCGACACGAGCCACCTGCACGTCGACGAGGCCGCGGCGCCGGAGCGCATGGCGGGCGTGAAGCTGCTGACGCTCGCCACGCCCGAGGGCAAGCTGAGCGCGGCGCAGATCGAGCCGCTGCTGGCGCGCCAGGGCGACGAGCACGCGCCGCAGGTGCGCGTCGTGAGCATCGCGAACTCGACCGAGCTGGGCACGGTCTACGCGATCGACGAGCTGCGGGCGATCGCCGACGTCGCGCACGCCAACGGGCTGCTGCTGCACGTCGACGGCTCGCGGCTGGCCAACGCCGCGGTCGCGCTGGGCGCGTCGCTCGGCGACATCACCACCGCGATCGGCGCCGACGCGGTCTCGCTGGGCCTGACCAAGAGCGGCGCGTTGGGCGTCGAGGCGGTCGTGTTCCTGAACGACCCCGCGCCCGCCGGCTTCGCCTGGCTGCGCAAGCAACACGCCCAGCTGGCGAGCAAGATGAGGTTCTTGTCGGCGCAGGTCGTCGCGATGCTCGAGGACGACCTCTACCTGCGCGCCGCCGCCCACGCCAACGGCATGGCGACGCTCCTGGCCCAGTCCGTGACCGCCATCCCCGGCATCACGATCACCCGCCCGGTCCAGGCCAACGCCGTCTTCGCGACGCTCCCGCCCTCGCTCGCCGACGCGGTCCGCCCCGACTTCCCCTTCTACACCTGGGACGAGGCCACCGGCGAGGTCCGCTGGATGTGCTCCTGGGACACCACCGAGCAGGACATCTCAGCGTTCATCACCGCGCTGCAGAGCGCGGCGGCCAGCGCGGTCTAGCCGCCGGGGCGGACGAGCGGGCTCTTCTTGCCGAGCGTCTGCAGCTCTTCGCCGACGCGAGGCTCCGGAGGCTTCCTGCGAAACAGCTTCTTCAGGAGCTTGCGCACGGTTCCAGATTAGAGCGACTGGGCGTAGCTGACAACCCACGCGACGACCTGGACGGCGAGCAGGCACAGCCCCACGCGCAACAGCCAGGTCATCCGGTCCAGCCGTCGGCGGTTGCGCGCGAAGGCGTCGGAGCGGACGAGGGCGAGATCACGATGGACCAGCGGCAGCGGCACGCTCGACGGCTCAGCGTACTCGCGCACCATCGTCCGCGCGTCCGACGCGACGTCGAAGTGACGTGGCCAGAGCAGGCCGAGCGCGCACAACCCGACGCCGACGAACGCCATGACCGCGACGTACCGCGCCGACCCGTCCCCGGCGCCCAGCGGCCCGCCGAAGATCGTGGTCGTCACCGTCGCCGTGCCCGCGAGCCCGGCGCCACGCGCGCGCAGGTCGGAGTGGATCCGCTCCTGCCAGACCAGCGCCAGCCCCGCCTCCTCGAACGCCAGCGCGTAGAGCGCGGCGCGTGGACGGTAGAGCCGCGGGTCGGTGAAGTCGAAGCCCATGCCGCGCCGACGGTAGGCGCGGCGTGGTGGCGGGCCGCGCGGCAGGGCCGAAGCGGCAGGGTTTCGGGCGCGAATGGTGCCGAAGGCCGGGCGGACCGGTACGGTTGCCCGCGTGCAGCGGCCCGGGAGGGATGGAGTCGCGGTGGTGCTCGCGGTCGTCGCGGCGATCGCCGCCGTCGGCGCGATCGTCGCGTTGTATCTGAAGGCCGAGATCGCCAACCGGGATCGGTTCGCGAATCGGACGGTCGCGGCGTTGGACGACCCGGCGGTGCGCGACGTGGTCGCCCGGCAGGTCGTCGTGAACGTCATCGAGCGCGGATCGCCGGACCTCATCTCGGCGCGGCCGCTGCTGGAGACCGCGGTCGAGACCGTGGTCTCGACCGGCCCGTTCCGCTCGCTGGTCCGCACGACCGCCCAGCAGGCGCACAGCCTGCTCTTCGAGCACGGCAACGCGTTCGTCTTCGACGTCGCCGACACCGGCACGGTGGTGCTCTCGGCGGTCCGCAGCCTCGCGCCCGACATCGCCGCCAAGCTGCCCGCCAACGCCGACTCCACGCTCATCGACCTGCGCGAGCGGCCGTTCGCCCAGGACACGCTGCGGGCCGCCGACCAGCTGCGCAAGATCGCGATCGTCCTCCCGATCCTCGCGCTGCTCCTGCTGCTCGGCGCGATCGCGCTCGCCCGCGACCGCGGCCGCGCGTTCGCCCGCTTCGCGCTCGCGCTCGGCGTCGTGGCCACCGTCGCCGAGATCGCGCTGGGCACCGCGCGCACGCTCGTCCTGCGCTCGCTCGAAGGCACCGAGGAGATCCCGACCGCCGACCTGCGCGCCGCCGCCGGCGGCGTGTGGGACGCGCTGCTCGGCGACCTCGCGGGCCTGCTGCTGATCGCCGCGATCGTCGGCTTCGTCCTGGCCGCCGGGGTCCTCTCGGCCGTCGACCCGCAGGCGATCCGCCGCCAGGCCGCCCGGTTCACGCGGCGCCCGGAGAGCCATCTCGCGCTCGGCGCCCGCGGCGTCGTGCTCACGCTCGCCGGCGTCGCCGTCCTCCTGGAGCCCGGCCTCGCCCTCAGCGCGATCGCCTACCTGATCGGCGCCGCGCTGATCTACGCGGGCAGCACCGAGCTGCTGACCGCGCTCGGCCGCGACCGCAAGGGCCGCGAGCGCCCGCACGATCGCCTCCCCCGCCGCCGCGTCGCGGTCGTCGTCGCCGCGGCGATCATGACGTTCGCCGGCGCCTCGGCCGCCGCCGCGATCGTCCTGCACGAGGGCCAGGCCATCAAGGCAGCGACCGTCCCGGCCGAGGGCTGCAACGGCCTGCGGACGCTCTGCGACAAGCGCCTCAACGAGATCGTCTGGCCCGGCACCCACAACTCGATGGCCGCCGCCGACGTCCCCGGCTGGGCGATCCCCGACCAGCGCCGCTCGATCCCGCGCCAGCTCCAGGACGGGATCCGGCTCTTCCTGCTCGACCCCCACTACGGCCGCGTGCTCGGCAACGGCCGCGTCCAGACCGACTTCCAGGCCGAGGGCCGCAACGCCAACAAGGTCGCCGCCGAGCTGAGCCCCGACGCGCTCGCCGCGCTCGACCGCCTCGGCGTCAACCTCACCGCGAGCTCCGGCGCGCGCGGCGCGAAGGAGGTCTTCCTCTGCCACACGGTCTGCGAGCTGGGCGCCACGCGCTTCACCGACACGCTGACGACGATGCGGACGTTCCTGCAGGCCCACCCGTCCACCGTCCTCATGATGATCCTCGAGAACTACGTGACCGACGAGGATCTCCAGCGCTCGTTCGCCGCCACCGGCACCGAGCACTACGCCGCCACGCTCAACCGCGGCGCGCCGCTGCCGACGCTCCAGCAGCTGATCGACGACGGCAAGCGCCTGATCGTCTTCACCGAGGAGCCGCCGACCGGCGCGGTGCCGTGGCTCAACGACGCGTTCACGTGGATCCAGGACACGCCGCTGGGCAACAGCACCGCCGCGCAGCTCGGGTCGGTCGAGAAGTGCCGCCGCTACCGCGGCACCGCCGACTCGCCGTTCCTCATGTTGAACAACTGGGTCGAGCGCTTCCCGCCCTCCCCCACGGCCAACCGCCCCGCGCTGACCGAGGACTTCCTGAAGTCGCGCATCGCCCGCTGCGAGAAGGTCCGCGACCTGCCGGTCTCGCTGGTCGCCGTCGACTTCTACGACCAGGGCGACCTGATCGGCGTGGCCCACGACCTCAACGCCCAGCCGTGACCATCGCCTACGACCTGCGCCGTCGCACGCTCGCCGACGGCGCGGTGACGACCGTCTACGCGACCCTGCACCCGCGCGCCACGACCCGCGTCCGCGTCGCGCACTTCCCCCAGCCGCGCCGGCTGGACGTCTGGTGCGCGGCCCAGGGCGAGCCCGAGGCGATCATCGGCGGGTTCTTCCTGCGCGACCCGTTCCGGCCGCTGGGCGAGCTGCGCCGCGACGGCGCGGCGATCGAGCACGCGCCGGTGGCCGACGGCTTCGCGCCGCGCCGCGCGGTCGTGCACGCCGCGCCCGGAGCCCCGGTCGCGGTCGGTCCGCGCGCGGCCTTCGGCGACGACCCGCCCGGCGACCTCCTGCAGGCCGGCCCGCTGCTGATGGCCGGCGGCGCGGTCGTCCACGCCGACGACGCCGACCCCGAGGGCTTCAGCGCGACCGCCACGCAGTTCGACTCCGACATCACGGTCGGCCGCCACCCGCGCGCGGCGCTGGGCCTGAGCGACGACCACGTCATCGCGGTCGCCTGCGACGGCCGCCGGTCCGGCGTCGACGCCGGCCTGACCATGGGCGAGCTGGCCGAGGTCCTGCGCGACCTCGGCGCGACCGACGCCATCAACCTGGACGGCGGCGGCTCGACCACGTTGGTGCACCAGGGGCACCTGCTGAACCGGCCCTACTCCGAGCAGGACCAGCCGGCGCCGAAGTCGCGCCCGATCGTCAGCGCGCTGCTGCTGCACGCGGTCTGAGGGCGGGCCGCGGGCCCGCCCTCAGCCATCGCGAGGGTGCTACTCGGCCGCGACCAGCGAGAACCGGCCGACGAGCGTGCGCAGCTCGGTGGCGGTCGCCGCCAGCGTCTGGGCGCTGGCCGCGATCTGCTCGGTCGAGGCGCTGGTCTCCTCCGTGGAGGCCGAGACCTGCTGCGTGGCGGCCGACGTCTGCTCGGCTACCGCGGCCACCGAGGCGACCTCCTCGCCGACCTGCGAGGACGTCGCCGAGAGCTGCTGGGCGGCGGCCGCGATCTGCGACACCCGGCCCGACATCTCCTGGACGTGCTCGTTGATGACGTCGAACGCCTCGCGGGCCTGCTCGACGACGGCGGCGCCCTCGTCGGTGCGCGATCCGCCCAGCTCGACGACCTCGACCGCGTGCTTGGTCTGGTGCTGGATCTCGCCGATCAGCGTCGAGATCGAGGCGGCCGCCTGCTGGGACTCCTCGGCCAGCTTGCGGACCTCCTCGGCGACCACGGCGAAGCCGCGGCCCTGCTCGCCGGCGCGGGCGGCCTCGATCGCCGCGTTCAATGCCAACAGGTTGGTCTGCTCGGCGATCGTCGTGATCGTGTCGACGATCCCGCCGATCTGCTCGCTCTTGGAGCCCAGGTCGCGGATCGCGTCGGTGGCCTCCGAGGACGCCTCGCGGACCTGCGCCATCGCCTGCGTGGCGGACGCGACCGACGCCGCGCCGGTCACGGCGACCTCACGGGCCGCCTCGGCGGCGCGCGCGGTCTCGGCGGCGGACTCGGCCGACGAGCGCGTGGCCTCGGCCATCTCGTCGGTCAGGCGACGCGCGCCCTCGACCGTGTTGACCTGCTTCTCGGCGCCGTGGGCGACCTCGCCGATCGCGTTGGCGATCTCGCCGACCGCGCGGCCGGCCTCGCCGGACGTGGCGGCCATCTGCTGCGAGGCGGACGACAGGACCGACGCGGACTCGCCGACGCGGCCGATCATCGAGGCCAAGGAGTCGAGCGACGTGTTGTAGGAGTCGATCGACGCGGCGGTGTCGGCGGTGATCTCGTCGACCATCACCGCGATGTCGCCGATCTCGTCGTTGGAGACGCGGCCACGCGGCTTGGTCACGACGGCGGCCCGGCGGGTCAGGTCGCCCTCGGCGATGCCCTCGATGCCGTGGCGCAGCGACGCCGTGTCGTTCTCGCGCAGCGCCTTCAGCTGCGAGCGGATGCGCGTCACGCCGCGCTTGATCTGGCCGGAGATGACCAACGCCGCGGCGAGGCCGATGACGATCGACAGGCCCAGCGCGCCGAGGAGCAGCGCGCGGCCCGACGCGAAGGCGTGGTCGATCGAGTGGCTGGCGGCCTTGGCCGTGTCGTTGCTCGTGCCGGCCATGGCGATCGCCGTGTCGTCGATGTTCTTGACCGCGGAGAGCAGCTGCTTCTCGAGCTTGGCGCTCTCGGCGGGCGCGATGCCCGGCTTGAGGATCGCCGTCAGCGTCGCGTTGTAGAGCTTGACGTTCTCGATGACCTTGTTGGCCTGCGGGCGGACCGAGGCCGGGGCCTGGGCCAGCGCCGGCAGCACGACGGTCTCCAGGGCCTTCTGGTCCTTCTTGATGTTCGGCAGGACCGACTTCTGGCGCGGATCGGCGTTGATCTTCTTCTGATCGCCGCCGGCCTGGGCGACCACGAGGTCGTAGGTCAGGCTCTGGTTGGACAGGTCCTTGGCCAGCGCGCTGCCGTAGAGGGCGGCGGTCGTCGGCGTGTAGGTGTTCTTGTAGAGGTTGTTGCCCTGGTCCTTGACGTCGGCCAGCCGGTTGATGGCCAGGAACGAGACGACGGCGGTCAGGACGACCAGCAGCAGGGAGCTCGCGAGGAGCTTGGTGCGAATGGAGAGACGCAGTGCGCCCATAAGTACGGACCTCGTTGGGGAAGAAGGTGCGACGGCCCCCACCGTGATCGACGGTCCCCACGAGCTTCTGAAGCGCCTCGACGGATGGCTTAGCGGTCGAGACGCCCCGTCAAGGTGACCGGCGCTCGCCCTTCTTGGCCTTGCCGAGCCGCACCGTCAGCGTCCGGCGAGACAGGGTCTTGGTCCGGCCGCCGTCGAGCTTCTGGCTGACGACGAAGTCGACCTTGAGCGCGTGCTTTCGCTTGAGGATGCGCTGCCCGAGCTTGTTGAGCTTGATCGTGATCCTGCGGGTCTCGCCGCCCTTGAGCGTCACGGCCTTGGTCGCCAGCGTGCGCGGCTTGGGCTTCTTCTTGGCCCCGCGCACCGACGACGGGAAGCCGGTGACGTACTCGCGCTCCCTGACGAGGTAGACCACCGAGCACCGGGACTCCGGCGGCCCGACGCAGATCTGGTTGGTGTTGATCTCGCCGTTGCCGGTCTGCGGCGGCTCGACGCGCGCGGTGCCCGTGCTCGTGGGCTTGAGGACGATCGGCGGGCCGACGGGCGTCGCGGGCGGCGTGGGCGGCACGATGGGCGGCGGCGAGCTGTCGGTCGTGGTGCCGCCTCCGCCGGGGTTCTCCCCGCCGCCGGGGTTCCCGCCGCCGTCGTCGCCGCCGCCGTCGCCGGGCGACCCCGCGCCGATCACGCCGGCCAGCCGGCCGACCATCTGCGTCGCGCCCTGGCCGATCGTCGAGAACCACAGGTCGCTGCCGCGAGCGGCCAGGCCGAGCGCGGTCGTCCCGGGCGTCGGGTAGATCTTGGCCACCGGCGGCTGCGCCGGGTCGGCGGACGGGACGATCTGCACGAGCGCGCTGCTCGTGCCGCCGTTGAACTGGTAGCTGGTCATCCAGATCGTGCCGTCGGGCGCCGCGGTCATCTGGCGCGGGTCGCCGCTCCCGAGCCCGATCGACGCCATCGTGTACTGCACCATCTGATGCGTGGCGGGGTCGAAGCGCCCGAACTTGCGGTTGATGACGTTGGTGAACCAGATCCCGCCGTCGGGCGCGATCGCCAGGTCGGTCAGCCCGGTGCCGGTGTAGGAGCCCGAGCACGGGGACACGGCCTCGCACGGCGCGACCGAGAACTCCTCGTAGCTGCTGCCGGTCCCGCCGTAGGTGCCGATCCGGTAGCCGGGGTTGCCCGGGTCCTCCTCGACGAACCACGGCTTGCCGGTCGCGTCGACCACGATCCCCGACGGCTTGGCGTCGTAGCGGAGGCTGTTGATCGCGGTGTTGCCGTTCTGGATGGCGATGTTGGGGCCCTCGGTCGGCGCGCCGCCGGACGAGAACGCGATGCGGCTGCCGTAGTAGCTCGGCGCCACGTTGGAGGCGCTCTTCTCGGTGAACCAGACGCCGGGCCCGTTCGGGACGGCCGCGACGTCCCACAGGTCCTGGTTGCCGGGCAGCCGATAGGTCGACATCCCGGTCGTGCTCCCGGCCACGAAGGCCGTCGGATCGCCCACGCCGAGGTGCCCGTCGCTGCGCACCCAGTAGAGCTTGCGCTCGAACGTGTTGTAGGCCAGCGACCGCAGCTGGTTGGCGCAGCAGTTGACGTCGATGTCGTCGGGCGTCGGGTAGAAGGTCAGCCCGTCGCTCGTGCCCGCGTGTGCCTGCGCCGGCACCAGCCGCGCGAGCGTCGGCGTCGGCTGCTGGCCTGCCGTCGTCGGGTTGGTGTGGTTGGGACCGGACGCGCCGAACCAGACGTTGCCCTGGGCGTCGACGGCGACGCCGAAGTTCGAGACGCCGTAGCCCGACGGGAACGGGAAGTACTCGGGGGCGGCGCCGGCCGCGGTGGGCAGCGCGGCCGCCAGCAGCAGGCCGAGGAGCGTCGCCGTTCGTCGCATGCCGGGCATCACTATCAGCCGCCCGCGCGGGTCGCCCTACCCAGAGGTTGAGCCCTACGCAGTTCTGCGTAGGTTTCACCCAGGGCCCCGGGACCACGGGCGACCGCCGGGTCGTGGCAGGATCCACCCCGATGGATCCGTTCACGCTTCAGGACCGCGTCGCGCTGTGCGACGCCGCGCGGGAGGTCTCGACGTCCGGGCTGGTGGTCGGCTCGGCGGGGAACGTCAGCGTGCGCTCCGGGGAGCACCTGCTGGTCACGCCGATGGGGTCGCGGCTGCCCGCGATCGAGCCGCGGGACTGCGTGTGCGTCGCGCTGGCCGACGGCGCCGTCGACCCCGGCCACGCGCGCCCCACGCGCCCGTCGTCGGAGACGCCGCTGCACCGCCTCGTGTACGCGGCCGCGCCGGACGCGGTCGCCATCGTCCACACGCACTCGCACTTCGCGACCGCGCTGTCGGCCCTCGTCGACGAGCTGCCCGCCGTCCACTACGTCGCCTCCGCCTTCGGCGGGCCGGTGCGCGTCGCGCCCTACGCGACCTACGGCTCCGACGCGCTGGCCGAGGCCGTCGCCGCGGCGCTGGACGGCCGCACCGCCGCGCTGATGGCCAACCACGGCGCGGTCGCGCTCGGCCGGAGCGCCGCGCACGCGGTCGAGCAGGCCCAGCAGCTGGAGTGGTGGGCGTCGGTCTACTGGCACGCGCGCGTCTTCGGCGAGCCGGCGATCCTCAGCGACGCCCAGCTCGACGAGGTCTCCGCGCAGCACCGCGCGCTGCGCTACTCCGAGGCGGCGACCGACACCAGGTAGTCGTTCAGCTTGCGCATCGCCCGCTCGTAGGGCCACGGGCACACGCGCTGGAAGAACGCCCCGACCGCGATGTCGGGGCTCGTGTAGACCATGTACGTGTCTCGCTCGACCGCCTTGAGGATGCGGGCGGCCACGTGCTCGGGCGACTTGGCGTGGCGCTCGAAGCGGCCGATGAGCTTGCGGACCCGCGGGCTGTCGCGGTCGACGCCGACGATCACCGCGCTGCCGACCAGCGGCGTGCGCACCGCGCCCGGGCAGACGAGGCTCACGCCGATCCCGTGGCGCGCGAGGTCGAAGCGCAGCACCTCCGAGACGCCGCGCAGCCCGAACTTCGACGCGCTGTAGGCCGCGTGCCACGGCAGCCCGAAGAGCGCGGCCGCCGACGCGACGTTGACGACGTGCCCGCCGCGGCCCGCCTCGATCATCGGCGGCACGAACGCCGACAGCACGTGGATCGGCCCCATCAGGTTGACCTCGACCTGCGCGCGCCAGTGCTCGCGCTCCAGCCGCTCGATCGCGCCCCAGGTCGAGATGCCCGCGACGTTCATGACGACGTCCACCGGCCCGTGCGCCTCGTGGACGTCGGCGGCCAGCGCGTCGACGTCGTCGGCGTCGCGGACGTCGGCGGGCGCGGCGTGCAGGACCGCGTCGCCCAGCTCGCGCGCCACCGCGTGCAGGCCGTCGGCGGCGACGTCGGTCAGGACCAGGCGGGCGCCGCGCGCGGCGGCGGCGTGGGCGGTCGCGCGGCCGATCCCGGAAGCGGCGCCGGTGATCAGGACGGCGCGGTGGCGGATCTCCATCCGCCTATCTTCTCCGAGCGGCGACCCGTTGCAAGAGCCGCGTGGCGCGAGAGGCCGGCGCGCCGGGCGTCGGCTCGGGCTCGACCTGCACCCCGAGCGAGTTGAGGGTCATGGCCAGCATGATGTAGTGGCCGGCCAGCAGGCAGATCTCGATCAGCTCGTGCTCGCGGTACTCGCGCGCCAGCTCGGACCACAGCGCGTCGCCGATCCGGTCGTGGTCGTGCAGCTCGTCCACGGCGCGCAGCAGCAGCGCCTGCCTGACGGTCCAGCCGGGCGCCTCGCCGCCCAGCCGGACGCGCTCGATCTCCGCGTCGCTCAGCCCGGCCTGACGGCCGAGCCTGACGTGCTGGGCCCACTCGTAGTCGCTGCCGGTCACGCGCGCGACGCGCAGGATCACCAGCTCGCTCTCGGCGCGCGGCAGCGTTCCGCCGGGCATCAGCCGCCCGGCGAAGCGCAGCCACGGCCGAAAGATCCGGCGATGCCGGGCCAGCGTGGTGAAGACGTGCGGCGGCGGGCCGCCGGTGGCGACCCCGAGGACGCGCGCGATCGTCCAGTTGACGGCGCCGATGTCGTCCTTGCCGCCCGGCGGGATCCGTGGCCCGCCGCCCGCGTCGCCGCCGCTCACGCCATCGCCGCGGACAGCGTCTTGCCCGCCAGCTCGACCTTCTCCAGGTCGCCGACCTGCGGCATGTTGACGATGATCCCGTCCAGCCCGGCCTCGCGGTGCGCGGCGCACTGCTCGGCGATGCCGTCGGGGTCGCCGAAGAGCACGACCTGCTCGAAGCGCTCGCCCATCGGCCCGCGCAGCGGCTCGGCGGCGGCCGCCGCCTCCTCGTGCGTGGCGCCGACGATCAGCGTCGCCAGCTTCGTGCGCGTGATCTCGCCCGGGTCGCGCCCGACGGTCTCGCAGTGGCCGTCGATGACCGACATGAGGTGCTTGATCCGCTCGACGTCGCCGAAGACGTTGGAGGCGTCGGCGTACTGGGCGACCATGCGCAGCGTCTTCTTCTCGCCGCTGCCGCCGATCAGGATCGGGATGTTCCCGCGCAGCGGCTGCGGGTTGTTGTAGGCGTCCTTGACGTGGTGGCGCTCGCCGTCGACCGTCGCGGTGCCGGGGCCGCTGGTGAACATCGCGCGGCAGATCCGCAGGCCGTCCTCGAGCATCTCGAAGCGCACGCCCAGCGGCGGGAACTCGTAGCCGTAGGCCAGGGACTCGACGTCGTTCCAGGCCGCGCCGATGCCGAGGATCGCGCGGCCGCCGCTGAGCACGTCGATCGTCGTGGTGGCCTTGGCCATCAGCGCCGGGTTGCGGTAGTGGATGCCGCCGACCATCAGCCCCAGCTGCGCCTTCTCGGTCACGGCCGCCAGCGCCCCGAGCGCGGTGTTGCCCTCCAGCATCCAGTTCTCCTGCGGGCCGACGCCGCGGATCTGGTGCAGGTGGTCCATCACGTAGATCGAGTCGAACCCGGCGTCCTCGGCCGTGGTGGCGACGGCGGCCAGACGACCCATCAGGTCGCCCGGCTCGCTCGCCACGCGGTTGAAGTCGGGGATCTGCAGCCCGGCGCGGATGATCGGAGCGGAAGCCATAGGCCCCACTCTGCCCGATCTCACGCCGAGCGCAACGCCTCCGTCGGCGACAGCCTCGCCGCCCGCGTCGCCGGGTAGAGGCCCGCGAGGGCGCCGATCAGCAGCGCCGCGCCGAAGCCGCCGGCGATCGCCTCGGGCGGGACGACCGACGTCCAACCGCGCACCCGCGCGTAGCCGCCGGTCACCAGCGCCCCGCCGAGGACCCCGGCCGCGCCGCCCGCGACGGCCAGCAGCAGCGACTCCACCAGGAACTGCGCGCGCACGTGGCCGCGCGTGGCGCCGAGCGCGCGACGCAGCCCGATCTCCGACCGGCGCTCCAGCACCGAGATCACCATCGTGTTGGCGATCCCGATCCCGCCGACCAGCAGCGCGACCGCGCCGAGGCCGAGGAACAGCCCGGTCAGCGCGGAGTCCGCGGCGGCGCGCGCGGCCAGCGCGTCGGACGGGCGCGACACCGTGACCTCCTCGGGGTTCCGCGGGTTGGCCGCGCTGGGGAGCAGGCCGCGGACGTGCGCGACGCGCTCCTCGTCGGCGCGCAGGTAGACGGTCGAGGCCGAGCGCTCGGCGCCCAGCCACCTCACGGCCGCCGCGTAGCCGACCAGCGCCGAGCGGTCGAGGTCGGGGGCCAGCGCGAACGGCCGCATGATCCCGAGGACGGTCCACCAGCGGCCGTTGATGTACACCTTGGTGCCCGGGCGGTCGATGCCCAGCGTCCGCGCCGCCTCGGCGCCGAGGACGACCGCCGGCGTCCGCGCGCTGCCCGCGTTGAGGAAGCGCCCGCGCGAGAGCGAGCCGCCGAGCGTCGCCAGCAGCCCCGGGTCGGCCGCGGCGACGGCGATCCCGCCGGTCTCGTTGGGGTCGATCCTGTCGGTGCGGCGCACGGTCGCGTCGGTGCCGCGGACGGTCGCGACCTGCTCCACGCCGCCCAGCCGCGACAGCGAGCGGCGCGCCGCGCGCGGCAGCGTCGCCTCGTCGCCGCCGAGGGTCTGGCCGGGCGCGACCGTGAGCAGGTTGGTGCCCAGGGCGTCGAGCTGGTCGAGCAGGCCCTGGCGCGAGGACGCCGACAGCCCGAGCACCGCGACCATCGACGCGATGCCGATCGCGATCCCCAGCGCCGACAGCGCGGCGCGCAGGCGCCGCGTGCGCAGGCCGACCGCGCCGACGCGCAGCAGGTCGGCGGGCAGCAGGCGCGAGCCGTCCACGTCGGCGCTCACGCGTCCTCCTCGATGCGGCCGTCGCGCAGCCGCACGCGCCGCGGCAGCTGCGCCGCGATGCCCGCGTCGTGCGTGATGACCACGAGCGTCGTGCCGTCGCGGTGCAGCTCGCCGAGCAGGTCCAGGATCCCGGCGCCCGCGCGCGAGTCGAGGTTGCCGGTCGGCTCGTCGGCGAAGACGATCGCCGGGCGGGCGACGACCGCGCGCGCGATCGCGACCCGCTGGCGCTCCCCGCCCGACAGCTGGTCGGGCCGGTGGTCGAGGCGGTGGCCGAGGCCGACGCGCCGAAGCGCCGCGCGCGCGGCGTCGGCGCGACGCGCCGCCGGCACCGCGCCGTAGAGCATGCCCTGCGCGACGTTCTCCACCGCGGTCAGCCCGTCCATCAGGAAGAACCGCTGGAAGACGAAGCCGATCCGGCGCGCGCGCAGGCCGGCCAGCGCGCGATCGTCGAGCGCGTCGACGTCGGCGCCCGCGATCGCCACGCGCCCGCTCGACGGCCGGTCCAGCGTGCCCATCACGTGCAGCAACGTGGACTTGCCCGAGCCCGACGGGCCGATCACGCCGACCAGCTCGCCGTCGGCGATGCGCAGGTCGACGCCGTCCAGCGCGCGCACGCCGCCCGCGTACTCCTTGGTGACGCGCTCCAGCACGAGGCTCATGCGGGCACCACCACGCGGTCGCCCTCGTGGAGCGCGTCCGCGTCGATCTGGACCCAGCCGTCGGCGAACGCGCCGAGCGTCACCGGCACCAGCCGCCGCGAGCCGCTGAGCTGGACGGCGTACTGCGCGGTCCCGGTCGCCACCAGCGCGGTCACCGGCACGGCGAGCGCGTCCTTGGTCGCGCCGGTCGCCAGCGAGACCGTGACCGGCGCGCCGTCCAGGCGCAGGCGCCGCTTGGCGCGCAGCCGGACCGAGACCGACACCTTGGGGCCCTCGCCCTGCCCGCCGGGCGTGGCGACCGCCCCGATCGCGCCGATCGCGCCTTTGACCTCGCGGCCGTCGGGCAGCGTGACCGTCACCGCGGCGCCCCGGCGCAGCGTCGCGGCGACCCCGGCGTCGGTGGACGCGGTGACGCGCGGCGTGCGCTCGGTCAGCTTCGTCACCGGCGTGCCCGGGCGGACCGCGTCGCCGACCTGCGCCGCGTGGGCGCCGATCCGCGCGGGGCCGTCGCTGACGATCAAGGTGGTGGCCTTGAGCGTGCCGGTCTCGTCGAGGTCGCGGTCGGCCTGGAAGGCCTTGACCGCCGCGGTCGTCGACGAGGTCCACGCGGTGTCGATCGTGCCGGGGTCGTAGCCCAAGGCCTTCAGGTTGCGCTCGAGCTGGCGGACGTCGGAGCCGTCGTCCATCCCCGGCGTCAGATCGCGGTAGAACGGGCGCTTGCCGTAGAGCACCCAGCCGGTGGCCCGCGCGTCGATCGACAGCATCGACCAGCCGCGCCGGACGGTCGTGCCCTCGGCGCGCAGCCGCGTGATCGTGCCCGGCACGGGCGCGGCGACGACCCGCGTGGTCGCGAAGCCGAGCGTGCCGTCGACGTCCTGGCGGTCGACGAGGTCCCGACGCCGCACGCTCGCGCTGCCGAGCGGGACGCGGTCGTTGACCTGCGACGGCGCGGTCTGCCCGTCGTCGGGCAGCAGCAGCCAGACGCCGCCGGCCGCCGCGGCGCCGACGATCGCCGCGGCCGCCGTGATCCGCACGGCGCTCACTTGCCCACCTGCTGGGGCGGGCCGGCATCCCCGGCCTGGGCGAGGTTGGGCTGGCAGGCCTTCTCGGCCGTCTTGAACGTCGTGCTCTGCGGGTCGATCCGCGGGCCGCCGTCCCCGGAGCCGCCGCCGATCGACATCTGGACCTTGTTGCCCGAGAACTTGGGGTCCTTCATCGGGACGCCGTGCGACCGCATGCACTTCGCGTAGGCCAGCAGCGCGTCGCGGTGCGCGGCCTCGGCCTGCGGGTCGCCGCCACCGACGTCCCCGCCGCCCGCGTCCATGAAGTGCTGGCACGTCTTCTGGGCGGCCTCCACCTTGGCCTGGTCCAGGCGCTCGCCCGGGCCGCCCATCTTCTGGATGATCCCCCCGTCGGGCTGCTTCTGCGGGTCGGGCATGTCGACGCCCTCGTCGCGCATGCACTTGGCGAACTTCAGCGCCCCCTCGAAGGCCTTGTCCTGTCCGCCCTGGCCGGACGCTCTGCCGCCGGAGCCGCCGGAGCCGCCGGAGCCGCAGGCGCCCAGGGCCAGGGCGGTCGCCGCCAGCGCCGCGATCATCATCGGGTTCTTGGTCATGGACGACATCAAGCCGTCGGGACCTGAGAGCCCGCTGAACGTTTCAGAGGAGCCGGCTAATGAACGCCGCTACGCCGGCAGCGCGAGGCGCAGCAGCGTGCCGCCGCCGGGCGCGCGCTCGGCGGCGACCGTGCCGCGGTGGTCGTCGGCGACGTGCTTGACGATCGCCAGGCCGAGGCCGGATCCGGGCAGCCCGCGGGCCGACGGCGCGCGGTAGAAGCGGTCGAAGACGTGCGGCAGGTCCCGCGGCGCGATGCCCGGCCCGTGGTCGCGGACCGTGACCTCGCCGTCGCGGACGGCGACCTCGATCGGCGCGTCGGGCGGGCTCCACTTCACCGCGTTGTCCAACAGGTTCCCGACCGCGCGCGCCAGGCCCGGCCGGCGGCCGCGCACGACGCACGGCTCGGCCGCCAGCTCGAACGACGTGCCGGGCGCGTGGCGGCGCGCGCGTCGCACGGCCGCGGCGACCAGCTCGTCCAGCCGCAGGTCCTCGGGCGGCTCCAGCGCCCGCTCGCCGCCGGGGCGGGCGAGGTCCACGAGGTCGCCGACGAGCACGGTCAGGTCCTCCAACTGCCCGCGCGCGGACCCGAGCGCCGCCGAGCGCTCGGCGTCCGGCAGCTCGGGCGCGCGCTCCAGCAGCTCGATGTTGGCGCGGATCGCGGTCAGCGGCGTGCGCAGCTCGTGCGAGGCGTCGGCGACGAGCTGTCGCTGCTGGTCGCGCGAGGACTCCAGCGCGGCGAGCATCGCGTTGAACGACGCGGCCAGGCGACCGGGCTCGTCGTCTGCGCGCCCGCCGCGCGTCGGCAGGCGGTGGTGGAGGTCGCCGGTCGCGGTCACGCGCTCGGCGGTCGCGGTCAGCCGGGCCAGCGGGCGCGTGGCGATCCGCGAGACGCCGAAGCCCAGCGCGGCGGCCAGGCCGAAGCCGCCGAGCGTGACGGCGGCGAGGATCAGGCGCAGCCGGCCGAGCGTGGAGTCGATCTCGTCCAGCGGGCGCGCGACCTGGAGCGCGAAGCCGTCGGGCCCGGACCGCGTGAGCACGCGCAGGCGGTGGCCCGCGACGGTCACGTCGCGCAGGAACGGGCCGCGCCGGCCCGCCGCCACCTCGAGGACGGCGTCGTCGACCGGCAGCGTCGTGTCCGGCTCGGCCGACGGGATCGTCTTGCCGTCGTCGAACGTGGCCTGGGCGACGCCGGTCGTGCCGCCGAACTGGTCCTGGCGGATCAGGACGCGGACGTCGGTGGCGCCGCCCTCGGCGCCCGGCTGCGGCGCGAGCTCCGGATGGGTCTGCGCGAGCCGGCCGTCGAGCTCGTCGCGCAGGTCGCCGCGGACCAACACGTAGGTCAACACGGCGCCCAGCGCGATCGCGGCCGCGACGGCCGCGGCGCTGACCAGGACGATGCGGCGGCGGAACGTCACGGCTTGGGCGCCCGCAGGACGTAGCCGAAGCCGCGCACGGTGTGCAGCAGGCGCGGCTCGCCGCCCGCCTCGGTCTTGCGGCGCAGGTAGCCGACGTAGACCTCCAGCGAGTTGGACGCCGGGCCGAAGTCGTAGCCCCAGACGCCGTCGAAGATCTGCTCGCGCGTGAGCACCTGGCGCGGGTGCTTCAGGAACAGCTCCAACAACAGGAACTCGGTCCGCGTCAGCTCGATCGCGCGTCCGCCGCGATGGACCTCGTGGCCGACCGGGTCCAGCTCGAGGTCGTCGAAGCGCAGCGTGGCGCGGTCGTCCTCCCAGCCGCTGCGGCGCAGCAGCGCGCGCAGGCGGGCCAGCAGCTCCTCCAGCGCGAACGGCTTGGGCAGGTAGTCGTCGGCGCCCGCCTCCAGCCCGGCGACGCGGTCGCCGACGCCCTCGCGCGCGGTGAGCATCAGCACCGGCGTGCGGTCGCCGACGTCGCGCAGCCGGCGGCAGACCTCCAGGCCGTCGAGGCCGGGCATCAGCACGTCGAGCAGCACCGCGTCGGCGGGCGTCCGCGCCTGGCTGCGCACGGCGGCGTGGCCGTCCTCGGCGAGCGCGACGTCGAAGCCCTCCACGCGCAGGATGCGCTCCAGGACCTCGCGCACCGCGGGCTCGTCGTCGACCACCAGCACCTTCATGGCGGCGGATTCTCTGGGAGGAACCTGAAGGTCAGGTGAGGAGCGCGCCACGCGCTAGGTTCGCTCCCATGGCCCTCTCCTCCCCGTTGCGCCCGATGGACGCCACGCTGGACGGCTACGTCTGGCTGCCGCGGATGATCGACAAGGCCCGCGCGAAGCGAGCGGGGACGCTGGGCGACGCGGTGCATCCGTGTCCGGTCGACCGGCGCACGTTGAAGCACTTGGGCGTGAAGTACGAGGACTTCGCGGCGATCGTCGCGCGGACGAAGGCCGACGAGGAGGTGCTCGTCGAGCTGCGCGCGCTCGGGATCCCGTCGGCCCAGGAGGCGTGGTTCGACGTGCTCGCCTGGGAGGACGCGCTGCGGGAGATGGTGTGGCGGTCGGGCGGCGAGACGATCAGCGACCGCGCCGAGCGCAACGTGATGATCTTGAGCGCGACCGACGAGCTGACCGTGACGTGGTCGCGGTACGCGACGGGCCAGCGCGGGCCCGACCTGCACCTGCACCACGAGCACGCCGACGCGTTCTACATCTTGACCGGGTCGATGCGCTACGAGCGCGGCGCGCACGGCGAGCACGTGCTCGACGCGCCGGCCGGGACGCTCGTGGTCGTGCCGGCGCTGGTCGGCCACTCGTTCGCCAACGTCGAGGCCGAGGACGTGACGTGGCTGAACTTCCACGCGCCGGACGCGGGCTTCGCGCGCTTCCTGCGCACCGACGAGCCGTTCGACAGCGACGACGTGCCGCTGCAGGGCGACGGCGGGCGCGGGCTGGGCGCCGCGCTCGTGTCGGTCGTCGCGGGCGAGGCGTTCGCGTTCGCGGGCGCGGGCCTGCGCTTCCGCACCGACGGCTTCCGCGCCGAGGTGCGCGCCGCGGGGGCGGCGGGCGACGGCGCGCCGGTCAGCTACTGCCTGGTGTAGGCAGGGGCTTCCCGGTCATCACCGACTCGGGCCGCTCGACGACCACGTCGCTGCCGGGGCGCGCGTCGTCGTCCTTGCGCTTGACCAGCAGCCACTGCGGCTTCTTGGCGTCGCCGCGCCCGGTGCGCTGCAGCGCGAAGCCGCCGTTGAGCTTCTCGCCGTGCAGGACGAAGACCGCGTGGCCGCGCTCGTCGATGGCCTTCGGCCACGGCACGCGGCCGCCCTGCTCGTAGGTGCCGCGATCCCAGACGATGACGGTGTCGCCCTCGTAGGCGTTGTGCGACATGTCGTGGTCCTCGACCTGGACCGCGAGCCGCTTGACGGCCGGATCGAGCGACGGGCCCTTGGGCACCGCCCACGAGCGCATGACGCCGTCGACCTCCAGGCGGAAGTCCCAGTGGTGGGCGGTCGCCCGGTGCTCCTGGACGACGAAGACGCCGGCGGGCACGCCGCGCGGCGCGAACTGCTCGTGGCCCTCGCGCTTGGCGGCGTCGAGCGCGACCGCGTCGGGGCCGACCCGCTCGCCGAGGAACGCGGTCAGCCGCGCGAGCGCGTCCGGGTCGCCCTCCGCGTGCACGCGCACGACGCCGTCGTCGTCGGCGCGCGCCCAGCCGAGCAGCTCCAGCGCGCGGGCGCGCGCGATGACGGCGTCGCGCAGCGCGGCCGGATCGGGCGATCCGGCCGCCGCGGCTCGGAAGGCGCTGCCGCTGGGGCTCACGCCAGGGACTTTGCCACGTCCTCCAGCGCGTCGAAGGACTCCTGCAGGCCGCCCTCCATGCCCGAGTCGACGTGGCCGTCGCGGTGCTCCTTGGACGAGTGCTGGACGAGCGTGCGCAGCGTCGTGCGGCCGTCGCGCTCGACCAAGGTCATGGTGTTGACCGACGCCGCGTCCGGGAAGCCCTCGAAGACCTCGGTCGAGACGATCCTCTCGCCCGGCACGATCTCGCGGTACTCGCCGTGGAAGGCGACCTCGAACGCGCCGCCGTGCGCCGACATCACGTAGCGCCACGCGCCGCCGACGCGCAGGTCGATCTCGACGCTCGTCACCTCGCCGCGCCGGCCCGCCCACCAGCGCTTGACCAGCTCCGGCTCGGTCAGCGCGCGCCACACCAGCGCCGCGGGCGCGTCGAACTCGCGCTCGATCAGGATCTGGTCGTCCGCGGGCAGCGTCACGACCGCCTTGCCACTATTGGTCACCGGCATCTCCTGTCTCCTTCTTGAGGTCCTCCAACACGGCGTCCAGCGCCTCGTACCGCTCGGCCCACAGCGCCGCGAAGCCCGCGACCCAGTCGTGGATCGGCTTCAGCGCCGGGCCGTGGAGCGAGTAGAGCCGCCGTCGCCCTTCCTCCCGCACACCGACCACCCCAACTTCCCGCAGCACCCGCAGGTGCTTGGACACCTGCGGCTGCGCGAGCCCCGTCGCCTCGACGAGGTCGTTCACCGACCGCTCCCCGTCCGCCAGCAGATCGACGATCTGCCGGCGCCGGGGCTCGGCCAACGCTCCGAACACGTCCGCGGTGGTCGCCGTGGGAGCCATGGCGAACATCATATACCGATATCAGCATATGTCAAGGCGAACGAAGACGCGGGTCACTCCGAACGCCTATACGACGCTCGGAGTGACCCGGACCTCGAGCCGGGCCCGCGGCGGCGAGCCGCTAGGCGGCGGCGACGGCGAGCGCGGCGTCGTCGGACGCGGCGCCCGCGCGGCGCTCGAAGCGCAGCTCGGGGTCCTGGATCGGGCCCTTGCGGAGGTTCTTGACGTCGGTCGCGTAGCTCATCGCGAGCTTCCACGGGCCGGTGGTGCCCTGGCGCGGGAAGAGGTGCACCGAGCGCTGGACGTAGCCGGCGCCGAAGTCCAGCAGCGGCCGCGACTCCATCGCCGGGTCGCTGGGGTGCGCGACGCAGGTGTCGGCCTGGGTGCGGTCCATCTCGCCGAGCAGGCGGCCGAGGAACTCGCAGACGATGTCGACCTTCAGCGTCCACGACGAGTTGGTGTAGCCGATGGCGAACGCGTAGTTGGGGACGTCGCTCAACATCATGGCCTTGTAGACCAGCTTGTCGGGCAGGCTGACCGGCGTGCCGTCGACGGTCAGCTCGATGCCACCGAAGGCCAGCAGGTCCAGGCCCGTGGCGGTGACGACGACGTCGGCCTCCAGCACGGCGCCGGACCGCAGGCGGATGCCGGTCGGCGTGAACGACTCGACCTGGTCGGTGACGATCGAGGCGTCGCCCTTCTTGATGGCCTTGAAGAGGTCGCCGTTGGGCACCGCGCAGAGGCGCTGGTCCCACGGGTCGTAGCTCGGGTTGAAGTGGACGTCGACCGGATAGCCCTCGGGCAGCTGCTTCTTGACGCCGAGCGTCAGCAGCTTGCGCAGCGCCTTGGGGTAGCGGCGGCTGATCGCGTAGACCGCGCGCTGCTGGAAGATGTTCTTGCGCCGCGTCAGCTTGTAGGCCAACTGCGGCGACAGGCGCCGCTTGAGCAGCATGCCGATCGGGTCCTTCTTGGGCACCGAGGCGATGTAGGACGGCGAGCGCTGGAGCATCGTGACGTGCGCGGCGTCGGGCGCCATCGCGGGGACGAGCGTCACGGCCGTCGCGCCCGAGCCGATGACCACGACGCGCTTGCCCGCGTAGTCGAGGTCCTCGGGCCAGTGCTGCGGGTGGATGACGTCGCCCGCGAAGTCGGCGATGCCGGGGAAGTCCGGCGTGAAGCCCGCCTCGTAGTTGTAGTAGCCGCTGGCCGAGAACAGCCAGCCGCAGGTGATCGTCAGCGGCTCGCCGTCGGCCTCGGCGCTGACCGTCCAGCGCGCGGTCGCGCTGTCCCACGCGGCGCCCAGCACGCGGTGGCCGAGGCGGATGTGGCGGTCGATGCCGTTCTCGCCGGCCGTCTCGCGGATGTACTCGAGGATCGCGGGGCCGTCGGCGATCGACTCGTCGGCGCGCCAGGGCTTGAACTCGTAGCCGAACGTGTGCAGGTCCGAGTCCGAGCGGATGCCCGGGTAGCGGAACAGGTCCCAGGTGCCGCCGGTGGCCTCGCGCGCCTCGAAGATCGCGTAGGTCTTGCCGGGCTGCTCGGTCTGCAGGTGGTAGGCGCAGCCGATGCCGGAGACGCCGGCGCCGACGATCAGGACGTCGACGTGCTCGACAGCGGGGACGGTGGCGGTCATGGTCCTGGAGGATGCTCGACGGTACACCTTTGTACCAGGGCATAACGCACCGGATTGCGCGCACGAGGTGGGCAGATCGCCCACGGTCCGGTACCGTCGGCGCGACGCCCATGTCGACGACCGCCATTTGGCCCGCGCCCTCCCCCACCGTCGCCGCGCTGATCCGCACCGGCGCGACCGCGTTCCTGGAGGACCCGGGCGGCCTGTTCGAGGAGGTCGACGCCGCCGTGCTGGCCGCCACGCCGAGCCGGCTCAGCGGCGACCCGGCGATCACCGCCGCGACGGTCGCGACCAACCACGCCAACATCGTCCACTGGGCCAACGCCAACGTGCGCCGCCCCGGCGAGCCGGTGCCCGCGAACCTCAGCCCCGCGGTCGTCGACATCGCGCGCGACATCGTCCGCCGCGGCCTCGACGACGCGACGTCGCTCAACACGTACAGGATCGGCCAGAACGTGGCCTGGCGGTTCTGGATGGCGCGCGCGTTCGCGCTGACCGACGACCCCGAGGTCCTGCGCGAGCTGCTGGACGTCACCGCGCGCTCGATCTTCTCGTTCGTGGACGAGACCGTGGAGGGCATCCAGGACCTCATCGACGCCGAGCGCGAGCAGCTCCTGCACGGCACGCACGCCGAGCGGCTGGAGACCGTGACGCTGATCCTGGAGGGCGCGCCGATCACCGTCGAGCGCGCGAGCGCGCGGCTGCGCTACGAGCTGGCCGCGCGGCACACCGCGGCGGTCGTGTGGAGCGACGCCGACGGCCCGCTGGAGCCGGCGGCCGAGGCGCTGGCCGCGGCGGCCGGCGCGAGCCGCCCGTTCATGGTCAGCGCGACGGCGCGCACGCTGTGGGTGTGGTGGTCGGGCGGCGACGGCGCGCCCGACGCCGACGCGCTCGGCGCCGCGCTGCCCGAGCACGTCCGCGCCGCGATCGGCACGACCGCGAGCGGGATCGACGGCTTCCGCCGCGCCCACCACGACGCGCTCGCCACCCAGCGGCTGATGCAGCGGATGCCCGCCGACCGGCGCGTCGCCCGCTACGAGGACGTGCAGCTGGTGGCCTTGACCGACGCCGACGAGGCCCGCACCGCCGACTTCGTCGCGCGCACGCTCGGCGAGCTGGCGACCGCGCCCGAGGAGCTGCGCGAGACGCTGCGCGTCTACCTGCGGGAGGGCTCCAGCGCCTCGCGCGCGGCGCGCGCGCTGTTCACCCACCGCAACACGGTGCTCAACCGGCTGACCCGCGCGCGCGAGCTGCTGCCCGCGCCGCTGGAGGGCCGCGGGCTGCCGGTCGCGCTGGCGCTGGAGATCGTCCACTGGCTGGGACTGCGGACGTGAGGCGCGGCCGGATCCTGGCGGTCGCGTCGGCGGTGGCCCTGCTCGTCGGCTGCGGCGCGGGCGACGAGCGCCACACCGCGCACGCCTCCGCGAGGGCCGTGCCGATCCTCGTTTACCACCACCTCGGCGATCCACCCCAGGGCGAGCGCAACCCGTCGCTGTGGGTGACGCCGCGGCGCTTCGCGCAGCAGCTCGACGCGCTCCGGCGCGCGGGGTTCCGGGCGGTCACGCTCGCGAAGGTGTGGGCGGCGTGGCACGGCGGCGGCACGCTGCCGTCCAAGCCGATCGTCCTCACCTTCGACGACGGCTACGCGCCGCAGGACACGATCGCCCGTCCCGCGCTGGCGCGCCGGGGCTGGCCGGGCGTGCTGAACCTCCAGCTCGGCCGCGTCGGCGTGGCCGGCGGGCTCTCGCGCGCGGCCGTCCGGCGGATGGTCGCCGCCGGCTGGGAGGTCGACGACCACACGATCACGCACCCCGACCTCACCAAGGTCTCCCCCGCCGTGCTCCGCGCCGAGGTCGCCGGCTCCCGCGCGACGCTGAAGCGCGAGTACGGCATCGACACCCGCTTCTTCTGCTACCCCTTCGGCCGCGTCGACGCCCGCGTCCGCGCGGCCGTGCGCGACGCCGGCTTCGTCGCCGCGACGACGATCGTCCGCGGCCTGGCGACGCCCGGCGACGACCCGTTGGAGCTGCCGCGGATCATCGCCGGCCGCGCCACCACGCCGGCCGAGCTGGTCCGGCGCGCCACCGACGGCTAGATCACCCTCTAGGCCGCGGGCCGGTAGGACTGCAACACGACGCCGCCGTCGAGCGCGCACGAGGAGGCGAGCGTCAGCCCGATCGTGTCGGTCGTGTCGGGGAAGACCCGAAAGCCCGAGCCGAGGATGACCGGGAAGACCTGGAGGTTGAGCTGGTCGACCAGCCCGCGGGTCAGCAGGAAGTGCGCGAGCGTCCGGGAGCCCGCGGCGACGAGCACCGGGCCGTCGGCGCCGTCCTTGACCGCGCGGACGCGGTCGGCGAGGCGGTCGTCGCCCGGGATCACCGTGGTGTTCTGCCAGGGCGACGAACCCAGCGACGACGACACCACGACCTTCTTCATGGTGTTGATCTTGCTCTACGGCGCCTGGCCGGGACGCCCGGGGCCTCCATGACGCCGTCGAGGGAGTCCGGCCGCGGCAAGTCCACCGCCCTGCGGATGCTCGCCGGGCTGGAGGAGGTCAGCGACGGCGACGACGTGACCAGGCGCTCGCCGAGCGACCGCGACATCGCGATGGTGTACCCGCACATGACGGTCGCGCAGAACATGTCCTTCGCGCTGCGGCTGCGCAAGATGTCCAAGGCCGAGGTGCGCGCCAAGGTCGCCGAGACGGCGCGGGCGCTGGAGCAGGAGCCGCTGCTGGACCGCAAGCCCGGCCAGCTCTCCGGCGGCCAGCGCCAGCGCGTGGCGATGGCGCGCGCGATCGTGCGCGACCCGAAGGCGTTCCTGGTGGACGAGCCGCTCTCGAACCTCGACGCCAAGCTGCGCGTCGACCCGGACGCGCTGCACGTCTTCGACGCGACCGACGGGCAGCGGCTGGAGGGCTAGGCCGCCCGCCCCGCCGAGGCGGAGCGGGCGGTCCGAGGCGGCTCCGCGTCAGCCCGCGACGCGGATGAGCTTCTTGTTGACGAACTCGTCCGCGCCGTAGCGGCCGAGCTCGCGGCCGAAGCCGGACTGCTTGACGCCGCCGAAGGGCAGCTCGACGCCCTCGGCGCCGACGGCGTTGACGAACACCATGCCGGCCTCGATCTGGTCGGCGACGCGCAGCGCCTGGTCGGGGTCGTTGGTGAACACGTAGGAGCCCAGGCCGTAGGGCGTGTCGTTGGCGAGCTTGATCGCCTCGTCCTCGGAGCCGGCCTTGTAGACCTGCGCGACCGGGCCGAAGAACTCCTGGCCGTAGGCGGGGTTGTCGGGCGTGACGTCGGCGATGACCGCCGTCTTGAAGAAGTTGCCCTCACGCCCGCCGCCGGCGACGAGCTTGGCGCCGCCGTCCAGCGCGGCCTGCACCTGCTGCTCCAGGCGGTCGGACGCCAGCGCCGACGACAGCGGGCCCATCGCGGTGCCCTCGGCCTTCGGGTCGCCCGGCTCGACGGCCGTCAGCGCCGCGGAGAACTTCTCCAGGAACGAGTCGTACAGGTCGTCGGCCACGATGAAGCGCTTGGCCGCGTTGCAGGCCTGGCCGCCGTTCTCCAGCCGGCCGCCGACCGCGGACTCGACGACCGCGTCGAGGTCGTCGGTCTTGAGCACGATGAACGGGTCGCTGCCGCCCAGCTCGAGGACGACCTTCTTGAGGTGGCGCCCGGCCTGCTCGGCGACCGCCGCGCCCGCCCGGCCCGAGCCGGTCAGCGAGATGCCCTGCACGCGCGGGTCGGCGATGACCGTCGAGATCTGGTCGTTGGTCGCGTAGATGTTGATGTAGGCGTCGGCCGGGACGCCGGCCTCGTGGAAGATCTGCTCCATCGCCGCCGCCGACTCCGGGCACTGCGGCGCGTGCTTGAGCAGGATCGTGTTGCCGATCACCAGGTTCGGGCCGGCGAAGCGGGCCACCTGGTAGTACGGATAGTTCCACGGCATGATCCCCAGCAGGACGCCGATCGAGGAGCGGCGGACCAGCGCCGAGCCCTCGCCGTCGAGCAGGTCGATCGGCTCGTCGGCCAGCAGCTTGGGGCCGTTGTCGGCGTAGTACTGGTAGATCGCGGCGCTGAACTCGACCTCGCCGACCGCCTGCTCGATGGGCTTGCCCATCTCGCGGGTGATGATCTCGCCCAGCTCCTGCTTGCGCTCCTCGTGCAGCTCGCCGACGCGCCGGACGATCGCCGCGCGCTCCTCGACGGTCATGCCCTTGCTCCACGACGGGTGCGCGGCATGAGCGCGACCGATCGCGCCCTGCAGCTCGTCGTCGGTGATCGTCGGATAGGTCTTGAGGGTCTCGCCCGTAGCGGGATCGACCACCGCGTAATCGCTCATGGCCCTATTGCATCACGCCCGCCGCATGCCGGAGCGTCGGCCCGCCGAATCGACCGTGCGCCATTCCGGCGTACGCCCGGCCGATGTCGCGCTCCGGACGCCGGTCCGAGGCAACGGCGCCCCGACGCCTGGGCCCGCGCGATCTCGGCCCACCCGGTCGGGGGGTCTGACCCCGCCCGACCCGCCCCCTGCGCGAGGATGAGAGGCGATGGATGCCGGGACGGAGCGGTCGCACGCCCACGTGGCGATCCCGGCGCTCGAGCTGCTGGTGGAAGTTCTCGCGCGCCCGGTCGACGCCGAGGGCGACAGCGAGGAGCGGTTCTACTCGCACCTCGCCGGCGCGGTCTGCCGGATGGCGTCGATGCGCCGCGCGCTGATCTTCCGCTACGACGACGCCACGCGGCGCGTGCGCGTCGCGGGCACCCACGGCGTCGACCCCGCCGCGTTCAAGGACGTCCACATCTCGGTCGAGCTGGCGCCGCTGGCCGCCACCGCGCTGGCCGAGGACCGCGTGGTCGAGGCGCTGGCCGGCGACGAGCACCCGATCGCGCCGGAGTTCGCCGAGCTCGCCGGTCCGGGGCCGCTGATCTACGTGCCGATCACCGCCGCCTCGCGCTGGCCGGGCGTGATGCTGCTGGAGCCCGAGCCCGAGGTCGTCCCGTTGAACGGCGCGCTGCGCGACTTCCTCTGGGCCCTGGGCAAGACCTTGGCCTTGATCTCCTTCGCGCGCATCGCGACGTTCCACGGCGAGCGCGCCCGTCAGCTCGAGGACCGCCTCGACCTCGCGCGCGACATCCACGACCGCGTCATCCAGCGGCTCTTCGGCGTCTCGCTGGCGCTCACCCGCCCGCTGGACGACGAGGCGCGCCGCCGCTGCGGCGAGGAGATCCAGATCGCGCTGGCCGACCTGCGCAGCGCGCTGCAGCGCCCGCTCGGGCGGCCGTCGCGCGAGACCGGCACGACGCTGGCCGCCGAGCTGAAGCGGTTGAGCGCACGCCATCCGGACCTCCACCTCGACGTGGTCACGCCGGTCCCCGACGTGCCGCCGGCGCTGGAGCCGCTGGCGCAGTCGGTCCTGGCCGAGGCGGTGCGCAACGTGCGCAAGCACGCCACCGCGTCGGAGACCACGATCCGCGTCAAGCGCGAGAACGGCGTCTTCGTCCTGGAGGTCTCCAACGACGGCGCGCGCGACGCGCCGCAGCGCGCGGCCGGCCCGCCCGGCATGGGGCTGCGCCTGGCGGCGCTGGAGGCGATCCAGGTCGGCGGGGTCGTGGAGTTCGGCGCGCAGCCCGGCGGCCGCTGGCAGGTGCGGCTGGCGGTCCCGACCGACATGGAGGACCTGACATGAGCGCGACCGCTTCGAGCGGGTTGAAGGTCTTGGTCGTCGACGATCACGACGTGGTCCACTGGGGCTTTCGCGTGATGCTGTCGGAGCTGTCGTGGGTCGAGCGCTGCCTGTCGGCGCGCAACGGCGAGGAGGCGGTCGCGCTGACGCGCCGCCACGCGCCCGACGTCGCGCTGGTCGACCTGTTCGTCGGCGAGGAGTCCGGCCCGCAGATCTGCGAGCAGCTGCACCTCGCCCACCGCGGCGTGAAGGTGCTGCTGATCTCCGGCGCCGGGCGGATCTCGGCCGAGGCCGCGGCGGCCTGCGGCGCGGCGGGCTTCGTCCCCAAGGACTGGCCGGCGGCCGACATCGCCCGCGCGGTGCGGATGGTCGGGCTGGGCATGTCGATGTTCGAGCCCGACACCGCCGCCACGGCCGGCGCGACGCGCCCGCCGCTGACGCCGCGCGAGCGCGAGGTGCTCGAGCTGGTGGCGACCGGCGCGACCAACCGCGAGATCGCCGAGCGCCTGCACCTCTCGCCGCACACGGTCAAGGAGCACACCTCCTCGCTGTACCGGAAGTTGGAGGCGCGCAACCGCGCCGACGCCGTGCTGCGCGGGCAGCGCATGGGCCTGCTGACCTGACACACCCACCCGCTGGGCGCGGGTCCCCCCGGGCGGGGGGTTCTCCCGCGCGCGGGCGGACGCGGGCGTCAGGCTCGACGATCTGATGGCCATCGTCTTGACCGGCGCGACCGGGTTCCTCGGCGGCGAGCTGCTCGTCCGCCTGCTGGAGCACAGCGATCACGACGTGATCGCGTTGGTCCGCGCGCCGGACGACGAGGCCGCGGCCGCCCGTCTGGACGCCACGCTGGCGGTCCTCCTCCCGCCCGGATCGGTGCCGGACGGGCGCGTGCGCGCGGTCGCGGCGCATCTCGATCGGCCCGGGCTGGGACTCCCGGACGCCGCGCGAGACGCGCTCGCGGCCGACGCGCAGGCGATCGTCCACTGCGCCGCGTCGGTGTCCTTCACGCTGCCGCTGGACGAGGCGCGGGAGATCAACGTGGGCGGGACGCGCGCGATGCTCGACCTCGCGAACGCCGCCCCCGACCTGGAGCGCTTCGTCCACGTCTCGACCGCCTACGTCGCGGGCGACCGCCCCGGGCCCTACCGGGCGTCCGAGGGCGATGTCGGCCAGACGCCGCGCAACACCTACGAGCAGACCAAGCTCGAGGCCGAGTCCTGCGTGCTGGACGCCGGGCTGCCCAACACCTCCATCTTGCGGCCGTCGATCGTCGTCGGCGACTCGCGCACCGGCTGGACCCCCGCGTTCAACGTCATCTACTGGCCGCTGCGCGCGTTCGCGCGCGGGCTGCTGCCGGTCGTCCCCGGCGACCCGGCCGCGCCGGTCGACGTCGTGCCGGTCGACACGGTCGCCGACGCGTTGTTGGAGCTGTCGGTCGGCCCTCCGCGGCGCGGCACGTTCCACGCGGTGGCGGGCGACGACGCGCCGACCGCCGGCCGCCTGAGCGAGCTGGCCGCACGCCTGTTCGGCGCCGCGCCGCCCGAGTTCGTCGGGCCGGGCGCCGCCCCGGAGATCGAGCGCCGCGCGGGCGCGTTCTTGCCGTACTTCCGCGTCCGCGGGCGGTTCGCGTCCTCGGCGGGCGAGGACGCGCTGGCCCCGGCGGCGCCGCCGCTGGAGCGCTACCTGCCGACGCTGCTGCGCTACGCCGACGCCGCGGCCTGGGGCCGCCAGGCGCGGCCCCGCTGGGCGGCGTCGACCTAGACCGCGAAGAACACGGTCTCGCCCTCGCCCTGGAGGCGGAGGTCGAGCACGTAGCCGCCGTCGCCGTCGGGCTGGGCGATGAGCGTGTCGCGTCGATCGGCCGGGACCGACCGCAGCACCGGGTCGGTCGCGTTGGCTTCCGCCTCGTCGGCGAAGTAGATCCGCGTGACGACGCGGTCCAGCAGCCCGCGGCAGAAGAGCGACACGTCGACATGGGGCGCTTGCAGCACCTCGCCGCCGCCCGCCACCGCGACCGGCACGCGGCCGGGCTTGACCGTGAGGATCGCGTAGGTGCCGTCGCCGCGCTCCTCCCCGTGGCGGCCGAAGCCGCGGAAGCCCGCCAGCGTCGACGTGAGACGGTCCCCACCCACCCCCGCCCCGTGCAGATCCGGGAAGCGGCCGTCGGGATCGCACTGCCAGGTCTCGATCATGTGGTCGGGGATCGGCGCGCCGCGGCCGTCGTAGATCGTGCCGTGCAGGCGGATCGCGCCGGGCGTGCCCTCGGGCACGACGTGCGGCCCGTCGCCCCACGGCAGGCCGATCGCGTAGTACGGGCCGACGGTCTGCGACGGCGTGGTCGGGAAGATCGCCATGGCCTAGAACGCCTCCTCGAACGGCGTGGCCGCCGGGCCGCGCAGGTAGATGTCGAACTCGTAGCACTGCGCCCAGTTGGCCTGGGTGCCGTGGACCGAGAACGACGCGATCATCCGCTGCCGGGCGGCCTCGTCGCGGACCGAGTTGTAGATCGGGTCGTAGGCGAAGAACGGGTCGCTCGGGAAGTACATCTGGGTGACCAGCCGCTGGGTGAACGCGCGGCCGAGCAGGCTGAAGTGGATGTGCGCCGGGCGCCACGCGTTGTGGTGGTTGCCCCACGGGTACGGGCCGGGCTTGACGGTGGTGAACTCGTAGCGGCCCTCGTCGTCGGTGACGCAGCGGCCGGCGCCGGAGAAGTTGGGGTCCAACGGCGCGTCGTAGCGGTCGACGCGGTGGCGGTAGCGCCCGGCGGAGTTGGCCTGCCAGATCTCCACCAGCGTGCCGCGCAGCGGCTTGCCCTCGGTGTCGAAGACGCGGCCGCGGACGATCAGGCGCTCGCCGATCGGCGCGCCGTCGTGCTGGCGCGTGAGGTCGTGGTCGAGCGGGCTCATCCGCGCGGCGTCGCCCAGCGCGGGGCCGGTCAGCTCGGTCAGCGACTGCGGCAGGTAGAGCAGCGGCTGCTTGGGGTGGCGCAGGTGCGTGGACTTGTACCCGGGCGAGTCCAGCGGCGGGTCGGCCGCGTCCGGCCGGATGTAGCTGCGCGGGGTCTCGCCGTCGTCGATCCAGGGGACCTCCGTCGGCTCGGCGTCGCGCGTCCTCTCCTCCTGCGGGGCGCTCATGCGCCCAGGCTACGCCGCCCAGGAGCAGAAGTAGAATTCGGGAATGACGGGAAGTTCCCGCGAATCGCTCATGTACCCGCCGCTGGACCTGCGCCAGGTCCAGTGCTTCGTCGCGGCGGCCGCCGGCGGGACGATGACCGCGGCGGCCGGCGAGCTGCACCTGTCGCAGTCGGCGGTGTCGCTGGCCGTCGCGGGCCTGGAGCGGCGGCTGGGCGTCCAGCTGCTGGTCCGCCGCCGCGCGCGGCCGCTGCTGCTGACGCCCGCCGGCCGGCGGCTGCTGCCGACCGCGCGCGAGCTGCTGACCTCCGCGGAGGACCTGCGGCGCGAGGCCGCCGCGACGTCCGGCGTCGCCGGCCCGCTGACCGTCGGCTGCTTCACGACGCTCGCGCCGCTCGTGCTGCCCGAGCTGTTGGACGCCTTCCTCGCGGACCACCCCGAGGTCGACCTGGGGTTCTTGGACGGCCCCGTGCCCGAGCTGGAGGCGGCGATGCGCGCGGGCGCCTGCGACCTGGCGATCGTCGACGTGCTCGACGCGTCGCCCGACGTGGAGTTGGAGGCGCTGATGGGCGTGCGCCCCTACGCGCTGTTCGCGGCCGACGACCCGATGGCGCGGCGTCGCTCGGTGCGTCTGGAGGACCTGGCGCGCCGCGACGACCTGATCCTCTTCTCGCTGCCGCCCAGCGCGGCGTTCCTGATGGGGCTGTTCGCCGCGCGCGAGCTGGAGCCGCGGGTGCGGCACCGCACGTCGTCGCACGAGCTGGTCCGCGGCCTGGTCGGCCGCGGCCTGGGCTACGCGCTGCTGGCCACGCGCCCGGCGCACGACCTCACGCACGAGGGCCGCGAGGTCGTGGCGGTCCGGATCGCCGGCGACGTGGCCGACGCGCGCTTCGCGCTGGCGCGCGTGCGCGGCAGCCGCCTGACGCGGCAGGCGGCTGCCTTCGCGCGCCTGTGCCGCGAGCGGCTCAGCGCCCCAAGCGATCCGGGTCGGTCTATGACGAATAGTTCGTCATAGACCGACCCGGATCGGGCCTACATGCGGAAGACGCCGTAGCCGACCGGCTCCAGCGGCGCGTTGGCGCACGCGGCGAGCGCGCGGGCCAGGACCGTGCGGGTGTCGCGCGGGTCGATGACGCCGTCGTCCCACAGGCGCGCGGTGGCGTAGTAGGGCCGGCCCTGGCGGTCGTACTGCTCCTTGAGCTGCGCCCCGACCTCGGGCTGGCCGACCTCGGTCATGACCGTCGCGGCCTGCTCGCCGCCCATCACGCTGATCCGCGCGTTGGGCCACATGAACAGGAAGCGCGGCGAGTAGGCGCGGCCGCACATGCCGTAGTTGCCGGCGCCGAACGAGCCGCCGACGATCATGGTGATCTTGGGCACGCGCGCGGTCGCGACCGCGGTGACGAGCTTGGCCCCGTCCTTGGCGATCCCGCCCGCCTCGTAGTCCTTGCCCACCATGAACCCGGAGATGTTCTGGAAGAACAGCAGCGGGATGCCGCGGCGGTCGCACAGCTCGATGAAGTGCGCGGCCTTCAGCGAGGACTCGCTGAACAGGATCCCGTTGTTGGCGATGATCCCGACCGGGTGGCCGTCGAGGTGCGCGAACGCGGTGACGACCGTCGTGCCGTACAGCTCCTTGAACTCCTGCAGCGCGCCGCCGTCGACCACGCGGCGCAGCAGGTCGCGCGCGTCGTAGGGCGTGCGGGTGTCGACCGGGACGAGGTCGAGGATGTCCTCCACGTTGCCCTGGGGCGGGCGGGGCGTCTGGCGCGCCCACGGCGCCGGCGCGTCGGGCGGCAGCGTCGCCACGATGTCGCGGACGATCTCCAGGGCATGGTCATCGTCTTGGGCGAGGTGGTCGGCGACGCCGGAGGTGCGGGCGTGGACGTCCCCGCCGCCCAGCTCCTCGGCGGTGACCTCCTCGCCGGTGGCGGCCTTCACCAGCGGCGGGCCGCCGAGGAAGATCGTGCCCTGGTGGCGGACGATGACGGTCTCGTCGCTCATCGCCGGGACGTAGGCGCCGCCCGCCGTGCAGGAGCCCATCACGCACGCGATCTGCGGCACGCCGAGCTTGGACAGGTTGGCCTGGTTGTAGAAGATCCGGCCGAAGTGCTCGCGGTCGGGGAAGACGTCGTCCTGCATCGGCAGGAACGCGCCGCCCGAGTCCACCAGGTAGACGCACGGCAGCCGGTTGTGCAGCGCGATCTCCTGCGCGCGCAGGTGCTTCTTGACCGTCATGGGGTAGTAGGTCCCGCCCTTGACGGTCGCGTCGTTGGCGACCACGACGACCTGGCGGCCGCGCACGACGCCGATGCCCGCGACGACGCCCGCGCCCGGCGCGGCCCCGTCGTACAGGTCCTCGGCGGCGAGCGCGCTCAGCTCCAGGAACGGCGCGCCCGGGTCGCAGAGGCGCTGCACGCGGTCGCGCGGCAGCAGCTTGCCGCGCTCGACGTGCCGGGCGCGGGCCCGCTCGCCGCCGCCCGCGCGGGCGCGGGCGAGGCGCTCGTCGAGGTCGGCGATCAGGGCCAGGTGGTCGTCTCGGTGGCTCATGCCGTCTCCTCCTCCACGACCGCCACCAGCGGCTGCTTGAGCGCCACGCGGTCACCGGGGCTGAGCGCGAGGCCCTCGATCACGCCGTCGCGCGGCGCGGTGATCGACAGCTCCATCTTCATCGACTCCAACACGATCAGGACGTCGCCCTCGCGGACGGCGTCGCCGTTGGCCACGTTGACGGCCCAGACCGTGCCGGGCATCGGCGCCTCCAGCGAGCCCTCGGGCAGCGCCGCGCCGGAGCGGTCGGGCCGAGCGGTGCGGACCGTGGCGTGGTGGCCGTCGCGGGCGACGTGGACGGCGTCCTCGCCGTCGAGCGCGATCGCGTAGCGGCGGGTGACGCCGTCGAGCGTGACGGCGAAGCGGCCGTCGCCCGTCGCGCGCACCGCCGCCCCCTCCCACCGCCGCTCGCCGACCGCCACCGTGCCGTCGGCGACGCGCGCCTCGCCGAGGCCGTCGGCCAGCGCGCGGCGCCAGGGGCCGGCGGGCGTGGCGGTGCCGGCGGCGGCGAGCATCGCGGCGGCGAGGAGGTCGTCCGGCGGCGGTGGCGCCAGCTCCTCCAGCACGCGCTCGAGCAGGTTGGTGTCCATCTCGCCGGCGCGGACGTCGTCGCGGGCGATGAGCGCGCGGGTGAACGCGGCGTTGGTGGTGACGCCGGCAATGGCCAGCGTCGCCAGCGCGCGGTCGAGGCGGTCCAGCGCGGTCGCGCGGTCGTCGGCGTGGGCGACGACCTTGGCCAACATGGGGTCGTACGACGTGCCGACGACGCTGCCGGCGCGGATGCCCGAGTCGACGCGGACGCCTCGGTCGGTCGGCTCGTCGTAGACGCGCACGGTGCCGGTGGCGGGCAGGAAGCCGTTGACGGGGTCCTCGGCGTAGAGGCGCGCCTCGACGGCGTGTCCGCGCGGGACGAGGTCGTCCTGGGCGAGCGCCAGCGGCTCGCCCGCGGCCACGCGCAGCTGCTGCTCGACGAGGTCGACGCCGTAGACCAGCTCGGTCACCGGGTGCTCGACCTGCAACCTGGTGTTCATCTCCAGGAAGAAGAACTCGGACGCGTCGCCGGGCGCGATGAACTCCACCGTGCCCGCGCCGACGTAGCCGCACGCGGACGCCAGCGCGACCGCGGCGTCCCCCATCCGGGCGCGCAGGTCGGCCCCGACCACGGGCGACGGCGCCTCCTCCACCACCTTCTGATGGCGGCGCTGCAGCGAGCACTCGCGCTCGCCGAGGTGCAGCACGGTGCCGCGGGCGTCGGCCAGGACCTGGATCTCGATGTGGCGTGGGCGCTCCAGGTAGCGCTCGACGATGACGCGGTCGTCGCCGAACGCGGCGCGAGCCTCGCGCTGGGCGGCGGCGGTCGCCTCCTCCAGCTCCTCGGCGGCGCGCACGACGCGCATGCCCTTGCCGCCGCCGCCCGCGACCGCCTTGACGACGACGGGATAGCCGCCATCGTCGCCGGACGGGACGACCGGCACGCCCGCGGCCGACGCCGCGTCCTTGGCCGCGCCCTTGTCCCCCATCAGCTCGATCGCGCTCGGCGGCGGGCCGATCCACGTCAGCCCGGCGTCGGCGACCACGCGCGCGAACGCCGCGTTCTCGCTCAGGAAGCCGTAGCCGGGATGGACGCTGCGCGCACCGGCGGCGCGCGCGGCGCGCAGCAGCTCGTCGGCGTCGAGGTAGGAGGCGATCGACACGGTGGTGTCGGTCGCGTCGGCGTGGGCGGCGCCGGCGTCGGCCTCCGTGACCACGCCGACCGTGCGCAGCCCGAGCGCGTGCGCGGTGCGCGCGACGCGGATCGCGATCTCGCCGCGGTTGGCGATCAGGACCGGGCCGAGGTCGCGCAGGCTCATCGCCACTCCACCGGCCCGGCGACCAGCGTGTGCGAGCCCAGCGGCCGGCCGAGCACGTCGCGGACCGCGCGCGCCGCGTCCAGCAGCTTGTCGAGGTCGATCCCGGTGTCGACGCCCATCTCGTGCAGCATCGAGACGAGGTCCTCGGTGGCGATGTTGCCCGTGGCGCCCGCGGGGACCGGGCAGCCGCCCAGCTCGCCGAACGAGGACTCGAACGACGTGCAGCCCGCCTCCAGCGCGGCGTACACGTTGGCCAGGCCCTGGCCGCGCGTGTTGTGGAAGTGGGCGGTCAGCTCGACGTCCGGCCCGAGCGCCTCGCGCGCGGCGCGGAAGAACTCGCCGACCTGCAGCGGGTTCGCCATCCCGGTGGTGTCGCCGAAGCCGATCTCGCTCACGCCCGCCGCCATCAGGCGCGCCGCGATCGCGAAGACGCGCTCGGGCGGCACGTGGCCCTCGTAGGGGCAGCCGAAGGACACGCTGATGACCCCTTCGGCGCGCAGGCCCTCGTCGACCGCGCGGCCGATCACGCGCTCCAGGCCGGTCAGCGACTCCTCGACGGAGCGGTTGACGTTGGCCTTGTTGTGGGACTCGCTCGCCGACATGAAGCAGTTGATCTCGGAGAACCGGTCCCGGTGGGCGAGCGCGTTGTCGAAGCCGCGCTCGTTGGGGATCAGGACCGTGACCGCGACGTCGTCGGGAACCGCGATGCGCTCCAGCACCTCGGGGCCGTCGGCCAGCTGCGGGATGACGTCGGCGCGGACGAACGAGGTGACCTCCAGCCGCTTGACGCCGGTGGCGCCGAGCAGGTCGACGAGCTTGACCTTGTCGTCGGTCGCGATGACCTCGGGCTCGTTCTGGAACCCGTCGCGCGGGCCGACCTCCCGCACGCGCACCGCGGACGGCAACACCATCGCCTACGCCCCCAGCGCGCGGGCGATGACCATCTGCTGGACCTCGTCGGTGCCCTCGCCGATCGTGAGGATCTTGGCGTCGCGGTAGAAGCGGCAGACCGGGTACTCCTCGATGAAGCCGTAGCCGCCGTGGATCTGCACGGCCTCCTCGGTGCAGCGCACGGCCAGCCGGCCGGTCTTCAGCTTGGCCTGCGCGGCGGTCAGCGTGAAGTTGCGGCCCTGGTCCTTCAGCCACGCGGCCTTGTAGGTCAGCAGGCGCGCGGCCTCGATCTCGGTCGCCATGTCCGACAACTTGCCCTGGATGGCCTGGAACTTGGAGATCGACCGCCCGAAGGCCTGGCGCTCCTTGGCGTACTTCAACGCCTCGTCCAGCGCGCCCTGGGCCAGGCCGACGCCCATCGCGGCCACGCCGATGCGGCCGATGTCGAGGATGTGCAGGAACTGCTTGAAGCCGCTGCCGCGCGGGCCGAGCAGGTTCTCCTCGGGGACGCGGCAGCCGTCGAAGGACAGCGGGCGCGTGTCGGACGCGTTCCACCCCATCTTGCGGTACGGCTCGCCCTGGTCGTAGCCCGGCGTTCCGTTCTCGACGATGAGGTTGGAGATCTCCCCGTCGCCGGTCCGCGCGGTGATCGCGACGTGGCCGGAGATCGACGTGCCGGCGTTGGTGATGAACTGCTTGGCGCCGTCGACGACCCAGCCGTCGCCGTCGAGCGCCGCGCGGGTCTTGACGTTGCCCGCGTCGCTGCCGGCCTCCGGCTCGGTCAGTCCGAAGGCGCCGAGCTTGCGGCCCGCGCAGAGGTCCGGCAGGTACTGCTCCTTCTGGGCCTCGGAGCCGAAGAGGTAGATCGGCTGCGTGCCCAGCGACGTGTGCGCGCACATCGTGATCGCCACCGACGAGTCGACGCGCGTCAGCTCCTCGACGGCGATCGCGTACTGCAGCGCCGTGCCGCCCGCGCCGCCGACGGACTCGGGGAACGGGATCCCCATCCACCCCAGCTGCCCCATCTTGGCGACCAGGTCGTAGGGGAAGGACTTGGTGCGGTCCAGCTCCTCGGCGACCGGGGCGACCTCGCCGGTGGCGAAGTCCCGCACGGTCTCCTGCAGCAGCCGGGTGTCGTCGTCGAGGTCGAAGAGCATGCGCGGAGCGTACCGAATGATCGTTCGAAGTTCGAATGCTCGTTCGGTACGCTGGGTGGTCGAGATGCCCGCTCGCCCCGAACGCGCCGCGCTGCGCGACCGCTACGACCGCCGCCGGGCCGAGGTCGTCCTGGACGCCGCGCGCGTCTTCGCCGCCCGGGGCTACGACCAGACCTCGGTGCCGCAGCTCGCGTCGGAGCTGGGCCTCGCCGCCGGCAGCCTGTACCACTACTTCGGCGGCAAGGAGCAGCTGCTGATCGCGATCTGCAACGAGATCATGGATCCGCTGCTGGAGCGCGCCGCCGAGCTGGAGGCCTCCGGCCTGCCGCCCGTCGAGCACCTCCGCGCGTTGGCCCGGATCTGGGTCGCCCACGTGATCGCCCACCGCGACCACATGCTCGTCTTCCAGCAGGAGCGCCACGTCATCGACCACGGCGACCAGTGGCGCCAGGTCCGCGCCGACCGCAAGCGCTTCGAGACGCTGGCCGACGCCGCGCTGGCCGACGTGGAGCGCGCCGGCGCCGCGCGGTTCGACGACCGCCGGCTGGCGCTGTCGGCGCTGCTGGGCATGGTCAACCACACCGCCCAGTGGTACCGGCCGCGCGGCCGGCTGTCGCCGGAGGCGATCGCCGACGGCTACACCGACCTGCTCGTCGCGGCGGCCTAGCCGCCCGCCGCGGCGTCAGGGCAGGTCGTCGAAGCGCGCCAGGTCGGCGAGCCAGGCGGCGGCGGTGGAGTCCGACGGCGCGCGCCAGTCGCCGCGGGGCGACAGCGAGCCGCCGGCGACGACCTTGGGGCCGTTGGGCAGCGCCGAGCGCTTGAACTGGGCGAAGGCGAAGAAGCGCCGGCAGAAGACCTCCAGCCAGCGGTGGATCTCGGCCAGGTCGTAGTCGTCGCGCTTGGCGTCGGGGAAGTTCGGCGGCCAGGTCCCCTCCCCCGCGTCGCGCCACGCGTGCCAGGCCAGGAACAGGATCTTGGACGGCCGGAAGCCGTAGCGCAGGACGTGGAACAGGGTGAAGTCCTGCAGCGCGTAGGGCCCCACCTTGCTCTCGGTCGACTGCAGCTCCTCGCCGGGCACCAGCTCGGGGCTGATCTCGGTCTCGAGGATCCTGCCGAGCGTCTCGCCGACGTGCGCGTCGAACTGGCCGGAGCCGATCACCCAGCGGATCAGGTGCTGGATCAACGTCTTGGGCACGCCGGCGTTGACGTTGTAGTGGCTCATCTGGTCGCCGACGCCGTACGTCGCCCAGCCCAGCGCCAGCTCGGAGAGGTCGCCGGTGCCGAGGACGATCCCGCCGCGCTGGTTGGCCGCGCGGAACAGGTAGTCGGTCCGCAGGCCGGCCTGGACGTTCTCGAACGTGACGTCGTAGACCGGCTCGCCCCTGCCGTAGGGGTGGTCCAGCTCCCGCAACATCAGCTCGGCGGTCGGGCGGATGTCCAACTCCTGCCAGGTCACCTCCAAGGCCTCCATCAACGCGATGGCGTTGGCCTTGGTCTCGTCGCTGGTCGCGAAGCCCGGCAGCGTGAAGGCCAGGATGTCGCTCCGGGGTCGGCCCGCGCGGTCCATCGCGCGCGCGGCGACGATCAGCGCGTGCGTGGAGTCCAGGCCTCCGGAGACGCCGATGACGACCTTCGGCTCGCCGATCGCGCCCAGGCGCTGCCGCAGCCCGGCGACCTGGATGTTGTAGGCCTCGTAGCAGTCCTGCTCCAGGCGGGCGGGATCGCTGGGCACGAACGGGAAGCGCTCCAGCCTGCGGCGCAGGCCGAGGTCGCCCTCGCGCGGCAGCGCCAGCGTGAACGGCACGCGCCGGAACGCGTCGCCGCCGCCCACGACGGCGCGGCGGTTGTCGTCGAAGGTCCCCATCCGCGCGCGCTCCTGGCGCAGCAGGTCGAGGTCGACGTCGGCGATCGACGCGCGCGGGCCGTCGGGGAAGCGCTCGGTCTCGTCCAGCAGCACGCCGTTCTCGTAGATCATGGTCTGGCCGTCCCACGAGAGGTCGGTCGTCGACTCGCCCTGCCCCGCCGCCGCGTAGGCGTAGGCGGCCAGGCAGCGCGACGAGGCGCTGCGCACCATCAGCCGGCGGTCCTCGGCGCGGCCGACGGTGATCGGGCTGCCCGACATGTTCACCAACACGGTCGCGCCCGCCAGCGCGGCCTCGGCGCTGGGCGGCACCGGCACCCACATGTCCTCGCAGACCTCGGCGTGCACGACCAGGCCGGGCACGTCGTCGGCCTCGAACAGCAGGTCGCGCCCGAACGGGACGTCCTCGCCGCCGACGCGGATCGTCCCCCGCTCCTCCTCGCCGGAGGCCAGCTGCCGGCCCTCGTAGAACTCGCGGTAGGTCGGGATGTAGGACTTGGGCGCGACGCCCAGGACCCGGCCGCGGTGCACAACGACCGCGCAGTTGTACACGCGGTGGCGGTGGCGCAGCGGCGCGCCGACGACGAGCACCGGCAGCAGGTCCGCCGACCCGTCCACGACCGTCCCCAGCGCGGCCTCGACGCCGTCCAGGACCGCGTCCTGCAGCAGCAGGTCCTCGATCGAGTAGCCGGTCAGCCCCAGCTCGGGGAACAGCGCCACCGACACGCCCTCCTGCCCGCACGCGCGGGCCTGCGCGAGGATCGCCTCGGCGTTGGCCGGCGGATCGGCGATGGCGGTCGGCGTCGTGCACGCCGCGACGCGGACGAAGCCGTGCTGATGGAGGTTGCGGAAGCTCATTCATCGGGGAGCGTACCCGTACATGAAGGCTTCCACGGGTCACGGCTCGGCGCGCAGGACCAGCGATCGCCTCCGCCCGACCGGCAGGTGGACGCCGACGAGCGCCCCCACCGCCGTCGCGCCGGCGAACGCGACGCCTGCCTCCTCCAGCAGGTCGGCGACCGCCTGGCGCCCCTCGCGATCGAAGGCCGCCAGCGGCTCGGGCTCGGGCGTGAGCAGCCGGTCGTGGTCGACCGCCGCGACGCGCCCGGAGCGGACGGGCGCCCCGGTGCGCGCCGCGGTCTGGCGGATCGTGGACCGGTGATGGTCTGGCGGGCCCGGAACGGCTGAGGTCCCTCCGAGCGCGCGGCGATCGCCTCCTGCGGTCGTGGCGCCACCAACGTCATCCGGACGCGACCGCGCGCGTGCTCGTGCAGCGCGAGCGCGGTCTCGGCGGCGGCCGGGCCGCCGCCGGCCACGACGACGTGAGCAGGACGGTGGACCACGGCCTCACACCGTGCCGGACGCCGTCCGGCGCGTCTGCCGTGGATCGCCGCCGACCCGCCTGTGGACTCTCCGCGTTCAGGTGCGGGATGACCGCATCCGGTCTGCGATCCTGATGGCGTGTCACCGACCGCGATCGTGCTCGCCGACGACCACGAGATGGTCCGCGCCGGCCTGCGGCACGTCCTCGACGCGCACGAGGACCTGTCGGTCGTGGCCGAGGCCGGAACGCTCGCGGAGGCGGTCGCGGCCGCCGCGTCGCGGCGCCCGGACGTCGTCGTGCTCGACCTCGCGATGCCGGGCCACCGCCCCGGCGAGACGATCGACGCGCTGCCGGCGATCGCCCACGAGGTCGCGCCCGCGCGCGTGGTGGTCCTGACGATGCAGGACGACCCCGAGTTCGCGCGTCGGGCGCTGCGCTCGGGCGCGATCGGCTACGTGCTCAAGGAGGCCGCGCCGACCGAGCTGGTCGAGGCCGTGCGCCGCGCGGCCGCCGGGAGGCCGTTCCTCAGCCCGGGCCTGGGCGCGCAGCTGGCCACCGACGACGGCGGCGGCGGCGGCGCGGCGGCGGCCCAGGCGAGCGACCCGGCGGCGCCGCCCGACGGGCTGACCGCGCGCGAGGCCGAGATCCTGCGGCTGATCGCGCTCGGCCACACCAACGCCGAGGTCGGCAGGCTGCTGCACCTGTCGGTGCGCACGGTCGAGGCGCGCCGCGCCCACGTGCAGCAGAAGACCGGCCGCACCGGCCGTCCGGAGCTCGTCCGCTACGCGCTGGAGCGCGGGCTGCTGGACGGCGTCGCCGGCGGCGGCGGCAAGACGGCGGGCGACGGGTCCGCGAACGCCGCCCGCAGGATCGTGCCGTCGGGCGACGGCTCGATCTGAAGCGTCCCGCCGACCAGGCCGACGCGCTCGCGCATCCCGGCCACGCCGAAGCCCGGCGACGGCGCGGTCGGGTCGAAGCCGTTGCCGTCGTCGGCGATCGTCAGCACGAGCTCGCCGTCGTCGGAGGCCAGGCGCACCGACACCCGCGACGCGTGCGCGTGCTTGGCGACGTTCGTCAGCGCCTCCTGGGCGACGCGGTAGACCGCGGTCTCCAGCTCGGGCGCCGGCCGCGTGTCCTCGTCCAGCGCGATGTACGTGGCGGCCTCCAGCCCCGCGCCGCCCGCCGCGCGCCGCACGAGCGCGCGCAGCGCCGGGGCCAGCCCCAGCTCGTCGAGCGCCGCGGGCCGCAGCTCGGCGATGATCGAGCGCAGGCCCGCGATCTCGTCGGCCAGGTGCTCGACGGCCTGCTCGGTCGTCGCGCGCAGCTGCGCCTCGTCGCCGTCGTGCGCCGAGGCCAGCAGCACCAGCAGCCCGCCGAGCGACTGCAGCGTCTCGTCGTGCAGCTCGCGCGCCCAGCGGCCGCGTTCGGCCTCGGCCGCCTCGATCGCGGTGCGCAGCCGCGACTTCTCGACGGTCTCGGCGGTGACGACCGCGATCGCCGCGCTGCTGGCGAAGGCGCGCAGCAGGTCCGCGTCGCGCGACCCGAACCCGTCCTCGGACGCGTCGCCCCGCGCGTCGCGGCGGTCGAAGGCGACCAGCACGCCGAGCGTCCGGCGCCGGTAGGACAGCGGGACCAGCAGCGCGGTCGCCGCGTCGGGCGCGCCGAGTGGCGCCGGGTCCAGCCGGCCGTCGGCGGCGACGTCGTCGATCCGCTGGGCCTCGCCGCGCGCCAGGACCTCGCCCCAGCGCGTGCCCTCGATCGGCAGGACGTGGCCGGGCCCGGGCGGCTCGGTGACCTCGCCCGCGCACGCCCCGACGACCAGGCCGCCGGGCGCCTCGAGCAGCACCGCCACGCCGCGGGCGTCGACCAGCGCGCGGGCGCGCTTGACCACGAGCTCCAGGATCGGCTCGCGGTCGACCTCGGCGCCGAGCGCGATCGCGATCTCGGTGCTGGCGCGCAGCCGCGCGACCGCGCGCTCGAGGTCGTGCCGGCGCTGGTCGATCCCCTCGTAGAGCCGGGCGTTCTCGATCGCGACCGCCGCCCAGCGCGCGAGCACGATCGCCGTCCACTCGTCCTCGTCGGTGAAGCCGCCGGGCTTGTTGGACAGGTACAGGTTCCCCCACGCCTCGTCGCCGACCGTGATCGGGACGCCGAGGAACGTCGTGATCACCGGATGCTCGGACGGCGTCCCGAAGGCCAGCGGATGGCCGCGGACGTCGTCGAGGCGCAGCGGGCGCGGGTCGTCGATCAGCAGGCCGAGCACGCCGCGGCCGCGCGGCGGGTCGCCGATCAGCGCGCGGCGCTCATCGCTGATCCCGCGCTCCACGAAGCGCTCCAGACCGTCGCGCGCCGCGTTCAGGACGCCGAGCGCGGCGAACGGCGAACCGGTGAGCTCTCGCGCGGTCTCCAGGAGCCGCTCCAGGACCTCCTCAAGGTCCAACTCGCTGACCAGCTCGCGGGCCACCACGGCGAGACGGTCCAGCCGGCCGGCGTCGGGCATCGTCCGACGATACGGTCGCTCACCGGCCGCCGTCAACGGCAGCTGGCCGCGCCGAGCCGGTCGTGGCGCAGCGGACCGAGCCCGTGCTCGTCCAGCTGGTGCTCGAGGATGTCGGCCGACCACGGCCCCGGCAGGATCTCCTCGACGCCCGCGCGGGCGGCGATCACGTCGGCGATCGTCGAGGCCTGCGAGCAGGCGACGTCGACGTGCTTGACCGGGCACGTCGTCCCGTCCCCGGCGGCGAACACGTCCTCCAGGCCGCAGACCGCGCCGTGGTCGTCGATCGGGATGAAGCCGTCGGGCGTCGTCGGCACGCCGGGCAGCGCCGGGCCCTCGAGCACCGGCAGCGCGACGAGGTGGTCGTCGCCCAGGAGCGTGCGGACCGCGCCGACCCGGGCGCGGCCGTCGAGCGCCTCGAAGACCGACGCCGACGGCACGACGGCCACGCCCGCCTCCTCCAGCAGGTCCGCGATGCCCGTCCGCGCGCCGCGCTCGAAGGTGCTCAGCGGCGCGGGCTCGGGCGTGAACAGCCGCAGCCGGGCGCCGGGGGCGCGGGCGCGCGCCTCCAGGCCGGCGAGCACGGCCAGCTCGTAGAGCGACGGCGCCCGCGTCACGCCGGGCGGGACGACGAACGACAGCGGGCGGCGGTGGTCGCCGTGCAGCTCGGCGATGACGCGGTCGGCGGCCATCGGCCCGGCGTCGCCGTAGAGCGTCAGCGCGGCCGAGTCGAGGACCCGGCGGGCGCGGGCGCCGGGCGCGAGCACGAGCAGGTCGTAGGGGACGACGCCGCCGTCGGCGAGCTGGACGCGGTGACGGTCGCCGTCGACCGAGACGACGCGGCCCGAGCGCAGCCGCGCGCCGAGCGCGGAGACGACCGTCGGCAGGTCGTGGGCGCGGCGGCGCGCCTCGGAGAACGCCTCGACGCCGGGCATCGGCCGCGCGCTGGCGCCGGGCGGCGGGACGACGTACGTCAGCGCGACCGCCCCGGGGGCGTGCTCGCGCAGCACGAAGCCCAGCTCGGTCGCGGCGGGGCCGCCGCCGACGACGACCACGCTCGGAGGACGGACGGAGGGCATGCTCCCCCAGCGTGGCCGCCGGCCCGCGGGCTGTCTGCCGTGAAGCGCCGCAGATCGCGGTGCGGCGATCCCGCAGGCCCCGTGCCGGGGCGGTCAGCCGGTCGCGACGTCGCGCCGGGCCAGCGCGGCGAGCCCGGCGGCCGACAGCGCCAGCGCGATCGCGGTCAGCCACAACAGCGGCACGACGTCGAGGTCGGCGGCGGGCAGCAGCGGGACGTGCTGGAACGGCGAGAGGTCCAGCACCCAGCCGGGGACGTCGAGGATCGGGCCGACGACGAAGACGACGTAGCAGGCGACGATCGCGCCCCAGGCCAGGCCGACGGCGCGCGGCGCGGCGCCGAGCAGCAGCGTCGCCAGCCCGGCCAGGACCCAGACCGCGGGCGCGTGGGCCAGCGCGGCGCCGGCGTCGCGCGCGAGGTCGTCGAGGCCGCGGCCGGCGAGCACGTCGCCGACGCCGAGGCCGATCCCGGTGGCCAGCAGGACGAGCGCGGTGCCGGCGAACGCGAGCGCGAGATGGGATCCGGCCCAGCCGCGGCGCCCGAGCGCGGTCGACAGCAGCGGCTCGGCGCGGCCGGTCGTCTCGTCGCCGTGCGGGCGCAGCGCGGACTGGACCGCGAAGCCGGAGGCGATCAGCGCCAGCAGCGTGGCCAGCGTGGCGACGAACGCGTCGCGCGGGTCGGCGGCGTGGCCGCGCAGGACGACCTGGCCGAGCTTGCCCTCCCCTCCGCGCGCGAGGTCGTCGACGCTCTTGGTCACGGCGCCGAAACCGATCCCGGCGACGAGCAGGCCGAGCGTCCAGCCGATCAGGCTCGCGCGCTGCAGGCGCAGCGCGAGGCCCAGCGGGCGCGGCAGGCCGGCGGCGGCCCGCGCGGGGCCGCGGCGGGCGGCGACGATCCCCGAGCCGAGGTCGCGCCGTCGCCGCAGCGCGCGCGTGGCCAGCAGGACCAGGGGCGTGGCGATCGCGTACAACGACAGCGGCGCCCAGCGCTCGCCCGCGAACGCGTGCAGCTCCTCGCCCCAGCCCAGCGGCGACAGCCACGTCAGCGCGCCGCCGCCGGTGTCGCCCAGCGCGCGCAGCGCGAACGCCACGCCGATCGTCGCGGCGGCGAGCCCGTTGGCCGCGCGCGCGGTCGAGACCAGCTGGCCGGCCAGCGCGCCGAGCGCGCCGAAGACCAGGCCCGCCCCGGCGATCCACAGCGCCAGCGCGACCGCCCCGGCCGCGTCGGTGCCGACCGCGATCAGCCCCAGCGCGGTCAGCACGGCGGCGGCCACGTTCAGCAGCGCGACGAGCGTCAGCCCGGCGGCGGTCGGCGCCAGCCGGCCGGTCGCGGTCGACAGCAGCAGCTCGGTCTGCCCGCGCTCCTCCTCCCCGCGCGTGTGGCGCACGGCCAGCAGCGCGCAGACCAAGGCCATGGCCATCGCCGCCCACAGCCCGGACTTCCACGCGGTCAGCCCGCCGATCGAGTCCAGCGCGCGCGGCGGCCCGGCGACCGCGATCAGCGCGGCGTTGTCGGTGATCGCCAGCGCGGCGCGGGCGCGGTCGGCCTGGGTCGGGTAGAGGCCCTGGTAGCTGAGCGCGGTGACGACCAGCAGCGCGGCGATGCCCAGCGCCGACAGGACCACGACGAGCCGGTCGCGGCGCAGCGCGAGGCCCAGCAGCGGCCGGGTCCCGGCCAGGTCGCTCACGCGGCGGCCTCGTCGTAGTGGCGCAGGAACAGCTCCTCCAGCGTCGGCGGCCGCGACTCCAGCGTGCGCACGCCGAGCGCGGCGAGCCGCCGCATCACGGCCTCCAGCGCGGGCGCGTCGACCGACAGCCGCACCCGGTGGCCGTCGACGTGGGCGTCGTGGACGCCGGGCAGCGCGACGAGGTCGTCGGGCGCCGCGGTCGTCTCGGCGACGATCGTCGTGCGGCGCAGGTGGCGCAGGTCGTCCAGCGAGCCGCCGTCGACGACGCGCCCGTCGCGGACGATGCTGACCTGGTCGCAGAGCGCCTCGACCTCGGCGAGGATGTGGCTGGAGAGCAGCACGGTCCGGCCCGCGGCGCGCAGCTCGCGCACGCACTCCTGGAAGGCCGCCTCCATCAGCGGGTCGAGGCCCGTGGTCGGCTCGTCGAACAGGTACAGCTCGACGTCGCAGGCCAGCGCGGCGATCAGCGCGACCTTCTGCCGGTTGCCCTTGGAGTAGGCCCGGCCCTTCTTGGTGGGGTCGAGCCCGAAGCGGTCGACCAGCTCCGCGCGGCGGCGCTCGTCCAGCCCGCCGCGCAGGCCACCGAGCACGTCGATGATCTCGCCGCCGCTGAGGTTCGGCCACAGGTTGACGTCGCCCGGCACGTAGGCCAGGCGGCGGTGCAGCGCGACCGCGTCCCGCCACGGGTCGCCGCCCAGGAGCCGGACCGTGCCGGCGTCAGCGGTCAGCAGCCCGAGCAGGACGCGCAAGGTGGTGGACTTGCCCGCGCCGTTGGGGCCGAGGAAGCCGTGCACGGCGCCGTCGGCCACGGCGAGGCTCAGCCCGTCGAGCGCCGTCGCATGGCCGAAGCGCTTGACGAGCCCGTCGATCTCGATCGCCGCCATGGCGCGATCATGGCATGACGGCGCTCAGCGGTCGCGCGAACGGAAGCGGGACGTCCGCGGTCCGCGTCGGGACACCGGACGGATGACCGTCGCGTTCTCCGGTGATGCCAAAGGTCAGCTAGGCGACCCACTCAGTGACGATCGCAGAGCTCGCGCGAGCGGTCCCGGCTGCGATGCCGGGACCGAGCGCGTCGCTCCGATCGGCCATCATGTCGCTCCATGTCGGCGCCGCTGAACGTCCTGTCGATCCAGTCTCACGTGGCCTTCGGGCACGTCGGCAACGCGTCCGCGGTCTTCACGATGCAGCGCCTCGGAGTGGAGGCCTGGCCGATCCACACCGTGCAGTTCTCCAACCACACGGGCTACGGCGAGTGGACGGGCCGGGTCTTCGACGGCCAGTTCGTCGACGAGCTGCTGGACGGCATCGAGGCGCGCGGCGTGCTCGGGCGCTGCGACGGCGTGTTGTCGGGGTACATGGGCTCGGCCGACGTCGGCTCCGCGATCCTCGCCGCCGTCGATCGCGTGCGCGGCGCCAACCCGGACGCGACCTACTGCTGCGACCCGGTCATCGGCGACGTCGGGCGCGGCGTCTTCGTGCGGCCCGGCATCCCGGAGCTGATGCGCGACCAGGCGGTGCCCAAGGCCGACGTCGTCACGCCCAACCACTTCGAGCTGGACTACCTGTCGGGGATCGTCAGCCGGACGCCGCGCGACCTGGCCGCGGCGGTCGCGGCCGTCCAGGCGCTCGGGCCGAGGACCGTGCTGGTGACGTCGGTGCACCTGGAGGACACGCCGGAGGACGCGGTCGACCTCGTCGCGGGCGAGGGCGGGCGCCTGTGGCGCGTGCGCACGCCGCGGCTGGACCTGTCGCTCAACGGCGCGGGCGACGCGATCGCCGCGCTGTTCTACGTGCACCGCACGCGGACCGGGTCGGTGGCCGAGGCGCTCAGCCGCGCGGCGTCGGCGACCTACGCGGTGCTGGAGGCCACCGCGGCGGCCGGCTCGCGCGAGCTGGTGCTCGTCGCGGCGCAGGACCAGCTGGTCGAGCCGGCGCGCGTGTTCGCGGCCGAGCCGCTGGACGCCTAAGACGCGGGCGCGTCGCGCAGCGAGCCGATGCCGAGCGAGGGCTCCGCGGGCTCCGGCTCCGGCGCGGCCTCCTCCGCGTCCTCCGGCGCCTGCGCCAAGTCCTCCAACATGCTCGCCGTCGGCACGAAGAACGTCGCGCCGGTGACCGCCGTGGAGAAGTCCAGCAGCTGGTCGTAGGCGCCGGGCGGGGCGCCGACGAACATCCGCTCGATCATGCGCTCGGTGACCCACAGGCGGCCCGAGTAGCCGATGAAGTAGGTGCCGAACTCCCCCGCGCCGGGGCGGCCGAACGGCATGTTGTCGCGCAGGATGTCGAGCTCGCCGCCCGCGCCGTCGTCGATCGTCGCCAGCGACTTGTGCGACAACCGCGGCGCGCCGTCGTCGTCGATCTCGATGTTGTCGCTCTTGGTGCGGCCCATGATCGCCTCCTGGCGCTCGGTGCTCAGCGCGCCCCAGGCGTCGAGGTCGTGGAGGTACTTCTGCACGACGACGTAGCTCCCGCCCGCGAAGTCCGGGTCGTCGCCGTCGCCGATCAGCGCGGCGCCGGGCAGGTCGGCGCCGGTCGGGTTGGCGGTGCCGTCCACGAAGCCGAGCAGGTCGCGCGCGTCGAAGTAGCGGAAGCCGACGGTCTCGTCGACCACCGTGGTCACGTCGCCGAGCAGGTCCAGCAGCTGGCGCTCCAGCTCGAAGGTCATGTCCTCGCGCTCGGCGCGCAGGTGGAAGAGCAGGTCGCCGGGCGTCGAGGGCGCGGTGTGGACCGGGCCGCGGACCTCCGGGAACGGCCGCAGGTCGGCGGGGCGCCGCCGCGGCGAGAGGCGGTCCCACAGCGCCGAGCCGATCCCGACGACGCAGGACAGCCGCCCGTTGAGGTCGCGGAAGCCCACGTTCTTGACGAGGTCGCCGACCGCGCCGAGCACGTCGCGGACGGTCGCGAGGTCCTCGTCGCCCGCGCCGACCGACAACACCAGGAACACCGCCGAGCGCGACAGCGGCGCGTCCACGCTCTGCGCGTCGATCGGAACGCGATCCCAGGCTCCCTTGTCCATGACCATCATGTTCTCATGGCCACCGCCCCGGGCCCGCGCCCCTCGGCCTCCAGCCGCGCCAGGTAGGGCGCGAGGCGACGCGAGGCGATCTTCGTCGGCGGCCACCACAGCGGCTGGGCCGACAGCTCCGACGTGCCGTCCGGATCGCCCAGCTCGGCGCGCAGGAAGCGCGGGCCGTGCTCGGTCAGCAGGACGCCGCGCAGCACGCGCGGGCTCGGGACCTGGGCGACCAGCGCGCCGGCGCGGCGCGCGAGGTCGACCGCGACCGCCTCGGCCTGCTGGGCGGCGAGGCCGCCCTGCTTGACCGCGAACGTCCCGGCGTCGCCCGCGACGTGGACGTCGTCCACGCCCGCCACGCGCCCGCGCGCGTCGGACGGGATGAAGCCGTGCTCGTCGCACGGCAGCCCGGCGATCCGCGGGCCGGCCTGCAGCGGCAGGCTGACGATCCGGTCGGCGTCCATCCACGAGCCGCCGGCGCGCAGGGAGCTCGCGGTGACGACGTCGGCGTGTACGCCCGGGAACAGCGCGACGCCCGCCGCGTCCAGGAGCGCGCCGACCTCGCGCGAGGCCGCCGCGCCGAAGGCCTCCAGCGGCGCGCGCTCCGGCGTCAGCAGCGTCACGCGGTGCTCGTCGGCGTGGTGGCGCGCGCCCCACGCGGCGGTCAGCAGCGCCAGCTCGTAGGCGGGCAGCGTCCAGCCGACGCCGGTCGGGACGACGATCGCGACGTGCGGCGCCAGGCCGTGGGCGAGGTCGGCCAGGGCCTCGTCGAACTCCTCGCCCGACAGGTCGCGGTCGAACGTCACGCCGTCCTCGAAGGCCGGGTAGGGCCGTGCGCCGGTGGCGACGATCAGCTCGTCGTAGTCCACGGGCGCGCGGCCGGCGATCGCCACTTGGTGGTCGCCGGGCGCGACCGCGGTGACCCGGCCGGCGATCAGCTCGGCGCCGTGGTCGGCGCACAGGTCGGCGAGCCGGTGGCGCCGCGGACGGCCGAGCCCGAACGGCTCGCCGACCAGCAGCGGGCGGTACAGGAAGTCCTCCTGGTCGGCGATCAGCACCGGCGCGACGCGGCCGGGCGCCAGGTCGCGCAGGGCGAGCAGCGCCTCCAGGGCCGCGACGCCACCGCCGGCGATCACGACGCGGAGAGGGTCGTGGCGGTGCTCGAAGATCATGCGACCACCGTCCCACCGGCGCGCCGCGGGGCCATCGGCACGGCCCCGCGGATCGCGTCCGTAGTTTCCCGGGACCGGCGCTCAGCGCGGCACGAAGGCGAGCACGCGCGACGGGCTGCCGGTGCCGCCGACGAGCTTCAGCGGCGCGACGACGATCAGCGCGCCGCGGGCGGGCAGGCGGTCGACGTTGGCCAGCTGGGTCAGGCCGTAGCGGCCGGCGCCCAGCAGGAAGTTGTGCAGCGGGAACGCCGGGTCGAAGCCGCCGGCCGCGCCGGCGTCGATGCCGACGGTCTCCACGCCGAAGCCGACCACGTTGGGATGCTCGGCCAGCCACTTCGACGCCGCGACGTCGGGGCCGGGCGTGACCGGGCCCTCGGGGCCGGCGTTCAGGAACGCGGCCTCGTCCTGCGCCCGCGCGCCCCAGCCGGTGCGCAGGACGACCCACGTCCCGGGCTCCAGCGGCCCGTGCTGGGCCTCGTGGGCCTCGAGGTGCTCGACGGTCAGCAGGTCGCCGGCGTCCCGCGCGACCGCGGCGCTGCGGTCGATCACCGCGACCGGCCCGACGAGCCGCGACGGCGCGACCGAGGCGACGTCGTCGCCGTCCTGGCCGGTGATCCAGTGCACGGGCGCGTCGAAGTGCGTGCCGGTGTGCTCGCCCAGCTCCAGGACGTCCCACGCCCACGCGGGGCCGTCGTCGTCGTAGCGGCTCAGGCGTCGCCGCGAGAGGTGCGGCGTGTTGGCGAACGGCTCGGGCAGGACCAGCACCGGCGTGGTCTCGCTGAGCGGCTGGGTGAGGTCGACGACCTCGACCGCGCCGTCGGCGAGGGCGGCCAACAGGTCGGTCACGGCGGTGCTGGACACGGGCGTTCAGGCTCCTTGTTGATGGTGTTCGTGCTACCCCGCGCGGAAGGCCTCTTCGAGCCACGCGGCGCAGATGGTGGGGTCGACCTTGGCGTCGACGACGAGCGGGCCGGCTCCGGCCCGCAGCCACGTCGCGACCGGCGCCAGGTCGGCGACGCCGCGCACCGTGATCCCCTCCGCGCCCATGCCGCGCGCGATCGCGGCGAGGTCGGCGTCGGGGAACCGGGCGGACGACACGTCGCGGCCCAGCGGCTCGAAGTGGTGGACCTCGGCGCCGTAGGCGGCGTCGTCGTAGACGACCACCAGCAGCCGGAGGCCGAGCCGGACGGCGGTCTCGATCTCGGCGATCGACAGGAACGCGCCGCCGTCGCCCAGCGCGGCGACCGTGACGCGGTCCGGCCGCGCGACCGCGGCGCCGATCGCGCAGCCGAGGCCGAGGCCCACGGCCTGGAAGGCGTTGGCGAAGAGCCACGCGCGCGGGTCGGCGACGTCGAGGTACATCGCCGGGTAGCCGGTGAAGTGGCCGGAGTCGACGGCGATCGCGACGTCCTCGGGCAGCAGGTCGGCGAGCGCGATGCTCAGCGTGCGCGGGTCGACGTGGGCGTCGCCCGAGACGTCCTCGTAGGGCTCGTCGCGCCAGCGGCGGGACGCGATCGTCGCCGCGAGGTCCGGCGTGCCGCGCCAGCCCGGAGCCTCCGGCACCGCGTCGGCCAGCGCCCGCGCGGCGGCCGCGACGTCGCCGACGATCGCCACGTCGGCCGGGCGGTGGGCGCCGAGCGCGGACGGGTCGAGGTCGACCTGGATCACGCGCGCGCCGTCGCCGATCAGCGCGCCGTGGCGCGTGGTCCAGTGGTTGAGCGTCGCGCCGAAGGCGAGGATCACGTCGGCCTCGGGCAGCAGCTCGGCGGCCAACGGCGAGGCGAAGCCGCCGGAGATGCCCAGGTTGTAGGGGTCGCCCGCGAACAGCCCGTGCGCCACGGCCGACGTGGCCAGCAGCGCGCCGACGCGGTCGCCCAGCGCCCGCAGCGCCTCGCCCGCGCCGGCCAGGACCGCGCCGCGGCCGCCGACGATCGCCGGGCGCCGCGCGCCCGCCAGCAGCGCGGCGGCCTCCGCGATGGCGGCGGCGGTGGGCGCGGGCGGCGCGGGGACCGGCGCGGGCTCCGCGGCCGCCCCGGCCTCCCCCGCCCCCTGGGCCTGCAGGTCGATCGGCAGCATCAGCACGACCGGCCGGCGCTCGACCGCGGCCCGGCGCAGCGCCCGCGCGGCGTCGGCCGCCGCCGAGGACGGCGCGTGCAGCCGCTCGGCGACCGCGCCCACCGACTCCACGAGGCCGTGCTGATCGATCCGGAAGTTCGAGCGTAGCGCCCAGGCCGGGGTCTCCCCCGACAACACCAACAACGGCGTCCGCGCCTTCGCCGCCTCGGCCAGCGCGGTCAAGGTGTTGGTCAACCCCGGCCCCTGGTGCACCGACGCGACGCCGACCCGGCCGGTCACGCGCGCCCAGCCGTCGGCCATCCCGACCGCGCCGCCCTCGTGGCGCGCGGCGTGCAGCGTGGCGCCGCCGGCCACCAGCGCGTTGGTCGCGACGAGGTTGCCGCTGCCCATCAGCCCGAACGCCGTGTCGACGCCCAGGCGCGCCAGCGTGCTCCCGACGACGTCGGCGGCGGTCTCCATCGGCGGCAACCTACCTCATCGTCAGCGGCCGCCCGACCCCGGCGCGAAGTCGCTCAGCCAGAGGGCGAAGATCGAGAAGGCGCTGCCGCACAGCGCGGTGAGGACGATGCCGACGTTGGGCGTGGCGAGGTCGAAGAAGTCGCGCGTCGGCCCCAGCGCCAGCGCCGCCACGTAGAGCCCGGCGAGCGCGGCGACCGCCACCGAGACGATCGTCCGGCGCTTGAGGCCGGTCGCCTCCAGGACCAGGATGAGGTACAGCCCGAGCACGATCAGCACGGTGATCGCCACCGTGCGCGACTCGGTCAGCCCCATCGCCAGCGGGTGGATGGCGAACAGGTAGCTGGCCAGCACGCCGACGCCGACCAGCGTCCCGGACGGGACCGCGAAGCGCGCGACGTCGTGCACGAACGACGGCGAGCGCCACGGCCCGCTGCTGGGCGCCAAGGCCAGGAAGAACGTCGGGATGCCGATCGTGATCGTCGCCGCCAGCGTGAAGTGCCGCGGCAGCAGCGGGTAGGCGGTCGACGTCGTCCCGATCAGCAGGATCAGGAAGGCCGCGAAGGCCGACTTCGTCACGTACAGCTTGGCCACGCGCTGGAGGTTGCGCAGCGACTGGCGGCCTTGGTCGACCATCGGCGGCACGACCGCGAAGCTGTCGCGGACGAGCACGAGGTCGGCGACGCTGCGCGCCATCTGGGCGCCGCTGCCCTGGGCGATCGCCAGCCGCGAGGCCTTCAGCGCGGGCACGTCGTTGACGCCGTCGCCGACCATCGCGACATAATGGCCTTGGTCCTTCAGCGCCTGGACGAAGCGCCGCTTGTCCTCGGGCGAGACGCGCCCGACGACGCCGGTGCGCTCCGCCACCTCGCGCAGCCGCACCGGGTCGGACGGCAGCTCGGCGCCGCTCAGCGGCGCGTCGCCGACCTCGATGCCCGCGTCGCGCGCGATCGCCGCGACCGTCCGCGGCGCGTCGCCCGACAGCACCTTCACGGCGACGCCCTCGGCCCGCAGGAACGCGATCATCTCGCGCGTCTCGGGGCGCAGCTGCTCGCCGAGGACCACCAACCCCAACAACGACAGGTCCGACGGCGGCCCGGCGTCGTCGGCCACGGCGTCCGGCAGCGACGCGGTGCCCGCCGCGATCGCCAGCACCCGCCGCCCCTCGGCCGCCGTCCGCTCGGCGACGTCGGCCAGCGCGCCCAGCGCGAACCGCTCCGGCGCGCCGAAGGCCAGCGTCTCGCCGTCGTCCACCGTGATCGCGCTCCAGCGCCGCCGCGAGGAGAACGGCACGCGCGCGGTCGTCACCAGCGGCTCGGCCGGATAGGCCTGCGCGACCGCCTCCAGCGTCCCGTTGCGCTCGGGCGTGCCCGCGCCGTAGCGGGCCAGCGCCGCCTCCACCGCCGAGCGCTCCACGCCCTCGGCCGGGATCACGTCGACCACGCGCAGCGCCGCCTCGGTCAGCGTCCCGGTCTTGTCGGTGCAGATCACGTCGACCGCGGCCAGCGACTCGATCGCGTTGAGCTGCTGGGCCAGCGCGCCCTGGCGCGCCATCCGCAGCGAGGCCACCGCGTAGGTCAGGCTGACGAGCAGGACCAGGCCCTCGGGGACCATCGAGAGCACGGCGGCCGTCGAGGTCGAGACCGCGTCCGACGCCGACGCGTCGCGCTGGGCCAGCGCGTAGCCGAGCACCGCGCCCAGGACCACCATCAACCCGACCAGCCAGAACAGCAGGCGGTTGACCGCGCGCTCCAGCGGCGAGCGCGGGTGGCGGAACTGGCGCGCCTCGCCGGTCACGCGGCCCGCGTAGCTGTCGGCGCCGACCGCGTCGACGACGTAGGCGCCCGCTCCGTCGGCCACGAACGACCCGGACCGCACCTCGTCGCCGGCCTCGACGACCTCGGGCTCGGACTCGCCGGTGAGCACCGACGCGTCGACGGTCAGCCCGTGCGCCTCGGCCAGCCGGCCGTCGGCGACGATCTGGTCGCCGGCCTTGACGCGCACGAGGTCGCCGACGACGACCTCGGCCACCGCCGCCTCGCGCGCGGTGCCGTCGCGGACGACCAGCGCGCTCGGCGCGACCAGCGCGGCCAGGCGGTCCAGCGCGCGCTTGGCGCGCACCTCCTGGACGATCCCGATGCCGGTGTTGGCGACCAGCGTCCCCAGGAACAGCGCGTCGCGCGGGTCCCCGAAGGCCAGCGTCAGCACGCCGAAGACCGCGAGGATCAGGTTGAAGATCGTCAGCGTGTTGGCGCGGACGATGCTCGCGTAGGAGCGGCTCGTCGCCTGCGGCTCGTGCCGCCCGCCCTCCTCCAGCCGTCGCCGCGCCTCCTGCTCGGTGAGCCCGACGGCGGGGGCGACGGCGGCGGGGGCGGCCATGCCCCGATCCTAAGCGGGACCGCCCTCCTCGGCCAGGCGCTCCAGCACGCGGATCGAGAAGCGGACATGGTCGAGGTAGTCCTCGACCGCCCCGTGCTCGTCGGGACCGTGCATGTTGCCGTCCGGCCGCAGCGTGCCCGCGGGCGAGATGACGGGCGCGCCGAGGTGGTCGAGGACCATGCGGCCGGGGCCGGCGCCGATCAGCACCGGGTAGACGACGGGCTCGCCGAACGCGTCGGCGGCCGCGGCGATCGTCGCGCGCGCGAAGGCCGTGTCCATCGGCGAGGCCGCGGGCCAGATCATGCGGCCCGGCGTGACCTCGACCTCGCCGAAGCCGTGGCGCTCCAGGTGCGCGCGGATCGCGGCCAGCGCCCGCTCGGGGTCCTGGTCGGGCACGAGGCTGAAGCGCAGCGTCACGCTCGCCTGGGCCGGCACCGAGCCCACGCCGTCGGCGCCCACGAGCATCTGGGCGATCGACATCGAGGGCTCGAAGACGAGGCGCAGCGCGAGGCCGACGTCGTCGCCGTCGGTCACGTAGGGGCGTACGCCGTCGACGCTGACCGCCGCGGTCGGCAGAGGGATTGCCGCGGCGGCGGCCAGCTGCTCCTCGGTCGGCGCGAGCGCGCCGTCCCGGAAGCCGTCGACGACGATCGTCCCGTCGGCGTCGACCAGCGACGTCACCGCGCGCATCAGCTCGATCGGCGCGGAGCGCAGGACCGAGGCGAACGCGGTGTGCTGGTCGGCGCGCAACGTGCGCAGCGCGAGGGTCACCTGGAGGTTGCCGCGGCAGCCGAAGCCGATCCCGGGGCGCCCGTCCTCGTCGCGCAGGAAGCTCTCCCACAGGCAGGCGTCGGCGTGCAGGAGGTCCGCGTTGGCCTCCAGCGCCTCGGCCAGCCCGGGGCTGCCGATCTCCTCGGCGGGGTCGGCCAGGAAGATGACCGTGTAGGGCGGCGGCGCGCCGTCGCGCGCCTCGCGCCAGGCCTCCAGCGCCGCCAGGCGCGCGGTCACGTCGGCCTTGTCGTCGCAGGCGCCGCGGGCGTACATCTTGCCGTCGCGGACCTCGGCGCCGAAGGGGTCCGACGTCCACAGCGCCGGGTCGCCGGCGGGCTGGACGTCGTAGTGCGTGTACAGCAGCAGCCGGCCGGGGCCGGTGCCGTTCAGGACGCCGACCAGCAGCGGGCCCTGGTCGGGGATGTCGATCCGGCGGACGTCGTCGAAGAGCCCGTCCATGCGCGCCTCGATCCAGTCGGCGCACGCGGCGATCGCGTCGCGCGCGCCGGAGACCGACGGGATCCGGCAGATCGCGCGCCACTCCTCGACGAGGCGGTCCCGCTCGCGGTCGACGAACGCGCTCACGCCGCGGCCGGTTTGCGAGCGCTCAGCGCGAGTCATACCGCGACCCCGCGCGACACCGGCGCCGGCGTCAGCTCGTACGGGTAGTCGGTCAGCAGCTCGCCGCCGTCCTCGGTGACCAGCACGAGGTCCTCCAGGCGCACGCCGCCGAAGCCCTGGCGGTAGCAGCCGGGCTCGACCGCGATCACGTCGCCGGCGACGAGCACGTCGTCGTTCTGGTCCAGGTGCGGCGCCTCGTGGATCTCCAGGCCGACGCCGTGGCCGAGCGAGTGGAAGAAGCCCTCGTTCAGGACGGTCCCGGGCTGCTTGGACAGGCGCGTCGGCTGCCCGGCCTCCTCGAACGGCGCGCACGAGATGCGGTGCAGCTCGCGGACCGGCAGGCCCGGGCGGATCGCCGCGTGGACGCGCTCGATCGAGTCCTTGACCAACCCGTAGTACAACCGCAGCTCGTCGCTCACCTCGCCGTGCACGAACGTCCGCGTGATGTCCGTGTAGCAGCCGGTCTCCGGGTCGCGCGGGCAGAGGTCGACGGTGACGGGCTCGCCGGTGCGGACCTGGCCGGAGCCCGAGTGGTGGCCGATGCAGGTCTGCGGCCCGTGGGCGACGATGACGTCGTCGCCGCCGCAGCCGTTGCGCAGGAACGCCAGCGCGACGCCCTCCTTCAGGCGCTCGCAGGTCAGCGGCGAGCCGTCGAGGAGCAGGCCGCCGTCGGCGTCGACCTCGGCCGCGTGCAGCGCCGCGCCGACCGACGCCACCGCCGCCTCGGCGGCGGTCTGGGCGCGCTTGACGCCCGCCAGCTGCGCGGGGCTCTTGACGCGGCGGCGTTCGGTGAAGCCCTCGGCGTCGACCGTCAGCTCGATGCCGCCCGCGCGCAGGTGGTCGGCGTGGCGGACCGGGAAGGCGGAGGGGACGATCGCGCTCCGCACGCCGAGGCTGCGGCACGCGCGCAGCGCGATCTCCAGCGCGGCGTCCTCGCCGGAGAGCCCGGAGGCGACCAGCTCGTCGAGCCCGAAGTCCTCCAGCGGCAGGGCGGTCATGCCCGGGACCTCGGACATCCGCGCGACCTCCAGCGAGCGCAACACGGTGTACTTGCGCCCCTCGTGCTCGATGTACAGGAACGAGTCGTGCACGGTGTGCGGGACCTCGTTGCGCAGCTCGGCGGAGCGCGTCGTGTCGGCGTACATGAGGACGGAGGGCGTGGCCATGTCCGCAGAATAGTGCACGCGGCGTCCAAGATATTGAAGCGACCGCTAGGCTGGCCCGTATGCACACGCTCAGAAGCGGCAGCCCGTTCGAGGAGCTGGCCTCCTACTCGCGCGCGACGCGCGCGGGCGACCTCGTCTCGGTGGCCGGCACCGCCGCCACCGACGCCACCGGCGCGTGCGTCCCCGCCGACGACGTGGGCGAGCAGACGCGCGAGTGCCTGCGCCGCGCCCTCGACGCCGCCGCGCAGCTCGGCGCGACCCGCGAGGACGTCTTCCGCACGCGCGTCTACCTCCTGGCCGGCGCCGACTGGCGCGCCGCCGTCGAGGCCCACGGCGAGGCGTTCGACGGCGTCAACCCCGCCAACACCACGCTCTTCGTCGCCGACCTGATCCCCAAGGACTGCCTGGTCGAGGTCGAGATCGACGCGCTGGCCTCCGGCCCGGTCGCCGCATGAGCGGCTACGACGTCGCCGCCGTCCGCGCCCGCTTCGCCGCGTTGCAGCGCGGCGACCTGACGTTCTTCGACACGCCCGGCGGCAGCCAGGTGCCCGACAGCGTCCGCGCCGCCGTGGCGACCGCGATGCGCGACGCCGCCGCCAACCTCGGCGGCACGTTCGCGACCAGCGAGCGCGTCGCGCAGATCGTCGCCGACGCCCGCGCCGCCGCCGGCCGCTTCCTGAACGCCGACCGCGGCGCGGTCGTCTTCGGCCAGAACATGACGTCGCTGAACTTCGCGCTGTCGCGCGCGCTGGCCCGCGACCTGAAGGCCGGCGACGAGATCGTCGTCACCCGCCTGGACCACGACGCCTCGGTCTCCCCGTGGCTGGAGGTCGCCCACGACACCGGCGCGGTCGTCCGGACCGCGGGCATCGACGAGGCGACCGGCACGCTCGACCTCGCCGACCTCGAGGCCCAGCTCAACGACCGCACGCGCGTGGTCGCGTTCACGTGGGCGGCCAACTCGATCGGCACGCTGGTCGACGCCGCCCAGGTCTGCGCGCTGGCCCACTCCCACGGCGCCCTGGCCTGGATCGACGCCACGCACGCGGCCGCGCACGTCCCGGTCGACGTCGAGGCGCTCGGCGCCGACGTCCTGACCTGCTCGCCCTACAAGTTCTGCGGCCCGCACCTCGGCCTCGCCTACGGGCGCCCCGAGGTCCTGGAGGCGTGGCGGCCCTACAAGGTCCGCCCCGCGCCCGACGCGCCGGTCGGCAGCCGCTTCGAGACCGGCACCCAGCCCTACGAGCAGCTCGCCGGCTTCACCGCCGCCGTCGACTACTGGCACGAGGTCGACGCCGCGGGCGCCGGCCACGCCCACGCGATGGCGCTCGGGCAGCGGCTGCTCGACGGCCTGCGGGAGCTGGACGGCGCGCGCCTGATCGGCCGCCCCACGATGGAGGGCCGCGTCCCGACGTTCCTGGTGGCCTTCGAGGACCGCGACGCGGCGACGGTCGCCGACGCGCTGGTGGCGCGCGGCATCGCCGCCTCGGCCAGCGACAGCTTCTACTGCCTGGGCCTGAAGGACCTCTACGCCCGGCGCGGCGCGCTGCGCCTCGGCGTGTTCCACTACACCACGGCCGACGAGATCGACGCCGTGCTGGCCGGGCTGACCGCCGCGCTCGCCTAGGCGACGCGCGCGGCCAGCGCGGCGGCCGCCTCCGCGGGACGGCGCGGCGTCTGGGCGCCCTCCTGCAGCCAGCAGGCGGCGGTGCGCCCGCCGCCGACGTCCAACGCGGGCGGCTCCTCCACGCGGCAGCGGTCCATCGCGTACGGGCAGCGCGGGTGGAAGCGGCAGCCCGCCGGCGGCGCGCTGGGGTCCGGGACCTCGCCCTCCAGCGCGACCGGCAGCGTCCGCTCGCCGTCGGCGCGCGGGATCGAGCCGATCAAGGCCTCCGTGTACGGGTGCGCCGGGCGCTCCCACAGCTCGCCGCTGGGGACCGTCTCCACCAACTTGCCCAGGTACATGACCGCGACCTCGTCGACGATGTGCTGGACGATCGCCAGGTCGTGGGAGATCAGCACGAGCGCCAGGTCCAGCTCGCGCGACAGCCGCACGAGCAGGTTGGCGATCTGCGCCTGGGCCGAGGCGTCCAGCGACGACAGCGGCTCGTCGAGCACGATCACCGACGGGCCCGCCGCCAGCGCGCGGGCGATGGCGATCCGCTGGCGCTGGCCGCCGCTGAACTGGTGCGGGTAGCGCTCGGCGGCGCTCGCGGGCATGCCGACCTGCTCCAGCAGCTCGGTCACGCGCGCGTCGGACACCCGCCCGCTCTCGGCGCCGACGGCCATCGCCAGCGCCTCGCGCAGCTGCGCGCCGATCTTGCGCCGCGGGTTCAGCGACGAGAACGGGTTCTGGAAGACCATCTGCAGCCGCGTCTGCTGCGCGGGCCGCGCGCGACGCGTCAGCGGCGCGACCTCGGCGCCCTCGAAGCGCACCTGGCCGGCGGCCCGCTGCTCCAGGCCGACGACCGCGCGCGCCAGCGTCGACTTGCCGCAGCCGCTCTCGCCGACCAGGCCGAGGATCTGGCCGCGGCGCACCGACAGCGACACGCCGGCGACGGCGCGCACCGGGTCGCGGCCGCGGCGCTCGTAGACGACCTCGAGGTCCTCGATCTCCAGGACGGGGGCATCGACGGCGACGCTCACGCGACGGCCTCCTTCTCGGTCATCGTCACCGGGCAGGCGACCGCGTGGTCGCCGTCGGCGATCAGCGCGGGCACGTCGACCCGGCAGGAGTCGACGGCCAACGGGCAGCGCGGGTGGAACGCGCAGCCGGGCGGCGGGTCCAGCGGGCTGGCCGGGATGCCGGGGATCGACCGCAGCTCGGTCTGCGCGCCCGCGCCCGGGTGCGGCAGCGCGCCCAGCAGCGCGCGCGTGTAGGGATGGCCCGGCCGCTTGAGGACGTCGGCGGCGTCGCCGCTCTCGATCACGCGCCCGGCGTACATCACCGACATGCGCTCGGCGATCGACGACATCACGCCGAGGTCGTGGGTGATCATCACCACCGACATGCCCTTCTCCCGACGCAGGCGGTCCAGCAGACGCAGGATGCCGGCCTGCACGGTCACGTCCAGCGCGGTCGTCGGCTCGTCGGCGATCAGCACGCGCGGCTCGCACATCAGCGCGATGGCGATCGCGATGCGCTGGCGCATGCCGCCGGAGAACTCGTGCGGGTAGGCGTGCAGCGCGGCCTCGCCGTCGGGGATGCGCACGTCGGCGAGCATCTGCACGGCGCGCGCCTCGGCGTCCTTCTTGGACAGCTTCAGGTGCCGGCGCGCGTGCTCGGTCATCTGCTTGCCGACCGTGAGCATCGGGTGCAGCGAGGTCATCGGGTCCTGGAAGACCATCGCCAGGTCGCGTCCGCGCAGCGCGCGCCGGGCGCTGGCGTCGGCCCCCGAGCCGAGCACCTCGCGCCCGTCGAAGCGCGCCGAGCCCGACGCGACGCCGCCGCGCGGCAGCAGGCCCAGCAGCGACAGCATCGTCAGCGTCTTGCCGCTGCCGCTCTCGCCCGCGATCCCGTAGATCTGCCCCGCCTCGACCTCCAGGTCGACGCGGTGCACGACCGTGCGCGGGCCGCGGGGCGTCGCCAGGCGGATCGACAGGTCCTCCAGCGTCAGCAGCGCGGTCACGACTTGTCCTCCTCGCGGAAGCTCGACTGCGGGTCGAACACGTCGCGCAGCCCGTCGCCGATGAAGTTGAAGGCCAGCACGGCGGTGAAGATCGCCAGGCCGGGGAACGTCGCCATCCACCAGTTCTGGAAGTACTGCGTGCCGACCGAGACCATCGAGCCCCACTCCGGCGTCGGCGGCTGCGTGCCGAGGCCCAGGAACGACAGCGAGGCCAGCAGCAAGAGGCCGTCGGCCAGGTAGATCGCCACGAGCACGACGATCGGCCCGACGACGTTGGGCAGGACCTCCTTGCGCATCGCGCGCGCGGCCGACGCGCCGTGCAGGCGGAAGGCCTGGACGTACTCGGCCTGCCCGATCGACAGCACCAGCGAGCGCACGACGCGCGCGTAGATCGGCCACTGGACGATCACCAGCGCGAGCACGGCGTTGCGCGTCGACGGCCCCAGCGAGGCGGTGACGACCATCGCCAGCACGATCGCCGGGAACGCCGAGACGAGGTCGGCCAGGCGCATGACCACGCCGTCGACCCAGCCGCCGACGTAGCCCGCGACGACGCCGAGGACCGTGCCGATCGTCCCCGACAGCGCGACGAGCAGCAGCGCGAGCGGCAGCGAGTGCCGGGCGCCCTCCATGACGCGGCTGAGGATGTCGCGGCCCAGCTCGTCGGTGCCGAAGAGGTGGCCGGACGACGGCGCCTGCGTGATCGCGAAGTCCTGCGCGAGCGGGTCGTGGGGCTCGATCAGCGGCGCGAAGATCGCGATCAGGATCCAGGCGGCCGCGATCGTCAACCCCACCACCATGGTCGGGCGACGCCAGGCCGAGCCGGCGGTCTTCGTGCCCGCGCGGCGGCGCAGGCGCGCCAGGCGCGAGGGCGGCAGGACGGCGGGCTGGGCGCTCACGACAGCCGCACCCGCGGATCGATCGCCGCGTACAGCAGGTCGACGATCAGGTTGATGATGACGTAGACCAAGGCGATGAAGATCGAGACGCCCATGATCGCGGGCAGGTCCAGCGACACGGCGCTCTTGTAGGCGTACTGGCCGATGCCCGGCCAGCTGAAGATGTTCTCGACCAGGACCGCCCCCGCCAGCACCGACGCGAAGACGAGGCCGAGCACGGTGACGATCGACGGCAGCGCCCCGCGCAGGATGTAGCGCGTGACGACGACGTGGTCGGGCAGGCCCTTGGCGCGCGCGGCGCGGACGTAGTCGGCGTTCAGGACCTCGAGCACCGCCGAGCGCGTGTAGCGCGCGATCAGGCTGACGTTGTAGGCCGTGAGCACGAGGCCGGGCATGATCAGGTGCTTGAACGCGTCCCAGAACGCGCTGAGGTTGCCGGCCAGCAGCGAGTCGATCGTGTCGAAGCCGGTGACGTCGGGCGGCGGCGTGACGGTCGGGCTCATGCGCCCGCCGCCGGGCAGCAGCCCCCACTTGAAGAAGAACAGGTACAGCGCGATCAGGCCGAACCAGAACATCGGCAGCGAGATGCCGGCCAGCGTCACGACGCGGACGCCGGCGTCGACGGCGGTGTCGCGCCGCAGCGCGGCGAGCACGCCGAGGCCGATGCCGAACAGGGCGCTGAGGACGATCGAGAACAGCGCCAGCTCGGCGGTCGCCGGGATCGCGACGCCGAGGTCGTGGGTGACCGCCTGATGGGTCTGCTGCGAGGTGCCGAGGTCACCCTGGAGCAGGTGCCCCATGTAGGTCAGGTACTGCTGCGGCAGCGAGTCGTCCAGGCCGTACTTCTCGTGGAAGGCGTGGATGGCCTCGGGCGTCGGGTTCTGGCCGAGGTTGGCCAGCGCCGGGTCGCCCGGCACCGCCTGCGTGAGCACGAACGAGACGATCGTGATCCCGATCAGCAGGAGGACCAGCGCGCCGAGGCGGCGCGCCAGGAACCGGACCAGCGGCTTGTGCGAGCGCGTCTTTCGACGCGCTCGCACGGGTGCCGGGACGGCGGCGGTTGTCTCAGTTGCCGCCAACGGCCGGGATGTTGAGGGTGTACGTCGGGTCGAGCACGACGTTCGTCAGGTTCTTGGACCCGACGATCGCCTGCGCGGGCTGGAACAGCGGGAAGTACGGGCTGTCCTTGTTGAAGCCGCGCTGCAGCTCCTGGAACAGCGAGCCGCGCTCCGCGTCGTCCAGCGTGCGGCCGGCCTTCTCGCCCAACGCGGCGAGGTCGGGGGCGTCCGCCTTGGTGTACTTGTTGTCGTTGGCGCGGCTGGTGCCCGGGGCGCCCGGCGCGTAGACGAGGTAGTCGTTGGGATCCGGGTAGTCCGGGCCCCAGTAGGACACGCTCATCTGGTTCTTGCCCGCGGCGTAGTTCTTCAGGAACGTGACCGCCGGGCGGCCGTCCAGCGAGACGTCGATCCCGATCTTGCCCAGGTCGGACTTGACCTTCTGGGCGACCGAGGCGAACGACACGCCGTTGGGCGTCGCGTCGGACGGGTAGGACAGCTTGACCTTGATGCCGGACTTGCCGCCCAGCGCCTGCTTGGCCGCGTCGAGGTCCTGCTTGACCGCGTCGGACTGCGGCAGCGCGCCGAGGAACTGCGACGGGATCACGCCCGGCGCCTGGACCGCGCCGGCGCCCGACAGCTTCGCGTAGCCGTCGTAGTCGAGCGCGAGGCGGATCGCCTTGCGGACGGCCGCGTCACCGGTCGGCGACACGCCGCTGTCCATGTTGGCCTCGACGTCGAAGATGTTGACCGAGGCGTCGGTGGTGACCTGCAGCGCGCCGTTGGACTTCAGCGTGCCGGCCTGCTGGGCCGAGAGGTCGAGGGCGATCTCGTTGCTGCCGCGCTGGACGTTGAGCAGCTGGGTCGGCGCCGCCATGTTGCGGACGACGACCTTCGGGTAGCCCTTGGCCTCGCCCCAGTACTTGGGGTTGGCGTTCAGCGTGTACTGCTGGTTCTGCTGCGCCGCGCCGAGGACGTACGGACCAGACCCGGCGCTCGCGGTCTGGAGGTACGCCTCGGCCTTGTCCGCCTTGTTGGCGTCCTTGGCGTCCGTGCCACCGTGCGCCTTGAGGACCTTCGAGTTCAGGATCGAGGTCGGCGGGGTGGCCAGGATGCGCAGGAGCGCCGGGTTGGACGTCTTGGACTTCACGACGACGGTCTTGTCGTCGGGCGCGGTGACGGTCACGCCGTCGAGCAGGAAGGCGCCGCTGCTCTGGAGGTTGACCAGGCGGTTGAGCGAGAAGACGACGTCGGCCGAGGTGACCGGGGTCCCGTCGGAGAACTTCGCGCCGTCGCGCAGCGTGAACGTGAAGGACTTGGCGTCCTTGGTGCCCTTCCAGGACTCGGCCAGCGACGGGACCGGGTCGGTCTTGCCGGGCTCGAACGTCACGAGCGTGTCGTACATCGCCTTGACGAGCATGTTGTTGGTCGGCGTGAACTCGTGACCCGGGTCGATGCCCTTGTCCACGAACGACTGGTCGACGACGAGCGTGCCGCTCGGCGCGCCCGCGGCCTTGGCGGTGCCGCCCGTGCTGCCGGTCGCCGCCGGCGAATCGGTCGACGCGCTGCCGCCACAGCCGGCGACGCCGAGCGCGCCAACGGCAGCGGCGAGGCCGACGGTCCTTCCAAGCCTGCTGATCTGCATGTGCTCTCCAACTCCTCCACGCGCCGGACGCGCCAAATCAATGTTCAGGGTGGGCTCTCAGGGAGCCGCCGCGCATTCTATTCAATATGCTGGCCGGAATGTCCAGTTCTTTGAATGAGTCGCTCGGGAAGAGCGTCGACGTCGCGATCGTCGGCGCGGGGATCACGGGTCTGTCGGCGGCGTGGCATCTGTCCCAGCGCGGGCTCACGGTAGCCGCCTTCGACGGGACGGGCATCGGTTCCGGCGCGACGGCGGTCCAGCCGGGCGGCGTGCGTCAGCAGTGGGGCACCGAGGTCGCGTGCCGGATGGCGCGCGAGGCCTACGCCTTCTACAACGAGATCGGCGAGCGCCTCGCGCCCGCCGTCGACCCGCGGCTGACGGCCTGCGGCTACCTGTTCGTGGCGCGCGGCGAGGCCGAGCTGGCCGCCCAGCGCGAGCGCCTGGAGCTGCAGCACAAGCTGGGCATCCCGTCGCGCGAGGTCACGCCGGAGGAGGCGGGCGAGCTGGTCGAGGGGCTGGACACCAGCGAGGTCGTCGGCGGCGTCTGGTGCGACCAGGACGGCTACTTCGACCGGCCGCTGGCCGTCGTCGGCGCGTTCGCCGACGCGGCCGCACGCGACGGCGCGACGTTCGTCGGCCGCCGCGTCGAGCGGATCGCGCGCGACGGCGAGGGCTGGCGGCTGGAGCTGGCCGGCGGCGAGGTCGCCCGCGCCGGCGCGGTCGTGGTCGCCGCCGCGTGGGACACGCCGAAGCTGCTGGGCCCGCTGGGCGTCGAGCTGCCGATCGAGCGCGAGCCCAAGTACCTGTTCTACTCCGACCCGATCCGCGAGCGGCTGCTGGAGCCACTGGTCGTCGTGCCCGAGCTGCACTTCGCCGCCAAGCAGCTCGCCGACGGCTCGGTCCTGGCCAGCGACCTCGGCGGCGGCAGCCGTCCGGACGAGGGCAAGGAGGACTGGCACCGCAACGTGCGCCGCGCGATCACCGCGACGCTGCCGATCCTCGAGTACGTGTCGTTCCCCGTGCTCGTCGAGGGCTTCTACGACGTGACGCCCGACCGCCAGCCGGTGCTCGGCGCGATCGACGGCCACGACGGCCTGTTCGTCGCCGCCGGCCTCAACGGCCGCGGGCTGATGATGGCGCCCGCGATCGGCCGCGTGATCGCCGACGGCGTGGCCACCGGCGAGGTCGAGGACTGGATGTCGGCCCTCTCCCCCTCGCGCTTCGCCGACGGGACGCTCACGCCCGAGCTGCAGGTCGTCTGACCGTTATGGTGCGCCCCGATGTCTTCGGCCGCTGACTCGCCCAGCCAACAAGCCTTCCTCGGCGCCCAGCTGCGGGCGCTGAGGGGCGCTCGTCGGCTGTCGCTGGGCGAGGTGGCCAAGGAGACCGGGATCTCCGCGTCGTTCCTGTCGCTGGTCGAGAACGGCCGCAGCGACATCACGATCGGCCGCCTGACGCGGCTGGTCGACTACTACGGCATCTCGATCATCGACCTGCTGCCGTCGGCCGAGCACGCCGACCCCGACGTCGTCCGCGCCGGCGAGACGCGCCTGCTGCGGTCGCCGGAGGAGGGCACGACGATGTACCTGCTGGCCTCCGGGACCAACCGCACCATGTTGCCGATGCTGCTGGAGCTGGAGCCCGGGTCGAGCATGGCCGAGCGCGGCCACCACGCGGGCGAGGAGTTCGTCCACGTGCTCGACGGCACGCTGCTGCTGGAGGTCGACACGACCGAGCCGCAGACGCTGAACGCCGGCGACTCGGCCTACTACCGCGCCGACCGCCCGCACCTGTTCCGCAACGCGAGCGCCGAGGCGCCGCTGCGGCTCATCTGCGTGGACTCGCCGCCGCCGCTGTAGCCCGGCGCACGACACTAGAGCGCCAGCGGCTCGACGTCGGCGGCCTTCAGCGTCAGGCCGTTGCCGACGCGCGACAGGTCGGGCGCCAGCGCGCCGTCGCGCGGGTCCGGGACGCCGTCGAAGAGCATCGACTCGATCCGGACGTGGTCGTGGAAGTACTCGAGGTGCAGCGCGGTCTCCGCGGCGCACATCGCGTGCAGGCTCAGCGCGGGCGCGCAGTGCGCCGACAGCGGGACCTCGCGCGCGCGGCAGAGGCCGTCGACGTGGCGGAAGCTCGTGAAGCCGCCGCAGCGCGTGACGTCGGCCTGGAGCGCGTCGACCGCGTCGTGGTCGAGCATCCGCTGGAGGTCGAAGGCGTCCCACGCGTACTCGCCGGCGGCGATCATCACGCCGGGCGGGCCCTGGCGGCGGACCTCGGCCAGCCCGCGCAGGTCGTCGCTGGAGACCGGCTCCTCCAGCCAGTCGACGCCCTGGCCGGCGAAGCGGTGCGCCCAGGCGATCGCCTCCTTCGCCTGGTAGGCGCCGTTGGCGTCGACCATCAGCCGGACGTGCGGCCCGATCGCCTCGCGGGCCAGCGCGACGCGCGCCGCGTCGGCGTGCGGGTCGCGCCCGACCTTCAGCTTCACGCGCCCGACGTCCTGCCGCGCCCAGCCGCCGAGCTGCTCCTGGAGCCGGTCGGCGTCGTAGTTGCAGAAGCCGCCCGAGCCGTAGATCGCGGCCTCGTCGTGGACCTGGCCCAGGAGCGTGACGAGCGGCACGCCGATCAGCCGCGCGGCGAGGTCCCAGAGCGCGGTGTCGACCGCCGAGACCGCCATCGCGCCGACGCCCTCGCGGCCGGCGTTGCGGATCGCGACGTTCATCCGCGACCACGTCTGCGCGGGCTTGAGCGCGTCGGCGTCGCCGACGATCGGCGCCAGCTCGTCGAGCACGAAGCGCCCGACCGCGGCCGGGCCGTAGGTGTAGCCGAGGCCCGTCCGGCCGCCCTCGTGGGCGAGGACGATCACGCAGGTCGTCGAGGACCACTCCAGCGTCCCGTCGCTCTCGCGGCCGCCGGGGCCGTCGGTGGGGATCTCGTAGACGCGGACCTCGAGCCGGGCCATGTCCCCGTGGTAACCCGAACGCGCCAGGCGAGTTGCGTGGATGTCCGTCCGGGCGCGGGCGCCCCACCCGGTGTCATCCGCATGACACCCGGCGATGCTCTGGCCCGCCGGTGGGTTAGAGGACCTAGCTCCGTCCCACCCGATGTCGTCCCGCCGTCTCTCTGCCGACGCCCGGCGCTTCCTCGCCGAGCACGTCGGCTCCGTCCTGCAACTCGAGCTCGTGCTGCTGCTCGCGCGCGATCCCGCGCGCGCGTGGACGGCCGCCGACGCGGCGAGCGAGCTGCGCGCGCCCGCGGAGTGGATCGGCGGGCGGCTCGCGGAGCTGGCGACGCTCGGCGTGGCCGCGACGCAGACCGACGCCTACACCTTCGTCGCCGACGGGCCCTGGGCGCCGGCGATCGACGAGGTCGCCACGCAGTTCGCGCGGCGGCGCACGTCGATCATCGAGGCGATCTTCGGCTGAGCCGAAGGCTCAGAGCAGCGCGGAGATCGGCGCGGCGTCGGCCGCGCCGGAGTCGACCGCGGCCTGGCGGACGGCCTGGGCGACCGACTCGTGCACCTCGCGGTCCAGGACGTCGGGCACCAGCTCGGACTCGACGGTCAGCCCGGCCAGCGCCCACGCGGCCGCGCGCTTCATCTCCAGGTTGATCCGCGTGGCGCCGGCCTGCAGCGCGCCGGCGAAGATGCCGGGGTAGCCGAGGACGTTGTTGACCGACGTGCCGTCGGCGGCGAACGCCGCGCCCGCGGCCAGCGCGGCGTCGGGCTCGATCTCGGGCACGGGGTTGGTCAGCGCGAGGATGACCTGGCCGGGACGGATCGTGTCGGGGGCGATGAGGCCGGGGCGACCGGAGGTCGCGACGACGACGTCGGCCTGCGCCATCACGTCCGCGAGCGTCCCGATCTCGATGCCGGCGGCGAGCGCCTGCTCCTGGGCGATCGGGTTGGGGTCGGTGGCGATCACGCGCTTGACGCCCGCGTCGTGGATCAGCGAGGCGATGCCGAAGCCGGCGGCGCCGAGGCCGATCTGGCCGACGACGGCCTCGTCGAGGCGCATGTCGACCTGGCGGCAGGCGGCGATCGCCGCGGCGAACGTGACGACCGCGGTGCCGTGGACGTCGTCGTGCATCACCGGCTGGGGCAGCGCGTCGATCAGCCGGCGCTCGATCTCGAAGCAGCCGGGCGCGGCGATGTCCTCCAGGTGGATGCCGCCGAAGCCGGGCGCGATCCGCACGACGGTCTCGACGAACTCGTCGACGTCCTTGGTGTCGATCAGGATCGGGACCGCGCTGATCCCGACGAGCTGGGCGTAGAACAAGGCCTTGCCCTCCATCACCGGCAGGCTGGCCACCGGGCCGATGTCGCCGAGGCCGAGCACGCGCGTGCCGTTGGTGCAGATCGCGACGCTGCGGCCCAGCGACGTGAAGCGCCCGGCGAGCTGCGGGAACTCGGCGATCGCCTCGCACACGCGGGCCACGCCCGGCGTGTAGACGTCGCGCACGTCCTGGTTGGTCTCGATCGGGCGCCGCGCGACGACCTCCAGCTTGCCGCCGTCGTGGGCGATGAACGCCCGGTCGTGGAACCACGCGACGGTCACGCCCTCCAGGTCGTTCAGCCCCGCGGCGAGCCGGTCGGCGTGGTCCTTGTCGACCACCTCGACCGTGATCTCCCGCAACGCCTCGTGCTTGGCGACCGAGATCGTCTTGACGTCCCCGATCAACCCACCGTGCTCGGCGATCCGGCCCGCGACCTTCGCCAGCTGGCCGGCCACGTGCGGGATCCGCAGCCGGTACGTGCAATCCATGGCCATGGCCTAACAACGTAGGTGATCGGCGCGCGCGCCGGCGGACGGCGCGTCGCCGCGGTCAGCGCCTGAGCTCGTCGCGCGGCGCGCTCCACGCCGACCACAGCGCGGCGTAGCGCCCGTCGGCGGCCAGCAGCGCGTCGTGGTCGCCGACCTCCACGACGCGCCCGGCGTCCAGGACGACGATGCGGTCGGCGGTGCGCGCCTGCGTGAGGCGGTGCGCGACGACCAGCGCGGTGCGCCCGTCCAGCACGGCCCGCGCCGCGCGCTCCAGGACGCGGGCGCCGGCGCTGCCGGCCTCGGCGGTCGCCTCGTCGAGCACGACGACCGGCGCGCCGCGCAGCACCAGCCGCGCGAGCGCGAGCTGCTGGGCCTGCAGCGCGGTCAGCGCGTGGCCGCCGTCGCCGACGACGGTCTCCAGCCCGTCGGGCAGCGCGGAGGCCCAGCCGTCGGCGCCGACGAGCGCCAGCGCGTCGTGAAGCTCCTGCTCGGTGGCCTCGGGCGCGGCCAGCCGCAGGTCGGCGGCCAGCGGGCCGGCGAAGACGTGGACCTCCTGGGTGACCAAGGCCATGTCCTTGCCCCGGCGCGCCGCGGCGACCGGCACGCCGCCGAGGACGACGTCGCCGCGCGTCGGGGTCAGCGAGCCGGCGACGATCCGCGCCAGCGTCGTCTTGCCCGCACCGCTCTCCCCCACCACCGCCACGCGCTCGCCCGGCGCGACGTCGAGCGCCACGTCGGCCAGCACCGCGCGGCCCGGGACGTGCTCGTGGCCGACGCCGGCGATGACCACCGAGCCGTCGCCGCGGCCGTCGGCGCGCGGCGCCGCGGGCGCGGGCAGCCGCGCCACGCCGGCCAGCCGCGTCAGCGCGGTGGCCGCCTGCTGGACCTGGTCGACCAACAGCAACAACTCGGCCACCGGGTCGAAGGCGCGGTGGAAGTACAGGGCCGCCGCGGTCGCCGCGCCGACCGTCACGTCGCCGGAGCGCACGAGCAGGAAGCCGACGACCAGCACCGCCGACAGGCCCACCAGCTCGGCGCCGTTGACCGCCGTCCAGAGCCGGTAGGCCTGCCGCCGCGACGCCTCCAGCGCCAGGTCGGCGACCGCGCGCGACGCCGCGTCGACCTCGGCCATCCGCGGCTCGCGCAGCCCGAGCGCGCGGACCGTCCGCGCCGCGCCGAGCGCGCCGACCAGCCGCTGGGTCCGCTCGCCCTCGGCGACGCGCACGCGCGCGTAGAGCGGCACGACGCGCCGCAGGTACCCGTGGACGCCGACGGCCTCCAGCGGCAGCGCCGCGCACGCCGCCAGCGCCAAGCGCCAGTCCAGGGCGGCCAGGCCGACGACCGTCAAGACCACCAACAACCCCGCGCGGATGAGCGACGGCAGGACGTCGCGGATGCCGCCCGACACGGTCTCGACGTCGTTGCCGACGCGGCTGACGAGGTCGCCGACGCCCGCGGCCTCGACGCGCGCCTCGGGCAGCGCCAGCGCGCGGTCCACGACGCGCTCGCGCAGCCGCGCCAGCACGGTCTCGCCCGCCACCGCGGTCTGCCGCGCGCCGACGGCGGTCAGCAGCGCCTGCGCGATCGCGGCGGCGACCAGGCCGAGCACCGGGGCGGTCACCGCGCCGGCGCCCGTGCCGTCCACGACGACGTCGACGAGGACGCCGAGCAGCGCCGGCACCGCCAGCCCGGCGATCGTCGCGCCCAGCAGGGCCAGCACGCCGACGAGCGCCGGGCGGCGCACGTCGCCCAGCAGCGCCCGCAGCAGCGCGAAGGCCTCGCGTCCCGACGCGACCGGCAGCAGCGCGCGGCCGCTCATCCCAGCACCGCCTCGCGGTAGCGCGGGTCGGCCAGCAGCTCGGCGTGGGTCCCGCGCGCCAGGACCGCCCCGCCGTCGCCGACGAGCACGACCGCGTCGCAGCGCGCCAGCAGCGCCGGGCTGCTGCAGACCATCACCGTGGTCCGGCCCTCGCGCACGCGCGCCAGGCCCTCGCCGATCCGCGCCTCGGTCGCCGCGTCGACCGCCGTCGTCGGGTCGTGCAGGACCAACACGATGGGGTCGATCGCCAGCGCGCGGGCCAGCGCGAGCCGCTGGCGCTGGCCGCCCGACAGCCGCCGCCCGCGCTCGCCGACGTCGCTGTCCGCGCCGTCGGCCAGCGCGTCGAGCACCTGGTCGGCGCCGGCGGCGGCCAGCACGGCGTCCGACGCCGCGCCGAGGTTGTCGGCCACCGAGCCCTCGAACAGCTCGGCGTCGTGGTCGGCGACCAGCAGCGGCCGGTCGGCGTCGTCGAGCACCAGGTCGCCCAGCGCGACGCCGTCCAGCGCGACCGTCGCACCCGCCGGCACCGGCGCGCGGCGCGCCAGGATGTCCAACAACGCGCCCGCCGCGGCCGGCGCGGCGACGACGCCGACGTGCGCGCCGGGCGCGACGTCCAACGCGATCGGCCCGCTCACGCGCAGCGCGCCCGCGCCGCGCGCGGTCGCCGCGCCCCCGGCGACCGCCGGCGCCGCCGCGAGCACCGCGTCGACCCGCGCCGCCGACGCGCGCGCCCGCGCGAGCATCCCGTTGGCGTAGGCCAACCGCTCCAGCGGCCCGACCAGGAACTGCGCCATCCCGACCGCGGCCACGAGCTGCCCGATCGAGATGTGCCCGTCGACCGCCAGGCGCGCGCCGACGAACGCGACCAGCGCGAGGAACAGGCCGCCGACGAGCTCGTTGACGGCCTCCAGGTTGCCCTCCGCGCGCGCCGCGCCGACCGTCGCGTCCAGCGACGCCGCGCTCACCCGCCGGTAGCGTCGCGCCGCCGCCCGCTCCATCCCCAGGCCGCGCAGGCCGCGCAGCCCGCGCACGAGGTCGGTGGCCAGGTGCGCGGCCTCGGCGCCGCGCGCCTGCTCGGCCGCGCTGCGGCGCTGCAGCGGGATCGCGGCGCGGTGCAGCAGCCAGGCGACCGGCGGCGCGCCGAGCAGGATCACCAGCCCGAGCACGACCGAGACGCCGGCCAGCAGGACGACGGCGGCGACGACCAGCGCCGAGATCGCGCCGGCGAGGATCGCGATCGCCGGGATCGCCTGCGCGGCGCGCAGCGCGTCGGTGCCGGCGACGTTCGTCAGCGCGCCGCCGCCGGTGCCCACGCCCTCCACCGCCGCCAGCCCTTCGGGCGCCAGCACGCGCGCCGACAGCGCCAGGCGCAGGTCGTGCTCGGCCCGCAGCGTGGCGCGGCGCCCGACGACGTACTGGGTGCGGTAGGCGCCGTTCAACACGATGAACAACGCGGCCAGCAGCCCGAGCCACAGCAGCAGGGCGCCGTCGTCGGACGGCGCGATCGCCTGGTCGACCGCCGCGCCGACGACCGCCGGCACGAGGATCTCGCAGGCCTGGTGGACGATGCCCCCGAGCGCCGAGATCGCGGTCGCGCGCCGGTGCGCGCGCAGCGTCCGGGGCAGCGCCAGGGCCTCCGTCACGCGATCCGCGTCAGACCGCGATCGAGGTCGTCCAGCGCGGCCGTCGCGGTCCCGTAGCTGACCAGCAGGAAGTTGACGCTGCCGATCAACCGCTTGGCCTTGACGGCCTCCAGCAGCTTGAAGCCCTTCTGCGCGAACAGCTTCGGCCCCAGGTTGGCGGGCGTGCCGTCGTTGTTGGTGTAGTAGAAGACCACGTCGGCGTCGGCGAGGCGGTCGAGGTTCTCATAGGAGACGGTCTGCTGCTCGGAGGCCGCCGCCGACGCCCGGGCCAGCGCCATGCCGGTCATCCCGAGCACGTCGCCGATGTTGGACTTCGCGCCGTAGGTCCAGAACTGGCCGTTGTCGAAGCCGCCCTGCAGCAGGTCGAAGCGCCACCGTGCCAGCGCGTCGGCGTGGTCGGCCTTCACCTTGGCCGCGCGCTGGACGAGCTTGGCGTCGAGCGCGCGCAGGTCCTCGGTGCGGCCCAGCGCCTCGGCCGTGCCCTTGGCCATCGGGCGCCAGGCGCCGTTGGACGCGGTGAACGGCAGCAGGACCGTCGGCGCGATCTTGCTCAGCTGCCCGTAGGGCGCCTTCTGGGCGTCGATGCCGATGATGAGGTCGGGCTTCAGCGCGAGGATCTTCTCGACGCTCAGCTCGCCGGCGACCTTCTCGTCGTTGATCACCGGCAGCCCGCGCCAGCGGTCCAGGTAGGTCGGCGGCACGTACTGCTCACCCGCCGAGTAGATGCCGATCGGGTCCAGGCCGAGGTCGAGCATCGTGTACAAGGCATAGTCGTTGATCGCCACCACGCGCGACGGCCGCGCGGGCACCTCGACGCGCCCCTTGGGCGTGGCGACCGTGCGCGTGGCGTCGGCGGCCGCCGCCTTGGTGTCGTCGTCGGCGCCGCCACACGCGGCCAGGCCGAGGCTGAGCCCCGCGGCGGCCGCGCCGCCGAGGAAGCGGCGGCGGGTGAGTTCGGCGACGACGGGCGGCAACGTGGCGGCAGACATGGTTAGGGCACCCTACAACGAGACGCGCCTCGGTGTTAGGTTCCCCTAATGCATTCGGCCTCCGCCCGTCCCGCCACCCGCCGGCGCTTCCTCGGCACCACGTTCGCCGCCGGGCTCGGCCTCGGTCTCGCGGCGTGCGGGAGCGATGACGACAACAAGAACGCCGGCGCCGCCGACCCCGACGCGCCGTGGACGTTCGTCGACGACCGCCACAAGCGCGTGCGCCTGGACCGGCGTCCGACGCGCGTCGTCTGCCTCACCGACACGACCACGGCCGCGCTGTGGGCGGCGGGCCTGCGCCCGGTCGGCGGCGCCGACAACGGCACGGGCATCACGACGGCCGCGCACGTCGACTTCGCCCGCGCGCGCAAGATCTCCGACAAGGACGGCGAGATCGACCCCGAGGCCCTGGCCGCGCTGCGGCCCGACCTGCTGATCGACGCCGTCCAGGCCGACGGGAAGCTGCAGGCGATCAGCACGACCCCGAAGCTCGCGGACCTGGCGCCCGCGGTCGGCCTCGACGTCTACCGGCCGGTCGAGCAGATCGTCGCCACCGCCGACCACCTCACCACCGCGCTGGGCGCCGAGCTCGCCGACGGCGCGGCCAAGGCCCGCTACGCCGCCGCGGCCGACGCGCTGCGCCGCGCGACGCGGGGCAACCCCGAGCTGCGCGTCGGCTTCGTGTTCGGCATGGGCGCCGACGGCGTCGGCGTCATGAACCCGCGCACGTGGGCGGTCCTCAAGACGGTGGCGGCGCTCGGCGTCAACCTCGTGCGCGTCCCGTCCGGCGCGGACAACCTCTACAGCCGGCGGATCAGCTGGGAGCGCGTCGGCGACATCCCGGCCGACCTGCTCGTCTGGGCCGTCCCGGACCCGCTGCCGACGCAGAGGATCTGGAAGGCCGCGCCCGCCGTGGCCGCCGGCCAGGTCTGGAAGCCCGCGCTGCCGTCCTGGTACGCCTACACCTACGACAACTTCGCGCTGCTGCTCTCCGGGCTGGCCGAGCACGTCGCCACGGCCAGGCCGGGCGTGGGGCCGGGCGCCGGGGCCTAGCGGACGCGCCGCACCGGGTGGGCCGGGCGCTTCGACTAGCGTCAGGCCCATGTCCGACGCCTCCCCGACCCCGCTGGGCCTGGCCGGCGCCGACGCGATCGCGCTCGGCCGGCTGACCCAGGAGCTCGCGACCGCGTGGGACGGCTTCCGGCGCCCGCGCGCCGAGGAGCCGGTCCCCGACGAGACGCTGCGGGCGCTGCTGGCCGAGCCGCTGCCCGAGGAGGGCACGCCGCTGCCGCGCGCGATCGACGCCACCATGTCGGTCCTCGACCGCAGCCTCGCGCAGTCGCGCCCGCGCTACTTCGGGTTCGTCGGCGGGTCGGGCCTGGAGTCCGCCGTGCTGGCCGACGCGCTGTCGGAGTCGTTCGACATCAACCTGGCCTCGTGGTCGGCGGCGGCGACCGACCTGGAGCCACAGGCGATCGGCTGGCTGGCGACGTTCCTCGGCTACCCGGCCGCCGACGGGCACTTCACCAGCGGCGGCACGATCTCCAACGTCACCGCGCTGGCCGCCGCGCGCCGGCGCGTCGTGCCCGACGTGCGCGTCGAGGGCCTGGGCGGCCGCCGGCTGGCGCTGTACTGCTCGGCCGAGGCGCACGCGTCGATCGTGCGCGCCGCCGAGCTGCTCGGGCTCGGCAGCGGGGCCGTGCGCGCGCTGCCGCTGCGCGCCGACCGCGGCGTCGACCCCGACGCCGTGGCCGCCGCGATCGCGGCCGACCGCGCCGAGGGCGTCGTGCCGCTGGCGGTCGTGGCCACCGCGGGGACGACGCTGACCGGCGCGATCGACCCGCTCGACGCGCTGGCCGACCTCTGCGCGCGCGAGGGCGTCTGGCTCCACGTCGACGGCGCCTACGGGGCGCCCGCCGCCGCGGTCGCCTCGGTGCGCGAGCGCTTCCGCGGGATGGAGCGCGCGGACTCGCTGACCGTCGACCCGCACAAGTGGCTGTACCTGCCCAAGGCCTGCGGCGCCGTGCTGGTCCGCGACCCGGACATCCTCGAGCAGACCTTCGGCCACGCCAAGTCCTACATGCCCGACGAGGACGAGCTGCCCAACGCGGTCGACCGCACGCTGGAGTACTCCCGCCCGTTCCGCGCGCTGAAGCTGTGGCTGGCCTTCCGCGTCCACGGCGCCGAGCGCTTCCGGACCGCGATCGAGCGCAACCTGCTGCACGCGCGCCTGTTGTACGACCTGGTCCAGTCGCACCCGCGCCTGCGCGCGATGACCGGCCCGCCGGCGCTCTCGGTCCTCCCCTTCCAGCACGTCCCCGAGGACCCCGACGTCGACCTCGACGCCCACAACGCGCGCCTCGCCCGCCGCCTCCAGCGCGACGGCCACGTCTGGGTCGCCTCCGCCGTGGTCGACGGCGCGGTCGCGATCCGGCCGTGCTTCGTGAACTTCCGGACGACCGACGCCGACGTCCAGGCGCTGGTCGACGAGGTCTGCCGGGTCGGGGCGGAGCTGGCCGAGACCCCGCTCAAATAAGACTCGATCTCATCTTTGTGACGGTGCCGGGCCATGCCCGAAGACCCCCGTCTGCCCGTCACCGTCCTCTCCGGCTTCCTCGGCGCCGGCAAGACCACCATGTTGAACCACGTGCTCGCCAACCAGGACGGCCTGCGCGTCGCGGTGATCGTCAACGACATGAGCGAGGTCAACGTCGACGCCCGGCTCGTGCGCGAGGGCCCGGGCGCCGCCGCGCTGACGCGCGTGGACGCCCAGCTGGTCGAGCTGTCCAACGGCTGCATCTGCTGCACGCTGCGCGAGGACCTGCTGGTCGAGGTCGCCCGGCTGGCGGCGGCCGGGCGCTTCGACTACCTGCTGATCGAGTCCACCGGGATCTCCGAGCCGCTGCCGGTCGCCGAGACCTTCACCTTCGCGGGCGACGACGGCCGCAGCCTCGGCGACGTCGCGCGGCTGGACACGATGGTCACCGTGGTCGACGCGGGCGCGTTCCTGGACGACCTCGGCTCGGTCGACGCGATCGCGCGGCGCGGGGAGGCGCTCGGACCCGACGACGAGCGCAGCGTGGTCGACCTGCTCGTCGACCAGGTCGAGTTCGCCGACGTCATCGTCATCAACAAGCTCGACCGCGTCGACGCCGACCGCCGCGGCCACGTCGAGGCCGTCGTGCGCTCGCTGAACCCCGCCGCCCGGATCGTCGGCGCGCGGCACGGCCGCGTGCCGCTGGACGAGGTGCTCGGCACCGGCCGCTTCGACTTTCACCGCGCCGCCGAGGCGCCCGGCTGGCTCGCCGTGCTGCGCGGCGAGGAGACGCCGGAGACCGACGAGTACGGGATCTCCAGCTTCGCCTACCGCGCCCGCCGCCCGTTTCACCCGGAGCGGCTGTGGGCCGCCGTCAACGGCGCCTGGCCCGGCGTCATCCGCGCCAAGGGCTTCTTCTGGCTGGCCACCCGCCCCACGCTGGCGGGCAGCTGGTCGACCGCGGGCGGCGTGCTCAGCATCGGGCCCGCCGGGTTCTGGGTGACGGAGGAGGACCGCGGTCAGGAGCTGGTCTTCATCGGCATCGACCTCGACGAGCCCGCGCTGCGCGCGACCCTCGACGCCTGCCTGCTCACCGACGCCGAGCTGACCGACGACGGGGCCGGCCTCGCCGACCCGTGGCCCGCCTGGGAGGCCTGAGCCGCCGCGGCGGCCGTCCGCTCAGTGCCCGTGGCTGTGGCCGTGCCCGTGGCCGTCGGGCACCGAGGCCGCCGGGATGCGCGCCACGAGCGCGGCGGCCAGCCCGGTGGTCAGCGGGACGGCGGCGATCAGCGCGACGCAGCCGACGGCGGTGGCCGCGATCGGCTCGGCGATCGACTGGGCGTTGAGCGCGTCGGAGAGCGGCAGGCGCGACTGGCGCATGATCAACAACAACGGCAGCGCCGCGCCGGTGTAGGCCAACACCAAGGTGTGGATCGTCGCCGAGAGGTGGTCGCGGCCGACGACGAACGCCTCGCGGTACAGGCGCGCGACGCCGAGCGTCGGGTTGGCGCGGCGCAGCGCCATGACCGCGCTGGCCTGCGTGACCGCGGTGTCGGCCAGCACGCCGAGCGCGCCGACGAGCATCGCGGCCAGGACCACGCCGGTCAGCGAGACCGTGCCGTTCTGGGCGCCGAGCGCGAGCGTGACGTCGTCGGTCTTGCCGTCCAGGTGCGCGAGCGTCACCGCCGCCTCGGCCAGCCCGCAGGCCAGCGCGAGCGTCACCGAGATCCCCAGCGCGGCGGCCAGCGTCTGGGCGCCGAGGCCGTTGGTCAGCACCAAGGTCACGAACATGACGGCCAGCGACGCGACCAGGGCCACCAACAACGCCGGGCGGCCGTCGAGGATCGCGGGAACCAGGAAGGCCAACACGATGAACAGCGACAGCGCGACGCCGCCGAGCGCCAGCAGCCCGCGCCAGCGCAGCAGCGCCAACGCCAGCAGGACGAGCACGGCGCCGATCCACAGCAGGCCGCCGTGGCGGTCGACGTCGACGAAGGAGTACGTGCCCGCGACCTTGCTGACGCGCACGCTCTCCCCCGCCCGCACCGCGGCGGCGGCGGTGACCGGGCCGAGCGGGATCGTGGTCGTGCGGCCCTCGGTGCGGACCGTCAGCGTCCGGCAGTCCTGCGGCACCGGCGAGGACGGGCAGCGCCCGTCGACGACCCGCTCGACGTGCGCGGGCAGCGTCGCGCCGACGCCCTCGCCGTGCGGATGCCAGCCGTAGGGCCACAGCGCCAGCAGGCCGATCAGCGTCAGCGCCGCGACCGTCCCGACCGCGCCGACCAGGACGCGCCCGCCGCGCGTGGCCGCCAGCGCGCGCAGCTCGCGCCCGACCGGGATCGGGCGGCGACGACGCCGGGCGCGGCGCGGGCCGCGCCGCCGCTGTCGCGCGTCCCGGCGCTCGCGCCGCTCGCGGGCGCGGCGGTCGTACTCGGCCAGCAGCTCGTCGTAGGCGTCGTCGGTGGCCATGCTGCGGGGTTCGCCCCGCGCTTCCCCGGCCCTGCGTGCGCGGCGATACTGGCGCGATGCGCCACAACCCCCATCACTCGGTCACCGACCCCGCCGTCGTCCGCCGGCTGATCGACGAGCACCCGTGGGCGACGCTGGTCAGCGAGCACGACGGCGAGCTGGTGGCGTCGCACCTGCCCGTGCTGCTCGACGACCGCGACGAGGACGTGCTGGCCGTCGTCACCCACCTCGGCCGGCCCGACGACGAGCTGCACGGCCTCGGGACCCGGGAGGCGCTGCTGATCGTCGCCGGCCCGCACGGCTACGTGTCGCCGAGCTGGTACGGCCCGCTCGGCGTGCGCGCGCCGACGTGGAACTTCAGCGTCGCGCACTGCTACGGCGTGCCCGAGATCCTCGGCGCCGAGGAGAACCTGCGCGTGCTCACGCGCCTGGCCGCGCGCTTCGAGCGCCAGGTGGACGACCCGGTCCACCTCGACCCCGAGGTCGGCGAGCGGCTGGCGCCCGGGACCGTCGGCCTGCGGATCCCGATCGCCCGCTTCCTCTGCAAGGTCAAGATGAGCCAGGACAAGGACCCGCAGAGCCGACAGCAGGTCCTCGCCGCGCTGCGCCGCCCCGGCCCGTACGAGAACCCGGCGCTGGCGGACGCCATGGAGCGCGCGCTGCGTGTGCTTTGATCGACGGCATGGGCGACGCGCGCGAGGCACCGGCCGGAGACTTCGACTACGAGGCCAACGGCGGCGGCTACGCGCTGCGCCGGCAGCCCGACCCGCGGATCGCGGCGCTCGTGCACGAGGCGCTGGGCGACGCGCGGACGGTGCTGAACGTCGGCGCGGGCGCGGGCAGCTACGAGCCGCCCGACCGCCACGTCGTCGCGGTCGAGCCGTCGGCGGCGATGCGGGCGCAGCGGCCCCGGCACCTCGCGCCGGCGCTCGACGGCGCCGCCGAGCGCCTGCCGTTCGACGACGACAGCTTCGACGCCGCGATGGCGATGATCACCGTCCACCAGTGGAGCGACCTGGAGGCCGGGCTGCGCGAGCTGCGCCGCGTGAGCCGCGGGCCGGTCGTCCTGCTGACCTTCGACGGCGACGCGCTGCCGGCGTTCTGGATGAACGACTACTTCCCCGAGGTCGTCGCCACCGAGCGCGGGCGCTTCCCGGCGATCGACCACCTCGTCGACGTCCTCGGCGGCGCGGCCGAGGTGCTCGCCGTCCCGGTCCCCCGCGACTGCACCGACGGCTTCGGCGAGGCCTACTACGCCCGCCCCGAGGCATTCCTCCAGGACGACGTCCGCGCGGCGCAGTCGGGCTTCGTGCTGACCGACCCCGACGCGGTCGCCCGCGGCGCCGCGCGGCTGGCCGACGACCTGGCCTCCGGCCGCTGGGACGAGCGCCACGGCCACCTGCGCGACCAGCCCGAGCGCGTCGGCGCCGTGCGGCTGATCGTCGCGCGCTAAGGCGCCAGCAGCCGCTCGGTCCAGCCGCCCGCGTCGCCCTCGCGGACGAACAGCCGCCGCTCGTGCAGGCGATCCGGCGCCTCCTCCCACAGCTCCACCGCGCTGGGCACCAGCTCCAGCACGCCCCAGTCCGGCGGGCAGGTCGGCGGCGTCTCGGCGACGCGCGTGAGATGGGCGAGGCGGTCCCGCAACGGCTCCAGGTCCTCGATCGGCTCGCCCTGGCGCGAGACGACCGCCTGCCAGCGGTGCAGCTCCTCGCGCTCGTCGAACAGCTCCTCGGCCAGCGCGCGCGGCCCGACCCGCGCGGTCGCGGTCACGTGGACCTGGCGCCCCAGCGACGGCCAGTGGAACAGCAGCGCGACGTGCGGGTTGGCGGCGACGTCGCGCGCCTTGCGCGTCCACAGCGCCGAGGTGAAGACCAAGGACTCGCTGTCGACGCGCTTGAGCGTGACCGTCCGCGCCGACGGCCGGCCCTCCGCGTCGGCGGTGACGAACGCGACCGAGGCCGGATGCGCGACGCCCGCCTCCCGCGCGGCGGCGATCCACGCCTCCAGTTCCCGCAGCGGATGCGCCGGCATCCGCGGAGCGTACCGGTAACATCTGTCGCCGCGTGGGGTGCGAGGAAGCCGGTTGAAGTCCGGCGCGGTCGCGCCACTGTGACCGGTCCTTCGGGTCCGGAAGCCAGACACTCGACCCCGCCGGACCTTTCGTATCCACGGGACGCACGATCCCGAGAAGGAGCCACCACCACATGTCTGACGTCGCTCTCGAGCGTCGCCCCGGCGCGGAGACCGCGCCGGTCCCGATCGCCTCGGCACGCGATCTCCTGCCGTTCGTCCTGTTCGGCGGGCTGATCCTCATGATCATCATCTACTTCGTGGGCGCCGAGGAGGGCGCGACGTCGGTCATCGCCGGCATGGACGTCCACGAGTGGGTCCACGACGCCCGGCACCTGCTGGGCTTCCCCTGCCACTAGGCGACCGAGACCATCGACATGGTTCGCTCCCTGCTCATCCGCGGGATGCTGGTCGGCGCCGTCGCCGGCGTCCTGGCGTTCGCGTTCGCCCTGATCTTCGGCGAGCCGCAGGTCGGTCACGCGATCGACTTCGAGGACTACCTGGCCAAGATGCACCACGACCCGGCCGAGGCCGAGATCGTCAGCCGCGGCGTCCAGCGCACCTGGGGCCTGCTGACCGGCACGCTGGCGATGGGGGTCGCGCTCGGCGGCCTGTTCTCGCTGGCCTACGCCTGGGCCTACGGGCGCATCGGCAACGGCAAGCTCGGCCCGCGGGCGACGTCCGCGCTGCTCGCGCTGGCCGCCTACCTGACGATCGTGATCGTCCCGTTCACCAAGTACCCGGCCAACCCGCCGACGGTCGGCAACCCCGACACGATCGGGCGCCGCACGGTCCTCTACTTCCTGATGATCGTGATCTCGCTGGCGGCCGCGATCGCCGCCGGGCGCATCCGCCGGCAGCTGCTGCCGGCGCTGGGCGCGTGGAACGCGGCGATCGTCGCGTTCGTGGCCTTCGTCGTCGTCATCGCCGTCGCGCAGCTGATCCTGCCCGTCGTCCACGAGACGCCGCAGGGCTTCCCGGCCGACGTGCTGTACCGGTTCCGCCTGGCGTCGCTGGGCATCAACGCCACCATCTGGCTGGTGCTCGGCCTCGGCTTCGGCGCGGCCGCCGAGCGCCTGCTGAGCCCGGCGGCGCGCCGGGCCCCGGCCGCCGCCCCCGCCGCCTCCTGACCACGGGGCGACGCGCGGCACCTATCGCGTGAGATCTCCGAATGTTGTGGGATCTCGATGAATCAGGTAGGTTGCCGTGCGTCGCCGCGCAGGGGAATCCGGTGGAGTCCGGAGCTGACGCGCAACGGTAGGGACGGCACCGCCCGTCCGAGCCCGAACGCCTTCGCGACGACGCAGATCAGACGACCCCGTCTCGCGAATCGGACGGCGGCCGCCACCCGAGGCACGGGTCGCCGAGCGCAAGGCGAGATCGTGGCGACGGAGCGTCCGGCGTCCTTCCCACAAGGAGCCTCACACATGTCTCGCACCCACCGGTCGCGGCTGCTGGCCGTGCCCACGGCGATGGCCGCGCTCGCCGCCGCCCTCGCCCCCTCGGCCCAGGCGACGACGTCGCCGCCCGCCCTGGCCACCTCGGTCGCCAACGCGGTGACCTACGTCAAGGGCCTGCAGGACGCCAACGGCCACTTCGTGACCACCGGCCTCTCCAACGAGTGGGCGTTCAGCGGCCTGGCCGCCGCCGGCACCGCCGCGGCCGACGTGCTGCCCGCCGCGCCGAACAACACCAGCGCCTACAACGCGCGGCTGGTCTACCGCGGCGACCTGTCGGCCGCCGGCTGGCCCGGCGCGTCGCCGGTCGCCACCGACTACGAGCGCGCGACGCTCAACGCCTACAGCGCCGGGATCGACCCCGCGCGCGTGTCGCCGGGCCGCAACCTGATCGCCGACATCGCCGCCGCCTGGCAGACCGCGTCGCCGGGGTACTGGGGCAGCCCGAGCCTGTTCAACGGCACGGTCTTCGGCCTGCTCGCGCTGAGCGCCGCCAAGACCCCGTCCGGCGCCCAGCGCGTGCCGCAGGCGTTGTTGAACACGTCGATCCAGACCGTCCGCAACAACCAGCACACCGACGGCGGCTGGAACTACCCCAAGGCCGAGGGCGTCCCGGCGCAGCTGGCGGCCGTCAGCGACATCGACATGACCGGCGCCGCGATGGCGTCGCTGTGCCAGGCGGGCGTGCCGAGCACCGACAGCGCGATCGTCGCCGCCAAGAGCTTCCTCAAGGGCAAGCTCGTCGCGACGACCGGCGCGTTCAACTCGTCCTTCGGCGCCAACACCGACTCCAACGGCTGGGCCGTCTCGGGCCTCAACGCCTGCGGCATCCCGAGCCAGGGCACGGACTTCACGACGTCCTCGGGCGCGACGCCGATCGACTTCCTGGTCGGCCAGCAGGTCAGCGGCGGCGGGTTCCGCTACACGACGGGCACGACGCCCAACGCCTACGCCTCGCTCGACGCGCTGCGCGCGCTGGCCGGCGGCGCGTTCTCGGCCACGCCCCCGACGCCGTCGACCCCGGGCGAGCCCCGGTTCGTGGGCAGCACCGCGTTCGCCTCCGGCACGACGAGCAAGCTCGCGCTGGTGGTCGACGACGGGTCCGGCACGCTGAAGGTCTGCGCGGTGCCGGTCTCGCCCACGACGTCGACGACGACGCTGGGCACGGTCCTGACGGCGGCCACGACGAGCGCGACGCCCAGCGGCTGCGTCTCCGGCTTCTCGCCCGCCAGCGGGACCATCACCACCGTCAACGGCGTCGCCAACGCCGGGACCTCGAGCTGGAAGGTCAGCGTCGACGGCGCCACCGCCGCCGCGGCGGCGACCACGACGACGATCGGCGTCGGCGACACGATCGCGCTGACGTACGGGTCCTAGCCGCCTCGGCGGATCCGCTGCCGACCCGCGCGCCCACCGACGGTGGGCGCGCGGCGGCGTCAGGTGATCGTGTAGATCGGGTTGGGCAGGAGCTGGGTCTTGCGCGCCGCGCCGCCGGCCAGGTCGGACTTCTGGTCGCCGATGTTGAGGACGATCGTGGCGCCCGCCTTGACCAGCCGCTTGCGCTGCTCCGACTTGTAGGGGACGACCGAGTCCCGCGTGTCGCTCGCCGGCCGGCAGGTCAACGTGAAGGCCTTGAGGCCCTGGGCGCGGAGGTTCTGGCGGCGCAGGTCGCACGCGGCCTCCGGGGCGCCGGAGATGAAGGCGATCCGCACCTTGCGCGCCTGGGCGTGCTTGATGAACGTCTTGGCGGCGCCGAACGCGACCGACTCGCTCTTGACCACGCAGGTGGCCAGGCCGATGAGGTCGAAGTCGACGGCGTTCAGGCACCCGTAGTTCGACATCGTGGTCTCGTCGACGTCGAGCACGACGGTCGGCTTCTTGGGGTGCTTCTTGAGCTGCGCGTCCAACGTCCTGGTGGCCTTGGCGTAGCCGGCGGCGATCGCGCGCTGATAGGCGGCGTGGCCGTCGCGCAGCTGCTGCGGCGTGGACGCGGTGCGGGTGGTGGCGGCCTGCGCGGCGGCGGGCACGAGGGCGAGGATGAGCACGACGGCGAGCGCCGACAGTCGGGACATGGCTCGCAGGCTAAGCGATCCGCCCGCCCCGCGACCGGCCCGCGGTCGGGCCGTGCCGAACCGGCTCGTCCTGCCGCTCCGTCACGCGCCCGCCGTTGGTGGGCGCGCGGCGGCGCGCTACGGTGCCGCCGTCGCCGCGCAGGGGGAATCCGGTGGAGTCCGGAGCTGACGCGCAACGGTGGGGACGGCAGCGCCCGTCCAAGCCCGAACACCTTCGTGGCGACGCAGCACGACGGACCCTGTTCTCGCGTATCCGGACGGCGGCCGCCAACGTTGCCGCGGGTCGCTGAGCGCAAGGCGAGACGTCGCACCGATGGGACGGCGCCCTCCACGACAAGGAGCCCCATCACGATGTCTCGCACCGATTGGGCGCGGCGGTTCGCCGCGCCCTGCCTCGCCGCGGCCGCCTTCGCGTCCGCGCTCGCCCCGGCCGCGCAGGCCCACACCTCCGAGCCGGCGCTGACTCACTCGGTCGCCACTGCGATCACCTACGTCAAGAGCCTGCAGGACGACGCCGGCAACTACGTGTCGACCGGCCTGTCCAACGAGTGGGCGTTCAGCGGCCTGGCCGCCGCCCACGTCGCCGCCGCCGACATCTGGGCCACTGGCGACGCCAACAGGAACGCCCGGCGCACGTATCGCCTGGCGCTCGCGGACCCGACGTGGCCCAGCGCCTCGCCGGTGGCCACCGACTACGAGCGGGCGACGCTCAACAGCTACTCGGCCGGCATCGACCCGGCGCGCGTCTCGCCCACTCGCAACCTGATCGCCAACGTCGTCTCGACCTGGTCGACGTCCAACCCGGGCTACTACGGCAGCCCGAGCCTCTTCAACGGCGCGGTCTTCGGGCTGCTGGCGCTGTCGGGGGCGACTACGTCCTCGGGCGCCCGGCGCGTGCCGCAGGCGCTGCTGGACAAGACGATCGCGGTCGTCAAGGCCAACCAGCACTTCAACGGCGGCTGGGACTTCTCCAAGGCCGAGGGCAACCACGCCAACCTGACTGCGGCCGGCGACATCGACATGACGGGCGCGGCGCTGGCGTCGCTGTGCCAGGCGGGCGTCGCGAACACCGACGCGGCCGTCGTCGCGGGCAAGAACTACCTCAAGGCCACTTACAACACTACGACCGGCGCCTTCAACTACCCGTTCGGCGCCAACACGGACTCCAACGGCTGGGCCCAGTCGGGCCTCAACGCCTGCGGCTTCGACGCCCAGGGCTCGGACTTCACTGGGCCGTCCGGCGCGACGCCGGTGGACTTCCTGGTGGGCCAGCAGGTCTCCGGCGGCGGCTTCCGCTACGGGACGACGGGCACGACGCCCAACGCCTACGCCTCGCTCGACGCGTTCCGCGCGCTGGCGGGCGGCGCGTTCTCGGCGACCCCGCCGGCGCCGAGCGTCACTACGAGCGAGCCGCGGTTCGTCGGCGACACGACGTTTGTCGCCGGCACTCAGAGCAAGCTGGCGCTGGTCGTCGACGACGGCTCGGGCACGCTGAAGGTCTGCTCGGTCGCCCTCTCGGCGACCGGGACCACGACGCTCGGCGCGGTGTTGACCGCGGCCACGACGAGCGCGACGCCGAGCGGCTGCGTCTCGGGCTTCTCGCCCACGAGCGGGACGATCACCACCATCAACGGCGTGTCCAACGCGGGCGCGTCGACGTGGAAGTCGAGCCTCGACGGCAGCTCGCCGATCGGCGCCGACGCGGGCACGACGGTCCACCTCGGCGACACGGTCTCGCTGAAGTACGGGACCTGATCACCGAACGCGGCGCGGCGCGCCGGGCCTGGTGGCCCGGCGCGCCCCCGCGGTGGCTCAGCCGATGCGCACGCGCACGGCGACCGCCTTGCCGTGGCTGCGGTAGCGCAGCGTGTAGGCGCCGGCCGGGACCTTGCGCGTCGCGCGCAGCCCGGCGACCGTGCCCTTGGCGTACACCTTGCCGAGCCGGGTCAGCGTCGCCTTGGTGGTCTTGGTCGTCGAGGACACCAACTTGCAGGTGACCTTCGGCGCGCCCTTGGCCTTCTTGACCGTGCAGACCGCGTCGCGGCCGTTCTTGCCGGCCTTGCCCTGAGCGCCCTGCGGGCCCGCGGCGCCCTGCGGGCCGGCGACGCCCTGCGGACCGGTCGCGCCGGTCGCGCCCGTGGCGCCGGTCGCCCCGGGCGCGCCCGCGTCGCCCGTGTCGCCCTTGTCGCCCGCGGGGCCGGGCGTGCCGGCCGGCGACGTGCCGCCCGTGCCGGTCAGCGGCACGTCGAGCGTCGCGTTGGCGGCGTCGGAGGCGATCCGCAGCGTCGCCGAGCGCGGGCCGGCCACCGACGGCGCGAAGCGCACGCGCACCGTGCAGCTCGGCGTCGTGGCGCCGGTGCCGCTGTCGACCTTCGTGCCGGTGCAGCCGTCCGAGGACACCAGGAAGTCGTCGGCGTCGGGGCCGACGAGCTTGGCGGAGGTGATCGTCGCGGTGCCCTGCGCCGGCGTGACCACGACCGCGCCCGGGGCGCCGATCGTCTCACGGGCCTGGGTGCCGAGGCCGACGGGGGGCGCCGACAGCGTGGCCGGGCACGGCGACCCGGCGGCGCCGGCGTAGACGCAGACGCGCTGGGGCAGCGCACGCGGCTGGTTGCTCTCGGGGTCGGCCGGGGCGTGCGCGCGAATCGCGTGCCAGCCGCCGGTGGAGAACGACAGCGTCGCGTTGCCCGACGCGTCGGCGGTCACGGGAGCGCCGACGTCCGGCGTCACGACGTAGCCGTCGCCGGGCTGCTGCGTGCCGCCCGCGAAGGCGTAACCCACGGCCTTGACGGTGAACGGCGTGGCGGGCGCCACCGTCGTCGGCACGTTCTGCAGCGCGACCAGCGGGGCCGTGAGGTTGAAGGGGTAGCTGTTGGTCTCGCTGTAGAGCGTCGCCGCCTGGAGGGTCAGCGTGGCGCCGTCGGCCAGCGGCTGGCAGAGCAGGCCGGCGCTCAGGATCGTGGTGCCGTCGGAGACCGCGGTGTGGTCGAACCACAGCTGCCAGGCCACGCTGTTGGTGCTGTCGGTCGTCCGCACGTCGTGCGTCACGCCGTCGAAGGTCAGCGTCGCCGGCCAGGTGTAGTAGCTGACGTCCCAGTCGGGGTCGGCCTGCTCCAGCGCGGCGGCGGCCGAGTTGGCGGGCGCGTAGCCGTAGGCCAGGCCCCGCTGGGTGCAGTCGACGTCGCCGGGGACGGCGACCGGCGCGTCGTCGGCCGTCCCGAGCGCGATGGTCTGGAGGGGCTGCGCCGCGCTGACGAACGGCGACGCCAGCGTGCTCGAGAGATCCTCGACGCGGACCTGCACCTTGGGCCCGGCGGCCGCCGAGGCGGTCGCGGCGGGCAGGACGGCGGCGGTGAGCGCGGCCGCGAGCGGCAGCGCGCGCAGAACCCGGCGCGTGCCGGAAGTGGATTTCATGATGGGGTTGCTCCTGTCTCGACAGGGCGACCACCAAGACGGTCCACGGGACGCGGCTCGCCGGCGGCCGTCCAGTTCGCGAAGACGGTTGACATGGCTGCGCCGGCCGGGTCTTCGGGCTCGGGATCGTCCTCAGGAGCTTCCTTCCCGGGCCGAGAGCCGGCTCAGTGGACCTGCACGCTCCGTCGTCACCCACACCGCTGCGCGTCAGCCCCGGATTCCCACCGGAGTTCCCCGCGTCCTTTGCGCGCGGCAATGTAGCATTCCCGCCGCAACAGCCAACCACCTGATCGCGGAACGGGGAAGTCGGTGCGAATCCGACGCGGGCCCGCCACTGTCAGCGAGGGACGTTCACCGCACGCCGCGCGAGCGCGGCAGCCACTGGGTCACGGCGACCTGGGAAGGCGCGGACCGAACGCTCGCAAGCCAGGAGACCCGACCGCGATCGAGACGTCGCTCGCCCTCGTGGAGCCGGGGCCCTGGACATGTCGCGATCAGCCCTGCTGGTCGGCCTCCTCGCCCTCGGGGTCGCCGGCCTCTCACCCTCCATCGCCGCCGCCACGCCCGACCAGACGGTCCTGGTCACGCGCGGCTTCGACGGGCGCCCCGGCAACGGCGTCGACCTCCCGTACGCCGACTCGGTGGCGCCGTACATCTCCGCCGACGGGCAGCGCATCGCGTTCACCTCGGGCGCGGCGAACCTGTGGCCCAGCTCCCTGGCCCCGCAGCAGCGGGCGTTCCTGCGCGACCTGCGCTCGACGCCGTTCGTCCTGGTCAGCCGCGCCGACGGCCTCGACGGCGCGCCGTCCGACGACGGCGGCCACCCCGCCGCCTTCGACGCGGCGGCCACGAGCATCACGCCCGACGGCAGCCGCGTCGACTTCATGGCCGAGCTTCCCGGGCCGTTCTTCGGCGGCAACTACGGCTGGCGGCGCGACGTCGACACCGGCACGACCACGCTGATCACCGCCGACGAGCACGGCGTGCCGGTGTGGTCCCGCGGTGTCCTCTTCGCGGCGGGCGGCAACCGCTACGTCCTGTTCCAGGCCGACGACTCGGTGCTCGACGGCCTCGGCCGCGTCGTCGGCGGGATCTACCTCCGCGACCTCCAGACCGGGAAGATCACGCTCGTCAGCCGCGCGACCGGCCGGAACGGCACGCCGGTGGGCGCCGTGCTGACCGGCGTCTCCCCCGGCGGCCGCTATGTCACGTTCCGCTCGTCGGACAGCACGCTGGCCGGCGGGCCCCCGGTGCGCGACATCCCCTACGCGGCGGCGTTCGTCTACCTGCGCGACCTCCGGCTCGGCCAGACGATCCTGGTCAGCCGCGCCAACGGCCGGCTCGGGACGCCGGTCGCCTCCCGCGCCTACGGCCCCACGCCGGTCACCGGCGACGGCTGCCGCGTCGCGTTCGACACCACCGGCGTCGGCCTCGCGGACGGCTCGCCGTCGACCGGCAGCAGCGAGGTCTACGTCCGCGACGTCTGCCAGGGCACCACGACGCTGGTCAGCCGCGCCAACGGCGCCAACGGCGACCCCGCCGCCACGCCGACGCCCGGTCCCTACACGTCGTCGGACGCGGTGACGCAGGCCATGAGCGCCGACGGGCGCTACGTGCTCTTCGGCACCGCCGCGCTCAACCTCGCCGACGGCCTGCGCCTCGGCCAGGAGGAGGTCTACCTGCGCGACCTGGAGGGCCACCGCACGCTGCTGGTCAGCCGCGCCGACGGTCCCGACGGGCGTCCCGCCGACCCGGGCGCCGCGTCCGGCTCCATGACGCCGGACGCGCGCTTCGTGACGTTCACGACGCGCGACCCCGGGTTCACCCCCGACGGCAACACGTGGATCCAGGTCTACCGGCGCGAGCTCGCCTCGGTCCCGCCCGCGGCCACGCCGCCGCTGACCTGCGGCCCGATCGACGACCCGGGCCTGGGCGGCGACCCGGTCCCGCCGTGCCCGGGCGACGGGGGCACGGGCGACGGCTCGGGCACCGGGACGGACACGACCACGCCGCCCGCCGACCCCAAGCCGGTCACGGTCACCGTGCCGGGAACGCCGCCGGCGGCCGGGACGGACAGCACCGCCACGACGACCCCGCCCGCCGCCGCGCCGGCCACCGGCGCGACCGTCCCGACGCTCGTCCGCGCCCCCACGCTGAGCGCGATCACCGCGACGTCCAAGGCCGTGCGCGCCTGGGTCGACCTGCCCGCCACCGTGCAGGTCGTCGTCGCCCGCCAGGACGGCCGCCGCTGGCGCACCCAGCGCACGGTCAAGCTGGTGGTCAAGAAGGCGGGCCGGGTCACGGTCAAGCTCCCCAAGCTCTCCCACCGGCGCTATCGCCTGACGATCCGCGCGCTCGGCGCGTCGGGGACCACGAGCCCCGCGATCGTCCGCACCGTCGACCTCCGTCCCCGGAAGGCCAAGAAGCAGTGATCTCTCCCCGCCGCCACGTCCTCGCGCTCGCCGCCGCCCTGTCGGCCGCGGCGCTCGCCACCGCCTGCGCGCCCGCCGCGCTCGCCGCGCCGTCGTCCACCGCCGACATCCGCGTCGAGGGCGCCACGAGCACGCTGTTCGAAGGCCCGGTCACCTCGTCGGGCAACCCGGTCAAGTCCGCGTCGGACACCGTGCAGCGCCACTGCGACGGCACGAACCTGAGCGCCCACACCGCGGCCGGCGCGACCGCGACCGGCGCCACGACCGAGGGCCTGCGCTCGGTCGGCCTCGACTTCGACGCCAAGTGGTTCCCCGGCTACGACGACTACTACGTCACGCGCTTCGGACCCGACGCCGAGGACCTCAACACCAACACCTACTGGGGCATCCTCGACAACGACGTCTTCACCGACGTCGGCGGCTGCCAGGTCCAGGTCCACGACGGCGACCGCGTCCTGTGGGCCTACGACGCCTTCCACGAGCGCGGCTTCCTCAAGCTCACCGCGCCGACGACGACCGTCGTCGTCAACCAGCCGCTGCGCGTGACGGTCTCGCGCGCCTACGGCGAGAAGAACCCGCAGTTCGTGCCGGTCGGCGGGATGACCGTCGCGCCCGTGACGACCGCGGCCAACGGCGTGCAGACCGTCGACCTCAACGCCGCGGGCGCCGTCGTCTCGTCGGGCATCGACGGCACCGCGTCGCTGTCGTTCTCGACGCCGGGCTGGCACCGCGTCAAGGCCGACGGCGGCGTCGGCGGCCCGATCCGCTCCAACCGCCTCGACCTCTGCGTCGTCGCGTCCGCCGGCGGGTCGTGCGGCACCCCGCCCACCGACACGCAGCCGCGGTCGGCCCCGGCGCTGCCGCCGGACCCGCCGGGCACGCAGTACCAGGACCCCAACAAGAACACGACCGGCGGCGGCACGCAGCAGGGCAACACCGGGACCGTCCAGGGCGCGCCGGTCATCGAGCTGCCGCGCTTCACGAGCGCCGGCGCGAAGGCCGGCCGGACCACGCTCAGCTGGCGGGTCCTGCAGCAGGGCGTCGGGATCAAGTCATGGTCCTTGTCCAGCCGCGCCGCCGGCGCGAGGTCCGGCGCCTGGACGGTGCGCGCGCACGGCACCAAGGGCACGAGCGCGAAGCTCGCGCTGCCCGCCGGCCGCACGTGGACGATCCGCGCGACGTTCACCGACAAGCTCGGCCGCAAGGTCACCGAGACCGTCGGCGACGTGCTCGTCCCGCTCGACGCCGGCGCCAAGGGCGTGCGCCGGGGCGGCCGCTGGACGCGCGTCAAGGACGCCAAGGCGTGGCTCGGCGCGGTCCATCGCGGACGCGTCGGCGCCAAGCTGTCGGCCAAGCTCGGCGCGGGCAAGGTGGTGGTGTTGGTCCGCGGCGTGCGGTCGAGCGCCGACGTCGAGATCACCGCGGGCGGCAAGCGGACGACCTACCGCGTCAGCGGCAGCGCGACGACCGCCACCCGCGAGGTCGTCACCCGCGCGCGGTCGCGCGCGGGCACCGTGACCGTCCGGATCGTGCGCGGGCAGGCGGGGATCGACGGTGTCGGCACGCGCCCGTAGCCGCCTCGGCCCGCTGGCCGCCGCGGCCGCGGCCGTCGTCGTGGCGCTGGCCGCCGCGCCGACGGCCCCGGCCGCCGTCACGCCCGCCGACCGGCTCTTCGACGCCGAGCAGTACCTGGCCAACGCGATCACGCCGACCGGCGACTTCCAGAACTCGGCGACGTCGATCCCCGAGGGGCGCGCGACGCTGGCCTGGGGCGCGCTGGGGCTCGCCGCCGCCGGGATCAACGTCAACCGCCAGCGCAACGCGGGCGCGACGGTCTACGAGGCGCTCAACCGGGCCCGGCCGCTGCTGGGCACCACCAGCGACCGGGCGCTGTACCTGCTCGTCGAGGCGACGATCCGCGACCTCGCCCACGACGACGGCACCGGCGACGCCACCATCCAGGGCCTGGTCGACGACATCCTCCCGACGCGCGTGGCGACCGGCGACGACGAGGGCGGCGGCTTCACCGACCAGGGCACCGGAGGGCCGCCGGGCGTCGCGCGTCCCACCGCGCTCGCCGCGCTGGGGCTGTGGGCGGTCCGCCCGGTGCGCGAGGTCCAGCTGTCGGCCACCGCGGCGGCGCTGAGCGCGGTCGACTGGCTCCTGCGCCACCAGCACGACGGCTACTGGACCGCGATCGACGGCGTCACCCCCGACACCGAGACGTCGGCGCTGGCGATCGAGGCGATCATGGCGGTCGGGCTGCACGACGTGCGGTCCCACGACGCGGCCACCGCGTTCGGCGGCTGGCTGCGCACGATCCAGAACCCCGACGGCGGGTTCAGCGCCGGCGTGGCGGGCAACCCGTCCGACCTGTCGGCGACCGCGGCGGCGGTCCAGGGGCTCGTCGCGACCCAGACGTCGGTGGCCGACTACAACCCGGCCGGCCAGACCCCGTTGGACCTGCTCGCCACGACCCAGGGCCCCGCCGCCCACTACACGCAGACCGGCGACCGCATCCGGCTGGCCGGCCACGTGGCGCTGGCGTTCTCGCAGACCCCGCTGCCGCTCGGGTACGTGACCGGGACCTACGGCGTCAGCAGCAGCGCGCCGCAGACGCCGCCCAAGGGCCTGCCGACCGGGCCGACGCTGCCGGTCGAGATCGCGGCGCCGCCGGTGACGCCGGCACCCGCCGCGCCGGCGCCCCCGGCCACGTCGGCCCCGGCGCCGACGATCCAGGCGCCCGCCGCCGCGCCGACGACGGCGCCGTCGGGCGTGCGCCGGATCGCCAACCACAAGCGGACCAAGCCCGCCGACGCGGGCGGCGACGGCGACACGGGCCTGGCGGGCGGGGGCACGGGCTCCGGCGGAGGCGGCGGCACGGTCGCCACCGCCGGCGCGCCCGACCGCGCCGGAGGCGGCGGCGGGACCGGCACCAGCGTGACGAGCGTCCCGGCCGCGGTCGCGGGCACGCCGCTGCCGACCGACGCCCCGCGCCGGCACGGCGGCACGCCGGTCAAGAGCGACAACGACGCGGAGCGCCAGGTCCGCGGCACGGTGATCGGCCGCGACAGCGCGACGCCCGGCGCCAAGGGCAGCCGCACCGCCGCGCCCGGCGCCGCGGGCAGCGCCGCCGGCCACGGCAGCACGCCGTGGTGGGCGATCGTGCTGGCCCTCCTCGTCGCCGGCGGGGTCGTCGGCGGCGCCACCCTCGACCGCCGCCGGCCGGAGCTCGCGCTGTGATCGCCTCGTTGTTGTACGCCTCGGTCGAGGGCGACCTCGGCGACGCGCTCTCCCGCTTCACCTCCGTGCTCGCGGTCCCGGTCGTCGTCGGCGCGGGGGTCGTCCTGGTCCTCGCCGCGATCGAGCTGGGCCGCTGGGCGGGCGAGCTGACGCGGCGACGCCGCGCCTCGGGGCCACTCAGCCTGCTGACGCGGCAGGTGCTGCACGACCCGTCGATGGCGCCGCGGATCGCGGCGGGCGCGCCGAGCCTGTACGCGGAGACGACGCTGCGCACGATCGGCGCGGCGGTCGCCGCCGGCGACCTCGAGGGCGTCGAGTACGCGCTGGACGACTTCGAGCACCTGGTCGAGCGGCGCCTGGACCGCACGCGGATGATCGTCCGCGCCGGCCCGGCGATCGGGCTCATGGGCACGCTGATCCCGCTCGCGCCCGGCCTGCGCGCGCTCGGGCGCGGGGACATCCACCTGCTGGCCGACGACCTCCGGATCGCGTTCGCGGCGACGACCGTCGGCCTGCTGGCGGGCACGGTCGCGTTCGCGCTGACGCTCGTGCGCACGCGGCGCTGGAACGAGGACCTGGCGTCGATGGAGCGCGCCACCGAGCGCGTGCGCGCGGCCGCCGCGGCCGCCGCCACCGCGCGCGCCCGGACCGACGCCGACGCGCTGCTGGAGGGCCACGGCGAGGAGCTGCTCGCGTGAGGCGCGCGCGCCGCGGCCGTCGCCGGCGGCAGCTCGGGGACGCCGCCGGCGATCCGCTCGACGGCCTGGTCAACCTCTTCGACCTGGGCATCGTGCTGGCCGTCGCGTTCCTGATCGCGGGCCTGGCGGCGAGCACGACCAAGACCCAGCAGCAGCAGGAGCAGCAGCAGCGGGCCGGACAGGTGCCGACGCCGTCCAAGGCGCCGCCGGCGCAGGGCCGCGGCAAGGCGGTCGGGACCGTCTACCGGCTGGCCGACGGCCGCCTGATCTACACGCGCCCGGGGGCCTCCGCCCCGTGAGACGCCGGCCCGCCGCGGCGCTCGTGGCGATGCTGCTCGCGGTCACGGCCGTGGTCGCGCCGTCGCGCGCGGCCGCCCCGACCCCGCCGTGGAAGGCCAACCGCGGCCAGCTGGACAAGACCATCGCCTACATGCGCGGGGCCCAGAACGCCGACGGCGGCTGGGGCGGCGCCAAGGGCGCGGCGTCCGACCCGCTGTTCACCGCGTGGGTGATCATCGGCCTGGCCGCCGCGGGCATCAACCCCAAGGACCAGCACGTGCTCGGCGGGACCGACGCCTACACCTACGTCACCGCGCACCCCGACGCGCTGACCGAGACCACCGACTTCGAGCGCGCGATGCTCGTGTCGATCGCCGCCGGGACCTCCCCGCGGAGCTTCGGCGGCCGCGACCTGGTCGCCGCGCTGCTGCGGCGCCGCCTGCCCGACGGCTCGTTCGCGCACGCCGCGGGCGGCACGACCGGCGGGATCAACGACACGGCCTTCGCGATGCTGCCGCTGAGCGCGACCGACGAGCCCCAGGCGCCGGACGTGATCGCCCAGGGCGCCGCGTGGCTGGTCGGCGTCCAGTCGCCCGACGGCGGCTGGGCCTACGCGCCCGGCGCGAGCGAGTCCTCCGACATCACCGCGGCGGTCATCCAGGCGCTGCGCGTCGCGCCGCGCACCGACCGCCGCGAGGACGCGCAGCGGCGCGGCTGGGCGTACCTGAAGAGCAGCCAGCACGCCGACGGCGGGTTCGGCCAGTCGCCCAAGGACCCGGACTCCAACAGCGCGTCGACCGCGTGGGTGCTGCAGGCGATGTGGGCGGCGGGCATCGACCCCACGACGTGGCGCACGACCGCGGGCAGCACGCCGCTGGACTACCTCGCCTCGCTGCAGCGGCCCGACGGCAGCATCGCCTACACGTCGGACAAGAGCATGAACGACCTGTGGATGACCGCCTACTCGGCGCCCGCGCTGGCCGGCTACCCGCTGCCGGTCCCCGACGTCGCCCGGACCGACGGCAAGGGCGGCAAGGGCGCGGGGCTCTACAGCCGCGCGCAGGCCGACAGCACCGGCAACGCGAGCGGCGGCGTGCGCGAGATCTCGTCGTCGTCCGAGGAGACCAGGACGCAGCGGCGCACGGGCGCGAGGAAGACCGCGACCGGGACCGCGCAGTCCAACGGCGTCGCGTCCTCGGGCGTGACGCCGGTCGCCTCGTCGACCAAGGACCCCAAGAAGACGGGCGGCGCCACCGACCCGCGCCCCGAGCCCGCCACGACCTCGGCGCCGGCGTCGAGCCCGTCGGCCGCCACCGAGGACGTGACCGGCCGCCTGCTGGCCTCCGCCGCGCCCGCGGGCGTGTCGGGCACCGGCACGCGCCCGGCGGCCGCGCAGGGCCTGCGCGCCGACCGGCCCGAGCCGGCGTCGGACTCCGCCACGACCGCGCTCGTGCTCGTCGCGCTGCTCGCGCTCGCCGCGCTGGGCGGCGCCACGCTCGAATCCCGCCACGGACGAAAGGACCTGCTTCCGTGATCCTCGCCGCCCTCGACCTCGGCGACGCGCTCTCGCGCATCGCCCAGGGGCTGAAGTACCCCGTGTTGGTCGCCTCGATCGTCCTGCTGCTGCTCGTGGCCGCCGAGCTGGGCCGCTTCGCGGTCGAGTCCTGGCGCCGCCGGCGCACGCCGCGCGGCACGCTGCGGCTGATCGCCGCCCAGGCGCTGGCCGAGCCCGGCGTCGCGCGGCACGTCAGCGAGCGGGCGCCGAGCGCGATCGCCGCCCAGGCCGTCCGCGACCTCGGCATCGCCGGCGCGACCGGCCGCGACCGGGCGATCGAGCACGCGCTGGCCGACTACGAGCTGGCCGTCCAGCGGCGCCTCGACCGCACGCGGCTGCTCGTCCGCGGCGGCCCGGCGCTGGGGTTGATGGGGACGTTGATCCCGCTGGCGCCCGGCCTCGCGGCGCTCGGCCGGGGCGACGTCGCGTCGCTGGCCGACGACCTGCGCACGGCCTTCGGCGCGACGGTCATCGGCCTGCTGGTCGGCACCGTCGCCTTCGCGCTGACGATCGTCCGCACGCGCGCGGCGACCGAGGACCTCGTCGCGCTGGAGCGCGCGGTCGACGACGCCCGCCCCGCCACGGCCGGCGCCCCCGTCGCGCCGCCCGCGCCGGAGCCCGTCGCATGAACCGCACCGGCCTGGGCCGCCACAGCGGCATCGACGACGCCTCCGGCGACCCGCTCGACGGCCTCGTCAACCTCTTCGACATCGGCATCGTCCTCGCCGTCGCCTTCCTCGTCGCGGGCCTCGGCCTCTCGGTCGACAAGACCACCAACAAGATCGAGCCCCGCACGACGACGACCGCCACGACGCCCACGCCCCAACCCCAGCCCGGCGCCACCACCTCCGGCAAGGGCACCTCGCTCGGGACGCTCTACCGGCTCTCCGACGGCCGTCTCGTGGTCGTCGAGCCCGACGGCAGGACCCGCCCGGTCACGCCGTAGCGGGCGGTCGCCGGCGCGCGTGGGCCAGCTCGCCGAGCGCGACGGCGACCGCGACCTCGCGCCGCGGCGCCATGCGCCCGGTGCCGCAGGTCGGCGTGAGCAGCGACCGCTCGCCGCCGACGCCGGTGCCCTCCAGCGCCGCGTCGAGCACGCCGGCGGCCTCGACGTCGGTGTCCGGGACGTGGGGCGCGAGCACGCCCCAGGCGATCCGCGTGCCGCGCGCGGCCAACCGCGCGATCGCCGCGGCGCCCGCGTCGTCGAGGCCGAGCCGCAGGTCGAACGAGATCAGGTCGGGCGCCGCCCGCTCGACGACGTCCCACGGCACCGCGCTGCAGACGTGCAGCCCCCACGCCGCCGCGACCGCGCGCAGCGGGTCCCAGGCGCGGTCGACGTCCGGCCCGTGGGCCAGCGCGCCGAGGCCGGGCTCGTCGACCACCAGCAGCGCGTCGAGGCCGCGCGCGGCCAGGACCTCGACCTGCTCGGCGACGTTGGACGCCAGCCAGGCGGCGATCGACGGCGCCAGCGACGCGTCGTCCAGCGCCCGCGCCAGCGTCAGCGGACCGGTCACCTGGAGCTTGACGATCCCGTGCTCGGGCGGGCGCATCCGCAGCTCGCGCAGCAGCCACTCCCAGGCGCGCGGGCGCTGCCGGTCGCGGTCGGGCGACCAGCCGCAGCCGGCCGGGTCGGCGCCCAGCCACTCCGCGACCATGTCGCCCTCCAGCCGCGGCAGCTGCGGGCAGAATGGCAGGTTGTAGGCCTTGACCGCCTGCGCGGCCGCCTTGGCGCCCTCCGTGTAGGGCAGGCTCCCGACGCCGGTCGTCGCCCACGCCGGGAGCCGCTCCAACACGCCCATGGGCCGTTAGGCGGCGACCTCCGCCGCCGCGCGGCGCGCCAGCGCCGCCGCCACCATCGCGCGCAGCGCGGGCTCGACGTCCTCCCAGCGGCGGGTCTTCAGCCCGCAGTCCGGGTTGACCCACAGCCGGCCACGGCCGACCCGCGCCTCGGCCAGCTCCAGCAGCCGCACGACCTCCTTCGTCGACGGCACGCGCGGCGAGTGGATGTCGTACACGCCCGGGCCGATGTCGGCCGGGTAGGTGAGCCCGCCGGCCGCGAACGCGTCCAGCACCTCCATGCCCGACCGCGAGGCCTCGATCGAGATCACGTCGGCGTCGAGGCGGATGATGTGCTCCATCATGTCGTTGAACTCGGAGTAGCACATGTGCGTGTGGACCTGGGTGTGGTCGGCGACCGGCGCGGTCGTCAGGCGGAAGCAGTCGACCGCCCAGCGCACGTAATCATCCCGCTCCGCGCGGCGCAGCGGCAGGCCCTCGCGCAGCGCGGCCTCGTCGACCTGGATCGCGAAGCAGCCGGCCTGCTCCAGGTCCAGGACCTCGTCCTGGATGGCCAGCGCGATCTGCGTGCACGTCTCGCGGCGCGGCTGGTCGTCGCGCACGAACGACCACTGCAGGATCGTCACCGGGCCGGTGAGCATCCCCTTCACCGGGCGGCCGGTGAGCCCCTGCGCGTAGCGCCACCAGCGCACGGTCATCGGCGCCGGGCGCGAGACGTCGCCGTAGAGGATCGGCGGCTTGACGCAGCGGCTGCCGTAGGACTGCACCCAGCCGTTCTGGCTGAACGCGAAGCCGTCGAGCCGCTCGCCGAAGTACTCCACCATGTCGTTGCGCTCGGGCTCGCCGTGGACGAGCACGTCGAGCCCCAGCTCCTCCTGGAAGGCGATCGCGCGCGCGATCTCGGCCTCCATCGCCGCCTCGTAGGCGGCGCGATCGATCTGCCCGGCCTTGTGCTCGCGGCGCGCGGCCCGGATCTCGGCGGTCTGCGGGAACGAGCCGATCGTCGTCGTCGGCAGCTCGGGCAGCGGGAGCCGGAGGATCTGCGCGTCCTTGCGGGCGACGACGTCGGCGTCGCGGTCGTAGTCGGACGGCGTCAGGCGCGCGGCGCGCTCGCGGACCGCGCGGTCGTTCGTGCGGGCGCTGCCGCGGCGGGCGGCGATCGCCGCGCGGGCGGGCGCCAGCAGCGCGTCGCGGCGCTCGGGCGCGGCGTCGGCGGCCTCGGCCAGGACCGCCAGCTCGTCCAGGCGCTGCGCGGCGAAGGCCAGCCAGCCGCGGACCTCCGGGTCGATCGCCGTCTCGCGCGCCGCGTCGTAGGGGACGTGCAGCAGCGAGCACGACGGCGCGAGCGTGATCCGGTCGGCGCCCAGGCGCTTGGCGGCGAGGCCGACGAGGTCCAGCGCGCGGTCGGGGTCGGTGACCCACACGTTGCGCCCGTCGACCACGCCGAGCGACAGGCGCGCGCCGCTGAGCGCGAGCCGGTCGAGCGCCGACGGCAGTTGGCCGGGCGCGCGGACGAGGTCGAGGTGCAGCTCGTGCAGGCCGTCGAGCGCGGCGACCGCCTGAAGCGTCGCCTCGTCCAGCGGCGCGAAGTACGTCGCCAGCGTGAGGTCGAGGTCGGTCGCCGAGATCAGGCGCCGCGCCGTCGCCGCGAACGCCTCCAGCTGCTCGCCGGTGGGGTCGAGCGCCAGGCACGGCTCGTCGAGCTGGACGGCGGTCGCGCCCGCGTCGGCCAGCGCCCGCAGCAGCGAGATGTAGGCGTCGGTCAGGTCGGGGAGCAGGTCCAGCGGCCGCCGCGCGCCCTTGGCCAGCAGCAGGAACGAGTACGGGCCGAGGACCACCGGGCGCGTCTCGATGCCCAGCGCCTGGGCCTCCTCCAGCTGGGCGACCCAATGCGATGGGTCGAGCGAGAACGTGGCGTCGTCGGCCAGCTCCGGCACCAGGTAGTGGTAGTTGGTGTCGAACCACTTGGTCATCTCCAGCGGCCGGGCGTCGCCGGTGCCGCGGGCCATCGCGAACAGCGTGGCGAGGTCGCGCGGCGCGCCGGGCCCGCCGAAGCGCTCCGGGATCGCGCCGAGCGCCAGCGCGGTGTCGAGGACGTGGTCGTAGAGGCTGAAGTCGCCCGACGGGATCGCGTCGATCCCCGCGTCGCGCGCCCGCTGCCACGACGCCGCGCGCAGGCCGCGCGCGGTCTCCGACAGCTCCTGCTCGCCGGTGCGACCGGCCCAGAACGACTCCAGCGCGAACTTCAGCTCGCGGTCGGGACCCACGCGGGGCAGCCCGAGGACGGCGGTACGTGCCATCTGCCTGCAACTCCTATGTGCCGTGCGGCCCATGTCGCGAGGCCGCGGTTGTCGGTGCGGCACCGCACGGCGCGGGCCGCGGAGTCGGCAGGTCTTCGGGCTCGAGCACGATGGAGAGCGCCGCCTTCCCAGACCTCGTGGCCCAGTGGCTTCGTGGCGTCTCGCGTGCTCCTACCGCTGCGCGTCAGCTCCGGCTTCTGTCCGGATTCCCTGACCCCAGGCGGGGGTGCGACCGACTCCGCGGGGGACAATACGGGATCGCGAGGCCGACCGGCCCGATCGGGCTATATGCTCCGATCCGCTGCGGTGACGGGAAGTCCGGTGTGAGTCCGGCGCGGTCCTCGCCACTGTCATCGGGGAGCCAGCCCCATCGGCGCCACTGGGCCGTGAGGCCTGGGAAGGCGGGGTGAGCTTCGATCCGAGAGCCAGGAGACCGGCCGCGGCGTCCACGATTCCTTCCACGAGCGATGGAGGTGGCGCGATGGCGCGGCCGACTCACAACCTGCACGACGACCCGACCCGCCGAGCGACCGCCCGGCGATGACGGCGGTCTCCGTGAGGGCGGCGGGCGTCGGGATCTCCGCGCCGCGATCGCTCACCCCCGCCGTGCGCCAGGCGCTGCACGGCCGGCTCTCCCCCGCGGCGCTCGAGCGGCGGCTGGCCGCCGTCCGCGCGCGCCGGCTGGACCTGCACGAGCGCCCCGGCCCCGGGCTGGCGCCGGTCACGGCGGTCGTCGGCGACGTCGCGCTGGCCACGCCGCTGCACGACGCCGCCGCGATGCTCGGCCTGGCCCCGCGCGGCGCCACGCACGCCGAGCGCGTGCTCGCGTCGCTCAGGGCCAACACCTTGCCGCGCCCGGTCCCGGAGGCCGAGCCGCTGGCCGAGCACCTGCTCGTCGCGCTGGCCGAGGCGCGCACGCGCGGGATGGTCGCCCGCGCCGTCCTCCCCGGCCCCGTCTCGCTGGCGCTGCGCCTGGGCGGCGCGCCGGACGCGCTCGCCGCGCCGTTCCTCGCGCTCGCCACCCGCCTGGTCGCCGCCGGCGCCGACGGCCTCCAGCTCGACGAGCCCGCGCTGGCCGGGCCGCTCGGCGCGGCCGCCACCACCGCGCTGCGCACCGTCTACGCCCGGCTACGCGAGGTCGTCGGGCCCACGACGACGATCGTCCTCACCGCCGTGCCCAAGGCGCTCGCGCCCGCCAACGTCGCGCTCGCCGCGCGCCTGCCGGTCGATGTCCTGCACCTCGCGCGGCCCGACCTCCTCGCGCCCGCCGTCGCCGAGCGCCGCGCGCGCACGCGCCTGGCGGTCGGCCTCGACCTCGCCGACCACGACGCCGCCCGGCGCCTGCGCGACCTCGCGGTCGCCGCCGTCGGCGCCGAGGCGATCGAGCTGGCGCCCGCGGCGCTCCCGGACGAGCCCGACGCCCGCCCCCACCTCGCGCGCCTCGCCGCGCTCGCCCGCCGGGACACGCCGGCGCACCGTCCCGCCCGCCCCCGCCCCACGCCCGTCGGAGCCCTCGATGCCTGAGCCGATCGCCACCGGCTTCCCGCCCGCCGACCTCGCCGCCTGGGAGGCCAAGGCCCGCGGCGACGACCCCGACGCGCCGCTGGCCACGCCGCTGGACGACGACCTCAGCGCCCGCTTCCTCTACACGCGCGCCGACGCCCTCGCCCCCGACGCGGCCACGCGCGGCGCCCGCCGCGGCGGCCTCCCCTGGGAGATGCGCCAGGAGCACGGCCACCCCGACCGCGCCGTCGCCCGCGCCCAGATCCTCGAGGACCTGGAGGGCGGCATGACCGCGATCGCGCTGCGGCTCGACGCCACGGGCGTCGACACGCTCGACCAGCTCGACGACGTCCTGGACGGCGTCTACCTCGACCTCGCCCCGATCGCGCTGCAGCCCGGCGCGCACGCGCTGCCCCACGCCGCGCTGCTGCTGGCGCTCCACGCCCGTCGCGAGCACGACGCGACGGCCGTCGCCGCGAGCCTGGGCTGCGACCCGCTCGGCACGCTGGCCGCCCACGGCGAGCTGCCGCTGCCCGCCGAGGCGGCGCTCTCGCGCGCCGGGACGTTCGCGGCCGAGGTCGCCGCCGGCTGGCCCGGCGCCCGGCCGCTGCGCGTCGACACCGCGCCCTACGTCGACGCCGGCGCCACGCCCGCGCTGGAGATCGCGCTCGCGCTCGCGACGGCCACCGACTACCTGCGCGCCTGCGAGGCCGCGGGCCTCGCGCCCGAGCGCGCCGCGCCGCGCATCGAGCTCACCTACAACGTCGGCACCGACCAGTTCCTGGAGATCGCCAAGCTCCGCGCCGCGCGCCGCCTCTGGGCGCGGATCCTCGACGCCTGCGGCGTAGAACCCCAACAACGGCGCTCGCCGACGATCGCCCGCACGTCGCGGCGGATGCTGTCGAGCGTCGACCCCTGGGTGAACATGCTGCGCGTCACCACGGCCGCCTTCGCCGCCGTGGCGGGCGGCGCCGACGGGCTGAGCGTCACGCCCTTCGACGCCCTGCGCCAACGGCCCGGCTCCCTGGGCCGCCGGATCGCGCGCAACACCCAGCTGATCCTCGCCGACGAGGCGCACCTCGCCGCCGTCGCCGACCCGGCGGGCGGCTCGTGGTACGTCGAGCGGCTCACCGACGACCTCGCGCGCGCCGCCTGGGACGAGCTGCAGCGGCTGGAGCGCGACGGCGGCGTCCTGGCCGCGCTGCGCTCCGGCGCGCTGGCCGACCGCCTGGCGCGGCAGACGCAGGCGCGCGCCGACGACCTCGCCCACCGGCGCCGCGAGCTGACCGGCGTCAACGCGTTCCCGCTGGTCGGCGACGACGGCCTGCACCCCGAGCCCGAGCCGGCGCGCTCGCGCCCGGCGCAGCCGCGCGGCATCGAGGTCGCGCCGCTGCGCGACGCCGCGCCCGGCGACCGCCTCCACCAGGCCGTCCGCCTGGCGGCCGCGGGCGCGACCGTCGCCGAGCTGACCGCCGCGCTCGGCGAGGACGGCCCGCCACCCGAGCGCCTCGCGCGCCCGCTCCGCGCCCATCGCGACGCCGAGCCGTTCGAGCGCCTTCGCGCCCGCGGCGACGGCACGCGGATCCTGCTGGCCGGCGTCGGCCCGCTCGCCGAGCACGCCGCCGCGATGACCTGGGCGCGCAACGCGTTCGGCGTGGCGGGCATCGCCGGGGTCGAGGAGGCCGACGAGCCGCTCGCGCTGGCCGCCGTGTGCCCGGGCAGGAAGGCCGACGACGACGCGATCCGCGCGACGATCGAGCGGGTGCGCGCCGGCGGCGCGCGCCACGTCTTCCTCGTCCAGCGCGGCTCCGAGCACGCCCGCACGCTCGGCGCCGACGCCTCGATCGCCCCGGGCGACGACCTGCTCGCCCTGCTGACCGACGCCCTGGAGGCCGCATGACGCGCATCCCCGACCTGACGACGCTCGGCCTCGGCGACGACGCCGACGGCGCGGGCGCGCCGGACGCCACGCCCGCCGGGACCGGCTGGGAGACGCCCGAGGGCGTCGTCGTCCACGACACCTACACGGCGGCCGACGCCGACGGCCTCGACTTCCTCGACGGCCTGCCCGGCTTCGCGCCGTTCCTGCGCGGCCCCTACCCCACCATGTACGTCAACCAGCCGTGGACGATCCGCCAGTACGCGGGCTACTCCACGGCCGAGGAGTCCAACGCCTTCTACCGCCGCAACCTCGCCGCCGGCCAGAAGGGCCTCAGCGTCGCCTTCGACCTCGCCACCCACCGCGGCTACGACTCCGACCACCCGCGCGTCTCGGGCGACGTCGGCATGGCGGGCGTCGCGATCGACTCGATCCTCGACATGCGCACGCTCTTCGACGGCATCCCGCTGAGCGAGATGTCGGTGTCGATGACGATGAACGGCGCGGTGCTGCCGATCCTCGCGCTGTTCATCGTCGCCGGCGAGGAGCAGGGCGTCGACCACGCACAGCTGAGCGGGACCATCCAGAACGACATCCTCAAGGAGTTCATGGTCCGCAACACCTACATCTACCCGCCCGAGGCGTCGATGCGGATCATCAGCGACATCTTCGCCTACACCTCGCAGGAGATGCCGCGCTTCAACTCGATCTCGATCTCCGGCTACCACATGCAGGAGGCGGGGGCGTCCGCCGACCTGGAGTTGGCCTACACCCTGGCCGACGGCGTCGAGTACGTCCGCGCCGGGATGGCCGCGGGCCTGGACGTCGACCGCTTCGCGCCGCGCCTGAGCTTCTTCTGGGCGATCGGCATGAACTTCTTCATGGAGGTCGCCAAGATGCGCGCCGCGCGCGTGCTCTGGGCGCGGCTGATGAAGCAGTTCGACCCCAAGAGCCCGAAGTCGCTCAGCCTGCGCACGCACTGCCAGACCTCCGGCTGGTCGCTGGCCGCCACCGACGCCTACAACAACGTCGTGCGCACGTGCGTCGAGGCGATGGCCGCCACCCAGGGCCACACGCAGTCGCTGCACACCAACGCGCTCGACGAGGCGCTCGGCCTGCCGACCGACTTCTCGGCCCGCATCGCGCGCAACACCCAGCTCTTCCTCCAGCAGGAGTCAGGCACGACGCGCACGATCGACCCGTGGGGCGGCTCCTACTACGTCGAGCGCCTCACCTACGAGCTGGCCCGGCGCGCGCTGGAGCACATCGAGGAGGTCGAGGGCCTGGGCGGCATGACCAAGGCCATCGACGAGGGCATCCCGAAGCTGCGCATCGAGGAGTCCGCCGCCCGCATCCAGGCGCGGATCGACTCCGGCAAGCAGACGGTCGTCGGCGTCAACCGCTTCCGGCCCGCCCAGGACACGATGGTCGACGTGCTGAAGATCGACAACGCCGACGTGCGCGCCCGCCAGGTCGCCAAGCTGGAGCGCCTGCGCGCCGAGCGCGACGACGCGCGGGTGCAGCAGGCGCTGGAGCACCTCACCAACGCCGCGCGCGACAAGCACGGCAACCTGTTGGAGCTGGCCGTGGCGGCCGGCCGCGCGCACGCGACCGTCGGCGAGATCTCGCTGGCGCTGGAGCGCGTCTACGACCGCCACGCCGCGGAGATCCGATCGATCGCGGGGGTGTACCGCAACGAGATGGGCGACAACGCCGAGCCGTTCCAGAAGACCAGGGCCCTGGTCGAGCACTTCGCCGAGCAGGAGGGCCGCCGCCCGCGCATCCTGGTGGCCAAGATGGGCCAGGACGGCCACGACCGCGGGCAGAAGGTGATCGCCACCGCGTTCGCCGACCTCGGCTTCGACGTCGACGTCGGGCCGCTGTTCCAGACGCCCGAGGAGGTCGCGCGCCAGGCGATCGAGGCCGACGTCCACGTCGTCGGCGTGTCGTCCCTGGCCGCCGGCCACCTGACGCTCGTGCCCGAGCTGCGCGGCGCGCTGGACGCGCTGGAGCGCCAGGACATCCTCGTCGTCGTCGGCGGCGTCATCCCGCCCGCGGACTTCGAGGCGCTCAAGGAGGCGGGCGCGGCGCTGATCTTCCCGCCCGGCACGGTGATCGGCGAGGCCGCCGCGGAGCTGCTGGAGCTGCTCGGCGCGGAGCTGGGCCACGACGCGCCCGCCGCCGACTCCCCCGCCGCGCGCGCCTGATGCCGCCCCGTCGCCCGTCGCTGCACGACCTCGAGACCGGCCTGCGCGCGGGCCGCCGCGCGACGCTCTCGCGCGCGATCACGCTCGCCGAGAGCACGCGCGCCGACGACCAGGCGCTGGCCCAGGAGCTGATCGCGCGCGTGCTGCCCGAGACCGGCAACGCGGTGCGGATCGGCCTGACCGGCGTGCCGGGCGCGGGCAAGTCCACCATGATCGAGGCGCTCGGCGTCTGGCTGATCGAGCACGGGCACCGCATCGCGGTGCTGACGATCGACCCGTCGAGCGCGCGCACCGGCGGCTCGATCCTCGGCGACAAGACGCGGATGCAGAGGCTCTCGGTGCGCGACGAGGCGTTCATCCGCCCGTCGCCGTCCTCGGGCGTCCTCGGCGGCGTCGCGCGCCGCACGCGCGAGGCGATGCTGCTGTGCGAGGCCGCGGGCTGCGACGTCGTCATCGTCGAGTCCGTCGGCGTCGGCCAGTCGGAGTCCGAGCTGGCCGAGCTGGTCGACACGTTCTGCCTGCTGCTGGTCCCCGGCGCCGGCGACGACCTGCAGGGCATCAAGCGCGGGATCATGGAGCTGGCCGACGTCATCGTCGTCAACAAGGCCGACGGCGACAACGTCGTCCCCGCCAAGCGCACGGCCGGCGACTACCGCCACGCGCTGCGGATGCTGCCGCCCGCCACGCCCGGCTGGACCGTCCCGGTCCTGACCGCCAGCGCGCGCGACGGCGCCGGGCTGGCCGAGATCTGGGACGCGATCGACGGCCACCGCACGCTGCTGGACGGCGCGGGCCTGCTCGCGCGGCGCCGCGAGCGCCAGCAGCTGCGCTGGCTGCGCGGCCTGCTGCGCGAGGCGGTGCTCCAGGCCTTCCACGAGCTACCCGGCGTCGCCGACGCGCTGGCCGACGCGGAGTCCGCGGTCGCCGCCGAGCGCGCGACGGTCCCCCAGGCGGCCGCGCGCGTGCTCGAGGCTTCCGGGCTGCGCGCGACCGTCTGAGGCGGCGCCGGTCAGCGGTGCGCCGGGTCTTCCGCGGCGGTCACTGGCAGGCCTCGCACTCGACGCCGTTGCGCTGGGCCTCGATCGAGCAGGCGATCTGCTCGGGCGTGAAGCCGTCGGCGTCGGGCGCGGGCGCCGCGGACGCGGGCGGTGCCGCGGCCGCGACCGCAGCCGGCTCCGGCGCGACCGCCCGCGCGGGCGCGGCGACCGTCGACTTCTCGATCGTCGACGCCCCGAGCGTGCGCAGGTAGTACGTGGTCTTGAGCCCCACGTGCCAGGCGCGGCGGTACATGTGGCTCATGGCCTTCATGTCGGGCGCGGCCAGGAACAGGTTCAGCGACTGCGACTGGTCGATCCACTTCTGGCGGCGCGCGGCGGCGTCGATCAGCCACGACGGCTCGATCTGGAAGGCCGTGCGGTAGCGCTCGCGGATCGCGGCCGGGATCGCCGCGATCTCCGCGACGTCGCCGTCGTGGGCCTTGACCTGCTCGGCCAGCTCCCGCGACCACAGGCCCGCGGCCTTGAGGTCGGCCACCAGGAACGGGTTGAGGACCGTGAAGTCGCCCGAGATGTTGGACTTGGCGAACAGGTTCTTGTACATCGGCTCGATGCACGGCGAGGTGCCCATGATGTTGGCGATCGTCGCCGTCGGCGCGATCGCCAGCACGTTGCTGTTGCGCATGCCCTGCGCGGCGATCTTGGCCCGCAGCGGCGCCCAGTCCAGCCGCCCGCCGCGCGGCACGTCGATCGCCGCGCCGCGCTCGGCCTCCAGCAGGTCGACCGTGTCCTGCGGCAGCAGCCCGCGGTCCCACTTGGAGCCGGCGTAGGAGGAGTACGTCCCGCGCTCGGCGGCCAGGTCGCTGGACGCCTCGTAGGCGTACAGCGCGATCGCCTCCATCATCTCGTCGCTGAACTCGACCGCCTCCGGCGAGCCGAACGCGATGCCCTTGCGGTACAGCGCGTACTGCAGGCCCATCACGCCGAGGCCGATCGGCCGGTGGCGGGAGTTCGCCGTCTCGGTCGCCGGCGTCGGGTACAGGTTGATGTCGATGACGTTGTCCAGCGCGCGGACGGCCACCCGGACCGTGTCGCGCAGCTTGACGTGGTCGATCGCGCCCTCGGGCGTCAGGTGCTGGTCGATGACCACCGACCCCAGGTTGCACACCGCCGTCTCGTCGGGGCCGGTGTTCAGCGTGATCTCGGTGCACAGGTTCGACGAGTGCACGACGCCCGCGTGGTCCTGGGGCGAGCGCACGTTGCACGGGTCCTTGAACGTGATCCACGGGTGCCCGGTCTCGAACAGCATCCGCAGCATGAGCTTCCACAGCTCCAGCGCCGGCATCGTCTCGCCGTGCAGCGTCCCGGCGGCCACGCGCGCCTCGTAGCCGACGTAGGCCTCCTCGAACGCGCGGCCGTACCGCTCGTGCAGGTCGGGCACGTCGGAGGAGCGGAACAGCGTCCAGTCGCCGCGCGCCTCGACCCGCTTCATGAACAGGTCGGGGATCCAGTTGGCGGTGTTCATGTCGTGCGTGCGCCGGCGCTCGTCGCCGGTGTTGCGCCGCAGCTCCAGGAACTCCTTGATGTCGTTGTGCCAGACCTCCAGGTACGCGCACCCGGCGCCCGCGCGCTTGCCGCCCTGGTTGACCGCGACCAGCTGATCGTTGTGCATCTTCAGGAACGGCACGACGCCCTGGGACTCGCCGTTGGTGGACTCGATGTGCGAGCCCGTGCCGCGCACCGCCGTCCACGAGCCGCCGAGGCCGCCCGCCCACTTCGAGCACATCGCGTTCTCGGCGATGCCGCGCCCGACGATCGACGAGAGCGTGTCGGAGATGTGGTACAGGAAGCACGACGACAGCTGCGAGTGCGTCGTGCCCGCGTTGAACAGCGTCGGCGTCGAGGAGCAGAAGCGCCGCTCCTTGTACATGGTGTAGATCTCCAGCACGCGCGCCTCGCGGTCGGTGGCGTCGCGGTCCTCGCCCAGGCCCAGGCCCATCGCCACCCGCAGCCAGAACGTCTGCGGGACCTCCATCCGCACCGGCGTCGCGCCGGTCTTGTCGCAGATCAGGTAGCGGTCGTACAGCGTCTGCAGGCCGAGGAAGTCGAAGTCGAGGTCGGCCGTCGGGTCCAGCGCCGCGGCGAGCCGGTCCAGGTCGTACTCCAGCAGCTCGGGCGACATGCGCTTGATCTCCACCGCCCGGCGGATCGCGGGCTCCAGCGCGCGGCGGTGCGCCGCGGCCAGCGCGCCGGTGCCGTCGCGGACGATGTCCCAGTCCAGCGCCTCCTCGTAGATGTAGGTCAAGAGGATCCGGCCGGCGAACTTGGAGTACTCGCTGTCGCGCTCGACCAGGGCCTTGGCGTTGAGGATCACGAGCTTCTGGAGGTCGGCGCGCTTGACGCCCGGGCGGATCGACCGGCGCAGCTCGCGCTCCAGGTCCTCCGGCGTGGCGTCCAGCTCCAGCCCGATCGTCGCGAAGGCGATCCGGCGCCGGACGTCCTCGCCGTCCCAGGCGACCTCGGCGCCGTCGTCGCCGAGGACCGGGATCGTCGGGGTCGGCGGCGTGAACAGCGTCGGCGCCTTGGCGGCCTCCTGGGCGCGCAGCATCGCGCGCTCGGCGCGGTAGACGATGTAGCGCTCGGCCACGCGCATGTGGCCGCCGAGGACCAGCTCCTCCTGGACGAGGTCCTGGACGGTCTCGATCGGGACATAGGCATTGCCCTGGTCGCGCACGCGCTCGGTGACGCGCGCCGCCAGGCGCTCGGCGGGCGCGGGGTCGGCCTGCAGCGACAGGAACGCCTTGCGGATCGCCGCCTCGATCTTGGCCTCGTGGAACGCCACGACGCCGCCCCCGCGGCGGATCAGCCGCAGCTCGGCGCCCGCGACCGGCGCCGGGTCGGCCTCCGGCACCGCGCGCGCGATCACCAGCGCCTTGGCGACCTCGTAGTGCCCGGCGTCGATCAGCGCCGCCTCGACGAGCGCCGACAGGTCGTCCTCGGTGACGCGCGCCGCGCCCGCCGCCTCCAGGCGCGCGAGCACCTGGCCGGTGGTGGCGCGCGCGATCCCGCGCCCCAGCGCCGTGTCCGCGCGCTCCTCGCCGTGCGCGGCGGCCAGCGTCGTCAGCGCGCCGGCGATCAGCGCCGCCGGGTCGGAGGGCGCCAGCGCGCGCTCGCCGCCGTCGCGCGCCACCAGCGTCAGCGCGGGCGCGTCCAGCCCGGCGACGGCCGCGGCGACGTCGAACGCCGGGCGATCGCCCGGCGCCAGCGCGGCCGAGCGCTTCAGCTCCAGGTCGTGGAGGATCTCGGAGAACTCGATGACCATGATGATGTCCTTGCCTACAGCTCGTCGTCCGCGACGGCCGCCAGGGCCGACGCCTTCTGGTACTCGGTGACGCGGCCCTCGAAGAAGTTCTGCTCCTTGCGCACGTCCATCAGCTCGGCGAGCCAGGGCAAGGGGTTCTCCAGGCCGCCGTGAAGCGGGGCCAGGCCGCAGCCCTCGAGGCGGCGGTCGGCGATGTAGTCGATGTACTGCGAGAACTCGTCCTGGTCGAGGCCGACGCCCTCGACCGGCAGGCAGTCCTTGATGAAGTCCTGCTCCAGGCGCACGGCCTCGGCCATCAGCGCGCGCAGCTCCTCGCGGAACGCCGGCGTCCAGATCTCGGGCTCCTCGGCGACCAGCTCGCGCAGCAGGCGCCGGAACACCTCGATGTGGTTGGACTCGTCCCGCAGGGTGTAGCGGAACATCGTCCCGATGCCGGGCAGCTTGCCCTGCCGGTAGAGCGACAGGATCATCCCGAACAGCCCGTAGAACTGGGTGCCCTCCATGCACTGGCCGAAGACGAAGACGTTCTTGGCCAGCAGCGCCTTGGCCGCCGGGTCGGTCATGTCGAGGTCGCGGCGCAGCTCGCGCGAGACGTCGGTGACGAAGCGGTTCTTGGCGACGATCGTCGGGATGTCGTCGAACATCGCCTCGCACTCGTGCGGGTCGATCCCCAGCGAGGAGATCATGTACAACAAGGAGTCGGCGTGGATGTTCTCCTCGTGCGCGTGGCGGCCGAGGACGAGCTTCAGCTCCGACGCGGTCACCAGCTCGCGGACCACGTGGATGATGTTGTCGCCGACGATCCCCTCCGCCGCGCTGAAGTAGCCGATGCCCATGCGGACGATCCAACGGTCGATGTCGGAGAGCGTCGCGCCACCGCCCGCGCCGCGCCACTGCTCGAGGTCGCGCTGCATCGGCACGTCCTCGGGCTCCCAGTGGTTGGCCTTCATCGTGCGGTACAGCTCGTAGGCCCACGTGTACCGCAGCGGGAGCAGGTTGAAGGTCATGGTCTCGCGACCGCCCACGACCCGCTTGGCGGCCAGCGCCGCCTCGGCCTTGGCCTGGTCCAGGACGAAGGTCCTGGGGCCGATCGTGTAGGTCTTCTGCATCTGCTCCTCCGGGCTGGGCGGAGGAAGGTGGCCCGATCGCGGCGACCGTGAGCGGTCACGCGCGTCGCGTGGGCGGCCCTTCCTTCGAGGACGTTCCGACGACGTGGAGCAGGCGACCGGGCTCATCCACCGGGCGGTGGCTTTACCGTTGCGGGACAGCGCCGGGATCTCACCGGACTTCGCTGGCTTCCACGCCACCCCGGTATTCCGGGGTCAGAGGACCCTAGGCGGCGGGCCGGACGGATCGGCCCGACTTGCGGTGCGCCGCGGGCGCGGGCAGACTGCCCGCCGCGATGACGCTTTCGCCCGAGGCGCGGATCCTGAGGATGGTCGGCGAGGTGCAGGGCGTGCTCGACGTGGCCGAGCTCGGGCAGGCGCTGGTCGACGCGATCCGCGCCGAGGTCCCGTGCGACTGGATCTCGGTCAACGCGATCGGGCCGCGGCCGTCGGACCTGTGGGTGCTCGTGGTCCCCGAGATGACCGCCGAGCAGGTCGCGGCCTTCGGCGAGCTGGCCTACGAGAACCCGCTGGTCGCCCGCTACGCGCGGACGCGCGACAGCCGCGCCTACCGCTTCTCGGACGTCATCAGCCTCGCCGAGCTGCGCCAGCTGCGGATCCACCGCGAGTTCTACGGGCCGCTGGGCATCGACCACCAGCTCGCGTTCACGCTGCCCAGCCAGGCCGGGCACATCCTCGGCGTCGCGCTGAGCCGTTGCGGCCAGGACTTCAGCGACGCCGAGCGCGACCTGCTGGAGGCCGCGCGGCCGTACCTGATCCAGGCCTACCGCAACGCGCTGGCCGTCCGCGACCTGCAGCGCGCGGCGGGCGCGCGCGACGACGGCGACGTGCTGACGCGCCTGCGCCAGGACGGGCTGACGCCGCGTGAGGCCGAGATCGCGCGGCTCACCGCGCTGGGCCGGGCCAGCCGCGACGTCGCCGAGGCGCTCCAGCTCAGCGTGCGCACCGTCGACAAGCACCTGCAGCACGCGTTCCGCAAGCTCGGCGTGCGCTCGCGGGCCGAGCTGGCCGCGTTCGTGTGGGGCGCGGCGGCCGACGACGAGCCTACGTAATCCTACGTAGAGCCCATTGGACCACTCTACGGGCCACCGCATACGTTGCCGGCCGATGCCGACCCTGCCGAAGTCCCGCCTCGTCGCGGCCGCCCTCGCCGGTGGCGCGCTCACGCTCGCCGCCGGCGCGCCGGTCCTCGCCGCCGCCACCGTCAAGCCCGGCTTCTACCTCGACGGCGCGCACGGCGTGACGATCATCACCACCAACGGCGCGGGCGCGCTGAAGAGCGTCCGGATCGCCTGCCGCGGCGGCGAGGTGTCGCTGTCGCGCCAGGTCAAGATCAAGGCCAACGGCACGTTCGCCTACACCGGCCGCTTCCGCTTCGCCAACGCGACGACCACCGGCGCGCTGAGCGGCACGTTCACCGCCAACGGCCTGCGCGGGCGCTTCCACGAGACCGGCACCGCCGCGGGCTGCTCGACGATCGCGTTCAACGCCCGCTACTACGGCGCGCACCCGAAGGGCTGACCATGAGGGCTCTCCTGGCGGTGGCGGTCGCGGCGACCCTGGTCGCGCTCGCGGCCGTCGCGCCGCGCGCCCACGCCCGCGCCGACGCCGAGAACGGCCTGCTGCCGATCTGCGCGCCGACCACCACGGCCGATCCCGACTGGGACCCGAGCGGCACGGCGTGGAAGGCCCACGTCGACGGCCGTCAGAACGACTACTTCGTCAACCCCTACGTCGGCCTCGGCCTGGCCCAGGACTGCGCCTACCAGTCGGCCCCGCGCTGGGACGAGGAGTGCGACGGCATGGGCAACTGCCACCCCGCCGACGTGGGGACCTACGCGCCGTTCGTGGCGGGCAAGGCGTTCCCGGACACCTTCGACGCCGCCGCCGGCGACCACCAGCGCGTCACGATCACCATGCCTGGCACGGCGCCGTACGCGTCGTCGCGGGCGCCGGGCGTCGCGTGGGGCGCGTGCTTCCCGGGCTTCAAGTGGCACGAGCCGCTGGTCCTCACCGGCTGCGACCCCGACGGCTGGATGTACGACGACCAGGAGATCCCGGTGCTGCCGGGCACGACCGACTCGTTCCCGGCCCAGGGCGGCGAGATGCTCTACCGGCCGCGCAGCGCGGGCGGCACGTTCACCGGCGCCTGGACGGCGTCGATCGGCGACGCGAGCCCCGGCTTCCACCTCCAGCACGTCGGCGCGACGCCGTGCACGACCGACATGACCAGCACGACCGACATGACCAGCTGCGACTACGAGCTGGACTTCACGCGCGACCCGACCGGCCAGCTCCAGGTCACCCAGGACATGCAGGTCGTGCTCCAGATCGACGCGACGAAGGTCGGAGCCGATGGGCCGACGGAGGCCGACGTCGCGGTGCCGATGCTCGTGATCCAGACGGGCGGCAACGGCGCGCCGGGCGGCGGCGGCAACGGCAACGACAACGGCCCGGGCTCACCGTCCTCGCCCCCGCCGTCCGGCGGCGGCGGCGGTGGCGGTGGCGGGGCCGCGCCGATCGCGCCGCCCGCGACCGCCAAGCCCAAGGCCGTCTGCGTCGTCCCCAAGGTCGGCCGGCTCACGCTCACCCAGGCCCGGCGGGCGCTGAGCAAGGCCCACTGCAAGGTCGGCGCGACCCGCCACGCCTACTCCGACACGGTCAAGAAGGGCCGCGTCGTCGCCGCCTCGCCGCGGACCGGCAGCACGCGGGCGAGCACCAAGGCGGTGGCCTTGACGATCAGCCTCGGCAAGAAACCCAGGCACCGCGCGCACCGCTGACCCGGGGCCCCGCCGGGTAGCCCGGGTCCGGTGGATCGCGCCGAGACCACCACGATCGCCGTGCGCGCCGGTCCGGTCGCGCTGACCGGCGACCTCGTCGTGCCGGGCGCGCCGCGCGGCGTCGTGCTCTTCGCCCACGGCAGCGGCAGCAGCCGCCACAGCCCGCGCAACCGCGCCGTGGCCCGGCACCTCACCGACCACGGCCTGGCGACGCTCCTCGTCGACCTCCTGACCGCCGACGAGGAGGACGCCGAGCGCCGCACGGGCCACCTGCGCTTCGACATCATGTTGTTGATCGAGCGCCTCGACGCGGCGCTGGACCGCCTGCGCTCCGACCCCGCCACCGCCGCGCTGCCCGTCGGGTGCTTCGGCGCGAGCACCGGCGCCGCCGCCGCGCTGGGCGTGGCCGGCCGCCGGCCGTCCGACGTCGCCGCCGTCGTCGCGCGCGGCGGCCGTCCCGACCTCACGCCGCCCGAGCTGCTGGCCGCCGTGCGCGCGCCGACGCTGCTGATCGTCGGCGGCGACGACGCGCCGGTCATCGCGATGAACCGCGACGCCCAGCGCCGCATGGCGATCGCCGCCGAGCTGCGGATCGTCCCCGGCGCCACGCACCTGTTCGCGGAGCCGGGCGCGCTGGAGCGCGTGGCGGAGCTGGCGGCGGGCTGGTTCGCCCGCCACCTCAGGGCGTGACCAGCGCCGCCTCGACGTCCGCGCTCGTCGTCGCCGCGCGCTCGCGCCGCGCGAGCCGCACCCGTGCCCCGTCGCCGGGCGTGATCGTGATCATCCGCCGGCGCGTGCGCTCCGGCGGCCCGACGGCGTGCACCGTGAAGCGCTCGGCGGCCGCGGCCAGCACCAGGCGCATCTCCAGCAGCGCGAAGCTCGCGCCGAGGCAGCGGCGGCGCCCGCCGCCGAACGGGATCCAGGTGTAGGTGCCGGGCTTGGCGTCCAGGAACCGCTCGGGGCGGAACGCGTGCGGCGCCGGGTAGATGTCCGGGTCGGTGTGGACGAGCGCCGCGGCGAGGATCAGGATCGTCCCCGCCGGATAGGTGTGCCCGCCGATCGTGACGTCCTCCTTGACCAGGCGCGGCTCGGCGTTGGGCAGCACCGGGCGCAGGCGCAGCACCTCGTCGATCGTGGCCTCGAGGTAGCGGCCGTCCTCGTCGGCGGCCAGGCGCTCCTGGACGTGCGGCGCGCGGGCCAGCTGCTCGAAGGCGAAGGCCAGCGACGAGGCCGTCGTCTCGTGGCCGGCGACCAGCGCGGTCAGCAGCTCGTCGCGGATCTCCTCGTCGCGCATCGGGGAGCCGTCCTCGCGCGTGGCGGCCAGCAGCATCGCCAGGACGTCGTCGCGGTCGCCGGGGTCGCGGCGCCGCTCGTCCATCAACGCGTACAACTCGCGGTCGACCGCGGCGCGGTCGCGCTCGAAGCGCCCGAAGCGCCCGCGTCCGCTCAGCAGCCGCTGCGCCTGCGGCAGCAGCGACACCGGGCTCTCGCCGAACGAGAGGATCGCGGTCAGCCGGTCGCGCAGGCGGTCCAGGCGGGCGCCCTCGTCCAGGCCGAAGACCGCGCGCAGGATGATCTCCAGCGTCAGCGCCTGGAGCCGCCCGTGCAGCTGCACCGGCTGGCCGACCGGCCACGCGTCCAGCTCGCGCTCGGTCAGCTCGGCCATCAGGCCGGTGAGCCGCTGCATCCGCTCGCCGTGGAAGGCGGGCAGCATCAGCCGCCGCTGCTCCAGGTGCGGGCCCTCGTCGAGCAGGATCACCGAGTGGGCGCCGACGATCGGCTCCAGCAGCCGCGCGCCCTCGCCCGGGTGCAGGACCTCCGGCGGCGCGGTGAAGACCTCGCGCAGGTCGGCGGGATCGGAGAGCACCACGAACGGCGGCTGGCCGAGCAGGCGCATCGTGAAGCGCTTGCCGTAGCGGTCGCGCAGCCGCTCGACGTAGGCGGTCGGCCGGCTCCACCAGCCGATCGTCTGCACCAGCGTCGGCGTTCGGGGTCCGGGAGGCAGCGTGGCCCGCATCGTCGTCGTCCCTTCGCGGTTGTGTCGACGGAGTGCCGCGGAAGTATAGATACCGACCGGTATTTGACAAGCGCGAGCGGGAACGCGCCGCGCCGCGGCCGGCTCCCGCTGGCGCGTCCGACGCTCACCGGTTAGCGTTCGTCGCCAGGCCGACGATGACCGACGTCTCGACCAGCCCTCCGCGGGTCCTCCGGCGCTCCCGCCCGCGCCGCGCCGCGCTGCCGCCCGGCCCGCGCGGACCCGCGCTCGTCAACACGGCGCGGATGGTCGAGGACCCGGTCGGGTCGCTGACCGGCTGGCACCGCCGCTACGGCGACGTGTTCACCGTGCCGTTCCTGGTCTTCGGCGTCGGCGTGTACGTCGCCGACCCCGAGGCGATCCGGTCGCTGTTCACCGGCGACCAGTCCGACCTGCACGCCGGCGAGGCCAACGAGCCGCTGTCGCCGGTGCTCGGCAAGCGCTCCGTGCTGATCCTCGACGGCCCCGAGCACCTGCGCCACCGGCGCCTGCTGCTGCCGCCGTTCCAGGGCTCGGCGGTTGCCGCGTTCCGCGCGGTGATCCGCGACGTGACCGCCGCGGAGCTCGCGCGCTGGCGCCCGGGCGAGGAGCTCGTGCTGCGCGAGCGGATGCGCACGCTGACCTTCGAGGTGATCGCGCGGGCGGTCTTCGGCGTCACCGTGCCCGCGCGGATCGACCGGCTGCGCGACGCGCTGACCTCGCTGCTGGCGCTGCAGCCGCTGTTCTTCCTGCCCCAGGCGCTGCGCCGCGACCTCGGGCGGTTGAGCCCGTGGGGCCTGTTCCGGCGGCGGCTGGCGGCGGCCGACGCGCTGATCTACGAGGAGATCGCGCGCCGCCGCGCCGATCCCGCCCTCGACGAGCGCGCCGACGTGCTGTCGCTGCTGCTCCGGGCCCGCGACGAGGACGGCGGCGCGCTGACCGACCGCGAGCTGCGCGACGAGCTGATGACGATGCTGCTGGCCGGGCACGAGACGACCGCCACCGGGCTGGCCTTCGCGTTCGACCTGCTGGGGCACCATCCCGAGGTCCTCGCCCGCCTGCGCGACGAGCTGGCCGCGGGCGACGGCGACCGCTACCTGGACGCGGTCGTCACCGAGACGCTGCGCCTGCGCCCGGTCATCGACGGCGCGGAGCGGACGCTGACGCGCCCGCGCGTGGTCGGCGGCCACGAGCTGCCCGCCGGGATCCGCGTCTACCCCGCGATCGCGGTCGTCCACCTGCGCGAGGACCTCTACCCCGACGCGACCGCGTTCCGGCCCGAGCGCTTCCTGGACGGCAAGGCCGACGCCTACACCTGGCTGCCCTTCGGCGGCGGCATCCGGCGCTGCATCGGCGCCGCGCTCGCGCAGGCCGAGATGGCCGAGGTGATCCGCGCCGTCGTCCTGCGCGCCGACCTGGAGCCGGTCCGCGCCGACCCCGAGCCGGTCGTCCTGCGCGGCATCACGCTCGTGCCGCGCCACGGCACGCCGGTGCGCGTGCGGCGGATCGCGCCGGCGGTGCCACACTCGACGGCATGACCTCCACCGCCGCCGTGTCCCCCGCCCGCCGCTGGGTCGCCGAGCAGTTCGGCGCGCCCGCCGAGGTGCTGAAGCTCGTGGAGGCCGAGGTCCCGCCGCCCGGGCCGGGCGAGGTGACGATCGCGGTCCGCGCCGCCGGGCTGAACCCGGCCGACTACAAGCGGATGGCCGCCGGCGACCCGGCGGCGCTGCCGATCGCGCCGGGCTTCGAGGTCGCGGGAACGCTGGCGGCGGTCGGCCCGGACACCGAGATCGCCTCGGGCGGCGGCGCGGTCGGCGACGCGGTGCTCGCGTTCCGGATCGGCGGCGGCTACGCGACGGCGGTGACGGTCCCGGCCCGGGACGTCTTCGCCAAGCCCGCGTCGCTGGGCTTCCCGGAGGCGGCCAACCTGCTGCTGGCGGGCGCGACCGCGGCCGAGATGGTGGAGCGGACCGGCGTGGGCGAGGGCGACACGGTCCTGCTGCACGGCGCGTCGGGCGCCGTGGGCGTGGCGGCGCTGCAGCTCGCGCGGCGGCGCGGGGCGCGCGTGATCGGCACCGCGAGCGAGGCGCGGTTCGGCGTCGTCGAGGAGCTCGGCGGCGAGCCGGTGGCCTACGGCGACGGCCTGGAGGCGCGCGTCCGCGCGCTGGCGGGCGACGGCGTCGACGCCGCGCTGGACGCGGTCGGCACCGACGAGGCGAGCGACGTGTCGCTCGCGCTGGTCGCCGATCGCGACCGGATCGTCACGATCGCGAACGCCGGCCGCGCGCGGGCCGACGGCTTCCGCCACATCGGCGGGTCGATGTCCGGCTCGGCGGAGTTCCGCGACCAGGTCCGCCCGGAGCTGATCGCGCTGGCCGGCGAGGGCGCGCTGGTCGTCCCGGTGGCGCGCACGTTCGCGCTGGACGAGGCGCCGGCCGCGCTGGACCTGCTGCGCGGCGGGCACCCCGGCGGCAAGCTGGCGCTCGTGCCGTAGCGGCCGGTCAGCGCCGCGGTGCTCGAAGCGCCCGGCCGTAGGCCTCAGCCGGCGGCGGGCTCGCGCAGGCCGCGCGCGAGGATCTCGGCGTAGGCGCGCGGGTCGCGGTCGATCGTGCCCGACGTGATGACGGCGCCGGTGATCATGCGCAGCGCGACGAGCAGGTCCTGGGTGTCCAGGGCGACCGCCAGCGAGCCGTCCCGATGCCCGCGCTCGGCCAGCGGCGCCAGGATGTCGATCGCCATCGCCACCAGCTCGGCGCGCACCTCGGGGTCCACGTCGCCCCGGCTGAAGGCGTCGACCACGCCCCGGTTCTCCGCGTAGACGTCGACCTGCGCGACCAGGAACCGCCCGACGACGTCCGGCCCGCCGCCGGCCATCGCCGCGTCGCGCGCGGCGCGGCACGGCTCCAGCAGCGACTCGCCGACCGCCAGCATCAGCGCGCTCTTGGACGGGAAGTTCCGGTACAGCGTCGCCACGTTGATCCCGGCCTCGCGCGCGATCTTCTCCACCCCGACGCCGAAGCCCTCCCGGCGGAAGACCTCGGCGGCGGCGGCGAGGATCCGCGCGCGGTTGGCGACGGCGTCCTTGCGGGGAGCGCGGGCGGCGGGCATCGCCCCGGGAGGCTAGTCCCCTTCGAGCATGGGCAGGCCGGCGGCGCCGACCTCGCCCTCCTCGACCGCGCGCTCGGCGTCCGCGTGCGACACGGGCGCGGCGTCGGCCTCCAGGTCGCCGGTCAGCAGCCACGCCACGCCCGCCGCGACCAAGCAGATCGCGGCACCGATGAAGAACGTCTTCCCATAGGCGTCGCTCGTCGGGACCGCGGCGTCGTGGTCGAACGCGCGCACGAACGTCACCGCCAGGCCGCTGCCGATCGAGAAGCCCACGTACCGGGTCACCTGGTAGAAGCTCATCGCGCTGCTGGTCTCGTCCCGGGGCACCGAGGAGACGATCAGCCCGGGCATCGCCGCGAACGTGAAGCCCAGGCCGAGGCCGACGAAGGCCATCGTCACGAACGCCTGCCAGAGCGCGTCGCCGGTCAGCGCGAAGAACGCCATCCCGAGCGCCAGCACCGTCGCGCCGAGCGGGATCGCCGCGCGGACGCCCGCGCGGTCGCGGACGATCGGGTACAGCCGGCTGGAGGCCATCGACAGCACCGACAGCGGCAGCAGCGTCAGGCCGGCGGCGAAGACGGTGCGGTGCATCCCGCTCGGGAGCTGGACGACCTGCGTGATCAGCGAGATGCCCAAGTACATGGCCATGCCGAGGATCAGGCCGGTGACGTTCGCCGCCAGGACCGCGCGGCGGCGCACCAGGCGCAGCTCGACCAGCGGGTGCTCGGTGTGCAGCTCGGCGATCGTCCACAGCCCCAGCAGCACGATCGCCGCCGCGATCAGGCCGAGCGTCGAGCCCGAGCCCCAGCCCCAGTCGCTCGCCTTCTCCAGCGCCAGCAGCAGCGCCAGGACGCCGGCGCCGATCAGCGCGGCGCCGCGCAGGTCCAGCGGGACGCGCTCGTGCTCGCGCGCCGGGCCGGGGATCCAGAGCAGGGCCACCAGGAACGCCAGGCCGCTGGCGCCCGCGCCGAACCAGAACGCCGCCGAGGCGTCGGCGTGCTCGGCGATGAAGCCGGTGATCGGGTAGCCGAGGCCGACGCCGGCCGCGCCGATGATCGACAGCAGCGCGATGACCGACCCGGCGCGCAGGTGCGACAGGTGGTCGCGGGCGGAGGCCATCGTCAGCGGCATCAGCGCCAGGCCAAGGCCCTGCAGCGCCCGGCCGAGGATCAGCGGCCCGAGCGAGCCGGCCAGCGCGGCGATCACGCCGCCGAGGCTGACGAGCGCGAGGCAGACCAGCAGCGTCGTGCGCCGGTGCGGGCCGTCGCCGAGGCGGCCGACCAGCGGCGAGGCGACCGCGCCGACCAGCAGCGTCGCGGTCAGCGACCACTGCGTCGCGCCGAGGCTCGCGTGCAGGTCCTGGGCGATCGTCGGGATCAGCGGCGCGCCGAGCGAGCTGATGACCGACACCACCATGCCGACGGCCAGCAGCGCCGGGACGAACGCGGGCCCGGGGCCGTGGGCCTCCGCGGCCTCCGCTCGCCCGTCTCGTCGCGCCTGAACCGTCTTGTCAGCAATTGATGACATCGCGTCACGACGATAGCGCGATCCGAAGCCCGCGCCGGGGATCGCTAGACTGCCCGGCCGATAACGAAGTGAGCACTTCGTTTCTCCCCCTGCCGTCGCACCCCGCGCTCTTCTCCATGACCCACGCCTCCGCTGACCGCCAGCACCACAACGTCACCCTCGCCGTCCTCGGCGTCGGGGCGCTCGCCTTCGCGCTCGCCCAGACCACCGTCGTGCCCGCGCTGACCCCGATGCAGCACGCCTTCGGGGTCGGCACGTCCGACATCACGTGGATGGTCACCGCCTATTTCCTGTCGGCCTCGATCTTCACCCCGCTGCTGGGCAAGTTGGGGGACATGTTCGGCAAGGAGCGCTTCCTGTCGATCGCGCTGGCCGCCTTCGCCCTCGGCTCGCTGGTCTGCGCGCTCGGCAACGGCCTCGGGCTGGAGATCGTCGGCCGCGTCCTGCAGGGCGTCGGCGGCGGCGTCTTCCCGCTGAGCTTCGGCATCGTCCGCGACGAGTTCCCGCGCGAGAAGATCCCGACGGGCATCGCGCTACTCGGCGCGATCGTCGGCATCGGCGCCGCCGTCGGCCTGCCGCTCGGCGGCCTGCTCGTCGACCAGGCCTCCTACCACTGGATCTTCTGGATGTCGGCCGCGATGGGCGTGGTGGCGACCATCACCACCATCAAGTTCGTGCCCGAGTCGCCGGTCCGGACGCCGGGCCGCCTCGACGTCGGCGGCGCCGCGATCCTCGCCGTCGGCCTGTCGTGCGTGCTGATCGCGGTCTCGCGCGCCAACGAGTGGGGCTGGGGCGCGGGCCGGACGCTCGGCCTGATCGCCGTCGGGCTGGTCGTCCTGGTGGCCTTCGTGGCCTTCGAGCGCCGCCACAGCGCGCCGCTGATCAACATGAAGACCTTGGCGCGGCCCGCCGTGCTGACGACCGACCTCGCGACGCTGCTGGTCGGCTTCGGCCTCTTCGGCACCTACGTGTTGATCCCGCAGATGGCCCAGCTGCCCAAGGGCCACGAGATCGGCCTGGGCCTCGACGCGTTCCAGGCCGGCCTGCTGATGGCGCCCGGCGGCCTGGCGATGCTCGTCGTCGCGCCGATCGTCGGCCAGGCCGGCGAGCGCGTCGGCTCCAAGCCGCCGCTGCTGATCGGCTGCGTGATCGCCGCGCTCGGGCTCGTCGGCCTGGCCGAGCTGCACGGCCACGTCGTCGAGGTCATCCTCTGGGGCCTGGTCCTCAACGTCGGCGTCAGCTGCGCGTTCGCCGCGCTGCCCAACCTGATCGTCAACGCGGTCGAGCCGCACGAGACCGGCGAGGCCACCGGCGTCAACACGATCGCGCGCAACGTCGGGGCGTCGCTGGGCGGCCAGGTCGCCGCGTCGATCATCGCCGGCCACGCGATCGCCGGCGGCCTGCCCGCCGAGAGCGGCTTCCGGATCGCGTTCCTGATGAGCGCGGGCGTCGCGCTGGCGGCCGGGGCCTTCGGCCTGCTGATCCCGGCGTCGCGCCCAGCGGGCGCCGCCGCACCGGCCGCCGCCACCGAGCCGACGCGCGCCTGAGCCATGTTCCGCAACGTGCTGGTCGGCCTCAGCCTCACGCCCCGCTCGGAGCGTCCGCTCCGCGAGGCGATCGAGCTCGCCGACCAGCACCACGGACGGCTGACGATCCTCACCGTCCTGCCCGAGTGCCGCTCCTGCGCGTTCGGGCCGATCGAGACCTGCACCGCGGCGCGCGACGTCTCCGACGACCTCTGGCGCACCGGCCAGGCCGCGCAGCGCGCCGCCCTGGAGCAGGTCCCGGCGTGCCTGCCGGTCTCCACGCTGCTGCTGCAGGGCTCGGCCTGGTCGTGCCTGATGCGCGAGCTGCGCGGTGAGCGCCACGACTCGCTCGTGGTCGGCGCCTCCGGCCGCTCGCGCCTCTCGCGCCTGCTGCACCGGTCCTTCGACGACCGCCTCACGCGCTGGTCGCCGGTGCCGGTCCTGGTCGTGCCGCCGGAGGGCCCGACCGACCTGTACGTGTCGCGCGCGGCCCGCCGCCGCGGCGCTCGAACGCGCCTGGCCCGCGATCCGCGCGGGTCCGGCGCGCCTCAGCGCTGAGCGGACGCCGCCTCCAGCGCGGCGCGGTCCCAGGCGCCGCGCTCGGCGGCGGCCTCGTAGGTGCTCTGCAGGAAGTCCAGCAGCGTGGCGTCGGGGTCGGCGGCGCGGCGGACGACCTCGTAGGGCAGCAGGAACTGGCGGAAGTCGTCGTTGTAATAGGCCTCGGTGGGCCGGACGGGGACGTCGCGGAAGCCGTCGGGCTCGGGGTAGGCGTAGGCGTAGAACGCGCCCTCCTCCCCGCCGCCGGGCCAGAAGCCGCAGCTGCTCAGCTCGTGGGAGTAGGCCTCCACCATGACCCAGTCGGCGCAGTTGGGCGCGCCGCCGGGATGGCGCGGAGCGGTGCGGCCGGTGAAGCGCGTGACCGCCAGGTCGAACGAGCCCCAGAAGAAGTGCACGGGGCTGGCCTTGCCGACGAAGCGGCCGCGGAAGTCGTGCAGCACGCGGTCGGCCTGGACGAGCTGGCGCCAGAACGCCTGCGCGGCGGCGGGGTCGTACGAGGCGTGTTGCTCGTCCCGCTCGAACGGGATCGCGGTCTCGACCTCGACCGGCGTCGTGTTGATCTCCACGTCGATGCCGAGGTCGGCCAGCGCGGCCATCGTCTCGGCGTAGAAGCGCGCAACGCTCTTGGGCTCCAGCGCGACGTGGCGCTCGTCGCCGCCCTCGCGGTGCACGTGCAGCCGGTGCGCGCAGAAGTCCAGCTCGATCTCGAACGTCGTCGTGCCGTCCGGGATCGCCCCGGTCGTCAGCCCGCGCGGCGTGACGTACAGCGTCACCTGCCACCAGTGGTTGACCATCGGCGCCTTGGCGAGCCGCACCTTGCCGACGACCTGCGTCCACATGTGCAGCGTCTCGCGCGTGTCGGTCCAGTCCTCGACGCGCAGCGCGGGCCAGTTGTCGCTCATGACCGGACAGGCTGACCGGCCATGAGCGGCCGGTCAAGCGGTGGGCGCGGGGCCGCCGCGCGCGCGACGCGGCGCGGCGCGGCGGCCCGCCCGGGGCTACAGGCCCATGCTGCGGCCGACCAGCTCCTTCATGATCTCGTTGGTGCCCGCGTAGATCCGGTTGACGCGCGCGTCGGCCCAGATCTCGGAGATCTTGTACTCGGTGGTGTAGCCGTAGCCGCCGAAGAGCTGGACGCAGGCGTCGGAGACCTCGGACAGCAGGTCGGTCGTCCAGTACTTGGCCATCGCCGCCTCCTGCACCGTGCAGGTGCCGTCGACGTAGCGGCCGATCGTGCGGTCCATCCAGCAGCGCGTGATGTCGACCTTGGTCTGCAGCTCGGCCAGGACGAAGCGCGAGTTCTGGAACGAGCCGATCGGGCGGCCGAACGCCTTGCGCTCCTTGACGTAGTCGAGCGTCAGCGCGAGCGCCGCCTCGGCGCCGGCCATCGAGCTGACCGCGAGGCCCAGGCGCTCGGGGATCAGGTGCGCCATCAGCTGCGCGAAGCCCGTGCCCTCCTGGCCCAGCATGTTCTCGGCCGGGACGCGGCAGTCGTTGAAGAACAGCTCGGCCGTGTCGTTGGCGTGCTGGCCGCGCTTGTGGATCTGCTTGCCGCGCTCGAAGCCCTCCATGCCGCGCTCGATCACGAACATCGACAGGCCCTTGTGCGGGTCGTCGCCCGTGCGGACGGCGGTCACGACGAGGTCGGCGTTGATGCCGTTGGAGATGAAGGTCTTGGCGCCGTTGATGATGTAGTCGTCGCCGTCCTTCTTGGCGCGCGTGGCGATCGCGCTCAGGTCCGAGCCCGTGCCCGGCTCGGTCATCGCCAGGGCCAGGATCTTCTCGCCCGACGCGACGCCCGGGAACCAGCGCTGCTTCTGCTCCTCGTTGGCGGCGGCGCGCAGGTAGGGCAGGCCGAGGTCGTTGTGGACGGTCGGGCCCATCCACGACGACTGGACGATCGCGTAGGCGGCCTCCTCGGCGAGGATCGCGTTGAAGCGCCAGTCGTCGACCTCGGATCCGCCGTACTCCTCCTCGACGGCCATCGCCAGGAAGCCGTGCTCGGCGGCCTTGGTGAACAGGTCGCGCGAGACGATGTGCGCCTCCTGCCACTCCTCGTGGTGCGGGACGACCTCGGCCGCCAGGAAGCGGCGGAAGCTCTCGCGGTAGTCGTCGTGGACGTCTTCGAACAGCGGGCGCCGGGCGCCGGGAGCGGTGGTGATCGACATGCTGGGACTTTCGATTCCGGTGGTCAGGAAGGCCGCACGTCATACCGCATGACGGGTGCGAGCGCGCTGCCGTCAGGACGGGTCGACGAAGACCGGCGGCTCGTCGGCCATGCCCGCGGTGACCGCCGCGATCTGGTTCGGCTGCCCGATGAGCTGCGCCTGAAGCTCGGATTCGAGCAGCAATGCGGCGCCGCGATCGTCGGAGACCCAGGTGTCCTCGTAGAGGCGCTTGGCGCGGCGGACGGCGTCGGGCGACCGGCCGGCGATCTCGGTCGCCAGCTCCAGCGCCGCGGCCAGCGGGTCGTCGGCCACGCGGGTGACGAGGCCGAGCCGCGCGGCCTCCTCGCCGCTGATCACGCGGCCCGTGTAGGTCAGCTCCTTGGCGCGGTCGATCGGCATCAGCCGCGGCAGCGTCTGGGTGATGCCCATGTCCGGCACCAGGCCCCAGCGGATCTCCATGACGCTGAGCTTCGCGTCCGGCGCGGCGATGCGGACGTCGCCGCCCAGCGCGATCTGCAGGCCGCCGCCGAAGCAGTTGCCGTGGATCGCGACGATCACCGGCGCCTTGACCTGGATCCAGTCGAAGGCCGCGCGCTGCGGGAGGTTGGCCAGGCCGTCGGCGCCCTCGCGCGCGACGAGCTGGTCGGCGGTCAGGCGGCCGCTGCTCATCATCGAGACGACGTCCAGGCCGCTGCAGAAGCTCTTGCCCTCGCCGTGCAGGACCACCGCGCGCACGTCGGGCGCGTCGCGCAGCCGCTCGGCGGCGCCGACGATCTGCTCGAACATCGCGAGGTCCAGCGCGTTGTGCTTCTCGCCGCGCACGAGCGTGACCACCGCCACGCCGTCCTCGCCGACCTGGACCCGGACTCGCCGCTCGTCGCTCATGGGCGGCAATCTACGCGCCCTCGCGCGACCACGGGAGCGCGGCGCCGGCGCGGTGCGCGCCCGACTGTCAAGCTGCCGCGCCATGGAGATCCTGCGCACCCCCGACGAGCGCTTCGCCGACCTGCCCGGCTGGCCGTACGAGAGCCGTCACGCCGAGGTCGGCGACGGCCTGCGGATGGCCTACGTGGACGAAGGCCCGCGCGACGGCACGCCGGTCCTGCTGCTGCACGGCGAGCCGTCGTGGTCGTACCTGTACCGGTCGATGATCGGCCCGCTGGCCGACGCCGGGCTGCGCGCGATCGCGCCCGACCTGATCGGCTTCGGCCGCTCCGACAAGCCCGCCGCGCGCGAGGACTACTCCTACGCCGACCACATGCGGTGGCTGACGGCGCTGGTCGTCGACGTCCTCGACCTGCGCGGCGCCGTGCTCTTCGGCCAGGACTGGGGCGGCCTGCTCGGCCTGCGGCTGGCCGCCGAGCAGGAGGAGCGCTTCGCGGCGATCGTCGCCTCCAACACGTTCCTGCCCACCGGCGACCGCCCGCTCGGCGAGGGCTTCGAGCAGTGGCGCGCGTTCTCCCAGCAGGTGCCGGAGTTCCCGACCGGCGCGATCGTCAACGGCGGCACGACGCGCGACCTGACGCCCGCGGAGATCGCCGCCTACGACGCGCCGTTCCCCGACGAGTCCTACAAGTCGGGCGCGCGCCAGTTCCCGACGCTCGTCCCCGCCTCGCCGCAGGATCCGGCCGTGCCCGCCAACCGCGCCGCCTGGGAGGTCCTGCGGCGCTGGGAGAAGCCGTTCGTCTGCGCGTTCGGCGACCGCGACCCGGTCACGCGCGGCGCCGACCGCGTGCTGCGGGAGCTGATCCCCGGCGCGGCCGGGCAGCCGCACGTCACGCTGGAGGGCGTCGGGCACTTCTCCCAGGAGGACGCGGGGCCGCGGCTGGCGGAGATCGTGATCGCGACGGCGGCCTCGGCCTAGCGGCTGCCGTAGGCCGCCCGCGGCCCGGACCGGTCCCAGACCCGCAGGGCGCCGACGCGGTCGGCGAGCGCGTCGGTCAGCGCGCGGACGCGCGGGTGGTGGAAGGCCAGCGCGACGAGCGCGCCGAGCGCCGCGCCGGCGAGCACGTCGCTGGGGTAGTGGATGCCCATGGCCACGCGGGCGACCGACAGCAGCGTGGCGGCGACCAGCGCCGCCACGCCCCAGGCCCGCGAGCGCAGCAGCAGCGCCACCGCGATCGCGAACGACGCGGTCGCGTGGTCGCTGGGGAAGCCCGCGTCGGCCGCGTGCGCGGCGAACAGGTGGACGTCGCCCGGGTGCGCGACGAACGGCCGCGGGCGGTCGACCACCCGCGCGAGCACGGCGGCCAGCGCGAGCGCCACGCCGGCGCCGAGCCCGGCGGCGACGACGGCCCGTCGGGTCCCGGTCCCCCGGCGACCGCCGACGAGCACGAACGCCGCGATCAGCAGGCCGAGGAACAGCGCCTCCGACGCGTTGGCGTAGGCGACGAGCGGATCCTCCAGCGCGTCGTGGTGGGCCAACAGCGAGTTGAGGTCCTTGACCAGCGTGAAGTCCATCGCCCCGGATCCTCGTCCGCCGCGCCTGAACGAGACATGAACATCGCGTTCACACGGCCTGGCGTTCCGGCCGCGACAGGCCTACCATCGACGGTGTCGTGACCGATGCCGTCGCCAGGGCCCGGGAGCTGATGGAGCGCAGCCGCGCCGAGCACTTCGCGGTCGGGGCCTTCAACGTCGACAACCAGGAGACGCTGCTGGCGATCGCGCGCGCGGCGCAGGCCAAGGCCTCGCCCGTCCTGGTCGAGGTCAGCCACGGCGAGGTCCAGGCGATCGGGCTGGCGAACCTGCGCGACATGGTGGACAACTACCGCGCCGAGCTGGGCGTCGAGATGTACGTCAACCTCGACCACAGCCCGACGGTCGCCGACGCCAAGGCGGGCATCGACGCGGGCTTCGAGCTCATCCACATCGACTACAGCCAGGCCAACAAGGACGCCACCGACGAGGAGATCGTCGCCGCCACGCGCGAGGTCGTCGCCTACGCGCGCGAGACGACCGGCGCGCTGGTCGAGAGCGAGCCCCACTACTTCGGCGGCAGCTCCAACGTCCACGCCGAGGACATCGACTACGACGAGGTCCGCAAGACGTTCTCCACGCCGGAGGGCGCCAAGGCGTTCGTCCAGGAGACCGGGATCGACACGTTCGCCGCCGCCGTCGGCAACCTCCACGGCCGCTACCCCGTGCCCAAGGTCCTCGACCTCGAGCTGCTCGCGAGGATCCGCGCGGCGATCGACGTCAACATCTCGCTGCACGGCGGCTCCGGCACGCCCGGCCACTACTTCGAGGAGGCCGCGCGCATCGGCGTGAGCAAGGTCAACATCAACTCCGACCTGCGCTACGCCTACCGCACGACGCTGGAGAGCCAGCTGCGCGACCACCCCGAGGAGTACGCGATCGTGCGCCTGATCGGCCCGGTGGTCCGGGCCGTCCAGGACGTCGTCGAGGCCAAGATCGACCTCTTCGGGTCGGCGGGGTACGCGCGGCCCTAGCTGTCCTGGTCAAGGCGCGGATCCCGGTCGCGCGGCTGGGCGACGCGACGATCGCGCTCCCGGTCGAGAGCGACGCGTCGCTGCCGTGCCCGGCGTTCGCCTGCGACGCCGCGTGGACCGGGCGGCTGACGCTCACGCGCCGGTCGGTGACCGAGGACCCCGCGCCCGGCGCGCCGAGGCGCCGGTCGACCTACGCCGCGCGCGCCAGCGCCTCCAGCCGCGCGTGCAGCGGGTCGACCCAGCCCTCGTGCTCGGGCTTCATGAGCACCGAGCGCAGGATCCGGACGGTGTCGGCGTCGCGCTCGACGTCGGGGTGCAGCGCGGCGAAGGCCCCGGCGTCGACGCGCAGCGTCGACAGGAACACGGGCTCGTCGGCGTCGGGGGCCATGCCCGCGTGCAGCATCGCCTCGGAGGCCGCGTCGATCTCCGACATCCGGGATCGGCGCGGCCAGTAGCTGACGATGTCCAGCGCCGGGTCGAGGTGGAGTTGGAGCGTGTCGGACGCGCGGACGCGCGCCGCGAGGTCCAGCGCCGCGCGGCGGCACGCCGCGAGGATCGCGCCCAGGCCGCGCTCGCGCTCCAGCGGGAACGCCCGCAGCGTCAGCCACAGCGCGCCGGCCGCCGCGCCCGCGCGCGAGCACTCCAACGAGATCTCGCCGAGGTGCAGCTCGTCGGAGGTGAAGTACGTGTAGGGCGAGTCGTGCCGGTAGAAGCGCCCGACGCCCGGGTCGGCGAACAGCACCGCGCCGCACCCGTAGGGCTGCAGGCCGTGCTTGTGCGGGTCCACGACGACCGAGTCGCAGCCGCCGATCGCCGGGTAGGCGTCGTGCTCGCCGAGCAGGGCGTAGAACCCGCCGTAGGCGCCGTCGACGTGGAGGCGAGCCCCGTAGCGGTCCTTCAGCTCGAGCGCCGCGCGGACGTCGTCGACCGCGCCCAGCCCGGTCGTCCCCGGCGTCAGCACGACCGTCCCCACGTCGCCGCGCCGCAGCTGCGCCGCGACGGCGTCGAGGTCGATCCGCCCGTCCGGGGCGGCGGGCACCGCGCGCGACTCGACCCCCAGCACCTGGCACATGCGCCCGTGCGTGTAGTGCGCGTCGGCGGAGTGCACGACCGCCTTCCCGGGCGCCAGCTCGCGCGCGACCCACAGGGCCTCCAGGTTGGCGATCGTCCCGCTGGAGGTCAGGTGGCCGAGCGCGACCTCGGGCAACCCGAACATCTCGGTCAGCGAGGCCATCACCTCGACCTCCATCGGCGACGTCGCCTGCGAGGCGTCCAGCGCGTGGTTGTTGGGGTTGACGACCATCGCCGCCAGGTACGCGGCCACCGCGACCGGATGCGGCGGCTTGAGCATCTGCCCCGCGTAACGCGGGTGGAAGAACGGCAGCGTCGCGTCCATCCGCTCCGCGTAGTCCTCCAACAACGCGGCGACGTCGACGTCCGGCGTCAGCGCCGGGGCGCCCGGCACCGCACCCCACCGCGCCTCCCACGCCTCGACGCCCTTCAGGGCCTGGTCCACCAGCTCGCGACGGCTGTCCATCCGCCGCATGCTGCCCGGCACGGCCGCGCGGCGCAACGCCGGCGCGCGGACCGCACCGGGATGTGACATATCCGCGTGATCTGTCACACTGCCTCCCGTGTCGGTTCCGGTCCTCCGCGCGCGCCTGGCCGTCGTGCCCGCGCTGCTCGCTGCTGTTGGTGTCCATGTCGGCGTGGCGCAGGCCGCCACGAGGGTCGGCCCGCTGCGGGTCGACCCGGCCCGGACGGCGGTGAAGACCGCGTCGGGCTGGCAGACCGGCTCGCACGTGCGGGTCACGGTCGACGGCGCGCGGATCCGCGTGCGCGCCGCCGGCGGCGCGACGGCGAAGGCCGTCCGGCTCGCGTTCGCCGCGCCCGCGGGCGAGCGGTTCTACGGGCTCGGCGAACGCGCCGACGCGGTCGACCATCGCGGCGCGAGCGTCGAGAACTACGTGTCGGACGGGCCGTTCTCGCCCGACACCTACAAGATCGTCAAGAACACCATCCCGCCCGCCGGGTTCCGCCCGCGCAAGGACGCGACGTACTACCCCGTGCCGTGGGCGCTGTCGTCGCGCGGCTACGGCGTGCTGCTGGAGAACGACCAGCCGAGCACGTTCGACCTCGCGCGCGCCACCCAGCGCGCGTGGTCGATCGAGGTCGACGCGCCGGTCCTGACCGCGCGCGTCTTCGACGGCCACGGCTCGGTCGCCCGCGCGCTGGCCGCGTTCACGAAGGCCACCGGCCGCCAGCCCGCCCCGGGCGCGCCGTGGGCGTTCGGCCCGTGGTTCCAGACCGGCCAGCCCAACACGGTCCCGCTGACCGACGAGGCGTCGTGGCTGGCCAAGCTGCGCGCCGCCGACGCGCCGGTCAGCGCGGCCGAGACGCAGCTGCGCTACCTGCCCTGCGGCCTGGACCGCGGCAACGAGGACTACGAGAGCCGGCGCGTCGCCGCCTTCCACGACGCGGGCCTGGCCGTGTTGACCTACGTCAACCCGATGCTGTGCGAGTCCTACGAGCCGCTGTGGAGCGCGGCGGTCGCGGCCGGCGCGCTGCAGCGGCGCGCCGACGGGACGCCCGCGACGTTCGACTCGTTCGTCGGCGGCACCGGCCCGCTGGGCTTCACGATCCAGCCGGTCGCGCAGTTCGACTTCGCGACCGCCGCCGCCCGCGAGCAGTACGGCGCGGTGCTCGAGCGCATGGCCGCCGCCGGCCACGACGGCTGGATGGAGGACTTCGGCGAGTACACGCCCGACGACGTCGCCGGCGCCGCCACCGGCCTGCACAACCGCTACCCGACGCAGTACCACTGCGCCGCCGAGGCGATCGCCAAGACCATCAACAAGCCGATCGTGCGCTTCCAGCGCTCCGGCTGGACCGGCGCGGCGAGGTGCGCGTCGGACGTCTGGGGCGGCGACCCGACGACGACGTGGGGCTTCGACGGCCTGTCGTCGGCGGTCAAGGAGGCGCTCGGCATGGGCCTGTCGGGCGTCAGCCGCTGGGGCTCGGACATCGGCGGCTACGACACGGTCGCGCCCGACCCGCGGCTGACGCCCGCGCTGCTGAAGCGCTGGATCGAGGTCGGCGCGGTGTCCGGCGTGATGCGGACCAAGTCCTCCGGGTTGGCGATCCCCGGCTACGCGCGCCCGCAGATCTGGGACGCGGACATCGTCGCGACGTGGCGCAAGTACGCCAAGCTGCACACCCAGCTCTACCCCTACATCCTGGCCGCCGACAAGGCCTACCGGTCGACCGGGGTGCCGCTGATGCGCCACCTCGTGCTCGACGACCCGGCGGGCGCGCCGTGGGGCGGCCAGTCCGACAGCGAGTTCCTCTTCGGCCCCAGCGTGCTCGCCGCCCCGATCGTCCAGGCGGGCGCGACGTCGCGCAAGGTCTACCTGCCGCGCGGCCGCTGGATCGACGGCGCGCACGCGCTGGCCTACGACGCCGCCGACGGCGCGTTCCACGCCCGCGCGGGCGGGATCGTCCGCGGCGGCCGGACGACCACCGTCCGCGCCGGGCTCGACACGCTCCCGCTCTACGTCCGCGCCGGCGCGGTCCTGCCGCTGCTGGACGCCGACGTCGACACGCTCGCCGACACCGGCGCCACCGCGCCCGCGGGCGTCACGCGCCTGAAGGACCGCGCCGGCCACCTGCGGCTGCTCGCGTTCCCGAGCGCCGGGACGACCGACGCCACCATGTACTCCGGCGAGCCGATCCGCTCCCGCGTGGCGGGCGGCACCTGGACGCTGACGCTGCGCGGCAGCCGGTCGCGCACCTACGACGTCGAGGCCCCGCTGGCGGGGATCGCCGGCCGCCACGGCGCCTGCCGCGTCACCGGCGCGACGAGCAAGACCATCAAGAACGGCGTCCTCCACGCGACGCTCGGCGGCCGCACGGCGACGCTGCGCGTCCGCGGCCGCTGCTAGCCGCAGTCCAGGCAGCGGAGGCCCGGCGGCGCCCAGCCGGGCGCCAGGGCCTTCGCCGTGGGCATGTAGAGCCGCAGTGTGACGACGAAGCGCCCGGCCGGCGCGGGCAGCCAGTTGGCCGTGGCGCCCGCGGGGGCGGCGTGCGACAACGTCAGCCTGATCCTGCCGTCGCCGGCGACCAGGCCCGGCGAGCGGTCGCCCAAGGCGTAGCGCCCGAGCGGGTTGTCGTACAGGTGCAGCGCGGCGTCGTACATCGTCAGCGACCAGAAGGCGCGCGTGGGCAGCGGCGTGGGCAGCGTGAGCGCGTAGCGGTGGGCGCCGCTCAGCGGGCGGCCCTCGGAGTCGTAGGCGGCGTTGGGGTAGGTCGCCTCGGCGGGCGTGTTGGCCCACAGGCCGATCTTGGCGACGCTCGCGCGCAGCCAGTAGTCGGTGCCGTAGTCACCGGTCTTGGGGTCCAGGACGACCCAGCCGTGGTGCTCGCGCGCGCCGGCGGCGCGGCGGCGGGCGACGCGCGCCGCCACGGCGGCGGGGCCGGCGGCGATCCCGCGCAGCAGCGCCGCGCGCGTCCGGGCGGGCAGGGCCCGGGCGCGGGCGGCGAGGCCGGCGCCGATGCCGTAGCGCGCCAGCGGCGCGAGGTCCCGCCGCTCGGCCGCGCTGGGCGGGTTGGCGGAGAGGAAGCCGTCGTAGGCCTCGACGAAGGCCATGCCCTTGGGGACGGTCCCGGGCTTGCGGCCGGGCTGCCGGTCGAGCACGATCGGCGCGGCGCCGTTGAGCGTGTATTGGCCGACCAGCTCGCGCAGCGACGGCAGCGTGTCGGACGGCAGCAGCAGCGTGCGCCCGAGCACGAGCGCCGCGTCGGTCGGGCTGCGCAGCAGCCGCACGCCGGCGGGCGCGGTCCCGTGCCACCCCGGCCCGACGACCATCGCGTCGACCGCGCCGTCGCCGGTCGTCCGCGTGCCCGCGTAGCCGACGACGTTCGTGTAGGCGTCCATCACCTGCACCATGTGGTACCGGCCGGGCTCGGCGGGCAGGTGCACGGTCTGCGGCCCCTGCGCGAGGTCGAGCTTCGCCACGGCGTAGGCCGTGTCGACGTTCGGCATCACGACGAGCTTGTTGGAGGGGTCGATCGGCCCCGCGATGCTGACCAGCGCGTTGGTCGGGAACGTCGTCTGCGAGTCGAGGCTGAGCAGCGGCGGATACCCGTGGACGTAGGCGGCCAGGCCCGCCCGGTAGGCGGCGTCGCTGGCGGCCGACGCCGCGCCCGCCGACGCGGACGCGGCGCCGGTCAGCGCCATCGCCATCGCCATCGTCAGGACCACCGCGCGCCGCCCCCGCTTCCGCATGCGCGCACCGTAACGGGGCGCGGGGTGCGAAAGCGAGGGCCGACCGCGTCGGGTCCCGATCGTCGGGTCGGCCGCGAAGCCGCCCCTAGCGCGAGGGCGTCAGCCGGAAGGAGCGCACCGCGCCGGCGCAGGTGCCGAGCCTGGCCGCGCGGGCGCGCATCGTGACGGTCACGCTGCCGTCCAGGCCGCCGGCGCGCGGGGTCAGGCGGATGCTGTCGGTGCGGCGCAGGAAGCGGCGGGTCGCCGGCTTGGCCAGCGTCAGCCGCAGCGGCCGAGCGGCCGTCAGCGGCCACCCGGCCTGGGCGGGCGCCTGGAAGATGTCGTTGACGTAGACGTGGGCCGACCGCCGGCAGGTCAGCGACAGCCCGATCCGCAGCCAGGTGACGTGCGCGCCGTCGGCGGCCACCCGCGCGGCGACGTAGCCGCCGTGGCCGACGTAGCGCGCGTAGCGGGTCGCCGAGCCCGTGGAGGGCGCCTGGGGCGTGGGCGTGGCGGCGGGCGCCGGCGTGACGGCCGCCGGCGGCGGGACGGCGGCCGGCGCCGCGGGCGCCGGGGCGGCCGGCGCCGGCGCGGGCGGCGGCGCGAGCGCCGCGACCCAACCGGCGATCCAGGACGAGAACGCGTCCACGCGCGTGTAGAACCCCGGCCGGGTCGGCGAGCAGCTCGCCGCGCCGAAGCTGACGATGCCGATCTCCACCGGCGTGCCGTCGGCGCGCGCGGCGATCAGCGGGCCGCCGCTGTCGCCGTTGCAGACGCCGGTGATCCCGCGCGGGTCGAGGGCGCACAGCGTGCTGGAGGTGTCGAGGCGCGCGCCGACCGCCTGCGCCTGGGACGTGCAGAAGCTCGGGCTCTGCACGACCTGGCCGCCGCTCCGCAGGTCCTCCGACGGCTCGTCGCCGCCGAGCGTGTCGACGCCCCAGCCCTCCGCCACCGCCGCGGTGCCGGGCGCGAGCAGGGCGCTGTCGGCGCGGGTGGCCGGCGACAGCGGCGGAGCCGGCGTCGGCGTGGTCAGCCGCAGCAGCGCGAGATCGCCGGAGCTGTCGGCGGGCGACCAGGCGTAGGACACCACCTGGCCGACGCGGGTGAAGGACCCCGCCGGGTCGGCCGCGCGCACCGCGCCGGTCTGCACGACGAACGTGCCGGCGTCCAGCAGCGCGCCGGTGTCGGGGTCGTGCACGCAGTGCGCGGCGGTCAGCACGACGTTGGCGGCGATCACCGATCCCGAGCACTGCCCGACGTCGTTGGCGACCAGCGCCAGCGGCCCCGCGCCCGTCGCGACGGTGCCGTCGATGATCGACGCGTGCGCGACCGGCGCCGCCGGCGCGTCGGCGGCCGTCCAGCCGACCATCGCGGCAGCCGCCAGGACCGGCGTGACGAGGCGAGGGACGAGGCGCATGGGGACGGGAGAGGACGCTACTCCTCCGGCGCCGGACCGGAGCGGGTCCCGACGCGCCGCGTTCGGCCACCCGCCGCCCGGCGCCGCGGGCCGACCGCGTCAGATCCCGATCGTCAGGTTCGCCACGAAGCCCTGCTCGGCGCTGCCGGTCATGGTCGCCAGCTGGTGGATCGCCCGGTCGTCGCCGAAGACCATGTCCGAGGACAGCGACGTCCGCGCCAGGTTGGCCGCGCTGCCGGAGTAGCGCGTCGCGGCGTACACCTTCTTGCACGCCGCGGCGGGCAGCGCGATCTGCGAGGTCTTGACGATCGGCCCGTTGGCCACCGCCTTGGCGACCGACGCGTACACCTCGAAGTGGATGTGCGGCCAGCGGCCGGAGTAGCAGCCGGGGAAGATCGTGCGAAACCACGCCCGGCCGTCGGCGTCGGTCCTGGCGATGCCGCGCAGGTAGTTCTCGTCGGCGATCGCCTGCGAGTACATGGAGTAGCGCCCGAGCCGGTCGCAGTGCCACAGGTAGACGGCCAGGCCCGAGAGCGGCCGGTAGCCCTTGGCCGCGTCGGTCACCGTGAGGTTCACGCGCAGCGGCACGCCGGTGGCGAGCGTCCGCCGGTCGCCGAAGCTGCGCCGGATGTCGTGGCGCACGATCCCCGAGTCGTCGAGCACGTCGGGCCCGTTGGACCCGTCGCCCGGGTACGGCCCGGCCGTCTCGGTCGGCACCGTGCCCGTCGGCGTCCTGGCGAGCGCGGCGCCCGCGCCCAGCGCCGAGAGGATCGTCGCCGCCCCGCCCGCGCCGAACAGCTTCAGCGCGTCGCGGCGCGAGGCCAGCCGGACGAGGTCCTCGTGCAGCCCTTCACCGTGGTCGTCATGTCCCATGGCGGGCACCCTCCACCCCCACGCTGGGAAACCGCTGGGAGCGGCTCGGGGATCGCCTGGGTCGCGCGGACGGCGGGTCTCAAAGTCTCCATCCCGGGACCGACTACCCCGTCTATGCTCCGCCTCGGTCTGCCGCCCGTGCGCTCGCTGCGCCTCAAGCTCGTCCTCACCATCGTCCCGATCGCCGTCGTGGCCATCGCGGCGATGACGTTGCTGGCCATCAACAAGGCCTCCGACGCCCAGCGCAAGTCGGAGTCCGCGCACCTCACCGAGCTGACCCGCCGCAACGCCGAGAGCGCCAACGCCAAGTTCGGCGAGGCGTCCGACACGGCCAAGAACATCGCCGCGACGTTCGCCTCCTACCGGGACGGCGACCGCGCCGAGGCCGAGCGGATGCTGCACAGCGTCGCCGTCGCGCACCCGGACCTGCTCGGCTTCTGGACGCAGTGGGAGCCCAACGCGTTCGACGGCCGCGACGCCGCCCTCGCCGGCGCCGAGGGCCAGACGAAGTCCGGGCGCTTCTCGCCCTACGTCGCCTACGGCGCCGACGGCGCGCTGAACCTGACCGCGGTCGACGAGATCGACGGCAACTCGTACTACGACGTCCCCAAGGCCACCAAGAAGTCGTTCGTCGTGCAGCCCTACATCTACGACGGCACGTTGATGACGTCGTACGTGTTCCCGATCCTGCGCCACGGCCACTTCACCGGCGTCGGCGCCGCCGACATCGCGCTCAACGCGCTCAACGCCGCCACCGCCAAGACCAAGGTCCTGAAGTCGGGCTACGCGATGATCGTGTCCAACAACGGCACGTTCGCCTCGGCGCCCGACGCCAAGCTCGTCGGCCGCTCGACGCTGGCCCAGCAGGCCACCGCGCTGAAGGCGCCGATGCTCACCCGCATCGCCGCGGCCGTCAAGGCCCACCGCGGCGGCCAGGTCGAGGCCGACGACCCGTTCCACCCGGGCCGCCGCGCGATCGTCTCCTGGGCGCCGGTCAAGACCGGCGGCTGGGGCTACATCACGGTCGCGCCCAAGAGCGAGGTCTACGCCGCGGTCACGTCGCTGCGCGACCGCCTGCTGCTCGTCGCGGTCATCGCGCTGCTCGTGCTCGTCGGCGCGGTCGTCCTCGTCGCGCGCCGCCTGACGCGCCCGATCGGCGGGTTCGTGACGCGCCTGGAGCAGCTGTCCACGGTCGACGTCGCCGCGCTGAGCGACGGCATGGGCGCGATGGCCACCGGCGACCTGACGCGGTCCGTCGAGCCGACGACCGAGCCGCTGGAGGTCCACGGCGCCGACGAGATCGCCCGCGCCGGCCACGCGCTCAACGAGGCCATCGCCAACACCGGCGAGTCGCTGCGCGCCTACGAGCGCACGCGCGGCGCGCTGTCGGAGATGATCGGCGGCGTCGCCCGCAGCGCCGACCAGCTCAACAGCGCCTCGCAGGAGATGTCCTCGACGGCCGAGCAGACCGGTCGCGCCGTCCAGGAGATCGCCACGGCGGTCGAGGGCGTCGCCCACGGCGCCGAGCGCCAGGTCAAGATGGTGGCCGAGACGCGCCGTCGCACCGACACGGTCGGCGACGCGGTGCGCGACAGCGCCGACGTCGCCCAGGCCACGGCCGCCGCGGCCGACCGCACGGCCGAGGTCGTCTCCGAGGGCGTCGCCGCCGCCACCGCCGCGACCGACGCGATGGCCGCCGTCCGCGACGCCTCCGGCGACGCGACGTCGGCGATCCGCGAGCTGGCCGGCAAGTCGGAGGAGATCGGCGGGATCGTCGCCTCGATCTCCGGCATCGCCGAGCAGACCAACCTGTTGGCCTTGAACGCCGCCATCGAGGCCGCGCGCGCCGGCGAGCAGGGCCGCGGCTTCGCCGTCGTCGCCGAGGAGGTCCGCAAGCTCGCCGAGGAGTCCTCGTCGGCCGCGTCGTCGATCTCCGCGCTGATCTCCGAGATGCAGGAGGGCACGGGCCGCGCGGTCCGCGCCGTCGAGCACGGCGCGGAGCAGACCGGCGCCGGCACGGCGACCGTCGAGCAGGCCGCCGCGGCGTTCGCGTCGATCGGCACCGCCGTCTCGGAGGTCACCGAGCAGGTCGGCGCGATCGCCGACGCCGCCGACCGCGTCGTCGGCGAGCTGGCGCGCGTGCAGGAGGAGGTCGCCGAGATCGCGGGCGTCGCCGAGGACTCCTCGGCCGCGTCCGAGCAGGTGTCGGCCTCCACGCAGCAGACGTCGGCCTCGACCGAGCAGGTCGCGGCCTCTGCCCAGGAGCTCGCGCGCACCGCCGCCGAGCTGCGCGAGGCGATCGCGGCCTTCCGGCTCTGATCGCCTCCGGGCCTCCGCGCGCCGCTTGGGGATCTCCCCGATGCGGGCGCGCGGCGGCCGGCGGATCCTTCGGGCCGCGGGTGCTCGGGCCCGGCGACCAAACTCCGGGACGCCGACGCCGCGCCGCGGTTAACGGACCGGTCGCCGACGCGGCCGCCCCGCACATCGACGAAGGGAACCGCCATGCCCCACCCGCTCCTCCGCCACCTCGCACCCGCCGCGCTCGCCGGCCTCGCCGTCACGGCGGCCGCCGCGCCCGCGCACGCCGGCACCACGACGCCGCCCGTGCCCGTCGCCCAGAACGTCATCGAGCACACCGTCTGGGAGGGCGACCAGTCGCTGTCACCGGACCCGGGCCGCCGCGGCCAGGCGCGCACGGAGATCTGGCAGGGCAGCGACGCGACCCGCATCGTGTACGCGATCGACGGCCGCCTCCGGCAGGAGACCGTCTACCGCGACGGCCGCTTCACGACGTGGCTGGCGCCGGAGAACCGGATCTTCGGCGGCACGCTGACCTTCCCCGACAACAACGCCTACTCGTCGCGGGCCACGCAGGAGCGGACGATCCGCGCCGAGGTCGCGGCCGGGCACCTGGCGCCCGCCGGCGAGACCGAGGTCTCCGGGCACGCCGCGCTCGTCCTGCGCTCGACGCCGACGGCCACCGGCGACCGCGACACCCGCAGCGAGGTCGTCGTCGACCGCGACACCTACGAGCCGCTCGTGCGCACCGTCCGGTCCACCGACGGCCGCGTGCTCCAGACCCGCAGGCTCGTGGTCAGCGAGGACCTGCCGCGAACCGTGACGAGCAACGCGCTGCTGCGCCTGGCCGACCATCCCGGCGCGGCGGTCGACCGGTCGGCGTCGGCCACGCGCAAGAAGACGAGCAAGGCCACCAAGAAGGCCTCCCACCGGCGCGCCGCCGCGCGCCGCCACGCCGGCGGCCACAAGAAGTGATCACCAGCCGCCGCCTGCGCGCGGCCGCCGCGCTGCCCTGCGTGGCGGCCGCGGTGGCCGCGGGCGCGGGCACCGACACCGCCCAGGCCGCGCAGGGCCGCGCCGTCTGCGTCTCGCGGGCGACGCTCTACGAGACGCCGAACGGGATCCCGGTCGGCGAGGTCACCCGCGACGACCGCGTGATCCCGCTGCGCTGGGCGAGCGGGCGGGTCTGGGTGCGCGTGCGCACCACGTTCGGCCCGCGCGGCTGGATGCGCGCCAGGCACCTCTGCTGATGGCCGCCCTCCCCTCCACCGCGACCGTGTACCGCCGGCGCCGCCGCCTGCTCACCGACCACGACCTCGTGACGGCCGTCCGCGCCGGCGACGAGGACGCGTTCGCCCTGATCTGCGAGCGCTACGAGCCGCGCCTGGTCGGGTTCGCCGCCCGCGTGCTCGGCCCCGAGCGCTCCGCCGCCGAGGACGTCGTCCAGGACGCGCTGCTGCGCACCCACCGCACGCTGCTGCGCGACGACCGGCCGATGGCGCTGCGCGCGTGGCTGTACCGCGTCGTGCGCAACGGCTGCCTGGACGAGCTGTCGCGCGGGCGCCGCGAGCTCGCCTCGCTCGACGACCTGCAGCCGGCCGCCGAGCCGGCGGCGCCCGGCCCCGGGCCGGCCGAGCTGATCTCCACGCGCGAGCAGGCGCGCGACGTCCTGGGCGACCTGGCCGCGCTGCCCGCCGCGCAGCGCGCCGCGATCCTCGGCCGCGAGCTCGAGGGCCGCTCGCACGAGGACGTCGCCCGCGAGCTGGGCGTCAGCGTCCAGGCCTCGCGCAACCTCGTCTTCCGCGCGCGCGAGAACCTGGTCCGGACCGCCGAGGCCCGCGCCGCGTCCTGCCTGGACGTGCGCGACGACCTCCTGCGCGCCCACGACGCCCGCCGCCGCGCGAGCGCGCGGACCTACCGGCACCTGGCCGGCTGCGCGGCGTGCCGCGCGTACCGCGCCGAGCTGCAGCGGATCCGCGGCGCGCTGCACCTCCTGGCGCCGGCGCCGGTGCTGCTGGCGGCCGCGCTGACGTTCAAGGCCATCATGTCGTCGGCGGGCGGTGGCTCGGCGGCCAAGACCGTGACGGTCGTCGCGGCGGGCGCCGCGCTGACCGGCGGCGCGATCGAGCTCGCGCCGCACGTCCTGCGGACCGGCGACCCCGCGCCGGTGGCGCTGCGCAGCCCGGTCCTGCCGGGCGGCGCGCTGGCCGTCGGCGCGCCGCTGCCCGCGCGCACCGCGCTCGTCCTGCGCGACGTCCGCCTGCCGGAGGACGCGCCGCGCGTCGCCCGCCGCGTCGCGCTGGACTGCCCGGCCGGGATGGCCGTGGCCGGCGTCGTGCCGGGACGCGGCGGGCCGGCGCGCGGCCTGGATCCCGACACCCCGCCGGGCACGAGCCGCCGCGCGACGATCGTCCTCGCGGCCTCGCCGCGGCCCGCCGGCGGGATCGTGCACCTCGGCGTCGTCTGCCGCGTCCCGGACGCGCGCGGCTCGCTGCTGGCCGGGCCCGCCGCGGCGTTCACGGCCGCCGCGCCCACGCGGCTGCGCCACGTCTGCCGCGCGCGGATCTACCTGCGCTCGGCGCCGAAGGGTCCGACGGTCGGCTCGGTCTTCCGCGGCCAGCCGCTGGCGCTCCAGCGGCGCCGCGACGGCTGGGTGGCGGTCCGCACCGACGCGGGCGCGCGCGGGTGGCTGCCGGCGGCCGGCGTCTGCTGAGCCGCCGCCGCCCGCGGCGCGCGCGCCGCGCCCGCTGCTCAGTGCGCGAACGCCTTGCGGCCCGCGGCCTCGCGGTCCACCGCGCCGTGGCGCTCGAGCACCGCGGTCTGCCCGCGCAGGTCGTCGAGCAGCAGCTCGGCCATGTCGTGGGTCATGCCCGCGCGGACGACCATGCGCAGGACCGAGAGGTCCTCGCGGTTCTCGGGGAACGTGTAGGCCGGGACCAGCCAGCCGCGCTCGCGCAGCCGCTCGGAGACGTCGAAGACCGTGTAGTTGATGACCTCGGGCTTCAACGTGAACGCGAAGACCGGCAGCTCGCTGCCGTCGGTGAGCGTCCGGTACGGGCCGATCTCGGCGATCTCGGCGGCGAGGTGGCGGGCCACGGCGCTGGACGCCGCCTGCACGGCCGTGTAGCCCTCGCGCCCGAGGCTGAGGAACATGTAGTACTGCACGACGACCTCGCCGCCCGGCCGCGAGAAGTTCAGCGCGAACGTCGGCATCTCGCCGCCGAGGTAGTTCACGCGGAAGACGAGGTCCTCGGGCAGCGCGTCGGCGTCGCGCCACAGCGCCCAGCCGACGCCCGGGTACACGAGCCCGTACTTGTGCCCCGAGGCGTTGATCGACTGCACGCGCGGCAGGCGGAAGTCCCACACGACGTCGGGCTGGATGAACGGCGCGACGAAGCCGCCGGACGCGGCGTCGACGTGGATCGGGACGTCGAGGCCGGTCCTCAGCGCGAGGTCGTCGAGGCCGGCGGCGATCTCGGCGACCGGCTCGTAGCTGCCGTCGAACGTCGACCCGAGGATCGCCACGACGCCGATCGTGTTCTCGTCGCAGGCCGCGACGGCGTGCTCGGCGTCGAGGTGGAAGCGCTCGCCCTCCATCGGCACCAGCCGCGGCTCGACGTCCCAGTAGCGGCAGAACTTGTCCCAGCAGACCTGGACGTTGGCGCCCATGACGAGGTTGGGCTTGTCGGTGGACTTGCCCTCCGCGCGGCGCCGGGCGCGCCAGCGCCACTTCAGCGCCATCCCGCCGAGCATCGCGGCCTCGCTGGAGCCGGTCGTCGACGTCCCGACGGCGTCGCCCTCGCCGGGCGCGTTCCACAGGTCGCCGAGGATGTTGACGCAGCGCTTCTCCAGCTCGGCGGTCTGCGGGTACTCGTCCTTGTCGATCATGTTCTTGTCCGCCGTCGCGGCCAACAGCTCCGCGGCCTTCGGCGGCATCCAGGTGGTGACGAACGTCGCGAGGTTCAGCCGCGCGCTGCCGTCCAGCATCAGCTCGTTGGTGATGAGGTCGAAGGCGACCCCGCTGCCGGTGCCGGTGTCGCGGAGCCGATGGCGCGGCAGGGTCGCGGCCTCCGCGTCGCGGACGAGCGACGAGGAGATCAGCGAGGCGGGATGGTCGACGCCGGAGGTGCGCATCCGCCCATGGAAGACGGCGGGCGCGGTGCCCGCATCACCCCGATCGGAGGATGCGCGGCGCCCGGCGAGGCCGGCGCGGGCTCGGCGCGCGGCGTCAGGTGCGCGGTCGCGACGTGGCTGACGACGACCGCGACGATCACGACCGGCAGCACGTCGGTCCCGTCGGCGCCGAGCAGGACGGTGGCCAGCAGCGCCGAGGTCAGCGGCAGGCCGAGCATCGTCGCCGACATCGCGCCGATCCCCATCGCCACGGCCGGGACCAGCGGCAGCCCGGGCAGGCGCGAGGCGAGGATGCCCGCCGCGGCCCCGAGGTACATGGCGGGGAAGATCGGGCCGCCGCGGAAGCCGCTCAGCGACAGGGCGTAGGCGATGCCCTTGGCGGCCAGCAGCGCGCACAGCGCGCCGACCGACCAGCTCGACGCGCCGCCGACCAGGCCCGGGAGCGCCGTCTGCCCCGAGAACAGCACGTCGGTCGCGGGCCTGCCGGTGACCTGGCCGAAGCCGACGGCGAGGCCGCCGATCAGCAGGCCGAGCAGCGGCAGGGCGAGCGACATCCGGCGTCGCGCGTGCGCGCGAACCGCCTTGGCGGCGGCGAAGATCGCCACCCCGGCCACCGGCAGCAGCAGGCCGAACCCGAAGGCGTACAAGAACCACGTGGCGGTCGGATGGCCGATCGGCGGCAGGTCGGGGAGCGCCAGCGACAGCTCGCCGAAGCCGGTCAGCGAGTTCAACCCCACGAACACCAGCGAGCCGATCCCGGCGGCCAGCAGCCCGGGCAGCAGCACGACGCCGACCATCGCGCCCCCGAGCCCGGCGGCCTCCAGCAGCAGGAACGCGGCCAGCAGCGGCGAGCCCATCAGCGCGCCGATCGCCGCGAAGCTGCCCGCCGCCGCGATCGCCGCCACGGCCTGGTCGGGCGCATCGCGCGCGACCAGCCGGGTCGCCAGCGCGCCGAGGCCCGAGCCGAGCAGGACCAGCGGTGCCTCCGGGCCGAGCACCGCGCCGAGGCACAGCGTGGCCAGCGACGCGAGCAGGATGCCGGGCAGGTCGATCGGCGCCACCGTGCCCGCGGGATGGAAGCCGTCGGCCGGGGAGTGGCCGCCGGTGCCGGGCAGCCGCGCGATCGCCAGCGCGGTGAGCGCGCCGCTCAGCGCCAGCCACGGCAGCGGCCACCAGGCGGGCACCGACCCGAAGCCCAGCGTCCCGGGCAGGTGCTGGAAGATCCCGCGCTGCGCCTGCTGGACGACCTTCAGGTAGCCGTAGGCCAGCGCGGAGATCGGCGCGCCGATGACGGCCGCGAGCGCCAGCAGCCGCACGTACGCCCGACTGCGCAGCAGCGTTCCCGGATCGGGCATGGGCCCACCACAGCGGATCGGGCCCCGGTCGTCGTCACCCGGTCGGGATGACGCCGCGTGCGGGCCCGTGCACGACGATCGGGCCGTGGGGACCGAGACGACGAACGAGCGCGGCACGCGGGGGCTGCGCGCGCGCCGCCGGTCGAAGTTCGAGCGCCGGGCCGAGCACGCCATCGCCACCCGCCACGCCTTCCGCTACCTGGCGATGGCGACGATCGTGCTCTCGGCCGGCGCCGCGGTGCTCGTGTGGGCGGTCGACCGCCGCGACTTCCCGACGGTCGGCGACGCGTTCTGGTGGGCGCTGCAGACGCTGTCGACCGTCGGCTACGGAGACGTCGTCCCCCACTCCACGTGGGGGCGCGCCGTCGGCAGCGTCGTGATCGTGCTGGGCGTGACGTTCCTGGCGATGCTCACCGCGGCCATCACCTCCTACTTCATCGCCGCCGACCAGGAGCGGCGCGAGGCCGAGGTCGAGCGGATGCGCGGCCGCCGGGCCGTCGACCGCGACGCGCAGCTGGCCGAGATCCTCGAGCGCCTGCGCGCGATCGAGGGCCGGCTCGGGTCGCGCGACGGCGGTTAGCCCCTGAGCGGCGCGCGCGGGCGGTGGCCGTCGTGCTCGCTCACTGCAGCTCCGCGGTGCGCTCGGCGAGGATGATCCGGCCGGCGGCCTCGATCAGCGCCAGGTGCGAGAACGCCTGCGGGAAGTTGCCCAGGAAGCGCCCGGTGTCGGCGTCGAACTCCTCGGCGTACAGGCCCATCGGCGACGCGACGCGCAGCAGCCGCTCCATCAGGTCGCGCGCCCGCTGCTCGGCGCCGACGATCGCCAGCGCCGAGACCAGCCAGAACGAGCAGATCAGGAACGTGCCCTCCTTGCCCTCCATGCCGTCGTCGGTCTCGCCCGTGCGGTAGCGCAGCACGAAGCCCGCCTCGGTGAGGTCGTGCTCGATCGCCAGCACGGTGGCCCGGATCCGTGGGTCGTCGCCGGGCAGGAAGCCGAACAGCGCGGCCAGCAGCGTCGAGGCGTCCAGCGCGTCGGTCGCGTAGTGCTGGCGCAGCACGCCGTCGGCGGTGACGCCGTGCTCCAAGATGTCGGCCTTGATCTCGTCGGCGACCGCCTGCCACTTCTCGCCGATCCGCGGCTCGCCCCAGATGTGGGCGAGCTTCGTCGCGCGGTCGAGCGCGACCCAGCACATCAACTTGCTGGAGACGTAGTGCTGCGGGGCGCCGCGCGCCTCCCAGATGCCCTGGTCGGGCTCGCGCCAGACCTCGATCGCGCACGCCGCCTGCGCCTCGACGACCGGCCACAGCCGGCGCGGGAGGCGCCCGCTGCGGCGGGTGTGCAGCAGGATCGAGTCCAGCGCGGCGCCGAAGACGTCGTTCTGCTTCTGGTCGAAGGCGCCGTTGCCGATCCGCACCGGCTGGGCCCCGGCGTAGCCGGTGAGGTCGTCGCGCGTGCTCTCGGTCAGGTCGCGGCGGCCGTCGATCCCGTACATGATCTGCAGCGACCCGTCCTCGTTGAGCCCGAGGTCGCCGATGAACTGCATGAACTCGTCGGCCTCCCAGTCCAGGTTGAGGTAGTGCAGCGCCTGCAGCGTGAACGTCGAGTCGCGGATCCAGGTGAAGCGGTAGTCCCAGTTGCGCGCGCCGCCGGGCGTCTCGGGCAGCGACGTCGTGCCCGCCGCGACCGTCGCGCCGGTCGGCATGTAGGTGAGGCCCTTGATCGCCAGCGCCGAGCGCTGGATGTGCGTCCGCCAGGTGTGGTCGGGGATCCGGGCGCGCTCCAGCCAGGCGCGCCAGAACCGCATCGTGCTCTCCAGCCGCTCGTGCGCGTCCTCGAGGTCGGTCGGCGCCGCGAGCTGCTCGGCCCACGACAGCGCGCAGAACACGCGCTCGCCGGAGCGCAGCACGTGCCGCGCGCGCACGCGGTCGCCCTCGACCCCCAGCGCCATGTCGGTCGTCAGGCGCAGCGTCTGGCCGGTGCCGGTGGCGTCGGCGCGATGGCGGCCCTCGGCCAGCGACCACTGGGCGGGCACGCGGCCGTAGTCGAAGACCGGCTCGCAGACCATCTCGACCTCGACGTCGCCGTCGAGGCACTCGACCGTGCGCACGAGCATGTGCTCGGCGTCCTCGTCGGTCGGCGGCCGCGTGTGCGGGGTGATCGCGTCCTCGTGACGGCGCGGGCCCATCGTCAGCGCGTCGCGCACCACGAGCCAGCCGCCCGGCGCGTGCCAGGTCGTCAGCAGCGTGTTCGTGCCCGGCTCGTAGGCGCGGCCGGACGGCACGTTGATGCCGTACGGGCCGAGGCGGAACGACCCGGCGCCGCGGTCCAGGAGCGTGCCGAACACGCTCGGGGCGTCGAAGCTCGGCACGCACAGCCAGTCGACCGCGCCGTCGGGGGCGACGAGCGCGCCCGTGTGGCAGTTGGAGAGGAACGCGTACTCGGCGATGGGCGGGAACGGCGACGGCGCGGCGGCGCTCTGGGGCGCGGGCGCGGCCTCGGTCGCCCCGTTGGGCGTCGCGGCGGTGGCCATGGGCCGATGCTGCGACCCGGCCGTCGGCCGGTCATCACCTCATCGGGGTGAACCCCGGCGGCGCGCGTCGGCCACCAGCCCGCCGATCAGCTGCCCGCCCTCGATCCAGGTGGCGAGGTCGAGCAGGGCGGCGACGCCGATCGCGACCCACTCCAGCCCGTGGACCCCGTTGGAGGTCAGGCCCCACATCAAGGGCCAGGTCATGGTCGTGTACGGCGCGACGAAGAACCCGACGATCGGGATCGCCCAGTGGCCGTCGAAGGAGTCGCGCACCCAGCCGTGGCCGAAGATCCAGAAGGCCAGGATGAAGACGCGGGGCCAGATCTGGGACGAGACGAACCAGAACCACCCGAACCAGTGCGTCGAGTCGTCGCCCGGCGTCGACGGCACGTTGGCGCTGAGCGGCGTCCGGTTGAAGCTCATCGGAGCGTGTGAGGACATCGTGACCCGATCGTGGCGCCGGGTCCGAGGCGCGGCTTCACCTCATCGGGATGAACGTGGAACAGTGGTGCGTGCCTCACCGTGGAGGTGGGCGGGCCTCCTTGCCCTTGCGGCGTTTCGGCCGGGATCGTCCGGTGCGCACCCTGAACCTGCCGCCCTCGGAGGTGTGCACGTGCCCGGACCGCCCGGAGCCCTGCGCTCACGCGCTGCCGATCCACCGCCGCCACGCGTCGCGGTCCTGGAGGGCGGACGAGCGCCGGCGTCCGGACGGGCGGAGCCGCGCGTCCGGCTCGTGCGCCGGCTCGTCGCGACGACCGACGACCGCGCGGTCGTCCTGTCGGCGCCCGCCGGCTACGGCAAGACCGCGCTGTTGGAGGCGTGGCTGGCGGCCGACCCGCGCCCGGCGCGCCGGATCGCCGTCGACCGCCGCCGCGGGAGGGCGGCCGCGGCGGCGCGCGAGCTCGCCGACGCCGTCGCCGCGCTGCGCGGGACGACCGCGCGGGCGCTGCTGGTCGTCGACGACGCCGACGCCGCCGGCGGCGCGCTCGCCGCCCGGGCGCTGGAGGCCGCCGAGCACGACCTGCCCGCCACGGTCACGGTCGTCGTCTCGTCGCGCTGCGCGCCGCCCGCGCCGGTCGGCCGGCTGCGCGCGGCCTGGTCGGTCCTGGAGCTCGGCGCCGAGGAGCTGGCGCTGACCCACCACGAGGCCGCGGCGCTGCTGAGCGCTGAGGGGCTGTCACTGGACGCGGGCGCGATCGCGGCGCTGATGGCGCGGACCGAGGGCTGGCCGTGCGGGCTGCGGCTGGCCGGCCTGGCGATCGCCGGCGCGGAGGATCCCTCCCGCGCGGCGCGGGCGTTCACCGGCGCCGATCGGCTCGTGGCCGACTACCTGCGCAGCGAGCTGCTGGCCGAGCTGGAGCCCGGCGAGCGGGACCTGCTGCGACGGGGCTCGGTGCTGGAGACGCTCTCCGGCCCGCTGTGCGACGCGGTCCTGGAGCGCGAGGGCTCCGGGCACGTGCTCTACGCGCTGGCCCGCTCGGCCGCCCCGCTGCGCGCGACCGACCGCGAGGAGCAGCACTTCCGCCTGCATCCGCTCGTCGCCGACATGCTGCGCGCCGAGCTGCGCCGCGACGACCCGGCGCAGGCCCGCGCCCTGCACCGGCGTGCCAGCCGGTGCTTCGACCGCCGCGGCGACCTGCGCCGCGCGGTCGACCACGCGATCGCCGCCGAGGCGCGGGATCGCGTCGCCGCGCTGATCTGGCGGCTGGCGCCGGCCGAGCTGTTCGACGCGCACGCCGCCGAGCTGGACGCGCGCCTGGCGCGGCTCGGCGATCCGGAGGTCGCGCGCCGGCCGGTGCTCGCCCTCGCGGCGGCGCTGAGCGCGACGGCGCGCGGCGATCGCGACCGCGCCGAGGGCTGGACGGCGGCCGCGGCGCGGGCGCTCGACCGGCTCGACGGCGCGCCCCGCGCGCCGCTGGCGGCGGCCGTGGAGCTGGTGCGCGGCTGCCTGGACGCCGTGGACGTCGCGACGCTGCGCGACCAGGCCGAGCGGGCCGTCGCGCTGACGCCCGACGGCAGCCCCTGGCACCCGGCGTGCCGCCTGCTGCGCGGCGTGGCGGCGACGGCGGCGGGCGACGTCGAGGGGGCACGGCTCGACCTCGAGGCGGCGGCGCGGCGCGCGGCGACCGGGATGCCCGCGATCGAGGCGCTGTGCCTCGCGCTACTCGGCCTGCCGCGGCTGCTGGACGGCGCGGCCGAGGAGGGCGCGATCCTCGCCGAGCGCGCGCGGACGCGGCTGGACAGCCGCGGGCTGCCGGACCCGCCGGTGCGGGCGCTGGTCTGCGCGGTGGCCGCGCTGGCCCGCGCGCTGCGCGGCCGCGTGCCCGAGGCGCGGGCCGACGCGACCGAGGCGGTCGCGCTGCTGGAGGAGCGGGCCCGGCTGGCGCCGTGGTACGAGGCGCTGGCCCGGCTGGCGCTGGCCCGGGCCCAGCTGCGGCTGAGCGACCTGGCCGCCGCGCGCGAGCTCGCCGCCGAGGCGGCGCGGTGCGCGGCCCGGACGCCCGGCGCGGCGGGGCTGACCGCGTGGGCGCGGGACGCGACCGCCCGCGTCGACGCCTACGCCGGCGAGCTGCGGGCCGGGCCCGGCGCGCTGACCACCGCGGAGCTGCGCGTGCTCGGCTTCCTGCCCAGCCACCTCTCGTTCCGCGAGATCGGCGAGCGACTGCACGTGTCGGCCAACACGATCAAGACCCAGGCGCACGCGGTCTACCGCAAGCTCGACGCGTCCTCGCGATCGGGCGCCGTGACCCGCGCGCGAGCGGTCGGGCTCATCGACGGGTGAGGCTCGCACATCATCCCGTCGGGAGGATGTCATCGCTCAAGAGGCGCATCACGGTGGACCCATGACCAGCGCACGATGGAGGCTGTCCACCGCGGCCGGGTCGGCGTCGCCGTGGCACGCCGGCGGCTGGGTGCTCGGGACCGCGGTCGTGCTCGCGCTGGCGGCCGTGCTCGTCCTCGTCCTCGTGCTCGTGCGCGCCGCGCGCGGCGGCGGCAGCGGCAGCGGCAGCGGCGCCGTCGAGGCCGAGGCCGAGCCGCCGGTCACGGGCTGGCAGCTCGCGGTCCTCGGCTTCTCCCACCCGACCGAGGCCGAGGACGCCTTCGCCGCCGTCCGCGAGCAGGTGTGGGGCACCCCGCCGTGGCTGCACGACGTGGCGTTCGCGCATTCGGGCCGCCACGGGCGCATGCTGCTGCGCGGCACCTTCGCCGGCCGCTACGTCCACGTCGACGACCTGCGGTCCGTCCCCGCCGAGTCCCCGATCCTGGCGGCGCTGCGCGAGGGCGTGCCCGAGGGCGGGTCCGCCCTCGTGTCGTTCGCGCCGTCCGAGCAGGTGGCGACGCTCGTCGACACGTTCCGCGCGCGCGCCGCGTGCGTCGAGCGCCGCACGGCCTCGGTCGACGAGGTCGCGACGCTGGCGACCGCGGTGTCCGGGGCGCGCGCCACCGCGCCACCCCCGGCGCCGTAGCGCCGCCGCCGTGCCCGAGGTCCACGTCCCCAACGCCGGTCCACGCCGGTCGCCTGGGCGCGGCGGCTACTTGAACAGGTTGGCCGCGTTGGCGACGACGAGCCCGAGGATCGACAGCGAGATCAGCGACTGCAGCGTCATCGCCAGCTTCGCCCACGGCGCCAAGGGCATCGTGTCGGTCGGGCTCAGCGCGGTGCAGTTGGTGAACGACAGGTACAGGTAGTCCACGAACGACGGCCGCCACCCCGACGGCGCCAGCTCGGGGTTGAGCTGCTGGGGGAACGCGAAGTCGGGATGCTCGCGCAGGCGGTGCGCGCGCGCCGCCGACCCGCCGCCGTCGACCTCCCAGTACAGCAGCCCGAAGGCGATGGCGTTGGCGCTCCAGACCGTGGCGCCCGCGCCGAGCAGCGCCTTGGCCGACCGCGTGACCGAGCCGCCGACGATCAGCTGGTGGATCAGCTCGCCGGTCGCCGTCAGCGCGCCCGCGGCCAGCACGCCGACCAAGGCGATGGACATGACCCGCAGCGTCCGGCTGCGCCGATCGATCCGCCCCGGGTCGCCGAGGATGATCGTCCCCAGCAGGGTCGCCTCCACCGCCGGCAGCAGCCACACCGGGCCGAGCCGGAGGTCGTCGGGCAGCAGCACCGTCAGCACGACCGCGGCGAGCACCGCGCCCGCCATCGGCCAGCGCGCCTCGCCGGTGACCGCCTCGTCTTTCGTCGCCGTCGCGATGAGCCACGATGCGACGCGCGGCCGCGGGCCCGCATCATCCCGTTGGGGTGACCGTCAGCCGTCCGGCTCCTCGCCGTCGTCCGGTCGGCCGCGCGCGGTCGGGACGCTCACGCCGTAGCGCAGCCCGATGAGCCGGAGCGCGACGCACACGACGGCGCCGAGGGCCGGGAAGACCGGGCTCGTGCTGTCGGCCCTCTGGGCGGCGACGACGACCGCGGCGCCCAGCAGGGCGGGGATCGCGTACAGCTCGTGGCGCAGCACGGTCGGGACCTCGCGCAGCAGGACGTCGCGCAGCATGCCCCCGCCGATGCCGGTGATCGCCCCGAGCAGCACCGCGGGCAGCGGGCCGATCTCGAAGTCCAGCGCCTTCGTCGCGCCCGTGACGCAGAACAGGCCGAGCCCGAGGGCGTCGAAGAGCAGGACGCCGCGCTGCACGCGCTCGAGCAGGCGGCTCGCGAAGAAGCACACGACCCCGGCCGCGCCGGCGGCCGCCAGGTAGCGCCAGTCGCGGAAGGTCGCCGGGGGCGTGCCGATCAGCAGGTCGCGCGTGATCCCGCCGGCCAGCGCCACGACGCCCGACAGCACGACGACGCCGAACAGGTCGAGCCGGGCGCGGACCGCGGCCAGGCCGCCGCTGAGGCCGAAGACGAACGTCCCCGCCAGGTTCAGGGCGAGGATGAAGGTCGGATCGAAGCCGGTCGGGACGTCCACGCGCACAAGCATGCCGCCGAGGCGCACCTGACGTCGCGCCGCAACGGGTAGTGCAGGGGCACGACCGAAACGGAGGCAGACATGACGCAGCCCAAGTCCGGCCCCTCGCCGCTGGCCGGCCTCGACGCCCTGACGCCCGAGCTCGAGCGGCTCTACCGCGACATCCACCAGCACCCGGAGCTGTCGATGCAGGAGCAGCGCACCGCGGCCATGGCCGCCGACCGCCTCCGGGCCGCGGGCTACGACGTGACGACCGGCGTCGGCGGCACCGGCGTCGTGGGGCTGCTGGCCAACGGCGACGGCCCGACGGTGATGCTGCGCGCCGACATGGACGCGCTGCCGGTCAAGGAGGCGACCGGCCTGCCCTACGCCAGCACGGCGACCGCGACCGACGCGGACGGCAACGAGGTCCCGGTGATGCACGCGTGCGGGCACGACATGCACGTCGCCTGGCTGGCCGGGGCGACCGCGCTGCTCGCCGGCGCCCGCGACGCGTGGCACGGCACGGTGATGGCGGTCTTCCAGCCCGCCGAGGAGACCGCCCAGGGCGCCCAGGCGATGATCGACGACGGCCTCTTCGAGCGCTTCCCCCGGCCCGAGGTGATCCTCGGCCAGCACGTGATGCCCGCGCCGGCGGGCGCGATCGGCTACCGGCCCGGCACGACGCAGGCGGCCGCCGACAGCCTCGAGGTCCGGCTCTTCGGCCGCGGCGCGCACGGGTCGATGCCCGAGTCCAGCGTCGACCCGGTCGTCATGGCCGCCGCGACCGTCCTGCGCCTGCAGACGATCGTCTCGCGCGAGATCGCCGCCGGCCAGGCCGCGGTCGTCACGGTCGGCGCGCTACAGGCCGGGACCAAGGACAACGTGATCCCCGACGAGGCGCTGCTCAAGGTCAACGTCCGCACGTTCGACGAGGGCGTCCGCGCCCACGTCCTGGAGGCGATCGAGCGCATCGTCAACGCCGAGGCCGCGGCGGCGGGCGCCCCGAAGGCCCCCGAGATCACGACGACCGAGCACTACCCGCTGACGGTCAACGACCCCGACCGCACGGCTCGCGTGGCCGCCGCGCTGCGCGGGCAGTTCGGCGACGACCGCGTCCACGAGCGCGCCGAGCCCTACTCGGCCAGCGAGGACTTCGGGTCCTTCGGCACGCAGTGGGGCGTCCCGTCGGTCTTCTGGTACGTCGGCGGCATCGACGCCGACATCTACAACAAGGCGGTCCAGGCCCACCGCGTCGCCCAGGACATCCCGACCAACCACAACCCGCGGTTCGCGCCGGTCATCCACCCGACGCTGGAGACGGGCGTGCAGGCCATGACCGCCGCCGCGCTGGACGCGCTCGCGGACGGGTCCTGAGCCGCGCCGGCGGGCGGCGCGGCGGGCGCCGGCGGGCAGCGCGCGGCCTTCCGGGTCGCCCACTAGCCTGACCTGCCGATGCCCTCCTCCCCGTCCCCCGGCGCGACCGTCGGCACCGAGTCGATGGGGTCGCACTTCGTGGTGACGACGGTGCCGGGCGACGGGCTGGCGGGCGCGATGGCGACGCTGCCCCACGTGCTGCGGGACCCGATCCGCGAGCCGCACACGTGGAGCGCGCCGGCCGTGCCGGTCGTCGCGCGGGCCGTGCGGGCGCTGGTCGCGATGCACCCGTGGATCGACGTGGACGCCGAGGCCGAACGGCTGCTGACGACCGTCGAGGCGCTGCCGGAGGCGGCGACCGCGGTGGCGCACTTCTGCGAGCACAAGCCCGGCGTGCCGGGCGTCGTCATCGCGATGGAGCCCGACCCCGAGCTGCGCGCCGCGCTCGGCCGGCTGCCCGACCGCCGCCACGACCCGGTGCTCGACCGCTTCTGGGTCCCCGCGCGCGAGCCGGCGCTGGAGGCGCTGGGCGACGAGCTGGACCGGCTCGGCGCGCTGACCGCCACGCCCGAGGTCCGGCGGCGCGTCGGGCGCTACGAGCAGCCGTCGCTGTCCACCGCGGCGGTGGTCGACGTCGCGCACCGCTGCGACGTCGCGGTCGTCGAGAACGCGGCGGGCGAGGTCGGCCTGCGGCTGTGCCGGCGCTGCCACCCGGACCTCGAGCCGGCGCTGGCGCCGCTGGGCCTCGTGACCAAGAGCTTCGACTCGTGGTGGGTCTCGATCCACGGCGACGGCGGGCTGCGCGCGCTGCTGGAGGCGCGGCCCGAGCTGCGGGGCGACGGCGGCGACGCCGTGCTGGCCGCGCTCGACGCGGCGGCCGCCGTCGCGGGCACCGCCGACGCGCTGGAGGCGCTGTCGTCGGCCGAGGAGGGACGCGTCGAGGTCGACGGGCTGACCGCGCCGCTGCGGCCGTTCCAGGGAGCGGCGGTCGACTACGCGCTGCGCGCCCGCCGCACGTTCCTCTCCGACGAGCCCGGCCTGGGCAAGACGATCCAGGCGCTGGCGACGCTGGAGGCCGCCGGCGCCTACCCGGCGCTGATCGTCGCGCCCGCCTCGCTGCGCATCAACTGGCTGCGCGAGGCGGAGCGCTGGCTGCCGCACCGCACGCGCGCCGGGCTGTCCGGCGGCGACGCGGTCGGCACGTGCGACATCTCGGTCGCGTCCTACGAGATCACCCATACCTTGGTCGACGGCGCGACCGCGCGGCCGCCGCGCGCGCTCGTGCTCGACGAGTCGCACTTCTGCAAGACCCCGACGGCGCGCCGCACGCAGGCGGTGACCGCGATCGCCGACGCGCTCGACGAGGACGCGATCGTCCTGCTGCTCTCCGGCACGCCGGTGCTCAACCGCCCCGAGGAGCTCGCGCCGCAGCTGAAGATCCTCGGGCGGCTGGAGGAGATCGGCGGCGCCCGCCGCTTCGCGCGCGTGTACGCGCGCGGGCAGGAGCTGAACACGCTGAACCGCCGCCTGCGCCGGACCTGCTTCGTCCGCCGCCGCAAGGCCGACGTCCTGCGCCACCTGCCGGCCAAGCAGCGCGTGATCGTCCCGGTCGCGATCGCCAACGGCGGCGAGTACCGCGCCGCGCAGGCCGACGTCGCCCGCTGGGTCCGGGCGCAGGCCGAGGCCGACGAGGCCTTCCAGCGCGAGATCGCGGGCCTCGACGACGACGCCCGCGCCGCCGCGATCCGCGAGCGCGGCCGCGACGCCGAGCAGCGTGCCCGCCGCGCCCAGGCGCTGGTCCGGATCACGCAGCTCGCGCTGATGGCGGCCCGCGGCAAGCTCGACGGCGCGCGCGAGTGGATCGCCAACTTCGTCGAGACCGGCGAGAAGCTGGTGGTCTTCACCCGCCACCGCGAGATCGGCGACGCGTTGTTGGCGTCCTTCCCGGACGCCGCCTGCGCGACCGGGCGGTTGGACGCCGACGGCCGCGCCGCCGAGGTCCAGCGCTTCCAGGCCGACGACGCCTGCCGCCTGATCGTCTGCTCGCTGGACGCCGCCGGCGTCGGCCTGACGATGACCGCCGCCTCCAACGTCGCGTTCGTCGAGCTGGGCTGGACGCCCGCGGCCCACGACCAGGCCGAGGACCGCGTGCACCGCATCGGCCAGGAGGAGGCGGTCACCGCCTGGTACCTGCTCGCCGCCGACACGATCGACGAGCGCATCGCCGCCGTCATCGAGCGCAAGCGCGAGCTGATCCGCGCCGCCACCGACGGCGCCGTCGGCGACCAGGACGCGGTCCTCGACGAGCTGCTGGACTGGCTGTCGGCCGACGACGCCGCGCGCTGACGGTCGAGCGCTCTCGGCGCCGCCCGCTCAGCGCGCCCCCTTCCGGATCGTCAGCGCCCTGCGCGCCGAGGCCGCCTTGGCCCCGGTGGCCGACGGCGTGAACGTGGCCGTCACGGTCGTCCGGAGCGTGCCGCGCCGGATGCGCGCCCGCGCCGAGGACGACAGCTTGACCGTGGTCGAGGCGGTCCCGGCCTTGGCGACCGCCAGGCGGCGCGTACCCAAGGTGATGGTCTTGCCGCCGGACCGCATCGTGACCCTGATCGTCACCGTGCCCTTGCGGGCGACCTTGACCTTCAGGCGCACCGCCCCCGACCTGTAGGTCAACGCCGAGAGCCTCGGCGCGGCCGTGGCGGTGGTCGCCGGCGTGGTGGGCACCACCGCCGGCGGGACCGGGGCGACGACCGGCGGCGCGGGGTCCGTCGCGGGCAGGGCGGGGACCGCGACCGGCGCCGAGGTCGCCGCGAGCGCGGCGTACCAGGACGGGCTCTCGGTCACCAGGACCGACAGGCTCTGGCCGGCGTCGGCGGCGGTCACCGTGTAGGTGGCGCCGGTCGCGCCCGCGATCGGGACGCCGTTGCGCAGCCACTGGTAGGCGGGCGGCGCGAGGTCGACCCAGCCCGTGCGGTCCGCGGTGAGCGTCGCGCCGACCGCGACGGTCCCGACGATCGACACCGTCCCGGCCGGCATCCCGGACAGGTAGACCACGACGTGCACGGTCACCGGGGCGGACGCGAACCCGTGGGTGTCGGTCCCGGTGATCGTCGCCGCGTAGGTGCCCGCGACGCGGCCGTTGACGCCGGACGTGTCCGCGCCCAGCGTCCCGTCGATCGCGTTGCCGTAGCGGTCGGTCAGCGTCGCGCCCGAGTTGGCCAGCAGCGTCGCGGCGTCGAGCGGGTCGGCGGCGCTGAGCGGCAGGTAGACGGTCACGGCCGGCAGCGAGACGACCGGCACCGGCACGAGCCGCAGCGACGCGCGGACGACGTCGGCCGCGTCGTGGGCCTGGCCGTCGCCGACCGTGACGTCGTAGGTGCCGGGCACGTCCCAGTCCACCGCCGAGGTGTCGACGACCGGCGTCCCGCCGGCCGTGCTGCCGCTGACCGTCGCGCCGAACGCGTCGACCAGCGCCGCCTGCGACGGCGCCGAGCCGGTGGCGGTGAGCGTCGCCGTCCCGCGCGCGACCGCCACCGCCGCCGCGGAGACCTGCACCGTCACGTCGACCGGTGCGGTGTCGAACCCGTACATGTCGGTCGCGGTGAGCGTCGCCGTGCAGCTCCCGGCCGCGCTGCCGCACCCGGCGGGCACGGTCGCCGACAGCGTGCCGGCGACGGCGTGGCCGCTGCCGTCGGCGATCCGCGCGCCCGCGGCGCTCACCACGGACGCCGCGGTCGGCGGGTGGCCGACGTTGAAGTACACGGTCGGCTCCGCCTCGATGACCGAGACCGCCACGATCCGCAGCGTGGCGAGCACCGGATCGGCGTGGTCGCCCGCCTCGCTGTCGCCGACGGTCACGCGGTACTGGCCGGGCGTGGCGAAGTCCACCGCGTCGTCGCCGGCGACCGCGCCGGCCAGGTCGACGGTCGGCTGCCCGTCGCCGTTGACCACCGCCGCGCCCAGCGCGCGCAGGACCACCGACGGGTCGGGCGCCGTGGCGGTCGCCTGCAGGATCGGGGTGCTGTCGGTCAGCGTGATCGTGGTCCGGCCCGCGCGCTGGATGACGACGGTGGCCGTGGTCGGCGTCAGGCCGTCGGCCGGGTCCGTGTCGCCGACGGTCACGGTGTAGCGGCCGATCTGGTCGAACCGCACGGCCTGGTCGCCGGGGACCGCGCCCGTGAGGTCGACGGTCGGCGCGCCGGCGGCCCCCGGCGGCAGCATCGCCCCGAGCGCGTCGAGCACGGCCGCCTCGGTCGGCGCCGTCGAGGTCTGGGCGAACGTCGCGGTCGGGTGGGCGACGATCACGGTCCCGGGCGTGTAGACGACGATCGTGACGGCGACCGGCGCGGCGTAGGCGCCGTCGGCGCCGATCGTGGCCGGGTAGGAGCCGACGGCCGACCACGTCACGTCGCCGGTGTCGATCGTCGCCGTCCCCCTCGTCGTCGTCGCGCCCGCGTCGGCCAGCAGCGCGGCGTCGCTCGGATGGCTGCCGACCGGCACGACGATCCGCGTGCGCGCGACCGCCAGGCCCGCGCCGCCCTGCAGGGTCGGCGCGCCGTCGCTCGCGGTGCCCGTCCAGGTCCACGGGCGCACCGCGCCGCCGCCGCCGAAGTCCCACCCCAGCTCGTCGTAGGTGGCGCTCGTGGTCGCGTCGGTCAGGCCGGTCGCCGTGCCGGCGTAGGTCGACTCGGTCTTCAGCGTCTGCGGCGAGACCGGCGTCGGGTCGGCGCCCGGCAGGCCCGCGCCGGTCGAGTTGATGTACTGGAAGTCCGAGCTGACGAGGTTGCTGGCCGTCGACCAGTTGCCCGCGCTGGGGCTCGGGCTGGACCCGACGTAGCCGGCCGTCGTCGCGTAGCCGACCGTCGCGGAGGCGAAGTTCAGGCTGCCCGCCGACCGGTGGCCGGCCGCCGAGCCCTTGATCGTCCCCGCGATCGCGTTGCCGGTCATGGCCACGCCGGCCGCCGGCGCGCCGCCCGCGCCCGTGTACGTCGTGCCGACCTCGCCGACCAGGCCGCCGACGACGTAGTAGAAGGTGTTGGCCTGGCCGCCGGTGCCGTCGACCGGGTGCAGCGGGTTGCTCAGCGTCGTGTCGACCGAGTTGTGGGCGACGGTCGTCGGCCCGGTCGCCATGCCGACGATGCCGCCGGTGCGGTTGGCGTCGACCAGCGAGCCGCCGGACACCAGGTTGTCGGTGAACGTGGAGGCCGAGCCGTCGGTCGTGAAGAGCTGGGCGTTGGCGTACTCGTTGGCGTAGGCCAACGCGACGAGGCCGCCGACGTAGCTGCCGCCCCCGCCGCCGGTGGAGGAGATCGTCGGGGCGAGCAGCTGGATCCCGCTGACCGTCGAGGCGAAGCTCCACACCGAGACGCCCGCGACCGAGGCGTTGGCGGCCGTCGAGGTGGCGGTGACGTTCTTGAGCGTGAGGTTCTTGACCGTCGCGCGGTCCAGGACCCGGAAGAACCCCAGGTTGCTCGCCGCCGCGCCGGTCCCGCCCGGCAGCGAAGCGACGAAGGCGTCGGGGGCGTACTTGATGTTGCTGATCGTGTGGCCGTCGCCGTCGAAGGTGCCGCTGAACCAGTCGATCCCGGTCCAGGTGGCGTTGGCGTGGTCGACGTCGGCCGTGAGCTTGTAGGACGCGGTCGACGCGCCGGCGTGGGCGGTGTCGGCGTTGATCGCCTGGAGCGCCATGGCGAGATCGGCGTCGGAGGCGATCAGGTACGGCGAGGCCGGCGTGCCGGCGCCGGAGAGCGGGTCGGCCGCCGCCGCGGTGGCGGCGCCTAGGACGGCGAGGATCGCGACCGCGGCCGCGGCGAGCGCGGACGAGCGGACGGTCTGGGCTGCGGACATCGGGGTGAGGCTCCTTGGTGGCGCGGCGATCAGCCGCGACGGACGGGACGGGTGGCGGCGGAGGTGCGCGTGACGGGCTCGTAGCCGGGCGCGCGAGCGGTGACCTTCACGGTGATCCGCTTGCCGCGGTCCTCGGGGCGGACCTTGTAGGCGATGCCGGTCGCGCGCTCGGAGACGACGCGGCCGGCGACGGTGCGGCCCGCGACGGCGCGCCCGCCGACGAGCCACACGTAGCTCAGCTCGGGGTTGGGCTTCCAGTCGCCGCGGACGACGTGGAGGGTCGCGCCGACCTTCGGCGTGCCGGAGATGCGCGGGGCCGGGCCGTGCAGCGTGCCCTTGCCGACCACGACGCCCTCCGCGGTCCGCGCGCGCGTCGCGTAGCCGACGCGTCGCGCGGTGACCCGCAGGCCGATCTCCCGACCGGCCTCGGCCGCCGTGACGACGTGGGTCGCGTGCGTGGCGCCCTCGATCGGCCGGCCGTCGACCAACCACTGGTACTCGAAGGTCGGCGTCGGCGACCAGCGCCCGGTGACGGCCGTGAGCGTCTGGCCGACGCGCGCCGTGCCCCGTACGCGCGGCGGCGCCGCGGTGCGGAACGCGGCCGGCCGCACGGTCTCGGCCCGCGAGATCGCCGACAGCGCCCCGGCCGCCAGCCGGACCTGCAGCGGCCGGCCGGCGTCGGCCGGGACCGGCGTGTAGGCGCGGTCGGTCGCGCCGTGGATCGCCGCGCCGTCGAGCAGCCACTGGTAGGCGAGGCCGTCGGACGGCGTGCCGGCGCCCGGCCGCGCGGCGACCGCGCGCCCGACGCTCGGCGTGTCGGCGATCGCGGGCGCGCCCGGCACGCCGCGCGCGCCCGCCCCACCCGCGCCCACGCCCTCGGCCACCGTCTGGGGCGCCGACGTGACCGACGCGGTCCGGTAGCCGGCCGCCGTCCCGGTCACGCGAACCTCCACGACGTGGCCCACGTCGCCGGCCGCCGGCGCGTAGGACGTCCCGGTCGCGCCGCCGATCGGCATGCCGTCGCGCAGCCACTGGTAGGCGAGCGCCACCGAGGCCGGCGTCCACGCGTGCGCCTCGGCCGTCAGCGTGCCCCCGGCCACGGGCGCGCCGCTGACCGTCACCGCGCCCGGGTGCGGCATCCCGCCGGCGACGACCGCGGCGAACGAGGTCGCGGTGGTCGTCGCGAAGCCCTCGCGGGCGCCGGTGACCCGGACCGCCAGCTCCTGGTCGAAGTCCGCGGCGGCGATCGTGTAGGTGTCGGACGTCGCGCCGTCGATCGGGACCCCGGCGCGCAGCCAGCGGTAGCTCAGCGTCACCGACGACGGCGACCAGGCGCCGGGATCGGCGGTCACCGTGCGCCCGACGCTGACCGCGCCCGCGATCGACGGGCGGCCCGCCGCGATCTGCCCGGACCGGCGCGTGAGCACGAGCCTCTCCAGCGGCGCGGTCGGCGCCGGCGTCTCCGAGGAGACCGAGAACCACTGGAACGTCATCGTCGTCTGCCCCGGTCCGTCGCCGGGGTCGACGTCGAAGACCGCGTAGCCGTAGGCGTTCTCCGCGTCGTAGAACCCGAGCCAGGGCGCGTCCTCGACCGCCTGCGTGTTGCCGGCGGGCGCCGCGAACGGGTGCGCCTCGGCCAGGCCGGTGATCGGGTCGAACGTCTCGCCGATCGTCGAGGCGGCGCCACCGCCGCCGACGACGAGGTGCACCGTGCCCCGGCTCGTGTCCCACACCTGCGCGCCGTCGACCTCCAGCGGCTCGACCTGGGTCGCGGTCGGGCGGCGCGTGTCGATCGTCGCGCCCGCCGCGTAGGTGCCGAACGGGTTGGTGAGCGCGCCGCTCGCCTTCCCGGACGGCGGGTCGTAGCCGCGCGTCGGCAGGCTGCGGCAGTAGTTGTGGTTGTGCCCGGTGAGCGTGAGGTCGACCTCGTACTTGTCGAACAACGGGCCCCACGCGGCGCGCACGCCCATGTCGCAGCTGTTGCCCGTGTCGACGCTCGCGAACGGGAAGTGCATGTAGACGACGATCATCTCGACGCCCGAGCCCTCGGCCCGGGCGGCCTGGAGCGTCTGCTCCAGCCACTGCGTCTGGAGGTTGGGCGTCGGGCCCGACGGGACCAGCGCCATGTTGTCCGGGTCGGCCGCGAGGTCGCCGGTGTACTGCGACACCTTGGGTCGGCTGTAGTCCGAGGTCTGCCAGTTGACGTCGTTGCCGGCCAAGGCGATGAACAACACGGTGCCGACCCGGAAGCTGTAGAAGTTGCCCTGGAGGCGGTTGCCGTCCCAGTTGGTCAGGCCGTTGTCGGGCAGCAGGTGGCGCGAGCAGTAGGTGCCGTGGCCGTAGGCGCCGTTGTAGTAGCTGCCGGAGGTGCCGGTCGTCTGCGGGACGCCGTGGATGTCGGTGCGGCCCGGCTCCAGCTCGTGGTTGCCCGGGACCGGCATCCACGGGAAGCCCTTGGTCGCCGCCGCGTTCTGCAGCGCCCAGGAGCGCCACGTCGCGGGCGGGTTGCTGCCGTCCGCGTAGGCGAGGTCGCCGACCATCAGGTGGAACAACGGCGCGCCGTTGCCGTCGCCGGGGTCGGTCACGCCGGCCGCCGTCAGCGGCGACATCGCGGTCGTGCCCTGGTCGCCGAAGGCGGTGAAGCGGAACGCGCCGCGGCCGGCGGGCGCCGTGTGGAACGTCGCCGACGCCGTGCTCCCGTCGCCGTCGGTCACCTCGTAGTAGTACTTGGTGTCGGGCTGCAGGCCGGTCAGCGGCACGTGGTAGTGGTAGGTCGTCTGGCCGGTCTGGCCGTCGGTGAAGCTCGTCACGCACGGGCGCGTGCGGGGCTCGGCGAGGTCGAGCGGCGCGGGGTCGGGCAGGAACACCGGCACGCCGGGGCGCTCGGCCGTGATCGGCGCGGTGGCGTAGGCCAACATGGGGGCCTTCATCGCCACCGTCCCGGGCGCGCTCCAGGAGACCGTCATCTCGGTCGCCGGGTCGGCGCCGAACGTCATCCGCAGCTGCTCGGGCGCCGTCAGCGCCGGCAGCGCGGCGTCGGCCTCCGGGGCGTCCAGGGCCAGCGTCGCGCCCTCGACCAGGCCGCCGACGCCCATCAGCCCGCCGAGCCCGACCGACCCGCCGATCAGCGCGGCGCGGCGCGTGACCTCGGGTCCCTCGCCCGTCCCGTCGCCGCCCGCCTCCGCCGCCTTCCGCCTGCCACGTCCAAGCAACTGCCCGTCCCCTTCCGTCCACGTTTCGCTCAGGTGCCCGACGCGCAAACGACGACGACGAGCTTCATCGGCGCCCGGGGTCGGGCGCGAGGGAACGGCGGCACGGTTGCGACGGAGGGCGACATCGCTCGCCCTGCCGGGAGTGGCGGGGATCCAACTCCCCGGCCGCCGTCGAGATGTGTCCACGGCGTGACGCGCCTGTGACCAATCGGTGGCGGCGGGGCTCGTCGACCACCGGGTGTCCGCGCGCGCGTTCGCGTGACGGCCGTCGCGACCACTTGCGGCCGAACGCCTAGACGAGGGTGGCCGGCTGTCTACGGAACGGCCGGCGACGCCCGTCGGCCGGGCGTACCGTGGGACGACCATGTCGCTGTCGTCTCCGCGACGCCTGCCCCACGCCGAGCCGCACGCCGTGCTTCGCCGTCGGCGTCGGGTCCGGCGCGCGGTGGTGGGAGCGGTCCTGGCCGGCGTGACGTTCGCGGGCGGCGCGATCGCCGCGCGGGCGGTCGACTCGGGGCACCTGGTGTTCACCGTGCCGGCACCGTCCACCGGCGCGGGGCTCTCCGGGGCGCGCCGATGAGCGTCGCCGACCTCCCGGCGGTCCGGCCCGCGCGCTTCTGGGCGACCCGGCGGACGGCGCGGGTCGGACGCGTGGCGGTCCACGTGGCCGAGGTCGGCGCCGTCGCCGCGCTGATGGCCTGGATGGTCCACGCGCGCGTGCGCGACCTCGGCGTGCCGCTCTGGATCGACGAGGGGATCTCGCTCGGGATCGCCGGCCACCCGCTGAGCGCCATCCCGGGGCTGCTGCGCGAGGACGGCGCGCCGCCGTTGTTCTACGTGATCCTGCACGGGTGGACGTCGCTGTTCGGCGCCACGCCGCGCTCGGGCCACGCGCTGTCGCTGACGTTCGCGGTCCTCGCGGTGCCCGCCGCCTGGTGGGCGGCGCGCGCGCCGTTCGGCCCCTACGCGGCGGTCCTCGCCGCGGCGCTCGTGGCGCTCGATCCGTTCGCCGGGACCTACGCCATCGAGATCCGCATGTACTCGCTGCTGCTGTTGACGGGGCTGCTGGCCTGCGGGACGTTCGTGCGCGCCTACGCGCTCGTCGACGGCGACCGGCGCTGGGCCGCCGCCTTCGCGGTGGCGCTCGCCGCCACGTTGTACACGCACAACTGGGGGCTCTTCATCGCCGCGGCCTGCGGCGTGGCGTGGCTGGCGCTCCTCGCCGTGCGGCCCGGGGCCGCCCGCCGCTCGCTGCTGATCGCCGGCGTCATCGGCTTCGGCGGCGCGCTGGCGCTGTTCGCCCCGTGGGTGCCGACCGTCCTCTACCAGGCGCGCCACACCGGCGCGCCGTGGTCGCACGCGCCGAGCTGGGCCTCGGTCGGCAACGCGACCCGGCACGTGCTCGGCGGCCACGTGCCCGAGACCGTGCTGCTGCTGCTCGCGCTGGCCGGCGCCGGCACGCTGCTGCGCCCCGTGTCGGCCCCGCGCGCCCGCGCCGCGCTGACGCTGGCCGCGATCACGGTCCTCACGTTCGCCATCGCCTACGCGTGGTCGAACCTCAGCTCGCCGGCGTGGGCGACGCGCTACCTGGCGATCGTGCTCGCGCCGATGGCGCTGGTGCTCGCCGCCGGGCTCTCGCGCCTGGGCCCGGTCGCGGTCGTCGCGCTCGCCGTGGTCTTCCTCGGGACCTGGTACGACCAGCCGACCCACGCGTCGCTGGCCCACAAGAGCAACGCCGCGTTCGTCGCCCGGCGCCTGGGCAGCACGCTGCCGCCGGGGACGCTGGTCTTCTCCACGCAGCCCGAGCAGGTCCCGCTGCTGGCGATGTCCCTGCCGCCCGGGCTGCGCTACGTCACCCCGCTGGGCGACGTCACCGACCCCCACGTCATGGACTGGCGCAACGCGATGGACCGGATCTCGCGGCCGGAGGCCGGCCTGCGCTTCGTCCGCCTCGTCGACGCGCTGCACCCCGGTCAGCGCCTGCTGCTCATCCAGCCGCGCTTCGGCACGCCGACCGCGCCGTGGACGCGCCGCGTCGGCTACCTGGCCGGGAAGGTCAACCGCGAGGTGCTGACCGACCCGCGGCTGAAGGTGCTCGCGTCCGCCGTGCCGCACCGCGGGTTCACGCGCGCGACGGTCTCGGGACGGCTGCTGGAGCGGACGGCGGCCCGATGAGGCGCGTGGCGGTCGCGCTCGCGGTCCTGACCGCGGTGGCCGCTGCCGGACAGCTGCGGGTCGACCGCGAGCGCGCCCACGCGCGGCTGTCGGCCGACGGGCGCGCCTACCTGCGGCTCGCGCGCGACCTCCAGCAGCGCCATCGCTGGGGCGACCACGGGCTCAAGCAGCCGTTCCGCTGGGCGCCGGGTGCCCCCGTGGTCTTCGCGGCGACCGCCGCGCTGACCGGGCAGCCGGTCGGCCGCGCGAGCGCGCGCCACGCGCAGCTCGCGCTCGGCCTGCTGCTCGTGCCCGCGACGTTCGCGCTCGCCGCGATGCTCGCGGGCCGGATCGCCGGGCTGGCGGCGGCCGCGGCGGTGGCCGTCTACGTGCCGCTCGCGCGCGCGGGCGCGGCGGCCGGGACCGAGACGCTCGGCGCGCTGATGGTCGTGCTCGCCGCGATCGCGGCCGTGCGCGCCGCGCGGGCGGGGCCGAGCGCGGCCCGCGACGCCGCGCTGGCCGGCGGCGCGCTCGGCCTGGCGTCGCTCGTGCGCGGGGACCTCGTGTTGGCCGCGGTCGCCGTCCCGGTCCTGCTCGGCGGGCTGGCCGCGCGCGACGCGACCGTCCGCCGTGGCGTCGCGGTCGGCGCCGCGGCGCTCGCGGGCGCGGCGGCGTTCATGGGGCCCTGGTCGGCCTTCGCGAGCGCCCGGACGCACCGGTTCGTGCCGGTCACCGACGGCGGCCCCGCGAACCTCTTCGTCGGCACGGACCTCCCGGCCGACGGGGCGATCTTCGGCGTCAAGCGCCAGTACGCGGCGGCGACGCGCCGGATCCATCCGGCGGTCCGGCGCATGCCGACCTACAGGCTGCCGGAGGAGCTGGTCCTCGACGCGGTCGCCGCGGGCCACGGCTGGCCGGCGCGCGACCGCTCGGCGGCGCTGGAAGCCGCCGCGCGCGAGAACCTGCGCCGCTACGCGCTCGGCCGTCCGGTCGCGTTCGCCGAGCTGGAGGCCCGCAAGCTCTGGCGCATGTGGGGCAGCCCCTACCGCGGCGGCCACGCCCCGCCGTCGGACCCGCGCGTCGCCTGGGAGCACCGCGCGCTCGCGCTGCTCGCGCTGGGCGGGCTGGCCGTCGGCCTGTGGCGGACCCGCGACCGGCGGCTGGCGCTGCTGGCGGCGATCGTGGCGGTGACGACCGCCGTCGACGTCGCGTTCGTCTCCGAGGCGCGCCACAACGTCCGGCTGATGCCGTTGGCGCTGGCCGCCGGAGCGGCGGGCTGGACGCTGGCGTTCCGCGCCTACCGCAGCTCGACGGCGTCGCTCGGGGTCGAGCCCGAGACCGACGGCCAGCCGTCGGAGCCCCAGCGGACCGGGTCCAGCAGCGCCTCACGCCCGGCCGATCCGGCGCCCACGCGCGGGTAGGCGTGGTACATGACCAGCGTGTGGCCGGCGGTGTCCTCGATGAACGACGTGTGGCCCGGGCAGCGCCAGCCGCCGCCCGACCTGAGCACCGGGTTGCGCGGGGCGCGCTGGAACGGCCCGGCCAGCGAGCGCGCCCGGGCGACGCCGAGCGCGTAGCGGCAGCGCAGCGACCCGTACGTGTTGCCCGAGTAGAAGAGGTAGGTCCAGCCGCCGTGGACGACGATCGACGGCGCCTCGACCACCGCGCCCTCCCAGGCGTCGTGGCTGCGCAGCATGAGCTTCGGGGTTCCGACGAGCCGCAGGCCGTCGTCGGTGAGCCGCTGACGCCAGATCGCCGAGCCGCGCCCGACCGCGTTGCCGTCCTCCTTCCAGACCAGGAACAGGCGGCCGTAGCGGTCGCGCGTCCGGGTCGGGTCGATCGAGCCCGCGGGCTGGCAGACCAGCGGGCCGCGATCGGTGTACGGCCCGCTGACCCGCGGCGCGGTCGCGACCGCGACGCAGAGCCGCCCGCCGCGTTGCCGGGCCGCGTAGTAGAGGCGCACGCCGTCGGCGTCGACGAAGATCTCCGGCGCCCAGAACGAGTCGCTGGCCCACGACGGCAGCTTCGGGAAGAGCTGCCCCACCCGCGTCCAGTGGATCAGGTCGGTCGAGCGCATCAGCGGGAAGCCGGGCGCGGTGGCCGACGACGTCGACGTGGCCCAGTAGGCGTTCTCGTCGCGGACGATCGACGGGTCCGGGAAGTCGGTGGCGATCACCGGGTTGGTCCACGTGATCGGGATCGGCGGCGTGACGAGCGAGCCGGCGCGATCGGGCCACAGCGCGAGCGCCGACAGCGCGGCGAGCGCGACGGCGACGAGCGCGACCAGCAGCGCGCGATGGCGATGTGACAGGCGGACGGCGTGCACGGCGACGGGACGGACCGGACGAACCCGGCGCGGTCGCCGGAAACGAGCGGGCCACTCTACGGGCGGTCGGAGGTGCCGCGGCCGTCCGGCCGCGCCGCCGCGCGGTCCCCTGACGGAACCCGCGTCGGCAGGCTGACCGGCGTGGGGCGCCGACGAGCGCCCGCGCGCCGATGTCGGGCATACCGGGAGCGCACCATGCGTCCTCCCGTCCCCCGCATCCGCGCCGCGACGGTGGTCCCCACGACCCGCTGATCGCCGATGCCCTGCCACCACATCGACGGGTGCTTTCGCGGCGACGAGGTCAACATCGGCTATCGCCCCTATCGGACGACGACCGCCACGGCGATCCGCACCGGCCGCTCGCCGGACCGCGCGGTCGTCGTCGCGCTGGACCCCGGCCAGGGCCTGGGCCGTCAGACCGTCCGCAACCCCGGCCACGACGACCTCCCCGCCGACCGGGAGCCGGAGGCCGGGGCCGACGGCCGGGCGTGGATCTGGGTCTACGCCCGTCGGCACGGCGGCTCGGGCTGGATCCCGCTCGAGGACGTCGAGCCGACCGAGAGCCCGCCGGGCCGCCCGTGCCGCGGCCCGGCCGGCTTCGACTTCGAGCCGGGCCTGATGCCCTCCAAGCACGGCCCGCACACCACCTGCGGCAACCGCGCCCACGGCCCCACGTCCTGGCGGCGGCGCGGCGTCGTCGGCGACGCCTACCTGCGCTGGTCGCCGGACGGCACCGCGTTCGACTACCTCCACGCCGGAGACCTCGTCGCGATCCGCGGCTGGGGCCCGCGCGCCTTCGCCTGCGTGACCGTCATCGCCGCCGACGAGCTGGCGCCGGGCACCGGCGGCTGGGTCGACCGCGCCGCGCTCACGCACGCGGCCGAGCCGGCCCACGCGTGACCTGCCCGGTCGGGTGAGCCCGGTCGGGTGAGCTTGGCGGCGGCGGTCTTGCCGGGATCCGGCGCGTCCCGCATGGTGCGCGCCGTGCCGACCCACCCCACCGTCACCGCCGTCACCGAGCGCGTCGTCGAGCGCTCCGCCCCCACCCGCGCCGCCTACCTGGAGCGCATGCGCGCCGCCGCGCTGCGCGAGCCCGCGCGCGGTGATCTGGGGTGCGCGAACTTCGCCCACGGCGCGGCCGCCTGCGACCCGGAGGAGAAGCGGCTCCTGCGCGGCGCCGAGCGCCCCAACATCGCGATCGTCAACGCCTACAACGACATGCTGTCGGCCCACCAGCCCTACGGTCGCTACCCCACCATGTTGAAGCGGGCCGTGCGCGAGGCGGGCGGCGTCGCGCAGGTCGCGGGCGGCGTGCCCGCGATGTGCGACGGGATCACCCAGGGCCGCGCGGGCATGGAGCTGTCGCTGCTCAGCCGCGACGTCATCGCGATGGCGACCGCGATCGCGCTCTCGCACGACATGTTCGACGGCGCGCTGCTGCTGGGCATCTGCGACAAGATCGTCCCCGGCCTGCTGATCGGCGCGCTGACCTTCGGCCACCTGCCGGTCGCGCTCGTGCCCGCGGGCCCGATGACCTCGGGCCTGCCCAACGGCGAGAAGAGCGCGGTGCGGCGGCGCTTCGCCGCGGGCGAGATCGGCATCGAGGCGCTGCGCGACGCCGAGGCCGCCGCCTACCACTCGGCGGGCACGTGCACGTTCTACGGGACGGCCAACAGCAACCAGCTGGTCGTCGAGGCGATGGGGCTGCACCTGCCGGGCGCGGCGTTCGTCAACCCCGGCACGCCCGAGCGCGACGCGCTGACCGCCCAGGTCGCCGCCGCGGTGACCGCGCGGACCGCGCTGGGCGACGACCACACGCCGCTGGCCGAGGTCGTCGACGAGCGTGCCGTCGTCAACGGCGTCGTCGCGCTGCTGGCCACCGGCGGCTCGACCAACCACACCATGCACCTGCCCGCGATCGCCGCCGCGGCCGGGATCCAGCTGACCTGGGACGACTTCGACGCGCTGTCGGGCGTCGTGCCGCTGCTGGCGCGCATCTACCCCAACGGCCCGGCGGACGTCAACGCGTTCCACGCCGCGGGCGGCACGCGCTACCTGATCGGCGAGCTGCTCGGCGCGGGCCTGCTGCACGAGGACGTGACGACGATCGCAGGGCCCGGGCTGTGGCGCTACGCGCAGGGCGCGCCGGCGTCCACCGGCGACGGCGACGTCCTGCGCCCGGCCTCCGCGCCGTTCGCGCCCGACGGCGGCATCCGCGTCCTGGACGGGTCGCTCGGCCGCGCGGTGACCAAGGTGTCCGCCTTGACCGACGAGCGCCGCCGCGTCACCGCGCCCGCGCGGGTCTTCGACGGCCAGGCCGCGTTCCTGGAGGCCTTCGAGCGCGGCGAGTTGGACGAGGACCTGGTCGCCGTCCTGCGCTTCCAGGGACCGCGCGCCAACGGGATGCCCGAGCTGCACAAGCTGACGCCCGCGCTCGGCGTCCTGCAGGAGCGCGGCCACCGGGTCGCGCTGGTCACCGACGGGCGCATGTCGGGGGCCTCGGGGACGATCCCGTCGGCCATCCACTGCACGCCGGAGGCCGCCGCGGGCGGTCCGCTGGCGCGGGTGGCCGACGGCGACATGATCATGTTGGACACCGTGGCGGGGACCCTGGACGTGCTCGCCGACCTGAGCGGGCGCGTGCCGGCGGAGCCGACCGTCGACGTCGACGCCGGCACTGGCCGCGAGCTGTTCACCACCATGCGCGCGCTGCTCGGCCCGGCCGACGCGGGCGCCACGGTCTTCGCCGCGCCCGATCCCGCCGCCGCGCGGGCCGAGGTGGCCGCGTGAGCGCCGCGCCGCTGACGATCGACGCGGTGATGGCGCTGGCGCCGGTGATCCCGGTCGTCGTCCTCGACGACCCGGACGCGGCCGTCCCGCTGGCCCGGGCGCTCGTGGCCGGCGGGCTGCCCGCGATCGAGGTGACGCTGCGCACGCCCGCCGCGCTGGAGGCGATCGCGCGGATCGCCGCCGACGTGCCGGACGCCGTCGTCGGCGCGGGCACCGTGACGACGGCGGCGCAGGCCGCCGACGCCGCGGCCGCCGGCGCGCGGTTCCTCGTCGCGCCCGGCCAGACGCCGCGCCTGCTCGACGCGCTGGAGGACCGCGGGCTGCCGTTCCTGGCGGGCACCGCGACCGCGTCGGACCTCGTCGCGCTGCGCGAGCGCGGCATCGCCACCGCCAAGTTCTTCCCGGCCGCGGCCAACGGCGGCCCGGCCGCGCTGCGCGCGCTCGGCGCGCCCTTCCCCGAGCTGCGCTTCTGCCCGACCGGCGGCATCGACCCCAACAACGTCGCCGACTACCTCGCGCTGGGCAACGTCGCCTGCGTCGGCGGCTCCTGGATGGCGGCGCCGGCGGCGATCGCGGCCGGCGACTGGCCGGGGATCGAGGCCGCGGCCCGGGCGGCGCGCGCCGCGTCCGCCTAACTTGCCGCGCGGGAGACGCCTCGAGACAGCCGCCGGCCGTCGGACCGCGAGATCGCCCGCGCGCTGATCGGCGAGGTCGACGCGGTCGCGGTCGTCAGCCACGACGACATCTACGCGCTGCGGATCGCGCTGGTCGTCGAGCACGCGCTGCCCGGCGTCGCGCTGCTGGTCACGATCTTCGACCGGACCGTCGCCCGGCAGGTCCGGCGCGCCGTCCCGAACTGCCGCGTGGTCTCGCTCGGCGACGCGGTGGCGCCGATCCTGACCGAGGACTGCCTGGCGCGGGCGCCCCGGCGCGGGCGCTGGGCGCGCGCGTGGTCGACGCTCTCCTCGCAGCTGCGCCCCTACGACGCGGGCACCCGCCTGCTGGTGCTCGGCGTGGTCGGCCTCGCGGCGATCGTCACGGCCGAGACCGCCGTCGCCGCCCTGCGCTTCGACCATCCGCTGGACCGCGCGTTCTACGAGGCGGCCAAGACGACGGCGGCGGTCGGCCCGGACGCGGTCGCCGAGCACGGCCCCGGCTGGTACGCGGTCGCGGTCGGCATCGCGATGCTCGCGGGCCTCGCGCTGGCGGCGGTCGCGACCGCCGGCCTGGTCCATCGGCTCACGACGCGCCGGCTGATCGGGATCGTCGGCCGCCGCACCCTGCCGCGCCGCGACCATGTCATCGTGGTCGGGTTGGGCCAGGTCGGCGTGCGCCTGTGCCTCATGCTGCGGCGCGCCGGGATGGCGGTCGTGGCGATCGAGCGCGACGACGCCGTGCCCGGGATCCACGTCGTCCAGCGCCTCGGCGTGCCGGTGATGATCGGCGACGGGACCGAGCGCGACCTACTCCTGCGCCTCGGCGCGCGCCGCGCCCAGGCGCTCGCCTCGGTGACGTCGGACGACCACGTCAACGTGGCGGTCAGCGTCGCCGCGCTCGGCCTGCGCGACGACCTCCGCGTCGTGCTGCGCGCGGGCGACGACGACGCGGTGACCGAGACCCGCGCGCTGTTCCCGATCGGCGTCGTCCGCGACGTCAACCGGCTCGCCGGCGACGAGCTGGTCCGCGTGCTCCTCGGCGCCTAGTGTCGTCAGCCGATCAGCGCGCCGGCCAGCGCGGTCCACGACGCGCGCGGGATGCCGTCCTCGCCCAGCGGCTGCAGGCAGACGTGGTCGGCGCCCGCGTCGAGGTGCGCGTGGACGACCTCGGCGAGCCGCTCGGCGCTGCCGTGCGGGACGACCGCGTCGATCAGCCGGTCCGAGCCGCCGTCGGCCAGGTCGTCCTCGGTGAAGCCGAAGTCGAGCAGGTTCTTGGTGTAGTTGCGCAGGCCGAGGTAGAGCTTGGCGTAGTCGCGCGCGATCGCGCGGGCGCGCGCGGGATCGGTCTCGAGCACGCACGCGACCTCGGGCGCGACGAGCTTGCCGGCGCCCAGGCGCTCGCGGGCGAAGCGCGTGTGGTCGACGGTGATGAAGTACGGGTGGGTGCCGGCCGTGCGCTCGCCGGAGAGGTCGAGCATCTTCGGCCCCAGCGCGGCCAGGCAGCGCCCCTCGACCGGCGGCGGCGTCGGGGACGCGTCGAGGCCGTCCAGGAACGCGCGCATCGACGACAGCGGCCGGCGGTAGTCGCTGGTCGCCTCCGGATGGCCGATGCCGATGCCGAGCATGAACCGCCCGGGGAACTCCTCGCGCAGCCGCGCGTCGGCGGCGGCCGTCTCGGCCGGGTCGTTGTTCCAGACGTTCAGGATCCCGGTCGCGGCGACCAGCGTCGACGTCGCCTCCAGGATCGGCCGGATGTCCGGCACGTGCGGCGAGCCGCCGACCCACCACGCCCCGAACCCCAGCTGCTCCGCCAGCTTGGCGGCCTCGCCCGCGCGCTCGATCCCGAACGGCCGATAGCTGGTCCAGACGCCCACCTTGCCGATGTCCATGGCCTTCATCCTGCCACGCCGCCCCGTGCCCGGAACGGCGTCCGTCCGCGCAGGGTCCCGCGCCGAAGGCGCCGGCCGCCTCGCCGCGCGGCCCGGAGCGGTCCTAGACGCCGGCGGCCCGGTCGAGGTCGACGACGATCTCGTCCAGCGGCCGGCGCCCGGAGGGGATGACGCGGCGGCCGGTCGCCGGCGGTGCCGCCGCCGGGCGTCCGAGCGCGATCGCGGTGCGGATCCGCCAGCCCTCGTCCAGCCCCGCGAGCACGCGCGCCCGCTCGACGTTCGCGTCCGGGAAGAACGTGACCGGGCACGAGCCGAGGCCGACCGCGCGCGCCGCGAGCATGAGGCCCTGGGCGAGGCGACCGAGGTCGAAGTCCAGGTCGGCGCCGCCGGTGCGCAGGTCGCCGGCCAGCAGCACCGCCACCGGAGCGGCGACCAACGGCCCGGCATAGGCGCCGAGCGCCGCGAACCGCGCCCGCACCCCAACATCGCGCGCGACGACCAGCCGCCACGGCTGCCGATTCCGCGCCGAGCCCGTCCACCGAGCGGCCTCCAACACCCGCCGCACCGTCACCTCATCCGGCCCCTCCGGATCGAACGCCCGCGTCGCCCGCAGGCCGGCGACCGCGGCGATGACAGCCTCGCTCATGGCCGAGATCCTGCCCGACCGCCGCCCCCGACGCGGCCCGCCCCGAGGACCTGCCGCCGTTCGTCGCTCAGCGCGTGGTGCGGCTCATGCGGCGATGACGACCCGAGCGCCGACCGCCTCGTAGGTCGCGCGGGCGCGCGCGTCGCGGGTGGCCAGCTCGGCGTCGTGCTCCACCGCGGCCAGGGCGACCAGCGCGTCGTAGACCGCGCCGCCGGAGATGTCCAGGCGCGCGAACGTGTCGGCCAGCCGACGCGTCGTCTTCTGGGCCAACGACAGCGACGGCGCGAAGCGCTCGGCCAGCAGCCGCGCGGCGTCGACGGGCGGAAGGCGCAGGTCGCCGGGCAGCCGGGTCAGCACCGAGTAGGTCTCGACCGCGGCGTGGCCGGAGAGCGCGACCTCTCGGCCCGCCCACCACGCCACGACGCGATCGTGCTCGCGATGGGTGGCGACCAGCAGCGGAACGGCGACGCTGGTGTCCAGCGCCAGAACCGCTATCGCCGCCCCGCGTCGATCAGGCCGAAGACGTCCTCGTCGCCGATCGTCGTCTCGCCGGTGGCGACCGTGACGCCGTGCTCCTGCACCAGCTGCGCCGTCCGCCCGGACGGAACCAGCTGCAGCCCCGCGCCGTAGCGCGAGATGTCCACCGTCGAGCCCGGCGTCAACCCCAGAGCGTCACGCAACGCCTTCGGCACCACCACACGCCCCACGCTGTCGATCGAGACCCGCATTGCCATCACGGTACCAGTCGATTCCCAGCGATCGTGAGCCGCCGTGGCATCGCGGGCACCGCGCACGAGCGCCGCGCTCAGCCGTGGATCAGCCAGCCGTCCGCCGCGCGCGCCGCCTCCAGGATGCCTTCGGAGAGCGTCGGGTGGCCGTGGATCATGCGGGCGACGTCGGCGTAGCCGGCCTCGGCGAGCTTGGCCGTGACCAGCTCCTGGATCAACTCGGTGGCCTTGGCCCCGACGACGTGGCCGCCGAGCAGCTCGCCGGTCGCCCGGTCGCCGATCACCTTGATGAGCCCGGCGCGGTCGCCGTAGACCGTGCCCGCCCCGACCGCGCCGTACGGGACCTTGCCGATCGCGACGTCATGGCCGGCGTCCCGCGCCTGGCGCTCGGTGAGGCCGAACGAGCCGACGTTCGGCGTGCAGAACGTCGCGCGCGGGATGTCGGCGAGCGCGAGCGGGTGCGGGTCCAGCCCGGCCGCCGCCTCGACGGCGATCACGCCCTCCTCGGAGGCCTTGTGCGCGAGCGCCGGGCCGGGCACGAGATCGCCGATGGCATACACCTTGGGATGGGACGTGCACAGCGTCCCGTCGACCGCCACCAGCCCGCGCTCGTCGCGCGCCACGCCCGCCGCGTCGAGCCCGAGGTCCGCCACGTCGGGCGCGCGCCCCGCCGCGATGACGACCCAATCGGCCTCCTGGCCGTCGTAGAACGTGCCCGTCCGGACGTCGATCCCCTGGGCCCGCAGCCCGCGCAGCGCGACCTTCGAGATGTCCTCGTCCTCGGTCGGCAGCACGCGGTCGAGCCCCTCGTAGAGCGTCACCGCCGTCCCGAGCCGCGCGTAGGCGCTGGCGATCTCGGCGCCCGACGCGCCCGCGCCGATCACCGCCATGGTGGCCGGCAGCGCATCCAATCGCCAGGCCTCCTCGGTGCCGATCACGTTCCCGCCGTAGTCCAGCCCGGGCAGCGCCGCGCGCACCGAGCCGGTGGCCAGGACCGTCGCGCGCGCCGCCGACAGCACCCGGTCGCCGACGCGCACGTCGCCCTCGGGCGTCAGCGTCCCCGTCCCGGCGACCAGCGCGACGCCGTTCTTCTTCAACAACCCGGCGACGCCGCCGGTCAGGGTCTCGATGACCCGCGCCCGGCGCGCGCCGATCGCGCCCCAGTCGACCCGCGGCGCGCCGTCGACCTCGATGCCGAGCTCGGCCGCGTGCGCCACCTCGCTGAGCAGGTCGGCGCTGCGCAGCACGGCCTTGGCCGGGATGCACGCGTGGTTCAGGCAGCGCCCGCCGACGGTGCCCTCGCGCTCGACGACCGCCGTGCGCAGCCCGAGCTGCGCGGCCCGGATCGCCGCGACGTAGCCGCCCGGGCCGGAGCCCACGACGACGACGTCGAACGCGTCAGCGGGCACCGTCGTGCTCCTCCGCGGGCTCGCCTTCCAGCTCCTCGCGCAGCGCGGGCCCCGTCTCGGCGATCCCCTGCTTGAACTCGCGCAGCCCGCGGCCCAGCGAGCGCCCCGCCTCGGGCAGGCGCCTGGGCCCGAGGACGACCAGCGCGATCACCAACACCACCAACAGCTCCGCCGGCCCGACGCCCGGCATCACGCACCCACCGTCCACGCCGCGTCGGTCACCGGGAAGCCGCCCGCGGCGACCGCACCGGCGTCGCGCTTGAACACCATGAACGACCGCGTGAACTCGATCACGACCTCCGCGCGCTGGTTGATCCCGCGCGTGCGGATCGCGACGATCCCGCACTCCGGCCGCGAGCCCGACGGACGTGCGCCGGTCACCTCGGACTCGGCCCACAGCGTGTCGCCGGCGTGGACGGGCTTGGGCAGCTTGATGTCGCCCCAGCCGAGGTTGGCGACCGCGTTCTCGGACGTGTCGGCGACCGACAGCCCCACGACGATCGCCAGCGTCAGCGTCGACACGACCAGCGGCTTGCCGAACTCCGTCTCCTTGGCCAGCTCGGCGTTGAAGTGCATGGGGTTGGTGTTCATCGTCAACAACGTGAACCACGTGTTGTCGGTCTCGGTGACCGTCCGGCCGAGGCGGCCGCGGAACACCTGGCCGACCTCGAAGTCCTCGAAGAAGCGCCCGCGCCACTCGGCGGTCGGCGCGGCGGATGCGGGAAGAGCGTCAGCAGTCATGGGTCGTGAGGGGGTTGTGGGGATCGGAGAGCAGCTCCGCGCTGTGCTCGCCCAGGAACGGGCCGCGGCGCGGCGTTGGCGTATAGGTGGAGAAGCGCAGCGGCGAGCGGACCTGGCGGACCGTGCCGAGGACCGGGTGCTCGGCCTCCTGGAGCAGCTCGCGCGCGGCGACCTGCTCGTCGGCCAGCGCCTCGGCCACCGTGTTGATCCGCGCGCAGGGGACGCCGGCCGCGGTCAGCAGCGCCTCCCACTCGGCGACGGCGCGCGTCGCGAAGATCGCGTCGAGGATCTCCTCCAGCTCCTCGCGGTGCGCGTCGCGCGCCGCGAAGTCGGCGAAGCGCGGGTCGGCCGCGAGGTCCTCGCGGTCCAGCGCCCGGCAGAGCGCCCGCCACAGGCCCTGCTTCGGGCAGGCGACGACCATCCAGCCGTCGGCGGCCGGAAAGTTCTGGAACGGGACCATCGACTGGTGCGCCGACCGCGCGCGGCGGACCGGCTGCTTGCCGTGCGTCGCCGACCACGTCGCCATGTAGTTGAGCTGCGACAGCGCGGTTCGAAGAGCGACAGGTCGAGGTCGCAGCCGACGCCGTCGCGCCGCGCGGCGTGGATCCCGGCCAGCAGGCCGATCGCGGCGAGGTAGCCGCCGGAGAAGTCGACCAGCGACAGGCCCGAGCGCGCCGGCGGCGCGTCGGGCTCGCCGGTGATCGACTGCCACCCGGCCAGGCCCTGGACGGTGAAGTCGTAGCCGCCCTGCGCCGCGCGCGGGCCGGTCATGCCGAAGGCCGACAGCGAGCAGCAGACGATCCGCGGGTTGTGCGCCGCCAGCTGCGCGTAGGTCAGCCCGAGCCGCTGCGGCACGTCGCCGCGCAGGTTCGAGAAGACCGCGTCGGCCGACGCGACGAGGGCATGGAACGCGTCTCGGTCGTCCGCGTCGCGCAGGTCGAGCGCCACCGAGCGCTTGCCGCGGTTGAAGGACTCGAAGAACAGCGACGACTCACCCTCGGCGAACGGCGGGACGTAGCGCCCGACGTCCCCGCCGGCGGCCGGGTCCTCGACCTTGACGACGTCGGCGCCGAGGTCGGCCAGCTGCATCGTCGCCCACGGGCCGGCGCCGTACTGCTCGACGGCGACGATCCGGACGTCGGCCAGCGGGGCGGTCATGCCCGCGCCTCCGACGCCGACGATGCCGCCGACGACGCCAGCGTCTCCCGCGCCGCCCGCGCGGAGGCCGCGTCGACCATCGCGCCGTCGACCCGCGCCGCGGCGCCCGCGTCGAGCAGCGCGCGCGCCGCCGCGACCTCCGCGTCGGTCGGCGCGAACGCCCGCCGGCACGGCGCGACCTGCGCCGGGTGGATCAGGAGCTTGCCGTCGAAGCCGAGCGCGACCGCCCGCGCGCACGACGCGGCAAAGCCGTCCTCGTCGTCCAGCCGCGCGTAGGGCCCGTCGATCGCGACCAACCCATGGGCCTTGGCCGCGTTGACGACGCGCGCCTGGGCGTAGAGCCACTGGTCGGGCACCGCGGGCACGCCGATCGCCGGGGCGCGCTGACCCAGCGCCGCGGCGTAGTCGCCGGGCCCGAAGACCAGGGCCGCGACCCGATCCGGGGCCGCCGCCGCGATCGCGTCCACCGCGGCGACCGCGCGCGGCGACTCCACCAGCACGTCGATCGCGAGCCGCCCGCCGGCGGACCCCATCCGACGCTCCTCGTGGTCGAGCAGCGTCGCCACGAAGGCGACGTCCTCGGGGCCGGCGACCTTCGGAACCAGCACGGCGTCCGCCAGGCCGACGAGCCCGTAGACGTCGTCGAGCAGCTCCGCCGTCCCCAGGCCGTTGATCCGGACGGCGACGCGCGGCGCCGCCCACTCCAGCTCCGCCAGCGCGCGCCGGGCGATCGCCAGCGCCTCCGCCCCACGACGCTCGGGCGCCACCGCGTCCTCGAGGTCCAGGTACACGCAGTCGACCGCGGTCGACGCCGCGCGCCGGAGCTTCTTCTCGTCGTCCCCCGGGACGAACAGACCGCTGACCATGCTCACTGCAAACGTTTCCAATCGATCGGTGAAACACTCGACGGAGCGACGACGCGCGCGGCGACGCCCTTCCGCCCTACCGCGGCGCGGCCACGGACGCGCCGGACGCGTACGCGGTCGGCAGCGTCACGTCGCCCGGGCCGGCCTCGCCGTCGAGCAACGCCATCAACATGCGCGCGGCCTCGACGCCCGCGTCGCGCGGGACGCGGCGGACCATCGCGATCTGAGGGTCGTGGAACTCCGCGACCGCGACGTCGTCGCAGCCGACGAACGACAGGTCGGCCCCGACCCGCACGCCCGCCTCGCGCAACGCCCGCAGCGAGCCGTGCATCAGCACGTTGCCGCCCGCGATCAGCGCGGTCGGACGGTCCTCGGCGGCCAGCAGCTCCCGCGTCGCCTCGTAGCCGAACGGGATCGAGAAGTCGCCCTCGAGCACCGAGCAGTGCAGCCCCGAGCGCTTCCCGTACACGTCGACCACGCCGGCCTTGCGCTCGCGCGCCGGGCGGCGCGGGCCGCCGACGAGCATCGCGATGCGCTCGTGGCCGAGGTCGCGCAGCGCCTCGGCGGCCTCGCGCATCCCCGTGCGATGGTCGAACTTCACGCTCGGCAGCCTGGTCCCGCGCGGCGCGTCGCGGTCGATCAGGACCAGCGGCACGTCGACCTCGGCGATCGCCTTCTTGACCGCCGGGTGGCGCTCGTCGCCGTGCGCGAGCAGGATCGCGTCGACCCGGCGCCGCTGCAGCAGCGCGATGTTGGCGGCGTCCAGCTCCGGGTCGCCGCCCGCGTCGGTCAGCAGCAGCGAGTACCCGGCGCGCCGCAGCTCGCCCTCCGCGCCGATGACGGCGTCGGTCAGCACGGTGTTGCTGATGTTCGACGCGGCGAAGCCGATCGACATCGTGGTCTGCCGGCGCAGCCCCTGCGCGAGCATGTCGGGGTGGTAGCCCAGCTCCTCGACCACCGCCATCACCTTGTCGCGCATGTCGGTCGACACGTCGGGATGGCCCGACAGGACGCGCGACACCGACGAGATCGCGACCCCCGCCTGCTGGGCGACCTCGCGCATTCCGGGCCGACGACGGCGATCTTCTTGGAGGGCTCGCGGCATCAGTCGAGACGATACTAGGCGTGAACGTTCCCGGAAACCTTTGCACCGGTCGTTCGGTCAGGTGATCCCCAACCAATCCGGCGCGAGGTCACGGCCAATCTAACCGACCCTCTCGGACCGACCGCTGAGCGCGCTGCGATACGCCGCCGCGAGGATCTCCACCGTGCGGGCGCCGAGCTCGCCCGGCGCGCGGTTGACCGCGCCCTCGACGCCCAGCGCGAGGTCCAGGAGCGCGTGCGGCGGCCCGTCGCAGTCGTAGAGCCCGCCGGGCGGCCCGAGGTCGACCGTCTCCTCCCCGTCGTAGCGCCCCAGCCACGCGCGGCCGTTGGCGATGTCGAGCGAGAGCTGGCCCTCGCGGCCGACCACGTGGATCGTCAGCTCGTTCTCGACCACCCCGATCCCGTTGTGCGAGGACGTGCCCGACAGCGTGCCGATCGCCCCGCCGGCGAAGCGCAGGGCGATGGCGTCGTGAAGCTCGACCGGCGCGTCCAGCGGCGCGCTCATGAACGCGAAGACCTCCGATCCGCGCAGGCCCGTCAACCACAGCGCCGCGCCGAGCGCGTGCGACAGCTGGGCCTGGGCGTAGCCGCCGCCGCTGAGCGACGCGTCGGTCCACGTCGCCTGCTCGGGCAGCGCGTCGGTGGCCGCCTTCGGGTAGGCGCCGGAGTTCGACAGCAGCTCGCGCGTGAACGAGGACATGCGGATCGCGACGTGCTCGATCGCCCCCACGCCCCGATCCTCCATCAACCGCTTGGCCTCGCGCAGCAGCGGCCGGAAGTTCCAGCCGAACGACACCACCAGGTGGCGCTCCAGGCGGTCGGCGGTGGCGACCAGGTCCCACGCGTCGGCCGGGTCGATCGTCACGGGCTTCTCGACCAGCACGTGCGCGCCCGCCTCCAGCGCGGCCTTGGCGTGCTCGTGGTGCAGCGCGGTCGGCGACGCGACGACCGCGACGTCGATCCCGGCGGCCAGGACGTCCCGGTAGTCCTCGCTGACCACCGCGAACCCGAAGCGGTCGCGCAGGGCCGCCAGCAGCGCCGGGTCGCCGTGGCGCGCGGCGCCGACCGGCGTGACGTCCTTCGGGCGCTGCATGAGGTTGGGCAGGTGCGAGGCGACCGCCCACGAGCCGGCGCCCAGGACGCCGAGCCGCAGCGGCGTCACGACGCCCCTCCGCCGAAGTGGTACACCTCGCGCATCGCGGTGGACTCCGGCCCGTCCTCGCCGAAGGCCATCAGCGGGTCCATCAGCTCGCCCCAGCGGCGGTGCACGTCCGAGGACCACAACTTGGCCCACGCCTCGTCGTCGGCGACGTCGGACGCGACGACCAGGATCGGGTCGTCCTCGTAGATCGTGAACTCGCGGATGCCGGCAGCGACCATCTCGGCCTCCAGCTCCGGCCACACCGCGCCGTGGTGGCGGGCGTACTCGGGCAGCGCGCCCGGCTTGAGCTTCATGATGAACGCGCGGCGCATCAGATCCGGTACAGCTCCTCGGCGGTGCCCACGAAGAAGCGCCGCCGCTCGGCCTCGGTCAGGTCGGCCGTGATCGACGCATAGGCCTCGACCACGTCGCGGTAGCCCGAGTACAGGCGGTCGACGGGCCAGTTGGTGCCGAACAGGCAGCGCTCGATCCCGAACGCGTCGAAGCACCGATGCACCCACGGACGCAGCGAGTCGACCGTCCACTCCGGGTCGCCCATCCCCAGGCCCGAGACCTTGATGTAGGTGTTGGGCGCGCCCGCGAGCAGGTCGAGCGCGTCGGACCAGATCTCGAAGAAGCCGTCGGTGCGCTCCATCGGCACCGCCGCGTGCTCGAGGATGAACGTGACGTCGCCGAGGGCGTCGGCCGCGTCGCGCGCCTTGGCCATGTCGACGGCCTGCACGTCGATGTCGAGGACGAGCGAGCGCTCGGGCAGCAGCGCCGCGCCCCGCCGCCACGCGTCGTCGGCGAAGAAGTCGCCGTCGGGCCGCCGCCCGAAGTCGCGGATGCCGCGGAGGTTCGCATAGGCCATGTGTCGGTCCAGCTGCTCCGCCGCGTCGTCGGCCGCCAGGTCGACGTAGGCGACGATCCCGTTCGGCCAGCCGGTGCGGTCGGCCGCCGCCTGCAGGAACGCGGTCTCGGCGACCGGGTCCTCGGAGTCCAGCGCGGCCTGCACGTTGACGACCTTCGTCAGGCCCGTGAAGCGCGCCTCGGCCTTGAGGCCCTCGGGCTTCCAGGTCAGGTGCTTCATGTCGTCGATGTCGCCCAGCCGCGGGTGCACGAACTCCGGCTCCAGCCAGGAGAACCGCAGGTTGGGGTCCTTCTGGTCGATGAAGTGCACGTGCGTGTCGATGAACTCGATCATGCGCTCCCCCCTTTCAGTACATGAGCTGGCCGCCGCTCACGTTGAGCGTGGCGCCGGTGATGTAGGCCGCGTGGTCGGAGACCAGGAACAGGACGCTCGCGGCGACCTCGCGCGGCTGCGCCATGCGGCCGAGCGGGATCATCTTGACGAAGTCGGCGAGCTGCTCGTCGGTCTGGCCGCCGCGCATCATCGCGGTGTCGGCCGCGCCCGGCGCGACCGTGTTGACCGTGATGCCGTGCGGCGCCAGCGCCCGCGCCAGCCCGCGCGACATCGAGACCACGCCGCCCTTGGTCGCCGCGTAGACGACCGAGCCGCCGAAGCCGCCGCTCTGCCAGCCCTGCGAGGTGAAGTTGACGATCCGGCCGCCCTCCCCGCCCGCGATCAGCGCCTGGGCCACCGTCCGGTTCAGGAAGAACGTGGCCTTGAGGTTCGTGTCGACCTGGGCGTCCCAGTCGTCCTCGGTGATGTCGTCGATCGAGTCGCGCCGGCGCAGCACCGCGGCGGCGTGGACGAGCGCGTGCGGCCCGCCCAGCTCGTCGCGCGCCCGCTCCACCAGCGCGGCGTGCCAGGCAAGGTCCTTGAGATCGCCGGCGACCGCGACATGTCGACCCTCCGGCGCGCCCAGCTCGGCGAGCAGCGCGTCCAGCGGCTCTTGCGCGACGTCGACGGCGAGCACGCGCGCGCCCGCCTCGTGCAGCAGCGCGACGACCTCGCGCCCGATCCCGCCCGCCGCGCCGGTCACGATCACGACGCGGTCGGCCAGCCCGCTGACGATCGGCTCAGGCATCGAGTCGCAACCTCTCCACGACGTCCTCACGGACCTCGACGCCCAGCCCCGGGCCCCGCGGCTGGGGCATGAAGCCGCCCGAGTGCGCCAGCGGCTCGGTCACCAGCTCGAACTGCGCGACGTCGCGCAGCGGCTTGACCTCGAACTGCCGGCAGACCGGCGTCGACCACGAGATCGCCAGCGACGCGGCCGAGACGATCGCGGTCGACCACGCGTGCGCGTTGGCCTCGCGACGCGCGGCCTCCACCCGCGTCACCGCGTGGCGGAACGCCGTCAGCCCCTCGGCGCGGCCCGGGTCGAAGCCGAGCACGTCGCAGGTGCCGGACTCCAGCAGCCGCTGCACGCCTTCGAGGCCGAACTCCTTCTCGCCGTAGGCGATCTTCGTCTGCGTCTTGGCGCGCAGCTCGCGGTAGCCGTCGGGGTCGAAGTGGCCGAGCGGCTCCTCGACCCAGTCGACGGCGTGCTCCTCGAACGCGCGGATCCGCCGGACGGCCTCGGAGACGTTCCACTGGGTGTTGACGCCCAGGTCCACCATGAACGACTTGTCGGGGCCCATCGCCTCGCGCACGCGGCGGACGTACTCGACGTCGCGGTCGTGCTCGTAGCCCAGGCGCGCCTCGCCGCGCTTGCCGAAGCCGATCTTCATGCCGTGCAGCCCGGTCGCCGTCCACGCCGCCGCCTCCTCGGCGAGCGCGCCGAGGTCGGCCTTGGCCGCGTGGCCGGAGGCGATCGCCGGCAGCTCGTCCTTGACGGGACCGCCGAGCAGGTCGAGCACGCGCGTGTCGAGGAGCTTGCCCTTGAGGTCCCACATCGCGATGTCGATCCCGGCCAGCGCGATCGACGCGACGCCGCCGTTGCCGTACCACCACATGTGCTTGCGCAGGGCGCGCCAGGTGCCCTCGGTGTCGAGCGGATCGGCGCCGACGACGACCTCGCGCAGCCCGTCCACGAGCGCCACGACGGCGCGCGAGGCCTCCGGCCAGTAGGTCACCGACTCGCCCCAGCCGACGGCGCCGTCGTCGTGCACCAGCTTGATCAGCGTGACGTGCCGGATCCGCCCGTGGTCGTTGGGCTCCTCGTAGCCGATCGGGATCGCCTCGATCGACGCGACGCCGCTCACGCCGCCACCTCCGCCTCGCGACGCTGGGACGGCGGCGCGCTCACGCACGCCTCGCTGCCGGGGTCGAACAGGTACAGGCGCGCCCCGTCGACCCACAGCCGCGAGCGCCCGCCCTCGCGCGCCGGGCTCTGCGGCGCCAGGCGCGCGGTCACGCGCTCGGCGACCAGCCGGCCGGTCTCGTCCTCGCCGGTGTCCTCGTCGTCGACGCGCAGGACCGTCTCGGCGCCGAGCGAGAAGAACACGCAGATCTCCGAGCCCAGCGACTCCACCAGGTCGATCGTGGTGTCGAGCGCGAGCACCGGGCGGTCGGCGGGCTCGGGGTCGACCGCCGCGTCGTGGAGGTCCTCGGGCCGCACGCCGACGACGACGTCGCGCCCGGTCGGCGCGGCCGCGTCGAGCCGGCGCCGCTGCTCGTCGCTGAGCGCGACCGTCCCGAAGGGAAGCTCGAGCGCGTCGCCGGCGCGCGTGGCGCGCAGGAAGTTCATGGCCGGCGAGCCGATGAACCCGGCGACGAACATGTTGGCCGGGTTGTTGTAGACCTCGGATGGCGTGCCGACCTGCTGGAGCACGCCGCGGCGCATCACCGCCAGGCGGTCGCCCAGGGTCATCGCCTCGGTCTGGTCGTGGGTGACGAAGATCGTGGTCGTCTCCAGCCGCCGCTGCAGCAGCGAGATCCCGGTCCGCATCTGCACGCGCAGCTTCGCGTCGAGGTTGCTCAGCGGCTCGTCCATCAGGAACGCCCGCGGCCGCCGGACGATCGCGCGCCCCATCGCGACGCGCTGGCGCTGACCGCCCGACAGGGCGGCGGGCCGCCGGTCGAGGTACTCGGTGAGGTCGAGCAGCCGCGCGGCCTCGTCGACGCGCGCGGCGATCTCCTTCTTCTTGAGCTTGGCCACGCGCAGCGAGAACGCGATGTTCTCGCGGACGGTCAGGTGCGGGTACAACGCGTAGCTCTGGAAGACCATCGCGACGTCGCGCCGGGCGGGCTCGACGTCGTTGACGCGCACCCCGCCGATGTTCAGCGCCCCGTCGGTGATCGACTCCAGGCCGGCGACCATCCGCAAGGCGGTGGACTTGCCGCAGCCGGACGGGCCGACCAGGATCATGAACTCGCCGTCGGCGACCGTGAGGTCGAGGCCCTGGACCGCGACGTTGCCGGTCGGGTAGCGCTTGACGACGCCGTCGAACTGGATCTCCGCCATGTTCAGGCTCCTGCTCCTGCGATCGCTGCCGTTGTTGATGTGATGGCCTCGAAGCGACGCTGCACCGTCTCCCACCACGGGTCGAACACCAAGGCCTCGGTGATGATCTCGACATCGGCCTCGGCGTGCGCGGCGACGTCGATCGCCAGCTCCTGGCCGGACCACGTGACGCCGCCCGGCGTCGCGTAGCGGACCCAGGGCGAGCCGGGGCCGTTGCGCGAGCGCGTGCGCGGGACGGCGTCCAGCGGCGTCTCGATGCCGAGCATGCGCAGGCGCACGTCGAACAGCTCGCGCGGGTCGGGGTGGTAGAGCCACTGGCCGTCGCGCTTGAGCCGCACCACCAGGACGACGTGGTCGCCGCGCGCGACCTCCGGCAAGGTGATGGTCATGCTCGCGGCGCGCTCGCCGGCCGTCAGCGCGGCGCCCAGCGCCGCGACGTCGAGCGTCCGCGTCGGGCGGCCGAGCGGCGCCCGCGCCGTGCCGCCGGACCCCTCGCGGTCCAGCTCGACCACGCGCGTCTCGAACGGCGCGAGGTCGGCGGCGCCGTCGGCGCCGGGGACGGGATGCAGCTCGATGGCCCTGCCCTCCCCCAGCGCGGTGTCCTCCGGCACCGGCGCGTGCGCGAACGTCGGGTTGAACAGCGTGACGATCCGCCCCCGCGCGCCCTGCTGCAGGTAGCCGTAGGGCCGCGCGGTCCACGGGTCGGCGCCGACGCGGCGCGTCGCGCTGAGGTCGAGGTCGCGCTCCTGTGCCCAGGCCAGGACGTCGCCCAGGAACGCGCGATCGCCCGCGTCGAGCAGCTTCAGGTCGCCCCACAGCTGGAGCAGGCGCGAGCCGCGCGCGGCGTCGAGCAGGAACGCGTCGCGCCACTCCTCGCGGCCGAGGCGGTTGGCCCAGGCGACGTCGCCGACCCAGATCCCGAGGCTGTCCTGGCCCTCCAGCGGCAGCAGGTCGCGGGCGTGCTCGATCGACTGGTCGACGTTGAGGCTGATCGACTGGCGCGCCGACCACGCGGGCGCGCTGGCCGGCGACGCGGCCTCCAGCTTGATGCCCTTGTCGAACGTCAGGTCGCCGAAGCGCAGCCAGAACGGCGAGCGGAAGCCCCAGTACCAGATGACCCACAGGTCGGGGTTCGCGTCGCGCGCCCGCCGGGCGACGTCGATCAAGGCCTTCATCATCGGCTCGACCGAGTAGATGCCGGGGAGGTGGTCGTGCCCCGAGGCGGTGCAGTGCAGCGTGACGCAGTCGAGCTTGAGGAGCGACAACGACAGCTCCTCGGCGTGCCGCGGGATCGCCTCCAGCGCGGAGGTCCGGTACGGCTCGGCGGCCATGCAGTAGCGCGGCTCGTGCAGGAACAGCGAGGCGAACTCCTCGTTCCACGAGAACTTGCCGCCCGCCTCGTGCACGAGCGCCGCGGGCGCGGGCGCGACGCCGCCGGCCAGCGCGGCCTCCATGCCCGGCGCCTCGGCGGCGGTCCAGAGGCCGCGGGTCGTCGCCCACCACAGCCCGGCGCGCAGGCCGTGGCCCTCGATCGCGCGCGCCAGCGCGGGGCCGCCGCTGGGGAACGTCTCCCGGAAGGACGACAGGTCGGTCCGCGACCACCAGTCGTCGATGATCCACGTGTCGAAGCGGGCGCCCGCGTCGCGCAGGGCGTCGCCGTCGTCGAGGTTCTCGTGCGCGAGGTCCTCGGTCAGCTCCGGCAGCGGGTCGGCGAGGTTCGTGAAGTCGTACCAGCCCAGCGCGGAGTAGGCCGCGTGCGTCTCGCCGGGACCGCGGGTGGAGTAGGAGCGGACGAGGTCCAGGAAGCCGGTGCCGATCGCCGCCGGCTCCGAGGTGTAGGCCCCGCCGGGCGCGAGCCGCGCGCCGGGCAGCTGCCACAGCTCGACGCCCACGCCGTCGGTCCCCATGTTCACGCCGGCCGGATGCTCGATCGCGGCGAACAGGCCGTCCGGGCGCAGGACCGGGACGCCGCGCCCGCCGCGGGTCAGCGCCCCGTCGCAGGCCAGCGCCTCGACGCGCACCTCCAGCAGCGTGACCGGCTCCGCGCCGGCGTTGGCCACCGTCGCCTGCTTGCGCAGCACGCCGGTCTCGGCGTCCGCCCACCAGCGCAGCGAGACGTCGAGGCCGGGGGCGTTCCCGCTGCGGAGGAGGGCACGCAGGTCGTGGCCCCCGGCCTCGCTCTCCCGCACCCGCTCGACGGTGAAGTCGTCGACGACCACCCGCGGGTCGCCGACCGCGATCACCTGGTCGAGCAGGAGGCCTTGGAAGAGGTAGTGCTCGGACTCGACGCGCTGTCCGGCGGTCAACGGCCGGCGCAGGTCCGCGACGCGGACCGCGAGCACGTTGTCGCCGCCGAAGCGCGCGGCGCCGTAGTTGGGGTCCTCGCTCGTGAGCGTGAAGCGCGGCGCGTCGCGCCAGCGGCCCTGGGCGTCGGCCTGCGCCGCGTCGCGCGCGTGCAGCTCGGACCCGTTCAGGTACACCGTGTAGGAGCGCCAGTCCTCGTCGTCGCGGCCGCCGAGCAGGAACGTCAGCTCCTCGCCGTCCAGCTCGGCGGGCAGCGCGAAGCGGTGGCGCAGCCAGACCGCGCCCGCGTGCTCGGCGTCGTGGACGACGTGCAGGTGCGGCGCGCGCCGCCAGGCGGCGTCGTCGAACGCCGGGCCGGAGCAGTCCTCGTCGGTGGACGCGTAGCGCCACGCGTCCACGTCGTGGCGCCAGCGCGAGCGGTCCAGCACGAGGGCGACCTCGCTCGCGCCGGAGAGCCCGGCGCCGAGGCCCTCGACGGCGAGCGTGGCCGCGGCGGCGCCGGGCTCGAGGCTGAGCACCCGCGTCCCCGCGGGGCCGCCGACGCGATGCGTCGGCGGCCGCTGCGGCCCGGCCCCCAGGATGGACGGCGCCGCCATCGGCGCCTACGCGCGACGGCGGGCGCGCTGCACCGCCGTGTCGACCTTGGCCAGCTCGGACTGCGCGTCGGCGCCCTTGACGCACACGTTGGCGATCGCGTCCTGCAGCGCGGTGCGGGTCTCCGTGAACTGGAACTGCCGCGGCTCGGCGACGCCGGCCAGCGAGTTCATGAAGTCGTACTGCTCCTGGAACTCGGGGGTGACCAGCGGGTTGGCGACGTCCTTGCGCACGGGCGTGAACGTCTGGGCGCCGACCTTCTGGCCCTCCTCGCCGCACCAGTAGCGCGCGAAGCGGTACGCGGCCTCGGCCTTGTCCTTGGACAGGCCGGAGCGGACGCCCACGGTCAGGTTGTCGGTCTTCCACGGCAGCGCGCCGCCGGGGCCGGAGTCGACCGGGGCGCCGGTCTTGGCCGAGCCGAGCTTGCCGCTGTCGGGCACGCCGGTGATCTGCGGGAAGAGGAACACGCCGAAGTTCTTGAGGTCCTTGGGCTTGAACAGGTTCAGGCCCCAGGTGCCGTTGGAGGTCATCGCGGACTTGCCGCCGGTGAACGTGCCGTAGGCCTCCGGGAACGCGGTCGTCGCGAACGGCGCCTTGTTCCAGATGCCGTCGGAGAGCGACTGCTTCATGAACTTCAGGGCGTTGACGATCGCCTCGTCGGTGAACTTCGTCTTGCCGCGCTCGGCGGCGTCGACCACGCCCGGCTTGTACTGCGAGGCGAAGGCGATCAGCCAGTCGGTGTTCGGCCACTGGTCCTTGGCGCCCCACGCCATCGGGATCGTGCCCTTCCCGCGCAGCGCCGCCGAGATCGTCTTGAGGTCCTCGTAGGACTTGGGCACCTCGACGCCGGCCTTCTCGAACAGCTTCTTGTTGTACCAGACGAACCCGCCGACGCTGGCCTGCTGGGGCAGCGCGTAGAGCGTCTTGCCGTCCTGCGTCGACTGGCGGATCTCGGTGACCGAGCCATCGGCGAACTCCGACTCCCAGCTCGCGCCCCAGTCGGCCTTGACGCGCTCCTCGATCGGGCTCAGGAACTTCGCGTACTGGCGCAGCATCGAGCCGGTCTCCAGGTGCAGCACCTCGCCGGCGGTGCCGTTCGGGATGCCGGTCCGCAGGGCCGTGACGTAGTCCGGGTACGGGTACTGCTTGACCTTGAGCTTGACCATCGGCTCGGCCTTCTCGAAGGCGGCGACGAACGTCTTGGCGCCGGCGTCGGGGGCCGGCCAGGCCCACGTCCAGAGCGTGATGTCGACGGTCTTGTTGAGGTTGACCTTGGCGGGCCCGGCGGCCTTCTTGGCGCCGCTCGCCGTGCTCTTGGAATCGTTTCCGCCACAGGCCGCCAAGAACGAGCCGACCACCGCCGTGCCCGCTGCCGCGCTCCCGCGCGCCAGGACCTGCCGGCGCGAGTACCCGCCGCCCTTCGAGATGTTGACCACGACCTCTCCTGTTCCTCTACAAGTTGCGTGCGAACGACTAGCGGTTGACCGAGCCACCGGTCAGGCCACGGATCAGCCACCGCTGGGACACCACGAAGGCGATCACGACCGGCAGCATCACCAGCGTCATCACCGCGAACTGCTTCTCCTGCTGGGTGCTGAACTGACCCGTGAACGACACGAACGCGAGCTGGACCGTCTGCTTCGTGTCGTCGGTCATGAACAGCAGGGCCATCAAGTACTCGTTCCAGGACGTGACCGCCTGGAGGATCGCGACGGTCGCGATCGTGGGCAGCGCGAGCGGCATCGCGACGCGCGCGTAGGTGCGCAGCGTCGGCGAGCCGTCGACGCGCGCCGCGTCGAAGATCTCGGACGGGATCGCCGTGAACGCGTTGCGGAAGAGCAACAGGCCCACCGGCAGGCCGAGCGCCGTGTACGGCCCGATCAACCCCAGGTAGTTGTTGAGCAGCCCGAGGTCCTTGATCTCCGAGTACAGCGGCACGATCACCGCCGCCGGCGCGAGCATCAGCCCGGTCAGGATGACGAACTGCGCGAGCTGCGACCCCGGGAACGGGTGGCGCACGAGGCCGTAGGCGGCCAGCGACGACACCACGATCACCAGCGCGGTCGACAGCGCGGTCACGATCAGGCTGTTGAGGAACAGCCGCGGCAGGCCGGTGCTCTTCAGCACGTCGGTGAAGTTGGCGAGCGTCAGCCCCTTCGGCGCCAGCGTGAACGCCCCCGAGGCCGGGTGCAGCGCGCCGAGGACGACGATCGCCAGCGGGATCAGCCAGGCGATCGCGGCGACCGCGAGCGCCGCCTGGACCGGCGTGTCGCGCAGCCGTGCGGTCATCCGTTCACCCGCTTCTGGGACCGGCGCAGCCCGACCAGGATCAGCGCCGAGAGGATCGCGGTGCCGACGAGCAGGAGCGAGGCGATCGCCGCGGCGTAGCCGGGGCGCGCGTTCTCGAAGGCCTGCTTGAACACCAGGATGGACATCAGGTCGGTGGAGTCGGCGGGACCGCCGCGGGTGAGGATCCAGATCACCTCGAACTCGCGCAGCGCGCCGATCAGCCCGAGCAGGCTCAGCAGCCAGGTCATCGGCGCGAGCATCGGGAGCGTCACGCGCTTGGTCTGCTGCCACCAGGACGCGCCGTCGACGCGGGCCGCCTCGTAGAGCTGCGTCGGGATGCCCTGCAGCGCGGCGAGGTAGAAGATCATCGAGAAGCCGGCGTAGCGCCACACGCTCAGGACCATCGAGGCCCACAGCGCGTGGCCGGGCTCGTTCAGCCACTGCTGGCCGCCGGAGCCGAACCAGCCCAGGACCCAGTTGAGCACGCCCAGCTCCGGGTTGTAGATCCACGTCCACGCGAAGACGACGACGACCGACGACATCACCGCCGGCAGGAAGAAGATCGCCCGGAACGCGTTGCGGAAGCGGATGTCGCGGTCCAGCGCCAGGGCGAGGACGAGACCGACCGCCATCTGGGCCGGGACCGTGGCCAGCGCCCAGTAGATGGTGTGCTTGACGGAGTCGGTGAAGACCGAGTCGTGGAACAGCTCGCGGTAGTTGTCGAGGCCGATCCACAGCTTGCTGTTGATCCCGTCCCAGTCGATGAACGACAGGTGGACGGTCTCGACGATCGGGTACGCGACGAACAGGCCGAACAGCACCAGCGCCGGCGTGACGAAGGCCAGGCCGACGAGGTTGCGCTTGAGCGCCGCGACCAGCGCGGAGCCCCGGCGACCGGTGGGCATGGCGGAGGCGGCGGCCGTCTCCGGCGACCGCGGAAGGGACAGTAGATCTGACATACGACGCCCGCTCCTGGAAACGTTCCTAGAAACGGTTTCGCGACTCTAACCAGCGATGACCGTCGGCGTCAAGCAGAAGCTGGTGGAAGACGCGAAATCCTGGGCCTGGGCCCCCAGGAGGAAGAGCTGCCCGGTGGGCCCGCCGGGGTCGTCGACCAGCCGCGCGACGAAGCGCCCAGCGGCCGCCGGATCGTCGCCGCCCGTGTCGCCGACCGCGCGCGCCCACGCGGCGTAGCCATCGGCCGCCACCCCACCCCCGTCGGGCATCCGGGTCACTCCGGACGTCGATGTGACGTCGGGAGTGACCCGGATCCCCGAGGGCGGCTCGGCGGCGGCGCGAATCTCCTCCCACATGCGCGACTTCAGGTCGCCGGGATGGATGGCGTTGGCGGTCACGCCGGTGCCGGCCAGCTCCAGCGCGAGGACGGACGTCCAGGCGTTGAGCGCGACCTTGGAGGTCGCGTAGGCGCTGTTGAGCGCCGTGGGGACGGAGAGCGCAGCCAGGGACGACACGTTGATCACGCGCCCATGCCGCCGGTGGACCATGTCGGGCACGAGCGCGCGGGCAAAACGATACGGGGCGAGCGCATTGACTTGAAGGGTCTGCGCCCACGCCTCCGGATCGGCCTCGGCCAACGGCGCGAGCGGGCCGAAGATCCCGGCGGCGTTGACCAGGACGTCGATCGGCCCGACGGCCGCCCGCGCGGCCTCGACGGCGGCGAGCGGCGCCGCCGGGTCGCGCAGGTCGGCGACGACGGTGGCGACGAGGGCGGTGGAGGAGGCGGCGTCCGTCGCGCCACCGTCCGTCGCCGCGCCGCGCGCCGCCCCGTCCCCTCCGCCCCGCGCCGCCCCGTCCCCTCCGCCCCGCGCCGCGCGGCACGCGGCGGCCACCGCGTCCAGGCGCGTCGCGTCGCGGCCGACCAGCGCCAGGGGCCGGCCGGTGGCGGCGAGGGCCAAGGCGATGGCCTTGCCGACGTCGCCGGTCGCGCCCACGACGAGCGCCGCTCCCATCCCGTTTCCCACGAACCTCTCCCCACGCTGGAATCGTTTCTAGGTAGGGTACCGGCGTGAACTTCGCCGCGCAGGTCTTCCGTCGCCATCGCCCCCACGAGCCGGCCCTGCTGGCCATCGACCGCGAGGGCGCCCGCCGCACGGTGACGTTCGGCGAGGTCGAGGAGCGCTCGGCGCGGATCGCCGGCCGGCTGGAGGAGCTCGGCGTCGGCAAGGGCGACATCGTCATGACCGTCATGGGCTCCAGCCCGGACTGGGTCGCGGGCGTGATGGCGGCGTTCCGGATCGGCGCGGTCGCGCTGCCGTGCGTGACGCAGTCGCGCGCCTCCGACCTCGCGCTGCGGGCGTCGGTGGTCGATCCGGCCGCGGTCCTGACGACCCCGGAGCACGCGGGCCAGGTCGAGGACGCCGCGCTGTCCTGCCCGACGCTCGTCCTCCCCGACGCGTCGCTGGACGCCGCGCCGCGCGCCGGCTACGCCGAGGTCGCCGACGACGATCCGGCGTTCCTGATCTTCACCTCGGGCACCTCGGGCGCGCCCAAGGCCGTCGTGCACGGCGCGCGCTACCTCTTCGGCCAGGCGCTCCAGGCCGAGCACTGGCTCGACGTGCGCCCCGGCGACCTCGTCTGGTGCACCGCGGCCGCCGGCTGGTCGAAGTCGGCGCGCAACTCGTTCATCGCCGCCTGGCTGCGCGGCGCGACCGCGGTCGTCCACGACGCGCGCTTCGACCCCCAGCAGCGCGTCGACCTGATCCAGGACCTCGGCGTGAACGTGTTGTGCATGGCCCCGACCGAGTACCGCATGGTGTTGCGCCGCGCCGAGGTCTCGGCGCTGCCCCGGCTGCGCTCGTCGGTCGCCGCCGGCGAGGCGCTGGAGGCCACGACCGTCGACGCCTGGCACGCCGCCTCCGGCACGTGGCTCCGCGACGGCTTCGGCCAGACCGAGACCGGCGCGATCACCACCAACCGGCCCGGCGAGGCACCGCGCCCCGGCTCGATGGGCCGCCCGCTGCCCGGCCTGCGCACGTTCATCGACGACGGCCAGCTGCACCTCGACCCGACCACGTCCCCCACGTTCTTCCTCGGCTACCAGGGCCACGACGCCCCGGCCGGTCCGTGGGCCACGGGCGATCTCGTCGACGAGGACGAGGACGGCTACCTCTGGTTCCGCGGCCGCGCCGACGACATCATCTTGAGCGCGGGCTACCGGATCGGCCCGACCGAGGTCGAGGCCGCGCTGGCGGCGCACCCCGCGGTCGCCGACGTCGGCGTCGTCGGCGCGCCCGACCCCGAGCGCGGCCAGGTCGTCCGCGCCGTGATCGTCCTCGCCGACGACACCGCGCCGTCGGACGCGCTGATCCGCGACCTCCAGGACCACGTCAAGGAGCGCACCGCGCCCTACAAGTACCCGCGGCTGGTCGACTTCGTCGGCGAGCTGCCGCGCACGCCGAGCGGCAAGCTGCGCCGCGCCGCGCTCCGGGGCTGAGGCCCCGGGGCGGGCGTGCGTGTCGCCTCGTGGTGATCTATGCACCACGAGACGACACGCACAACGGTTCGCGTGCGAACCGTCCGGGCCCTAGACGAGGATCGTCAGCGGGTCGGCCAGCAGCTCGCCGACCGTCGCCAGGAACTTCGCGCTGTCGGCGCCGTAGAGGATCCGGTGGTCGGCGACGAGCGTCAGCGTCGCCACGGGGCGCACGACGACCGCGCCGTCGACCGCCCACGGCCGGTCGGAGACCGCGCCGACGCAGAGGATCCCCGCCTGCGGCGCGTTGACGATCCCGCCGAAGGCGCTCGCCCCGAACATCCCCAGGTTGCTGACCGTGAACGTCCCGCCCGCCAGCTCCGGCGGCGTGACCGTGCCGGCCCGGACCTTCTCGGCCAGCCGCCGCGTCTCGGCGGCGATCGTGCCGAGCGTCGCCCGGTCGGCGTCGAACAGCGTCGGGACGACGAGCCCGTCGTCGGTCGCGACCGCGACCCCGACGTTCACGCGCTCCCACAGCTCGAAGGCGCCGTCGCGGTAGGACCCGTTGACGCGCGGATGGCGCCGCAGGGCGCGGGCGGTCGCGGCCACGATGATGTCGTTGATCGACGGCGGCCGCTCCATCGACGCCTTCAACCGCGTCCGCAGCTCGAGGACCGCGGCCATGTCGACGTCCAGCGACGTCCAGAAGTCCGGGATCGTCGCCTTGGCCTCCGCCATGCGGCGTGCGACCGTCGTCTGGATGCGGCTGAGCGCGACGGCCTCGACCGCGCCGCGCGCGCCGGTGGCGTCGGCGGCCGGCGACGCGGCGGGCGCGGCGACCGGCTCGGGCGCGGGCCGCTCGCTTGCCGTGCGGACGTCGGCCTTCAGGATGCGGCCGTTGCGGCCCGTCCCGACGACCGTCGCGATGTCGATGCCGAGCGCCTCGGCCAGGCGCCGGGCCAGCGGCGAGGCGGGACCGGCGTTGCCCTTCTCATGGCCATTGCCCACCGCGGGCGCCGGCGGAGCGGCGGCGGGAGCCGCGGCCACCGCGGCGGCCACCGCGGCCGAGGCGGGCACCGCGGTCGCGGCGGCGGCGGCGACCGGCTCGGCCGCGCCGCGCTCGCCCACGTGGGCGATCACCGCGCCGACCGGCACCGTCGACCCCTCGGGCACGACGATCGACAGCACGCCCGCGTCGGAGGCCTCGAACTCCATCGTCGCCTTGTCGGTCTCGATCTCCACGACCGGCTCGTTGCGCGCCACCTCGTCGCCGTCGGCCTTCAGCCAGCGGACGATCACGCCCTCCTCCATCGAGTCGGAGAGGCGGGGCATCGTGATCTCAGGCATCGTCGGCCTCCAGGGGGTGGACGGCCAGGGCGTCCACCGCGATCGTGGCGTACTTGTAGGTCGGCAGCGAGGTCAGCGCCTCGTGCAGCGCGGTCGCGTCGGGCGCACGCCAGATCGCGACGTTGCGCAGGCCGCCGGGCAGCCGCCAGATCCGCTGGATCGTGCCGGCGCCGCGCAGCTCGCGGCCGCGCACGCGCTCGGCGTCGATCAAGGCCTGCAACTCGTCGTCGGGCAGCGTCGGCGGCAGCGCGACGTCGATCCGCACCAGGTAGTCGTGCATCAGTAGGCGACGGTGGCGCGGACGGCCTCGACGATCGTCCGCACGGTCGGCATCCACGCGGTCTCGAGGTTCTCCGCGTAGGGCACCGGCGTGTCGTCGGCGGCGTGCAGCCGCGGCGGCGCGTCGAGGTACTCGAAGTTCTCCTGGACCACGCGCGAGATCACCGACGCGCCCCACGACCCGTCCGGCGACGCCTCCTGCAGCACGATCAGCCGGCCGGTCCGCTGGACCGAGTCGATGACCGTGGCGTGGTCGAACGGCGCGATCGTGCGCGGGTCGATGACCTCGACCGAGATGCCCTCGTCGGCCAGCGCCTCGGCGGCCCGCTCGGCCTTGAAGCGCATCGCCTGCGTGCCGACGAGCGTGACGTCGGTGCCCGCGCGCACGACGTCGGCGACGCCGAGCGGCACGATCGCCGGCCGCTCCGGGAACGGCCCCTTGTGGTTGAACAGGTGCTTGTGCTCGAAGAACAGCACCGGGTCGGGATCCTGGATCGACGCGCGGAGCAACCCGTAGGCGTCGGCCGGCGTCGCGGGCGTGACGAGCTTCAGGCCCGGCACGTTGAGGAACCAGTTCTCGGCGTTCTGCGAGTGCTGGGCGCCGAAGCCCGCGCCGACGCCGCCGCCCAGGCGGAGCGTCACCGGCAGCGTGACCTGGCCGCCCGTCATGTAGCGGTACTTGGCCAGCTCGTTGGCGATGCCGTCGAAGCAGACGCCCGCGAAGTCGGCGAACATGATCTCGCCGACCGGGCGCAGGCCCTTGACGGCGGCGCCGATCGCCGCGCCGACGATCGCCTGCTCGGAGATCGGCGTGTCCATGACGCGGCCCGCGCCGAAGCGCTCGTAGAGGCCGTCGGTCATCTTGAACGGGCCGCCGGCCGCGCCGACGTCCTCGCCGAGGAGGAAGACCGACGGGTCCGCCTCCAGCTCGTCGCCCAGCGCGCGGATGATCGCCTGGCGGTAGGTGGCCGTCGTGGTGGCGGCCTCAGGGGTGATGGTGCTCATGCGAAGACGTGGTGCAAGCGGGTCGACAGGTCGGGGTCGGGCCAGCTCTTGGCGGTGTCCAGGGCGGCGACGACGCGCTGCTCGGCGTCGTCCTTCAAGGCATCCAACTGGCCTTGCTCGACGCCCGCCTCGGCGAGCTTGGCCTCCAGCAGGACGATCGGGTCGCGCTTGAGCCACTCCTCCAGCTCGCCCTCCGGCCGGTACTTGGCCGGGTCCGTGCGCGAGTGGCCCTTGTGGCGGTAGGTCTTGGCCTCGATCAGCGTCGGGCCCTCCCCCGCGCGGCCGCGACGGACCGCCTCGCGCGTGGCCTCGAAGACGACGTCGACGTCGTTGCCGTCGATGATGGCCTTCGCCATGTTGTAGGAGTCTGCGCGGTCGGCCAGGTCGGTGATCGGCGTGGTGTTGGCCAGCGGCGAGTACTCGCCGTAGAGGTTGTTCTCGCAGAAGAAGACGACCGGCAGCTTGAAGACCGACGCCATGTTCAACGCCTCGTGGAACGCGCCGATGTTCGTGGCGCCGTCGCCGAAGTAGCACAGCGACACGCGGTCGCTGTCGGTATAGCGCTCGCCGAGCGCGAGGCCGACGGCGATCGGCAGGTGGGCGCCGATGATCGCGAACGAGCCGTAGGCGCCGACCGAGACGTCGGTCAGGTGCATCGACCCGCCCTTGCCGCCGCAGAGGCCGTTGGCCTTGCCCATGATCTCGCCGAACGTGCGGTCCAGCGGCGCGCCCTTGGCGAGCACGGCGCCGTGGCCGCGGTAGGTGCAGGTCATGGTGTCGCCGGGCTCCAGGGCGGCGCAGCCGCCGACGGCGGTCGCCTCCTGGCCCTGGCAGAGGTGCGTCGAGCCGCGGACCGACCCGTCGGTGAAGAGGCGTTGGCACTCCTCTTCGAAGAAGCGGATCTCGTGCATGCGCACGAGCCACTCCAGCTTGGTCTCGACCGGGACCTGACCCTCGGTGGGCGCGTGGGTCGCGCTCATCGTCTCTCCTGACTGGCTGCTGCTGGACACGGCTGGAAACGTTTTCTATCGCACCGGCGCGGTCGCCGTCAATCGCTGGGAGACGAACGTGCCGACGCGCGCGACGTCGGCACGCGCCGCGTCGAGCGTCGCGACCTGGAGGTGCCACACGTGCGTGAGCCCGGCCCGCGTGACGAGCCGCGCGTCGGGCGCCGCGGCGGCGATCGCGCGGGCGTCGTCGCGCAGCGCCTCGGTCTCGGAGGCGAACACCAACAACGGCGGCAGGCCATGGAGGTCGGCCCGCGCGGGCGAGATGTAGGGGTCGGCGACGAGGTCGCCCGACGTGTAGAGCCCGACGATCCGCGCGAACGTGTCGCGGTCGATCACGGGGTCGTCGGTCTCCGGCGCCGTCCACGACGGGTTGGTCAGCGTGAGGTCGGCGAACGGGCACAGCAGGACCGCGCCCGCCGGCAGCGCGTGCCCGGTGTCGCGGTGCAGGAGCATCGCGGCCAGCGCGAGCCCCGCGCCCGCCGAGTCGCCGCCGAGGACCACGGCCTCCGGCCCGCCCCGCTCCGCCGCCAGCGCGTCGAGCGCCGCCGACACGTCGTCCAGGCCGGCCGGGAACGGATGCTCGGGCGCCAGGCGGTAGCTCGCCAGCACGACCTCCACCCCGGCCGCCGCGGCGAGGTGCGACGCGAAGCCCACGTTGGCGTCGACGCTCCCGGCGACGTACGCCCCGCCGTGGATCCACAGCAGGGCGCCGGCGCCAGCGCGATGGCGGACGGCGGAGGCCCGAGCCTCCGCCGTGACCGCCAGCGCCCGCCGGCCCGCGAGCGTGCGCTCGCGCGCCCGCGTCCCGGGCGCGGGAGGCACCGCGCGCAACAGCGCCTCCGTCGCCCGGCGGTTGGCCGCGATGTCGAAGGCGGCCGTCACCCCGCCGTCTCGAAGGCGTCGAGGTCGACGTAGTAGTCGGACGCCGACGCGTTCTTGGTGTGGTCGATCGTGACCCGGATCGTGTGCGACCCGGGCGACAGGCCCGTGCGCTTGAACAGCTCCTGGCGCGGCTGCACGGACGCGGCGTAGGCGTCGACGGTCACGGGCGTGCCGCCGTCGATCGACACGTCGGCCTTGCCGTGGTCGGGGCTCAGCCCGCCGAGCACGCGCACGGCCGTCCCCGTGAACGTCCACTGCGCGTAGTCGCCGGCGACGTTGCTGTAGTGGGCGTCGCCGTTGACGTAGTCGGTCGGGGTCGTGGTCGTCTGCCACCCCGAGGTGTAGGTGATGCCCGACGCCATGTCGTTGGTCGTCGTCCACCCCGTGTCGACGTCGATCGCGTCGAGGTCGACGTAGGTGTTGCTCGACGACGCCGACTTCGTCCCGTCCACCGTGATCCGGATCGTGTGCGACCCCGGCGTCAGCCCGGAGCGCCGGAACAGCTCCTGCTGGGCCAGCGCCACGTTGGCGTAGGTCTCGATCCCGGAGGCGACGGTCGTCCCGTCGATCGACACGCTCATCCGCCCGTGGTCGAGGCCCTTGCCGCCGATCACGCGGACGCCGGTGCCGGTGAACGCGTACTGCGCGTAGGCGCCCGTGCTGTTGGTGTAGTGCGCGTTGCCGTTGCGGTACGCGGAGACCGTCGTCGAGTACGACCACGCCGGGTTGTAGGTGATCGCCCCGCCGTTGTCGTCGGCCGAGGAGATCACCGGGTCCGGGTCCGGGTTCGCCAGCTCGACGGTGGTCGTCCCCGCACTCGTGATCGCCTTGTGGACCGTGCCGTCGGCGTCGGCGCTCACGGTGGCGGCCGACGACCCCGTCTTGACCACATAGCCGCCGCGCGACGGCGTCTGGTTGAGGAAGCGCACGTCGACCGACGCGCCGCTGGGCATCGACGGGATCGTGACCGTGAACTTGTCGAGCCCGTTGTAGGCCACGGTCACGGCCTGGCCGCGCCAGGTGTAGTTGACCGTCGAGCCGACCAGGTCGCTCCAGATGAACGGCGCGATCACGAGCTTCTGGTCTCCCGGCTGGAAGCCGAAGATGTCGTGGTACAGCCCGGCGCCCATGTTGCCGATCGACGGGAAGTCCGTGTCGGCCCCCAGCTGCGCGGCCGAGCGCGAGAAGTTCGACGACCCGTACCAGTTGGACATCGCCTTGCCGAGCCACTTCTCCGTGAAGTACTTGGCGTTGGCGCGGTCGTCGGCCGCCGGGAACGCGGCGTAGCCGTCGCCGACCCCCTGGCCGTACATGCCGCCGTCGGTGCCCAGGTGCGTGTAGTCCGAGAACGCGCCGGAGCCGTCGAGGTCGAAGACGTTGTTGACCAGGAAGTCGGTCCCCGTCGAGCGCAGCGACTGGATGTAGGCCGCGGCCATGTCGCGACGCCGCTGCGCGGAGAGCAGGTCGCTCTTCAGCGCCGCGCCGATCACCGGCAGGTACGCGGGCTGCCCGGGCTGCGCGCTGAACCGCGGCGCGTTGGCGGCCCCCGACCACGTCCCGCCGCTGCCCGCGTCCAGGTTGTAGTTGGTCTTCAGCGTGTTGGCCAGGCCGTTGTAGTACGCCGCCTTGGTCGTGTCGGAGAAGACCGTGCCCTCGACCGTCGCCCAGCGCCGCAGCGCGTCGTAGTACATGGCCGACGTGTAGGCGTTGGGCTGCCCGATCACGCCGGTCCCGATCTCACCGGTCCACCACGCCGCCTCCCAGTACTCGTTGGAGTGCAGGCCGGGGTTGTGCGCGGCGTAGCTGACCGGGATCAGGTTGGTGGACGACGAGGCGTAGGCCGACTGCTCGTAGTCCAAGGCCTTCTCGACCGAGGTCCGGAACCCGCCCAGCCACGACGTCGAGCCGTTCATGTAGTACGTGCCGAGCACCGCGAGCGCGTAGCCGGTCTGCGAGTCGGGCAGGTTGCGCCCCCAGCTCGTCGCCTGGTTGACGGTCGTCACGCCCGTGTAGAGGTGGCCGGAGGAGTCCTGCAGGGAGTCGCGCTGGTCCTTCAACCCGCCCTCCATCGCCCCGATCGCGCCGGCCTTGTCCTGCTGGAAGCCGTCGACGAGCTGGGCGATCCAGTGCTCCTCGGAGGGCACCAGCTCCGAGCGCCAGTTCGGGCCCTCGTAGTACCCCAGCTGCGCCTTGTCGGTGATCGTGAAGCGCCCGAGGTCGTTGATCGACTTGGACAGGTTGGCCACCGAGCCCAGGCCGGTCAGCGTGCCGAGGTCGTAGTAGGAGGAGTACGAGGCGGGCGCGAGCGTCAGCTGCGTCCAGACCGTCGTGCCGCTGGTGACGCTCACCGGCGCGTAGAGGTCCTCGCCGCGCGTGCTGGTGTGCGACCAGTAGCCGGTCGGCGCGGGCGTGCTCGCGCTCGTGTCGTAGTTCGGCGGGTCCGCCGGCGCCGAGCCGTCGGGCATCGTCGGCGTCAAGGCGTAGGACTGCCCGGCGTTGGCCGTGTAGAGGTTCATCCGCAGCATCCCGCCGGTCCCGGAGTCGGGCAGCCGCTGGGCGACGGTCGTCGCGCCGCGCGCCGTCGCGCCCGCGCTCGAGGTCCCGGTGACCTTCAGGGCGTAGGCGCCGCTCTCGTTGAGCACCGAGAACGACTGCTGCTCCTTGGACACGCGCATCGACGTCCGGTGGGGCGACGTCGAGCCGATCCAGTAGTCGCCGAAGCCGCCGCTGCTGATCGACGCGGGCTCCACCGGCCACGACGAGCCGTCGCCCGGCCAGCGCACGACGTCCGCGGTGTGCTGGGCGAGGTTGATCGACGGCGTGCCCTGCTGCTTGATCGACGCCGAGCCGCTGTAGGTCCGGCTCAGCTTGAAGACCACGTCGTTGCCGTTGGCCGTCAGCGTCCACGTCTCGGACGCCAGCGAGGTCGAGAACGAGACCGTGACCACGTTGCCGGAGATCGACCGGGTGAGCCCGGTGACGCCCGACAGCGACGTCACCCACGTGCTGTCGTCGGTGGTCAGCGCCGAGTAGATGCCGCCGCCGGTGGCGGTCCCCAGCGTCTCGTGGGTGCCCACCTTGTAGGAGGTGATGACGGCCTTGTTGTTGTAGTCCAGCTTCAACTGGTAGGACGACGCGTCGCCGGTGATCGTGATCACCTTGTTGGTGGTGTCGTCGCTGATCGTGGCCGCGGCGGAGGCGGTCGAGGCGCCGACCGCGAGGCCCAGCGCGCTGCAGGACAGGATGGACAGGATGCGCCGGCGGCGCATGGCGTGCTCCTACTCGTCGGGAAGGTTGCTGTCGCCCGCTGTCGAGGCGTGGTAGATCCGGTGGTCCTCCCGGCCGCGGGCGCGAGACAGCGCGCGCAACATCCCGTAGCCGTGGTCGACGTCGGGCAGCAGGTACTGGCCCTCGGTCCACTCGTTGAAGCACCCGATCGTCACGACCCTGTGGTCCTCGGGGTTGCGCCGCGCGAGCGCCAGCGAGGCCTTCACCAGGTCCTCGAACTCGGCCGGCGTGCCGCCCTCGACCAGGAGCAGCCCCTGGTCGGGGTGGCGGTGGACGTCGTCTCCCGGCTGGGGATACGGCATCCGCGGCGTGGTGTCCCAGCCCGGCGAGGCCGCCGGCCAGAACGGGACCGGCGCGGCCTCCAGCAGCGCCGGGTGCAGCTCGTCGGTGGCGCGTCGCGCCAGGCCGGAGTAGGTCGGCGCGCCCTCGGCGGGCGGCGTGACCGACAACAAGGGGTTGTAGAGCCCGCACGAGTCGAAGCCGAGCGCGTCGAGCCCCGCGGTGGCCTTCACGGGGTCGTTGCCCGCGCGCCACAAGGCCATCGTGATGTTCGCGTGCAGGTGCACGCCCGGGTGGCCGAGCGCCCGGGCGTGCTCCCGCAGCCGCGCGATCAGCGCGCGCGTCGTGTCGAGGCCATGGTGTTGCACGATCCGGCCGACGTCCCAGATCACGAAGACCGGCTCGCCGTCGATCCGCCAGAAGTGCGGGTGGTGGAAGTAGCGCGACGCGATCAGCGACCACCCGCGCCAGATGTCCGGCTCGCTGTCCGGCGCGTGGAACGCCTGCTCCAGCCCGGTGCGATCGCGCAGCGTCGTCGGGAAGAGCGTCATCCAGTGGTGGTTGATCCACGCGATCGAGAACGTCTGCGGCGGCCCGCCCGCGCGCAGGAAGCCGTCGTCGAGCGCCTCGTGCAGCGCCGGGCCGTCGTCGAGCCAGTACCAGTCCCAGATCAGGACGTCGACGCCGTGGTCGGCGGCCAGCTTGTTGTAGGTCTCCCACGTCTCGGGGCGCGACTCGTCGAGCGCGCCGAGCAGCGGTTGGCGCGGCTGGCGATGGCCGGCGAAGCGCGGGCGGGCGCCGCGCATCAGCTCGTACTCGGACCAGCCGGGGGTGTACTGGCCCGCGAACAGCGCGGAGGGGTGCCACAGCGGGCAGGTGTAGGCGGCGACGGTGGAAGTCATGTGCTGGACCTTGAAGAGGGAGGGTGGTGACACGCGCGCCGCGCCGGAGCAAGGGAGAGCGCGGCGCGCGTGTCGGCGGGGATCGGCTAGCGATCCACCCGGTGGCGCTCGATGTAGTCGGCGTCGAGCTCCCAGCCGAATCCGGGGCCGGTCGGCAGCGCGAGCTCGCCGTCGACCAGCTCGGGGCGGTTGGCGATCAGGTTCCACCAGATCGGGTCGCGATCGGGATGGAAGACCTCCATGTAGGTCCCGTGCGGCTGGCTGGCCAGCAGGTGGGCGGCCGCCTGCGGCTCCTCGTGGTGGCCGAGCTGGACCGAGTACAGCTGCGCGGTCGCGGCCATGCGGCGCCAGTTCGTGTAGCCGCCCGACCACGACGCGTCGAAGTTGCACACGTCGACCGCGCCGGCCTCGAAGAGGTCACGGCAGCCGGCGGGCGAGTACTCGCTCTGCCCCGCGCAGACCGGCACGCCGCCGCGGGCGCGCACCTCGCGCATGTCGCGACGGTCGTTGGTCCAGACGCACGGTTCCTCGAACCAGCGGATGTCCAGGTCCTGCACGCGTGAGCAGAAGTCGAGCGCCTGGTGCAGCGTCCAGCCCTGGTTGGCGTCGACGGTCAGCACGAAGTCCTCGCCCGCGGCCTCGCGGCACTCGCGGACGCGCTCGGCGTCCTGCGCCGGCGACTTCCCGCCGATCTTGAACTTGCAGCCCTTGAACCCCATCTCCCGCCACCAGGCGACCTCCTCGGCGATCGACGGCAGGCCCTCGCCGTAGTAGCCGCCGATGATGTTCACGCCGATGCGGTCGCGGTAGCCGCCCCACAGCTGCCAGAGCGGGACGTTCAGCGCCTTGCCGATCGCGTCCCAGATCGCGAGGTCGACGCCGGCCAGCGCGACGAGCGACACGCGGCGGTCGCGCAGCTGGTCGTAGGTCGCCGGGTAGCCGAGCTGCCAGCAGCGCTCGAACGAGAACGCGTTCTGGCCGATCAGCTTGGGTGCGATCTCGACCCGGACGATGTCCATGATCTCCTGGAGCGTCGCGTCCTCGTCGCCCGCGTAGGCCTCGCCGACGATGCCCTCCTCCGTGTGGACGCGGGTGATGATGGTCGAGCGGTTCTTCATGCGGTAGTAGCTGCCGCGGTACTCGTGCTCCAGCGGCACGACGACCGGGATCAGCTCGATCTCCCGGATCGTCAGCCGCCCGACGGCGCTTCCGAACGCGCCGTCGGGCGGGACGGCCAGCCCCGCGCCGCCGTGTTGTGTGTTGTCGTCGGTCAACGCCCTGCTCCTTGTCAAACGTGTCTGTCTTGGGTGGTGGGTGCGGCCGGGCCAGAAGCCCGGCAACCCCATCTGCTGAGCGGACCGCACGAACTCGCTCTGCAGCTTGTCGCCGACGTCCTGCGGCGACATGCGCCCGGCGACCATGTCCGCCAGGTACTTCTCGAAGGCCCCGTAGGTGGCCTGGAGGGTCTGCTGGAACTGCGGGACCGGGTCGGCCTCCAGCAGCTTGCGCGCCTCCTGATGGGCCGTCGGGATCCCGTCCGGCGTCGTGGCGCCCTTCGGGATCGGGAAGACCTTGGAGTCGCCCACGGTCTTGCCGACGAACGCCATGCTCGACAGGTCGGTGAGGTTCTGCTCGGGGTTCAGCTGGACCAGCTCGGCGCCGATCTGCGCCTGAAAGTCCTTCATCATCTTCTTCTGGCGCACCGCCGGCGAACGGCGGCGCCGTGGCGGCCGACGTAGGTGGCGTCGAGGTCGACGTGCGTCTCGGGGCCGAAGCCGGCGCTCCAGCCGCGGCGGGCCGCCACGGGAGCTGCAATCGTTTCCGGTGCAACTGGCGTTGGCGCGCGCGACGGCGACATCTCCCTGATTTCCTCCCGTGACCCGACGATCCTGGAACCGTTTCCGAGACTCTAGGCTTTCTGAGCGGCCCGTGTCAAGGAAAGGTTTCCAGCCCTTGCGGCGCAAGGGACCCGGGACGTCGCCGCCCCGGGTCCGATGGCCGCCCCGAGCCCGGTCGGCAGCACGTCGGCGTCGGCGAGGCGGCGTCGTCCCGGCGTCAGTGGATGCTGTATCCGGCGTCGACGGCCAGGACGGCTCCGTGCGCGGAGCTCGCGTGCCCGGAGCCGAGGAACGCGATCGCCTCGGCGATCTCGTCCGGTCGCGACGGACGGCCGCTGAGGGTGCGGTCGATGACGCGCTGGACCTCGCCGGCCTGCCCGGCGCCGGCGTCGAGGTCGCCGAGCAGCATCGGCGTCTCGGTCGGGCCCGGGCAGACCGCGTTGACGCGGATGCCCTCGGGGCCGTGGTCGACCGCCATCGCGCGCGTGAGGTGGATCAGCGCGGCCTTCGACGCGCAGTACGCGACGTAGCCGCCGGTCGCCACCAGGCCGAACTGCGACGCGACGTTGACGATCGCGGCGTCCCGGCCCTGCCGAAGGTGCGGCAACGCGGCGCGCGCGCAGAGGTACGCCGCGCGGACGTTGACCGCGAAGACGTCGTCCCACTCGGCGGCCTCGGTCGTCTCGACGCTCCCGCGCCGGCTGACGCCCGCGCAGCAGACCAGCACGTCGATGCCGCCGAGCATCGTCGCCGCGGTGGCGATCGCCCGCTCCACGGCCTCGGGGTCGCGGAGGTCGACGTCGACGATCGGGAAGCCGTCCGCCGCCCGCGTCGCCTGGACGTCCAGCCCGACGACGTGGTCCTGCCGCGCGCGATGCAGCTCGCAGGTCGCCAGCCCGATGCCCGAGCCCGCGCCGGTGACGACAATCCGCCGCCCGCGCGCGCTCATGCCGCCGCCCGCGTCCGCGGCGGACCGGCGGCGATGCGCCGCTCCACGAGGTCGAGGTCGCCGCGGAACCAGCCGAGCTTCTCGACCCACCAGGTCAGGCCCGCCTCGCGATAGCGCTGGATGCGCTCGGCCTCCCGAACCGGATCGGTGCCGGCCGTCTCGCCTTCGAGGACCACGTCGACCGGGCCGAGGGCGGGATCGCGGTGGCGCCGCACGAACGCGACGATCTCCGCGAGCACCTCCGGCGGCATCGCCGTCGCGGTGCCGTAGGCGCCGTAGGCCGGGAAGACCCCGTCCCACCGCGCCGCGCGCCGAAACGGCCGGCGGCTGGGCCAGCGGCCCGCGATCCAGACCGGCATGCGGGGCTGCTGGGGGCTGGTCGGCAGGAACGTCTGGTCGCGCACGGTGAACCACCGGCCCTGGACCGTGCACCGCTCGCCCGTCCACAGGCCCACGAGGACGTCGAGCGCCTCGTCGAGCTTCTCGCCCCGCACGACCGGATCCGGGTCCTGGCCGAAGCACGCGAACTCGTCCTCGGCATGGCTGCCGAGGCCGGCGCCGAAGATCAGCCGCCCGCCCGAGAGCACGTCCACGGTGACCGACTGCCGCGCGACCTCGGCCGGAAGCCGCCGGGGCAGGACGGTGACCATGACGCCCAGCCGGACGCTCCGGGTGGTGACCGCGAGGGCGGCCATGACCGCCCACGGGTCGGCGACCGGATACGGGGCCTGCCCGTCGCGGACCGCGAGGTTGTCCCACACGAAGACGCCGTCCCATCCGGACCGCTCGGCCAGCTCGCCCAGCCGGACGAGCGCGCGCGGGTCGCCGTACGCGCGGACGTTCGGCAGCCCGACCGCGAACCGCAGCGGGCGGCCCATCACGCCGACAGGACCGTCAACGCGCGCGCGAGCACGCGCGCGCCCGCCGCCAGGTCCGCGGTCTCGGTGAATTCCTCCGGCGCGTGGCTGATGCCGCCGGCGCTCGGCACGAACAGCATCCCCGCCGGGAACCGCGTCGCCAGCACCATCGAGTCGTGCGAGGCGCCCGAGGGCATCGCCGTCGCCGAGATCCCGAGGGCGTCGCACGCCGCGCGCAGGACCGCCACGATCGCCGGGTCGGTGGGAGACGGGTTGGTCCCCCACGGGTCGCGCAGCTCGAGCTCCAGGCCGCGGCGCTCGGCGATGTCCCGTGCCGCCTGCTGGATCTCGGCGACCGCCGCTTCGAGCGCGTCCTGGGCGATGCAGCGCACGTCGAGCGTCAGGTCGGCGCGGCCGGGGATCATCGCGATCTCCCTCGGCGCGTGCTGTAGGAAGCCCGAGGTGGCGACCACCGGCGGATCGGTCTTGGCGGTCGCGATGGCCTCGGCCGCGAGCACCAGCTCGGCGACGCCGGTCAGGGCGTCGTGCCGGTAGGCCATCGGCATCCCGCCCGAGTGCGCCTGCCGGCCGCGGAGCGTCAGCGGCACGCGCCGGTTGCCGGCGATCGCGGTGACGACGCCGACCTGGATCCCCGCCTCCTCCAGCAGCGGCCCCTGCTCGATGTGCAGCTCGACGACCGCGGCGAGGCTGCCCTCGGGGCGCTCGGCCTCGCCGAGGCGGTCGACGTCCAGGCCGCACTCCCGCATCAGCTCGCGCAGCGTGCGCCCGCGGTGGCGGCAGCGGAGGTCGAGGTGCTGCTCGGTGAGCGCCCCGACCATCGCCCGGCTGCCGATCACGCCGACATCGAAGCAGCCGCCGCCCTCCTCCCCCGCCCACGACACCAGCTCGATCGCCGCGCGGGGCCGGAGCCCGGCCTCGCGCATGGCCTCCAGCGCTTCGAGGCTCGCCAGCACGCCCGCCACGCCGTCGAACCGGCCGCCGCCGGGCTGGGTGTCCAGGTGCGAGCCGGTGAGGACCGCCGGCGCTTCCGGGTCCGTGCCCTCCAGGCGCCCGAACACGTTGCCCGCCGGGTCGACCCAGACGGTCAGCCCCGCGGCCTCCAGCCACGTCGTCAGCAGGTCCTGGGCCGCGCGGTCCTCCGGCGAGTAGGGCAGCCGCTGAAGGGCGCCGTCGTCGCGCAGGCCGATCTCGGCCAGGCGGGCGAGCCGCTCGGCCAGCCGCTCCTCCGAGATCACCAGCTCGTGCTGCGTTCCGGACACCTGCATCTCCTTGCTCTGGTCTTCAGGGGTCATGCGCTCGCCTGCTCGCGGTAGCGGTCGACGATCTCGCCGGCGGTCGCGCACCACGCCCGCGGCCGGCCGGCGACGTGGTCCAGCGCCGCCTCGACGTGGCGCATCCGGAACGGCTGGCCCGTCAGCCACGGGTGCAGGCTGATGACCAGGACGCGCCCGGACTCGGCGCCGTCCCGCTCCAGGCGGTCGTAGGCGTCGACGATCATCTGGCTCCAGCGCGCCGGGGGCACCCGGCGCATGTGGATCGTGTAGACGTCGTCGAGCTCGATCGCGGTCGGCAGCGCCACGACGCCCGCGCCGTCGCCGACCAGCTCGTAGGGCTGCTCGTCGTTGGGCCAGTCGCACATGTACCGGACGCCGGCCTCGGCCAGCAGCCGGATCGTCCGCGCGGACTGGGCGTACTCGATGCTCGACCAGCCGACGGGACGCTGCCCGGTCGCGCGCTGGACGGCGTCCAGGGAGCGCGCGATGTAGGCGCGCTCCTCCGGCTCGCTCATCGCGCCCGAGATCATGCGGCTGGCGCTGAGCCCGTGCCCGAGCAGCTCCCACCCACGGTCGACGCAGCGCCGCACGATGCCCGGGTAGCGCTCCGCCGAGGCGGCGTCGATCGGCACCGACGCCGGGATCGACCGGGCGTCGAGGGCCTCGATGAGGCGGAAGATCCCGACGCGGTTGCCGTACTCGTGCGGCGAGACCTCGTGCGGGTCGGGCAGCCGCGGGTACGGCGGGCGCCGCACGGCGCTCGGCGGCACGAAGACGCCGTCGGGCGGCAGCCACTCGACGTGCTCGACGTTGAGCAGCACGCAGACCGCGACGCGCGCGCCGCCGGGCCAGCGGACCGGGCGCCGGTCGCGCAACGGCGACCAGGCGGTGTAGGGGTTGTCCATCGCGCCGGCGCGCGGATCAGCGGGCATCCGGCGCCCCCTTCGGATCGACGAGGCTCGGCGCGGCCGGGACGACCGACCGCGCGAGGGCGTCGTCGTGGTAGTGCGCCAGGTAGTGGTCGGCGACCTCGCCCGCCGTCGTCACCCACACGTCCTCGTGGGACAGCATGTGCTCCAGCACCTCCTCGAGGTAGCGCTGGCGGTAGGGCTGGGAGATCAGGTAGGGGTGCAGCGCGAGCGTCATCACGCGGCCGCCCTCGGCGTAGAGGCGGTCGAACTGATCGCGGCACATCTCCGCGAACTCCGGCCCCTCGAAGCCGAAGAACGGGTGCCCGCCGAACAGGAACGCGTCGTTGATCTCCTTGGCGTAGGGCACGCCCACCAGCCGCCCCTCCGGGACGACCATCGGGAAGGGCTGGTCATCGATGAACCAGTCCATGCAGTACGTGAAGCCGGCCTCGGCCAGCAGCGCGGGCGTGCGCGAGGTCGAGGTGAACCCGGGCCCGAGCATGCCGCGCAGCCGTTGGCCGGTCGTGCGCTCGGCGATCTCCAGGGTCTGCGCGTAGAGCGCCCGCTCCTGCGCTTCGGAGAGCCCGTAGAGGTAGCGCGTGTTGTAGAGCCCGTGGCTCATCAGCTCCCAGCCCCGCTCCACCATCGCCTCGCGGATCTCCGGGAAGTGCTCCAGGACGGCGACGTTCAGCGAGGCCGTGGCGGGCAGCCGGTAGCGGTCGAAGAGGTCGAGCATCCGCCAGAACCCGACGCGGTTGCCGTGGTCGCGATGCCCGTACCAGACGACGTCCGGATGCGTGGGGAACCGCGGATACGGGTTCTTGTAGGGGTTGGCGGGCGGCTCGAACTCGTAGAACTCGATGTTGGGGATCACCAGCAGCGCCAGCCGCGCTCCCCCGGGCCACCGCAGCGGCGGGCGGTCGACGATCGCCGAGTAGGGCACGAGCTCGTCGATCTCGCGCGACGTCGGGCGGCTCATCGCTCGCGGCCCCCGGTCAGCGGGGTCGCCGCGAAGGTGAACGGGCGCTCCGTGCTGAGCACCGCGACGCTGAGCCCGCGGTGACGCCGGGTGACGACGTCGACGAGATGGCCCGGGTATCCGAGGTTGTCGATGAACATGTCGTAGTGCGTCGGGATCAGGAGGTCGACCCGCAGGTCGGCCGCCAGCTGCGCGGCCTCCCGCGGGTCCATGTTGCCCACCAGGTTGCGCCGCTCCCGGTAGTAGTCGCGGCCGTTGATCGGCAGCAGCGCGACGTCCAGGTGAAACGGCGCGAGCGCGTCGATGAGCTCGTCGAACACCAGCGTGTCGCCGGCGTGGTAGACCGACACCCCGTCGAGCTCGATGACGTAGCCCAGGTAGCGCACGAGCCCGTCCGAGAGCGCGCGACCGTCGTCGTAGGCGTCTGAGACGTCGACGCCGTGGACGGCGGGGATCGGATGCAGCACGACGCCGGGCAGCTCGACGGGCGTGCCGGGCTGGGCGCCGATCACGCGCGCCCACGCGCTCGTCGAGTCGCGGAACGCGTCGGCCAGCGGCGTCGGCAGCACCGCGACGGCGTCCGGGAAGCGCTCGAGCGCCGCCCGGACGAACTCCGGGTCGAAGTGGTCCCAGTGCTCGTGCGTCACGGCGATCGCGTCGAGCCGCGTCACCTCCTCCAGCCGGAACGCCGGCGGGACGAGCCGCGACGGGCTCGGCGTCAGGAACGGGTCGACGAACACCGTCGCGCCGGCCCCGCGCAGGACGTGGCTGTGCTGGCCGCACCACCACAGCCGGACCTGCCCGTCCGCGACCTCCCCGGCCTGCAGCCGCTCCAGCGGACTGATCGCGTCGACCATCAGTAGACCAGCGCCACCGCGAGCGCCTCCTCGGGACGCTCGTCGACCAACCGGTAGGCCTCGGGCCCCTGCTCGAAGGGGATCCGGTGCGTGATCATCTCGTCGGCGTGCAGCCGCGGGAGCGCCTCGACGGCGACGCGCAGCTTGCGCGCGAGGTCCCAGCGGGGCTGGAGCCCGGAGCCGACGAGCATCACCGTCGAGCTGACGACGCGCAGCCGGCGGATGTGGAACTCGGGCGCGAGCACCAGCGGCACGGTCTTGTTCCCGTACCAGCCGACGACCGCCACGCTCGCCTCCTGGCCGGCGCACGCGAAGGAGGACTGCAGCGCCGGCGGCGCCCCGCTGGCCTCGATCACGACGTCGGCGCCGCGGCCCTCGCTGGCCTCCATCGCCGCCTCGACCGCGTGCTCGGGCGCGACCGCGAGGTCCGCGCCCCACCGCAGCGCGAGCTCGCGGCGCGACTCCAGCGGGTCCACGACCACGAGCTTGCCCGCGGTCTGGCGGGCGAACTGCGCGCAGAACATCCCGACGACGCCGAGGCCGAAGACGACCGCGACGTCGCCGATGCGCACCGGCACGTCGAGCAGGACGCTGAGGCTGACGTCGGCGAGGTTGCCGAGCACCGCCATCTCGACGGGGTCGACCTCGGGAAGCGGGCTGACCAGCTCGGGGTCGACCGCGTCGATCGTGAAGTGGTCCTGGTGCGGGTAGCGGCAGAAGACCAGGTCGCCGGCCTGGTAGGCGGTGTTCCGCCCGGCCTCCAGGACGCGCCCGACGTTCTGGTAGCCGAACTTCGCCGGCAGCGCCCAGCTGCCCTCGCACGTCGACGGCGTCAGCGGCTGGTCGGCGGGGCCGTCGCCGCGGTACATCACCATCTCGGTGCCGTGGCTGATCCCGGAGGCGATGGCCTTGACGGTGATGTCGTCGGGACCGCAGTCCCGGACGGTCTCGGGGCGGATCTCGGACTGACGAGGCGCCGAGATCCACAATGCACGTGCGTCCACTACATCTCCTGTTGTTGGTGTTGCAAGTTCCGGTGTGCGGCTAGTAGGCGGCGAGCGTGCCGCCGTCCACGTAGACCGCGGACGCCGTCATGTACGCGGCCTCCTCGGAGGCGACGAACAGCACGGCGCCCGCCACGTCGGCGGGCACGCCCCAGCGGCCGAGGGGCACGCGCCGGCGTTGGTAGTCGTCGAGGTCGCCGGGGTCGCGGGCGTCCCCCGCCTGGGGCTTGGCCATCGCGCCCGGCACGACCGAGACGACGCGGATGCGATGCGGCGCCAGCGCCACCGCCAGGCTGCGGGTCGCCATCGCGACCGCGCCCTTGGAGGTGTCGTAGGGCACCGACGCCGCGTCGGAGACCACCGACGCGATCGACCCGAGGTTGACGATGACGCCGCCGGTGGCCTGCCGCCGCACGAGGGAGGCCGCGACCCAGCGGGCGGCGAGCAGCATCCCGCGCACGTTGATGGCCAGGACGTCGTCGATGTCCCCGGGCGTCAGCTCCAGGAACGGGACCGGGCGCAGGACCGCCGCGCTCTGGACGAGCACGTCGATCGGGCCGAGCTGCAGCGCGACCTGCCCGAAGGCCCGGTCGATCTCCTCGTGGCGGCCGAAGTCCGCGGTGATCGCGAGGCCACCGGGCGGGGCGGTCGCGGGCGCCACGTCGATCGACGCGACCCGCGCGCCTTCGGCGACGAAGCGCTCGACGCACGCCGCGCCGATCGCCCCCGACCCGCCGGTCACCGCCACCACCTTGTCCTTGAACCGTCGCATGGCTGTCCTCCACCGCGGGGCGAGGGGAGGAGGGCGAGAGCCCGCCCTCCTCCCCGGGCCGAGCTCCTAGAAGTCGAAGTCGTCCATGTTCGACTTGGTGAACACCGCCGGCTTGCCGAGCAGGATGGTGTCGTCGCTGATGTACTTCAACGTGCCCAGCCGCCCGGCCGGGAGCCCCTGGTCGCGGTTGAGCTTGCCCTCCGCCTGGGCCTTCTCGAGGTAGACGGTCGCGTAGCCGAGGTCGACCGGGTTCCACAGCACGAGGGCGTCGGCCGAGCCGTCGGCCAGCACCGTCTTGCAGCAGCTCGGCGGCCCGATGCCGATGACCGGCATCGTCTTCTTGATGCCCAGCTGCTTCTTGGCCTCGGCCGGTCCGGACACGGCGGCGTCGGTCATGCCCCAGATGCCCGCGGTGTTCGGATGGGCCCGCAGGTAGCCGAGGGCCACGTCGCGGCTCTTGGCCTGGTCCTCCTGGCCGGGCAGGATCGCGCCGATCTTCACGCCCGGGTACTTGGCGGCGATGTACTTCTTCATCTCGTCGATCCACTGCGACTGGTTGGGTGCGGTCAGGGTCGACGTGACGACCAGGAACGTCCCCTGGTCCCCCGCGCGCTTGACCATCTCGTCGACGAGGGTCTGGCCGACCCCGGCGAACGTGACCTGGTTGAGGAAGACGGCGCGCGCGCTCTTGGCCGTGTCGGCGTCGAACGTGGAGACCTTGATCCCGGCGTGGGCCGCGCGCTGCAGCGCCGGGACCAGCGCGTTGGGGTCGTTGGCCGAGACCGAGATCGCGCAGTACTTCTTCTGGATCCAGCTGTCGATGAACTCGGTCTGGCCGGCGGCGTCCGCCGACGTCGGGCCGTTGTAGTCGACCTTCACGTCCAGCGCCTTGGCCGCCTCGCGGGCGCCCTTGCCGACGGCGGCCCAGTACTGGTTGCCGACCGCCTTGGGCAGCACGCCGTAGGTACAGCCCTTGCCGCCGTTGCTGGCGTTCGCGGCGCCGCCGCCACCCGAGCCGCAGCCGCCGGCGAGCACCGCCGCCAGCACGCAGACCATCACCACGAGCGTCACACGCGACGCTCGCGCACTCCTCCGAGTATGCATCCCTCTCCTACCTCTTGGTTGTGGTGGGTACAGCCGTTCGTCGCCAGCGGGTGCGCGGGGTCATCTCGCCCGCCCGACCCGTGCGTTGAGGAAGACGCCGATCAGCAGCGCCGCTCCGACGATCACGCTCTGCAGCTCGCCGGGGACGCTCGCGATGATCAGGCCGTTCTGCAGGAACGTCAGGAGGAACGCCGCCAGCAGCGTGCCGACGACGGTCCCGCTTCCGCCCATGATCGAGGCGCCGCCGAGCACGACCGCCGTGATCGCCGTCAGCTCGATGCCGACGCCGGCGTCGGCGCGCGCGCTGAACACCCGCGACGTGTAGATCAACGAGGACAGGCCCACGAGCCCACCGGCGATCACGTAGACCGCGGTCTTGACCCGCCGCACCGGGACGCCCGAGAAGCGCGCGGCCTCCTCGTTGAACCCGATCGCGCTCACGTAGCGGCCGAACCGCGTGCGGTTCATCAGCAGCCACACCAGCGCGCCGACGATCAGGAAGAAGATCAGCTGGTCGGGCACCTGGCCGACGTAGCTGCCGCCGATCTGGGAGAACCAGAGCGGGAAGGTCGAGACCGAGTCGGCGCCGGTGATCGCGTAGGCGAGCCCGCGGAACAGCGCCAGCGTGCCGAGCGTCACGGTCAGCGGCAGCAGACCGAGCCGCGCGATGAACACGCCGTTGAAGAAGCCGCACACCAGGCCGGTCAGCAGGCCGAGCGCGATCGCGAGCTCCAGCGGCACACCGGCCTTGAACGAGAACCCGATGACGACCGAGACGAGCGCGAGCACCGACCCGACCGACAGGTCGATGCCGCCGGTCATGATCACGAGGCTCATGCCCAGCGCGATGAGCCCGGACTCCGCGAAGTACCGCGACGCGTCGAACAGGTTCGACACCGTCAGGAAGTACGGGCTCATCTGCCCGAGGACGATCAGCTCGACGACGCACGCCAGCAGCAGCGCCATCTCGCGGTTGGCGAGCCGGCGCCAGAGCGCGCTCCTGCGCGGGCCGCTGCTGCTCGGCGCGGTCGGGATCTGCTGGTTGCTCGTGACCTGGGTGCTCATGGGATGCGCTCCACGATGTGCCGCCGGACGACGTCGACGGAGATGGCGATCAAGATGACGGCGCCGAAGACGAGGTCCTGCAGCGTCCCGGGCACCGCCAGCAGCGCGAGGCCGCTGTAGATCAGGCCGATCAGCAGCGCCCCCACGAACGGCGAGACGTTCGATCCGCGGCCGCCCATCGGGCTGGTGCCGCCGACGACGGCCGCGGCGATGATCTGCAGCTCCAGGCCCGTGGCCACGGACGGCTGCGCCGCGCCGGCCTGCCCGAGGTAGATCACGGCGGCCAGCCCGGTCGCGGCGCCGACGCCCAGGAAGGCGAGGAACCGCGTCCGCCCGGTCCGGATCCCGGCCAGGCGGGCCGCGGCGGCGTTGTCGCCCAGGGCGACGACCTCGCGGCCCCAGCGCGTGCCGTTGGCGATGAAGGCGTACACGAGCAGGAAGACCAGGAAGATGAGCCCCGGCGCGAAGTAGCCGAGCCCCTGGCCGAGCGCGCGCGTGGCGTCCGGGATGCTGTTGATCGTCTCGTTGCGCGACAGGACGAGCCCGCGCAGGATCGACATCGTGCCGAGCGTCGCGACGATCGACGGCATCGCCGCCCGGACGACGAGCGTGCCGTTGATCGCGCCGAACACCAGCCCGGCGGCGACGCCGGCCAGCAGCGGCAGCCACAGCCCGCCGACCGCGTGGGCGACCCATCCCGTGACGTAGATGCAGGCCGCGAGCACCGAGCCCATCGAGATGTCGATGTCGCCGCACAGCAGCACCTGGTTGAGCGCGAAGGCGACGATGCCGACCACCGCGACCTGGGACAGCAGCGACTTGACGTTGTCGGCGCTGAAGAACCCGTCCGCGACGATCGACAGCACGACCGCGAGCAGGACCAGGAAGATCAGCGACGGCGCCTCCGGCCGCAGCATGAAGCGCGCCAGGCGCGAGCCCGCGCCGGCCGCGGCCTCGACGGGCGCCGGTGGCGCGACCGCGGGCCGGGCCAGGTCGGTGTCCTCGGCGGGCGTGCCGACGCTGGGCGTGACGCCCATCGCGGCGGCGAGGCAACCCTCGGCCGTGGCCTCCTCGACCGGAAGCTCCGCGGCCTGCTCGCCGCCGGCCATCACGATCACGCGGTCGGCGATCGCCAGGACCTCCTGGAGGTCGGACGAGATGAACAGGATCGCCTTGCCCTCGTCGACCAGGTCGTCCATGAGGCGGTAGATCTCGGCCTTGGCGCCGACGTCGATGCCGCGGGTCGGCTCGTCGAGCAGCAGCACGCGCGGCTCGGTCGCCAGCGACTTGGCCACGACGACCTTCTGCTGGTTGCCGCCCGACAGCACGTTGACCGGCGCGTCCAGCCCGGCCCCGCGGATCGTCAGCTCACCGGCGAAGCGGTCGGCCAGCGCGCGCTCGCTGGACGGCCGCAGGTAGCCGTGGTGCGACAGCGCGCGCAGGCGGCTGAGCGTGATGTTCTGCTCGATCGAGTGCTCGAGCACGAGCCCCTGCGACCGGCGCTCCTCGGGCACGTAGACGACGCCGTGGCGCAGGCCGTCGGCGATGCTGCGGACGCGGACGGGCTCGCCCTCGATGACGAGCTCGCCCGAGCGCGCCGGATCGACGCCGGCGATGGCCTGGGCCAGCTCGGTCCGCCCGGCGCCGATCAGGCCCCAGACGCCGACGACCTCCCCGGCGTGCAGGCGCAGGTCGATGCCGTCGAAGCCGCCGGGCCGACCGAGATCGCGCGTCTCCAGCAGCAGCTCGCCCGGGTCGCGCCGGCGGCGCGCGTAGAACTGCGACAGTGGCCGGCCGACCATCAGCCGCACGAGGTCGTTCTCGGTGACGGCCGACGGCAGCTCGCTCGCCACGCGCTCGCCGTCGCGCATGACCGTGATCCGGTCGGCCAGCTCGAAGATCTCGTCGAGCCGGTGCGAGATGTACACGATGCCGACGCCGCGGCCGCGCAGGTCGTCGATGATCCCGAACAGGTGCTTGGCGTCGCGGTCGGGCAGCGCCGCCGTCGGCTCGTCCATGATCAGCACGCGCGCGTCGCGCGCGAGCGCCCGCGCGATCGCGACGATCTGGCGGTTGCCCGCCGACAGCCGCTTGACCGGCAGCGTGACGTCCATCGAGAAGCCCAGGCGATCGAGCAGCTCGATCGCCTGGCGGCGCATCGCGCGCCCGTCGAACGTCCCCCAGCGGTTCCGCGTGCGCGGCAGGCCCATCACGAGGTTCTCCGCGATGGTCATCTCGGGGAACAGCTCGAGCTCCTGCGGGATCATCACGATGCCCGCCATCTCGGCGTCGTGGGCCGAGTCGAACGCCACGGCCTCGCCGCCGGCCCGCATCTCGCCGGAGTCCGGCCGGTGCACGCCCGCGAGGATCTTCATGAGCGTGCTCTTGCCGGCGCCGTTCTCGCCGACGAGCGCGTGGACCTCGCCGGCCCGGACGTCGAAGTCGACGTCCTGGACGGCCGTGACGCCGCCGAAGGACTTGGTCACCGACGTCAGCGCGCAGTGCACCGTGCCGTCCGCGCGGCGGCCGACGTCCTCGGGACGAGGCGCCGTGGCGGGGGTCATCGCGGGCCTCCTCCGCCGGAGACGGCCTCCTCGACCAGCGACGGCTCGCCGGACAGGTCCTCGATGATGGTGATCACCCCGGAGTGGTCGAAGTCGCCGCGGCCGGTCGCCTTCATCGCCCCGAAGGTCTCGCGCACCGACGCGGTCAGCGGCAGCGTGGCGCCGAACTCGCCGCCCGCCGCCAGCGCGAGGCCGAGGTCCTTGTGGTGCAGCTCGCAGCGGAAGCCCGGGCGGAAGTCGCGCCGCAGGACCGACGGGCCGCGGACCTCGAGCGCCCAGCAGCGGGCCGCGCCGCCGAGCAGCGCCTCGACGATGACCGCCTGGTCGACGCCCGCCTTGGCCCCGAGGACCAGCGCCTCGGCCATCGCCTGGAGCGAGATGCCGACCATGATCTGGTTGCAGGCCTTGACGATCTGGCCGGCGCCGGGGCCGCCGACGTGGGTGGCGCGGCTGCCGAGGCACTCGAAGATCGCCCCCGCGCGGGCGAACGCCGACTCGTCGCCGCCGCACATGATCGAGAGCGTGCCCTCGACGGCGCCGACCTCGCCGCCGGACACCGGCGCGTCGAGCGCGTCGACGCCCCGCTCGGCGGCGTTGGCGTGGACGCGGACCGCCGTCCCCGCGGCGATCGTGCTCATGTCGACGAACAGCGCGCCGGCGCGCATCGCCGCCAGGACGCCACCGCCGCCGAGCACGACCTGCTCGACGTCGGGCGTGTCGGGGAGCATCGTGATGACCACGTCGCAGCGCGAGGCGAGATCCGTGGCCGAGGTCGCGGCGGTCGCCCCCAGCTCGACGAGCTCCTCGACGGCCGCCTGGCTGCGGTTGTGGACGACGACCTCGAACCCGGCCTCCACCAGGCGCCGCGCCATGGGCTTGCCCATGACCCCGAGTCCGATGACGCCGACGATGCGATCTGAAGCCAAGTGACTGCCTTTCTAGTCGTTGCTCGTTGCGAGCTGATCGAGGACCGAGCGCAGCGCCTCGCGCGCGTCCGGTCGAAGTGGGTGCACGGGCCGGCGGGGCGCCCCGACCGGGCACCCCTGGAGCGCGAGCGCCTCCTTGATCACGGCCACGGGGAAGCTCGCCAGGTCGAAGGCCTCGCGGAGCGTCGCGACGCGCGCCTGGAGCCGCGTCGCCTCGGCGGCATCGCCGTTCCGCACGGCCTCCCAGATGCCGCACAGCTCCGGTGCCGCGAAGTTCCCGCTGGAGGCGATCGACCCGTCCGCCCCGCCGAGCAGGGCGTAGGCGACCAGGCTGTCGTGCCCGATGAGGACGGTGAAGTCCTCCGGCAGCGCCTGGCGGTAGGCCAGGCACTGGGCCAGGCTGCCGCTGGAGTCCTTGATCCCGGCGATGTTCGGCGTGGCCGCCAGCGTCGCGACCGTTGCGACCGACAGCGCGACGCCGACGCGCGCCGGCTGGTTGTAGAGCAGCAGCGGAAGCTCGACGCTCGCCGCGAGGGCCTCGTAGTGGTCGATGACCTCGGCCGGCCGCGGCTGCACGAAGAGCGGCGGCAGCGAGAGCAGGCCGTCGGCCCCGGCCGCTTCGGCGGCGCGGGCGAGCGCGATCGCGTCCCGGGTGGCGGCGGCGCTGACCCCCGCGAAGACGGGGACCCGCCCGCCGGCCGCCGACACCGCGGCGCGCACGACCTCGCGGTGCTCGTCGCGGTCGAGCGCGAAGAACTCGCCCTGGCTGCCCAGGACGCAGAGGCCGTGGACGCCCTGCGCGATCAGCCGGTCGATCAGCCGTTCGAGCGCGTCGAGGTCGAGCGCCTCGTCCGCCCCGAACGGAGTGACCACGGCCGGGACGATGCCGCATAGGGTTCGCGCGTTCGGAACATCACGCTTCAATCCACGATCGTTCTCGTTCGGTGCGACACGCTCGGAATCCCGTCCCAGCATCAGGGCTCTCCCTCCCGTTTCCAACAATTGGTCCGGCCACCTGGCCGGTGCGGAGCCTTGCAGAAACGACCGTCGCGTGTCAACCACATGAAAACCAGCTTGCTATCGGGATTCTTGCGCTACCATCTCCATCCACTCAGGCCAGGGGGCCAGACCAATGTCGTCCTTTGAACTACGAGCCATCGACCGCAACAAGCTCACCGACTCGATCGTCGACCAGATCGTCGACGGCATCCGGAGCGGCTCGTTCCCGGCCGGAACGGCGATCCCCGCGGAGCGGACCCTGGCCGCGCAGCTGGGCGTCAGCCGCAGCTCGGTGCGGGAGGCGATCCGCGTCCTCGAGCACGCCGGCGTCCTCGACGTCCGCACCGGCAGCGGGACCTACGTCACCGAGGCGAGCCTGTCGCAGGCGGTGATGCTGCGTGCGCACGCGGCGCTCGCCGGCGACGAGAGCCCGCTGGACGTCATCGTGGCGCGGCGTGGCCTGGAGCCGGTCGCCGCCGAGATCGCGGCGATCAACCGCACGCGGAACGACATCGAGACGCTGCGCCGCGCGCTCGCCGACCACGCCGCGGCGCTGGAGCAGGACCAGGACCCCGAGGACGTCGACTTCTCCTTCCACCTGGCGCTGGCGGCCAGCTCGCACAACCCCGTGATCTACATGTTGGTCGAGCGCGTCGTCGAGCTGATGCGCCAGCAGACCTGGCGCCACCTCAAGTACCGCTCACGGGAGCGGGCCGGCGCAGGGATCTTCCTCGAGCAGCACCGCGCGATCCTCCGCGCGGTCGAGCGTTCGAACGCGGCCGAGGCGGCCGCGGCGATGCGCGCGCACATCGACTCGATCGAGTCCGGGCTGCTCGCGGAGGTGAGCGAAGAGTGACGCACCACGACCCGGAAGGACACCAAGAACAGCATGGCTGACGAGCTGACGACGATCGACGAGTGGGGCCCGGAGAAGATCATCTGCGTCTCCGACACCAGGACGGGCATGCAGGGCGTGCTGGTCATCGACAACACCGCGCGCGGCATGGCCAAGGGCGGGACGCGCATGAGCCCGTCGGTGACGGTCACCGAGGTTCGGCGCCTGGCTCGGGTGATGACCTGGAAGTGGGCGATCGCCGACGTCTACCTCGGCGGCGCGAAGGCGGGGATCCGCGCGGACCCGACCGCGTCCAACCGCACCGCGGTGCTGCGCGCCTGGGCGCGCGCGATGCGCAAGCACATCCCCAGCGAGTACGTGCTCGGGCTCGACATGGGCCTCAGCGAGCAGGACGCCGCGATCGTCCAGGACGAGCTCGAGGACCGCGGCGCCGCCGTCGGCGCGCCGGGCTTCCTCGGCGGCGTCCCCTACGACGACCTCGGCTTCACCGGCTTCGGCGTCGCCGAGTGCGCCGAGGTGGCCGCCGAGCACGCCGGGTTCGCGCTGGCCGGCTCGAAGGTCGCGATCCAGGGCTTCGGCGCGGTCGGCCACGCCGCCGCCAAGCGCATCGTCGAGCTGGGCGGGATCGTGACCGCGATCTCGACGGCCGACGGGGCGCTCCACGCCCCCGACGGCCTCGACGTCGACCGCCTGCTGGAGCTGCGCGCGTCCGTCGGCGACGCGCTCGTCGCCGAGTACGAGGGCGCCGAGCGGATCCCGGCGGGCGACGAGCTGCTCGTCGACGCCGACGTCGTGATCCCGGCCGCGCGCCAGGACGTCATCGACGAGCGGGTCGCGGAGCGGATGAAGGCCAAGGTCATCGTGGAGGGGGCGAACCTGCCGACCGACGAGGCGGCCAAGGCGCTCTTCGCCCGCCGCGGGGTCGTCGTCGTCCCCGACTTCGTGGCCAACGCCGGCGCGGTGATCAGCACCGGGCCCGCGATGGACAGCCGCTACTCCACGCTGGCGCCGGACACCGCGAGCATGTACGACACGATCTCGGTCAAGCTCCGCGACAACACCCGCACGGTCCTCGAGGACGCGTCGCGGGACGGCGTGACCTCGCACGAGGCCGCGCTCGCGCTCGCCCAGAGCCGCGTGCGGCAGGCGATGGACGCCAAGGGCCGGCTCCCCCACGCGGCCTAGCCGACCCGCGCACGGACACCGGTCGCTCGGCATGGCCCATGCACCGAAGCTCCTCCTCGCGGCGTTCGACAGCTTCAAGGGGACGTTCTCGGCCCGCGAGGTGAGCGCCGCCGTCGCGGCCGGCGCCCGTGCGGCCGGCCTGGCGGCGCGTGCGCTGCCGATCGCCGACGGCGGCGAGGGCACCATGGACGCCCTCGTCGCCGCGGGCGGCGGGGACGTCCGCGAGGCGCGCGTCGAGGATCCCCTCGGCCGCGCCGTCGACGCTCGCTTCGCGCTGCTCGACGGCGGCGCGACGGCGGTGGTCGAGACGGCCCAGGCCAGCGGGCTGGGGCTCGTCGCGCCCGAGGAGCGCGACGCGTGGGCCGCCAGCACGTTCGGCACCGGCCAGCTCGTCGCGGCCGCGGTCGCCGCCGGCGCCGAGCACGTGCTGGTGAGCGTCGGCGGCTCGGCGACGACCGACGGGGGCGCCGGCGCGCTCGCGGCGATCGAGGCGGCCGGCGTCCGCCCGCGGATGACCGTGCTCTGCGACGTGACGACGCCGTGGGAGGACGCGCCCCGCGTCTACGGCCCTCAGAAGGGCGCGGACGCGATCGCCGTCGGTCGGCTGGAGCGCCGCCACGACGACCTCGCCGACCGCCTCCCGAACGACCCGCGCGGACGGCCGATGACCGGCGCCGCCGGCGGGCTGTCCGGCGCCCTGTGGGCCCGCTTCGACGCCACCCTCGTGCCGGGCGCGCGCTTCGTCCTGGATCGCCTCGGGTTCGACGCGCTGCTCGAGGACGCCGCGCTCGTCGTCACCGGCGAGGGCTCGCTGGACGAGCAGACCTTCGCGGGCAAGGCGGTGGCGGAGGTCACCTCGCGATGCGCCGCCCACGGGATCCCCTGCCACGCGCTGGTCGGACGAAGCCGGTTGTCCCCGGAAGGCCAACGCCGCCTCGGGCTCACCGGCGTGGAGACCGCGACGACGCTCGCGGAGCTGCGCGCCGCGGGCGAGGCGCTCGCGCGGCGGTACCGGTGACAGCTCGGGCCGGCCGCGCCTCTCTGACGCGTGGTCCACCGCGCGTCGCACACGGCGAGGTCGGCGTCGCTCAGCCCGGTCGTCGCCCGGCGGCCAGCGCGGCGCCCGCGTCGGCCAGGACGTCCTCGACCGGAGCCACCGCCTCGGGCTCCGGGTCGAAGCCCAGCGGCAGGTACCAGGCGCGTTCGACCTCGACGAGCGTGTCGCTGGCGTCGACGACGATCGCCTCGACCCGGGCGCGCAGCGCGGGGTCGGCGTCCGGCGCGCCGAGGGCGCGCACCAGCTCCGACAGCGCGGCGGCGAGCGCGCCGCCGGCGTCGCGCAGCGGGCGCACGCCGGCCTCGGGGTCGGCGAGCGTGCGGCGACCGGTGACGACCGCGCCGGCCAAGGATGGCGCGGCCGCCTCCGGCACCTCTCCGATGGCCTCGGCCATCGCGAGGTAGTGGCGCAGCGTGACCCGCTCGCGATCCCAGAGCAGGTCGGTGCGCGAGCGCACGAGGTCGAGGTAGTCGACGACGAGCTGGAGCTGCTCGCGCGCCAGCGGGTCGTCGGCGTCCAGGCTGGGCGCGACGACGTCGGTCAGCGCCTTGATCGCGGCGCCCAGGCCGTTGTGCACGTGGTCGGCGTTCACATTCGCTCCTTCAGCAGTTGGCGCAGCTCACCGACGACGATCGGCACCTCGCCCTTGACGCGCGCGAGCAGGATGTCCTGGTGGGACTTCCCGAGGCGCGCGACGCGGTAGGCGGTCGCCAGCGTCGAGACCACGATCTGGTAGCAGTTGAGGATCCGGTAGAACGCGAGCGCGTCGTGGTCGACCGGCAGGCCCGACGCCTCCTCGTAGCGCGCGAAGAACTCGTCGCGCGGGATCAGCCCGCACACGTAGTAGGTCCCGCGGTCGGCGCCCTCGCCGTAGTGCCCGAACAGCGCCTGGGTCGTCCACGCCAGGTCGCGGTGCCGGTCCCCGAGGTGCGCGCGCTCCCAGTCCAGCCACGCGCGGATCTCGCCCGTGGCCTCGTCGAACAGGAAGTTGCCGCTGCGGAAGTCGCCGTGCACGACGCTGACGACGTCGGTCGCGGGCAGGTTGCGCTCCATCCAGTTGGCGGCGACCTCCATCAGCGGCAGGTCGTCGGCGCGGTCCTCCTCCCACACGCGACGCGCGCGGTTGAGCTGCCAGAGCGCGCTCTCGGTGGTCCCCGCGCGGGGACGGTCGAGCGCGGTGAACGCGGCCTCCTCATGGTCGAAGGTGTGGATCCGGACCAGGTGGTCGAGGAACTGCGGCGCGAGGCGCTCGCGCAGCGCCGGCCCGAAGTTGGTGCCCAACCCGGACACCTTCCCCGAGGTGGCGCCGGTCGGCTTGGTGACGCCGTCGACGAAGGCGTACACCAACGCCGGCTCCGGGAACCAGCGCGCGTCGGCGTCCAGCGCGAACACGCCGGGCACCGGCAGCACGCCGTGAAACGCGCGCAGCAGCTCCGCCTCGCGCACGCGGCTGGTCGCGTTCAGCGACTCCGACGGATCCATCCGCACCATCAACCGGTCGCGCGACGGCCCGCGCTCCGGGTCGTCCCAGGCCAGCGTGAACCCGAGCTGGATCTTCGACACGCCGCCGGTGAACCAGCGCGTGTCGGAGATCTCGAACGGGCCGTCCAGCCGCTCCGCGAGCATCGCCTCCAGGCAGGCGGCCAGCTCGTCCTTGGCGATCCGGCGGTACGGCGGCCCGGCCCGCCGCCGCAGCTTGCGCACCAACAACGCGTCGGTCTCGCGCTCGGTCGGGAAGCGGCGGCGCATCTCCTCGATGAACGCCGCCGACGGGCGGTCGCGGTCGACGGCCGCCGCCGTCATCGCCGCCGCCCGTGCCGGGACTTGCGCTCGGCCAGGAACTCCAGGCCGAAGATGTCGCCCTTCTCGCCGTAGCCGACCCGGTCGCCGTGGTGCCAGCGCATCAGGCTCTGGAAGCACACGTGCGAGGGGTTGAACGAGTACCACGGGTGCCCGGCCAGCGCGGCCCCGTGCAGCTCGTGCCGCTTGCCGCGCACGTCGGTCGCCCGGATGTGGCTGTTCATCGGCAGCATGTCGGTCCCCGACGAGGCGACGACCTCCGCGTCGGTGACGCCGAACAGCTCGCCGTCCTCCATCACGTAGCCGAGCCGGAACCCGTCGTAGACCGTCTCCCCCGCGGTGACCTCCATCGGCACCGCGAGGTGGATCCCGTAGTCGTCGCCGAACACGGCCGAGATGTAGGACACGGCCCGCTTGCTGGTCTCGGTCCGCGTGCCGAAGCTGTGGTCCATGACGTCGTAGCAGTCGACCGCGTAGGTCTTCCCGCGCAGCGTCAGCTCGCCGGTGACGCGGCCCATCATCTCGTAGTGCCCCTTGCGATAGGCCTCCTCGCCGCCCGCCGCGTTGCCCCACTCGTCGCCCAGGCGCTCGTCGGCGCCCCCGCCCGCCTCGGTGAGCAGCGCGGGGTTCTGGTCGGGGTCGGTCGCGTCGAACGGGTCGTGCAGGGCCCGGAACTCCAGGTCGAACGAGCACGCGTCGCCGAGCTGGTACTCGTAGGTGAAGCGGTACTCCCGCGGCGGCTTGGTCAACTCCACCGACAACCCGTTGGGCAGCGAGTACTTCAGGAACGACTCGGGACACGGCAGGTGCATCTGCGCGTCGGTGAAGTCCATCTCGTAGGGCTGCCGGCAGAAGCCCTGCCCGACGGCCACCGACGAGAGCGCCACGCCGAGGTTCGGCCGGGCGGCGACGTAGACGTTGGCCAGGATGCCCGCCTCGGGGACCGAGAAGATCAGCGGGGTCGTCTCGGTCCAGCGCCAGTTGGCGGGATCGCTCGGGTGGAACTCGGAGTCAGCTGCGGTGATCATGTTGTAGGTCCTCGCCCTCTCTAGAGCTTGCAGGCCGGATCGGGCTGCGGTCGGTTGACGCTGCCGGGCACCTCGGCGACCGTCTTGAAGACGTAGCCGTCGCCGCCCTTGGCGACCTCGGCGATGTAGGAGGGCCGCACGAGCTGGTGGTCGGCGCCCATCTTCACCGCGCCGACGAACGAGTCGAAGGAGATGCCCTCCAACGCCGCCTTGACCTTCTGCGGGTCGACGCTGCCCGCCTTCTCGACCCCGGCGAACAGCAGCTGCGCCGAGAGGTAGTTGTCGGCCGCGACGGTCTCCGGCACGGCGCCGAAGCGCTTCTGGAAGCCGGCCACGAACGTCTTGTTCATGGGGTTGCCGGACGGCTCGTCGTAGCCCAGGTTGGACAGGAAGCCGACGGTCTTGGCGCCGAGCGCCTGCAGGTTGGGCTCGGTGACGATGTTGTAGGAGAAGATCGACTTGAAGCTGTCGAAGAGCTTGTACTGCGACGCCTGGTTGACGAACGCGACGCCGTCCGCCGAGGGGACCAGGCCGAAGAAGCCGTCGGCGCCCGACGCGCGGAGCTTGGAGATGAAGGACCCGAAGTCGGTCGTGCCCAGCGGCGCGAACTGGGTCAGGACGACCTTCTTGCCCGCCTTCTCGGCCGCGGCCTGGAAGACCTTGGCGGCGGTGTGGCCGGTCGAGTAGTCGACCGCCTGGATCGCCCACCGCTGCGCCTTGGACTGCTTCAGCATCTGCTGGAAGCCCGCCAGCAGCATCGACGCCGACTGCGTCGCGCGGAACGCGTTGGCGCTGCAGTTCTCGCCGGTGATCGCGTCGTCCTGGCCGTTGCCCAGCAGCGCCAGCGCGCCCAGCGCCGGGAGCTGCTGCGCCAGCGCGCCGACCTCCGGCGAGGTGACGATCCCGCTGACGTACTTCGCGCCGCTCTGGGTGACGAGCTTGCGCACGGCGCGGATCGTCGTGTTCGGCTGGCCGTCGGTCGAGCTGGTGAGGACCTCGACCTTGTGGCCGTCCACGCCGCCGTGGGCGTTGGCCTCGGCGGCCGCGTACTGCCAGCCGCGCACCGCGTTCTTGCCCAGCTGCTCCAGCGCGCCGCCGCTCGGCGGGACCAGCGCGATCTTCAGCGGCGCGCCGCCGCCACCGCTCTTGCTCGCGCCGCCGGCCTCATCGCCCGACCCGCACGCCGTCACCCCGCCGACCGCGGCGGTCAACGCCAGCGCCATCGTCCATCGCTTGTACCGCATGTCTCCTCCGGTTCTTGTCGCACAACCCATCGCTGCGCGGGCATGCGGCGGCCGACCCCGTCCGGGGTCGCGTCGCGCGCCCGCCTTCCGTCCTCCGTGCTACTCGGGCGCCGCCAGCGCCGCCTCGATCGGCGGCACCGACCCCGGGTCGGGGTCGAAGCCCAACGGCAGGTACCACGCCCGGTCGGCGGTGATCGTCGCGCGCGCGGCGCGCACGGTCTCCCGCTCGATCGCGTCGCGCGCGGCCGGGTCGGCCGTCGCGGCGTCACGGATCAGCTCGCGCAGCGCGGCGGCGACCGCCGCGCCCGCCTCCGCCACCTCGGCGCGACGCGCGGCGGCGCGCTGAAGCGCGTCCTCGCCGCGGGCGATCGCGTCGTCGAGCGCCGCCGCGCACGCGGGCGTGCAGGCGGCGGCCGGCGCGCGCACCGCGCGGGCCAGCGCGAGATCGTGCTCCAGCAGGAAGCGCTCGCGCTCCTCCAGCAGCGCCACGCGGGCGCGCAGGAAGTCCAGCGCGTCGACCACCAGCGCCAGCTGCTCGGAGGCCTGGGCGGCGTCCGGGTCCAGCGCCGGGGCGACGACCTCGCGCAGGGCCTTGATCGACGCCCGCAGCGTCGTGTCGGTCGCGTCGATCACCGCACGTCCTCCAACAGCGTCCGCAGCTCCTCCAACACCACGCCGCGCATCCCCTCCACGCGCGCGAGCAGGATGTCCTGGTGGGTCTTGCCCAGGCGCGCCACGCGCCAGGCCGACCCGACGGTGCTGGCGACCATGCTGTAGGCATTGAGAACCCGATACCAGCGCAGGCGCTCCGGGTCGACCTCCAGCCCCGACAGCTCCGAGTACCGGTCGTAGAACTCGTCGAGCGGGACGAGCCCGCAGACGAGGTAGGTCCGGCCGTCCTCGGCGTAGTGGCCGCAGACCGGCTGCGTGGACCACGCGAGGTCGCGGTGGCGGTCGCCGAGGTGCGCGCGCTCCCAGTCCAGCCAGCCGGTGATGCGCGCGGAGCCCTCGTCGAAGAGGAAGTTGCCGCTGCGGTAGTCGCCGTGGACGAGGCTGACGTGGTCGAGCGTCGGGAGCGTGCGCTCCAGCCATCCGGCCGCGACCTCCATCAGCGGCACGTCGACGCCGCGGTCCTCCTCCCACAGCCGGCGCGCGCGGTTGAGCTCCCACAGCGCGCTCTGGGTCGTGCCCACCGCGGGCACGTCGAAGCTCGGCAGCGACGCGTCGCGCAGGTCCAGCGTGTGGATCCGGGCCAGGTACTCCAGGTACTGCGGCGCCAGCCGCTCGCGCAGGCCCGGGCCGAAGTTCGTGCCCAGCCCGGCGACGTTGGCGCCCACGCCGCGGCTCGGCTTGGCGACGCCGTCGATCAAGGCGTACACCAACGCCGGGTAGGGGAACCAGCGCGCGTCGTCGTCGACCCAGAACGCCTCGGGCACCGGCAGCCGCCCGTCCAGCGCCCGCAGCAGCTCGAACTCGCGCAGCTTGCTCGTCGCGTTGTGGGACTCGGCGGGGTCCATCCGGACCATCAGCCGATCGGTCCGTGGACGGCCGCCGTCCTCCCACTCCAGGACGAAGCCCATCTGCACCTTCGAGGCGCCGCCCGTGAACCACCGGGCGTCGGACACCGAGAACGGCCCGTCGATCGTGTCCTCCAGCATCCGCGCGACCGCGTCGCTCAGCTCCTGGAGCGAGACCGGCGCGTACGGCGCCCCGCCCCGGCGGCGGAGCTTGCGCACCAGCTGCCGATCGGTCTCGCGCTCGACCGGATAGCGCCGCCGCAGCTCCTCGATCAGCTCCGGCGGCGGATCGTCCAGCGACGCGAAGTCCCAGCCGCGTGTGATGTCCATGACCCCCATCGACCCTCCCACTTCCTGACGCTCGCAGTCGTCACCACCGCGTGGGGCGTTGGTGACTTCTCCAGCCGGACCACCGTATGGCGGGCCGCGAAATCCGCGCGAAATGGCCGGATCGGTGATAGTCGGCCGGTGACCGTGTTGAAGGCCAAGGTCCGGCCGCCGGCGGTGCGCGGCGCGGTGGTCGCGCGCCCGCGGCTGGCGTCGCGGATCGCCGAGCTGACCGAGCGGACCCGCCTGGTGTGGGTCCGCGCCACCGCGGGGGCGGGCAAGACGACGGCGGTCGTCGAGGCGATCGCGGCGTCGCCGCGTCCGGTCGCGTGGCTGACGCTCGACGCCTCCGAGACGGCGCCCGGACGGCTGCTCGCGCACCTGGAGTCGGCGCTGGCGGGCGCGGTGCCCGGCCTGCGCGCGGTGGCGACCACGGCGCTGGCCGACGACGTCACGCACGTGGAGGCGGCGGGCCTGCTCGCCGAGGCGCTCGGCGAGCGCGACCTGACGCTGGTCGTCGACGAGGTCGAGCACCTCGCCGAGGCGCGCCAGGCGCGGGCGGCGCTCGGCGCGTTCCTGCGCTACGCGTCGCCGGCGCTGCGCGTGATCCTCATCTCGCGCCGCGACGTGGCGCTGCACATGGGCGGCGCGCGGGACGCGGGCGCCGGGCACGTGACCGAGGCCGATCTCGCGTTCACCACCGAGGAGGCGGCGGGCGCCATGGAGGCGCTCGGCCAGCGCGCCGACGACGCGGCCACGGCCGTCGCGGCCACCGGCGGCTGGGTCGCCGGCGTGCTCTTCGAGGCCTGGCGCTCGCCCGCGCACGCCCACGGGGCCGGCGGCGAGTCCGACCCCCTCAGCGGCTACCTCGCGACCGAGATCATGGCGGCGCTGCCGGAGGCGCAGCGGCGCTTCCTGGTCGTCACGTCCGTGCTGGACGAGGTGACGCCGGCGCGCGCGGAGGCGCTCGGCGTCCAGGACGCCGGCGCGCTGCTGGCCGGCCTGCGGTCCCACCACGTGCCGGTGGCGTTCGGGGCCGACGGCCTGGAGATGCGCTGCCACCCGCGCTTCCGCGAGTTCCTCCAGCAGCGCCGCCTGCTGGAGCTCGACCTCCGGACCGTGCGCGACCTGCACCGGCGGCTCGGCGCGCTGCTGGTGTCCGAGCAGCGCCTCGACGACGCGGTCGCCGCGTTCCTGGAGGGCCACGACGTCGCGGCCGCCGAGGCGGTCGGCGAGCGCGCGATGCCCGGGGTGCTGCGCCGCCGCGACTTCGTGGTGGCGTCGTCCTGGCTGGTCGCGTTCCGGCCGGAGGTCGTCCGCGCCTCGCGCGCGCTGACCTACGCCGAGCTGATCGTGGCGATGGAGCACGAGGAGTTCACGGCCGGCACGGAGGCGGCCGATCGCCTGCTGGAGCTGGGCGCCGGCGGGCCGCTGGAGCCGACCGCGGCGGGCGCGATCGCGATGTGCCTGCTGCACGTCGGCCGCCTGGACGACGCCTACGAGACGATCGAGCGCCTGCCGCCGGGGCCCGAGCGCGACGTCTGGCGCTTCCAGCTCGGCGTCGCGATGGCCGACGACCCGCAGCACTACCGCGATCGCCCCGACCACACCGGGCTGCACGGCTTCCTGGCGCGGCTCGACCTGTACCAGGGTCGCTTCGACCGCCTGCTGGAGCCGATGACGGCGCCGTGGGCGGCCGCTCGGTCCAGCCGCGTGGAGGCGCTGCGCGCGGTCGGGCGCCACGAGGAGGCGCTGGCGCTGCTGCACGAGTCGGCGACGACCGGGTGGACGTCCTCGCGCGTCCGTCAGCTCGGGGAGATCATGGCCGACCTCGGGCGGGTGGCGGAGGCCGAGGCGGCGGCGCGCGAGGGCCGGCAGCTGCTGGCGCGCAGCGGCGCCCTGAGCGCCATGTTGCACTACCTGTTCGAGACGACGCTCGCGCTGCGCCTGCACGGCGACACGGCGGCCGCCGCCGCGGCGCTCGCCAAGGTCGAGGCGGACCCGACCGCGCGCCGGCGGCTGCGGACGCTGGAGCAGATCGAGCTGTGGCACGGCCTGATGGCGCTGCTCGACGACGACGCGGTGAAGGCCGCGGTCCACCTGCGGAGGGCCGTCGCGCTCCTCCAGCATTGGGATCGCCTGTTCTTCCTGCCCGCCGCGGCCGTCTACCTCGCCGAGGCCGAGTGGCGGCTCGGCGACGAGGCGGCGGCCGACGCGGCCGCCGACGTCGCGCTGGCCGCCGCGCGGCGCCAGGGCTCCAACCACCTGGTGTTGCAGGCCCTGCGGGAGTTCCCGGCGGTCGTCTCGCGCCGGCTGGACGCCGAGGCCGGCGCCGACTCGCCGTGGCATCGGCTCGGGCGGGCGCTGATGAGCGCGGGCGCGCTGCGCGACGTGGCGCTGCTGCCCCGCGTGCACGTGCGCGAGTACGGGACGCCGGCGCTCCTCGTCGACGACGCGGAGGTCGTCCCGAAGCTCAGCAAGAGCGTCGAGCTGCTCGCCTACCTCGCCGCGCACGGCCGGCGCGCGAGCCGCCAGACGTTGTTGTATGAGCTGTTCGACGGGCGCGACGACGCGTCGGCGCGCAGCTACGTACGCCAGGCGCTGACGCGCCTGAAGGCCTCGCTGCCCGACGACGCCCCGCTGGAGGTCAGCGCCGAGGAGGTCGTCTGGCGCGACGAGCACCTCAGCGGCGACGGGCTGCGGTTCGAGCGGCTGGCCGAGAGCGCCCGGCAGCTCGAGGGCGCCGCGCGCGCCGAGGCGCTGGAGGCGGCGCTGGCCCTCGTCGAGGACGGCGGCGAGTACCTGCCGGGCGTGACGTCCCCGTGGGTCGAGCGCCGGCGCGCCGCGCTCGCCGCCCGCGCGACCGACGCGCGCCTGGACCTGGCCGAGACCGCCTTCGCCCTCGGCGACCTCGGCCGCGCCGACCGTCGCGTCCGCGCCGTCCTGGCCGCCGACCCCTACCGCGAGAGCGCCTGGCGCCTGGCGATGCGCGTCGCCGCCGCGCTGGGCCAGGACGACGAGGTGATCGCGTGCTTCCGCGGCTGCCGCGACGCGCTGGCCGAGCTGACCACGGGCCCGGCCGAGTCGACGCGCAGGCTCCTGGAGCACCTGCGGCGCTGAGTGTCGGCGCTAGCGACCCTCCACGCCGTGGGGCCGGAAGATGACGGCGGGCTCGACGTGGCGGGCGCCGGGGATGGCGTAGAGCGCGTCGACGTCGGTCATCACGGCCGGGAGCATCGCCGTGTAGACGGCGACCTCGGCGGGGCTGGCGGCCAGGTCGTTGCGGGCGGCCAGCAGCGTCACGAGGCGCCGCTGGGCGTCGGCGTCGCGGTGAAACGGCGTCATCGGCGGGCCTCCGTCGCGGCCATGGTGGGCGTGCGCAGGTGCCAGTCGGTCGCCTGCTGGAACGCGTCGCCCACGCGCAGGACGAGGTCCTCGCGCAGCGCGGGGCCGGCGATCTGCAGGCCCATCGGCAGGTCGTGGTCGGTGAACCCCATCGGCACGGTCAGCGCGGGCAGCCCGAGCGCGTTCCAGTAGGGCGTGAACATCGCCGGCCACTTCGGGCCGAGCGCGACGTCGGCGGCCTCCTCGATCGGCACCGCGCCGACGCCGAGGGTCGGCGTGACCACCAGGTCGAGCCCGCCCTCGGCCAGCAGCGCGGCGAACGCGTGGCCGCCGGCCTCCCGCGCGCGCTGCGCCTGGACGTAGTCCGCGCCGCTGTACAGCGGCGCGGATCCGAGGACCATGCGGGTCCCGGCGGCGTAGTCCTCCCACCGCCCGCGCAGGTCGGACAGGTGATAGGCCGCACCCTCGGAGATCAACATGACGATGTCGGCGGTGCACAGCTCCGCGTAGAGCGGCAGCTCCACGTCGACGACCTCGGCGCCGCGCTCGCGCAGCACGTCCGCGGCCGCCGCCAGCGCCCCGTCGACCTCCGCCTCGCGGCAGTGCGCGGCCGGGGCGAGGAGCGGATCGAGCCCGATGCGCAGCCCGCGCAGGTCGCCGGTCAAGGCCTTCGTGTACTCCCCCACCGGCGCGTCGAGCGCCTGCCGGTCGTCGGCGTCGGCGCCCGCCATCACCTCCAACATGAGCGCGCAGTCGCGCGCCGACCGCGCCATCGGGCCGACGTGGTCCAGCGTGAACCCGAGCGGCAGGCAGCCGGTCCGCGGCACGCGCCCGAACGTCGGCTTCAACCCGCTGATCCCGCAGAACGCCGCCGGCATGCGGATGCTGCCGCCGGTGTCGGTGCCGATCGCGCCGAGGAACAGCCCCGCGGCGACGCCGCTCGCGCTGCCCGAGCTCGACCCGCCCGTGTAGCGGCCCGGGTCCCACGGGTTGCGCGGCACCGGGAACGGCTTGCTCGCGTCGGGCAGCCCGACCGCGTACTCCATCGTCGAGGTCTTGCCCATGACGATCGCGCCGGCGTCGCGCAGCCGCGCCACCGCGACCGCGTCCTCGTCCACGCCCCACTCGGGGTCGGTCACGAGGCTCTGCGCGGTCGTCGGGCCCTCGCGCGTGGCGAGGATGTCCTTGACCGCCACCGGCACGCCGTGCAGCGGCCCGAGCGGGCGGCCCTCGGCCACCGCGGCGTCCGCCGCCCGCGCCGCCGCGCGCGCCGCGTCGTCGAAGCGCGAGATGTAGGTGCCGATGACGTCGTCCCACGCGTCGGCGGCCGCGATCGCCTCCTCGACCAGCCGCGCGCTGGTCACCGTCCCGTCGCGGACGGCGCCCGCCGCGTCGCTCAGCGTCCGCGCCGCGCTCGCCGCGCTCACGCCCGGCACTCCGGGCTGACGGCCGGCGTCGTGATCCTCGCCGGCGTCTCGGCGACGATCTTGAAGCCCAGCCCGCCCGGGCCGCCGGCCTTCTTGACGACCTGCCCGACGTAGGAGGACCGCAGCAGCTGGTGGTCCCGCGGGCGCACCGTCACCGTCCCGGCGATGCTGTCGTAGGACGCGCCGGAGAGCGCCTCGCGGACCTTGTTGGGGTCGGTGCTGTGGGCGCGCTCGATGCCCTCGAAGAGCATCTGCGCCGCGAGGTAGGTGTCGGCCGGGACGTAGTACGGCGCGCTGCCGTACTTCTTGGTCCACGCGGCGACGAACGCCTGGTTGTCCTTGTTGGTGGCGTCGACGTCGTAGTTGACCTGGTTGTAGAAGCCGAGGATCTTGTCCTTCAGCGCCGGGAAGAGCGGCTCGGAGACCTGGTTGAACCCCAACACGGTCTTCAGCGTGTCGAACAGCTTGAACTGCGCGCCCTGGTTGATGAGCGCGACCGCGTCGGCGCCGAAGGTCACGCTGAACAGCGCGTCCGCGCCGCTGTTCTTCAACTTGGTGATCTGGCTGCCGAAGTCCGTCGTGCCCAGCGGCGTGAACTGCGTGAAGACGACCTGCTTGCCCGCCTTCGCGGCCGCCGCCTTGAACGCGTCGGCGGCGCTGTGGCCGATCGAGTAGTCCACCGCCTGGATCGCCCAGCGCTTGCCCGGGAGCGACTTGAGGGTGTTGACGATCCCGTTCATGTCCATCTGCGCCGACTGCACGGCGCGGAACGCGTTGGGGCTGCACTCCGCCTCGCCGAGCACGTCGTCGTTGGCGGTGGCGTTGAACAGCAGCGCGTTCATCGCCGGCAGCTGCTTCTGCAGCGCGGAGTTCTCCGGCCCGGTCATCACCGCGCCGAGGAAGTGCGCGCCGTGCTTGCTGAGCGCCTGCCGGGCCAGCCGCACGGTCGTGGACGGCGAGCCGTCGGTCGCCGACGTCACGATCTTGACCGGGTGGCCGTCGACGCCACCGCGGGCGTTGGCCTCGTCGGCCGCGAACTGCCAGGCGCGGACGGTGTCCTTGCCGAACTCGCCCAGGGCACCGCTCAGCGGCGGGACGAGCGCGACGGTGATCGGGCCATGGTCGCCGCCCGACGAGCCGCCGGAGCCTCCGGACCCGCACGCCGTGGCCCCGAGGGCGAGGGTCAGCGCGGCCACCGTGCCGCCGATGCGCAAGTGCTTGCGGTTCATCTCGCCATCGTCCATCCGGTCGGAGGCAGGACCGGCTCCGCCCGTTTACGCCGCGGTTACGCCGCCGCGAGCCCTTGCGGCGCCTGGCCTCGCGTCGCGCTCCGCCGTCTCAGGACGCCAGGCGGTAGCCCACCGCGCGCACGGTCTCGATCCGCGCGCCGTACTCGGCCCCGAGCCGCGCGCGCAGGCGCCGCACCTGCACGTCGACCGTGCGGACGGCACCGTAGTGCGCGTGGCCCCAGACGCGGTCCAGCAGCGCCTCGCGCGTGAAGACCCGGTCGGGGTGCAGCAGCAGGAACCGCAGGAGCCGGTGCTCCATCGGCGTCAGCTCGACCACGCGGCCGTCGATCGTCGTCGTGTGCCGGGCGGGGTCCAGCCGCAGGCCGTCGAGCGCGAGCACCTCGCCCTCGACCGCCGCCCCCGCGCGCTGCCACGCCCGCGCGATCCGCAGCGCCAGCTCGTCGAGCGCGCCGCCGACGACCACGATCTCGTCGACCGTCCGCGGCGCGGGCCGCGCGGCGAGCGCGGCGCCCTCCACCGCCAGCACGAGCGGCAGCGCGCTCAGCGCGGTGCACCCCCGCAGCGCGTCGGCGACCGCGAGCGCGCGCTCCAGCGTCGCGACGTCGTCGGCGACCAGGAACGCGACGTCGGGCTCGGCCCGGGCGGCCAGCGCGGCCATCGCCGCGGCCGGATCGCCGTCCCGGGCCGCGTGGCGCGTCGCGTAGCCCAGCTCGGAGAGCCCGGCGGCCAGCGACGCCGTGGCCGGCCCCTCGCCGCCCCAGACCCACGCCTCGCGCACGCGGCTCCCCTACGCGCCCGGCACGGCGCGGCCGATCCGCAGCTGCGACGTGTCGCCCATCGCGAAGCGCCCGACGCTGGAGACGAACGTGTGGCGGTCGGCGCGGAAGTAGCAGATGGCGAAGTCGTAGATCCGCCCCGTGATGTCCCAGATGACCTCCTGGGCCAGCATCACGGGCGCGCCCGGCTCGACGTCCAGCAGCGAGGCGACGGAGGCGTCGGCGAGCGTCGCGTTGAGGAACCACTTCGAGCCGCCGAGCGTCAGCCCGGCGCGGTCGAGCAACCCGTACCACTCGGTCGTGAACGGCGTGCCGCGCAGCGCCTCGCCCTCGGGCAGCCGCACGTAGTTGGTGGCCAACCACACCACCAGGCCGTCGACCCAGCCGAGGTACTCCAACAACAACACCGGCTCGCCCGGCGCGACGCCCAGCCGCCACGCGACCGCGTCGGGCGCCGGCACGATCCGCGAGTCGATCACCTCGGGCCGCGCGCGGCGGCTCTCGGCCTCCTCGCCGACCTCGCCGTGCATCTCCTGCAGGGTGATCGCGTAGCGCTGCTCGCCGATCGCGAACGTCCCGACGCCGCGGACGCGCTCGACGACCCGCTCGGCGCAGAGCATCGCCAGCGCCTCGCGCACGACCGCGCGCGCCACGCCGTAGGTGGCCATCAGCTCGTTCTCGCCGGGCAGCAGCCCGTCGGCGTACACGCCGCCCAGCGTGTTGTCGCGCAGCACGTCCCGGAGACGGCGCGCCGTCCCGTCCTCGCGCCCGCGCCGCTGCGCCATCCGTCGCGCGACGGCGACCTGCCTGCGGTCCGGTCCGTTCACGGGCCAACGATATGCGGCCGCGGCGCGCCGCGCCGGCGACGGGTTGGAGGAACCTCCAACGCCGGGGCGCCGCTCAGCGACGGCGTGAGCGCGTGGCGACCGGCACGGCCTCGGCGGCATCGGCGTCGGCGTCGACCGGACGGCCGAGCGTCGCCAGCCCCTCGTCGACGAGCCGCGTGACGATGTCGGCGAGGTTGTCGGTCTTGAGCACCTGCGGCGGCCAGAAGGTCACCGAGTGGATGAGCCCGATCGCCGCCTGCGTCGCGACCGCGATGCGCTCGGACGACGCGTCCGGGAAGCTGCGCGTGATCGCGTCCTCCCAGCGGGAGGCGTACTGCTGCATGCGGCGCGTGTACTGGCGGCGCCACGGGTCGACCAGCGACCGGACCTCGCGCTGGTAGACGTTGACGAGGTGGCGATGCTCGATCGAGAACTCGACGTGATGGCGGATCAGCCGCTCGAGGTCCGCCCGCGGGTCGTCGTACATCGGCGCGGCCGCCGTGATCAGCTCGTCGAGCGTCTCGTTGAGCAGGGTCGCGAGGATCTCGTCCTTGCCGCTGAAGTGCCGGTACAGCGCCGGGCCGCTGATGCCCACGCGCTCGCCGATCTGGTCCACGCCGACGCCGTGAAACCCCTTCTCATAGAACAACGCCGCGGCGGCGTCGAGGATCTCCCGATCTCGGCTCACGCAGCGAAGCTAGCAGGGCCGGGGGTCATCGGCCGTTCCACACCGGCTCGCGCTTCTCGAAGAAGGCTGCGACACCTTCCTGCATGTCGTCGGTCGCGAACGCGATCGTCAGCTGCGCGCGCAGGAAGTCCCACGCGTCCTCGGCGGCGAGGTCGTTCTGACGCCAGAGCGCGTCGCGCCCGAGCTTCATGAGCAGCGGGGACTTCGCGGCGAGGCGGCCGGCCCACTCGCGCACCGTCGCGGCGTGGTCCTCGCGCGGCACGACGACGTTGACGATCCCGAGGCGCTCGGCCGCGCGCGCGTCGAGGCGGTCGCCCATCAACATCAACTCGGTCGCCTTCTTGCGCGGCAGGTTGCGGTAGATGAGCACGGCGATCATGAAGGGGAACACGCCGACGTTGATCTCGGGCGTCCCGAACGTCGCGGCGTCCGAGGCGATGATCAGGTCGCACGCGAGCGCGAGCCCGAACGCGCCGGCCAGGCAGTGCCCGTCGACCGCCGCGATCACCGGCTTGCCCAGCTCGCCGATCAGCGTGAACAGCTCGGGGAAGCGGCCGTTGGCCACGTGCTTGTGGGCGAGCGGGACGTCGGAGGCGAAGCCGCCGAGGTTGCCGCCCGCGCTGAAGGTCGTCGGGTGCGTGGACGCGAGCACGACGCAGCGCACCGCGTCGTCGTCCCGCGCGGCGGCGAACGCCGCCAGCAGGTCGGCCATGACCGCGTCCGACAGCGCGTTGCGGCTGTCGGGCTCGTCGAGCGCGATCGTGGCGACGCCGGCGTCGACGGTGAGGCGCAGCGTGTCGAAGGACGGGCTCACGCTCGGCGACGATAGCAGACCTCTGTGAACGTTGGTTAACACACGCGGTTGTCCACTCGACCTCAGCCATTGCGGCTAGACGCGGGGCGAATCGGGGATTAGACTGAGCGTTGGTTAACGTCACCAGGGTCGGTTACGGTCTACCGAAGGAGGAGAGAGCGCGCGCACCCGAGCGCGTGCTGGGTCACGCCATGAGCACCGTGGAACGTCCGCGCGCCCGCCCAGCGGCCGCCTTGCACACCGCCCTCGCCCGCCGTCGCGCGGGCCTCGTCCGCCGTGGCCGCCGGCTGCTGCGATCGACCGAGCGCCTGCTCGCCACCAGCGACCAGCACGCCTACGAGGACGCGGAGGACCTCGACGTCCTCGTCGCACAGCTCGACGTGCTGATCGCCGACGTCGTCGAGCGGCTCGCCGCCGGGCGGCCGGACCCCGACGGCGGCGCGACGCTCGGCGACCTGGGCAGCGCGCTGATCGAGCTGCAGAGCTTCCGGTCCGAGGTCCACGACCACGACGTCCACGAGCGCCTCGACCGCCTGTCGGCGATCGAGGCGGGCCTCGCCCCGCTGCGCTTCGTCCACGACCCCGACGAGCTGCTGGCCAAGGCCTGCGAGACGGTCGTCCACAGCTGCGGCTTCGACCGCGCGCTGCTCTCGCGCGTGGAGGACTCGACCTGGCGCCCGTGGAAGGCCTATGCCCTGAACGAGGGCGAGGGCGAGCGCGGGTTCCGCGAGTGGATGGCCACCAACCCGCAGATCGGGCTCGACCACCTCCTGCTGGAGAGCGAGATGGTCCGCCGCCACGCGCCGGCGCTCGTCGACGACCCCGAGTCCGACCCGCGCGTCTACCGGCCGCTGATCAAGGCCTCCGGGAACACGCCCTACGTCGCCGCGCCGATCATGCCGACCGGCCGCGTCATCGGCTTCCTGCACGCCGACCACGAGTCGGGCCTGGTCACCGAGCTGGACCGCGACATCCTCGGCGCGTTCGCCGACGGCTTCGGGCAGATCTTCGAGCGCGCGGTGCTGCTGCGGCGCCTGCGCTACCAGCGCGAGCAGGTCCGCGAGGCGATGACGACCGTCGAGCAGGTGCTGGAGGACCTGGCCAACGCCGAGATCGAGCTGGCGGCGCGCGCCAACCCCGACCGGACGACCGGCGCGCCGCCGCGGATCCCGCCCGGCCCCTCCCCCGCGCCCGGCTCGCGGATCGACTCGCTGCTGACCCCGCGCGAGCTGGAGGTGCTGGCGCTGATGGCGACCGGCGCGACCAACAGCCGCATCGCCGAGCAGCTGGTGATCACCGACGGGACCGTCAAGTCCCACGTCAAGCGGATCCTGCGCAAGCTGCGCTCGGCCAACCGCGCCGAGGCGATCGCGCGCTACCTGCGGCTGACGATGGCCTCGCCGCCGTCGCGCTAGGCGCCGGCGGCGGCGCGCCGCAGCGCCTCGCGGTGCTCGGGCGCGGCGATCGCGATCAGCGCGGCCGCCCGCTCCCGCAGGTCGAGCCCGCGCAGCCGCGCGACGCCGTGCTCGGTGACGACGACGCCGACGTCGGCGCGCGCGGTGGTCACCGGCCCGGACAGCCGCGCCACGATCCGCGTCGCGCCGGTCTTGGCGACCGTCGCCGGCAGCGCGACCACGCCCTCGCCGCCGGTCGCCGCCGCCCCGCGCAGGAAGTCGACCTGCCCGCCGACGGCGCCCACCGCGCGGCCGCCCGCGCGCTCGGCATTGACCTGGCCGGTGAGGTCGACCTCGACCGCGCCGTTGATCGCCACCAGGCGCCCGACGCCGGCGAGCGTCCGCGGCCGGTGGGTGTAGGACACGGGCCGCTGGACGACGGCGGCGTTGTTGTCCAGGAAGTCGAAGAGCCGCTCCGAGCCCAGCGCCGCGCCGGTCACGACGAGCCCCGTGTCGGCGGGCTTCTGCGCGCCGGTGATGACGCCGTCGGCCATCAGGTCGGCGATCGGGTCGCAGATCATCCCCGAGTGCACGCCGAGGTCGCGCGCGCCGCGCAGCCCGCGCAGGATCGCCTCCGGCAGCGCGCCGACGCCGACCTGCAGCGTGTCGCCGTCGCGCACCAGCTCGACGACGTGCGCGGCGATCGCGCGATCGACCGCGCTCTCGCGCGCGGGCGGCGCCTCCAGCAGCGGCCGGTCGGTGTGGACGGTCGCCGTCAGCGCGTCGTAGGCGATGGTCGCGCCGGGCACGCGCGGCATGCGCGCGTTGACCTCGGCGATCACCGTCCGGGCGTGCGCGACCGCGTCCGCGATGTAGGCCGTGTCGACGCCGAACGAGCACCGCCCGTCGGCGTCGGGCTCGGAGACCTGGATCAGCGCGACGTCGCCGGGCAGCTTGCGATGCGCGAACAGCTCGGGCAGCGCGGAGAAGTGCGACGGCACGATCCGGACCGGCCGCGCCGCCGCCACCTTGGCCAGCGCGCCGAGCACGCCGTAGGACACCACGTCGATCGACGCGGCCTCCGGCGCGGCCAGCACGGCGCGCCAGGTCAACCCCGAGTAGAGCGACAGGTCGGTCAGCTCGCCGGCGCCGGCCGCGCCGATCAGCGCGTCGACCAGCCCGACCGGCTCGGCGCAGCCCTGGGAGACGACCACGCCGTCGCCCGGCCGCACCCACCGCGCGAGGTCGAGCGCCGCGTCCACCGGCTCAGCCCTCGAGCCGCTGCAGGAGCGTCCCCGTCCCCAGGCCGCCGCCGCAGCACATCGTCACCAGGCCCAGCTCGCTGTCGCGCCGCTCCATCTCGTGCAGGATCGTGGCGACCAGCCGGGCGCCGGTCATCCCGACCGGATGGCCGAGCGCCATCGCGCCGCCGTTGACGTTGACGCGCTCCATGTCGGCGTCGAGCTCCTGCTGCCAGGCGAGCACGACCGAGGCGAAGGCCTCGTTGATCTCCACCAGGTCGACGTCGCCGAGCGTCAGGCCCGTGCGGTGCAGCAGCTTGCGCGTGGCCGGGATCGGCCCGGTGAGCATGATGATGGGGTCGACGCCGACCGTCACCTGGTCGACGATCCGGGCGCGGCCGCGCAGCCCCAGCTCCTCGGCCTTGCGCGGCGAGGCCAGCAGCACCGCGGAGGCGCCGTCGGAGATCTGCGACGACGTGCCCGCGGTGACCTTGCCGACGTCCGGCCGGAACGGCGTCTTGAGCGTCGCGAGCTTCTCCAGGCTCGTGTCCGGGCGGATGCCCTGGTCCTCGGTGACCGTGCCGTGCGGCGTGTCGACGGCGACGATCTCCTTGACGAAGCGCCCGTCCCGCTGCGCCGCGTGCGCGCGGCGGTGCGACTCGACGGCCAGCGCGTCCATCGCCTCGCGCGTGATGCCCCAGCGGTCGGCGATCAGCTCCGCGCTCTCGCCCTGGCCGACGAAGTCGAAGCGCTCCTGCAGCTCCGGCGGCCACGGCGACCCGTACAGCTCGGCCACCTTCAAGGGGGAGTCGATCGGCACGTGCTGCATGTGCTCGACGCCGGCGGCGATCACGAGGTCGTGCGTGCCCGACGCGATCAGCCCGGCCGCGTAGGAGACCGCCGACTGCGCGCTGCCGCAGCGGCGGTCGATCGTGATCGCGGGGACCTCGACCGGGAAGCCCGCCTGCAGCCAGGCGTTGCGCGCGATGTTGCGCGACTGCTCGCCGAACGGCGCGGTGCAGCCGGCGATGACGTCCTCGACCTCGCCCGGGTCGATGCCCGTGCGCCGGACCAGCTCGGTCAGGCACGTCGCGAGCAGCGTGTTGGGGTGCGTGTCGCGGAAGGCGCCCTTCTCGGGGTGCGAGCGCCCGATCGCGGTGCGGACCGCCTCGACCACGAGCGCCGGGCGACCGGACTCGATCATCGGCGAGGTGACCTTGCCGTTGCCGTCGGTGGTGGCCATCGTCACATCACCAGCCCGCCGTCGACGCACAGCACCTGGCCGGTGATGTACGCGGCGTCGTCGGAGGCCAGGAACGCGAACGTCCCGGCGATCTCCTCGGGCTCGGCCCAGCGTCCGAGCGGCACGCGCTCCAGCTGCTTCTCGGCGAAGCGCGGGTCGGTGCGCACGGTCTCGGTCATCGCCGTGGCCGCCAGCGGCGCGACCACGTTGGCGGTGATGCTCTTGCGCGCCAGCTCCTTGGCCAAGGACTTGGTCAGGCCGACGATCCCGGCCTTGGCCGCCGCGTAGTTGGCCTGGCCGATCGTGCCGACCAGGCCGGCGGCCGAGGTCGAGTTGATGATGCGGCCGGTGCCGTCGTCGGGCAGGTGCGCCAGGGCCTCCTGCGAGACGGCGTAGGTGCCCATGAGGTGGACGTCGATCACGGTCCGGAACTTCTCCTCGTCGAGCTTGGGGAACATCGCGGGGCGCGTCACGCCCGCGTTGTTGACGACGATGTGCACGACGCCGTCGCGCAGGCCCGCCGCCGCGGCGACCGCGGCCCGGACCTGCTCGCGGTCGCTGACGTCGGCGGCGACGCCGATCGCGCGGCCGTCGCCGATCTCCGCGGCCACGGCGGCCGCGGCGTCGCCGTCGCGGTCGGCGATCGCCACCGCGGCGCCCTCGGCGGCCAGCCGCCGCGCGACCGCCGCGCCGATGCCCGCGCCCGCGCCGGTGACCAGCGCGACCCGTCCGTCCAGGCGCGCCATCAGTACGACCTCGGCAGGCCGAGCACGTGCTCGCCCAGGTAGTTGAGGATCATCTCCTGGCTGATCGGCGCGATCCGCGTCAGGCGAGCCTCGCGGAAGTAGCGCTCCACGTGGTACTCGCTGGCGTAGCCCATGCCGCCGTGGACCTGCACGGCGCGATCGGCGGCCTGGAAGCCGGCGTCCGCGCACAGGTACTTGGCCATGTTGGCCTCGCGCGCGCACGGGAGCCCCTGGTCGTAGAGCCACGCGGCCTTGCGGACCATCAGCGTCGCGGCGTCCAGGCGCGCGAGCGCATCGGCCAGCGGGAACTGCAGGCCCTGGTTGGCGCCGATCGGCCGGCCGAAGACCACGCGCTCCTTGCCGTAGTTGACGGCGCGCCTCAGCGCCGCGCGGCCGATGCCCAGCGCCTCGACGGCGACCAGGATCCGCTCGGGGTTGAGGCCGTCCAAGATGTACTTGAAGCCCTTGCCCTCCTCGCCGACGCGGTGCTCCTCGGGGACCTCCAGGCCGTCGATGAACAGCTCGTTGGAGTCCACCGCCTTGCGCCCCATCTTCGGGATCGGCCGGATGTCGACCTTGTCGCGGTCGAGGTCGGTCAGGAAGAGCGTCATCCCGTCGGTCTTCTTGTCGACGTCCTCGAGCTTGGTGGTGCGCGTGAGCAGCAGCACCTTCTCGGACTCCAAGGCCTTGGAGATCCACACCTTGCGGCCGTTGACCACGTAGTCGCCGCTGCCGTTGCGCTTGGCGAACGTCGTGATCCGCGTGGTGTCGAGGCCGGCGTTGGGCTCGGTGACGCCGAAGCAGACGTGCAGCGAGCCGTCGACGATCCGCGGCAGCGTGCTCTGCCTGAGCGCGTCGGACCCGTGCTTGATCACCGGGTGCATCCCGAAGATCGACAGGTGCATCGAGCTGGCGCCGTTCATGCCGGCGCCGGAGGCGGCGACCTCCTCCAGCAGCAGCGAGGCCTCGAGGATGCCGAGGCCGCTGCCGCCGAACTCCTCGGGGGTCGTGATGCCGATCCACCCGGCGTCCGCGAACGCCTTGTAGAAGTCCCACGGGAACTCGTGCTTCTCGTCGCGCTCGGACCAGTACTCGTCGTCGAAGGTGGCCGCGAGATCCGCGACCGCGCGCTGGATCGACTTCTGGTCGTCGGTCAGCTCGAAGTCCACAGTCTCCTCCTACATTTCTTTGTGAACGATCGTTCACGACACTACCACGCCGCCGCGCCGCCGTGGGCCACGGTGGTGGCTAACGCTCGTTAACGGATCCTGGTAGCGTTGACGCCATGGACTTCCGCGACAGCCCGGCCGACGCCGAGTTCCGCGCCGCCGCGCGCGCCGTCCTGGAGGAGGCCGTCGCGGCGCTGCCCGGTGCCGAGCCGCCGACCGTCGAGGAGCGCCTGCCGTGGTTCCAGGGCTTCCAGCGCACGCTGCGCGACGCGGGCTACGCGGGCCTCGCGTGGCCGCGCGAGTACGGCGGCCGTGACGCGACGCTGACCGAGCAGGCGATCTTCCTGCAGGAGTACGACCGCGCCGGCGCGCCCGACCGCCTCAACCTGCTCGGCGAGGGCCTGGCGGGGCCGACGATCATCGACTTCGGCACCGAGGAGCACAGGCGGCGCTTCCTGGAGCCGATCCTCTCGGGCGAGGAGATCTGGTGCCAGCTGTTCTCCGAGCCCAACGCCGGATCGGACCTCGCCGCGCTGGAGACGCGCGCCGAGCGCGACGGCGACGGCTGGCGCGTGACCGGGCAGAAGGTGTGGACCTCGCGCGCCCAGGTCGCGTCCTTCGGGATGCTGCTGGCGCGCACCGGAGGCCCGCGGCACAAGGGCATCACGTACTTCCTGCTGCCGATGGACAGCGAGGGCGTCACCGTCCGGCCGCTGCGCCACATGCTCGGCGAGGCGGAGTTCAACGAGGTCTTCCTCGACGACGTCCACATCCCCGACGACCTGCGGATCGGCGAGGTCGACGGCGGCTGGCGCGTCGCGATGGCGACGCTGTCCTACGAGCGCGTCGCGCTGGCCACCGGGCGCGTGAACGTGCAGCGGCTGGTCAACGAGTTGGTGTCCCTGGTCGCCGCGTCGCCGTACGCGCAGGACACGGCGGTCCGCCGCAAGCTCGCCGACCTCTACGCGCGGGCGCAGGTCCAGCGCGTCAACGGCCTGCGCGCGCTGTCGTCGCTGGAGCGCGGGACGCCCGGCCCGGAGGCGTCGATCGGCAAGCTGCTGTCGGCGCCGCTGGTCGAGGACATCGCGGACTTCGCGCTGTCGCTCTCCGGCCTCGACGGGCAGCTCGACGAGGGCGAGCCGGACCCCTGGCTGAAGCTCTCCTACCAGGCGCGCGGCACGTCGATCGCGGGCGGCACGACGTTCATCCAGCGCAACATCGTGGCCGAGCGCGCACTCGGCCTCCCGCGTTAGCGATCGTTCATCCCCGGGTCGATTCGAGGGTCATGGTCTTCACCGACGAGCAGCAGGACTTCGCGGCGAGCATCCGGGCGTTCTGCGCCCGCGAGTGCGGCACGCGCGAGCGGCGGGCGGCGCTGACGGAGGGCTTCACCATCGCCAACTCGCACCCCCTGCTGGAGCGCCTCGGCGAGTTGGGGTGGTTGGGCGTGTCGGTCCCGACCGAGTACGGCGGGGCGGGCGCCGGGATGGTCGAGGAGTGCATCTTCCTGGAGGAGACCTGCCGCGGCCACGCGCCGATCCACGGGTACTCCACCGCGCTGACCGCCGGCCAGACCTACCTGCGCTGGGGCACCCCCGAGCAGAACCGCGAGATCATGGGCGGCGTCTGCCGCGGGCGGCTGGAGGCCATCGGGCTGTCGGAGCCGGGCGCGGGCTCCGACCTGGCGGGCGCGCGCTGCGCCGCGCGGCGCGAGGGCGACGAGTACGTCGTCAACGGCCAGAAGACCTGGATCTCGGTTGCCCACGAGGCCGACCACGTCCTGACGCTCGTGCGCACCGACGCCTCCGGCGCCAAGCACGAGGGCCTGACGTTCCTGATCGTGCCGACCGACGCGCCCGGCGTCGAGATCCGCGAGATCGAGGTCATGACCCCGCGCGTGGTCAACGACGTGTACCTCACCGACGTGCGCGTCCCGGCGAGCGCGGTGGTCGGCGCCGAGGGGCGCGCCTGGTCGCAGCTGACGCGTGGCCTGGCGATCGAGCGCCTGATCATCGCCGCGATGGCCGTCGGCTACGCGCAGCGGTCGCTGGACGACACGATCGCCTACCTGCGCGAGCGCGAGCAGTTCGGCCGCCCGCTGTCCAAGTTCCAGGCCTTGCGCCACCGCGTCGCGGACGTCGCGGCCGAGATCACGGCCTGCCGCGCGCTGGTCTACGACGTCGCCCAGAAGATCGACGCCGGCCAGGAGGACGCGCTGTCGACCGAGTCGTCGATCGCCAAGCTGAAGTGCACCGAGGCGGCCAAGCAGGCCGCGCTGGAGGGCATGCAGCTGATGGGCGGCTACGGCTACGCCGTCGAGTACGGCATGGAGGAGCAGGTGCGCATGGCGCTCGTGCCGCCGATCTACGGCGGCACCAACGAGATCCAGCGCGAGATCATCAGCAAGAACCTCGGGCTCTAGGAGGCCACTCGATCATGTCTCGGATCTACGACCCGCGGGTGCTGGCGGGCAAGCGCATCCTCGTCACCGGCGGCGGCACCGGCCTCGGCCGCGGCGTCGCCAAGCACCTCGTCGAGCACGGCGCGGAGGTCCACCTGTGGGGCCGGCGCGAGGCGGTGCTGGCCGAGGCGGCCGAGGAGGTCGGCGGCGCGCGGCCCGGCAGCGCCCACCACGCGACGGTCGACGTCCGCGACGCCGACGCGGTCGACGCCGCGATCCAGGCGATCTGGGACGAGCACGGGCCGCTGACCGGGTTGATCAACAACGCGGCCGCCAACTTCATCGCCCAGACCAAGGACATCAGCGCGCGCGCCTACCGCGCGGTGTCCTCGACGGTCATGGACGGCTCGTTCCACACCACCCACAGCGCCGGGCGGCGGTGGATCGCCGACGGGCTGCCGGGGTCGGTCGTCTCGACCCTGACCACGTGGGTGTGGTCGGGCTCGGCGTTCGTCGTGCCCAGCGCGATGGCCAAGACCGCGGTGCACGCCATGACCATGTCCCTGGCCGCCGAGTGGGGCCGCTACGGCATCCGACTCAACGCCATCGCCGCGGGCCCGATCCCGACCGAGTACGCGTGGTCGATGCTCAACCCGACCGAGGCGTCGTCGACCGGCGGCTCCACCTCCGCCGACAACGTCCCCATGAAGCGCTTCGGGACGATGGAGGAGCTGGCCAACCTGAACATCTTCCTGCTCAGCGACGCGTGCGGCTACCTGACCGGCACGACGATCGCCATGGACGGCGGCCAGCAGCTCGCCGGCCCGGGGACGTTCGCGTCGCTGTCGGCGATGTCCGAGCAGGAGTGGGCCGACGCGCGCGAGACGGCCAAGGCGGCCAGCGCCGCCAGCAAGGCGCAGCGGTCGGTCTAGCGGTCGCCCGCGGCGCGCGCCGCCTCGGCCTCGCGCTCGACCAGCTCCTTCAGCTCGCGGCGGCGGACCTTGCCCTGCGGCGAGAGCGGCAGCTCGTCGAGCGCGACGACCAGCTCGGGCCACATGTGCTTGGGCACGCCGCGGTCGGCGAGGTGGGCGCGGAGGTCGTGGAGCGAGATGGTGGTGTCGGGGTCCTTCGCGACGACGACCACCGCGCAGCGCTCGCCCAGCTCCGGGTCGGGGTAGCCCATCGCGACGACGTCGGCCAGCGTGTCCATCGCGCGGACGTGGTCCTCGACCTCGTTGACCGAGATCTTCTTGCCGCCACGGTTGACGATCTCCTTCAGCCGTCCGACGATCCGCAGGTAGCCGTCGGCGTCGACGCGGCCGAGGTCGCCGAAGTGGCCCCAGCCCGCGGCGTCGAAGAGCGCGGCGGTCGCCTCCGGGTCCTCGAAGTAGCCCAGCGCGGTGTTGGGCCCGCGCATGACGACCTCCCCCACCTCGCCGTCGGGCAGCGGCGTGCCGTCCTCGCCGAGGATCGCGAAGGTCGACGGCGAGTCATAGGCCTTGCCCACGGTCTCCTGCCGGTGCTCGGCGGTGTCGCCCTCGGCGGCGACCATCGCGGGCGTGCCGAGGTCGACGGCGCCGTAGGCCGAGATCACGTGGCCGCCGAAGCGCTCCTCGATCGTCGACGCGGTCTGCGGGTGCAGGTAGGAGCCGCCGGACTGGATGACGCGCAGGCTGTCGGCCCTGACCGCTCCGGGCCGGGCGTGCGCGGCCGCGGCCGCGAGGCGGAGCAGGATCGTCGGCACGGTCTGGATGACCGTGGCGCGGTGGCGGGCGACGAGCGCGAGCAGCCCGTCGACGGCCAGCGAGCCCGGGACCAGCAGCGTGCAGCCGGTCTCGGCCAGCGTGCAGACGCCGTTGAAGTAGCCGATGCCGCCGCTGAGCGGCGCGGCGACGAGCACGACGTCGTCGGCGCCGACGCCGGTGCGGCTGTTGACGTCGCGGATCATCGCCAGGGCGCAGTTGGCGGTGCGCAGGACGATCTTCGGCGTGCCGGTCGTGCCGGAGGTGCCGATGAGCAGCGCGATCGCGTCGGGGTCCTGGCCGGGGAGGTCGGCGGCGGGCGCGGCGCTCGCGAGGTCGGCGACGCGCCGGGCGGTGAGCGCGGGGGCGCGCAGGGCGGCCCGCTCGGCGTCGCTGACGGGCGCGTCGGAGAAGAACGCGACCGCGCGCGTCCGCGCCAGCGCCTGCTCGACCTGCACCGGCGTGCTGTCGGGCGGCAGCTCGAAGAGGACCGCGCCGACCGCCGCCACCGCGTAGACGACGACCACGTGGTCGACCGAGTTGCCCATGCGGGCGCCGACCACGGCGCCGGGCGCGACCCCGCCGTCGCGCAGGCCGGTGGCCAGCGCGCGGACGCGGGCGTCCAGCTCGGCCCAGGTCAGCGACTCGGCGTCGCCGACCACCGCGGGCTTGTCCGGATGCCGCGCGGCGTTGCGCGCGACCAGCGCGTCGAGGCCGTGCTCGGTCCAGATGCCGTGGTCGTAGTAGGTCTCGGCCTCGGCGTCGCTCCAGCGCATCGCGCGCAGGCGCGGCCAGGTCAAGGCGTCGTCGTCGCTCACCAGCGTCTCCCTCCGTTGCACACCAACATCTCTCCGGTCGTGGAGGACGCCGCCGGCGCGACCTTGCCGTCGAGGCGCGACGCCTCCGGTCCCACGCCCGGCTCAGCCATGCATGACCGTCCCCATCGACACGTTGACGTCCTCGCCGGTGATGCCCGCCGCCGCGCCGGAGCAGAGGAAGCGCGCGGTCGCCGCGACGTCCTCGGGCGTCGCGCAGCGGCGCAGCGGCGAGGCGGCGCGGAGCCGATCCCGCGCGTCGGCGTCGGCGACCGCGTCCAGGCGCGGCCCGGCGATCGGGCCGGGCGAGACCAGGTTGACGCGCACGCCGTGCGGTCCCGCGTCCCAGGCCAGCGCGCGGACGAGGCCCGACAGCCCCATCTTGCTCGCGCCGTAGGCGGCGCGGTGCGGCAGCGGCCGCTTGCCGGTCATCGAGCCGATGGCCCGCGCGCCATCGGCCGCGAACGCCAGCGCGACCGCCCGCCCGATCCCCTGCCCCGCGCCGGTGACGACGACGTTCCGGCTCACCGCTCGCGCAGCTCGCGTCGCCGACTGGAGCGCACCACCGAGATCGGCGCCAGGCCACTCACCTTCCACGCAGCTCCCGTCGCAAGATCTTGCCGCTCGCCGTTCGGCAGCTCCTCGAGCAGCTCGACCGCGCGCGGCGCCTCGTAGGCCGCCGGCCGTCGTCGTCGAGCACGCCGACGTCGCCGGTGCGCAGCTCGCCGTCGGGCAGGGCCGCCGCGGTCTCCTCGGGACGACCCCAGTAGCCGGGCACGACCTGCGGGCCGCGGATCGCGATCTCACCGGTGTCGGGCAGGATCCGCGTCGTCGTGCCGGCGACGTCGCGGCCGACGGCCGCCGCGCCCGACGCCGGGTCGACCGGCGGGCGCACGCCGAGCGGCGCCATGTGCGACGGCGAGGTCGTCTCGGTCAGCCCGTACACGGTGTGCAGCAGCGCGCCGGTCAGCTCCTCCCACGCCGCGGCGGTCGCCGGCGCGACCGGCGCGCCGCCGCTGTAGGCCTTGGTCAGGGACGACAGGTCGCGCGCCCGCGCCTCCGGCGCGTTCATCAGCGCGGTGTAGGCGGTGGCCGCGGCGACCGTGAACGTCGCTCCGTACCAGTCGACCAGCCGGGCGGCCTCGGCGGCGTCGAAGCGATGCGCGAGCAGCAGCGGCGCGCCGGTCAGCATCGGGCTGCACGCGACGACGTGCGCGCGGAACGCGTCGAGGACCGTCACGCCGCCACCGCGAAGCCCGCGCGCCCGTCGGTCTCGACCTCGACCACGGCGCCGGCGTCGATCAGCTCGTCGAGGTGCCCCAGCACGTCGCACAGCACGAAGAACGCGGCGTGGTCGGGCACGTCGCCCCCGCGCAGCCCCAGCGCGATCTCCATCGCCGTCCGCGGCCGGTCGCCCACCGCCTCCCCGACCCGCGCGGTCATCCGGTCGAAGCCGCGCAGCCGCCGGGCGATCACCGCGTCCGGGTCGGTGACCGGCTCGCCGTGGCCCGGCAGCACGACCGCCGCGCCGAGCGCCCGCGTGGCGTCCAGCGACGCGCGGTAGCGAGCCAGCGCGCGCGGCCGCGGCGGCTCGTCCGCGCCGGGCGGCGCCATGACCGCGACCGAGCGCTTGGCCATCACGTGGTCGGCGCCCAGCAGCAGCCCGCGGGCCTCGTCCCACAGCACGGTGTCGGTCGGCGAGTGCCCGGGCCGGTGCAGCACCCGCAGGTCGCCGCCGGCGAACCCCAGCACGTCGCCGTCGGCCAGCACGCGGTCGGTCCCCACCGATGCGGCGTAGTGCAGATCGCCGCGGTAGACGGCGGCGCCCGAGGCTGCGACGCTCGCGCCGTGCCGGGTCAGCAGGTCATCGGCGAACGCGTCCTCGGCGAAGAGCGACGCGGGGTACGCCGACATGTAGTCGTCGAGCCCACGCAGCGCGCAGACCTCCGCGTCGCTGCGGGCGACCAGCTCGGCGGCCATCCCCCAGTGGTCGGTGTGCTGGTGGCTGATCACGAGCCGCCCGAGGTCCTCGACGCGGCGCCCGTGCGCGGCCAGGCCGGCCTCGATCGCCGCCATCGCCTCGGGCGTGGCGGGGCCGGTGTCGACGAGCGTCAGCGGCTCGTCGTCCAAGACGTACACGTTGACCGGGCCGACCGGCCAGGGCGTCGGGACCACGATGCGCCACACGTCCGGCCCCTCCGGATGCGGCCGGTGCTTGAAAGACCCACGCACGGTCCGATACGTTAACGATCGTTATCACCTACGTCCACTCGTTCTGCAGGAGGAGCGCACCGTGACGAGCATCGACGACGCGCTGGCACAGACCAATCTCTGCGCGGCATTCCAGGTCACCGCCAACGCCCACCCCGATCGCGTCGCCCTGCGCACCTTCGGATCTGACGTAACGGTCACTTACCGACAGGCGGCCGACCGCGTCGCCGCGGTCGCCGGCGGCCTGGCCGCGCTCGGCGTCGGCCGCGACGACGCCGTCGCGCTGATGCTCGACACGCGCCCCGAGTTCCACCTCGTCGACCTCGCGGCGCTGCACCTCGGCGCGCTGCCGTTCTCGATCTACAACTCCAACCCGGCCGAGAAGATCGTCCCGCTGCTGGAGAACGCCGGCGCGCGGATCGCCGTCGCCGAGCCGCACTACGCGCCGGTGCTGGCGTCGATCGCCGCGCGGCGCCCCGACCTGCTGGAGACGATCGTCGTCGTCGGCGACGACCGCGGCGCGGGCACGACGACGCTCGCCGAGCTGGAGGGGCTCACGCCGCCCGAGGGCTTTGACTTCGAGGCCTCCTGGCGCGCCGTCGGGCCCGAGACGATGGGCATGTTGATCTACACCTCGGGCACCACCGGCGAGCCGAAGGGCGCCGAGTGGACCCACGGGGCGATGATGCGCAACCTGCGCGGCTTCCACCACCTGATCCCGGTCAGCGAGGGCGGCCGGATGGTCTCCTACCTGCCGATGGCGCACCTGGCCGAGCGCTTCATGACCCACCAGGGGATGACGGTCTACGGGTACACGGTCACCAGCGTGCCCGACGCCGGCGACCTCGCCGCCGCGCTGCGCGAGGTCCGCCCCACGCGCTTCTTCGGCGTCCCGCGCATCTACGAGAAGCTCGCCGAGCCGGCCCGCAGGCTCGTCGCGGATCCGGCCGCCGCGCGCGCCGCGCTGGGCTTCGACCACGCCGAGTACCTCGGCTCCGCCGCCGCGCCCGCGCGCGTCGACATCCTCGCGCTGTTCGACTCGATCGGCCTGCCGCTGATCGAGAACTGGGGCATGTCGGAGACCGGCCTGACGCTGATCAACCCGCCCGACGCCGTCAAGGCGGGAACGGTCGGCCGGCCGACGCCGGGCGTCGAGGCCCGCCTGGCCGACGACGGCGAGCTGATGGTCCGCGGCCCGATCTTCACCCGCTACCGCAACGAGCCCCAGCGCACGCGCGACGCCTTCGACGCCGACGGCTGGCTGCACACCGGCGACGTCGCGGTCGTCGACGCCGACGGCTACTACAGGATCGTCGACCGCAAGAAGGACATCATCATCAACTCGGCGGGCAAGAACATGGCCCCGGTGATGATCGAGAACGCGGTCAAGACGCACGCCCCGCTGGTCGGGTTCGTGATCGCGATCGGCGACGCGCGCAAGTACGTCACCGCGCTGATCACGCTCGACGAGGTCGCGCTCGCCGCCTACGCCGCCGAGCACCACCTGTCCGGCGGCTACGCCGAGCTGAGCCGGCGGCCCGAGGTGCGCGCGGAGGTCGAGCGCGGCGTCGCCAAGGCCAACGAGATGCTCGCGCGCGTCGAGCAGATCAAGCGCTTCACGATCCTCGACGAGCCGTGGGTGCCGGGCACCGACGAGGTGACCGGCACGATGAAGCTGCGCCGCCGCGCGATCGGCGAGAAGTACGCCGAGGCGATCGACGGGCTCTACGCGGAGGCGGCCGTCGGCGCGTAGCCGGCGGCCCGCGCCCCGGCGGCCAGGAAGCGCGCCACCAGCTCGGCGTCGGCGTAGTACGGGTCGCCGACGCCGGCGACCGCGCGCCGGTGCGAGTGCTCGTACAGCGCGGCGAGCTTGTACTGGACCAGCGCCGTGTGCCAGCGCAGGCCGGACAGGTCGCGGCCGGTGGCGCGCGCGTAGCGCTCGGCCAGCTCCTCGCGCGTCGGGTAGCCGTCCTCCAGGAGCGCGGTCGCGAGGTCCTCGGTCGGCGTGCGCGGCCCGTCGCCCTGCGGGTAGGAGGCCAGGAAGTAGGCGACGTCCAGCAGCGGGTCGCCGATCGTCGCCAGCTCCCAGTCCAGCACGGCCTCGACGCGGCCGGGCGGCGCGGCGGCGAGCATGACGTTGCCCAGGCGGAAGTCGTTGTGGAGGATCGCGGCGCCCGACTCGGCGGGGACGTTGGACGTCAGCCACTCGGCCAGCGGCGCGAAGGCGGGCGGCGGCGCGCCGTCCTCGCCGGCGACCAGGCGCGTCATCCGCGCGAGGTGGCGCGCGTTGAAGTCCTCGGGGCGGCCGAAGTCCTCCAGCCCCCGCGCGCGCCAGTCGACGGCGTGCAGCGCGGCGAGCGTGTCGATCAGCGCCTCGGCCAGCTCGCGCCGCACGGGCGGCGTCGCCAGCGCGGGCGGCGTGGCGTCGGTGAAGACGACGCCCTTCATGTAGGACATGACGTAGAACGGGACGTCGAGGACGTCGCCCTCCTGCCCGACCGCGAGCACGGCGGGCACCGGCACGCCGGTCCCGGCCAGGGCCTCGATCAGCCGCGCCTCGCGCAGCATGTCGTTGGCGCCGCGCGGGATCGGCGGCGGCGGCGGACGGCGGACGACCATCGCCCGCCCGGCGTCGTCGGTCACCAGGAACGTCAGGTTGGCGTGGCCGTCGCCGATCGGCCGCGCGGCGACCGGCCCCGAGACGAGGTCGCGGTCGCCGAGGAACGTCGCCAGCCGCGCGAGGGCGTCCTCGCCCCAGCTCCACATCAGCGGCCGGTGAAGCGCGGCGCGCGCTTCTCCTTGAAGGCCCGCAGCGCCTCGGGCATGTCCTCGCCGCGCGTCAGCAGCGCCTGCCCGCGGTTCTCCAGCTCCAGCGCCGCCGCGTACGGCGTCTCCAGGTTGGCCTGCAGCGCGCGCTTGGACAGCTGCACGCCGCCCGGCGAGTTGGCGGCGATCTGGTCGGCCAGCTCCAGCGCGGCGGCCAGCAGCGCCTCGCGGTCGCCCTCGACCACGCGGTTGACGAGGCCGATGCGCTCGGCCTCCGCGGCGTCGACGAAGCGGCCGGTGTAGCAGATCTCCGCGGCGCGGCCGGGACCGATCAGCCGCTGCAGCGTCCACGACGTGCCCAGCTCGCCGCACGACAGGCCGATCTTCACGAACGCCGCGTTGAACTTGGCCTCGGGCGACGCGAGGCGGATGTCGGCGACCAGCGACAGCGCCAGCCCGCCGCCCGCCGCGGCGCCGTTGACGGCCGCGATCACCGGGACCTGGAGGCTGCGGATCGCCGCCAGGCCGCCGGTCGCCAGCTCCTGGAACTTCAGGAACTCGCGGACGCCCAGCTCGGTGATCTCGTGGATGTTGTCGAGGTCGTAGCCCGCGCAGAAGCCGCGGCCGGCGCCGATGATCACCAGCGCCCGGAGGTCCTGGTCCTCCTTGAGCGCCAGCGGGACGGCCATCAGCTCGTCGAACATCCGCATGGTCATGGCGTTGAGCCGGTCCGGGCGGTTGAGCGTCAGGACCGCGATCCCGGGCGCGGGCCGCTCCAGCGTCATCGTCTCGAGATCAAGGGCTTGCGCTACCGACATGGCGTCTCCTCGCAGGTCATGAACGATCGTTAACTAAGACTTCAGCGGCCCGTGAACCGCGGCGGCCGCTTCTCCTTGAAGGCCGCGAGGGCCTCGGGCATGTCGGAGCCGCGGGTCAGCAGCGCCTGCCCGCGGTTCTCCAGCTCCTGGAGCGCCGCGTAGGACGACATCTCCAGCCCGGCCTGCAGCGCGGTCTTGGACAGCTGCACGCCGCCCGGCGAGTTGGCGGCGATCTGCCCGGCCAGGTCGAGCGCCGCGTCGAGCAGCTCGTCCGCCGGCACGACGCGGTTGACCAGCCCGGTGCGCTCGGCCTCCTCGGCGTCGACGATGCGGCCGGTGTAGACGAACTCGGCCGCCCGCCCGGGACCGATCAGGCGCGGCACGATCCACGACGTCCCGAGGTCGCCGGCCGACAGGCCGATCTTCACGAACGCGGCGTTGAACTTCGCCTCGGGCGCCGCCAGGCGGATGTCGGCGGCCAGCGCCAGCGCCAGCCCGCCGCCCGCCGCCGGGCCGTTGACCGCCGCGATCACCGGCATCGGCGCGCCGCGGATCGCCTGCATCGCGCGCGCGGCCAGCTCCTGCTGGCGCAGCATCCCCATCGCGCCGAGGTGCGGCAGCTCGTCGGCGGCGTCGAGGTCGAAGCCCGCGCAGAAGCCGCGCCCGGCGCCGGTGAGGATCAGCGCGCGGACGTCGTGGCGGTCGCGCAGGTCGAGGCCGAGCCGCTCCAGCTCGGAGAACATCGCGTTGGTCTGGGCGTTGAGCCGGTCGGGCCGGTTGAGCGTGACGAGCAGGACGCCGGGCGCCGCCTCGTCCACCAGCATCGTCTCGAAATCCGCCGCGGTTGCCGCCATCTCGTCCTCCTTCGACCAGGTCTACGCGGATGTTAGCGATCGTTCACTCATCCCGTCGATGAGCGTCACGGTGGCCGCCTCGGCGGCCTCGGGCGTCAGCCCCCACGGCGGCGGGGTGAGGACGAGGTGGTCGTAGTCGGCGGCGTGCCGGGCCACCGCGGCGGCCAGGTCGCCGGGCCGGCAGACGACGCCGACCGCGTCGAGGATCTCGTCGGTCATCGCCGCGAGGATCGCGGGCTCGTCGCCCGCGCGGACCGCGTCGCGGATCGCCGCCTGCTCGGCCGTCCAGCCGTGCAGCGCGAAGAGCCGGTCGTAGACGCGCGAGGCCGCGTACTGGGCGGCCGCGAAGGCCAGCCGCGCCCGCGCGGCGTCGAGGTCGTCGTCGACCGAGCACATCAACACCCCGCACACCGCGATCTCGGAGACGTCGCGCCCGGCGTGCGCGGCGCCCTTGGCCAGCGCCGGGCGCACGAGGTCGTCGATGTAGGCCTTGGTGAACATCGGATGGCCGACCAGGCCGTCGGATACCCGGCCCGCGGCCTCGACCATGCGCGGGTTGACGCCCGCGACGTAGATCGGCAGGCGCTCGCGAAACGGCGGCGGCGTGTCGGCCGTCGGCCGGACGTCGAGGCGGTAGAAGCGGCCCTCGTGCGACACCGGTCCCTCGTGCAGCCGCCACAGCTTGCGCAGGACCGTGACCAGCTCCTCCATCCGCACCGCGGGCGAGGAGCCGTCCACCCCGTGCCAGCGCTCCATCATGGTGGTGGTGCCGTTGCCCAGGCCGAGGATGACGCGGCCGCCCGACAGCTCGTCGAGGTCGCGCGCCTCCGCCGCCCACATCAGCGGCGTGCGGCCGACGCCGTAGGCGATGTTCGTCCCGACCGCGACCCGCCGCGTCGCGGCGGCGAGCATCGCCATCGGCACCGGCGCGGAGCGGCTGTACAGCTCGCCGACCCAGACCGAGTCGAAGCCCGCCGCCTCGGCGCGCCGCGCCAGCGCCTGGCCGCGCGTGAAGCGCTCGGGCCCGAAGCCGGCGCCGAAGGTGTTGACGCCGATCGCGGTCATGCCGCGACCCGCCCGCCGCGGTCGGCGACCGCGCCCGCCTCGCGCAGCGCGGCGATCCGCTCGTCGTCCAGCCCCCAGTCGGCCAGCGCCGCGCCGGTGTGCTCGCCGGGCAGCGGCGGGCGCAGGCCCAGGGCGGTCGGCGTGCGGTCGAAGCGCGGGGCGGGCGCGGGCTGGAGCAGGCCCTCGTGGCGGACGAACGTCCCGCGCGCCGCGTTGTGCTCGTCGTGCTCGACCTCGTCGGGCCCGAGCACCGGCGCGACGCACGCCTCGACGCCCTCCGCCGCCGCGCACCACTCGTCGCGCGTGCGCGTGGCGACGATCGCGGCGAAGCGCTCCTTCATCGCCGGCCACGCGGCGCGGTCGTGCTGGTCGGGCAGGTCGGGGTCGTCGCCCAGCCCCAACAACGACAACAACGCCGCGTAGAACTGCGGCTCCATCGCCGCGACCGACAGCCAGCGCCCGTCGCGGGTCTCGTAGACGTCGTAGAACGGCGCGCCCGAGTCCACGATGTTGGTCCCGCGCTGCGTCGACCAGGTGCCGTTCTGCACGTAGCCGAAGAACGGCGTGGCCAGCAGCGCGGCGCCCTCGACCATCGCGGCGTCGATCACCTGGCCGCGCCCGGAGGTCTGGCGCTCGACCAGCGCGGCGCAGATCCCGAGCGCGAGGACCATCCCGCCGCCGCCGAAGTCGCCGACCAGCGAGAGCGGCGGGGTCGGCGGCTGGCCGGCGCGGCCGATCATCGACAGCGCGCCGGACTGCGCGACGTAGTTGAGGTCATGACCTACGGCCTGGGCCATCGGGCCGTCCTGGCCGTAGCCGGTCATGCGCCCGTAGACCAGCCGCGGGTTGCGCTCCAGGCAGACGTCGGGGCCGATGCCCAGGCGCTCGGTGACGCCGGGCCGGAAGCCCTCCATCAGCACGTCGGCCCGCTCGACCAGCGACAGCACCACGCCGGGGCCGTCGGAGTGCTTGAGGTCGACGGCGATCGAGCGCCGGCCGCGGTTGAGCAGCTCGGTGGCGTGGTCCTCGCTGGGGCCGACGAGCCCGCCGCCGCTGACGCGGTCCACGCGCAGGACGTCGGCGCCGAGGTCGGCGAGCAACATGGCGCAGAACGGGCCGGGGCCGATCCCGCCGATCTCGACGACGCGGACGCCGCTCAGCGGCCCGCTCATGCGGCGACCGGGTCGCGCTCGAAGTACAGGACGATCGACTCGGCGACGCAGGCGGGCTTGTCGTGGCCCTCGATCTCGAAGCGCTGCTCCACGCGGGCGCGGATGCCGTTGCCCGCCTCCTCGACGCCCAGCAGCGTGGCCGTCATCCGGACGCGCGAGCCGACCGGCACGGGCGAGATGAAGCGGACGCGGTCGAAGCCGTAGTTGAGGGCCAGCGGCACGTCCTCGACGGCCATGATCTCGTACAGGAACTTCGGGCCGAGCGACAGCGTGTAGAGGCCGTGCGCGATCGTCACCCCGAACGGCGTGCGCGCGGCGCGCTCGGGATCGACGTGGATGCGCTCGTAGTCGTCGGTCGCCGCGGCGAAGGCGTCGATGTGCGCCTGGGTGACCGTGTGCCAGGCGCTGACGCCCAGCTCCTGCCCGGACCGCTCCCGCAGCCCGGCGACCCCGCTGATGGTGAGCATGGCCCGACCGTATGGCCCGCCACCGGGCGTTTGCGAGGGCTTGTCCTCCCTTGGGGGGACGAAGTGCCCTCCTTGTGGCGATGGCGCGCGGGCGGCGGTCGGCGAGCATCGCCCCATGTCCGAGCCCGCGACGGTCCTGTCCCCTGAGGAAGCGCTCGAGCACGCGCTCGCGCAGCCCACCCTGGTCCACGCCTTCCAGGCCACCGCGGCCGCCAACGCCGACCGTCCCGCGCTGCGGACGCTGGGCTCCGAGGACGTCCTGACGTTCGCCGACTACGCGGCGCGGGTCCGCGCCGTCGCCACCGGCCTGGCCGCCCTCGGCGTGCGCGCCGGCGACGCGGTCGGGTTGATGTACACCAACCGCCCGGACTTCTTCCTGGCCGACACGGCCGTCCAGCACCTCGGCGCGACGCCGTTCTCGATCTACCACACCAACCCGGCCGAGCAGATCGTGCCGCTGATGCGCAACGCGGGCGCGCGCGTCGTCCTCGCCCAGCCGGAGTACGCCGAGACGCTGGCGGCGGTCGCCGAGCAGATCGGCACGCCGGAGCGGATCGTCACGGACCTGACCGAGTTGGAGGCCCTGCCGGCGCCGGAGGGCTTCGACTTCGACGCCGCGTGGCGCGCGGTGGCACCCGACGACCTCGCGCTGTTGATCTACACCTCGGGCACGACCGGCGAGCCCAAGGGCGTCGAGTGGAGCCACCGCGCGCTGCTGGCCAACGTGGTCAACGTCCATCGCCTGCTGCCCGCCTCGCCGCACGGGCGCGTGCTCAGCTACCTGCCGATGGCGCACCTGTTCGAGCGCTGGTTCTCGCACTACGGGCAGATCGGCCTCGGCTACACGGTCACCTGCGTGCCCGACGCCGCGCGGCTGGCGGAGGCGATCGCCGCGGTCCACCCCACGCGCTTCTGCGCGGTCCCGCGCATCTACGAGAAGCTCGCCGCCGCGATCGGCGCGCGGCGCGACGCGGGCGCCACCACCGACGAGGTCCGCGACGCGCTCGGCTTCGACGCGATCGAGTACCTGGGCTCGGCGGCCGCGCCCGCGCGGCCCGACACGCTGGAGGCCTTCGAGTCGCTCGGCCTGCGGATCGCCGAGATCTGGGGGATGTCGGAGACCGCGATGTCGCTGTCCAACCCGGTGGACAGGATCAAGATCGGCACGGTCGGCCGGCCGATGCCCGGCTTCGAGGCGCGGCTGGAGCCCGACGGCGAGCTGTGCGTGCGCGGCCCGATCTTCTCCGGCTACCGCAACGAGCCGCAGCGCACGGCCGAGGCCGTCGACGCCGACGGCTGGATGCACTCGGGCGACATCGCCACGGTCGACGAGGACGGCTACTACAAGATCGTCGACCGCAAGAAGGAGATCATCATCAACTCGGCGGGCAAGAACATCCCGCCGGCGATGGTCGAGGCGCGGATCAAGCAGCACACGCCGCTGGTCGCGCACGCGGTCGCGATCGGCGACGCCAAGCCGTACCTGACCGCGCTGCTGTGCCTGGACGAGGACGCGCTGAAGGCGTTCGCCGCCGAGCACGGCCTGGACGCCGACGCGACGCACGCGCGGCTGACCGCCGACCCCGCCGTGCGCGAGGCGGTCGCCGCCGGGATCGACGCGGCCAACGCGACGCTCGCGCGCATCGAGCAGGTCAAGCGCTTCGCGATCCTGCCCGACGTCTGGGCGCCCGGCGGCGACGAGGTCACGCCGTCGCTGAAGGTCAAGCGCCGCAACGTGATCGCGCGCTACGCCGACGACGTCGAGGCCCTGTACGCCGGCTGAGCGCCACGAGCGGAGCCTGCTCGCGGCGCTGGCCGCCGCGTCGCTGACCTACTCGATGATGCAGTCGCTGGTCGTGCCGGCCGTGCCGGCGATCCAGCGGGCGCTGCACGTCCCGGCCGACCGGGCGAGCTGGGCGGTCACCGCGTTCCTGCTCAGCTCCGCGGTGGCGACGCCGATCGCGGGCCGGCTCGGGGACCTGCTCGGCAAGCGGCGCGTGCTGGTCGCGATCCTGGTGGTCGTGGCGCTCGGCAGCGCGCTCTGCGCGATCCCCTCGCTGGGCGCGCTGGTCGCGGGGCGCGTCGTCCAGGGCGCCAGCGGCGGCGTGCTGCCGTTGGCCTATGCCATCGTGCGCGACGAGCTGCCGCCGGGGCGCCGACCGTCGGCGATCGCGCTGCTGGCGACGATGCTCGGCGTCGGCGGCGGGCTGGGCGTGATCGGCGCCGGCCTGCTGGTGGAGTGGTGGTCCTACACCTCGATCTTCTGGCTGCAGGTGCCGGCCTTCGCGGCGGTGACCTGGGCGGTGTGGCGCCACGTGCCCGCGGGCGACGCGACCCGGGCCGACGTCCGGATCGACTGGGCCGGCGCGGCGCTGGTGTCCGGCGGGCTGGTCGCGCTGTTGGTGACGATCACGCAGGCGCGCGCGTGGGGCGGGTCCTCGCCGCGGACCGCGGCGGGCGCCGGCGCCGCGGCGCTGCTGCTCGCGACCTGGGCGTGGTGGGCGCTGCGCGCGCCCGCGCCGCTGCTGGACCTGCGGATGATGCGCCGCCGTCCGATCTGGACGACGAACGTCGCGGCGTTCCTCGTCGGCGTCGGGCAGTTCGCGGGCTTCGTGTTGATCCCGCAGTACGTGCAGGACCCCGACGACGGCTTCGGCGTCGGCCCGCTGGTCTCCGGCCTGTACCTCGTGCCGATGACGTTCGGCGTCCTGCTCGGCGGGCTGGCGACCGAGCCGTTCGAGCGCCGCGGCGGCGCGCGGGCGCTGCTGCTGGCCGGCGCCGGGTCGCTGGCGGCGTCGATGGCGCTGCTGGCCTTCGCGCGCTCGACGCCGTTGGAGGTGTGCACAGCGAGCCTCCTCGTCGGCACCGGCGCGGGCGCGACGATGTCGGCGCTGGCGACGCTGATCGTCACGTTCGCGCCGTCGGGCGAGACCGGGGCGGCGTCGGGCGTCAACAACGTCGCCCGGACGCTCGGAGGCGCGCTGGGCACGCAGATCGGAGCCGCGCTGCTGGCCGGCGGGGCGGCGGGCTTCACGCCCGCGTTCGCCGTCGCCCTCGGGACGTCGGTGCTCGCGCTGACGCTCGCGCCGCTGCTGCCGAGGCCGTTGGAGGAGTCGACACCGGCGGCCGCCGTGCCGGGCGCCACGACGCGGGAGCCGGTCTAACGTCGCCGGCATGGACTGGACCGGCATCCCCGACGACGTCGCCTCCCTGCTGCGGGACATCGACGCGTTCATCGACGACAAGCTGGCGCCGATCGAGGCGGCCAACCCGGAGTACTTCGACCACCGGCGGGAGTTCACGCGCACCGACGTGGAGCGCGGCGGCATCCCGACGCAGCGGTGGCGCGAGCTGCTGTTCGAGGCGCGCCGCCTCTCGATCGAGGCCGGGTTCTACCGGTACCCGTTCCCGGAGGCCCTGGGCGGCCAGGACGGGTCGAACCTCGCGATGGCGATCGTCCGCGAGCACCTCGCCCACCGCGGCCCCGGCCTGCACGCCGAGCTGTCGCACGAGGCGTCGGTCGTGGCCAACGAGCCGCTGGCGCTCGTGCTGCACGAGTACGGCACGGCCGAGCAGAAGGCCGAGTACCTGGAACCGCTCATCAACGGCGAGACCTACCTCGCCTTCGGGCTGACCGAGCCCGGCCACGGCTCCGACGCGACGTGGCTGGAGACGACCGCGCGCCGCGACGGCGACGACTGGATCATCGACGGCGCCAAGCGCTTCAACTCGGTCATCGACGTGGCCGTGGCCAACATCGTCTTCGCGCGCACCTCCGGGCAGCCGGGCAAGGCCGACGGCATCACGGCGTTCATCGTGCCGCGCGACGCGCCGGGCATGACCGTGCCCTACTACCACTGGTGCTTCAACATGCCCACCGACCACGCGGAGACGCTGCTGGAGGGCGTGCGGGTGCCGTCGTCGGCGATCCTCGGGCAGGAGGGCCGCGGGCTGGACTGCGCGCAGCTGTTCGTGCACGAGAACCGCATCCGCCAGGCGGCGTCGTCGCTGGGCGCGGCGCAGTTCTGCATCGACCGGTCGGTCGCCTACGCGAGCGAGCGGCTGATCTTCAACCGGCCGCTGGCCGACTACCAGGGCATCCAGTGGCAGCTCGTCGAGCTGCAGACCGACGCCGAGTTGTTGCGCAACACGATCCGCAAGACCGCGTGGGAGATGGACCAGGCCGGCGACGGCTCCTCGACCGAGGCCAAGGTCGCGGTCACCGACAAGGTGTCGATGGTCAACTACCGCGGCAACCAGCTGGCCTGCCGCGCGGCCGACCGCGCGATCCAGGTCCACGGCGGCGTCGGCTACACGCGCCACGTGCCGTTCGAGCACATCTACCGCCACCACCGCCGCTACCGGATCACCGAGGGCTCCGACGAGCTGCAGATGCGGCGCATCGCGAGCAAGATGTTCGACTTCAAGGACCTCAAGGCCAAGGCCGACGAGGCCGCCGCGGCGCGCGGCGTCAGCGCAGCTCGCTGAGGCCGCGCGCGACGATCGCGGGAAGGGTCGTCGCGGCGACCTCGAGGCGCGGGTCGGGGTCGGGGCGACGGCGGGACTGCTTGACCAGGACCGCCGTCGTCGAGGCCATCTTGTAGCGCGTGTAGGCCGCGAACCACCCCATGTCGGGCAGGTCGATGGGGTTGATCGCGCGGTACTCCTCCAGCAGCTCGGCAGCGCTCGGCATCCCGTCGCCGGCCGCGGTGTTGGCGGCGTCGCGCTCGCGGTGGAAGAGCTGGACCGGGTCGCACCAGGTCATCAGCCAGGCCAGGTCGCTGCGCGGGTCGCCGACCGACCAGATCTCCCAGTCGATGATCGCCGCCACGTCGGGGCCGTCGAACTGCATGTTGCCGACGCGGTAGTCGCCGTGCAGGACGCGCGGGGCCAGCGGCTCCGGGACGCGAGCGCGCAAGGCCTCCAACAGCTCGGCCTGCCCGTGGTGCAGCTCCTCGGGCACGGTCGCGAACAGCGCCGCCCAGCGGTCCAGCTCCTCGCGCACGCCGACGACCGGCTCGTCGCCGAGGCCGATCGCCGCCGGGTCGACCTGCTGCAGGGCCGCGAGCATCCGTGCCGCGGCCCGTGCGCGCGCGTCGACGACCGCCGGTCCCGGCGGCCGGTCGTCGACGTCCTTGAGCGGCTCGTAGGCGTCGCCCGCGACGAACGACATGATGAAGAACGGCGGCGTGCCGCCGTCCTCCACCAGCACCTCCGGCACGCGCACGCCGGGCGCGCCGCTCAAGGCCTTCAACACGCGCGCCTGGCGCAGCACGTCGCGGTTGCGCACCGGCTCCAGGCCGGGCGGCGCGACCTTCACCACCACCTTGCGATCGCGCAGCGTGGTCGCGAACGTGAGGCTGGAGACGCCGCCGTGCAGGACCTCCAGGTCGCCGATCGGCGCGCCGGCGGCGGCGGTGGCGCGCGCCCGCAGGTCGGCCTCGTCGAGCGCCACGCGCCCGCCGCGCGCGACCGGCGCCGTGCCGCCGCTCACCGGTAGTGCTCCTCGATGACCGTGGCGTACTTCTCGTCGATCACGCGGCGGCGCAGCTTGTGGGTGTTGGTGACCTCGTCGTCGCCCGCGCGCCAGTGGGTCGGCAGGACCGTCCACGCGCGCACCTGCTCGACGCGCGCCAGATGCGCGTTGCCGGCCGCGATCGCCCGCCGCACCTCGGCGGCCACGTCGGGATGCGCCGCCAGCGCGGCGACGTCGCCGTCCAGGCCGCGCTCGCGGGCGAAGGCCTCCAGCGCGGCGTCGTCGAGCACGATCAGCGCCGAGACGAACCGCCGCCGGTCGCCGATCGCCACGACCCAGCCCAGCAGCGGCGAGGCCTCCAGGATCGCGGCCTCGATCTTGGCCGGCGTCATGTTCTTGCCCGAGGAGTTGATCATCTGCTCCTTCTTGCGCCCGACGATGCGGACGTACCCGTCCTCGTCGACGGCGGCCAGGTCGCCGGAGTGCACCCAGCCGTCGGCGTCGAGCATCTCGGCGGTCTTGCGCGGGTCGTCGCGGTAGCCCGCGCAGGCGTTGGGCCCGCGCAGCAGCAGCTCGCCGTCCTCGGCCACGCGCGCCTCGACCTGGGGCAGCGGCACGCCGACCGTCCCGAGCTTGATCCGCGCGGGCGGGTTCATGATCGCCATCATGAACTCGGTCATCCCCCACAGCTCGGCCAGCGGCAGCCCGAGCGCGTGGTGGTACTCGAGCACCGCGTAGGAGCTGGGCGCCGCGGCGACCGACAGCCACTGCACCGCGTCCAGGCCGAGCCGCTCGCGCACGACGGCCAGCGCGGCGTCGGCGGCGCGTGCCGCCTCGGCGTCGACGACCGCCTCGCCCGACTGCTGCGCGCGCACGCGCGCCAGCCCGACGTCGACCGCGGCGGCCAGCTCCGGGCGCTCGGAGGAGATGTAGGCCTTGGCCTGCTCGGCGAGCTTCTCGAACGTCCGCGGCACGCCGTGGAAGCGCGTCGGCCGCGTGGCGGCGATCGCGTCCCAGAGGTGCTCGTGGTCGGCCACGCACACGGTCGTCCCGCCGAGGACCATCGTCATGTAGTGGCACATGAAGCGGTCCGAGATGTGGGCGTTGGGCAGGAACGAGACCGTCGTCTGCCCGGGCGTCGAGGGCGCCAGCGCCTCGGCGCCCGAGGCGCCGCTCATGATCGCGCGGTGCGGGATCTGCACGGCCTTCGACGCGCCGGTCGTCCCCGACGTGTGCACGAGCGTCGCGACGTGCTCGGGCGTCACCGCGCGCCAGGCCGCCTCGAAGTCGAGGTCGTCGCCGTCCCCGCGCGCCTCCAGCTCGCGCTCGGCGTCGAGCACCAGGTGCTCGACGGACACCGCGCGCAGCCGCTCGCCGAAGTGCTCCTCGCCGACCAGCACGCGCGCGCCGGCGTTGGCCACCAACTCGGTCAGCTGCTCGGCGGGCTCGGTGTGGTAGAGGCTGAAGGGGATCGCGCCGAGGTGCAGCGCGGCCAGGTCCACGACGTGGAACAGCGGCCGGTTGCGCAGCAGCAGCGCGACGGGATCGCCCGGGCGCACCCCGAGCGCGTGCAGGCCGCGCGCGGCCGCCTCGACGCGCCGCGCGTACCGCGCCCACGTCACCACCTCGTCGGTGTCGAAGCCGCGCAGCGCCACGCGGTCGCCGTAGGCCGGCGCGATCGTCTGGAAGGCGGCGACGAGCGTCGGCGCGCGCAGCGCCGCGTCGATCGCGGGTCGCAGGTCGCTCATGGGCAAGTCCTCCACATCAACTCGGGTTCAGGACCCAGCCGCCGTCCACGGGGATGCAGCGGCCGGTGACGAAGCCGGACAGGTCGGTGGCCAGGAACTCGACGACGCGCGCGACGTCGTCGGGCTGCCCGAGGCGCCGCAGCGGCACCTCGGAGATCGCGCGGTCGGCGTGCCCGGTCTGCGCGGACTCCTCGACGACGCGGCCGGTCAGCGTGATCCCCGGCGCGATCATGTTCACGCGGATGCCGTCGGGGCCCAGCTCGGCGGCCAGGTGGCGGCTCCAGTGCGCGACCGCCGCCTTGGTCATCGCGTAGGCCGAGTTCGACCCGTCCGGGAAGACCGTGAACGCCGCGGTCGACGCCGTGTTGACGATCGCGCCGCCGCCCGCGGCCCGCAGGTGCGGCACCGCCGCCTGGCAGACGTGGATCGTCGACATCAGGTTGACGTCGATCAGCGTCTTGAAGTCCTCGGCGGTCGTGAGCGTCGGCGTGCTGCGCGCGTAGGGCGTGATCGCGCCGCCCGCCACGTTGACCACCACGTCGATCCGGCCCAGCTCGGCCGCCGCGCGGTCGACGGCCGCGTGGGTGGCGTCGCGATCGGTGAGGTCGACCTGGACGCCCAGCGCGCGCCGGCCGGCGGCCTCGACGTCCTCGGTCGTGACACCGTCGGGCTCGCCCTCGTACCGCGCGCCGGAGCGCAGGTCGAGGTCGAGCACCGCGACGTCGAAGCCGGCGGCCGCCAGCCGCACCGCGCACGCGCGGCCGATGCCGCGTCCCGCGCCGGTGACGACCGCGACCCTGTCCTGCGACGGTTCGCTCATCCCGGCAAGCATCGCGCCGCTCGTCGCGGCGCTCGTCGCCCCGGGCCGGACGCGCTGTCGATCTCTCCAACGCCGCGCCGCGCGGCCGTCCGGGCCCGCGCCGGGCCGCTGGTAGAAGCGAGGGCATGGGTCTTCTGGAGCGGTTCGATCTCAACGGCAAGGTGGCGGTCGTCACCGGCGCGTCCTCCGGCCTCGGCGTCGCGTTCGCGAAGGGGCTGGCGGAGGCGGGCGCCGACGTGGCGATCGGCGCGCGCCGCGTCGAGAAGCTCGAGGAGACCAAGCGGATCGTGGAGGCCGCCGGCCGGCGCTGCGTCGCCGTGTGCACCGACGTCACGGTCGTCGAAGACTGCCAGGCGCTGGTCGACACCGCCGTGCGCGAGCTGGGCCGCGTCGACATCCTGGTCAACAACGCCGGCGACGGCGGCGAGTACCACCCGGCGACCGACGACCCTCCGGAGCAGTTCCGCCGGGTCGTCGACCTCAACCTGATGGGGTCCTACTGGATGGCCCAGGCCGTCGGGCGCGTGATGGAGCCCGGCAGCGCGGTCGTCAACGTCTCCAGCGTGATGGCGCTGACGACGGCCAAGATGCCGGCCGCCGGCTACAGCGCCGCGAAGGCCGGCGTGCTCGGGCTGACGCGCGACCTCGCCGCGCAGTGGGGCGAGAAGGGCATCCGCGTCAACGCGATCCTGCCCGGGACGTTCATCACCGAGCAGACCGAGCACTACTCCGACAACTACCGCAAGGCCATCATCCGCGCGCGCGTGCCGATCGGCCGGCTCGGCAACCTGGAGGACGCGGCGGCGGCCGTCGTGTTCCTGGCGGGCGACGGCGCGGCGTACATCACCGGCGTCGGCGTCCCGGTCGACGGCGGCGTGCTGCTGACGTAGCGACGTCGTTGTGGCGGCCTCCAACCGGACTCGCGCGCGCCCGCGCGCGCGTGCGAGGAGCCGCTTAGGGTCGTCGACATGATCGACCTCGACGTCCGCGGGCGGATCGCCCTCATCACGATCGACCGCCCGGAGGCGCGCAACGCCGTCAACGGCGAGGTCGCCGCCGGGCTGGAGGAGGCGGTCACGCGCCTGGAGTCCGACGACGACCTGTGGGCCGGCGTCATCGCGGGCCGCGGTCCGGTCTTCTGCGCGGGCGCCGACCTCAAGGAGATCGCCGCCGGCCGCGCCGACGCGCTGCACACCGAGCGCGGCGGCTTCGCGGGCATCACGCGCCTGCCGCGGACCAAGCCGCTGATCGCCGCCGTCGACGCGCCCGCGCTGGCCGGCGGCTGCGAGATCGTCCTGACCTGCGACCTCGTCGTCGCCTCGACGGCGGCGCGGTTCGGCATCCCGGAGGTCAAGCGCGCGCTGGTCGCGGGCGCCGGCGGCCTGTTCCGCCTGCCGCGCGTGCTGCCGCGGACGATCGCGCTGGAGCTGGCGTTGACCGGCGACCCGATCTCCGCCGAGCGGGCGTACGCCTTGGGCATGGTCAACGAGCTGGTCGAGCCGGGCGCGGCGGTCGACGCGGCGCTCGCGCTGGCACAGCGGATCTGCGCCAACGCGCCGCGCGCGGTGCAGGCCTCGCGCGACCTGATCCTGCGCGGCCTGCTGGCCGACGACGAGGAGAACTGGGCGCTGACCGACGCCGCGCTGCCGGTGGTCATGCAGGGCGAGGACTTCGCCGAGGGCCCGCGCGCGTTCATCGAGAAGCGCGAGCCGGTCTGGACGGGGCGGTAGGGGCCGTGCGCGCCGTCGTCGTCGAGGCGCTCGTCGGGCCGGACGGCGCGGTCCTGCGCGAGGACGTGCCCGAGCCGGAGGGCGCGCACTGGCTGAGCCCGGACGAGCGGATGCTCGTCGACGTCCACGCCGCCGCGATCTGTTTCCCCGACCTGCTGCAGACACGCGGGCAGTACCAGCACAGCGTGCCGGCGCCGTTCATCGCCGGCGGCGAGGTGGCGGGCGTGGTCGTCGAGGCGCCGGCCGCCTCCGGCTTCGCGCCCGGCGACCGCGTGCTCGGGCTGGCCCGTCGCGGTGCGATGGCCGAGCGCGCGCTCGTCCCGCCCGGCTACGTCCTGCGGCTGCCCGAGACGCTGAGCTTCGCCGAGGGCGCGGCCGTGTACATCAACTACTGCACGGCCTGGTACGCGCTGCACCGCGCGGGCGCGAAGGCGGGCGAGACCGTGCTCGTCACCGGCGCGGCGGGCGGCGTCGGCACCGCGCTGCTGCAGATCGCGCCGGCCTTCGGCGTGCGCACGATCGCGCTGGTCTCCGGGCCGGCCAAGGCGGCCGCCGCGCGCGAGCTGGGCGCCGACGAGGTCCTGCTGACCTCCGAGCCGTGGGCCGAGGCGGCCCGCGGCCGCGCGCACGTCGTGGTCGACATGGTCGGCGGCGACGGCTTCCTGGACGCCGTACGCGCGCTGCGCGTCGGCGGGCGCCTGGTCGTCGTCGGCTTCGCGGGCGGCGGCATCCCCACCATCAAGGTCAACCGCCTGCTGTTGCGCAACCTGACGCTGGTGGGGATCTCCATGGACATCATGGAGGAGGAGCACCCTGGGACGGTCGCGACCATCAACGCCGCCGTCCAGCGGCTCCTCGACGACGGCACCATCCGGCCCGTGATCGGCGCGCGCGTCCCGCTGGCCGACGGCGCCGAGGCGCTGGCGCTGATGGAGCGCCGGGCCGCGCCGGGCAAGATCGTGGTCGACGTGCGGGACTAGCCTCGCCGGAGAGCGTGAGCAGGGACTGACGACGCCACCGGGGTCGCGCTCCGTCGACGACCAACGGCGTCTTCGTGTTGGCATGGAACATCAAGGCGCCGTTGGTGGCGGCGCGGCGGCGACGCTAGGTCCGGACGTCCACGACCACGTTGCCGATCGCCGCGCGGCGCTCGAGGACGCGCAGCGCGTCGGCGCCGCGCTCCAGCGGCAGCCGCGTCCCGATCCGCGGGCGGATCACGCCGCGCGCGGCGAGGTCGACGACCGCGTCGCGGACGCGCGCGACCGTGCCGGGGAAGCGCCGCTCCATCGGGTCCAGGCCGATGCCGGTGACGGTCAGGTTGCGCAGCAGCAGGCGGTTGACCTTGACCTCGGGGATGCCGCCGCCGGCGAAGCCGATGACGACCAGGCGCCCGGCGACGTCCAGCGCGCGCAGCGAGTCGGTGAAGCGGTCGCCGCCGACCGGGTCGAGCACGACCTCGACGCCGTGGCCGTCGGTCAGCTCGCGCACGTCGGCCAGCCAGTCGCCGGTCGAGCGCACGACCGCGTCGGCGCCCAGCTCGCGCGCGACGCGCTCCTTCTCGTCGCTGGAGACGACCGCGATCGAGCGCGCGCCCATGGCCTTCAACATCTCCAGCGCCGCCGTCCCGACGCCGCCGGCCGCGCCGTGGACGAGCACGGTCTCCCCCGCGCGCACGCCGGCGCGGTCGATCGCGAACCACGCCGTCGCCGAGTTCAGGAACAGCGCGGCGCCCTCGGCGTAGTCCACCGTGTCGGGCAGCTTCAAGGTGTAGGTCGGCAGCGCGAGCGCGCGCTCGCCGAGCGCGCCCCAGATCGACATCCCGGCGACGCGGTCGCCCGCGACGAACCCGCTGCCCGCCGGCGCCTCCACGACGACGCCCGCGAACTCGCCGCCGGAGACGAACGGCGGCGGCGTGGCGATCTGGTACTCGCCGCGGCTCTGCAGCAGGTCGGGGAACGAGACGCTCGCGGCGTGGACGTCGACCAGCAGCCGCTGCCCGTCGGCGCGCGGGTGGGCGCCCTCGGGCTCGGGCACGTCGTCGCGCAGCACCGCCCCGTCGGGGCCGATCAGCTCCTCGACGACGACCGCGCGCATCCGCTAGCCCCGCACCGTGACGACGACCTTGCCGATCGCGTCGCGCCGGTCCAGCACGCGCAGCGCCTCGGCCGCGTCGTCGAGCGGCAGCTGCGCGCCGACGAGCGTCCGGACCTTCCCCGCGTCGACCAGCGCCTGGACGCCGTCGTTGACCATCTGGACGGTGCCGGGCTCCTCGGCGTCCATGGCCACCATCTCGACGCCGCAGACCATCAGGTTGCGCAGCAGCAGGCGGTTGACCTTCAGCTCGGGGATCGAGCCGCCGGTGAAGCCGACGACCGCCAGGCGCCCGCCGATGGCCAGCGCGCGCAGCGAGTCGGTGAAGCGGTCGCCGCCGACGGGATCGACGACCGCCTGGACCCCGCGCCCGTCGGTCAGCGCGCGCACGGCGGCGAGCCAGTCGCCGGTCGAGCGCACGACCTCGTCGGCGCCCAGCGCGCGGGCGGCGTGCTCCTTGGCCTCGTTGGACACGACCGCGATCGACCGCGCGCCGAGCGCCGCGACGATCTCCAGCGCGGCCGTGCCGACGCCGCCGGCCGCGCCCTGGACGAGCACGGTCTCCCCCGCCGTCACGCCGACGCGGTGCAGGGCGTAGTACGCCGTGCAGTAGTTGAGGTACAACGCCGCGCCCTGCGCGTAGGACAGGTGGTCGGGCAGCCGCAGCGCATGCTGGGGCATCGCCAGCGCGTACTCCGCCACGGCGCCCCAGTGCGTCAGCGCGGCGATCCGGTCGCCGACGGCCAGCGGCGAGCCCTCGGGCGCCTCGGCCACCACGCCGGCGACCTCGGCGCCGATCGCGAACGGCAGCTCGGGCCGCATCTGGTACTCGCCGCGCGAGCGCAGCAGGTCGGGGAACGACACGCCGGCCGCGTGGACCTCGACGAGCAGCCGCCCGCCGACGCCCATCGGGTGCGCGCCGACCGGCGCGGGCGCGTCGGCGGCGATCCGGACGGCGTCCGGGCCGCCGAGCGCGTCCAGCAGCGCGGCGCGCATCAGGCCGGCGCCTGCCTGGACGCGGCGCTGGAGGTCACCGACATGGTGTTCAACGCGTGGCCGCCGTCGACGGTCAGCGCCTGGCCGGTCACGCGCCCGGCGGCCTCGCCGCAGAAGAACGCGACCGCCTCGGCGATGTCGGCGGGCTCCACCAGCGACCCCATCGGCATCGTGTCGACCCACGCGTCGACGATGTCCTTCGGCATGCCGAGGATCCCCGAGCTGGCGGTCATCCCCGGGAGCACCGCGTTGCAGGTGACGCCGAGCGCGGCGTTCTCGGCCGCGACCGTGCGCATGAACCCCAACAACCCCGCCTTGCTGGTGGAGTAGGCGATCTGCGCGGGCATCCCGTGCACCGCGGCGGTGCTGGAGATCACCACGACGCGGCCGAGGCGCCGCTCGCGCATGCCGGGCAGGACCGCCTGGAGGACGCGGAACGTGCCGGTGAGGTTGACGTCGAGGTCGCGCCGCCAGCGCTCGGGGCGCATCGAGTGCGCGGCGCCGAACATGGTGGTCAACGCGGCGTTGAGCACCAGCACGTCGAAGTGGCCCAGGTCGGGCAGGTCCCCGTCGACCACGTCGACCTGGTGGGTGCACCCCGGCTCGACGTCGAGCGTCTCGACCGCGAGGCCGTCGCGCTCCAGCCGCGCGACGATCGCCGCGCCGATCCCGCCGGGCCGCGCGGCGCCGGTGACGAGCGCCTTCACGCGGCCTCCTGGTCGTCGTCGATCGGAGCCAGGCCCTCGTGCCCGCGCAGGCGCAGGACGAGCAGCGCCATCTGGACGCTGAGCTGGTCGTCGGCGTCGCCGGCGACGTCCAGGCCGGTGATGTCGCGCACGCGCGCCAGCCGGTAGCGAATCGTGTTCTCGTGGACCCCCAACCGCTGCGCGGAGGCGCGGACCGAGCGCCCGGTGGCGTAGAAGGCGTCGAGCGTGCCGAGCAGGTCGCCGGCGCCGTCGGCGCCGGCCAGCAGCGGGCCGAGGACGTCGTCGACGAACTGGCCGAGCGCCGCCGCGTCGCCGTGGGCGACGAACAGCCGCCCCGGGCCGAGGTCGTCGGCCGCGAGGATCCGCCGCGGGCCGTCGAGCCCGTCGATGCAGCGCGTGACCTCGCAGGCCTCGCGGTAGGCGCGCGGCACCGCGCGCGGGTCGCGGCTGACGGTCGAGACGCCGGCGATCGCCTCTGGCAGGCCGGCCGCCGCGCACGCGTCGGCCAGCGCGGCCTTGACCGCGCGCACCGCGTGGACCGGCGCCGCCGCCGGGTCGACGTCGACCAGCAGCGCGACGCCCTGCGGGCCCTTGGTGGCGAGCACCTCGCCGCCCCCGCGCGCGGCCAGCGCGTCGACCAGCCGCGTCGCGTCGATCCCGCCGCCGCGGTGGGCGGGCAGCGTGACGAACGCGACGACGCGCGGGGCCTGGAGGTCGACGCCGAGGTGCTCGGCGCCGCGACGCACGTCCTCGTCCTGCGTGCCGCGGATCAGCTGGCGGGCCAGCAGCGAGCGCGCGTCCCAGGCCGTCGAGGCGGCGCGGGCCTGCGCGGTCAGCTCGAGCGCGACGTGGCGCGCGGCGCGCCGCGCGACCAGCTCGTCGAAGGCGCCCAGGCGGCGCGGGTGCTCCATCATGACCAGCCAGCCCCAGCGGTCCTCGGCGACGTCGACCGGCGCGACGAGGTGCCGGTGCCGGACGCCGCCGGCGAGCATCGGCGCGACCGTGGTCGACGAGCCGGGCGCCGCGTCGGCCAGCAGCGCGCCGACCGATCCCGGCGCGTCCTCCAGCAGCCGGACGTGCAGGCCGTCGTCCTGGCCGGGCGGCTCGGCGGCCGCGACGCGGTGGCCGGTCGCGTCGTAGAGCGCGGTCGGCTTGCCGCACAGCTCGGCGACGGCGACGACGATCGCGCGCAGCCCGCCGCCGTCCAGGAGCACCTGCGACAACTTGAAGTCCGCGGTCGCCGCGCCGCGCAGCAGGCGGTTCTGGCGCCGCGCGGTGTCGAGCTGGACGCGCTGGCGCAGCGCCGCGAGCGCCCCGCCGGCCAGCCGCCCGATCGCGGCGCCGAGGACGACCTCGCGCTCGGCGTGCTCGTGCGGCGCCTCGCCGGGGTCGAAGACCATGACGCCCAGCGGCGGTTCCTCCTCGCCGCCCGCCAGCAGCGGCACGGCGATCAGCGAGCGGACGCCCCAGATGCGCACCGGCAGGCCGCCCGCGCGCGGGTCGGCCTCGACGTCGGCGACGACGACCGGCGCGCGCGCGTCCAGCGCGGCGCGCGTGATCGCGTCGCCGGGACCGCCGATCCGCAGGTCGCGCACGGCGGTGCCGATCTCCTCCGCGGGGTGCCCGACGCGCCCGACCAGGCCCTCGCGCCGCTCCTCGCGCAGGTAGACCCCGCAGCGGCGCAGGCCGAGCAGCGCGCTGCCCTGGGCGGCGGCGGCCTCCAGCAGCGCGTCGGGGTCGGTCGCGGCGGCCAGCGTGGAGGCCAGATGGGACAGGGCGGCGACGTCGCCCCGCTCGCCTTGCCGGACGCGCGGCCGCGCGCGGTCCTCGGTCGTCGTGGCCGTCATCGCGCCACCGCCTCCTCCTCGTGGGCCCGCAGCCGGGCGTGGCTGCGCGCGAGCATCGTCATCACCGGGCGGCCGTCGTCGTCGAGCAGCTCGCCGCGCAGGCGCAGCGTGCCGCGCCCCTTGGCGGGATCGGGCACGTAGGCCTCCAGGATCGTCGTCCGCCCGTGCAGCCGCATGCCGGGCCGGACCGGCGTCAGCCAGCGCAGCTCCTCGACGCCGGGGGCCGCGAGCATCGCCGAGCGGCTGAGCACGTGGTCGACGTGCATCCGCATCCACACGCACGCGGTCTGCCAACCGCTGGCGATCACGCCGCCGAACGGCGCGGCGTCGGCCGAGGCGCCGTCGAGGTGGAAGGCCTGCGGGTCCCAGTCGCCGGCGAAGGCCAGGATCTCGGCCTCGGTCAGCGTGCGCTCCCCGAGGTCGAACACCCGTCCGGCGGTGAAGTCCTCGAAGAACAGCATGTCCTACGCCTCGACCGCCGGGCCGGCGAGCGCCGCGCGGACGACGTCCAGCGCGCCGGGGTTCTCGGCCCCCGACAGGTCGCCGGGGTCCTCGCCGATCGCGACCGCCCGCACCGCGCGGCGCAGGATCTTGGCCGAGCGCGTGCGCGGCAGCTCGCTGACCCGGACCACGCGCGAGGGCTTGAACGGCTTGCCCATCCGCTCGGCGACCAGCGCGGTCAGCGCCGCCGACACGTCCTCGCCGTCGGGGTCGACCGGCGTCCAGAAGCACCAGATCGCCTCGCCCTTGGTGCCGTCGGGCACGCCGATCGTCGCCGCCTCGGCGACCGCCGGGTGCGACAGCAGCTCGGTCTCGACCTCGGCCGGCCCGACGCGCTTGCCCGCGACGTTGAGCGCCTCGTCGGAGCGCCCGAGCAGGAACCACTGGCCGTCGTCGTCGACGCGCGCCCAGTCGCCGTGGCGCCAGACGTGCGGGTACATCGACCAGTAGGACTCGATGTAGCGCGCCGGGTCGCCGTGGACGCCGCGCGTCATCGCGGGCCAGGGCTGCTTGCAGACCAGCTCGCCGACCGCGCCGCGCAGCGAGCGGCCCTGCGGGTCGAAGACGTCGACGTCCATGCCCAGCGACGGGCCGCCGAGCGAGCACGAGCGCAGCGGCTCGATCGGGTAGGGCGCCAGGAACGCGCCGCCGACCTCGGTGCCACCGGAGAAGTTGATGATCGGCCGCGCGCGCTTGCCGACCGCGTCGGCGAGCCACATGTAGGCGTCGTGGTCCCACGGCTCGCCCGAGGAGCCGAACGTGCGCAGCGCGCCGAGGTCGACGTCGTCGCCGGGCGGCGGGCCGGCGGCCTTCAGCGCCCGGATCAGCGTCGGCGAGACGCCGAGCATCGTCACGCGGTGGCGCTCCACCAGCCGCCAGACGCGGTCGGGCGCGGGCGTGTCGGGCGCGCCCTCGTAGAGCAGCAGCGTCGCGCCGAGCGCGCCGACGCCCATCACCGACAGCGGGCCCATGATCCACCCCATGTCGGTGATCCACGTGTACACGTCGCCCGGGTGGACGTCGAACTCGTAGGCGACCTCGGAGGCCACCTTGGTCACGAAGCCCGCGTGCGTGTGGACCGCGCCCTTGGGCCGGCCGGTGGTCCCCGACGTGTAGCCGATCAGCAGCGGCGCCTCGGCGTCGGTGTCGGCGTATGTGAACGATCGTTCATCCTCGACGCGTGCCTCGGCCTCGAAGGCCGCGAGGTCGGCGACGACGTGGCGGACCGTCGGGCACGACGCGAGCGCCTCGTCGAGCACCGGCCGCAGCGGCGTCTCGCGCCCGCGCCGCCAGGTCAGCTCGGAGGTGAAGACGACCTTCGCCTCGCCGTCCCGCAGGCGCGCGGCGATCGCCGAGGCGGCGAAGCCCGAGAACAGCGGCAGCACGACGGCGCCGATGGCCGCCGCGGCGTAGAGCGCGATCGCGGCCTCGGGCACCATCGGCATGTAGATCGCGACGACGTCGCCCGCGCCGATCCCGCGCCCGCGCAGCGCCAGCGCCGTGCGCCGCACGCGCGCGTCCAGCTCCCGGTAGGACAGCGTGGTGACCTCGCCGGGCTCGGACTCGTGGACGATCGCCGGCGTGTCGGCGCGCTCGGGGTCGCCCGCCCAGCGCCCGACGCAGGCGTGCGCGGCGTTGAAGCGCCCGCCCGGGAACCAGGTCGTCCACTCGATCCCGCGGCTGCTGTCGCGCACGGCCGCGTAGGGCGTGGTGAACGGGAGGCCGAGGTCCCGCACCACCGCGTCCCAGTACCAGTCGACGTCGGCGACCGAGCGCGCCCGCATCGCCTCCAGGTCGGCGACGCCGTGGCGCCGCATGAGCCGCGTGACGTTCGCGCGCTCGACGACCTCATCCGTGGGCACCCAGGCGTAGTCGCTCATGGTCATCATGTTAACGATCGTTCATTCCCTTTGCACGCACCCAGGCGCGCACGGCGACCTCGCCGTCCTGGCGGACCGCCTCCAGGACGGCCTCGACGGCGTCGCCGTCGCGCTCCTGCTCGGCCACCCGCAGCGTCAGCACGTCGCCGGGCCAGACCTTGGCCGCGAAGCGCACCTTGTAGGACTCGATCGCCGCCAGGCCGAGCCAGTCGGTGGCCAGCCGCGACAGCATCCCCGCCTGCATCTGCCCCATCGCGAACACGCTCGGGAAGCCCGCGGCCCGCGCGTACTCCTCGTCGTGGTGCAGCGGGTTGAAGTCCCCGCCGGCGCCGGCGAAGCGCACGATGTCGGTCCGCGTGATCGGGCCGACGGTCAGCTCCGGCGGCTCCGGCTCCGGCACGGGCGCGCTCACGACGACGCCTTCGCGGTCTCGATCAGCACCTCGCGCTGACGCACGACGACCTCCTCGGCCGCGTCGCGGAACTCGGTCGCCAGCGTGACGAACGTCATCGTCCCGCCGCGCGCGCCGTCCTTGCGCTGGACGTCGGCGACCGTGCGCCGCCCGTGCAGGACGTCGCCGACGACCGGCGGCCGCTCGTACTCCCAGCCGACCTCGCCGACGACCACGCGCCGGATGTCCAGCCCCAGCAGCGCGACCGCCGCGGCCGCGTCGCGGTGGTGGCCGGCGATCACCGTGAAGGTCAGCGGCGCCGGGATCGCGGCGAAGCCCTCGTCGCGCGCGGCCTCGGCGTCGACGTAGCGCGCCGCCGGGTCCTTGATGGCGCGCGCAAACTCCATCACCTTGCCTTCCTCGACGGCGAAGGCGTACTCGTCGACCAGCGTCCCGATCATGCGAAGTCCGGCGGTCGCTTGTCCAGGAAGGCGGCGATCCCCTCGTGGGCCTCGCCGTGCTCGAAGAGCGCGAGCGCCTCGCGCGCCTCGACGGCCATGCCCTCCGGGAACGACCGGACGGCCGCCGCCTCGGCCGCGCGGCGCACCGCGCTGACCGCCGGCACCGAGACCGCGGCGATCGCGCGCGCCAGCTCCAGCGCGACGGCCAGGCCCTGGCCCTCCGACGCGCGGCGGTCGACGAGCCCGATCTCGTAGGCCTCCCGCACCCGCACGGTCCGGCCGGTCACCAGCAGGTCGAGCGCCTTGCCGTGTCCGACCAGCCGCGGCAGCCGCTGCGTGCCGCCCGCCGCCGGGATCACGCCGAGCTTGATCTGCGGCAGCCCGAAGCGCGAGCCCTCGCCCGCGACGCGCAGCGTGCACGCCAGCGCCAGCTCCAGCCCGCCGCCGTAGGCCGCGCCGTCGATCGCGGCGATCGACGGCACGCGCAGGCCCGCGATGCGGTCCAGCGCCTCGCGGATGGCGTGCATGTAGGCCACGAAGCCCGCGGAGTCGCTGCGGCTGAGGTGCTCGACGTCGCCGCCGGAGGCGAAGACGCCCGGCAGCGCCGAGGCGATCACCAGGGCCTTCGCGGCCCGCGCCTCGAAGCCGTCCAAGGCCACCATGAACGCGCGCAGCAGCTGCGGGCTGAGGACGTTGCTGGGGCCGGCGTCGAGGTAGACGATGCCGATCCCGTCGTCCTCGACGAAGGCCAGCTCCGCCTGCACGGGCGCCGTGATCATCCGCGCCCGTTCACAGCGCGATCAGCTCCTGCACGGCCCGGGTCTGCAGCTCGGCGACCGGGCCCTGGGAGACGACGCGGCCCTTGCCCAGGGCGACGAACCGCGTCGCCAGCGCCTGGACCATGTGGATGTGCTGCTCGACCAGGACGAGCGCGGTGCCCGCCTCCTGGATCACCCGCAGCGCCGCGTTGAGCTCGTCGATGATGACCGGGGCCAGGCCCTCGGTCGGCTCGTCGAGCAGCAGCACCTGCGGCTCGGCCATCAGCGCCCGCGCGATCGCGAGCATCTGCTGCTCGCCGCCGGAGAGCTGGTTGCCGGGCCGCCCCGACGCGCGCGCCAGGTTGGGGAACAGCTCCATCAGCCGGGGCACGGTCCAGGCGCCCTTGCGCCGGGACGCCTTGCCCAACATGATGTTCTCCTCGACCGTCAGGTTGGGGTAGATCCGCTTGCCCTGCGGCACGAGGCTGACGCCGCGCGCGGCCGGCTCGTACTGCCGCCGGCCGAGCGCCTTGCCGCCGACGCGGATCTCGCCGCGCACCGTCGGCACGCCGTAGATCGAGAGCAGGGTGGTGGACTTGCCCGCGCCGTTGCGGCCGATCAGCCCGACGGTCTCGCCCTCCTCGACGGTCAGCGAGACGCCGTCGAGGACGCGCGCGCCCCCGTACGAGGCCGAGATGTCGTCGATCTCCAGCAGCGGGGTCATGCCTGGCTCCCGAGGTAGGCCTCGATCACGGCGGGGTTCGCGCGGACCTCGGCGGGCTTGCCGGTGGCCAGGACCTTGCCCAGCGACAGGACGGTGATCTCGTCGCAGACGCGGAACACGCCGTCGACGTCGTGCTCGACCAGCACCGCCGCGACGTCGCGCTCGCTGCACAGCCCGCGGATGTGGTCGAGCATCCGCACCGACTCCTCCTGCGAGAGGCCGGCACCGGGCTCGTCGAGCAGCACGACGTGCGGCTTGCCGATCAAGGCCATGGCGATGTCGACCGAGCGCTGCAACCCGTAGGAGATCGAGATGCACGGCTCGTCGAGGTAGGGCTCCAGCCCGAAGGCCGAGACGATGCCGGCGAGGTCGTCCTCGCGGTTGCGCCGCGCGACCATCTCCAGCTGGGTGCGCACGGTCATCGAGTTGAAGACGCTGGTCTTCTGGAACGACCGCGCCATGCCGTTCTTCCGGCGCCAGGCGACGTTGCGCTTGGTGATGTCCTCGCCGTCGAGGTGGACCGTGCCGCCGCTCAGCCGGCGCCGCCCGCTGAGCGCGTCCATGAACGAGGACTTGCCCGCCCCGTTGGGACCGATCACGCCGTGCAGGACGCCCGGCGCGACCGCGATGTCGACGTGGTCGACGGCGACGACGGCGCCGTAGCGCAGCGTCACGCCCTCGGCCCGCAGGACCGGCCCGCTCACGACCCCGCCCCCTTTCGGCCGCGCCACAGCCTGGCGCGCAGGCGGACGACGCGGTCGGTGACGAAGCCGACGACGCCGCCGGGCAGGAAGATCACCACGACGATGAGCGCCAGGCCCATGTACAGCTCGAGGTTGCCGGTGTCGCCGAAGCGGCCCTGCGCGTAGATGTACAACAGGGCGCCGACGACCGGGCCGATGAGGATCGTGAAGCCGCCGACGATCGTCGCGACCAGCGAGTCGCCGGCCAGCTGGAAGCCGAGCACGTCGGGCGAGACATAGGAGGCCTTCAGCGCGAACAGGACGCCGGCGATCGAGGCGCAGAAGCCCGAGATCGCGAACGCGCCGAGCCGCGGCAGGTACGTGTTGTAGCCCGAGAACCGCGCGCGCTCCTCGTTCTCGCGGATCGCCTCCAGCGTGACGCCGAAGCGCGACCGGCCGACCAGCCACAGGCCGAGGACGACCAGCACGAGGCACACCCAGGCCAGCGGCCAGAACGTGTCGGGCGCGCCGAGCTGGGCCTGCGTCAGCCCGGCGACCTTCTGGCTCTCGCCGGAGAAGACCACCGAGATGCCGTCGAAGGCGCCGGTCACGTCGCGCAGGCTGGTCAGCGTGCTCAGCGCGTACAGCGCCTGGCCGAAGGCGAGCGTCAACATCAAGAAGCCGAAGCCGGTGATGCGGATGACCAGCGAGCCGATCGCCACCGCCAGCAGCGTGCCGCCGATCACCGCGACGACGGCGGCCGTCGTCGGCGACCAGCCCCAGTGCGTGGTGAAGATCGCCACGCCGTAGGCCGAGCCGCCGTAGAACGCGGTGTGGCCGAGGCTGATCAGCCCCGAGCGGTGGGCCAGGAAGCCGATGCCGGCGGCCATGATCCCGAGCACGACGCCGTCGGCGGCCACGCCCATGTAGTAGGAGCTGGTGATCAGGTCGGGGACGAACAGCCCGGCGACCAGGATCACGACCGCGACGGCCAGCGCGCGCAGGACCGCGCGCCGCTCGAGGCCGACGGCGACGCGACCCTCGCGTCGCCCGGGCGCTCCGTCGCCGCGCGGCGGGGCGACGGCCGGGTCGTCGGTGGTGGTCACGACGGTAGGAGCGGTGGAGCTCATCAGACTCGCTTCCCGGCGATCCCGGTGGGACGCCACAGCAGGACGGCGATCAGCAGCGCGTAGGGGACGAGGACGGCGACGCTGGGCAGCCAGACGTTGCCCATGATCTGGACCAGGCCGAGCAGCAGCGCGGCGATCATGGCCCCGCCGACCGAGCCGATCCCGCCGACCACGACGACGATCAGCACGGTGATCAGGATCGACTGGCCCATGCCCGGCGACACGGAGAAGTAGGGCGCGGCGAGCACGCCGGCCAGCCCGGCCAGCGCGGCGCCGAGGCAGACCACGATCAGGCTGACGCGGTCGACGTTGATGCCGAGGATGCCGGAGGTCTCGGTGTCGTGGCTGGCGGCGCGGATGTGCAGGCCGACGCGGCTGTTGCGCAGCCACAGGACGAGCGCGACGGCCATGACCGCGGCGGCGCCGATGATCAGCAGGCGGTAGGTCGGGTACGCGGTCCCGAACACGCTCGTCGTGCCGTCGATCGCCTTGGGCGCCGACACCGGGTGGGTGTCGTCGCCCCAGACGATGATGATCAGGCGGTTGAGCACGAGCGCGATGCCGAACGTCACCAGGCCCGTCTCGATGTGCGAGCGCTGCTGGAGGTTGCGGAAGAAGCCGAGCTCCAGCATCGCGCCGACGACCGCGAGGCCGAGCGGGGCGAGGATCAGCGCGAGCCAGAAGGAGAGGCCGCTGCTCGTCGCCTCATAGGCCAGGTAGGCGCCCAGCATGTAGAGGGCGCCGTGCGAGAAGTTCATCACGCCGCGCAGGCCGTAGATGAGGGCCAGGCCCGAGCTCAGGATCATGAGCAGGGCGCCGAGGGCGAGGCCGTTGAGCACTTGGGCGAAGTTCACGTCTGCTCCGTCCTACATCTTGCAGTCGGGGCTCACGGACGGGTGGGTGACCGAGGCCGGGGTGGTCGAGACGATCTTGAAGCCGAGGCCGCCGGGGCCGCCCGCCTTCGCGACGACCTGGCCGACGTGGGACGGGCGCATGGCCTGCCCATCGGGGCCGATCGTGATGTTCTGGCCGCTGAGGTCCGGCACCGACAGGTCCTTCATCGCGGCCTTGACCTTCTGGGGGTCGACGCTGCCGGCCTTCTTGACGGCGGCGAACAGGATCTGCGCGGCCATGTAGGTGTCGGCGGGCACGTAGTACGGGTCGGTCCCGTTGGCCTTCTTGTAGTCCGCCACGAACGTCTGGTTGAGGGCGTTGTCGGCGTCGACGTCGTAGCCGACGTTGTTGTAGAAGCCGGTGACCTTCTTGCCGAGCGTCTTGAACAGCGGCTCGGAGACCATGTTGAAGCCGAGGACCGTCTTGTACTGGTCGAAGAGCTTGAACTGCGCGCCCTGGTTGACGAACGCGACGCCGTCGGCGCCGTACTCGACGGCGAACAGGCCGTCGGCCTTGGCCGACTTGAGCTTGGAGATGTAGGACCCGAAGTCGCTCGTGTTCAGCGGCGCGTACTGCGTGAGGACGATCTTCTTGCCCGCCTTCTCGGCCGCGGCCTTGAACGCCGCCGCGGCGGAGTGGCCGGTGCTGTAGTCGACCGCCTGGATCGCCCAGGTCTTGGCGGGCAGCTTCGACATCGAGGCGGCGATCGCGTTGACGTCCATCGCCGAGCCGGTGACCGAGCGGAACGCGTCGGGGCTGCAGTCGGCGCCGATCAGCCCGTCGTCCTTGCCGGTCGAGTTGAAGTTCAACGCGCCGAGCGCGGGAAGCTGCTTGGCCAGCGCCGCGGCCTCGGGCGAGGTCATGATCGCGCCGATGAACTTCGCGCCCTGCTGGGTCGCGAGCTTGCGCGCCGCGCGGATCGTCGACGCCGGCTGGCCGTCCGTCGACGCCTTGATCAGCTCGACCTTGTGGCCGTCGACGCCGCCCTGGGCGTTGGCCTGGTCGGCCGCGACCTGCCAGCCCTTCATCTCGTCCGTGCCGAACACCGCCAGCGCGCCGCTGGTCGGAGGGATCAGCCCGATCTTCAACGGCTTGGCGTCGGACTTCGCCGACGACGACCCGGAGCCCGACGCGCTGCCGCTCGCGCTGTCGTTGTCCGACCCGCAGGCGGCGAGACCGCCGCTCACCAGCAGCGCGAGCAGCGCTGCACTGACCTTGGCCCTCACACTCATCTCTCTCTCCTCCAGGGACTCCCTGAGCCCCATCCCACGGTTGGTCCGGGTGCAGATGTAGGTCTAACGCCCGCGATCGGCCCTGGCGTCCCCCCAGGGGGGAGTCCTTGTGCCCCCTTTGGGGGCACCGCGCCGTGAGCGGCGTTGTCCTAGTTCATGGTGCTGCCGCCGTTGACGCCGAGGACCTGCCCGGTGACGAACGACGCCTCCTCGGACGCCAGGTAGGCGACGGCCGACGCGACCTCCTCCAGCGCGGCCGGGCGGCCCATCGGGATCACGCGCGTGAACGCCTCCCCCACCTCCGGCGAGCGCGCGACGATCGCCGCCAGCTCGGGCGTCGCCGTCGCGCACGGGGCGACCGTGTTGACGGTGATCCCCGCCCGCGCGTACTCGCGCGCCAGGCCGGCCGCGAACGCGTGCACGCCGCCCTTGGCCGCGTTGTAGACCGCGTGGCGGTCGAGGCCGTTGCGGACCGAGTCGGCGCCGATCATCACGATCCGGCCGTAGCCCGCCGCGCGCATGACCGGCAGCGTCGCGAGCGTCGTGCGCAGCACCGTCCAGATGTTGCGGTCCAACGTGGCGTGCAGCGTGTCCTCGGTCTGCTCCTCGGTGGGCAGGATCACACCGCCGCCGGCGTTGTTGACCAGGACGTCGATCCGCCCGAAGCGCTCGCGCGCGGCGGCGATCAGCGCGTCGGCGACCGCCGCCTCGCCGAGGTCGCCGGCGACCGTGACGACCTCGACGCCGTGGTCGTCGCGCAGCGCCCGCGCCGTCGCCTCGACCGTCGCGCCGTCGAGGTCGGCGAGCGCCAGCCGCGCGCCCTCCCGGCCCAGGCGCCCGGCGATCGCGGCGCCGATCGCGCCGCCCGCGCCGGTGACCAGCGCGACCCGGCCCTCGAAGCGCCGCACGCCGGTCAGGCTCCCGCGGCGGCGGGCTCGCCCGGCCCGATCCGCTTGAGGAAGTGCGGCGGCGGCATGACGCCCCAGACGTTCCACGTCGTCGGCTGCGCCGGGTCGTAGACCTCGGGGACGTAGCTGCCGTCGTCGGCGATCTGCTTGATCGAGTTGACCCACTCGATCCGGTTGCCGTCGGCGTCGTCGAAGTACATGAAGTAGTTGCGGCTCGGCGCGTGGTGGTCGGGGTTGCAGCGCAGGAACACGACCTGCTCGCCGATCCAGTCGCTGAGGCGGAAGCCGATCGTCTCGGTGAAGAACCGCGCCTGCGCGGCGGGGTCCTGGGCGCGCACGCCGACGTGCCCCACCTTGGAGGGGCGGAACGTGCGGTCGCCGGGCGCGATGGCGTCGCCGGCGTGCGCGCCGGAGACCAGCTTGATGGTGTTGCCCTCCGGGTCGTCGAAGGCGACGGCGCGGTCGTAGCCGACGGCGTCGTCGGTGCGCACCGCGACGGCGCCCGCCGCGTCCAGCGCCGCGCCCGCCGCGGCGGCGTCGCGGACCTCGAAGGCGATGTGGTCCAGGCCGGGCGCGGCGCCGCGGTGGATCTCCAGGCAGTGGTGGTGGGCGTCGGTCGTCAGCCGGCGCACGCCGTCGGGGCCGTCGCCGACGTCGGCGACGTAGTGGGCGGCCAGGGCAGCCGGGTCGGCGCTGATCAGGGCGACGTGCGCGAGGCGCAGCAGCCCGAGGTCGGGGGTCATCGAGGTCTCTCCTCCTTCGCCTACAAGATGATGCTGAGCGTGCCGTGGGGCCGCAGCGCCTCGGCGGTCAGCACGATGTGCTTGGCCTGGATGGCGAACGTGTCGTCCCGGCGCGCGAGCACGTAGCCCAGGCGGCCGACCAGGGTCTGCTCGTCGCCCTTGCGGTAGCGCCACGCCGCGACGTTGGCGGTCGCCTCGAGGCGGTCGCCGTGGTCGGCGAGCACGCGCACGTTGGTGACCAGCCGCGTCGTGCGCGACCACGGGAACTCGCGGTAGGCCTTGGCGCTGTTGAGGCGGTCGACGCGACCCCGCAGCCGGGTGCGGTCGTCGTCGATCAGCCCGAGCGTCGCGCGCGGGTCGCCGTCGGGCAGGTCGGTGGCCGGGACGTAGTAGCGGCAGTCCGCGGTGAACAGCGCCAGCCAGTCGTCCAGGCGCCACGCGTCCAGCAGCGCGGCCTCGGCGTAGAGGAAGTCCTCGACGGCCAGGCGCGTCAGTAGCGCGTCGGAGACCGCGGCGGCGCTCACGACGCCGCCCCGGCCGGCGCCGGCTTCGGCCCTTCGTCGTGCGCGCCGTGGCCCGACCCCAGCATGTTGGCCTGCCACTCGCGCCAGAACGCGCGCATCTGCAGCTCGTCGACGGTCGCGGCGTCGCGGTGCATGCCGCGCGAGATGTCCGAGTAGTCCTCGGCCGTGGCGGCGAAGCCCTCCTGGCAGGCCTCCAGCGCCTCGACGTCGTCGGGCGTCGCCAGGCCGCCCGGCCCCAGGAACAGGTTGAAGCCCTCCAGCCGGCGCCGCGTCTGGGCGTCGCTCTCGCCGCGTGGGGCCAGCGCGTAGCCGGTCAGCTCCATGTGGTCGGGGCGCACGGGCCAGACCGTCCGCAGCGTCAGCCCGGCGACGTCGAGCAGGAGCAGGTTGGGGTAGATGAGCAGGTTGCGGCACGTCTCGGCCATCCGGTGGGCGCGCTCCTCCCCGCAGCGCTCGGCCAGCTCGTCGCGGATGCCCCGCAGCTCGTCCTTGGCGTCCTCGCCGTAGATCGGGTGCCAGCGGGCGACCGCGCGCGGGAACGGCGCCGGGTAGTCGACGACCGCGTGGCCGTTGCCGAGGTCGTAGGCGCGCGCCTCGGTGCTGCGCAGCTGCTTGGCGCCGTCGTCGTCGCCCTGGCCGGCCAGGAACGCGAAGTAGGTGTGGTGCAGCGGCGCGCCGTGGTAGCCGTCGACCGAGTTCTCCACCATCAGCTTCCAGTTGGCGTTGCACGCGTACTGGTGGGTGCCGGGCAGCACGCGCATCCCGTCGGCGCCCTGGTCGGCAACGAGGTCGATGTACTCCTTGGCCCCGGCGAGGTAGTCCTCCAGCGACTCGACGTCGGGGGCGAACGACACGAACCAGAAGTCGCGGTAGCAGGCCAGCCGCGCCACCGGGCGCAGCCCCAGCTCCTCCGCGTCCACGGCGGGCGCGTAGCCCTCCTTGTCCGGGATCCCCACCAGCTTGCCCTCGGTCGAGAACGTCCACGCGTGGTAGAAGCACTGGAAGGACTTGGCATGGCCTCGGTCCTGGCGGCAGACGCGGGCACCGCGGTGCGTGCACGAGTTGTAGAACGCGCGCGGCCGCCCGTCCTTGCCGCGGACGAAGACCAGCGGCCGGCCCGCGACCTTGCGGCGCACGAAGTCGCCCGGCCGCTCGATCTCGGAGTCGTGGCCGAGGTACAGCCAGCAGCGGTCGAAGATCCGCTTGCGCTCCGCCTGCCACACGGCGTCGGCGGTCATCGTCGTGCGCTTGACGCGGAACAGCCCGCGCTCGCGGTCGTCGATGACGGCGTCCCGCAGGTCCTGGGGGTCGATCACGCTCATCCCTTCTCGTCGACGACGCGGTTCTCGATCGCGCCGACCCGGTCGATCTCGACCCGGACGACGTCGCCCGCCACCAGGAAGCGCGGCGGGTCCATCACCATGCCCACGCCCGCCGACGGCGCGTCGGCCGCCGCGACGTGACGGCAGCGGCGGCCGATCACCACGCCCAGCTCGCCCTCGTAGTCGAGCTGGTCGGAGACGCGCGGCGCTCCACGTCGCCGAACGGGGCGTTGACGCAGGACCCCAACTTGGCGAAGACGACCGGGACCTCCGGCGTCGGCAGGCCCGCCTCGGCGGCGTGGTCGGCGTAGTTGAGGCCGATGGCGAAGAACTTGCCCGGCCGCGCGATCGGCGCGTGCAGCGTGGCGTCGGCCAGCGGCGTGGCCGGCGCGCCGGGCGGGGGCTCGGCGCCCCCGTCGGCCAGCAGCTCCACGGGCGGCGTGGTCCCGAGGTCGACGATCTCCCGATCGCGCAGGACCCCTGACCGCACCTCTCCGTCCCCTACGGAATAGCGCACGACCCTCACGAGCCGAACGTACGCCGACCGGGGCCCGCGTGGGGCCGCTCTTCCCCCCTCCGAGAGAGGAAGAGCTACCCCAGGGGGGATGTCGCGGCGCTAGTGGGCGCCGCGGTAGGGGGCGAAGTCGGGCGTGCGCTTCTCGTTGAACGCGTTGATGCCCTCCTGTGCCTCCTCGCTCGGGGTGAAGAGCGTGAGGCTGGAGTAGGCCATCTGGCCGACCGACGCGAAGTGCTCCGTGTCGGTGTTGAACGACTGCTTGAGGACCTTGAGCGCCGTCGGCGAGAGCCGCAGGATCTCGTCGGCCCACTGGCGGACCTCCTGGTAGAGGTCGTCGTGGGGCACGACCTTGTTGACCAGGCCCCACTCCTGGGCCTGCTGCGGCGAGTACTGGCGGCAGAGGAACCAGATCTCGCGCGCGCGCTTCTCGCCCAGGACGCGGGCGAGGTAGCCGGTGCCGAAGCCCGCGTCGAACGAGCCGACCTTCGGGCCGACCTGGCCGAAGGTCGCCTTGTCGGAGGCGATCGTCAGGTCGCAGAGGACGTGCAGCACGTGGCCGCCGCCGATCGCGTAGCCGTTGACCGCGGCGATCACCGGCTTGGGGATGTCGCGCAGCGTGTGGTGCAGCGCGTCGATCTCGAAGAGGCCGTGCTGGGACGGGCCGTAGTCGCCGGTCTCCTGGCGCTGCTTCTGGTCGCCGCCCGTGCAGAACGCGCGGTCGCCGGCGCCCGTCAGGCAGACCACGCCGACCTCGCTGCTGGCCCACGCGCGCTTCAGGCACGCGATCAGCTCGTCGACGGTCTTGGCCCGGAACGCGTTGAAGCGGTCGGGGCGGTTGATCGTGATGGTGGCGAGGCCGTTGTCGACCTCGTAGGTGACGTCGGTGAGCTCGTCGGTCATGCTTCCCTCCTGCGGTTCGCTGCTGGACGTTGTTGGTGGTGTTGCCGCTAGGCCATCGTCAGGCCGCCGCTGACCGACAGCGTCTGGCCCGTCACGTAGCCGGCGCTCTCGCCGGCGAAGAAGCAGACCGCGGCGGCGATGTCCTCGGGCGCGCCGAGGCGCTTCATCGGCACCGCGCGGACCATGGCCTTCAACACGGCGTCGGCGTCGTCGGCGGCGGCCATCGTCTCCTGGAGCATCGGCGTGTCGGTCGGCCCCGGGCAGACGACGTTGGCGGTGACGCCCTTGCGGGCGACCTCGCGCGCGATCGTCTTGGTGAAGGCGATGAGCCCGCCCTTGGCGCCGGAGTACACGGACTCCATCGACGAGCCGACGCGGCCCGCGTCGGACCCGATGTTGACGATGCGGCCGTAGCCGCGCTGGGTCATGCCGGGCAGCAGCAGGCGCGTGAAGCGCAGCGGCCCCTTGAAGTTGATGTCGATGACGCGGTCCCAGAACGCCTCGTCGGTGGCCATGAACGGCATCAGGTCGTCCCAGCCCGCGCAGTTGACCAACACGTCGACGTGGCCGAAGCGCTCCTCGGCCGCACGGACCGCGGCCTCGACGCTCGCGGAGTCCGCGACGTCGGCCTCGACCGCCAGGGCGACGCCCCCGCCCTCCTCGATCGCGCTGACCGTCTCCTCGGCCTCGGCCTGCCGGAGATCTACGATGACGACCTGGAAGCCGTCGGTGGCGAGCCCCGCCGCGATGGCGCGGCCGATGCCGCGTCCCCCACCGGTGACCAAGGCTGTGCGCGCCACTGCGCCTGCGCCGTTTCCGCTCATGCGGCGGACTCTACAGCATCCGTTAACGATCGTTTTGTCATCCGGCTATCACCGCGCAGTGAAAGGCCATTCGGACTAGCACGGCATGTGAACGGTCGTTTATAGTCGGCGTCATGAGGGTCGAGCTTTCCGACGAGCAGGAGTTCCTCCGCGACGCCGTCGCCGGGGTCGTCGCGCGCGACGCCGCGCCGAGCGCGGTGCGCGCGTGGGCGCAGGCGCGCGCGAGCGACGCGGCGCACGCGCTGGCCGTCCGGCAGGGCTGGACGGGCATCGGCGTCGACGAGGATCGCGGCGGCCAGGGCGGCGGCGTGATCGAGCTGGCCGTGCTCGCCGAGCAGCTCGGCCGCGGCGCCGTGCCGTGGGATCGGACGCTGGCCGCGATCCTCGCGGCGCGGCTGCTGTCGGCGAGCGACGCGGAGGCGGCGACCGCCCTGGCGGAGATCGCCGCCGAGGGCGCGCGCGGCGTGGCGCCGGCGATCGACGGCCGCGTGCCGCTGACCGCCGCGTCCCCGTCCCTGCGCGTCGCCGGCGGGCGGGTGACGGGCGCGCTGCGCCATGTCCTCGCGGCAGGCGAGGCGGACACGCTGGTGCTCGCGGTCGCGGGCGACGAGGACGGCGCGGTCGCGCTGTACGCGGTCGCGACGGAGGCGGACGGCGTCACGGTCACGCCGCGTGCGCTGGTCGACGGCACGCGCTCGCTCGCCGACGTCGTCTTCGCGGACGCGCCGGCGGAGGCGCTCGGGACGATCCCGGCGGAGGCGCTGGTCGCGGTCGGGCGGGCGGCGGCCGTCGCGCTGGCGGCCGACGCGCTCGGCGCGGCCGAGGCGTTGTTGGACATGACGGTCGCCTACGTCAAGGAGCGCCAGCAGTTCGGGGTGCCCGTCGGCTCGTTCCAGGCGGTCAAGCACGGCGCGGCCCAGATGCTCGTCGACGTCGAGGGCGCGCGGGCCGCGGTGCACTACGGCGCGTGGGCGGTCGACGCCGGCAGCGAGGACGCGGGCGCGCACGCGGCGGTGGCCAAGGCCCAGGCGTGCGACGCGGCGTTCCGCGTCGCCGACAGGGCGCTCTTCCTGCACGGCGCGGTCGGCTACACGTGGGAGCACGACCTCCAGTTCGCGTTCAAGCGCATCAAGAGCGACCGGCTGCTGCTCGGCTCGCCCGACGCGCACCGCGACCTGCTGGCCGCCGAGCTGCTCGCGGCCGCGTGAACGCCGCCGCGCTCGCCGCGTTCGGCGGGCCGGAGGCGCTGGCCTTCGGCGAGCGGCCGGACCCGGTCGCGCCGCCCGGCTGGGCGGTCGTCGAGCTGCGCGCCGCGGCGCTCAACTGGCACGACGTGCTCGTGCGCCGCGGGCAGTACGACGTCGCGCTGCCGCGCGTCCCCGGTGCCGACGGCGCGGGCGTGCGGCGCGACACCGACGAGGCGGTGGTGATCCTGCCGTCGCTGCATTGGGGCGAGGACGACCGCTTCCCCTCCCCCGCGTTCGAGATCCTCGGCGACCACACCGACGGCACCTACGCCGAGCTGGTCGCGGTCCCGGAAGTCAACCTGATGGCCTTGCCGTCCGGGTGGTCGTGGGAGGAGGCCGCCGCGCTGCCGCTGGCGGGCCTGACCGCCTACCGCGCGCTGTTCACGCGCGGTGGCCTGCGGGCGGGCGAGACCGTGCTCGTGCTCGGCGCGGGCAGCGGCGTGTCGACCATGGCCATCGCCTTGGCCGCGCTGGCCGGCGCGCGCGTGCTGGTGACCTCCTCGTCGCGCGCGAAGATCGAGGCCGCGCGCGAGCTGGGCGCCGACGGCGGCGCCCTCTACACGCGGGACGGCTGGCCGGAGGAGATCCGGGCGCTGACGCCGGGCGGCCGCGGCGTCGACCTCGTCATCGACTCCGCCGGGACCTGGCCGCAGGCGCTGGCCGCGCTGGCCGGCGGCGGGCGGCTGGTCAACTTCGGCGCCACCGCCACGCCCGACGCGACCGTCGAGCTGCGCCGCTTCTACTTCGGCCAGCACACGATCCTCGGCACGACGATGGGCTCGCCGCGCGACTTCGCCGGGCTGCTGGCGCTGCTCGCCGAGCATCCGACCTGGCGGCCGCTGGTCCACGCGACCTACCCGCTGGACCGCGCCGCCGACGCCCACGCGGCGCTGGAGCGGCGCGAGCACATCGGCAAGTTGGTGCTGTCGGTCTAGGGCTGCGGCGGCGCGGCGCCCGCGAAGCGCTCGCGCAGCCGGTACTTCAACACCTTGCCGCCGACGGTCTCCGGCAGCGCGTCGACCGTGAACACGAGCTTCGGGGTCTCGTAGCCCGCCAGGCGCTGCCGGCAGAACGCGATCAGCTCGTCGGCTTCCAGCGCCGCGCCGTCGGCCAGGACGACGACCGCCGCGATCAGCTCGCCCCACTTCGGGTCGGGCACGCCGATGACCGCCGCGCGCGCCACCGCCGGGTGCTGCAGCACCGCGCCCTCGACGCGCTGGCTGGAGACGTTCTCGCCGCCGGTCTTGACCACGTCCTTGTAGCGGTCGACCATGATCTGCTGGCCGTCGGGCTCGTAGCGGCAGCTGTCGCCGGAGTGAAACCAGCCGCCGTCGAACGCGGCGCGCGTGGCGGCCTCGTCGCGGTAGTACCCGGCGGCCAGCGCGGGCCCGCGGTAGACCGCCTCGCCCGGCACGCCGGGCCGGTCGCGCAGGTCGTTCATCGCGTCGTCGACGACCCTGGCGGCGATCACCGGCGTCGGGCCGCCGACGTGGTTGACCGTCCCGCGCGAGGCGGCGACCTTCTCGGGCCACTCGTCGGCCCAGAAGCGGAACGAGGACATCGACTCGGTCTGGCCGAACACCTCGACCAGCCCGAGGTCGTCGCCGGCCAGCGCGCGCAGCCGCGCGACGAGGTCCGGGTGCATCGTCGCCCACGAGTAGAGCGCGACGGTCAGGCTGCTCAGGTCCGCGGCGGCCGGGTCGGCCTCGGCGGCGTCGGCGACGGCGGTCAGCAGGATCGGCGAGCCCGCCCACAGCGCCGTGGCGCGCTCGCGCGTGACCGCGCCGACGATCCCCGCCGCGTCGGGCCGGCGGCCGACGATCGCGGTGCCGCCGCCCAGCCACGCGCTGAAGACCGCCGCGTGGTGGCCGCAGTGGTAGACGATCGGCAGGAAGCTCAGCGCGCGGATCTGGTTGGGCCGCAGGACGCCGCGGTGGTAGCTCAAGGTGTAGGTGTGCGTCGCCATGTAGGAGTACATGTGCGTCGTCATCACCGCCTTGGGCATCGACGTCGTGCCCGACGTGAAGGTCAGCGACCACACGTCGTCGGCGTGGATGGGCGGCGCGGCGACCTCGGGCTCGGCGCTCGGCTGCCCGGCGATCCACTCGGCGAAGCGGACGCTGCCCGCGGGCGCGTCGCCCTCGCCGATCGGGATCGTCACCGCGGGCTCCAGGCCCGCGGCCGCGAACGCCTCGGCGCCGCGCGCGTAGAGGCCCGTGTCCACGATCGCGAGGCGCGCCTCGACGTGGCCGATCGCCCACGTGAGGACGTCCGGCGCCATCAGCGGGTTGACCGGCACCGCGACCAGGCCGGCCTTGGCGATGCCGATGAGCGTCAGCACCGCCTCGACCGAGTTGTCGCAGTACAGGATCACGCGGTCGCTGCGCCGCAGGCCGGCGGCCAGCAGCGCGTTGGCGACCTGGTTGGCGATCGCGTCGGCCCGCGCGTAGGTCACGCGCGCGAAGGCCGGGTCGCCGTAGGCGCCCTCCCAGCCGATCAGCGCCTCGCGGTCGGGCGTGTGCCACGTGACGCGCTCCAGGAGGTCGCCGACCGCCAGCCGGTTGTAGCGCTCGTCGGCGCGCCGTCCGTGCAGGCTCGTGACGTCGAACGCGGGCATCGGCGTGGCCCCTAGCCGAAGCGCGGCGGTCGCTTCTCCAGGAACGCGGCGATGCCCTCGGCGGCCTCGCCGTCGGTGAAGAGCCCGTGCTCCAGGCGCTCCTCGCGCGTGAGGCCCTGCGGAAGCGGGACCTCGAAGGACACGTCGACCGCGCGGACGACCGCGTGCAGCGCGGGCTGGGACATCGTCCGCAGCTCGCGCGCCAGCGCCAGCGCGTGCGCCTCGGCCTGCCCGTCCTCGACGAGCCGGTCGATCAGCCCGATCGCCTGCGCCTCCTGGGCGCCCACCTGACGCGCGGTCAACATGATGTCCAACGCGCGCCCGCGGCCGACCAGGCGCGGCAGGCGCTGCGTGCCGCCCGCACCGGGGATCAGCCCCAGCTTGACCTCGGGGAGGCCGAACGTCGCGCGGGCGCTGCCGACGCGCATCGTGCACGCCATCGCCAGCTCCAGGCCGCCGCCGAGGGCGAGGCCGTCGATCGCGGCGATCGACAGGCGCTCGGGGGAGGCGAGGCGGTTCAGCGGGGCGCGCAGCGCGCGGCCGTAGGCGGAGAACGCCTCCGCGTCGATCGACCCCATGTGCTTGATGTCGGCGCCCGCGGCGAAGAAGCCATCCAGGCGCGAGGCGATCACCATCACCTTGATGTCGGGGCGCGCGTCGGCGTGGTCCAGCGCCGCGGCCAGGCCGTCGATGAGCGGCAGGCCGAGCGCGTTGGCCGGCGGGCGGTTCAGCGCGATCGTCAGGATGCCGTCGTCGGCGTCCTCCCAGGTGACGACCGCGTCGGAGCCCGCGGCGACCGGCGTGGAGGCGGCCTCAGGCATCGTGCCACTGCACCGGGCCGGCGGTGAGCAGGTGGCTTCCGAGCGGGCGGCCGAGCACGCGCTGGACGTCGCGGCTCGCCTCCAGCAGCGCGGCCAGGTCGACGCCGGTGTCGACGCCCATCTCGTGCAGCATGGAGATCAGGTCCTCGGTCGCGATGTTGCCGGTCGACCCGGGCGGGACCGGGCAGCCGCCCAGCTCGCCGAAGCTCGACTCGAAGCTCGTCACGCCGGCCTCCAGGGCGGCCAGCGCGTTGGCCAGCCCCTGGCCGCGCGTGTTGTGGAAGTGCGCGGTCAGCTCGACGTCGGGCAGCTCGTCCAGCGCCCGCTCGTAGAACGCGCGGACCTGGCGCGGGTTCGCCATCCCGGTCGTGTCGCCGAAGCTGATCTCCCGCGCGCCGGCGGCGGCCATCGCCCGTGCCAGCTCGATCACGCGCTCGGGGTCGACATGGCCCTCGTAGGGACAGCCGAACGACGTCGCGATGCTCGCCAGCGGGCGCAGGCCCGCCTCGGCGATCTGGGGCAGCAGCGCCTCGACCGTCTTCAGCGAGTCGGCGATCGGCCGGTTGATGTTCTTCTGGTTGTGGGTCTCGGACGCGCTGAGGAAGACGATGACCTCGTCGAAGCGCTCCTTGTGCGGCAGCGCCGCCTCCCAGCCGCGCTGGTTGGGGACCAGCACGGCGACGTCGACGCCGTCGGGGATGGAGATGCCCGCCAGCACCTCGGCGCCGTCGGCCAGCTGCGGGATGACGTCCGCGCGGACGAAGCTGCCGACCTCGACGCGACGCAGGCCGGTGCGGGCCAGGGCGTCGATCAACCGGATCTTGTCCGGCGTCGGGATCGCCTCGGGCTCGTTCTGGAAGCCGTCGCGGGGACCGACCTCGCGTACCCGCACCCGGTCCGGCAGATCCACGGAACCAGTCGTTGCCATGCGCGCACACTAGCACCACATGTGAACGATCGTTTACTCTCGTCGCATGCGGCGCACGATCTTCACCGACGAGCACCAGGCGCTTCGCGAGACCTTCGGGTCCTATCTCGATCGCGAGGTCGCTCCGGTCTATGACGACTGGGAGCGGGCGGGGCTGATCCCGCGCGAGGTCCTGCGTCAGTGGGGCCGGCTCGGCTTCCTCGGCCCGGCCGTCCCCGCCGAGCACGGCGGCGCCGGCGCGGACGACTTCCGCTTCAACACGGTGTTGTTGGAGGAGGCCGCGCACCGTGGCTTCATCGGCGTCGAGATGGCGCTGTCGGTCCACAGCGACGTCGCCCTCCCCTACGTGCTCGAGCTGGGCACGCCCGAGCAGAAGGAGCGCTGGCTGCCGGGCCTGGCCAACGGCGACCTGATCGCCGGCATCGCGATGACCGAGCCGTCGACCGGCTCCGACGTGGCGGGCATCGGGACGCGCGCCCGCAAGAGCGACGGCGGCTACGTCGTCTCCGGCGCCAAGACCTTCATCTCCAACGGCATCAACGCCGACGTGATCGTCACCGCCGTGCGCACCGGCACCAGCGGACGGCCGAGCGACATCAGCCTGGTGATGATCGAAGACGGCATGCCGGGCTTCTCGCGCGGGCGCAACCTCGACAAGCTCGGCTCGCACTCGCAGGACACGGCCGAGCTGTTCTTCGACGAGGTGCCGGTGCCGCGCGAGAACCTCCTCGGCGAGGAGGGCCGCGGCTTCGCCTACCTGATGCAGAACCTCGCGCAGGAGCGGCTGGCGATCGCGGTCGCGTCGATCGCCGCCGCGCGCGGCGCGCTGGCGCGGACGCTCGACTACGTCAAGGAGCGCACCGCGTTCGGGCGGCCGGTCGGCACGTTCCAGAACTCGCGCTTCAAGCTGGCCGCCTGCCACGGCGAGGCGCAGGTGACGACCGCGCACGTCGACGCCGCGATCGACGCGCACGTCCGCGGCGAGCTGAGCGCCGAGGACGCGGCGGTCGCCAAGTGGTGGGCGACCGAGGCCCAGGGCCGGATCATCGACGCCTGCCTCCAGCTGCACGGCGGCTACGGCTACATGATGGAGTACCCGATCGCCCGCTCCTACGCCGACGCGCGGATCAAGCGGATCCTCGGCGGCACGAGCGAGATCATGTTGGAGTTGGTCGGGCGCTCGCTGGGGCTGGCCGAGCCGCGCCCATAGGCGGCGGCGCCCCGGGGCCGATCCCCCACCAGGCCTACGCCTGCTCGGTGGGCCGCACGATGACCTCGTTGACCGCCACGCGGCGGTCGCGGGTCACGATGTAGGCGATGGTCTGCGCGATGTCGTCGGCCTCCAGCGGCTCGACGCCCGCGAACATCCTCTCGTAGCGCTCCTGGGTCTCGGGGCGCTGGTGGCCGAACAGCTCGGTGGTCGTCACACCCGGGCCGACGACCGAGACGCGCACGTGGCGCCGGGTGACCTCCTGGCGCAGCGACTCCGAGAACGCGTGAACGCCGAACTTGGTGGCGTTGTAGACCCCCGCGCCGCGGTTGGCGAAGCGGCCGGCGATCGAGCTGATGTTGACCAGGTCGGCGCAGCGGCGCGGCTCCCGCTCGGCGGCGGCCAGCAGGTGCGGCAGCGCGGCGTGCGACACGTACAACAAGCCGTTGACGTTGATCGCGACCATGCGGTCCCACTCCTCCAGCGGCGCGTCGACGATCGGGCCGTTGAGCATCGCGCCGGCGTTGTTGACCACGACGTCGAGGCGGCCGCCGAGCCCGTCGACCGCTCGCCGCACGGCGTCCGCGGCCCGCGCCCGGTCGGTGATGTCGGCCTCGATCGCCAGCGCCTCGGCGCCGGCGCTCTCCAGCTCCCGCGCCAACGCGGCGAGCCGGTCGGCGCGGCGCGCGACGAGCGCCACCGCGGCGCCCTCCGCGGCCAGCGCGCGGGCCGTCGCCGCCCCGATGCCGGAGCTCGCGCCCGTGACCAGGGCCACGGTCCCGTCCAAACGCTGGGGCATGCCGGTGAACCTAGGGCCACGAGCCACGCGCGGCAGGCCGCGGACGCCCGGCGCGTTGGAGGGTTCTCCAATCGGATCGGCGCATCGCGTCCTCGGGGGCGGCGACGCTCCAGGGCTCGATCGCGCCGCTCACCGCAGCAGCTGCGCCCGCAGCGCGTCGAGCGTCGCGTCCTCGACGCCGATCGCGGCGAGGTAGCCCGGGATCGAGCCGTGCGCCTCGCGGATCCACGCCAGCAGCAGCTCCATCGCCTCGGCGGGGGCCTGCATGAACGCGGGCGGCTGGGCGACCATCGCGCCGGAGGGACGCGCCTCGCGCGCCCGGGCGCGGATGCGCTCCACGCGCTCCTTGGAGAGGTGGTAGTCGGCGACGATCGCGTCGTCCTCCACCCCGAGCGCGCCGAGCGTCAGCGCGGCCAGGACGCCGGTGCGGTCCTTGCCGGCGGCGCAGTAGAAGACGGCGGGCAGCCCGTCGGGCCGCGCGAGCAGGCCCAGCGCGGTGGCGATCGTCGGCGCGCCCTCGTGCAGCATGTCGCGGTAGCGGTCGCGGAGGAAGTCGTGCGGCGTGGCGATCGCGGCGGCGTCGGTCAGGTCCCAGATCCGCTCGATCATCGGGAGGTGGTGGAACGTCGTGGCCAGCGGCTCGAACGGGAACGTGCCGGTCGCGCGGACCTCGCCGTCGGTGCGCAGGTCGATCGCGGTGGTGAGGCCCAGCTCGCGGACCGTCTCGAGGTCGGCGCCGTCGAGCCGGTGGAGGGCGGCGCCGCGGAAGAGGCGCCGCCAGCGCACGACGCGGCCGTCGCGGGTCGGGTAGCCCCCGAGGTCGCGCAGGTTGAACGTGTCGACGAGCGCGATGTCGCGCATCCGGACCTCCTTGGCTGGCGCCATGTGTGAACGATCGTTAGCATACGCGACATGGAGATCTCGGCCGACGCCTTCGGCGACCCGCTGGTCACGCGCGACGCTCCGGAGCTGCCGGATCGCTTCTTCGACCGGTTCGTGTTCAACCTCCATCCGCCCGCCGACGGGCCGACCGAGCCGTCGGTGCTGCTGGGCTTCGGCGTGCACCCGCGCAAGGACGTGGCGGACGGGTTCGTCATGGTCACCGCGGGCGGCGTCCAGCGCAACCTGCGGTTCTCCACCGAGTTGAGCGCGACCGCCGGCGACGGCGCCGGGCCGGTCTCGTTCGCGGTGGTCGAGCCGATGGCGACCTGGCGCCTGGTGGTCGGGCCGAACCCGACGGGCGTCGAGCTCGACGTCGTCTGGCGCGCGACCGGCGGCGCCTGGCACGGGCCGGTCCACGTCACCCAGGGCGACGTCGCGACCGCGGCCTTCGACCACCTCTTCCAGCCCGGCCGGTACGTCGGCCGCCTGACGATCGACGGCGTCGAGACGTCGGTCGACGGCTGGTGGGGCGTGCGCGACCGCTCGCGCGGCGTGCGCACGATGTCCGGCGGCCAGGGCCTGCACCTCTGGTACCAGGCGGAGTTCGAGGACCGCGCCGTGGGCTTCCTGCTCGTCGAGGGCCGCGACCACTCGCGCCTGCTGCTGGAGGGCGGCGTCATGCACGCCGACGGCGGCGTCGACCCGATCGCCGACGTCGGCCACGACCTCGAGTTCGACGCGCAGCTGGACCTCGTCGGCGGCCGCGTCGAGGTCGTGACCGCGTCCGGCGCGCGGTACGCCATCGACGCCGACGCGCGCGCGGGCGGCGGCTACATGGCCGGCGCCGGGTACGGCGGCCACCACGGCAAGGTCGTCGGGCGCGACCACGTCGAGCACGACACCTACACCTTGGACGGCGGCGTCACGCCCAAGACGGTCGACACGTCGCTGACCGACCGCCTCACGCGGTTCTCCTGGGACGACCGTCCCGGCATCGGCATCTTCGAGTTCGCGCTGACCCGGAGCCGCTCCTACACCTACGCGCCGACGCCCCGCCCGTGAGCGCCGGCAGCGAACGCTGCCGGCGCCACGAGCGCGACCGGACCTACTTCGAGCAGGCCCCCGTCCCCGCCGGGACGACGTTCGCCGGGTCGAGGCTCTTGACGACCTTCCACTCGAAGCCGCCGCCGGGCTTGGCCTTCACCTGCCCGACGTACCACGGGCGCTCGAGCGTGTTGGAGGCGTTGAACTTCGTCGCGCCCATGATCGTGTCGTCGAAGGTGCCGCCGGTCAGCGCGGACCGCAGCGCGTCGGGAGCGGTGGAGTGGGCCTTGGCGACCGCGTCGCGCAGGACCTCGGCGGCGAGGTAGGCGTTGGCCTCGTCGTAGTTGGGCTCGCGGCCGTACTTGGCCTCGAAGCCCTTGACGAACGCGGCGTTGGCCGGGTTGTCGGCCTTGACGTCGTAGATCTGCGAGTCGTAGAAGCCGGCGGCGGGCTGCCCGATGCCGTCCCAGTTGATGTCGCTGACCATCGAGTAGCCCATGCGGACCTTCAACTGCCCCAACAACCCGAACTGCTTGGCCTGCGTGAGGAACGTCGAGGAGCCCGAGCCCGAGATCATCCCGAACATGCCGTCGGCGCCGCTGCTCTTGATCTGCGTGATCGCCGAGCCGAAGTCGGTCGTCGCGATCGGGACGTAGACGGTCTTGACGACCTGCGCCCCGGCGGCCTTGACCGCCTTGGTGATCGCCGCCGCCGCGGTGTGCCCGGTGCTGTAGTCGTACAGGATCAACGCGTACTTCTTGGCGGGCAGCGTGCCCGCCATCGAGCCGACGCCCTCCACCTGCGAGGACGTGCTCGGGATGAAGTGGAACGCCCGCGAGCTGCAGTTGTCGCCGGTCAGCGCCGCGTCCGAGCCGCTCGTGTTGAGGTAGAGCGCGCCCATCCCGGCCAGCTGGGCCTGCGTCGCGCCGACCTCCGCCGACGTGACCATCCCGGTGATCACCTTCGCGCCCTTGGACACCGCGGCGCGCGCGGCGCGCGTGCTCACCGCCGGCGTCCCGTCGGTCACGTTCTTGACGATCTCCAGCTTGTGCCCGTCCATGCCGCCGTGCGCGTTCATCTCCGCGGCCGCGTACTCCCAGCCCTTCAGGATCGACGACCCCAACTCGACCAGCGGCCCGCTCGACGGCGTGACGACCCCCACCTTGATCGGGCTCGACGACGACCCGCCGCCCCCGCCCCCGCTCCCGGCCGCCGAATCCGAGCCGCTGCCGCATCCGGCGCCCGCGGCGAGCAGCGTGCATCCCGCGACCGCGCCGAGCGCTCGCGACGTCTTCCTCCCCAACATGTCTCTCCTCCTGGGTTGACTCTGGTCCTACAGGTCCGTCACGGCGCCATCGGCAGCGCCTCGCCCACCGTGGGCGGGACGCGCACGCCGCGCAGGTCGTCGAGCGCGAGCAGCGCCGCGCCATAGGCGCCGGAGATCTGCGGCTCGTCGGGCACCGCGACCTCCAGCCGCAGCGCCTCCGACAGGAACCGCACCAGCGCCGCGTTCTTGGCCACCCCGCCGGTCATCACGACCGGCTCGCGCGGGCCGACCTGGGCGACGAGCCCGACCGTCCGGGCCGCGACCGCGCGGTGCACCGACGCCGCGATGTCCGCGATCGCGGCGCCCTGGGCGAGCAGCGAGATGACCTCGGTCTCGGCGAACGTCGCGCACATGCTCGACACCGCCACGGCGTCCGAGCCCTCCAGCGCCAGCCCGCCGATCGCCTCCAGATCGACCTCCAGCGCGCGCGCGAGCACCTCGAAGAAGCGTCCGGTGCCGCTCGCGCAGCGGTCGTTCATCGCGAAGCGGTCCACGAAGCCGTTCTCGTCCACGGCGATCGCCTTGCTGTCCTGGCCCCCGATGTCGATCACCAGCCGCACGCCCGGCCACAGCGTCGCGGCGCCGCGCGCGTGGCAGGTGATCTCGGTGAACGACCGGTCGGCGTCGGCGATCAGCCGCCGTCCGTACCCGGTGCTCACCATCCGGCCGATCGCGTCGGCGTCCAGGCCGGCGTCGGCCAGCGCCCTGTCCATCGACGCCTTCACGCCGACGCGGCTCACCGCGCCCATCCGCAGGACGCTGGTGGCCACCGGGCGGCCGTCGGCGTCCAGGATGACCGTCTTGGCGGTGGTCGACCCGAGGTCGACCCCCATCACATGGTCGGCGGACACGGCGCTGCGCTCGCTCAGGCGGCCATCCGCCGCACGTCGATGGCCTCCAACATGGCCTCCAGCCGGCTCTCCAGCACCTCGTCCTTGTAGTAGGAGTCGTCGGCGACGTCGCCCTCGAAGAACATCGTCTGGATCCCGAGCTCGCGCTGCGCCGCGGTGGCGAGCACGTGCTGCGGGTTGGCGAACGCGCGGCACGTGCGCGTCGCGTGGAAGACCGCGCCGTCGACGCCGTAGTCGGCGCAGTCGCGCAGCATCAGCTCCTCCAGCACGTGCGACCCGTGGTTGGTCGGGCACAGCAGGTAGTGCTGGGCCATGCCGAGGATCGGGTCGTCGGGGTCGATCAGGTGCGGCTCCTGCCAGAACGCGTTGTGCGTGTACCGGCCGACGACGACCGCGGCGTCGTGCTCGGCGAACTTGTTGGCCAGCCACCCGAGCCGGTTCCAGTTCATGATGCCGTCGAAGTAGAGGCGGTAGCGCTCACCCGGCAGGGCGGCGGTGCCGTCCTGGAGCCGCTGGGCGATCTCGTCGCGCACGCCCTGGAAGTAGTCGACCAGCGCCTGGTCGCCGGGCAGGAAGTTGATCGGCGCGATGCTCGCGATCCAGTCCCAGTAGGTGGCGGGCGTCGGCGCGCCCTTGCACAGCTCCATGCCCTCGCGCCGCAGCTCGGCCGCGCGCTTGATGTAGCCCATGGACTCGCGCAGCTTGTCCCAGTCGAACGGCCGGCCGGTCATCTGCTCCAGGAAGCCGATCAGGTCGTGGAGCTGGCGGGCGACGTAGCGCGACGCGTTGTCCCACTCGCGCCCGCGCAGGTAGCCGGCGTCGGGCTTGGCCGCCCACAGCATCGGCAGCGACACCTTGAACAACGGCACGTCCTTGCCGAAGACGCGGAAGGAGATCTCGTCCCACTGCTGGCCGGTGCTGCAGCCCGCGTAGGCGTTGACGAAGAAGTCCGGCGACGGCAGCTTGGACGCCAGGACCTCCTGGTCGACCATCCCGACCACGCCGCTCTGCTCGGACTCCTTGCCGCGCTGGGTCAACACCGCGCAGCCGAGGTGCGTGCGCGCGTAGGAGCACAGCTCGCCGACGTACCCGTACTCCTCCCCCGCCAGCTGCGCCGGGCCCTCCAGGTGCTGGGCGGCCAGGCGCGCGGAGAACGCCTCGCCGTGGCACCACTCGATCCCGGCGGCCTGGAAGATCGGGTTCAGCGCGGAGCCGTTGTACCAGACGACCTGCGCGCCGCGGTCGGGCGCCGTGAACAGGCGGTCCCAGTACTCCTTGACCATGGCGCCGGCCGCGCGCGTGCTCTGCAGGCGGTTGGGCTTGGGCTTGCTGACGACGTCGAGGGACATGCGGATGCGGCTCCCGGGGAGTGAGGTGGACGGGTCAGGCCGGCGCGCCGGCCGGCACGAGGTCACGGTCGCGGCGGACGCGCTCCAGCAGCGTCTCGACGCGGGTGCGGAAGGCTTCGAGCGGCAGGCCCTCGTGCTCGGTCTCGACCAGCAGGTGCGGGACGGCGCGCGCGTCGAGGGCCTTGCGCAGCTCGGGGTAGTAGAGCATGTGCGGCTCGCAGAACTTGGCCATCAGCACGATGACCGCCTCCGCCCCGCTCGCGGCCAGCGCGTCGACGAGGTAGTCGTCCCAGTCGACGTCGCGCTGCACGCGCGTCGGGCACGGCACGGTGACGTTGCGGTCCTGGTACCAGGCGGCGAGCGCGGCGAACGGGTCGCCCTCGGCGGCCACGTCGGTCGAGATGTAGCGGAACCCGTGGTAGAGGTCGTCGTCGACGACGACCGCCCCGCACTCCTCGATCGCGTCCAGCAGCGCGGGCTGCGGCGCCTGGCAGAAGTGGCCGGACAGGTGGACGCGGATGCGCTCGGGCGCGGCGCCGGCCGCGTCGACGAGGTCGTCGCGGATCGCCTCCAGGACCTCGGTGTGGCGCGCCTTGTCCATCACCATGCTCGACTTGACCAGGGCCTGCATCTGGGACGCGGTCAGCGGCGCGCGCCCGCCGCGGCGCAGCGCGTGGATCTCGCGCAGCAGCGCGCGGTTGCGGTTGAACAGCGCGATGCTCGCGGCGAGGTCGTCGTCGGCGATCGGCCGACCGGCGATCGCCTCGAGCTGCTCGCGCATGTCGCCGACCTGCTCGCGCACCTGCTCGCCCGTCCACGGCTCGTCCATCGACGGGACGAGCTGGGCGTACAACATGGGCCGGCCGTCCAGCCGCGAGCGGACGCCGTCGGCCGCGCCGAGCAGCTGGATGCAGTGGTCGACGAACAGGAAGCCGTCGAAGACGTCGAGCTGGCCCTTGGCCGCCTGGTCGGCCAGGCTGCGCGTGTAGCCGCAGTAGAACTCGAACATCAGGTTGCGACCCTCGGTGATCGCCTCGCGGCTCTCCTGGACGACGACGGGCAGCATCCCCGCGGCATGGACCAGCTCGGCCGGGAAGTTCATGGGGAACGACCCGATGACCTTGCGGTCGTGCTCGTCCTTCCAGCGCTGCGCGTAGCCCTGCGGGTCGTCGGCGATCGCCTCCAGCCCCGCGATCGCCTCGGTGGTCCGTTCCAACATATGACGCAACTGTAGACCTCATCTCGAATTGCGTCAAATGATGTCCTCGGTCGGCCGGGCGCTCCGCGCGTGCGGCATGATCCGGGCCATGGCCTCCGCGTCCGAGTCCTCCGCCGCCGTGGCGCCCGGCGCGCACGACAGCGCGCGGTCGACGCTGTTCACGATCCTCGCCGAGCTGGTGCACGCCGACGGCCGCCCGGTCTGGACCGCCTCGCTGCTGCACGTCCTGCGCGCCGCCGGCTACACCGAGCAGGCCGCGCGCCAGGCGATCGCGCGCGGCTCGGCGGCGGGCTGGATGGTCGGCGAGCGGACCGGTCGCCAGACGCGCTGGTCGGTCGCCCCCGCGTTGGCCCGCGCGTTCGACGCCGGCCCCGAGCGCGTCTTCGCGCTGAGCGCCGGCGACGGCGACTGGGACGGCCGCTGGCTGGTGCTGTTCATCTCGGTGCCCCAGGAGCAGCGCACCGCGCGCAAGCGGCTCTACGGCGCGCTGCAGTGGGCGGGCCTGGGCAACCCGACGCCGGGCCTGTGGCTGACGCCGCACACCGACCGCGCCGACGAGGTCGCGGCGGTCATCGACGAGGCCGGGCTGCGGGCGTCGGCGGTCTCGTTCGTCGGGTCGCTGGCCGAGATCGGGCTGACCGAGGCCGAGATCGTCGAGCGGGCCTGGGACCTCGACGCGGTCGCGGCCAGCTACGCGGCCCTGCTGGCGCGCTTCGGCGACCTCGACCCCGAGCCCGGCGACCCGCTGCTGCTGGCCCAGCTGGAGCTCAGCGGCGCGATCCGGCACGTCCCGTTCGTGGACCCGCAGCTGCCCGAGGCGCTGCTGCCCGGCTGGATCGGCCGCCGCGCGATGCGCCGGCTGCGCGAGGTCAACGCGGCGTGGTCGCCGGCCGCGCACGCGCGGTGGCGCGAGATCGTGGACGAGACGTCGCCGGGCGCCTGAGGCCTCCTACGCCGCCGAGATCCCGCCGTTCAGGCTGATCGCCTGACCGGTGAGCTTGGCCGCGGCGGGGCTCGCGAGGTAGAGCACGAGCGCCGCCATGTCGTCGGCCTCGACGACGCCGAGGTGGGCCATGGCCTTGGCCTTCTCGAAGATCCGCGAGCCGAACGGGCTCTCCAGCGCGCGCCGGCCCGCCGGCGTGTCGCCGATCAGCGACGGCGTGAGGACGTTGACCCGCACGCCGTCGCGCTTGGCCTCCATCGCCGCGGCGCGCGTGAACATGACGATGGCGGCCATCGCCGCGCCGATCACCGACTCGCCGACGGTCGCGACCTTGGCGGCGTCGGAGGCGACGTTGACGATGCAGCCGCCCCGCTGCGCGCGCATCGCCGGCAGCGCGGCGCGGGTCATCAGCATGGGCGGCAGCGCGAGATCGGTGAGCGTCGGCGCGAGATCCTCCAGCGCGAGGTCGACGAGCAGGCTCGGCTGCGCGAGGCTGACGGTGGAGTTGACCAGGACGTCGAGCGTGCCCAGGCGCGCGGTCGCCTCCTCGACGGCGCGCGCGGCCGCCGCCGGGTCCCCGGCGTCGACGGCCACGTAGTCGACCGCGGCATCGGGCGCGACCGCGCGGACCGCCGCGCACGCGGCGGCGCCGCGCCGCGCGTCGCGCCCCATCAGCACGAGCCGCGGCACGCCGGCCTCGGCCAGGCGACGCGCGGACGCCAGGCCGACGCCCGAGGTCCCGCCGGCGATCGCCACCCCGCTCTCGGCCAGCTCGCGCACCGTGATCCCGTCCCGCTCCATGTGGGCCCTCCTCCTCCGCACGATCGAATGGATCACAACATTTGTGATCAAGTCTCTGCGAGTGTAATATGTCGGCCGTCGGCGAGACGCACCGCGAACGGAGGAGACCAAGCGCGATGACCCCTCGACTCACCGAGTCGTTCTGGCCCGCCCGCGGCGACGCGCCGCCGCGACGACGCACGATGGCAGAGATGCTCGACGCGGCCGTCGCTCGACGTCCGGACGCGGCCGCGCTGGTCGACGGCGCGGCGCCCGAGCGCCGGCTCACCTACCGCGAGCTGGACGAGCGCGCGCGCCGGATCGCCGCCGTCCTGCTCGAGCGCCTCGCGCCCGGCGACCACCTCGCGCTGTGGGCGCCCAACAGCATCGACTGGGTCTGCGTGCAGTTCGGCGCCGGGCTGGCCGGCGTCGTCCTCGTGACGGTCAACCCCGCCTACCAGCGCGACGAGCTGCGCCACGTGCTCGTCCAGTCGCGGGCGCGGATGCTCGTGCACGCCGAGGAGCACCGCGGGCGCGACCTGGCCGCGGTCGCCGCCGGCGCGGCGGAGGGCGCGGCGACGGTGGAGCACGTCGAGGCGCTGGCGGCGCTGCTGGCGCGGGCCGACCGGACGGCGCCGCTCGCGGTCCTGCCCGCGGTCGCGCACGACGCCGTCGCGCAGATCCAGTACACGTCGGGCACGACCGGCGTCCCGAAGGGCGCGATGCTCACCCACGGCGGGATCGCGGTCGCCTACACGCAGGTCGCGCGCGGCGCGGGCGTGACGCCCGACGAGCCGCCGACGTGGATCAACGCCATGCCCTTGTTCCACTGCGGCGGCGCCGGGGTGGCGACGATCGGCACGGTCTCGCACGCGGGCACGCAGGTGGTGATGCCGGCGTGGGACGCCGGGACGTTCCTGGCGCTGGCCGAGGCCGAGCGCGGGACGATCACGCTCGCGGTGCCGACGATGCTCGTCGGGCTGCTGGAGCACCCGTCGCGGGCGGGACGCGACCTGCGCTCGCTGAGCACGATCCTCACCGGCGGCGCGACCGTGCCGCGCGACCTCGTCCTGCGCGTCGAGCGCGAGCTGGACGCGCGCGTGCTGATCACCTTCGGCCAGACCGAGTCGCACGGGACGATGTGCATGACGCGGCCGGGCGACGCGGTCGACGACATCGCCGCGACCGTCGGCTACCCGCTCGACCACGTCGACGTCCGGATCGCCGATCCCGACACCGGCGCGACGCTGCCGATCGGCGCGCTGGGCGAGATCCAGGTCCGCGGCGGCCAGGTGATGTGCGGCTACCACGCCGACGAGGAGGCCACGGCGGCGGCGATCGACCCGGACGGCTGGCTGCGCTTCGGCGACCTGGGCACGATGGACGAGCGCGGCTACCTGCGGGTCGTCGGGCGGCTCAAGGACATGATCATCCGCGGCGGCGAGAACATCTACCCGCGCGAGATCGAGGACGCGCTGATCGCGCACCCCGACGTGTCGGAGGTCGCGGTCGTCGGCGTGGCCGACCCGACCTGGGGCGAGGAGGTCGCGGCGGTCGTGCGGCCGGCGCCGGATCGCGACGCGCCGCTGGACGTCGACGTCCTGCACGCCTTCTGCCGCGAGCGCCTGGCCGGGTACAAGTGCCCGCGGCTCTGGTACGTCGTCCCGACGTTCCCGGCGACGCCGTCGGGCAAGGTCCAGAAGCACCGGCTGGCGGACATGATCGCCGCCGGCGACCTCGAGCCGGTCGCGTCCTATCAGCGCCCGCCGCGCGCCGCCGACACCGCGCAGGTCGGCTGAGTGCCCGGCGTCCTGGACGGGACCCGCGTCCTCGAGCTGGCCGGGATCGGCCCCGGCCCCCATGCGGCGATGCTGCTCGCCGACCTCGGCTGCGACGTCGTGCGCGTGGAGCGCCCGACCGCCGCGCCGGCGGCGGTCCCCGCGGAGCAGGACTACGTGCTGCGCAACCGGCGGTCGGTCGGGGCCGACCTGAAGGACCCGGACGACCGCGACATGGTGGTGTCGCTCGCCGACCGCGCCGACGTGCTGCTGGAGGGCTACCGACCGGGCGTGGCGGAGCGGCTCGGGCTCGGGCCCGACGTCCTGCTGGAGCGCAACCCGCGCCTGGTCTACGGCCGCATGACCGGCTGGGGGCAGGACGGACCGCTGGCGCGCGTCGCCGGCCACGACATCAACTACCTGGGGCTGACCGGCGCGCTGGCGATGATCGGCCGGGAGGGCGAGAGGCCGCTGGCGCCGCTCAACCTCGTCGGCGACTACGGCGGCGGGTCGCTCTACCTCGTGATCGGGATCCTCGGCGCGCTGCTGGAGCGGACGCGCTCGGGACGCGGGCAGGTCGTCGACGCGGCGATGGTCGACGGCGTCAGCTCGCTGATGGCCATGTACTGGAACATGGTCCAGCACGACGCGTGGACGCTGGACCGCGGCACGAACACGACCGACGGCGGCGCGCCGTTCTACGACACCTACGCGTGCGCCGACGGCCGCTTCGTCGCCGTGGGCGCGGTCGAGCCGCAGTTCTACGCGGCGTTGTTGCGGGTGCTGGGGCTGGACGGCGAGTCGCTGCCGGCGCAGATGGACCGCGCCGGATGGCCGCGGGTGCGCGCGCGGTTGACGGAGGTCTTCGCGACGCGCCCGCGCGACGCGTGGACCGAGGCCTTCGCGGGCGTCGACGCCTGCGTCACACCGGTGCTGGCGCTCGACGAGGTGTCCGACGACGCGCACCTCGCCGCGCGCGGGACGATCGCGGTGGCCGACGACGGCGAGCGCCTGCCCGCCGCCGCGCCGCGCTTCTCGCGCTCGGACGCGCCGCCGGTCCGCGCCCCGAGCGCGCCGGGGGCGGACACGGCGGCGGTGCTCGCCGACTGGGGAACCAGGGCCCGAAGCTGAGGCGCCCAGGCCGCGCGCGGCCGGGCCGGCACATTCGTCGCCCATCCTACTATCGGAAAGACGACGTTCCACGGGCGGAAGAGATAGCCTGCCGGGTCATGGCCGTGACCTGGAAGCCCGGTGCAGGCGAGTACACCGACATCCGCTACGAGCTCAGCGGCGACGGCATCGCGAAGATCACGATCAGCCGCCCGGAGGTGCGCAACGCCTTCCGGCCGCACACGCTCGTCGAGGTCGGCGACGCGCTGACGCACGCGCGCGAGAACGGCGACGTCGGGGCGATCATCCTCACCGGCGAGGGTCCGGACGCGTTCTGCTCGGGCGGCGACCAGAACGTCCGCGGCGACACGGGCTACGTCCCGGAGGGCGCGAAGGTCGGGCGCTTCCACGTCACCGACCTGCAGGTCCAGATGCGGCGGCTGCCCAAGCCGATCGTCGCGATGGTCGCGGGCTACGCGATCGGGGGCGGGCACATCCTGCACCTGTGCTGCGACCTGACGATCGCCGCCGACAACGCGCGCTTCGGCCAGGTCGGGCCGCGGGTCGGCTCCTGGGACGGCGGCTTCGGCGCCTCGCTGCTGCGCGACCTCGTCGGCACCAAGAAGGCCAAGGAGGTCTGGCTCCTGTGCCGCCAGTACGACGCCCAGCAGGCCTTGGACATGGGGTTGGTCAACGCGGTCGTGCCGCTGGAGCGCCTCGAGGAGGAGACCGTCTCCTGGTGCCGCGAGATGCTGAGCCTGTCGCCGTTCGCCCTGCGGCTGGTGAAGTCGTCGTTCCACGCTCACGAGGACGGCTACGCGGGGATCCAGCAGCTGGCCCACGACGCCAACCTGTTGTTCTACGCGTCGGATGAGGCCAAGGAGGGACGCGAGGCCTACATGGCGAAGCGCGCTCCGGACTTCTCGCGGTTTCCCCGGCGACCCTAGGCCCGCCCCACCCCGTCCAGATGCCGTTCCAGCACGTCGGCGGTCGCGTGCGCCGGACGGTCGGCGCGGAGGATCGCGTGGCGCGCGGCCGGGATCTCGTCGCGCGTCGTCCACCGGGCGCGCAGGCGCGCCGCGATCTCGGGGCCGGCGTCGGAGGCCGCGCGCGCGAGCGCGGCCGCTGCCAGCTCGCGCTCAAGGCGGCGGATGGCGACCGCCTGCGCCCGGCCCAGCCTCGCCGTCGACCGTGTCAGCCGACCACTGGAGCAGGAAGATGTCGACCGTTCCCCATACCGCCTCCTCCGTCGAAGGCGCCGCGCCGCCCTCGCCCGCGTCGAAGGCAAGGTCGCCGATGGCGCCGCCTACTGGCTGGTGCCGGCCGGCACCTACATCACCTTCGGGTTCTTGTGGTACTTCTCGGCCAAGGAGAAGCTCCTCGACCAGAACGGCCACATGCCCGCCGGGTTGGCCAAGGAGCTCAAGGGCAGCTTCCTGGCGTCGGTGCCCGGCCTGAACGCGGCGTGGCTGCTGCTGGGGATCATGGAGGCGATCGGGTTCGTGCTCGTCGCCGCCGGCCTCCTGGCCGGCGAGTTCCTCCCCGCCCGGCGCAAGCCGCTGTTGCTGACCGGCCTGGGGTGGTCGATCTTCACCTTCGCCGCGATGGCGGCCGCCAACGACGTCGTCGGCGACTTCAGCACGGTCGCCGAGCTGTTCACCTCCTTCACCGGCACGGTGCTGGTGATCGCGCTGGTCCTGCTGATGCCGCCCTACCGCGAGCGTCACTGGCTCACGCGCTTCACGGACCGCTAGGCAGCTCGGCCGTCGCGCCCGGGCACGACCGCTCGCCTCGCGGCCGCGCCATGCCCGTCCACTCCGCCCATCCGCCGCAGGCCGTCGACCCGAGGCGTCGGTCGACCGGCTGCTCGCCGATCTCTCCAGCCGGCGCGACGGGCTGACCTCGCGCGAGGCGCGGCGGCGCCGGTCGCCGCCGCCGGCGCCGGGCCGCTGGAGGGCACGCTCACGCAAGGGTCGATGGCGGCCCGATGCGCGTGGTGCTCTGCGACGACGTCCGCAAGTTCATCACCTACATCTTCCCACGCGCCCGCCGAGGCGCTGCCCTTCGTCGTCTTCGTCCTCGCCGGCCGGCCATCGACCTCGGCACCGACACCGTCCCCGCGCTCGCGCTCGCGCTCGGCCGCGAGCCGGCCGAGCCCGGGATCATGAGACGCCCGCCGCGGCCGCGACGGTCCGGGATCGTCCAACGCGCGATGCTCGAGCGCGCCTGGCTGCGCATGGGCCTGGTCGAGGCCGTCCTGGCGATGCTCGGCTTCCTCGTCGTCCTGCCGGCCGCGGGCTGGTCGCCCCACGCCCCCACCGGCGCCGGCCATCCGCTGCACCACGCCTACCGGCTCCGACGAGCTCCATCGCGCGTGGGCCCGCCGCGAGGAGCGGCCGCTTGGCGAGGCCTCCGTCCGCCGGCGAAGCAGGACGTAGGCGATCGCATCGGAAGCGCCCGGCAACCCGGTCCGCCATCACACCCGCCGCGACGAGCGCCGCATGCGGTTGGACGGTCTCAGCCCGCGAAGCGCCCCGGACGTAGGCGCCGGCGGCGAGCAAGTCGTCGATCACCTCCAGCGCGGCCCGACGCGTGGTCTGCTTCCGCGCCTGGCGTAGGCCCGCGACGCGAGTTCGCCAACCTCCCGAGAGCCTTCGCTGGTCTTCGTGGGGCGCGTTGCCCACGTTGCCCCAAGCGACTCCGAGCGACCGGCGATGGCTACGAACTTGCGCCTACTTCTTGCGCTTGGGCGCGCAGGTCTTGTACTTGCGTGCGAGCGTCAGCGTCTTCTTGGTGGACAACGTGACCTTGACGGTGACCGTGTAGGTGCCCTTGGGCAGGCCGGTCAGCGTGATCGGTGCGTGGGCCCGGGAGCCGGTGTAGGACATGGCCTTGCGGCCGGTCACCGAGACCGTGGTCCTGGCGATCGTCGTGCCCTTGGGCGCATGGAGCGTGATCTTGAGCGTGCGGCGGCTGGTGCAGGACTTCGACGCCGCCGGCAGCGCGATGACGCTCGCGGCGTTCGTGGTCGCCGGCTTGGACCCGGGCACGGGCTTGGACGCCGGCGTCGGCGAAGGCGTCGGCGAAGGCGTCGGCGAAGGCGTCGGCGTAGGCGAAGGCGAAGGCGTCGGCGTCGGCGTCGGCGAAGGCGTCGGCGCGGGCGGCACCGGCGGTGCGCTGATCGTGATCGTCGCGGTCGCGCTCGTCGCGTTCCCGGCGGCGTCGGTCGCCGTCGCGGTCACCGTGTAGGTCCCGGCCACGGCGAACGCGTGCGTCACCGCGGCGCCGCTGGTCGCGGGCGTCCCGTCCCCGAAGGACCACGACACGCCGACTCCGCCGCCGGCGTCGGACGTCGTCACCGAGAAGGGCACGTCGTCGCCGGCCGTCGCGCCCGCGGGCACGGCCAGCGACAGCGTCGGCGGCGTCACGTCGTCCAGCGCCGCGCGGACCCGCGTGACCGTCGTCCCGTCCTTGGAGAGCCAGACGGTCGTCGCGTCGCCGGTCGGCGAAAGCGCGACGATCGGGCTCGACGCGCTGTCGGCCTGCGCGGTGAGGTCGGTCATCGCGTCCCAGGAGAGCCCGGAGAACCGGTCCACGCGGACCGTGTAAGGCGGGTACGGCGGACCGCCGTCGATGCGGTCGGTGTCGGCCCAGACGGCCCGCACGACGCCGCCCGGCGCCGCGGCGAGCGAGAGCGTCGTCGCATATCGATCAGCGCCGCTCAGCGCCGGCGCCGGCGACCACGGTCCGGATCCCGTGGCGCGGTGCGCGGCGACGACCACTTGGCGCTTCAGCGACGCGTCCTCGGAGAGCCATGCCAGCGTCGCCGCACCGTCGCCGGTCTCGGCGAGCGTCGGCGTGAAGAGGTTCGTGCCTGCCCCGACCTGCGCCGGGGCGCTCCCAGCGCTCGCTCCGGGCGCCAGCGTCGCGGCCTCGACGGCGCCGTGGGTCGTGTCGGTCCATGCGGCGGTCGCCACCCCGCCGGAGTCGATCCCGAGGCCGATCGTGCCCGCGCCGATGGTGTCGCCCGGCGTCGAGACGTCCACCGGTGCGCTCCAGCTCGAGGACCCCGCCGCGCGGAGCGCCACCCGCGCGGTCCCCGGGCCGTTGTAGGAGGTCGTGTCCAGCGGGTTGCGCCAGGACACGGCGGCGTCGCCGGCGGCGTCCTCGACCAGCCGGGGCTGGGGCGACGGGTTGGCCGGGCCGCCGGCCGCCACCGTCGAGATCGCACTCCAGATGCCGTCGTGCGGGCGGTCGACGACGTCGACCGCGGGGGACGCGTCGTTGTACGGCCACCACGCGACGGTCGTGTCACCGGCCGCGTCCATGGCGACGGTCGGCGCGCCCGCCGCCGATCCGTCTTGCCCGAACGCCGTGGCCGGCGAGAGGTCACTCGGCGCCGACCAGGTACCGCCCGCGCCGCGAACGACCGTCTGGATCTTCGTGTTGTAGGTCGACGGCGCCCCGGAGGCGGCCGACGCCGCCCAGGCGACCGCCGCGTCGCCGGATCCGTCGAGGGCGATCGCGGGGGTCTGCGGAGACGTCAAGTCCGGGTCGGACACGGCCACCGGCGCCGACCATGCTCCGCCCGCCGGCCGCGTCGCGACCATGACCTCGCTCTTGGGCGAGGTGGTGGTCTGGATCCAAGCGGCGATCGCCGTGCCGTCGGCCCCGACGGCCAGCGCGGGCGAGAAGGTGGCGGTGGCCGGGTCGGACAGCAGCGTGGACGAGGGCAGCGCGCTTGCCCCCGCGGGCAGCGCGAACGCGGCGAGGGCCGCGACGACGACGGGACGACAGAGCGACATGCCCTACTTGCCCTTCTTCCTCGTGGACGACGACTTCTTGTAGGTCAACTTCAACCTGAAGGACTTGGCGATCGGCCTGCGGCCGGCACCGGTGACCTTGACCGTCACGGTCGCGGTCAGCGTGCGCGCCCTCTTCAGCGCCTTCAGGCCCGAGGCGTTCAACCTGATCGCGACGCTGCCGTGCGCGCCCGGCTTGAGCGTCAGCCTGCCCTTCCCGATCGTCTGCGGCTTGGGCCTCTTCCTGGCCTTGGCGACCGCGGCGCTCTTGTGTGCCTTGCCGCCCGAGGGCGGCACGATCGTCGCGGTCGTCGCCACCGTGCACGACGCCGCCGCCACCGAGGAGCACGTCACGACCGCGGGCAGCGTGATGGACCCCTTGCCGTCGGTTGTCACCTTGCCGGCCCTCGTCGTCACGCCGGTCGTGGCCGTGCCGGAGGGCGCCGGCGACGCGGGCCTCCCGGGCGCGGGCGGCGACGGCGTCCCGTCCTGCGGGGCAGGCGGCGCCGCCGCGGCGAGCACCGGCACGTTGATGGAGAACTCGCTCGTCACACCCGGCGCGCCGCCGCCCGGCACGGTCGTCGCGGTCGCCGACACGAACCGCGCGCCAGCGGGCGGCGCGGGGAACGTCCCGCCCACGTCGGCGTCGCCCGCGCCGTCGGTGGTCACCGAGAGCCGTCCGACCGCGCGCTGGCCCTCGCCGGCGCCGAACGGGTTCTGGGCGTCGTCGGCGAACACCTCGATGATGTAGGCCATGCTCGGGCGGCCGTGCAGCGTGCCGGTCACGCTCATCTGCCCGCCGCCGACCGCGGCCTCCGTCAGCACCGGCGCGTTCTGGACGTCGTTGGTGCCCGCGTCGGGCTGCGTGCGGTCCTGGGGGTCGATCCCGTAGCCGAACCCGCCGACGTTGGTGGCGTCCGGCGCGGTCGAGGCGCTCGTCACGAGGTCGAGGCCCAGGCCGGGGATGCCGGTCAGGTTCGTCTCGGTGAAGTTCTCGTTGTCGTAGATGACGTTGCCCAGCACCTGGGCGGTCGGGTGGTGGGAGGCCGAGCCGAGCAGCCAGATCCCGGCCGCGCGCGAGTGCTCGACGTCGTTGGACTCGATCCGCAGGCCGTGCTCGTCGCCGATCGCGGTCAGCGGCAGCGAGTTGGCGGTGAAGCGGTTGCCGATCACCGTCTCGCCGGTGCCCGGGATCGTGGAGACGTCGGCGCTGTGCGCGTTCAGGCCCGCGGTCGTCAGCGCGTCGACCGCGCCGAGCGCCGCGTCCTCGTTGGGCTGGCCCAGCGCGGCCTGCTTGCCCGCCTCGCCGGCCACCGCCGGGTTGACCTGCGCCTGCCTGAGGTCGTCGGTCGACGGGTCGGTGTTGGCGAGCAGGACCCCGAAGCCGTCGTTGGTGAACGTATTGGGTTGATCGGTGGTGCCGATCGCCGTCCCGGCCGAGCCGCCGTCGACGACCGCCAGCGCGTTGGCGGTGAACCCGTTGCCGCGCACGGCCAGCCCGGTGCCCCCGTTGGCCAGCACGCCGAACGCGTTGCCCTGGATCGTGTTGCCGGCGACAACCACGTCCTGCGCGGGTGCCGTGCCGTCCGCGCTCGCGTTCCCGGCGTAGAGCACACCGAAGCCGCCGCCGAGGCCCGCGAGGTCGGCGGTGGCCAGCGCGCCGAACGCCGGCGGCTCGTCGCTGCCGATCGTGTTGGCGGTGATCGCGTCGCCGTGGAGGTGGTCGCCGCCGAGCGCGATCCCCGTGAAGTCGCCGAGCACGCGGTTGCCCCTGACCGACACGCCCTCCGCGTCGGCCAGCAGGACGCCGATGACGTCGTGCAGGCCGAGGCCGTGGGCGATCACGTCCGGCAGGCGCTGGTCGGCGTCGTCACCGAGCAGGTTGTCGTGGATCGACGGCGCCGCGACGCCGGTGCCCGCGATCGTCACGCCGGCCAGCTCGCCCTGGAAGCGGTTGCTCTCGGCGTCCAGGCCGGTGACGGTCCCGGCGGCCAGCAGCCCGAACATCCCGCCGAAGTCGGGCAGCGCGCTCGTCCCGTCGGCCGCCGCGCCGAACACGTTGCCGGAGACCGTCAGGCCGTGCACCACGCCGCCCGCCGTGCCGACGCCGATCAGGTCGCCGCTGATGACGTTCGCGGTGTCGATCGCGACGCCGGAGACCGCGGCGCCGCCGGGTGCGATCAGCACGCCGGCCGCGCTCAGCGTCGTGTCCACGGCGGGGTTCGGCGACGCGGGGCCGTCCGGGTCCAGCGCGTTGAAGCCCGCGCCGTGGACGCCGATCAGGTTGCCCATGACGTGCGCCCCCGAGGACGCGGAGCGCAACAGGATCCCCGCGCCGTAGCCGGGCGCGGCGCTCGCGAAAGCGTCGGCGCCGCGGTGGCCCGCGAGCCCGTGCAGGTACGTGTACAGCCCGGTCGCGTCGCCGTCCTCGAAGAAGACGTTCCCGGGCAGCGTGCCGGACGGGCCGACCGCGACGCTGTCGGCCGCCACCTCGGCACCGACGTGATCCTTGACCAGGACGCTGTCGGCCAGCGTGCTCTGCGCGCCGCCGAGCTTGACGCCGTCGCCGCCGAAGCGCGTGACCTCCAGGCCGCGGACCGCCGAGCCCGCCGCCCCCGCTGCCAGCTCGATCCCGTCGGCCGACGCGCCCGCGCTCGTCCCGTCGAGGATCGCGCCGATCTTGCGTGTGCCCGCGACCAGCGGGCTGGGCTGCGTCGTGGCGTCGAGGTCGACGGGCGCCGTGATCGCCGGCAGCGGCGAGGCCGGCGCGATCGTCGGGATCCCGGAGCCGGCGCCGGTGACGTCGAAGGTGACCGGCGTCTTGGTCGACGAGCCGTCGTGGTTCAGCTGCTGGATGGCAGCCCGTAGCGTGCAGGTATTCTGAGCGGTCAGGCAAGCGCCGTCCGTGAGGTCCTTGTCGGACTGGTCGCCGGTCGAGTCGACGACGTAGCCCATCTTCAGGACGAACCCGTACTCGCCGTCGTCGTCGTAGCCGACGCCGGCGACATCGCCGTTGTCGTTCATCGCCAGCGCGTCGAAGAGCGTGTTGTCGTGCGCCGGGTCGACGAGCGAGTTGAGGTCGACGACCCTGCCGTCCGGCTGCTGGACCGCGGCGTGCAGGTTCGGCGCGCCGCCGCCGGTGGCGACGTCGATCGTGCCTGCCAGCGCGTGCTTGGCGTTGACCGCGTTGTAGCCGGCGAGGCCCGTGAGCAGGTGGTCGGTGCCGTCGGCGGTGCGCAGGTAGTTGGTGCGGTCGTCGACGTCGCCCTTGTAGCCGAGCACCGCCCCGTCGGGGGCGAGGTCGTTCATCACCGTGATGTCGGACGAGAAGCCGCCGAGGATCGTCGCGCCGCTGGGCACGGGCGTGAGGTCGATCGGCGTCCCGGCGGCCGTGGGGCTCGCGCCCGACCAGAGGTACCAATGGTCGCCACCCGCGCCATCGACCTTGCCCAGGATCTTGGAGCCGTCCGCGGTGATCGCGCCCGCGTGGGTGACGTACGCGTCGCCGGCGGGATCGCTCGCGTTGCCCCACCCGACGCCGCTCAGCGACCCGTTGTTCCACTCGAAGCCCGTGAAGCCGTGCGGGTTGTCGCCCTCGGTCTGGCCGACGATCGCGCCGGTGTCGGAGATGTCCTCGGAGTAGGAGTAGTCGTACACGTCGGGGTCGTGGGTGAGCGGGCTGATGACCTGCGGGGCGCCGGTCGGCGACGACCAGGTGACCGCGTGGGTCACGAAGACGCTGTTGGCGTCCTCCTGCTGGGTCATGCCGGCCATCCGGCCCGAGGCGTTGATCGCCGCGACCTGGGTGCCCGAGCCCTGCAGGCGCGTCAGCGCCCCGGACGGCGCGGTGGTCGTGATCTGCCACTCTCCCGCACCGTCGACGGTGCCGTCGCCATCGTCGGACAGGTCGGTGATCTCGCCGACGACCTGGTCCTTGGCGTTGATGCCGTTCGGGACGAAGTCGGTGACCCGGTAGAGCTGCGCCGCCTGCGCGGACCCGGCCATGGCGGCCAGCAGCAGGATGGGCACGACCGGCGCGAGGCGTGCGCCGCGGCGGAGGAGGGCCATGCCGCGACATTAGGCACGTGGCCGTTCCGCTTCCCGGACGAGAGCGACCTGACGCCAGGACGAGCGCGCACCGCCCGCGATGGAGTTGCAGTCTTCCGGTCCATCGATATGGTTTCCCACGCAACGAACGGCGGGTCAGGACGAGAAACAAGGACGGATGCCGTGCCGCAAGCCCCCCAGCGCTGGACGACGGAGAGGATCCCCGCGCCAGAACAGTTCGCCTTCTGGCGCGACGTGGTATGGGAGGCCTTCGTGCCCGTGTCTCCGGTGCGCGCCACAGACGACGGGCCATTTCGCGGCAGCGTGACGGCGCGATCGATCGGACGGATCGGCCTCTCGCGGATCGTCTCGGACGCGCAGACCGTCCACCGCACCGAGGCGCAGGTGCAGCGCAACCCGGGCGACGTCTTCTTCCTCAACCTGCCGCTGACCCGCGCGACGCGGGCAACGCAGGACGGGCGCAGCGCCGAGCTGGCCCGTGGCGACTTCACGATCGTCGACAGCACGCGCCCGTTCGACCTCGGCTTCGCTGAGCCCTTCGAGCAGCTGTCGTTCACGATCCCGCACGCCGCGCTGGCGCCGCTGCTGGTCGATCCCGTCGGTGCGACCGCGAGACCGGTGCGCGGCGACCGCGGGCTCGGCGCCGTGGCCAGCAGCGCCCTGCGGGCGGCGGCGACCGTGCCGATGGCGCTGGACAGCGCGGCGGCGACCACGCTGGGCGACCACCTCGTCGGCCTCGTCGCGCTCGCGCTCGGCGGCGTCGCCGCGGCGGTCCGCTCGCCCTCCTCGGGCGGCCCCCGCCTCACCGCCGGCACCCTGCTCGAGCTCGCGCGCGACGAGGTCGAGCGCTCGCTCGACGACGCCGAGCTGACGCCGGCCGACGTCGCCGACCGCGTCGGGATCTCGACGCGCTACCTGCACCGGCTGTTCTCCGACGATGGCCTGAGCTTCGGGCGTTGGCTCCTGGCCCGCCGCCTGGAGCGTGGCGCCGAGGCCCTGGCCGACCCCGCGCGCGAGCACTGGTCGGTGACGACCATCGCGATCGAACACGGGTTCGCCGACCCTTCCTACTTCGCCCGTGCCTTCAGGACGCGCTTCGGCGTCACGCCACGCCAGTGGCGCGCGGCCGCCCTCAGCCCCCGCGGCTGACCGCACACGCCGGCCGGACGACAGTGCACATCGCCTGTGCGCTCTCGTCCCTGACGGGACGTCCCGGTCCCAGGACACTTCCCGGTCATGCCACGGCTCCGCACCACGGAGCAACTGCCTCTGCGCGGTCGCGCCCACCGTCGCCAACCCGGACGGCACGACCACCCGCGAGATCGACATCGACGCGGCGGCAACCGGCCCACAGGGCGGCTACGTGATCGTCCCGTGCTCGCCACCGACCACCGACGCCGACCCTCAAGCACCTCGCGATCAAGGGCACCACGGTCTCCTGGACCGAGGGCGGCACGCCGGTCTTGAGGGTGTACGGGTCCTAGGCCATGACACGTCTGCTCACCATCGCGCTCGCCTGCGATCCGGGCGGGGCCTGCTGGGCGGCGGGCTACAACGCCAACGACGCCGTCCTCGTGCGCGTATCGCACGACGGCGTCCCCGGCACGCCGATCGAGATCGCCGACATGGCCGCCGTCGACGATCTCTCCTGCCCCACCGCCGGGTTCTGCGAGGCCGTCGGCGGATCGCTGACCACGCAGCTCGGGACGGTCGTCTTCTCGCTCACCAACGGGTCGGTGGGCGACCGCCACCTCATCGCCGGCCGCGCCGCACGGCGTCGCGGGCACGCTGAGCATGAACGGCGTCGACTGCCCGGCCGTGGGCAGCGGCCTGGCCGCACGTCCCGGGGACCAAGTCCCTCGACGGCGTCGCGATGACGAGCGGCGACTCGTGGATCGCGGTCGGTGACGCGGCCGGCAGCTACGGCGTGGGCGCGGTGGTCTCGAGCGCGACGGTCCCACGTTGAGCGAGAGCGGCGCCCTGCCGTCCGGGCTGACGTTCGACGCGATCACCGGCACGTTGTCGGGCACTCCCCGCATCGCCGGGACGTGGGGCTTCTCGGTCACCGCCACCAACGGCGCCGGGCCCGACGCCACGGTGCCGGTCGCGATCACGGTCGCCCCGCCACTGAGCGGCGGCGACGGACCTGGCGCGGAGCCCGCCGGCGGCGAGCTCTCCGCGCCGGGCGGCGGCACGCCCGCGGGCAGGACGGCGAGCGTCTCGCTCGGCGCGCCGACGACCTCCGGGACAACCGCGCGGCTCGTCCTCGTCTGCACCGCCCCGGTCGGGGACAGCTGCCCGATCTCGGCGACGTTCACCGCCGTCGAGACGATCCAGGACGGCCAAGTCATCGGGATCGCCGCGCGCCACAAGCGCACCAGGAAGACCGTCACGCTCGGCACCGCCAGGATGACCGTCCAGGCTCACGTCTCACCTCCTAGGCACGCACCAAGCGAATGTCCTCGTCGGCGAGCAGCGTGGAGAGCTCGAAGCTGCCGCCCGTCAGCGCCCCTTGGCTGCGCCTGACCTTGGTTGTTGTCGTCATCGACTTGGGCTCGGGTCTGGCGGGCGTTCAGGGCTCAGCCGTCGACCACGACGACCTCGAGGCGGCGCGGGCCGTGGACGCCCTCGACGCGGCTGAGCTCGATGTCGGAGGTCGCGGACGGTCCGGACACGAGCGTCAGGGGGTGGCCGGCGACGAGCGCCGGGCCGATCCTGCGGAACGCCTCGGCCGTGGTCCCGACGACCTGCGTCGCCTGGACGACGCAGACGTGCAGGTCGGGCACGAGCGTGATCAGCCGGCGCCCGCTGAGCGGGCCGCCGTCGAGGATCACCGTGCCGGTCTCGGCGATCGCCAGCGCGCAGCCGGTGACGACGCCGTCGACGACGTCCAGCGCGCGCGGGGACAGCGCGGCGTCCGTCACGCTGCCGTCGCGTGGGCGCCAGTCGACCGGCACGCCGTCGGCGACGACGACCCGGCGCGCGCCGTGCCGCGTCAGCGCGGCATCGACGGTCGCCCCGACGCGCGCCGCGCCATCGCACCACGTCACGGTCGCGCGGTAGTCCGCCACGCGCTCGGCGAACAGCGCGGCGGCGTCCACGGGCCCGGCGGCGCGCGGCCGCGTGGCCGGCGCGTCCGGGACGGGGTCCACGACCGCCGGCGCCGCGGCCAGCGCCGCCCGCAGCCGGCCCAGGATCTCGTCGCGCGCGGTCACGCTCACCGCTTCCGCCACCAGTCGCGGAACGACTCCGGGGCGGGCAGCGGCAGGTCGCGCGACGCCGTCCAGCCGCCGAGGCCCGGTGGCGGGCGGTGGCCGCCGCCGCCGTACATCCGCTCCAGCGGAGCGCGGCCGGCTCGGGCCGCGCGCTGGGCGGCCTCATAGCGCCGGCGGCCGCCGAAGACGCGGGCCATGGCCTCCATCGCCAGCCGCTCGCCCGCGGCGACGTCGCCGCGCCGTGCCCGCTCGACGATCTCCGAGCGCAGGTGGACGAGCACCTCGGGGATCGGGATCTTCACCGGGCAGACGTCGCCGCACGCCCCGCACAGCGTCGAGGCCCACGGCAACGAGCTGACCGGACCGCGCAGGCCCTCCAACTGCGGCGCGACGATCGCCCCGATCGGGCCCGGGTAGGTGTGCCCGTAGGCGTGCCCGCCGGTGCGCTCGTAGACCGGGCAGACGTTCAGACACGCCGAGCAGCGGATGCAGTGCAGCGCCTGGCGCCCGACCGGGTCGGCCGCGACGCCGGAGCGCCCGGCGTCGACGAGGACGAGGTGGAACTCCTCCGGGCCGTCGCCCGCCGTGACGCCCGTCCACATCGAGGTGTACGGGTTCATGCGCTCACCGGTCGAGGACCGCGGCAACAGCTGCAACATGATCGACAGATCGTCGATCGACCGCACGAGCTTCTCGATCCCCATCACCGTGATCAGCACGCGCGGGATCGTCGTGCACATCCGCCCGTTGCCCTCGGATTCCACGACGCAGACCGTGCCGGTCTCGGCCACCGCGAAGTTGGCCCCGCTGATGCCGACGCGCGCGCTCAGGAAGCGCTCGCGCAGGAAGCGCCGCGCCGCCTCGGCCAGCGCCTCCGGCTCGTCGGTCAGATCCTCCGTCCCGGGCAGCGTGCGCCGGAAGAGCTCGCGGATCTGCTCGCGGCCGTGGTGGATCGCCGGGACGAGGATGTGCGACGGGCGGTCGCCGGCGAGCTGGACGATCAGCTCGGCCAGGTCGGTCTCGTAGGGCGTGATCCCCGCGGCCTCCAGCGCGTCGTTGAGCCCGATCTCGTCGGTCGTCAAGGACTTCACCTTGACGACCTCCTCGGCGCCCTCGGCCGCGACCAGCTCGACGACGATCGCGTTGGCCTCCGCGGCGTCACGGGCCCAGTGCACGGTCCCGCCCTGCTCGGTCACGCGCCGCTCCAGCAGCTCCAGCAGCTCGGGCAGCTCGGCGACGACGCGCTGCTTGACCGCACGCCCGCGCGCCCGGAGCGCCTCCCAGTCGCCGACCTCGCCGACGACCTCCGCGCGCTTGGCCCGGATCGCCTGGGTCGCGCGGCGCAGGTTGGTGCGCAGGACCGGGTCGCGCAGCGTCTCGCGGGCCGCCGCCGGGAACTTCTCAGCGTTCCGGGTCATGCCACCGACGCCAGGATCTCGGCCAGGTGCGGCGTGGCGATCGGCAGGCCCTGGCGCTCGATGCCGCCGCGCAGGTGCATCAGGCAGGAGCTGTCCAGCGCGGTGCACGCCTGGGCGCCCGCCGCGGTCAGCGCCGCCAGCTTGTCCTCCATCATCGCGCTGGAGGTCTCCGCGTTCTTGAGCGCGAACGTGCCACCGAAGCCGCAGCAGCCCTGCGCGTCGGCGATCTCCACCAGCTCGATCCCCGCGACAGCGCGCAGCAGCCGCAGCGGCGCCTCCCCCACGCGCAGCAGCCGCAGCGAGTGGCAGGTCGGGTGGTAGGCCACCCTGAACGGGTAGCGCGCGCCGACGTCCTCGACGCCCAGCTCGTCGACGAGGAACTGCGACAGCTCGAAGACGCGCGGCGCGAGCGCCGCCGCGGACCGCGCGACGGCGTCGTCGCCGGTCTCGGCGGCCAGCTCGGGGTAGTGGCGGCGCACGAGCGCCGCGCACGAGCCCGAAGGGCAGACGATCGCGTCGGCGCCGGCCTCCTCGAAGGCCCGCACGAAGCGCCGGACCAGCGGCAGCGCCTGCTGCCGGTAGCCGGAGTTGACGTGCATCTGCCCGCAGCAGGTCTGGTCCTCGGGGAAGACGACCTCGTGCCCCAGGCGCTCCAGCAGCGTGACGGTGGCCCGGCCGACGTCGGGGAACAGCGTGTCGGCCAGGCACGTGACGAACAGCGCGACCCGCATCAGCGCAGGCGCCCGAACGCGTCGAGGAGGAGATACGTCGTCCGGGCGCCCATGGCCGTCCTACGGCTTCTGGCCGCCGCGCGAGAGCGCGGCCGCGGTGGTCTTGTCGGCGACGATCAGGCCGGTGTTGACGTTCACCGGGATCGGGGGCACGCCGTCGGACTTCGTCAGCCCCGACACGGTCAGCCCGTTGTGGTTGTAGTCGTACAGCAGCTTCATCGCGTAGTACGTGAACAACGTGCGCTTCTGGACGATGATCGCCGACGTGTCGCCGGTCAGCAGCGTCTTGAAGAACTCCGGCGTCTGCTCCATCGCCGACACCTTGACCCTGCCGTTCTTGTGCGCCTCCTTGAGCGCGCGGACGATGCCGGCGCCGCTCTCGGAGTCGAAGCCCGCGAACGCCGAGATGTTCGGGTGCGCGGCCAGCAGGGAAGCGGTGACCGACGCGGCCTTGGAGGAGTCGCCCGTGTCGTCCTCCTCGGCGACGAGCTTCAGGTTGGTGCCCTTGAGCGTGTCCGAGAAGCCCTTGCGGGCCTGCTTCATGTTGTCGGCGTTGATGATCGACAGCGTCGCGACCTCGCCGTTGCCGCCGGTGGCCTTGATGAGGGCCTTGGCCTGGGCGACGCCGATGTCGTACCAGTCGGTCCCGACGAAGGCCAGGCGCTTGGACTCCGGCAGGTCGGCGTCGTCGGTGACCGTCGGCACGCCGGCGCCGATGCACTTGTTGACCGACGCGCTCAGCGACGGGTCCCAGCCGACGACGATCACGCCGGCGGGCTTCTGCGCGCAGACCTGGTCGATCGTCGAGATGAACGCCGGCAGGTCGATGTTCGTCGGCCCGGCGATCTTGACCTTGACGCCGAGCTCCTTGGCCGCCATCTTCAGCGCGACCTGGTCGTGCGCGACGAACAGCGGCAGCGTCGAGTTCTGCGAGATCCAGTAGTACGTCTCGTCGAGCGCCGGCCGCGAGCCCGCGGCGGTCGTCGACGAGCCCGAGTCGGCCTTGGCCTTGTCGGACTCCTGTCCACAGCCGGCCGCGGCCACCGCCACGGCACCGGCCAGCAGCACGCCCATGCCGGCGCGCATCTTGCGATGCATCTCCATCCTCCTTCGATAGACCCAGTTGAGTACTGCAGGGGGTTCAGACTTCGACCTTCTGCTGCCAGCGGTCCAGCGAGACCGCCAACAGGAGCACCACGCCGATCACGATGTTCTGCCAGAACACGTTCACGTCCATGATGATCAGCGCGTTCTGCAGCAACGCGATGAAGAGCACGCCCAGCACGCCGCCGAGGACCGTGCCCTCGCCGCCGCGCAGGCTGGCGCCGCCGAGCACGGCGGCGGTGATCGTCTGCAGCTCGATGCCGGTGCCGGCGCTGACCTGCGCGGCGTCCAGCCGTGCGGCGTTCAGCACCCCGGCCAGGCCGGCCAGCGTCCCCATGATCACGAAGGCGACGAGCATCAGGCGCTCGGACCGGATCCCGGACAGCGTGGCCGCGCGACGGTTGCCGCCCACGTAGTAGTACTGGCGGAAGAAGCGCGTCTGGCTCACGGCCCACGAGCCGGCGAGCACCACCACCAACATGATCCAGAACGGCATCTGCAGGCCGAGGAAGTCGGACTGGCCGATCTTCGCGAACGAGTCCGAGATCGGCGCGACGCCGGTGCCGGTGATCAGCTGCGTGATCCCGCGGAAGATGCCGACGGTCGCCAGCGTGGCGATCAGCGCGTTGATCCGGATCTGGGTGACGATGATCCCGTTGAACAGGCCCGCGACCGCGCCGACGACCAGGCCCGCGGCGACGCCGGGCACCACGGGCCACCCGGACGTCGCGATCAGCTGCCCGGAGACGACGCCCGAGAGCGCGAGCACGCCGCCGATCGACAGGTCGAACGCCCCGCCGATCATCAGCAGCATCATGCCGACGACGAGGATCCCGTAGACCGCCGCGTTGAGCAGCACGGCCTCGATGTTGGAGGACGTCGGGAACGAGATGTCATAGCGGTAGGTCATGTAGCCCGAGAGGGCGACGATCAGGATCACCAGCAGCAGCGGGCGCGACCGCAGGATCCGGCCTCCCACCAGCGTCGCGAGGCGGCGCGCCCGCGCACCGGTGGGGTTGGGCGTCGGCTCGGGCCCGGTGTGGGCCTCGAGCGTGTCGGTCTGGATGCTCACGCGATCACCTCTGCAGTGGTCGCGCCCGGCGAGGCCAGGCGCAAGATGGTCTCCTCGTCGGCGTCGTCGCCGGCGACCTCGCCGGTGACACGCCCTTCCGCCATGACGACGACGCGGTCGGCGAGCGTCAGGACCTCGGGGAGGTCCGACGACACCACCAACAACGCGATGCCGGAGTCGGCGAGCTCGCGCAGGACGGCGTAGATGTCGGAGCGGGCGCCGACGTCGACGCCGCGCGTGGGCTCGTCGACGATCAGCAGCTTGGGGCGGTTGGCCAGCCACTTGGCCAGCAGCACCTTCTGCTGGTTGCCGCCGCTGAGGTTGCCGACCGACTGGTCGACGCCCGGCGTGACGATCCGGAGCCGCTTCACGTAGGTCTCGGCCAGCGCGCGGACCTCGCCGCGCCGGACGACCCCGCGCGGCGAGACCGCGCCGAGGTTGGCGGCCGCGACGTTCTCGGCGATCGACATCCCCAGGAAGAGCCCGCTGTCCTTGCGGTCCTCGGGGACCATGCCGACGGCCGCCGCGCGCGCGTCGGCCGGCGAGCGCGGCGCGTGCGGGCGCCCCGCGAGCTCGATCGTCCCGGCGCTCACGCCGCGCGCGCCGAAGATCGACTCGCACAGCTCGGTGCGCCCGGCGCCGATCAGGCCGGCCAGGCAGACGATCTCCCCGGCGTGGACGTCCAGCGACGCGTCGACGACCTTCGGCGGCGCGGCGAGGTGGCTGACGCGCAGGACCGGCTCGTCGCCGATCGCGTGCTCGTGGCGCCCCGCGGCGCGCTCGAGCGTCAGCTCGCGGCCGACCATCAGGCGGATCAGCTCGGCCTCGGTGAAGTCCGCGGTCGGGCCGCCGCCGGTGCGGCGCCCGTCCTTGAGCACGGTCACCGTATCGCTGAGCTCGAAGACCTCGGCGAGGCGATGGGAGATGTAGACGACCGCGGTGCCCGCGCTCGCCAGCCGGCGCGTGACGGCGAAGAGGTGCCGCGTCTCGGCGAGGCTCAGCGCGGCCGTCGGCTCGTCGAGGATCAGGACCCCGAGGTCGTGCGACAGCGCCTTGGCGATCTCGACCATCTGCTGCTCGGCCGGCGACAACGCCCCGACCGTCGCGCCCGGGTCGATGTCGGATTGCAGCTGGTCGAAGAGCGCCCTGGTCGCGGCGCGCATCGCGCGCCAGTCGATCCCCAGCCGCGTGCGGCGCAGCGGCTGGCGACCGGCGAAGACGTTCTCGGCCACCGACAGCGTCGGCACGAGGCTGCGCTCCTGGTGGACCATGCCGATGCCCGCGGCGACCGCCGCGCGCTCGTCGAGCGCCTCGAGCGGCCGGCCGTCCAGCGCGATCGCGCCCTCGTCGGGCGACTCGACGCCCGCGATGATCTTCATCAGCGTCGACTTGCCGGCCCCGTTCTCGCCGACGAGCGCGTGGATCTCGCCCGGGGCGAGCTCCAGCGACACGTCGGCCAGGGCCCGCACGCCGGGGAACGACTTGGACACGCCGCGCAGGGACAGGCGCGGCGCGACCCCGGCGGCGGTCACGGCTGCCTGCTGATCAGCCATGCCGCTCCGTTGACCCGTTGGTATGATGGCATACCAGCATCTCTACCATCGCTCATACGGCGCTGTCAAGGCTCGTGCCGATCGCGCCGCCGAGCACCGCGAGCGTCTCCCGCACGGCCAGCGCCGTCGCGTCGCGCACCGCGCCCGTCAGCGCGCCGAGGTTCGCGCCCCCGCTCCAGCCCGCCAGGCCATGGTCGAGCGTGGCCAGGTACCGCGTGCGCAGCTCGGTGTTGACGTTGACCTTCCGCGCCCCCGCGGCCAGCGCGGCGGCCAGCTCCGCCGACGGCAGGCCGGAGGCGCCGTGCAGCGAGACGTGCGCGCCGGTCGCGGCGCGGATCGCGGCGAGCCGGTCGACGTCGAGCCGCGGCGGCTCGCGGTAGTGGCCGTGGACGTTGCCGATCGAGACCGCCAGGCAGGCCGGCCGCGCGTCGCGGACGAAGTCCGCGGCCTGTCGCGGGTCGGTCAGGGCACCCGCCGAGATCGCCGTGGCGACGTCCTCGTCGCCCGCGATGCCGCCGAGCTCGCCCTCGACGTGCGCGCCGCGGCGTGCCCCGGCCTCCACGCAGGCGGCGGTCAGCGCGACGTTCTCGGCCAGCGGCAGATGCGAGCCGTCGACCATCACGGCGCCGGCGCCGGCCGCGAAGGCCGCCTCGACCGTCGCCCGATCGCTGACGTGGTCGAGCTGGACGCAGACGGCGGTCTCGGCCCCGGCGGCCTGGGCGACGAGCGCCGTCAGCAGGTCCGCGCCGCGCCGCGCGCGGAACGACGCGGGGCTCACGAGCAGGACGACGCCGGTCCCGGCGTCCTCGGCGGCGTCGAGCACGCCCGCCGCCTGCGTCGAGTCGTAGCACGTGAAGGCGCCGACGGCCGTGCCACGCGACGCGGCGTCGTCGAGCAGTTCAAGGAAGGAAGCGAGCAAGGGAATCCAGTTGTTGTTCGGTAGGCTGTATGATTGTATACCAAGAATGTCCATCACATCAGCCACCATCATCGGCGCGGGTGCCATGGGCGGCATCTTCGGAGCCCGCCTGGCCACCGCCGGCATCGACACGACCTTCTTCGACGTGTCGGAGCCGCTCGTCGCGCGGCTGCGCACCGAGGGCGTGACGCTGGTGAGCGACGGCGCCGAGGACTCCGTGCCCGTCCGCGGCACCACCGATCCCGCCGAGCTGACCGAGTCCGACCTCGTCGCGGTCTTCGTCAAGTGCTTCCACACCGAGGAGGCGGTCCGCCGGGCCGCGCCGGCGATCGGCTCCGACACCACGGTGCTGACCCTGCAGAACGGGTGGGGCAACGGCGAGAAGATCGCCGAGCTGGTCGACCCGGCCCGGCTCGCCATCGGCGTCACCTACGTGTCGGGCACGCAGCTGGAACCGGGGCGCATCGGCTGGAAGGGCTCGGGACCGACCTACGTCGGGCCGTGGGATCCCGGATCGGCCGGCCTCGCCCAGCCGGTCGTGGACTCGCTGGGCCGCGCGGGCTTCGACGTCGAGACGGCCGCCGACGTGCGGACCGAGATCTGGCGCAAGTTGGTCCTGAACGCCGCGACGCTGCCGACCGCGGCGCTGACCGGGCTGGCCGCCGGGTCGCTGGCCGCGGTCGGCTCGATGTCCGAGCTGGTCGACGCGGCCGCGCGCGAGGCGGTCGCGGTCGCCAACGCCGCCGGCCACGACCTCGACGCGGAGGCCTCGGTCGCCCGCATCCACGAGGTCCTCGACGCCGCCGGGCCGGGCAAGGCCTCGATGCTCCAGGACTTCGAGGCCGGCCGCCGGTCGGAGATCGACGTCATCACCGGCGCGGTGCTGCGGATCGGCGCCGACCACGGCGTCCCCACCCCGGTCAACCAGGCGCTCTACGCGCTGGTCCAGGGCTACGAGCACGCGCGGAGCCGGGCATGAGCACCGAGATCCGCTTCCTCGGCGTCGCCGGCTTCGAGATCGTCGGTGGCGGCCGCCGCATCCTGATCGACCCGTTCCTCTCCGCCAGCCCGGCCGCGCCGGTCCGCCACGAGGACCTCGCCACGCCCGACGTCATCCTCGTCTCCCACGCGGCCTTCGACCACCTCGGCGACACCGCGGCGATCGCGCTGCGCACCGGCGCACCGGTCGTCTGCGGCGCCGACGTCCGGATCGCGCTGCTGGCCGAGGGCGTGCCGAGCGAGCAGGTCCGCGCCACGGTCTGGGGGCTCGTCGTCGAGCTCGACGGCCTGCTGATCCGGCCGGTCGAGTGCCACCACTGGTCGATGGCCACGCTGCCCGACGGGTCGACCGTCACCGGCACGCCGATCGCCTTCATCGTCGAGCCGGAGCCCGGCGTGCGCATCTACCACTACGGCGACACGGCGATCTTCGACATGCGCTGGATCGGCGAGCTCTACCGGCCGACGATCGGGCTCATCGGCTGCTCGCAGCCGCGGGAGCTGCTGGCCGGCGTGCCCGGACCGGGGCGCCTGGTCACCGGCGAGCTGTCGCCCGACGAGGCGGGCCGGGTCGCCGAGATGCTCGGCGTGGAGCTCGCCGTGGCCTGCCACTACCTGGAGCGCAACGACGACGTCGACGCGTTCGTGGCCGCCGTCGCCCAGCACGACAGCACCGGGACGCGGCGGGTCGCCACGCCGCGGGTCGGCGAGGTCGTCGTCGTCGAGCCGTCGCCAGTGGCCGGGAGCGCGGCCTGATGCCGGCGCTGGTCCGTTACTCGCGCGCGAGCGGCGGCGGCGGCGTCGGCGTCGGCGTCCGGGTCGGCGAGACCGTCCACGCGACGCCCTACGCCACGATGCCCGAGCTGATCGACGCGGGCCCCGCGGCGTGGGCCGCGCTCGCCGCGGCGCCGCTCGGCGAGGTCGTCGGCGACGCCCGGATCGAGGCTCCGTTGGCCCGGCCCGGCAAGATGCTGTTCTGCGGCGTCAACTACCTGGGCCACCTCGACGAGAACCCCAGCGCCGTGCTGCCCAAGGTGCCGTTCTTCTTCTCCAAGTTCGCCAGCGCGATCGTCGGGCCCGAGGCCCCGATCGTCCTGCCGACCGAGGAGGGCGAGGTCGACTACGAGGTCGAGCTGGCCGTCGTCATCGGGCGCACGGCGCGATCGGTCGCCGTCGAGGACGCGCTGGACCACGTCTTCGGCTATACGATCGCCAACGACGTCTCGGCGCGCGACGTCCAGTTCGTCGACATGCAGATCACGCTGGGCAAGAACCCCGACACGTTCGCCCCCTTGGGCCCGGCGATCGTCACGCCCGACGCGCTCGGCGACCCGCAGGCGCTCGGGCTGCGCACGCGCGTCAACGGCGACCTGCGCCAGAGCGACACGACCGACCACATGCTCTTCACGGTGGCCGAGCTGCTGGCCTTCGTGTCGCGCACGATCACGCTCGATCCCGGCGACGTCGTCACCACCGGGACGCCCGCGGGCGTCGGGACGTTCCGCGACCCGCCGCTGTGGCTGAGGCCCGGCGACGTGGTCGAGGTCGAGGTCGACGGCATCGGGACGCTGCGCAACCCCGTCGTGGCGGGCTGGTGAGCGACCGCGCGCCCGCGCAGCTCCGCGCCGGACCGCTGACCGCGGTCCTCGACGGCGCGGACCTCCGCTGGGTGCGCTGGGACGGCGTCGAGGTGGTCCGCCGCCTCGGCTTCGCGGCGCGGGGGCCGAGCTGGAGCACGATCCCCGCGACCGCGCGGGACGTCGTGCTCGAGGAGCGGCCGGCGGGCTTCGACGTCCGCGTCACGGCGCGCCACGCCGGCGCGGGCCTCGACCTGAGCTGGACGGGCACGATCGGCGCCACCGACTCGGGCTCGCTGATCTACAGCGTGACGTGGACCGCTCATGAGCCCTTCGCCTACAACCGGATCGGGCTGGTCGTGTTGCTCGCGCCGGCCGCCGTCACCGGCCGTGCGTACCGGCTCGTGGGGCCGGAGGGCACCGTCCGCGGCCGCTTTCCCACGGCGGTCGCCCCGCAGCCGTTCACCGCCGGCCACTACGCGGGGATGGCGCCGCCGCTGACCGCGCTGTCGTTCGACCTCGCGCCCGGCGAGGTCCAGCTGGCCTTCGAGGGCGAGCGCTTCGAGCTGGAGGACCAGCGCAACTGGGCCGACGACTCGTTCAAGGCCTACGGGACGCCGCTGTCGGTGCCGCTGCCCCAGCACGCCGAGCCCTCGGCGCCGGTCGGCCAGGCGGTGACGCTGCGCGTCGCCGCGTTGCCGCGCCGCGCCCGCCGCACGGCGCCCGCGCGCCCGCCGCGGCTCCGCGTGGGCGGGCGTGACGGGACGGTCGGCGACCTCGGGCTGCCGGTCGCGCCGACGGCGGGCGCCGCGGGCGCGGCGGGCGCGGCGTTCCTGCGCGCCGACGCCGACGCGGCGGCGCCCGGATGGCGCGCGGAGGTCGAGGCCTTCCTGGCGCTCTGCGACGCGGCCGACCGCGACGGCGAGCTCGGGCTGCTGCGGCCCACGGCCGCCGCCGTCGGCGAGCTGCTCGCCGCGGCGCACCCGCGCCTGGCGCGGATCGTCGCGGCGGGCGCGACCGGGGAGCCGACCGACCCGGCCTGCTGCGCCGACCCGGCGCTCGCGGCCGGCGACCGCCCCGCGCGCCCCGCGCTGTTCGGCGGCACCCATCGCTGGTTCGCCGAGCTGCACCGCTGGCACCCGGCCGCCGGCGGCTTCGACGGCCTCGGCTACGTCGCCTCGCCCCAGGTCCACGACCGCGACACGCCGTCGATCGCCGAGAACGTCGCGGGCCTACGCGCGACGATCCGCGCGGCCGGCGCGCTCTACCCGGACCGGCCGATCGCCGTCCGCCTGCACCTCGACGAGCGCGCGCCCGACCCGCGCCTGGCCACGGCGTGGGGCGGCGCCTGGCTGGCGGCCGCGCTCGCCGAGCTGCTGGCCGGCGGCGCCGCGCACGTGACGGCGCTGCACGCCGGCGAGCTCGCCGGCGCCGCGGACGCGCAGGCCGCGTTCGCCCACCTGGCCGCGCTGCCCGGCCTGCCGCGGCTGCAGCGCACCGACCCGCCCGCGGGCGTCGGCGCGCTGGCCTACGAGCGCGACGGCGGCCCGGCGCTGCTGCTGGCCAACGCGGGCGCGCGCGACGCCGAGCTGACCGTCGCCGGCCCGGACGGACACGAGCGGCTCGTGTCCGTCGCGGCCGGGTCGTGGGCCGAGCACGCGCTCAGCTGAGCGCGGCCTGGAGCACCGGGCCCAGCTCGGCCAGCAGCTCGCGGACGCGCGGGACGCGGCCGGTCATCTGGATCGCGCCGTGGGTGAGGCGCGCCCACTCGACGGTCCGCGTCGCGACGCCGGCGGCGCACAACCGCTCGGCGTAGCGCAGACCGTCGTCGCGCAGCGGGTCGCACTCGGCGACCACGACGGTCGCGGAGGCGACGCCGGCGAGATCCGGCGCGCGCAGCGGCGCGGCCAGCGGCGGCGGGTCGCCGAAGCGCTCGCCGAGGTAGGTGCGCCAGAAGTAGTCCACGTCGCCGGTCTCGATCATGTAGCCCTTGGCGTACTTCCTGTAGGAGTCGCTGTCCTGCGTCGTGTCCAGCGGCGCGAAGAGCAGCAGCTGGTGGGCGGGCGCGGGGTCCGCGCTCGCGCGCCCGGCCAGCGCGACCGCCGCGGCGAGCGTGCCGCCGGAGCTCTCCCCCGCGACCGCGAGCCGCCGGCCGTCGAGCCCGAGGCGCTCGGCCGCGCCCGCCAGCCACGCGAACGCGGCGCGCGCGTCGTCGATCGCCGCCGGGTAGCGGTGCTCGGGCGCGAGCCGGTAGGAGGTCGACAGGATCGGCATCCGCGCGGCGGCCGCCAGCTCGCGGACCACCGCCTCGGTGAAGCCGACCGAGCCGAGCATCCAGCCACCACCGTGGAAGAAGACCAGCCCGGGTCCGTGGTCGACGGCACCCGGCGGCCGGTACAGGCGAGCCTCCAAGGTGACGCCCGCGGCGCCGCCCGGGATCTCCAGCTCGCGGATCTCCTCCATCTCCGGCGGCGGCGCGTTGAGCGCGCGCAGGCCCTCGACCGACGCGCGCGCGTCGGCGACCGAGAGGCGGTGCAGCGGCTCCTCGGCCGTCGCGGCCAGCTCGTCGAGCACGGCGCGGAGATCGGGATCCAGGTCGTCAGCGACCTCGTTGCGTTGGGGCATCATGGCGGTATACTGTCATACCAGTTGTGCGACAGCTCGTGATCGACAGCCCCGGCGCGCTGCGCCTGCGTTCCGTCCCGGAGCCGACGCCCGCCCCCGGCGAGGCGCTCGTCCGGGTCGAGGCCGCGGGCATCTGCGGCTCCGACATCCACGGCTACACCGGCACCAACGGCCGCCGCCCGCCGGGCACGGTGATGGGCCATGAGGCCGCCGGCCGCGTCGTCGCCGTGGGCGACGACGCCGACGACGCGCTCGTCGGCCGGCTGGTCGCGATCAACCCGGTGGTCTCGTGCGGGGCATGCCCGCGTTGCCGGCAGGGCCACCCCAACATCTGCGACGTTCGGCGCCTCTACGGCTGCACCCCCGCGCTGCCCGGCGCCTTCGCCGAGCTGCTCGCCGTGCGCGCGGCCAACCTCGTGGCCCTGCCCGACGACGTCCCGCCCGAGCGCGCCGCGCTGATCGAGCCCCTCAGCGTCGGTGCGCGCGCAGCGGCCCTGACCGGCGTCGGCGACGACGACCGCGTGCTGGTCATCGGCGGCGGGCCGATCGGCATCGCCGCGGCGCTGGCCGCGCGGCGCATGGGCGCCGGCGTCCTGGTCTCCGAGCCCGACGCCGAGCGCCGAGCGCTGCTCGACGCGCTCGGGCTCGCCGCCCGCGCGCCGGACGACGCGACGGACCCGGTCGACGCCGCGATCGACTGCGTCGGCTTCGAGCAGACCGTCGCCACCGCGGTGGCCGTCACGCCGCCCGGCGGCACGATCGTCTGGGTCGGCCTCGCGCGCGAGCACGTGCCGGTCGACGCGGTCGCGCTGGTCATGGGCGAGCGCCACCTCGTCGGCTCGGCCGTCTACACGCCCGACGACTTCGCGGCGACCGCGGACTGGGTCGCCCGCACCGAGGTCCCGCTGGAGCTGCTCGTGCAGCGCCGCGCGGAGCTGGACGAGCTGCCCGACGTCTTCGCCGGCTACGGCGACGGCCGGATCACCGCCGTCAAGACCCTCGTCCAGATCGGCGGCGCGTAGGCGATGGGCGGCGCCCTCGCCGGCAAGCGCGCGGCGATCACCGGCGCGGGCTCGGGCATCGGCCGCGCGACCGCGCTGCGCTTCGCGGCCGAGGGCGCCGGTCTGCTGCTCGTCGACGTCGACGCCGACGGGCTGGCCGCGACGGCCGCCGCGGCCGCCGACCGGGGCGCCGCCGTCCAGCTCGCGGTGGCCGACGTCACCGACGAGGCCGCGGTCGCCGCCGCCTTCGCGGGCTACCGCGCCAGCGGCCCGATCGACGTGGTGGTCGCCAACGCCGCCGTGCAGCTCTTCGGCCGCGACGCCGCGGCCGCCGACCTCGAGCTCGAGACCTGGCGCACGACGCTCGACGTCAACCTCACCGGCGCGTTCCTGACCTGCAAGCACGGCATCCGCGCGATGCTCGCCGACGGCGTCGCCGGCTCGGTCGTGTGCACCGCCTCGCCGACCGGCATGCTCGGCTCGGCGCCCGGCTTCGACGCCTACAGCACGAGCAAGGCCGGCGTCGTCGGCCTCGTGCGCGTGCTCGCCGCCGACTACGGCCCGCACGGGATCCGCGTCAACGCGGTGGTCCCGGGCTTCACGGAGACGCCGCTGGTGACCGCGGTCATGGAGGACGACGCCGCCCGCCGCAGGCTGCTCGAAGGCATCCCGCTCGGGCGGCCCGGCACGGCCGAGGAGGTCGCGGCGGCGATGCTCTTCCTCGCCTCCGACGAGTCCTCCTACGCCACCGCCTCGGTCCTGGTGGTCGACGGCGGGGCGACCGGGACGTGAGCGCGCCGCCGTGGGTCGTCCTGGAGGACGACCCGACCGGGATCCAGCTGCTGGCCGGCGTCGCGCTCGCGGCCGACGACGCGCCCGAGGCGCTGCGCGCCGCGGCGGCGATGTCGGACCGGGCGCTGCACGTCCTGACGAACTCGCGCGCGGTCGATGCCGAGGCGGCGGCAGCGCTGGTGGAGCGTGCCGCCCGCCGCGCCCTGGAGGTCGTGCCTGGGGCGACCGTCGTCCTGCGCGGCGACAGCACGCTGCGCGGCCACGTCCACGAGGAGCACGCCGCGCTCGCGCGCGTCACCGCGCCCGGCGCCACACCCGTGCTCGTCCTGTTGCCCGCGCTGCCCGGCGCCGGGCGCGTCACGCGCGCCGGCGTCCACCGCCTCGTGGCCGACGGCCGCGACGTCCCGGTCCACGAGACCGAGTACGCGCGCGACGGCGTCTTCACCTACACGACCTCGGACCTGCTCGCCTGGGCCCAGGAGCGCTCCGGCGGGCGCCTGCCCGCGCGCGACGGCGCCGGCCTGCCGCTCGGGCGCCTGCGCGCCGAGGGTCCGGCCGCCGTGGTCGACGTCCTGAAGCGCCTCGCCGCCGCCGGCCGGCCGAGCGCCTTCGCGCCGGACTCCGAGACCGTCGCCGACCAGGGCCTGGTCGCCGCGGGCGTGCGCGACGCGCTCGCGCTCGGCGTCCCGCTGATCGTTCGCGCCTCGCCGAGCGCGGTCGGCGCCTTGTGCGGGACCTTGGCCGACGCGCCGCGGGAGCCGCCCCGTGGGCGGCTGCTGGTCGTCTGCGGCTCCTACGTGCCGGGCTCCGGCCGGCAGCTCGCCGCGCTCGCCGCGGCCTACCCGGACGCGCTGGTCGAGCTCGACCTCGACGCCGGCGGCGACGCGCCCGGCGCGGCGGCCGCCGCCTGCCTGGCGTGCCTGGAGCGGGCGGGCATCGCCGTGCTGTGCACGCCGCGCGAGCGCGCGGCGCACCGGCTCGGCCTCGACGCCGGGGCGGCGGTGATGGAGCTGCTGACCGACGCGGTCGCGCGCGTCGCGCGGGCGGCGGACGTCGTCGTCGCCAAGGGCGGCATCACCTCGGCCGAGGTCCTGCGCCGCGGGCTCGGCGCCGCGGCCGCCGCCGTCGACGGGCCGCTCGCGCCGGGCGGCGTGCTGCTGCGGGCCTCGGGGCGCGACGGCGTGAAGCCTTATGTCATCGTCCCTGGGAACATCGGTGGACCCACGCTGCTGCGCGAGCTCGCAGATGTGCTGCGCGGGTCTACCGGTCGCACCGGATACCGTATGACCATGGCCTCAGACTTCTCGGCGATCGCGCGTGAACCCCGGCTCTCCGACAAGGTCGCTCGGCAGCTGCAGAGCTCGATCGTCGACGGCACGCTGGCCCCCGGCGACCGCCTCCCTCCCGAGCGCGACCTCGGCGACCAGTTCGGCGTTTCGCGCACCGTGATCCGCGAGGCGGTCCGCACGCTGGTGGCCAAGGGCCTGCTGGAGGCGCGCGCCGGCTCGGGCGTGCGCGTGGCGACGATCGACGCCTCCGCCGTGCGCGAGACGATGGGGATGTACCTGCGCGTCAACGGCGAGCTGGACTACGGCGACCTGCACGAGGTCCGCGCGCTGCTGGAGATCGAGATCGCCGGCGACGCCGCGGAGCGCGCGGTCGTCAGCGACCTCGACGCGCTCGAGGCGTCCTGCGCCGCGTTCGCCGCGGCCAAGGGCGACGTCGAGAAGGTCTCCGAGCTCGACGTCGAGTTCCACCGCCTGATCGCCCAGGCCACGCACAACCCGCTCTTCGTCGTGCTGCTGGACTCGATCGGCGACGTGCTGCTCGACGTGCGCCGCGCGACGATGGGGATCTCCGGCCGCCCGCAGCAGGGCCTCAAGCACCACCGCGCGATCCTCGCGCGGATCCGCGACCGCGACGCCGACGGTGCACGCGCCGCGATGCGCGAGCACCTCGAGGACTCCGAGAAGGCCTGGCGTCGGCTGTCGGACAAGCAGACGCGCGGAGTGCTCGGTGGCTGAGAGCGGACAGCTCGACCACGTGGCGGTCCTCGTCCGCGACGTCGACGAGGCGCTCGGCTACTGGCGCGACCGCCTCGGCCTGCCGGTCGTCCACGACGAGGTCAACGAGACCGCGCGTGCGCGCCTGACCTACCTCGACGCCGGCGGCGTCTTCATCCAGCTGCTCGCGCCGCTCGACGAGACGGCGCCGCTGGCGGCGGCGCTGGCGGCCGACGGCGAGGGCCTGCACCACCTCTGCTTCGCCGCCGACGACGTGCTCGGCCGGGCGGCGGAGCTGGCCGACGCCGACGCGCCGGCCCCGCGCGCGGGCTCGGGTCGCGGGCGGCCGTCGGCCTTCGTCCCCGGGCCGCCGCACCACGGCGTCCTGGTCGAGACGACCGCGGCCGACGGCGCCGCCTGAGCGACGGCGCCGCCGGCCCGCGAGCGCTCAGGGCCGGTAGATCTCGATCCCGGAGAGCTCCGGGTCGCCCTTGGAGTGGCGCAGGATGTCGACGGTCAGCGAGCCGTCCGACACCGTGGCCGTGTAGGGGCCGTACCGCGTCCAGTGCAGGTAGGCCTGGTCGCCGATCGCGGTGGCCACCGTCGAGCCCTCCACCTTGACGTCCATGTCACGGAAGTTGCTCATGTAGTTCTCGACGATGTCCAGGTACACCTGGTAGGTGCCGTTGGCGATCGTCTGGTTCATCGTGAAGCCCTGGCCGTTGGGCGGTGCCGACCGCCAGATGACCGACGAGAGCATCGACTGGGTGTTGGCGTCGGCCGCCGGGCTCACGGTCCCCAGGCTCCCGCTGCCCGTCAGCGGCGCGTCGGTCGAGAACCCGCTGCTCAGCGCCGAGCTGTAGGACGTCCAGCTGTTGCCGCCGATCGTCGTGGCCGCACCGTTGAGGTTGATGGCCTTGACGAACGTCGGCCCGCCGCTGACCGAGTAGATCGCGACGCCGTTGATCACGGGGTCGCCCTTGGAGTGGCGCAGGATGTCCATGTTCAACGTGCCGTCCGAGACGGTCACCGTGTAGGGCCCGTACTTGTGCCACTGCGCGTAGGACTGGTCGCCGATCGCCGTGGCGACCGTCGTGCCCTCCAGCTTGACGTCCATGTCGCGCGCGCTGGTCGCGTAGCTCTCGGCCTCCCAGAAGTACACCTGGTAGGTCCCGTTGGCGATCGTCTGGTTCATCGAGAAGCCCTGGCCGTTGGGCGGCGAGGACCGGTAGATGCCCGACGTCAGCATCGTCGTCGTGTCGGAGTCCGCCGCCGGGGTCAGACCCGGCAGCGCGCCCGCGCCGGAGGACGGCGCGTCGGTCGAGAACCCGTTGCTCAGCGCCGTCGAGTACGACTGCCAGGCGTTGCCCTCGATCGTCACCGCCGGCCCGTTGAGGTCGATGCCCTTGACGAACGTGCCCGTCGTGGGCGGGACGAGCTTCAGGTACAGCGCGGCGTAGCCCGAGAACGGCGGCGTGAACGAGCGCGAGCCCGCCGCGACCGTGATGGTCCCGGTGCTCGTCGCGTTGGCCCCGAGGTTGAGCCACTCGTAGGTGTAGGTGCCGGCCGACAGCGTCACGGTGAACGCCGTCGCCGAGTTGGGCTGGAAGACGAGGTACTTGCTGCCCGGGTCGGCCAGCGCGTAGCCGGTCGAGGACAGCTCGCCGTGGGGCACGACCGTCGAGAGGTCGATCTTGTCGGCGTAGGCCTTGGCCTCCCCCATCGACTGCCGGACCGCGTTCTCGGCGGCGTCGGTCGGGTACGGGGTGAACTGCGAGGAGATCGACGTCGGCAGCGTGTTCTCGGCGAGGTCCATCCACGCCGGGTTGGTGCCGCGCGTGAACGACTCCCAGATGTAGGCGGCGTCGCCGCCGTAGCCGTAGTTGTGGTCGCTGTCGGCGATCACGACCTTGTCGCCCGTGGCCGGGGCGCTGGAGGCGTAGAGCGTCGACGGCGAGACCCAGTCGGCGTGGCTGGAGAACAGGTCCGCGTTGTTGCCGTTGGGGTACTGCGCGGTCATCCCGACCGGGTGCTGCTTGGGCTTGGTCGCCTCGTAGCTCTTGACGTAGTCGATCATGGCGTTCTGCCACGTCGTGTCGGCCGTGCTGCCGGCGTCCTCGTTCGTGATCTCGTAGAGGACGTTGTCGAAGCTGTTGACGGTGTCGACGACCTTGCGAATGTAGGCCTTCTGAAGGTTGTTGATGGCGTTGATGTTCGGATCGGACGCGTTGATCGTGTGCGTCTCCGGGCCGACGCCGTCGGCGTTCGTGTCGCCGTTGATGCCGTTGACGTTGTTGGAGGCCTTGAACGGGTGCCCGTTCCACGGGTTGCCCGAGCCCTTGCCCGTGTTGTCGATGCTCCAGCCCTGGAAGAGCATCACGTCGACGTAGATCCCACGCGCGGCGGCCGCCGAGACGCGGTCGTAGAGGCGGTCGAAGTAGCCCTGGTTGAAGAGCGTGCCGCTGATGTTGAGGTCGAACTTGTTGCCGCCGTCGGCCGCGCAGCAGACGGTCGCCGAGCGGTTCCAGGGCGAGCCGCTGTTGGCGTTGACGCCGGTCCCGCTGCCGTTCATCGTGAAGTGGAAGTCCGACGCCCACGGGATGTAGCGCGTGCTCTCCCAGTTCCACAGCCGGAAGAAGTCCTGGCCGTTGTTCTGCATCAGGTCCAGCCACGAGCTGTAGTTGAAGGTGATCGTGGGCAGCGTGTCGCCCCAGTCCTGGAAGTCCGACCAGGTGTGCGACCCCGTCAGCAGGATCGGCTTGCCCGAGTTGTCCGTGAAGTACCGCGGGTTGGCGCTGCTCTGCCTCAGCGGCCCGTTGAAGGCCGAGGCGACCGGCGCGCCCAACCCGACGGCGACCGCGAGCGTCACCGCCCCTACCGCGATCCGGCCGAGGACCCTACGGCCCCGGCATCGTCGATCGAGCACGTGCTCTCCTCCTGGATCGATGGCCGGACGCGTGCCGCCCAGCACAATTGGTGTGACGGTATGCCATCCCACCACCTCCGTCAACCGTTGTCGTAGGCAGCGGCCACCGCTCCGGGTCGTGAGCGGCACCGGCCGCGCGAGCGGGAGGCTCGGCGCGTCGACCAGCAGCTGCTCGGCGGGCCGCCGCGGCGTCGAGCCGGGCTCAGCGTGCGGCGACGCCGAGGCCGAGCGCCCGCCCGGCGGCCGTCATCGCCGGCGGGTCGGTGGCCTCGGCGACGGAGGCCAGCCCGAGCGCCGCGACCGCCGCGCCGTCGAGCCGGCTGGTCCCGACCACCGCATGCAGCGGCAGGCGCGCGGCGCGGCAGCGCCGGGCCACCTCGCCGATGATCTTGCCCTGCAGCGTCTGCTCGTCCAGGCAGCCCTCGCCGGTGACCACCGCGCTCGCCGACCGCAGGCGCGCGTCGAAGCCGATCGCGTCCAGCACCCAGGCGGCGCCGGGCAGCAGCTCGGCGCCGAGGGCCGCCCACAGGCCGCCCGCCAGGCCGCCGGCGGCGCCGGTCATCGCGACACCGCGCGGATCGCGAGGCAGGGCCGCGGCCTGCTCGTGCAGCGCGGCCGTCAGGCGCGCGACCGCCGCGGGGTCGGCGCCCTTCTGCGGTCCGAAGACCCGGGCGGCGTCCTCGAACGGCGTCTCGACGTCGCAGGCGACGGCCAGCTCCGCCGCGCCCAGCCCGCCGGCCGCGCGAACGGCCGCGATCGCGCCGCGCCCGCCGTCGCTGGTCGCGCTGCCGCCGACCGTGACGACGATCCGGCGCGCGCCGGCCGCCGCCGCGGCGACGATCAGCTCGCCGGTGCCGTAGGTGCTGGCCCGCTCGGCGTCGCGCAGCGCGGGCGCCACGAGGCCGAGCCCCGAGGCCTGCGCCATCTCGACGATCGCCGTGGCGCCGTCGTCGGTCCAGCCGATCGCGCCGGTGACCGGCCGACCCAGCGGGTCGTGGCAGGCGACGTCGGCCATCCGCCCGCCAGGCCGCGCGCGGACCACGACGTCCAACGTCCCCTCGCCACCGTCGGCGACCGGGCAGCGGTCCGCGCCGACGCCGGACGACTCGACCCCGACGGCCACCGCGTCGGCGACCTCCGCGGCCGAGAACGTCCCCTTGAACGAGTCGGGCGCGACGAGGATCACGACGCCGGGGCCAGGGCCGGCGCGGGGTTGGGCAACGGCTCGCCCGCGAGGCCGGCGAGCAGGTTGTCGACCGCCAGCTGCGCCATCCGCTCGCGCGCGCCCTGGGTCGCCGAGCCGATGTGCGGGAGCACGACCAGGTTCGGGGCCTGCAGCAGCGGGTCGTCGGCGGGCAGCGGCTCGGGGTCGGTGACGTCCAGGCCGGCCGCCGCCAGCCGCCCGTCGGCCAGCGCCTGGGTCAGCGCGACCTGGTCCACGAGCCCGCCGCGCGCCGTGTTGACGAGGATCGCGCCGGGCTTGATCGCCGCCAGCGCCGCGGCTCCGATCAGGTGCCGGGTTGCGGGCAGCAGCGGCGCGTGGAGGCTGACGAAGTCGGCCGCGGCCAGCGCGGCCAGCAGGTCGTCGCGGCGGCCGACGCGGACGACGTCCATGCTGAAGCCCTCGGCTCGCCGGGCGACGGCCTCGCCGATCCGGCCCGCGCCGACGATGACGAGCGTCGCGCCATGGACGTCCCGTCCGAGCCAGCCCGCCGGCTCCCACGACGTCCACCGGCCGTCGCGAACCGCGCGGTCGGCGGCCGGAACGTGCCGGGCCGCGGCGAGCAGCAGCGCGAACGCCAGGTCGGCGGTGGCCTCGGTCAGCACGTCCGGCGTGATGCCGACCGCGACCCCGCGCGCGGCGCATGCCGCGAGGTCGACGTTGTCGCAGCCGACCGCGTAGTTGGAGACGACCCGCAGGCCCGGGGCCGCATCGAGCAGCGCGGGGTCCACGCGGTCGGCGACCGTCGTCAGGACGCCCTCCACCCCGTCGACCAGAGCCCGCAGCTTGCCGGCGCTCGCCGCCGGACCGTCATGGACGACGACCTCGTGCCCGGCGGCCGTCAGCCGCTCCGGCGCTCGCGACGCCAACCTGCGTGTGATGAGGATCCGTGCCACAAGGTTCTCCCCGGCCTCCGCCGTGTCGTTGTCCACCGCGCGAGCCCGAGTGCCAACGCGTCATGACCATCATCTCGATCCCACGCGCTCCCAAGCGACAGCGCACCCTCATCAAGCACCACAACGGGCGTGACCTCTGAACGCCCACCGTTCCCGGGGACGAGATCACGGGACGATCCGCGGTGTGTCCCGGACCGCGGCGATCCCGCCCGGCCCCGAGACGACGGAAGCCCGCGATGCGCGGGGCTTCTCGCGAAGGGTGAGCGAGGGGACCCGAACCCGCGACCGACTGGACCACAAGCGCAAGGCCTATGCGGTCGGGAAGTGGTGATCTACAGGGGGTTCACCGGTCTCGCGGTCGTCGACGCCGGGCCGGCGTCCCTGCGGATTCGGGTCGTTTCCGGACGGTCCAGGCACTCCTGGAATTCGAGTGCCGGAACGCGTGCCCCGAGCGCCGCCCCGCGAGCGGCGCCCGATAGCCCGGCCTTGTGGATCTGCACGCGGGGACGTATCTCTCGTCCGAGCCGACCATCGATGAGATCAGAGAAGCTCACCGCCGGGTCGTACGTCCCGGCGCGATCGAGATCCGCGTCGGCTGACATGGCCTCATGCGCCACCGCTAGTGACAGCGGATGCGCTTCTTGCGCACCGAGCACTTCTTCAGCGACCTCAGCGGCTGCTTCTTCTGGACCAGCCGCTTGAACGACACGCGCGTGACCTTCGACTGGCGGTAGTTGCCGACCGCGCGGACGGTCACGCGGCCGCCGGTCGTCTTGGACACGTTCTTGAAGACCAGCACGCGCGCGTGTGACGTGGCGAAGCGCTGCGTGCCGGCGGTCAGCGCCAGCTCGTAGCCGGTCGCGCCGGGCACGTCGCGCCAGGTCACCCGCACCGAGGTGCCCTTGCGCCGGACGTCGAGGCCGCGCGGCGCCGCCAGCACCGGCGGCGGCGGGGTGAAGGTCGTGACCGTGCGCTCCTCGGAGCCGATGCCGTTCAGCGCGATCGACGCGACCACCGTGTGCTTGGCCTGGTCCGGGCCCGGCGTGAAGGCGATCGAGCCGTGGCCGCCCGGCGTGATGCCGATCAGCCGGCGCGCGCCGCGCCGGTCGACGTCGAAGAACTGCACCCGCTGTGCCGGGCGACGACGGACGTCGAAGGTCAGGACGCGCCGGTCCCCGCGACCACGCGTGACGCGCCCGGAGACCTTCGCATCGGCCGGGTTCTTGGCGATCGAGGTGCCGACGATCGTCGCCGAGCCCGGCAGCGGCTCGATCCTCCATGCGCCCGCCGCGACGCCCTGCAGCCCGACGGTCGTGAAGTGCGCATCGGCGTTGTCGAAGCGCACGATGCGGATCTTGGCGTCCGGCGAGTACACGAAGCGGCCCGCGCTGGTGTCCAGCGTCTCGCCGTGGGGTCCCGTCACCTTCACCTGCGGCGACTCGCCGGACCCGTCGAGCTGGATCGCCTGGGCGGTCGCGCCCATCTGCACGGTCGTGCCCGCCGCCTGCGCGGCCCTGGCCTGCCCCGCGCGGACGTCGATCTTGAAGGGCGACCACTTGCAGCCGTCGATCGGCCAGATGAACGGCTTGTCCGGGTGCGCCCACTGCACGCCGCCGCCGGCGCTGACCGGGCCGAGCTGCAGGCACGCGCCCGAGCCGCCTTCGAGGTTCGGGCCGCGGGAGATGTTCGCCACCGATCTCGCGCAGAGGTCGTCGTCGACGGCGATCAGGCAGGCCGAGATGTCGCCGTGCAGGTTGTAGCGCTGCTTGACCAGGTCCATCTCGCCGTTGATCCCGCCGCCGAAGCGGATGATCCCGAGGAGGTCGAAGCTCGCGTTGCCGCCGATGGCGACGTAGCCCGGCAGCTCGTAGAGGAAGTAGCCGCCGCCGAGCCGCGTGTCGCCGACGAACGGGAGGTCCAGGCCGACGTCGCCGCCCGCGGCCACCAGCGGCCGCGTGAACGGGGTCGAGTACATCGCCGCCGGGAACGACTGGCCGACCTCGTCGCGCTTCAGGAGATACGGCGTCGCGGAGCTGGGCGCGGCGAACACCTCGTAGCCGTCGACCTTGACGAACCCGCCGCCGGTGATCCCCGCCTGACCGAACACGCGCGACGGGTTGAGCCCGAACCCCAGGTTCGCGTGGTTCAGGTACACGGCGGGCGGCGCCAGCGGCTTGCCCGGATCGGCGAAGACCAACCCCGTCTTCGCGTAGACGAGCTCGTTGCCCTGCAGCCGGATGGAGCCGACGGGGTCCTTGAAGTCCAGGCAGCCGGCCCCGAACAGGCACGCGCTCATCCCGCCGATCCACTGATCGCTCGCCTGGTCGTAGCGGACCGTCAGGTCGTCGAGCACGACCGGCCCGAACGCGACGTCCATCGGCCCCATCTTCACACCGTCGACGGAGGACAGCCCGTCCGGCGAGGCGTAGATCTGCATGCGCGGCTGCACGTTGATGCCGTTGCGCTGCACGAAGTCCGGCAGCTTGATGCCGGTCTGGATGGTCGCGTAGCCGCCGCCCAGGGAGACGTTGAAGTCGCCCACGTAGGGGAAGCGCCCCAGCTGTGGGAACGACACCGGGCGCGGGATCGCGCCGAGGTCGATCGCGCCGGCCGACGAACCCACCTTCAGGTTGAAGCCGCCCCCTGCCGGCTTCAGCGCCGTCCCCGCCACCCGGACCGACGCGTTCGAGGACGTGAGCGCCGACGCCTGCGGGAACGCCATCACGCCCGCGCCGCCCGCCGGGGTCACGGGCCACAGGCCATTGATCAGCACCGTCCCGGTGGCCGCGTACCCGTCCAGCAGCTCGATGGCGCGCCCCATCAGCCCTGCGTCGGATCGGTTGAGGCCGTACGCGGAGGCAATCGGGTCGAGGACGCCGCGCTCGGCGCCGGGAAGGTCTGCGAGCTCGTCCAGTGGCCTCATGCAACCGCTCAGCGTGACCCCGCCCGAGCGCACGTTGACCGCGCCACAGGCCGACGACTTGCCCGTCAGGACCGATTCGGCGCCCGTGGCCACCACGGCGGAGGCGTCACGCGGCTCGCCGCCGAGCACCTTCTTGGCGTCGGCGTCATCGGGCCGGGCCTGGCCGGACACCGAGCGCGTGAAGGTCTGCGCACCGCCCGGACCGGTGACCTTGGCGGTCACCGTCGCCGGACCGGTGAGCCGCAGACGGATGCTGCGCTGCGACGCGGTCGCGGAGTACGTCGGGCCGTTCTTGCCGACCGTCCATTCGATCTGGCTCGCCTCGCCGGTGAAGGCCACCGTGAGGACGCCCGCATGGCCCGAGGTGAACTTCTGGACGACCTGGATCGCGCTGGGGACCGGGGCCGCCGGCGGCGGTGGCGGCAGTGGCAGCGGCAGTGCCGGGGGCGGCGGCGGGCCGTCCGCCGGCCCCGGGGTGGTTCCGGGCCCGGCCGGCACGGCGATGTCGCCGAAGCGCACGAAGACGCGATCGTTCTCGCCGTCGCTGTCGACCCACATGACGCCGGTCGTCCCGTCCGGGCCGGCGGCGACCACGGGCCGCTGCTGCTGGGGCAGCGTGGCGACATCGACCGGCGTCGAGTAGGCGCCGCCGGGGCCCGGCGCGCGCGTCCCGATCGACACGTGGCGGTTGGCGCCGAGCCGGTAGTAGGACGACGTGCCGCTGTCGTCGACCGCGAACAACCGGGCGCTGTCGGCGGGGTCCGCGAACGGCCGGGTCGCGCCGAAGTAGAGAGCGCTCGCATCCATGGAGAGATCGCCGTTGGCGGGCGCCGCGTCGAAGCCGCGGCCGTAGGTGGCGGTGAGGTCGCCGGCAGCGTCGCTGACGACCGACCGGAAGAAGTTCGGGTCGTTGTCGTAGTCGTTGGAGATGGGGGTCTTGAACCCGGACCACGCGCCGGTGCCCGTTCCGGTCCGGGTCACGTAGTCCGCCTCCCCGCGGCCGGCGCCGGTCGTCTTGTTCCACAGCACCACGCTGCGGGCGTCGTTGATCGCCGCCACCGGGTCGTCGATCGACCGGCCGACGCGCACGCCGACCTGCTGGGCCGCCTCGAGCGGGTTCCCATTCGCATCGAGCCGCGCCGCACGGACGTAGGCCTGGTCGCGATCCTGGTTCCACGAGTTGGGGTTGTCCGCCCAGGCCAACAGGGCATTGCCATTCGCATCCATGGCGAGGTCCTGCTGACCGATGAGCGGATCGTGGTTCACGTCGCTCGCCGTCACCTCCGCGATCTTGATGAACCCGCTCACGGCCCCCGCGGTCGTCACGCGCTTGACCCGCTCCTCGACCTGAGCGGGCGGCCCGGTCGTGGTGTCGAGCTGGCTGTACGCCATCAGCAGCCGGTCGTTGGCGTTGTTGACGACCGCGTCACCGAGCGAGGCCGCCCCATCGGTCTCGGTCGCGTTCTGCGGCGGCCCGAACGCCCCGCCCGCCGGCCGCGACAGCACGTAGATGTCGGCGCCGGTCGCCGCGTTCCGCTGTCCCCACAGCACGTACGCCGCGCCGTCGCGCGCGACGACGACGCGCACGCCGTAGGCGTCCGTGCCGGCGGCGGACACCGTCGCCGCCGGGCCGAGGAAGCCGTGCGCCGCGCGCGTGGCCACGTGCACGCGGCTGTGGCCGCCGCTGTCCGTCTCCAGCCAGGCGGCGACGGCGCCGCCGGTCGCGTCGAAGGCCAGCGCTGGGCCGGCCCCATTGGTCGCGTCGGTGGACAGGGTCTGCGTGCTCGACCAGGTCAGGTCGGCGTGGGCGGCGGGCGCGAGCAGCCAGCCGGCGAGCAGCGACGCAGCCACAGCGCGGAGGACGTGGGTCACGGCGCCCATCCTGCCGGAGCGAGGAGCAATGGGCAACCACGGCGCCGCGTCATCGGCCGACGATCTTGAACGCGCGGGTGGCGGGCTTGGACTGGTGGCCGGCGACGCCCCTCGCGGTCGCCACGAGCGCGTAGGTGCCCTTCGCCGGCGCCTTGCTCTTCAGGCGCCCCATGGATCCGAAGCTGTTCAGCCCGGCGTTGCCGACGGCTATGTGATGGGCCAGGCCCGCCTGCGCAACTTCAAGGTGTTCATCTCGGGGGTGACCCCGCGCACGCTGGAATCGAGCGTCGCCGTTGCCGACGCCGGCCGTCAGCTCGCCTGGTGGTCATCGTGGTTCTCCGTTGGTGTAGGGGTTGATGGTGGTCGGGATGGCCCAGCGGCGGGTGGGGTCAAGCCGCGTCGGGAGAGCTTGGAGGTAGATGCGGCGTGCCGGCGGTGAGCGGTAGCGGTGGTGGCGACGACCGCGATGGGATGGGCGGGTACGAAGCCGAGGCCGATCCCCCATCCCAAGCACGACGTCCACGTCGGGTTCATCACCTACCCGGCGAACACGAACGCGCTGGTGGCGCTCGTGTCCTTCGGCGCGAGCGGCATCTACCTGTCGTTCCTGCTGACCGTGATCGGGTCGATCATCGCGCGCCGCCGCGGCCGCGGCCTGGCCCGCCCCCTCCACGACGAGTACCAGACGACCGGCGCCGAGCGGATGTGAGGAGCGAGGCTCAGCGCGGTCAGCCGGCCTCGCGCAGGGCCAGCGCGCCCATGACGATCGCGCCGAGCGCCGTCGCCGTGACGACCGCCGACGTCGCCTTCGGCAGGTAGCCCTCCCGGCCCGCGGCGAGCCCGGCCAGCGCGTCGGCGGCATCGCAGGCCACGCCGATCGCCAGCCACTGCCGGCGCGCCTCGCCCTCGGTGGCCAGGATCCCGGCCCCGAGCGCCGCGTCGCGAACCCCGAACAGCCGCGCGAGATACGGCGCCTGCGGATTCGCCTCGATGTCGAGCCCGAACACCCGGCCGGCCAACCGCGGCGTGAAGAACGCCGAGCCACCGATCGCCAGACGCGTGATCGCCAGAGACGTGATGTGCTGACCCATGGCGGGACCCTACCGGCCTCGATCAAGGCGCCGGCCTCAATGCCCTCCGGGGTCCAGGTCGAGCCGGCGTCCCTCGCGCGCGGAGGCCAGGACGGCGTCCCCGAGCTCGTTCGCGCGGACGCCGTCGTGGAAGCCGGCCTGCAGCGGGTCGCCCGGCCGGTCCTCGATCACCGACCGTAGGAAGGTCCCCCACTGGTGGACGAAGGTGCTCTCCCAGCCGACGACGTGCCCGGCCTCCCACCAGGTGTCCATGAACGGGTGGGAGTGCTCGGTGACCAGGACGTCGCGGAAGCCGCCGAGGCCCTGCCGCTGGTCCTCGACGAACATCACGTGCAGCTTGTTGAAGTCCTCCATGTCCCACCACGCCGAGCCCTCGGTGCCGTTGACCTCGATCCGGTGGCGTGCCTTCCACCCGGTCGCGCACGAGGACGCCTCCAGCGACGCCGTCGCGCCGCCGGCCATCTCGAAGCCGGCCAGGAACGTGTCGTCGGCGCCGGTCAGGATCGGCTGCGCCGTGCCGACCACCGACCGCGGCTCGCCGACCACATGCCGCAACATGTCGAAGAGATGGGAGAAGTCGCGCACCGCCGACCCGCCGACCCCGCCCGGGAAGTCGGGGTTGTTGCTCAGCCAGTCCTGCAGGTACAGGCCGCGGTAGTGGCGGAGCGTCCCGAGCCGGCCCTCGGCGACGAGGTCGCGCAGGAGCCGCACCGCGGGCACGAAGCGGTAGCTGAACCCGCACGCGGTCCTCAGGCCCGAGCCCGCGGCCGCGCGCTCCATCTGCCGGGCCTCGTCCGTCACCACCGCCAGCGGCTTTTCGCACAGGACGTGCTTGCCCGCGGCGATCGCCGCCAGCGAGACCGGCGCGTGCAGCGGATGGGCGCCCGCGTTGGCGACGACGTCGACCTCGGGGTCTTCCATGATCTGCGCCCAGTCGGTCGTCGGCCGCTCGACCCCGAGCTCGGCGGCCAGGGCCGCCATCCGCTCGGGCCGCCGGCCGTAGATCCACTTCAAGCGCACGCGCGCCGGCAGGCGGCCGAGGTGGTTGAGCGTGTGGAGCGCGTGCACGTGCGCGCGGACGATCCACCCCGACCCGATCACCCCGACCGTGATGTCCCCGCGTGCGCTCATGCGACCGGGCGCCACGCGGGCTCGAGCAGCGGCGTGGCGAAGTCGATCGCGGCCCGGACGCCGGACGCCCCGGGCAGATGCAGGTCCTCGTTCTCCACGCTGAGCACGTCGTCGTAGCCGGCCTCGCGCAACGCGGCGAAGAACGCCCGCCAAAACGAGGCCGGATGGCCCTCGCCGATCGTGCGGAAGATCCAGGCGCGGTGCTCGGGGTCGGTCCACGGCCGGGAGTCGAGGACGCCGTTGAGCGCCAGCTCGTCGGGGTACAGCTCGGTGTCCTTGAGGTGCACGTGGTGCACGGCAGGACCGAGCGCCTGGACGACGCGGACCGGGTCCATCTGCTGCCAGAACATGTGGCTGGGATCGATGTTGGCGCCGATCACCGGGCCGATCTCGTCGCGCAGCCGCAGCAGCGTCGGGACGTTGTAGACGAGCTGCAGCGGCAGCAGCTCGAGCGCGATGCGCCGCACGCCGTTGGCCTCGGCCCGGTCCGCCAGCTCCCGCCAGACCTCGACGGCGACCTCCCACTGCCGCTCCCGGATGGCCATCATGTCGTCCGGCCAGGGGAACCAGATCCAGTTGATGGTCGGCGCGCCGGGCGCGTCGCCGGGGCAGCCGGACATCGTCACGACCTTGTCGACGCCCAGCTCGCCGGCCAGCCGGAGCGAGTCCTCGATCAGCCGCCGGTGCTCCGCGCCGTGGCGCGGATGCAGCGGGTCGGCCGAGCAGTTGATGGCGTTGAGCGTCAGCCCCCGCGAGCGGATCGCCTCCGCGAACCGCGCACGCGCGGCGGGGTCGGCGAGCAGCTCGCCGATCCGCAGGTGCGGCGCGTCGGAGTGACCGCCGGCCGCGATCTCGACGGCGTCGAGGCCCAGCTCGGCGACGACGTCGAGCGCCGCGTCCAGCGGCAGGTCGCCGAAGCAGTCGGTGTTGACGCAGAACGTCATCGGGAGGTCTCCTCCGCGGTGGTCGTGGTCTGCCGGTAGAGGCCGCGCGTGCGGACGGGCGACCAGTCGGGGAGGTCGAGGTCCGCGACGCCGAGCACACCGCGCAGGAACGCCGGGCTGTCGCGGTCGAGCGGGATCTCGACGATCCGGCCCGTCGCCGCCGAGGCGAGCGCGCCGACGGTCGCCTCCAGGATGCGCAGCCCGTCGGCGCCGCTCGCGCGCGGCGCGGTGCCGCCCAGCGCGGCCTGCGTGAAGTCGCGCGTCACGTAGACGAACGTGTCGAGCAGCGCGGCGTAGTCGTCGTCGGCCTGGCCGGTGACGTCCAGCTCGACGCGAGTGCCGGCCGCGGTCGTCACCAGCACGCGATCCAGCGGCGACCACGGCGAGGTGCCGCCGTCGCGGTAGACGGCGACGACCCGGCCCTCGGTGCCGGTGACCTCGAGCCCGCCGGGACCGTGCCCCCACGCGATGTTGACGAGCGCCGCGTTGGAGCCGGTCTCGAAGCGGCAGAGCGCGAGGTCCTCGACGTTGGCGTCCGGGTCGCGGTTGTCCGCGTAGGCGGAGACGCGCCGCAGCGGCTCGCCGAGCAGCGACTCCGCGACGTAGACGCCGTGGAGGATGTCCATCAGCACGCCGCCGCCGGCCAGCGCCGCCTCGTGGCGCCATCGCGGCGCGTACCCGGCGCTGCCGGGGACGTCGACGATGCCCAGGAAGTTGACCGTGACGCTGCGGACCGCGCCGATCTCGCCGGAGTCGATCACGCGCTGGGCGGCCCGGACCTCCGGGAGCCAGAGGTAGTTGTGGACCATCGCGAGCGTGATGTCGCCGGCGGCGACCGCGGCCGCGGCGTCCGACGGGATCGTCCCGAGCGGCTTCTCGCACAGCACGTGCTTGCCGTGCGCGGCGGCCGCGGCGATCAGGTCGCGGCGCAGGTGCTGCGGCGTGCAGATGTCGATGGCGTCGACGTCCGGCCGGGCGATCAGCTCCATCGGGTCGAGATGGGCCTGCGTGCTCGCCAGCCCGGCGAGCGCGCGGGCCCGGTCGAGGGTCTCGGGGCTGGGGTCGGCGAGGCCGACGACGGCGGCGACGTCCCGGTTGGCCTGCCATCCGGGGAGATGGGAGCCGCTGCCGATGTTGCCGCAGCCGACGATGCCGACGCGGAGAGTCTGTTGAGTAGTCATCGTGTCTGAGGGAATCCGAGGTCGACGGTCGACGTGGCCGGATCGGGCCAGCGCGCGGTGACGACCTTGCTGTGGGTGTAGAAGTCGATGCCTTCGGTGCCGTAGAGGTGGCGGTCGCCGAAGAGGCTGCTCTTCCAGCCGCCGAAGCTGTAGAAGGCGACGGGCACCGGGATCGGGACGTTGATCCCGACCATGCCCGCCTGCACCGCGAACGAGAACTGGCGCGCGACGCCGCCGTCGCGGGTGAAGATCGCCGTGCCGTTGCCGAACGGGTTCTCGTTGACCAGCGCGACGGCCTCCTCGTAGGTGCCGACGCGCGTGACGCCGAGCACGGGGCCGAAGATCTCGTCGTCGTAGGCGGCCATCCCGGGCTCGAGGTCGTCGATCAGCGACGGCGCCAGGAAGAAGCCGTTCGCGTCGCCGTCCGCCCCGTCGCGCCCGTCGACGACGACCCGGCCGCCTTCGCCGCCGGCGTTGGCGACGTAGGACGCCACGCGGTCGCGATGGTCGGCGGTGATCAGCGGTCCCATCTCCGAGGCGGGGTCGGCACCGTCGCCGACGGTCACGGCCGGGATGCGCCGCTCGATGGCCGCGACCAGCGGATCGGCGACGTCGCCCACGGCGACGAGCATCGAGATCGCCATGCAGCGCTCGCCGGCCGAGCCGTAGGCGGCGCTGACCGCGGCGTCGGCGGCCATCTCGACGTCGGCGTCGGGCAGGACGACCATGTGGTTCTTGGCCCCGCCGAACGCCTGGCAGCGCTTGCCCGCGGCCGTCGCCCGCTCGTAGACGTACCGCGCGACCGGCGTCGAGCCCACGAAGCTGACCGCCGCGACGTCGTGGTGGGCCAACAGCGCGTCGACGGCGACCTTGTCGCCGTTGACGACGTTGAACACCCCGTCCGGGACGCCGGCGTCGCGCAGCAGCTCCGCGGTGTAGAGCGACACCGACGGGTCCTTCTCCGACGGCTTGAGCACGAACGTGTTGCCGCAGGCCAGCGCGACCGCCCACATCCACATCGGCACCATCGCCGGGAAGTTGAAGGGGGTGATGCCCGCCACGACGCCCAGCGGCTGGCGCAGCGAGTACACGTCGATCCCCGTCGAGGCCTGCTCGCTCATCGCGCCCTTGAGCAGGTGCGGGATGCCGCAGCAGAACTCGATCACCTCCAGCCCGCGGGTCACCTCGCCGCGCGCGTCGGAGAGCACCTTGCCGTGCTGCGCGGTGATCAGCTCGGCGATCTCGTCGCGGCGCTCGCGGACGAGCTGCCGGATCGTGAACATCAGGTCGGCGCGCCGGGTCAGCGAGAGCGCCCGCCAGGCCGGGAACGCCGCTTCGGCCGCCTGCACCGCGCGGTCGACCTCGGCCTCAGTGGCGAGCCCCACCGTGGCGATCTGCTCACCGGTCGCGGGGTTGCGCACCGGCGCGGTCCGGCCGGAGACGGCCGCGAAGGGCGCGCCGCCGATCCAGTGGTCGATCGGCGCCGGGACGGCCGGCGCCTCGGTCGGGTGGGTCATCGAACGCTCCTTGCGTGGTAGGTGTCGGCGATCTCGACGAGCTGGTCGAACAGCGGCCGCGCCACGTCGCGCAGCCAGGCGGGCTGCTCCCCGCCCTCCCGCCCCACCGCGCCGCCCCAGATCGGGCGGCCGGCGATGAAGCCGCAGGCCCCCGCCTCGACCGCGGTGCGCAGGTGCCGCGCGAAGCTCGCGCCGTCGACGCCGGCGCCGCCCAGCAGCGTCCACGGGACCGTGCCCGCGGCGGCGGCGACCGCCGCGCACCCGTCCGCGTCGCCCGGGAACTGCAGCTTGAGCAGGTCGGCCCCGGACCGCGCCAGCGCGGCCGCGGCGGCGGTCACGTGCTCGGCGAAGCGCGCGGCGTACGCGTCCTCGGGCTCGCCGTCGAGGCGGTAGACCTTCGGCTCGATGACCAGCGCGAGCCCGTGGCGGTGACACCGCTCGGCGGTCTCGGCGGCCAGCAGGAGCTGCGCCTCCGCCGTGGCGTCGTGGTCGTCGCGGTAGTAGAGCAACAACTTGCCGCCCTGCGCGCCCAGCGCGGCCGCGTCCGCGGGGCCGAAGTCGTCCAGCAGGCGCGTGCGGCGCCCGCCGGCGATCGCGTCGTGGCCCTGGGCCTCGAGCGGCATGAACACGCCGGCGCCCGCCGGGCGGCAGCGGTCGAGGGCCGCGGGGTCGAGCAGGACCGCGCTCGCCGCGCCGCCGAGCCCCTCGAAGACGCGCTCCTTCAGCGCGAGGACCTCGGCGTCGCCGGGGTCCGGCAGCCCGGCGCGCCGGTAGGCGTTGCGCAGCGCGTCGCGGTGGTCGAGCGCCAGCACGCAGATCGCGCCGCTGGGCCGTGCGAAGGCATGCAGGCTCATCGGGCGCGGACCGGCAGATCGATGGGCGCCTTGGACCAGCCGTCGGCGATCCAGGTCGTCGCCGGGTCGAAGTGCGGCGGCCGTGCGCGCTCGTCGCCCACCGGCGTGCCGGCGAGGAAGTTCAGGATCCACATGTTGTGGCCGGGCGCGGCGGTCGTGACGTGGAACCCGCGCGGGACGGCCACGCACTCCATGTCGCCGACCGCGAACGTCTCGTCGTAGGCGCCGTCGCCGGAGTAGTTGCGGTGGAAGCCGAACCCGCCGGGCCGGTCGAAGCGGAACAGGTAGGTCTCCTCCAGGTAGGGCGACCCCTCCTCGCCGTCGTGGCGGTGCGGCGGCCAGCCGGCCCACGACCCCGCCGGGACGAAGACCTCGAAGACGATCAGGCGCTCGGCCTCCAGCGGCGGGGCGAGGAGGTGGTTGACCTGGCGGCGGGCGGTGCCGCCGCCGCGGATCTCGGCGCGCACCGCGTCCGCGGGGACCATGCGCGTCGGGTAGCGGCCGTCGGCCGGCGCGGTGCCCAGCGCCACCGTCCACGCGCTCTCCGCGCGCAGCCGCGTCGCGGCGCCGGGCGCGACGTAGAGCAGGCCGCCGGCCTCCTCGAAGACGCCGTGCCGTGACAGCGCGTGCTCGGTGCCGTCGACGGTCGCGACGCCCGCGCCCGCCATCCCGACGACGGCGGTCTCGACGCCTGCCGTGTCGACGTCGATCGCCTCGCCGGGCGCCAGCCGCACGACGCGGAAGCCGAGGTGGGCCCAGCCCATCGCCGCGGGGGTCACCGCGATCGCCTCGCGGCCGTCCCGGGGTCGGATCATGTTGGTGCTCATGAGCGCTCCATGGCCGTCAGGGCCGGTCGGGTTCGCAGGAACGTGGAGACCTCGCGCAGGTGCGGGAAGCCGGTGGAGCAGCCGAACCGGCTGACGGTGATGGCGGCGCACGCGCCGGCGAAGCGGCCGGCCTCGGCCCAGTCCGAGCCGTTGAGCCGCGCGGCGATCAGCCCGGCGGCGAACGAGTCGCCGGCGCCGACGGTGCTGGCCTCGGCCACGTCGAACGCCGGGACGTGCCGCGGCTCGCGGCCCGGGCGCAGGACCGCCGCGCCCTCGGCGCCGCGCTTGAGGACGGCGATGGCGCCGGCGCTCTCGGACAGCGCCCGCACCGCCTCGGCGACCACGGCGGCGTCCGCGTCCGCGGCGAGGCCGAGCAGCGTGGCGAACTCCTCCTCCGTGCCCAGGATCACGTCGGCCTCCGTGACCACCGCGCCGACCGCGCGGGCGTAGGCGGCGCCGCCGGGCCAGCTGACCTCGCGCAGGTCGAGGTCGAGGTAGACGGTCGCCGTCCCTCCGCGCGCCCGCGCCAGCACCGACCGCGCCGCCGCGGCCGTCGTCCCGCGCGCGAGCGCGTCGGCGGACACGAGCACCGCCGGCACCCGCTCGACCGGCGCGCCGGCGAGGTCGTCCGCGGTGAGGTGGATGTCGGCGGGATCGTGGCGGTAGAACGCGAGCGGGTGATCGGGCGCGACCTGCGCGCGCAGCGCCAGCGACGTGTGCGCCTCGGCCTTGCGCGCGACGAAGCGCGTGTCGACGCCCTGGCGCGTCAGCGCCCGCAGCACCCAGTCGCCGACGAGGTCCGCGCCGACGGCGGTCAGCACCCCGGCGCGCACGCCGAGGCGCGCGGCGGCCAGCGCGACGTTGACCGGGCTGCCACCGACCATCGCGTCCCAGCCGATGGCGTCGGCGAACGCGACCCCGTGCTGCTGGGCGTAGAGGTCGAGGTTGGCCCGGCCGAGCGTGAGCAGTCGCGGCTCAGGCATGGGACGCCGGCCGAGCGGCCTCGTCCGCGTCCTCGGCGGCCGACCAGTGCGGATGGCCCGGGATCATCAGGTAGCGCTGGCGCGTCTTGTCGCGCTCGTAGGCGGCGCGCGCGTCCTGCACGGCGGGGATCGCCGAGACCTCGGCGGTGGCCATGTCCCACCAGCACGACGCGTAGCCGGGCACGCGCTCGTGCCAGTCGGTCGGGATCACGATGCACGTCGTGGTCGTGGCCGCCCGGGCGTCCGCGAGCGCCGCCTCCAGCTCGTCCCGCGTCTCGGCCCGCACCGCGGTCGCGCCGAGCCCGCGGCAGATCGCCTCGAAGTCGACGCGCAGGACGTCGCCGTCGTACCAGCCCGACGCGCCGCGCGCCCGGAAGTGACAGCCGAAGCCCTCGCTGCCGACCTGCTCCGACACGCGGCCGACGCTCGAGTAGCCGGAGTTGTCGACGACCACGACGATGACCTTCAGGCCCTCCTGGACCGCGGTGGCGATCTCGGTGTTCATCATCAGGAACGAGCCGTCGCCGACCATCACGTACACCTCACGCTCGGGCGCCGCGAGCTTCGCGCCGAGACCGCCGGCGATCTCGTAGCCCATGACCGAGTACCCGTACTCGACCTGGTAGCTGAGGTCGTCGCGCGAGCGCCACAGCTTCAGCAGGTCGCCGGGCAGCCCACCGGCCGAGGTGACGACGACGTCCTCGGGCCGCGCGGAGGCCTCGACCAGGCCGATGACCTCGCCCTGGCTGATCGGGGTCGCGCCGAGGGCGTACAGCCGCCGCACCTCGGCGTCCCAGTCCTCGTTGAGCCGCTGGACGCGCTCGCGGTAGCTCGCCTCGGTGCGGAAGCCGGCGAGCGCGTCGCCGAGCTCCTCGACCGCGACCTTGGCGTCGCCGACGAGCGGGACCGCGGCGTGCTTGTGCGCGTCCTGCTCGAAGACGTTGATGTTGACGAACCGCACGTCCGGGTTCTGGAACGCCGTCTTCGACGCGGTGATGAAGTCGGTGAAGCGCGTGCCGACGCCGATGACGAGATCCGCGTCCTCGGCGATGACGTTGGCCGCGCGCGTGCCGGCCACGCCGGCGCCGCCGAGGCTGAGCGGGTGGTCGTAGGACAGCACGCCCTTGCCGGCCTGGGTCTCGGCGACCGGGATGCCGGTCTGCTCGGCGAACCGGCGGATCGTCTCCGACGCGTCGCTGTAGCGCGCGCCGCCGCCGGCGATCAGCACCGGGCGCGAGCTGCCGCGGATCCACTCGGCCGCGCGGGCGACCTCGTCGCGGTCGGGGCGCAGGCGCGGGATCCGCCACACGCGCGGGGCGAACAGCTCCTCGGGGTAGTCGAAGGCGAACGTCTGGAGGTCCTGCGGCAGCCCGAGGAAGACCGCGCCGGTGTCGGCCGGCGAGGTCAGCGTCCGCATCGCCTCGGGCAGCGTCGCGATCAGCTGCTCGGGCCGCGTCAGGCGGTCCCAGTACCGGACGACCGGCCGGAACGTGTCGCTGACCGTGACGTCCCCGGCGTGCTCGGAGCCGACCTGCTGGAGCACCGGGTCCTGCAACCGCTCGGTGAACGTGTCGCCGGTGACCAGCAGCACCGGCAGCCGGTTGACGGTCGCGGTCGCCGCGCCCGTGACCATGTTGGTCGCGCCGGGCCCGATCGAGGTGAGGCACGCGAACGCCTGGCGGCGGCGCTTGAGCTTCGTGTAGGCCAACGCCGCGTGGACCATCGCCTGCTCGTTGCGACCCAGGTAGTACGGGAACTCGGGACCGGCCTCCTGCAGCGCCTCGGCGACGCCGCCGATGTTGCCGTGGCCGAAGATCCCCCACATCCCGGCGAAGAACGGGTGCTCGACGCCGTCGGTCTCGACGTGCTGGTTCATCAGGTAGCGGACGAGCGCCTGGGAGGTGGTCAGTCGGATGGTCAAGGCGGTGCTCCTGGATCTCGTCGTGGTTGGGACCTGCGGGTGGGCGGCGCACGTCACCGCGCACACCCTTGCCGGATCGGTCCGGCAACCTCGCTCGGCGCACTGTAGATGGAGTTCTTCCACGCGTCAAGCCTCAATGCCGGATCGTTCCGGCAAATGTCGGCGATCCGGCCGGCGCGGGTCATCGCGCCGACCGTCGCCCGCCGTCCTCAGCGTGCGGAGAACCGGTCCAGCACGTTGCGCACGACCCGCTCGGCCGTGGGCTCCGCCTGGGCCAGCGCGTGCGGCCACTCCGTCGAGCCGGCGCACACGACCTCGCCCGCGCCCTTGCTCATCCACGTGATCACGGCACAGCCGTGACGGCTGGCGTCGCGGGTCTCCGGCGTGTCGGCGCCGTGGATGGTCTCGGCCAGGAAGCGCATGTCCCCCTCGCCGATCTCGACGAAGGCACCGGGGTTGCCGTGGTCCTCCTCGGCCATCCCGCCCGGCGTCAGCGCGAGGATCTCGAGGCTCGCCGGCGCGCCGTCCTCACCGGTCGGCACGGGGAGGCCCTTGTCGAAGGTGTAGCCGACGCCGTCGGACTCGTAGCCGACCAGCGGCACGGTCCCGCCGAGCACGTCGGCGTAGTAGAGGTCGGTGCCGGCGAAGACCCAGTGGCCGGGCCGGTAGACGATGAAGCCGCCGACGCCCCGCGGCGACGACCCACCCATGCGCGAGTAGATGCCGCGACCGCCGTTGGCGCCGAAGGTCGTCACCGGCGGGTCCCCGATCGCCCGGCTCTCGAAGGCGCCGGTGGCCCGGTCGCCCGTCCCGGCCGCCGGATCGAGCTCCGGGACGTACTTGAAGCACACCTGGGCGGTGCCCTCGTCCTCGAGCCGGATCCGCCAGAGGATGTTCCCGGCGAAGCGCGCGTAGCGGCCGCCCTGCTCGACGTAGGTGTCGAGCGCGCGGCGCCCGGTGGCGGTCCAGTACTCGTCGTGGCCGACGGTCACCACGCAGTTGTAGGCCTTGATGCAGTCGGGGTCGCGGTCGAGGTCCCACTGGGTCAGGACGTCGATCGCGTAGCCCTGGCGCTCCGCCCACCGCACGAACGGCGCGTCGAAGTCGTCCCAGCCGGCGGCGCCGCTCCAGTACGAGTAGCCGTTGGCGATCGACCACTCGCCCTGCTCGCGCCGCAGCGCCCAGCCCGGAGGCGCGGTCGCCCCCATCGCCACGCGCGGCGCGCCGAGCGGCCGGCGGATCAGACCACGCGCCCACGGCCGGTCGAACGACAGCCGCGGCGAGAAGCCGTCGGCCGAGCGCTGCGACGAGGACTCGGCCGCGTGCCCGGCGGCGCCCGGGTCGTCCGCGGCGGCCGGCGCGCGGTCGCGGCTGTAGGCCGAGCCCCCGCCCCAGTCGTTGTAGGCCTGCCAGGTGTAGGTGGCGAGCACGACGGCGATCGGCGCCGACGGCGCGGCGGGCCGGACCGCGAAGAAGCCGTCCTGTGTGGCCGTGCCCCGCTCGTCGGCCACCGTGAGCTCCACGACGTACCCGCCGGAGCGCCACGTGCCCGGGATCTCGACGCTGACGCTCGCCGGCCAGCGGCACCCGCTCGCGTAGGCGTCCTCGGGCGTCGGGTGGACCGTGCCCGGCAGGCCGGTCGCCCGATGGACGACCTCCCGCTCGGCGCCGTCGCGGTAGACGAGGACGTCGAACGTGCTCGCCGTCGTCGAGACGTGCAGGGTCAGCGTCTCGCCCGGCGCGTAGGACGGCCGGCCCGCGTAGCCCCAGACCTCGAGCCGGCTCGGGTCGTCGCCCGGCCGCTCGCCGCGGATCCACTGGTACCAGTGCGGCCACTGCGGGCCCGTGCTGATGCCGCGCATCACTTCACCCTCTCCGCCGCGCGCAGCGGCGCGTTGAGCGTCTGGGCCGCGGTCGTGCGCAACAGGTCGTGCCCGTACGCGGACCGTGGCTCCTCGAAGAACGCGTCGGCCGGCGTGTGCTCGGCCACCGCGCCGTCGCGCAGCACGAGGACCTCGTCGGCCAGCACCCGCGCGACGGCCAGGTCGTGGGTCACCAGGACGCAGGCGAACCGCTTCGCCTCCTGCAGCTCGAGCAGCAGGTTGACGATCTGCGCCTGGACCGAGACGTCGAGCGCCGAGGTGGGCTCGTCACACACGAGCAGCCGCGGCTCGGCCGCCAGCGCACGCGCCAGCACGATGCGCTGGAGCTGGCCGCCGCTGAACGCGCGCGGCCGGTCGCGGGCACGCGCCGGGTCGATGCCGACCATCCCGAGCAGCTCCTCGACCCGGGCCTGGCGCTCGGGCCGCGAGATCGGTGCCCGCAGCAGCGGCTCGCCGATGCTCGCGCCGACGCTCGCGAACCGGTTGAGCGCCTCCGCCGGGTGCTGGAACACCATCTGGACCGGCGCGACCTTCCCCGGCGCGACCGCGGCCGGCGCGCCGTCGACGAGCACCGCCCCGGTGGACGGGCGCTCGAAGCCCGCGATCAGGCGCGTCAGCGTCGACTTGCCTGCGCCGCTCTCGCCCACGATCGCGATCGTCGCGTTGGCGGCCAGCGTGAACGTCACGCCGCGCAGCGCCTGGCGCACGCCGCCCCTGACGGAGTACCGGCGGGAGACGTCCTGAACGGCGAGGATCGGGGCGTCGTCAGGCTGTGACATGGCGGGCGTCCTCGGCGTCGTGGCGGTAGTGGCAGGCGACCGTCCCGGCCCCCGACGGCTCGAGCGCGGGCCGCGTGCCACGGCAACGGTCGGCCGCTCGGGGACATCGCGGCTCGAAGACGCACCCGCCGGGCCAGGTTCCCGGGACCGGCGGGGCGCCGTGGATCACCGGCAGCGGCCGACGGCGCGGTGCGTCGAGCGACGGCGAGCTCGCGATCAGCGCTCGCGTGTAGGGATGCGCGGGCGCGTGCAGGGCCTCGTCCGCGGGGCGCGCCTCGAGCACCCGCCCGGCGTACATGACCATGAGCGCATCGGCGAAGTGGCTGATGACGCCGAGGTCGTGGCTGACGAGGCACACGCCGATCCGCTCCTCGGCCGCGAGCTGCCGCACGAGCCGCATCACCTCCACGCGCACGCTCGCGTCCAGCGCCGACGTCGGCTCGTCGAGGACGAGCAGGCTCGGGCGGGCCATCATCGCCAGCGCCGTCGCGACGCGCTGGGCCATCCCGCCGCTCAGCTCGTGCGGGAACAGGCGCTGCACCGCCGCCACGTCCACGAAGCCCATGGCCTCCAGCAGGCGCTCGGCGCGCCCACGGGCCTCGCCGGAGGTCATGCGCCCCGCGCGGCAGACCCCCTCGATCAGCTGGTCGCCCACGCGGAACAGCGGGTCGAGCATGCCGAGCGGGTCCTGGAGGACGACCGACAGGCGATCGCCGAGCAGCGCGCGCACGGCCGCGCGGTCGGCCAGGTCGACCACGTCCCCGTCCGGAAGCGTCAGGTGGCCGGTCACCGCCAGCGCCGGCGCGGAGAGGCCGAGCGTCGCGCGCATCGTGAGCGTCTTGCCCGCGCCGGTCTCGCCGACGACGCCGAGGATCCGCCCCGGCGCCACCGCGAAGGACACGTCCTCGACGAGCGGCAGGGTCTCGCCGCCCGGCCGCCTCAGCGCGACGCCCAGGCCGCTGACCGCCGTCACCGGACGTCCTCCAGGTCGAGGCCGAACTTGTCCCGCAGCCCGTCCCCGACGAGGTTGGCGGCGAGCAGCAGCGCCGCGAGCATCGCGCCCGGGAACACCACGACCCACCAGCCGACGGCCAGCGTCAGCCGGCCCTGCGCCATCAGGAAGCCGAGGCTCGTCTGCGGCGGCTGCACGCCGAGGCCGACGAACGACAGGCTCGCCTCCCAGAGGAAGACGTAGCCGGCCTGCAGCGACGCGAGCACGAGCACGAACGTCGCGATCGACGGGACGATGTGCCGGACGACGATGCGACGGCGCGTGAGGCCCGCCAGGCGCGCCGCGGCGATCGACGGCCGCCGGCGCTCGAGCTGGACCTGCGTGCGGACGATCCGCGCGTAGGGCACCCAGCTGACGGCGCTCACGAGCAGGATCAGCTTCAGGGTGCCGGTCCCGACGATCGCGGACGCCGACAGGAAGAGCAGCAGCGGCGGGATCGCGAGCGAGAGCTCGACGAGCCGCATCAGCAGCGCGTCGACGACGCCGCCCATGAAGCCCGCCGCGATCCCGACGACGACGCCGACCACCGAGGACAGGCACACGGTCGCGACCGCGATCGCCAGCGACAGCGGCACGCTCGCGGCGATCCACGCGAAGACGTCCCGTCCGAGCGGGTCCGTCCCGAGCAGGTGGCCGCCGGTGCCCGGCGCGGCGAGGCTCGCGGTCAGATCCTGGTGCAGGGGGTCGGGCAGCGCGAAGTGCCCGACCGCGCTGATCAGCAGCGCGAGCCCGAGGATCGTCAGGCCGGCGGTGAGGTTCCCGTTGCGCCGCGTGCCGGGGGCACGCCGGCGGGCCGTCGCCAGCCGCCGCCACGCCGGGGCCGTCTGGGGCATGGTCACGCCCATCTTCACCTCGCCTCCCTCAGCCGCGGATCGACGGTCATCGCGACCAGGTCCGCCAGCAGGTTCATCAGGATGTAGACCACCGCGATCGCGATCACGATCGCCTGGATCACCGGGATGTCGCGGTTCGTGGTCGCCTGGACCGCGAGGTTGCCGAGCCCCGGCCAGCTGAACACGGTCTCGACGATCACCGTGCCGCCGATCATCCAGCCGAACTGGAGCGCCAGGAACGTCACCGTGACCGGGAACGTGTTGCGCAGCGCGTGCCGGACCACGATGTCGCGGTCGCTCAGGCCCTTGGCCTGGAGCGCCGTGACGAACTCCATGCCCATGATGTCGAGGAGGTGCCCGCGCAGCAGGCGGACCAGCGTGGACATCAGCGGGATCGCGATCGCCAGGACCGGCAGCACGTAGTTCGCCGGCCCTCCCGCGCCGATGACGGGGAACCAGCCGAGCCAGACGGAGAAGACCAGGACGAAGACGATCGCCAGCCAGAACTCGGGCAGCCCCTGCATCACGGTCAGCGCCGTGCGCAGCGACCGGTCGGTCCGCGTGTTGCGCCGCAGGATGCTGTGCACGGCGATCGGCACGCTCACCGCCACGGCGACGAGCATCGCCAGGACGACCAGCGCGAGCGTGTACGGCAGGGCGTGGAACATGAGCGAGAACGCCGACACCGGCTGCCGCACGGAGTCGCCGAAGTCGCCCTGCACCGCGTGCACGACGTACTCGACGAACCGCGCGGGGATCGGCTTGTCGTACCCGTACTCGTGCTTCAGCGCCGCCCGCTGCTCCGGTGTGCTGTTCAGTCCGGCCAGCAGATCGATCGGGTTGCCCGAGAGGTTGGCGAGCACGAAGCTGAGCGTGATCGCCCCGAGCAGGACGACCACGCCCTGCCCCAGGCGCGTGGCGATCATCCGCGGCACGACGATCGGCCCCGCCTCACCGTGACGCCGGCCGGTACGCCGGCCCCAACTGCGGCTGGTAGCCGTCCAGAGGCGGCTTGAAGCCCGCGATCGACGCGTCGTAGGCGTCGATGAACGTGTGCGCCCACATCGGCAGGCACGGCAGCTCGCGCGCCCACGTCTCCTGGACGCCGGCCACCATGCGCAGCCGCTCGGGGCCGTCCGCGACCGCGTTCATCTTCGCGATCTGGTCCAGCAGGTCCTTGCCCTGGTACTGGGAGTAGAACTCCACGTTGTTGACGTGCAGGGCGCTGCCGGCGACGAAGCCGTTCTCCAGGATGACCACGTCGTACTTGCGCTTGCCGCCCTTGACGAGGTCCTTGTCGCCGACGCCCTGGTCGACGACGTCGCACTTGGTGGAGAAGCCGGCGTCGTTGGCCATCGCGGCGATCGCCTGGCCGAGCGAGCTGGCCAGCAGCAGCGAGTCGAACGTGCACATCGTGATCTCGACCGGGCCCGTGTGGCCGGCCGCCTTCAGCAGGCTCTTGGCCTTCTCCGGGTCGTGCTCGTACTGGGTCGCCGGCTTCGCGAAGCCGTAGGCCTCGGGCGGCAGCGGGGAGCCGGTCACCACGCCGTAGCCGCGGAACACCGAGTCGAGGATCGCCTGCCGGTCGATGGCGTACATCAACGCCTGCCGCACGCGGACGTCGTCGAACGGCGGCCGGGCCGCGGTCAGCGACAGCTGCACGACCGTGAGCGTCGGGACCGACGCGGTCGTCAGGCCCGACCGGCCCTTCAGCCCGGCGGCGGTCGGCGGCGGGACCTTCGTGACGATGTTCAGGTCGCCGGCCTGCAGCGCCGACACGCGCGTGCTCTCGTCCGGGACGACCTTGAAGACCGCGTTCTTGAAGTACGGCCCGGCGCCCCAGTAGCCGTCGAACGCCGCGGCGACGACGTCGTTGCCCTGGCGCCGGACGAAGCGATACGGGCCGGTGCCGACGGGCGTCGCGTTGACGCGGCGGCCGACCACGGCGCTCGGCCCGTCGAGCAGCTTGGGCGAGATCATCTTCACGACGCTCATGTAGCGCCCGAACTCGGGAAACGGCTCCTTGAAGCGGACGACGAGCCGGGCCGGGCTCGAGGCGTCCACCTTGGCCGGGTTCCCCACGAGGAACGACACGGCGCTGCCACTGCGCGCGTGGTAGTCGATGCTCGACTTCACCGCGCCGGCGTCGAACGCCGTGCCGTCGTGGAAGGTCACGCCCTCGCGGAGGTCGAAGGTCCACTCGGTGGCGTCCGCGTTGACCGTGTGGCCCGTGGCCAGCCACGGCCGCAGCTCGCCGTCGTAGCGGAGCAGCGACTCGTACAGGTTGCCCGACACCGGCAGGTCGTTGGCGCTGAACGTGGTCGTCGGGTCCAGCGACGGCGGCGCGCCCGCAAGCGCGAGGGAGACCGAGCCGGTCGGCGCCCCCGGGGGCTTCCCGGTCGCCGCCGCCGTCGGCCGGCCACCGCCCGTGGCACCGCCGCAGGCGGCGATGAACGCGCTCAGCCCGGTCAGGCCGGCGACGCTCCCGGCCGACCGCTTGAGGAAGCGCTGCCGGGTGATCCCCGGCCGGTCCTCGTCCCCGGCGCTCCGGCCGAACACCACGTCGTCGTCTCCATCGCCTGTCTCGCTCACCTCTGCTCCTCTCCTTCCCTGTTCGCCGGGAACGACGCCACGAGGCGCCGGGAGGCCGCTTTCAGCCACCACTGAGCCGGAACGATCCGGCCGACACCTGGGCGCTCCCCCTCTCGACGCCGGAACGGTCCGGCATGGCCGTACGTTATTGCGACGCTTGCGCGGCTGTCAAGGGCTCGCCCGCACCGCGATGCGGAACGCCCGCCGTGGCGGCTACGCCTGCGCCACCGGCGAGGGCGCGCCCGTCGAGCCGCGCACGACCAGCCGCGGCTCGATCACCGCGGACTTCGGGGTCTCGCCCGGCGTGAGGTGGTCCACGACCGCCTGAACGCCGAGACGAGCGAGCTCGGCGACGGGCTGCGCGATCGTGGTCAGCGCGATCATCGGCACCCCCGCGAGGAGCATGTCGTCGAAGCCGACGACGGAGAGGTCGTCCGGCACACGCAGACCGAGCTCCATGGCGCAGGACATCAGCTCGATGGCGGTGATGTCGGAGGCGGCGAACGCGGCCGTGGGCCGGTCGGGCGCCGCCAGGAGCTCTCGGACCGCGTCCATGCGCCGCGGATCGGAGCGCGGCCCGATCTTCCGGATGAGGTCGTCCGGCGCCTCGAGCCCGGCGCGACGCAGCGCGGCGCGGTAGCCGGCGACGCGCGCGGCGTCCGTGCCGGCCGTGAGCATCGTGCCGCTGACGTAGGCGATCCGCGTGTGGCCGGCGTCGAGGAGATGCTCGACCGCGAGGCGCGCGCCGCTGACGTCGTCGATGGCGATCGACGTCCCCGCCGTCCCGCGGTAGCCGATCGAGACGACGTGGGTGTGGGCGCCGATCGACTGCAGGCCCTGGTCGTCGCCGGTGTAGGCGACGAGGATCAGCGCGGCGACGCGGTGCTCCAGGAGGTTGGAGATCGCGGCGCCCTCACCGCCCAGGTCGGGGCCGGCGGTCGCGAGCAGGACGCGGAACCCGTTGGCCGCGGCCTGCTGCTCCAGCTGGGCGGTCAGCTCGGCGTTGAAGGGGTCCGAGAAGTCGCCGACCAGGAGCCCGACGACCTCGCTGCGCCGGCGCGTCAGGTCCCGCGCGCCGGCGTGCGGGCGGTAGCCGAGCCGCGTCGCGGCGTCCTCGACGCGCGCACGGGTCTTCTCCGATACGCGCCCCTTCCCGGTCAGCGCGTCCGCGGCCGTCGTCTTGGCCACGCCGGCCAGCCGGGCCACGTCGCGGATCGTCGGCAGCGGCGGCAGGGGGGAATCGGAGTCGCGACCCATCGGCGCCGATCATATCCGGGCGCCGAACCGGTCCGCCCAGCGCGCAGGCCCCCTTGACAGCTCACCGGTGCTCCACTACTTTGCCCAACCCCATGCCGGATCGGTCCGGCAACCTTTCCTCACCCAAGGGGTTCAGATGCCCGACATCGTCGGTACCCGCAGTGACGCCACGCGCCTTGCGCTGCTCGGAGGCGCGCCCGTCGGGGCGCCCGAGCGTCCCGCGTTCCCACGCATCACCGACCGGGCCCGTCGGCGCGTCGACGCGGCGCTCGCCGACGGTGCGATGCCGGAGGTGGCCAACCGGCTCGTGGGCCTGAGCAACGCGCATCCCGCGATCGGCGAGGCCGAGGCGGCGATCGCCGCGTGGCACGGCGTCGACCGGTGCCTGACCACGTCGACGGGCGAGGCCTCGCTGCACGCGTGCCTGATCGGGCTGGAGATCACCGGCGGCGCCGAGGTCATCACGACGCCCTACACCTACGGCTGCTCGACCTCCCCCATCCTGCACAACGACGCGGTCCCGGTCTTCGTCGACGTCGATCCGGTGACCGGCCTCCTCGACCCTGCCGCCGTCGAGGCCGCGATCGGCCCCCGGACCGAGGCGATCCTCGTCACGCACATCTACGGGCAGCCCGCCGACATGACCGCGCTGCGCGCGATCGCCGACCGCCACGGCCTCGCGCTCGTCGAGGACGGCAGCCAGGCCCACGGCGCCCGCCACCGCGGCACGCGCGTCGGCGCGTTCGGCGACGCCGCGGGGTTCTCGTGCATGGGCGGCAAGCTGCTGGCCACGACCGAGGCGGGGTACATGGTCACGCGCCGCGACGACGTGTACTGGAAGACCGTGATCAGCTGCCAGCACGCGGGCAACGCCGAGGTCCCGGGCCGCGCCGCCGAGGCGGGCTTCCCCTCCGACCTCAACCCGTTCGTCGACTCCCTCATCTACTCGTACCGCATCAACGTGCTGAGCGCGATCCTGCTCACCGAGCAGCTCGCCAAGCTCGACGAGGAGAACGCCAACCGCACCCGCAACCGCGACGCGCTCGTCGGCATGCTCGCCGACGTGCCCAGCATCAGCGCGCCGGTCTACCCGGACGACGACGAGCCCGTCTACCACATCGTGTCGCTCAACTTCGAGCCCGAGCACGCGGGCATCTCCAAGGCGACCTACCTGAAAGCGCTCGCCGCCGAGGGCGCGCCGGTCTTCAGCTACGTCGAGACGCCGCTGCACCGCCTCGAGCGCCTCCGGCCCCAGACGCGCGCGCCGCGCGTCATGTGGACCGACCGGATCACGCGCGCCGGGATCGACTACTCCGCGCTCGAGCTGCCGGGCTGCGACCACAAGGTCGAGCGCTCGATCGAGATGTCGTGGAACTGGATCGACGACGACCCCGCCGCCATGCGCCGCCTGGCCGACTGCTTCGAGAAGGTCGACGCGCAGCTGCCTGCCCTGCGCGAGCACGAGCAGCGCCACGGCCACGGCGCGCTGAGCGCCGGCTAGCCAGTTGATTCGAACGGCGAAGCGGGGCCGCTGACCCCAAGGTCCCGCTACCGCGCGCCCGACGCCGTGGGCAGGCAGGCGAACAGCGCTTCGAGCAGCCTTCGCGCCCGTCGGTCCTGCGTCTCCTCGCGCAGCTCGTTCATCACGAACGAGTACGCCACGTCGTGTGAGGGCCACCAGCCGTGGCTGGATCCGCCCGCGCCCCCGTGGCCGAACGCGTCGGCGGGAGGCCCGAAGTAGCTGCGCGTGGGGACCTGCAGCTGGAACCCGGCGCCGTAGCGGATCGGCTCGTCGGAGAGCGGGTCGATCCCCGCCGCCCGCTCTTCGGTGACGAGCGTGCGCGTCGGCGCGGACACCAGCGGTGGCCGCCGGTCGAGCTGCCCGGCGAACCGGGCGTAGCACCTCGCCATCCCGGCGGCCGTGCCGATCGCCCCGGCTCCCGGGATCTCGGCCGCGCGGAGCGCGGACGAGTTCCAACCGATGCGCTCACCGCTCCAGAGCCCTGCGGGCCCGAACATCCGTGCGGCGCCCTCGGCGCGCAGGCGCGTGGCGTTGCGCTCCCACGTCGCACCGGCGAACAGCTCCGCGACCCGTCCCTGCTGCTGAGCAGGCATGCCGAAGCGGACATCGGCGCCCGCCGGGCCGGCGATCTCGGCGGCGAAGAGCTCCGCGAGCGGCAGGCCGGAGACGCGCCGCACGACCTCTCCGCAGAGCCAGCCGAAGGTCAGAGGGTGATAGCAGGGCCGGCCCTGCAGGGCGGCGTCGGGCGCCTGCGCCGCCAGGAGCCGGCCGAGCTTCGCCGGGTCGCGGAGATCGTCCGCCGACGGCGGGCTCGCGAGCGCCACGAGGCCCGCGCTGTGCGATGCCAGCCGGCCGACGGTGATGTCGCCCTTGCCCGCCGCCGCGAACTCGGGCCAGTAGCGGCTCACGGGCGCCTCGAGGTCGAGCGCCCCGCGATCGACCAGGAGCGCCAGGCACATCGCCACCAGGCCCTTGGAGCCCGAGAACACCGTCACCGCCGTGTGCGGCCCCCACGGTCTCCCGGTCGCGGGCTCGGCGCATCCGCCGGTCAGGTCGAGCACCAGCCGGCCGCCCACGACGGCCGCGAAGCCGGCGCCGCCGCGCCCCTCGGCGAGGAGCGACGCGAAGACCTCGCGAACCGGGTCGTAGCGCGCGCCGGCGGCGACGTTCACGCCGACGCCGTCTCGCTCCGCGCCGCGACACCGCTGCGCTCATGCCGCCGCAGGTGGTCGAGGCCCTCCTCGAGCTTCGCGAACGCGCGCGCCAGGCTCGCCATCGACTCGGGGTCGTCCTCGAAGTGGTTCCACGGGATCTCGATCGAGCGCGCCACCTTCTCGTCGCACCCGGGAAGCTCGGCGGCGTTCGGGTCGACGCCCGCGCGGCGGAGGGTCTCGGTCCACATGACGCGCGGCCCGTCGTAGCTCGGGCTCAGCCGGGGTGAGCGGTGCAGGCCGTTCGCGACGTAGGCGACGGCCGGCACGCCCTCGGCGTTCAGCGCGGCGAGGTACGTGTCGCGCGACACGCCGGCGTGCTCGGCGTCGAAGTTGAGCGTGACCATGTGGTACACGCACTCGTCCTGGGCGTCATGGGACGGCCAGCTCACGCTCCCGACCCCGTCGAGCGCGGCGAAGAGCGCCGACGCGTTGCGACGGCGCGCCGCGTTCTCGGCATCGACGTACGGGAGCCGGTCGAGCGTCAGCAGCGCGGTGACGATGTTCGGCCGGTAGGTGTAGACCATCGAGTCGATGTGCTGACGCAGCTCGTCCGGGAACCCCGGCTCGCTCGCACGCCCGATCAGCTCTCCGCGGCCGGCGTGCTGCCCGCTGATCGTCGCCTTCCAGTACACGTCGGCCACACGCGTGACGAGGTAGCCGCCCTCCGTGGTCGCGAGCGGCTTGACGCCGTTGGTCGAGAACGCGCCGGCCTCGCCGAACCCGCCGACCCGCCGGCCGCGGTGCCGGGCGCCGTGAGCCTGGCTGCCGTCCTCGACGACGACGAGGCCGTGCGCCTCCGCGAACGACATGATCGCCGTCATGTCGGCCGGCTGGCCGTAGAGGTGCGGCACGAGGATCGCGCGCGTGCGCGACGTCAGCCCGGCGGCGAGCGCGGACGGGTCGATCAGCCCGGTCTCGGGCGACACGTCGACGAACACCGGGACGGCGCCGTTGTGCAGGATGCACGACACGGACGCGCCCCAGGAGTAGGGCGACGTCAGCACCTCGTCGCCGCCCGTGATCTCGAGGCCGATCAGCGCGGACTGCAGCGCGCCGTGCCCGGAGCTGGTCGCCAGCGCGAGCTCGACGTCGTGGTATGCCGCGAGGCGCTCCTCGAGCTCGGCGATGATCGGGTGGCCCTTGCTGAGCCCCTGCATCGGACCGCGATCGAGCGCCTCCCGAACCCTGTCGTAGGCGGCGGCCGTGAACCGCGGGTACTTCGGGGCTGTGCGGCGATGTTCCACGGGGCCGCCGAGGAGCGCGAGCGCGCTGGCGTGGGTCATGGGACGCAGGCTATCGGCCATCGGTCGACCGGTCAACCAATTGCTACCAGAGCGTCTGCCCGCCCTCGACGACGAGGTTGTGGCCGGTCACGTAGTCCGACCCCTCGCAGGCCAGGAAGACGACCGCGGCCTGGAGGTCGCGCACCTCGCCGAGCCGACCGGCCGGGATCTGCGTGAGCCACTCGGACACGAGCGGTCGCAGCGCTTCGGACTCCTCGATCAGCGCGGTGCGGATGATCCCGGGCGAGATGCAGTTGACCGAGACGCCGCGGTCCGCCCACTCGGCGGCCAGCGTGCGCGTGAGCTGGACCACGCTCGCCTTCGCGGCGTTGTAGGCCGCCTGCTTCTGAGGGTGGGGCACGAGGATGGAGGCCATCGACGCCGTGTTGACGATCTTCCCGTAGCCCGCCTCGAGCATGATCCGCCCGGCGGCCTGGCAGCCCAGGAAGACCGCGCGCGCGTTGATCGCGAAGACCTCGTCCCACTCCGCGATCGGCGTGCTCTCGGCCGCCGAGTTGCGGTTGACGCCCGCGTTGTTCACCGCGATCTCGAGACCACCCCAGCGGTCGACGACGTGGCCCACATAGCGCTCGGCGGCGTCCTCACGGCTGACGTCCGCCTCGATCGCGAGCGCATCGATGCCCTTGGCCGACAGCTCGGCGGCGACGGCCTCGGCGCGACGGCGGTCGAGGTCGATGACCGCGACCCTCGCGCCGGCCTCGCCGAGCGCATGGGCGAACGCCCGCCCGATGCCCTGGCCGGCCCCGGTGACGAGCGCCCGGCGCCCGTCGAGCCGGAAGCGCTCGAGCACCGGCTTGGCGTCGTCGGTCGTCAAGTGGTCGTGGGCCATCGTCGAGCTCCTTGTTCGTGGTCGAGTGCCAGCGCCGTGACGACCGCGCTGAGGCGGCCGGCCAGCAGGGACGGGGCGTTCAAGAACACCAAGTTGGCGCCGCTGTCGACGAGCCGCTGCGCTTCGCGCTCGTCGGCGGCCAGCATGCACAGCGAGAGCCCCGTGCCGATCACCGCCTGGCGGATGCGATCGAGCGCATCGACGACCGCCGGATGGGTGGTCTCACCGGGTCGGCCGAGCGACGCCGACAGGTCCGACGGGCCGATGAAGACGCCGTCGAGCCCGTCGGTGCCCAGGATCTCCGGCATGCGCTCGAGCGCCTCGGCGTCCTCGAGCTGCCCGATCAGCACGACGTCGCGGCGGGCAGCGTCGAGGTGGTCGGCCAGCGGCCGCAGCCCGTGCCGCCCGGCGCGCGTCGAGAGCGCGAGGCTGCGGCGGCCCGCGGGCGGGTAGCGGACGAGCGCGGCGGCCGCGGCGACGTCGTCCGCCGACCGGATGTGCGGCACGACGATGCCGTGCGCGCCGGTGTCCAGGGCGCGGAGGATGTCCGGGCTCCGGGCGTCGCTGACGCGGACGAGCGAGCGGATGCCGGCGCTGTCCGCCGCGCGGATGTGATGCTCGAGCTCCGTCATCCCGCTCGGGCCGTGCTCGGTGTCGATCAACACGTAGTCGAAGCCCGCGTGGCCGGCCAGCTCGACCGTCGCGGCCGCGGGCATCTTCACGATCAGGCCGAGCAGCGGGCGGTCGCGGTGCAGGCCACCGCCGTTGGTGGAACTGGTCACGATGAGCTCCCTGTGGTCGATGCGGACGGGCTTGAGAACGCGCGGATCTTGGCCTCGGCCGCCGACCGCGTCGCGCCGATGACGGGATCGAGGAGGGCGGCGACGCCGTCTCCCGCAGGGGGATCGGCAGCGCGCGCGAGGACCGCTTCGCGCAGCGCATGTCGCAACTCGGTGTTCACGTTGAGCTTGGCGACCCCGAGGGCGATCGCCGCCGACACCTCCGCCGGGGGCAGTCCCGACGCCCCGTGCAGGACCAGCGGGATCTCGACGGCGCGGCCGATGCGCGCGAGCAGGTCGAGGTCGAGACGGACCGGCTCGTCGCCGATGCCGTGAACGTTGCCGATGGCGACGGCCAGCGCATCCACGCCCGTCTCGGCGACGAACCGGGCCGCCGCGCCCGGGTCGGTCGTCGCGGTCGCCTGGCGCCCCGACGACTCGTCCTCGTCGCCGGCGATGCCCGCCAACTCGGCCTCCACCCAGGCGCCGGCGGCGTGGGCGCGCCGGACGACCTCGCGCGTCGCCTCGATGTTCCGCTCCAGCGACCGGGCCGAGCCGTCGAACATCACGGAGGTATAGCCCAGGCGCAGGCAGGCCTCGATCTCGCCGAGGTCCGTCGCGTGATCGAGATGCACGCCCGCCGGCACGGCGGCGGTGGCGGCCAGCCCGAGAGCGAGGCCCGCGAGCGGCTCGCGGCCGGCGTAGCGGAACGCGCTCGACCCCGCCTGCAGGAGGACCGGGGCCCCGACGGCCTCGGCGGCGCGGATCACGCCCAGCCCCTGCTCGAGGTTGTAGATCGAGAAGCCGACCAGCGCCCGGCGCTCCCGACGTGCCTGCCTCAGCGCTTCCACACCCACACCGTTCATGCGACGCCCTTGAGTCGATCGAGCGCGAGCGCGAACGCGTCCTCGTCGCCCACGTTGCCGGGGAACACGACGTAGGTCAGGCCCGGTCGCAGGCTGCCCGTCCCGAGCTCCCACACCGAGACCTGGCCCGGGAAGAGCTGGCCGCGCACCGTCGCGCGCTGCGCGCCCAACGCGCGCACCGCGACGTCGTGCGACGTGATGCCGCCCTTGGCGAGCACCCAGCCGAGGTCGGCGTCCGCCGCCACGTCGCCCACGACGGCCACGATCGCGTCAGCGATCGCGGCCGCCCGGCCCAGCGCGTCACCGGAGCGCTCGTGCGCCGACGCGCGCGACGTGACGAGGGCCGCGTCGCCGTCGCGCAGAGCGGCGCGCAGCGCAGCGACCGCGCGGGCGCACGCGTCGTCGCGCGCGCCCCCGAGCACGTCGTCGACGTCCAACAGGACGACGCCGAGCGCGTGCCGAGCGCGCGCCGTGCGCAGCTGCCGCGTCGTCAACTCGGTGTGCGACCCGACGACGACCAGCCCGTGCGTGTCGGCCGTCCCCAGCTCGGCAGGCTCGAGCGGCGCGGGCGCCGGCCACCCCGCGCTCGCGGACAGGAACGAGGGCCCGGTCCGGCACACGAGGCGCAGGCCGCGCCGCTCGGCCAGCGCGACGCCGCCGGCGATGACCGCCAGGTCACGCTCCTCCACGGCGTTGGCGACCACATACCGCGCCCGGCCGCGCGCGCCGAGCAGGACCTCGGCGACTCGGGACGGCCCCTGCGCGCGCAGCTCGTCGAGCCCGATCGTCGCCACGCCCGCGTCCCGGCCGGCGCGCTCGCGGATCCACGCCACGAGGTCCGACGCGTGGTAGCCGAAGACGGGATCCCGCGCGAACTCGGTCTCGCCCACCGGCACGAGCGCCTCGCCCGTGCGCAGGAAGTGGACGTCGTCGATCGTGACCCTGCCGGCCTCGGGGTACGCCGGGCAGAGCAGGACGACGTCGACCGCCCGGCCGCCGGTCGCCAGGCCGGCGGCCAGCGCCTCGGGCTCGGCGGGGAAGTGCCCGCGCAGCGTCGAGTCGCCACGGCTGATCGCGCGCACGTCGACTCCGAGGCGATCCGCGACCGCCGTCAGCCGCTCGCCGATCTCGCGGTTGATCTCGATCGCACGGGACTCGGGCAGCGCGCGTGAGTTGGTCAGGATCGCGAACAGGGGTCGCGCCGTGGCCATGGCCCACTCGAGGTCGGGCGGGTCCCACGACATGACCAGCGGCACGTCCCGCACCGTCTGCGTGCCCGTCGGATCGTCGTCGATGACGGCGATCCGCACGCGGTCGGGGTCGGGGACCGCGAGCGACTCGCCCGGCCCGTCGATGGTCGGTGCGATCCGCGCCGCGCTCATCGCCCCAGCGGGTTCCAGCCGCGCCCGGCGTCGCCGACCGGCTCGCCGCCGTCCTCGGTGACGATCAGCGTGTCCTCGAGCTTGACGAACCCGAGCGCCGGGTCGGCGACGTGGGTCTCGATCGACAGGACCATGCCGGCCACCAGGTCGCGGTCGCGATGCGTCGCCGGGTACGGCGGCGAGCCGGTGTCCGTGAGCCGGGGCGCCTCGTGCGTCAGCAGCCCGGTCCCATGGGCCAGGAAGCTCATCCGAGGACCGTCGGGCAGCTCGCCGATGACCTCGCCGACGGCGTCGAAGAGGTCGCCGCCGCGCCGCCCGGCGATGACGGCGGCCCGCGCGGCCTGCTGGACCGCGTCGACCTCGGCGAGCAGCTCGCGATGGCGCGCGCTCGGCTCCCCGGCGATGCCCATCCGCGTCAGGTCGGCGGTGTAGCCGAGCCGGTCCGCGCCCGAGTCCAGCGACAGGACGCCGCCGGGCTCGATGCGTCGATCGCTCGGCGCGCGCGCGTGGCTGCGGCCGGTGGCCACCAGGCAGTAGGCGAACGTGAGCCCACGCAGGGTCTCCTCCTGCCGCAGGCGCTCGGCCACCTCACGCGTGGACATCCCGACGTCGACGGCGGCGAACGTGGCGAGCATCGCCTCGACCACGGCGCGCGACGCGCCACGAAGGATCTCGAGCTCCGCGGCGCTCTTGACGGCACGCAGCTCGTCCAGGTCCGGGCCGACGTCGACGAAGCTCGCACTCGGAAGCTCGCGGGTCAGCACCGCCATGGCGTCGGCAGGCACGTACGCGGGCTCGACGCCGATCGTCGCGCGCTCCAGGCCGCGGGCCCGCAGCGCTTCGGCCGCCGCCAGCGCGGCGTCGGTCGTGCCCCACGAGCGGTGCTCCACGCTCGGCACCCACAGCGGTTGGGCGTCGGTCCCCCACGCCTCGTTGCCGGCGCCGACGTAGAACGCGTCGCCCAGCCGCTCCGGGACGTAGCCGACGACCGGGAGGTACCGCGACGGCCCGATCGGGTCGAGCCGGTCATAGAGGAAGAAGCGGTAGCCGCCGAGCAGGTAGCGGACGTTGTGCGGCGAGGTGGCCAGCAGGGCGGCGACATCGCGCGCTCGCAGCAGCGCGTCGAGCCTGCCCGCGTCGAAGGGAGCGCGCTGCTTGGTTGATCGTTCGAGGTTCACGAGAGGTAAGGAGTGGGTCCTGGGGCGGAACGGGAGGGGGCGCCGGCCGGACCGGGCGGCGACCGCGACCGGTCACCGCCCGGGTCGCGTGGCGGACCTAGCAGGGGTTGCTGTAGTACAGGGCCTTGATCGCGGGGTCGTTGATCTGGTCGTTGGTGGCCGTCGACAGCGGCGCCGTGACGCTCTTGGTCACCGGCTTGCCCGACAGCTTGTTGGCCAGCTGCTGGACGGCGATCCGCCCTTCTTCACGGGGACGCTGGACGACCGTCCCGGTCACCGAGCCCTCTTGCAGGAGCTTGATCCCGGCGGGCTGGAGGTCCCAGGTGATCACCTTGACCTTGCCCACCTTCTGCGACTGGCGCAGCGCCGTCGCGACGCTGGAGGCGATCGTGTCGTTGGTGGTGTAGATGCCCTTCAGGTTCGGATAGCGGTTGAGCAGCGCCGACGCCTCCGCGGCGATCTTGTTGATGTCCAGGTCGGGGTACTTGATCGCCACGACGTCGATGTCGGGGAACTCGGCCATTGCCTCCTTGAACCCCTTGATCCGGCCCTGGGTGATCGGATTGCTCGGGATCACGCCGATGGCCAGGACCTGGCCACGCTCACCGATCTGCTTGGCCAACAACTCGCCGCCGAGCTTGCCGCCCTGCTCGTGGCTGGAGCTCACGAACGAGATGGCCAGCGACGGATCGGCCAGCGCGACGTCGACGGCCACGACCGGCAGCCCCTTGCTCACCGCCGGCTTGATGGCGACGCCACCGGCCTGCGGATCGGCGGCGCTGAAGATCAAGCCGGCCGGGTTGCGCGCCAGCACCGACTGCAGCACCTGGGCCTGCTCGGCCGCGTCCTGGGACTTCGACGGCGCCTGCGGCCGACCGACGTCGAACCCCAGCTGCTTGCCCTCCTCATACGCGCCGCAGCCGATCTGCTTCGCGTACCCCGGCACCGACTCCGGCATCACGATCGACAGCTTCTTGCCGGCAAACGACGAGCCGCCACCGGCAGCCTTCGCGCCGGAGCCGCCCGAATCGCTCGAGCCACAGGCGGCGACCGCGCAGGCCACCGCGAAGGCCGGCACTGACCAGCCCATCTTTCGCATCGTCACTCCTCTTCGTTGAACGTGTCCGACCCGCGGCACCGCGCGGACGCCAGGCGTCCGCGCCTCTCTCTCACTCGTTGCGCTTGCGGCGCTCGCTGTCCAGGTAGACCGCCAGGACCAGGACGACGCCGGTGACGACCTGCTGCCAGTAGGACTGGACGCCGCCGATCACGAGGCCGTTGGCCAGCACGACGGGGATGAACGCTCCCAGCACCGTTCCGACGATCGTGCCGACGCCGCCATAGAGGCTCGCGCCACCCAGGAGCGCAGCGGTCGCGGCGTTCAGAGCATCGAGCGAGTGACCTGAGATGCTCGTCGTCGAGAACCGGGCCAGCGCGAGCCACCCGGCCAGGCCGGCGCACGCGCCCGAGAACAGGTAGATCCTGACGAGATGGCGCTCGACCGCGATCCCGGCGCGCTCCGCCGCCTCCTTGCTGGAGCCGATCGCGTAGGTGTGGCGCCCGAACACCGTCTTGGCCAGCACCACGCCCGCCACCGCGGCGAACACCAGCGCGATCAGCGCGACCGGCGGGACGCCGAGCACGCGCTCGTTGCCCAGGTCGATCATCGACGCGGGAACGTCGACGAGATCGGCGCCCCCGGCGACCACCAACGACAGCCCCAGCGCGGCGCCGAGCGACCCGAGCGTCACGATGATCGGGTTCAGCCGCGCGTAGGCGACCAGCCACCCGTTCAACGCGCCCCAGGCGCCGCCGGCGGCCAGCGCCCCCAGCAGCCCGAGCAGCGCGGTCGGCCACGAGCTTCCGCCGACCCACCCCATCACCTTCATCGCGAAGACGCCGGAGAACACCAGCACCGAGCCGACCGACAGGTCGAACCCGGCCGTGACGATCACGTACGTGATCCCCACGGCGAGCACCAGCGTGATCGCCGCGTCGAGCGTGATGTTGCGCACGTTGTCGACGCTGGCGAACGCCGACCCGTTGACGATCGAGAACGCGATGACCAGCGCGATCAGCCCGGTGACGACGGCGAACAGCGGGTTGGCGACGACCCGCGCGAGCGCGGGCCGGCCGCGGCCGTCGCGGGCGATGTCGTCCGGTGGCGGCGTCGCCGCGCCGGCCGTGGCGGCGCGACCCTCGGTGGCGTTGGGGCTCATGCGGGGTGACCTCCGTTGATGTCGGCGAGGCCCGCCGCCGGCGCGGCCGCCTCGGCTCCGCCGGTCATCGCCGCCACGAGGCGGTCGACCGACGCCTCGGCGCGCGTGAACCGGGCCACCCTGCGCCCGAGGCGCAGCACCTCGATGCGGTCGGCCACGGCCAGCACGTCCGGCATGCTGTGAGAGATCAGGACGACGGCGATCCCCGAGTCGGCGACGGTCCGGACCAGGCGCAGGACGTTCTGGGTCTGCACGACGCCGAGGGCGGCGGTCGGCTCGTCCAGGAGCACGATGCTCCGGCCCCAGGCCACGGCGCGAGCGACGGCGACGCCCTGACGCTGGCCGCCGGACAGCGCGCGAACGGAGGCCCGGCTGGTGTCGGCCGTGACGCCGAGCTCCGCGAAGGTGCGCGTCGCGTCGTCCCGCATCGCCCTGTCGTCCATGAAGCCGAGACGACCGAGCAGGCCGGCCCGCCGCCGCTCCCGGCCCAGGAAGAGGTTCGCGGCCGGTCCGAGGTCCGGCGCGAGCGCGAGGTCCTGGTACACGGTCTCGATCCCGGCGGTGTGCGAGGCGGCCGGCGAGTCGGGTCGGTACTCCGCGCCGTTGACCGTGATCGTGCCCGCGTCGGGCAGCGCGGTTCCCGAGAGGATCTTGACGAGCGTGGACTTCCCGGCGCCGTTGTCGCCGATCAGCGCGGTGACCTCCCCCGCGCGACATTCGAAGTCCGCGCCCTTGAGCGCCTCGACGTGCCCGTAGCGCTTGACGATGCCGCGAGCGACGAGCGCCGGCGGTCGCTGCCCGGCGTCGGTCGCTGTCGGTGGTGGCGTGTCGGTCATGCGCCCACCGGCCCGTCGTGCGCGCCGCTCGCGCACCTGGTTGCTGCTCTCCGTCCCATACGAGACCACCGTACCAGCCATAGGTCAACCGGTCAACCAATTTGTCTGAGGCGCAAGCTTGGCGTGCTCGTCGTGCGGTACCGTAAGGGTCGACCGGTCCACCAGGACGCCACCGTTCGCCTCGCGCCTCAAGGGAGCCCATGAGCACCAATCCTTCATCGCCGACGCTCCCGAGCAGCCTGCGCGTCACCCCCCGCGAGCCGCCGCTGGCCGAGATCACGCGCAAGCTGCTCGACTACCTGCTGTCGGGCGAGGTGGAGCCCGGCACCCGCATACCGGGAGAGCGCAACCTCGCCGAGGCGCTCGGCGTCGGGCGTTCGGCGGTGCGCGAGGCCATCAAGTCCCTCAGCCTGCTCGGCCTGCTGGAGGTGCGCCAGGGCGACGGCACGTACCTCAGCCGCTCCGGCTCCGACCTGCTGCCGCGGGTCATCGAGTGGGGCCTCCTGCTGAAGGTGCCCAGCATCATGGACCTCCTCGAGGCCCGGACGGAGATCGAGATCGTCGCGGCGGGGCTGGCCGCGACACGGGCCGGCGAAGCGGAGATCGCCGTCCTGCGGGAGCGTCTGGATGCGATGCGCCGAGCAGTCAAGGATGTCGATGCATACGTCGAAGCCGACATCGCCTTCCACCTGGACGTCGCCCGCGCCGGCGGCAACGAGGTCTTGGCGAACCTCGTGACGAGCCTCCGCGCCCTCCTGCGCGTATGGGTCGACCGCGTCCTGCGTCACGCCGGCGAGAACGACACGTCGCTGGCGATGCACGAGCCGATCGTCGAAGCGATCGCCGCGGGCGACGCGGCGGCGGCACGCGAGGCGATGCGGGCCCACATGGAGCGCGCGAACCGGCGCCTGCGCGAGGCGCTGGAGGCGGACGCGGCGCAGCCCGCCGAGACGGGCGCCACGTCGCCCTAAGCCGTCCGGGTCGCCGCGAGCGCCTCGAGGCCCAGCTCGGCGATGGCCGCCTCCCGGAGCCTGAACTTCTGGACCTTGCCGGTCACGGTCATCGGGAACGCGTCGACGACGAGGACGTGGCGCGGGATCTTGTAGTGGGCCAGCCGGCCGTCGCAGAAGGCCCGCACGGCCGCGCCGTCGAGGTCCGCGCCCGGTCGCAGGCGAACCCACGCGCACAGCTCCTCACCGTAGCGGCGGTCCGGAACGCCGACCACCTGGACGTCGACGATGTCGGGGTGGCCGTGGAGGTACTCCTCGACCTCGCGCGGATACACGTTCTCACCGCCGCGGATGATCATGTCCTTGATCCGGCCGACGATGTTGCAGTAGTCGTCGTCGTCCATCGTCGCCAGGTCGCCGGTGTGCATCCAGCGGCCCGCGTCGATCGCCTCGTCGGTCCGCTCGGGGTCGTCCCAGTAGCCCAGCATCACGCCGTAGCCACGCGTGCAGAGCTCGCCGGGCTCGCCGCGCGGAACGACGACGCCCGTCTCCGGGTCGACGATCTTGACCTCCACGTGAGGCCCGGGCCGCCCGACGGTTCCGACGCGCCGCTCGAGCGGGTCGTCCCGGCGCGTCTGGGTCGACACCGGCGACGTCTCGGTCATCCCGTAGCAGATCGCCACCTCGTCCATGTGCATGTCCCGCACGACACGCGTCATCACGTCCACCGGACACGGCGAGCCCGCCATGATGCCGGTGCGCAGCGAGGCCAACGAGAAGCCGCCGAAGTCCTCGTCCTCGAGCATGGCGATGAACATGGTCGGAACGCCGTAGAGCGACGTGCACGCCTCGTCGTCGACGGCCCGCAAGGTCGCCCGAGGATCGAACGCGGCGGCGGGGATGACGATGCACGCGCCGTGCGTCACGCAGCCGAGGTTGCCCATCACCATCCCGAAGCAGTGGTAGAACGGCACGGGCACGCAGACGCGGTCAGCCGCGCCGTAACCGAGGAGCTCGCCGACGCAGAACCCGTTGTTGAGGATGTTGTGGTGCGAGAGCGTCGCGCCCTTGGGGGACCCGGTCGTGCCGCTCGTGTACTGGATGTTGATGGGGTCGTCGAAGCTCAGCGCGTCCATCCGCGCGCGTAGCGCACCGCCGTCCACGTCGGCTTCGGCAAGCTCGGCCCAATCGTCCGATCCCAGGAAGATCGTGCGTCGCAGCTGCGGCAGCTCTCCCCCGACGGCGTCGACCATCGCCGTGTAGTCGCTGCCCCTGAACGCCGGTGCGCTCACGAGCATCCTCACGCCGGACTGGCTCAACGCATACGCCAGCTCATGCGTGCGATAGGCCGGGTTGACGTTCACGAGGACGGCCCCGACCTTGGCCGTGGCGAACTGCAGGAGCACCCAGTCCGCGCAGTTCGGCGCCCAGATGCCGACGCGATCGCCCACGCCGATCCCGGCGCCGAGCAGGCCGCACGCCAGCCGATCGACGGCACCGTCCAGCTGAGCGTAGGTGTATCGACGCCGCTCGTGCACGCTGACGAGCGCCTCGGCGTCCTGGCGCTCGGCGACCGTGGCCTCGAGCTGCTCGCCGATCGTCCGGCCCAGCAGCGGCGTCGAGCCGACCCCGTACGCGTAGGACGCTCGACCACGCGTCGCCGCGGCCATCAGCGACCCTCGCGAGCCGAGAGCCGGCCGGCGTGCAGCCACGCTCGGAGCTCGGACCGCCGGATCTTGCCGCTGACGGTCTTGGGAAGCTCGTCGACGAAGTGGATCTCGCGCGGGTACTTGTACGGAGCGGTGGTCTGCTTGACGTGATCTTGGAGCTCACGCGCGAGCGCGTCCGACGGGCCGTAGCCGTTCGCCAAGACGCAGACGCCCACCACGACCTGCGTGCGGTCGGGATCGTCGCGGCCGACGACCGCGGTCTCCGTCACCGCCGGGTGCTCGATGAGCGCGCTCTCCACCTCGAACGGCCCGATCCGGTACGCGCTGGACGTGATGACGTCGTCGTCGCGGCCCTCGAACCACAGGTACCCGTCGGGGTCGACCGCGGCCTTGTCACCGGTGAAGTACAGCCCCGCACGGAACACACGGGCGGTCGCCTCGGCGTCGCCCTCGTAGCCGCGGAACAGCCCGATGGGGTGGTTGGGTTCGCAGCGGACGGCCACGTTGCCCACGACGCCGGCGCCCACGGGCGATCCACCGTCGTCGACGACGACCACGTCCCACCCGGGCATCGGGCGTCCCATGGAGCCCTGGCGTACGGGGACCGACCGGTAGTTGGCCACCAGGCACGTCGTCTCCGTCTGGCCATAGCCGTCGTGGATCGTCAGGCCCGTGCCGTCCTCCCAGGCCCGGATCACCTCCGGGTTCAGTGGCTCGCCGGCGCTCGTGCAATGCCGGAGCGACGACAGGTCGTGCCTGGAGAAGTCACCTTGGACCAGCATCCGGTAGAGCGTCGGCGGCGCGCAGAAGGAGGTCACGCCGTGGCGGGCGACGATGCCGAGCACCGTGTCGGCGTCGGGCCGTCCCAGCGCGACCTGGACCACGCAGGCACGCTCGTGGAACTGACCGAAGAGACCGCCCCATGCGGCCTTCGCCCAGCCCGTGTCGGCGACCGTCCAGTGACGATCGCCGGGGCGCAGGTCGTGCCAGAACCGGGCGGTGCCCACGTGCCCGAGCGCATAGGACTGCACGTGCTCGACCATCTTGGGCTCGGACACGGTTCCGCTGGTGAAGTACAGGAGCAGCGGGTCGTCGCGGTGGGTCGGGTCGGCCGGCAGCGGATCGCCACCCGCTCGGGCACAACGCTCGCCGAAGTCCAGCCAGCCCGCCCGCGCGCCGCCGCCGCCGCCGCAGAGCTTCACGTCGAGGACCGCGCCGCTCGCGTCGACCTTCGCCGCGCCGTTGGCGTCGGTGATCGCGACGCGGGCACCGCCCCGGCCGACGCGGTAGGCGATGTCCTTCGGCGTCAGGAGGTTGGGACCGGGCATCGGGACCGCGCCGATCCGCATGCAGCCGAGCAACGCCGCGTACCAGGTGGGGCCGTGCGGCAGCATCACGAACACGCGATCGCCCTGCGCCACGCCCAGCTCCAGCAGCGCCCGCGCTGCCTCGCCCGCTGCGCGCGCGAGGTCGGCCGCCGTCTGCAGCGCGACCGGCTCCCCATCGCCGGCCACCGACAGCACGGCGGGAGCGTCGGGCTCGTCGACGGCCCACGCATCGACGATCCCGATGACCGCGTTGAAGCGCTCCGGCGGATGGAGACCGAACGTCCGTCGCTCGCTCGCGTACTCGGTCATCCGCGGCGCGCTCGTCCTGGTCGGCCTGGTGCGTGCGGGGGTCACGACCGGACCTCCAGTCCTGCTGTTCGCGGCAGCTTGAACACGCGGTGCGCGTTGTCCCAGTAGAGCCCGCGCAGCACCTCGTCGGGAAGGTCGAGCCCCGTCACGGTCCAAGGTCCCTGGATCGGCAACGGATGCTGGAGGCCGGTCTCCGAGGTCTCGAAGAAGCGCCAGTGACGCGAGAAGAACTCCGCGAGGTCCCAACGGGCCGGCGACTCCCGGGCGCTGTCGTCGCCGACCGCCCATCCCCCGTCGGCCGACGGCAGGTCGAAGGGCTTCGTACGGATCAGGTCGGTCCCGAAGATCACGCGATCCGGGTGACCGAGGATGACCGCTCGCACGGTCTCCCACGCATCGTCGGCACCCATGTCCGCGATCGTCGTCGCGGTGTCGACGTGGTAGTTCGGATACGAGCCGAGCATCCGGTCGACGTCGGCCCACCGCATGAAGCAGCCGAAGTGCAACCCGACGAACATGGTGTTGGGGTGGGATGCGACGACCGCTTCGAACTCCTCGTGGATCTGCCGCAGAGACGGGAACTCCTCGCTCCCGTACCACCACTCGGGATGGGCGCGCAATTCCTCCAGGCGTGGGTTGCGCTGATCGAGGGGCGCGAAGAACGCCGGCGCGTCGCCGACGTGGATCGCGATCGGCAAGCCCGTGTCCGCCGCCGCCTCCCAGATCGCGTCGAGCCGCGGATCGTCCACGCTGACGCGCTCACCGGCCGCATCGTCGAGCCACAGCCCCAAGTTCTTCCACAACTTGACGCCGACCGCGCCCGCGGCGGCGGCGGCGCGGAGCTCGCGGTCAAGGGCCGCTTCGCTTCCCTGCTCGCCGAGGCGGGAGAGGTCCGGAACGTGACAGCGGTGAAGCCGCGGCAGCGCCTCCGCCCACGCCTTCCCTTCGGCCTCGAAGCCCGGCGGCGGCCATTCGACGTCCCACAGATGGACGGCGCCCTCGAGACCCGCAAGATCCAGGATCTCCTCGACGCGCCCCGCGGTCGTCGCGTCGTAGTGGCAATGCGCGTCCATCACCGGACCGCGATATCTCGGATGCATGTCACTCCCCATCATCGATCGTGTGCCGAAGCACGAGTGAGAGGCCACGCCGTGCGGACTCTGCAGCGTTCGGGGACGCCCCGCAATGAACACGAGGCGTCCCCGGAGAGAGTCCTGCGGGTCACTCGCCGCCCAGTCTGCCATGGATCGGTCAACCGGTCAACCAATATCGGTGATCGCGACCGTCACGCGCCACACGTCAGCCATCGACGCCGGTCCACGGGCACTCCCGCCAGGTAGCGCCCGCCCGGCTCATCGCGAGAACGTGCATGGCCGGTCGGTGGGCGGCCCAATGCGTTCTCGGCCGGCTCGGCGACCTGAAGGGCACTCGGCGTCCCAAGCAGAAGATGCCTACGGTGCGCGCGGCGCAGAGAGCATCGAGAAGGGTGAAGCGACCGGCTTGCCGGAACGGACCCAACGCCCGTGGCCCGCAAGCCACGGCACCCGGCGGATCGGCGCCAAACGCCACGCATCGGCGGCAATATCGCCGAATAAAGGCACTAGTGCCTGAACCGAGGCCCGCTCCACGGCGATCCCGCCCGCCCCCAAGAACGACGAAACCCCGCGATATGCGGGGCTTCTTGATGAGGGTGAGCGAGGGGACTCGAACCCCCGACCGCCTGGACCACAACCAGGAGCTCTACCAACTGAGCTACGCCCACCAGGTCAGAGAAGCAGTGTAGACCACCCGGCCGGCGGGAATGGCCTCGGAGGACCGAGATCGTCGTCGACGAGGAGCCCGTAGCGTCATGGCCGCCGAGCCGAGCACCAGAGAAGCGAAGCTGATCCAGTACCTCAACGAGGCGTATGGCAAGGAGAAGGAGCTCGAGACCGCGCTGAAGGCGCACATCTCGATGACCACGCGCGACGCCTACAAGAAGCGTCTGCGCGAGCACCTCAAGGAGACGCAGGCGCAGGCCAAGGGGCTGGAGCGCCGAATCAAGGCGCTGGGCGGCAAGGCGGAGGCGGTCTCGCTCCCGGGTCCGGACGTCGCGTCGCAGGCGGCCGCGAAGGCGACCTCGGCGGCGAAGAAGGGCGTCGCGCTGGCGAAGGGCCCGCTGCACGCGATCCGCGGCACCGGCGAGGCCGAGAAGCTCCTGAAGAACGCCAAGACCGAGCTGTTCAACGAGTTCGAGGAGATCGCCAACTACCTGGCGATCGAGGAGCTCGCCAACGCGCTGTACGACCAGGACACCGCGAAGCTCGCGCGCGAGTTCCGCCGCCAGGAGGAGCGGATGGCCGCCTTCCTCCAGAAGCTGATCCCGCAGCTGGCCAAGGCCGTCGTGCGCGAGGACGTCCCGGCCAAGGAGCGCAAGCCGGCCGCGGCCGCGGCGGCGTCGTCGAGCAACGGCGGCCGGGCGCGGCGCGCCACGTCCTCGTCGAGCCGCTCGACCGCCTCCCGCTCCACGGGCTCGCGCTCCACGCGCTCGACCGCCACGCGCTCCACCACCTCCCGCTCCTCGCGCGCCAAGAAGTCCTAGGCCCTCCCCGACCCCGCTCAGCCGCTGAGCAGCCCGACCAGCTCGCCGGGCTCGGTCGCCAGCGCCGCCGCGCCCGCCTCGCGCAGCTCGCGCTCGGTGCCGATGCCCCACAGCACGCCGACGCAGGGCATGTCGTGCGCGCGGGCGCCCAGGACGTCGAACTTGCGATCGCCGACCATCACCGGCGACCGCGCGTGCGGCAGCCCCTCCAGCGCCCGCGCGATCGTCATCGACTTCGTCTCGTCGCGCGCCTGCAGCTGCGGGCCGTGGATCGCGCCGAACCGCCCGCGCAGCCCCAACTGCTCCAACAACGGCTCGGCCATCGCCTGCGGCTTGGACGTCGCCACCACCAGCGGCATCGTCGCGGCGAGCTCGTCCAGCGCCTCCGGGATGCCGTCGAACACCGCGCTCTCGGCCGCCATCGTGCTCCGGTACCGCGCGCGGTAGCTGACGACCAGCGCGTCGGCCTGCGCCTCGTCGGAGGCGAACAGCGCCATCGTCCGGTGCAGCGGCGGGCCCAGGTGCGGCAGCAGCTCCTCGGCGGGACGCTCCGGCAGCCCGTGCTCGGCGAGCGCGGCGTTGACGCTGCGCACGAACGCGGTCCGCGAGTCCACGAGCACGCCGTCGAGGTCGAACAGCACGGCGTCGGCGGCGCTCAAGTCCATCAACTCGTTCACTTCCTGGTGGTGGTGTACCGGCGCAGCACGGCGTTCGCGCCCTCCGGGACCGTATAGAACGAGCGGCCGTCGCCGCTCAAGGCCAAGGACTCGCCCTGGCCCTCGGCCAGCAGCGGGGCCGAGCCGACGCACGGCTTGCGCTTCAACGCCGACGCGATCGACGCGCCCGGCCGCTTCGACCACACGTACAACGCGGTGTAGGTGCGGATCGCGACGACGCGCCCGTCGGCGCTGACGTCGCCCGCCGTGGCCAGCCCGCCCAGGCCGAGCCGCAGCGTCGTGACCTTGCGCAGCGTCTCCGGCGCCGTCACCGACGCCGCGTACACGCCCGACCGCCCGTCGACGCGCTTGGTGACGACCACGACCTCCCCCGTCCGGCGGTCGGCGATCAGCGTCTCGGCGTCGTGGGCGCCGTCGGGGTACTTCAGCGACAACCTGGTCGCCGGCGCGGTCGTCGCCGGCCGGTCGCCCAACCGCGGCTCCTTCACCCGCCAGACGTCGATCGACGCCCGCGACGCCCGGTTGTCGCCGATGTCGCCGACCAGCAGCGTGTCGTCGGGCCCGACCGCGATGTCCTCCCAGTCGACGGCCCGCGCGCCCGGGACGTCCAGCGACGCGATCAGCGACCCGTCGGTCCGCAGCGCGAACAGCCGCGCCCGGTCGCCCGAGTCGTTGTGCGACCACAACACGCCCCTCCGCGTCGGGCTCAGCACCAACCCGGACAACTCGGTCGCCTCCGGCGCGTGCACGTGCCCGGCGACGCGCACGTCCAACCGCCCGCACAACGCGGGCGCCGCGGCGGCCCGCGCCGCCCCGGACCCCGTCGCCGCCGTCGACGACGTCCTCACCGCCGGCGCCTCGCCGCCGCCACCGCACGCGCCCAGCGCCCCCACCGCGCCAACAGCGAGCACGGCGACCAGCGGCAGGCGAGCACGGACGGACGGCACGGCGCCGCCACCCTAGCGCGCGCCCGGAGGCGCACGCCCGCGTGCACGCCGTCCGCCGCGCCCCATATACCGTCGCCGCGCCACGATGCTGCGCGAAGCCTCCAACGCCCGCTTCACCCTCCAGGGCCCCTGGCTGCGCCGCCGCATGGTCTTCTCCGCCGGCCGCCACGTCGCCGACCGCGGCCTGGGCCGCGCCGAGTACGACGGGCTCCGCGACGACCAGCGCACCGGCGCCGTCCCGGTCCTCCACACGTCCTCCGGCCGCACCTACTGGTGGTGCCTGGACCGCTTCTACTGGGAGGACGACGGCCTCGACGCCGACGACGTCTTCGCGCTCGTCCACGAGCGCCGCGCCCGCTCCCAGCGCCGCCTCCAGCGCGCCCACCAGGCGCTCCAGGCCGAGGCCGACGAGGACCGCCGCCCCACCCGCGAGCCCATCCCCCGCGAGCTGCGCCGCGCCGTCTGGGAGCGCGACGGCGGCGCCTGCGTCGAGTGCGGCGAGCGCTTCGAGCTGCAGTTCGACCACATCATCCCGGTCGCGCTCGGCGGCGGCACCACCGCCGACAACCTCCAGGTCCTCTGCGCCCCGTGCAACCAGCGCAAGGGCGCGACCATCTAGAGAACCGTCACACCCCTGACGGGCCGCTCAAGGACGCCGAAGTTCGAGGCGACTTCACGGGGTACGTGCCCATGCGCCTTCTGCACCGTGTGATCCGCGACGCCACCGACCCTTCGGTGGTCCTGCGCCGCGTGACCGAGCAGGCGCTGCACGTCGTCGCCGCCGCCGACGGCGCCGCCGTCGAGCTGCTGGAGCACGACACGTTGACCTACGTCTGCACGGCCGGCGCGCTCGGCCACGCGCTCGGCCTCAAGCTCCGGACCGAGGGCACCATGTCGGGCCTGGCGATCGACCTCGCGGCCACGCTGTGCTGCGACGACGCCGAGACCGACGACCGCGTCGACCGCGAGGCCTGCCGCTCGGTCGGCGCCCGCTCGCTGGTCTGCGTCCCGCTGCGCCACCCGCACGACGCCCAGGCCCTCGGCGTCCTGAAGGTCACCTCCGCGCAGCCCGCGGCCTTCACCGCGGACGACGTCACCACGCTCGCGCGCCTGGCCGGCTTCGTCGCGGTGGCGATCAGCGCCGCCGCCGACACGGCCCGCGTCGCCGCCGAGGTCGAGACCTTCAACTCGCTGCCGTCGAGCACGTTCGTGGCCAACGTCCTGGACCCGGCGATCGTCGCCTCCGCCGACGCCCGCCGCCGCGTCGAGCGCGTGCTCGACGAGGGCACGCTCGACGTGGTCTGCCAGCCGCTGGTCAACCTGGAGGACGGCACGCTCGTCGGCGCCGAGGCGCTGGCGCGCTTCCCCCAGGTCGACGAGACCGGCCCGCTCCCGCCGGACCGCTGGTTCGCCGACGCGCACGCCGCCGGGCTGGGCGTCCGCCTCGAGCTGGTCGCGGTCCGCAAGGCCGTCCACCTCCTCGACCACCTGCCGCCCGACGCCTACCTGACGATCAACGTCGGCCCCGACGTCATCGCCGCGCCCGAGCTCGCGCAGATCCTCGCCGGCGCGGACCCGACGCGCGTCGTGCTGGAGCTGACCGAGCACTTCCCGGTCGAGGACTACGAGCGCCTGCGCGGCGCGCTGTGCGAGATCCGCCGGCGCGGCACGCGCCTGGCGATCGACGACACCGGCGCCGGCTTCGCCAGCCTCGCCCACATCCTCAAGCTGTCGCCCGACATCATCAAGTTGGATCGCGACCTCGCGCGCGGGATCGACGACGACCCGATCCGCCGCTCGCTGGCCGCCGCGCTGGTCGCCTTCGCGCACCGCATCGGCGCGCAGGTCGTCGCCGAGGGCCTGGAGACCGAGGCCGAGCTGTCCACGGTCCGCGAGCTGGGCATCGCGCTGGGCCAGGGCTACCTGCTCGGCCGCCCCGGCCCGCCCGCGGCCCTCATGGCCAGCGTCTGAGCGACGCGCGCGCCGCCGAATCCCCCGGCACGCCGTGCACCGCGCCGCCCGGGAACGCCGCCGCGCTGCCCAGGAACAGGCCCTTGAGCGGCGTGCGGTACGGCGAGACCGACGGGATCGGCCGGAAGATCACCTGACGCAGGATGTAGGACCCGCCGCCGACGTCGCCGGCGACGAGGTTCGCGTTGCGCGCCTGGAGGTCGGAGGGCGAGAGCACGTGCCGCGCCAGCACGCGGTCCCGGAAGCCGGGCGCGTAGCGCTCGACCTGCGCCTCGACGCGCTCGACGTGGCGCGCGGTCGCCGCCTCGTCCCACAGCACGCCGTCCTGCGGCCCGTGCGTGTAGGCCCACGCCGTGTGCTTGCCCTCCGGCGCGCGCGTCGGGTCGGCGACCGACTGCTGGCCCATCAGCAGGAACGGCCGCTCGGGCAGCCCGCGCTCGGACGTCGCGATCGTGTCCAGCAGCTCGCCCTCGGGCCCGCCGACGTGCACGGTCCCGGCGCCGCGGACCGCCTCGTTCTCCCACGGGATCGGGCCGTCCAGCGCCCAGTCGAGCTTCAGCGTCGACGGGCCGTAGACGTAGCGCTTGAGCAGCGAGCGGTACCACCCCGACAGCGCGTCGCCGGCCAGCGCGGCCAGCGCGTGCGGCATGACGTCGGCGATGACGGTCGCGGCCTCGACCCGCTCGCCGCCCTCGATCACGACGCCGGTCGCCCGGCCGGCCGCGGACGTCACGCCGGTCACCCGCGCGCCGCAGCGCACGCTGCCGCCCAGCGACTCGAAGTACGACACCAACGCGTCCGACAGCCGCCCCGCGCCCCCGCGCGGCGACGGCCAGCCGACCGTGTGGCCCATCCAGTTCAGGTACGCGGCCGCGATCGCGCCGCCCGGCTTGTGCGGCGGCGTGTCGCCGTGCAGCGCCGCGCCGTAGAGCCACGCGCGCGCGGCGCCGCCGTCGAACAGCCGCTGGGCCAGCCCGACCGAGGACTCGCCGAGCAGCCGCGCGAACCCGAGCGCGCCCAGCGGGCCGCGCGACGCCACGAGCTTCAGCGCGCCGCCGACCGGCGGGAAGCCGCCGAGCATCGTCGCGCGCAGCGCGTCCCAGGACTCCACGAACGGCGTCGCGAACGCGGCCCACGCCTGGCCGTCGCCCGCGTGCAGCGCGTCCAGCGACGCGGCCGTCCGCTCGATCGACCGGTACAGCAACCCGGCCTCGCCGTTGGGCAGCGGCGCCGCGTAGCAGGCCTCCGGGTGGACCCACTCCAGCCCGTGCTCGGCCAGCGGCATGCGCGCGAAGACCGGCGACGCCACGCCCGCCGGGTAGACCGACGAGAACGTGTCGTGGTGGAAGCCGGGCAGCGTCAGCTCCTCGGTGCGGACCGCGCCGCCGGGGGCGTCGGCGGCCTCCAGCACCACGACCTGGCGGCCGGCCTCGGCCAGGCGGATGGCGGCGGCGAGCCCGTTGGGCCCGCTGCCGATCACGACGGCGTCGGCGCGCTCGCTCACGAGGCGATCTGCTTGGCCAGCTGGTGCAGCATGCTCAGGCGCTCGACCTCGCCCTGGCCCCAGAACGCGTGCTGGGCCTCGCGCCCGGCGATCCTGTAGGCCTTGTCGATGTGCCACGGCATCGGGTCCCACGTGCCCGCGGCCTTCACCCACGCCGACCCGTCGGGCATCGTGTACAACAACAGCCGGTTGTGGCCGTTGCCCATGAAGTGGCCCTGGTGCGTGGTCAGGTCGAAGCCGACCAGCGGCGTGCCGCCCTCGGGCACCGCGCGCGGCTCGTTCTCCCCGTACTTGGCCAGCCCGTCCTCCAGCGCCGCGAACCAGGCGGCCAGCGCCTCGGGGTCGTCGGGCGTGACGAGCTGGGTGATCGTCACGTACCCGCGCGTGAAGATCGGACGGCCGGAGTCGGTCCCGGCCGCGACCTCGATCTCGAAGACCTGGTCGGCCAGCCCGCCCGCCTTCAGCGGCGTGAAGCGGCCGATCTCCGACGCGTAGTCGGGCCACGTCTCGGGCCGGGTCAGCGCGCCGATGACCGCCTCGGCCGACGGCATCGCCACCGGCGGGTAGGTGTGCCAGACCTGCTCCTCGACCGGAGCGGACTCCGGCGTCAGCTCGCCGAGCCGGGCCAGCACGTGGCGGCGCTCCGGGTTGTAGGCCTCGCGGTCGGCGACGGTCTCGAAGGCGATGCCCCAGCCGCGGCGGGCGTCGTCGCGGTAGGCCTCGGGGAACCAGTCGCCGATGAGCCGCGCGGCGCCCTCCTCCAGCTGCGCGCGCGAGAGCGTCCCGCGGGCGGAGCGGCCGGTGACGAGGCGCTCGCCGCCGTAGGCCTTGTGGAACGCGGCGAGGTCGTTGAGGTGCAGCCGCCGGTGCGTGTCCTTGTTGTACCAGTAGGTCGTCAGGACGCTGAAGGCGAAGCGCAGGTCGTCGACCTCGCGGCTCTCGACCGCGCGCCGGTAGTACGCGGCGTTGAGGAAGTCGGTGACCCACGGCGCGGCGTCGCGCCCGGCGATCGAGGACCCGGTCATCCGCGCGAAGCGAAGCGGGCCGGAGCGCGGGACCTCGCGCTGCTGGGCCTCGACCTCCTCGGCGTCGTCGTCGAGGTGCTCGGGGAGCTCCTCGTGCAGGCTGGTGTCCGTCTCGGGGTTCATGAGGGGAGGGGGTTCCTTGGTCTCGGACTGTGGGTGTCCCCCAGTCTCCCTACCCACTCGTGGGTTGTCGACAGCATCGCCCCGCTCATGCCGTGCGGGTTTCTACGGAGACGATCTGTGGCCCGCTCCCGTCGTGGCGCGGACGTCGTCCGACGACGATCTGGACATGAGCTTCTTCGACAAGTCCCCGGGCGGTGGCATCGCCGTCGCCAACGCGATCCTCTACTCCGTCGTGCTGATCGAGACGTGGATGCTGACGACAGGCAGCCTCTTCGTCATGGGCTTGGTCATGGCCCTGATCATCGTCCTGGCCGGCCTGTTGTGCCGGTACGTGATGAACCTGATGGGGTCCGAGGAGTACGCCGTGGGAGAAGAGGCGGTCGCCGTGGCGCCCGCGCCGGTGGCCAAGACGACGGCGAGCGCGGCCGCACCCGCTCCCGCCGCCGTCAAGATCGCACCGGCGCTCTAGGCCATCTGGGCCAGCGCCCGATCGGCGTCGCGCTCGGCCTGGGGAGGCTCGGGCGCGGCGCCGCCGGCCGCCGCCGTCGGATCGACGGGGCGGATCACCAGCACGGCGACCAGCAGCGCCGCCAGCGCCAGGCCGAGGGCGACCACGAAGGCCAGCTGGTAGCCGCCGGTCAACGCCTCCCCCAGCGCCTTGCCCTCGCCGGTCAGCGTCTCGGCGCGCGTCGCGCTCAGCGTCGCCAGCACCGCCAGGCCGATCGCGCCGCCGACCTGCGCGGTCGTGTTGATCAGCCCCGACGCCAGCCCGGCGTCCTGGGGCTCGACGCCCGCCATCGCCAGCGTCATCAGCGCCGGGAACGCGGTGCCGCCGCCGACCCCGAACAGGACCATCGCCGGGAGCACGTCCACCACGTAGGTCCCGTCCGGCGAGATCTGCGTGAACCACGCCAGCGCCCCGCAGACCAGCACCAGGCCCGGGACCATCACGTTGCGCGCGCCGAAGCGCATGATCAACTTGTCCGTGTAGCCCAGCGAGAGGCCGCCCATGAGCAGCGTGCCGGGCAGGAACGACAGGCCGATCTCCATCGCGTCGTAGCGCAGGACGCGCTCGAGGTAGAGCGTCCCCATGAAGAACATGCCGAACATGCCGGCGACCGACAGCACCTGGATCAGGTTGGCGCCGACGACGTTGCGGGACCGGAAGATCCGCAGCGGGACCAGCGGCGTGGCGGCGGTCGCCTCGCGGGCGACGAACGCGGCGCCGAGCGCCAGCGCGAGCGCGCCGAGGCCCAGCGTCTCGGGCGCGCCCCAGCCGTGGTCGGCGGCGGGCTTGACCAAGGTGTAGACCAACAGCATCAACGCGGTGGTGATGAGCAGCGCGCCGAGGACGTCGGCGCCCGCGGCCAGGCCGGCGCCGCGGTCGCGCGGCAGCAGGCGGGTCGCCAGGACGGCGGTGACGATCCCGATCGGCACGTTGATGAAGAAGATCCAATGCCAGTTGATGGCGTCGGTCAGCACGCCGCCGGCCAGCAGGCCGATCGAGCTGCCGGCCGACGCGACGAACGCGAAGACGCCGATCGCCTTGGCCTGCTCGGCGCCGGGCGGGAACATCGTGACGATCATCCCGAGGATGACCGCCGAGGTCAGCGCGCCGCCGACGCCCTGGACGAAGCGCGCGGCGACGAGCACCTCCTGCGACGGCGCCAGGCCGCAGGCGATCGAGGACAGCGTGAAGACCGCCAGGCCGGCGAGGAAGACGCCGCGGCGGGAGATCAGGTCGCCGAGGCGCCCGGCGAGCAGCAGCAGGCCGCCGAAGGCGATCAGGTAGGCGTTGACGACCCAGGCCAGGCCGCCGGCCGAGAACCCGAGGTCCTCCTGGATCGACGGCAGCGCGACGTTCACGACCGTCGTGTCGAGCACGATCATCAACATGCCGACGCACAGCACCACGAGGGCGATCCAGCGGCGGCGGTCGTCGAGGGTCTGGGCGGCGTGCGTGGCGGTCATCGGGGCGGTCAGCTCCTTGCTGGCGGATCGGAGGGGTTCCGGAGAGAGGTCGAAGCCGAAGACCGGACTTCGACACGGAACTCATCGATCGCGCGTCAGCGCAGGAACTCGCCGCGCCAGCAGGGGTCGACCAACGCGACCTCCACCGGACGCAGCGGCGGCGCGCCGAAGGCGTCGAACTCCGCGCGGGTCAGCGGCCACGGCGGGTCGTCGGGCGGCGGGAGCGGCGCGTCGTCGGCGCGCGCCCAGGCCATCGCGAAGAGCCGGCCGCCGGGCGCGACGAGCGACGCGATCGCGGCGGTCGCCTCGGCGCGCACATCGACCGGCAGCGCCTGGACGGTCCAGATCTCCACGACGAGGTCGAACGCGCCCAGCCAGTCGGACGGCAGCGCGAAGAGGTCGCCGACCTCGTAGCGGGCGTTGGGGTGCGTCGAGCGCTCGCCGGCCAGCCGCACGGCGGTCGGGGAGACGTCGAAGCCCAGCGTGTCGAAGCCCAGCGACGCGACGTACTCCGCGTCGGTGCCCAACCCCGCGCCCACGACCGCGGCCCGCCGGCCCTCGCCGCGCAGTCCCTGCGCGGTCGCCCACTCGACGAGCAGCGGCCGCGCCTGGTCGCTGTGCCACGGCGGCGCGTCGCCCGCGGCCGCGCGCGCGGCGTACAGCGGCTCGAACCAGCCGGTGGGCTCGCCGGTCATGCGTGCCACCGTATCGTCCAGCCGACACTGAACAGTCTTGCTGTAGAGTTTGAGGACGTCGTGTCGCTTCGCTCCGCCGCCACCGCCAACCCCGACCGCTACAAGTGGGTGGCGCTCTCCAACGCCACGCTCGCGGTGCTGCTGGCGACGCTGGACGGCTCGATCACGATCATCGCGATGCCCGACATCTTCCGGGGCATCCACCTCGACCCGCTCGTCCCGTCCAACTCGTTCTACCTGCTGTGGATGATCCTCGGGTACCTGGTCGTCACCAGCGTGCTGATCGTGTCGCTCGGCCGGCTGGGCGACATGGTCGGCCGGGTCAGGATCTACAACCTGGGCTTCGTCATCTACACGGCCGCGTCGCTGCTGCTGGCGATCGACTGGATGACCGGGCGCGACGGCGCCATGTACCTGATCGTCATGCGGTTGGTCCAGGGCGTCGGCGGCGCCTGCCTGCTGGCCAACTCGGCGGCGATCATCACCGACGCGTTCCCCTCCCACCAGCGCGGGATGGCGTTGGGCATCAACAACATCGTCGGCGTGTCGGGCACGTTCATCGGGTTGGTCCTCGGCGGGGTCCTGGCCCCGATCAGCTGGCGGCTGGTGTTCCTGATCTCGGTCCCGGTCGGCCTGGCCGGGACGGTCTGGGCCTACGTCGCGCTGCGCGAGCTGAGCAAGCCGCGGCGCGCCCGCGTCGACTGGGCGGGCAACGTCACGTTCGCGGTCGGCCTCGTGCTGCTGATGACCGCGGTGACCTACGGGATCCGCCCCGCCGGCGGCCACGCGATCGGCTGGGGCTCGCCGCGCGTGCTGGCGCTGCTGGGCGGCTCGCTGGCCTGCATGGTCGCGTTCGTGACGATCGAGCGCCGCGTCGCCGACCCGATGTTCCGCCTGCCGCTGTTCCGCATCCGCGCGTTCACCTTCGGGACGCTCTCGACGTTCCTGTCGTCGGTCTCGCGCGGCGGCCTGATGTTCATGTTGATCATCTGGCTGCAGGGCATCTGGCTGCCCCAGCACGGCTACGACTTCACCGACACGCCGCTGTGGGCGGGCATCTACATGCTGCCGCTGACCGTCGGGATGCTGCTGGCCGGCCCGGCGTCGGGCTACCTCAGCGATCGCTTCGGCGCGCGGCCCTTCGCGACGTCGGGCATGGTCCTGACCGCGTGCGGCTTCGCGCTGCTGACGCTGTTGCCCACCGACTTCTCCTATCCCGTCTTCGGCGCGATCCTGCTGCTGATCGGCGCCTCGATGGGGCTGTTCGCGTCGCCCAACCGCGCGGCGGTGATGAACAGCCTGCCGCGCTCGGACCGCGGCGCCGGCGGCGCGATGAACCAGACCTTCCAGAACTCCGCGCAGGTGCTGTCGATCGGCGTGTTCTTCACGTTGATGATCGTCGGCCTCGCCTCGACGCTGCCCGCGGCGATGAGCGCGGGCCTGCAGGCGCACGGCGTCGACGCCGCGACCGCGCACGCCGCGGCCGACCTGCCGCCGGTGTCGATCCTGTTCGCGGCGTTCCTGGGGTACAACCCGGTCGAGCACCTGCTGGGCCCGCACGCGCTGCACGCGCTGTCGGCCCACGACCAGGCGGTCGTCACCGGCAGCTCGTTCTTCCCCAACCTGATCTCGGACCCGTTCCGTCACGGCCTCCACACCGCCTTCGCCTTCGCGATCGTCGCCTGCCTGGTGGCGGCGGCGGCCTCGCTGCTGCGCGGCGGGCGCACGGTGGCCGACGACGAGCCCACGACCGACGAGGAGACCCATGAACGTCCAGTGGTTCGGCCAGTCCACGTTCCGGCTGACTGACGACGACGGCCACAGCGTCGTCATCGACCCGTTCGACGCGTCCGTGTTCGAGGCGCGCGGGATGCCGTGGTACCCGGCGCTGGAGGACGTGACCGCCGACCTCCTGCTCGTCACCCACGAGCACGGCGACCACAACGCGGTGGACGCGGTCGGCGGCGACCCGGCGATCGTCCGCTCGCTGGCGGGCACGCACGAGACGCCGCTGGGGCCGGTCGTCGGCGTGGCCTCCGAGCACGACGAGGTCGCCGGCACCCAGCGCGGCCACAACGTCATGTACGTCTTCGACTTCGGCGGCCGGCGCGTCGCGCACCTCGGCGACCTCGGCCAGCGCGAGCTGCGCGGCGAGCAGGCCGCGGCGCTCGGGACCGTCGACGTGCTGATCGTCCCGGTCGGCGGCGGCCCGACGATCGGCGCCGAGCAGGCGACCGACGTCGCGGCGACGCTGAGCGCGCGCGTGATCGTCCCCATGCACTACCGGACCGAGCGCATCGCGTTCCTGGAGCCGGTCGACGCGTTCGCCGCGGCGGCGCGGCGCGTGGCGCGGCTCGACACGCCGTCGTTCGCGGTCGACGAGGTCGCCGGCGAGGACGGCCCGGTCGTGGTGATCCCGGCGGCGCCGTAGCCTCTGGGGCGTGGAGCGCCTCATCCGCGCCAGCGACCTCAAGCGCCAGCGGGCGTGGACCGACACGCTCATCGCCGCGCTGCTCGGCGCGCCCGACGCGCTGTCGCCCAACCCGCACGGCTGGCGCGCGCCGATGCGCTGGTACCGCGAGGATCGCGTGCGGGACGCCGAGGCCACGGCGGCGTTCGCGGAGCGCGCGGAGCGGATCGGCGCCGACGCCGCGTGGCGGCGCGACCTGCCGACGCGGACGTTCGCGGCGGGCGAGGTCGAGCAGCTCGAATGGCTCGACGACCCGGCGCGGATCGCGCTCTTCCACGCCCCGCGCCGCCCGCGGATGCGCCGCGCGCGCCGGCCGCCGCCGGTCGTGGTGCCCGCGCCGCCCGGGCAGCGCTTCGAGGTCCTCCGGCTGTTCGACCCCGCGTCGCTCGACTCTTAGGGACGTAGGACCTGCGCCCGTCGTAGGCCTACACCTTGCGCGCGCGGCCCGCGACGTGCGGCAGCAGCCCGACGCTGAAGTGGCGCACCTGGTCGATCGCCAGCCCGGCGTCGCGGATCGCCCGCTCGGTGTCGCGCGTCAGGTGACAGCCCGCCGCCACGCGCGGCCACAGCCCCGAGCGGTCCAGGCCCCGCTGCACCGCGCGGCCCGCGCCGCCGCGGGCGGCCACGTGCTCGTAGAAGCGCAGCTCGCCGCCGGGCTTCAGCACGCGGCGGATCTCGGCCAGCGCGGTCGCCTGCGAGCGGACCGAGCACAGCACGAGGCAGACGACGACCGCGTCGAACGACGCGTCGGCGAACGCCAGCTCCTCGGCGATCCCGTCGACGACGGCCACGCGCGCGATCCCGCGCTCGGCCGCCTTCGCGCGCAGGTGCGGCTCGGGCTCCAGGGCCACCACCTCGGTCACCGCGTCGGCGTAGTGCTCGAAGTTGAGGCCGTCGCCCGCGCCGACCTCCAGCACGCGGCCGCTCAGGCCCGCGACCAGCTCGTCGCGCTCGCGCCAGCCCATCGCGTTGCGGCCCAGCACCGACGACCACGCGCGCGCGAAGAGCGGATGGTCGTGGTCCTGGGCGGCGGGCCCGGCTCCGGGTCCGGCGGTGGCGCTCATCGCGTCGTGTACACCCCGGTCGTCGCGGCGTGGTAGCCCTTGGCGCCGACCGCGCGGTGCAGGTCGCTGCGCGGCTCCTCCCCCGCCGCGACGCGCTCGACCGCGTGGGCGAAGTCCCAGACCGGCGCCCAGCCGAGGCGCTCGCGCGCGCGGGCGTTGTCGTAGACGCGCTCGATGCGCGGGAACATGCGCCAGCCGCGCTGCGCGTAGACCTCCTCGTAGCGCGGCACGTGGCGCGCGACCACGGCGGGCGCGTCCTCGTGCAGCGCGGGCGCGTCCTCGCGCGCGAACGGCGTGGTCGCCGAGATGATGAAGCGGTCGAAGCCCAGCTCCGGCGCGCGGTCCAGCGCGAGCCGGTGCGCGTCCACCGCGTCCTGGAGGTCGACGCGCCGGTAGAGCAGCTCGTTGACCTTCAGGTTGGTGTCGTCATAGGCCTGGCGAACCTCGTCGCGGTCGTCGGCCTCCGGGAAGAAGCGCGACGTGCGCAGGATCAGCACCGGCAGGCCGTGGTCGCGGTGGACCAGCTCGCACAGGCCCTCGGCCGAGGTCTTGGTGACGCCGTAGACGTTGCGCGGGATCGGGACGACGTCCTCGGTGATCCACGCGGCGGGCCGGCGGTCGTCCGGCGTCAGCGCGCGGCCGAACGCGCTCGTGGTCGAGGTGAAGACGAACCGCGACACGCCCGCGGCCACCGCCTCCTCCAGCAGGTTGAGCGTCCCGGTGACGTTGGTGTCGACGAAGTCCTGGCGCGTGTGCGAGCCGACGTGCGGCTTGTGCAGCGTCGCGGCGTGGATCACCGCGTCGACGCCCTCCAAGGCCGCGCGCACGACGTCGCGGTCGGCGACGTCGCCGACGATCGACGTGTGCTCGCCCTCCAGGAGGTCCAGGCCGACCGCGTCCGGCAGCGTGCGCACCAGCCCTTCGCCGAGGTGACCCGAGCTGCCGGTGACGAGGACGCGCATGGGACGACAGCCTACGTGGAGCGCGGCAGCGGCCACGGGCGGTTGAGGTCCGGCCGGGCGATCCCGGCCAGCCCCCGCGCCAAGGACACGTTGAGGTCGCCCCAGTCGAACGCGTCGCGCCAGACCGCGATCCGCCCGTCGCGCACCTCGAAGCGGCCGTAGACCCAGAACCGCTGCTCGAAGCGCCCGAGCGAGAGCGCGTCGCAGCGGTCGGTCAGCACGACGCCGTCGCCGTCGGCGGCGATCCCGTAGAAGTGCACGCGGAAGCCGCCGCCCCCGCGCATCGCCAGCCGGCAGAGGCGGTCGATCCGCTTCCGCCCGCGGACGGTCGGCAGCGACACGTTGATCCAGACCGCGTCCTCGTGCAGCAGCGCCATCGCCGCATCGAGGTCGCGGTCCTGCAGGGCGAGGAGGAACGTCCGGACGACGTCGGCGTCGGTCATGGCGCATAGCATCCCTCATCGATGCCCGCGACACCGCGGGAGCTACTTCACCGTCTTGATCTTCGGGTTGCCCGAGACGCCCTGGGTGGCGGTGTGGACGACCTTCTTGGTGTCCATCATCGCCAGCGTCGCGGTCGTCTTGGTGGTCTGGTCGGCGACGACGTAGACCGTGCCGGTCTCGGTCACGTCCGACAGCGACGCGGCCTTCTTGGTGTAGATGCCCTGGGCGGTGACGGCGCTGACGAGGTCGTCGGCCGAGGCGAACGCCTTCTGGGAGACCGTCGAGACCGCCGCCCGCGCGCCGGCCTGCAGCGCGGCGGTGGCCTGCGCGGCCTGCTGCCGGCGCGAGCTGTCGGTCTGGAGCTCGGTGACCGCCGCCTTGACCTTGGGCGAGAAGTAGACGACCGCCGAGGCGCTGGAGTCCGCGGTCTGCGCGATGCAGAGCTGCGGGGCGCCGCTGAGCTTGTGCGAGAGGTGCGCGGTCGTCTCCTTGTTGGCCGCAGGCCAGTCGATCAGCGTCGTGGCGTACCACGTGGTGCTCGGCGCCGGGACCGCGTTGGCCTTGGCGAGCTTGCCGTAGTCGTCGGTGCACGACACCGTGCCCGACGTGCCGGCGGTGCCCGACGTGCTCTTGGCCGAGCGCTTGAGCTTGACCTCGTCGTTGGAGACCGTGACCGTGAGGCCCGTCGCCGCGTCGGACGCGGACGCGCCGCCGCCGCTGTCACCACCACCGCAGGCGGCCAGGCCGAGAGCGAGCGTGGGCAGGGAGACGGCGCAGATCAGCGCGCCGGAGAGACGACGAAGTTGCATGCGCCCACTGTGGGACAGCGACCTTAAGCTGTGCTGAGGACCGCCGCGGGCTTAACGGATTCTCACATCGGCGTGCCCGGCGCCGGTAGCGTCGCGGCATGCGCGCGGTCGTCTGCCGTCACGCCGAGCTGGGCGTCGAGGAGCGCCCCGAGGTCGCGCTGGGTCGCGGCCAGGTCCGCCTGGAGGTGCTGCGCTGCGGCATCTGCGGCTCCGACCTGCACGCGCGGACCGGCATGGACTCGTGGGCCGACATGGCCGCGCGGATCGGCTACGCGCGCATGGCGCGCCAGGGCGAGGGCGTCGTCTTCGGCCACGAGCTGGCGGGCGTGATCGCCGAGCACGGCCCGGGCTGCAAGGGCGCGCTGCCCGCCGGGACGCCGGTCGTCGCGGTGCCGCTGGTGCGCAACGGCGGAGACGTCGACGCGATCGGCCTGTCGGCGCACGCGCCCGGCGCCTACGCCGAGCAGGTCGTCGTCCAGGAGCCGCTGATGATGCCGGTGCCCAACGGGCTCGGCGCCGAGGTCGCCGCGCTGACCGAGCCGCTGGCCGTCGCCTGGCACGCGGTGCGCCGCGGCGAGGTCCGCAAGAAGGACGTGGCGATCGTGATCGGCTGCGGGCCGGTCGGGCTCGGCGTGATCCTGTGCCTGAAGGCCCGCGGCGTCGCGACCGTCGTCGGCAGCGACCCCTCCCCCGGGCGCCGCGCGCTGGCGTCCCGCTGCGGCGCGGACGTCGTCGTCGACCCCACCGTCGACTCGCCGTTCGCGGACGGCGACCGCCACGGACACCTCACGCGCGCGCGGGACGCGTTCGAGCTGGTGGTCGGCACGCGCGAGAAGCTCGAGCGGCTGCCGGTCGGCTGGTGGCACCTGTGGCGCCTGGGCGAGCGCCTCGGCCAGATGCCCAAGCGCCCGGTGATCTTCGAGTGCGTCGGCGTGCCGGGCATGATCGAGTCGATCGTCGACGAGGCGCCGATCATGTCGCGGATCGTCGTCGTGGGCGTGTGCGTCGGCGAGGACCGCATCACGCCGTTCATGGCCATCAACAAGGAGATCGACCTGCGCTTCGTGTTGGCCTACACCCCGTTGGAGTTCCGCGACACCTTGCACCTGCTGGCCGAGGGCGAGATCGACCCGCGGCCGATGATCACCTCGACCGTCGGCCTGGACGGCGTCGCGGACGCGTTCGCCGCGCTCGGCGACCCGGAGGCCGAGGCCAAGGTGCTGATCGACCCGCGGGCATGAGAACTTCATGAGAGCGCGGGCGCGGGCCCGTCGCTCCGGAAACCGTGAGAGCCATGCGCACTGCGGGTAGGCGCGCCTACAGCAGCTCGGCGATCGCCGCGGCCGCGCGCGCCGCGCCGTCGGTCTCGACGTCGGCGCAGTCCACCGCGCCGCGCGCGATCTCGCGCTCGATCGCCGCGGCGATCGCGGCCGGGCCGTCGGTCTCGTAGTCCATGTAGGTGCCGCCGCCGTAGCGCTCCAGCCGGTGGCGGACGTGGAAGCTCTGCTCGAAGTGGTGTTTGAGCGGGAAGCAGAGGAACGGCCGCTTGTGGGCGGTCAGCTCCATCGCGGTGGTCAGCCCGCCCTGGACGACCGCGAGGTCGCAGGCGGCCAGGTGGCGGTAGAGGTCGTGGACGTAGGCGCGGACGTCCAGGCCGTCGGCGTCGGGCAGCGACGCCGGGTCGATCCGCGGGCCGGCGACGACGACCATCCGCAGCTCGGGCACGCGCCGCTTGGCCTCCGGGAACGCCGCGATCGCGCGCGCCAGCAGCGCGCCGCCGACGCCCGAGCCGCCGACGGTGACGACGCAGACCTTCTCGTGGGTCTTGTACCCCAGCTCGGTGCGCAGCCGCTCGCGGTCGCCCGGCGCCACCGGGTCGAAGCCGCTGACGTAGCCCGGGAAGTCGTAGTGCTTCTCGGTCCACGCCCGGATCTCCGGGAGGCCGGCGCCGAAGCGGTCGGGCACGACGTCCTCGGGGTTGCCGACGAACAGCGCGCGGTCGCGCACGCGCGGCGCGCGCTCGACCTGCTCGATCATCTCCAGGTTGTAGTCGCCGGTCAGCGCGCCCTCGTCGGCGACGGGCAGCCAGCCGACGAAGTCGGTCAGCCACACGTAGGCGGCGCGCTTGCGCTCGGGGTTGTCGTGCAGGAAGTGGTCGACCTCCCACGCCTCGTCGCCGATCCACAGGTCGTAGGCGCCCTCGCGCGCGACCTCGTCGAAGAGCATGAAGTTGGCGACCAGGATCTCGTCCATGCGCCGGAAGGCCTGGAAGCAGTGCAGGTCGTGCTCGCCCGACTCGCTCTCGATGTGCGAGGACTCGCTCGCCAGATGCGCGCTCGCCGGGTGGACGCGCTCGCCCTCGGCGGCGAGCACGCGCGTCACGGGGTCCTGCGCGAGCCAGTCGATCTCGAGGTCCGGGTGCAGCGCGCGCAGCTCGCGCGCGATCGCGACGTCGCGCCGCGCGTGGCCGAGGCCGATCGGCGAGGACACGAACAGCGCGCGGCGGCGCCGGGACGGCACGCGCGTCCACGTCCCCGCGGGGGAAGGCGGCGCGAGCCCCGCGGCGCGCGCGCAGAACTCGCGCAGCAGCAGGTTCACGCGCACGGGGTCGCGCACGTGCGGCCCGTGGCCCGAGCCCTCCAGCGTCACGAGCGTGCCGCCGGTGGCGCGCGCCAGCTCGGCGCCCTGGGCGTGCGGGCGGATCTCGTCGCGGTCGCCGTGCAGCACGAGCACCGGGCAGCGCACGCGCGCCGCCGCGTCGCGCATCCGCGCCTCCGACGGCGTCCGCAGCCCGAGCGCGGTGTCGACGAGCGTCGCCGGGTCGGTCCGCAGCGCCCAGGAGATCCCGTCCTCGATCTGCTTGGTCGAGTGCGGCTCGGCGAACATCCGCCCGAAGAACTGCTCCAAGAACGACAGGTACTCCTCGGGCGTGGAGTCGGGTCGCAGCTCGCGCCACTCCTGCCCGGCGTGGTCGGGCGCCAGCGGGACCGCGGGAGCGATCGCCGCGAGGCCCAGGACCCGGTCGGGGTGCTCGGCGGCCAGCAGCGTCCCCCAGCGCGCGCCGGCCGACAGGCCGACGACGACGGCGGTCTCGGTGGCGGTCGCGTCCAGCACCGCGATCGCGTCGGCGACGTACTCCCGCGCGGCGTAGGCGTCCGCCCCGCGCGGCCGGTCCGACCGCCCGTTGCCGCGGCCGTCGAACGTCACCACGCGGAAGTGCCGCGCCAGGTACGGGATCTGCGCCTTCCAGTGGCGGGAGTGGACGATCGACCACGCCGGCATCAGCAGGATGGTGGCCTCGCACGTCGCGTGCTCGTACACCTCGTAGGACGAGCGCACGCCGTCGCGCTCGGCGAAGCCGACGCGGTCGGGATGGCGCGCGCGGGACTGCTCTCGCGCGCGCTGCCCCGAGGCCGGGGCCGCAGGCGGCACCACCGGCGAGGGCGAGGGCGCCACCGTCACGGGCGCGCCTCCAACACCAGGTTGAACGGCGTCTCGGCCGCCCGGCGGAAGCGCGTGAAGCCGCCCGCCGTCACGACGTCGCGCAGCCGCGCCTCGCCCGCCTGCGCGCCGAGCGCGAGCCCGACGTCCTGGGACTGCGAGGCCGGCGTGCACAGCAGCGTCGAGGCGCCGTAGTAGATGCGCCCGACCGGGTTGAGGTTCTCCTGCACGGAGTCGCCGGCGAACGGCTCGACGATCAGCCACGTGCCGTCGTCGGCCAGCGTGCGGCGGATCTCGCGCGCGGCGCCGACCGGGTCGCCCATGTCGTGCAGGCAGTCGAACGTGCAGACGAGGTCGTACGGGCCGCCCGGGATGCCCTGGGCGGGCGCGACCTCGAAGCGGACGCGATCGCTCAGGCCCGCCTCGCGCGCCCGCGCGGTCGCCTGCTCGATCGACTGCGCGTGGTAGTCGAAGCCGACGAACGTCGACCGCGGGAAGGCCTGGGCCATGATGATCGCCGAGGCGCCGTGGCCGCAGCCGACGTCGGCGACCCGCGCGCCCGCGCGCAGCTTGTCGGCCACGCCGTCCAGCGCCGGGATCCAGGACTGCACGAGGTTGTGCTGGTAGCCGGGCCGGAAGAAGCGCTCGCAGCCGTGGAAGACGTCGGGGTCGTGCTCGTGCCAGCCCATGCCGGCGCCGCTGCGGAACGCCTCGGCGATGCGCGCCTCGTCGCGGATCGCGCCCGCGCTCAGCTCGAAGGCGCCCGGCATGAAGACCGGGCTGTCCTCCTCGGCGAGCACGAACGCGTGCTCGGGCGGCAACGTGTAGGTCTCGGTCGCCGGGTCGTAGGTCACGAAGCCGCCGGCGGCCTGGGCGTTGAGCCACTCGCGGACCGAGCGCTCGTCGGTGGACGTGCGCTCCGCCAGCCGCGCCGACGTCACCGGGCGGCCGTCGGCCATCGCCTTGTAGAGCCCGAGGCGGTCGCCGATGACGACGAGCGCGGCGTTGAGCGTCGCGCCCAGCTCGCCGAGCATCTGGCCGACGAAGGCCTGCACCTTGGCCTCGTCGATGGTCTGGGTGGGATGGGTGGGGGTGGTGGTCATGGCGCCACGGTCCCAGCGGGCTCGTCGGCTCGCATCAGGACCCCCTCCTGGGATTGGCCCGGTGCCGCCGCGGGCGCGGGCGCGGGCGCCAGCGCGGCCGCCAGCGCCGCGCGGTCGGAGATCCCGAGCTTGCGGTAGACGTGGCGCAGGTGGTAGTCCACCGTCTTGGGGCTCAGGAAGAGCCTGGCCGCGGCCTCGCGCGTCGTCGCGCCGTCGGCGAGCACGAGCGCGACCTGCAGCTCGCGCGGCGTCAGCTGGTCGATCGTGCTCGGGTCGCGGCGGCGCGCGGTCTCGCCGGTGGCCTCCAGCTCGCCGCGGGCGCGCTCCGCCCACGGCGCGGCGCCGAGGTCGTCGAACAGCTCCAGCGCGCGGCGCAGGTGGACGCGCGCGTCGGCGCGGCGGCGGGCACGGCGCAGCATCTCGCCGTGGCAGAGGCTCGTGCGCGCGTCCTCGAAGCGGTCGGGCGTGCGGGCGTGCAGGTCGAGCGCGCGCGCGAACGCGGCCTCGTCGCCGTCGAGGATCCCGCGGGCGCGGGCGGCGCGCGCCAGCGCCCACGGCTGGCCCTTGTCGTCGGCGTGGCGCTCGAACGGGCCCAGGAGCCGCTCGGCCTCGGTCGCGCGGTCGGCGTGGACCAAGGCCTCCACCAACTCGGGCGCGGGCGAGACGTCGGGGTCGGCGATCCCGCGCGCGACCAGCAGCCGCTCCTTCTCGCGCAGCCGCGCGAGCGCGGCGTCGGAGTGGCCCAGGCCCAGCTCCAGCTCGGCGAGCGCGTCCAGCGCCCACAGCCGGAAGAAGTCCAGCCCGAGCCGGGACGTCAGCGCCAGCGCCTCCCCCGCGTGCTCGCGCGCGCCGTGCTCGTCGCCCTGGCGCGCCTGCACGCACGCCAGCCCCGCCAGCCCGGCGGCCAGCGCCGTCGCCTGGCCGGTCTCGCGCGCCAGCCGGATCGCCTCCTCGTAGCGCGCGCGGGCCACCGCGGGACGGTCGCTGGTCGCGGCGTCGCGCGCGGCCAGCCAGAGCGGGAACGGCAGCGCGCCGACGGCGCCCTCGGCGCGGGCGGCGTCGATCGCGCGGGCGATGAGGCGGCGCGACTCGGAGCGCTCGCGCAGCCACAGCGGGCCGAGCGCGGCCGACGTCAGCAGGCGGGGATCGCGGTGCAGCGCCTCGGAGCCCTCCAGCACCTCGATCGCCTCGCGCACCAGCGCCGCGCCCTCCTCCCCGCGCCCGTTGTAGATCGAGGCCATGCCGAGCGCCAGGCGCGCGAGGAAGACGTCGCGCTCGCCGGGATCGGGGTCGGCCCCCAGCGCGTCGTGCGTGCGGACGGCCGCGACGAGCATCGCCGCCGGGCGCGCCGCGTAGGCACAGGCGTTGGTCGCGTCGGCCAGCAGCGCGACGGCGTGGTCCGGGTCGCGCTCGGCGGCGGCCACGAACAGGTCGTAGGCCTCGGCGACGCGGCCGGCGCGCAGCGCCGCGTGCCCGCGGTGATGGGCGACCTCGGGGTCGTCGTCGGCCGCGCCGACGGCGGCGAGCAGGCGGTCGGCGCGCTCGCCGTGGCCGGCCAGCCACGCGGCGTCGGCGGCGGCCAGCAGGCGCGTGCGGCGCCGCGCGTCGTCGCCGGTCAGCCGCGCGGCGCGCTCGTGGGCGGCGGCCGCGGTGGCGTAGGCGCTGCGGGCGCGGGCGCGCGCCCCGGCGGCGTCGAGCTGGGCGGCGACCTCCTCGTCGGGGCCGGTCGCGGCGGCGGCCAGGTGCCAGGCGCGGCGGTCCGGGTCCGCGACGGCGGCGGCCAGCGCGCGGTGGGCGGCGCGGCGCTCGGCGGGCGCGGCGCAGCGGTAGGCGGCGGAGGCGGCCAGCGGGTGGACGAAGGTGATGGTGTCGGTCAGCGTGACCAGGCCGCGGTCGGCGGCGGCGTGCAGCGCGTCGGGCTCCAGGCCGAGCGTCGCGGCGGCCGCGACCAAGGCCTCCATGTCGCCCGTGGCCTCGGCGGCCGCGAGCGCGAGCGCCCGGCGCGGGGCGTCGGGCAGCGCCTTGACGCGCGCCGCGTACGCGCGCTCGACGCTGGTCTCGATCGGCAGGGCCACGGTGTCGGAGACCGCGGGCGCGACCGCGGCCAGCTCGGCCAACGCGAGCGGGTTGCCCGCGGTGCGCTCGTAGGTGAGGTCGGCGACGTCCGGCGGCAGCGGGCGTCCGGCGCGGTGCTCCAGCAGCGCACGGGAGGCGTCGCGGTCCAGGCCGGTGAGCCGCAGCGTCGGCAGCGAGCCGTCGTCGAGCGTGCCGGGGCGGGTGGCGACGAGCACCGCGGCCGCGTCGGCCAGCAGCCGGCGGGCGGCGAACGCGACGGCGGCCAGCGAGGCCTCGTCCAGCCACTGCGCGTCGTCGAGGGCGACGAGCAGCGGCCGCCCCTCGGCGGCGGTGGCCAGCAGGCCGAGCGTCGCGGCGCCGATCGCGAAGCGGTCGCGCTCGCGGCCGGCGTCGAGCGCGAGCGCGACGCGCAGCGCGCGGGCCTGCGGCTCGGGCAGCGCGTCGAGGAGCCCGAGGAGCGGCCGCAGCAGGCCGAGCAGCCCGGCGAACGGGACGTCGGCCTCCTGGTGGACGCCGCGGGCGCGGAGCACGAGCATGCCGTCGCCCTCGGCCTCCGCGATCGCCTGCTCCAGCAGCGTCGTCTTGCCGATCCCGGGGCCGCCGGAGAGCACCAGCACGCCGCTGGTCCCCAGCCGCGCGGCGGCCAGGGTCTGCTCGATCCGGGACAGCTCTCGGGTGCGGCCGAAGAACATGCCGCGGCGATCGTACGCCCGGCCGGCCGCCGTTCATGTACGGCTAGCGCGACCTACAGCTGGTAGTCGAGCCAGATCCGGTGGGTGCGGTCGGCGTCGATCGCGATGCCGCCGGTGCCGGTGAGGCCGGCCAGCTCGTCCGTGCCGGAATCCGGAACGATGAAGAACACCTCGTTGGAGCGGTCCTCACCGGAGGTCGAGGCGCTGTGCACGAAGTTGAAGGCGCCCGCGCGGCCGTCGACGGTGCCGGTGAACGACTCCAGCGCGACGTAGGTCCCCAGGCCCTTGTCGGCGTCGAAGGCCGAGGTGAAGATCGTCGCCGCGCGGCCCTCGATCGCACCGGTGAACGTCTTGGTCATGGTCGCGACGCCGACCGGCAGCGCGGTCGTGACGTCGGAGGCCGGGACCGGCGCGGGGGTGAACTCGGCGACGGTGAAGGTGGCGTCGGCTCGCATGGCCGCGGATCTTAGGCGTCCAGGGCGGCGCGCAGGTAGCGGTCGGGCGCGTCGAGGAAGCCGCGCATCAGGCGGACGGCGTCGAGCGCGTCGTAGGAGCACGGCGCGGCGCCGTCGGCGTCCAGCTCGTAGATGCGCGCGCCGGGGGCCGCGAGCAGGATCGGGGAGTGCGTGGCGATGACGAACTGCGCGCCGGCCGCGGTCGCGCGGGCGATCACGGCGAGCAGCGCCAGGCACGACGTCGCCGACAGCGCGGCCTCGGGCTCGTCGAGGATGTACATGGACTCGCCCGCGAAGCGGTGGGAGGCCAGCGCCAGGAACGACTCGCCGTGCGACTGCTGGTGCAGCGGCCGCCCGCCGTACAGCGACAGGTCGGGCGAGTGGATGTCCTGCTCGTCGACGTAGGCCGCGACGTTGAAGAACGACTCGGCGCGCAGGAAGTAGCCGCCACGCGGCTTGGCCGCGGTGAGGACGGGCTCCAGCGTCTCGTCCAGGACGGGGCGCGGCGTGGCGGGCAGCGCGCCGGAGCGCTCGTACTCCCCGCCCTGCTCCGGGAAGCCCAGCGCGGCCGCCAGCGCCTCGATGATGGTGGACTTGCCGGTGCCGTTCTCGCCGGCCAGCAGCGTGACCGGCTGGTCGAGGCGCAGCTGCGGCAGCTGGGCGACCGCCGCGACGTCGAACGGGTGGCCGTCGCCCCAGGCCTTGTCGGTGCGCGCGAGCCCGGCGAGGTACGGCCCGCGGCCGAAGCTCCGCCGGTCGCGCGGCCTCATCGCGCGGCGCGCTCGCGCAGCGTGAAGTAGAGGACCGCGGCGGTGAGCGCGGAGATCGGCGCGGTGGCCGCGTTGAACAGCCAGGTGATCGCCGCGCTCGCGCCGTCGCCGAGGCCGTGGGTGAGGACCGCGACGAGGAAGTTCGCGACGGCCAGGCCGACGAAGACGATCAGGATCACGACGAACACCGGGCCGCCGTTGCCGCGCACGAGGTCGTGGCTGCGGCGGAACGCCTCGAGCAGGCGCGTGCGCTCGATGACGATCACCGGCGCGACGACCGACCAGATCGTCAGCAGGAACAGGCCCGGGACGATCAGGAGCACGAGGCCGATCGCGACGCCGAGGCCGTTGACGATCGCCGCGGCGATGAGCGTGATCAGCACGGGCGTGACCGAGGCGAAGAGCCCTTGCACCGACTGGTCGCGCCGCCCGTCCTGCACGTCCTGGACCAGCTCCACCACCATGCCTTGATAGAAGGTCGACAGGACCATCGAGACGACCGAGACGACGACGCCGAGCACGTTGCTGAACGCGACGACGACGATCGCCTGGATCGCGAAGACGACGAGCGCCGCGGGCAGCAGCACCGCGATCTGGTCTCGGTAGATCTGCAGGGCCCGGTTGATGACCAGGCCGGGGTCGAGCGGAAGGTACGCGGACATGGGTGCGCGGAGCCTAAGCGATGGGCGCGTCAGGTCGCCTTCGGCAGCGCCTTCGGCGGCGCGGCCGGGACGATCACGCCCTGGGCGCCGATCCGCTGGGCCTCCGCGACCGAGACGATCCGGCGCCCGAACGGCCGCAGGCACACGTTGATGAGCTTGAAGTTCGCGATCCCCAGCGGGATCCCGATGATCGTCAGGCACAGCAGGATCCCCGTCACGAGGTGGGCCAGCGCCAGCCACCAGCCGCCGAGGAGGAACCAGATGACGTTGCCGATCGTCGAGCCCGCGCCCTTGTCCGGCTGCGGGATCACCGTTCGGCCGAACGGCCACAGGCTGTAGATGCCGATCCGCACCGCCGCGACCCCGAACGGGATCGTGATGATGAAGATGAACGCCAGGATCGCGGCGATCATGTAGGCGACGAACAGCCAGAACCCCGCGAGGACCAGCCACACGACGTTGAGGACGACACGCATGCGCGAAGGCTACGTCTCCCACGGCACGCTGTGTCCCCCTCAGCGATGGCCTGACACCGAAGATGACGAGGACATGGCGCTCGACGCTGGGCCGGCGGACGCGGAGGTGGCGGCGGACCTGCTGGCGGTCGTCACCCGCGTCGCGTCGCGGCGCGCGCTGAGCGATGAGCTCGCCACGCGGGCGCCGTGAGGGGACATGGAGCCTCGACGGCGCCTGTCCCTACGGCGGCGCCTGGGACGGCCGATCTTCGTGCTGACCCACCATCCCGAGGACGCGCGGCCCGCCGAGGGCGTCACGTTCCTGGACTGCGACGTGGCCGAGGCCGTGCGGATCGGCCTTCAGGCGGCCGACGGCGAGAACCGAGGGCATGTCGTTCGTCAAGCGGTCGGACCCGACCGAGCCCTACACCTATCGTCGTCGGACGTCTTAGGTCTGGTAGCGTCCGACCACGTGGAGACGACCGCGTCCGCCGTCACGTCGCGCACGAGCCTGCGCCGTCGCCACGCCAAGCGCCTGATGATCGTCGGTGGCCGCGCTCACCCCGCGCTGGCGTCGGCGATCGCCGCCCAGCTCGGCATCGAGCTCACCCCCGCGACGCTGAAGACGTTCGCCGGCGGCGAGACGTACTGCCGCTACGAGGAATCCGTCCGCGGCGCCGACGTCTTCGTCGTCCAGCCCACGTGCGCCAACCCGGAGACCGGCGTCGGCCTCAACGACGCGCTGATGGAGCTGCTGCTGCTCGTCGAGGCCGCCCGCGGCGCCTCCGCGCACCGCGTCGTCGCGGTCACGCCGTGGTTCGGCTACTCGCGCCAGGACCGCAAGAGCGCGCCGCGCGAGCCGCTCTCGGCCCGGCTGGCCGCGCGTCTGCTGGAGACCGCGGGCGCCGACCGGATCCTCGCGATGGACCTCCACGTCGGCCAGATCCAGGGCTTCTCCAACCGGCCGGTCGACCACATGACCGCGCTGCTGATGCTGACGCGGCACTTCGCCGAGCGGGACCTGCCCAACCCGGTCGTCGTCGCGCCCGACGTCGGCCGCGCCAAGCTCAACCAGAAGGTCGCCGCGCTGCTGGGCTCCGACCTGGCGATCCTCACCAAGGACCGCCCGGCGCACCAGGAGGCCGAGGTCACCAACGTCATCGGCGACGTCGAGGGCAAGACCGCGATCATCATCGACGACATCATCGACACGGCCGGGACGCTGCGCGCCGCCGCCAAGGCGCTGCGCGCCAACGGCGCGATCGCCGTCCATGCCGCCGCCACGCACGCGGTCCTCTCCGGCGACGCGCCGAAGAACCTCGCCGACGGCTTCGAGGAGGTCGTCGTCACCGACACGATCCCGCTGCGCGCGGGCATGCCGCCGAGCGTCCGCGTGCTGCCGACCGCCGAGCTGCTGGCCGACTGCATCCGCCGGATCTTCACCGACGACTCGGTCTCGCAGGCCTTCGCCGGCGAGAACCAGCTGTTCTAGCCCTCAGTCGGTGCGGCGACGCACCACGTGGAAGCTGAACATGTCGCCGCGGTGGTAGTCGCGCGAGTACAGGACGATCCCGCCGGTGTCGTCGAAGCAGCGCTCGATCGTCAGCAGCCACGGCTCGTCGACGGCGTCGGACGGCATCGTGTCGCGCAGGTCGTCGGGCAGCCGCGCCGCCCGGATCTGCGCGGCCGACGACTCCGGCGTCGCGCCGCGGTCGCGCAGCCACTGGTGCAGTGAGCCCGAGAAGTCCTGCTGGGCGACGTCCTCGTCACCCAGCAGGCTCGCGCGGAAGCTGTTCAGCGAGAGCACGAGCGGCTTGGTGCCGCTCGTGCGCAGCCGGGCCAGGCGGACGACCGCCTCGCCCCGGGCGATGCCCAGCGCGGCGGCCTCCTCCTCGTCGGCCTCGGCGACCGAGACCGAGACGATCTTCGTCCGGGGCGAGAACCCCAGGGCGCGGAGCATCTCGGTGACGCCCTCGAAGTGCGTGATCGGCCGGTTGACGCCGAGCCCCGCGACCGCGGACACGAAGCGCCCGCGGCCGTGGTGGACGTCGACGAGCCCGTCCTGCTCCAGCAGCTTGAGCGCTTCGCGGATCGTGCCACGCGCGACCCCGAAGCGCCCGACCAACTCGGACTCCGACGGCAATTGCTCACCGGGCTTCATCTCCCCGATGAGGTCCCGCAGCGCATCGCGCAGCTGAACCACCATCGAGCGCCGATCACGCGTGTCGATGCTCACGCCGCCAACAATACGTCAGACGTCCGACGCCGGAGCGGGCCAATCAGCACGAGCGCTTGTCCATGGCGGCCTTCGCCTCGGGCGAGTTCATGTTGTCGCGGGTGATCGTCGTCGAGCCGGTGCCGATCTTGGCCTTGACGGGCTTGCCCTCCAGCGCGTTGACGGCCTGCTCCACTCCGAGCCGGCCGATCTCGGCCGACTGCTGAGCGATCAGCGCCTGGACCAGGTTCTGCTTGAGCTGCTCGACCTGCACCGGGCCGGCGTCGAAGCCGACGATCTTGACCTGGGCCTGCTTGCCGGCCTCGCGCAGGCCGGTCGACGCGCCCTCGGAGGCGAACGAGTTGGTGGCGAAGACGCCCTTGAGGTCGGGGTCGCGGGCCAGCGCGGCCTTGACGATCGACGCGGCCTTCTCCGGCTTGTTGTCGTTGTACTCGCTGGCCACCAGGTCGAGGCCCAGCTCCTTGGCGCCGTCCTTGAAGCCCCGCCCGCGCAGGTCGTCGGTCGAGACGCCGGCCTTGAAGCCGATCAGCAGGACCTTGCCCGAGCCGCCGATGAGGTCGGCCAGCGCTTTGGCCGCGGCCTTGCCGCCGGCGTAGTTGTCGGTGGCGATCTGCGAGGCCGCGATGTCCGCGCGCTGCAGCGTCGTGTCGACGAGCACGATCTTCGCGCCGTTGTCGGCCACCTGCTTGATGGGGTTGTAGAGCGCGGAGTCGTCGGTCGGCGCGATCAGCAGCGCGTCGGGCTTGGAGGCCGCGACCGCATTGACGATCGGCGTCTGCTTGGACGGGTCGAACTCGTCGGGCGACTGCACGTTGAGCGACACGCCGAGCTTCTTGGCCTCGGCCTGGGCCCCGCAGGCCATCGTGATGTAGAACTCGTCGCCCTTGACGCCGGTGACCAGCGTGAGCTTCTTGCCCGACGACGAGCCTCCGCCGCTCGCGCTCGACGAGCTGTCGTCGCTGCCGCAGCCGGCGACCGCCAGCGCGGCGGACGCGGCGACCACCGCGGCGAAGGAAGGCAGTCCAGGGTTCATCGCATCTCTCCAGTGATGGGGGTGGGAACAGCCGCGGGTCGGGCCGCCTCGAGGGCGGCCGCGGCCCGCAGGACCAACGGTTCGGCGTGTCGTGCCCCCACCAGCTGCACGGCCGGCGGCAGCCCGTCGGCGGTCCGGCCGAAGGGCAGCGTCAGCGCGGGCTGCTGGGTGAGGTTGAACGGCCAGGTGAAGAGGGTCCAGCTCGGCCGGCCGTCGCCCGGCCAGGCGTCGGGCAGCGTGGTGGCGGTCGTCGCCATCGACGTCTCGGCGCCGAGGTCGGCGAGCGTGCGCGCGGCGGCGAAGGCGGCCGGCAGCGCCGCGGCGGTCATCGGTTGCGGCTGCGCCGGAGCTGGTCGAGGTACACGGCCGCCACGAGCACCGCGCCGACGGCGATCTGCTGCCAGAACGGCTGCACGCCGGTGATGACGAACCCGTTCTGCAGCACGGCCGGGATGAACACGCCGAAGACCGTGCCGAGGATCGACCCGATGCCGCCGAAGAGGCTCGTGCCGCCGATGACGACCGCGGTGATCGACTGCAGGTTGTCGGTCGAGTGGCCGCCGATCGTCGTCGTGCCGAAGCGCGCCAGCGACAGGAAGCCCGCCAGCCCGGCCAGCACGCCGGCCAAGGTGTAGACCTTCATCAGGTGCCGGTCGACGTCGATGCCCGCGCGCCGCGCCGCCTCCGGGTTGGAGCCGATCGCCAGCGTGTAGCGGCCGAAGCGCGTCTGGGCGAGCAGGATGCCGAAGCCCAGCGCCACGCCGAGCGCGATCACCACCAGCCACGGGACCTGTCCGAAGACGCGCCCGGTGCCGATCCCGTCGATCAGCTTGTAGGGGATCTCGCGCTCGTCGATGCCCTTGGTGATGACCAGCGCGGCGCCGAGCGCCATGCCGAACGTGCCCAGCGTGACGATCAAGGGCGTGATCTTGGCCTTGGCCACCAAGAACCCGTTGAGCAGCCCCCACGCGCCGCCGGCGACCAGGCCGCTGATCAGCCCGACGACCACCGTGCCGCCGTTGTCGCCGCCGGTCGTGTGCATCATCTTGGCCGAGATCACGCCCGCGAAGACGAGCGTCGAGCCGACCGCGAGGTCGATGCCCGCGGTGATGATCACGAACGTCTGGCCGACGGCCAGCACGAGCAGGATCGCCGCGTCGGTCGAGATGTTGCGGCCGTTGTCGACCGACAGGAACGTGCTGGGCTCGAGGATCGAGAAGGCCACGATCAGCCCGACGAGGATCAGGCCGATCCACAGGCTCGACACCGTCGCCAGCCGCGCCCACCACGCCGAGCTCTCGGTCGGCACGGCGTCGTCCAGCTCCGCCTCCTCGGCGGCCAGGGTCGCGTCGGTCCGGCTCATGCTGCGTCCTCCGTGTGCTCGATGGCGCCGGTCATGGCGCCCACGATCTGCTCCATCGTCACGTCGCCGCGCGTGAACCGCGCGACGCGGCGGCCGAGCCGCAGCACCTCGACGCGGTCGGCGACCTCCAGGACCTCGGGCATGTTGTGGCTGATGAGCACCACCGCGATGCCGCGCTCGCGCACGCGCTTGATGAGGTCCAGGACGTTGCGGGTCTGCACGACGCCCAGCGCGGCCGTCGGCTCGTCCATGAAGACGACGCGGCTGGCCCACATCACCGCGCGGGCGACCGCGATGCCCTGGCGCTGACCGCCGGACATGGCGGCCACCGAGGCCGACGTGTCCTGGATCTTGACGCCGAGGTCCCTGAAGGACTCGTCGCCGCGGCGGCGCATCTCGCGCTTGTCCAGGAACCCGAGCTTGCCGAGCACGCCCGGCCGCGTGATCTCGCGGCCGAGGTACAGGTTGGAGGCGGGCTCCAGCTCGGAGGCCAGCGCGAGGTCCTGGTAGACGACCTCGATGCCGGCCTCGCGGGCGTCGACCGGCGACGCGAAGTCCACCGGCTTGCCCTCGACGAGGATCTGGCCCTCGTCGGGGCGGTGGACGCCGGCCAGGGTCTTGACCAGCGTCGACTTGCCCGCGCCGTTGTCGCCGACCAGCGCGACGACCTCGCCCGGGAAGACCGTGAAGCTCGCGCCGCGCAGCGCGCGGACGCGGCCGAAGCTCTTGACGACGCCGCGCGCTTCCAGAAGGGGAACCCCACCCACCCCCGCCGTCGTCGTGCCGGCCGGCGCGCTCATGCGCCGATCACCTGCACCACGGCCTCGCGGTACAGCGGCCCGTCGAGCTCGACGAAGTAGATCGTCTGCCGGCCGCCCATCACCATCTCGCCGTCGGCGATCGGGAACATGCACTGGAAGCCCAGCAGCGCGCCGCGCAGGTGCGAGGGCGCGTTGACGGCCATCTGGCCGTCGGAGTGCAGGAACCGCGCGTGGCGGTAGTCGCCCTCGGCCGGCGCCAGGCGCTGGAGCATCTCCACGATGTCGTCCTCGAGGTCCGGCAGGCCCTCGTTGACCGTGATCGCGGTCGTGGTGTGCAAGGTCATCACCAACGCGAGGCCGTCCTGGACGCCGGTCTCCCGGACCATGTCGCGGACCCGCTCGGTGATGTCGATCGTCTCGGTGTCTCCGGTGGTCTGGATCCCGAAGCGGATCACCCGCGACGTCATGCCGCCACCTGCGCGTTCATGTTGAGGAGCTCCCTCGCGTTGGTGTCGAAGATCTTGCGCTCCAGCGACGGGCGCAGCCCGAGCCGGCGCACGCCGTCGGCGACGCGCTTCGGGTCGACGCGCGGGTAGTTGGAGCCGAAGAGGACCTGGGCGTGGAGGCTGCGATCCAGGGCGTCGAGGCCGACGCGCTCCAGCGTGTGGCGGATCGACTCCGGCGGCGTGCCGCTGTGGAGGATCGACGTGTCCAGGTACACGTTGCGGTGCTTGAGCGCGAGCATCACGGACTCGTCGACCCACGGCCAGCCGAAGTGCGGGATGACGATCTTGAGGTCCGGGAAGGCGTGGATGACCTCCTCCAGCGCCAGCGGGTGCGCCTTGGAGGAGCGGCCGACGCGCGCCCAGCTCAGGCCGCAGTGGATCAAGACGGGGATGTCGAGTTGGAGGGCCTGCTCGTAGACCGGGAACGCGTGGTCGCGGTCGGCCGGGTCGAAGAGCTGCAGGGCCGGGTCGAGCTTGAGGCCGACCAACCCGTACTCCTTGACGGCGTGCTCGAGCTTGGCGGGCGCGTCGGCCTCGTTGGGGTCGACCGAGGCGAAGCCGATGACGCGGTCGGTCTGCTCCATCAGCCAGGCGACCCCCTCGTTGGACACCACCTTGGCGCCGTGCGCGGTCGTGCAGTCGATCGGCAGCACGACGGCCTGGTCGGTGCCCGCCTCGTCGAGGTGCAACTCGTAGGTGCGCAGCGGCTGGGGCGGCATGAACAGGCCGAAGACGTCGCGGACGGCCCGCGGGAGGTCCGGGTCGCGGTCGAGGAGCTCGGCGACCTGGACGGGATGGGTGTGGATGTCGATCACGAGGGGTCGGTCGGGTTGGTGGGGTCGGGGATGGACGGGAGCGCGACGCCGAGCGGCTTCGCGGCCGCGACGGCTTCGGGCGCCGTGGCGTGGCGCGCGGTCGCGCGGGAGACGTAGAGGCCGGCGGCGGCGGACGCGAAGGCGAGGGCCTGGCGCAGCGACCAGCCGGCGAGGTGGGCGAAGAGGAAGGCGGCGTTGAAGCTGTCGCCGGCGCCGACGGCGTCGACGGCCTCGACGGCGATCGCGTCCATGCGCTCGGTCGCGCCGTCGGCCGTGAGGGCGACCGAGCCCTCGGCGCCGCACTTGACGACGATGAGGTCCGGGCCGTGGGCCCGCAGCGCGCGGGCCGCCGCGAGCGGGTCGCGCTCGCCGGTGATCGCCGTGGCCTCGTCGAGGTTGGGCAGGAAGATCGTGGTCGCGGCGAGCATCTCCTCGACGCCCGCGACGGTGGCGTCGCTCCAGCCGTCCGGGTCCCAGCCGGTGTCCAGGACGGTGCGGCGACCCTCGGCGCGAGCGCGCGTGAGGAGCCGCGCGCCCGCCCCGGGGTCGAGGCCCGGAATCGAGAAGAGGCCGACGAGGCAGAGGACCGGCGCGGCGGACCCCGTGGACCACCGGCGCTCGATCAGCGCCTCGTCGAGCTCGCCGAGCGACGCGAAGTGCGACAGGAACGCCCGCTCGCCGTCGGGGCGGACGGCGGCGACCGAGATGCCGGTGGCGCCCTTGGAGATCTCCACCCCGTCGGTGGCGACGCCGGCCGATCGGAGGTCTTCGAGGATCGTCGCGCCCTGGTGGTCGTCGCCGACGTTGGCGATGAGCGCCGTGGGCACGTCGAGCTTGGCCAGGCCGAGCGCGAGGTACCCCGCCTGGCCGGAGGTCACCAGCGCGTGGCTGGTGCCGGCGACCTCCTGCCCCCACTCCGGGAGCGCGGGGACGCCGCGGACGATGAGGTCGGCGTTCAGGTTTCCGACCACGCACACGGCGGGCTCGCGGCCGAGGCCGCTGGTGGTGTTGGTGTCGCTGTTCAAGGCCAACTTGTTGGACGTCTTACCTGCCATCCGGGACCCTAGTGGTCCCGGACAGCAGGGTCAACCGCGGTGGATCTAGTACTCGACCCGGCGGTAGTAGCGGCGGGTGGTCAGCGGGTGGTCGCGCAGGACCTCGAGGTGCGCGCTGAGGCGCTCCAGGACCGCGGCGAGCAGGACCGGGGTGATGAGCGCGCGGACGCCCTTGGACACGCCCGGCAGCTCGAAGCTCGCGGGGTCGACGACCTCCAGCTTGTCGGTCACCGTCGGGACGAACGACTCGACGCGATCGGCCAGCGCCCGCGCCTCGTCCTCGCTCTTGAGCAGCAGGACGCTGACGCCCTGCTCGACGAGCTCCAGCGTGCCGTGGAAGAAGTCCGACGCGTGGACCGGCCGCGTGCGGATCCACTGCATCTCCTCCAGGATGCACGTGCCGTAGTACCAGGCCTCGGCCCAGGCCGAGCCCCCGCCCACGATGATGTGGTACGGCTCGTCCTTGTAGGCCTCGGCCAGCGACGCCGCGCGATCCTCGAAGCCGCGCTTGACCTCGACCAACGCGTCGGGCAGCAGCGCCAGCTCCTGGACGATGGCGTCGTAGCCGCCGCCGTCGCCGTCGCCGTCCAGCTCGCCGCGCGCGTCGAGGATCGCCAGCGCGATCAGCAGCGACTGCAGGTAGAACGACTCCGACGAGGTGTCGTCCGCGGCGAAGTTGGTGAAGTTGACGTCGGCGCCCTGGGCGACCGGCGTGTCCTCGTGACCGGTCAGCGCGATCACCTTGGCGCCCTTGGCCTGGGCGAACTCCATGACCGCGACGCTCTCCTTCGTCGTGCCCGAGAGCGACGGGATGACGACGATCGAGTTGGCGCCGAGCGCGGCGGAGTCGGTCAGCACGATCTCGGCGGCGTGCACGAGCTGCATGGGGAACGCCGAGCGGCGCTGCAGCAGCTGCGCGGCCGGGAGCATCAGCACGCCGGCGCCGCCGGCACCCAGGAAGTACACGTTCTCCGCGCCGCCGTCGAGCAGCTCGCCGACGGTCTCGCGGATCGGCTCGGCGAGGGCCACCGCACCACCCTGGATCTTGCGGAAGCGCTCCTCGTCGAAGTTCAGCATGCGTTGGGGTCCTTGGTCGGGTTGAGGGGAGTCGACCTGCCGAACTCGTAAGACGTCCGACAAGTTGGCGTGGACCGTATGCCGCCCTTTGGCGCTTGTCAAGCGAGGGTGTACAACCTGATGAGCGGGCGGCGGCGGACCTCGCCACGCCGGGCATCGACCGCCCGGCGTGGAGAAGGCGTACGCCTCAGGCGTCGACGCGCGGCAGCGCCGCGACCTGCGCGTCGCCCGCCACGCGGCGGACCTCGGCCGGGATGTCGGTGAGGGCGACGTTCCGGACCATGTCGAGGTCCTTGCCCAGCGGCGAGAAGAAGTTGTCGTAGTGGGTCGGGACGACGTAGCGCGGATCGAGCTTGGGCAGCACGCGCTCCCAGTAGCGCGGCGTGACCTGCCGGCCGGCGACGCCGGCGAGGAAGACGTCGACCGCGCGGTTGGGAAGCTCGGCGTCCTGGAGGTCGGCGCTGCCCTGGTGGTAGATCGAGATCCCCGCGACCTCGATCCGGATCCCATACACCGCGCCGCACCGGTACCGACCCGGGGCCAGGCCGTCGAGATGGTCGCACGTCAGCGGCCCGTCCATCGGGACCTTGCGACCGAAGAGGAGCTTGGAGTGGCGGCTGGGGATGAACGTGACGACGAACGGGCCCAGCTCGTACGGGCGGTGCGTGGCGACCTCGACCGCTTGGCGCTCCAGGCCATGCAGGCGCATCAGGTGGGTGAGCGACGCCGACCCGTACGCCTTGGTCGCGTGGATCCTCGCCAGCGCCGGCGCGTCGACGGCATGGTCGAAGTGCGTATGGCCGACGAGGACACCCGCCACCGGCCCCGGCGCCTGGGCGTAGCGGGCGAGCATTCGCGCGTCGGGGAGCGCGGTCCTGCGCAGCAGCAGCGACCGCAGCGGCACGCGCGACACGTAGGGGTCGATGAAGAGCGAGACGTTCTCGTAGGTGATGCGGTAGCCGGACACGCCGAGCCACCGGATCTCCAGACCCGCGGGCAGGTCGACGTCGACCCGCTCCAGCTCGGCCATCGCCTGTAGGTCGTCGGTGCCGGTCATGGTGCTGCGGATCTTGACGATGTCGCGCGCGGTGAGCCTCACGTTGTCGACTGCGCCGCCGGCGCCTTCCTCGTCGCCGTCTCCCCCGCCCTGTCGCGTTTCTCCTTGGCGGGCAGCGTCACGTCAGACGACCACCGCACCCCCAGCGTCGCGGCGACGTCCACGACGCGGTCCAGGCTGGCCGACCGGTAGCGCTCCTTCTCGTAGCGCTGGATCTGCTGCTCCTTGAGCCCGAGCCTGTCCGCCAGATCCTTCTGCGTCCATTGGCGGGCGATCCGGGCCTCGATCAGCGCCTCAGGCAAAGCCTCGAGCCCGTTGAGCCTGCGGACCCGCACCTTGCCCTCGCTCACCCGCCGGTACCGCGTGAGCTGCTTGTTGAGGTCTTTGAGATCGCACTCCATCGCCTCGACCATCGCCGCGTGCACGCGCGGATCGACACCCCGACGTGGCTTGGCCTCACGGGCCTCCGCGATCGCCTGCTCGAACTTCTCGGCTTGGGCAGCCGTGATGCGGTACTGACGCTCGTTCGTGATCACGTGAGGTCCTCGAGGTCGATCCGGATGATGCCCTTCGCGGCGCATCCGCGATAGCGCCTCTTCTGCGAAACGCGAGGCGCCTTGATCCGCCGCAGGCTCGGATGGAGGTCATCCCAGCTCACGCCGTCCGCCTCCAAGCAGCCGTCGAAGCCTACGGGCAGCTTAGCTTCGACACAACACGAAAGTTGTGTCAAATGCAGGTGAAGCGTCCTCGATCTCGTTGTCGCTCAGACCAGGACCACGGGCCGGTGGTAGGCGTTCACGACATCGCGCGAGACGCTGCCGAGCACCGCGCTCTTGAACCCCGACAGACCGCGCTGCCCCATCACGATCGCGGGGGCGTCGAGGTCCTCGGCCGCCTGCGCGATCAGCTCGGCGGAGCGGCGATCGGCGACCTTCAGCAGCGGCTCGGCCTCGAAGCCGGCCTCCCGCGCGATGGCGACGCCACGGGCCACGATCTCCTCCGCCTCCGGCTCGCTGTGCACCGGCGCGTCGATGCTGCCGCCGCTCAACGCCTGCGCCACCCCGAGCGACCGCTCGGTCGGCTTATAGGCGTACAACAACCGCGCCGGCCGTCCACGACCCACCAGGATCGGCGCGATCCTGATCGCCCTCTCCGCCGCCTCCGACCCGTCGTAGCAGAGGACCAGGGGCCCGCTCGGGTTCTCGACGCTCATCGGTTGCCTCCAGTGTGGTCGTGTCAGCGTGAGCCGTCGCCGCTGACGCTACGCCTCTGGGCAAGCGCTGTGAAGCGCAGGGCGCGCTGCGGTCGACGCGCCGAAGACCTGGCAGCGCCGGCAACGTCAGCACGCGCTCACTCGCGCCGCCTTGCCCGGCGTCGCGGTTGGAGGCGGTTGACGTTGGCGCAGCCGCGAGCCGGTCGCTCACGTCCTCGTCGTCGCGTGGTCCGCGGAGCCGTCCAGAGCGGGAGGGAATCACTCTCGCCCCCTCCCAAGAGCACGAGACCGCACGGGACGGCGAACCATCCCGGACAACCCCACTGTGACGCCGGATGTCTCCCGAAGGACGCCGAGCGCCGATCTCTCGTCGCCCCATAAACACGCAGCAAATCTGAGCGCCTTCTTCTACACAGCGAAATGTTTAAAGGACCGGCTTTCCAAGTCAATCGGTCGTGTTCGGTACGTCGTGCGGTGGGCAAGTGGGGTGCGTCGGTCCAACCATGGAGGCGACCACCGTCGGTCAGAGCCGTCGCCTCTCCAACAACCCATAGGAGTTCTCGATGTCCTTCAGTTCTCGGCGTCTGATGCCGATGCTGGTCGGCGCCTTCGGTGCGCTGGCCGTGATCCTGCTCCTGGCCCTGTCGTCGCCCGCGGCGAAGGCCAGCCCGTTCTGCGGTGGCCAGACCGTCAGCCCCAACAACCCGTGCTACGGCGCGGCGCGCGCGCTGAACGGCGTCAACGGCTACGGCGACTCGCACTCGGTGTGCGTCGGCGCCGACATCCTCGCCGGTCCTTGCTCGAGCGGACCGGGGCAGATCGCGACGATGAACCTCGGCTTCACGTACACGGGCGCGCCATGGATCGCGGACAACGCGTCCGGGCCGACGGTCGTCCACGGCGACACGTTCTGAGCCATGAGCTCGGCTACGGTGAGCCGGCGCGCCTGCGCCGGCTCACTCGCCGCGCTGACGCTGGCCGCGGTCGCGGTCGGGTGCGGCGAGACCACGAACGAAGTCCCCGCCCGCCCGATGGCGGCAGCCTCCACGCCTGCCACGCCCGCGGTCGTCACGCGCGTCCCCGCGGCGCAGGCGGCGACCTTCGCCCTGCTGCGGACGGCCCCCGAAGGGCTGCCGCCGGCGATCCGCCAGACGCTGCGGACGCCGATCGCAGGCATGAACTACGCGCTCGCCCAACGCATCCCGGCGCCCGCCGCGGGCCGCTACTGGCTCGTCCCGGGACGCGGATACCTGTGCGTCGTCTCGCAGACGCCCGACACGGCCGGCGTCGGGACGGTCTGCTCGAAGACCGCGCAGGCCCGCACGAGCGGCGTCGCGACGACCTCGATCCCACGCGCGGGCCAGAACGCGCCGGTGACCGGCCCACGGCTGATCGTCGGCGTCGCGCCCGATGGCGCCCGGGCCGTGATCGTTCACACGCGCGGCAAGATCGCCGTCGCTCGAGTAGTCGACGGGCTCTTCGTACGCCGGGACGACAGCGTCGACCCGCCCGATCGAATCACCGTGCGCCGGTGAGTCGCACACGTCGGGCCGCGGTCTTCCGGAGTGCCTCGTGGATCGGGACCGACGAAGCCGGAACGCGAACCGCTCCGCGACCGCGCGGATCCCCTTCACTTGCAGGAGATCCTTCGAGCGCCCCGGGCTGGACTCGAACCAGCGACCCACGGCTTAGAAGGCCGTCGCTCTATCCAACTGAGCTACCGGGGCAGTGTGGGGATCCTCGCACGTGGCGAGCGTGGTCGCGACCGATAGCGTGCCGGAGCGATGGACGATCCGTATCGGATGTATCTCGTCGTCAGGCGTGGGGCGTTTGAGGATCTCGCGACGGGGTGTGTGCTCGCGGGGGCGGCGGCGGTCGCGTGCCTGCGTCGGTTCGAGGCCGATGAGGCGTGGAGCGAGGCCGTGGACGCGTGGCGGCAGCGCCCCGGCAAGGTCACGCTGCGCGCGCGTGGTGGGCAGTGGGATGCGGTGCTGCGCGAGGAGGACTTCGCGTACGCCGGCGACCTCGACGGCGCGGCGGTGCTGGCGCTGCCGCCGCGGAGGCGGTCGGCGCGGAGCGAGACGCTGACCAAGTTGCAGGCGATGGCGTCGGAGCTGGAGCCGGTGCCGACGGTCGAGGACGTCCCACCGGCCGGCGACAGCGACCGCCTCGTCTACGTCATCAACCCCAAGATCGAGATGTCGACGGGCAAGACGATGGCCCAGGTCGCGCATGCCGCGACGGGGGCGGCGGCGACGGGCCGGGTGGAGCCGTGGGTCGCGAAGGGCTGCCCCGCGCGCGTCGTGGTGCCGAAGACCGGCCGAGCCTTCGACGAGCTGTGCGCCGGCGACCGCCTGGTCGCCAAGGTCGAGGACGCCGGCCTGACCGAGGTCCCGCCCGGCACCATCACCGTGCTGGCGATCGCATAGGGTCGCCAGGACATGAGCGACAGCGTCGACCCGACCGGCCAGGACCTGAAGCGCTACCTCGCCGAGGACGACGGCGAGCCGGTCGTGATGCTGAACCTCCTGCGCTTCAAGCCCGGCGGCGGCCGCGAGTCCTACAACCAGTACTCGCGCGCGATCGTGCCGTTCCTCGAGCAGGTCGGCGGCGAGGTCGTCTACTTCGGCGACACGTCCACCCCGCTCGTGCAGCCGCCGGCCGGCAACGACTGGGACGCGGTGCTCCTCGTCCGCTACCCGTCGCGGCGGGCGTTCTCCCAGATGGTCGCCGACCCCGACTACCAGGCCATCACGCACCTGCGCACCGAGGCCCTGGACGCCGCGGTGCTCCAGCCGACCGCTACGCGGCGCGGCTGAAGACCCAGCGGCGACCGATCAGGTACGTCGCCACCGGCATCACGGGCATCAGGACGGCCTGGGCGACGATCGGGCCCCACCCCACGCCGTCGACCAGGAGCGCCAGCAGCAGCAGGTTCAGCAGCGTCGCCCCGCCCTGCGCCGCCAGCCAGGACACCCAGCCGCGCAGCGTCGGCGTCGCGCCCTTGAACGTCCAGTGCTCGTGCAGCCAGTAGCCGATCGACGCGGACACGACGAAGGCGATGAGCGCGCCCAGCAGGTACGGCACGCCGAGCAGATGCAGGGCCGTGTATCCGCCGAAGTACGTCGCGGCGTTGAACCCGCCGACCAGCCCGAACCGGATCAGCTCGTGGATGCGCTGTCTCGTCGCCATTCGCCCGTAGGTCTACAGGACTAGATTGTCAGGAGGATGGATGCCCGGGGCTACCAGGTTCTGACCGCCGCGGCGCCGGCCGAGGCCTTACACGCGTACGCGCGCGAGCGCGAGGAGGCGGGCGACGGCCTGCTCGTGCGCGAGGGCGCCGCCGGCCAGGTGGAGCTCGCGGCCCGCGCGCCCGCCGGGGCGGGCGCGATCGACCCGTACGCCGTTCTCCCCGCGGCGCGCGCGGCGCTGCTTCCGGACGCCGTCACGACGGCGCTGACGCGGGACTTCGGCGGCGACGCCCCGCTGCTGTTCGACGCCGCCGAGACCACCGCCGCGGCGCCCGAGGACGGGCCGTACCGCGACGCCACCTACACCGCGCTCGCCGCCGAGCCGGAGACCCTCGTCACGCTCGTCGTCGCGCTCGGCGACGCGCACGTGGAGGTCCACGACGCCTCCCAGACGATCGCCACCACCCCGTTCTCCGGTCGCTACGCGCACTTCAACCCCGAGCGCGACGGCGACGACGCGATCGCCCGCCACCGCGAGGAGCTGGCGTCCGCGCTGGACGCCGGCGAGCGCCTCGCCCTGAGCGCCGGCGACGTCGTCCTGCTCGCCGGCGGCACCGTCCACCGCGCGCCCGAGGGCCCGACGCTGGTCGCCCACGCCTGCCCCGCGCGCGTCAAGCCCGGCTGGTTCGCCTACCGCCCCGAGCGCGCCCGCTACGCCTCGATCGACGGCGGCCGCGCCTGGATCGCCTCCCAACACTACGACCTGGTCGACGCGATCGAGCCCGAGAACGCCCCGGCGCCCGAGGCGATCGAGCAGGTCGAGGAGGCGCTCCGGCAGCACGACCGCGACCTCGCCACCGACCCGTCGCCGTCGCCGACGCCCACGCCGGACCCCGCCGCCGGCCCGCGCCGCGCCGGCGGCCTCGTGGACTCCGTGCGCGGCATGCTCGGCCGCCGCGGCCGCCGCTGAGAGCGCGCCCGCGCCGGCCTACCGGCTCACAGCCGCGGCTCCAGCCACCGCGGCGTGGTGAACCACACCAACTTGCGAAGCGCGTCGCTGACGGGGCCGGGCTCGCGACCCGCCTCCTCGGCGCCCTCCGCGCGCCGCACCGCGTCCCGGACGACCACGCCGCCGAGGAACCGCGCGGGCTCGGGCGGCAGGTAGGACGGCGGCCCGGAGCTGATCGCGTTGTTGGTGTACTCGTCCTGGAGGTCGAGCGCCCGGTGCGCCGCGATCCGCCCGAGCAGCACCGACGGCGCCACGCCGTTGCCCGAGAAGCCGGTGACGTACTGCACGCCCTCGCCGAGCGACCCGGCGAACGGCATGTGGCCGGGCGCGCGGTCGACCGCCCCGCCCCACGCGTGCGTCAGCTTGACGTCGCTCAGCTGCGGGAACCAGCGTCGGAAGCCCGCCGCCACGATGTCCACCGTCTTGGGATCGGTGAAGTGCCGCGGCATGACGTGCCCGCCCGGGCCGATCGCGCCGCCGCCGCGCCCGAAGGCGATCCGGCCGTCGCGCGTGACCTGCGCGTAGTGCACCAACAAGCGCGTGTCCCCCAACAACTCGCCGCCGGTCCACCCCAGCCGCTCGATCCGCTCCGGGATCGGCTCGGTCAGGACGATGTGCGAGCCGACCGGGACGACCGCGCGGCGCAGCTCGCGCACGCGGGCGGCCCAGGCGCCGAGCGCCAGCACGACCTTCCCCGCCGTGACGTGCCCACCCGGCGTCACGACCGTCGCGGGCTGCCCGCGGCGCAGCGACGTCATCGGCGTGTGCTCGAAGATCCGCACGCCGCGGCGCAGCAGCGCGCGCCGCAGCCCGCGCACGAGCAGCGCCGGCTGGATCGCCGCGCCCTCGCGCATCAGCGTCCCGTCGAGCAGGACGGGCGAGCCGGTCCGGGCCCGCAGCTCGTCGCCGGAGACCCGCTGCAGCGGCGGGCGTCCCAGACGCTCCGCGACCTCGATCTGGTGCTCCCAGCCGCCCGCCTGCGCGGGCGCGGTCGCGGCCACGAGCGCGCCCGACCGCCGCATGTGGCAGTCGATGCCCTCGATCCCGCAGACCTCCTCCATGCGGTCGATCGCCCACGTCGACCGCTCGGCCAGCCACGCGGCCTGCGCCGCGCCGAAGCGCTCCTCCAGCTCGGCGATCTCGTCGACCCACGACGTCGCCCAGCCGCCGTTGCGCCCCGACGCCCCGAAGCCGCAGCGGCGGGCCTCGACCACGACGACGTGCAGCGACGGGTCCAGCGCGACCAGCTCATAGGCCGTCCAGAGCCCCGCGAAGCCGCCGCCGACCACGCACACGTCGGCGCGCAGCGCGCCCTCCAGGGGCGCCGCGACGTCGTCGTCCCGCTCCAGCGCCTGCTGGAGCCAGAAGACCGACGACGCGGTCCGGGTGGCGGGATCGCGCGTGGCCGACACCTACAACTGCTCGATCAGGTCCGCCGCGCGCACCGTGCCCGGCGCCGCCCGCAGCTCGCGCGAGATCGCGGCCAGCCGCGCCGCGACCGCCTCGTCGCCCAGCAGCCGGTCGACCGCGCCGCGCAGCTCCTCGGGCGCGTGCCCGTAGGTGTCCAGCCGCACGCCGAGGCCGGTCTCGTGGATGCGCTGGGCGTTGTCGTACTGGTCCCAGAACAGCGGCAGCAGGACCATGGGCTTGCCGAAGGACAAGGACTCGGTGACCGTGTTGTTGCCGCCGTGGGTGATGACGAGATCCACGTGCGGCAGGACCGACGTCTGCGGCAGGAACTCGGCGCCGACCATGTTGTCGGGCAACGTGAGCTGGTCGTGCTGCGGGCCCTTGGAGACGATCACCCGGTGCCCGGACGACGCCATCGCGTCGATCAACCCCTGCATCAACGCGACGTCCGCGCTGCCCAGCGAGCCGAGCGACAGGTAGATCAGCGAGCCCGGCCCGTCGGCCAGCTCGGCCGGCACCTCCCAGGCGTCGTCGGTCGTCCGCACGGCGGCCTGGAGGTTGTGCCACGTCGGCCCGAGCGGGCGCGCACGCGCGTAGTCCACCGCCTCGGGGTACAGGTACAGGTTGAGCCAGTCCGACTCGTGGACGAACTCGCCCTCGGGCAGCGGCGGCGCGCCGCGCTGCTCGCAGAACGCGCTGAACGACGCGTGCAGCTCGGCGTGGGCGGCGTGGTACTCGTCCCAGTAGGCGGCCCAATCGGATCGGTCGTCCGTCGCGTAGCCGGAGAACGGCGGCGGCACGTCGTCGTCCTTGACCTCCGCCGGGTTGCACGACACCACGCGTACCCACGGCCGGCCCGACGCGAGGATCGCCGGGAACGTCAGGACGTTGTCCTCGACGATGACATCGGGCTGGACCTCCGCGATGATCTCGGCCAGCCGCTCGTCGACGTAGCGCGCGCCGTCCAGCAGCGCCTCGAACGTCGGCGCGGTGAAGTCGCGGATCTGCTCGATCGTCGGCTTGCGGAACACCGGCGCGGTGTCGCGGATGAAGTCCTTCCAGAACTGGCCCGGGACCTCCTCGACCTCCGGCGGCGGCGTGAGGCGCATCAGCCGCTCCTCGAAGCCCTTGGCCTCCAGGGTCCCGGCGAAGGACTCCTCGACCACGAACACCACGCGGTGCCCGCGCCGGCGCAGGACGTCCCCGATGCCCACGCAGTTGTTGGTGGGGCCGTAGGCGCCCTCGGGGAAGAAGATGATGGTCTTGCTCATGCGACGGCGACCTCGCCGACGCCCCAACCGTAGGCCATCTTGTGGATCTCCAGTACCAGGAAGGACTCGGTCGACGTGACGCCGTCGACCAGATGCAACCGCTTCAACAACTCCGTGAAGTGCCCCGTGTCGCGGCAGACGACCTCGACGATCGCGTCGAACGACCCCGCCAGCGCGGCGACGTAGGACGTCTCGGGGAACTCGGTCACCGCCGCGCAGACGGCGTCCATCGACCCCGGCCGGATCTTCAGCCCGATCAAGGCCATGCGGTCGAAGCCGATCCGGAGCGGATCGGCGATGCCCACCACCTGCAGCACGCCCGCCTGCTCCAGTCGCTGCGCGCGGTAGCGGACGACGGACTCCGACACGTCCAGGTCGGCCGCGATGCGGCTGTAGGGCCGCCGGCCGTCCGCCTGGAGGGCGGAGATGATGCGCTTGTCGACGTCGTCGAGCTTCACGGATTCCACAACCTTGCCTCACTGAAGTTGCGTGATCTAGGGTTGTCGACGTCAGAAGTACCGAAATCAGCAGACCCATGTCAAGCGAGAACGTAGATCTCGACGCGCTCCAGGAGGCGCGCTGGTTCGCCGGCAAGGGCCGGGCGATCGCCGGCGCGCGCGTCGTGGCGGAGCCGGCGGGCGGCGCGCTGCGGGTGGCGGAGATCGCCTACGCCGACGACGGACGCGGCGCGCCGGTCGAGCGCTACCTGCTCGGCGCGGAGGCCGTGCGCTGGGCCGACCTGCTGCGGGCGCCCGGGGAGCTGGAGCTGCGGGTCACCGACCGCGCGCTGCTGGACGCGCGCGGCGCCGAGGCGGTCCCGTCGACCGACCAGTCCAACACCTTGGTCACCATCGACGACACCTTGCTCGTCAAGGCCTACAGGAAGCTCGAGGCGGGCGTCCACCCCGAGGTCGAGCTGGGCGCCGCGCTGGCGGGCACGCCGGCGCCCGTGCCGCGCCACGCCGGGTCGCTGCACTGGGGCGACACGGCGATCGCGCTGCTGCAGGAGTTCGTCCCGGGTGCCGAGTCCGGCTGGGAGGCGCCGATCGAGGCGGTCGCGGCGGCGCTGCGCGCGGGCGACGCGACGACCGACGCGCTGATCGCGCCCTACGCGGCGGCGGGCGAGGCGGCGGGCGCGCTGCACGCGGCGCTGGCCGACCGGCTCGGGACCGCCGAGGATCCCGGAGCGCCCGCGCGCTGGGCGGCGGACGCGCACGCCGCGCTGGACGCCGCGGTCGCGCTGGAGCCGCTCGCGGCCGAGTCAGAGCCCATGATCCGCGCGGGCCTGCACGCCCTGACCGCCGCGCGAGCGCCCCGCGTCGGCCGCGTCCACGGCGACCTCCACTACGCCCAGCTCCTGCGCACGCCCGACCGCCTGCTGATCGTCGACCTCGAGGGCGACCCGACCGCGCCGCTGGCCGCGCGCCGCCGCCCCGACACGCCGCTGCGCGACCTCGCCGCGCTGCTGCGCTCGATCGACCACATCGGCACCGCGGGCTCGCGGCGCGCCGGCTGGGCCGGCCCCACGCGCTTCGTCGCCGCCGCGAGCGACGCCGCCCGCGAGGCCTACGAGCGCGCGACCGGCGCGCCGGTCGACCGCCCGCTGCTGGCCGCCCTGGAGCTGGCGAGCGAGTGCCGCGAGCTGGTCTACGCCCACCGCGTGGTGCCCGAGTGGGCCTACGCGCCGCGCGCCGGCCTCACGCGACTCCTCCAACAAGGACCGACCCCATCATGAACCCCGACGGCTTCCTCGCCGACGTCCTCGACGAGCCGCGCACCCTCGCCCACCTCGCCGACCACGCCGACCCCGCGCCGCTGCGCGACGCCATCGCGCAGGCGCGCCTGGTCGTCCTGACGGGCATGGGCTCCAGCCGCTTCGCCGCGCTGACGGCGGCCGCGCGGCTGCGCGCGCAGGGGGTCGCGGCGGTCGTCGAGTACGCCTCGACCGACCTCCCGACCAAGCCCGCGCCCGACGTCCTGGCGATCGGCATCAGCGCCACCGGCACCAGCGCGGAGACCGTCGCGGCGCTGGAGCGCCACCACGGCACGAGCCGGACCATCGCCATCACCAACGCCGACGACGGCGGCAGGCTCGGCGCCCTCGCCGACCGGACGGTCGCGCTCCACGCCGGCCCCGAGACCGGCGGCGTGGCGTGCAAGACCTTCCGGGCCACGCTCGCCCTCCTGCTGCTCGCCGCCGGGGCGGACCGGGCCTCGCTGGCCCGCGCCGCCGACGCCCAGCAGGTGCTCCTCGACGCCCGCGGCGACTGGGTCGACCCGCTGCTCGACGCGCTCGACCCGGGGCGCACCACCTACGCCATCGCCCCGGCCTCGCGCATCTCCTCGTCTTTGCAGTCCGCGCTCATGCTCCGCGAGGGCCCGCGCGTCCCCGCCGACGCCACCGAGACCGGCGACTGGTCCCACGTCGACGTCTACCTCACCAAGCACCCCAACTACACCGCGCTGCTCTACCCCGGCTCGCCCTACGACGCCGAGGCGCTGGACTGGCTGCGCGAGCGTCGGAGCACCTACATCTCGATCGGGCGCGCGATCCCCGGCGCCGCGCTGCACATCCCCTTCCCCCACGCCGACGACGACCTCGTCGCCGCGCTGGTCGACGTCACGGTCGCCGAGCTGGCCGCCGCCACCTGGTGGCGCCGCCGCCTGGACTCCGACGCGATGCCGTAGCGGATCGATCGCCAACGATCAAGCGCTTCGCGACGCGAAGCACAACGTTGGCCGTCCCCCGACCACGGGAGTTCCGACGCTGACGGGAACGCCTCGCCCGAGACCTCTAGGCTTGGCCTACAAGAAGTCGGGACGGCCGGATTCGAACCGGCGACCCCCTGCTCCCAAAGCAGGTGCGCTACCAGGCTGCGCCACGTCCCGTCGTGGCGAGTCTAGTGGTGTTGTCCGAACGCCCCAAGAGCGCGCGACGCGATCGGGGGATCCTGCGTCAAGGGGAGGGTGGACGCCTTGGCGGGTCTGGTCGCTGACTTTGAGTAGAACAGACGTCCAGGATCACCCTGGGCGGCCACATGACGCGTCGCCGGCGGCCGAACACCGGAGGGAGGCCGGCGACGAGGTCCCACGTCGTCCGTCCCGGTCCTCCCCTCCCTCCTCCGACCCTGATGCCTGTGCCCCGAGCCGCCATGCGCCGACTCCGATTCCTGCTGCCCGCCCTCGCTCTCCTCGCGACGCTGCCGGGCCTCTTCGCCACCTCCGCCGACGCCGCCACCTGCCGTGGCGCGCACCTCAAGCCGTCCCGCGCGCACGCCGCCGCCGTCCGCCACGCGACGCTCTGCCTGCTCAACCGCCAGCGCGCCGCCCACGGCCTGCGGCGCCTGCGCTCGCAGCCCTCGCTGTCCACCGCCGCCACGAGGTACGCGCGGCTGATGGTCGCCCAGCGCTTCTTCGACCACGTCTCCCCCGCCGGCTCGACGATGTCCTCGCGGATCCAGCGCACCAACTACCTCAAGAACACCCGCTCCTGGTCGTTGGGCGAGAACATCGCCTGGGGCGCGAGCGGCCAGGAGACGCCCGCGCGGATCGTCAAGGCCTGGATGCACTCGGCCGGCCACCGCGCCAACATCCTCAACGGCGCGTTCCGCGAGGTCGGCGTCGGGATCGCCCTCGGAGCGCCCAACGGCGGCTCCGGCGCGACCTACGTCAACGACTTCGGCCGGCGAGCGTAGCGCTCGTCGGCGAGGGCCTCGGATACCGTTGGCCGCACCATGGCCGACGTCCAAGCTTTCCGCGCCCTCCGCTACGACCTCGGCGTCGTCGGCTCCCTGCAGTCGGTGATCGCCCCGCCCTACGACGTCATCGACCCCGAGCAGCGCGCGGCGCTGGCCGCGCGCTCGCCGCACAACGTCGTCAACATCGACCTGCCGCAGGCGCCGCTGGGCGGCGACGCCTACGAGGAGGCCGCGCGCCTGCTCGACCTGTGGAAGCGCCAGGGCGCGGTCGTCCGCGACGCCGAGCCCGCGATGTGGGCGCTGCAGCAGGACTACGCCGCGCCCGACGGACGCCGGCTCACCCGCCGCGGGATCTTCGCGCGCGTGCGCGTGGAGGAGTACGGCCCCGGCCGGATCCGCCCGCACGAGCGCACGCATCCGGGCCCGAAGGAGGACCGCCTGCGGCTCACGCGCGCGACCCAGGCCAACCTGTCGCCGATCTTCAGCCTCTACGACGATCCGGGCCAGGACGCGTGGGGCGCGGTCGCGCCGTTCACCTCCGAAGACCCGTTCGGCACCGCCACCGACGCCGACGGCACGCTCAACACGCTCTGGCGGATCACCGACGGCGCCGCGCTCGCCCGCGTGCGGATGGCGCTGGGCAAGACCGAGCTGCTGATCGCCGACGGCCACCATCGCTACGAGACGGCGCGCGTGTACGCCGAGGAGATCGGCGGAGCCGGCCATCACGGCGAGGGTGGCGACCATCATCGCGGTGGAGAGGGCGATCACCGCTACGTGCTGATGTGCCTGGTCGCGCTGCAGGACCCGGGGCTGACGATCTTCCCGACGCACCGGCTGCTGAACCAGGTCAAGGATCCCGAGACCCAGCAGAAGCTCGGCGCCTACCTGCGCGAGGCCTTCGAGGTCACGCCGATCGACCGGGCCGAGCTGGCGCCGCCAGACGACCCGACCGCGTCGACGCCCCTGACCATGGGCTACATCGACAGCCACCACCGGCAGGCCTACCGGCTGGTGCTCAAGGACCAGGCGATCGCCGACGCCGCGCTGGCGTCCTATCCCGAGCCCTACCGCCACCTCGACACCGCGGTGCTCGAGGCGCTGATCCTCCAGGGCGTCCTGGGGATGACCGAGGACGACGTCGCCCACCTGAACGGCCTGGGCTACTCGCGAACCGACGAGGAGGCGCTGGCGCTCGTCGAGTCCGGCGAGTACGACTGTGCCTTCTTCCTGCGCGGCGCGCCCGTCCAGCAGGTCCGGGACATCGCCGCCGCGGGCGTGAACATGCCGCCCAAGTCCACGTTCTTCTACCCGAAGGTGCCAACCGGACTGATGTTCAACCCATTGGCCTGATCCGTTTGCCATCATCGAGGCCATGAAGGCCACCGCGACGCGGTCGGGCTCGCTCCGTCAGGCGATCCGCATCCGCGACCACCAGCTGACCATCGACGAGCCCTCCGACAAGGGCGGCGAGGACAGCGGCCCCAGCCCCCAGGAGATGCTGGCCGCATCCCTGGCGGCGTGCACCGCCATCACGATGGAGATGTACGCCAAGCGCAAGGGCTGGGACGTCGGCGACGTGGAGGTCGCCTGCGACTACACCCCGGCGGAGCGCGGCTGTCCCACCCGCTTCAACCTCGTGATGCGCTTCCCGGACTCCCTGTCCGACGAGCAGGTCGAGCGCCTGCGGGTGATCGCGGCCAAGTGCCCGGTCCACCGCACGCTCGAGGGCGAGGTGATGTTCGACGAGCGTGTCGAGCGGGTCTCCCTCGCGAGCTGAGCTGAAGCGGCTCCTCGACGGCGTCCTCCTGGATCCCCGGGAGGCCGCCGCGCTCGACGTCCACGGCCGCACCGATGCGGCCGTGCTCGTCCCGCTGTTCCTCGACGCCGCCGGCGCGCCGCGCGTCGTGCTGACGCGCCGCCGCGAGGACCTGCGCCGCCACGCCGGCGAGATCTCGTTCCCGGGCGGGCGGCAGGATCCCGAGGACGAGGACCTGTGCGCGACCGCGCTGCGCGAGGCCGAGGAGGAGATCGGCCTGGCGCCCGACGGCGTGGAGCTGATCGGCGCGCTGCAGCCGACGCCGACCATCGCCACCAACTTCTCCGTCTATCCGTTCGTCGGCCTGATCGAGCCCGGGCAGACCTGGCTCCCGGCCGAGGCCGAGGTCGCCGAGGTCCTGGAGCTGCGGTTGGACGACCTGCGCGACGGCTACGGCCGGCGCCGGCTGACGCGGCGCGGCGTGCCGTTCCGGACCGACACCTACGTCGTCGGCGACCACCTCGTGTGGGGCGCGACGGCGCGGATGCTCGGCGACCTGTTCGAGCGGCTGGACGCGGCGGCGGCCGCGGCGACGACGCCGTGACCCGCGTCCCCGTCCTCCTGGACTGCGACCCCGGCCACGACGACATGGTGGCCATCCTGCTGGCGGCCGCGTCGCCGGCGCTGGACCTGCGGGCGATCACGACCGTCGGCGGCAACGGGTCGCTGGAGCAGGTGACGCGCAACGCGCTGCTGGTGTGCACGCACGCCGGGATCGTCGACGTGCCGGTGGCGGCGGGCGCGCCGGAGCCCCTGCTCGGCCGGCCGTCCGGCCACGCCTCGCGGGTGCACGGCGAGTCCGGGATGGACGGCGCGGACCTCGGCGAGCCGACGGTCGCGCTGGATCCGCGCCACGCGGTCGACCTGATGGCCGACGTGCTGCGCGCGTCGCCCGAGCCGGTGACGCTGATCCCGACCGGGCCGCTGACGAACGTCGCGCTGCTGCTGACGCGGCACCCGGAGCTGGCGGCCGCCGGTCGGATCCGCGAGATCGTCCTGATGGGCGGCGCGATCGCCACCGGCAACTGGCAGCCGTTGGCCGAGTTCAACATCTGGTGCGACCCGGAGGCCGCGCACGTCGTCTTCTCCAGCGGCCTGCCGGTGACGATGTGCGGGCTGGACGTCACCCACCAGGCGCTGGCGATCGAGGACGTGCTGGCGCGGCTGCGCGCGATCGGCTCGCCGCTGAGCGCGCTCGTGGTCGACCTCCTGGACTTCTTCGCCGACCGCTACCGGTCGCTCTGGGGCTTCCCGGCCGCGCCGGTGCACGACCCGGTCGCGGTCGCGCGCGTGATCGCCCCGGAGGTCGTGCGCTGCGAGCCGGCCAACGTCGTGATCGAGCTGCACGGCGAGTTCACGCGCGGCGCGACGGTCGTCGACCGCTTCGGCGTGACCGGCCGCGAGCCCAACGCGCAGGTCGCGCTGGACCTCGACCACGGCGCGTTCTGGGCGCTGGTGGTCGACGCGGTGGCGACGTTGAGCGTGCCTCGCGCCTGACCCGCGACCTGCGCGGGTCGGACGCGACGCGCCGATCGGGTCAGCCGCGGGGTGCCGCGAGCACGCCGTCGATCTCGGCCAGGATCGCGCTCGCCCAGGCGCCCTCGTCCGCGCGCGGCGTGTCGAGGATCGCGTACGGGATCTCGTTGTAGGCCGCCATCTTCTCGACGACCGCGGCGCCCTCGGGCGTGCCCTCGTAGACGACCCCGCGCACGGTCGTGTCGATCGTGCGCTCCATCATCATCGTCAGGCGCGAGCCGTGGAGGTCGCCGTCCGGCGCGCGGCCCATCAACCACAACAACACGGTGACGTTGTCCAGGCCGTAGCGCAGCGTGCCGATCCGGTCGGGATCGCCGAGGTAGGCCTCGCCCCCGGCCGCCTCGATCTCCTCGCGGAAGGCCTCGTTGCGGGTGACGAACCGGACCGCGTGGCCGTCGGCGCTCAACCGGCGCGTCAGCTCCAATCCGGGCCGGCCGCCGCCGACCATCAGGACCCTCACGCGTCGCTCCGCAGGCCCGCTTCGTACTCCTCGCGGGTGATCTCCGGCAGCCCTTTGGCGCGGCGTCGTTTGTTCTTGGCGTCGAGCATCTGGACGACCTCCAGGTCGGCGAGGTGGTCCTCGCGGCGCTTGAGGGACTCGGCCATGTGCGCGCCGACGTCGGCGCGCAGCGAGTCCTCGGTGAGCTCGGGATCCCCACGCCGCCGCCGGCGGACGTTGGCCGCCTCGAGCATCTGGTCGAGGTCGTCGATCTCGTTCTGGATCTCGAGCTCGGCCGAGCGCGTCGGCCGCCAGTCGAGGGCCTCCGCGCCGGTGCGCGGATGGAACAGGCCGAGCAGCAGCAGGGCCACGACCAGCCCGCCGACGACGCCGAGCATGATGACGGCGAAGGGGTCCACGGCGGCCGAGTCTACGCCCGTATAGCGTGCCGGGCATGGACGCACCGAAGGTCATCGGCGTTGTTGGCGCCGGCACGATGGGATCGGGCATCGCGCAGCTCGCGGCGCAGAGCGGCGCGACGACGCTGCTCTTCGACGCGATGGAGGGCGCCGCCGAGAAGGGCGCCGACCGCGCGCGGGCCGGGATCGCCAAGTTGGTGGAGAAGGGCCGCCTGTCGGGGGACGCCGCCGAGATCGGCGCGCGGCTGGAGGCGATCTCGTCCTACGACGGCTTCGCCGACGCCGAGCTGATCGTCGAGGCGGCCCCCGAGCGCCTGGCGCTCAAGCACGAGATCTTCGGGGAGCTGTCGCGCGTCGCGCCGGGCGCGGTGCTCGCGTCCAACACGTCGTCGATCCCGATCACGGCGATCGCGCGGGCGACCGCCGACGCGTCGCGCGTGGTCGGCATGCACTTCTTCAACCCCGCGCCGCTGATGAAGCTCGTCGAGGTCGTCGCGGGCGTCGCGTCGTCGGAGGACGCGCTGGAGCTGGCGCGCGCCACCGGCCGCGCGATGGACCGCCGCGTGATCGACGCCGTCGACGGGCCCGGGTTCCTCGTGAACCGGTGCAACCGGCCGTTCACGCTGGAGTCGCTGCGGCTGCTGCAGGAGGGGATCGCGTCGGTCGAGGAGATCGACCAGATCGTCCGCGCCGCCGGGTTCCGGATGGGGCCGTTCGAGCTGCAGGACCTCGTGGGCGTCGACGTCAGCCTGGAGGTGTCGAAGTCGTTCTACGAGCTGAGCTTCGGCGAGCCGCGCTGGCGGCCGAGCGTGCTGAAGGCGCAGAAGGTCGCGGCCGGGCACCTCGGGCGCAAGAGCGGCCAGGGCTGGTACGAGTACCGCGAGGGCGTGCCGCACCGCGAGGAGGACCCGCCGTCGCCCGAGCCGGGCGTGCCGGACGACGTGACGGGCGCGGTCCTGATCAGCGGCTTCCTGCCGCTCGCCGACGAGCTGCGCGCGCTGGCCGACGAGGCCAGCTTCGCGGTCGCCGAGGAGGCCGACGGCGACGTGCCGTGGCTGATCGTCGAGTGCGGCCCGTCCGAGGACGACGCCCCGCCGCTGCAGGGCGCGCCGCGCGTCGTGCTGTGCGCCGAGGGCCCGCTGCAGGCGCTGGACCAGGGCGGCGCGGCCGCGGGCTTCCACGCGCTGTCGCCGGTCGGGCTGGTCGAGCTGACCCGCACCGAGGCGACCTCCGAGGTGGCCGCCGACCGCGCCGAGCAGTTCTTCTCCGCCCTGGGCCGCCCGACCGTCTGGGTCGCCGACGCCCCGGGCCTCGTGCTCGGCCGCATCCTCGCCCAGGTCGTCAACGAGTGCGCCTTCGCCGTCGGCGAGTCCGTCGGCTCCCCCGAGGACATCGACGCCGGCATGCGGTTGGGGTTGAACTACCCCATCGGCCCGCTCGAATGGGCCGACACCGTCTCCCTCGACCACATCGTGATGATCCTCGACGGCCTCTTCGACGAGTACCGCGAGGAGCGCTACCGCACCGCCCCGCTCCTGCGCCGCGTCACGGCCTTCCACGACCACGAGCACTTCGGGCACGACCACGGCGAGCCGTAGGCCGCGGGCGCACCGCCGTGCCACGACGCGAGCCGCGGTCCAACCACGGGGAGCCGTAGGCCGGCGGGCGGCCGCGCTTCGCGGCGTCTTCGCCACGAAGCGCAAGCGATTCGCAGGAGCCGTGATCGTCTCGCTGTGCGCGCCGTCACCATGACGCACCGGTGAGCGGCCTCGAACAGATCGCCTACGACAACGCCATCCGCGCGCTCGACAAGCAGGAGAAGCTGGTCGAGGACCTGCGGGCGCGCACCGGCGTGCTCCTGGCGGCCGCCTCGCTGGCGGTCTCGCTGCTGGGCGGGCGAGCGTTCGCCGACGATCGCCCCGTTCCGCTGGTCGTCGCCGCCCTGGCAGCGCTCGTTCTCGCGTTCGCCGGAAGCCTGTTGGTGCTGATGCCACGCGCGTTCGTCTTCGCCGTCGCGGGCCCGCCGGTGTACGAGCGCTACTACGGGATTCGCGACGACCCGGCGGAGATCCACCGACGGATCGCGTATCAGCTGCATCGGTTCTGGGAGCGCAACGAAGCGCTGTTCGTCCCGGTGGACCGTGCGTTCCGGGTGGCCGTGTGGAGCCTGGTCGTCGAGATCCTGACCCTGGCCGCGTTGGCGTCGGGTATCTTCTAGACACGATGGCTGACAAGGCGACGCCTCCTCCGCCTCCGCCGCCGATGCCGGAAATCGGGTTGCCGGAGTTCAGCTACCCGAACGGCAAGCCGCTGAGCGTCCGGGTGCTGGACTGGCTCTTCGGCGTCAGGGACACGCCGCGCTAGCTCTCACGTCCGCGCCCCGCGTAGCGTTGTAGGGGCAGTGAACCGGCCGTTTCAGAGATTCCTCGACGAGCAGCGGGAGCCGGTGTTCCGGTTCCTCGTGGCGTCGGTGGGCCGTGAGGCGGCTGACGACTGCTTCCAGGAGACGTTCCTGGCGGCGCTGAAGGCGTGGCCGAAGCTGCGCGCCGGGTCGAACGAGCGGGCGTGGGTGATGACGATCGCGCATCGCAAGGCGATGGATCATCACCGGGCGCGCGCGAGGCGGCCGGTGCCGGTGGAGGAGGTGCCGGAGGTCGCGGTGCACGACGCGCCGCTGGCCGACGACGAGACGTGGGCGCGGGTCCGGGCGCTGCCGCCGAAGATGAAGGCCGCGGTGCTGCTGCGCTACGCGGGCGACCTCACGCACGCCGAGGTCGCCGTCGCCCTGTCCTGCTCGGAGGAGGCGGCCCGCCGCTCCGCGCACGAGGGCCTGAAACGACTGCGTGCCCAGATGAGCCCGACATGACCGACAGCACCAACGACTCGACCCCCGCCCTCCCGGCCGTGGACGCCGCCGCGCTGGACGCCGCGACGCGGCGCTTCCTCGACGCCGCGCGACCGGACGTCGCCTACGCCGTCCTCGACTCGCCGGTCGGCGAGCTGGTCGCGGCGGTCACGCCCACCGGCCTGGTCCGCCTCGCCTACGAGGACTTCCACGGCGGCGTCGACCCGATCCTCGAGGACCTCTCGCGCCGGCTGAGCCCGCGCGTGCTGGAGGACCCGCGCCGCCTCGACGCCGTCCGCCGCGAGCTGGACGAGTACTTCAACAACACGCGGACGGACTTCGACCTGCCGATCGACTGGTCGCTGTACTCCGACTTCGGCCGCCGCGTGCTGCAGGCGACCGCCGCGATCCCGTTCGGGCACACCGCCAGCTACGGCGACGTCGCCGCGCGCGCGGGCAACCCGAAGGCCTCGCGCGCCGCGGGCCGGGCGCTCGGCGCCAACGCGATCCCGATCGTCGTGCCGTGCCACCGCGTGATCGGCACGAGCGGCAAGCTCACCGGGTACACCGGTGGCATGCATCGCAAGGAGGCGCTCCTGCGGCTGGAGGGCATCGCCTTCTGAGGCGACCCCGGGCTGTGTGGTGGGCCCTGGGGTCTACCGTGCCGGGCGCTGCGGCTTGGCCGCGGCGGCGGGCGTCGTCGCCGGCTTGGAGGCCTGGGCGACGGGGGTGACCTTGGGGTACTGGAAGGTGTGCTTGGGCTGCTGCATGGTTCTCTCTCAACTACGCATGGGAGCGGCCGGAGTTTCGGCGCGGGCGTATTAAGCGATGTTGTTCGCCATAAGCCGCAACGTTCCTTGCTCGCAGTTGACCTAGTCGTTGGTTCCCTTCAGCAGGCACGGGATCGTCGCCGACGACGAGCCGCTCGCGCCGTCGGCGTAGGAGAACGCCCCCAGGAACGGCCAGCCCGGCTCGGCGCACGACGTCGGCGCCTCGATGAACGGCACCTTCTTGCGGCCGATCCCGCCGACCTTCACCTCGAAGCTCGTGATCGCCGCGTCGTTCTCCTCGCCGACGGTCATGATCCGCGGCACCGGCAGGTCGAGCACCCAGCCGTAGCGGCCCGCGGTCTTCTTCAGCGTCCCGGGCATCGGGATCGACACCGTCCCCAGCGCCCGCGCGTAGACGACCAGCTGCCGCCCACCGGCGACCTTCGGGCCGTTGTACACCGTGACGGTCGCGTCGAACGTCGTCTGCAGCGCGGCGGCGACCGCCTTGCCGCTGCCGACCCGCGACGCCGCCGGGCACGCCGCCGGCCCGCGCTTGGTGATCGTCGCGAAGCCGCAGGTCGCGAACGCCTCCGGGTGCACCCGCGCCCCGCGCGTGAACGAGAAGACCATGTGCCGGACCGGCGACGGGACCGTGCCGTCGTCCATCCCCAGCTGCGCGCCGAGCACGAGGTTGACGATCCACGGCTTGCCGCCGGGCTGCTGGCGCACCAGCTCGGCGCCGACGTCCAGGCGCTGGGTGTGGCTCGCGGCCCGCGCGCCGGCGGGCGCGCACGCGAGGGCGCAGACGAGGGCGAGCGCGCCGACGGCGAAGGTGCTGCGGATCATCGAGGTCTCCTCCGGTGCTGCGACGATCGGGACGAGCGGGGATTCTCTCCGCGACGGCCGTTCCCTGCCACATAGGGCACTGATCTCACCCTCGACCTGAGCGTTAGGTCAGGTCTCGCGCACCGTCGATTACCAGGAGCAAACGGTCTCCATCGGCGAGATCCCGCGTTCCTCAAGCCAAGTTCACCCTTTGGGATGACGAAGATCAGCCATCGGGTGGATGTCGGCGCCGCGGAGCCCGGAATACGGTCGCAGTCCGTGTCGCGGGAGCTCGCGATCCAAGGAGGAACCCGAGACGTCGGCACGGGATGGCAGGGGAAGGTCAAACCATCAAGGAGGAGGACTGGTGTCCCTCAGAAGTAGCCTTTGGCGCTACCTCGGACTCCTCGCGGTTGCCGCTCTGGCGGTCGGCGTCATGGCCGGCCCGGCGTCCGCGAAGAAGATGTCCGCGAAGCAGCGTGCCGCGGTCCGCGCGCAGCTCAAGAAGGAAGTCAAGAAGAACCCGAAGGTCGTCGCCCGGAAGTCGTTCATCAAGCGCGCGTCGCTGGTGAACTTCAAGCTCCCGGTCACGATCGCCCTCCGTGGCGGCCGCACCGCCACGAACCCGAACAAGGCGACCGTCGACCTCGGGGCCTCGCTCGGCACCCGTGAGATCGACCTGGGCGGCTCGCTGTCCGCGGAGCTCGTGTTCCACGACTCCTACGACGGTGGCGCGCTGGGCAACGTGGATCTGTCGATCCTGCCCTCCGCCAACCACCACCTGTCGTCGACGTCGATCCCGCTGCTGTGGAACGACCAGGTGTCGAAGGGCACGACCCGCTACGACGCCAACTCGCTGGGCATCCCGGAGAGCGCGGGCCTGTCGGGCTGCGGCGACTTCCTCGGCACCAACGCCCTGCCGTTCGGCTCGGCCCTCGCCGCGAGCGGCACGGTCGGTGGCATCCCGCAGCCGGGCGGCCTGCCCGGCTACCCGTTCATCGACCCGTCGGTGAGCGCGTCCACCCCGGCCGGCTTCCTGCCGATCACCCCGGGCATCGACTCGATCGACCAGGTCAAGGCGGGCGTGACGGTCGGTGACGACAACGTCGTCGGCGGCAACCCGAACCCGTTCCCGTACTCGGCGTCGTCGCAGCCCGGTGGCTTCACCGCCCCCGGCGCCTCCGACACGGTGCTCCGCACCAACGCCCTGAGCCTCGACATCGCGGCCGCGGGCACCGAGGTGCCGCAGGCCGCCAACGCCGACGGCGTCTCGGGCTCGCAGAACATCGTCATCGGCAAGTCCGGTGGCCAGGCCAACCTGTTCGGGAAGATCCCGGGCAAGAACTACGGCATCGACGTGACGGTGTCCCTGAAGACCCGGATCAACTCGATCCTGCGCGTGGTCGACCAGGACTCCTTCGGGTCGCCGCTGATCACGGGCAACAACTACCCGGCGGGCATCTTCAACTGCCGCCAGATCTGGACCGGTGGGATCGACAACTACATCCCGTCCGTCCGCCTGGCCGGCAACCTGAAGATCTCCCCGGGCATCACGGCCGACGGCAAGCTCCGCATCGCCAAGGCGACGGTCTCCTCGCTGCCGGGCTCCGAGGCCCGCTTCGCGGTCGCCGCCTGCCTGGCGCCGTACGCGAGCTACGACGCCCCGCAGAACGGCTCGGACACCACGGCGCCCACCATCCCGGCGGGCTCCGCGGCGACCGGCCCGGGCGGCACGGTCCCCAACGGCGGGCTGCCCGCCGACACGGGCCACTCCCGTCCGGCCCCGAGCGGCGTCGCGTGCAACGCGGACCCGACGGCGCTCGTCGCCGCCAGCGCCCTCAGCCCCGCCTCGGTGTCGAAGCTGACGCCCGCCGCGGCGGCCGACGGCTACACGACGACCAACAGCGGCTCCGCCGTCACGGTCGGCGCTGACCTGAACGTGTCCGGCATCTCGCTCGACGTCCTCGTCGGCGACGTGGCGGCCAACTAGGTCCACCCCACACACGGGCTCACGCCCACGTTGTTCAGGTAGTTCAGGTGGGACGCGGGCCCCGGTCTTCGGACCGGGGCCCCGACCCTCCGGCAGGGAACGAAACTTCTCCGGGAGAGAGACAGGATGTCCACCCTCACGCGACTGGTCGCCCTCTGCGCCGTCGCCTTCGCCCTCGTCGCCGCGAGCGTCAGCGCCGCCCCCACCGGCGCGACACCCTCCGTGCCCAGCGCGAGCGCCGCCGCCACGACGTGCCCGGCGCAGATCCTCAAGAACGGCAAGCTCGCCAACGCGTACGAGAAGTACTACAAGTACGCGTACAAGAGGATCAAGGGCACCAAGAAGTACCGCAAGGTCGTGGTCTCGGCCAAGCGCAGGATCATGGTCTCCTGCGCGCGCACCTGCGTGCGGACGAAGACCAAGAAGGTCAAGCGCTACAGGTACAAGACCGTCGTCCGCAAGGGCAAGAAGGTCAAGGTCCGCACCGGCAAGCCCAGGACCGTCAAGGTCACCGTGCCGATCTACAAGACGGCCAAGCGGACCGTGACCGTCAAGAAGGGCAACCGCCTGGTCAAGGTCAAGAAGAAGGTCCGGGTCTACACCTACGAGAAGTGCAAGACCTCGACGAACAGCTCAGCGGGCACGCCGGTCAAGATCACGATGCTGGACGGCTCCTACGCGCTGCTGGACTTCGGCGCCTTCCAGCGCCAGGCGCCGATCACGGGCACGCTCACCGGCCTGATCCCCGGCGGCTACAAGCTCAGCCAGGACAACCAGATCAACCTCACGCGCGGCAACCTGCAGCTCGGCCGCACCGACGTCTTCATCGACGACGACTGCCACGGCGGCCAGGTCTCGTCGGCGATCCGCACGGGCACGCCGACCAACGTCAACCTCGACCCGACGCGGCAGTCGATCTCGACGCTGACCGCCGAGGGCGGGGTGACCGCCACGGCCTACACGAAGATCCAGCTGCCGCTGGAGCTGCGCAACGACGACGACGGCTGCGACCAGCCCTACATCACCACGGGCTACACGGAGTTCACGCAGACGTTCTTCCTGAAGGGCAAGATCGGCAAGACGACCGGCCTGGCGAAGCTGAACCTCACCTCGCCGCCCGACCCGCTGGACGTGCAGGCGTGTCTGTCGCCCGGCTCGCCGACCTCGCCCTGCAACAACTCGGCGATGATCATCCCGCTGCCGATCATCGTGTCGACCAACCTCACCGTGAGCATCAAGGTGGGGTGACCCGACGTGCGACGGAGGACCGCGATCGCCGTCCGGGTCGCGGCCGCCGTCGCCGGAGCCGGGGCCGTGGCGACGGCCCCGGCGGGGCCCGTCCAGGGCGCCGAGCTGGCCCTGCCGCCGGCGGGCTATTGCGTGCCCGCCCCGGACGACCCGGCGTACGTGCCGAGCACCGTGGGGGCGCCCGGCGCGGTCGCGACCAAGCCGATCGCGATCCTGGACACCGGGGTGGACCCGACCGCGCCACCGCTGGCCGGCCGGGTCCTGCCGGGCTGGGACGCGGCGACCGGCGCGCCGGTCGCCGACGACTGGGACGGCCACGGCACGACCGCGGCCGGGCTCGCCGCGGGGGCCGGACCGGGGATGGCCGGCGTCTCCCCGGCCTCGCCGATCCTGCCCATCCGGATCTACGCCCCGGGCCTGCGCACGGCGCCGCTGAGCGTGGTCGTCAAGGGCATCGCCCGGGCCGTGGCCCAGGGCGCGGGCGTCGTCGTGGTCGAGGGCGCGGTCGCCGACGCGGCCGCCACCGAGGACGAGGTCCGCGCGCTCTCCAAGGCCGTCGACGCGGCGCTGGCCCAAGGGGTCATCGTCGTCGCGGGGATGGCCGACCAGTCGGTCGCCGACCCGTGGCTGCCGTCGAGCCTCCCCCACGTCCTGGTCGCCGGCGCGGCGACCGCGACCGCGACGCCGGGCCGCAGCGCGCCGGTGGACACCGGGCCGTGGCTGGACCTGCTCGCGCCGGGCGAGGGCGTGACCGGACCGCTGCCGCTCGCGGTCTGCCCGCACGGCTTCGGGTTCTCCAGCGGCTCCTCGTTCGCCGCGCCGCAGCTGGGCGCCGCGGTCGCGATCGTCCGGGCGGCCCGCCCCACGCTGACGACCGCGCAGCTCTTCGAGGTCGTCCGGCGCGCGGGCACCGACCTCGGCGTCGCCGGCCGCGACGACGACTCCGGCTACGGCCTGCTGAGCCTCCCGGCGGCGCTGTCGGCCGCGCCGCCGGCCAAGGACACCTCGCCCGAGCCCGACGACGACCCGTTCTGGGTCCGGTCCAAGGCCTACGCCAAGCTGCACCCGGCGCTGCTGACCAGGACGAGGATGCGCTTCAAGGCGGTGGGGTCGGTCAGCCCCGCCAAGGACCCGGCCGACGTCTACCGGATCGCGCTGGTCAAGCGCGAGCGGGTGGTCGTCTCGGTCACCGCCGCCGACCCCGACGCGCTGCTGGAGCTGGCGATCATGGACCCGCGCGTGGAGGACTTCGACGTCACCGACGATGTCGACGAGTGGGCCGACGTCGCCACCGGCGGCCTGTCCGACGACCCGCGGCTGGAGCTGACCGCCAGGCGGTCGGGGACCTACTACGTCGCGGTGACCGCCCAGGACGCGGTCGACCCCGACGACCCGACGGCCACGGCGGCCGAGGTCGTCCCCTACACGATCAGCGCCTACAAGCAGCGCAAGAAGGCCAAGGTCAGGAAGAGGAAGCGCTAGGCATCGACCATCTAGGCCGCGCGCCGTCCCGTCGCGAGGAACAGGCTCACGGCCTCGGTGCGGTTGGCCGCCCCGAGCTTGCGCAGGATGTGACGCACGTGCGACTTGACCGTCGCCTGCGAGATCACCAGCGCCTGGCCGATCGCCGCGTTGGACGCGCCGTCGGACATCAGCCGCAGGACCTCGAGCTCGCGCGCGGTCATCGACGCCAGCCGGCCCGGCGCGCCCGACAGCTCGCCGTCCAGCTCAGTCCCGGCCATCCGGGCCTGCGCGGACGGGTCGTCGGCGACCGCGTCGTCGCCGTCCTGGGCCGCGCGCCGCAGGCCGCGGCCGGCGATGTCGTCCATCGCCCAGCCGATGCCGGTCGCGAACGTCCACAGCAGCTCGCGGTCCAGCTCGTCCAGCCCGCGGTCGGTGCCGAAGTGGTCGGCGTGCAGCAGCCCGACCGTGTGCCCGTCGCGGACGATCGGCGCGATGACGTAGGACGTCGTGCGCGCGACATGGGTGAGCGGCCGGAACAGCCCGCTCGCCTTCTGCGTGTCGCGGACGAGCACCGGCATCTGCCGGACGACCGCCTCGTGCTCGGGGGCGCAGCGGTCCAGCCGGGGCCGGACGGCCCGGGCCAGCCGGGCGAAGTCCGCGGCCATGATGGGGTCGGCCTCGAAGCTGACGCTCGCGAAGGCGAGCCGGTCGCCGCGGATGTGGGACAGCATCGCGCGCTCGAACCCCACGCCGCGGCAGATCTCGCGCGGCGCCGCCGCGACCAGGCGCGCGACCGAGTCGAGGCTGGACAGCCTCGTCATCGCGCGCTGCACGCCCCGAAGCCGACGGGCGGCCTCCGCGACGGGACCCGATGGATGAGTGAGCACATCCATGGCAGACAAGTGACCCTTTCTCCTCCCTAAGAAGGACGCGATCGTACCCCCGGTTTGGGTGGTAAGCAAGAGTCAGGGTTCCGGAGTGTCAATCTGGGCCCATCGGATCGGCCCACCGGAAAGCGGTAGACGAACGTCCGGTGCCAACGGGGCCGAAAATGCGGCCAACGCGGCGCCCGCGCGCTCATCCGCAGGCCCCATGCGACCGATGGCCGGACCGGCGGGCACGGATGCCCGCCACTCCTCCGCCATGGACGGCCGCCGCCCCTCGCCCCTCGTCACGCTCGTCTGCGCGCTCGCCCTCGCCCTCGCCTGCGCCGGCCCGGCGGCGGCCTCCTCGCCGTCCGGTCCTCCCGCCGCCCGCTGGCCGGCCGGCGGCTCGACGCTGCGCGCCGCGCTGGCGATCGGCGCCGAGCGCTGGGGCATGGCGCCCTGCCGCGGCCGCGTCGCGGTCGGCTGGGCGCCGCTGGGCCGCGCGGTCAACGCCCGCTCCTCCTGGGCCAACGACGTCGACCCGTACCTCCAGCCGTCCTTCAACGTCGACTGCGCGATCGCGCTCTCCACGCAGGTCGAGTGGGACTGGCCCAAGCTCTGCACGGTCGTCGTCCACGAGGTCGGCCACCTCGACGGCCACGAGCACGCCGATGACCCCGACGACGTGATGTACCCCGCCTACCTGGCCCCGGTCGCCGAGTGCGCGGCGACGCCCGAGCCGGTCGAGACCGGACCGCCGGCCGCGCCCGCCAGGCCCGCCGCCGCGCGGACGACCGCCAAGCCGCGCGCGGCGGCCCGGCGGCGGGCCGCCGCGGCCCGGCGCCGCGCGGCCGCCCGGCGCCGCCACCGCTAGCGGCCCGTCCTTCCGGGCAGTGGCGCCGCGCCCCCGCGCGCGGGTAGGATCGCGCGGTCGTATGGACCGCCGCCCGTCCCGGGGCGGCCAGGGGAGAACATGGGTCATCACGCAAGGACGCTCACGGCGCTCGCCGCCGCGATGGTCGCGACGCTCCTCGGCGCCGCGCCCGCCGGCGCGCACGCCGTCGTCGTGCGCGCGGAGAGCACGACCGCCACGTCGATCGGCTCGGCGTTCGTCGACCGCGTCGCGGTCGACACGGCGGGGCCGGTCACGATCGCCGACGCCAACGATCCGACGGTCACCGCCACCTGCGCCGCCGACAGCCCGGTCGCGGCCCTGACCGCGGCGATCGGCGCCCCGCAGGTCCGCACGATCAAGGACCCCACCAGCGGCGCGTGGCTGATCTCGCTGGTCCGCGGCCTCGCCGAGCCCGCCGGCACGCCCGCCTCCCCGCCCGCCTGGTTCTGGCGCGTCTACGTCGACCAGGGCCCGGTCGACCACGGCGCCAACACCTACAACACGCAGGAGGCGTGCACCTCGTCGGTGCCCGCGGGCTCGGAGGTCCTGCTCTACCAGGCCTGCGGCGCCAAGACCACCGGCTGCTTCCCCGGCACGCCGCTGTACGGGCGCGTCCGCGAGGGCGGTCCCTACGACGTCGCGCCGCAGACCGTGCCCGGCCGCGACGCGCCGGTCGTGATCCGCACGCGCGGCGACGGCGGCCCGACCGGCGCGACCGTCACGACCGACGAGGGCGCCCGCTCGGTCTCGCTGGACTCCGGCCCGCTCTTCGGCCAGACCAGCGTCGGCTTCACGACCTACGGGCCGCACACCATCATGGTGTCCAAGGGCGACGGCAGCCGCCCGCCGGTCCGCCTGCCGGTCTGCGTCAGCGAGGGCAACGACGGCTACTGCGGCTCGACCAAGGTGCAGGCGCCGCCCGAGATCCCCTACGTGATCCCGTCGCCGTGCGACACCAACGGCCACGACGGCTTCTGCGGCACGCCCGACACGTCGGGCCCCGTGACGCACGTCACGAACATCGCCAACAACAAGGTCTTCAAGGCCAGGAAGGGCCCGGGCCAGGTCAAGGGCACGATCGAGGTCGACCCCAACAGCGTCCAGGACGTCCGGCTGCGCCTCACCCGGACGGTCACGGTCAAGACCAAGGTGAAGGTCAAGACCAGGAAGCGGCACGCGAAGCCGCGCTACCGGACCAGGACGGTCAAGCGCTGCTCGGCCTGGGACGACGGCACGCTGCTGATGAAGACCACCAAGAAGTGCGGCCCCTCCGCGGGCGCGTTCTTCCCGGCCGACCTGACCGACCTGCGCGACGGCTTCAGCTACGCGTTCGCGCTGACGCTCCCGCGCGGCAGCTACGTGCTGGAGGTCGTCGCCCGCGACGAGAACGGCTTCAAGGACGCCCCGGCCGCCGGCCGGAACGTCCTGAAGTTCACCGTGAAGTAGAGGCAGCCGCACGGGCGCGGCGCGCTACGCCTGGGTCGGCGCCCACTGCGCCTCGGCGAGGTCGCCGGTCTCGGCGAGCGCCTCCGGCGTCGGCACCTGCGGCGTGTCGCGCAGGTACCACTCGGCGTCCAGCGCGGCCTGGCAGCCGCTGCCCGCGGCGGTGATCGCCTGGCGGTAGGTGTGGTCGACCAGGTCGCCCGCGGCGAAGACGCCCGGGCGGTTGGTGCGCGTCGAGCGGCCGTCGACCTTCACGTAGCCCTCGTCGTCGGTGTCGATCACGCCGTCGACGATCTCCGAGGTCGGCTCGTGGCCGATCGCGATGAACGCGCCGCCGATCTCGACGTCCTCGACCTCGTCGGTCCCGCTGTGCTTCAGGCGCGCGATCCGCTTGAACGGGCCCTCGCCGTCGAGGAACGCCTCGACCACGTACGGGGTCTTGAACTCGATGTTCTCCATCGCCCGGGCGCGGGCCTCCATGATCTTGGAGGCGCGGAACTCGTCGCGGCGGTGGACCAGCACGACCTTGCGGCCGAACTTGGCGAGGAACATCGCCTCCTCCATCGCGGAGTCGCCGCCGCCGACGACCATGATCACCTGGTCCTTGAAGAACGCCGCGTCGCAGGTCGCGCAGTAGGAGACGCCCGAGCCCGACAGCTCGGCCTCGCCCGGGACGCCCAGCTTCTTGTGCTCGGCGCCCATCGAGAGGATCACGGTGCGGGAGCGGTAGACGTCCTGGCCGACGTGGACCTCGTGGATCCCGCCGGGCTCCTCGGCGAGCGTGACGCTCGTGGCCTGGTCGGTGACGTAGCGCGCGCCGAAGTCCTCGGCCTGCTCGCGCATCTTGGTCATCAGCTCGGGGCCCTGGATGCCGCCGCCCGGCCAGCCGGGGAAGTTCTCGACCTCGGTCGTCTGCTGGAGCAGCCCGCCCCACATGAAGCCCTCGATGACGAGCGGGCTCAGGTTCGCGCGAGCCGTGTACAGCGCGGCCGTGTAGCCCGCCGGGCCACTCCCGATGATGATCACGTTCTCGACGTCGGCCATGCTGTGGTTCCTTCCCGTTTCAGGTCGCTTCAGTTTGTATAGTACCCGTTCCCGGACGGGCGTTACGTCGGGCCCTGCGCTGCTCGGTCCAGCGTGCCACGGTGCGCCGCAGCTGGAAGTAGGCGATCGCGCCCGGGATCGTCGGCAGGTAGAAGGCGAAGAGCCGGTAGGTCAGCACGGCCACGACGATCGAGTCCTTCGACTCGCCGCCGAAGGCGACGAACGCGCCGATCATCCCGCCGTCGACCCCGCCCACGCCGCCCGGCAGCGGCAGCAGGTTGGCGAGCATCCCGACGAAGTAGCCCATCACGACGACCGCCCACGGCGGCGCCTCGCCGAAGGCCTGGAACGAGGCCCAGAGCACGGCGATGTTGAAGCCCCAGTAGGCGATCGAGCCGACCAGCGCGAGGTCGCCCTGGCGCACGAGCGACACGCTGATCCGGATCCCGGAGGAGATCGCCGCCGGCAGGTTGGCCGCCTTCTGGGCCAGCCTCCCGACCCGGCCGTGGCGCTGCGCGTAGCCCTCCAGGCGCCGCTGCAGGTCGGTCGGCGTCAGCGACGCCAGCAGCGCGAATGCGAACGCGATCAGCCCGATCATCGCCGGCAGCAGCGTGATCGCCCAGTCGTCGTTGCCGGGCAGGACCCCGAGGTAGAGGCCGAAGCCGCCGAGCACGACCGCGGCCATGTAGACGCCGTAGGTCAGCACGAGGAACGCCAGCGTCTGGTCGGCGACCGCGCGCTTGGGCATCCCCGCGCGGCGCAGCGCCCACGCGGTCAGCGCGATCCCGCCCGCCCCGCCCGCGGCGAAGACGCGCGTGGCGGCCAGCCCGGCCATCGTGATCTCGTAGGACTCGCGCGCACTGAGCCGGAAGCCGTCGCGCACGTAGACGCCCTGGAAGAGGACGACGTAGCCGGCGAACGACAGCAGCGTGAACACCAGCGCGACGAGCAGCCACAGCGGGTCGCCGTCCTTGACCTGCTGCCACGTGTCCCCCAGCCCGGCCAGCTGCGGCAGCACGACCGCCAGGAAGACGATGCACGCGACGACGAAGACGCCGCCGATGACCAGCGTCCGCCGGGTGACCTTGATGATGGGGATCTGCTCGTCGTCGTCGACCTCGTCGAGGTCGTCGTCGCGATCGACGGCGCTCGTGTCCGCCGTCATGGATGCGCCAGCCGTTCGAGCCGCTGCAAGAGGCGGCCGACCCGGCTGACGGCGGGCGCCACCGCGGGCGCGGCGGCGCGGACGCTCTCGGTCAGCGTCGCGCCGACGAGGAGGTCGATCAGGTAGTGCTCGCCGAGGTAGACGAGCGCGAAGCCCAGCGTCAGCGCGTAGGACCACCCCACCGCGCCCTCCACGGGCCCTGCCTCGGTGAGGAGATGCGCGGCCATCAGCGATGTCGCGAAGTGCAGCGAGGGCATGGCGGCGAGGGGGTTGCCTCCGAGCACACTGTAGAGCGGCTCCCAGCTGTCGCGCCAGAACGCCTCGCCGTGCTCGACCATCATCCGGCGGACGGCGACGTCGCCGCTCTCGCCCAGGCGGCCGTGCAGCGACGCGTACCACGGCGGCGCGGTCGGCACGGCCCAGTAGCCGACCAGGCCGAGGTCGAAGACCGCGTACGTCAGCGCCGCCGTGCGCGGGAAGCGGTCCGGGTGGCGCCACAGGATGTAGGCGACGGTCCCGTGCGGGAAGAGGAACCACAGCCAGTGCGACCACACGAGCACCTGGTCGCGCTTGCGGATCCGGTCGGGCACCGCGAACCACCTCTGCAGCCGCACGTTGGGCATCTCGCCCAGGCCCAGGATCCGGTCGACGCGCACCGGGTAGTCCAGGTGGACGCGGCGCTCCAGCGCCTCCGGATCGTCGTTGGGCATCTGGTAGGTGACCGTGTAGGCGTACATCTGCAGCATGCAGAGGGCCACGTCGCGCTTCGTGGAGCGCGGCAGGACGATGCTGAGGGCCAGCGGGGCGGCGACCGCGGAGGCGGTGACGACGGGCGGCGGGATCCGCGCGCGCCTGCGGACGAGCGGGACCGCGACACCGGCCGCGACAACACTCCACGCGGCGACGCGGACGGCAGAGGACAGGCGCACGAGGCGAGGATTCTATTGCGCGAGGCGGGCGGCACCTTGCGACGGCGCGGCGACGCCGCGATTGTCGATACCTTCGCGAGCGGTGAGAGGCTCGCGCCACGAAAGGTCGGCCGCCCTGCGTACCCTCATGGTCTTCGCGTGAGCGCCCTCGACACGGAGCTCCAGCCCGGGGACGAGATCGCCGGATTCCGCGTGACCGGCGTCGCCGGTCGCGGCGGCATGGGCGTCGTGTACCGCGCCGAGCAGCTGGACCTCCAGCGCCCGGTCGCGCTGAAGCTGATCGCCACCCCGCTGGCGCGCGACGAGGACTTCCGCGAGCGCTTCGTGCGCGAGTCGCGCGCCGCCGCGGCGATCGACCACCCCAACGTGATCCCCGTCTACAGCGCGGGTGAGGAGCGGGGCCGCCTGTACCTGGCGATGCGCTACGTCGACGGCGAGGACCTGCGCACGCTCGTGCACCGCGACGGCCCGCTGAAGCCCCACCGGGCCGCGTCGGTGATCGCGCAGGTCGGCAACGCCCTGGACGCCGCCCACGCGCGCGGCCTGGTGCACCGCGACATCAAGCCCGCCAACGTCCTGCTCGACGGCGACCACGCCTACCTCACCGACTTCGGCCTGACCAAGCGGCTGACCGGCGAGACGACGATGACGGGCTCGGGCCGCTGGGTCGGCACGCTCGGCTACATCGCGCCCGAGCAGATCCGCGGCGAGGGCGTCGACGCGCGCGCCGACGTCTACGCGCTGGGCTGCCTGCTGTTCTACATCTTGACCGGCGTGGCGCCCTACCGGCGCGACTCCGACGAGGCCACGCTCTACGCGCACCTGCACGACGCGCCGCCCGACGCGCGCAAGCTGTCGCCCGACGTGCCGGCGGAGCTGGCGCACGTGGTCGAGCGCGCGCTGGCCAAGGACCCCGACGACCGCTACCCGTCGGCGGGCGACCTCGGGCGCGCGGCGCTGGCCGCGGTCGGCGGCGGGCCCGCGCCGGGCCCGGAGCGGACGGTCGCGCGCGGCGCGGCGGCGCCCGGCGGCTTCGCCGACGACGAGACCGTGGTCCCCGGCGGCGCGGCCACCGCGACGGCGACGATGCCCACCGCGCCGGCGCGCGGCGACCAGCAGCCGGGGCCGACCGCGCGCGGGCTGCCGCCGTGGCTGACGCCGCTGCTGTCGCTGCTGGCCGGCGCGGCGGTCGTGCTGATCGTCGTCCTGCTGGCCACGCGCGGCGACGACCACCACGCCGCGGGGACCGGCGACGCGACGCGGACCACGACGACCCCGGCCAAGACGGGCCCGATCGCGACCAAGGACTTCCGGGTCGACCCGCGACCCAATGCCATCGCCTACGCGGCCGACCGCGTCTGGGTCGGCTCGTCGCGCAGCAACCGGCTCATCGGGCTGCCCGCGTCGGGCGGCGGCACGCCGCGCCGGATCCGCCTGCCCTGGAACGGCGGGACGACGTCGATCGCCGCGGGCTTCGGCTCGCTGTGGGTGACCAACGGCGACCAGGGACGGCTGGTGCGGATCGACCCCAAGAGCGGGCACGTGCAGGCCGACCGGCTCGTCGGCGCCGGCCAGGCCGTCGTGGTCGCCACCGGCGCCGGCGCCGTCTGGGTCGGACGGCGCGCCGCGAAGTCGACCGACCCGCCGTCGTCGGTCGTCAAGATCGACCCGCACGGGGGCACGACCGAGGACATCCCCTTCGGCGAGGAGGGCATCGGCGACATCGCGACCGGCGGGGACTTCGTCTGGATCGCCAACCACCGGCGCGCCAAGCTCAGCCGCCTGTCGCCGCGCACGGGCGAGCGCATGTCCACCAACATCGGCCGCGGCGCCCACCGCGTGACCTACGGCGCCGGGCAGATCTGGGTCACCAACTACGACGACGGCACGGTCACCCAGAACACGCGCGCGCTCGACAACCCGGCGACCGCGCCGCTGAACATCCGCGGGCCGCAGGGCATCGTGGTGTCCAACGGGTCGGTGTGGGTGGTCAGCAACCTCGACGACCAGGTCGTGCGGCTGGACCCGAAGACCGGCAAGACGGTCGGCGACGCGATCGACGTCGGGCGCAACCCGTTCGCGATCGCCGCGCACGGCAAGCGGCTGTGGGTGACCAACCTGGCGTCCGGGTCGGTCACGCGGCTCACGCTGCCGTAGCCCGTTGTCCTACAGGTCGCGCTGCGTGACCAGGCCGCGCTGGAACGCCTCGGCCACCAGCCGCGAGCGCTTCTGGTTCTGCGGCAGCGACTCGATGCCGAACTTCTGAAACAGCGAGCGCAGGTGGGCCTTGACCGCGTCGACGCTGAGGTGCAGCTCGTCGGCGATGTCCTGGTTGGTCGCGGGCGTCGCGAACTCCGCGCCCTTGTAGGGCCGCGCCAGCGCGACGAGCACGGCGCGCTGGGTCGGCGGCAGGTCGCCGAGCGCGACCGGCTCGCCGGCGGCGACCGTGCGCTCCACCGTCTCCTCGGCGTCGGGGCGGCGGTAGGCCAGCGTGGTGCGGCCGATCCGGATGACGTCGCCGTCGCGCAGCCGCAGGCGGCCCGAGACGCGCGTGCCGTTGACGAACGTCCCGTTGCGGCTGAGGCCGTCGTCGATGATCGTCCACTCGCCGGCGATCCGCTCCAGCTCGGCGTGCAGGCGGCTGACCTCGGTGTCCCACGGCAGCGGCACGTCGTTGGACTCGGCGCGCCCGACGCTGAGCCGGTCGCCCTCCAGCGCCAGCAGGCGCTGGCGTCCGTCGCCGTCGCGCAGCACCAGGAACGGCGCGCCGTCGCGCTCGGCGCTCAGGCGCTCCCGCACCTCGGCGGGCGAGGCGGCGTGGGCGGCGAGCGGGGAGTCGTCGGACGCGGACATCTGCGTCCGCAGGCTAGAGCGCGGCGCGGATCGCGCGGAACCCGCGGCGCGGATCGCGCGGCACTCGCCGGCATGGAACGCGCGGCACTCGCCGGCGTGGAACCCGCGACCGGCGCGGACACCGCGCGCCTCACCGGTGCGCCCACACCCAGGTGTGAGATCGCCACACCTGGGGTGATGAGGTGTAGCCCCGGGGGTGCTGGGAGCGCGACGCGCGCGCGGCGACCATGTCGGACATGAGCAGTCCGGTCCTCTCCTCCCCCAAGCCGAACCCCGCCCGCCCCCGCGTGCCCCGCGCCGGCTCCGCCTCCGACGAGGCCCTGGTCGCCGCCACGCGCGCCGGGTCCGACGCCGCCTTCACCGCGATCGTCCAGCGCTACGAGGCGCCGCTGGTCGCCTACGCCCGCCAGGTGCTCGGCGGCCACCACCACGACGCCGAGGAGTGCGTGCAGGACGCGTTCGTGCGCGCACTGTCGTCGCTGCGACGCAACGACGCCGAGATCGCGCTGCGCCCGTGGCTGCACGCGATCGTCCGCAACCGCTGCCTCGACCAGCTGCGCAAGCCGCAGCGCACGACCGACCTGGAGCCGATGCAGGCCGTCCTGGCCGACCACGGCCCGGGCCCGGTCTCGATGATCGCCCACCGTCAGCGCCTGTCCGACGTGGTCGACGGCATGGAGGCGCTGCCCGAGCGCCAGCGCCGCGCGCTGGTCATGCACGAGCTGGAGGACCGGTCGCACTCGCAGATCGGCCGCGTGCTCGGCGTCTCGGCGGGCGCGTCCAAGGCGCTGGTCTGCCGCGCGCGCCAGGGTGTCGCGGCCGCGCTCGGCGGGCGCACCGCCGCCTGAGCTCCGGCGGCGCGGTTACCCTCATCGACGATGAGCACCGCGCGGGCCGCCGAGCCCCACGCTGCCCAGCGCGCCGTCCCGCGCACGCCGCCCTCGTGGCTGCCGGTGGCCGCCCTCTTCCTGATCGCCGCCGTCGTGTACGCGGTGCTGGCGCTGCGATCCCCGCTGCCGATCCTGTTCCCGGACGAGTTCCGCTACTCGCACTTCGCGCGCGGGATCGCCGACGGGACCGGCACCGCCTGGCGCGGCGCGCCCGCCAACCAGACCGCGATGCTCTACGTCTACTTCCTGGTGCCGGCGTGGGCGCTGCTGTCCTCCAGCGTGGACGCCTGGCAGGTCACCAAGGTGATGGGGACGGTCGCGCTCTGCGCCCAGGCGTTCCCGGTCTGGTGGCTGGCGCGCGACGTGCTCGACGGCGACCGCCGCCTGGCGCTGCTGTGCGCGGCGCTGTCGCTGCTGGGCACGTGGATGGTCACCAGCGCCGAGACCGTCACCGAGGTGCTGGCCTTCCCGCTGAGCACCGCGTCGCTGTGCTGCGCGGCGATGGCGCTGCGCCGACCGGGGTCGCGTCTGGGCTGGCTGGCGCTGGGCTTCCTGGCGCTGGCGACGTGGGCGCGGCTGCAGACCGCGGTCCTCGCGCCCGCGTTGGTGGTGGCGTTGCTGATCGACGTCGTCCGGGCGCGCGGGCCCGAGGCCCGCGCGGCGCGCGTCCGCGCCCACGGCGGGCTGCTGATCGTCGCCGGCGCCGCGTTCCTGCTCGCGGCGCTCGTCGCGCTGGCCGCGCCCGACGCGTTCGGCGACTACGGCGGGTTCTTCCACTTCCGCCCCGACCTGGGCCGGATCGTCGACAAGAGCGCGCTGCAGCTGGCCGAGCTGGCGGCGGTCGCGGGCTTCCTGCCGGTCCTGCTGGCGGCCGGCGCCGCGGTCTCACCGCGCGCGTGGCGCGACGACCGCGCCGGCCCGCTGCTGGCGGTCTTCTGGCCGGCGGCGATCGCGACCGTGCTGCTGTCGGGGTTCTTCCTGGCCGGCTACACGCCCGCGCTGTCGGCGATCGGGCGCTACGTCACCTACGCGGTGCCGCTCGCGCTGATCCTGATGGTCGTGCTGCTGCGCGAGCGCGCGGCGCTGCTGACGCGGGCGTCCTACGCGGTGGCGGCCCTGGCCGCGCTGGGCTTCGTCTTCCGCCCGGCCGTGCAGATGATGGGCGAGGAGCGCGCGACCTGGGGGCTGGCCTACCGCCTGCACCAGCTCAGCGGCGTCGGCGTGGCGGTCGGGCTGACCGTGGTGTCGCTGGCGCTCGTCGCGCTCGCGGCCCTCGTGCCGCGCGGCCGCGCGCTCATGGCCGCCACCGTCGCGGTCGCGCTCGTGCTCGTCGTCCAGTCGCAGGCCGCGTGGTGGCAGGTGACCGACACCGGCCGCGCGTTCCGCTCGGTGATGGCCGACGACCTCGAGTGGGTCGACCACCACGCGACCGGCGACGTCGCGCTGCTGGCGATCACCCAGAACGCGCCGCAGTTCGACGACATCGACTTCTTCAACCGCAAGATCACCCAGGCCTACGAGCCCGAGGAGGGCATCCTCGGGCGGGCCGTCCAGGGCAAGGTCTGCTCGATGCGCTTCGACACCAGCGGCCTGCTCGTGCTGGGCCGCGGCTGCGGGCCCACGCCGCACCGGTTCCTGATCAACGACCCCTCGGCGCGCGTGACGTTCCAGCACGAGCGCGCCGCGTGGTCGGAGCCGACGATCGGGCGGCTGGTCGAGGTCGATCCGAGCAGGCCGACGCGCGCGCGGTCGCTCGTGGTCCTCCCCTGCCCGCGCCGGACGCCGGGCTTCAGCGCCTCCTCGCCGGACATCGTGCCCGCCGACGCGCCGATCGAGTGCGCGCGCGACCTGACCGCCGCGCTGTGGCTCGACGCCGACGCGACGCTGGTCGTCCGCTACCGCGGCGGCGCGCGCGACGAGCACGTGACCGTCGGCGGCCGTGTGCTCTCGGTCCCGCGCCGGGTGGACACGACCGTGCGCGTGCCGGTGAAGGCCGGCTACTCGCAGAGCGTCGTGTCGCAGTCGTGGCGCTCGAGCGTCGGCACGCCGACGATCGCGTCGGTCGACCTGGACGACGGTGCCGGGGGCACGACCCCGCTCGCATGAGCGACTGGGTGTTCGGCTACGCCTCGCTGGTGGCGCTGCCGGACGCCGCGCCGGCGACGCTGCGCGGGTGGCGGCGCGTGTGGGGCGTGGCGATGGACAACTCGATCGCCGTCCCTGGGTACAAGGTCTACGAGCGGCCCGACGGCGCGCGCCCGGCGTGCGCGGTGGCGTTCCTGGACCTGGAGCGCGACGGGGCGGGCGGAAGCGGCGAGGCCGACGCGGTCGAGGTCGACGGCGCGCTGATCGCCGCGGGCCCCGAGGCGCTGGAGCGGCTGGACGCGCGCGAGCGCCAGTACCGCCGCGTCGAGGTGACCGACGCGCTGGCGGACGCCCCGCCCGCCGGCGATCGCGTCTGGACCTACGTCGGCCGCGGCCCGGGACGCGCGCGGGTGGCCGCCGGGCGCGCGGGCGACGCCACGGTGGTCATCCAGCGCGCGTACGCCGAGCGGGTCGAGCGCGCGTTCGCGGCCCGCGGCGCGGACGCGCTGGCGCGCTACCGCGCCAGCACCGAGTCGCCGCCGTTCCCGGTCGTCGAGCTGGCGCGCGTCGACCTGCCGCCGACGGCGTAGTCGCGCGCGTCGGCGACCAGCGCCGCGATCAGGCGGCTGGTCTCGTCGACCTCCGGGTGCCACTGGACGCCCAGCACGAAGGCGTGGCCGGGCAGCTCGATCGCCTCCGGCAGCTCGTCGAGCTCGGAGCGCCCGGTCACCACGAGCCCGTCGCCGACGGCGTCGACGCCCTGGTGGTGGTGGCTGAGCGTGCGGTGGGACTCCTCCCCCGCCGCGCGCGCGGCCAGCGACCCGGCGGCGAGGCGCACCTGGTGGTCGGCGCCCTCGAACGAGCCCGGGGTGCGCCGGTGGTGCTCATGGCCGTGGGACTCGGGCAGGTGCTGCAGCAGCGTCCCGCCGCGCGCGACGTTCAGCACCTGCATCCCGCGGCAGATGCCCAGGAACGGCATGTCGCGGTCGATCGCGCGGTGCGCCAGCGCGATCTCGAACGCGTCGCGCTCGGGGTTGGTCCCGTTGGTCTCCGGATGGCGGTCGGCGCCGTAGGCGGCGGGGTCCACGTCGGAGCCGCCGGCGAGGATCAGGCCGTCCAGCAGGTCCAGCAGCGGGTCGGGGTCCTCGACGGCGCCGGGGTCGGGCGGCAGCAGCAGGGCGATGCCGCCGGCGCGCTGCACGGCGTCCGCGTACTCCCGCGGCAGCAGGTGCGCCGCGGTCGTCCACACGCCCCACGTCGCGGTCTCCGTCGCCCCGCACAGGCCGATCACTGGTTTGGCGGGCATACCTTCAACGATATTCGCCCCGCCGGAGCCTTCGTCGCGCGCGGACCGGGCGCGGTCGGCCGGCCGGACAGCCAGGAGCCGTAGGATCCCCGCCCATGAGCACCACCGAGCTGGAGACCGTCAAGATCCACCGCCGCGGTGGCGTCGCGACCGTCGAGCTGTCGCGACCGGAGACGATGAACGCCTGGAACAAGCAGTTCGGGCTCGACCTCGGCGCGGCCATCGCCGAGGTCGCCGCCGACGATACCGCGCGCGCCGTCTGCATCACGGGCGCGGGCCGCGGCTTCTCCTCCGGCGCGGACCTGCGCGACATCTCCGACGAGCAGACGCCCGAGGGCCGACCCGACGTCTACAAGGTGCTCACCGAGCGCTACCACCCGATCATCACGGGGATCCGCACGATGCCCAAGCCGGTCGTCGCCGCCGTCAACGGCCCGGCCGTCGGCATCGGGCTCAGCCTCGCGCTGGCCGCCGACCTCGTCGTCGCCAAGGAGTCGGCGTACTTCCTGCTGGCCTTCGTGAACATCGGCCTGGTGCCCGACGGCGGCTCCTCGCTGTTCGTCCCCGAGCGCGTGGGGTTCACGCGCGCGATGGAGATGGCGATGCTCGGCGAGCGCGTCGCGGCGCCGCAGGCCAAGGAGTGGGGCCTCATCAACCAGTGCGTGGCCGACGACGCGTTCGACGCGACGGTCGAGCGCCTGATGGACCGCCTGGCCACCGGCGCGACCGGCTCCTACGCGGGCATCAAGCGCCAGCTCAACGCGTGGCTCTACGCCAAGATCGACGAGCAGCTGGAGCTCGAGGCCCGGATCCAGCGCGAGTCCGCCAACTCCGACGACTTCGTCGAGGGCGTGATGGCGTTCCTGCAGAAGCGCGCCGCCGACTTCAAGGGCCGCTGACGGCCCGGCAGGTCACGGTCGGGCGTCAGCGTCACGACGACCGACACGCTGTACGGCCCCGAACCGAGCAGGTCCGCTGCTCACCTCACCCGAGGGAGCGACCGCCGGAGGGCCGTTCATGAATAGAATCCGCGCCGCCTTGGACACCTCACGCCTTCGCAACCTCATGACTTCGCGCCGACTCATCTTCACCCTGCTTGCCGTCGTCGCGGGCGCGCTGCTTCTGGCGCCCGTCGCATCGGCGGATCTCCTCTCGCCGGAGTCGGGCGGTTCGCCGAACGCCGACGACATCGACACGCTCTACTGGTTCATCTTCGCGGTCGCGGCCGTCGTCTTCGTGGGCGTCGAGGGCGTGCTGCTCTACTCGATCTTCAAGTTCAAGGCGCGCAAGGGCGCCGTGCCGGCCCAGATCCGCGGCAACACGCGCCTGGAGATCGGCTGGACGGTCGGCGCCGCGGTGATCCTCGTGATCCTCGCCACGCTGACGTTCATCAAGCTGGACGGGATCCGCAACCCGCCGGACTCGTCGGCCAACGGCCTGCAGCTGGCGGACACCTCCCGCCGCCTGCCGCCCAACGGCAAGTCGCTGAACATCTGCGTCAACGGCCAGCAGTACATCTGGCGCTTCACCTACGCGCAGGACTGCAAGTCCGGCAAGAACCTCGGCGAGCCGTTCTCCTACGAGGAGCTGGTCGTCCCGGTCGACACGACGGTGACGCTGGACATCAACGCCCAGGACGTCGCGCACGCCTGGTGGATCCCGAAGCTCGGCGGCAAGATGGACGCCATCCCGGGCTACACGAACCACACCTGGTTCAAGATCCCCGGCAAGCTCGCGGGCACGACCTTCTTCGGCCAGTGCGCCGAGCTCTGCGGCCGCAACCACGCGAACATGACCGCGCGCGTCAAGGCCGTCACCCCGGAGCAGTTCACGCAGTGGCTGAACGAGCAGAAGGCCAACATCAAGTCGGCCGAGGAGCAGGGCGCTGCGCAGCGCAAGCAGCTGCAGTCCGGCTCCACCACGAACCCGTAGTCCCGAGGACCTGACACAGAGATGGCCGCCACCGTCGAAGCACCCACCACCACCGTCACGCCTGTTCCGCAGGTCGTCGCGCACAAGGTCGACAAGCCCGCCACCGGCTGGGTGTCGTGGGTCACCACGACCGACCACAAGCGCATCGGGATCATGTACCTGGTCCTGACGTTCGCCTTCTTCCTGATGGGCGGCGTCGAGGCCCTGCTGATCCGTCTGCAGCTCGCGGTCCCGAACAACGACCTGCTGACGCCGCAGACCTACAACGAGCTGTTCACGATGCACGGGACGACGATGATCTTCCTGTTCGTCGTCCCGATCATGGCCGGCTTCGGCAACTACTTCGTGCCGCTGATGATCGGCGCGCGCGACATGGCGTTCCCGAAGCTCAACGCGCTGTCGTTCTGGCTCCTGGCCGCCGGTGGCCTCGTCTTCTACGCGTCGGTCTTCTTCTCCCCGCCGGAGTGCGGCTGGACCTGCTACTCGCCGCTGAGCGACACGGAGTACCTCCCGTCCGGCGGCGTCGACGCCTGGATCTTCCTGATCCACCTCACGGGCCTCAGCTCGCTGGTCGGCTCGATCAACTTCTACGCGACGATCGCGAACATGCGCGCGCCCGGCATGGGCTGGGGCCGCCTGCCGCTGTTCGTCTGGGCGATCCTGACCTACTCGGTGCTGCTGATCCTGGCGCTGCCGGTCATCGCCGCCGCGGTCACGCTGCTGCTGACCGACCGCCACTTCGGCACGAACTTCTACGACGCGTCCAACGGCGGATCGCCGCTGCTGTGGCAGCACCTCTTCTGGTTCTTCGGACACCCAGAGGTGTACATCATGGTGTTGCCGGGCTTCGGCATCATCTCCGAGGTCCTGCCGGTCTTCGCCCGCAAGCCGATCTTCGGCTACAAGGCCATCGCCGCCGCGACGCTCGTGATCGCGTTCCTCGGCCTGCTGGTCTGGGCGCACCACATGTTCACGACGCCGTCGCCGTCGCTCGTCCTCATCTTCTTCATGATGAGCTCGTTCCTGATCGCGGTCCCGACGGGCGTCAAGATCTTCAACTGGATCGCGACCCTCTGGCGCGGCACGATCGAGTACACGACGTCGCTGCTGTTCGCCGTCGGCTTCATCGGCACGTTCCTCATCGGCGGCATCACCGGCATCTTCGTCGCGGTGTTCCCCGTCGACTGGCAGCTGCACGACACGTACTTCGTCGTCGCGCACTTCCACTACGTGCTGATGGGCGGCGCGGTCTTCACGATCTTCTCGGGCCTCTACTACTGGTTCCCGAAGATGTCGGGCCGCCTGCTGAGCGAGCCGCTGGGCAAGGCCTCGTTCTGGTTCATGCTGATCGGCTTCCACGTCACGTTCCTCGTGCAGCACTCGGCCGGCATGGAGGGCATGCCGCGACGGATCTACGAGTACTCCAACACCAACGACCTGGCGGCCCTGAACCTGATCTCGACGATCGGCGCGTTCATCCTGGGCTTCGGCATCCTGCTGACGCTCATCAACGTGCTGAAGTCGGTCAAGGGCGGCGCCGTCGCCGGGCCGGACCCGTGGAAGGCGAACACGCTGGAGTGGTTCACCCAGTCGCCGCCGCCGGTCAACAACTTCGACGCCGTGCCGCGCATCCGCTCGGTCGAGCCGATGAAGGACATCCGCCGCCAGATCATCGCCCAGACGGGCGCGGCGGAGCCGGCGTACATGACGGCGATGGAGGCGGGTCGCCTGCCGAACGACGGCCACTAGGCCCTCGTTCGCTGTTAGGCTCGCCACGCCATGGAGGCTTCTCGCGCATCTGGCACCGCCGCCGCGCTCCCGGCATCGTCGGGAGCGCGCCAGCTGGTCGCCGACCTCGTCGCGCTGACCAAGCCGAAGGTCCAGTCGCTGCTGCTGCTGACCACGGTGACGACGATGCTCGTCGCCGGGTCGCCGTCGATCGGCCTGATCCTCGCGACGTGCATCGGCGGCTACCTCAGCGCCGGCGGCGCGGGCGCGGTCAACCACTGGTTCGACCGCGACATCGACGCGCAGATGGCGCGCACGGCCACGCGGCCGATCCCGTCGGGGCGCATCGCCCCGCGGACCGCGCTGTGGTTCGGCATCGCGCTCGGCGTCCTGGCCTTCGTCTGGCTGACGCTGACGACCAACGTCCTGGCGGCCGCGCTGTCGTCCTCGGGCTTCGTCGGCTACACGCTGCTCTACACGGTCTGGCTCAAGCGCCGGACGTGGCAGAACATCGTCTGGGGCGGCGCCGCGGGCGCCGTGCCGCCGCTGGTCGGCTGGGCCGCGGTGACCGGCGGCCTGACGGGCCTGCCGATCTACCTGTTCGCGATCGTCTTCTTCTGGACCCCGCCCCACTTCTGGGCGCTGTCGCTGCTGATGAAGGACGAGTACGCGAAGGTCGGCGTGCCGATGCTGCCGGTCGTCCGCGGTGAGGACGAGACGCGCCGTCAGATCCTGCTCTACAGCATCCTGCTCTACGCGGTGACGCAGCTGCCGTTCTGCGGTGGCGGCGGCCTGGACTACCTGTACGTCGCCGCGTCCGCCGTCCTCGGCCTGATGTTCATCGCGTTGGCCGTCGCGCTGCAGCGCCTGAAGACCCGCAAGGCCGCGCTGCGGCTGTACCTGTTCTCGTTGTTGTACCTGGCCCTGCTGTTCGCCTCGATGGTGGCGGACGTCAAGCTCTAGGGCCTTTCTGGGAGAATCAAGACCCGTATGGATCGCAACCTCGCCCGCAAGAACGTGCGCACCGGCCTGATCGCCGCCGCCGTCTGCTTCGTCATGTTCGGCCTGACCTTCCTGGCCGCGGCCATCTACGTCGCATGAGCCGAGATCCTGAGATCCCGCCCGTCGGCGAGGAGATCCACCTCCCGGGTGGCTCCGTCCAGCCGCTGCTGCTGACCATCGGCATCACGGTCGCGCTCGTGGGCGTCACGACGTCCTGGATCCTCTGCGTCTTCGGCGGCGTCCTCGCCCTGTGGACGCTCATCCGCTGGATCGGCGACACGCGCCGCGAGATCGGCGAGCTGCCGCTGCACCACGACCACGGTCACGCCCCCGCCGCGCCCGCCTCGGGCGCGCCGAGCGGCGGCGAGCAGCACTAGCCGCCCGCTCCGCACCACACGCTTCGCTCGAAGGGCGGCCCTCTGGGTCGCCCTTCGTCGTCGTGGGGGTCAGGATGTCGGCGATGCCCCGCACGACGATCGACGACCTCCTCGCCACCGCCCGCGCCCGCCTGGCGCGCCTCTCCCCTCCTGATGCGGCCCGCGCCGCCGCGAACGGCGACGCGCTCCTGGTCGACGTCCGCTCCGAGACCCAACGCCGCGCCGACGGCGCGATCCCCGGCGCGGTCTGGCACCCCCGCAACGTCCTCGAGTGGCGCGTCGACCCCTCCGCGTCGCACCACGACCCGCGCCTGTCGAGCGACCTCGACGCGACGCTCGTGATCGTCTGCGACGAGGGCTACCAGTCCTCCCTGGCCGCCGCGACCCTCCAGGACCTCGGCTTCGCCCACGCGACCGACCTCGTCGGCGGCTTCCAGGCCTGGCGCGCCGCGGGGCTGCCGGTGGAGCCGGCCTCCTGAAGCTCCGGCCCTCCTCTCACCAGATCCAGAGAACCCACCGGCCGCCGCGGTAGAGGTAGATCGCGTATCCCCCGGCGACGAGGGTGACGAGCAGCGCGCCGGCATGGTGCAGGCCGAGCACGGCCGCCACCGCGGCGATCCCCGCGTAGTACATCCAGGCGGCGCTGCGGCGCGCCCCGTTGCGCGCCTCGCGCGTGACGTCCCGGCCGCCGCTGAACAGGTAGGCGGCGTAGCCACCAGCCGCCACCGCGATCACCAGGGCCGGGGCCCAGGTGAACCCCGCGATCAGCGCCACGCCCGCGACCGCGCCCCAGGCCAGCCAGGCCCGTGCGCGGGCCGTCCCGTCGCCACGGACGCCGGTGATGTCCCGACCTCCGCGATAGAGGTGGTAGGCGTAGCCGCCGAACAGCGCCACGGCGAGCAGGCTCGAGGGCTGCGAGAAGCTGGAGATCAGCGCGACCGCGGCCAGGATCCCGCAGACGACGACCGCCGTGGTCACGCGCGGACGGGACTCCGCGGCCGGCGGCACGTCCTCGTCGACCGCCGGCGCGTCCGACGGAACCTCAGGGTCATCGATGGTGGTGTCGATCATGGGGCGGCGACCATCCGGGAACCGCCGCGTCGATGTCAAGCCACGTCGAGCGATCCTCGACGATCGAGCAGGAACCTGGCGCTCAGCAACGCTGACTACCTATTTCTGGGACGCAACCAGGACCGATGTTCTATGGCCCCGCCGGGCCCCGGCGGATGCAATGCGCGGCTCGATGCTCGGAAATCCCGACCGACAGCGGCGCCGTTCGCCACGCGCCATCACCCTCCTGACCGCGGCGATGGCGCTGGCGGCCCTGGCCTTCGCCACCGGCTGCGGAAGCGAGCGCAGCACCGCCGCGTACTGCAAGGCCTACAACTCCGGCTTCGACAGGATCAAGTCCGAGTACCCGGACGTCGACCAGTACAGCCACGCCAAGAACCCGTTGCTCCTGCTGCTCCGGACGACGAGCGCGCTGGGCGACATCGTCGCGCTCATCGGCGACATGGCCGGCGCGGCGCCCGACGACATCAAGACCGACACGCAGCGGGTCCACGACTCGATGCGAAAGCAGCTCGACCTGGTCGGCGGCACGAGCGGCTCCGCGGCCACCGGCGACCTGAAGGGCCTCCTCAGCGGGATCGGCGGGGCGTTCGTCGACTCCATCACCAACGCCGGCGCGTATCAGCGCATGGACGCCTACATCGTCGCCAACTGCGGAGGCAGGCACATGTTCTCGGCGAGCCCGCAGACGTGATCGACCAGGCCTGCGCGGCGCCCGTGCCGGTCCCGGTGCCCGCCCCGCAGGAGCGGGTCGTGCTCGGCTCCGATCCGAGCAGCGACCTGGTCCTCGAGCATGGCTCGGTGGCCGGTCGTCACGCCGAGGTCGTGGGCGGTCCCGACGGCCTCATGCTGCGCGACCTCACCAGCGACCTCGACCATGGCACCCGCCTCAACGGCCAGCTGGTCGCGAAGGCGCTCCTCGTGGACGGGGACGTCATCGGCGTCGGGTCCTGGGCCGTCCACCTTCGCGAGGGCCGGCTCGTTCCCGAGCTCGTCGACGCGCTGCCGCTCCAGGCCGTCGGCGCCGGCATCGCCGTCGGGGACGCATGGCTGCTGCAACCGACCGACGTCGCCGTCCAACGCGGCGAGCTGATCGCGATCATCGGGCCCAGCGGCGCGGGCAAGAGCACGCTCCTGCACAGCCTGGCCGGACTCCGCACGCCGACCGTGGGCACGGTGCTCGTGCACGGGGACGAGGTCGTCCGGCGCCAGGCGGACCTCGGGTTCGTCCCGCAGGAGGAGACCGTCCACCGCTTGCTCTCCGCACGCGAGGCGCTGAGCTTCGCGGCGCGGCTCCGGCTGCCCGGAGGACGCGCCATCTGGGACACCGCCGTCGACGACGCCCTCCGGGAGGTCGGGCTCGCCGAGCGCGCCGACCAGCCCATCGCCACCATGTCCGGCGGACAACGCAAGCGCGTCGCGCTGGCGCAGGAGCTGATCGGGCACCCATCCGTCCTGCTCCTCGATGAGCCCACGAGCGGGCTCGACCCCGGCCTCGACCATCGGATGATGGTGCTCCTGCGGTCGCTCGCCGACGGGGAGCGCACCGTTGTCGTGGTCACGCACAGCGTGGCCCATCTGGAGGCGTGCGACCGGATCCTCGTGATGGCGCCTGGGGGCCGGGTCGCCTACCTCGGACCACCGTCCGAAGCACCGTCGGCGTTCGGTGTCGAGCTGCTCGCGGAGATCTTCGACCGACTCGAAGACCAGGAGCAGCCGCCGGCAACGCCCATCGACGGCGCGCCGGCGGAGAACTCCATGTCGGGCCGGGTGATCGTCCGCCGTCGTGGCGTCCTGACGCAGGCGCTGGTCCTGACCCGACGCTTCTCGATCCTCACGCTGCGCGACCGCCGCAACCTCCGTCTCCTGGCGATCCAGGCCGTCGCCCTGAGCCTCGGCGCGGCGCTCCTGTTCGAGCACGACGTCTTCCGCTTCTCGCAGGGTGTCGCACGGCACGCGGGAGAGAGCGCGCAGCTGCTGTTCCTGATGGTGACGATGGCCATGTGGTTCGGGGCGATCTGTTCGGCTCGGCAGATCGTCGCGGAGCGGTCGGTCCTCACCCGGGACCTGGCGTCCGGCGTGTCCACCGAGGCGTACCTGCTGTCCAAGGCGATCGTGCTGGGCGTCGTGGCCGCCGTGCAGACGATGCTGATGGCGTTGATCATCTTCGCGCTGCGGCCCTTGGGGGCCGAGCCCGGGGAGGCTCAGATCGTGGTGATGGTGCTGGTGCTCACGGCCTGGGTCGGCGTCGGATTCGGGCTCGTGGTCTCCGCGTTCGCGCGGAGCGAGGACCAGGCGACCAGCTACATCCCGCTCGTCCTGCTGCCTCAGCTCCTGTTCGGCGGTGCGGTCGTTCCGACGGCGCAGCTGTCGGGGTTGATGGCCTTGGTCTCGCATCTGGCCGCGGTCCAGTGGGCCTTCGCGGGAGCGGGCCACGTCATCCACATGAACGACCGCATCGCGGGCGACCCCGTGTTCGCGCAGGCGAGCCGCTACAGCCACGCCTTCTTCGCGGCGGGCACGGTGACGACCGTGATCGTGTTGTCGTCGTTCGTCGCGGGGTGCGCCGTCGTGCTCCAGGCGCATCTTCGACCCAGCGTGGAGGACACGTGGTGGACGCAGGCGCGCACCTGGCTCAGGGCGCGGAGGATCACCGAGACCATGCGCGCGGACGACGCCGCCGGCGACGCGGCGTGAACGGCGCCCGCGCGCGGGAGTGTTAGGGTGCCCTAACACATGACCCGCCACCCGACGCCCCGATCCGCCGTCCACCCTCTGGCCCCGCATGCGCGCAGCACCCGGCGCGGGCTGCTGCTCGGCGCCGCGGGCACCGCCGCGGCGGTCGGGTTGGCCGCGTGCGGTGGCAGCGACGGCGGCGCGGCGTCGTCGGCCGCGGGCGGGACGAGCGACGCCGCCGGCGCGTTCCCCGTCACCGTCAAGCACACGCTCGGCGAGACGACGATCCCGACCGCCCCGAAGCGGGTCGTGACGTACGGCTACACCGACCAGGATCCGGCGCTGGCGCTGGGCACCGTCCCGGTGGGCACGCTGCGGTGGATCCCGCAGTGGAAGCGCGGCGTCGGCGAGTGGGCGGAGTCGCGGCTCGGCGACGCGAAGCCCAAGCAGTTCTCGGGCGACCAGATCGACTTCGAGGGCGTCGCGTCGGTCCGCCCCGACCTGATCCTGATCGTCAACTACGCGCTGCCCAAGGGCGACTACGACAAGCTCTCCAAGATCGCGCCGACGGTGCCGACCGTCGGCGGCTACCCGGACTGGAGCGTGCCGTGGCAGGCCGTCACCGAGCAGATCGGCCGCGCGCTGGGCCGGCCCGCGCAGGCGCGCAAGCTCGTCGCCGACGCCGAGGCGCGGTTCGCCAAGGCCAAGGCCGACCACCCGTCGTTCGCGGGCAAGGAGGTCCTGATCACCGCGCCCGGCCCCGGCGGCAAGCTCAGCGTCTTCGCGCCGACCGACACCCGCGGGCGCTTCACCGACGCGCTCGGCTTCACGCAGCCCGCCGCCATCGAGCAGGCGACCGGCGGCGAGTTCTACGCCTACCTCAGCTCCGAGCGGCTGGACCTCGTCGACGTCGACGCGCTGATCGTCCTCGTCGACGACCCCACCACCCGCAAGCAGCTGCTCGCCCAGCCCGCGTTCACGAGCCTGAAGGTCGTCCGCGACGGCCGCGCGATCATGGTCGAGGACCTCGACGTGAGCATGGCGCTCTCGGCCTCGTCGGTCCTCAGCATCCCCTACGCGCTGGACCGCGTCGTGCCCCGGCTCGACGCGGCCCTGGCCAAGCTGTAGCCCTCAGTCGCGGTCGAACCGCCCCACCGCGTCCGCCCCGACGGCGGCGCCCGCCGGCACGTCGCAGATCGCGCCGTCGTCCGTCCAGCAGCGGACGACGTCGCGCACGCTGAGGATCCCGGTGATCTCCGACGCCTCGCAGACGATGAGGTGGCGGAAGCCGCCGCGAACCATCGCGACCGCGGCCTCCTCCAACGACCAGTCGGGCGAGGCGAAGACCACGTCGGAGGTCAGGTGCTCGCCGACGCGCTCGACATCGACGTCCTGGCCCTGGCCGATGGCGTCGAGCACGTCGCGCTCGGTGAGGATCCCGGGGCCGGCGGCATCGGGGTCCAGCACGACCGCGGCGCCGACGCGACGCTCGGCCATGAGCCTGGCGGCCTCGCGCAGCGTGTGACCCGGCCCGACCGTGAGGACCATGCTGCTCATCCCGTCTCGCACCTGCATCCGTGGAACGCTCCTCTCCGAGCTTCGTCCTACGACTTTGCAACGATTGACTCAAGCATCACCGTATCAGGTGATGTCGACCACGCCAACGGCGCCGGATGATCTGATCTCATCGCAGTGACGTATCCCCCACGGAGCCATGCACCGACCTGCCACCATCCGCCTGCGGACCAGCCTCTTCGAGGACGCGGTCGCCATCGTCGAAGCCGAGTACGCGTCGGACCTGTCGCTGGATGACATCGCGCGCCGCGTCGCGTCCTCGCGCCGCCAGCTTCAGCGTGCCTACTCGGAGATCGGCGAGACGACCTTCCGCGAGCACCTGACCGCCATCCGCATGGATCGCGCCGCCGAGCTGCTGCGCATCCGCGGCCTGACCGTGCGCGACGTCGCGCACCGCGTCGGCTATCGCCAGCCCGCGCAGTTCGCCAAGGCCTTCCGCCGCCACCACGGCATCGCGCCCTCGGACTACCGGTCCGGCGGCCGCTTCGTGCGCCCCGAGGCCGCCCCCATGGCGTCCGACGGCGCCGCCGCCTGACGACCGTTCTGGCCGCCTAGGCACGACCGGAGGTCCGCGAGTCGCGGATCTCCATTGCGTCGCGTCTCGGACTGCGGATAGGCTCGCCTCGCTATGGGTGAGGAGAGCGCTCGAGCGGAGGCCGATCCCCTGTCTGGACGAGGAGGCCGGCGCACCATCACGCAGATGGTGGTCGTCGGCCTGATCGCGTCGGTTCTGGGTATCGCCCTCGGGCTCATCATCGACTGGTTCCCCACGCAGGGGTCAAAGCAGGCCGAGAAGATCGACACGTTCTGGGACGTGCTGATCATCTGTTCGGTCCCATTCTTCGTCCTCGTGACGACGGTGGTGCTGTTCTCGGTCAAGACGTTCCGGATGCGTCCGGGCGAGGAGCACCTGGACGGCCCGCCGATCCACGGCAACACGCGGCTCGAGGTCGTCTGGACCGCGGTCCCGGCGATCATGCTCGTGGCGCTCTGCTCCTACGCCTACATCACGCTGCACGACATCGAGAAGGCGCCGGCCGCGTCGCTGGGCCCCGAGCGCCAGATCACGGTCAACGGCCAGCAGTTCACGTGGACGTTCGACTACGACGAGGGCGGCAAGAAGTTCAGCTCCGCCCAGCTCTACGTGCCGATCGGCCGCTCGGTGAAGTTCAACGTCAAGACCAAGGACGTGCTGCACGACTTCTGGGTCCCGGCGTGGCGGATGAAGATCGACGCGGTCCCGGGCATCACGACCGACTACCGGATCACGCCGACCAGGGCCGGCACCTGGCCGGTGGTCTGCGCCGAGCTGTGCGGCCTCGGGCACGCGTTCATGCGCCAGACCGCGCACGTCGTCCCGCAGGCCGACTTCGACAAGTGGGTCACGAAGATGACGACGCGCACCGCGGCGCCCGCTCCGGCCGCCGGCGGCGGCGCCGCCGTCGACGCCAAGGCGCTGTTCACCCAGGGTGAGACCACCTCGGGCGCGACCGCCTGCGGCGCCTGCCACAAGCTCGCCGACGCGGGCACGGCCGGCGGCGTCGGCCCGGACCTCGACCAGGCCCTCAAGGGCAAGGACGCGGCGTTCATCAAGCAGTCGATCGTGGACCCCAACGCCGTGATCGCGAAGGGCTTCAACGCGAACATCATGCCGGACAACTACGCCAAGCTGCTGAGCGCGGACGAGATCGACGCGCTCGTCAAGTACCTGGGGGAGGTGGCGGGCAAGTGACCGCGACGGTGCGGCGGCCCGGGTGGTACCGGGCGGCCTTCTTCATGACGATCGCTGCCTCGTTCAGCGTCGGCCTCAGCTGGCTCGTGCGGATGCTGTACGGGCACGACAAGTTCGCGCACTTCCTGGACGCCGAGTCGTTCGTCCTGATCGGGATGTTCGCGCTGCCGATCGCGTTCCTGATCGGCCTCGGCTGCTTCGACTACTGGTTCTACTGGGCCGCCGGCAGGCCGACGCGGCCCGAGGACCACTCGGCGCACGGCGCGAGGTCGTGGAAGGACTACTTCCGCCCGAACACCGACCACAAGGTCATCGGGATCCAGTACACCGTCCACTCGTTCTTCTTCCTGTTCGTGGGCGGCCTGATGGCCATGCTGATGCGCGCCGAGCTGGCGCAGCCCGGCCGTCAGTTCGTGGACTCCAACACGTTCAACGGGCTGTTCTCCGTCCACGCGTCGATCCTGATCTTCCTGTTCATCATCCCGGTCTTCGCCGGGCTGGCGAACTTCGTCCTGCCGCTGATGATCGGCGCGCCGGACATGGCGTTCCCGCGCCTGAACGCGCTGTCGTTCTGGCTCCTGCCCTGCGCGGGCGTGCTGATGCTCGCGTCGTTCTTCGCGCCCGGCGGCTCGTTCGCCTCGGGCTGGACGGCCTACGCGCCGTTGAGCACCACCGCCCCACTCGGGCAGATGTTCTTCACGATCGCGGTCCAGTTCGCGGGGGCGTCCAGTATCGCCACAGCGCTGAACTTCCTGGTGACGATCATCACCATGCGCGCGCCCGGCATGTCGTTCTTCCGCATGCCGCTGCTGGCCTGGGCGAACTTCTCGACGTCGCTGCTGGTCGTCATCGCGACGCCCTTCATCGCCGCCTCGCAGTTCTTCGTCCTGCTGGACTACGCGCTCGGCTTCCACTTCTTCGACGCCGACAAGGGCGGGGACGTGCTGATGTACCAGCACGTCTTCTGGTTCTACAGCCACCCGGCCGTCTACATCATGATGTTGCCGGGCTTCGGGATCATCTCGGAGGTCCTCTCCGTCAAGTCCCGCAAGCCGGTCTTCGGCTACCGGATGATGGCGTTCTCGCTGCTGGCGATCGTCGTGCTCGGCTTCACGGTCTGGGCCCACCACATGTTCGTGTCGGGCATGCAGTCGTGGATCCGGATCCCGATGATGGTCACGACGGCGATCATCGCCGTGCCGACGGGCATCAAGATCTTCTCGTGGCTGGCGACGCTGTGGCGCGGGGTGCTGCGGCTCGACACGCCGATGCTCTTCGCGCTCGGGTTCCTGACGATGTTCACCTGCGGCGGCATCTCGGGCGTGATGCTCGCGATGGTCCCGCTGGACATCCACGTCAGCGACACGTACTTCATCGTCGCCCACATCCACTACGTGCTGTTCGGCGGGTCGTTGTTCACGATCTTCGCCGGCGTCTACTACTGGTTCCCGAAGATGACGGGCCGGATGTTCGACGACCGGCTCGGCAAGCTGCACTTCTGGACGACGTTCGTGTTCTTCAACGCGACGTTCGCCCCGATGCACATCATCGGCGTCAACGGGATGCCGCGCCGCGTCGCGGACTACTCCGACCAGTTCGCCACGTGGAACCTGGTGATCTCGCTCGCGTCCTTCGGCCTCGGCCTGAGCACGCTGATCTTCGCCTACAACATGGTCGCCTCGTGGCGCGGCGGCGCCCGCGCGTCCGCCAACCCGTGGCGCGCGCTGACGCTCGAGTGGCAGGTCTCGTCGCCGCCGCCGGTGTTCAACTTCGACCAGGTGCCGACCGTCGTGGGCGGCCCTTACGAGTACGGCGTGCCGGGCGCGGTGCACGGCATCTTCGGCCCGGCGGCCCCCGCCGAGGCCAAAGGGACGCCGGCGGGTACCCATGCACAACCACCAACCGAATGATCTAGCGGGAGGAGCTGGCTCATGAGCACCATCTTGGTTGTCGCGAACGAGACGTTGGCGGGCGCGAAGCTGCTGGACACCGTCAAGGAGCGCGCGGCGGCCGGCGGCGACGGAACGCGCGTCGTCGTCTGCGTGCCGCGCAACAAGCCCAAGCACGGCAACATCATCTACGACGACTTCGTCTTCGACGCGGCCAAGGTCCGGATCGACCTCGCCCGGCGCTTCCTGCGCGACGAGGGCATCACGGCGATCGGCGACATCGGCGACTCCGACCCCTACACGGCGGCGCTGGACGCGGTGGCCGAGCACCACCCGGACGAGATCATCGTGTCGACCTACCCGGCGACGGTGTCGGGCTGGCTGCGGCGCGACCTGATCGAGCGCATCGAGCAGGCCTCGGGGCTGCCGGTCACCCACTGCGAGCAGGACATCGACGCCGAGGGCATCCCATTCAAGGTCACGCTGGCCGTGGCGGCCAAGACGGCGTCCGGCGACGAGCTGCTCGGCGCGCTGAAGGACAAGGCCGACGAGGCCGACCGCCGCACGCTGTTCATCGTGATCGTCCCGCAGGAGGGCGGCGAGGGCCACCACGCCGCGCGCGCCCGGGCCCGGATGGCGCAGGTCGTCGACCGGCTCGTGTCCGAGGGCCTGATCGCCGCGGGCATGATCGGCGACCCCGATCCCTACACGGCGACGATGAACGCCCTGCAGTTCTTCCGCGTCGACGACATCGTGATCTCGACGCTCCCCGCGACCCGTTCGGGCTGGCTGCGCGCCGACCTGATCGACCGCGTCCGCAAGGTCACCAACAAGTCCGTCGAGCACGTCGAGGCCACGGAGCGCGCGCCCAGCGCCGCCGCCTAGCCCGCCGCCGTCTGTCCTAGGAGAAGCCATGGAAGCCGCCTCGATCGCCGCCGCCCACGACGGGCACGGCCACGACCACCACGGCCCGCCTGCCGCGAACCGCAGCTCGCGGGTCGAGCCCGCGCTGCTCGGGATGTTGTTGTTCATCATCTCCGAGGTGATGGTCTTCGGGGCGTTCTTCACCGCCTACTTCTTCATCCGGATCGTCGCGGACCCGGGCGGATGGTTCCCGATCGACGGCAAGGACCTCCCGGTCGCCGTCGCCGGCGTCAACACGGCGATCCTGGTGTCGTCGTCGTTGACGCTGCACTGGGCGCAGACGTCGATCAAGAACGGCAACCGGTTCGGGCTGCAGGCCGGGATGACGGCGACGTTCCTGCTGGGCCTGACGTTCCTCTTCATCCAGATCAACGAGTACGTCCACATCGGCTTCTCGCCGCAGGACCACGCGCAGGCGACGGTGTTCTTCTCGTTGACGGGCCTGCACGGCGCGCACGTCACGATCGGCCTGATCCTCCTCGGGATGGTGACCGTGCGCGCGTTCCGCGGGCACTTCTCGGCCGAGGAGCACCACGGCGTCGAGATCCCCGGGATCTACTGGCACTTCGTCGACGTCATGTGGATCATCGTCTACACCGCGGTCTACGTCCTGTGACCGAGGCCGACTGGAACGCGCGGCTGGAGCGGATCCTGCGACCGTTCCGGTCCGAGGCCGCCGCGTTCCGCGTGCTGCTGGGGACGATCGCGATCTTCGTCGTGATCGTCCTCGTCGTGCTGGTCGTCCGGGCGCTCTAGATGGTTGATGCGAAATCGACCGTGGTCGTGCGAGCACGACCACGGGAATTTCGCATTCACCATCTAGCCGGCCGAGCGTCCGTCCAGCGCGCCTCAAGGGCGCGCGCCGGGCGACGACATCCGTTGGTGTGCGGGGGCTGAGCAGGCGCCGGTCGGTCGACGTCGCGGTGAGCGGCGTGCTCGTGGCGATCCTCGGGGCGCTGGCGATCGGGGTCGCGCTGGCGCCGGGCGGCGCCACGCGGGGCCGGGAGGCGGCGGGCGCCGTCGCGGACGCGAGCGCGGACGCAAGCGCAGGCGCAGGCGCCGTGCCGCGCGTGCGGGTGCGCGGGGCGGGCGAGGAGGCGCGGCTGCGGATCCCCTACTCCGACCGGGTCTTCCAGCTCTCCGACGAGCGCCACGTGCCCGACGCGCGCGACGCGCCCGATCCGCGGCAGAGGGCGGTCGTCGGCGGCGGTCCGGGCCTGGCGACGGTCCTGGCCTGCTGCTCGATCGGCGACGCGCCGGCGACGATCGCGCTGCGCGACGGCCGCCCACCGGCTTCGACGTGGTCGCAGGCGGCCGAGACCGACCTCGACCTGCCCAGCGGCCACCTGGCGATCACGACAACCGACGGCCTGCTCGCGGTCGCCGAGCTGCCGCGCGGCGCCTATCGCCTCCGGGTCTCGGGCCGCGGCGCGCGCGAGCTGCAGCAGCGCCGCGAGCGGTTCTTGATCGAGCTGTGGCGGCGATGACGGCCGAACGACGCGCCCTGGGCGCTACTTGACCGTCAGCGTGCCCTGCATCCCCGCCTGGCGGTGGCCCGGCACGGAGCAGTAGTACGTGTAGGTCTTGCCCGCTTCGAGCGTCGCCTTGAAGGATGAGGTGCCGTCGGAGACGACCTCGCCCTTGCCGAGGCCGTCGATGACGATGTCGTGGCCGATGCCGGACTTGTTGGGCATCTCGATCGTCACCGGGCCGGCGGTGGCGGTGGCCTTGGCGTCCTCGTAGGCGAGCTGGCCGTTGGGATCGGCGGGGATGCTGAGGGTGCCGTCCTTCTCGACCGCGGTGCCGCCGCCGGCGGCCTGGACGGCGGTCGCCAGGCGGCCGGTGTCCTTGCCGGGCTTGGCCGTCACGCTGGCGACGTAGGCGGCGACGTCGTGCGCGTCCTCGCCGCTGACGAGCTTGGACGGCATCTTGATGCCCTGGGCGTTGGGCAGCCGGTTCGGATACAGGATCTGCTTGTAGACGACCCCGCGGACCGCGGTCTCGCCGAAGCCCTCCTGCAGCGACTGCTGGAAGGCCTCGTCCAGGTTCGGACCCGTCGTGCCCTTCGTCCCGGCGTGCGACAGCGTGTGGCACGCGCCGCATTTCTTGACGAACAGCTGCTTGCCGGCGACGACGTCGGCTTGCTGGTCCTTGACCCCGCCACAAGCGGAGAGCGCCGGCACGGCGGCGACGATGGCAGCGCAGAGCGCCGCACGCGGCATGATCCTCTTCCCCATGATCGAGAGCGATCCTAACCGCAACCCCGGAGGGGAACGCAAGGGTTTGCGTCAGGGCCTGGGCAGTTCGTCATGGTCGCCCACGGCCGCGCGGGCGACGGTCTGGGCGACGCCGTCCCACGAGAAGCGCTCGCGAGCGACGCGGATCAGCGCCTCGCGGGTCGCCTGACGCAGGTCCTCGGGGGCGGTCAGCCAGGCGATCAGACGGTCGGCCAGCGCGGTCACCGCGTCGTCGTCGACGGGGAAGCCGAGCCAGCCGGCGGCCCGCGGCGGGACGGTCGCGGCGAGGATCGCGCGCACCTCCCCCAGCCCGGACTGGTCGGCGACGACCGGCAGCGCGCCGCACGCGGCGGCCTCGACGGCGACCATCCCGAACGCCTCGGGGAACGTGGACGGCACGACCTGCGCCTCGGCGACGCCGAGCAGCGGCGTGAGCTCCTCGTGCTCCAGGCGGCCGGTGAGCACGACGCGCTCGGGCAGCGCGCGGGCGGCCTCGGCGTAGCCGACGGGGCGCCGGTCGAGGAACGCGCGCAGGTGATGCAGCGGCGCGCGCGGGCCGCCCTCGGGCGCGCGGCCGGCCTCGACGATCGCGGAGATCGCCTCGTCGTCCCCGGCGGCGAGCGCGGCGACGAGGTCCTCCAGCGTCCGGCGGTAGGCGCCGAAGCCGACGATCGCGAGCTTGGCGTCGGGCACGCGCGCCAGGACGAGCGGCCAGGCGGCGACGAGCAGGTCGACGCCCTTGGAGACGATGAGCTTGCCGACGAACGTGACGATGCGGTCAGCGGCCGGGTCGAGGCGCTCCAGCGCGCGGGCGGCGGCGTGCGGGTCCAGCGCGAAGGCGTCGTGGTCGTCGTCGGCCGAGAGCGCGGGCGCGGCGGCCAGGCGCGACGTGACGTCCTGGAGGTCGGTCGGGGCGTGCGGGCGGAAGGCGTCGACGTCGACGCCGGGCGGGCCGAGGCGCGTGCGCGCCCGGACCGTGGGATCGTCCATCGTCGCCCACAGCGACTCGGCGGTGTGGCGCGATCCGACGAGGATCGTCTTGGCTCGGGCCAGGCCCTCGCGGGCGGCGGGCAGGAAGCGCTCGGGCTGCGGCTTGACCGTGTACTCGAGCGCGCTGCCGTGGATCTTGACCGCGTAGGGCACGGGCTCCGGCAGCGCCCGCGCGAGGATCAGCGGGCCCATCACGAGGTGGTTGGCCAGCGCCGCGTCGGGCGCCGCGCGGTCGGCGACCTCGCGCACGGCGGCGACGTTGCGCTCGACGTAGGCGGCGATCTCGGCGTCGGTCAGCTCCGCGAACGTCCGGGCGATGACGCCCTCGTAGCGGTCGGCCACGTAGACGGGCAGCAGGCCGCCGAGGTCGGGGCGGTAGACGGTGACGGAGCCTGGCCCCGAGGTGGCCCGACCGACGCCCAGCTCGCGGACGCGCAGGACGCCGCCGTCGTCCCAATCCCCCGCCGCGCCGACCGCCTCGACGTCCTCCGGGCGCCGCTCCTGGCAGAGCAGGTGCACCTCGTGCCCGGCGCGGGCCAGCGCCGCCGCCAGCCGCGCGTTGTAGACGTTGGAGCCGGTGCCGCGCAGCAGATAGCCGTGGAAGATGAGGACGCGCACGCCGGGCAATCATGCCTGCTCACGCCGCCTCCGACGCGAGAGGCCGGTAGGCTTCATGGTGTGAGCACGAAGCAGCGCTACCGCATGCGCACCCCTTCCACGGGGCGCGAGATCTTCCTCGAGGCCGAGCCCGGCAAGATCTACCGCGACCGCGAGACCGGTGAGGAGCTCGAGGTCGTCGGCAAGGTCGTGCCGCTGGCGCCGAGCGCGTCGACCCTGCCCTGGGCCGTCGAGAACCTCCGCTTCTGCAACTGGTGCGACTCGCTCGCCCAGCGCGACCTCAACGACTGCCCGACCTGCGGCCGGCGCATGGAGCCCCTCGCGGGCCCCGCCGCCGGCTGACGTCCGGAGCCTTCCTCATGCGCCGTCGTGCCGCGGCCATTGCCCTGATGCTCCTCGCGGGTGGCGGACTGTCCGCCTGCGGGGGCGGCAGCGTCCAGCACGACGTGGTCCCGAAGAACACGGCCGAGCTCATCGCGCCGCAGAGCACGTCGATCGGCGGCGCCTCCGGCTCCTCCTCCAACGACACCAGCTCGACGACGTCGAGCGACGAGGCGACGACGTCGTCGCCGTCGGACACCGCGCCTTCGGGGACGACCTCCGGCTCCGGCGGCAGCGCCGTGACGCCGAGCACCTCGTCCTCCGGGACCGCCGGGTCCGGGACGTCCTCCGGCAGCGCCGGGACCGGGTCGTCCGGGACCTCGGGCGCCGCGACGGGCGGGACGTCGTCGGGCGGCACGGGCGCCGGCGCCGGCGCCGGGTCGACCGGCGGGACCGGCTCGACGGGTGACACCGGCTCGACGGGGACGTCGGGTTCGGGTGGCGACAGCGGAAGCGGCACGAGCACGTCGAGCAGCGGCGGCTTCAGCGACTTCTGCTCGCAGAACCCGGGCGCCTGCCCGGGGTAGGGGCCAGCGGCGCCGAGGGCTTTGTCGTCGAGGGCTTTGTCGTGGTGCTGCGGGTGTGGTGGCGCTGGCGCGCCGGGCGTTGGGTGGTGCCGCGTGCGCTGGTGGCCAAGCTCACCGAGGGGAACGAGCCGTCGCGGCGCGCCCGGCGCCCGCGGTGCGGCTGGGCGCTCGTGGTCCGGGCAGGTCGGGATGCCGGTGCCGGCCCGCGGGCGGGCCGTTCGGGCCCGAAGCCTCACGCGACGCATCGGACACCGAAGATCCGGGTCGCCTAATGACTGCCATATGCGCACCACGCGACCCGCATCCACAGTTCGTGCCCGAACCGCCCGCCCGGTCCCGGAACAAGCGCCCCGAAGCACCCGCCCCACCGACGCCGAGCCACACCACCGGCGCCGGCCACGCCACAACAGCTCGTTCCCCCTCGGTGAGCTTGGCCACCAGCGCACGCGGCACCACCCCGGCCCAGCGCGCCAGCGCCACCAACGCAAGCGCCCGCGCCCGCGCCCTCAGCCCCTACGGCGTCGAGATGATCCGCGCCGAGTAGACGATCCGCGCGGTGCGGTAGAGGCAGTAGTACTGCCCGACCTGGTTGACGGCCTGGGCGGTCTGGGTCTGCGAGTCGTCGCAGGTGCCCTTCTTGCGCGAGGCGCGCCAGGAGGTGTCGTTGCCGAGGCCCGCGGCCAGCGCGGGGGCCCACGTGGGCACCGTCAGGCCGATCACGTAGCCCTTCTTGACCGGGATCGGCTTCTGCAGCGCGAACTCGACGGTCTGGCCGAAGTACGGCGTCAGCTTCTGCACCTCGCCCTGGGCGACCAGGCGGGCGTGGAGCTTGTTGCCCATGCGCAGCACCGCGATCGCCGCCTGCGACTCGCCGCCGAGCGACTTGTCGAAGAAGTCGATCTGCTTGTCGGTCGGCTTGGAGAGCTTGACCGACCAGGACACGAGCGTGCCGTCCTTCTGGACGGTGTACAGCCCGCGGTTGGTGCCGACCTTCGCCTGGTAGCCCGTGGTGCGCCCGAGGGCGTAGCAGGGCTTGTCCGGGCAGGACGGCGTGGCGTCGCCGGGGTCGAGCGTCGGGATCGGGTCCAGGGTCGCCGGAGCGACGGCCGGCAGGGCGAGGCCCGCGCCGACGAAGACCGCCAACAAGGTGCGCAAACGGAGCATCGGAGGAATTCAACACGACCGCGCGGCGAAGTTGCGGGCGGACGCGCCCAGCGCGGGCGCCGTCAGAGCCCCGACGGTCGGCCCGCGACGACCATCTACCCTGCAGACATCGCCGTCTCCTCCCCCCGCGCCCTCGACCGGCGGCTGGTCCTCCTGCTGGCGATCGCCTGCGGCGCGGCCGTCGCCAACCTCTACTACGCCCAGCCGCTGCTGGACGTGATCGCGCGCGACCTCGGCGTCTCGTCGGGCGCGGCGGGCCTGCTGGTCACCGCCTCGCAGGTCGGCTACGCGGCCGGCCTGGTCCTGCTGGTCCCGCTCGGGGACCTGGTCGACCGCCGCCGGATGGTCTGGCGCCTGCTGCTGGTCACCGCCGCCGGGATGGTCGTCGCGGGCCTCGCGCCGTCGTTCGCCGTCCTCGCGGTGGCGATCGGGATCGTCGGCGTGACCGCGGTCGTCGCGCAGGTGCTCGTCCCGCTGGCGGGCACGCTCGCCGCCGACCACGAGCGCGGCAAGGTCGTCGGCAACGTCATGAGCGGCCTGCTGCTCGGGATCCTGCTCGCGCGCACCGCGTCGGGCCTGATCGCCGCGGCCACCTCGTGGCGCACGGTCTTCTTCCTCGGCGCGGCCGTGATGGTCGTCATCGCCGTGGTGCTCCGCCGCGCGCTGCCTCCGACCCCGCCCGCGACCGACCTGCCCTACCGCGCCGCGCTGCGCTCGGTCGTCGCGCTCGTCCGCGACGAGCCGCTGCTGCGCCGGCGCATGCTCTACGGCGCGGCCGGGATGGCGTCCTTCAGCGTGCTGTGGACCGCGATCGCGTTCCTGCTCTCCGGCGCGCCGTTCCACTACGGCGAGGGGACGATCGGGCTCTTCGGCCTCGCGGGCCTGGCGGGCGCGGTCACCGCGCAGGGCGCGGGCCGCCTCGCCGACCGCGGCCACACCCACACGGCCACCGGCCTGTTCCTGGTCACGATCGCCGCCGCCTGGGCGCTGTTGGCGCTGGGCGACCGCTCGGTCGCGCTGCTGATCGCCGGGATCATCGTGCTGGACCTCGGCATCCAGGGCCAGCACATCCTCAACCAGAACACGATCTACACGCTGGCGCCGGACGCGCGCAGCCGCGTCACGACGGCGTACATGACGTCGAACTTCACCTTCGGCGCGCTGGGCAGCGCGGGCGCGTCGCTGGCCTGGAGCGCGGGCGGCTGGGGCGCGGTCAGCGCGCTCGGCCTCGGCCTGGCCGCGATCGCGCTGCTGGGCTGGGCGCACGAGCACGTGACGGCGGCGCCCCGCGACGCGCAGGCCGTGGCGGCGGCTCAGGAGACGATCGCGTAGATCTTGCGCAGCGTCTCGTGCACGGTCCACACCGTGCGCGCGCCCTCGGGCAGCTTGACGACGTCGCCCGGGCCGACCTCCAGCACCGGGCCGTCCTCGAAGGCGATCGTCGCGCTCCCGGACAGGACCACGAACAGCTCGTCGGCCTCGACGTCGGTGACCGTCCCCGGCGTGAGCTGCCAGATCCCGTGCTGCACGGTGCCGTCGTGCGACGTCCACAGCTCCTTGGAGGACGTCGCCGGGTCGCCCGCCAGGACCGTCGTCGGGTCCAGCTCGTCGGCGTCCAGGACGGCGTCGGCGACGCTCAGCTTCCAGGGCTCGGCAGGGTCGACGGCGGCGCTCACGACTTGTCCTTCCTCAACGTCAGCACCAGCGCGGCGCCCTGCTCGGGCGAGCGGTCGATGCAGCTCGCGCGCGTGCATCCGGCGCGCGTGGTCTCGGCCTGCAGCTCGACGGCCGCGGGCTTGCCGATCGCCGTCTGCGAGAAGCGGATCGTCACCGTCCGCGTCGACGGCCGCGTGATCGTCGCCGAGCCGACGCGCGCCGGCAGCTGGTTGGCGCGCGCCTTGAGGATCGAGCCGCGCAGGTCGCCGTCGGCCTGCGCGGTCACGCAGACGAGGTGGTCCGGCGTCGCGTCCAGGTTGGCCGGGGACGCGGTCCACAGCTTCAGGCACAGCGAGCCGGGCGGACCGTCGTCGCTGAGCAGGTCGTCGCCGTCCCAGGCGCTCGCGAGCGTCAACGACACCCGGATCCGCCCGTCGGTCCCGCGCGCCAGCACGACCTGGCGCAGGTCGAGCTTGCCGCTGACGTCGCCCGCGGCGTCCTTCTGGACGATCGGCTTCGGCGACGGCGACGGCGACGGCGGCGCGGCCGCGAGCGCGGGCACGGCCAGCGCGCCGGCCGCTGCCAGCGCCGCGAGCGGGACGCCGATCCGGCGGCGGCTCATCGGCCCTCGTAGGTCGCCTTGCCGGGGCCGTCGGTCAGGAACGAGCGGACCGCGTTCTGGAGGTCCTCGGTGGCGAACAGCGGCCCGCTCACCTCGGCGACGATCGCGTCCGCGGCGCGCGCGCCGCCCTCCTTCTGCGCGGCGACCAGGCGCTTGGTCGCCGCGTGCGCCTTGGTCGGCCCGTTGGCGACCTTCTGGGCGAACGCGCGCGACTCGGCCTCGAAGGCGTCCGGCGCGTACAGGCGGTTGACGACGCCCCAGCGCTCCATCGTCGCGGCGTCGAACAGCTCTCCGGTGAAGATCAGCTCCTTGGCGCGGTTGGGGCCCGCGCGCTCGGCCAGCCGCTGCGGGCCGCCCATCGACGGCGTCAGCCCCACGACGATCTCCACCAGGCCGAACCTCGCGCGCTCGGACGCCAGCAGCACGTCGCAGGCCAGCGCGATCTCGAAGGCGGCCGTCAGGCACAGGCCGTGCGCGGCGAAGACCGTCGGCAGCGGTAGCTCGTCGAGCACGTGGATCGTGTCGAGCAGGTCGTCCCACAGCTGCCCGCCGGCCTCGGGCGACATCCCGTCGAAGACCTTGCCGACGTCCACCCCGCCGCTGACGACCTTGCCCTCGGCGCGGATCAGCAGGCCGCGCGGCGGGTCGGCGGCGACGGCGCGGACGGCCCGGTCGAAGCCCTCGAAGACCGCGTCGTCGAAGAGGTTCAGCGGGGGCGAGTCGAAGGTGATGACCGCCAGCGGCCCGTCCTGCTCCAGCTTGACCACGTCGCTCACGCGTAGTGCTCCTTCAACTCGGCGCCGGTGGCGGCGATCTTGTCCAGGTCGCCCGCCTCGGGGACCCACGGCAGCTTCAGCGGGTCGCCCTCGTAGCGCGGGATCACGTGCAGGTGGAAGTGGAAGACGGTCTGCCAGGCCAGCGAGCCGCACGAGTTGATGAGGTTGATCCCGTCGGCCTCGAGCGTCGTCTTGGCGACCTTCGCCAGGCGCTGCCCGGCCCGGGCAACAGCGGCGAGGTCCTCGGGATCGATCTCCAGCAGGTCGCGCGCGTGCGTGCGCGGCACGACCAGCGCATGGCCGCGCGTGGCCGGGTTGATGTCCATGAACGTGACCGTGCGTTCGTCGCTCGCCACGATCGTCGCGGGGATCTCGCCGGCGACGATCTTGCAGAAGAGGCAGTCGGGATCGGTGGCGGACATGGCTGTGGACCTTATCCATCGCATCCCTCAGTACGCTGGGGCATGGATGTCGACGACCCCGATCGAGGCCGCGCTGCACGCCGACGTGGCCCACCTCGCCGCGCTGGACCGGCTGCCCTGCTCCCCTGGCGAGGCCGCGGCCGCGGCGTGGATCGCGGACCGCATGACCGAGGCGGGCGCCGCGCGCGTGCGCGTCGACGAGGAGCTGGTCCACGGCACGTACTTCACGCCGCTGGGGATCCTGAACGTGGTCGGCGCGCTCGGCGGGATCGCCGTCCTCGGCGGCCGCCGCCTGGTCGGCGGCGTCGCGGCGACGGTCGCCGCGGCCGGCCTGTGGCAGGACCTCACCGGCGGGCGCAAGCGCACGCTGCGCCGCTTCCTCAAGCGCCAGACCACCACCAACGTGATCGCGGAGTTCGGCCCGGCCGACGCGCGGCACACGTTCGTCGTCCACGCCCACCACGACGCGGCGCGCACGTCGTTCATCTTCGACCAGACCGTCACGCGGTTCGTCGCCGAGAAGACCGCGCTGATGGAGAAGACCGACCGCTGGCCGCCCCTCATGGGCCTGGTCTTCGGCGGCCCGGCGGCCGTGGCCGTCGGCGCGGCGACCCACCACCGCAAGACCGTCGCGGTCGGCACGCTCTTCGCCGCGGGCACCGCGGGCGTGATGCGCCACATGATCCACGAGCCGGTCGTCCCCGGCGCCAACGACAACCTCTCGGGCGTCGCGGTGCTGCTGGAGGTCGCGCGCCGGCTCGGCGGCGACGGGCCCGACGGCCCGGTCGAGCTGCCCGACGACGTCCGCGTGATCCTGCTCTCGGCCGGCGCCGAGGAGGCCAACCAGGAGGGCATGCTCGCCTTCGCCCGCCGCTACTTCGGCAGCCAGCTGCAGCCGGACAGCGCCTCGTTCCTCTCCCTGGACACCGTCGGCTCGCCCGAGCTGGTGCTGATCGAGGGCGAGGGCTTCCTGCGGATGTACGAGTACCCCTCGGCGATGAAGGAGCGCGTCGCCGCCGCCGCCCGCGGGGCCGGCGTCGCGCTGCGGCGCGGCATGCGCTTCACGTTCGCGACCGACGGCCTGGTGCCCCTGCGCCGCGGCTACCAGGCCGCGTCGATCGGCTCGGTCTCCGAGCACCTCGTGCCCTCGAACTACCACTGGCCGACCGACACGCCGGATCGCGTGCACTACGACACGGTGGCCGGCGCGGTGGAGATCGTCATGGAGACGATCGCGCGGTCGGGGGAACCGCTGGGCTGAGGGGCTGGTGGCGCTCCGCGGTGGTGCTGCGGGCGTGGTGGCGCTGGCGCGCCGGGCGTTGGGTGGTGCCGCGGGCGCTGGTGGCCAAGCTCACCGAGGGGGAACGAGCTGTTGTGGCGCGGCCGGCGCCGGCGGTGCGGCTGGACGCTCGTGGTCCGGGCGGCGCGGGATGCCGGCGCCGGCCCGCGGGCGGGCCGTTCGGGCCCGAAGCCTCAGGCGACGCATCGACCAAAAGATCCGGGTCGCCTAATGACTGCCATATGCGCACCACGCGACCCGCATCGACAGTTCGCGCCCGAACCGCCCGCCCGGTCCCGGAACGAACACCCCGAAGCACCCGCCCCACCAACGCCGAGCCACACCACCGGCGCCGGCCACGCCACAACAGCTCGTTCCCCCTCGGTGAGCTTGGCCACCAGCGTGCGCGGCACCACCCCGGCCCAGCGCGCCAGCGCCACAAGCGCAAGCAGCACCCGGACCAAGCCCCGACCAACCGCCAACCCTCAGCCGCCCTCCAGCCTCCGCGCCAGCGCCACCGCCTGCTCCGCGTCGGCCACCTCGCCCGCGTAGCGCGCGGCGTCGATCTCCTGCAACAACTCCCCGATCCGCGGGCCCGGCGAGATGCCCAGCGCGCGCGCCAGCTCGTTGCCGCGCACCAGCGGCGGCTGGGCCCGCCAGGTCGCGAAGTCCAGCGCGCGCGGCAGCACCGCGCGGGCGATGTCGAGGTGCTTGGCGATCGCCTCCTCGGCCTTGCGGCCGCGTGTCGCCAGCCGGTCGGCGATCGACAGCAGGGAGACGTCGACCTCGACCGGCGCGGTCCGGACCAGGTACTCCCAGATCGTCCGGCGGTCGAGCGGCGCCTTGTGCACCAGGTAGCCGAGCCCGAGGTGGTGGCGGGCCAGCAGCGCGACGTGGGCCCGGAGCTTCTCGGAGGCCTTCAGCCGGGTCAGCGTCGCGCGGGCCATGTCGGCGCCGAGGTCGGCGTGGCCGGGGAAGCCGAGGACGCTGCCGTCGTCGTGGAAGGCCTGGGTGTCGGGCTTGGCCGCGTCGTGCAGCAGCGCGCCGAGGCGCAGCGCGGTCCCGCGCGAGATCTCGTCGGAGAACGGCTCGGCCAGGTACGTGCGCAGGCGCTCGCTCAGCTCGGCATCGCCGAGGATCGCCTCGGGCGACAGCTCCAGCGCGACGGTCTCGGCCAGCACCTGGATCGTGTGGTCGTGGACGTCGAGGTGGTGGTAGCGGTTCTGCTCGACGCCGCGCAGCGCGGTCAGCTCGGGCAGGACGTGCGGCGTCAGGCGCAGCGTCGTCATCAGCTCCAACCCGTCCAGCACCCGGTCGGCGGCGACCACGCGCTTGAGCTCGGCGAAGACGCGCTCGGCGGCGACCTCCTCGATCCGCGGCGCCCGCCGCGCCGCGGCGTCGACGGTCTCGACGTCCGGCGTCAGCGGCAGCTCGGAGGCGAACCGCGCCAGCCGCAGCACGCGCAGCGGGTCGTCGTCGAAGGCGCCCGGCGCGACCATGCGCAGGCGCCGCTCGTCGAGGTCGCGCGCGCCGCCGTGCGGATCGACGAGCCCGCCGGGGTCCCCGACCGCGCGCGCCATCGCGTTGACCGTGAAGTCCCGGCGCGCCAGGTCGTCCTCGATCGTCTCGCCCTGCAGCGGCGCGAGGTCGACCTGCCAGGCGCGGTCCGGGCCGATGACGCGCCAGGCGCCGAACTCGCCCGACAGCTCGAACGCGGGCCCGCGGACCGCCCGGCCCAGCGCGCGCGCCGCGCCGCGGACCGCGTCGGCGGGCAGCGCGACGTCCACGTCGGCGACCGCGCGCCCGAGCCGCTCGTCGCGCAGCGCGCCGCCCACGATCCAGGCGCGCTCGCCGCCCAGGGCGGCGGCGACGGCGTCGAGCGCCGCGTCGCTCACCCCCGGTCGCTCCCCTCGACCACGCCGTCGCGGTGGTGCAGCCGCGGCACCCGCGCGGTCAAGCCGGTGGTGATCTCGTAGTTGATGGTGTCGATCAGCGCGGCGAGGTCCTCGGCGGTGATCTGCTCGGCGCCCTGCGCGCCGATCAGGACGACGTCGTCGCCCAGCGCCGCGCCGAGGCCCTGCTCGCCGACGTCGAACGTCACGTTGTCCATCGACACGGTCCCGATCAGCGGGATCTTGCGCCCGTGGAGCAAGGCCATGCCCTTGTTGGTCAGCGCGCGCCGGTAGCCGTCGCCGTAGCCGATCGGGACGGTCGCCACGAGCGTCTCCCGGGACGCGACCCAGCGGCGGCCGTACCCGGCGCTGTCGCCCGGCCGCGCGGTCTTCAGCGCGGCGACGTAGGACGACAGCTCCAGCGCGGGCTCCAGCTCGCGCGCGGCCGGGTCCTCGCCGAACGGGTCCAGGCCGTAGATCGCGACGCCCGGGCGGACGAGGTCGAAGTGCGAGGCGGCGTCGCGCAGCATCGCCGCGGAGTTGGCGGCGTGCAGCAGGACGCCGGGATGGTCGGCGCGCAGCGGCTCGGCCCACGCCTTGAAGCGCGCGAGCTGCTCGCCGAAGAAGCCGTCGCCGCGCTCGTCGGCGGTCGCGAAGTGGGTCCAGACGCCCACCAGCTCCAGATGCTCGGCGGCGTCGACCGCGGCGACCACCGCGGCGGCCTCCTCGGCACAGCGCGTCCCGAGCCGGCCGAGGCCCGAGTCGTACTTGACGTGCACGCGCGCCGGACGGTCGCCGGCGGCCAGCTCCCGCGCGCGGTCGATCGTCCAGACGCTGATGTCCACGTCGGCGTCCAGCGCGATCGGCAGCTCCTCGTCGCTGAGCGCGCCGAGGATCAGGATGCGGGCGTCCTCACCGAGCCCGGCGCGCAGGTCGCGCGCCTCCAGCGCGGTGGCGACGGCCAGCCACGTCGCGCCGCCCGCCAGCGCGGCGCGCGCGCACGGGACCATCCCGTGGCCGTAGCCGTCGGCCTTGACGACCGCGCAGACCGCGGAGTTCGGGGCCTCGCGCGCGAGCCGCGCGACGTTGCGCTCGACGGCGCCCAGGTTGACCTTGGCCAGCGCGCGAACCGCCACGCGCGCTCAGCCCCCCACCGGCGTCTCGAGGGCGGACGGCGGCGCCGGCATGTCCTGCGCGGGCAACGGGGCGACGGTGTGGGCGGCAAGCATCCGCCCGGGACTCTATTCGAGGGTGCTCGCCAGCTCTCGCGCCACGTCGCCGGCGATCACGCCGTCGGGCCCGCGCAGCGCGGCGGCGGCGCGACGGCCCGCCTCGGCGTGGGCGAAGACGGCGGCGCAGGCGGCGTCGAAGGGCTCCATGCCGCGGGCCAGGAACGCGCCGAGCACGCCGGAGAGGACGTCGCCGGTGCCGGCGGTGGCCAGCGCGGGCGAGCCGCCGCGCGAGACGCCGACGCGGCCGTCGGGCTCGGCGACGATCGTGTCGTCGCCCTTGAGGACGACGATCGCGCCCGAGGTCGCCGCCGCGCGCCGCGCGTGCTCGAGGCGGTGGCGCTCGACCGCGGCCGAGTCGGTGTCCAACAGCCGCGCCAGCTCGCCGGCGTGCGGCGTCAGGATCGTGGGCGCGTCGCGCGCCGCCAGCTCCGCCAGCCGCTTGCCCGCGTGGGCGTTGAGCCCGTCGGCGTCGAGCACGAGCGCGACCGTCGCCTTGCGCGCCAGCCTGCGCGCGAACGCGAACGCGTCGTCGGTCCGCCCCAGGCCCGGGCCGAGCACGAGCGCGCCGCCGCGCTCGGCCTTCTCCAGCACGCCGTCGACGCCGGCCTTGGTGTGGCCGCCGGCGCCGTCGTCGGGCAGCGGGACGCTCATCACCTCGGTCAGCTTGATCTCGAAGATGTCGTTCAACGCGGCCGGGACGCACACGGTCACGTAGCCCGCACCCGCGCGCATCGCGGCCGTCGAGGCCAGGCACGGCGCGCCGGTCAGGCCGCGCGAGCCGCCCGCGACCAGGACGTGACCGGAGGCGAACTTGGTGGACTCGGCCCCGCGGCGCGGGTAGGTCCGCAAGCTGTCGTGGTCGATCAGCCACATGCGGGGCTCGACGGGGTAGCCGGGGTCCTCGCTCGGGATCCCGATGTCGACGACCGTCACCTCCCCCGCGCGCTGCTTGCCGGGCGCGATCCACAGCCCGGGCAGCGCCGCGTGGAACGTCGCGGTCGCCACCGCGCGGATCGCCGGCCCCCGCACCGCGCCGGTCGACGCCTCCACCCCGCTGGGCACGTCGCAGGCGACGACCGGGACGCCGGCGTCGTCGATCGCCTCGATCGCGTGCGCGGCGTCCTCGCGCGGCGCGCCCCGGAAGCCGGTGCCGAGGATCGCGTCCACGACCACCGCCGCGCCGTCCAGCGCCTGTGGCGCGAAGCGCTCCACGCCCTCGCCGCCGAGGCGCCGCGCGTTGGTCCCCGCGTCGCCCTTCAGCGTCTCGGGCGCGCTCGTCCACAGCACGTGGACCTCGCGCCCCCGCTCGCGCAGCAGCCGCGCGACCGCGTAGCCGTCGCCGCCGTTGTTGCCGCCGCCGCAGACCACGACCACGCGGCCCTCCGGCGCCACGTCCTCGACCACGCCCCGCAGGCCCTCGGCCGCGCGCTCCATGAGGTCGATCCCGGGCATGCCGCGCTCCTCGATCGCCCACGCGTCGCTCGCGCGCAGCTGCTCGACGTCCAGCAACGGCTCCATGCTCACCTCACGACCGCCACGGCTCCTGCGGTTCCCCGCGAGTGCGTCAGCGACACGTCGATCGCGACGTCGCGCTCCGCCAGCGCGCCGTGCAGCACCACGCGCGGCGCCCCGCCGCCGGGCGGCGCGACGACCTCGATGTCCCGCCACGACCACGCCTCCAACCCCAAGGCCTTGGCCACCGCCTCCTTGGCGCAGAACCGGGCGGCCAGGTGCTGCCCCGGCCGCGCCTTGCCCTCCGCGTACGCGCGCTCGGCGTCCGTGAACAGCCGCGCGGCCAGCGACGGCCGCCGCGCCAGCGCGCGCTCCAGCCGCTCGATCTCCAGGAGGTCCAGGCCGACGCCGCTCATGCGACGCCGAGCGTACTCACTCGACCATCCGGCGAGTGGCTGCGCCCCGGATCCTCGTGGCTGACGCCGCACGGCGAGCGCCGGCGGGCGCCGGCCCGTCAAGCTCCGTCGGGTGGCGTCAGGCGCGGGGAGGCGGCGTGCAGCTACTCGACGGTGACCGTCTTGGCCAGGTTGCGCGGCTGGTCCACGTTGAGCCCGCGCAGGCGGGCGATGTGGTAAGCCAGCAACTGCAGCGGGACGACGGCCAGCAGCGGCTGGAGCATCCAGTCCATCGCCGGGATCCGGACGACCTCCTCGGCGTGCTCCCCGATCTCGATGTTGCCCTCGGAGGCGATCGCCACGACGTGGGCGCCGCGGGCGCGCACCTCCTGGACGTTGGACACCACCTTGTCGAGGATCGGCGAGTCGGTGGCGATGCAGACGACCGGCGTCGACTCGTCCAGCAGCGCGATCGGGCCGTGCTTCATCTCGCCCGCCGCGTAGGCGTCGGTCGGGATGTAGGAGATCTCCTTGAGCTTCAGCGCGCCCTCCAGCGCGACCGGCAGCCCGACGTGGCGCCCCAGGTACAGGAAGAACTCGCGGGCGTGATGCTGCTGGGCCACGTCCGCGAGATCCAAGGACTTCAACAACGCGTCGATCTCGTGCGGGACGCGCTTGAGCTCGCCGATCAGCCGCGTGCGGGCCTCCGCGTCCAGCGTGCCGCGCAGCTCGGCCAGGCGCAGCGCCAGCAGGTACATGACCGCGACCTGGCAGAGGAACGTCTTGGTCGCCGCGACGCCGATCTCCAGCCCCGCGCGCGTGTAGAGGACGCCATCGGCGTCGCGCGTGGCCTGCGACCCCATCACGTTGGTCACCGCCACGACCTTCGCGCCGCGCTCGCGCGCGAGGCGCATCGCGGCCAGCGTGTCGGCGGTCTCGCCCGACTGCGTGATGCCGACCACGAGGTCGTTCGGGCCGACCACCGGGTTGCGGTAGCGGTACTCCGAGGCGATGTCCATCTCGACCGGGAGGCGCGCCCACTCCTCGATCGCGTAGCGGCCGATCAGGCCCGCGTGGTACGAGGTGCCGCAGGCGACGACGACGATGCGGTTGACGCCCTGCAGCAGCGACTCGTCGAAGGAGGCCTCCTCGGCCAGGTCGACCCCGTCGGCGCGGACGGTGCGGTCGGCGATCGTCTCCGCCACCGCGTCGGCCTGCTCGTGGATCTCCTTCAACATGAAGGTCTCGTAGCCGCCCTTCTCGGCGGTCTCCTCGTCCCAGTCGATCTCGACGACGTCGCGGTCCAGCTCGTCGCCCTCCGGCGTGAGGAACGTCGTGCCCGACGGCGTGACGACGACCAGCTCGCCGTTCTCGATGTACTGGACCTTGCGCGTGTACGCGAGGAACGCGGGGATCGCGGAGGCCAGGAACGTCTCGCCCTCGCCGCGCCCGACGATCAGCGGGCACTCCTTGCGGGCGCCGACCAGGACGCCGGGCTCGTCGAGGGCCATCGCGACGAACGCGAAGTGGCCCTCCAGCTCGGCGTAGGCGGCGCGCACGGCGTCGGTCAACGAGCCGGCGGCGAGATGGTGGGAGACGAGGTGCGCGATGACCTCGGCGTCGGTCTCCGACGTGAACCGCGCGCCCATGTCGGCGAGGCGGTTCTTCAACGCCAGGTAGTTCTCGACGATCCCGTTGACGACCACGTGCACGCGGTTGGTCGTGTCGAAGTGCGGGTGGGCGTTGTCCTCGTTGACGCGCCCGTGGGTGGCCCAGCGCGTGTGGCCGATGCCGGTCGTGGCCGGGTGGTCGGCGTCGGCGGCGGCGTCGTCGTCGTCGTCGGGCATCGTCGCCGTGGCCACGCCGCCCTCCGACGGCGCGCGCAGCGCCTCGTCGGCGGCGATCGCGGCCTTCAGGTTGGCGAGGTTGCCGACCGCGCGCACCGACTCGATCGCGTCGGCGCCCGTGATGACGGAGATCCCGGCGGAGTCGTAGCCGCGGTACTCGAGCTTCTGCAGGCCGGCGAGCAGGATGTCCTGCGCGGAACGCTGGCCGACGTAGCCGACGATGCCACACATGGGCGCCTCCTTCGGGATCTCGGTGGGATGGGGCGGGGCCGATCGGGCTCGAGCCGCCCGTCGGAGGGTCGTCCTTCGAGGGTACCAACGCGGGTTCCTGCCGCCCTGGCCGGACGGCGGGGACCCGTGGGGTGCCTTCCTACACCCGCGCGGGCAGCGCCTCGACGATCTCGACGAGCCGTGCGCAGACGCCGTCGGTCTCGTCCTGCGAGGGCGCCTCGACCATCACGCGCACCAGCTGCTCGGTGCCCGACGGGCGCACGAGCACGCGGCCGCGCCCCTCCAGCGCCTCGCTCTCGCGCGCGATCGCCTCGGCCAGCGCCGCGCTGTCCATCGCCGCGTCGCGGTCGGCGACCGGCACGTTGACGAGCTTCTGGGGCAGCTTCTCCATCGCGGCGCGATCGGCGAGGTCGCCGCCGCGCAGGGCCTCCAGCGTCAGCAGCGCGCTGGCGATGCCGTCGCCCGACGGGACGAAGCCCATGTCGATGATGTGGCCGGACTGCTCGCCGCCCAGCGACCAGCCGCGCGAGCGCAGCTCCTCCAGGACGTAGCGGTCGCCGACGCTGGTGATCGCGACGTCGATGCCGGCCTCGCGCATGCCCGCGTGGAAGCCGTAGTTGGTCATGACGGTCACCGCGACGCCGCCGGCCAGCCGGCCCGAGTCGCGCATCGAGACCGCGGCCAGCGCGATCAGCTCGTCGCCGTCGACGACGACGCCGTGGCGGTCGACGGCCAGCACGCGGTCGCCGTCGCCGTCGAAGGCGAAGCCGACGTCGTGGCCGCCCTCGCGGACGGCGGCGATCAGCGCGTCGAGGTGCGTGGAGCCGCAGCCCGCGTTGATGTTGCGCCCGTCGGGCTCGTCGGCCAGGACCGTCACCTTCGCGCCCAGGCGGCGGAAGATCTCCGGCGCGGCGCGGTAGGTCGCGCCGTGCGCGCAGTCCAGGACGACGTCGACCGCGCCGAGGTCCAGCCCGCTGAACCGCGTCCGCAGCTCGCGCAGGTAGTCCTCCAGCGTGCCGTGCTGCTGGCGCACGCGGCCGATGGCCCGGCCCCCGCCCGCGCCGGACGACGCGGTCTCCGCGTGCTCGGCCAGCACCGTCTCGATCGCGGCCTCGTCGGCGTCCGACAGCTTGAAGCCGTCGGGGCCGAAGAACTTGATGCCGTTGTCGGCGAACGGGTTGTGCGACGCGCTGATGACGGCCGCCAGGTCGAACCCGTAGCGGCCGATCAGCAGCGGCGCGGCCGGCGTCGGCAGGACGCCGCCGAGCAGGACGTCGCCGCCGGCGGACGTGATGCCCGCCGCCAGCGCGGCCTCCAACATCTCGCCGGACTCCCGCGTGTCGCGGATGACCAGCACTCGCGGACGCTCGGCGGGCGACTGGGCCGTGACAGCACGGCCCAGTGCCAGAGCGAGCTCCGCGGTGAGGACCTCTCCGGCGACGCCGCGAACGCCGTCGGTTCCGAAGAGCCGGCGGCTCGGCGTCGCCAACCCAGGCGCCCTAGCGCTTGGAGAACTGCGGCCGCTTGCGGGCCTTCTTCAGGCCGGCCTTCTTGCGCTCCTTGGCACGCGCGTCGCGCGTCAGGAAGCCGCGGCGCTTGAGCTCGGTGCGCAGGTTGGGGTCGGCCTCCAGCAGCGCGCGCGAGATGCCGTGGCGCAGGGCGCCCGCCTGGGCCGAGACGCCGCCGCCGTGCATGCGGGCGATGACGTCCATGCGGTCCTCGTAGCCCACCGTCTCCAGGGGCTGGCGGATCGTGCGCTGCAGCGTGGCGCGCGGGAAGAACTCATCCAGCGTGCGGCCGTTGATGAGGTAGTTGCCGGTGCCCGGCTTGAGGATGACGCGGGCGATCGCCGTCTTGCGCTTGCCGGTCGCGCGGTAGCGCGCGTCCTCGGCCAGCTGGATCTGAGCCGTGATCGGCTCCTCCTCGACGACGTCGTCCTCGTCGCCCTCGGCGACGGTCTCCTCGGCGTCCGGGTCCTCGTCCTCGGAGTAGCGCGGGCGGTCCTCGCTCTCCAGGACGATGTCGACCTCGAGGTCGGCGCCCGGGATGGCCGGCTTCTCGCGCGGCTTGGGCTCCTCGTACTCCTCGTCGTCGGCGGCCTCGGCGGAGGGGGCCGGGGCCTCCTCGGCGGCGGGGGCCTCGGCGGCCTCCTCGGCCGGAGCGGCGTCGGCCTCGGCGTCGGCCTCGGCGGGCGCCTCGTCGGCGGCCTCGATCGACTCGACGTCAGCCTCGACGACGGGCTCGTCGGGGATGCCGCCGGCAGCCTGAAGCTGCTCCTCGGCGGCCTGCTCGTCCTGCGGGTCCTGCGGCGTCTGGTCGGACATGCCTAAGAGTTGATCTCCAGGGGCTGGGGCTGCTGCGCGGCGTGCGGATGCTCCGGGCCGGCGTAGACCTTCAGCTTCGTGAGCTGCTTGCGGGCGAGGCGGTTGCGGGGCAGCATGCCCTTCACCGCCAGGCGGATGACCTCCTCCGGCCGGCGCTCGAGCATCTCCTCGAGCGTGCGGGACTTGATCCCGCCCGGGTAGCCGGAGTGGCGGTAGTAGCGCTTCTCGGCGCGCTTGTTGCCGCTGACCGAGATCTTCTCCGCGTTGATGACGACGACGAAGTCGCCGGTGTCCACGTGGGGGGTGTACTCGGGCTTGCGCTTGCCGCGCAGAGCGTCGGCGATCTGCGTCGCGAGGCGGCCGAGCGTCTGCCCGGTGGCGTCGACGACGAGCCAGTTGCGCTCGCGGTTTTCTGAGTTGGCGACGTAGGTCTTCACGGCGTGAGTGAAGCCGTGCGATAGGGCGCACGGCGACGGACGATTGTAGGGAATCGCAATCGGACCGGGATGCTCGCCCATGGCGAGGGACCCCGTTCCGGCCGGAAGAGCGTAGCGAACCCGCACCTCGACGTGTCGTCCGGTGGGGTTCGATCCCGAGATCCCCAGCGTTCTCAGGCGTTCCCGCCGTCCAGTAGCTCTACGTTAAGCTCTACGCCAATGCGACGAGCACGACGCGCCGGAGCCATCGCGGCCGAGATCGACGACCTCGTCGCCGAGTTCGGCGTGCCGCTGCCCACCGCCGCCGTGCGCGTGCTGCTGGCCGACCGGGACCGCCCCACCACCGCCGAGCACCTCGCGCGCGTGGCCGCCTCCGAGCGCGCCGAGCACCTGCGCACGCGCGTCGCGCCGCGCCTGTGCTGCGCGATCGCCCCCGACGGCGCGCTCGTCGCGCCGCGCTGGTGGGCGTCGGGCGAATGGCGCCTGCCGCGCCGGATCCTCACCGAAGACGCGCTGCCGCTCTGGCGCGCCAAGCTCGCCGAGCAGGTCTGCTCCGACCTCATCGCCCGCCGCCGCCCCGCCTCGGGCGAGCTGACGACGCTCGTCCGCGGCACGGTCGCGCTGCTCGGGCTGGCCGACGAGCTGGAGCGCCTGCCCGACCCGTCGGACTGGAGCGAGGTCCGCGCGCTGGTGCTCGACTACTACCCGGGCGTGACGTTCGCCCACGACGTCTCCACCGACCAGCAGGACGAGGCCGAGCGCGCGCTGCTGGAGGCCGGCCTGCCGGTCGCCGACCGCTACTTCGGGATCTCCCGGCACCGCGGGCGCGGCTGAGCGGCGCGCGTCCGGCCCCGGACCCAACATCCGTCCATGCGCTGGACCCGCGCGCGAAGCGGCCGACCTACCGGGTGTGTCGGTCCCGCCTCCCGCATCTCGCCCCGCCAGCACGACGTCCCCGGCGATCCCGGACCATCATCCGCCGGTCTCCGACGTCCCCGGCCTGATCGCGCCGCTGTCGCGCGGTCGTTCGACGCGCCTCATCGGCCAGGTCGTCGTCGAGCTGGGGTTCGCGAAGGAGGCGGACGTCGAGCGCGCGGTGATGCACGCCCGCGAGAGCGGTCGGCTCACCGGCCGCGTGCTGATCGAGGACGGCGTCCTCACCCCGCAGCAGCTCGCGCGGGTGCTCGCCGAGCGGTTCGGCATCGAGCGCGTCGACCTGGCGATCTTCAAGATCGACACCGACCTGGCGCGGCTGGTCGACCCGAGCTTCGTGCGTCGCTACGACGCGATCCCGGTCGGCCAGGACGGCGACGGGCAGCTCCTGCTGGCGATGGCCGACCCGGCCAACATGCTGGCCATCGACGACGTCACGATGATCACCGGCATGGCGGTCCGGCCGGTCGTCGCGGCCTACGACGACATCCACCGCCTCAGCGTCAAGCTCGGCAACGACCTCCCGGACCTCTCCGACGAGGGCGGCGACGCCGGCGACGGCGAGATGGACCTCACGGCGCCCGCCAACGAGGTCACCGACCTCGGCGCCGACGACCAGGCGCCGATCATCAAGCTGGTCAACTCGGTCCTCAAGCGCGCGATCCGCCGCGGCGCCTCGGACATCCACTTCGACCCGTCCTCGGAGGACATGCACGTGGTCTACCGCGTGGACGGGATGCTCGACCAGGCCGTGCAGATCCCGCGCCGCATGTCGGTCGGCGTCGTCTCCCGACTCAAGGTGATGGCCTCGCTGGACATCGCCGAGCGCCGCACGCCGCAGGACGGCCGCGTGTCGCTGCTGATCGACGGCCACGAGATCGACCTGCGCATCGTCACGCTGCCGACGGTCTACGGCGAGGCGGTCGTGGCCCGCATCCTGGACTCCTCCAGCGCCCCCGTCGGCCTGGAGCAGATCGGCATGCTCGAGGACGACCGGCTCGACGTCGAGGAGGCGATGGCGCGCCCCTATGGCGGCGTGCTCGTCACCGGCCCGACGGGCTCGGGCAAGTCCACCACCTTGTACTCGTGCCTCGACCACGTCAACAACGGCACGCGCACGATCGTGACCGTCGAGGACCCGGTCGAGTACCGGATGGACGGCGTCAAGCAGATGGCCATCAACGCCAAGGCGAAGATGACGTTCGCCGGCGGCCTGAAGGCCATCATGCGCGCCGACCCCGACATCATCATGGTCGGCGAGATCCGCGACGGGGAGACCGCGCACATCGCGGTCGAGGCGGCGCTGACCGGCCACCTCGTGCTCTCCACGCTGCACACGCGCGACGCGCCCAACGCGGTCTCGCGCCTGCTGGACATGGGCGTCGAGCCGTTCCTGCTGTCCTCGGCGATCGACTGCGTCGTCGCCCAGCGGCTGGCGCGCAAGCTCTGCGACGACTGCAAGAAGCCGGTGACCGTCGCGGCGTCGGTCATGCGCGACCACGGCTTCGACGTCGAGGGCGACGTCGAGATCTTCAACCCCGGCGGTTGCGACCGCTGCAACCAGACCGGCTACCGCGGCCGCGTCGGGATCTTCGAGGTGTTGGTCCTCGACGAGGAGCTGCGCTCGCTGATCCTGCGCCGCTCGTCGGCCGACGAGATCGCCGCCGTCGCCGTGCGCAAGGGCATGAAGCGCCTGCGCGAGGACGGCCAGCGCAAGGTCCTGCTCGGGCTCACGTCGCCCGAGGAAGTGCTGCGGGTCACCGCGGCCGGCTGAGCGACCGCCCTAGCCCGGCAGGCGCTGCTCGATCCACGTCGTCGCGGGCTTGGCCCCGGCGACGACGATCCCGCCGTGGTCGACGCCGTCGAGCTTGCGGTAGTACAGGCGCCCGTCGGTGCCGTTGTGGCGCAGCTCGGAGGCGAGCTGGTCGGTGAAGACCGGGAAGACCGTCGTGTCGGCCGTCCCCTGCTCGAGCAGCACCGGCGTCCGGATGACCAGGTGCGACGGGTCGTTGAGGTCCAGGAGCCGGGCGATCGGCCCGAGGTCCGCGCCGGGCTGAAACAGCGCCGCGGGCGCGACGCCCTGCGCGTCGGCGGTCAGCTGCGACAGGCACGTGCTCTGCGTCTTCAACGCGAGCTGCACGCCTTCGGGGCTGAGGAAGCTCGCGAGGTCGACGCGGTCGGGGTAGGCGGCGTGGAGGCCGTAGCCGATCGTCGCGATCAGCGCGCTGAGCCCGGGGTTGGGCGTCGTCAGCCCGGTCGTCAGCGGGATCTGCTCGTCGAGGTGCGACGCGGGCGCGAACGCGACCGTCCCCTTGACCTTCAACTCGGGCGTGTACCTCGACGCCAGCGCCGCGGCGAACAGCGCCGCGTGGCCGCCCTGCGAGTGCCCGGAGATGATGATGTTCTTGCTCAGCCGCGGGTCGACCTGCCGCGCGGCGCGCACGATGTCCAGCACGCCGCTGCCCTCGGCGCGGCCGTTGAGGTACTGGTGGTCGTAGGGCGTGCCGAGGCCCTCGTAGTCGGTCCGCACGACTGCGTACCCGGCCTTCAGCCAGGACGACAACAACGGGTAGACGTAGGAGTTGTAGGCGTGCGCGGGCCGGCCGTCGTCGCGCGACGGCGCGCAGGCGTCCGCGATCCCGGTCGTGCCGTGCGCCCAGGTGATCACCGGCCAGCCGCCGCGCGGCGCCCTGCCCTTCGGGATCGAGATCACGCCCGAGACCGGCACGTTGGCGCCGTGCGCGTCCTGGGAGCGGTAGAGCACCAACTCGGTCGCCGACGAGCCCGGCACGACCACGCCGCCGTGCGCGGCCTTCGCCCAGATCGCGTCGCCGTGGCGGTGGCCCGGCAGCGGCTTGGGCGGCGTGTAGAACGCCAGGCCGGCGGGACCGGTCCGGACCTTCGCCGACGCGGTGGTGGCGGCGGCGACCGAGAGCACGAGCGCGAGCGCGGCGACCACCGCGACCAGACGGGACGAGCGGGACATCGGCCGACACTACACCCGTCCCGAGGCCGTGGTGGCCAGTCCTCGGCGGGACGCTCCCGGCCCCGCGCGCGTCAGCCTCAAGACCGACCGGTGCGTCCCGCGGCGTCGCGCGGCCGACCACCGGGTCCGATCCCTGCTCCCCGTCACGAAGTGAGTGAACGCCTTCCCATGCGCCGACGCCGCGCGCTCCTGGTCGCTGCCGCGACCACGACCCTGACCCTCTCCTCCGCCGCCACGGCCTCCGCCGACTGGCTGGGCCCCGACTACCTCAGCGCCGCCTCGCACACGGCCTCCCGGCCGCAGCTCTCGCTCGCCGCCGACAACTCGGCGACCGCCGTCTACACCGACGCCGACGACGGCGTCGTCGCCGAGCGCAAGGCCGAGGACGCGTCCGCGTTCACGGCGCCCGAGCAGCTCTCGACGCCCGGCGCGACGGTCGGCGGCCTCGTCTCCGCCACCGCGTCCGACGGCCGCGCGATCGCGGCCTGGACCGAGGGCGGCAGCCGGCTGCTCGTCGCGATGCGCGACGTCGACGGCGACTGGACCACGACGCCGGTGACCGCGCCCGACGCGGGCGCGACCTCCCCGGCCGTCGCGCTCGGCGCGCACGGCCACGCGTACGTCACCTGGGCCGAGGGCTCCACGCTGTACGGCGCCTACTGGGACAGCGACTCCTGGGGCGCGCCGACCGCGCTGTCCACGGGCTCCGGCGATCCGATCGCCACGACGTCGGCCATCGCCACCGACACCGGCATCACGTGGGTCGTCTGGGCCGACGCCCACCACACCCACGCGGGCTTCTACACCGGCTACGGGCTGATCAACGAGGCCGTGCTGGGCGACGCGTCGGGGGCGACCCGGATCCAGCTCGCCGCCGACGCCGGCGGCGGCGTGACCGCGCTGTGGAGCGCTCCGTCGCTCGGCGAGCAGACCGCCTTCGCCGGCGGCTTCGCCGGGTTCGGCCCGACCCAGACGCTGAAGTCCGGCAGCGGCTCCGGCTACCACCCGCCGGCGCTGAGCGTGGCGTCCGACGGCACGGCGCTGGCCGTGTGGGGCGAGGACGGCCCCGCCGGCGACCGCAGCTACGCCGCCACGCGCGACGACGCGGGCACGTGGGCGACCCCGGTCCCGATCGTCGGCGGCGTCGCCCAGGGCGCCGCGGTCGCGCGGCCCGGCGGCGAGTCGGCCGCGCTGACGACCGACGACGCCGGCGACCTGTACGTGACGCGCCACACCGCCGGCGGGTGGACGGGCCAGGAGCGGATCGCCGGCCACGCCGCCGACGTCACCGCCGTGGGCGCGGCCGACGGCACGCTGCTGGTCGGCTGGACGACCGACGACCGCGCGGCCTGGGCGCTCGACGACCGCACGCTGCCGGCCGTCGGCGACGTGTCCGTGCCGATCCTGCTGACCGCCGGCGTCGAGGCGACGTTCGGCGCGACGGCGACCGACACGTGGTCGGGCGTCGACCGTCTCGTGTGGGACTTCGGCGACCACACCGGGCCGGTCGTCGGCGACGCGCCGACGCACGTCTACGCGCACGCCGGGGAGTTCACGGTGACGGTCACCGCCTACGACCGGGCGGGCAACGAGCGGTCCGAGACCCGCGACGTGACCGTCGTCGCCGCCCCGGCGGGCGGCGGCGCGGGCGACAGCGGCGGCAACGCGGGCGGCGACGGCGGCAGCGACGGCGGCGCCGGCCAGGACGACGGGCCGACCACGACCACGCCCGCCACCACCACGACCACGCCCGCCCCGGGCACCGGGACGCCCGCACCCGCGCCGGGCGCCCCCGCTCTCGCGCCGCTCGGCCGCGCGCGGCTGCTGCACGCGCACACGCTGCGTCTGCGGACGCTGCTGGCCCGTCGCGCGATCCGCACGGTCTACACCGCGCCGGCCGACGGCACGGTGACGATCACCGCGACGCTGGGCGGCAAGCGCCTGGCCGCGACGAAGGCGCTGGCGGTCCGCGGCGGCACGGCGACCAAGGTGTCCGTGAAGCTCTCGGCCGCCACGCGCGCCAAGCTCGCCCGGCGGCGCTCGGCGAAGGTCACGCTGAAGGCGACCTACCGCGCCGCCGACGGTCGCACGGTCACGACGACCAGCACGATGGTCGCCCGCTAGCGGAACAGCGCGCGCCGGCGCCCGCCGGCGCGCACCCGTCCGCGCTCGGACGGCCCCGCAGCGGCGGGCCGTCCGAGCGTCCAGACCCCCGCAACGGGTCGTTCAGAACCCGCCTGACCGGCCGAACAACGGTAGGCCGCCTCTGTTCCCCAAACCAAGTTGGTGATGTACTCCATGCGCCGAAGCGCGCTCGCGGTCGCCATGACCGCCGTCTTCCTCCCCACCGTCGCCGCGTCGATCGCCGACGCCGACCCGATGACGCCCGACAACTGGACCGCGCCGGTCGCGCTCGGCGTGCCCGGGCACATCAGCCAGTACCCGACGCTGTCGATGGGCGCCGGCGGCGACGTGACCGCCCTCGTCAAGGACTTCACCGCCGGCGACCTCGTCGTCCAGAGCCACCCGGCGGGCGGCGCCTGGTCGACGGCCGAGCCGCTGTCGAACCCCGGCGCGAGCGTCGTCGGCGGCTACCAGGTCGTCACGTCGTCGACCGACGACGGCGCCATCGCGATCTGGACCGAGTACACCGAGTCGGGCACCCCGCCCTTCACGACGCGCAGCCCGTACCGCGCCTACACCGCCTCCCGCACCGCCGGCGGCGCCTGGGGCGCGCCCGTCGCGCTCTCGCCCGCCGGCGTCTCCGCCATCGGGCCGGTGATCGCGCTCGGCGCCGACGGCCGCGCGATCGCGCTCTGGTACGAGAGCGACGACTCCACCCTGCACGCGGCGATCCGCGCGGCCGACGGCAGCTGGGGCGCCCCGATGCTCGTCGCCACGACCGCGGGCATGGTCGACCAGAGCGACGTCGTCCTGCGACGCGACGGCACGGCCGTCGCGGTCTGGCAGGAGAACGGCAACCTGAAGTCCTCGACGCTGCGCGACGCGACGTGGTCGCCGGTCACCGACCTCGGCCGCGGCGGCGGCATCACCCTCGCCACCGGCGGCGACGACGACGTCACCTTCTCCTACGTCAACGTCCCGATCACGGGCCAGTTCGTGCGCTCGCTCGACGGCGACGACACGTGGACCGCGCCGCGCAAGCTCTCCGTCGACGGCGCCCTCAGCTACTACCAGGCAGCGCTCGACATCGCTCCGGACGGCTCCGCGGTCGCCGCCTGGCCGCAGGCCGACACCGGCGGCGCGGGCAACCAGATGCACGTCGCGCGACGCGACACGGACGGCACGTGGTCGGCCGACCAGACGCTCGGCAAGTCGGTCAGCGACGTGCCCGGCGCCGCGGCGGGCGCCGGCGGGCTCTCGACCGTGGGCTACCAGGGCGCCACGACCGGCGCCCCGTTCATGGCGGCGCTGTCGACGCCGGGCAACCCCTTCGCGGCGGCGGCGTCGATCTCGGGGTCCGGCGCCACGGGCAGCAACGTCGCGGTCGGCGGCGACGGTCGCGGCTCCGCGGCGGCCGTCTACATGGACACCATCAACAACGTCATCGCCGCGACGTTCCAGGATCGCTCCGGCCCGGACCTCCGGGACCTGAACGTCCCCGACCACGCCACCGTCGGCGACGAGGTGTCCTCGTTCTCGGTCCGCCCGGTCGACGCGTTCAACGGCGTCGACGAGACCGAGTGGGACTTCGGCGACGGCACCGGCCCGGTGGTCGGCGAGCACCCGGCGCACACCTACGCCGAGGCGGGGAGCTACACGATCGACGTGTCCTCCAAGGACACGCTCGGGTGGGTGACGACGAAGCACTTCACGATCACGGTGCGCGCCGACGCGTCGGACGACGACGACGGCGGCGACAACGACGGCGCCGGCACGCCGGGCGGCCAGACGCCGGGCGGCTCCGGCGGGCCGGACAAGATCACGACGACGCCGCCCGCCACGGTCCCTGCGCCGGCGCCGGCGCCGGCCCCGGCGCCGGCCCCGCCGGCCGAGCAGGCCAAGGCGCCGGCCTTGGCCGCGCCGTCGATGATGCTGGCCCACCGCCAGAAGCTGGCGACGGTCCTGTCGCGCAAGGCGATCCGCGCCACGATCGTCGCGCCGGCGGCCGGCTCGGTGAAGGTCACCGCCACGGTGTCCCGCGCCGACGCCAAGCGCCTCGGGCTGAAGTCCACGCGCCTGGCCCTGTCGACGACCAAGGTGAAGGCCAACGCCAAGACCCAGGTGTCGCTGAAGCTCTCGGCCGCCGCGCGCAAGCGCGCCGCGAAGCTGAAGCGGTTGAACGTGACGCTGACGGTCGTCTTTACGGCGGCCGACGGCCGCACGAGCTCGACGAAGACGACGCTGGCGACGCGCGCGTAGCCCGTCCTCGTCGTGAGCGGTACCGCGGGGCGCCTGAGAACGGCGCCCCGCGGTCGTTCCGGCGCGACGGGTCGCCGGCCGGCGGCTCTATGATCGGCGTCCTCGGGCTCGTCGCCCACCGGCCGGGTCCGCGGACCTCGCATGACGCACGGTCGCCGCCTTCACGCCACGCTCGCCGCGACCGGCCTGGTCGCCCTCGCCGCCCTCGGCGCCGGCTGCGGCCACCACCGCGCCACGCCCACGGCGACCACGCCGACCGGGACCGCGAACGCGAACGCGCCCGGTCCCGACTGGCCGATGTTCGGCCTCACGCCCACGCGGCCCAACGCGACCGACCGGGCCACCGGCGTCACCGCCGCCGACCTGCCGCGCCTGCGCAAGGCCGTCGTGCGGCTGCCGGGGACCGTGGACTCGTCGCCGATCGTGCTGCGCAATGTCCGCGTCGCCGGCGCGACGCGCGATGTCGCCTTCGGCACGACGATCTACGGGATCACCGTCGCCGTCGACCTCGACCGCGCGAAGCTGCTGTGGACCTACACGGCCCGTTCGACGGCAAGGGCGACCGGTCGGACTCGGTCCTGCGCCTCGACCCCGAGACGCTGGACCTGAACCGCAACTGGACGCCGACCGCGACGAGCGGCAGGACCTCGACCTCGGCTCCTCCTCGCCGGTGGTCCTCGGCGACGGCCTGCTGCTGCAGTCCGGCAAGGACGCGCGCGTGCACCTGCTCGACACCAAGACGCTGAACGGGCGCACGGGGCCGGGCGCCCGTCCCATACACCTTGCGGGCACGGTTGCCCGCTTAGGTCGGCACGAGTGCCCGGTTCTGGAGCGGCCGGCCGGCTACGTGGTGGTGATGTGCTCCAGGACGATCGTCAGCGCACGTTCCATCCGGCGTTCGGGCCCTGACCGGCCGGTGGCGTGCGCGGCGCCGGCGACCATCGCGACGAGCAGCAGCGTGTCCTCCGGCTTGAGGTCGCCCCGGACGCGGCCGGCCTTCTGGGCGTGGCGCAGCGGCTTGGCGGCGAGCGCGCGATAGCGCGCGGCCAGCTCCTTCTGCACCTCGGCCGGCACGCGCTGGTCGCTCAGCTCGAGGAAGCCGCGGTCGCGGCGCAGCTGCTCGGCGGTCGCGCGCAGCAGCGCGACGTAGGCCTCGTCGGGCGGGCTGTCGCGCACGACCGCCGCCAGGTCCTCGAGGTTCTCCTCGAACAGCGCGGTCAGCAGCGCCTCTCGGTTCGGGAAGTGCCGGTACTGGGTCCCACGCCCGACGCCCGCGGTCCGGGCGATCAGGTCCAGCGGCGCGTCGATGCCGTGCTCGGCGAAGACCTCGCGCGCCGCGCGCAGCATCGCCGCCCGATTCCGGCGGGCGTCGGCGCGCAACAGCGGAGCGGCATCGTCCATCATGTGAGTGTCCCACAGCGGTCGCCCCGTCACACGGCGACCGGCAGGTTCTCCCGGGCCCGTCCCACGCGCGATGGGCGCTCCAGCGCCCTGCTCCACCGCCCTGCTCCCACGCGGTGGCCACTCCAGCGTCCTGCTCCACCGCCCTGCTCCCGCACGCGGTGGGGGCGATCTCGGCCCCGCCTAGGTCACTCCCACTCGATGGTGCCGGGCGGCTTGGACGTGATGTCCAGGACCACGCGGTTGACCTCGCGCAGCTCGTTGATCATCCGCGAGGCGATCTGCTCCAGCAGGTCGTAGGGCAGCCGCGCCCAGTCGGCGGTCATCGCGTCGTCGGAGGTCACCGCGCGGATGACCACGACGTAGCCGTAGGTCCGCTCGTCGCCCTGGACGCCGACCGTCCGCACGTCCGGCAGCACGCAGAACGACTGCCACAGGTCGCGGTAGAGCCCGGCGTTGCGGATCTCGTCCTGCAGGATGTAGTCGGCGTCGCGCAGGACGTCCAACCGCTCCTTGGTCGCCTCGCCGCCGACGACGCGGATCGCCAGGCCCGGCCCCGGGAACGGCTGGCGCCAGACCAGGCGCTCGGGCAGCCCCAGCTCGGCGCCGACCGCGCGGACCTCGTCCTTGAACAGCGCGCGCAGCGGCTCGACCAGCTCGAACTCGAGGTCGTCCGGCAGGCCGCCGACGTTGTGATGGGACTTGATCGTCGCCGCGCCGGTGCCGCCGCCGCTCTCGATCACGTCGGAGTACAGCGTGCCCTGGACGAGGAACTTGGCGTCGCCGATCTTGGCCGCCTCCTCCTCGAAGACCCGGATGAACTCGGCGCCGATGATCTTGCGCTTGGCCTCCGGCTCCGAGACGCCCTTGAGCTTCTCCAGGAACCGGTCCTCGGCGTCCACGGCCACCAGCGGGATCTTGTACTGGTCGCGGAAGGCCTTGATGACCTGCTCGCCCTCGTTCTTCCGCATCAACCCGTGGTCGACGAAGATGCACGTGAGCTGGTCGCCGATCGCCTGATGCACGAGCACCGCGGCCACCGACGAGTCGACGCCGCCGGAGAGGCCGCAGATGACCTTGGCGTCGCCGACCTGGGCGCGGATCCGCGCGATCTGCTCCTCGACGATCGACGCCGCCGACCACCCGAGGTCGGCACCGCACACGTCGCCCAGGAACGTCTTCAGCACGTCGGTCCCGTAGGGCGTGTGCACGACCTCGGGGTGGAACTGGATGCCGTAGATGCCGCGCTCGGTGGACTCGAACGCCGCCACCGGCGAGGCCGTCGACGACGCCAGCGCGGTGAAGCCGGGCGGCGCCTCGAAGACCGTGTCGCGATGCGACATCCAGCACGCCTGGTCGGCCGGCAGCCCGTCGAACAGCCGCCCGTGCTCGCGCACGGTCAGCTGCGAGCGGCCGAACTCGCCGACCTCCGCGCCCTCGACCTTGCCGCCGAGCTTCAAGGCCAGCAACTGCATCCCGTAGCAGATGCCCAGCACCGGGATGCCGAGCTCCAGCAGCTCCGGGTCCAGCTTCGGCGCGCCGTCGGCGTACACCGACGCCGGGCCGCCGGAGAGGATCAACCCCTTGGGGTTGCGCTTGCGGACCTCCTCGGCCCCGACGTGGTGCGGCAGCAGCTCGCTGAACACGCCGCACTCGCGGACGCGGCGCGCGATCAGCTGCGAGTACTGCCCGCCGTAGTCGAGGACGACGACCTCGTCGACCGCCGTCGGGCGGTCGACGGGCGCCGACTCGTCGGCGAGCTCCGTGGCCGCCGTCGAGGCGGTGACGAGATGGTCGCTACTCACTGACGGCCTCCTCGACGCCGCTCGCGGCGTCATCGCACCGGACAGGTGCTGCCGCACGATGCCCGGCGCTCTTCCTGGCGAGCGACGACGATGAGGGCGTCAGCCTGCTCATGCTGGGTCAGGCCCCCGCGCCGACCGGCGTCTTGTCCGCGGCCTGGTCGCCCGACGGGCTGTGCGCGCCGACCGCCGCGCCGCGGGAGCCCATGCCCACCGCCTGCGAGGTCTGCAGCTGCTTGCCCTCGGTCTGCAGCGACGGGGCGATCATCAGCTCCGCGCGGTTGAACTCGGCGATGTCCTGGTAGCCGCAGGTGGCCATCGAGGTGCGCAGGCCGCCCATCAGGTTGAACGTGCCGTCGTTCTCGCGGGCCGGGCCGACGAGGATCTCCTCGAGCGTGCCGTTCTGCGTCGTCGCCACGCGCGCGCCGCGCGGGAGCGTCGGGTGGAACGTCGCCATGCCCCAGTGGAAGCCGCGGCCCGGCGCCTCGTGGGCGCGCGCCAGCGGGGAGCCGATCATCACGGCGTCGGCGCCGCAGGCGATCGCCTTGGAGACGTCGCCGCCGTTGCGCATGCCGCCGTCGGCGATGACGCGGACGTACTCGCCGGTCTCCAGCATGTGCTGCGAGCGGGCGGCCGCGACGTCGGCGATCGCCGTCGCCTGCGGGACGCCGATGCCCAGCACGCCGCGCGTCGTGCACGCCGCGCCCGGGCCGACGCCGACGAGGACGCCGGCCGCGCCCGTGCGCATGAGGTGCAGGCCCGTGTGGTAGCTGGCACAGCCGCCGACGACGACCGGGACCGGCAGCTCGGCGATGAACTCCTTGAGGTTCAGCGCCTCGGAGGTCTGGGAGACGTGCTCGGCGGAGACGACCGTGCCCTGGATGACCAGGATGTCGAGGCCCGCGTCGAGGCACTTCTCGTAGTACTTGTTGACGCGCTGCGGCGTGAGCGAGGCGGCGGTGACGACGCCCTGCTCCTTGATCTCGCGGATGCGCTGGACCATCAGGTCCTCGTCGAGCGGCGCGCGGTAGATGTCCTGCATCTCGCGCGTCGCGACGTCCTTGGGCAGCGAGGCGATCCGCTCCAGCTGCTCGTCGGCGTCCTCGTAGCGGGCGAAGATGCCCTCGAGGTTCAGGACGGCGAGGCCGCCGAGCTTGCCGATGATGCCCGCGGTGCGCGGCGAGACGACGCCGTCCATCGCCGACGCGAGCAGCGGAAGCTCGAAGCGGTAGTCCCCCAACTTCCAGGAGACGTCGACGTCATCGGGGTCCCGCGTGCGCCGCGAGGGCACGATGGCGATGTCGTCGAATCCATAAGCACGGCGGGCCTTCTTCCCGCGGCCGATCTCGATCTCCATTAGCGAATCCTAGGTCTGGGGCCGGACGAAAAGACCCCGCGCAGGCGGGGTCCGGGGACGGGTCGTTGCGGCGTGATGTGGCGGCAACCAAACACGCATTGGCAGCGTAGCAGCGGGTTCGTACGGAACCGAACTGGGGCGCGCCCCGCCGACCCCACGGGCGTGTGATTCAGCTCACATCCGCCGTCGGGGCGGACAGCTGTCGCACGTCGACGTCGTCGAGCAGCTTGTCGACCGCGCGCGGCTCGACGATGCCCGCGCCGAGGTGGTCGGTCGACTCCGCGCCGCAGGCGACGCCGAACGCGAGGCAGTCGGCGGGCGCCTTGCCCGAGTAGCGCGCGGCCACGTAGCCGGCCAGGAACGCGTCGCCCGCGCCCGTGCCCGCGACGGTCTCGCGCGGCGGGATCGTCACGCGGAACCGGGCGCGGTGGCCGTCGACCTTCATGCAGGCCACGCAGCCGTCCTCGAGCGTCATGACCGCCTCGTGGGCGCCCTGCTCGACCATCTCCCCCACGGCGATGACGCGGTCCTCGTCGTCGTTGAACTCGTGGCCGACGAGCTCCTCGGCCTCGATGACGTTCGGCGAGATCACGTCGGGCTCGGCGCGCACGGCGTGGCGCAGCGGCTCGCCGTCGGTGTCGATGATCGTGAGGACGCCGGCCTTGCGCAGCTCGCGGATCAGGCCCGCGTAGATGTCGGCGTCGACGCCGCGCGGCAGCGACCCGGCCATGACCACCATGTCGGCGCCGCGCGCGAGGTAGAGCAGCTTGTCGCGGAACAGCTCGATCTCCTTGTCGGAGACCGCGGGACCGCGCTCGTTGATCTCGGTCGTCTGCCCGTTGGTGGGGTCGTAGACCGCGGTGTTCGTGCGCGACTCCTCGCGGATGCGCACGAAGTCGTTGAGGATCGACTCCTCGGTGAGCTGGTCGACGATCCGCGTGCCGGTCGGGCCGCCCGCGAAGCCGGTGGCGATCACCGGCTGGCCGAGCGTCTTCAGCGCCCGGGCGATGTTGACGCCCTTGCCGCCCGCGGCGGTGCGCTGCTCGACGGTGCGATGCCGACGCCCGAGCCGGAAGTTCGGCACGGAGAGCGACTTGTCGATCGCTGCGTTAAGGGTGACGGTGATGATCACGCGACGGGGGCCCCTCGGCCGGCGCGACGCCTCTGCCTGCGCCGCACCGCGCGCCGCCGGAGCAGCACGAGGTAGAGGCTACAGACGGCGAAGGCCGCGAGGAGGACGAGGGTCACCGGGCTGTCGAGCCAGTCGCGCAGCCGATCGAAGAACGAGGCGGCGTCGACCGCGTCGGCGGTGACCAGCGGCACGCGCGCGACGACCTTGCCGCGCTGGACGACGTTGACCGTGCCGACGCGCGCGCCCTTGGGCAGCGGGCCGTCGATCGTGGTCGGCGCGCCGGTGACCGTGACGACGAGCTGGTCGCCGCGCCGGGTCGTGCGCTTGACCGTGTCCGCCGCGGTCAGCGCGACCCGGTCGTCGCGGTGGCTGAGGGCGGCGTGCGCGACGACCTGGCCCCGCCGGACCGCGGTCACGACGTGGTAGCGCGCCAGGCCGTACTTCAGCAGCGCGAGCGAGTCGTCGTCCCGGGCGTTCTCGGACGGGTCGCCGAGGACGACCGAGATCACCGTGATGCCGGCGCGCGAGGCGCTGCCGACGAGGATGTAGCCGGCGCTGTTGGTGTGGCCGGTCTTGACGCCGTTGGCCGGGCCCCAGCTGCGCACGAGCAGGTTGCGGTTGGCGAACGTGCGCGGGTGGTCGCCGGACTTCAGCGTGACCGAGCGCAGGTCGGTCGTCTCGCGGAAGAACGCGTTGCGACGCAGGATCAGCGTGAGCTTGGCGAGGTCGGCGGCCGTGGAGTAGTTCGAGGAGCCGTCGAGGCCGATCGGGTTGTCGTAGTGCGTGCCGTCCAGGCCGAGCTGCTTGGCCCGCTCGTTCATCATCTCCACGAACTTCGCCCGGGTGCCCCCGACGCGCTGGGCGAGCGTCGCGGCGGCGTCGTTGGCGGAGGTGATCAGCAGCGCGCGTAGGAGGTCCCGGACCGTGACGCGCTCGCCCCGGCCGAACCCGGCCAGCGACTCGGCGGGGCTGGCGTGGTAGTCGATCGTCGTCATGACGTCGTCCAGCGACGCGTGCTCGAGCGTGACGAGCGCCGTCATGAGCTTGGTCGTGGACGCGATCAGCGCGCGCTTGTCGGCGTTGCGCTGGTAGACGACGTCGCCAGTGGCGGGCTCGACGAGGATCGCCTCGGGCGCCCGGATCGACGGGAGCTTGGGAGCGTCGGCGCTGTCGGTCGCGGCGGGTGCGGCGGGCGCGGTCTCCGGCGCCGCGGGCGCGACCGCGGCGTGGGCGGCCGGGAGCGCGTGCAGCAGCAGGACGACGAGCGCGAGGACGACGGACAGCCCCGTGCGCGTCGCTCGCCGCGTGGATGCGGGCGAGCGCTGCGTCATCGTGGCAGCTTGAGCTTCTGCCCGGGATGGAGCGCGGACGCGTCCACCTTCGGGTTGGCCTCCTGCAGCGCCTCCACCTCGACCCCTTCCTTGTCGGCGATCGCCGAGAACGTGTCCCCGGACTTCACCGTGTACGTCTTGGCCTTCTTGGCCGTCTTCTTCTTCGTCGTCGACGCGCCCTTGCCGCTCGTGCTCGTCTTCGACGTCGTCGTCTTCGCGCCGCCGTCGTCCTGCAGCAGGCCCTTGTCGACGACGGTGTAGATCGCGAACGCGCACGCGATCAAGGCGATCGGGGCCAGCCAGCGGGCGGGAGAGCGACGGCGCATTGGCGCAGGAGGATATGGGGCCGGTCGGTCTGGACGTGTCAGGCGTCGACCGGACGGCCGCCGATCAGCCCAGCGCCCAGGCGGCGGCGCGCAGCCGCTCGGCCTCGGCGCGGGCCGCGTCGGCGGGCGACGCCCCGGCCTGCTCGTGAGCGCGAACGATCGAGCGCGACGCGGTGACGAGCCCGGCGGCGCGGTGCGGCGCGAACGCCGGCTCGAGGTCCTCGACGCGGCCGCCCTGGGCGCCGACGCCGGGCAGCAGGAAGATCGCGTGCGGCAGCAGCTCGCGCGCCCGGGCGAGGTGCTCGGGCTGGGTGGCGCCGAGCACGGCGCCGACGTCGGCCAGGCCGGACTCCGGGCCGCGACGCTCGTCGCCCAGCTCGGCGACCAGCTCCGCGACGCGCTCCCAGACCGTGCCGCCGCGGGCCAGCGGCTCGTCCATGACGTCGGCGGCGCCGGGGTTGGAGGTGCGCACGAGCGCGAACAGGCCGGCGTCGGCGTCGCGCGCGACCGCGGCGAAGGACCGCAGCGTGTCGAGCCCCATGTAGGGGTTGACGGTGAGCGCGTCGGCGTCGAGGCCCGCGACCGCGCCGCCGACGAAGAAGCCCTGCGCGTAGGCGGTGGCGGTGACGTCGATGTCGCCGCGCTTGCCGTCGGCCAGGACGAAGAGCCCGGCGCTGCGGGCATGGTCGGCGACCGCGCCGAGCGCCGCCCACCCGGGCGCGCCGAGGCGCTCGAAGCACGCGACCTGGGGCTTGACCGCCACGACCGCCGGGGCGACCGCGTCGATCACCGCGCGGCAGTGGTCCAGGACCGCGGCCGCCGCGTGGGCGGCGGGCGCCGCGTCGGCGTCGAGCGCCTCCCCCGCCCCGCCGTGGCGCGCGGCCTTCGGCCACAGGCGCTCGGGGTCGGGGTCCAGGCCGAGGACGACCTGGGACTCGCGCCGCGCGACGAGCGCGGCGAGCCGGTCGGCGACGTGCGCGCGCGCCGCCACGGCCTACGCCTTGACGGCCTTCTTGAGGCCCGAGCCGGCGGTGAAGCGCGGGACCTTGGAGGCGGCGATCTGGATCGGCTCGCCGGTGCGCGGGTGGACGCCCTCGCGCGCGCCGCGCTCGGCGACGTGGAACTTGCCGAAGCCCGAGAACGAGACCTCGCCGCCGCGGGCCAGGGTCTCCTCGATGACGGCGAGCGCGGCGTCGACCGCCGCGGCGGCGTCCTTCTTGTCCAGGTTGGACTTGTTGGCGACGTGGTCGACGAACTCGCTCTTCGTCATGTTCGGCGGTCCTTTCCGAAGGGTGGTGGGTGGGCGGCCGGGCAGTGTGGACGGCGCTCCGGACGGACCGCCGTGCAGGCCTCCGGCGCAGTCAGCAGAATGATGGCTTCGATGACCCTGCAGCGCATCGCCTGGCTGGTGACCGTGGTGGCCCTCCTGATCGGGGCGCTCGTCATGCTGCTCTCGCACTATCAGGGCTACGCCGCGCTCTTCACGGCCGTCGCGCTCTCCGCGGCGATCAACCTCCGCTAGGCGCCCGCGCGCGGGTGGGCCGGACCGGCCGCCTGGGCCGGCTCGGTGTGGACGATGACCTCGTCGATCGTGGGCGCCCGCTCGCGGATGCGGCGCTCCAGCTCGCTGGCGACGTCGTGGGCCTGGTCCAGCGTCTGCGCGCCCTCCAGGCGCACGGTGAGCAGCACGACGAGCCCGTCGTCCCCCGCGCGGAAGCGGAGGTTCTCGGCGGGCGCGCCGGTGAGGTCCTCGACCACCGCGCGCACGACCGCCTCCTCCTCGGCGACCTCGCGGCGCGTGGGCTCGGCGCCCGCCGCGCCGGTGGCCAGCGGCTCGATGTGCGTGTGGACGTCCACGACCTCCGGGACCGCGGCGTGGATCGCCTCCTCCACCGCGCAGGCGATCTCGTGCGCGGCGCCGAGGTCGAGGCCGGCCGGGAGCTTGAGGTGCAGCGACAGCTCCAGGTGCCCGTCGACCGACGTCGTCCGCACGTTGTGGACCTCGCGCACGCCGCGGACGGTCAGCGCCGCCGCGCTCGCGCGCTCGCGCACGTCGGCGCCCGCCGTGCCCGGCTCGACGTGGACGACGACGTCGCTGCCCGGCAGCGCGTGCCGGACCGCCTCCTCGATCGAGTCCGCCACCGCGTGGCCCTCGCCCAGCGCGGCGTCGGGCGGCACCGCGATCGTCGCCTCCACGAAGTTGCGACCCGCCGCGGCGCGGACCCGCAGCCGCCGCAGCTCGACGGTCGGCTCGGCGGCGACGATCGCCGCGCGCGCGGTCGCCTGCGCCTCCTCCGGCGTGGCGTCCATCAGCACGTCCACGTTGCGGCGCATCAGGCGCACCGCGGCGGTGACGACGAGCACCGCGACGACCAGCGCCGCGACCGAGTCGGCCGCGGGCGTCCCGGCGCGCGTGAGCAGCAGGCCGATCAGCACCGCGATCGTGCCGACCATGTCGGAGGCGAAGTGCAGGGCGTTGGACGCCAGCGCCGGGCTGCCGTGGCGGACCGCGGCGCGACGGGAGACCGTCATCCGCGTGATGTCGACGACCAGCACGACGGCCAGCACCCCGAACGTCCACACGTTGGCGTCGACCTGGTGGTCGCCGCCCTCGACCAGCCGGCCGATCGCCTGGATGCCGATGAACGCCGAGGCCAGCACGAGGAACCCGCCCTCGCCCAGGGCGGCGAGGTGCTCGGCCTTGCCGTGGCCGTAGGGGTGGTCGCGGTCCGGCGGGCGGATCGCGACGCGCAGCGCCAGGAACGTCAGCAGCGCGGCGACGAGGTCGGTGCCCGAGTGCACGGCCTCGGCGACGAGGCCCAGCGACCCGGAGACGAGGCCCGCGACGAGCTTGAGCGTGACCAGGAACGCGGCGGCGACCACCGAGCCCAGCGCCGACCGCAGCAGCGTCGGGGAGGCCCCGCCGTCCGGCGCCGGGGCAGGGGTGTTCGCCGGCGTCGCGCTCATCCGCCCAGGTGTTCCCGCAGCAGCGCGGCCGCACGGCCGCGGTGGCTGATCGCGCCCTTCTCCTCCGGCGTCAGCTCGGCCATCGTGCGGCCGGCGGGCGCCGGGATCTCGTCGTCGGGCAGGAACGCCGGGTCGTAGCCGAAGCCGCCGTCGCCGCGCGGCTCGGCGGCCAGCGTGCCGGTGCAGCGCCCCTCGAAGACCTCCTCGGTCCCGGCGACCGGGTCGACGAGCGCGATGACGCACACGTAGGCCAGCGCGCTGCCCGCGGGCGCCTCGGCCAGCAGCTTGTCGAGGTTCTCCTGGTCGGTGGCGTCCTCGCCCGCGAAGCGCGCGGAGTAGACGCCCGGACGGCCGTCGAGCGCGGCCGACTCGACGCCCGAGTCGTCGGCGATCACCGTCACGCCCAGGGCCTGCGCGGCCGCGCGCGCCTTGCCCAGCGCGTTCTCGGCGAACGTCGTCCCGGTCTCCGGCGGCAGCACGACCTCGTCGGGCAGCGGCGCGACCTCGTGGGGCGCCAGGAGCTTCTCGAACTCCTCGGCCTTGTGGGCGTTGCGGGTGGAGAGGACCAACTTCATGACGTCGCTCCCGCCGCGCCGGCGCCGGCGGCGGCGATCGCCTCGTCCTGGGCGACGCGGAGCCGCGCGATGCCGACCTCGGCCAGCGCCAGCAGCTCGTCGAGGTGCGCGCGGCTGAGCGGCGTGCGCTCGGCCGTCGCCTGGACCTCGACCAGCCCACCGTCGCCGGTCATGACGACGTTGGCGTCGACCTCGGCCGAGGAGTCCTCCGGGTAGTCGAGGTCGAGCAGCGGCACGCCGCCGACGATCCCGCAGGAGATCGCCGCGATCGCGCCGGTCAGCGGCGAGCGCGCGATCTTGCCCGCCGCGCGCAGCTGCTCGCACGCGAGCGCGAGCGCCACGTAGGCGCCGGTGATCGACGCGGTCCGCGTGCCGCCGTCGGCCTGCAGCACGTCGCAGTCCAGGTAGATGGTGTTCTCGCCCAGCGCCGCGAAGTCCACGACCACGCGCAGCGAGCGTCCGATCAACCGCTGGATCTCGATCGTGCGCCCGTCCTGCCTGCCGCGCGTCGCGTCGCGCTGCTTGCGCTCGCCGGTGGACGCCGGGAGCATCCCGTACTCGGCGGTGACCCAGCCCAGCCCGGACTGGGCGCGCCAGCGCGGGACGCCGTCCTGCGCCGAGGCGGTGCAGATCACGCGGGTCTCCCCCATCGTGATCAACGCGCTGCCCGTGGCGGTCCGGACGAAGCCGGGCTCGATCGTCACGGGGCGCAGCGCGTCGGCGGCGCGGTCGTAGCTGCGGGTCACGGCCTCGGCCATGCGGGAACCTCCGGGGTCGTCGTCGGCGGTGTCGTCGGCACGAAGGACGACGGCGTGAGGTCGACGGGCTCGACCTCGGTCAGGGGCATCTGCAGGAAGCGCGTGCCGAGGCGGTGGAACGCCTCGGCGTCGCCGGTGCAGAGGAAGGAGTAGGTGCCCTCGCCGGAGCGGCGCGAGGCGAGGTCGCGCGAGCCGAGCACGTGCTCGGCCTGCCGGGCCAGCGCGGCGCCGGAGGTCACGATCGTCACGCCGCGGCCGAGCATGCGCTGGAGCATCGAGCGCACCAGCGGGTAGTGCGTGCAGCCCAGGATGACGGTGTCGACGCCGGCGGCGACCAACGGGGCGCAGTAGCCGCGGACGACCTCCTCCAGCTCGCGCGTGAACAGCTCGCCGCCGGGCGGGTCCTGGATCAGCGGCGCGAGGTCGGGGCACGGCACCGCGACGAGGTCGACGTGCGGGTCGACCGCCGCGACCGCGCGCTCGTAGGCGCCGGAGGCGACGGTCGCGCGCGTGGCCAGCAGGCCGATCCGGCCGGTGCGCGTCACCGCGACCGCCTGGCCGGCCTCGGGCTTGACGACGCCGATGACGTCGACGCCCAGCGTCGTCTCCAGCATCCGGCGCTGGAGCGCCGGCAGCGCCGCGGCCGTCATCGAGTTGCATGCGACGATCAGCAGCTTGGCGCGCCGGGCGACCAGCTCGTCGGCGATGTCCATGCCGAACGCCTCCAGCTCCTCGGCCGTGCGCTCGCCGTAGGGGAAGCGCGCGCTGTCGCCCAGGTAGACGTAGTCCTCCTGGGGCAGCGACACGAGCAGCTCGTGCAGCACGGTCAGGCCGCCGACGCCGGAGTCGAAGACGGCGATGGGGCGGTCGCGCGGGTCGGCGGCGGGCACGGGGACCATCGTACGAGGGCCGCCCGCCGCCAGGCGAGGCCGCGCCGGAGCCCGTCCCGTCGACCGCCTAGTCCTTGCCGGAGCCGCCGACGTCATCGATCGTGTCCTTGACCTTCTGGACGATGGACTTGGCGATCGAGCCGTCGTGGCCGGACTTGACGACCGCGACCATCACGCCCGCCAGCAGGAGGATCAGGCCGATGTACTCGACGGTCCCCTGGCCGTCGTCGGCCGCGAGGCGGCGGTGGGCTCTGCGGAAGGCGTGCCAGGCGGTGGCGTGGGCGAAACCCAGGACGGGGTACATGCGTCTCTCCAGGTGATGGCGATGAACGAGATCGACGCGCATGCTGGGCGGGAAGCGGTGACCGAACCACACGCGATCGTCACGAAACGCAGCAGCGCTGCCGCCGGGACCCGCTGGTATCGTCCGACGCGGCGCCGCGCAGGCGCCTTCTTCCTATGAAGGGTCCCTTCCGACGCAACCGTTCCGATCGGCGTCCGGCCGACGACCCGGGCCAGCAGCAGGACCCGCAGGCGACGATGATCGTCCCGCCGCCTGTCGCGCCCGGCGCCCCCGAGGCCACGCCCACGACCGTGGATCAGCCCACGGCGGTGGATCAGCCGCCCGTCGTCGAGCCGCCCGCGACCGTGGACCAGCCGACGGCCGTCCACCCGCCGCCCGAGGCGCTGCCCGCGGGCGTCGCGCCCGAGGACGTCGCGCCGAGCCGCCCGAGCTTCCGCGACCGCGCGCGGCTGCGCCGCCGCCTGCGCTACCTGCGCCGCGTCCGCGAGCTGGGCTTCCGCGACCTCGGCGGCCTGGCCTTCGACCTGCACCGCTTCCGCCGCCGCAACGACGAGCTGGTCCTCGGCAAGCTCGCCGCGTTGGACGCCGTCGACCGCGAGCTGCGCGCGATCGAGCGCGTGCTCGACGAGCGCCGCGACATCATCGAGCTGCGCGAGCCGGGCGTCGCCGCCTGCCCGCGCTGCGGCGCGCTGCACGGCTCCGACGCGCACTTCTGCCCCCAGTGCGGCACGCAGTTCTCCGGCCCGCGCGCCATCGGCGAGGTCGGCCCGGGCGCGACGTCCGGCCCCGAGGTCTCGCCCGCGCAGGAGTCGCTTCCGTTCAGCGGCGCCGAGCAGGTCGCGACGCCGGTCTCCGGGGCGCTCGCGGGCAACCCGCCGCCCCCGGCTCCGCCCGAGCCCGAGCCGGCCCCCACCGCCGCGCCCGAGGCAGGAGCGGAGGCCGCCCCCGCCGCCGAGCCCGGTCCAGGAGCCGCACCCGGGCCCGCCGAGGCCCCGGCCCCCACCGGCACCGAGCCCGCCGACCAGCAGCCCACCACCGTCCAGCCCTCGTCGGGCGTCGACCAGCCCACGCAGGCGTTCCCCGCCCTCGGCCCGGACGAGGACGGGTCGACCCTGACCAGCGGCGACCCGCTTGCGTCGCGCGAGCGGTCGGCGGAGTGAGCGGCCAGGATCCCCAGCAGGTCGCCGGGCCGACCCCGGTGCCGTTGCGCTGTCCGCGCTGCGGGTCCTACGTGGCGCCCGAGCAGGACTGGTGCCTGGAGTGCGGCGCCCCGGCTCGCACCCGCCTGGCGCCGACGCCGAACTGGCGCGCGCCGATCGCCCTCGTGGCGGTCGTCGTGCTGCTCGCCGGCGTGGCGCTCGCGTTCGCCTTCAGCTCGCTGACCAGCAGCGACGGCAACGTCAGCGCCGCCACGACCGCCCCGGCGCAGCCCAACGAGACCCAGACGCAGAACAGCGTCCCGGTCGCCCCGCCCACCGACGCGGGCTCCACCGCCGCTCCCGGCGACACCGCCTCCAGCGCCGCCCCCGCCGGGTAGCCCGGGCGGCACCATGGCCGATCCGCTCTATGACCGCATCGGCCGCACCTACGCCACCACCCGCGTCCCGGACCCGCGGTTGGCCGCGGCGATCCGCGCCGCGATCGGCGACGACGCGCGCACGCTGATCAACGTCGGGGCGGGCGCCGGCGCCTACGAGCCGACCGACCTCGAGGAGGTCGTCGCGGTCGAGCCCTCGCCGACGATGACCGCCCAGCGCCGGCTCCGCGGCGGCGGCGACGGCGGCGGCGCCGACGTGCGCGTCCTCCAGGCCACCGCCGAGCGCCTGCCGCTGGCCGACGACAGCGTCGACGTCGCGCTCGCGATCTTCAGCGACCACCACTGGCCCGACCGCGCCGCCGGGCTTCGGGAGCTGGCGCGCGTCGCCGCCCGGCGCGTGGTCCTCGTCAACTCCGAGCCCGACGCCGCCGACGCGTTCTGGCTCACCCGCGAGTACCTCCCGGGCTTCCTGGACCTGATCCCGGCGCGCTACCGCGACACGCCGGGCCTTTGGCGCCGCGAGTTGGTGGAGCTACTCGGGGGCGCGCCCGTGACGGTCGCCCCGCTCCTCGTCCCCCACGACTGCTCGGACGGCTTCTACGCCGCCTACTGGCGCCGCCCGGAGGCCTACCTGGACGCGGTCGTGCGCGACAACATCTCGGTCTTCCACCGGATCGAGCACCACGATGCGATCGCCCGCCTGGCCGACGACCTGCGGACCGGGGCCTGGCACGCGCGACACGAGCGGCTCCTCCAGCAGGACGCCCTCGACGTCGGGGTCCGGATCGTCGTCGCGGAGCTGTCGAGCTACTAGGCCCCCAGCAGCGCCGCGTGCCGCTCGCGGTACCGCTCGGCCAGCGGGTGCACACCGAGCGCCGGCGCGCTCACCGGCCCCTCCGCCGCCAGCGCCTCCAGCGTCGCCGTCATCCCTCGCGCCAGCGCGCCGAGGTCGTAGCCACCCTCCAGCACGACGCCCACGGGGATCCGCAGCTCGTCGGCCACGGCGCGCACCGACGTGGCCATCGTCCCGTAGCCGGCGTCGCTCACCTGGCCGTCGGCCAGCGGGTCGTCGCGGTGGGCGTCGAAGCCCGCCGAGATCAGGATCAGGCCCGGGTCGTAGGACCGCGCCAGCGGCACGACCACGTGCTCGACCAGCGAGCAGAAGACGTCGTCGCCCGCCCCCGGAGGCACCGGCAGGTTCACCGTGTACCCGTGTCCGGGACCGGCGCCGACATCGTCCGCCGCGCCCGTCCCCGGATAGAGCGGCGACTGGTGGATCGAGCAGAACAGCACGCCGTCGTCCTCCCAGAAGACGTCCTGCGTGCCGTTGCCGTGGTGGACGTCCCAGTCGAGGATCAGCACCCGCCGCACGCCGTGGGCGTCGCGCGCGTGCCGCGCCGCCACCGCGACGTTGTTGAACAGGCAGAAGCCCATCGAGCGCCGGATCTCGGCGTGGTGGCCGGGCGGGCGGTGCACGGAGACCGCCAGCCGCGGCGCGTCGACCGCGCCCGGCATCCCGATCAGCGTGTCGACGACCGCGCACGCGCCGCCCGCGCTGTGCAGCGCCGCCTCCCACGAGCCGGGCGACACCACCGTGTCGGCGTCGATCGCCCCGCCGCCCGCCGCGCACAGCTCCTGGATGCCGTTGATCAACCGTGCCGGGTGGACGGCCTCCAGCTGCGCGCGCGCCGCCGGCGGCGAGGAGCGCACGTCGAAGCCGAGCCACCCCCGGTCCTCGAGCGCGCGCTCGATCGCGACGATCCGCGCCGGCTGCTCGGGGTGCGGGCCCGGGTCGTGCTCGAGGGACGACGGGTGATGGAACAAGACGGGTGCGGCCATCGCGTCGGTACGGTACCCGCGTGCCGCAGCCCGAGCCCGCCGCCGCCATCGTCGACGCCGAGGTCGCGGTCGTCGGCGCGGGGGCCGCGGGCCTGTACGCCGCGCTGACCGCCGCCCGCGCGGGCGCGCGGGTCGCGCTCGTCTCCGCCACGCCGCTCGCGCAGACCGCGTCCTACTGGGCGCAGGGCGGGCTGGCCGCCGCGCTGGATCCGACCGACTCGCCGGACCTGCACCGCAAGGACACCGAGATCGCCGGCCGCGGGATCGTCCGGCGCAGCGCCGCGCAGCTGCTGTGCCGCGAGGCGCCGCGCGCGGTCCGCGAGCTGGAGGAGCTCGGCGTCGTCTTCGACCGCGACGAGACCGGCGGCCTCGGGCTCGGCCTCGAAGGCGGTCACTCCAAGCGCCGCGTCGTGCACGCGGGCGGCAGCGCGACCGGGCGCCGCGTCGTCCGCCAGCTCAGCGCCGTCGTCGTCGAGGAGCCGCGCATCGAGGTCCTCGAGCAGGCCCGCGCCGCCGCGCCATGGACGGTCGACGGCCGCTGCGTCGGCGTCGTCCTGGAGGACGGGCGCGCCGTCCGCGCCCGCGCGACGGTCCTGGCCACCGGCGGCGCCGCCGCGCTGTGGTCGCGCACGACCAACCCGCCCGGGTCGCTGGGGATCGGGCTGATGCTCGCCCACCGGGCGGGCGCCGCGCTGGCCGACCTGGAGTTCGTGCAGTTCCACCCGACCGCGGTCACGGGGATCCCCGGCCGCGAGGGCTTCCTGGTCACCGAGGCCATCCGCGGCGAGGGCGCGACGCTGCTGGACGCCGATCACGAGCGCTTCGTGGAGGAGCTGAAGCCGCGCGATGAGGTGGCGCTCGCGGTCTACAACACCATGAAGGCGCAGGGGACCACGCACGTGTGGCTGGACATGCGCCACGTGGACCCGCTGTCGTTCCCCAACGTCGTCGGCGCGCTGCGCGAGTCCGGCCTGGACCCGGCCACCGAGCTGGTCCCGGTCTCCCCCGCCTCGCACTTCTGCATGGGCGGCGTGGTCGTCGACCTCGACGGCGCCTCGACGGTCCCCGGGCTGTACGTCGTCGGCGAGACCGCGTGCACCGGCCTGCACGGCGCCAACCGACTCGCCTCCAACTCGCTGACCGAGTGCTTCGTGCAGGGCAAGCGCGCCGCGCTGGCCGGGCTGGACGAGCCGCGCCTGCACGTCGCGCCCGAGAACCCGCCCGCCGCGGAGCCGATCGCGCCGCCGTCGCAGGAGACGCGCGAGAACCTGTGGCGCCACGCGGGGTTGATCCGCGACGCCGAGGGCCTGGCGCGGCTGGCGGGCGATCCGCATCCACTGGCGCAGCTCGTCGCGGCATGTGCCACCCTGCGTCAGGAGAGCCGCGGCGCGCACGTGCGCAGCGACTTCCCGAAGACCGACCCCGCCCTCGACGGGCACCACGCGGTGGTGCGCAACGGCGGGGCCCCAGAGTTCGAGCGCTGGACCTAGCGCGGCCCCCGGTCGGCTGAACGCCGACACCCCCTTAACGCGAATTCAACAAACCGTGCGTTGGTGCTTCATGAGGCCGGGGCACGATGCGTGCGGTCGGGGAGCCAGCCAAACCAGGTCAAGGGGAGGTCAGCATGTACCAGTTCAGCAGGGCCATGTACCGGGAGCTCGCCCAGGACGTCGACACGACGGTCTGCGACGAGGCCCACCACCACGTGCTCCACGCGTGCGAGGCGAACATCGAGCGGCTGGTCGGCGACCGCCACTACTTCGCCCGGCCCGCGCGGACGCTCTTCAACGACATCCGCCGCTACTTCCCCATGAGCGCGCAGCCGCGCGCCTGGGCCGTCGTGCAGCGCTACGTCGCCGCCGCGGAGGACTGGATGGACTCGCTGCCGCAGAACGGCATCGACGTCAACGGCCAGCCGCTGCAGTGCCGCGCGACCACGCGCCGCGGCACCCCGTGCCAGCGCATGCCGCTGCCCCACAACGGCTACTGCCCGTCGCACCAGCACCTCGCCGAGACCGAGGAGCTCGACGACGTGCGCGAGGCGATCGCCGCCTGAGCCCCGCTCTTCAGGAGGAGCACGTCTCGGGCCCGCGCGCTTAGTAGCGTGCGGGCCCGATGCTGCTGGGGGTCGACGTCGGAGGGACCTTCACCGACGCGGTCCTCGTGGACGGCGGGCGGCTGATCACGGCCAAGGCGCCGACGACGCCCGACGACCAGTCGCGCGGCGTGCTGGAGGCGGTGGCCGCCGCGCTGGAGGCCGCCGAGCGCGGAGCCGGCGACGTCGAGGCGTTCGCGCACGGGATGACCGTGGCGACCAACGCGCTCTTGGAGGGCGTCGGCGCGCGCACCGTGCTGTGCGCGACCGAGGGCTTCGTGGATCTCGTCGAGCTGGGCCGCCAGGCGCGGCCGGAGCTGTACCGGCTGTGCGCCGCGGCGCCCGCGCCGCTCGTGCCGCCGCCGCGGCGGGTGGCGGTGCCGGAGCGGATGGGGCCCGAAGGCGTGTTGATGGCCTTGACCGACGACGCGGCGCGCGCGGTGGCGGAGCGGGTGGCCGCCCTGGAGCCCGAGGCCGTCGCGGTCGTGCTGTTGCACGCCTACCGCCACCCGGAGCACGAGCGGCGGCTGGGCGCCGCCCTGCGCGAGCGCCTCGGAGACGGCGTCCACGTCTCGCTGTCGCACGAGGTCACCGCGACCTTCCGCGAGTACGAGCGCGCGGCGACGACCGAGGTCGACGCCGCGTTGTCACCGCTGTTGCGCTCGTACCTGTCGCGGTTGGTCGACGGCGCGCGGGATGCCGGCCTGGCCGAGCCGACGATCATGCAGTCGAGCGGCGGGCTGACGTCGGCGTCGCACGCGGCCTCGCACGCCGCGTTGACCGTGCTGAGCGGTCCGGCGGGTGGCGCGGCCGCGGCGGCGCTGCTGGCCGAGCGCCTGGGCGAGCCCGACCTGCTGTGCTTTGACATGGGCGGCACGTCGTGCGACGTCTGCGTGGTCGAGGGCGGGCGCGTGCGCGTCGCCGGAACCCACCCGCCCCGCGAGGTCGGCGGACGCCCGCTGGCGCTGCCGATGGTGGACATCCACACGGTCGGTGCGGGCGGCGGGTCGATCGCCTGGCGCGACACGGGCGGCGCCCTGCGCGTCGGCCCTCGCTCGGCGGGCGCGGTGCCGGGGCCGGCGGCGTACGGGCGCGGCGGCGAGGAGCCGACGGTGACCGACGCCAACGTCGTGCTGGGACATCTCGACGTGGAGCGCCCGCTGGCGGGCGGGGTGCGGCTGGACGCCGAGGCGGCGCACGCCGCGGTGCGGCGCCTGGCGGACGACCTGGGGCTCTCGGACGCGCGCGCGTGCGCGGAGGGCATCGTGCGGATCGCCAACACCGAGATGGTCCGGGCGCTGCGCGTGGTGACCGTCGAACGCGGGATCGACCCGCGGCGGTTCGCGCTGCTGGCCTTCGGCGGTGCCGGGCCGCTGCACGCCGCGGCGATCGCCGACGAGCTGGGGATCGCCCGGATCGTCGTGCCGCGCGCGGCGGGCGTGCTCAGCGCGCTCGGCCTCGCGGCGGCCGAGCGGCGGCGCGACCACGCGGAGTCGGTCTTGCTGCGCGGCGACGCGATCGCCGACGCGGCGCTGCGCGAGCTGGCGGGCGACGCCGACGAGGTGACCTGGGACGCCCGCTACGTCGGGCAGTCGCACGAGCTGTCGCTGCGGGACGTCCAGCCGCGCGCCGACGCGCTGCGCCGCGCGCTGGCCGAGGCCCATCGCGAGCGCTACGGCTACGCCGACGACGACGCCGAGGTCGAGCTGGTGACCGTCCGGACCGCGCGCGTCGAGCCCGGGCCGACGGTGGCCTGGCGGGGCGAGGCGTCCGCGGCGTTCGGCGGCCCCCGGCGCGTGGACCTGCCCGAGTCCACGCTGGTCGTCCCCGCGGGCTGGACCGGCGCGACCGACGCCACCGGGACGGTGATCCTGACCCGTGCTTGACCCGATCGCCCTGCAGGTCGCCACCGGCGCGCTGCGCGCCGCGTGCGAGGAGATGGGCGCGGTGCTCATCCGCAGCGCGCACTCGGCCAACATCAAGGAGCGCCGCGACTGCTCGACCGCGCTGTTCGACGCGCGCGGCGAGATGGTCATGCAGGCCGAGCACATCCCGGTCCACCTCGGCGCGATGCCCGCGTCGGTGGCGGCGGTGCTGGACTTCGACCACTCCGACGGCGCGTCGTGGGTGCTCAACGACCCGTACGCGGGCGGGACGCACCTGCCGGACATCACGGTGGTGACGCCGGTCCTGGACGGGTCCTCGGAGCTGTTGGGGTTCTCGGCCTCGCGCGCGCACCACGCCGACGTCGGCGGGCGCGTCCCGGGCTCGATGCCGTTCGACTCGCGCACGCTGGACGAGGAGGGCGTCGTGATCGCGCCGCGCGTCCTGGACGCCGCGGCGATCGACGAGCTGTCGGCGCGCATGCGCCAGCCCGAGGAGCGCCGCGCGGACCTGCGGGCGCAGCTGGCGGCGAACGCGCTGGGCGCGCGGCGCGTCCGGGAGCTGGCGAAGCGGCTCGGGGTCGACGGCCTGCGCGACGCGTTCGCGTCGGTGCTGGACTACGCCGAGCGCCGCACGCGCGCGTGCCTGGCCGAGCTGCCGGACGGCACGCGGCACGCGGTGGACGTCCTCGAAGGCGTCGACGGCGACCTCGAGCTGCGCGTCGCGGCCACCGTGGACGGCGACCGCCTGGTGCTGGACTTCCGCGGCAGCGCCGCGCAGGACCCGGGGAACCTGAACTGCCCGGTCGCGGTGACGCGCAGCGCCTGCCTCTTCGCGGTGCGCGTGCTGACCGACGCCGACATCCCGCCCAGCGCGGGCGCCCACCGGCCGGTCGAGGTGATCACCGACCCGGGGTCGCTGCTCGACGCGCGGGCGCCGGCGGCGGTCGCGGCGGGCAACGTCGAGACGTCGTCGCGCGTCGCCGACCTCGTGCTGGCGGCCTTCGGGCGCGCGTGCGGCCAGGGCACGATGAACAACCTGACGCTCGGCGACGACGCGTTCTCCTACTACGAGACGCTCGGCGGCGGCCAGGGCGCGTGCCCGGACGCCGACGGGCCGTCCGCCGTCCACGTCGCGATGTCCAACACCTTGAACACGCCGGTCGAGGCGCTGGAGCTGGAGTTCCCGCTGCGCGTCGTGCGCTACGCGGTGCGGCGCGGGTCCGGCGGCGACGGCGCGTTCCGCGGCGGCGACGGCGTCGTCCGCGAGGTGCAGGCGCTGACCGACATGTCGTTCTCGCTCATCACCGAGCGCCGCCGGCACGCGCCGCCGGGCGCGGCGGGCGGCGAGGACGGCGCACGCGGGCGCAACCTGCTCGACGACGAGGAGCTGCCCGCCAAGGCCGGCGGGACGCTGCGCGCCGGGCAGCGGCTGCGGCTGGAGACGCCGGGCGGCGGCGGGCACGGCGCGCCGGGCGGTTCCGGCTCAGGCCCCGCGTCGTAGCGCGGCGGCGCGGTGCGCGCGCGGCTCGGCGCGCGCACCGCGCTCAGCCGAGCGCGACGACGGTCCCGCCGCGCGCGCTCGCGCGGGCGGCCTCGAGCACGTCGAGGACGGCGATCGCGTCGGCCGCGGGCACGGGCGGCGGCGCGCCCTCGCGGATCGCGTCGCGGACGCCCGCGTAGAACGCGGGCCAGTCGCCGCGCTCCATCGCGAGGCGCTCGGAGGTGCCGGAGCCGTCGTGGAACGTCGCGGCGTCCCCGGGGGCGCGGTGGCCGAACGCCGGGTCGTCCGGCCGCATGCCCGCCCGCAGCTGCGACTCCTGGGGGTCCAGGCCGGAGACGACGTAGGCGCCCTCGGTGCCCAGCGCGCGGAAGCGCGGCGGCCCGTCGGCCGCGTGGACGCCGGCGTGCAGATGGGAGCGCGCGCCCGTGGCATGCGTCAGCGAGAGGAATACCTCATCCTCGACCTGAGCCTTAGGTCTGGTGGTGTCCAGCTCCGCGTAGACGTGCGAGACCGGCCCCAGCAGCTGGATCGCTTGGTCGACGAGGTGGCTGCCGAGGTCGAGCAGCAGGCCGCCGCCGTCGGCGGGGTCGGCGTTCTCGCGCCACGCGTTGGCCTTGGGCTCGGGGCGCCAGCGATCGAAGCGCGAGACGAGCGTGAGGACGTCGCCGAGGCGTCCCGCGGCGACCTCGCGGCGCAGCGTCAGGAAGTCGTCGTCCCAGCGGCGGTTGTGGAAGGCGGCGAGGACGACACCGCGCTCGGTGGCGCGCGCGTCGAGCTTCCGCGCCTGGGCGGCGGTGACCGCCAGCGGCTTGTCGACCACGACGTGCCTGCCGGCGTCGATCGCCTGGGCGGCCAGCTCGGCGTGGAAGCGGTTCGGGGAGGCGATGACGACCAGGTCGGCGTCGACCAGCGCGTCGTCGAGGCGGTCCACCGCGCGCGCGTCCGGGTGCTCGTCGGCGAGCGCCGCGCGCTTGTCCGGGTCGTTGGTGACGACCGCCGCCACCTCGAGGCCGTCGGTCGCGCCGACCAGCGCCGCGTGGAAGACCCGGCCGGCCAGGCCGTACCCGGCGATCGCGACGCGAAGGGACCCGTCAGCAGGCGAAAGCGACATCGCGCAGGGACGCTAGCGGGCGGCTCCGTCGACCGCCGTTCGTGGCGCGCGAGGCGAGTAAGGGGTCGTTCGAGCGCCCTCGGCGGCCCGAGTAAGGGGTCCCCTCGGCGAATGTCCGGCGGGAGGTAAGGGGTCGACCCTCAGGAGTAAGGGGTCAACCCGCCGAGGTCGCTCCATCCGCCCGATGTGGCGCGGCCGCCTCAGGCGCAAGATGCTGTCCATGCTCCTCCTCCTCTCCCAGCCTCTCGCCGCCGTCCGCGACGAGGACGCCTCTCGCGCCGGTCACCGGACCCGACATCAGCCGCGCATCCCTCAGCGCGCGGCTCTCCTCGGTCGGGTCCGTGGCCGGCGCGGCGCGCGTCCGCGCGTCGCGGCGCACGCGTAGCTCCCCAACCACGACGCCGCCACCTCGGACTTGCCGCGGAAGACCATCGACCTGACCGCCCGGCGCCGGTTGCGCCAACATGGGCCGGGCATGCCGGCCCGGGTCACCAGCGACGCCTTCATCGGGCGGCGCCACGAGCTCGCCCAGCTGGGGGCCGCCCTCGCGGCGGCCACCGGCGGCGGTCCGTCGGCGAGCTGTTGCCGGGCGGCGCTGATCTTCGTCGCGGGCGAGTCCGGGGTCGGCAAGAGCCGCCTGACCGACCACTTCGCCGAGCGGGCCAAGGCCCAGGGCGTCCGGGTGCTCTGGGGCGACTGCATCGACCTGGGCGAGAGCGAGCTCCCCTATGCGCCGATCGTCTCGGCGCTGCGCTCTCTGGCCCGGCAAAGCCACCCGGTCTTCGACGCGCTCGGCCCCGCGCGTGCGGAGCTGGCCCGGTTGCTGCCCGAGCTCGGCGCCCCCGGCGATCTCCTCGTGGAGCCCTTCGCGGGCTCCGCGCAGGGTCGCCTGTTCGAGCTGTTGTTGGTGTTGTTCGAGCGCCTCTCCGAGGAGGCGCCGGTCCTGCTGGTCATCGACGACCTGCACTGGGCGGACCGCTCCACGCGCGACTTCCTCGCGTTCCTCGCGCGCAACGTCTGCTCGCAGCGGCTGCTGGTGGTGTCGACGTTCCGCGTCGACGAGCTGCACCGGCGCCATCCGCTGCGCCCGTTCCTCGCCGAGATCGAGCGCACCGAGCGCGCGTCGCGGCTGCCGGTCGAGCGCTTCTCGCGCAAGGAGGTCGGCGCCCAGCTGGCGTCGATCCTCGGCTCGCGGCCCGACCCCGAGCTGCTGGACCGCGTCTTCGCGCGGTCGGAGGGCAACCCGCTCTACGCCGAGGAGATCCTGGCCGCCGAGCGCGAGGGCGACGGCACGCTGCCCGAGTCGCTGCGCGACGCGCTGATGCTGCGGGTCGAGGCCCTCGGCGAGATGACGCAGGAGGCGCTGCGGTGGGTGTCGGCCGCGCACCGCATCGAGCACGACGTGCTCGAGGAGGCCTCGCGGCTCGATCCGCGGGCGCTGCGCGACGCGCTGCGCGAGGCGGTCGCCCACCACGTGCTGGTCACGCAGGCCGACGGCCGCATCGCGTTCCGGCACGCGCTGCTGCGCGAGGCCGTCCACGACGACCTGCTGCCGGGCGAGCACGCCGACATGCACCTGCGCCTGGCGCGCGTGCTGGAGGGCCGCGTCACCTCGGAGGCGTGCATCCCGCTGGACCGCGCCGCCGAGATCGCCCACCACTTCGACCTCGCCGCCGACCAGCCGGCCGCGCTGCGCACGATGGTCCGCGCGGGCAAGACCGCCTCGCGCGTGCACGCCGACGCCGAGGCCGCCGCGTTCTTCGAGCGCGCGCTGGAGCTCTGGGATCGCGTCGACCAGCCCGAGACGCTCGCGGGCTGCGACCACGTCCAGCTGCTCAAGCTCGCCGCGGTCCACCACCAGTTCGACCACGGCCGCTCGATCGTGCTGCTCAAGCGCGCGCTGCACGGGCTCGACCAGGAGGCCGAGCCCGAGCGCGCGGCGCTGCTGCTCGAGCGCCTCGGCAAGGCGCGATGGTCGCAGGGCAAGGGCCAGATCGCGCTGGAGGCGTGGGACGCCGCGCTCGCGCTGCTGCCGGTCTCGCCGCCGAGCAAGGCGCGAGCGCAGCTGCTGGCCGCCAAGGCCGGCGGGCTGATGCTCTGGGGCCGCTACGCCGACGCGCGCGCGATGGCCGACGAGGCCTTGGAGGTCGCCGACGCCGTCGGCGCCCGCGGCGTGTGGATCCACGCGCTCAACACCAAGGGCGTGTCGCTGCGCGGCGGCGGCCAGACCGAGCGCGGGCTGGCGACGCTGCGCCAGGCGATGGAGATGGCGCGCGAGGACGGCAACGTCGACCAGCTGCTACGCGCCTACCTGAACCTCTCCGACGCGATGCACCTGACGGGCGACACCTACGGGTCGCGCGACCTGCTCATCCAGGGTCGGCGCGAGGTCCGGACGCTCGGGCGCCACGCGAAGTGGCTGGCGATCCAGCAGGCCGAGATCGCCTACGACCTGGGCGCCTGGGAGGAGGCCGAGCAGCTGGCCTCCGACGAGCTGGGCCGCGGCATCCAGGGGATGACGAAGGTCTTCTTCGAGCTGACGCGGGCGTCGCTGGCGCTCGCGCGCGGCGCGCACGACGAGGCGCGCGGGCGGCTGGAGGAGGCGCGCGAGCTGGTCGCGCGCTCCTACGAGCCGCAGTGGCACGCGCCGATCACCGCGATGCTCGCGGGCCTGGAGCGGCGCGAGCGCAACCTGGACGCGGCGCGCGCCGCGATCCGGACCGGCCTGGAGCGCCTCGCGACGACCGAGGCGATGGACGACGGCGCGCGGTTGGCGCGGATCTTCAGCGCGGCGGCGGGCGTCGAGGCCGACGCCGCCCAGCAGGCCCGCGACCTCGGCCGCCCCGAGGACGAGGCCACCGCGATCGCCGCGGCACGCGACTACGCCGCCCAGGCGCGCGAGGCGGCGGCGCAGTCCTTCGCGGCCGCGATGCCCGAGGCGGCGGCGATGGTGCTCGTCGCCGACGCCGAGACGTCCGCGGCCGAGGGCGACCCGGATCCCGCCCGCTGGGCCGCGGCCGCCGAGGCCTGGGCCGCGATGCCGCGTCCGTTCCGCTTCGCCCGCTGCCGCTGGCGCGAGGCCGAGGCGCACCTGACCCGCGGCGATCGCGCCGCCGCCGAGACGGCCGCCGCCGACGCGCTGGCGCTCGCCACCCGCCTGCGGGCCCGCTGGCTCGTCGACGAGCTGCGCGCGCTCGCCCGCCGCGGCCGCCTGCGGATCGACGTCTCGGGACGACGCGGGTCCGACGGCGCCGCCGCGCCCACGCTCTCCCCCACGGCCGCGGCGCTGCTCGCCGCGCTGCCCACGCCGTCCGCGCCCGCCCGCCTGGGGACCGCCGCGCCCACGGCCGCCGGGGGCGCGGTCGCCGCCGACGGCCCCAACGCCGCCGCGCTCGCCGAGCTGGCCGGGCTCGCCGTCCCGCCCGCCGCGGCCCCCGGCACCACCGGCGTGCCGGTCGCGGGCCAGGGCGCCGGCGCCGGCGCCGCCGCCGCGTCCGGAACCCCGGCGGCCGCCGGCCACGCCTCCCCGACCGCCGCCGACGCCGACGAGCCACGTGACCACCTCGCCGACCTCGGCCTCACGCCGCGCGAGCGCGACGTCCTCGCGCTCGTCGCCGAGGGCCGCACGAACCGCCAGATCGGCGAGGAGCTGTTCATGGCCGAGAAGACCGCCTCGGTCCACGTCTCCCGCATTCTCGCCAAGCTCGACGTCCGCTCCCGCACCGAGGCCGCCGCCGTCGCCCACCGCCTCGGCCTCGAGTCCCCCGACGACGGCGCGACGCCCGCGGTCGCCTAGCTCCGCGCCCCTCGCCGCACCTCCCGCCCGGCGTCGGCCCCCTTGCCCCCGCCTCGTGTCTCCACGGGGCCCCGCCCCGAGCGCCTCGCCCCGCACGCCGCACACGATCCGCGTCCCGCCGACCGCGCCCGCTAGGTTGGCCGCCATGACCACCGTCGGCTTCCTGGGACTCGGCATCATGGGCTCGCGGATGGCCGCGAACCTGCAGCGCAAGGGGTTCGAGGTCGTCGCGTGGACCCGCACGCCCGGCAAGGCCGAGCGGTGGGCGGCCGACCATCCGGGCGCCCGCGCGGCGGCGACGCCGAAGGAGGCCGCCGCCGGCGCCGACCTCGTCGTCTCGATGGTCGTCGACGGCGCGCAGGTCGATGCGATCCTGCTCGACGCCGAGCACGGCGCGGTCAACGGCGCGGACGCCGGCACGCTCTTCGTCGACATGTCCACGATCGCGCCCGCCGACGCGCGCCGCATCGGCACCACGCTGCGCGACCGAGGCCACGGCTTCGTCGACGCGCCGGTCACCGGCAGCTCGCCGCGCGCCGAGGACGGCACGCTGACGATCATGGCCGGCGGCGCCGCCGAGGACGTCGCGCGCGCCCGCCCCGCCCTGGACGCGATGGGCTCCACGATCGTCCACGTCGGCGAGCTCGGCCACGGCCAGATCATCAAGCTCATCAACAACGCGGTCGCCGCGGCCAACGCCTCCACGCTCGCCCAGGCGCTCGTGATGGGCGCCGGAACCGGCGTCGATCTCGAGGCGCTGACGCGGATCCTGTCAGCCGGCAGCGGGAACTCGACGATGGTCGGACTCAAAGCGGAACCGATGCGTCAGCACGATTACGCCACGTTGTTCAAGACCGAGCACATGCTGAAGGACGTCCGCCTCTGCATCGAGGAGGCCCAACGCGCCGGAATTCCGTTTCCCGCTGCAAATCAGGCCCGCGACGCGCTCACCGCCGCGGTCGGCCGCGGGTTCGCCGACCAGGACTTCGCGTCGATCGTCGAGGCCTACGAGGGCCTCGCGGGCCTGCGCATCGGCGACGACTGACCGTATGCAGACGCTCGCCATGAGCGTTTACGCGCCAGGTTACGTCTGTGTGAAAGGCGGAATTAGCAGGACGATTTTGGGATCTTCACATCCCATGCCACAATCGACGTCCTTCCCGTAGCGCGACACCGGGTACCGGTTGTTGCGCAATCGCGTTCCGGACGGTTCCCCGCTGGGCGCGACGGGATTCTCTGTCGTCATTTACCTCTGAAACCCCCTCTATGCCTATTGCGATCAAGGAATGGGCGGTCACTGTCCGCGCCCTTGCCGAAGGTGAGCAGCTCGTCACCCTCCGCAAGGGCGGCATCGGTGAGCCGAGCCGGAACTTCACGCTCGAGCACGACCGTTTTTTCCTCTACCCGACCTTTGACCACCAGCGCTACGACCTGGTGCGTGACTCGCACCAGCCGGAGCTCCGCCGAGCCCTCGAAGAGGGCGTATGGCCGGATGGCGAGCCGCCGCTTCACGCGCTGACTCGCGATGGTGGCATCGGCCAGCCGGACCGCGTGCGGATCCGTGCCTGGGCGGAGGTCGCCGAGTCCTGGACGATCACGGACCCCCGCACGGTCTGTGAGCTGTCCCCCTACTACGTGTGGACCACCGACTACGCCGAGAAGCGCCTCGCTTGGAAGCGTCGTCATCCGCTGCACGTCGTCCTGCTCCGGACCTACCGGATCCCGCGCCCCGTCACGGTGCGCGTCAAGGACGAGTTCGGCGGCTGTCGCTCGTGGCTCGAGATCACGCGCGACCTGCCCTTCGAGGGCACCCCGGTGCTGTCGGACGACGAGTTCGACCGCGCTCGCGAGCAGATCGCCGAGATCTGCGACGCGCGCGTCCCGGCGTTGGTCTAGCCGGTTGCAGCACCCTGAAGAAGATGTGATCACGGAGCGGCGGCGAGCGCAGGACTGGGTCGCCGCCGCTTCGCGTGTTCTGGTCGTCGGCATCGGCGGAGGCGGCGACGTCGCCGGCGCACTGGCCGCGGCCGAGGCCGCCCGCGCGCTCGGCACCGACGCGATCGTCGGCGGCCTCACCTGGGAGCGCCGCCCCGTCGACCCGCTGCCCGGCCCGCGCCGGCTGGACGAGATCGACGGCCTCGTGCGAACGCTGGGGGACGCGGTCGCGATCGCCGGACCCGACACCACCGGCCCCGGTGGCTTCCGCTTCTGCGAGGCCGACATGTCGCGCTTCCTCGACGGCGCGCCCGTGCTCCTCGTCGACCCCCACCCCGGCCCGCACGCCATCGCCGCCGGGCTGGACGCGGCGGCCCGCCACCTCGACTGCGACCTCGTCCTGCTGCTCGACGTCGGCGGCGACGTCCTCGCCCACGGCCACGAGCCCGGCCTCGCCAGCCCGCTGGCCGACGCGACCGTCCTGGCCGCCGCCCTCCGCCTGCGGACCCCGAGCATCGGCGTCGTCTTCGGCACCGGCTGCGACGGCGAGCTGACGCCCGAGGAGGTCGCGGAGCGCCTCGCCGAGGTCACCCAGGCCGGCGGCGACCTCGGGGACCTGCCGCTCCCGGCCGCCGCCCTCGACCGCGTCGAGGCCTCGCTCCGGCACGTCACGACCGAGGCCTCCGCGATGGCCGTCCGCTGCGCCCGCGGCGAGACCGGCCGCGTCCCGATCCGCAACGGCCGGCGCACCGTCCCGCTCACGCCCGCCGGCGGACGGCTCATCTGCTTCGACCCGACCGTCGCCATCGGCTCGGCCGCCCGCCTGGCCAAGGCCGTCGCCGACGCCACCTCCCTGGAGGACGCCCAGCGCATCCTCACCGCGCTGGACGTCCGCACCGAGCTGGACTACGAGCGCGAGGCCGCCGCCGCGCCGCCGCCCGCCGCCGCGCCGTAACCGGCGCACGCCCGTCCAGGAACCGCTAGTTTCCTCACCCAAGGGTCGGGTCGGTCCACCCTGGGAGAAGCTGCATGCGAGGTCCAAAGGTCGCCGCAGGGGTCGTGGCCGCCGTCCTGACGTTCGCCGCCGGAGCGCCCGCGGCGAGCCACGCCGCCGTGCCCGTCCCGCCCTACGGGACCAACGACGAGAGCGACGGCGGGTTCCGCGACATCCTGCCGCCGGGCACCAACGGCCTGGCCAACCTCGTCCAGCTCGGCTCGTTCCTGACGACCGGCCAGCGGCCGGCGCACAACGACGACCAGCTCGGCATGTACGCCAACCTCGTCCGCGCGACGCCCGGGCTGACCTACAACAAGCTCGGCAACTACTTCAAGGACTCCACGTTCGGCGTCCGGCCCAACGACATCGCGTCCAGCGTCTCGCCGCGCGACGACGTGACGATCGCCCGCGACAAGCAGTACGGCGTCCCCCACATCTACGCGTCCACGCGCGGCGGCGCGATGTTCGGCGCCGGCTACGCGGCCGCCCAGGACCGCCTGTTCTTCATCGACGTGCTGCGCCACCTCGGCCGCGCCGAGCTGTCGTCCTTCGCCGGCGGCGCGCCCGGCAACCGCGCGATGGACCAGGAGCAGTGGTCGCTGGCGCCCTACACCGAGGACGACCTCCAGCGCCAGATCGACCAGTTCGACGACCTCTACGGCGCCGAGGGCGTCCAGCTCCAGCACGACCTCGACGACTACGTCGCGGGCATCAACGCCTACATCTCAGAGGCCAAGCTCGACCCCACCAAGATGCCGGGCGAGTACGCGGCGACCAACCACCCGCTCGGCCCCGACCCGTGGAAGGGCACCGACATCATCGCCACCGCGTCGCTGGTCGGCGCGATCTTCGGCAAGGGCGGAGGCCAGGAGCTGGGCATGGCGCAGTTCCTCCAGCGCCTGCAGGACCGCTTCGGCGACGCCGACGGCCGCAAGCTCTGGTCCCAGCTCGCCGCCTTCGACGACCCCGACGCGCCGACGACCGTCAAGGACGCCTCGTTCCCCTACCAGACACCGCCGAGCAAGCCGGCCAAGGGCGCCGAGGCGCTGCCCGACGAGGGCTCGCTGAAGGTCGAGCCGCTCGTCGTCGGCGGGACGGACTCGGGCGCGGCCACGAGCGACAGCGGCGACGGCACGGCCGACGGCGGCTCCGCGAGCGATCCGGCCGCGAGCGCGACCGGCGCGGTCCAGGGCCTCCTGGGCGGCGTCACCTCCACGGTCACCGGCACCCTGAACGGCCTGGCGACGGGCGACCCCGCGACCGCCGTCAACGCCGCGGTCTCCGGCCTCGCCCAGACCGTCGGCTCGCTCGGCGACGGCCTGCTCGCGCTGCCCAAGGCCCAGTCCAACGCGCTGCTCGTCAGCGCCGCCAAGTCGAAGTCCGGCCACCCGCTGGCGGTCTTCGGCCCGCAGGTCGGCTACTTCTCGCCGCAGATCCTGATGGAGGAGGACATCCACGCGCCGACCGTCGACGCGCGCGGCGCCGCCTTCGCCGGCGTCAACCTGTTCGTCGAGCTCGGCCACGGCCGCGACTACGCGTGGTCGGCGACCTCCGCCGGCCAGGACATCATCGACACGTTCGCGGTGCCGACCTGCCAGGACGACGCCCACTACGAGTTCCGCGGCCAGTGCCTCCCGGTCGAGGTCCTGGACCGCAAGAACGCCTGGCTGCCGAACCTCGCCGACCAGACCGCGCCCGGCACCCAGACGCTGCGGGTCCTGCGCACCAAGCTCGGGCTCGTCCGGGCACGCGGGACCGTCAACGGCAGGCCCGTGCTCTTCACGAGCCTGCGGTCCACCTACATGCACGAGGTCGACTCGGCCCGCGGGTTCAGCGACTTCAACAACCCCAACAAGATGAAGTCTTCCAAGGACTTCATGAAGGCCGCCGACAAGGTCGGCTACACGTTCAACTGGCTCTACGCCGACGACAAGGACATCGCCTACTACAACTCGGGCGCCAACCCGGTCCGGGCCGCCGGCACCACCGGCCAGCTGCCGATGAGCGCCGACAAGACGTGGAAGGGCTGGAACCCCGACACCAACGTGGCCGACTACACGCCGCCGTCCCAGCATCCGCAGGTCGTCGACCAGGACTGGATCACGTCCTGGAACAACAAGCAGGCCAAGGGCTTCGCGGGCGCGGACTCCAACCTGTTCAGCTCGGTCTTCCGCTCGCAGATGCTCGACCGCCAGATCGAGAAGCGCCTGCCGGACAAGACCAGCAAGATCGACCTCCCGGGCCTGGTCGACGCGATGGAGGAGGCCGGCACGACCGACCTGCGCGGCCAGGAGGACCTGCCGCTCGCGCTGAAGGTCATCGGCAACCCGAGCGACCCGGACCTCAAGCAGGCCGTCGAGACGCTCAAGTCCTGGATCAAGGACGGCACGCAGCGCCGCGACAAGGACAACAACGGCGCCTACGAGCACAGCGACGCGATCCGGATCATGGACGCCTGGTGGCCGCTGTGGATGAAGGCCGAGTTCCAGCCGACGCTGGGGACGACGATCTTCGACACGCTCCCCCACGGCCAGGACAACGCCCCCAACAACCACGGCGACCACCTCGGCTCCGCCTTCCAGGAGGGCTGGTACGGCTACGCCAAGAAGGACCTCAACACGGTCCTCGGCAACAAGGTCAAGGAGCCCTACGCCCGCACGTTCTGCGGCAAGGGCGACCTCACCGCCTGCCGGACCGCGCTGCGCCAGTCGCTGAAGGCGGCGATCAAGGTCCCGGCGAGCACGCTCTACTCCGGCGACGCGACCTGCCAGAAGGCCAAGCGCGACGGCGACCAGACGTGCTTCGACGCGATCTCGTTCCGCGCGCTGGGCGGCATCACGCAGCCGCTCATCCCCTGGATCAACCGCCCGACCTACCAGCAGGCGGTCGAGATCAAGGGCCACCGGCCGCGCTAAGACGCGCGGCCGGCCCCGGCCCAAGGCCTACGCCTTGAGCTGCGCCCAGGCCTCCGGGTTGGCCTCGAGCCAGTCCCGGAGGCCGACGGGCGCGTGGCCCGTCAGCGTCGACACGGCGTCCGACACCACGTCCATCTCGCCGGTGCCGATCGCGACGTAGGACGTCACCCAGCCGTCGAGCTCCCAGTCCGGGCGGTCCAGCGGGTAGCGCGCCTCGTAGGCGCCCTGGACGGTCTGGTTCTTGAAGGTGATCTCGCGGCCGGTCACGGCCGAGAGCTGCTCGGCCGCCCACGTCAGCGTGTGCGCCTCCGGGCCGGTCAGGTCATACACCTTGCCATCGTGGGCGCCCGGATCGGCGAGCACGGCGGCCGCCGCGTCGGCGACGTCGTCGCGCGCCACCCAGGCGCAACGGCCCTCGCCCGCGGGCCCGCGGATGACGCCGTCCTCGCCGACCAGCAGCGGCAGGAAGTCCAGGTACTGCGAGTCGCGCAGGAACGTCCAGGCCATGCCGCTCTCGCGGATCAGCTGCTCGGTCGCGTAGTGGTCCTGGGCGAACGTGAACGACGCGTCGGGGTCGGCGCCCAAGAACGACGTGTAGACGATGCGCGCCACGCCCGCGTCGGCCGCCGCCCGGATCGCGTGCGCGTGGTCGACCACGCGCTGCTCGCCCTCGGCCGCCGACACCAGCAGCAGCGTCTCGCAGCCGCCGAGCGCCTCGGTCAGCGCGGCCTGGTCGCGGTAGCCGTCGCGGCCCATCTGCACCGCCTCCAGCCCCGCGATCGCCGGCACCCGCGACAGGTCGCGCGCGACCCCGCGGAAGCGCACGCCGCGCGCCTCCAGACGCGCCGCGACACGCCCGCCGATGCCCCCGGTGACGCCCGTCACCGCGATCAACCCGCCACCCTCGCTCAAACCAGAAGCTCCGTCCCGATCCACGCCACGAGCGCGACCAGCACGAGCGCGCTCAACAACCCCACCAACAACCGACCCGGCACGACGATCGGACGCTGCGACGCCGCCGCCCCCGGCAGCAGCTCCGCCTGCAGCAGCACGTCGCGCGCCACGTCCACGCCCGACCGCGGCACCAGCACGTCCCGCCGCCCGGCCGCCAGCAGGTCCGGCACGTCGAAGCCCGCCGACCGGCGCACCATCGACGGCACGCCCTCCTCCAGCAGCAGCCCCTGGATCATCTCGGCCTCGGCCTGATGGCCGGCGGAGACGACCTTCACCAACGGTCCCTCCGACAGCTGCGGCTTGATCTTGCGGGCGCGCTCGTGGCGGTCGGAGACGGCCAGGTCGTGGTCGCGCGGCAGGCGCGCGTCGACCAGCGGCAGGCCGCAGTCACGGCAGAACCGCTCCTCGGCCGGATGAGGCGTGGCGCACGACGGGCAGATGACCCGGTCAGACCCCGGCATCCGCCGTGACCTCGACCTCGGTCTCGGTGACCGTGCCGTCCGGGTCGATGCGCCAGTTGCGCGCCTCGGGCTCCTCGCCGGCGGTCCCGATGATGAGCCACTCGACCCCGGGCCAGTTGACCGCGAAGTTGATGTCGGTCTGCGACGGCCGCGGCGCGGACCGCGTGTGCGAGTGGTAGATGATCGCCTGGTGGCCGTCCTCGTCGGCGTCGGCCAGCTTCAGGAGGTCGCGCGGCCCGATCTCGAACCGGAACGGGCTCGGGGTCGTGTTCCGCACCGGCACGACCTCGAAGGCCACGCCGTCGCGCAGCCAGACGAAGCCGCAGCACTCGTTGGGCGCCTCACGCACCGCGTGATCGACGACCTGCTGCAGCAACTCCCGGGCGATCCTCATGGGACCGCCAAGGATAGTGCGACAGGCCTCGCCCTCCGGGCGAGCACCTGCCAGGGAACCTCGCCCGCGGGCGAGCGTTCCCCTACTCGCTCTTGATGGCGGGCTTCTCTTCCTCGTCGCCGACGCCGTTGAGCGAGTCCTTGAACTCGCGCATCCCCTTCCCCATCGCGCGGCCCGCCTCGGGCAGCTTCTTGGGGCCGAGGACGATGAGCGCGATCACGAGGATCACGACCAGTTCAGGAAAACCAACACCGGGCATGGGTCACATTCTCGCAGACGGCGCGTTGTCGGTGGGTTGGATCTGTGGCCGAGCCTGGATCGGCGCCTACCACCAGACGGTGGAGTCGAGGTTCTCGATCTCGTCCACCGGCAGCGTGTAGATCCCGGACGACAGGTACTTCCAGCCGTCGTCGCAGACGATGAAGACCACGTTGCCCTCGTCCAGCTCGTTGGCGATGCGCACCGCGATCGAGGCGATCGCGCCCGACGACACGCCGGCGAAGATCCCCTCCTCGTCCAGCAGCTTGCGCGTCCAGATGATCGCGTCGCGGTTCGTGACGAAGATCTTCCGGTCCAGCACCGAGAGGTCGATGATCGGCGGGATGAAGCCGTCGTCCAGCGAGCGCAGGCCCTGGACGGGCTCGCCCTGCATGGGCTCGGCCGCGACGATCTTGACCGCGTCGCCCAGCTCCTCCTTGAAGCGCCGGCCGTTGCCCATCAGCGTGCCGCCCGTGCCGAGGCCGGCGACGAACGCGGTGATGTTGCCGTCCAGCTCCTCGAGGATCTCCGGCGCCGTGCCGTCGTAGTGGGCGCGCGGGTTGGCCGGGTTCCCGTACTGGTAGGGCATGTAGTACGAGGCGTCCTCCTCGGCCATCTTCAGCGCCATCGCGACGGCGCCGTTGGAGCCCTGGTCGCCCGGCGAGTAGACGATGTCCGCCCCGTACATCCGCAGCAGCTGCGTGCGCTCGGGCGTGACGTTGTCGGGCATCACGACCTTGAGCCGGTAGCCCTTGCGCTTGGCGATCATCGCCAGCGCGATGCCGGTGTTGCCCGACGTCGGCTCCAGGATCGTCATCCCGGGCTTGATCGCGCCCTTCTCCTCGGCGTCCTCGATCAGCGCCCGCGCGACGCGGTCCTTGACCGAGCCGGTCGGGTTGTGGGACTCCATCTTGGCCCAGATGCGGACGCCCGGCTTGGGCGAAAGACGGCGCAGCTCGACCAGCGGGGTGTTGCCGATCGCCTGCACGATGTCGCCGTAGCGACCGCCGCAGGGCCGGTTCTGAAGGGGCGGAACAGCCATGACTTCACGAAATATAGCGACGGCCCCGCGACGCCGAACAGCGCGCGGACGCTAGGACCGCTGCCCGTCCGGCAACGGCGCGAGCAGGAACATCTCGACGCTGTTGACCGGGTTCAGCAGCAGCTGGGAGTGGTAGTTGAGGACCTGCCGGCCGGTGATCTCCGCCACGATCGCGCAGATGCGCTCGGCCATGACCTCCTGGAAGCGCAGCCGCACCTCGCGCACGAGCGCCTGCTCGCCCGCTTCCACGAGCGTCTCCTCGTTGCGCGTCAGGCCGCCGTCCAGGACGACGAAGACCCAGTCGTCGTTGAAGTACGCCTTCGCCGCGACCGGGCCCTTGCCGTAGAACTCCTTGAACAGCGCGACGATCGCGTTGGAGATCGCCGCGCGTTGCCCGCCGGGGTCGGCCGGTGCGCTCAAGCCCCTCCGGCCATGGCGGGCAGGATGACCAGGCTGTCGCCCTCGCCGACGGACGTGTCGAGCCCGTCGAGGACCCGGACGTCCTCGTCGTTGAGGTAGACGTTGACGTAGCGGTTGAGCTCGCCCTCGGCGCCGAAGAGCTGGCCGCGGGTGTCGGGGTGCGCGGTGGCGAGGCCCTCGAGGACCTCGCCGACGGTCGCGCCCTCGGCGCTCACCTCGCGCTCGCCACCGACGGACGGACGCAGGACGGGGGGAATGCGGATCGTTGCCATAGCTGTGTCGCTGAGCGTACCGGGCGCGGGCGCTAGCCCGCCGCCGCGCAGAACGCCTCGTAGTCGGGGAACACGCCCATCTCCTCGTCGGTGATGGCGTCGGGCTCGCGCGAGCAGATCGGGCACTCCGGATCGCGCCGGATCTTCAGCTCGGTCGTCGTCGCGCCGAGCGCGTCGTAGATCATCAGGCGGCCGATCAGCGGGTCGCCCTCGCCGATGATGAGCTTGACGACCTCGGTGGCCTGCAGCAGGCCCATCGTGCCGGGCAGCACGCCGAGGACGCCGTTGGCGCCGCAGGAGGGCGCCAGCTCGGCCGGCGGCGGCTGGCGGAAGAGGCAGCGGTAGCACGGGCCCTCGTAGGGGGCGAACACGCTGAGCTGGCCCTCGAAGCCGAGGATCGCCGCGGAGACGACCGGGATCTTCAGGCGCACCGACGCGTCGTTGAGCAGGTAGCGCGTCGGGAAGTTGTCGACGCCGTCGACCACGATGTCGTAGTCCTTGATGATGTCGACGATGTTGGAGGCGTCCAGGCGCGTCTGGTGCTTGCGCACCTCGACGTCCGGGTTGAGGTCGTTGATCGCCTGCTCGGCGGAGTCGACCTTCGGGATGCCGACGCGCGAGGTGGAGTGGATGACCTGGCGCTGGAGGTTGGAGACGTCGACCACGTCGTCGTCAACGAGGCCCAGCGTGCCGACGCCGGCCGCCGCGAGGTAGAGCGCGGTCGGCGAGCCCAGGCCGCCGGCGCCGAGCAGCAGGACCTTGGCGTCCAACAGCTTCTGCTGGCCCTCGACGCCGACCTCGGGCAGCAGGAAGTGGCGCGAGTAGCGCTGGCGCTGCTCGGGCGTGAACGTGCGCGGAACCTCGACCTCGTAGCCGCGGTCCTTCCACAGCGTGTAGCCGCCGGTCATCGACTCGACCTTCTCGTAGCCGAGCTCCTCCTTGAGGGTCTTGGCGGCGAGCGCGGAGCGGTTGCCCGACGCGCAGTAGAGGATCACGCGGTCGGAGCGGTTGGGCGCGGCGCCCTCGATCCGGGACTCCAGGTGGCCGCGCGTGACGAACTTGGCGCCGGGGATGTGCCCGGCGTCCCACTCGTCGCTCTCGCGCACGTCGACGATGACGACGCCGTCGGCGCCGAGGACCTCGCTCACGGCGGAGGGGTCGATCTCGTCGATCTGGGCCTTGACCTGCTTGATGAATTCGGCGCCGGAGGGGCTCATCGGAGGGTAATCACCTGAACGTCGGTCGGGATTCGCGCTTCAGAAAGTGTAGCGCGAGCGTACCGCGTTGCCGAGAGCCAGAACGGCGGGTGGAGGTCACCGCTCATCCGGGGTGCCCCCCGGCGCCGGATGAACGGTGCCTCGCCACCTTGCCACACCGGAGGCCGAGGGCTTCCGATCGGGACTTGCTGCACCACCTGTATCGGTTTGGGCGCCGGCGGCCGATATGGGGTCTAGACCCCAAGATGCGCAAGCCGACGCTCGCCACCCAGATCCTCGCGATCAACGCCCTGCTCATCGTCGCCACCGGCGCGGCGGCGATCGCGGCCGCGCGCCTGTCCTGGGACGACGTCCTCGGCCGCCGCCAGGCGCTCGTGCTGGTCGCGGGCATCCTCGGCGCCGTGCTCGTCAACGGCTTCGTGCTGCGGCGCCGCTTCGCGCCGCTGGAGAAGCTGATCGACGTCATGGAGCGCATCGACCTCGCCTCCCCCGGCGTGCGCGCCGACGTCCCGGAGGCCGACTCCGAGGACGTGATCCGGCTCGTGCAGGCGTTCAACCGCATGCTCGGGCGCCTGGAGGACGAGCGCTCGCGCACCGCGACCGCGGTGCTGCAGGGCCAGGAGGCCGAGCGGGCGCGCGTGGCGCGCGACCTGCACGACGAGTGCAACCAGGCGCTGACCGCGGTCCTGCTGAGGCTGGAGGCCCACGTCCACGACGCGCCACCGGAGCTGAAGGCCGACCTGCGCGAGACCAAGACGGTGGCGATCGCCGCGATGGACGAGCTGCTGCGCCTGGCGCGCGAGCTGCGCCCCGCCGCGCTGGACGACCACGGGCTGGAGGCCGCGCTGCGCACGCAGCTGGAGCGCTTCTCCGACGCCACGGGCGTCCCGGCCGCGCTGCGCTGCTACGACCCGCTGAGCGACCTCGCCGACCACGAGCAGACCGTCGTCTACCGCGTCGTGCAGGAGTCGCTCTCGAACGTCACGCGCCACGCGAGCGCGTCGAGCGTGGTCGTCGAGGTCGGCCGCGACCACGGCCGCCCGGTCGTGCGCGTCGTCGACGACGGCGTCGGCTTCTCGCCCGGCGCGGAGACCGACGGGATCGGCCTGGTCGGCATGCGCGAGCGCGCGCGCCTGGCGCGCGGGCGCGTGCGGGTCGCCTCGGCGCCGGGCCGCGGGACCGCCGTCGAGCTGCGCCTGGACCGCGACCTGTGGGTCTCCTCGGAGGCCGCGGCGTGAGGCTGTTGATCGCCGACGACCACGGCGTCGTCCGGGGCGGGCTGCGGCTGCTGCTGGAGCGCCAGGCCGACATGGAGGTCGTCGCCGAGGCCGGAGACGGCGCCGAGGCGGTCGAGCGCGCGCTGGCCGAGCGGCCCGACGTCTGCATCCTCGACGTCTCGATGCCCAAGCTGACCGGCCTGCAGGCCGCGCGCGAGATCAAGCAGCAGTCGCCCGACACCGCGGTGCTGATGCTCTCGATGCACGACGACGACCGCTACCTCTTCGAGGCGCTGAAGGCCGGCGCGGGCGGCTACGTGCTCAAGAAGGAGGCCGACCAGTTCCTGGTGGACGCGGTCCGGGCCGTGGTGCGCAACGAGCCGTTCCTGACCAACGCCGCCCAGCGCGCGCTGGTGCGCGAGTGGATGGCCGACGACTCGGCCGGGCCGGTCGAGCCGCTGACCCCGCGCGAGCAGGAGGTGCTGAAGCTGATCGCCGAGGCGCACACCAACCGCGAGATCGGCGAGATCCTGCACCTCAGCGAGAAGACGGTGGAGTCGCATCGCGGCAACCTGCTGCGCAAGCTCGGCATGCGCGACCGCGTGGAGCTGGTCCGCTACGCGATCCGCCGCGGGCTGATCGAACCCTGAACCGCCCCGCCGCGGAGCCCGTCCCGGCTGCCCTGAGGTCCGCGCAAAGCATCCTGCCGACGTCCTCTTGTGCGATGGGGCATCCTTGGGGGTGGTGAGCGAGCAGCAGGAGCATCCCGAGGGCGCCGTCGCGGCAGAGTCCGCGCCGGAGCCGCAGCAGGAGCAGACCCCGACGGAGGCGCCCGCCGCCACGTCGGAGGACGCCCCCACGCCGACGGGCGAGGCGCCCGCCGAGGAGACGCCGGTCGGCGCCACCAACGGCGCCGCCGCGCCGGCCGAGGCCGATCCCGCGGGCGCGCAGCCGCCCGCGCAGGACGCGCCCGCCCCCTCCGAGGAGGCCGCGCAGGCCGAGGCGCCGGCGCAGGCCGAGGGCGAGGCGCCCGCCGCGTCCGAGGGCGAGGGCGCGCCCGCGTCCGACGAGCCCGTCGGCCCCAAGATCGTCGGCCGTGCCGAGGAGAAGAAGCTTCCGGTCGTCAAGAAGCGCCTGCAGGAGAAGCCCAAGCGCGAGCCGCTGCCGTGGCCCGAGCTGCGCGCGGCCGTCGCGGCGACCAAGGACGACCTCGACGTCAACCAGCTCAAGGAGCTGTTCCGCGGCTTCCCGGAGAAGCTGCGCGACGAGGTCACCGAGAACGTCCGCGGGTTCAAGAAGGGCGCCCGCCGCCCGGTCTCCCAGCACGCCGCCAAGCAGCTGGCCCGCGCGTCGCACACCGCGCGCCGGATGAAGAAGAACGCGCACCCGTCCGGCGAGGTCGCCCAGGCGCTCGGCCAGGCGATGGCCGCCGAGCTGATCGCGTCGCTGGAGCCCGAGAAGGCCGCGCAGATCATCCTGCCCAAGCGCGACCTCCTGGAGCGCGAGTCCCGCCAGGCCCAGCGCCGCGCCCGCGACGAGGAGGACAAGCGCCGCGACGAGCAGCGCCGCAAGCGTCGCGAGGACGCGAAGTCGTCCCGTCAGCAGACCTCGTTCGGCGGCGGCTTCGGCGGCGCGAAGATCCAGGGCCTGGACGAGATCGCCGCCCTCTTCGCCGGGCAGGACCCGGAGCCCGCCGAGGCGGAGACCGCGACGGCGCCGCAGGCCGCCGAGGCCCCGCAGGCCGAGGCTCCGCAGGCCGCCGAGGCCCCGCAGGCCGAGGCTCCGCAGGCCGCCGAGGCGCCGGAGGCCACGACGCCCGCGGCCGAGCCCGAGGCGCCGGTGACGCCCGCCACGACGGCGCAGCCCGAAGAGGCCGAGGCTCCGGCTCCGGCCGAGGGCGACGCCAACGCCGAGCCGACGACGGGCGACGACGCCGCCTGAGCGTGCCCGCCGTCGAGGCCAGCACCGCACCGGCCGGCTCGCCGGGGCTCTCGCCCCGCGTCCGGCTCACGCTGATGCTGGTCGCGACGCTCGTGCTGCTCGCCGCGCTGGCCGTCGTCCTCTTCGCCGGCGGCTCGAAGTCCGCGGGCCCCGGCTTCGAGGGCGCCCTGCGTCCCCCGGGCATCCCGCCGATCAAGTTCTCGCTCAAGGACCAGAACGGCAAGGTCGCCACGCTCGACCAGTACCGCGGCGAGCCGGTGATCCTCACGTTCATGTACTCGACGTGCCGGGACACCTGCCCGCTCACGGCCCAGCAGATCCGCGGCGCGCTGGACCAGCTCGGCCAGGACGTCCCGACGCTGGCGATCTCGGTCGACCCGGCCAACGACACGCCGCTGAACGCCAAGCGCTTCGTCAACCAGCAGAGCCTCACCGGCCGCATGCGCTTCCTGCTCGGCGACCGCGCCCAGCTGGCGCCGATCTGGAAGGCCTACGGCGTCCAGCCCCAGGGCAAGGCCTTCGACCACTCCGCCTACGTCGTGCTCGTCGACGCCAAGGGCGTCCAGCGCGTCGGCTGGCCCACCGAGAAGCTGCGGCCCGAGGGCCTCGCGCACGACCTGCGCATCCTCGAGGCCGAGAAGGCGGCGACGCGGACGCCGCCGGCGGCCGGGTCGCCGTCGTAGCGCGGCGCGGCGCGGCGGCCTATCCGCCGACCAGCGCGTCCAGCGCCGCGTCGGCGCGGTCGGCCGCGGCGCGATACGTCAGGTACGCGTCGCGCGACCGCAGCTCGCACCACCCCGCGTAGGCGTGGTCGGCCTCGTCCTGCGCGGCCCGCCAGATCTCCTTGAGCACGTTGCCGTGGCGCCCGCGGCGGCCGACGATCACCTCGCGCGTGTCGTCGAGCCCTCGAAGCAGGTTGTGGAGCTGCCTCACCGTCATCCCGGTCGCGTCCTACCCGCCGGGCCGGGCGCGGCTCACGTCGATGCGCGATGCGTGTCACCGTCGGGCTCGGGCCCGTCCTCGTCCTCGCCCAGGCGCCGGTCCTTCCAGGACTGGAAGACCAGCGCGCCGACGACGATCAGCACCGGCGCCAGGTAGAGCAGCCCGGCCAGCCAGTGCCCGGCGTGGGCGACGATGAGCGCGGAGGCGATCACTGCTGCGCCGCCGCCGACAGGAGCCAGAGGCCCAGGCTCGTGAACGCGACCATGACCGCAAGCATCCAGTACTGGGACCGGGTCGCGTCGCGCGCCCGCTCGAACAGCGCCAGCGCGCGGTCGTGCGCGAGCGCCAGGCCCGCGACGTGCCCGAGCACCAGCGCGCCGACCTGGACGTACCAGATGCCGGTCGCGCTGATCCAGGTGTAGTTGATCGTCACGTCCGACCAGCCGAAGTAGTCCTTGCCGTTGCCCAGCGGATCCGAGAGCAGCGGCAGGATCGACTGCCCGTTGTAGGCGACCAGCGAGAAGTAGTGCGCCAGCACGTAGGCGAAGGCGATCGGGATCAGCGTGTGGACGAACGCGCCGCTCAGCGCGCGCGTGCTCAGCCGCCGCCCGACCGTGTGCATGCCCATGACGCCGAGCCGGTACAGCAGCCCGATGAAGCAGCACATCACCACGATGCCGACGGTCCCCGCCCACTCCAGCGCGTGCTCGGCGTTGAAGCCGAGGCTGCCGAAGAAGTCCTGCAGGTGCGGCACGATCGAGCTCCACGTCTTGCCCTGCGAGAAGCCGTCGAACGACGTCGTCCCGATCATGATGCACAACAGCGCGACGGTCCCGGGGACCGGCGTCAGCCGCGGCGCGCCGCCCAGCAGCGGCCGCGTGAACAGCGCGCGATCGCGCCAGTGCAGCGGCGAGATCCGCGCGAACAGGCCGAAGTAGACGCCGAACGCGTCGCCGCGCGTCGACCACTGCGCCACGCCGTAGAGGCTCATGCCGATCAGCTGGACCGCCGTGTAGGCCAGCGCCATCGTCGCCAGCTGCGACGGGTCGTCGCGGTCGGCGTAGACCAGCTCGACCCAGGCGAAGATCAGGATCCCGATCGCCGCCGGCCAGCGCCCCAGCCACGTCGGGTAGGCCAGCGGCTCGGCGCCGTCGGCGCCCGCCGCGCCGGTGCGCTTGACCAGCCAGCCGGTCGCCTTGCCGATCGCCAGCCACGGGTTGACCGCCCGGAAGACGTCGCCGAACACGACGCCGGCGAACGGGACGACGACCCAGAAGAAGACGAAGATGACCGTCGGCAGGAGGTTGGCCGTCGCCGCCTGCGTGCCCGCGAAGCCGGCGTAGATGCAGTACGCGAAGAACGCGACGCCGACCGTGCCGGAGAGCACCTCCAGGACGCGCGGCACGTCCAGCCGCCGGCGCTCGGCGACCTCCTGCAGCCGCGGCGTCGCCCACAGGACGGCCAGGCCGACGAACGACGCGACGAGCACCACCGCCGCCGCCCACGCGAACAGCCAGCGCGGGATCGGGAGGTCCTGCTTGCCGACCAGCCCGTGCGCGGACGCGGTCGCCGGGGCGGAGAGCGCCAGCCCGACGGCGCAGAGCGCGGACAGCGCCCGCCGGCGCTTGGGGGTCACGACGGGTCGACCTCGGCGAGATGCGCGGCGCGGGCGCGTACAAGCATGCCCGACAACCTACGAGACAACGGCCCGGCCCGTCGCGGACGGGCCGGATCGTCAGATCAGCACTTGCCGAGATTCGCCTGGGCCGGGAACGCCGCCCCCGTCTCGTCGGTGAAGGTCACGGTCATGTCGCGCTGCCCGTCCTTGCAGCCCGTCGACTCGATGTACCCGACCTTCTTGCCCTTGACCGTCTTGACGATCTTGCTCAGCGACACCTCGGCGTGGGTGACCGTGATGTCGAGGCCGACCTGATGGCGCAGCAGCTCGGGCACCGTGAACTTCAGCCCGGCGTACTCGCCCTTGGTCACGTACTGCATGTCGATGGCCTGCGAGAGCGCCACCGGGCACTCCCCGAGCTTGGAGCTCACGAACAGCATCGCGTGGCCCTTGCCCGACGCGTAGAGCGCCAGCGACGCCTGGCAGGGCGACGCGGTCGAGGTCGGCTGGCCGGCCGACCCGATCAGCGCGGTCAGCTTGCCCGCGCCGATCTTGGACCCCGACGGGCAGGCCGACGGGTTGGGCGTCGTCATCGCGTTGAGCTTGTCGGCCTTGCACGCCGGCAGCAGGCCGGTGTTCAGGCGCCCGCCCTCGTACATGATGGCGTAGGTCTGGACGGGCGGGGTCTGGTTGCCGGAGGGGTCCGACACGTCGAACCGGAACGACAGGCCGCCCGGCTTGGGCTTGGCCTTGGTGCCGCCCGTCACGGTCACCGAGCCGCCGACCTTGAACTCCGTCGTGGTGGTCTGGGCCACGGCGACGGCCGACGCCGCGACGGCGATGGTGGCCGCCGCGGCGACGACGCGGGTGATGCGCACGCTTCCTTCTCCTCCTGCAGGGAACTTCGGGACGCGCGTACCTTCCCCGCCACCGACGACCGTGTCCTTAGGAGATGCGTTTAGTCCTTTCGGCGTAGTCCTCGCGGTCGCGGCAAGGCAAGGACCCGCCGTGCCCCGGAACGACGAGGGGCGGGCCGTGTGGCCCGCCCCTCGCGCGGAAACTGCGGTGATGGTCGTCCTAGGGGACGATCAGCACTTGCCGGCCGAGGCGCTCTGCTTGGCCGTCTGGCCGCTCTCGGACGTGAACGTGACCTCGACGTTGCGCTTCCCCTTGCAGCCCGTCGAGACGAAGAGGCCCTTCGTGCCCTTGCCGAGCTTCTTGATCTTCGACGTGACCTTGGTCACCGAGATGTCGAGGCCGACCTGGTGCAGGAGCGCGTCCGGCACCGTGAAGGTCAGGTTGCCGCCCTTGCTGTCCGTCGTCAGCTTGGCGTCGATCGCCTGGTCGACGTTGGTGATGCAGGTCGGCGTCCGGCCCTTGAGGAACAGCGTGAGGCTGTTCTTGGTGCCCGCGTAGATCGTCAGGTCCAGGTGGCACTTGATCGTCTGATCCGTGACCGGCTGGCCCGCGGTGCCCACCAGCGCCTCGACCGAGCCGCTGCCGACCTTGGAGGCCGAGGGGCAGCTCGACGGGTCCGGCGTGGTCATGGCGTTCAGCTTCGAGGCCGGGCACTTCTTCGCCACGAAGTTCGCGTCGCCCTTGACGCCATCGAGATGGATCTTGTAGGTCTTGACCGGGGAGGCGAGCGTGCCCTCCTCGGTGCCGACCGTGTAGCCGAAGTCCACGCCCACGGGCTTGGGCTTCTTCTTGGAGCCGCCGCTGGCGATCTTGCCAGAGACGGTGTAGGTGTTCGTCTGCGCCAGGGCGACGGCAGCGAAGCACAAAAGCGCGGCAGCGGCAGCCACCACGATTGAGACCTTGCGCAAAGCTTCTCCTCCGGAGATTCGCGGGACGGGTGCGCAGCTTATCCAGAACATCAGCAGCACAAGAGTTGCGGTGGATGTGTGAAGTCTCTCCGCGCTGGGCGTTGCCGCACTGCTACCGTCGCCCGCCTCGTGCGCGTCCCGACCGACACCATCGCCGCCCCGATGTTCCCCGCGAGCCTGAAGTGGCTCAACGTCGCGACGCTGCGCATGGACCAGCAGAAGGGACGCCCGGTCCTCCTGGAGTTCTGGGACTTCTGCCGCCCGGCGTCGCTACGCACGCTGCCCTACCTGCAGGCCTGGCACGAGCGCTACGCCGAGGCCGGGCTGCGCGTCATCTCGGTGCACGCGCCGGGGTTCGCGCCGGGCAAGGACCCCGAGGTCGTCGCCGCGGCCGTCCAGCGCCTGGGGATCGAGCATCCCGTGCTGCTGGACACCGACCTGCAGCTGTGGCAGATCTACGACAACGAGGGCTGGCCGGCGCGGTACCTGTTCAACCAGGACCTGCGGCTCTTCGAGGTGCACTTCGGCGAGGGCGGCTACCACGAGACCGAGGCGGCGATCCAGGAGCTGCTCGGGATCGAGGGCCAGGACCCGGTGGCCTACCGGCATCCCGAGGACGATCCGGAGGCGCTGGTCGTCGTGCCGTCCCAGGACGTCGCGGGCGCCTACGAGGGCCCCTACGAGGCCGGCGCGGTGTGGGCGGTCCTGGAGCTGACCGGCGAGGGCTCGGCGACCGTCACGGTCAACGGCGACGAGCGCGCGGTGGAGTACACCGGCGCCCATCGGCTGATCGACCACCCCCGCCACGAGGCGGGCGTGCTGGAGCTGACGGTGGGCGACGGCGTGATCTGCCACGCCACGTGCTTCACGCCGGGTCTGGCACCGTCGTGAGCAGCCGCAGCAGCTCGGGCGGGCCGTCGTCGCCGACGGCGATCGCCGTGCCCGGGAAGTAGGGGCTGGCGGCGCCCGCCGCGCCGGTGAACGCGGGCTCGTGGACCCACGAGCCGCTGTTGTGCAGCTGCTGCGCTCCGTCCGGCGTGCGCCACTCGTCGAGCTCGTCGCCGGGCAGCGGTCCGGGACGGTGGCTGTGGCCGAAGATCACGTGCTCGGCGGCGATGTCGAGGCGGCCGATGACCTCGGTCATGGCCTCCAGCGCGTTGCGACGCAGCGCCGCCGCCGAGAGGTCGGCGGAGACCGGGCCGACGCCGAGCAGGTTGACGCCGCGGATCCCGAGCGGGAAGGCGGCGGTCAGCAGGCGGCGGCGGACCGGGCGGTGGCCGTCGCCCTGCAGCAGCTCGTAGGCCTTGCCGGCGCGCCCGGCGCCGGCGCCGAGGCCGTCGGACGTGGCGCGCTGGGCCGCGGAGTTGATCCAGGCGTAGAGCGGTGCCAGGACGCGCTCGTAGTCCTCGGTGGTGGCGTCGTCGGGGACCGAGCCCGCGATCCGCGACATCACGCCGGCGGCCAGCCGCTCGAACGTGGGCACGGTGCCGTGCGGATCGAGGTAGTGACCATGGGTCGCGTAGACGTCGTCGCGCAGGTGGACGCCCGGATAGGCGACCTCGGCTCCGACGTGATCGCCCAGCCACGTGGCGACCTGGCGCGCCAACGCCGACGCGGTCTGCGGCTTGACGCGCGTCTCGAGGCCCAGCGGCCGCCCCGCGCGGGAGTCCAGCCACGGCGCGGCGAGCGCGTGGTCGTGGTTGCCGGGGACGATCAGCACCTCGGCGCCGGCGGGCAGCGCGGCGCCGATCGCCTCCAGCGCGGGCCGCGCCTTGGCCAGGGACTCCTTGGCCGGCCCGTGGCGCAGCTCCAGCGTGTCGCCGAGCAGCACGAGCCGGCCGGTGTTGGCCAGCTCGGCCAGCAGCGGCTCCCGCGCCTCGGGGTGGCGCAGGACGTCGACGCCCGTGCGGCCGCCGAGGTGCAGATCGGAGACGACGAGCGTGCGCATCGGGCTCGCACGCTAGCCGTCTCGCGGCGTCCGCCTACGCCAGCCCGGCCGCCTTGCGCGCCAGCGCCTGCTCGTGGCGGTTGGTGATCACGCGGTCGATCAGGCCGTAGCCGACCGCGTCGGGCGCGGTGAAGTACCGGTCGCGCTCGATGTCGGCCTTGATCCGCGCCTGGTCCTGGCCGGTGTGGTGGGCGTAGATCTCCTCGTAGCGCGTGCGCAGGGCGATCGCCTCGCGCGCGTGGATCTCCATGTCGGTCGACTGGCCCTGGTAGGAGCCGTGCGGCTGGTGGATGAGGATCCGCGCGTTGGGGAGCGCGAAGCGCTTGCCCGCCGCCCCGCCCGCGAGGACGAGCGAGCCGCCGGACATCGCGATGCCGCAGCAGATCGTGGCGACGTCGCAGGCGACGAACTGCATCGCGTCGTACATCGCCAGCGCCGCGTAGGCGTCGCCGCCCGGGGAGTTGACGTACAGGTTGATGTCCTTGTCGGGGTCGTCGGCCTCCAGATGGAGGAGCTGGGCGACGACGAGGTTGGCGATCTCCGCGTCGATCACGCTGCCGAGGAAGACGACGCGGTCGTTGAGGAGGCGGGAGTAGATGTCGAACGAGCGCTCGCCGCGGGGCGACTGCTCGACGACCATGGGGACGAGGGGCATTTCCGAGAGGCTCCTTTCTCGCAACCGTTTGGTTGCGCGTTGGCGAGCACGCTAGCATGCGCAACCATGGAGTTGCACGAAGAGATCGGCGCCGTCCGGCGCGAGACCGTGCTGGACGCCCCGCGCGACGAGGTCTGGGCGCGGATCGCGTCGCCCGAGGGCCTGGCGTCCTGGCTGGCCGACGAGGTCGCGCTGGACGACGTGGCGCCCGGCGCGTCCGGAACCGTCGTCGAGGACGGCGTGGAGCGCCGCGTGGAGATCGAGGAGGTCGAGGACGGCCGCCGCGTCGCGCTGTCCTGGTGCGCCGACGATGGCGAGCCGTCGCTGGTCGAGCTGACGCTGGACGACGTGGAGGACGACGCCGACGCCGACGCCGCCGCCGGGCCGCGCACCCGCATGGTCGTGGTCGAGCTGCCGCTGGTGACGCTGCGGGTCGCGTCGCTGGCGACGCTGCGCGCCGCCTCCTCCGCCGCGCGCGGGCCGCGGATGGCCGCGCTGGCCGCCTGATGCCGCAGACCGACCCCGGACCCGTCTTCGCCGCCCTCGCCGACCCCACGCGCCGGCAGGTCATCGAGCTGCTCTCCCGCCACCCGGGCATGACCGCGTCCTCGCTGGCCGGCGAGCTGCCGGTGTCGCGGCAGGCCATCGCCAAGCACCTCGCGCAGCTCCGCGACGCGGGGCTGGCCAGCGCCGAGGTCTCGGGGCGCGAGACGCGCTACCGGCTGACGCCCGAGCCGATGGCGGGCGCCATGGCCTGGATGGCCGAGGCGGGCGCGCAGTGGGACGCGCGGCTGGAGCGGCTGCGGCGGCAGTTGTAGGGGTTGGGGGTTGGTGGCGCCCCTACCCCTTCCGCGCCACCCAGATCTCCTCCACCAGCCACTTCCGCGACCAGCCCCGCGTCGCGAAGTGCCGGAACTCGTCCGGATCCTCGTCGCCCTCCGGCGCGTAGACCTCGCGGAGCCCCACGTCCGCGAACCCCAGCTCGGCCAAGAGCGACAACATCTCCCCGTGCGGCAGGTGGAACTCGACGGACGGGTCGTCCTCCCACTCCAGCCGGCGGATCGCGGCCATCGGCCGCACCAGCGCCTCGGTCGGCGGCGCCAGGACGGGTGGCGCGGTCAGCGCCGCCATCACGCTGCCGGTCAGGAACACCAGCCACCCGCCGGACCGCAGCAGGCGCGCCGCCTCGCCGTGCCAGCCAGGCCGACCAGTATGCGGTCCCGCAGCCCAGCTCGACGACGTCGAGCCCGTCGACGCCGTCCAGCCCCATCGGCAGCGCGCGCAGCGAGGCCTCCGGCACGTGCCAGATCCCCCAGTGCGGCTGCGCGTCGAGAGCCCAGTTGCGCTCCGCCGCCGCGACCCAGCGCGGAGCGTCGCCGTTCCACCACGCGCGGTTGCGCGTCTCGTGCTCGCTCAGGCCTGCGAGGGCGTCGCCGTCCATGCGGCGACCGTATCGTCGCCGGACGACGCGGGGACCGACGCCGCCCTGCGCCGCTCCTTGGTGATCCGCAGCTCCAGGTCGGCCTTCTCCAGCAGGTCGTCCGGAGTCGCGCCGTCCTGCGGGTACATCGCGACGCCGATCGACGCGCGCACCGGCGCCTGGTCGGCGGCCGAGATCGTCGCCAGCGCATCCTCGATCCGGGCGGCCAGCATCGCGGCGCCCTCCTCGGTGGAGCCCGGCATCAGCACGGAGAACTCGTCGCCGCCCTGGCGGGCCACGACGTCGGTGCCGCGCACGTTCTCGGTGAGCACGCGCCCGACCTCCTGCAGCAGGCGGTCGCCCTCCAGATGCCCGTGGGCCTCGTTGATCTCCTTGAAGCGGTCGACGTCGAGCGTCAGCAGCGCGAAGCGCTCGGGGTCGTGCGCGGTCGCCGCGTGCAGCCGCTCGTGCAGCTTGCGGTAGTTGCCGACGCCGGTCAGCGGGTCGTGCTCGGAGCGGCGGCGCCACTCGGACGCCTCGGCCTCGGCTCGGCGCGCACGCGCGACCGCGACCGTCAGCGCCAAGGCGAGGAACGCGGTGGCGGCGGGCCAGGAGGAGAAGGCCAGCAGGCCGACGAGCCCGGCGACGGCCAGCGCGGCATGCGCGGCCGCGCCCGATGAGGGGATGCGGAGGGACATTCCACACCGAGTTGTCGGCCTCCAGACAGGCCGACTTGAGCGAGAGAGCCCTGCTCGGCGGCGGTTTTACGCGGCGCCGGCGGCGGCCATCGCCTGGCGGATGGCCTTGGGGAGCATGAACCGGACGTCCTCCTGGACGACCTGGAACTCCTCGACCTGCTCGGTCCCGCGCGCCCGGAAGAAGTCGACCAGGCGCTGCACCAGCTCCTCGGGCGCCGACGCGCCGGACGAGATGCCGACGACGCGCTTGTCCTCCAGCCACGCCTCGTCGACCTCGGAGACGTCGTCGATCAGGTGCGCCTCGGTGCCCAGCTCGCGCGTGACCTGCACCAGCCGGTTGGAGTTCGACGAGTTCTTGGAGCCGATCACCAGCAGCAGGTCGCAGTGCGCGGCCATCTGCTTGACCGCGGCCTGGCGGTTGGTCGTGGCGTAGCAGATGTCGTCGGTGCGCGGACCGGTGATCGACGGGAACTTCTCGCGCAGCCGGGCGATGATCGCGCGGGTCTCGTCGACGCTCAGCGTCGTCTGCGAGATGTAGGCGATCTTCTCGGGATCGTCGACCTCCAGCGCGTCGACGTCGGCCTCGGTCTCGACCAGGACGATGTGGTCCGGGGCCTCGCCCATCGTGCCCTCGACCTCCTCGTGGCCGGCGTGGCCGATCAGCACGATCGTGTAGCCCTCGGAGGCGAACTTGACCGCCTCGCGGTGGACCTTGGTCACCAGCGGGCAGGTCGCGTCGATCGTCTGCAGGCCGCGCTGTGCCGCGTCCGCGTGGACGGCCGGGGACACCCCGTGGGCCGAGAACACCGTCGTCGCGCCCTCGGGCACGGAGTCGTTGAGCTCGTCGACGAAGATCGCCCCGCGCTCGCGCAGCTGCTCGACGACGTGCTTGTTGTGCACGATCTCCTTGCGCACGTAGACCGGGGCGCCGTACAGCTCCAGGGCGCGCTCGACGGTCTGCACGGCGCGGTCGACCCCGGCGCAATAGCCGCGGGGGGCGGCGAGCAGCAGCTTCTCGACGGTGTGGGCCATCCGGCCCAAGTGTAGAGACCTCGGATCGGGCGCCTTCAGCCCTGCGTCGGCCAGTCCGCGATCAGCTGCACGATCGTCTCCCCCACCGCGTCCACGGAGTCCTCCGACAGCTTGTCGTAGGTGTCCCGGACGGTGTCCTTGTCCTTGTAGGACCAGTCGATCAGGTCGACGGCCGGGATCCCGGCGCGCAGGAACGGCGTGTGGTCGTCGAAGATCGAGGCCTCGGACGTGTCGGGGAAGATCGCGCGCACGCCGACCTTCTGGCCCGCCGCGCGCACCTGGTCCCACAGCGAGCGCGTCGAGCTGCCCTCGCGCGGCAGGCGCACGCCCGTGTTGCCGATGTAGTCCAGCAGGATCATCGCCCGGACCTCCTCGGCGTGCAGCTGCACGTAGGCCTTGGAGCCGCGCAGCGCGTCGCGGTAGAAGTCGTCGGTGGCGTGCGGCTCCTCCTCGCCGTCGAAGAGCACGAAGCGGATGCCGGGCGCGACCGCGCTGCGCTGGAGCTTCTTGACCGCGTGGGCGACCTCGATGACCGTGCCGACCGCGGCCGCCGCGTCGTTGGCGCCGACGAAGCCCGGCGGGTGGTTCTCGGAGTCGTAGTGGGCGCCGATGACGATCACCGGGCCCGGGCCCGGCAGGTCGCCGACGATGTTGCGCAGGCCGGGCTGTGCGGGGACGTCCTCGAAGTGCCCGTCGGGCAGCATCGGGCGCAGCTTCTCGGCGACCTTGCGCAGCGTCGCGCTGCCCGCGGGCCGCTGCCCGGCGTCGACCTGCATCTTGGCGATCGCCATCGCCGCCTTGGCGTCGAAGCGGCTGGCGTGGGTCTTCGGGACCCGGCCCGCCGGGAACGTCGCCGGCGTCGGGTCGTCGTCGGGGCGGTCGGCGCCGCCGCCGATGAACGGGAAGCCGTGGATCGCCAGCGCGATCAGCCCGCCGAACAGCACGAGCTGGATGACGAGCGCGATCACCAGCACCTTGACCGACAGGCGACCGCCGCCGTCGTCGGGCGGCGGTGGCGGCGCGGCGGACGGGGACGCGCCGGCCTCGGGCTCGGCGTCCGCGGGCTCCTCCGCGGGTGCGTCCTCGGGTTCTTCGGGCTCGTCCGCCATGCCGCCCGGCACGGTACCCGTAGGACCGGGTGGCCGCGTCGCCGAACCGCCTGCATCGACCGTCCTCCCGGAGTAGTCTGCTCGATGCTCGGCGTTCTTCATCGGGGGAGTTCGGATGGCACAGCAGCACCTGGATCGGCTGACCGCGGTCGACGCGAGCTTCCTCGCGCAGGAGGGCCCGTCGTCGCACATGCACATCGGCGGGATCGTCATCTGCGACGGGCCCGCGCCCGGCTACGAGGAGATGCTGGACCACATCCGGACGCGGCTGCACCTCGTGCCGCGCTACCGCCAGCGGCTCGCCCAGCCGCCGCTGGAGACCGGCCGGCCGCTGTGGGTCGACGACCCCACGTTCAACCTCGAGTACCACGTCCGCCAGACCGCGCTGCCCGCGCCCGGGTCCGAGGACCAGCTGATGCGCCTGGTCGCGCGGATCATGTCCCAGCAGCTGGACCGCTCCAAGCCGCTGTGGGAGATGTGGATCGTCGAGGGCCTGCAGGAGGGCGGCTTCGCGCTGATCACCAAGACCCACCACGCGCTGATCGACGGCATCAGCGGCGTCGACCTCGCGACCGTCATGTTCGACCTGGCGCCGGTGCCGCCGGAGATCCCGCACAGCGACGAGCCGTGGCAGCCGCACGCCGAGCCGACCGGCGCCGAGCTGGTCGCGGGCGGCGCGGCCGGGCTCGCGCGCGTGGCGGCGGGCGCGGTCGCGACCGGCGTGACGCTGCTGCGGCGCCCGGCGGCGTCGTGGCGCGCGCTGACCGAGGCCGCCGAGGGGCTGGGCGAGGTCGCGTGGGCGGGGCTGAACCCGGCGGCGGCGACGCCGCTGAACGTCGAGATCGGGCCGCACCGGCGCTACCGCGTCGTTCGCAACCACCTCGCGGACTTCAAGGAGGTCAAGAACGCGTTCGGCGGCACGGTCAACGACGTGGTGTTGACGGTGGTGACCGGCGCGCTGCGCGACTGGCTGCACTCGCGCGGCGTGCGGACCGAGGGCCTGGAGCTGCGCGCGCTCGTCCCGGTCTCGACGCGCACGCGCGAGGAGACCGGCGCGCTGGGCAACCGGATCACGGTGATGCGCGGGCCGCTGCCGGTCTACATCGCGGACCCGATCGCGCGGCTGCGGGCGGTCAAGGCGGCGATGGACGGCCTCAAGGAGTCCAAGCAGGCGGTTGGCGCCGAGGTGCTGACCGGTGTGCAGTCCTTCGCCCCGCCGACGATCCTCGCGCAGGCCTCGCGCCTGAACTTCTCGACCAGGTTGTTCAACCTGATCGTCACCAACGTGCCGGGGCCGCAGTTCCCGCTCTACGTGCGCGGCCGCGAGATGGAGGACGTCTTCCCGATCGCGTTCCTGCCCAAGGGCCACGCGCTGGCGATCGCGATCATGTCCTACAACGGCCAGATGAACTTCGGCCTGTTGGGCGACTACGACGCGCTGCCCGACCTCGACCGCATCGGCGACGGGATCGAGGCGTCGCTGGAGGAGCTGGTCGCGCTGGCGCGACGCCGCACGGGGCCCGCGCGGCCGTCGACCAACGGCGCGTCGCGGCCGGTGGTCGCCGGGCACGACGGCTAGCGTCGCGCCACGCGCACCGAGGCGTCGGGCTTCGCGGGCGGGGCCTCGCGGTTGCCGGCGTGGTCGATGGCGATCGTGTAGAAGCGGTACAGGCGCCCGCGCACCCCGCGCAGGCGATAGCTGTGCGCGCGCGTCGTCTTGATCTTGCGGGCGGCGTGGCCCGGCACTTGGCGCCAGACCTCGAACTTGTCGATGCCCGACGCGACGACGCCCGCGACCGCGTCGTCGGAGCCTTTCCAGCGCAGGAGGATCGAGCGGCCGGTGACCTTCGGGCGCTGCAGCTGCGAGCGCGGCGGATGGGCGTCGATCGAGCGCGCGGCGGCCAGCGCGGCGCCGGCGTCGAGGATCCCCCAGCCGACGTCGGGCGTCCACGCGACGTCCGACGGGCGGCGCGCGGTCTGCTTGAGGATCTTGACGACGTCGGCCGGCGGCAGGTCCGGGTTGAGGTGGCGCATCAGCGCCGCGACGCCCGCGACCTGCGGGGCCGACATCGACGTGCCGGGCAGGTAGGCGTAGCGGTTGTCGCCGCCCAGCGACGTGCGGCAGCGGCACGGCGCGAGCTTGCGGGAGCGGTCGCCGCGCTCCAGCTGCGTGGTCTGGGTCGGGAACGCGCCGAGCAGGCCGTCGTTGCCGCCGGGGCCGTAGGTGCCGTAGGCGGCCATGGAGATCTGGGTGCCGCGCCCGGCGAAGACGGCCCGCGCGTCCTGGGCGTTGACCGCCGTGACCGAGAGGCCGAAGTTCTGGTTGATGTCGCTGCCGGTGTTGGTCGGCTGCAGCACGTTGGCCGGGTCGCCCTGCTCGAGGACCGGCGTGCGCGCGGTGGCGGTGTCGGCGGCTGCCGCGACGAGCACGGCGCCCTTGTTGTTGGCGTAGCGCAACGCCTGCACGATGACGTCGGACGCGGCGAAGCGGCCGTCGGTGCCGAACGACATGTTGATGGCCTCGGCGCCGTTGTCCGCGGCCCAGACCAGCGCGCGGGCGACGCTGCCCTCGGTGAGGTCGGACTTGGCGATCAGCAGGCCGCAGCCGAGGCCGGCGCCGGCGAGGCCGATGCCGTTGTCGGGCTCGGCGCAGGCCAGCGAGGCGACGTGCGTGCCGTGCCCGTTCTCGTCGACGGTCGGCGGGCCGTCGCCGATCGTGTCGTCGAAGTCGGCCGAGGCGACGACCTTGCCCGCGAGGTCCGGGTGCGTGCCGTCGACGCCGGTGTCGATGACCGCCACGCGCGCGCCGTCGCCGCGCGCGATGTCCCACGCGGCGGGCAGGCCCTCGCGGGGCGCCCACCACTCGCCGACGGTGCCGGCCTCGCCGCGCTCGGCGCTCGTGAAGGCCGGGTCGGACGGGACGTAGCGCAGCGCGAAGCGCCGTTCCGCCGTCACGTTCAGCACCCGCGGGTCCGCGCGCAGCCGCCGCGCCAGCTCCGCCGGCGTCTCCCCCGCGCGCGGCTCGACCGCCGCGGTGCGCAGGCGAGGGATCGTCAGCCGGGTGGTCGCCCCGGCGCGCGCGGCGACCGCGCGCGTCGCCCGGGCCGCCGAGGCGTGGGCGGCGCCGGGCGCGGGCGGCTTGAGCGTGACGAGCAGGCGGCCGGTGGCGCCCGGCGACGGGGTCGCCGCGGGCCGCGCGGGCGTCGCCGCGCTCGCCGTGCTCGCGGCGTGCGCCATCGCCGGCAGCGCGACGAGCGCCGCGAGCCCGACCGCCGCCGCGTTGCGCGCCGACCGCCGCATAAGAGCTGATGAAGAAGCCGGGCCTAGTAGCCCAGCGCGAACTTCGCGTCCTCGGACATCCTGTCCGGCGTCCACGGCGGGGTGAACGTCATCGTGGACTCGACGGAGCTCACGCCGTCGAGCTCGGTCACGAACTCCTCGATCTGCTCGGAGACCTGCGGTCCGATGGGGCAGCCGGGAGAGGTCAGCGAGAACGTGACGTGGACGTCGCCGCCCGAGACCTCGATCCCGTAGATGAGGCCCAATTCGACGAAATCCAACCCGAGCTCCGGGTCGATGACGTTGGTAAGTGCGGCTTCGACATCCTCGAGGGAGGGCATAGCCCTTGAGTCTAGCCCCGCAGGTTGGGTAGGTTCCGCGGGCCATCGTCTCGTTCAGCGAACACCCCCCGGTGATCCGCTGTGCGGGCGACGAGGATCGGTCCACCCAGAGCCTGCGGCGCCCCGCTTTGTCGCGCGCGCTGCACGCCGGGGAGACGGTGCTCGTCGACCTGCACGAGCTGGTCTTCGCCGACCCATCCTTGATGGTGGATCTGGCGATGGTCGCGCGCCGTCTGCGGCAGTGCGAGAGCCGCCTGCACATCCGCGGCGCCCAGCCGCAGATCCAGCGCCTGATCGAGCTCGTCGGCCTGCACCGGCTGCCGAACGTCGTGCTGGACCCCGCGCCGCAGCCGGCCTGAGCGGCCCGCCGGGCCCGACCGCGTAGCCTTCGGGCCCGGATGCCCTTCCTGCTCCTGCTGATCTTCTTCGTCGGCGTCCCGATCCTCGAGATTTACGTGATCATCCAGGTCGGCGAGGCGATCGGCGCGCTCTGGACGATCGTGCTGCTCATCGCCGACTCGATCCTCGGCACGATGCTCATGCGGTCGCAGGGCCGCGCGGTGTGGCGGCGGTTCCAGCAGACGCTCGCCGAGGGCCGTGTGCCCGGCCGCGAGGTCCTCGACGGCGTGCTCGTGATCTTCGGCGGCGCGTTCCTGGCGACGCCGGGCTTCTGCAGCGACGCCGTCGGCGCCCTCCTGCTGCTGCCGCCGACCCGCGCGCTGGTCCGACGCCTGATCGTCCGACGGTTCGGCTTCGGCATGTTCGGGGCGATCCCGGGCGTGCGCGTGCGCGGGGGCGCGCGGGAGCCCCATCCGGGGGCGGACGTCGAGGGCACCGCGACCGAGATCGATCCCAGGAGGCTTCCTTGACCGTTGTTGGTGTGGAGCACGAGGCTCCGCGCGACCTGACGCCCGGCCAGAGCGACGCGGTGACGCTCGCGTTCTCCGACATGGAGGCCGACGTCTGCGGCGTGGCCCGGATCGGTCGCGCGCTGGACGGCGACGGCGACGTGGTCACCAGCGGCCTGGCGATCCTCTTCGCGGGCGGCGCCCCGGTGTCGGTGCGCGCCGAGGGCGGCGTGCCCGCCGGCGAGGGCGTCGGCTGGGGCGAGGCGGAGGCCGCGGGCGTCTGGACCGAGATCGTCGATCCGCTGCGCGCCTGGCGCTTCCACTACGAGGACGAGGAGGGCTCGCACGCCTTCCTGCTCGACGTCGAGGCCGTGAGCGTCCCCGCGGCGCTGAGCGCCGACGCCCCCGCGGGCAAGCTGGGCGGCATGGAGGGCTACGACCAGCTCGTCAAGGTCACGGGCACGGTCACGATCGACGGCACGCGCCGGACGTTCTCGGGCCGCGGCCAGCGCGGCCACTCGTGGGGCGCGCCGGACTGGGGCAAGCTCGCGCTGGCGCGCACGGTCGGCGTCTGGCTGGAGGGCGACGCGGGCGTGACGATGACCGCCGTCCGCGGCGCGAAGGCCGCGTCGCACGCCGACGAGGCGATCCACGCGGTGCTGCTGGGCCGCGACGGCGAGACCGGCGAGGCGACGAGCCTCCTCGTCGCCGACCCGCGCATCTCCACCACCTACGACAGCGAGGGCCGCCAGCGCCACACCGGCCTGGAGCTCTACGAGACCGACGAGGCGCCCTACGCCCGCCGCGCCGCCGGCGAGGTCGCCTGCGGCACCACGCTCGACCTCGGCCGCCTACGCCTGGACTGCGCGTTCTTCACCTGGCGCATGGAGGGCCGCAGCGGCGTGGGCCGCTACGACATCCTGCGCCGAACGGAGGACTGAGGCCGCCGCGCCGGGGCGCGGCGCGGTGCCGGGCGCGCGGCGCGCGGCGCGCCTGTGCCGCGAGCGGCGAGCCGCTAGTTGTCGGAGCCGAGGCGGTCCCAGAGGTAGAGCTCGACGCACTCCTGCGCCAGCTCCATCGACCGCTCGCGCGAGAGGCGCGGAAGGACGGTCTCCAGCGCCTGCTCCTCGGCGACGCCGGCGTCGAACGCCTCCTCGCCGCGGAAGCCGGCGGCGATCTTCAACGCCTCGCGACGGTTCTCGCCGAGCGTCGGGAAGACGTTCATGAGGAAGTCGCGATTGGCGATCGGCTGCCCGACCTCCAGCGACGCGTGCCAGGCGGCGAGCATCGACAGGTCGTGCTCGTCGAGGTCCGCGACGGCCTTCGCGTAGTGCGTGTCCAGCTCGCGCTCGGGGATCTCGTCCACCCACGCGCGAACGAGCTCGCCCAGCAGCTGCCGCCGGGCCTCTCGGCCGACGGACTCTGCGATCACGCGAATAGCGTCGTGGGGTTCGATGAAGCAGAGGGCCATGGGAGCTCCCGGCGCTCGAGGACTGGACGGCGCCAAGGTAGACCCCCCACCGGACGGCAAACCCCTTGTGTTCGCTGGCCTCCGGGAAGTTCCTGCACTTTGCGTGAAACGCTTGCAGCGGGTCTGACTGCGAAGCACCCGTCCCCGCAGTGTTCGGGGGCGAAGGACCGATCGCTGAGCAGGCCTGCCGGGTCGCGGCGGGACCGTTTTCGGCCGCGCGCGGCGGTGCGCGCGCGCTGGCCGAAGGCCGGGTTCGAGCACGCTTGCGACGCCCCAGATTCCCCCCGCCCGCCCTGCCGCGCCCGCCTCGCCTCGCGACGGGGGCGGGGCGGGTCGAGGCGCGGCGAGGCGCGGCGAGGCCGCGATCGGGGTGCGGCCACGGTCGGGTGCGGCCACGGTCCGGGCTCGGCCATGGTCCACCAATGGTCGACCCACAGCCGAGCCACGGCCGAGCGCCGGAGGCGACCCGCCGGCGCCAACGGCGGTCAGGAGGGGACCAACGGCAAGCACGGGTGCCGCGCGGCGACGCCCGTGCTGCGGATGGGTCGGCAGTGCGGGTCCTACGGCCCGACGGTCACCCTCACGGCGTTAGAGGCCACGGGCTGGAACGGGTAGTCCAGCTGGCCCTTGCTCACCTGGACGCGCAAGGCGTAGGTGATCCGGCGAGTCGAGCGCGTGAACCGGTAGGCGTAGGAGAACGTGCCCTTCCTGTTGGTCTTGATCTGGGCGAAGGGCCGCCAGCGATGGTGGTCGCGCCACTGGACGGTCAGCGTCACGCCGCGGCGCGGGACGTGCCCGCCGAGCAGGCGGCCGCGCAGCGTCAGCGCCCGGCCGTTGCGCAGCGTCCGGTGATTGCCACGCAAGCGCACGCGGCCGTTGACGGCGACCTTCAGCGTGGCGGTCGCGCGGGCGATCGGATCGTCGTCGTACATGCGGTAGCCCACGGAGATCGACCGCCCGGCGCCGGCGGCCAGCCGGATCGTCGCGTGCCCCGCGTCGTCGGTGGCGACGTCGGACGCGACCGCCGCGCCCGCGCCGACGCGCGTGAAGACGTCCAGGTGCGCGGCCTGGATCGGCTTGCCGTTGTTGGTGCACGTGAGCTGGAGCTGGACGGCCGCCGCCTTCCCGTACCCGAGCTTCACCTTGCCGCCGGCGACGTGCTCGAATCGCAGCGTGGCCTTGTCCTGCGGGCAGCCGGTGTCCCCCACCACCTTGCCGCGCAGCTCATGGCCGGCCGCGGCGGGCGGCGGCACGACCGGCAGCAGCGGCGGGGCGGGCGCCGCCGGCGCGGGGCTGTCGTCGCCCGGCGTCGGCGTGGTCGTGTTCTTGGTGGGCGGCGTCGCGTCGCCGCCGGAACCGCTGCTGGGCCGGGCGACGACCCCGCTGGGCGCCGTCGCGGCCATCACGGTGTCGGCCGGGTTGGTGGCGGTGACCAGGAGCCGCAGCCGATGCCCGACGTCCGCCGCCGTGGGCGTGTACTCGAGCCCCGTCGCAGCCGGGATCGTCGCGCACGACGCCAGCGCCCCGTTCGCGTCGCACTGCGCCCACGCGCGAGCGATGTGCAGGCTCGGACCGGTCCACGTGCCGTCGTCCAACGCCTCGATCGCCGAGCCGACGAGCGGGTTGGCGTAGACCGAGTTGTCGCGGAACGCGGAGACCTGCTCGTTGACCGGCGGGTGGTTGGCGACCAGGCGCTCGTCGCTCCAGAGGGTGGTCTCGTGCTGCGCCGCGTCGACGACCTTGTAGGTCAGGATGTGCTTGCCGTCCGCGATCTGGGTGGTGTCGAGCGTCTCGTCGGCAGCGACGGTGAGTGGACACGGTCGAGGGCGCGAGAAGACCCAGGCGCCGTTCTCAAGCCCGGACGGGCGGCACCGGCCACCCAACTCATCAACAACGTGGTCGACCTCCGACAGCACGCCGTCCACATAGAGGCGCAAGCGGGCCAAACCACCGCCGGAATCCGACGCAGAGTACGTGAGGTGCTCGAACCCCGCGACCTTGAGGTTGGTGGTCAAGCTGCCACTCGTGGCGCCTCCAACGGGTGGAGTGCGGTCCGCGAGTAGAAGGTGTGGTTCGTAGAGCGCCGACCAGCCGACACTTCCCGCACACGCAGGGCCGGTTTGGTCGCAGATGATGCGCCAGGTCACCGCCTGCGTATCGAGACCCGACCACGTGATGGAACGCGCGCTCGACTCGCTGACGCTCCCGTTGAAGTTCAGAAAGATCCCACCGGCCTTGTTGATGAGCTGGATCACTCCATGTCCGCCGGAAGCGGCAGGGTCCGAAAGCCCCGCATAGGACGCGCTGATGCCCGTGATACTCGTGCCGGACGGAGCCGTATAGGTCCAGCCGGTCCCCTCGCCGGGAGAGACCGGGCCGGTAGGGAACATGTCGCTCTGCAGCCGAGCACCGCTCGATGCGCCGCAGGTGGGATGCGAGAAGACACCGGAGTCAGCCAGCGTTGAGAAGGCCTTCCAGCCGCCCGAAGCGTCGACGGTGTCGTCAGCTGTCACGCAGCTGCGATGGACGTACGCCCCCTCCCCGAAGGGGTCCGCCTTCGATGTCGCCGGGTGCGTCAGCGAAAGCGTCAAGGCGGCGCCCAGCGCCGCCAGCGCCGCGTAGGGGGCTGGGTTGAAGAGATGCAATGTCGGGTCCTTTCCGATGGGCATGGGTCGGGCTCAGGGCTGGGGCGAGAACTCGCCGTGGGAGGTGTCGGGGCGGGTGGGGTGCGGCAGTTGGCGCGGCGTCGCGCTCGGCGTGGGCGTCGGGTTCGCGCTGCGCGTGATCGGCGTCGGCGTCGGCGTCCGCGGCGACGTGGTCGTCTGCGGGACGACGGGCACGGGCGCGCCGGCGGGCGCGAACTCCGTGCTCTTCGCCTTGCGCCGCGCGACGACGCGATGGCGGCGGGTCGGGGTCGCGCGCCGTGTCCCGGAGGCCGGCGCGGATCCCGACACCGACGCCGTCCGCGCCGCGATCGGCACCGCCGGCATCGTCGCCGTGCCGCGCGCCGCCGCCGCACGGGCCGCGGTCGTCGGCACCGCGTGCCGCGCCGGCGCGTGCTTGGGCCGCGCCTGCTCCTGGGCCATCACGAACCCGCCGCCCGCCGTGGCGGCCGCGCCGGTCGCGAGGAGGGCCGCGAGCTTCGTGCCGCTGACCGCCGTCATCGAGGCGTCGCCGCCGGGCAGCACACGCTCGGCGAGCGCGCCGAGACGGCCGAGGAGGCTCACGAGGCCGAGCGGCAGCATCGCGGTCAGCGGCCGGCGGTGCAGCGCCTTCAGCCGCCCCCGGCAGGACGGGCAGTTGCGCAGGTGCGGGCGCGCGTCGGTGATCTGCTCGGCGGTCGCCTCGCCGCGGGCCATCGCGGTCAGCACGGGCTGCCAGCGCTCGCACTCGGCCCCCGACTCGATGCCCTCGTAGCGGGCGAAGAAGCTCTTGCGACCCTCGGTCAGCGACCGGTTCACCTTGGTCTGGCTGTAGCCGGTGGCCTCGCCGATCTCGACGTAGGAGTGCCCGAGCGCCTTGAGCCACATCGCGCGCAGCTCCTGCGGCTTGAGCCGCCGCAGCGCCTCGGCGGCGCTGCGCGTCCGCTCCGCGCCGACGACGCGCTCCTCGGGCGTCGGATCGTGGGCCGACGCGTGGCGGTCGAGGTCGAGGTCCTCGTAGGCCACCGACGCGGACCGGCCACGCCGGACCTCCATCGCCTCGTGCTTGACGACGACATGCAGCCACTTGTGGGCGGACTCCGGGTCGAGCGTCCGCGCCCGGCGCAGGAAGATCTCCATGCCGCGCTGGTAGGCGTCGTAGGCGTCGTCGGCGCAGAGGCTGTGTCGACGCGCGGTGCGCATCAGCGACTCGGCCTGCGTGGCGACGGTGCGGACCACGAGTTCATGTGCTTGGTCGTCGGTGAGCCTGATCCGAGCGTCGTGCTCGGGCGGCGCGAGGTTCTCCATCGGGTCCCGGTCCGTCGGGTGTGGGTGGGTCGTGGTCCTTAGGGCACGCCGCTCGCGTTCTCGCCCCCTCCCATCGATGAGGGGTCCGAACGAGAACATCCGCGCATCGGTGAGCGACGCCATTCGATATCGCGACACCACCGGAACGGCACGAGCACCACGGCCCGTCCACGAACCACCCGCGTCCGGCCCAGGACGAGGCGCACCTCCGGGCTCGTGACGAACGCCACCAAGAAGCTCGGAGTTTGCGACTTAATCAGCTTCTGCTCAGTGAGCGATTCCCCATAGCGGCCCGACCGGCGCGACTCGGCCGTCCGTCCACCGCGCGCGCCGGAAGTGGGGATGCCCTCCCCGCGCCGGCCTGGCCGGCCCGCGGAACGCGCGCCTAGGCCGTCGCGCAGTCGCCGTGCGCGCGCACGAGCTGCGCGGCCAGCGCGTCGCGGTTCAGCCGCGGCGGCGAGTTGTCGGTCGCGACGCCGGGCGCCGCCAGCGAGGCCAGCACGGACTTCACGCCCGTGTAGGCGCGGTAGGCGTCCTCGTCGGGCACGAAGCCCAGCCGCGCGGAGAAGCTCGACCGGAACGACGCGGGCACGCCACCGCCCGCGGCCACCACGATCGCCGTCGGATGCCCCGACGGGTACAGGTCGCTGCCCGCGTCGCAGGCCTGCGCCTTCAGCGCGGCGTCGCCGAGCACGACCGTCGAGATCCCCGCCGAGTTCAGCAGGAACACCGCGGGCTTGACCGCGTCGTCGCCCAGCGCGGTGACGACCGCCGACGCCTGCGTGTCCTGCAGCGATGTGCGCGCGTTGTTCAGCGCGTCCTTGGTCGCGGCCGCCGGATCGTCGGAGACCTGGCGCCCGGCGAAGTTGATGCGGAACACGCCCGCGTGGCCCTGGGCCTCGGCCAACGCGAGCTTCGCGCCCGCCGCGACCTGGCGGTAGTCCTTCGCGGTGGAGTTGACCCACAGCGAGACGGTCGGCGCCGTCGTCGGGTTCTGGGTCTTGGCGGACCCGCAGCCGGCGAGCGCGACCGCCGCGACGGCCACCGCCCCGACGAGCGCCCGTCTCAAAGCCCCAGCGCCCGCGCGATCCGCTCGCGCTCGTCGGGGTCGATCTCGGCTTGGGACCCGGCGCGGTAGCGCTCGTCACCGTCGCCCGCGGCGGGCGCCGACCAGTTGAAGAACGCGAGGTCCAGCGCCTCGACCGGCACGTCCACCCCGTGCGCCAGCTCGCGCTGGCGCCGCTGCAGGAGCACGGGATCGCCGATGCCCAGCAGGCGCTTGGCGGCGATGCCGACCGGGTCGGTGGCCGTCGCGGCGCTCAGGTGCAGCGTCCACGGGTCCAGCTCGACGAGCCCGAGGTGGTGCGCCAGGACGAGGAACTCCATCCGCTGCGACCGGCCGAAGCCCGGCAGCCCCAGCCGCTCGAACGCGCGGTCGTAGCGGTGCTGCAGCGTCCAGGACTCCTCGCCGGCCAGCGCGGTGATCTGCCCGCCCAGGCGCTGCGCCCAGGCGCGGTAGGCGACCAGCGCGGCGTCGCCCCGTCGCGCGTCGTAGGCGTTGCGGGGCCCGGCCTGCACGCCTTCCAGCGACGGGATCTCGCCCGACGCCCACGACGTGCGCACCGCGGACACGCCGGCCCACGGGTCGTCGCCGGCCAGCGGCGACAGGAACGCGATCAGGAAGGTCAGCCACGCGGCCTCCTCGCGATCGTCGGCCGACGCGACCTCGGCGTACAGCCCGGGAGGCGCCTCGGACAGCTCGCGCACCCGCGCGGCGCTGAAGGCCAGCTCGTCGGCCAGGCGGCCGGCGTCGACGCTGGAGCGCAGGCCCGGCACGAGGTCGTGCTCGTAGCCGTCGTCGGCCGCCCGCGCCATCCGGCGCACGGTCATCCCCGACGAGGCCGACTTGCGCGGCGCCCGCGTGCGCCCGCCGCTCGCGCTCTCGGCGCGCGACGGCCGCCGCTCCACCGAGCGCGACGGCGACGACGACACGCGATCCTTCTTGGAGCAGATCGGGCAGTTCTCGACGAGCCGGTTGTGACGGCAGAAGGTGGGCACGGAGCCAGTCTACGAACAGCGAAGGGCGCCCGTGGCACGGGCGCCCTTCGGAAACGCGTCAGATGGCGTCAGCGCGACTACGCGTGGCAGGTCGCCGACTGGCGCTTCTGCACGACGGTGTAGCCCTTGCGCTTCGTGTTGTCCACGTTGATCAGGCCCGCGTCGAAGTCGTTGGACTCCGGCGCGCCGTTGAACTGGTAGATGTACAGGCGCGTGATCTGCTTGTACTTCTTCGGCATGGAGAACATGCACTTCAGCGCCGTGGCGGCCTTGGTCTCGGCCGCGGCCTCGGAGCCGCCGGCGTAGACGCCGCGCAGGCGCAGCTGGCCACCGGTCTCGGTCAGCCAGATCTGAGCCTTCTTGTCGTCGATCGTCTTGATCAGGCGCGACGTCCGCGAGTACGAGCCGCGGTTGGTGTCGCTGTAGTTGTGGATGCCCCAGTACTTGGGGTGGCCCTTGACGTACTTCTTGAACTTGCGCAGGTAGCTGACCGCGCCGCCGACGTTCGAGCCGTCGAGGATGTCGATCGCCGTGACCTTGCGGCCGGAGAAGACCTTCGAGGCGGCCGCGTAGTACTGGGCCACGAGCTTGGGCCCGGTCGCCGACTTGCAGATCTTCGAGGGCTGGCCCTCCATGCGGCCCTTGGCCTGGCAGACGTTGACCTCGTTCCACGGCGTGACGTCGAACGACTTGCCGTACTTCTTCTTGAACGAGGTCAAGGCCTTGGTGTAGGCCGCGACGCTCGGCGCCTTGTTGTAGCCCGACGACGTCCGCGCGTGCTCGAACGAGATCAGGATCGTCTGATGGGCGGCCTTGGCGGCCTTCAGCCACGCCTCGAAGTCGGCGCGCTGGGCCGGCTCGCTCGTGACGTCATACGGGGCGATGTAGCGCGCGACCTTCAACTTCAGCGGCGCGAAGAGGGGGTTGGTGAACGTGCTCGCCTGCTGGTCCGAAACGCCGACGGTGGCGGATGCGGAGGCGCTCGCGGGAACGACGAGCGCGGTCAGGGCGGTGACGATCAGACAGCTGCGAACGAGACGTCGCATGGGGATGCGGAGTGCTCCTTGTCGGCGTCGGGGACGGGGTCTCGGTGCGTTGCGTCGCGCCCCGGCACGATCGGCGGTGGGGCACTAGAGAACCAAGACAGCGTAGCCGTCTCGGAAGTTGCGGTGCGTCGTCCGCGCAAGAGGCGTTGCGCGGACGCTCGGTCACGCCGCGGCCCGCAGGCCCGCGATGAACAGCCCGGAGATGAAGTCGGTGGCCCGCGCGGGGTCCGGGTCGTCGCTCTCCAGCATCCGCGCGCCGACCTCGAAGGCCGCGCCGACCATCGACGCGGCCATGTACTCGACGTCGTGGTCGGGGATCAGCCCGGCGGCGACGCCGGCGCGCAGGTCGTCGGCCAGCTCCTCGACGCCCGCGACCAGCGACGGCTCCTGGAACAGCGCCCGGATCGTGCCCGCGTTGCGGGCCAGCAGCTCGCTGGTCTGCCGGTCCTCCAGCAGGAAGTCGAAGTAGGCGGCGAAGCCGTCGCGGACGAACGCCTCCAGCGTCGCGCCCTCCCGGCGGGCGGCCTGGACGCGCACGCGGGCCTCCCCCGCGGTCTCGTCCAGGAGCGCGGTCAGCACCGACTCCTTGTCGGGGAAGTAGTTGTAGAACGTGCCGGTGGCCAGGTCGGTGCGCCGGACGATGTCCCGCACGGTCGCCGCGCCGTAGCCGATGTCGGCGAAGACCTCGCGCGCGGCCCCCAGGATCGCGGCGCGGTTGGCGGCCTTGGTGCGCTCGCGCTTGCCGGCGGCGGCGCCGGAGGTGCCGGCGGACGGCTCGGAGACGACGTCGCTCACGCCGCCACCGCCGCGCCCCCGGCCGAGCGCGGGGCGTCCTTGGCACGATGCGGGACCGGCAGCGCGAACCCGGCCGCCCGCGCGCGCTCGGCGCCGGCCTTGCGCTCCTTGTCCAGGTGCCAGAGGTAGTCCTCGAAGTCGACCTGGATCGTGTGGCGCTTGGAGGCGACGTAGCGCTTGTGCATCGCCTGCTGGTCGGCGCGGATGTCGGCGGTCAGCGCGGCGGGCGCGGGCAGCGCGTAGCGGCCGCGCAGGTACTCGGCCAGCCAGACGCCCTGGGCCTCGGCCAGCGGCATCACGGAGCCGAGCGGCTGCAGCAGCCCGACGAACCCGAGGTCGGGGAACTTGGGGTGGAAGACGCGGCGGAACAGCTCGATGTGGTTGTCGGGGGCCGCGATGAAGTCCTCGCCGAAGAACGGGAACGAGATCTTGTAGCCCGTGCAGTACACCACCACGTCGACCGGCTCGCGCGTGCCGTCGGCGAAGACCACGTGGTCGCCGTCCAAGGCCTTGATGTTGGGCTTGGGCCGGACGCGGCCGTGCTGGATGCGGTCCAGGATGCGGCCGGAGACCGTCGGGTGGGCCTCGCCGAACTCGTGGTCGGGCTTGGGCAGCCCGTACTTGGTGATGTCGCCCGTGTGCAGGCGGATCAGCTTCTCGACGACCTTCTGGCGGACCTTGAACGGGACGCGCGGATCGTTCTTGAAGTGGTCGGTCGGACGGCCGAAGAGGTACTTGGGGACGATCCAGGCGCCGCGGCGCGCGGCCAGGTAGGTGCTGTCGGCGACGTAGGAGGACTCGACCGCGATGTCCATCGCCGAGTTGCCCATGCCGAGCACGACCACGTTCTTGCCCTCGAAGATCGAGGAGTCGACGTACTCGTGGGCGTGCAGCTGCGTGCCCGCGAACGTGTCGGAGCCGGGGAAGGCGGGCTCGGGCCAGCGCGCGTCCCAGTGGTGGCCGTTGGCGACCAGGACGACGTCGTACTCGCGGGCCTCGCCGTCGCCGAAGGTGACGGTGTAGACGCCGTCGCCCCCGCGCGAGACGTTCTCGACGCGCGTGTCGAACAGGATCTTGTCGCGGAACCCGAAGTGGTCGACGTAGGACTCGAAGTAGGCCGCGATCTGGGTGTGGTGCGGGTAGTCGGGGTAGTCGGCCGGCATCGGGAAGTCCGAGTAGGCCATGCGGTCGCGCGACGTGTTGATGTGCAGGTCGCGGTAGGCGGCCGACATCCCGTTGGTGTTGCCGAAGACCCAGTTGCCGCCGACGCGATCCGACGCCTCGACGCAGTCGAACGGGATCCCGGCCTGGTGCAGGGCCTTGGCGGCGGCGATGCCGGACGACCCGGCGCCGATCAGGCAGACGGTGGGCAGCGGCGCGGAGGCGGCAGCGGCGGCGGACATGGACGCAGCGTCCCAGAAGATGACGGGGGCGTCAAGTTTGTTCTGACATGGTGTCGAGCCGGCGGCGCGCCTGTCACCTCGCGTGCGGCAGGATCGTTGCGAGGTCGATGACGTCCCGCCCGCTTGCTCTCACCGTCGCCGTGCTGCTGATCGGCGCGTTGCCCACCGCCGTCAACGCGCGCGGCTGGTCGGCGCTCCAGCCGCTCACGCCACACGCCCAGGACAACGACCTCGCGGGCCTGGCGATGGACGACCACGACCGCGCGTCGGTCCTGCTCAGCCACCGCTCGGCCGACCACTTCACGCTGCTGCTGCGCACCACCGGCGCCGACGGGCGGCTCGGGCCGGCCCGGACGATCGAGACCACGCACAACGGCACCTACGGCGGCGAGCTGTTCGCCGGGGCCGGGCGCGACCTCGTCGCCGGCTTCCTCGAGATCGCCGGCGGCGCGCGGCGGCCGATCGTCCGGATCGGCCCGGCGCTGGCCGACCGCCAGGTGCTGTCGACCGGACGGCGCTCCGCGCAGGCGATGGCGATCGCCGCCGACCGCGCGGGCGACGCGGTCGTCGCGTTCACCCAGTACGCCGACGACGTGCCGCTGGTCGCGGGCGCGCGGATCTGGGTGTCGTACCGCCCGGCCGGCGGCCGCTTCGGGCCGGCGCGAGCCGTGGGCGCCGGCACGTTCGCGGCCCCGAAGGCGGCCATCGACCGCGACGGCACCGCGACCGTCGCCTGGGGCGACAAGGACGGCGTGCACGTCGTGCAGGGCGCGGGCGACGCCTGGGGCCCCGCGCAGGTCGTCGCCGGCTCGGCCGCGCGCGGCACCATGCCCATCTCGCTGGGCATCGGCGCGGGCGGCGGCCACGTGGCGCTCGCGTGGCTGCGCGACGAAGGGCTCGGGACGATGTCGGCGATGGCCACCCAGCAGGCCACCGCCGGCGCGCCGTTCGGGCCCGCCGCGACGTTGGCCGCGGGCGCGGATGGCACCGTCCGCGGTGCGGTCCTGGGCTCCACCGCCGTGACCGTGGACGACGACCACGCCTATGTCGCCTGGATCCAGGGCACGCCGCACACGCGCGACCACGACAGCGTGCGCTTCGCGGTCGGCGCCCCGACCGGGGTCTGGACGAGCCCGATCGTGCGCGAGGTCCCCGGTCCGGCGCACCCCGACGCGCTGACGCTCACCGCGCCGCTGCCCGGGCGCCCGCCGCTGCTGGGGATCACGACGTCGATGGGCGGCGGCAAGATGGCGGCGGCGACCGCGACCGTGCGGTCCACCGGCGGTCTCGCCCCCACCCGCGCGGTCCCCGGGGCGACGAGCGTCGGCTACGGCACGCGGATCGCGCAGGGCCCCCACGGCGCGGTGCTGGCCTACGTGAGCCGCCCCGGCCCGCGGGCCGGCTACCACCGCGGGCAGGTCATGCTGGTCAGGAGCGCCGGCTGAGCCTGGCGTCGACCTCGCGCGCCGCCCGCTCCCCCGCGCGCACCGCGCCGTCCATGTAGCCGAGCCAGTAGTCGGAGGTCTCGGTGCCCGCGAAGTGGATCCGGCCGTGGGCGGCGCGCAGCTGGGCGCCGTGCTTGGACAGCACGCCCGGCGCGAAGTGGCCGACCGGGCAGCCGCGGGTCCACCGCTCGGTCGTCCAGTCCTTCTCCAGGTACTCGGTCGGCGTGCGGGCGCGCTCGTCGGCGGTGAAGCGGACGAAGTCCTCCAGGACCTGGGCGCGGCGCGTGGCGGGGTCGAGCGCCGCCCACTCGCCGTGGCGCTTGCCGCCGATGAAGCTGAAGAAGACGCCGACGCTGCCGTCGGGCGGCGAGTTGTCGTAGGGGACGCGGGCCAGGCCCGTGTCGCTGACGCCCTGGCCGGACAGCCCGGCCTCGCGCCAGAACGGCGTCGGGTAGACGGCCTCGACCTTCGTCAGCGAGCCGGGGGTCATCGCCTTCAGCAGCGCCTTCTTGGCCGCCGGGAGCCCGGGCGCGTAGGCGATGCGCGCGGCGAGCACCGGCGGGACCGCGACCACCACGCGCCGGGCGACGACCGTCGGGCCGCCGTCGGTCGTGACGGTCACGGCGCCGTCGTGCTCGCGGATCTTCGCGACGGGCGCCTGGAGGATCACGCGATCGCCGAGCTTGGCGGCGACCTTCTCGGCGATGACGACCGAGCCGCCGACGATCCGCCGCTCCTGCGCGCCGCCGCCGGTGGCGATGAGGCGCGCGAAGCTTCCGGGCGTCTTGGCGTTCCCGGCCGCGGCGACGTACTGGGCGACGTAGAGCAGGCTCAGCTCTCCGGGGTCGGCGCCCCAGATCGCCTCGCAGACCGCGTCGAGGATCGTCAGCGCGGTCGGCGTGAGGCTCTTGGTGGCCAGGTACTGCGCCAGCGTCTGGCCGTCGTACCTGCGCGCCTTGGCGTGCTTCCACGGCGCGGCGACGCCGACCTCCTTGCCGATCGCGTCGACCGTCAGCAGCGCGCCCAGGCCCGCCTGGATCTCGGGATCGTTCGGGATGCCGGTCGACGCCGGGTACAGCGTCCGCTGCCCGCGCGCGATGAAGACGTTGGAGCCCGTGTTGTAGACGGGGAACGTCCCGACGTCCATCGCCTTGGCCAGCGCGAGGATCCGGTCCTGCGTGGGGCCGACGAACTCGCCGCCGACCTCGGCGATCGCCTTGCCGTCGGCGATCGAGGCGTTCTGCGTGCGACCGCCGACGCGGTCGCGGGCCTCCAGCACGATGACCCGGTGGCCGTGCGCGGTGAGCGCGCGGGCGGCGGCGAGGCCGGAGAACCCGGCGCCGATGACGACGACGTCGGCCTTCTTGCGCTTGCGCGCGGCCGCGAAGGCGGCGGACGTCAGCGGTGCCTCGGCCGCGGCGAGCGCGGCGGCCGAGGCACCGGCCTGGAGCAGACGACGGCGGGTGAGCGGCGCGAGGGACATCGAGCGACCCTAACGCCGGCCCTCCGCCGCGTCGAGCGCCTACTTCTTGGTGGTCTTGACCTTCACGGCCTTGGAGGCCTTGCTCTGCTTGCCCGCCTTGTTGACGGCGACGACCTTCACCTCGTAGCGGGTGCCCGCCTTGAGGCCCGAGATGGTGGCCTTGCCGGTCTTCTTGTTCACCTTGGCGGTCACGGCCTTGAACGTGCCGGTGCCGGCGACGCGGACGTAGACGCGGATCGTGGCGCCCTTGGGCGCCTTGGGCAGCGCGAGCGTCGCGCCGTGCGCGCCGACGCCGGAGACCTTGGGGGCCTGGGGCGCCGCGGCCGGCTTGCCGCCGACGAGCCAGTCGTTCTTGATGCCGTCCTTGTCGGGATCGGCGGCCGGCTTGGTGGGCGTGGTCGGCGCCGGGGCGGGGGCCGGAGCGGGCGCCGGGGCCGGCGTGGGCGTGGGCGTGGGCGTCACGACGACCGGCACCACCGCGGGCGGGACCGGGAAGCGCTGGGCGTCGGCGAACGTCGTCGCGATCCCGCCGCCGGGGCCGTTGCCCGTGCAGCTGTCGGCCTCGATGTCGTCGCTGAAGACCGACTTGGCGTCGAAGGACGCCGGGAGCTCGGAGACCGGGACCTTCCAGGTGTAGCTCGAGCCGTCGTCGGCGAAGTCGGGCCAGCCGACGTCGGCCAGCGGCTCGGTGTCGGGGTTGGTGACCACCTGGCACGTGGTCGTGCTGCCGGTGATCTTCGCGGCGCCCGCGCCGCCGTGCCCGACCGTGGCCGCGAACGTCGTGACGCCGGAGCCGGCCTCCGCGACGAGCACCGCGGAGGCGTCCGTGCCGCCGGCCGGCGGGGTGACCGTGAACGAGACGACGTCGCCGTTCTGGACGATCGTCAGCGGGCCGGTGGTGACGGTCGCGGAGGCGACGGGCGCCGCCACGGCGAGGACGGCGAGACCAGAGGCCAGCGCCGCGGGGAACTTGTACGACATGTAGTTAGACCTGCTCCAACGGATCGGGACGAGCGGGATCCCGCTCGCTGTCCTACCGTTGTTCGGCCAGAACGCCGCCGATCTTAAGCGGGCGGGTGCGCCGGAGCACGGCGCACCCCAACCTCCGTCTTAGCGCTCCTCGACCGTCAGCGCGCCGTCCGCGTGCGACGGTGGGCCCTCGGGTCCCTCGTCGGCGTCGTGGACGTTGCCGGCGAGGACGGGCTCGTGCTCGGCGGCGCCGAGCGTGTGCAGGTAGCGGTCGGCCATGCGCGCGGCCTGGCGGCCCTCGTTGATCGCCCAGACGATCAGCGACTGACCGCGGCGGGCGTCGCCGGCGGCGAAGACGCCGCGGACGCTCGTCTCGTAGGTCGAGGCCTTGATGTTGCCGCGCGGGTCGAGGTCCAGCCCGAGCTGCTCGACGATGCCCTCGTGCTCGGGGTGCAGGAAGCCCATCGCCAACAGCACCAGGTCGGCCTGCATCTCGCCGTCGGTGCCCTCGACGGGCGCGAACGGCGGCGCGGCGCCGGCCTGGGCGTAGTGCAGCGAGCCCACGCGGCCCTCGGAGCCCTCGAAGCGCGTCGTGACGATCGAGTAGTCCTGCTCGCCCTTGCCGATCGCCGTCGCCTCTTCCATGGCGTAGGACAACCGGAACTTCGTCGGCCACAGCGGCCACGGCGTGCGGTCGTCCGGACGCGACTGCGGCGGCTCGGGCAGCAGCTCCAGCTGGGTGACGCTCAGCGCGCCCTCGCGGATCGAGTGCCCGACGCAGTCGGCGCCCGTGTCGCCGCCGCCGATGACGACGACGTGCTTGCCGGCGGCGGTGATCTCGCGGGCCTCCGGCGGCGCCGTCGTGGGCTCCGGGCCCAGCTCGACGGCGATCGCGCGGTTGCGCACGTACAGGTAGTCCATCGCCGGATGGATGCCGTCCAGCTCGCGGCCCGGGACCGGCAGGTCGCGCGGCACGCGCGAGCCGATCGTCAACACCACCGTGTCGAACTCCGCGCGGAGCTGCTCGGCGGTGATGTCGCGACCGACGTCGACGCCGCAGCGGACCTCGACACCCTCGGCGCGGAGCTGGTCGAGTCGCCGCTCGACGACCCACTTCTCGATCTTGAAGTCCGGGACGCCGAAGCGCACCAGGCCGCCGCCCGCCTCGTCGCGCTCGAAGAGCACGACGCGATGGCCGGCGCGGCGCAGCTGCTGCGCGGCCGCCATGCCCGCGGGTCCGGCGCCGACGACGGCGGCGCTGAGCCCCGTCTCGACGGCCGGCGGCTGCGGCACGACCCAGCCCTCGTCCCATGCGCGGTTGATGATGGAGTTCTCGATCTGCTTGATCGTGACCGCGTCGCCCTCGCGGATCTCCAGCACGCACGCGGCCTCGCACGGCGCCGGGCACAGACGGCCCGTGAACTCCGGGAAGTTGTTGGTGGCGTGCAGCTGCTTGATCGCGTCCGGCCAGCGCTCGCGGTAGACGAGGTCGTTCCAGTCCGGGATCAGGTTCCCGAGCGGGCAGCCGTTGTGGCAGAACGGCACGCCGCACTCCATGCAGCGCGCGCCCTGGGCCGACAGCTCGCTGTCGGGCCGCTGGACGACGAACTCCTGGAAGTCGCCGACGCGCTCCTGCGCATCCCGGTACGGGATGCCCGAGCGCTCGATCTTGAGGAAGCCTCCGAGCTCACCCATGACTAGGCGCCCCGCTTGACGTCGAAGTGGCTGGTGGTGGCGAAGGGCATGGCCGTCATGCGGCGACTCCTTCGGTCGCAGCGGCCGCGGCGGCCTGCTCGGCCAGCACCCGCTTGTAGTCGGACGGGAAGACCTTCACGAACTTGGCCCGGGCGGCGTCCCAGTCGGCGAGCAGCGCGGCGCCGACCGTCGAGCCGGTGCGGTCCACGTGCTCCTGGACCAGCGCGCGCACGTCGGCGCTGTCCTCGTCGGTCAGCTCCTCGAGCTGATCCAAGATGGTGGGGTTGACCCGCGAGCGGAAGGCGCCGTCGGCGTCCAACACGTAGGCGAACCCGCCCGACATGCCGGCCGCGAAGTTGCGGCCGGTCTCGCCGAGGACGACGACGCGCCCGCCGGTCATGTACTCGCAGCCGTGGTCGCCCACGCCCTCGATGACGGCGCTGGCGCCCGAGTTGCGGACCGCGAAGCGCTCGCCCGCCAGGCCGCGGAAGAACGCCTTGCCGCTCGTGGCGCCGTAGAGCACCGTGTTGCCGACGATGACGTTCTCCTCGGCGGCGAACGTGACGCCCTCGGGCGGCGTGACGACGACCGTGCCGCCGGACAGGCCCTTGCCCGTGTAGTCGTTGGCGTCGCCGTGCAGCGTGAACGTGACGCCCGGCGCCAGCCAGCCGCCGAACGACTGCCCGGCCGAGCCCGTCAGCGCGACGTCGACCGACCCGGCCGCCAGGCCCTCGCGGCCGTGCAGCTCGGCGATCCGCGACGACAGCATGCCGCCGACGCAGCGGTTGACGTTGCGCACCGGCACGGAGATCGACACGTGCTGGTCGCCGCCCTCGACGACCGGCCGCGCCTTCTCCAGCAGGATGTGGTCCAGGGCGTCGTCGAGCACCGGCGGAGGCGGCTGCGTCCGGTGGCGCGGCTTGGACTCGTCCACGTCGCGCGGGAACGTCAGCAGGTGCGTCAGGTCGATCCCGCGCGCCTTCCAGTGGTCGATCGCGTCGTCGGCCTCCAGGAGGTCGACGCGCCCGATCAGCTCGTCCATCGTGGCGACGCCGAGCGACGCCATGATCGCCCGCAGCTCCTCGGCCACGAAGAAGAAGAAGTTGACGACGTGCTCGGGCGTGCCCTGGAAGCGCTTGCGCAGCTCCGGGTCCTGCGTCGCGATGCCCACCGGGCAGGTGTTGAGGTGGCAGGCGCGCATCATGATGCAGCCCGTCGCGATCAGCGGGGCGGTCGAGAAGCCGAACTCGTCGGCGCCGAGCATCGCGGCGATCGCCACGTCGCGGCCGGTCTTCAGCTGGCCGTCGGTCTGCACGACGATGCGCGAGCGCAGGTCGTTCTTCAGCAGCGTCTGCTGGGTCTCGGCCAGGCCGATCTCCCACGGGGAGCCGGCGGACACGATCGACGACAGCGGCGACGCGCCGGTGCCGCCGTCGTGGCCGGCGATGACCACGTGGTCGGCGTTGGCCTTCGCGACGCCCGCGGCGACCGTGCCGACGCCGACCTCGGAGACGAGCTTCACCGACACCTGCGCGCGCGGGTTGGCGCAGCGCAGGTCGTAGATGAGCTGCTTGAGGTCCTCGATCGAGTAGATGTCGTGGTGCGGCGGCGGCGAGATCAGGCCCACGCCCGGCGTCGTGTGGCGGACCGACCCGATGTACTCGTCGACCTTGTGGCCGGGCAGCTGGCCGCCCTCGCCGGGCTTGGCGCCCTGGGCCATCTTGATCTGCAGCTGGTCGGCGTTGACCAGGTAGTGGATCGTCACGCCGAAGCGGCCCGACGCCACCTGCTTGATCGCCGAGCGGCGCAGGTCGCCGTTCTCGTCGCGCGAGAAGCGCCGCGGGTCCTCGCCGCCCTCGCCCGTGTTCGAGCGCCCGCCGAGGCGGTTCATGGCGATCGCGAGGTTCTCGTGGGCCTCGGTGGAGATCGACCCCAGCGACATCGCGCCGGTCGCGAAGCGCTTGACGATCTCCTTGGCCGGCTCGACCTGGTCCAGCGGGATCGCCTGCTGGTCGGTGCGGAGCTTCAGAAGACCACGCAGCGTCGCCTTGCGCGCCGCGTGCTCGTTGACCATCTTGGAGTACTCGTCGTACTTGTCCTGCGCGGAGCCGTTGGTGTCCCGGACGGCGTGCTGCAGCGCCGCGATCGTCTCCGGGTTCCACATGTGGTGCTCGCCGTCGCGGCGCCACGCGTAGACGCCGCCGACCGGCAGCAGCTCCGCACCGGCGTCCGGCCTGCCGTAGCCGCGCTCGTGGCGGTCCAGCGCCTCCTGGGCCAGCTGCTCCAGGTTGACGCCGCCGATGCGCGACGCGGTGCCGCAGAAGTGGCGGTCGATGACCGACCTCTCCAGGCCGACGGCCTCGAAGATCTGCGCGCCGCAGTAGGACTGGATCGTCGAGATCCCCATCTTGGAGATCGTCTTCAGCAGGCCCTTGCCGATCGCCTTGACGACGGCGCGCTCGGCCTCGTCGGCGGAGTCGACGCCGGGCACGCGGCGCTCGGCGACGAGCTGGTCGACGGTCTCGAACGCCAGGTACGGGTTGATCGCGCTGGCGCCGTAGCCGATCAGCGTCGCGAAGTGATGGACCTCGCGCGGCTCGCCGGACTCCAGGACCAGGCCGGTCTGCAGGCGCGTGCCCTCGCGGACCAGGTGGTGGTGGACGGCGGCGACGGCCAGCAGCGAGGGGATCGGCGCGCGGCGGCGGCCGATGCCGCGGTCGCTGAGGATCAGGACGTTGACGCCGGAGGCGACCGCGTCGTGGGCCTCGTCGCAGATCTCGGCCAGGCGGCGGTGCAGGCCCTCGGCCCCGTCCTGGACCGCCCAGGTGATGTCGATCGTGTGCGCCTTGAACCACGGGTGCTCGAGGTTGCGCAGCGTCTCCAGCTCGGCGTTGCGCAGGATCGGCTGGCTCATGACCAGCTGGCGCGCGTGCTCGGGCGTCTCGTCGAGCAGGTTGCCCTCGGCGCCGACGCCGGTGCCCAGCGACATGACGATCGACTCGCGGATCGGGTCGATCGGCGGGTTGGTCACCTGCGCGAACAGCTGCTTGAAGTAGGAGAACAGCGCGGGACGCTGGTCGGACAGGACCGCGAGCGCGTTGTCGTTGCCCATCGAGCCCAGCGGCTCCTCGCCGGCCTTCGACATCGGCGCCAGCAGGACGCGGAGGTCCTCCTGCGAGTAGCCGAAGGCGAGCTGGAGGTCGCGCAGCGGCTGGGCCAGCTCCAGGCCGTCCTTGGGCGGGAGGTCGTCGAAGCGGACGACGTTCTCCTCGAACCAGCGGCCGTAGGGCTGCTGCGTGGCGACCTGCTCCTTGACCTCGGAGTCGTCCACGATCCGGCCGGCCTGAAGGTCGACGAGGAAGAGCTTGCCCGGCGCGAGGCGGCCGAGGCGGACGACCTCGTGCGGCTCGACCGGCAGCATGCCGGTCTCGGAGCCGAGCATGACGTAGCCGTCCTTGGTCTCCACCCAGCGGCCGGGGCGCAGGCCGTTGCGGTCCAGCGTCGCGCCGACCACGGAGCCGTCCGTGAAGCAGACCGACGCCGGCCCGTCCCACGGCTCCATGAGACAGGAGTGGAACGCGTAGAAGCCCTTCAGATGATCCGGCAGGTCGTCGCGGTCGGCGTAGGCCTCCGGGATCATCATCATCGCCGCGTGCGGCAGCGAGCGGCCGCCGAGCATCAGCAGCTCGAGGACGTTGTCGAACGTCGCCGAGTCCGACCCGCCGGGGCGCACGATCGGCATGACCTTCTGGAGGTCGAGGCCGAACAGCTCGGACGCCAGCTGCGACTCGCGCGCGCGCATCCAGTTCGCGTTGCCCATCAGCGTGTTGATCTCGCCGTTGTGGGCGATGACGCGGAACGGGTGCGCGAGGTCCCAGGACGGGAACGTGTTGGTGGAGAAGCGCGAGTGGACCAGCGCCAGCGCGGAGGCGAAGCGCTCGTCCTTGAGGTCCGGGTAGAAGTTCCGGAGCTGATGTGAGATCAGCATGCCCTTGTAGACGCACGTGCGCGAGGAGAACGAGGGCGCGTAGAAGTCCGGGCCGGCCGCCAGCTCGACGATCCGGCGGATGACGTACAGCTTGCGCTCGAAGCGGTCCTGGTCGTCGGCGAAGCCCTCGCCGGCGCCGATGAACAGCTGCTTGATGTGGGGTCGCGACTGGTTGGCGGTGTCGCCCACGTGGTCGGTGTCGACCGGGACGTCGCGCCAGCCGAGCAGCTCCTGGCCCTCGATGCGGACGTTGAGCTCGATGAGCTCCTCGATCTTGCGGCGCTGCGCCTCGTCGCGCGGCAGGAAGCAGACGGCGACGCCGTATCGGCCCAGCGGCGGCAGCTCGAAGTCGACCGTCTCGCGGAAGAACGCGTCGGGCAGCTGGACGAGGATGCCCGCGCCGTCGCCGGTGCGGATGTCCGCGCCTTCGGCGCCGCGGTGCTCGAGGTTGTCGAGCGCGGTCAGCGCGCGGTGGATGACGCCGTGATCGGGCTGGTTGTCCAGCCGCGCGATCATCGCGACGCCGCACGCGTCGTGCTCGTAGCGGGGGTCGTACAGGCCGTCGGCCTGAGGCAAAGCAGAGATCGTCATGAGGTGTCCCGTGGCGGCCCGGGGGCACGGAGAAGGAAGCGGCAGAGTAGCAGTCGTGCGCCGGATTGGACAGTCGTACGTGATCGCATACAGCCGGATCGGACGAGGTCGGACACCCAGGCACAGCAGGGACTTCGTCTGCCTGCGAACCGGATTCCGGCGTGCGGACGAGGGCCTGTTTGACCCCTAGGCCGCCGGGCATACCGAGGCTCGCGGGACCCATTCCTCCCGCCTCATATCGCGTCACGGACAGCGCCGAATCCCTGCCTCGGCGCGATGCGATGACCTCCCCCACACGCGTCGAGCCGTCCCTTCGGGGCGGCTCGATGTGCTTCTACCGCTCGACGCGGCCGCGTCCGAGCCGTCCCTTCGGGGCGGCTCGATGTGCGTTCGGGACTCAAGAAGATGTTCGGACGGGGCCAGGGACTATGCTCCACCACCCTTCGCACTCGCCGGTGCGAAGGTTCGCGAATAGGACTTCGACCGGGTGGGCATATGCCAGCCGATGAGAACCCCGGGGCTGGGATGCCTCGGTACGACCGCCACCAGGAGCCTGCGACGCCCGACTTCGAGCTGACCCTTCCGGCCCGCGCCGAGAACGTGGCCGTCGTACGCCATGCCTTCGGGGGGCTGGGTGACGCCCTCGACGTGCCCGATCACGCCCTCGCCGACGTCAAGCTCGCGGTGACCGAGGCGTGCACCAATGTGGTGGTTCACGCCTATCCCGACGGCGACGGCCCGATGAGCGTCAGCGCGGGCCTGACCGACGGCGCGCTCACCGTGATCGTCAGCGACGAGGGTCGCGGCATCCTGCCGCGCCCCGACAGCCCGGGCCTCGGCCTCGGCCTGCCGCTGATCGCGACGCTGGCCTCTTCGCTGGAGCTGGGGACCAACGACCGCGAGGAGACCGAGGTCCGGATGGTCTTCGAGCTGGACCACGCCCCGACCGGGGAACCGGCGGTATGAGCCCGGACACCGGAACGGTGAACGAGGCGACCCTCACGGTTCGCCGCCCTGAGCTGCTGGGCCCGGTGCTCGGCCGCGTGGTGGGAATGCTCGCCGCGCGCGCCCAGTGCCCGATCGACCGGCTTGACGACGCGCTTCTGCTGACCGATGCGGTCGCGGCCCACGCCCCGGGCCACACGGCGGACGGCCGGGTCACCATCCACGTCCACGCCGAGCCCGCGGGCCTGTCGCTGCGGATCGGTCCCCTTCCGGACTCCGGAGGTGACGCGCTGGTGCAGGCGGCGTCCCTGCCGGGGGTCGGCAACGTCTTCGAGCGCGTCGCGTCCGACGTGCGCACCGACGGGACCGAGCTGTTGCTGCGCCTCGCGTTCCGCGAATGACCGAACGACGTGGGACCCGATTCGTCACACTGAGGAAGAGATGCCACCCGAATTCGCATTGAGCCAGGACGCCGTCGATGGGGCCACCCAGGTGGTCGCGGTGCGCGGCGAGATCGACCTGTTCACGGCGCCCGAGCTGAAGACGGCGCTGGGAGAGGCGATCGAGGGCGGCAAAACCCGGATCGTCGTCGATCTGGAGGAGACGACGTTCCTGGACTCGACCGCGCTCGGCGTCCTGATCGGCACCGTCAAGCGCCTCCGCTCCCGCGACGGGCGCCTGACGATCGTCAACGTCGATCAGAACATCGCCAAGACCTTCGAGATCACCGGGCTGGACCAGATCTTCACGATCCGCGCGTCGCGGGACGAGGCGCTGGCGGCCCTGGACGAGGAAGAGGCGTCGGCGTAAGCCCGCCCAGAGGGCGGGTTACGCCCGCGGGTGTTCGCCCAGAGGGCGAAACCCGCCCCCTGGGGAACCTCCGGCGCCGTCAGGTGCGCGCCGTCTGCAAAGCGGCCAGCTCGCGCTGGACCATCGCCTCGTGCTCGGCCTCGTCCTCGCGCGCCTTGCGCGGGGACCAGCGGCCGGTCAGCAGGAACGTCGCGGGGATCAGGCACACCTGGCCGGCGAAGCAGATCCACCACCACGTCTGCCACTGGCCCGGGTTGTCCGCCTGGGCCTTCTGGACCTTGGCGGCGTTGGCCGACAGGAAGGCCAGGTCGGCCGGCGGCACCTTGGCCACCGACGCCAGGCGCGCCGCGGCCGTCGTGATCGGCACGTTCAACTTGGTGGAGATCTCCGTGATCGCCTTGGCCTGCGCGCCGCGGTTGCCCGCGCCCGCCGCCGTCAGCGTCGCCGGGTCCACCACCCCGAGCACCTGGACCTGCTGCGGGTAGGTCGCGACGATCTGGCTGACCCGCGTGCCCTTGTCCACCAACGTGGACGTCGCCGGCACGACGACCGGCAGCAGCGCGAAGCTCACGGTCACCACCAGCCGGATGATCCAGCCCCAGACCGCGAGGCCCGTGGCCGTCGCCGCCGGGTTGACCTTCTCCACCGTCTCGGTGAACGCCGCCATCCACGCCACGTAGGCGGTGCCGCCGCCGACCGCGCCGAGCACGAAGACCCACGCGAACGTGTGGTAGCTCGTGGTCGGGTGCGTCGCCCGCGAGGCGAAGATCGCCGCGGCGATCAGGCTCAGGCCGGTGCCGACGATCATCACCGGCTTGCGCACCCGGATCCGGTCGCTGAGCAGCCCGGCGGCGAGGAGGCCGCAGACGTTGGCGATCCAGTACCAGTTGGCCAAGGCGTTGGCCCGGTGCGCGCTGTAGCCGAACACCGTCGCGAAGTAGACCACCAGGAACGCGACGAAGATGTAGTACAACAGCAGGAAGAGCGAGATCGCCAGCGCGGGCAGCACGATGTCGGGCCGCAGCATCTGCAGCCAGTGGTTGCCGGCCAGGCGCTTCTCGCTGATCCCCGCCGCGCGCGCCTCGATCAGCGCGCGGTCGCGGATCGACACCATCAACTGGTCGCGCAGCGCGGGCGACAGCTCCCGCAGCCCGATCGCCGCCACCGCGAAGACCACGAGCCCGACGATGCCCGCCACGCGGAACTGGAACTGCCAGTCGGGGTGGTTGACGAGCGTGTGGCTGGAGACCTCGGTCACCGCCAGCGACCCGAGCACGGGCCCCATCGTCCAGAACGCCATCGCGCTCGCGCGGCCGATCTGCGGCGAGAAGTCGCGGATCAGCGCCGGCGTGGCGACCAACGCCATGCCCTCGACGATCGACACCAGCGCGAAGAACACCGTGTACTCGGCCTTGCTCGACGCGTTGGGCAGCGCGAACAGCGTCAGCAGCCCCACGACCAGCAGCCCACCGACGACCAGGTTGGCCCGGCCCCAGCGGTCCGCCAGCCCGGCGCCCAGCGACGCGAACGCGCCCACCAGGTTGCCGATCACCAACACGAACACGAACTGCGTGAACGTGAACCCGAAGTGGGCGATGATCTTCGTCGCGACCGACCCCTGGACGTACAGCTGGTAGTACAGGACCACGGTCGCCAGGACCGTGATCCCCAGGTAGACCGTGCGCTGCGCGGTCTCGGGGTAGCGCGTCAGCTGGCGGTTCCAGATCGACCTGTGGGTCGGCGCCCCACCGTATGCCTGGCCTCCTGCCACGGTGCTCATGCCACATGCTCCCTTCGTGCCAGGGCGCAGCCCAGCCCGGTGCCGGGCCGCAACGATCTCTCCAGACGTTGCGGGTACCCGGTTCGCGCCGTTTGTCACATGAGGGCGTCGTTACGGCGCGAGCGACGCGACACCGCCCGCGGTCTGCCGTCAGCCCTTCTTGGAGGCCGCCGGCTTGGCGCCGGCCTTCGGCTTGGCCGCCGCGCGCTTGCGCGCTGCGGGCTTCTCGGCGGCGCCGTCGCCACCGGCGTCGCCGTCGCCCGAGGTCTTGCGGACCGCGTCGAGGCTGGCCTTCAGCGCGCTCATCAGGTCGGGGACCGGCGCGGCCTCCTCCTCGACCTCCTGGACCACGATCTCCTCGCCGGCGGCCTTCTTCTCGATCATGGCGAGCACGGCCTCGCGGTAGGTGTCGCGGTACTTGCCCGGCTCGAACTCGCCGCTGAGCGACTCGACGAGCTGCTTGGCGATGTCCAGCTCGCGCGCGTTGGTCTTGACGTCGTCGGCCTCGGGGATGTCGTCGAGGCGCTCGGGGTCGACGACCTCGTCGGCGAACAACATGGTGGCCATCTCGAGGACGTCGTGGTCCGGGAGCGCGCGGATCGCGACCAGCGACTCCTTCTGGCGGATGACGACCTTGGCGATCGCGACCTTGTTGGTCTCGCGCATCGCCTCGAGCAGGAGGCGATAGGGCTTGGCGCCGCCGGTGCCGGGCGCCAGGTAGTACGGGTGGTCGTAGAAGATCGGGTCGATGTCGGAGAGGTCGACGAAGTCCTCGATGTCGATGGTCTTCGTCTTCTCGGGCTGGACGGACTCCAGCTCCGACGGCTCGATCACGACGTAGCGGTCGCCGGCGATCTCATAGCCCTTGACGAGGTCCTCGTAGGCGACCTCCTCGCCGGTGGACGCGTCCACCCGCTTCTGGGCGATCCGGGACCCGGTCTTGCCGTTGAGCTGGTTGAAGCGAACCGTCTTGCGGTTGACCGCGCTGTAGAGCTTGACGGGCACGGTCACGAGCCCGAAGCTGATGGCGCCGGTCCAGATCGAACGGGGCATGGACGCTCCAGTGTGCCCGACCGCACGCCGTTTGCACACCTTTCGCAGGCGAAATTGCGTGGCCTGACCGTCAACGGCCGGGGCGTGAGATCCGGGCCCTGGCGTTCGGTGGTGGCGCGTCGGAGACAAGGTGGTTTATGGTCCTCACCAACCGTTGGAGGACCGAGGAGGGTCTGCATGCCGAAGCACCTTGTCGCTGCCGTCGGGGTCGTCGCGGCGTGCGCGCTGGGGACGGGGAGCGCGGAGGCGGCGACGCTGGACGCGAAGGTGGCGGTGACGCCGAACACGGGTGGAAGCGCGCGCCACCCGCAGGGGCACAGGGTCACGGTCGACGCGAGCGTGGTCGTGCCAGAGGGCGAGTTTCCTCCGACGCTGACCGGCGTGGAGCTCTGGTACGGGCCGGGCCTGGAGTTCCACCGCGACGGCGTGCCCACGTGCTCGCCGCGGGTCCTGAGCCAGGGCGGGCCGACCGCGTGCCCGCCGCGGTCGCAGGTCGGCCAGACGGGGGGTGGCGGCATCGAGCCGGACGACCCGGTCGAGGCGCAACCGAAGTTCCACCTCTTCAACGCCCCCGGCGGGAGGATGACGATCTACGCGACGCTGCAGCATCCCGCTCGCGTCCGCGCCGTCATGCCCGGCACCGTCATCGACGGGGCGCGCGGCGCGTGGCCGCATCGCGACGCCTGGACGTTCCCGGTCACCCTGCAGAACGTGGCCCAGATGCCCGTCACGATCGGCCGTCTGCGGTTCTCCTTCGGCGGCACGCGCGCGGCACCGCACTACGTCGCCTCGACCTCCTGCCCGCCGGGGGGCTGGCCGTGGAGGATGCGCGTGCACGCCGGCGCGACCGTGCTGGTGGCGGACGGCCGCGCCCCGTGTCGTCGGTGAGGGACCGCGCCTAGGCCTTCGCGCTCGCCCCCTCCTTCGCGAACCGCTCCGAGGGCTTGCTGCCCTCGTGCCGGCCCTCGGCGAACTCCTCGATCATCTTGGCGTTGAAGGCCGGGAGGTCGTCGGGCTTGCGGGAGGTCACGAGGGTGGGTGGGCCCGCGTCCACGACGACCTCCTCGTCGACCCACTGGCCGCCGGCGTTGCGGATGTCGGTCCGCAGCGAGGGCCAGGAGGTGAGCTTGCGGTCGCGGACGACGTCGGCCTCGACGAGCGTCCAGGGCGCGTGGCAGATCGCGGCGACGGGCTTGCCCGCGTCGAAGAAGGCGCGTACGAACTTCACGGCCTCGGGGTGCGTGCGCAGGTTGTCGGGGTTGGCGACGCCGCCGGGCAGCATGACGGCGTCGTAGTCGGCGGGGTCCGCGTCGCCGACCGCGCCATCGACCGGGAACCTGCCCGCCTTGTCGAGGTGGTCGAACGCCTGGGCCTCACCGGACTCCGGAGCGAGGAGCGCGACGGTCGCGCCCGCCTCCTCCAGCGCCTTGCGCGGTTCGGTCAGCTCGACCTGCTCGATGCCCTCGTTGGCGACGAGGATCGCGACCTTCTTGCCTTTGAGTGTGCCGGCCATGGGGTAGGCCTCACCACATGGCGCAGACACGAAACGCGAGCCAGGGCATCCTGGCCGACGACAAGACGCACGAGCGCGAGCAGATCATCGAGATGCTCAAGAAGGCGTACTGGATGGAGATCGAGACGGTGATGTCCTACATCACCAACTCGATCAACCCTGACGGCGTCCGCGCCCAGGAGATCATCGAGTCGCTGCAGACCGACATCCAGGAGGAGCTGGGACACGCGCAGCAGTTCGCGACGCGCATCAAGGAGCTCTACGGGGTCGTCCCCGGGTCGCTGGACTTCACGGCCGAGCAGACCTACCTCCAGCCGCCCCAGCACCAGACCGACGTCGTGCACGTGATCAAGGGCGTCATCGAGGCCGAGACCGGCGCGATCGAGCACTACAACGCGGTCATCGAGGCCACCGAGGGCGTCGACCCCGTCACCAACGACATGGTCATCGCGATCCTCCGCGACGAGGAGGGCCACCGCCGGCTCTTCGAGGGCTACCTGCGCGAGTACGAGGCGGAGGGGCTGGCCTAGGCGCCACCCCTCGCCCGGCGCGCGGCCCGCGGGGCCGCGCCGCGCCACCGCGGGCCCCAGGGGGATGACCGGCTGACTTGCAACCTTCGGTTGCGTGTGCTCTCATACGCAACCGTTGGTTGCATCTCCCTCTCCCCCTTCCGAATGGAGCCCGCAGTGAGCACCCCTGATCAGATCGCCCGCGACATCCTCATCGACGCGCCGGTGGACGTCGTCTGGCGCGTCGTCACCGAGCCCGAGCACATCGCGCGGTGGTTCAGCGACACGGCCGAGATCGACCTGCGCCCCGGCGGCGACGGCGTGTTGACGTTCCGCCAGAACGGCGGCCACGTCGCCCCGCTGGTCGTCGACACGGTGCGGCCGCCGACGACGTTCGCGTTCCGCTGGTCGGCGCCCGAGGGCGAGACGGCGCACGAGGGCAACTCGACGCTCGTGACGTTCTCGCTGGCGCCCGAGGGCGACGGCGCCACCCGGTTGAGCGTCGTCGAGTCCGGCATCGCCGCGCTGCCCGGCGGCGACGAGCGCCACCGCGCGTTCTTCGACGACCACTCGCAGGGCTGGGGGACGATCGTCCCGCGCCTGGGCGAGTACGCGCCGACCGCGGCGGGCGCGCTGCGGTGAGCACCGCGCTCGCGCCGGGCTTCGACGAGGAGCTGTGGGCGGCGGTCGGCGACCCCAGCCGCCGCCGCGTCCTCGACGCGCTGCTGACCCGCGGCACCGCGACGCCCACCGCCCTCGCCGACGACCTGCCGCTGACCCGCCAGGCGGTGACCAAGCACCTCGCGGTCCTCGACCGCGCGGGGCTGGTCACCGCGCGCCGCCACGGCCGCGAGGTCCGCTTCGCGGTCCAGCCCGCCCGCCTCGACGAGGCGACCCGGGCGCTGACCGACGCGGCCCGCGCCTGGGACCGCCGGCTGCTGGCGATCAAGCGGATCGCCGAGGAGCTGGCGGCGTCCGAGGCGGGGCGCGCGGAGGACTAGCGGTCGACCGCGTAGCGGACGTGCACCACGCCGTTGGCGAAGCGTCGCTGCGCCAGGAGCGAGAGGTTCGCGCGGAGGTCGTCGGGCAGGGCCCGGAGGCCTCCGCCGACCGTCACCGGCGAGAGGAACAGGCCGATCTCGTCGACGAGGCCGGCGCGGAGGGCCTCGGCGGCGATCGTCGGGCCGCCGATCGAGACGTCGGTCGGCGCGTCGCGGACCAGCGTCCGCAGCGCGTCGGCGTCGAAGGACGACATGATCCGCGTGCTCGGCGTCGCGGGCTCGGCGAGCGTCGAGGACACCACCACCTTCTCGGCCGCGCGCCAGATCGTGGCGTAGTCGTGCATGACCGGGTCCGGCTCGGCGCCCATCCACCCGTCGTCCTGCCAGACCTTCATCACGTCATACATCTTGCGACCGTAGATGTAGGTGCCGATCGGGCGCTCCTGGTCGTTGACGTAGGCGTGCACCTCCTCGTCGGGCGCCGACCAGTCGAACTTGCCCTCGGCGTCGGCGACGTAGCCGTCCAGCGAGGCGATCGCCGAGTAGATCAGCGCAGCCATGTCGCGTCGTAGTGCTTCCTGGTGTCTTTGAACAAGGACGACAACAAGCGACGGTTGACCGGCTCGCCGGGACGCCCGGCCGCCGACGGCTCGTAGGCGATGGTCCACGTGAACACGCACGACGGCCTGCCGTCCGCGGCGGGCTCGACGAGGTAGTCCTCCGCGAACGCGCGCGCCAGCGGCGCGGTCGCCTGCAGCACGGTGAAGGACTTGCGGCGGCCCTCCTCCCAGCGGAAGTAGCGCTCGCGAAAGCCGACGGCGCCGCGCAGCGCGCGGACCTCGCGGGTCGTCCCCACGCCGAAGGGGCGCTCCGACGTCCACGTGATGGCGTCGAGGATCCGGCACCAGTCCAGCGTGCCCTCGCCGGTCAGGTCGGCCCACACCGCTTCGGCGGGCCGGGCGATCGCGAGCCGGGCCACCAGCCGGACGGGCGCCTCGTCGAAGAAGCGCCCGTCGTCGATCGGCCGGGTCTCGAACCAGGGGCGACGCAAGGCCTTCATCTAGCGGACGATCGCGACCGCGGCCTCGGGCGACGCCACGCGGAAGGCGAACGACTCCTCCAGGTAGAGCGTCACCGACCCGGCGTCGTGGGACTCGTAGCCGACCGCGATGTCCTGGCCGGACTCGAACAGGAAGTCGCCGCCGCGCTGCGACAGGACCACGCCGCCGTCGACGCCCGGCGCCCACACGATCGGCCCGCCGAGGATCTGGCGCAGGTGGTCGAACAGCAGGACGCCGCCGCGCTCGGCGGTCTCGATCACGCGGGTGTACTCCTCGCGCCCCAGCGCCAGGCCGTACGGCCCGGCGACGCCATTGCGCAGCAGCGTCTCGACCGCGCGCGCCACGAACGACGGGTAGCGCTCGACCTCGTCCCCGCACGGGATCGCGTCGTGCGGCGAGACGCGCGCGATGCCGTCGATCCCGGCCTCGCTCCAGCCGTGGAAGACCGCGGTGTTCTCGGAGACGACCATCCGCTGCGCGGCCGCGTCCAGGTCGGCGAAGTCGACGTCCTCGGCGCCGCGGTCGCCCGCGGCCAGCTCGGCGCGCGAGACCGTGAAGCGCGCGCGGACCTCGACCAGCGGCTGGACCCGCCGCACCCGACCCTCGACGTGGTCCAGCGGCGAGATCTCGGCCTCGGCGACGCGCCCAAGGTCCACCGCGCTGTGCTCCCAGCCCTTGGGCCCGGAGAAGTCGACCAGCCGCCGCGCGGCGAGGCCCGCGGTCAGCCGCGCCTTGGCCTCCTCGTCGATCAGCGCCCAGCCGGCCTCGCTGATCGGCGCGTGCCCGCGCAGGAGATGCCCGTTGGCCATCACGCCACCCCCCGCAGCGAGCCGATGCCCAGCGAGCCGTCCAGCGCCAGGCCGGCATCGTCGTCGGCGTCGCCGGCCTCGGCCTCGGCGGACTCGCCGTGCTCGACCACGTCGCCCTCCTTGAACAGCACGCCCTGGGCGATCTCGCGCCACTTCGGCTTGCGACGCAGCAGGAACTCCAGGTCCATCGCGAAGTGCTTGTACTCCTCGCCGACCGCGTCGCTCATGATCGCGTGCGCCTCGGGGTCCTTCTCCAGCGCCAGCCGCTGCTCGTACCAGCCGATCGCCTCGGCCTCCTCGGTGAGCGACGCGCACAGGCGGGCGAACGTCCGGGTCTCCTCCGGCAGCTCCTCCGGAGGCTCGTGGTACTGATCGAAGCCCATGGCCCCGACCTTACTCAGCCGGGGCCGGCGGGTCGATCGGATCTTCGCGCGGGGCGTCGGGCTCCGGCTCGACGTCGGGGCCGACCGGGTGGCCCGGCGTGCCGGGCTCGACCGGCGGCTGGGGGTCGGCGGGCACCGGGGAGGGCTCGGGCACGATCGGGGTCGCGGGCTCTGTCGGCTGCGGGACTTCCAACACGAGGGTCATTCCCGCCTGCTACCCCAGCGGGGACTGATCCAACTTCTGGCGCAGCTCGTCGATCGACTCGTAGACCTCCGCGGCGCCCGCCTCGCGCAGCTCCTCGGAGGAGAACCCGCCGGTCAGCACGGCGATCGACGCGATCCCCGCGGCCTTCGCGGCCTGGCAGTCCCAGGTCGAGTCGCCGATCATGATCGCGTCCTTGGACCCGACCTTGTCCAGCGCGGCGAGCACGAGGTCCGGGTCGGGCTTGGTCGCCTCGACGTCGGCCGAGGTCGTCCAGCCGTCGGCCAGCGAGCGCGCGTCGAGCAGGTCGAGGTAGTGGTCGACCTCGTCGGCCTTCGCCGACGACGCCAGCACGATCATCGACCCGCGGTCGCGCAGGTCCTCCATCAGCGCCCGCGCCCCGCGCAGCGGCTCGACCTCCTCGATGAACGTGAGGTACAGCGCCTTCTCGGCCGCGCGGATGTCGTCGCCCTCGCGCTCCTCGGCGTCCTCGGACAGCAGCGCGGCGACGAGCTTGTCGCCGCCCATGCCGATGTGGCGGTGGATCTGCCAGATCGGGACGACGTGCCCGTGCTGGCGAAAGGCGCGGAACCACGCGACGGCGTGGTGGTAGTTGGTGTCGATCAGGGTTCCGTCGATGTCGAGGATGGCGGCGGCGGGCATGCTGGATGGTCACTACCCAGCGCCGCTCGCGATCCACACACCGAGGTGTCGACCGAGCCGCGGCCCGGCGGTCGGCTCGCGGCGGACGGCGACACCGTGGAGATCACCGTGTCGCCGTCCGGCGGGCCGCTACCGCTGCAGCGCCTTGAGCTCCAGGTACTCCTCGATCCCGTAGCGGCCCAGCTCGCGGCCGTTGCCGGACTGCTTGTAGCCGCCGAACGGGGCGAGCGGGTTGAAGGCGCCGCCGTTGAGGTCGACCTGGCCGGTCCGGAGGCGGCGGGCGACGCGCTTGGCGCGGTCCTCGTCGCCCGACCAGACGGCGCCGGCGAGGCCGTAGATGGTGTCGTTGGCGATCGCGACGGCCTCGTCGTCGCCGTGGTCGTAGGGGATGATCGACAGCACGGGGCCGAAGACCTCCTCGCGGGCGATCGTCATGTCGTTGGTGACGCCGGAGAGGACGGTCGGGCGGACGAACCAGCCCGCGTCGACGCCGACGGGGGCCTCGGACCCGCCGGTGAGCAGCCGCCCACCCTCCGCGATGCCCGCCTCGATCATGCCGCGCACGCGTGTCCGCTGAGCCTCGGTGACCATCGGGCCCAGGCGCGTGGCCGGGTCCAGCGGGTCGCCGACGGTGAACGCCTCGGCGCCGGCGGCGGCCAGCGCCTCGGCCTCGGCCAGCAGCGCGCGCGGCACGAGCATGCGGCTCTGCGCGTTGCAGCTCTGGCCGCCGTTGAGGAAGCACTTCTCCAGGCCGTCGGCGACCGCCGCGGGCAGGTCGGCGTCGTCGAGGATCACGTTGGCCGACTTGCCGCCCAGCTCCAAGGCCACGCGCTTGATCGTCCGCGCCGCCAGCTCCGAGACGCGCCGGCCCGCGCGCGTCGATCCGGTGAAGGACACCATGTCGACGTCCGGATGGGCGGCGATGGCCTCGCCGACGACCGGGCCGGTGCCGGTCACGATGTTCAACACGCCCGGCGGCAGGCCGACCTCGGCGCAGACCTCGGCCAGCGCGAACGCCGTCAGCGGCGTGACCTCGGAGGGCTTGAGCACGACCGTGCAGCCGGCGGCCAGCGCCGGCGCGACCTTCGCGGCGACCTGGTGCAGCGGGTAGTTCCACGGCGTGATCGCGCCGACGACGCCGATCGGCTCGCGCAGCACGAGCGAGGTGCCGGCCTCCTCCTCCCAGGCGACGTCGTCGAGGAAGCCGGCGGCCGAGGTGAACGTGAAGACCGGCAGGCCGACCTGCAGGATCCGGGCGACGGCCAGCGGCGTGCCGACCTCGCGGCTGACGCCGGTCGCCAGCGCCTCGGCCCGCGCCTGCAGGCCCTCGCCGATCGCGGTCAGCAGCGCGCCGCGCTCGGCGGCCGGCGTGGCGGCCCAGGCGGGGAAGGCGCGCCGCGCGGCGGCGACCGCGCGGTCGACGTCGGCGGGCCCGCCGAGCGGGATGCGGCCCAGCGGCGCGCCCGTCGTCGGGTTGCCGACCTCGCGCGTCGCGTCGGTCGACGGGGCGACCCAGCCACCGTCGATGTAGAACCGCTCGCGCACGAGCGCCTCGGGTACGGACTCCAGCATGGTGCTCCTCTCGGTGGTCTTCACTACAGGGCGATCTCGCGCTTGAGGACCTTGCCGGTCGGCCCCTTGGGCAGCTCGTCGACGACGCGCACCACGCGCGGGTACTTGTAGGGCGCGACACGCTCGCGGACGAACGCGCGCAGCTCCTCCGGCGTCGCGGCGGCGGGCGCGCGCAGCACGACGGCGGCGCCGACCTCCTGGCCGAGGTGGTCGTCGGGCACGGCGACGACGGCCGCCTCGCGCACGGCGGGGTGCTCGTAGAGCACCTCCTCCACCTCGCGCGGGTAGACGTTGTAGCCGCCGCGGATGATGAGGTCCTTCTTGCGGTCGACGATGAAGAAGCGCCCCGCGTCGTCGACGCGCGCCATGTCGCCGGTGGCCAGCCAGCCGTCGCGGACGGTCTCGGCGGTCGCGTCCGGCCGGCGCCAGTAGCCCTTCATCACGTTGTCGCCGCGGATCTCGATCTCGCCGACCTCGCCGGCGGGAAGCGGGCGCCGCGCGTCGTCGACCACGCGCATCTCGACGCCGTCGATCGGGCGGCCGATCGAGCCGGGCGTGCGACCGTCGACGCGGTTGAACGCGGCGACCGGCGACGTCTCCGAGAGGCCGTAGCCCTCCAGCAGCGGGCAGTCGAAGCGGGCCTCGACGTCGCGCAGCACCTCGACCGGCAGCGAGGCGCCGCCGGAGAGGCAGAGGCGCAGGCGCGAGGCGCCGGCGTCGGCGTCGGCGTCGGGCGACGGCGCCGCGTGGGCGAGCAAGGCGGTGTACATGGTCGGCACGCCGGCGAAGACCGTGACGCCGTCGGCGACCATGGCCAGCGCCTCATCCGGCGAGAAGCGCGGCACCAGCCGGACGTGCGCGCCGCTCAGCAGCGCCGCGTTGAGCACGCACGTCTGGCCGAAGGAGTGGAACAACGGCAGGCCGCCGAAGACGACGTCGTCGCGGTCCAGGCCGAACAGCCGAGCGGAGGCCCGCGCGTTGGACACCAGGTTGGCGTGGGTCAGCTCGGCGCCCTTGGGCCGGCCGGTCGTGCCCGAGGTGTAGAGGATGACGGCGGTGTCGTCGTGCGCGGGCGCGGCGGCGGCAACCGCGGCGGCCAGGGCCGGGTCCGCTCCGGCGGCGGCGAGCGCGGGGCGCTCGTCGTCGACGTCGACGAGCGCGACGCCGCCCACCTCCCCCGCCGCCGCCCGCGCCTCCTCGACGGCCGTCGGCCACGCCACGACCGCCCGCGCCCCCGCGTCCTCCAAGGTGTAGGTGATCTCGCGCCGGCGCAGCAGCGGGTTGAGCGGCACGACGATCGCGCCCAGGCGCAGCACCGCGTGGTAGACGACCGGGAAGGCCATCACGTTGGGCAGCAGCACCGCGACCCGGTCGCCGCGGCCCACGCCCGCGGCGGCCAGCCGCGCGGCCGTCCGCCCCGCGGCGGCGTCCAGCTGGGCGTAGGTCAGCGTGTCGGCGCCGAGCGAGACGGCGGGACGGTCGGCGTGGACGACGGCCGACGCCGTGAGGATCTCGGCCACGCCGCCGTCCGCCGCCCGCTCGGCGCCCGCGGTCACGCCGACAGCCCCAGCGCGCGGCGCATGGCGACGCCGTCGACCCACGTGTCCTTGCGCTGGACCTTGCCGTCGACGCAGTGCAGGACGTCGATCGCGCCGAAGCTCGCCTTCGTGCCGGTCGGGACGCCCATCTCGTCGCCCGCCGGGAACGGCTTCTCCAGCGTGCCGACGATGTCGTACTCGAGGATCGCGAGATCCTCGCGGACCGTCGTGCGATGGATCTCGCAGTGGTAGTCGGGCCAGGCCTCGAAGACGTAGGCGAACACGTCGCGCACGGCCGGCGAGGCGACGGGGTCCGAGCCCTCCAGGTGCAGGTGGAAGACCATGTCGTCGGTGTGCATGGCGATGATCGCGTCGAGGTCGTGCGCGTCCCACGCCGCCCCGTAGGCGGCGGCGAGCCGCTCGGTCCGGGCCAGCGCGTCGGTGGTGTCTGCGGTCATGTCGTCTCCTTGGTTGAGGGGCTCTGCGATGGGCGCGGGCGCCGGGCCGGCGGGCCGCGGCGTCCCGTTCAGGCCGAGCGCGCGCCGCATCGCGACGACGTCGACGTAGGTGTCCTGGCGGACGATCCGGCCGCCGTCGCAGCGCAGGATGTCCACGGCGCCGAAGCGGGCGCGCACGCCGGTCGGGACGCCGGTCTCGTCGCCGAGGGGAAACGGCGTGGCCAGCGTTCCGGTGATGTCGAACTCCAGCACCGCGAGGTCGTCGCGGACGGTCGTGCGCACGACGTCGACGTGGTAGTCGGGCCAGGCCTCGAAGACGCCCTTCAGCGCCTCGGCGGTCGCGGCCGCCGAGGGCAGCTCCTCGCCGCCGAGGTGCAGGTGGAAGACGGCGTCGGGGGCGCGCAGCTCGCGCCGCTGCCCGTTCGTGCGGTCGTTGGCGGCGGCGACATGGTCGGCGACGAGCTGTCGGGTCTGCTCGCGGAGGGTCGGTGAGGTTCCGGTCATCGGGGACTTCCTGTCGGGGTCGGGGATTGGGTGTGCATCCGGGGCACGGCGTCGAGCAGCGCCTTGGTGTAGGGGTCGCTCGGGGCGTCGAACAGCGGGCCGCACGCGCCCCGCTCGACGACGCGGCCGTGGCGCATCACGACGACCGCGTCGCAGAGGTTGCGGACGACCGCCAGGTCGTGCGAGATGAACAACATGGACAACCCCAGCTCGGCCTGCAGGCGCCGCAGCAGGTTGAGGACCGCCGCCTGCACCGAGACGTCCAGGGCCGAGGTGATCTCGTCGGCGATCAGCGCGCGCGGCTCGGTGGCCAGCGCGCGGGCCAGCGCGACGCGCTGGCGCTGCCCGCCCGACAGCTCGTGCGTGTAGCGCGCGGCGTACGCCGCGTCCAGCGTCACCAGCTCCAGCAGCCGGCGGACCTCGGCGCCGAGGGCGCGGCGCGGCAGCGCGCGGTGGGCCCGCACGGCCTCGCCGACCAGCTCGGCGACCGTCATGCGCGGGTTCAACGAGGACTGCGGGTTCTGGAAGACGAGCTGGACGCTCGCGCGCAGCCGCGCGCGGCCACGGCGCCGGCGCACGTCCACGACGTCCCCGTCGACCCGCACGGTCCCGTCGCGCAGCGGCGCGAGCCCGACGAGGGCGCGCGCGACCGTCGACTTGCCCGAGCCCGACTCGCCGACCAGGCCGAGCGTCAGGCCCTCGGCCAGCTCCAGCGAGACGTCGTCGACGACCAGCCGCGCCGCGCGGCCGCTCCCGTAGCGGACGGCGAGGCCCTCGCCGCTCAGCACGGCGCTCACGCGCCCACCGCCTTGATCGACACCGCGCCGTCGTTCATGGGGTCGCTCTCCAGCTCGCCGATCCGCAGGCACGCGGCGCGGTGCGCCGGGCGGTGCTCGGCCAAGCGCGGCCGCTGCGCGCCGCAGGCCTCCCGCGCGTGGGCGCAGCGCGGCGCGAACGGGCAGCCGACGATGTCGGCGTCGGCCGCGGGCGGCTGGCCGGGGATCGTCGCGAGGTCCTCCCCGCGCGGCGTGTCCAGGCGCGGGATCGACGCCAGCAGCGCGCGCGGGTAGGGATGCAGCGGCGCGCGCAGCACGTCGGCGGCCAGGCCCTCCTCGACCAGCTCGCCCGCGTACATCACCAGCACGCGGTCGCAGATCTCGGCGACGACCCCGAGGTCGTGGGAGATGAGCAGCACGGCGACGCCGTCACGCTCGCGCGTGTCCTTCAACAGCTCGAGGATCTGCTTCTGGACCGTGACGTCCAGCGCGGTCGTCGGCTCGTCGGCGACGATCAGCCGCGGGTCGGTCATCAGCGCGGCGGCGATCATCGCGCGCTGCTGCATCCCGCCCGACCACTCGTGCGGGTGCTGGCGCAGGCGCTCGGGCGCGTCGGCGATGCCGACCTCGGTCAGCCGCGCGATCGCCCGCTGCCGCGCCTCGGCGCGCGAGAGCCCGAGGTGGACCTCGGAGGCCTCGGTGACCTGCGTGCCGATCCGCAGCGCCGGGTTCAGCGAGGACATGGGGTTCTGGAAGACCATCCCGAGCGCCGTCGCCAGGTGCTTGCGCGTCGCGGCGGCCGGCCGCCGGCGCAGGTCGACGCCGGCGACGCGCAGCTCGCTCGCGCTCACCGACGCGGACGGCGGCAGCAGGCGGGAGAGCGCCAGCGCGGTCATCGACTTGCCGCTCCCGGACTCGCCGACGACGCCGACGACCTCGCCGGGCGCGACGGCGAGCGAGACGCCGCGCACCGGCCGGGTCGCGCCGCCGCCGATCGTGACCTCCAGGTCGGCGACGGCGGCGACGAGGGCGGCGTCGTCCGCGTGCGCGGCGGCGGCGTCGTCGGCGGCGGGCGCGGGCGCGCTCCGCGGCGCGGGCGCGCCGGCGTCGTCGCGCGTCGTCCGCGCCGCTCGCCGCGGCCCGGCCGCCCGGCGCGCCATCGGGTTGGCCAGCCGCGCCAGCTCCTCGCCGACGAGCGTGAAGACGATCCCGGCGAAGACGATCGCCACCGCCGGCGCGAGCGCGGCGACCGGCGTCGTGTAGAGGCGCTCCAGCCCGTCGGAGAGCATCGCGCCCCAGTCGTATTGCGGCGGGCGCACGCCGAGGCCGAGGAAGCTCAGCGCCGACAGGACGATCAGCGCGCTGGCCGCCGCGACCATCGTCACCGAGATCAGCGGCTCGGCCGCGTTGGGCAGCACGTAGCGCCACAGCAGGCGACGCGGGCCGATGCCGACGACGCGCGCGTTGTCCATGTAGTCGGACGTCGCGATCGCGGCGGCGAGCGTCTGCGCGACGCGCGCGAAGATCGGCGTCAGCGCGATCGCCATCGCGATCACCGCGCTCTTGGAGCCCGCGCCCATGATCGCGCAGACGAACAGCGCGACGAGGATCGCGGGGAACGCGACGGCGACCGAGATGACGCGGCCGACCGCCCGGCGGGCGCGCGGCCCGAGCACGCCGGCCAGCGCGCCGAGCGGGAAGCCGACGAGCGCCGCCAGCAGCGCGGCGGCCAGCGACAGCTCCAGCGAGAGCCGCGTCGCGACGACCGTGCGGGCGAAGATGTCGCGCCCGAGGTCGTCGGTCCCCAGCCAGTGCGCCGAGGACGAGCCCTGGCGCGCGGAGAGCACGTCGACCTTGCCCGCCTGGTCGTCCAGGAGCGTCGGGCCGAGCACCGCCGCGAGCAGCAGCACGAGGACGGCGACGCCGACGACGACCGCGCGGGCGGTGGGACGCGGGCGCGCCATCACGCCGTCTCCGTCAGCAGCCGCGGGTCCAGCCACGCCAGCGCCGCGTCGACCAGCGTGTTGATGACCAGCACCATCACGCCCAGGACGAAGACCGCGCCTTCGATCACCGGGTAGTCGCGCGTCTCGATCGCCTCGACGACGAGCGTCCCGAGGCCCGGCCAGGCGAAGACGTTCTCGACCACGACCGTGCTGCCGAGCAGCCCGGCGAACAGCAGGCCGCCGATCGTCAGCGCCGAGGTCAGCAGGTTCGGCAGCGCGTGGCGCAGGTAGAGCAGCCGCGCGGGCAGGCGGTGGCCGCGCGCCGCGCGGACGTAGTCGGTGGCCAGCACGCGGACCGTCTCCAGCCGCACGATCCGCGCCAGCGCCGCGGTCGGCGCGATCGCCAGCGCGAGCACCGGCAGCACCCAGCTGTCCGGACCGCCCCGGCCGGCGATCGGCAGCCAGCCGAGCGTCACGCCGAACACGTACACCAAGAACACGCCGGTCACGAACTCCGGCAGCGACGCGAGCAGGCCGTTGCCGAACCCGAACGCCATCTCCACGCGCGGACGCCGTCCCCCCTCGGTCGCCGCGCCCGCGACCATCCCGACGGCCACGCCGACGACCAGCATCACCGCGCACGCCAGGCCCGCGAGCAGCAGCGTGCCGAGCAGGCGGTCGCCGATCAGCGCGGTCACGTCGCGGTGGCTGGAGAACGACTGGCCGAAGTCCAGCCGCGCGACGTCGCCCAGATAGGAGACGTACTGCGCCGGCAGCGAGCGGTCCAGGCCCAGCGACGCGCGCAGGTGCGCGACCGTCTCGGGCCGCGCGTCGACGCCCGCGATCGTGCGAGCCGGGTCGCCCGGCAGCAGGCGCAGGATGAAGAACGCCGCGGTCGCGACGAACACGACCCCGAGCGCCAGCTGCACCAGCCGACGGCCGATCCAGCCGAGCCACGGGGAGCGGCGCGTGGCGCGCGCCGCTCCCCGCGCCCGCGGCGCGGGCGGTGCCGTGGAGGCGATCGTCGACATGGCGGGGCCCTAGCGCTCCGGCGACCGCAGCGACGTCGGGATGTAGACCTTCAGGTTGCCCTGAGGGACGAACGTCAGCTCCGGCTTCCAGGCCCACAGCGCCTGGCGCTGGGCGACCGGAACGAGATCGGCCGACTTGTACAACTCGGTCTCGGCCTTCGACCAGGCCTCGCAGCCGGCCGCGCCGCCGAGCTTCTTGGCGCTCGCCGAGAGGCGGTCGTAGACCGGGTTGTCGATCTTGCCGATGTTGGTGCCGTTGGGCGGCGCGGCGCCCTGGACCAGCGTGTCGACCGCCGAGGGGAACGACGACGGCGGGTAGAGCGCGGTGACGTCCCAGCTCCCGCCGCTGATCAGCGTCTGGTCGATCGCCGCCGTCGGCTTCGGGTTCAGGCGCAGGTCGACGCCGAGGGCCTTCCAGGCGCCCTGGAGGTACTCGAACGCCGACGCCTCGTCGGGCGGGAACAGCGCCTGCAGCGTCAGCGGCCGGCCGTCCTTGCGCAGCGTCCCGCCGCCGCCGGCCCTCCAGCCGTCGTCGGCCAGCCGCTGCTTGGCCTGCGCGACGTCGCCCTTGGGCAGCGCGCCGGTCACGTCGTAGCCGCAGGCGATCGGCTCGGTGCCCGCGACGCCGGTGGCGGGGCCGCCGAAGCCCGAGGTGAGCACCCGCGCGAAGGCCGCGCGGTCGATGACCGAGGTCAGCGCCTCGCGCACGGCCTCGCTCGCCATCGGCCGGCCCGGCGCCTGGTTGTAGAGCAGCGACTCGGAGCGGATCTTCAGCGCCCGCATGTCGAGCTTGCCCTTGCCGGCGCCCTGCACGCGCGAGACCTCGGCGCCCTGGAAGGCGGCGACGTCGAGCTGGCCGCCGATCAGCAGGTTGGCCGCGGTCGTCTCGTTGGTGACGACGCGCACCGTGACCGACTCGGGGAAGCCCGCGGCCGCGGTGCCGGCGCCGTCGGCGCCCCACTTGTAGTCCTTGCGTCGGGTCAGGACGTAGCGGTCGCCCGGCGTCGCCGACGTGAGGACGAACGGGCCGCTGCCCGCGCCCTTGCTCGTCAGCAGCTTGTCGTTCTTCAGGCCGGCCGGGCACACGATGTAGATGTGCGCGAGCGCCTCCAGGAAGAACGAGTTGGGGCGGTCGAGCGCGATGCTGACGATGCCCTTCGCGTCGTCGGCGTGGACGTCGAACTTGTTGGTGTTCAACCGCAGGTTGGGGACCGGGAGGCTCGGATCCTCCATGCGCTTGAAGTTGTCCCTCACCAGCGACGCGGTGACCGGCGTGCCGTCGGCGCACGTCGCGTCCTTGCGCAGGGTGAACGTCAGCTTGCGCGCGCCGCCCTTCCACGCGGTCGCCAGGCCGCTGACGACCTTGCCGTTGGCGTCGAGGTGGACCAGGGGGTCGTAGATCAGCTGGTGCAGCGACTCGCCGTCGCCCGACCCCGCCGCGGGATCCAGCGACCCGGGATCCTCGGGGACCGCGACCGTGATCGGGCGCCCGGGCGCGCCGGGCGCGTTGCTCGGCGCGGTGGCGGGCTTGCCGCCGGCGTCGGCGGAGAGGCCCGTCGCGCCGGAGCCGCCGCCCGATCCGCCGCACGCGGCGAGGCCGGCCGCGCCCGCGAGGGCGAGCGCGGCGAGGATGGCTCGATCGCGCACGGGATCAGGCCGCCGCGGGGATCGAGGCCACGAAGGCCCGCAGCAGCGCCTCGAAGCGCGCCGGGTCCTCGACGAACGGCTGGTGGCCGCACTCCTCCCAGACCAGCAGCTCCGCGTGCGGCATCAACTGCTGCAGGTACTGGGACTCCTCCGGCGGAAGGACCTGGTCGTGGCGGCCGGCGAGGATCAGCGTCGGCACCTTCACGGTGCGCAGCTCGGTCGAGTAGTCGGTCTCCACGCGGCGGTGCAGCAGGGCGAGCAGGCCCTCAAGGTCGAAGGCCATCAGGTCGCGCTCGAAGTGCCAGATGCGCTCGGGGTGCGCGGCCTGGAAGGAGGCCGGGTAGAGCCCGTCGCGCACCAGCGCGGGCAGCGCGCCGATGCCGTCGCGGCGGGCGACGTCCTCGACGGGCGCCAGCTCCTTGGACGGCCCCGGGCCGTGGCGGCCGTCGACGCCGCTGCCGACGAACACGAGCACGTCGACCAGCCGCGGATGGTGGACGGCGAGCGCCTGGGCGACCATGCCGCCCATCGACTGGCCGACGACGACGGCGCGGTCGACGCCGATCCGCTCGCACAGCCGCGCGACGTCGTCGGCGAGCTGCTCGACGGAGACCGGCCCGGGCACGACGTCGGTGCGGCCGGAGTTGCGCAGGTCGGGGGCGACGCAGCGGAAGTCGTCGCGGAAGGCGTCCAGCTGCGCCTCCCAGATGCGATGGCACGCGCCGAGCCCGTGGAGGAACAGCAGGACCTGCCCCTCCCCCTCGTCGATCACGTTCATGCGGATGTCGTCCAGGTCGATCAGCACGTCTTCTCCTCCTCCTGATCCGGGCGTGCGCGAGCGAAGACGGCCGCGCGTCCCTTCGGAAAACCATTCGTTGCCAGGCCATGCGCAGCCGCGGCGTCGAGGACGGGTACCGCTCGGCGTCGCCGCGTCTGCGGGGCTCTCTCCAGCCCGCGGCCAGTGTCGCCGAGCGCTCGCGCCGCGCGCTCTACGGGATTCGCAGAAGGTCCGCGGCGCCTTTGCGGCTTCCGCAGACGGCGCGGCTACGCCGTGCTGCCGTGCTGTCGCGCCAGCAGGCGGTGGATGCGCAGGGCGCAGGCGATCTCGGTGCTGCGCGCCGCGATCGGGCGGCCGAGGAGCTCCTCGGCGGAGTGGATCCGGTAGGCGACCGTGCGGTCGCCGATCCCCAGCCGGGCGGCGGCCGCCGTCGCGTTCATCGAGCTGGCGAGGTAGACCTCGAGCGTCCCGCGCAACCGCTCCATGCGGGCGTCCTCGGCGGTCAAGGCCTTCAACTCGCCCTGCACGAACGCGCGGGCGGCCATCTCGTCGCCGAGCGACATCGCCTCGACCGCGACGTCGTCGTAGTGCACCAGGCAGGAGCCGAGCAGCACCGCGACGCGGTAGGCGGCCTGGGCCTGGCGGTGCGTCTCGCGGAAGCCCTCGATGCCGGACGCGGGATCGCCGACGCCGGCGACGACGCCGTCGGCCAGCTCCAGCTCGTCCAGCCGCATGAGCGGCTGGGCGCGCTGCTCGGGCGCGCTGATCCACGCCCAGACGATCCCGTCGCCGACCGACAGGGCCAGCAGCCGCAGGCCGCGGGCGCTGGCGCCGCGGCGGATCTCCTCCTCGGCGTCGGCGCCGACGGCGACCAGGCCGAGGTGGCGCCCGTCCATCGCGTAGCCGAGGTCGCCGCCGTCGACCGGCAGCCCGCTGAGCACGTCCCGCACGATCTGGACGCGTCGGCGCAGGCTGCTGCGCGTCCAGCGCTCGTGCTCGCGCGCGTACTCCTCGACGATCTGCGAGATCATCTCGTCGATGTAGGCGAACAGGAACCGCGAGCCGGTCACCAGCGCGACGTCGAGCTCCGGGCCGTGGTGGCGGCGCTCCATGCAGGCGGTCAGGAACGCCTCCAGCAGCACCGCCTGCCCGACGCGATAGGTCTGCATCATCGCGGTCATCGGGATGCCGGCGTTCGCGCTGGCCCGCGCCCCGGCGAACGCCTCGCCCGGGCCGACCTCGGGCGGCTTGCGGTCGCTGCGCAGCCCGGCGAGGATCACCCGGCAGTTGCCGTAGCAGGAATCGCGCAGCACGCCCCATAGCTCAGGGTGCCTGACGACGTCGAACTTCGGGATCTCGTCCCGCATCTGCTGCATCATCCTGGGCACGAGATCGTCGAGGCCGGCTTCGAGCTCGACGCTGATCTCGTACAGGATGCGTTCAGCGCTGAGCTCGCTCGTCCCCCGACGCACCATCTCCGACGCCGCACAGTCTCAGGGCGCGGGCGACGTTGTCAAGCCGCGCCCAGGCCGCGGTCACCACTCGGCCTTGCCCCTCGCGCGGCGCCGCAGGGCGAGGCCGAACCACAGCCAGCCGAAGAGCGAGATCGTGCAGGCGACGGTGATCGCCACCGTGACCGAGTTGTAGAGGAAGTCGGTCAGCAGCATGATGGCGCCGGTCATCGCGAGCGCCAGCAGCGCCATGCCGGTGATCGTCTGGCGCGTGGCCAGCTCGATCAGGTAGGGCTTCTGGTGGTGGCGGAACGTCAGGCGGTGGAACGCCGACGGCGCCATCAGGAACGCGGCGCTGGCCGCGGTCAGGACCAGGGTGACGAAGTAGACCGTGCGCTGGAAGTCGGTCGTCTGGCCGAAGCGCTGCTGGAAGGGCACGGTCAGCAGGAAGCCGAACAGCAGCTGCACGCCGGGCATCAGCACGCGCAGCTCGTTGAGCAGCTCGATCAGCTCGCGGTCGAGCCGCTCCGCGTCGTCCTCGTCGGATCGGGCCTGGTGCTTGGACTCGTCGGGCGCCATGGGCTGACGCCCGGAGTCCTATCCGATGCGGCGGTCAGGTCATGCTCACGCGGCGGCCGGGACCGTGATGCGCTCGCGCAGCTGCTGGACCGTGCGGCGGATCAGCCGCGAGACGTGCATCTGCGAGATCCCGATGTGCTCGGCGATCTCGCGCTGGGTCAGGCCCTCGTAGTAGCGCAGGCGCACGATCTCGCGCTCGCGCGGCGCCAGCTCCTCGAGGCCGTCGGCGAGCATCGCGCGCGCCTCGGCGCGCTCGAAGCCGTGGTCGTCGTCGCCGATCGCCTCCAGCGGGCCGGTGCCGTCCTGGAACGGCTGGTCGAGGCTGAGCGTGCGGTAGGCCTCGGCGGCGGCCAGCGCCTCCATCACGCGCTCCTCGTCGGCGCCGGTGGCGCGGGCCAGCTCGGCGACCGTGGGCGAGCGCGCGAGGTCGTGCACGAGCCGCTCGCGGGCGGCGCCGATCTTGCCGCTCAGCTCCTGGATCTCGCGCGGCACGCGCATCATCCAGCCGCGGTCGCGGAAGTGGCGCTTGAGCTCGCCGGCGATCGTGGGGACGGCGTAGGTGGCGAAGCGGACCTCGCGGCTGAGGTCGAAGCGGTCGATCGCCTTGATGAGGCCCACGCAGGCGACCTGCTCGAGGTCGTCCAGCGGCTCGCCCTTGTTGGCGTAGCGGCGCGCGAGGCTGCGCGCCAGCGGCAGCATGCGCGCCGCCACCTCGTCGCGGGCGGCGCGGTCGCCCTGGGTGTGCCATCGCCGCAGCAGCGCGCGCACGTCATCGCCGCCCGCCGTCGTTGCCGTCGTCGGGTCCATCGTTCCTCCCGGTTGTCCCTGCCCTGCCATCCCCAGAAGTGGGGATGGGCCGTATCCTCACTTTTGGGGATGGCGCCGCAAGGTGGACACGCATGGTCAGGCGTCGGATTGGCGACAACTGACACCATGCCGGGGGTGGACAGGGGTGGACAGACGGTCTCCGCGACGCGCTTCGCGGAGCTGACGGGCGTCTCGCGCGAGCGACTGCGCACGTGGGAGCGGCGGTTCGGGTTCCCGGAGCCGGTGCGGGTCGGGTCCGGGCCGCGGCGCTACCTGGTCGCCGACGCGCCGCGCGTGGTGGCGGTGCGGTTCTCCGCGCAGGCCGGCACGCCGCTGGAGACGGCGATCGCGGACGCGCGCGCGGCCGCGCCGCTGGAGGCGCCGTCGGGCGACGCGTTCCGGGCGGCGGTCGAGCACGCGCCGGTGCCGGTCGCGCTGGTGTCGGGACCGGAGCCGGTCGTGCTGGCCTGGGCCAACGGCGCGCTGCGGGGGATCGAGGGCGCGCCCGCGCCGGGCGAGACGTTGGCGCGGATCGTGGCGTCGCCGCGCGCGGGCGCGCTGCTGCACGAGCACTTCACGCGTGACACGCAGGCGGCCGAGCTCGAGCACCCGCCGTGGGGCGGCAGCGTGACCGCGCCGGGCAGCGCGGCGGTGACCGCGCGGTCGATCGTCTACCGGCTGCCCGCCGCGCCCGGCGAGCGCCCGCTGCTGGCGATCGTCGGGATCGAGACGCGCGGCGAGCACGAGGCGCGCGCGGCGCTGGCGCGCTCCGAGCTGCGGCTGGCGCGGCTGGAGCGCCAGGCCGAGCGCCACGAGCGCTGGCTGGACGCGCTCGGCGCGCTGGCCTCCGAGTTCCAGCACGAGCCCGGGCCGGACGTGATCGCCTCGGCGCTGGACGTGCTGATCCGCCAGACCGAGGCGGTCGACGTCGGGCTGGCCTCCTACGTGAGCGGGCGCCTGGAGCTGCACGGGACGCGGCGCGGCGCGCTGGGCGCCACGGCGCTGACGGTCGCCGCGCACCCGCAGGTGGGCCGCGCGCTGCGCGACGTCGACGGCGCATGGCTGGACGAGCCGACCGCGCGGTCGCTCGGCGTGCCCGCGGGGCTGCACGCGGTCGGCGTGCCGGTCGCCGTGGCCGGCGAGGTCCTCGGGCTGTTGGTGATGGTCTTCGACGAGGTCGAGCCGCTGGACGACGACAACCGCCGGCTGCTGGGGGCGATCAGCGCGGCGATCGGCTTCGCGCTGCTGCGCGACCGGCTGGTGCGCGAGCTGGCGGCGTCGGCGGGCGCGAGCGGGGACGCGGGCGCGGACGGGGACGCGGGCGCTATGGCTCCGGCGACCGGGCCGGAGCGTCCTGGGCGGCGCTTCGCAGCCGCGTCACCGCCTGACGGATGAGCCGCGAGACCTGCATCTGCGAGACGCCGATGATCTCGCCGATCTCGGCCTGGGTCAGGTCCTCCTCGAAGCGCAGCCGCAGGACCTCGCGCTCGCGCGGCGTGATCGAGCGCATGAGGCGGTCGATCGTCGCGCGCTCCTCGGCGCGGGCGTAGTTGTCGTCGTGGTCGCCGATGGTGTCGGCGAGCGTGTCGCCCGGCTCGGCCTCGGCGCCGCGCGGCGTGTCCAGCGACGTGGCGTGGTAGGCGCCGGCGGCCTCCAGCGCCTCCAGCGCCTGCTCCTCGGAGCACCCCAGCTGCTCGGCGAGCTCGGGCACGGTCGGCTGGCGGTGCAGCTTGCGGGTCAGCTCGCCCACCGTGCGCTCGGCCTTCAGCGCCATCTCCTGGAGGTCGCGCGGGACGCGGACCGACCACGTCCGGTCGCGGAAGTGGCGCTTGATCTCGCCGAGGATCGTCGGGACCGCGTAGGAGGAGAACGCGACGTCGCGCGACGGGTCGAAGCGGTCGATGGCCTTCACGAGGCCGAGGCTCGCGACCTGCATGAGGTCGTCGAACGGCTCCTCGGGGCGCTGGTAGCGGCGGGCGAGCCGGCGGGCGAGCGGCAGGTAGCGCTCGACGAGCGCCGCGCGCAGGGCCGGGTCGCCCGGGCTCTGGGCCAGGCGGGAGAAGAGGAGGCGTTCCTCCCGAGCGCGGTCGGCGTCGTGCAGCAAAGGCGGAAAGGATGAGGCGAGGCACGTCGCGCCGGGGTCTGGGGCGCTGAGTCGGACGCAAGGCGGGGTTTGGGCCTTGCGAGGCACGAGGAAGTATAGGCGGCGTGAGTACGAGCACGGACAGCTTGAGGATCTTGGCCGCCGACGAGGATCAGGCGGCGCTGGCACGCACCGCGAAGATGCTCGGCGCGATGGGCCACGACGTGACCGCGACCGCGGTCGACCTGGCCCAGGTGACCGAGGCGATCGCGCGCGAGGAGCCGGAGCTGTCGGTCGTCGTCGTGCATCGCGACGACGAGCACGCGCTGGACCTGATCGAGGAGATCAGCGCGTTCGCGACCGGTCCGGTGATCGCGCTGCTGGCCGAGGACGACGCGGAGTTCGCCCGCCGGGCGGCCGAGCGCGGGATCTACGCGGCGGTGCGCGACGGCGACCCGGCCGCGATCCAGAGCGCGATCGAGATCGCCCTGCGCCGCCATGCGGAGACCGAGCGGCTGGTGAAGCAGGTCGACCGGTTGGAGGGCGCGCTGGAGCGCCGGGCGGTGATCGAGCGGGCCAAGGGCATCCTGATGGAGCGCCACAGCATCGGCGACCGCGAGGCCTTCGACCGGGTCCGGGCCCACGCGCGGTCGCACAACCGGACGGTCGTCGACGTGGCGACGGCGGTGACCGAGGGTCATGCGCTGCTGGGGACGTCGGGAGCGGACGGGAGCGCCGGCGAGGCGCGCGGCGCCGGGGACGTGCCGGGTGGCGGCGGCGGGCGGGGCGGCGAGGCGCGCGGCGCCGGGGACGGACCGGGCGGCGGCGGGCGGGGCGCGTAGTCCAGAACGCTCCGGGGCGCTTCTCGGATCGATCTCGCTGCATGGTCCGCCCGCTGTCTGGGAACTAGACCACCATGATCGGTGTTCTCATCGCAGTTCTGGTTGCCGCCCTGGTGTACTGGCTGTGCGTCGCGCTCGGCCTGCCCGCGATCGTCGGCATCGTCGCCGCGATCCTGGTGCTGATCAGCGGGGTCGGCACGGGTGGCTACGGCTTGCGGCTGGGTGGCCGCAATCGCCTCTAGCGCCGCGCGTTCGGGCTTGACCTTCCGGCGCGGGGGCGCGTCGTCGTACCTCGGCGCCGCCAAGCGCGCGTTCTCCGAGTTCCGCCGCCACCAGATGACCGACGTGGCGGCGGCGCTCACCTACTACGCCATGATGTCGCTCTTCCCGGCGGTCGTCCTGGCGACCTCGCTGTTCTCGCTGATCGGCGACGAGCAGACCGTCAGCAACGCGGTGGACTACCTCGCCCGCCAGGGCGCCGACGCCGACACGCAGAACGCCATCCGCGCGGTGATGGACAAGATCGTCAGCGCGTCGGGCGGCGCGGTGTCGGTGGCGCTGGCGATCTCGGTCGCGATCGCGCTCAACGGCGCCTCGGGCGCGTTCGGCGCGGCGGGCCGGGCGCTGAACAGGGTCTTCCGCGTCGAGGACGACCGCGGCTTCGTGCGCAAGAAGCTGACCGACCTCGGCATGACGCTGATGATCGTCGTGCTGCTGTTGGTGGTCATGGCCGCGCTGTTCCTCGGCGGCGGCTTCGCGGAGGACCTGCTGGGCGCGATCGGGCTGGGCTCGACCGCGTCGCTGATCTGGTCGCTCGTCCGCTGGCCGATCGCCCTGGCCGGCATGTTGATGGCCTACGCGTTGATCTACACCTACGCGCCCGACGTCCACAGCGGGCGGCTGCGCTGGATCACGCCGGGCGCGGTGGCCGGCGTGGCGATCTGGATCGCCGCCTCGATCGGCTTCGGCATCTACATCAGGCACTTCTCGTCCTACGGCGCGGCCTACGGAGCGGCGGGCGCGGTCATCGTCCTGCTGCTGTGGCTGTGGCTGTCGTCGTGCGCGTTCCTGTACGGCGCGGAGCTCAACGCCGAGCTGGACCGCGCCCGACGCGCCGCCGCCGGCGGGCCGCCGGCGATGTCGCCGGCGCCGCGCTGAGGGGCGGGCGCGCGAGCGCGGGGGCGGCGCGGGCGCGTCAGCCGACCGGCTCGGGCTCCTCGCGCAGCGTCAGCTCCTCGGGGTGGTGGCAGAGCGCGCGCCGGCCGGGGCAGGTGAGGCAGAGCGCGCGGTGTGGGCGGTCGGTGGGGACGAAGCGTCCGGCGGCGATGCCCTCGACGCGCTCGTCGAGCTCGGCGCGCAGCCGCGGGATGTGCGAGCGGTCGTAGACGGCGACCGCCGGCTCGCCCGCGCGATGGAGGAACAGGTGGGCGACCTCGACGTCGGTCGCCCCCGCGCCGAGCGCCGCGAGCGCGTAGATGCGCCGCTGGGCGCCGTAGTCGGCCTCGACGTAGGCCTCCAGGTCGGTCTCGGGCCCGACGACGTCGGACTTGTAGTCGACGACCAGCGCCGAGCCGTCGGGCTCGAAGGCCAGCACGTCGATGACGCCGTTGAGCAGCGGCGCGTGCTCGTCGCCCAGGCCGACGACGAACCCGTGCTCGCGGCGGACGTCGGTCGCCGTGGCCAGCCGCTCGGCCAGCGACGAGTCGGCGAAGGCCGCGACGAGCTGCTGGAGGTCGGCGACGTCGGCGTCGGTCAGCTCCGCCTCGTGGAGCGCGGCGACCTGGCGGACGGCCTCCTCGGTCGGCGCCTGCGGACGCGCGAAGTCGAGGTCCTCGAGCAGCGCGTGCGCGAGCGACCCGCGCGTCAGCGCGTCCAGCCCGCCCTCGACCGGCCCGGCCGGGCGCTCGGCCCGCGCCGATCGAGACCCGCCGGAGTCGTCGCGCGGAAGGCGCAGGACGCGCTCGAGGTACCAGCGATACGCGCACCGGTCGTAGGCGGCCAGCGAGCTGTAGGACAACGTCGCGGGCAGCGGGCGCGGCGGCGCGGCCCGCGGGGCGCGCGCGGCGGGGACCGCGGGCGACCCAGCGGGCGCGACGGGCGCGGGCGGCGTGGCGGGCGCGGGCTCCTCCGCGAAGACGCGCCGAGGCTCGTGTGGGGGTGGCGCGAAGAGGTCGAGGGTCAGCTGGCCGCCGGGATCCTCCGGGACCGGTTCGGCGTGGCCTGGCCCGGCGGCTTCGGCGGCGATGGGTGACGGTGTGGTCGGAGGTTGCGCGGGCGGTTGTTGGTGGAGTTGGAGGGCGATGCGTGGGTGGGTGGTGGTTGGGTCGGGGTCGCCGAGCGTGGCGGCGGCGGGTCCGGCGTCGTCGTCGGCGGCGGCGGCGGCCAGCGTCTCGCTCAGCCCCGCGACCAGGCGCGGGGCCAGCCAGCGGACGGGCGCGACGGCGGGTTGCGGGCCGGCCAGCCACTTGTCGGGGTCGAAGGTGCCGGAGAGGATCAGGCGCTCCTCGGCGCGGGTCATCGCGACGTGGAGGATGCGGCGCTCCTCCTCGGCGTCGGCGAGCTGGCGCTCCTCGCGCAGCGCCTCCCAGTCCAGCGCGTTGGCACGGCCGCCGTCGACGGTGCGCAAGCGCAGGCCGACGCGGTCGCCGTCGACGAGCAGGTCGGCGGCCTGGTTCTGGGGCGCGCGGCCGAGGTCGGCCACGACCACGATCGGGAACTCCAGGCCCTTGGCCGCGTGCATGGTCATCAACCTGATCGCCGTCGCGTCGCCCAGCTCGACGGGCGCGTCGGTCTCGCGGGCCTCGGCCTCCAGCTCGGCGGTCGCGAGGTCGATCAGCCCGCGGACGTCGCGGCCGCGGCGCGCCTCGAACGCCGCCGCCAGCCGCTGGAGCTTCAGCACGTTGGCCCAGCGACGGCGGCCGCCCGGCAGCCCGAGCACGTGCAGGTCGTAGCCCGTCCGGTCGACGACGCGCTCCAGCAGCTCGTCGAGCCCGCGCCGGGGCGCGTGCCGGCGCTCCCGCGCGAACCACGGGCAGAAGTTCTCAAGCGCGATGCGGTCGGCGTCGGGCAGCAGGTCGGCCAGCTCGGCCGACAGCGGATCCAGCGCCTCCCAGCGCTCCCCCGCCCGCGCGCCGCGCGCGACGATCGCCAGCCCGTCGGCGCTCAGCCCGACCAGCGGCGAGGCCAACAACCCCAACAACGCCAGCTCGTCGCGCGGGTTGGCCAGCGCGCCGAGGTACGCGCAGAGGTCCAGCACCTGCTGGCGGCCCCAATACCCGCCGCCGCCCGCCGCCAGCGTCGAGAGCCCCTGCTCCTCGATCGCCCGCTCGAAGACCGCCATGTCGGTCGCCGCGCGCAGCAGCACCACGACGTCGCTCGGCGTCACGCCCTCCTCGCGGACCAACGCCGCGATCCGCGCGGCGACGACCCGCGCCTCGGCCCGCCGCTTGGCCGTCGCCTGCGGCAGCGACGCCAGCGTCTCCGGCGGCCAGGCCTCGACCGCGTCGGCGTCGGTCAGCAGCAGCTCGACCGCCGGCCCGCCGTCGCCCGGCTCCCGCCCGGCGACGAACGGGACGTGCGCCGCGCCGTGCAGGTCGCCCATCGCCTCGTCGAGCACGTGCAGGATGTCGGGCCGGCTGCGGAAGTTCATCGCCAGCTCGGCCGCCGCGCCGCGCGTGGCCAGCGCCGCCCGCTGCGCCCGGAAGATCCCGACGTCCGCGTGGCGGAACCCGTAGATCGACTGCAGCTCGTCGCCGACGACGAACCGCTCCCGCCCCAACAGCTCCAACAACTGCAGCTGCGTGGCGTTGGTGTCCTGGAACTCGTCGACCATCACCCGCTGGAAGCGCTCGGCGTAGGCGGAGCGGATGGCGTCCGCCTCGGCGAGCAGGTCGCGGGTCAGCAGCTCGAGGTCGTCGAAGTCCAGCGCCGCGCGCGCCCGCTTGGCGCGCGCGTACTCGTCGGCGTACGCGCCGAGCAGCTCGTCCAGCAGCACGACCGTCCGCGCCGCCAGCGCGTCGCGCCAGCCGGTCGAGAACGCCTCCAGCGCCTCCAGGTAGGCGGCGCACCCGTCGCCCTGCAAGGCCTTCGTGTTGCCCGGCCTGAACGCGGCCGCGTCGAGGTCGGCCAGCGCCGGGACCTCGGCGTCGGCCGCCAGCAGCGACCGGCAGCGCGCGAGCGCCGCCCGCGCCCCCACGACCGACCTGCGCTCGTCGGCCGGGTCCAGCTCGGCCTCGGCGCGCGCCAGCGCGGCGGCCAGCGGCGCGGCGTCGGGCGGCGCCACCGCGCGCACCGAGGGCAGGTGCGGCCGCGTCATGCCGCCGCTGCGCAGCTGGTCGTGGACGTCGCCGATCAGCTTGGCCAGCTGGTCGACCCCGTAGGCCGCGACGACGTCCAGCGCGTCCGTGCGGTCGTCGCTCAGGAACGTCGCCAGCGCGCGCTCGAAGGAGCCGCCGCGCACGTCGCGCGCCTCGGCCTCCTCCAGGACGCCGAACGCCGGGTCCAGGCCCGCCCGCACCGCGTGCGCGCGCAGGATCCGCGCGCACAGGCCGTGGAACGTGGAGATCCAGGCGGCGTCGAGGTCGCGGGCGCGGTCGCGCCGCCCCAGCTCCACGAACCGCGCCCGCACGCGCGTGCGCAGCTCCCCCGCCGCCTTGTCGGTGAACGTGATCGCCAGGATCCGTCCCGGCTCGACGCCGTCCTCCAGCACCGAGCGCACGAAGCGCTCGCTCAACACGGAGGTCTTGCCCGACCCCGCGTTGGCCGACAGCAGCAGCGAGCCCTCGCGGCGCGCGATCGCGTCGGCCTGCTCGGGCGTGAACGGCAGCCCGCCGCGCCCGATCATGGCGCCGTCCTCGGCGTACAGCGACGCGGGCCCGCTCACGCGCTCACGCACCGGCAGATCGTGGGGAACGCGCAGCCGCCGACGTAGGCGCACGAGTCCGGCGAGGGCTCCAGCGCGCCCGCGCGGATCTCGGCGACCGCGGTCCGCGCCGCCTCGGCGCACGCGTTCAGCAGCGCCTCCAGCTCGTGTTCGTCGACGCGGTCGTTGCCGACCATCGACAGCCCCGGATCGGCGTCGCGCAGCACCGCGCCGCGCGGCCGCGACTCGGTCCCGCCCAACGGCTGGTAGAGCCCGCCGACCGGCTCCAGCCCGAGCACGCCGCGGACGGCCAACATGTACAACGCGATCTGGAGCTTGCCCTTCTCCAGCCACTTGGCCTGCTCGGTGGCGGTCTTGCCCTTGTAGTCGTAGACGATGGCCTCGCGACCGCTCGCGTCGGTGTCGACGCGGTCGATCCGGCCCGCCAGCCGCAGCGCGCCGTCGTCGAGCTCCAGGGCCGGGTGGGGATCCTCGGCCATCCCGAACTTCACCTCGAAGCGCGCCGGCCGCAGCGACGAGCCCGCGTGCGCGGCGAACTCGAGGTAGCGCACGAGGTCGACCTCCAGCCGCCGCAGCGCGCTGCGCAGCCGCTCGGGGTTCGGAGAGATCTTGTAGTCCTCGGCGTGCTCGTCCATCGCGCGGCGCACGAGCGCGCGCGCCTCGGGCAGCCGCTCGGGCGACAGGCCGCCGTCGGCCGCCAGCTCCGACAGCGCGATCTCCAGCACGCGGTGGGCCAGCTCGCCGCGGATCATCGGCTCGGGGTCGGGCACGAGCGCCTCCGGCCGCAGATGGCGCTCGACGAACCACTTGACCGGGCACGACGTCCAGACCTCCAGCTGCGACGCCGACCACGTGTGGCGCTCGCGCAGCGGCCCCAGCGCGGCGGGGGACGCCAGGTGCCCGATGACCGGCGGCGTCGCGGGCGGCGCGGCCGCAGCGGCGAAGCGCGCGGCCTCGCGCTCGGTCGGCGCGGCGTCGCCCGGCCAGCCGGCGGCGCCCAGCTCGCGCCGCAGCGGGCGCTCGGCCCATCCGGGAGCGAGCAGGTCGGCGACGTCGTCCACCAGCAACGACCGGACCGAGGGCGCGCCGTCGTCGGTCGCCGCGTGCCACGAGAGCCCCAACACCGCCGTCGGCCGCGAGACCACGGAGTAGAAGAACAGGCGCTCGACGTTCAGCGCGTCCTCGTGCAGGCGCAGCCGCAGGCCCGAGGCGGCGTTGATCGCGCGGCGCTCGTCGTCTCCGAGGAACGGCTCGGGCTTGGCCGGCGCCGGGAAGACGCCCTCCTGCAACCCCAAGCAGAACAGCGCGCGCACGCGGCGGGCGCGCAGCGACTGCGGCCGGGTGACCGTGACCCGCCCGGCGCCCGCCTGCGAGCCGACGTAGACCTCCAGCGCGTCGAGCGTCGCCGCCAGCTCGGCGGGCCCGGGCTGCAGCTCGCCCGGGAGCTGGCCCAGCTCGCGCAGCGCGCGCCGGACCTGCGCGGCGACGCGCGCGTCCAGCTCGCCCTCGGCGTCGAAGACCGGCGCGGTGCGGCGGTACGGCGCGGCCAGCAGCGTGGCGGCCTCGGCGTCGACGCGCTCGGCCAGCGCCTTGACGCCGCCGCGCTCGTAGGCCGCCGCGAGGTGGTCCAGCGCCTCCAGCGACCAGCGCTCCCGCTCCCACAGCGCGCGCGCCTGCTTGGCCGTCCGAGCGCCCTCCTGGCGCGCGCGGGCCTCCAGGCGGTCGGCGAACGCGGGCGTGCGCAGCAGGCCGGGCGTGCGCAGCCACGCCAGCAGCTCGTCGGCCGAGGCGTCCAGCAGGGCGCAGCGCAGCATCGCGATCAGCCCGCGCCCGAGCGCGGTGTGGCCGACGCGGATCGTCCGGCGCACCGCGGCGGGCACGTCGTAGCCGCGCAGGACGAGGTCGATCAGCGGCGCGGCGGCGTCGAGGCCGCGGTGGACGATCGCGATCTCCTCGGGCGGGACGCCGTCCTCGCGGATGAGGCGCGCGACCTCGGCGGCGACCAGCTCGACCTCCGCGCGCTCCCCGCCCCCTTCGAGCGCGACGATCGCCGGGCCGGGATCGGGGCGGTCCTCGGAGGCGGCGTCGCGCTCCGGCTCGTACAGCGCGCGCTCGACGTGGTGCAGCACGGGCGCGTCGTAGTAGTCGGGCACCGCGGGCTGGACGTCCTCGGTCGCGCCCAGCGCCAGCAGCTCCTGGTGCAGCGTCGCGCGGGCGGCGAACGCGGCGCGGCCGGGCTCGAAGGTCAACGACAGGACGACCTCGGCGCCGACCGCGTTGGCCAGCGTGTCGATCACGTCGCGCTGCAGCGGCGTGAGGTCGTCGAACCCGTACAGGAAGACCGGCGTGCCGCCCCAGCGCCGCGGGTCCTTCCGCAGCGCGTCGAGCACGGCGGTGACGTGCTGCGGGCGGTCGCGCCGCCCGGTCCGCTCGGCGGCGCGACGGTAGGCGAGCACGAGCGCCCCGAGCTCCTCGGCGAAGCCCGCGCGGCCGGGCTCCTGGGCCGCCCAGGCGCGCAGCGCGGCGACGAAGCGCGGCGGCTCGACCCGCGCCTCCCCCAGCTCGTTGGCGAACGCCACCAGCGCCGCGGGGAAGCCGGGCGTGGCCGCCGCGGCCCGCAGGCGGTCCAGCGACGTGCCGGCGATCGCCGCGGCCGCCACGCGCTCGGCCTGCAGCGTCGTGAGCGTCCGGCCGGGGATCCCGGCGCGGCGGCCCAGCTCCCGCTCCAGGCCGTTGAAGCGCTCGACGCGGACGCCGAGGACCGTGCCGCCCGCGGCCAGCTCGCGACGGTAGATGTCGACGTCGGCGACCGTCGGGACGACGAGCAGCGGCGAGGCGGCGGCACGCTGCCGCGCGCGCTCGAGGACGACGCGCGCCTTCGCCGCGTTGGCGGGGCCGGTGACGAGATGGAGGGGCATGACGGGTCCGACAGGGTGGCATCGCCACCCGACGGTGTTGCGAAACCGCGGCGCGCCGCCGCTCTTCGTCTCGGTTTGCGGGAGGTTCTCGCGCGGTACCGCCAGGGGCGAACCGCACGCGCCCATCCCCAGCGTGCGCGCGAGCCGGCCGCGATGGCCGGCTCGCCGCGCTCCCGGGCGGTTGGTGAGCGTCCGTGATCGGCCAGGGCGCCGGCCGGGCACCGCGCCCGCCGAGACGCGGCGTCGGTCGCGCGCTCGCTAGCGATAGCCCCAGGCGTGCAGCTTCTTCAACAGGTAGGGCTTGAAGGACGCGCTGACGCGGCGGGCCTGGCGCTGACGGGTCAGCTCGCGCGCGGCGACCGAGGGCCGGCCGAGCAGGTACTGGTCGGCGACGTAGGCGGCGAGGATGCCGCGGACGTCGTCGCCCTTCTTGGCCTTGCGCAGGTCCTTGCGCCGAGCGGCCGCGTCCTTGCGGACCAGCGACGGGAACCGCCTGGTCACGTCGACGAACCTGCCGCGCTCGACGTGGAGGACCAGCGGCGGGAAGGCGGAGGCCGCGAAGGCGGTGAAGGCGCCGGAGAAGACCGGGTCGCAGCCGACCAGCTCGGGGCGGCCGTCGTGGTCGAGGTCCTTCAGCTGGTAGCCGACGTCGCCGTAGTTGAAGTCCTTGGGCGTGTAGCCGGTGCCGTTCCAGGTCAACAGCCGCGCGGTCAGGCAGCAGTGCGCGCCGCCGGAGAACGTGTCGACGAGGACCTCGGGCTCGCCGTCGCCGTCGAGGTCGGCGACCTTGAGGATCGAGGAGCCCGACGCGTCGCCCGGGTCGTCGTCGGGCACGAGGATGCAGCCCTCCTCGCAGACGTCGGCGATCGTCAGGTCGTAGCGGACGCCCTGGCGGACGACGAACAGCCGCGGGTCGCCGACGCCCAGCTCGGCCCGGTCCCACGCGATCGTCGCGGTGACCGCGCCGGACGTGTGGGTGACCGAGCCGGCGTCGTCGGCGAAGGCGGCGCCCGGCGCGAGCAGCGCCACGAGCGCGGCGACCGCCGCCGTCGCGAGGGCGGCGCGGCTACGCCGCCGCACTCGTCCCGCCGGCCGTGGCGGCCTCGGCGGGCGCGCCGCTGGGGGCCGCGGACTCCATCTCGTCGGTCTGGGCCTCCTTGAAGCCCTCCTTCGCCCACGGCTCGTCGAACTCGACGCGCATCCGGCCCTCCTCGTTCTGCACGAGCGCCAGGCGCGCCCGGAACGAGCGTCCGCTACGGCCCTTGAAGCCGGTCACCGGCTTCTCGGTCTTGCCGCGCGCGATCAGCTCCTTGGCGATCGCCGCCGGCAGGTTCTTGCCCGCCTTGGACTTCCAGATGACGAAGCCGCAGCCCGGGTCCTCGCGCGACCAGCACGAGTAGCCCTTGCGGTTCTCGATGATGTCGTTGCCGCAGATCGGGCACGGGCCGAGGTTGGCGCGCGGGATCCGCACGTCCTTGAGCTTGGCGTCGAGGTCGCCGACCGTGGACTCCGCGAACTTCGCGATGTCGGACATGAACGCCTTGCGCTGCTGCTCGCCGTTCTCGATCGCGGCCAGGCGCTGCTCCCAGTCGCCGGTCAGCGACGGCGACGTCAGCGGGTGGTCGCCCAGCAGCCGGATGACGTTCATGCCCTTCTCGGTCGGCACCAGCGAGCGCGCGTCGCGCTCCACGTAGCCGACGTCGATCAGGCGCTCGATGATCGCCGCGCGCGTCGCCGGCGTGCCGATGCCCGACTCCTTCATGACCTCGCGCAGCTCGTCGTCGTCGACGAGCTTGCCCGCGGTCTCCATCGCGCCCAGCAGCGACGCGTCGGAGTAGCGCCGGGGCGGCTTGGTCTCCTTGGCCAGGACCTCGACGGCGCGCGTGTCGACCGCCTCGCCCTTCTCGAGCTTGGGCAGCGACTGGTCGCGGCCCTCGTCCTCCTCGTCGCGCGCCGAGCCGTCGTCGGCCTCTTCGCCGTAGACGCCGCGCCAGCCCGGCACGACCAGGACCTTGCCGCGCGTGCGGAAGACGTGCTCGCTGACCGTCGTCTCGATGCGCGTGTTCTCGAAGACCGCCTCGGGGTGGAAGACCGCGAGGAACCGACGCGCGACCATGTCATAGATCTTGCGGTCGTCGTCGTTCATCTTGTCGAGCTTGTGCGACGTGTTGGTCGGGATGATCGCGTGGTGGTCGCCGACCTTCGCGTCGTCGACCACGCGCCCCAGCGGCAGCAGGTCCAGCCCGGTCACGTAGGCCGCGCCCTTGGCGTACTCGGGCCGCTCGCCGACGTGCCCCGCGACCTCCTTGAGCTCCGGCACCATGTCGGAGGTCAGGTAGCGCGACGACGTTCGCGGATACGTGAGCGCCTTGTGCTCCTCGTAGCAGCGCTGCGCCGCGGCCAGCGTGCGCCGCGCGCTGAAGCCGTAGCGCGTGTTGGCCTCGCGCTGCAGCGACGTCAGGTCGTAGAGGAGCGGCGCCTTCTCCTTGCGCGTCGTCTTCTCGAGCTTGGTGATCTCGCCGGACTGGCCGCGCACGGCGCCGGCGATCGCCTCGGCCTCCTCGGCGCTGGCGATCCGCGGCTGGGCGCCCGCGTGGAAGCGGCCCTCGTAGGAGCGGTTGCCGGACGCGTCGAACACGCCGTCCACCAACCAGTAGGGCTCGGGCACGAACGCGCGGATCTCCTCCTCGCGCCGCACGAGGATCGCCAGCGTCGGCGTCTGCACGCGCCCCAGCGAGACCGCGCCGTCGAACGACGACCGCAGCCGGATCGTCGCCGCGCGCGTGGCGTTCATGCCGACGATCCAGTCGGCCTCCGACCGCGACCGCGCCGCGTCCTCCAGCTTGGCCAGCTCCTGCCCGTCGCGCAGGTTGTTGAAGCCCTCGCGCATGGCGTCGTTGGTCATCGAGTTCAGCCACAGGCGCTGGACGGGCTTCTTGGCGCCGGCCTTCTCGTACAGGTAGGCGAAGATCAGCTCGCCCTCGCGGCCGGCGTCGCACGCGTTGATGACGAGGTCGACGTCGTCGCGCTTGAGCTGCGACTTGACCACCGACATCTGCTTCTGCGAGCGCTCGTCGCGGACCACGAGCTTGAACTTCGGCGGCACGATCGGCAGGTCGGCCATCCGCCACTTCTTGAACTTCTCGTCGTACTCGTCGGGCTCGGCGAGCTGGACGAGGTGGCCGACCGCCCAGGAGATGACGTGCTCCGGCCCCTCGAGCCAGCGCTCGGTCTTCTCCCCCGGCCCGGACTTCTTCTCGAACGGCCCGGGAAGGACGCGCGCGAGGTCGCGCCCGACGGACGGCTTCTCGGCGATGACGAGGGTCTTGGCCATGTGACGCCGGAGCGTAGCGGCCGGACCGCGCGGTGGGTCGCCCTGTCGCGATCACGTGACCGGCTCGGCGCCCAGGCGGTCAGCCGGCGCAGCCGCCCGTGGACACCGCCTGCCCCGGTCCGGCGCGCGCGTCCAGGACCTCGCGCACGACCTTGTTGGGCACGCCGTAGCCGCCCGCGGGCCGCGAGCGGGTGGACTTCGCGAACACGGTGGCCAGCACGCGGCCCGAGGTGTCGACGAGCGGGCCGCCCGAGTTGCCCGAGCGCACCGTGCCGCGGAACGTCGTCATCTGCCGCGTCACCGGGCCGTTGCCGTAGGCGTCCTCGGAGACCACCGCGCGGGTGGCGCCCAGCCGCGCCGCGCGGACGTCGTAGGGCCCGTTCTCGGGGAAGCCGAGCACCGCGCCCTCGGTCCCCGACGCGGTGTCGGAGGCGAACGCGAGCGCCGGGGCGCCGTCGATCCCCGCCACGCGCAGCACCGCGACGTCGTTGGTCGGGTCGAAGGCCACCGGGACCGCGTCGTGCGGGGTGCCGGAGCCCCCCAGCTGCACGGTCGTGTCGCTCTCCCCCGCGACCACGTGCGCGTTGGTCACGACCAGCCCCTGGCCGGCCACCCAGCCCGAGCCCTCGATGCCCAGCCCGCAGGCGGTCCCGAGCACGCGGACGACCGACGCGGCCGCGGCCTGGACACCGGGCTCGCGCGCCACCGCGGCGCGCGGCGCGGGCACGCTGGCGTCCGGGCCGTCGACGTGCGGGAACGGGTCGAAGCGCGCCAGCGCGTTGAGGATCGGCCCCGACGGCGGCAGGACGTCGTTCAGGCGCGAGAGGATCTCGGAGCGCTGGATGTCGCCGCGCAGCTGGCGCGCGCCCGGCGTCTGGAGCATCACGGCGCCCGCGATCCACGCCAGGCCGAGCGCGATGGCCGCGCTCAGCACCGCGCCGAGGACGCCGTCGAGCGTTCGCACGCCAGGTATGGGGACGCTGCGACGGACCAGGAAGCCCGCCGTCTCGAAGGCCCCGGCCAGCAGCGAGCCGCCCAGGACGGCGCCGATCAGCGACACCAGCGGCGCGTACGGTGACGACGACCCATCGTGCAGGAGCGCAGGCCCTATGCGGCTTCCCAGGAACGCGCCGCCCACGAAGCCGACCAGCGCGAACGCGCCCGCCACGAACCCCTGCCGCCATCCGATGGTGGCCATCAGAACGGCGAAGGCGACGATCAGCCAGTCGATCTTGGTCAACCGCGCCGAGGCTACCGCGCCGTCCGCGTCGGTACTTTCTCTGACCGTATGCCCCAGCCGTCACGTCCTTCGCGCGCCCAGACGCGCGCGCGTCGTCTCGTGGCCATCGGCGTGGTGGTCGTCGTCGCGTTGGGGATCGGGGTGATCTGCGCCACGACGGGCGGGCCCAGCGAGAAGGACGCGGTCACGACGTTCGCGCGCGCCTGGGACCGCGGCGACTACGCGGCGATGCGCGATCAGGTCACCGGCGCGGTCCAGGATCGGTATGACGCGCGCGCGTTCCAGGCCGCGTACGCGGCCGCGGCGGACACCGCGACGCTGACCACGGTGCGCACCGGCGCCCCCAGCAACGCCGGCGACGGCGTCTGGCGCGTGCCGGTGACCGTCCAGACCAAGGCGTTCGGGCCCGTCCACGGGACGCTGCGCGTGAAGGTCGTCAAGCAGGACGGCAAGGCGCGGGTGGCGTGGACGCCGAACCTCGTCTTCCCGGGGCTGGGCGAGGGCGAGACGCTGAAGCGCACGACGGAGATGCCGGCCCGCGCCGACCTGCTCGCGCGCGACGGCACGCCGCTGGCGCAGGGGCCGGACCGGACCTCGCCGCTGGGCGCCGCCGCGCAGGCGATCTCCGGCGCGCTGGGGCCGATCCCGGAGGACCGCAAGGAGCGCTACGCGCAGCTCGGCTACCCGGCCGACACGCAGGTCGGCATCAGCGGCCTGGAGCGCGCGTTCGACGAGCGCCTGGCGGGCACGCCCGGCGGCGAGCTGCGGGCGGGCGCGCGGCTGCTGGCGCAGCGGGCGCCGCGCAAGGGCAAGGCGGTCCGGACGACGATCGCGCCGTCGGTCCAGCAGGCGGCGGTGACCGCGCTGGCCGGACGGCTGGGCGGCGTCGTGGCGCTGCGCCCGAAGACCGGCGAGATCCTGGCGGCCGCCGGGATCGGCTTCAGCGGCCTGCAGCCGCCGGGCTCGACGTTCAAGATCATCACCGCCACGAGCGCCTTGGAGAACGGGGTGGCGAAGATCACCGACACGTTCCCGGTGCAGACGTCGGCGACGCTGGAGGGCGTCGAGCTGCAGAACGCCAACGGCGAGTCCTGCGGCGGGACGCTGGCCAACGCGTTCGCGCAGTCGTGCAACAGCGTGTTCGGCCCGCTGGGCGCGAAGGTCGGCGCCGCGAAGCTCGTGGCCACCGCGGAGCGCTTCGGGTTCAACGCGCCGACGGGCATCACCGGCGCGGCGACGTCCTCGATCCCGGCCGCCGACGAGATCGGCGACGACCTGGCCGTGGGCTCCAGCGCGATCGGCCAGGGCCGCGTGCAGGCCACCGCGCTGCAGATGGCGATCGTCGCGGCGACGATCGGCCTGCGCGGCCAGCGCCCGGACGTGACGCTGGACCCCAACCGGTGGAAGGTCGCGCCCAAGCACCGCGCGACGAGCGTCAAGGTCGCGAAGACGGTCGAGAAGCTGATGCTGGGCGTTGTCCGCTACGGCACGGGCACGGCGGCGGCGATCCCGGACGTCAAGGTCGCGGGCAAGACCGGGACCGCCGAGCTGAAGTCCACGCAGACCTGCAAGCCCACGCCGGACGATCCGGAGTCCTGCGCCGACCAGGCCCAGTCCGACGAGACCGACACCGACGCCTGGTTCGCGACCTACGCGCCAGCGGGGTCCGGGACCCCGCGTGTGGCGGTCGGCTTCATGCTCGTGGGCGCGGGCGCGGGCGGCGACACCGCGGCGCCCGCGGCGCGCGAGGTGCTGCTGGCCGGGCTGAAGAACGGGGGCTGAGGGGGCGTCCCGAGGGTCTCCGCGGTCGGGCCACCCCGTGCTCACCCGCGAGGGTCGCGTGCGGGAGGTGCCCCGGATCGCCCGGAACGCGCCCGGAACGCGGAGGCCTAGACGTCGAGGTCCACGGTCGCCGACTTGCCCTCCGGCGACGTGATGTGCAGCACGAGCGGACGGCTCGCGTAGGTGGAGTTCTCGACCTTGAAGAGCACCAGGCCGCCCTGCGTCAGGTTCTCGCGCGCCAGCGAGCCCGGGACCGGGATCTGGTCGCCGCCGTGGATGACCACCGCGTGGTAGGCCGTGCGGTTGATGTTCGTGTCGATCGCGATCGGCTGGTAGGTCTTGCCGGTCGTGTCGCTGATCTCGAACCGCGAGGCGGTCTCGTGGTCGATCTTCGTCCGGTTCCACACGCGGAGGAAGACGGCGAAGTACTCCTGGTTGACGCCCAGCGCCGCCCCGGACGGGAGGCCCGTGAGGTAGTCGCGGTCCTCGAAGTCCGTGGGGTTGAGCTGCCGCGAGATCTGCACCTGGTACTGCAGGTCGCCCGCGGTGACGTAGGTGCCCTCGTCGCGGCCCTGCGTCGTCTCCTCGTCGCCGCAGGCGGCGAGGGACGTGACGGTGGCGACGGCGACGGCGGAGGTGGCGAGGAGACGACGAAGCTGCATGGCGGCGGCGGACTCTACCGACGTCTATCGGTTGAGGTCGGGACGGAAGCGGAAGGCCGACGCGGGCTTGCGCGGGCCGCCGGCGACCGACGGGCGCGTGCCGCGGTCCAGCCCCTCTTCCATGATGGCGCGCAGGCGGTTCAGCGACTTCTTGTTCTTGCGCTTGAACCAGCGGGCGCCGAAGGTCTCGTTGAGCCGGTCCGACAGGAACTTCGGCTTGGACTCGAACGTGAAGCGCACGCGGGTGGAACCGCCGGAGGCCTCCGAGAGCTCGTACACGCCGCGGGTGAGGATGCGGTTGTACTTGCCCATCCGGCCGCGCTCCTCGATCAGCCGCGGCCCGACCACCTCGGTGAACGTCGCGTCGCCGTAGTTGTAGCGGCTGCGGATCGGCGTCTTGATGCGGAACCGAGCGCCGGCGCCGCTGCCGTAGGAGTCCTCGCGGGTCAGGCGCCAGTCGACGAGGTAGTGATCGCAGAACTCCGCGTGGTTGGCGATGTCCGCGAGGTACTCGAACACCTCCTCGCGAGGACGGGCGATGATCACTTCGGCGCTGACGGGATCCACGCGCGCGAAGTCTACCCGGCCGGTTGGCTCAGGCGGCGCGCGGCGTGATGCGCCGCACCGTGATGCCGCACTCCGAGTGGCGCACCAGCTCGACGGCGTCGGGCTCGGCGCGGCGCAGGGGCGTGCACAGCGCGCAGACCGAGGAGGCGCTGCCGAAGCGGTACACGCGCTCCCCGACCAGCGGCGTGCGGCCGCAGTCGGCGCAGGTGTGGCGGCCCGCCTCCAGGGTGTCGACCGACTTGCGCATCAGCGCGGCCTCGAGATCGGTCTCGTCCAGCGTCTTCAGGGTGCGGGCCATGGCCCGGGGTTCTCCACCCTGAAGGGTGGTCCTTCCGGTGAACGACGGTTTGCCGAACGTCGTTTCGGGACATGTCGACCACCGACCGGTTGACGACCTGACAAAGGATTGGTCCTCGGGGTTTTCGGCCTGCCGGTCTGGCAGTACATTCGAAGCGGTCCGCCAGCAGGCAGAGAGGGAGCGTGGTCAGATGGAGTCCTTGACGTCCGGGACGCTTGCGGGAACGGGGTCCTTCCGATGTGAGCGGTGCGGCTATGTCGTCACGCTCGCCGCGACCGACGAGCTGCCGGCCTGCCCCGGCTGCAGCGGGTCGAGCTTCGTGCGGGCATCGCTGTTCGCCGGAGGGCGCTTCCACCGTCGCGCCGGCGAGGCGCTGACGCCGGAGGAGCGCGCCGAGCTGATCGCCGCCGCGCGCGAGGAGATCACCGCGCCGGGGGAGTACCTGGCCTATGAGGACGCGGGCCGTCCTCGTGTCGTCGCGCTCGACAAGGAGTGGACGCGAGTAGGCCGCTCGCTGGCCGCCGACGTGCGCTTCGACGACCCGACCGTCTCGCGCCGCCACGCGCTGATCGTCCGCCAGCCGGACGGCGTCCGCGTGCTGGACGACCGGTCGCTCAACGGCGTGTTCGTCAACGGCGAGCGCGTCGAGTGGCGCGCGCTGGTCGACGGCGACGAGATCGTGGTCGGCCGCTACCGGCTGCAGTACCTGCACCTGACCGCCGAGGCGCTGGCGGCGGGCGCGAGCGCGCCGAGGGCCGCCGACGCCACGGGCTGAGGCCGTCGGTAGTCTCCGGCGCCTGATGGCGCTCAAGCTGGCGGTCCTCTCGCAGAAGGGCGGCACGGGCAAGACGACGGCGGTCCGGCATCTCGCCGACGCCTTCCGCCGGGCCGGGCTCGGCGTGGCCGCCGTCGACCTCGACCCGCAGGGCAACCTGTCGGACTACTTCGACGTCGATCCCGAGGCCGAGCCGACCGTCCGCGACGTGCTCGTCGGCGCCGCCAAGGCGAAGGCCGCGCTGCACGTCGCGCCCGACGGCGTCAGCGTCATCCCGGCCAACCTGCAGCTGGCCGAGGCCGAGGTCGCGCTGGCGGGCAAGATGGGCCGCGAGCTGACGCTGCGCAAGGCGCTCAAGCCGCTCGACGACGCCTTCGACGTCATCTTCCTGGACTGCCCGCCGAACCTCGGGCTGCTGACCGTCAACGCGCTCGTCGCCGCCGACTTCGCGCTGCTGGCCGCCGAGGCGCAGTACTTCGCGCGCCAGGGCGTCGAGCAGGCGCTGGAGGTCATCGAGCTGGCGCGCGACGGGCTCAACCCCGACCTCGTCTGGCTCGGCGTGGCGTTCACGATCGCCGACATGCGCACGGTCCACTCGCGCGACGCGCAGACCGCGCTGAAGGAGGTCGTCGGCGACAAGCTGCTCGACGCGGTCGTGCGCCAGTCGATCGCCTACGCGGAGTCGGCCGAGCGGGCGGTGTCGATCATCGACCACCGGCCGGACCTGGGCGACGACTACCTCGCCCTCGCCGACGAGGTCCTCGAACGCCTCGGGCTGCCTGAGGCGCGGCGCCGGTTGGCGCCGCTGCTCGACGGCGGCGGCGGATCGCCCGCGCGATGATCCCGAGTCCCCCCGCCGGGCCCCGCGCCGCCCTGTCGGCAGCGGCGCTGCTGGTCGTCGTCGCGCTGCTGTCGGCGTGCGGCGCCGACGTCGAGACGCCACGGGCCACGACGACGACCTCCGGCCGCGCCGACGCGCCGACGCCGACGACCGCGACGCTGTCGACCAAGCCGCGGAAGGGCGCGGAGCCGGGCTCCGCGACGCCCGTGGGCAAGCCCGCGCCGCGCGGCTCGCTGGCTTTCCACGTGACCCGCCGCGCGCAGCTGCGCACGCGACCGGGCGGGAAGGTCGTCGCGACGATCCGGACCCGGACGGAGTTCCGGTCGCCGACGATCCTCGCGGTCGCCGCCCGCAGGCCCGGCTGGGTGCTCGTGCGCACGGCGCTGGTCCGCCACCACGTCGGATGGCTGCCGACCTCGGCGGGCGCGCTGTTCGAGGAGCCGCGCTCGATCGTCGTCGACCTCAGCGCCAAGACGCTCTCGGTCTTCCACCGCGGCCGCCTGACCGACCGCTACCGCGTGGCGATCGGCACCGACGCGACGCCGACGCCGACCGGCCGCTTCGCGGTCACCGACCGGCTGAGGACCGCCGACCCCAGCGGCGACTACGGCTGCTGCATCCTGGCGCTGAACGGCCACCAGACGAAGATCGCCCAGGGCTGGGGCGGCGGCGACCGCATCGCGATCCACGCCACGCCGCACACCTGGACGCTCGGCAAGCAGGTCAGCCACGGCTGCATCCGCGCGAGCGACAAGGCCCTGCGCCGGCTGATGCGCAAGATCCGGCTGGGCGCGCCGGTGCGAATACGGCGCTGAGCCGCGAGCGGCCTACAGCTCGCGCACGTCCGCCCCGTGCGGCTCGAACGGCGCGCGCAGGACGTCGGCCCAGCCGGCGGTCTCGGCGCGGAGGGCGTCGAGGACCGAGCCGGTCTGCTCGTAGTGGCACCAGACCAGGACGGTCGGGCCGGCGCCGGAGATCGTGGCGCCGAGGGCGCCGAGGGCGGTCGCGCGCTCGACGACCTCCATCGAGCGCGGGAAGAGGTGGCGGCGGTGGTCCTGGTGGAGGCGGTCCGCCAGGCCGCGGGAGACGAGGTCCCAGTCGCCGCGGGCCAGGCCGAGCGTGAGCAGCGACGCGTGGGCGACGTTGAAGACCGCGTCGGCCATCGGGATCTCCGCCGGCAGCGCCGCGCGGGCCTCCTTGGTCCGCACCGCCTCATGCGGGACGACGAGGATCGCCTCCAGGCCGGTCGGCGCGTCGAAGCGCGTGGCGGCGTCGTCGGCGCAGATCACGAAGCCGCCCAGCAGCGCGGCCGCGACGTTGTCGGGATGGCCCTCCATCTCGGTGGCCAAGGACAGGAGGTCGGCGTCCAGCTCGAAGAGGTGGTCGGCGGCCAGCAGGCCCGCGAGGTAGGCCGCGGCGCTCGTCCCGAGCCCGCCGCTGAGCGGGATGTCGGAGCGGATCCGGAACTCGAAGTCGTCGGGCGCGTGGAGGCGCTCGAAGCCGCGCACGACGAGGTTGCGGCGGTCGGTGGCGATCGCCAGGTCGGTGACGACCGCGAAGCGCCCGGTCTCGACGACCTCGACCTCGGTGTGCAGCGCCAGCGCGGCCGCGAACGCGTCGAAGCCCGGCCCGAGGTTGGCCGAGGACGCGGGCACGCGGACGAGGCGACGGCGCTCCATGTGGCGCGGGACCCTAGCCGAGTTCCCGCCCGTCTCGCGCGGTCGTCAGTGCTCGTAGGCCAGCAGCTCGCGCGCCGTCAGACCGGTGAGCCTGCGGGCCTCGCGCGACAGGTGCGCCTGGTCGGCGTAGCCCGCCAGCGCGGCGGCGCCCGCGAGGTCGCCCACCGCCCGGACGTCCAGGAAGCGCTGCAGCCGCAGCACGCGCTGCAGCGTCTTGGGCGCGTAGCCGACGTCGCGCACGAAACGGCGCTGCAGCTCCCGCTCCGAGATGGAGGTCTTGGTCGCCACGCCGCCGACCGTCGCCCGCGGGTTGCCGTCCAGGAGCGCGACCGCGTGGCGGACGGCCGGGTCGGGCGCGTCGGCCAGCCGCGCGACGTGCCGCCGCAGCAGCAGCGCGAACGCGATCGTGGCGGACCGCGGGTCCGGCGCCGTCCCCAGCGCGTCGTCGACCTCCCGCGCCAGGAGCGGGTCGATCGCGTCGACGTGCACGCGCCGGTCGACGAGGTCGGACGCCGCGACCCGCAGCAGGTACGGCGCGGCGCCCGGATGGAACGTCGCGCCGATCGCCAGCATCGCCTCCAGCCGCGGGTGCGACATCGGCGCCTGCGCGGGCCCGGCGACGCGCAGGCCCAGCTCGGCGATCCACACGAGGTGCATGCGGCCGTCGGGCAGCAGGCGCCGCTCCGACGGCGGGCCGGTCACGCGGTGGATCCAGAACCGCTCGACGAACGCCCGCAGCGCGCGCGGCGGTCGCACCTCGACGTAGTCCGGAGCGCTCGTCACGTCCCGATCGAGGCTACTCGTCGTGCTGGGACAGGAAGCGGCGGTCCGGGTCGACCGCGTCGCGGATCGCCGCCAGCCGCTCCCACGCGCCGTCCGCGTAGCCGCGCGCGACGTCCGCGCCGACGCCGCACGACGCCAGCGGGACGCGCGGGGCCGTCCAGCGCGCCAGCCGCGCGCGCACGTCGGCGGCCGCCGCCAGCGTCGCCGCGGTCGCCTCCGGGCTGTCCCCCGCGCCGCCGACGAAGACCTGGAACGGCGCGGTCAGGCCGTCGCGCGCCAGCGCCCCGCCGAGCTGGCGGACCTCGAGGACCGTCAGCGCCTCGCGGTGGTCGTCGGCGACCGCCGCGATCGCGCCGACCGTCGCGGGCGTCAGCTCGCGCAGCAGCAGCCCCTCGCCGCGCGCCGGGACCGGCTGCTCGGGGTCGCCCGCGACGCGCACGAGGTCGGCGGGCCCGATCGCGCCGCAGGTGTCGAGCAGCGCGCCGCCGGTGGCGCGCAGCGGCGCCAGCGCGTGCTCGGCGTCGGCCCGCGGCCCGGCGTGGACGGCGACGACCGCCGCGATCCGGCGCCCGCGGATCGGCGCGGGGATGACGTCCAGCGGCGGCAGCGACAGCACGCGGAAGATCAGGCTCAGGCACTCGGGCGCGTCCAGCGCGACGCGGCGCACCTGCTCCAGGACCTCGGCGGCGTGCTCGCCGGGCCACGCGACCATGCCGCCGAACAGCTCGTCGACCGGATGCAGCGCGAGCGTCAGCGACGTCGCGATCACGCCGCGCCCACCGCCGCCGCGCAGCGCGAGCAGCAGGTCGTCGTCGGCCGCGCGCCGCTCGCCGTCGGCGGTGACGACCTCGGCGGCCAGCAGCCCCGAGGCGGCGCGGCCGTGCGTGCGCGACAGCCAGCCGAGGCCGCCGCCCAGGACCAGGCCGGCGACGCCGACCGACGGCGCCACGCCGAGCACCGGCGCCAGCCCGTGGGCCGCGGCGGCCTCCGCCAGCGCGCCGGCCGTGACGCCGGCGCCGACCGTGGCGGTCCGGGCCGCCGGGTCGATCGCGATCGCGTCCAGCCCGGCGGTCTTCAGCAGGATCGCGCCGCGCAGCGCGTCGAGGTCCAGCGCCTCGGAGCCGTGGCCGGTGGCCTGCGGCGCGACGCGCAGGTCGACGGCGCGCGCGTGGCGGACGACCGCCTGCACGTCGACCGCCGACGCGGCGTGCGCGACCGCCGCCGGGCGCTGGTCGACGGCGAGGTTCCAGCCGCGCCGGGCGTCGTCGTAGGCCGCGTCGCCGGGGAGCGCGAGACGGCCGTCGAGGTCGGGGAGGATCTGGGTCATGCCGGGATCCTCCCCCACGCCCCGGCGCGGGTCTTGAACGTTTCGGACCAGCCTCGGCCGACGGCTACGTCGCGCCGAACGGCAGGACGTCGAGCAGCCCGCAGGTCGTCAGGACCTCGGCGACCACCGGCGGCGTGCGCGCGATCGTCAGCGTCCAGCCCTCGCGGGCCGCGCGGCGCCAGGTGCCCAGCAGCAGCGCGACGCCGTTGGAGTCCATGAACGTCACGCCCTCCAGGTCGAGCACGAGATGGCCCACGTCGCCGGCGGCGATCGCCGCCAGGTGGTCGGCGATCAACGGCGCGGTGACGAGATCGATCTCACCCGCCGGGGCGAGCGTCACCGTGTCACGGCTGTGGCCCACCGCGATGGAGAACTCAGGTGGCTTGGTCATGCGGAATCCCTCCCTCATGACCCGTGAAACGCACGCGGCGCGAAGATCACGCGCCTACTTTGCGGTGTGTCGAATTTGTGGAGGTTCGCTAGCCCAGGACGGCCTGCTCGACCGCGTCCAGGTCCGGCTCGCAGGGCACGACCGAGCTGGCCTGCATGAGCGCGGTCTGCGGGTCCTTCAGGCCGTGCCCGGTGAGGACGCAGACGATGCGCGAGACGCCCTCGGGCGCGCCGTACTTCAGCAGGCCCGCCACGCCGCTGGCGCTGGCCGGCTCGCAGAACACGCCCTCGCCCGACGCCAGGAACTTGTAGGCGTCGAGGATCTCCTCGTCGGTGACCGCGCGCACCATGCCGCGCGAGGCGGTCATCGCCGCCATCGCCTCCTCCCAGCGCGCCGGGTTGCCGATGCGGATCGCGGAGGCGATCGTCTCCGGGTTCTCGATCACGCGGCCCTCGACCAGCGGCGCGGCGCCCGCGGCCTGGAAGCCGAGCATCTGCGGCGCGTGGCCGACCTCCTGGAAGCCCTTCCAGTAGGCGGTGACGTTGCCGGCGTTGCCGACCGGGATGCAGAGCGCGTCGATGGCGCCGATCTCGTCGACGATCTCGAAGGACGCGGTCTTCTGGCCCTCGAGCCGGAACGGGTTCACGCTGTTGACCAGCGCGATCGGCTGGCGGTCGCAGACCTCGCGCACGAGCCTCAGGGCCACGTCGAAGTTGCCGCGCAGCGCGATCACGCGCGCGCCGTGCATCAGCGCCTGGGCGAGCTTGCCGGTGGCGATCTTGCCCTCGGGGACGATCACCGCGCCGCGGATCCCGGCGCGCGCGGCGTAGGCGCTCAGCGACGCCGCCGTGTTGCCGGTGGAGGCGCACAGCACGGCCTCCGCCCCGTTGCGCACGGCGTCGCTCACCGCGCACGTCATGCCGCGGTCCTTGAAGGAGCCGGTCGGGTTGGCCCCCTCGATCTTCAGCCAGACGTCCGCGCCCACGCGCTCGCCGAGGCGCGGCGCCGGCACCAGCGGCGTCGATCCCTCCTGCAGCGAGATCACGGGGTCGTCGGGCGCGAACGGCAGGCGGTCGCGGTAGCGCTCGATCAGGCCGGGCATGGGCGCTTCTCAGAACTCCTCGTCGATGACGCGAATCGCCCGCGGACGGGTGCGGACGAACTCCAGGCCGGCGATCATCTCGACGGCCGCGAACAGCTTGGACTCCAGGACCGGGTGGACGACCATCACCAATCGGGCGTCCCCACCCATCCCCTTCTGGACGAACGACTTCACGCTGACGCCCTGCAGGCCGAGGATCTGCGCGATCTGGGCCAGGACGCCGGGCTCGTCGGCGACCTCCACGTGGAGGTAGAACGACGACTTGACGTCGGTCACGAGCGTCAGGCGTTGGCTGGGCTCCGGCGTGGAGGCGGGCGGGATCATCGCGCTGACGACGTCGCCGAGGACGGCCGACGCGGTCTGCGGGCCGCCGGCGCCGGGGCCGCTGAGCGTGATCTCGGTGATCGCCGGCGACTCGATCGTCACCGCGTTGAACGGGCCGTTGATGCCCGCCAGCGGGTGCGCGCCGTAGAGGAACGCCGGGTGGACGCGGACGCTGAGGCCACCGTCGACGCGCTCGGCGGTGCCGATGAGCTTGAGGCCGAGGCCGAGGTCGCGCGCGTACTGGAGGTCGTCGGCGGTCAGGTGCTCGATGCCCTCGTAGGGCACCTCGGAGAGCGAGACCGGCGTGTCGAAGGCCAGGCGCGCGAGGATCGCCATCTTGGCCGCGGCGTCCTTGCCGGTGACGTCGTCGGTCGGGTCCGCCTCGGCGTAGCCCAGGCGTTGCGCCTCGGCCAGCGCGTCGGCGTACTCGGCGCCGGTCTCGGCCATCCGGCTGAGGATGAAGTTCGTGGTGCCGTTGACGATGCCGTGCAGGCGCTCGACGTGCGCGGCGGCCAGCGACTCCTGCAGGACGCGGACGACCGGGACGACGCCGCCGACCGCGGCCTCGAAGCGCAGCTGCACGCCGTGCTCGCGGGCGGCCGCCCACAGCTCCTCGCCGTGCTCGGCCAGCAGCTGCTTGTTGGCGGTGACGACGTGCTTGCCGGCGCGCATCGCGGCGAGGACGTACTCGCGTGCGGGCTCCAGGCCGCCGATCAGCTCGACGACGAGGTCCGCGTTGTCCAGGACGGTCGGGAAGTCGCCCTCGGAGCGGCGCAGGACGCCGGTGATCTCGGGGCGCAGGCCGGTGACGTTGGCGACGTCGTCGGCGCGGTCGGCCAGCAGCGTCGCGAACGCGCCGCCGACCGTGCCGCGGCCGAGCAGGCCGATGCGGAAGGGCTGGGACATGGGGCTAGAGATCCCTCCGGGTCAGGTCCTCGTAGGTCTCGCGGCGCACGACCGCGCGGTGCTCGCCGTCGCGCACGAAGACGATCGGCGGGCGCGGTTGGCCGTTGTAGTTGTTGGCCATCGCGTGGCCGTAGGCGCCGGTGACCGGGGTCGCGACGACGTCGCCGGGGCGGGTGTCGGGCAGCAGCGCGTCGTGGATCAGGATGTCCGACGACTCGCAGTGCTTGCCGGCGAGGTGGCGCGGCGCCTTGGGCGCGTCGAGCGGCTTGCCGAGCACGACCGCCTCGTAGCGCGCGTCGTAGAGCATCGGGCGCAGGTTGTCGCTCATGCCGCCGTCGGTGGCGACGTAGTCCACCACGTTGTGCTTGACGGACTGCACGGTGTAGAGCGTGACGGTCGAGTGGGCGACGAGCGCGCGGCCGGGCTCGTCGGCGATGCGCTTGCCCGGGCCGAGGATCTCGCGCAGGAGCGCGACCTTGGTCTCGACGTAGTGCTCGATCGTCGGCGCGGACTGCTCGTCGAGGTAGGCGACGCCGAGGCCGCCGCCCATGTTGTAGGTCCGGAAGTCGCCGAGCGGGGCGACGGCCTCCAGCGCGGCGCGGAAGGGCTGGAGGTCGAGGATCTGCGACCCGATGTGGAAGTGCAGGCCGTCGAGGTCGAGCTTGTCGGAGGCCTGGGCGATCGCGATCGCGCGGCGCGCGTCGTCGAGGTTGAACCCGAACTTGGTGTTGGGGCCGCCGGTGGAGATCTTGGGGTGGGTGTCCGGGGACACGCCGGGCGCGACGCGCAGCAGGATGCGCTGGCGAGCGCCGGGGCGGATGAGGTCGATGAGCGCGTGCAGCTCGTCGAGGTTGTCCACCACGATGTCGCCGATGCCGGCGTCGAGGGCCTGCCGCAGCTCGGCGCCGGACTTGGCGTTGCCGTGCAGGTGGATCTTCTTGGGGTCGAACCCGGCGTTGAGCGCGAGGTGCAGCTCGCCGCCGGAGGCGACGTCGCAGGCCAGGCCCTCCTCGGCGAAGAGGCGCAGGACCGCGGTGGCCGGGAACGACTTGGAGGCGAAGTGGACCTCGAAGTCGTCGGCGTGGTGCCGGAAGGCGTCCAGGAACGCGCGGGCGCGGGCGCGCAGGTCGTCCTCGGCGACGACGTAGGCGGGCGTGCCGTAGACGCGCGCGAGCTCACGGGCGTCGACGCCGCCGAGGGTCAGCGTGCCGTCGGCGTCGAGGGTCGTCCCGAGGGGCCAGACGTGAGGGATCTGCGTGGTCGGCGTCGTCGCCATGGGCGGGGCGGCATGATGTCAGTTCGTGCGCACCGTTCGAGCTGAGGGCCCCGTCGAGACCGGCATCTCTGACGGCTTGTCATGGGCTCGCTTCGCCCCGAGCCGCGACCGAGAGCCGATCGGCGCGGTGGTGATCCTCCACGGGGCGGGCTCCCACAAGGAGTCGCACTACGACTTCGCGCGCGCCTGCGCGGCCGGCGGCCTCGCCGCGCTGGCCTTCGACGCGCGCGGGCACGGCGAGTCGGAGAGCCCGATGGACGGCCGCGCGATCGACGACGTCGCGCGCATGGCCGACCTGCTGCGCGAGCGCGGCGACGTCGAGAAGGTCGTCCTGCGCGGGTCCTCCATGGGCGGCTACCTCGCGCTGGCCGCCGCGGCCGAGGCCCGCGCCTCCGCCGTCGTCGCCATCTGCCCCGCGCCCGCGCTCGGCCTCGCCACCGGCGTCCGCGCCCGCCGCTTCCCGTTCCCGACCGACCGCGACGCGCTCGTGACCATGTTGAAGGCCAACGACGAGACCGCCGCCATCCGCGCCCTCGACGCCGCCGGCACCCCGGTCTTCCTCCTGCACGCCGAAGCCGACGAGATCCTCCCTCCCGACCTCTCCCGCGACCTCCACGCCGCCGCGCCGGCCCACTCCACGCTCACCGTCGTGCCCGGCGGCCACCACCGCTCGATCCAGCACGACGCCGAGCTTCAGGGCGAGACGGTGCGGTGGATGTCCCGGGCGCTGCGCTGAGCGCGTTCGCGCGGCGGCGCCGCTACAGGTAGTTCATCGGGTTCGTCACCGCGCCGTTGATCCGCGCCTCGAAGTGCAGATGGGGGCCGGTGGAGAAGCCGGTGTTGCCGGAGAGGCCGATGATCTGGCCTTGGGAGACGTGTTGGCCGACCGAGACGAGGATCTTGGACTGGTGGCCGTAGCAGGACGAGAGGGTCGCCGTGTGCTGGATGCAGGTGTAGTTGCCGTAGCCGCCGGCGGGGCCGGCCAACCGCACGGTGCCGCCGTCGGCGGCGCGGATGGGCGTGCCGATCGGGACGGCGATGTCCATGCCCGGGTGGCAGGCCTCCCAGGCGCGCCTCTCGCAGAAGGGCGCGGTGATCGGGCCGTTGACGGGCCAGATGAAGCGGCCCGAGCCGCCCTTGATCGGGCCGGCGGGCAGCGAGCCGGAGAGCTGGGCCTGGACCTTGGCCGACTCCTTCTGCAGCTCGTCGAGGTGGTCCTCCAGCTCGTGGCGCTCGCCGCGGACCTTCGTCAGCGCCTTCTGCTTGCCGGCCTTGGTGTTCTCGTAGCCGACACGCGTGCCGATCAGCTGGTTCTTGACCTGCGCGACCTGGTCGCGGCGCTGCAGCACGATCGCGGTGAGCTGCTGCTGGCGCGCTTCGAGCTTGTCGAGGCGCGCCGCGGTCGACGTCGCGTCCTTCTTGGCGCTGCGCACCAAGGTGATGATCTTGTTGTCGGCGTCCTGGATGCGGTTCAGGAACTCGCCGCGCTCCAGCAGGTCGGCGAAGCCCTTCGAGTTCAGCACCACCGTGACGAGGTCCGGGGCGTCGGCCTCGTAGATGTCGGTCAGCCGCGCGGCCAGGATGCGGCGGCCGTCGGCGAGCTTCTTCTTCAGCCGCGCCAGCCGCGCGCGCTCGTCGCGCAGGTCCTTCTGGGTCTGCGCCAGCTCGGCGCGGCGCGCGTCCAGGTCGGTCTGGATCTTCTGCTCGCGCGTCTGCAGCGTGGAGATCGACCCCTGCAGCTTGCGGATCTTGCTCGAGTACGCGGCGATGTCGGACGAGAGCACCTTCTCGGTGCCCTTCCGCTTCCCGATCTTCCCGCGGGTCGTGTTGATCTTCTGCTGGAGGGAGCCGGCGCGGGCCTGCGGCGAGTCCGCCTCGGAGCCCAGCGGCAGCACGAGCCACAGCGCCCCGCAGAGGACCAGCGGGAGGACCGCACCCGCGAGCCAAGAGCGCAGGCGCATGCGACCGCGCATGCTAGGCCCGCCACGGCCGTCACCCTGCAACTCCGCGTGCGGGCCCGCTCGGGAGACGTTCAGAATTCCCTAAGCCCCGATCACTACCCTTACGCCCATGAACACGTCGTTCGGTCGCGACACGGGCCTGCAGGTCCGGATGCTCGTGACGATGCTGCTGCTGGGACTGGTCTACGTCGTCTTCGCCGGCGTGCTCTTCGCGAGCACGAGCGGCGCCGTCGCGCTGATCGGCTGCGCGCTGCTGCTCGGCTTCCAGTTCTTCGCCTCCGACAAGCTCGCGCTGCGCTCGATGGGCGCCCACGAGGTCTCCCCGCAGGAGGCCCCGGAGTTCCACGCGATGATCGAGCGCCTCTGCGTGCAGGCCGACATCCCCAAGCCGAAGGTGGCGATCGTCAACTCGCCGATCCCCAACGCGTTCGCGATGGGCCGCTCGCCCAAGAGCGCGACGGTCTGCGCGACCACCGGGATCATGGACCTGCTGTCGCCCAGCGAGCTCGAGGGCGTGATGGCCCACGAGGTCACGCACATCGTCAACCGCGACGTGATGATCATGACCATGTGCGGGTTCTTCGCGTCGATCGCGTCGATGATCGTGCAGTTCGGCTTCTTCTTCGGCGGCGGGTACGGCGGCGGCTACTCCAACAACGACGACGACGACGGCCCGTCGTTCATGGTCATCATCTTGATCTCGGCCATCGTCTGGGTCGTGTCGTTCTTCCTCATGCAGGCGCTGTCGCGCTACCGCGAGTTCGCGGCCGACCGCGGCGCCGCGGTCATCACCGGCCGCCCGTCCGCGCTGGCCAGCGCGCTGCTGAAGATCAGCGGCGTCAACGAGCGCATCCCGCAGGGCGACCTCCGCGCCCACTCCGAGATGAACGCGTTCTACATCGTGCCCGTGCAGGTGAAGGCGTCGCTCTACAACCTGTTCTCGACGCACCCGCCGATGGAGAAGCGGATCGCGGCGCTCGGTCGCCTGGAGTCCCAGCTGCAGTCCTCCGGCCCCGTGCGCCCGGCGCTCGCGTAGTCGCACATGGGCTTCCTCGACGCCCTCCTGGGCAAGCGCAAGGTCAAGGGCCCGGCGCCCGACCGGCTCTTCGCGATCACCACCGCGTCGATCGCGCTGGAGACCGGGCCGGGCATCCGGACCCGCGGCAGCGCCGCGATCGTCTTCCAGCCGCTGGCCACCGGCGACTTCGCGCAGATCGTCTCCGAGATGGAGGAGGTCGTGCGCGGCACCGGCGAGGAGACCGGCACGACGCTGACGACCTCCGACGACACCTACGGCTACCGCTGGATGGTGCTCAACGACCCCGACGTCGAGGACCTCGCGGTCGGCGTCAACGCGGTCTCCGACGCGCTGGAGCTCGGCGGCTACGGCAACCGCGTGCTGTGCGCGGTCTTCGCCTTCGAGGACGCGTCGAGCAGGCCCGTCTACTTCATCTACAACTACAAGCGGGGCACCTGGTACCCGTTCGTCCCCGCGAGCGGCGAGCAGCAGCGCTCGACCGAGCGCGAGCTGCAGATCAAGGCCCAGATCGGGAACGAGCTGCCGGTCGAGCAGGAGCTCGAGCGCTGGTTCCCCCTCTGGGGCATCCCGATCTAGGCGCCGGCGGCGGCGGGCTCAGCCGCGCGCGACGGCCAGCAGCGCCACGTCGTCGGGCCAGACGCCGCCGTCGGGCGCCAGCGCCTCCAGCACGCGATCGCAGAGCACGTCCAACGCGTGCGGCGACGAGGCGACGACCGTGCGCAGCGCCTCGAGGCTGCGGTCCAGGCGCTCGTCGCGCCGCTCGACCAGGCCGTCGGTGTACAGCAGCAGCCGCGCGCCGTGGCCCAGGCGCAGCCGCTCGGCCGCCTCGGCGGCGGGGGCGCCGCAGCCCAGCGGCGGCGTCAGGACGCCGGTGACCAGCCGCGTCCCCGCGGCGTCGGTCAGGACCGCCGGCGGATGCCCGGCCGACGCGATCGCCAGCTCGCCGTCGGCGTCGATCGTCATGAACAACGCCGTGGCGGTGATGTCCATCGCCCCGACGAAGCCGTCCAGCCGCGCGAGCACGCGCGCGGGATCCGGGTCCTCCAGGGCGTAGGCGTGCAGCGCCGCGCGGACCTGGCCCATCGCGGCCGCCGCGGCCAGGCCCTTGCCGGCGACGTCGCCGATCGCCAGGCCGACGCGATCGCCCGGCAGCGCCACCGCGTCGTAGAAGTCGCCGCCGACCGGGCCCTCGGCGCCCCGCGGCAGGTAGCGCGCGGCCAGCCGCACGCCGGCGGCCGCGGGCAGGACGCGCGGGAGCAGCGAGCGCTGCAGCGTCTCGGCCAGGTCGCGCTCGCGCTCGCGCAGCTGCGCGTGGCCGATGGCCAGCGCGGCGCGGTCGCCGACGGCCTCCAGCAGCCGCAGGTCGTCCTCGCCGAAGCGGCCGATCTCGCTGGTCGACACGTGCAGCGTGCCGATCACCTCGCCGTCCAGGCGCAGCGGCACGCCGGCCAGCGAGCCGCTGAAGCGGCGGTGCTCGGAGGCCAGGCCGTCGACGAGCGAGATGTCGTCGAACACCATCCCCCGCCCCGCGGACGCGATCAGGCCCGAGACGCCGGTCCCCATGTGCGCGTAGTCGCCGACCAGGCCCTCCATGCCCAGCGCGGCGCGCACGCGCAGCCGGCGTCGGTCGTCGTCGTCGGACAGCAGGACGGCGGCGCGCTCGCCGCCGAGCGCCTCGCGCGCGAGCACCAGCATCCGCTCCAGCGCGACGTCCAGCGACGTCGCGGTGAAGCCCGCCAGCGTGATCGCCTCCAGCCGCCGCAGCCGCTGGCCCGCCTCCTCCGCCCCGGCCTGCGCGCGGGTCACCTCGCGCTGGCGGCGGCCGAGGTCGCGCTGGCTGGCGATCAGGTCGTCGTTGAGCCGCAGGACCTGCTCGACCAGGCGGTCGCGCTCGTCGCCGTGGGGCTCGGCGACGACCAGCACCTCGCCGTCGGCCATCGCGCGCACGTGCACCAGCCGGTCCTCGGCCGCGGTCGAGCCGCCCTGCCAGAAGCCGATCGTCAGGCGCGCCCAGGCGTCGGCGGGCGCGCTCGCCAGGTGGGTGGCCAACGCGGGGCGCTGCGGCGCGGCGACGACCGCGTCGAAGCGCTCGCCCGCCAGCGCACCGCCCGCCGCCGCCTCCAGCGCCGGGTTGGCGTCCCGCACGACGCCGTCGCGGTCCACGCGCGCGGCGTAGAGCGTGCGGCTGGCCCAGAGCAGCGCCCGCAGGACCTCCTGGTCGAACTCCTCGCGGCTCATCGTGGTGGGGATGAACCTAGTGCAGCCGCAGCGCCAGCTCGCGCAACAGGGCCTCGGGATCGGCCGCGAAGACGTCGGCCCCGGCCAGCAGCGCGCGGTCGCCGTGGCCTTCGTAGGCGCGGCCGCCGGCGATCAGCAGCGGCGGGGCGTCGAGCTCGCGCAGCCGCGCGAAGACGTGGCCGGCGGCCAGCAGGTTGAACGACAACGAGGTCGAGAGCGCCACGACGTCGGGCTCGCGCCGCGCGGCCAGCGCGACGATCTCGCCGACCGGCGTGTCGGGGCCGAGCAGCAGCACGTCCCAGCCCGAGGCCTCCAGGAAGTCCGCGACCATCCGCGCGCCGATGCCGTGCAGCTCGCCGGGCGTCCCGGCCACGATCGCCCGGCGGCGCCGGCCGCCCGCGAATGCCGCGGCGGCGTCCTCCAGCGACGGCGCCAGCCGCGCCAGCACGGTCTGGGTGATCTGCGTCGCCAGGTGCTCCTGCGCGACGCCGATCCGCGCGGTCTCCCACAGCTGCCCGATCTCGACCATCGCCGGGGTGAGGACGTCGAGGTAGACCTGCTCGGCGCGCGCCCCGCCGTCCAGCGCGGTGGCGATCGCGTCCCACGCCCCGCGCGCGTCGGGGGCCAGCAGATGCTCCAGGTACCGACGGCGCACCTCGCCGAGATCGACCGTGCCCGCGGCGGAGGACGTCCGGCCCGTCAAGAAGACGCGCTCGGGCCCGGCGCGCCGGCCGCCAGCTCGAACCAGACGTGGGTGCTGCCCTCGCGCACGCCCCAGCGGCGCGAGAGCGTCTCGACCAGGTGCAGCCCCCATCCGCCCTCGACCGTCGACGGCCGGTCGCGCGCCTTGGGGACGAAGCCGTGGCCCTCGTCCACCACCTCGCAGCGCAGCTCGCCGCCCTGGACGGCGTCCAGCAGCACGCGGACGTGCTCGCCCTCGCCGTGCCGGACCGCGTTGGTGACGACCTCCGACAGCAGCAGCCGCGCCCGCTCGGCGCACCGCGCCTCGACCGCGTCGCCCAGCTCGTCCACCATCCGGCGGGCGACCGCGGGGGCGCGAGGGTCTCGGGGGATGTCCTGGGCGACGATCACGTGCGCGGCTCGGAGGATAGGTACCCCGGCGGCAGACGCACCACGCGGCGCGGCGCCGACGGACCGGAATCCCCCCGGGATCGACGGCCCGTGGCGTAGCATGGCCCCGATGGCCGGCGATCCCCAGTTCGGGCCGGCCCCGGACCCCGGCGCCCCTCCGCGGGCGCAGACTCCGCCCACCACGCGCGATCCGGTCGCGCTGCGCGAGGCGGTCACGGCATCCTCGGCCGCCGGCGAGGAGCCCGGCGCCATCTACGCGCGCGTGCTGCGTCCGCCGCTGGCCGAGGCCGAGGCGACGAGCGTCGCGGGCGGTGGTGGCCCGATCGCCGACGAGCGCCGCGCGCTGGCGCGCTCGGGCGCCCAGGCCGCGCTGGCCGAGCTGGTCGGCCGCCTGCCGACCACCGACGAGGGCCTCGGCCGCCGCGCCGCGGTGCTCGTGCCCGCCGGCGTGCTCGGCGAGCTGGACGGCCAGGCGCTGGCCGACGCGCTGGACGCGGGCGGCTGGGGCGTCACCGCCGTCGCGCTCGACCAGGACGCGGAGGCGGTCGTCGAGGCGATCGGCGCCGCGCGCGCCGAGGTCGTGGTCGCGCCCGCCGGCGACGCCGCGCAGGTGCTCGCCTCCCAGCGCGCGCTCTCGCTGCTGCGCCGCGTCACCGCGCCGCCGCTGATCGTCGGCGTCGCGTTCGCCGCCGCCGACCACCCGTCCGGGATGGCCGCCGACCACGTCGTCGGCACCACCGACGCGCTCGCGCCGCTGCTGCGCCGACGCATGGGCCGCGGCGGCCACGGCGCCGTGCCGTGGGGCGTGCGCCTCGGCCGCGACGGCGCCCGCCTGACGGTCGCGCCGATCGGGCTGCTGGATCCGCCGTCGGTGGCGCGCCTGCGCGAGATCGTCGAGACGCGCCGCACGCTCTACCCACGGATCGTGCTCGACCTCCGCGAGCTGATGGCCGCCGACGCCGAGGGCCTCGGCGCGCTCGTCGCCTGGGACGCCGAGCGGCCGTGGGATCCGACGGTCGCCGCGCTGGGCGACCCGCGGACGGTGGCGGCGCTGGCGGAGGCAGGGCTGGCCGACGCCCTGCCCCTCGCCGAGCCGAGCCGAGCTAGTTGTCCTGGGCCGCGGGCTCCGTGTCCGGAACCAGGCCCTCGCCGTTGAAGTCCTGGCCGGCCTCGTGGAACGTGAGGTCGGCGGGCGGCAGGATGATGTGCGAGCCGCGCAGGTCGTCGTCGGCCAGCATCTTGCCGTTGGAGCGCACGAAGTCCAGCAGCGCCTCGAAGGCCCGGTAGAAGCCGGACTCGTCGCCGGAGTCGACGGCGGCGACGGTCGCGTCGTCGAGGTCGTTGAGCTGGGAGTGGAGGTCGTCGGAGAGCTCGAACTGGCCCTCGTCGGAGATGCGCACGATCACGCCTGGCCCTCCTCGAGCTGCTTGTTGGCGTCGCCGCCGCCGGAGCCGGAGCCCAGCTCGGCCTTCATCTTGGCCAGCTCGTCGTCGACCGCCGCCCCGCTGGACAGCTCGCGCAGCTGCTTGTCGATGTCGTCCTCGCCGGAGCCCAGCTGCGTGAGGTCCTCGAACGTGCCCGCGGCCTCCAGCTCGGAGACGGCGTCGGCGCGGGCCTTCATCTGGTCGGTCTTGTCGACCGCGCGCTGCATCGCCAGCCCGACGTCGGCCATCTGCTCGCCGACGCCCGTCGCGGCCTCCGAGATGCGCACCTGCGCCTCGGCCGCGCTGTACTGGGCCTTGATGACTTCCTTCTTGGTGCGGAAGGCCTCGATCTTCGCGCGCAGCTTCTGCTCGCTGTCGGTCAGCTTCTGCTGCTGGGCCTCCAGCTCGGAGACCTGCGAGTCGAGGTTCTGAAGCTCGGTCTGGGCGACGTTCTTGCGCTCCAGCGCGACGCGCGCCAGCTCCTCGTTGCCCTGGGACAGCGCCTGCCGCGCCTGCGTGTCGAGCTTGACGACCGACTGCTCCAGCTTGGTGGACTGCATCTGCAGACGCTTCTTCGCCGTGACGACGTCGGCGATGCCCTTCTTGACGTTCTGCAGCGACTCCAGCTGCTTCTGGTAGCTGTAGTCGAGGGTCTCGGCCGGGTCCTCCGCGCGGTCCAGCAGCTTCGAGATCTTCGCCTTGACGACCGTGGAGAAACGGCCACTCACACCCGGCATCGGGCCTCCGTACGAATCGGGGGAAGGGGGAGGCTCCTAGCCTACCCAGCCCCAGGCCTTCGGTGGCCTAGAAGCCGATCGGGTGACGTGCGGTGAAGCCCTTGGTGCTGCGCAGGACCGGGCGCCAGCGCGGGCCCTTGGCGCCGGACGGGTCGCCCGCGGCCGAGGTGTCCAGGCGCAGGCCCGCGATGACCACGAACGCGTGCGACGGGTTCGTGTAGATCGTGAACCACGTGCCGGCGCCCTTGGCGCCCCACTTCATGAAGGACGAGGAGTCCAGCGGCTTGCTCAGCAGGTCGGCGCCGTGCAGCGCGTAGGAGACCGTGCCGGAGCAGTCGTAGCCGCGGGAAAGGAACCTCGAGTTGTGCCCGCCGCCGTAGACGTAGGGCTTGCCGACGATCGCGTTGGCCGCGGCGATTGCGTCCTTGACCTCCTGCGGGGCGGTCGCCGGAGCGGCGGCGTAGCCGGTCGGGAGGACCGTCGCCGACTGCTCGGGCGTCAGCTGCGTGGTGGCCGGGTTCGGCTGGCCGTAGGCCGCGCCGCCGGTGGCGACCGCCGGGTCGACGACGGTGGCCGGTGCGCTGCTGGTCGTGTCCGTGCCGCCGGTCGACGGGGTCGTCTGCGCCGCCGCCGTGGAGGCGAAGGCAAGCGAACCGGCGATCGTCAGCGCAAGGGCGTATGCCCGCAAGGCAGTTTCCTCTTTCGTCGGCCTGCGGGGTTAGCTGACGGGCTAGCGCTAAAAGAGCCTGCGCCTCCCATGGCGAGCCATGAGATTCGCCCCAAACAACCTGGGTCCCCCGCCCCGGGCTCCTCACCCGGGTTCGGCGTGGGCGGAAACCTACACCACCGGGACGAAAGATGCACATCGACGTCCCGCAATGCAGGTTGCACTCCGGGGGTCGGCTCCGAAATGCGGGGTGAAGAGGCCGATTGTCACCCGGCGGACCGATGATCCCCCGGTCGGGGAGGGGTTCGGAGGCCGTTGGCGGCGCGGTCGCCGCGCCGGACGCCGTAGCCTCTCCGGCCTCATGCGCTCACCGCGAATCGTCCTCGCGGCGCTGCTCGTCGCGCTGCTGGCCGTCGGCTGCGGCCGCAGCTCCGCCCCCAACGGCGGCCAGAAGGATCGCACCACGCCGACGACCGGCGCGAAGGGCACCGAGCGCACCGCCGCGACCGACCTCGGCTTCCCGACGTTCGCGACCAAGAACACGACGCGGATCGGCGGCGCCGACCCGGTCGCCGACGCGGCGGCTGCCGCGCGCGCGGTGTACAGCGGCGCCTCGCGGATCACGCGGCCCCGGGCGGTCGTGCTGGCCGACGACTCCGACTGGCGCGTCGGGCTGGCCGCGTCCGTGCTGATGTCGTCCCCGATCCGCGCGCCGCTGCTCTACGCGCACGGCACCGACGACCTGCCCGCCGCGACGATCGACGCGCTGAAGGCGCTCGCGCCGACCGGCTCCAAGGACGCGGGCGGCGCCCAGGTCATCCGCGTCGGCGACGTGCCCGCGCCCGACGGCCTGAAGACCACCGACCTCAAGGGCGCCGACCCGGTCGCGCTCGCGCGCGCGATCGACGCCTTCCAGTCCGCCGCGCGCGGCACGACGTCGGACCGCGTGATCGTCGTCGGCTCCGACGACCCGGCCTACGCGATGCCCGCCGCCGCGTGGGCGGCCAAGGCCGGCGACCCGGTGCTGTTCGTCGACAAGGACTCGATCCCGCCCGACACCAAGGCCGCGATCTCCGCCCACCAGCAGCCCAAGATCTACGTGTTGGGCCCGAAGTCGACGGTCTCCGACAAGGTGATGACGCAGCTGAAGAAGCTCGGCTCCCCGACGCGCATCGCCGGGCCCGACCCCGCCGCCTCGTCGGTCGCCTTCGCGCGGTTCCTGGACGGCTCGTTCGGCTGGGGCGTCGTCGACCCCGGCCACGGCTTCGTGTTCGCCAACGCCTCGCGGCCCGGCGACGCCGGCGCGGCCGCGCCGCTGAGCGCCTCCGGCACCTACGGACCGCTGCTGGTGTCCACCAGCGCCGACCAGCTCCCGCGCGCGCTGTCGAGCTATCTCCTGGACGTCCAGCCCGGCTACACCAGGGATCCGGTCCGCGGCGTCTACAATCACGGTTGGATCGTCGGCGACGAGTCCGCGTTCAGCGTGGGCGTGCAGTCGGCGATCGACTCCCTTCTGGAGATCGTCCCCGTCAACGAACGCGGAAGCAACGACAGCACCTCATGAGCCAGGCCGAGAGCCCCGACCGCCTCAACCGCGACGTCACCGTCGATGACGTCCGTCAGCTCATGGGGGCCTCCACCCCGCACTTCGCGCTGCAGCTGCGCAACCGCATCGCGCGGCTGATCGACCCGCTGCCCGCCGACCATCCGGCGCGCGCGCTGGGCGAGCAGGAGATCGCGCGCCTGACGCGGCTGGGCTTCAGCGGCGAGACGCGCGGCCACGCGGCCGAGGCGGGCCTGCCGCCGCTGCGCTCGGTGACGGGCGCGGGCAACGTCGGCGGCGTCGGGTCCGAGACGCCCGAGCCGCACACGACGATCTAGCCCCGCCGGGACCTCCGGACGTCCGCCGCGGCCCTGAGCGGCCGGGCCCGGCGATACCCTCGCGACGATGCGCGCGGGAGCCTTCCTCGCCTATTGGCCCTGGTTCACGCCTGCCGAGCAGGTGGAGTTGGCGGTGCTCGCCGACCGGCTGGGGCTGGACAGCGTCTGGGTCTCCGAGGCGTGGGGCCAGGACGCGGTCAGCGTGCTCGGCCTGCTGGCCGGCAAGACCGACCGGATCGCGCTCGGCTCGGGCCTGATGCAGATCCCGGCGCGCAAGCCGACCGCGACCGCGATGGCCGCCGCGTCGCTGGACGTGCTCAGCGAGGGCCGCTTCCGGCTCGGCCTGGGCCTGAGCGGACCGCAGGTCTCCGAGGGCTGGTACGGCGTCCCGTTCGTGAACAACTTGAAGCGGACGCGCGAGTACGTCGACACGGTTCGGCGCGTGCTGGACCGCGAGCGCGTGTCGCTGCCGCTGGAGGGCGGCGCGGACGGCACCGGCCTCGGCAAGCCGCTGAAGCTGCTGACCCGCACCGTGCAGGACCACCTCCCGATCTACCTCGGGGCGATCGGGCCCAAGGCGGTCCGCCAGACGGGCGCGATCGCCGACGGCTGGCTGCCGTTCATGCTCGACCCGCGGGAGCCCGAGACGTTGTTGGGGCCCTTGCGCGAGGGCGCGGAGGCGGCGGGCCGGTCGCCGGCCGACATCGACGTCGCGCCGGTCGTGCCGCTGGCCGTCGACGAGGACCTCGCGACCGCCCGCGACGCCGTCCGCCCGTGGCTGGCGTTCTACCTGGGGTCGATGGGCGCCAAGGACAAGAACTTCTACGTCGAGCTGGCCGAGCGCCAGGGCCACGGCGCGGCGGCGCGCGACGTGCAGGCCCACGCGCTGGCGGGCGATCGCGCGGGCGCCGTCGCGGCGGTGACCGACGACCTGGTCGACGCGGGCGCGATCGCCACGACGCCCGCGGGCCTGGACGAGCGGCTGGCGATCTACGAGCGCGCGGGCGTCACGACGCTGGTCGCGGTGCCCTGCGGCGAGGACAAGCCCGGCGTGCTGCGCGCGCTGGCGGCGGCGACGGTGACGCGATGACCGCCGGTCCTCTCCCACGTCCCGAAGGCATCGCCGGCTCCGCGCTGGCCGGCCCGTTCCCGGTCGGCAGCTACGCGGAGAAGCTGCGCGAGTACCTGCGCCAACGCGCGCGGGTGCAGCTGTTCGGCGAGGTCTGGAACTTCCGCGCCAGCAAGGCCAAGGTCTACTTCGAGCTGCGCGACGGCGACGGCGCGGTGCCGTGCTCGATGTGGCGCGACGCGTTCGAGCGCGCGGGCTTCGCGGCGACGACGTTCGTCGACGGCTGCGCGGTCGTCGTCGCGGGCGGGCCGGACTACTACCCCGGGTCGCGCACGTCGTCGCCGTCGTTCTCCTTCGACGTCACCGCGCTGCGGATCGCCGGCGAGGGCGACCTGCTCGCCCAGATGGAGGCGCTGCGCCGCGCGCTCGGGGCCGCCGGGCTGTTCGAGCCGCAGAAGCGCCTCCCCCGCCCCGCGCTGCCGCGCTGCATCGGCGTCGTGACCGGCGAGGGCGGCAAGGCGCGCGACGACGTGCTGGCCGGGCTGCGCCGCCGCGGCTGGGCGGGCAGGTTGGTGTGGGCGTTCGCGCCGGTGCAGGACCGGCACGCGGCGCCGCGGATCGCGCGGGCGCTGCAGGACCTCGCGGCGGTCGAGGAGGTCGACGTCATCATCGTCGCGCGCGGCGGCGGGTCGCTGGCCGACCTGTTCGCGTTCTGCGACGAGACGCTCTGCCGGACCGTCGCGCTGCTGCGCGTGCCGGTGATCGCGTCGGTCGGCCACCACACCGACCGGACGCTGATCGACGACGTCGCCGCCGTGTCGTGCTCGACGCCCACGCACGCCGCCGAGAGCGCGGTCCCGGCGCACCCGGTCGAGGCGCGCGCGGCGCTGGCGCGGTGCGCGACCGCGTTGGAGGCGCACGGGCGCCGCGCCGTGGTGGGACGGGCGCGGCACCTCGCGGCGCTCTCGCGCGCGCCCGCGCAGGCGATCGCGCGCCACCGGACCGCCCTGCACCAGCGGCTCAAGGAGCTGCGCGCCGCGTCACGCCGCCGGGTGGCGACCGACCGCGAGCGCGTCGCCCGCGGCGCGCTCGTCCTGGAGCGCAAGGCCGGCGCCGCCGCCGGCCCGCAGGACCGCGCGCGCCGCGCCGCGCTGGACTCGCTGGCCGCCGCGCTGGCCGCCCACGACCCCGAGCGCACGGTCGCGCGCGGGTACGCGATCGTCGACGACGGCGCCGGCGGGATCGTGACCAGCGCCGCCCGGGCGCGCGAGCTGGGCGACGTCCGGCTGTTCTTCGCCGACGGGCCGGTGGACGCCAAGATCAACGACGACAACAAGAAGGGCTCGTGATGTCTTCCGAGACCGAGACCATGTCCTACGAGACCGCGACCGCGCGCCTCGAGACCATCATCAAGCGCCTGGACTCCGGCGAGGCCGGGCTGCGCGAGACGCTCGACCTCTGCCAGGAGGGCCGCGGGCTGGTGGAGTTCTGCGCCGGCGAGCTGGACGCGGTCGGCCAGGGCCTGGAGGAGCTGCGCCTGGACGAGCTCGTCGCCCGGCTGGAGCAGCGGCCCGCATGAGCGACTCGCTCTGGTCGCGGATCTCCGGCCTCACGCTGGAGATCGAGGACTACGCCTTGGAGCGCCTGGAGCGCGCGGTCTCGTCGGACTTCACCCGCGTCTCGACGGTGATCCGGCTGCGCGGCGGCGACGGCCACGAGGGCCTGGGCGAGGACGTCTCCTACGACGCCGACGACCAGCGGGCGCTGCAGGAGGCGGGCGCGACGCAGCCGCTCGCGGGGTCCTGGACGCTGGAGTCGTTCTGCGACATGTTGGCGGGGCTGGACCTGTGGCCCGAGCCCGCGCGCCACGACGCGTCGGTGCAGTACCGCGTGTGGGCCTACGAGTCGGCGGCGCTGGACCTCGCGCTGGCCCAGAACGGGCTGTCGCTGCAGGACGCGCTCGGGCGCCGCGCCGAGCCGCTGACGTTCGTCTGCTCCCTGCGCCTCGGCGAGCCCGCGACGGCCGAGCCGCTGCGCACGCGCCTGGCCAAGTACCCCGGGTTGCGGTTCAAGCTGGACCCGACGAAGTCCTGGGACGACGCGCTGGTGGCGGAGCTGGTGCGGACGGGCGCGGTCGACACGGTGGACTTGAAGGGGTTGTACGTGGGGTCGGTCGTCGACAACACGCCCGACCCGGCGCTCTACCGCCGCGTGGCCGAGGCCTTCCCGGACGCCTGGATCGAGGACCCCGGGTTGACGGACGAGACCGACCCGGTGCTCGAGCCGTACCGCGACCGGATCACCTGGGACGCGAACATCCACTCGGTCGACGACATCATCGGGTTGCCCTTCGCCCCGCGGATGGTGAACGTCAAGCCCTCCCGGCTCGGCGGGATCCGGCCGCTCTTCGCGGCGTACGAGCACTGCGAGGGGCACGGCATCCGCATGTACGGCGGCGGCCAGTTCGAGCTGGGCGTCGGGCGCGGGCAGATCCAGTACCTCGCGTCGATCTTCCATCCCGACGGGCCCAACGACGTCGCACCGGGCGGCTACAACGACGTCGATCCGCCGGCCGGGTTGCCGTCCTCGCCGCTGCCGGTGCTGGCGAGCGCGACGGGGTTCCGCTGGGGATAGGGGTGTTGGTGGCGGCGCCACCAACTGACCGAACCGTCGACTGGCCAATCAACCAGGGTCGCCGCGCGCGGCCCCTCCAATCTGTAGAACTCCGCATCTATGGATGAGAGACTTGGCATCGTCGGCAGCGGCGCCATCGCCTGCGGCCTGGCCGCGGCGGCGGCGCAGCACGGAGAGGTCGTCCTCTGGGCGCGCTCGGACAACTCCGCGGATCGCGCGCGGAAGACCGTGGACAAGGCGACCTCGAAGATGGAGGACGTAGACGGCGCCCAGGTCACGATCGTCCAGGACCTGAGCGAGCTCGAGGGCGCCGACATCGTCATCGAGGCGATCGCCGAGGACGTCGAGGCCAAGGCCGAGCTGTGGGGCCGGCTGAGCGAGGTCGTCAACGGCCACACGCTGCTGGGCTCCACGACGTCGTCGCTCTCGGTGGCGCAGATCGCGTCGGCCAGCGGCGCGCCGGACCGCTTCGTCGGCCTGCACGTCTTCAACCCGGTGCCGCGGATGAAGCTCGTCGAGCTGGCGTTCCCGGCCGAGGCCTCCGCCGAGACGCGCGAGCGCGCGACCAAGCTGGTCGAGACGCTCGGCAAGACGCCGGTGATCGTCCCCGACATCCCGGGCTTCGTCGTCAACCGCCTGCTGTTCCCGTTCCTGTTCAGCGCCGTCGCGCTGCAGGAGGAGACCGGGCTCTCGTCGGAGGCGATCGACACCTGCATGAAGCTCGGCGCCGGCCACCCGATGGGCCCGCTGGCGCTGCTGGACTTCGTCGGCCTGGACGTCTCCAAGGCGATCGGCGAGGCGATCGGGGCCGACGTCCCGGCGTCGCTGAGCCGGCTCGTCGACGAGGGCGCGCTCGGCAAGAAGACCGGGCGCGGCTTCTACACGTACGACTGAGACGCCGCCCGCGCCCGCGGCGCGGCCGGCAGCAGGGCCTCGGCGGTGGTGCGCAGCGTGCGCACCACCGCCGTCGCGCTTTCGGGGCGCGGTCCCGCGACCGCGGTGACCGCGCTGAGGACCCGCGTCGGCGCCGCGCCCGCCAGCGGCCGGGCGACCGCGCGCTCGCGGTGGGCCAGCGCCAGGAACGGCACGAGCGCGACGCCCGCGCCCGCGGCCACGAAGCCCTGCACCGCGCCGTAGTCGGCGCTGGAGAAGACGACGTCGGGCTCGAAGCCCGCACGCGCGCACGCGGCGCGCACGACGCCGGCGCAGAACGCGGTCGGCGCCACCCACGGGTCGGCGGCCAGCCGCGCGAGGTCGATCGCCTCCTCCCCGGCCAGCGGGTGGCCGGCGGGCAGGACCGCCCACAGCGGGTCGTGGGCGACGACCGTGCGGTCGAGCCCGGCGAGATCGGTGTCCCCGAGCGCGTTGGGCTCGAAGACGACCGCGACGTCGCAGGTCCCGGCGCGCACGGCGGCGACCGCCGCGACCGGATCCTCCTCGGCCAGGTGCAGCTCGACGCCGGGGTGCTCGGCGCGGTAGCGCGACATCGCCGCGGGCACCAGCGCGGTCCACGCCGACTCGAAGGCCGCGACGCGCACCGAGCCGCCGCGCACCCGCTGGAGGTCCTCCAGCTCGGCGCGCGCCGCCGCGAGCTGGCCGAGCACGAGCGCCGCGTGGCGGTCGAGCACCGCGCCGGCCTGCGTGAGGCGCGTGCCGCGCGGCCCGCGCTCGACGAGCACCGCGCCGGCCTCGCGCTCCAGCGCCGCGATCTGCTGGGAGATCGCCGACGGCGTGTAGCGCAGCTCGGCCGCGGCGGCGGCGAACGAGCCGTGCTCGGCGACCGCGCGCAGCACCCGGAGCTTCCTCGCGTCCAGCATGAAGGGCAGCTTATGGCTGACGTCAAGAACTCCAGTCGCGCTGACGGCGCGGCGCTGGGATCGTCCCCAGCACCATGAGGCTCCACGCGATCCCGCACTCCACCAACGTCCATCGCGTCCGGCTGGCGCTCGCGCTCAAGGGCCTGGACGACGTCGAGGTCGTCCAGCATCCCGCCGGCGACCGCTCGGGCGTGCGCGCGGTCAGCGGCCAGGACCTCGTGCCGGTGCTGGAGACCGACGCCGGCGAGGTCCTCACCGACTCGATGCCGATCGTCGCGTGGATCGACGCCACCTGGCCCGACCCCCATCCGCTCTACCCGGCCGACGAGCGCGCACGCCGCGAGGTCCAGGCGTTCATCGACTTCTTCAACTTCGTCTGGAAGGTCCCGCCCAACGCGATCGACGCGGCGGACCCGGGCGACCCGCGCATCCCCGGCTGGCGCGAGCAGCTGCGCGCCTGGCCGGTCGGCTTCGACGCGCTGCTGGCCGACCGCCCGTTCCTGCTCGGCGACCGGGTCGGCGCCGCGGACGTCTGCGCCTACCCCTTCCTGCGCTTCGCGACGAGCGTCGATCCCGACGACGACGACCTCTTCCACGGCATCCTGATCGACGCGCTGAGCGAGGCTCCGCCGCCCCGTCTGACGGCCTGGATCGACCGCATGTCCAGACTCTCGCCCGCTCTTGCCGGGCCCATCGCCAACCTTTAGCGCGGCTTCAGGAACCGGGCAGAGAATCGCTCTCGCGAACGTACTCGCACGTGCACCTCCTCCCAGAAGCACGATCCGGCCCGCCACCCAGGCGGGCCGGTTCGATTTCGGGGGAGGTTCCGCGAGGCCCGCGCGACGCCGCCGCGTCCGCCTCGCCGCCTGGCCTCCGCCTCGCCGCGCGTCCGCCTGGCCTCGTCTCGGAGGGCGACCGGCCAAACGGCAGGAGATCCAAGCCGGTCGCCCTCAAGACGTCCCGGACGAGCCCACCCCGGCTCGCCCGATGTCGGTCCCGGCTGTCCCACGAGCCGGTCCCGATGGGTCCCCGGTTGTTGTCCGTCCACGGAGTCCGGGGTCCGTTCCACCGGCTACAACGGCGGCGGGCCGGCGAACTTGCGGTCAGTCGTCGCGCTGTTCGCCGCCGGACACCACGCCCTGCGGGGCGCGGCGCTCGCGGATGCGGACGGCCTCGATGCGGTTGTCGCGCACGCTCTCGACGCGGATCGAGTAGCCGTCGGCGGTGATCGTGTCACCGCGCTTGGGCAGGCGGCCCAGCTCGGCGAAGACGAAGCCGCCGACCGAGTTATAGGCGTCGGTGTCGACCGGCAGCTCGACGCCGTAGTCCAACAGGTCGGTCACCGCGACGTGGCCGCGGACGAACCAGTCGCCGTTGGCCAGGCGCCGGATCTGGCCGCCCGCCGGGTCGGTCTCGTCGTCGATCTCGCCGACGACCTCCTCGATGATGTCCTCGACGGTGACGATGCCGACGACGCGGCCGTACTCGTCGACGACGACCGCCATCGAGGAGCGCTGGCGCTGGAGGTCGGCCAGCAGGTCGTCCAAGGCCTTGGTCTCGGGCACGATCACGGCCTCGCGCACCAGCGGCTCCAGCGACGCCGACGGCCCCTCGGCCATCAGCGAGCGCGCCAGCGAGTTGGAGTGCACGATGCCGCGCACGCGGTCGCGGTTGTCGTCCTCGGTGACGACCAGGCGCGTGTGGCCGGAGGAGATGCAGCGGCGCAGCGCGGTCTCGACGTCCTCGCTGAGGTCGACCGTGACGACCGCCGGGATCGGCGTCATCACCTGGCGCGCCTCCTGCTCGTGCAGGTGGAACACGCCGGTCAGCATCCCCGCCTCGCCCGCGTCGAGCTTGCCGCCCGCGCGCGCCTGGGAGATCAGGATCTGCAGCTCCTCGGGCGTCGCGCCCTCCTCGCTGGCCGCGTCCGGGTCGACCCGCAGCAGCCGCAGGATCGCGTTGGACACCACGTTGAGCAGCGAGATGAACGGCTTCATCGCGCTGTTGAAGGCCTTGAGCGGGCGCGCGATCAGGATCGCCACCCGATCCGGGTGGATGATCGAGTAGATCTTGGGGACCTGCTCGCCGGCCACCACGTGGCTGCCCGTGACGATGATGTAGGCGATCGCCACCGAGATCGCGACCGACAGCTCGTGCGACAGGCTGCCGAACAGCGGCTCGAAGAGCTTGGCGATCGCGGGCTCGCCCAGGAAGCCGATGCCCAGCGACGCGAGCGTGATGCCGAACTGGCAGGCGCTCAGGTACTGGTTGAGGTCGTCGTGCAGCGACAGGGCGCGGGCCGCGCCGGCGTTGCCGTCCTCGGCCAGCTCCTGCAGGGAGGCGCGCCGCGAGCGCACCAGGCCGAACTCCGCCGACACGAAGAACCCGTTGACGGCGATCAGCACCACCACCGCTGCGAGAAGCAGGACGGTCACGCGTTGGGGCCGGGTCCGTGCCCGGCGCTACTTCGAGAAGGGTCGTCGTTCATGGAGCGACGGCCCGAACGGTACCAGCCCGCTCAGCGCCCTGGACAGCTTCCGAGCCGATTGGACTGCAACAGCAGCCGTCCGAGGGCCACCCAGGCCGATCCGTAGTAGGTCGGCGCGTCGGCGTCGCGCCGCGCGGCATCGTCCATCAGCGCGCTCGCGTCGGCCGTGTCGCCGCGGGCCTGGGCGGCCGCCGCGCGCGCCATCAGGAAGACCGGATGGTCGCTCGGCGCGCGCGTCTTCAGGCCGCTGAACGACGCCGCGACGCGCCGGTCGGCGGGGTCGCAGGACGCGGCCAGCCGGATCGGCACGCGCGCGGCGTCGTAGCCGTAGGACGGCCCGCCGTCGCCGCCGCCCGGCGGCCCCGAGGCGGCCGGTGGCGGGCCGAGGGTCGCCCAGTCCGGCGGCGCGTCGGCCTGCCACACGGGCGCCAGCGCCGCGCGCGTCGCGTCGGCGACGTCGTCCATGCGCAGGGCCGCCAGCGCCCGCGGGTCGAAGTAGGAGGGGTTGGTGACGCCGCGGCCCTTGGCCCACGGCCCGGCGACGATCACGCCGTCGCGGATCTCGGCGCCGCGCATCGCGTCGGCGATCCGCCGCGACGCCTTGGCGTAGTCGGAACGACGCCACGCGCCGGCCGCGAGCTTCAGCGCGTGCGCCGCGTCGAGGTCGGCGTCCGCGGCGGGCTGCGGGTCGCCGGGACGCCAGGACAGCAGCCCGTCGCCGCGCCGCAGGTGCTTGGTCGTCCAGCCCCACACGCGGGCGAACGTCGCGCGGTCGCCGGTCCCGACCGCGGCGAGCATGGCGTAGGCCTGGCCCTCGGAGACCGTGTCGCCGCCCTGGTCGCGGCGCACGACGCGGCCGTCGGGCTCGACGTAGCGCCGCAGGAACGCGCGCGCCGCGCCGGCCGGCGTGGTCGGCGGCGCCTGCGCGTCGCCGCCGCCACCGCAGCCGGCGGCGGCCGTGAGCGCCAGGAGCGCGAGCGCCAGGGCGGTCGCGAGCGCGCGCCTCAGGCCGCCACCCGCTCCCGCTCGCGCTCCCGCCGCCGCGCGGCCGCCGCCGGCTCGGAGACCGGCGTCTCGTCCACCGCCGCGGCGGGCGGCGCGTCGGGCCGCGACAGCGCCGGCCACGCGCCCGCCATCAGGATCGAGATGTGGAAGCCCGCGAAGGCCACGTTGTTGACGGTCGCCGGGGACGGGTCCTTCAGCACGCCGTAGATCGCGACGCCGAGCAGGATCGCCACGACCGTCAGCGCCGGCCAGACCGCGCCCGGCTGCCGGCGCAGCTCGCCCTCCTTGGGCGTCACCACGAAGCGCCCGCGCCGACCGACCGCGGCCAGCAGCGACGCCCGCACGTGGATCCAGAACGAGGACGTCGCCAGCGCGAAGCCCGCGAACGTGAACGAGCCCGCGCCGGCCACCGCGACCATCCCGAGCGCGACCGCGTAGTACGGCGCGAAGTGCAACAGGAACTGGTCGGCGGTCGCGCCCGCCAGCGGCTGGGCGCCGGCGAGGATCCGGACGACCGGCATCGTCAGGTACACCAACACGGTCCAGCCGCTCAAGAAGTACATCGACGAGAGCAGGTACTGGGCCTTGGTCCGCCGCGGCAGGTCGGCGCGCCACGCGCTGCGCAGGCCGCCGAGGCAGCCGCGTGCCCAGCGCTGCTGCTGGCTCACGTAGGACTTCATGTCCTCCGGGCCCAGCCCGGACGCCAGCACCTCGGGCACGTAGGTCGTCCGCCAGCCGCGCTCGTGGAGCTTGACCGACAGCTCGAAGTCCTCGGTGACCGAGTCCTCCGGGAACCCGCCCGCGTCGGTCAGCGCGGCGCGCCGGAACACCATGTTGGTGCCGCAGCAGAACATCGCGCCCATGCCGTCCTTGCCGCGCGCGATCGCTCCGAAGAACAGCGCCTGCTGCGCCCACGCGGCGGCGGCCACGCGGTTGGCGCCGGCGTTGGCGTAGTACTGCGGCGTCTGGACCATCGCCACGCGCTCGTCGGCCAGGTGGCCGAGCGTCGCCTCCAGCATCCGCTCGGCGGGCACGTGGTCGCAGTCCAACACCACCAGGAACTCGCCGTCGGTGCGCGGCAGCGCGTCGTTGATGTTCCCCGCCTTGGCGCCGGCGCGGCGCGCCCGCGTCAGGTAGCGCGCGCCGCGGCGGGCGGCCATCGCGCGCATCGCGTCGCCGCGCCCGTCGTCCAAGACGTACACCTTGAGATCCGCGCCACGCATCCGCATCGCCGCGGCGACCGTCGGCTCGACGACCTCGACCGGCTCGTCGTAGGTCGGGATCAGCACGTCGACCCGCGGCGGGCTCGCCGCGCCGACCAGCCGCAGCGCGGGCCGGTTGCGCTGGCGCGAGGCCGTCCACCAGAAGCCGACCGCCTGGACCAGGTTGAACGCCTCGGCCGCGATCAGGATCGTGTACAGGATCGGCGAGCCGATCCGGCCCGGCGACAGCAGCCACCCGAAGTACCACAGCGCCAGCGGCAGGGCCAGCAGCGCCATGAGCCGCACGCGGGCGGCGGCGTGGGCGCCGGGGCGGGCGTCCCATGCGGGCGGCGCCAGCCGGGGGTCGGTGCGCACGGTCGTCTCGGTCGATCTCATCGGTACACCCACACCTTCACCTGGGGCTTCTTGAAGTGGTCGATCTGCTTGCGGCCGCCGCGGGACAGCTGCGTCAGGCCCTTCGCGGTGCCGTCGGAGTACTGCTTCAGGTCGAGGAAGCTCGCCAGCAGGAAGACCCGCCGGCGGTGGCGCGGGTCGGCCTTCGGGATGCCCTTGTCCAGCGGCACCGCCCTGAGGCCCGGCTGCATGTAGCGCACCAGGTCGCCCAGGTAGTCGGGCTCGTAGAGCACGACGTCGCCGGGCTTGGCCTGGCTGTCGATCCGCGCTAGCGCTCCCTTGAAGTCATACAACCTGGGGTTGGAGCGGTTGAGCTGCTGGTCGGCGGTGCCGACGCCCAGCGAGGCCACCGCCGCGCCGGTGGCCAGCAGCGCGCCCGTCCGCGAGGCCGTCCAGCCGGTCGTCGCCCGGGCCATCAACAGCAGGACCATCGGGGTCAAGGCGATGAAGTAGCGCGCCTCGAACAGGAACGGCTTGGCCTCGCCGAGCACGGTCATGCCCAGCGCGGGGACGACCGCGACGGCGGCGACCAGGCCCGAGCGGCCGGGGCGTCCGCGGCCGAGCAGCAGCAGCGCGCCGAGCATCAGCGCCGGCCACAGCGCGGTCAGCGCGGCCATCGTCGAGTTGGAGTGGTAGCCCCACACGGCCCAGACGAGGTTCGTCAGCGCCGAGTAGACGCCGGGCCCCTGGCGGCCGCCGTCGACGTCGCCGCCGGCCTGCGACGGCGACTGGTCGAAGCCGCGGCCCGCGGCCTCGTTGGCGTGGAACTGCGACAGGGCGAAGTGCGCCAGCGGCGCCAGGAGCAGCGCGGTCAGCGCCAGCGCGCCCAGCCAGCCGAGCAGGCGCGGCTTGACGTCCTCGCCGTGGCGGCGCGCCTGCCAGAGCTGCCAGGCGGTGCCCGCGTGCAGCGTGGCGACGACCAGCGCGGCGAAGTACTGGCTCCAGATCAGCGCGGCGCCGGCCACCGCGAAGGCGGCCCACCAGCGCGCCCGGCCCGACCGCATCGCCCGCAGCTGCGCGTACAGCGCGCACGTCGCGAAGAACATGAAGAACGCGTACATCCGCGCTTCCTGCGCGTACCAGACCGCGAACGGCGCGACCGCGGCCAGCGTGGCGGCGGCCAGGCCCGCGCGTGGGCCCCACAGCTCGCGGCCGGTCAGCCACAGCACCGGGACCATCAGCGTCCCGGCGACGATCGACGGCGCGCGCACGACCAGCTGGTCGGTCCCGAAGAGGTGGATGACCACCCATAGCACGGCGTGGTGCAGGGGTGGGTGGACGTCGGTCGTCCGCAGCGCGTGCAGCATGTCGCCGAACGGCATCGACGCCTGCGTGACCGAGGTCGCCTCGTCGAGCCACAGGCTGCGCGTCGCGACCAGGCGCAGCAGCAGCGCCAGCAGCGTGATCGCGGCGACGAAGGCCAGCGAGCGGCGGTGGTCGCGCGCGGCCTCGGCCGCGCGCGGCCCGGTGCCGACCCGCGGCACGGCCGGCGTGCGCGGGAACGGCAGCACGACCGCGCCGCCGCCCGCGTAGGAGGCGCCGACCAGCAGCGTCGCCGCGCCGAACGTGCACGCGGCCACGGCGCCCGGCGTCCGGGCGAAGGCGAGGATCGCCAGCGCCTGCAGCGCCGCGACGCCGCCGACGCCGGCCGCGAAGCGCCACCCGGCGCCGGTCGCGCAGCGCTGGGCGACGAGCACGCGGGCGATCCCGAGGATCGCCATCGCGCCGACGTACGGCGCGACCAGCCCGGCCACGCCCGCGAACTTCGCGCCGAAGCCGATCGCGACGATCGCGTGCGGCGCGAGCGCGACGACCGCGATCGCGCCGAGCCCGAGCGCCGCGGCGGCGCCGAGCGCGGCGGTCAGCGCGCGCGCCTCTCCCCCGCGCGCCCGCGGCAGCAGGACGAGCGGGATCGTCGTCGTCGCGAACGCGGCGATGCCGCCGAGCGTCGAGAGCACGGCGAACTCGCCGGCCGAGCGGTCGCTCAGCAGCGCGTTGGCCAGCAGGACGTCCTGGTTCTGCACGAGCGCCAGCGCCAGGAACGCGGCCACGGCCGGACCGGTGGCCGACGGCGCGACGGCCGCGTCCGAGACCGCAGGCGGCGCCCCGGGACGGTGGCCGCGCGCGGCGACCGCCAGCGCGGCCCAGCCGCCGGCGACGACGGCCAGCGCGGCGCCGGGGGCGCCCGCCGCGGCGGCCAGCGGGATCCCGAGGCCGAGGCGGACGGCGGGCTCGACCAGCAGCGATCCGGCGGCGCGCCCGTGGCGGCGCGCGCCGAACAGGCGGCCGCGCTCGAGCGCCAGCGGCATCGCGCACGGGACGCCGACGGCGAGCACGAACGCCAGCGCGACCGGCAGGCCGAGGACGGGCGCCAGCGGCACGCCGAGCAGCGCGACGACCGCGCCGAGGCCGATGCCGCCGGCCACGACGTGGCGGCGGACGCGGCCGGCGAGGCCGTGGTCCAGCGCGCTGCCGGCGCTCAGCGACGAGGCCGGGACGTGGACGAGCAGGTAGAGCGCCAGGAACGCGGCGACGTCGGCGAAGCCGCCGGGCGACAGCAGCCGCGCGGCGATCACCGCGAACGCGGCGTTGCCCAGGCCGGCGACGACCTGCGCGGTCGCCACGCCCGCCTGCTCGGCGGCCAGGCGCCGGAGGTCCAGGCGCGCGGCCTGGCGACGGGCGGTCTTCGAGGCGGATGCGGGGACGGCGACGCTCAAGCGCGCACCTCCTCGGGGACGGTCCAGGGCTCGGGCGCGAGCGGCAGGCCGCTGACGTCGTCGGCGGGCCGCCCGCGCCCGCGCGTCAGCACGAGCGCCAGCAGGCGGAAGCCCTCCTCGGCGCGCGCGACCTCGGCCTTGATGGCGGGCGCGCCGGCCGGCGGTCCGCCGATCGCGTTCAGCGCGGCGGCGCCGAGCGCCTCGGGCGTCGCGGTGCCGCCGACGACCGGCTGGCGCAGGCGCCGGGCGATCGCCGCCAGCTTGGGCTCGTGCGCGTAGGCGACGAACGGCGTGCCGGCGGCGGCCGCGGCCATCGCCGCGTGGAAGCGCAGCGCGACGACCGCGCCGAACTCGCGCGCCAGGTCCCGGGCCTCGATCAGGTCGGCGGGCGGGACGATCAGCTCGGGCACGCCGCCGAGGCGGTCGCGCACCGCGCGACCGAGCTCCAGGTCGTCCGCACCAGGAACACCAACTTGAAATGGCTGCAGGACGAGCGGGACGCCGGCGGCGAGCACGGGCGCCAGCGCGTCGGCGAGCCGCGCGGCCAGGCGCGGGCCGCCCGCGTGGTGGGAGAGGACGACGAGCACGCCGCGGCGCGCGCGGGCGGCGGCGTCGACCGCGCCGCGGCCGTTCAGCGGCGCGTCGAGGAACAGCGTCCACGCCGGGTCGGCGCCGACGCGAAACGGCGTCCGGGCGCCGGCGTCCGTGAGCACGGCGGCGGACTCGTCGTCGCGCAGGATCAGCAGGTCGGCGCGGTTGACGAGCCGGCGCGCCAGCGACTGCGCGGGCGCGCTGGGCAGCGCTCCGGCTCCGACGCCGACCATCGCCAGCGGGCGCCCGAGCGCGGACGCGCCCGAGGCCAGCGCCAGCGCGCGGCGCAGCAGCGACAGCGGCGGACGGCCGCAGGCGCTGCCCAGCGTCTTGAAGACCGTGCCGCCGGCGAAGACGACGGCGTCGGCGCGGGCGACGGCACGGGCGACCGCGACCGGGTCGTCGGAGCGGACCGGCGTGCAGCCGGCCAGCGCGGACTCCGGCGCGCCGAACGCGGCGGTCGCCGTCAGGTCCCAGCCCTCGAGGCCCGCCGCGAAGGCGGACAACAACGCGTCGTCTCCGGGGTTACGCTGCCCGAAGGCCCCGGCGAGCACGGCGGTCGGCATGGCTCACCTCCTCGTAGAGGTCCAGGTGCCGGCGGGCGACGGCGGCCCAGGTGCGGCCGTCCAGCAGCTCGCCGGCGACGTCGCGCAGCGCGTCGCGGGCGACGCCGTCGTGGGCGAGGTCGCGCAGGCGCGCGGCCAGCGCGGCGTCGCCGTCGGGCGCGACCAGCGCGTCCGGGACGCCCGCGTTGCCGGCCAGCGCGCGCGACACGAGGATCGGCGTGCGGTGCGCGAGCGCCAGGGCCAGCGCGCCGGAGGTGCCGACCGGCTGCGGGTAGAGGAACGCGGCCAGGTCGGCGGCGCCGAAGCACGCGGCGACGTCGGCGTCGGGCACGCGGCCGGTGAACGTCGCGACGTCGCCGTAGGCGTTCACCAACTCGTCGGCGTAGCCGCCGGGGCCGCCCATCCGCGGGTGCTCGCCGCCGGCGATGACGACGTGGACGGACTCGGAGGCCAGGCGACCCGCGCGCAGCAGGCGCTCCAGCCCCTTGTAGGGCGCCAGGAAGCCGAAGGCCAGCACGACCAGGCGGCCGTCGTCGAGGCCGTGGGCGGCGCGGAACGCCGCGACCGCGTCCGCCGGCCCGCCGCCGGGCTCGACGCCGTGCGGCACGACGCGCGACCCGTCGACGACCTCGGCGAACCCCGGCTCGTGGACCACGACCGCGTCGGCCAGGCGCCGGATCGACGAGCGCACCGCGGCGATCCCCGCGCGCGCCAGCCCGACCGGCGCGCCGACGCGGTGCAGCGCGACGAAGTCCGCGTCGACGGCCTTGGGGTCGACGACGTGGTGCATCGTCACGACCGTCCCGCGACGGGCGCGCAGCGCGGCCAGCGCGGGCGCCAGCCCGGCGACCGACGCGGGCCCGCCGTACAGGAACGTCTCGTGCTGAAGGTGGGTCAGCGGCGCGCCGGTGCGGCCGGCGGCCCGCGCGGCGGCGGGCAGCGCGGCCGGGCCCGTCGCGAACGCGCGGTGGATCGCGACCGGGCCGTCCTGGGAGCGCTCGGGCTCGCCGTCGGCGCGCGGGGCCACGACCTCGACGCGCGCGCCCGCGTCGCTGAGCGCGTGCGCGAGATGGGCGGTGTAGGACGCCACGCCGCTGTGGCCGCCGTGGCGCTCGCCGCGCGGCGGATAGGGCGAGATCAGGCAGACGTCGGGGGTCGGGCGGCTCATCGGCGGCCTCCGATCAAGGCAGGGACATTGGGTCGGTCGAAGCGGCGCGCGGCGGCGGGCCTCGCCGCCGGGACGGCCGGGACGCGGTCGCGCTCGCGCCGCCGCCGCCGCGCGGCCCACAGCCGCAGCAGCCCGGCGCCCATGCGGCGCGTGTCCTTGACCGCGCTGACGCGCGAGCCGTCCTGGTCGACCCAGATCGTCGGGACCTCGGCCAGCGCGTGGCCGCGGTCGCGCGCGACCTGGAGGAGGTCGACGTCGAACAGCAGGTCCCTGGTCGACAGCGCGGGCAGCACGTCGGCGACCACGTCGCGCCGCAGGACCTTCGCGCCGCACTGCGTGTCGGCGTAGGGCAGCCCGAGCAGGCGGCGGACGGCGAACGAGAAGCCCGCGCTGGTCAGGCGGCGCAGCGGCGGCCGCGCCGCCGGGAGCACCGCGCTGGGGTGATGGCGGCAGGCGATCGCGCCGCCGACCTCCCGCGCGGCGTCGGCGATCCGCAGCAGCTCGCCGGGCGGCGTGGCGCCGTCGGCGTCGACGAAGCCGACCAGGTCGGCGTCGGAGCGCGCGAAGGCCTCCATCACCACGCCGCCCTTGCCGAGCTTGGGGAACTCGTGCGCCACGACGCGCGCGTCCCGGCGCGCGTGGTCGGCGACGATGTCGGCGGTGGCGTCCGTGCAGGCGTCGAGCGCGACCACGAACTGGGTCTGCGGGTCGGCGCACACGGCCCGATAGCTGTCCAGCGTCGGGCCGATCCGGTGTTCCTCGTTGTGCGCGGGCATGACGATGTCCAGGCGCAAAGCGATTCCTCCCGATCCGGGATGGGGGTGTCCAACTGGTGGCGGTCGCGTGCGGGCGCGGGGACGCTCCGGTCCCACGTTCGCTGCACGATGCTGCGTGTTCAGGCCGACGACGCGGACCCGGGAGTCCTACCCCTTTGCCGTCGACACGCGCAGCGGTCCCTGCCGTCGCGCACACCAACACCTACCCGACGACGCGGGCCAGGTCGCGTTCGTGTGACCGCGATCACACGACGCGGGGTTTGCGCGCAGACGCCTCAGCCGCCGGGCAGCGCGTCGATCGTCGCGGCCAGGTCGAAGTCGGCCTGCGTCAGGCCGCCCGCGCTGTGGTTGGTGACCGTCAGCCGGACCTTGTTCCAGCCGTGGACGAGGATGTCCGGGTGGTGGTTGGCGGCCTCGGCCGCGTCGGCGACCGCGTCGACCCACCGCATCGCGGCAGCGAAGTCCTCCAACTCGCGATCGCGGACGATGGCGTCGCCGTCGCGCCGCCAGCCCTCCAGCGGCGCCAGCCGCTCGTCGATCTCGGAATCCGTGAGCAGGTCTGCCATATCCTCGTCTCCGATGCGGATCGTGAGCCTGGTCCCCCACGCTACCGAGTTGCTGTACGCCCTGGGCCTGGGCGACCAGGTCGTGGGCGTCACCCACGAGTGCGACTACCCGCCCGCGGCACAGGAGCTGCCGAAGATCACGCGCGACGCGCTGCCCGCGGGCCTGAGCGCGCGCGAGATCGACGAGGCGGTGCGCGAGCGCACGGCCAAGGGCGAGGCGATCTACGCGCTGGACGAGGACATGCTCGCCGACCTGGAGCCCGACCTGATCGTCACCCAGGAGCTGTGCCCGGTCTGCGCGGTCTCCTACGACGAGGTCAAGGAGGTCGCGGCCAAGCTCGACCCGTGCCCGCAGGTCATCGCGCTGGACCCCAAGACGTTCGGCGAGACGATGGGCGACATCCGCACGATCGCCCAGGCGACCCACACGCGCGACGCCGCGCTGGAGCTCGTCTCGCGCCAGCGCTCGCGCGTCGACCGGGTCAAGATCGCGGTCAAGGGCGTCCGGCGCCGGAGCGTCGTCGCGATCGAGTGGTTCGACCCGGTGTTCATCGCCGGGCACTGGACGCCGCAGCTGATCGAGCTGGCCGGCGGCACCGACCTGCTCGGCTTCGCCGGCGAGCACTCCGAGCAGCTGCCGTGGGAGGCGATCGAGGCCGCCAAGCCCGAGGTCGTGCTGTGCATCCCCTGCGGCTACGACGGGCCGCGCGCGCTGGCCGAGGCCGAGCAGCATACCGGCCACCTGCGCGCGATCGGCGCCCAGGAGGTCATCGCCCTGGACGCCGCCGCCTACTTCTCGCGCCCCGGCCCGCGGCTGGTCGACGGGCTGGAGACGCTCGCCCACGCGCTGCACCCCGACCGCGTCCCGGAGGCGCCGGGCCGGGTGCACCGCGTGATGTTGTAGCGCTACAGCTTGTAGTTGTGGAGGTTGCCGGAGACGGCGATCGAGCCGATCACGGCGCCCACGATCAGCAGCGCGCAGAGCGCGTAGCCGGCCCACGGCGCGCGGCGCTTGTCGGACTCCGAGAACGCCCAGGCGGTGATGACGCCGGTGATCAGGCCGCCGATGTGCGCGCCGACCGCGATGTTGAACGACGGGATGAAGCCGATCACCAGGTTGATCAGGATGAGCCCGCCGATCCCCCCGCGCAGCGGGTCGAAGCCGCGGCGCCACTGCTCGTAGGCGACGTAGCCCATCAGGCCGAAGACCGCGCCCGAGGCGCCGACGATGACCGCCGTGCTCGTCTGCACCAACGCGCCGAACGACCCGACCAGCAGCGCCGTGAAGTACACGGTGGCGAAGCGCCGCGAGCCGATCGCCGGCTCCAGCTGGCGGCCGAGCAGGTACAGCAGGTACATGTTGAACCCGATGTGCAGCAGGCCGGCGTGCAGGAAGCCGCTGGTCACCAGCCGCCAGTAGTCGTGGCCGAAGTGGATCGTGGTGATCCCCTGCAGCGCGAAGTGCTCGTAGATCCAGCCGGTCCCGGTGGACTCCAGGCCGATCCCGCCGCCCTCGGCCAGGAAGAGGACCACGCAGACCACGATGATCGCCATCGTCACCACGGGGTTCTCGGACGCCGCGCGGATGTGCGCGGCGTTGCGGACCTTCGTCTTCTGCTTGGCGCACTCGGGGCAGCGCATGCCGACGGGCGTCGGCGTCATGCAGTCGGGGCAGATCGGACGCCCGCAGTTGGAGCAGGAGACCCCGGTCTCGCGGTTGGGATGGCGGTAGCAGGTGGCCATTTGGGCGCCGCACGCTAGCAGCGCCGGGTTGCGCGTCCCTAAGCGACGGCTACGCGAGCTTCGCGCCCGCGACGGGGCTGCTCGTCGGCTGGGGACTGCCGCCCGGCGGCTCGGCGGTCACCAGGACCTGGTCGGCGCCGTCCAGCGGCTCCGGGATCTCCACGCGCGCGCGCCCGTCCGCGGGGACGGTGAACAGCGCGCGGGTCGCGCGCGGCTGGGCCGTCCCGGTCACCAGCCATACCTGGTAGACGTGGCCCTCGGGCGCCTGCGGCATCCCGAGCAGCTCGAGCCGGCCGTGGTCGTCGTCGACGTGCAGCGCCACGCTCGCGCCGTCGGGGCCGAAGCCCGTGAACGTCCGCTCCGCCTCTCCCCCACCGACCAGGACCACGGTGGCGACCCCGATCGCCACCACGACCGCGACCAGCACCCCGACCGGGACCGGGCGCAGCCAGGCCGGACGGCCCTGACGGCGGCCGCGGCGATGGCGGTGCCCCGGCGAGCGGTCGGCCCCGGCGCCGCCGACGGCGCCGGCGTCCGCGCCCGCCCCGCTCGCCGCGCCCAGCAGCGCGGCCTCGGACTCCACCACCGCCATGATCCGGTCCTTCAGCGCCGGCGGCGGCAGCTCCTGGGGCGCGGCCATCGGCAGCACGTCGGCGACCGGCTGCAGCGCGGCGACCTCGGCCCGGCAGCCCTCGCAGCGCTCCAGGTGCGCGGCGAACGCGCGCGTGTCGGCGTCGTCCAGCGCGCCGAGCACCCACGGTCCCGCGTCGTCGCGGTGCGGGCAGCCGCTCACGCCGGCGCCTCCATGACGTCGCCGAGGTGGCCGCGGAGCTTCTCGAGCCCGAGGCGGATGCGTCCTTTCACCGTGCCGACGGGGGTGTGCAGCATGCTGGCGATCTCCGAGTGGGAGAAGCCTCCGAAGTAAGCAAGCTCGATGACCTTACTCTGCTCGGCCGGGAGCGCGGCGAGCGCGTCGCGGATCTCGGCGGCCTCCTGGCGCCGTGCGGCCGCGACGTCGGTGCGGTCCGGCGCCTCGAAGCGGTCCTCCAGGCCCTCGTCCGACGCGCGCCGCTCGTCGTGGCGCAGGTTGCGCCGCAGCACGTCGATCGCGCGGTGGTGGACGACGCCCAGCACCCACGTCCGGACCGAGCCGCGCGTGTGGTCGTAGCGCGCGCCCGCCCGCCAGATCGACAGGAACGCCTCCTGGACGACGTCCTCGGCCGGGCCGCGCCGTCCGGTCATCCGGTAGGCCAGCGAGAACGCCGCGGTCGCGTGGCGCTCGTAGATCAGCTCGAACGCGCGCGGGTCGCCCCGGCTCACGAGCTGCATCAGGTCCTCGTCGGCGAGGAGGCGGCGGTCGACGTCTGCCACGGCATCCGCTCCTACGCGACGGGCGGCCGTCCCGGATCACCGTCGACGCGCCAGGCGCGCCGATCAGCGGTCGAGGATGCGGCGCGTCTCGTCGGCGACCGCGTGCAGCGTGCGCTCGGCCAGGTCGATCGGACCCGACGACTTGGCGGCGCGCTTGCGGTGCTGCTGGCGGACGCGCAGGACGACGAGCGCGGCGCCCGCGGTCGTGCCGATCGCGGCGGCCGCGACCGGGCGCACCCAGTTGCGCGGGTCGCGCATCGCCGACAGCTCCCAGGACTCCAGCTCGTCGTGGGCCAGCTCGGTCAGCTCGGTCAGCGTCGACTCCAGGCGCAGCGTGAGGTCCGCCGGCGGGTCGACCGGCGTCAGCGCCCGCTTGACCAGGTGCTCGAACTCGCCGAAGGACGACGTGTCGCTGCTCATCGGTCCGTCACCTCCCTCCAATTTGGCCCGCCCGCCCCACGATCTCCTCCAGCTGCTTGATCGCTCGATGCAACAACACCTTGGTGGCGCCGTCGGTGCGGCCCATGGCCCGCGCGATCTCGCGGTTGTCCATGCCCAACGCGAAGCGCATGATCAGCGCCTCGCGGCGGTCGTCCGGCAGCTCCTTGACCCCTTCCAGGATTCGCGCCAGCTCGTCGCGTCCCTCCACGAGGTCCTCGGTCGTGTGCATCGCGCTCAGCGTCTCGGAGTCCTCGATCGGCGTCTGCGGCTTGCGCGAGCGGTCCCGGTAGAGGTTCGCGGCGAGGTTGTGCGCGATCCGGATCAGCCACGGCCGCATCGGCCGCCCGTCGGACTCCGCCTGCGCCCGCTCGAAGTGCCGGTAGGCCTGCAGGAACGTCTGCTCCGTCAGGTCCTCCGCGTCGTGATGGTTGCCCACCCGGTAGTAGGCATAGGAGTAGACGTCCTTCAGGTGCGCCCGGTAGAGCTCCGCGAAGTCCGCATCCAGCTTGGCCTTGTCGGAGTCGGGCACGCACCGCAGCCTATTCCCTCGATCACGCGGCGCGGACGAAGCGCTTGGAGCGCTTGGCGGGCGGGGCGGTGATCGTGGCGGCCCAGTCGGTCGCGTCGACGCGACCCTCGACGACCGCGGCGAGCCCGGCGACGGCGGGCGCGTCGACGCCGGCGTCGCTCAGCGCGTGCGCCAGCAGCGGCAGCGCGTCCAGCGACTCGGGCGTCTGGCCGATCGCGGTCTCGATCTCGGTGACGGGCGTGCCGGCGGCCAGCAGCTCGCCGGCGCGGCGGTTGCGCGAGCCGGCGGCCAGGACCGTCGCGACGAGGTCGCCGGCGCCGGCCAGGCCGGCGAACGTGTCGGGGTGCGCGCCGCGGCGGCGGGCGTAGGCGTCGACCTCGGCGAAGACGCGGCCGGCGGCGGCGCCGACGGCGTTGGGGCCGGCGGGCGCGGCGGCCGCGGCGGCCAGCGCGGCGGCGTTCTTGGCGGCGCCGGCCAGCTCGACGCCGACAGTGTCGGAGGACCGCTCGGCGTACAGCGCGGCCTTGGCCAGCAGGTCGGCGAGCTGGCGGCTGAAGCCGCGGTCGGTGGAGGCGACGACCAGCGCGGCGCCGTGGTCGAGCGCGTCGGCCGCGTGGGCGGGACCGCCGAGCGACGCCAGCGCCCGCGCGCTCGTGCGCTCCGCGACGTAGGTGCTGGGCAGCGCGCCGTGCGGCGCGACCAGGCCCTTGGAGGCGACCAGGACGCCGGCGCGCGCCGGGATCGAGGCGCCGTGGGCGGCCATCGCCTCGGGCAGGGCGCGCGCGGGGACGGCGAGGACGACGAGGTCGTGGCGGCCCAGCTCGAGGTCGGCGCAGGGCACGACGTTGATGGCGTCGGCCAGGACCTCGCCGGGCAGGTAGCGCTCGTTGACGCGCGTGCGGTTGAGGTCGTCGGCCTGGGTGAGCGTGCGGGTGCCGAGATCGACCTCGACGCCCGCGCGGGCCAGCGCGACGGCCAGGCCGGTGCCCCACGAGCCGGCGCCGACGACCGCGGCGCGGCGAATCGGCGGGAGCCCGCCCAACCACTCCCACTGGAGCATCACGCAGGGCCAGATGCGCTCGGTGACGGCGGCGGCGAGCTGGGGCGACGGCTCGACGACGTGCGGGAACCGCAGCGGCGCGCCCGCGCGGATCGACACCTTGTGCGGGCGGATGCGCCAGCCCTTGCGGATGTCCTCGGTGCCGATGACCGCGACCGGGACGACCGGCGCGCCGGTCTCCAGCGCGAGGCGGCCGACGCCGCGCTTGGGCGTGCCGAGCGTGCCGGGGCGGGTGCGCGTGCCCTCGGGGAAGATCAGGACGGCGTCGCCGCGCTCCAGGATCTCGCGCGCGGTGGCCATCGCGTCCTCGTCGGCGTTGCCGCGGTCGATCGGGAACGCGCCGAGGCTGTTGAGGAACCACGCCGTGAGCTTGTGGGCGAACAGCTCCTTCTTGGCGACGTAGTAGAGCGGCCGCCGCGACATGCACGCGATGACGAACGGGTCCAAGAACGAGCGGTGGTTGGCCGCGAAGATCACCGGCCCCTCGGCGGGGATGTGCTCCCGGCCGATCCGCTGCATCCGGAAGTAGATGTGGAAGAACGGCTGGAACAGGGCCCGGACGATCCAGTAGACGAACGGGTTGACGCCCTTGTTGCGCGCGCGGGCCAGGTGGCGGTTGCTCTCCATCGGTAGATGGCGTACACCTGCGGGTTGTCGGTGGTTACAGTGCGGGCATGGCCATCGACCGCGCCCGCACCGCCCGTGGAGCCCTCGCCGGAGCCGTGGCCGCCGGCGTCTGGGTCGCGCAGCAGCCGCTGGACCAGAAGGTCTTCGGCGTCCGCTACGACGACACCGAGCTGCTCGGCAAGGCCGTCACGCGCCGCGACCCCGCCTGGCGCGTGGTCGGGACGGCGATGCACCTGGCCAACGGCGCCGTGTTCGGCGCGGTCTACGCGAACGTCGCGCGCCGGGCGCCGCTGCCGTCGTGGCTGCGCGGTCCGGCGGCCGGCCTCGGCGAGCACGTCGCCGCGTGGCCGCTGGTGGTCGTCACCGACCGCGTCCACCCCGCGCGCGACGAGCTGCCGACGCTCGGCACCTCCGCCGCCGCCTTCGCCCAGGCGACCTGGCGCCACCTGCTCTTCGGCTTCGTCCTCGGCGAGCTGGAGCGTCGCCTGAACGCCGAGGAGGACGAGGAGCTGCCCTCCTACGAGCACGTCGTCTCCACCAACGGCCACGGCAACATCGACCACGCCATCACCGGCGCGGCCTAGACTCCGGCGCAGCGTCCTTGCCGGGGTAGCTCAGCTGGTAGAGCAACTGATTTGTAATCAGTAGGCCGCGGGTTCGAATCCCGTCCTCGGCTCTGCCTGCGTGCACGCGGACGCGTCGGCCGCCCAACGCGCGACGCCCGGCGCGGAGGCCGGGCGTCACGTACAACAAGAGGTCTGGAGCGGAGCGGCTAGAGCCGGTCGCGCCAGGTGACCGCGGCGCTGGCCACCTGGGCCAGGGCCTCTTCCAACTTGAAGCGGTTGTCGGTCTTGCGGGCCATGGCCAGTGCCTTGAGCGCGTCGGCGACCAGCGCCGGGCCGGCCGGGCCGTCGGAGCGCAGGGCCTCCAACTCGGCGGTCGTCAGCTTGCGCGGCGCGCCGGTCGCGGCGACCGCGACCTCCGCGTACTCGCGCTCGGCCCGGGCGGCGCGCGCCTCGGCCTTGGCGGCGACCTCCTCGGCGGCGGCCGCGCGGGCCAGCGCCTCGTCCAGGACCGCCTGCTCCGGCGGGGCCTCGACGACCGTCTCGACGCGCACGGCGGTCGCGCGGGCCTCGGCCAGCGCGGTCTCGGCGGCCTCGGCGCGCACGATCGCGGCCTCGGCCGCGGCCTGCGCCTCGGCCAGCTCGGCGCCGACGCCGCGCTTGGCGGCGCGCGTGTCGTTGATCGTCGCCTCGGCGCGCTCCAGGCGCGACGCGAGCTTGGCGGCGGTGCGGCGCGCCTCGGCGGCGTCCATCTTCGCCTCGGCCAGCTCGGCCTTCAGCGTGACGGCACGTCCCTCGGCGGCCTCGCGCGCACGGGTGACCCGCGCCAGCGCGGCGGCGTCGGTGACGCGCTCGCGGACGATCTTGGTCTTCACCTTCGGCGCCGCGGCGGCGCGCGCACGCGCGCGCTCCAGCTGCGTCGCCAGGCGCTCGGCGCGCGTCTCGGCGTCGACCGCGCGCGCCAGGGCGGCGTCGATCGCCACGCGGGCGTCGTGCTCCAGGCGCGCGGTCGCGCGAGCGCTCAGGTCGACCTCGGTGCGACGGCGCGGGCCGCGCTTGGCGGGCTCGAAGCCGGCCGCGCGGATCGCGCGCTCCAGCGAGCCGTCGAAGCAGCGACGGGCGGCGTTGGCCGACGGGTAGGCGGAGCCGCAGATCGGGCAGCCGGCGCGGTAGCGGTCGATCCGCCACACCTGGCCGGTGATCTTCGCCTGCCCGGGGTTGAGGTCCGCGAGACGCGGGACCTCGCCGTGGGCCTCGACGAAGTGCTGGATCTCGCGGATGACGGACTCGGGCGTCCACTGCGGGGTCTTGCCCCGGCGTGGGGCCCCCGCGAGTTGAGCGGGGGCCATGTGAAGCAGGCCCCCTTAGCGAAGACGCCGAGCGTCGCTCGGCTCGATCAGCCGCGCGCCGGAGGGCGGCGCGGCGGGTCCGGAGCAGCGTCCGGACGCAGTGGGGTTCAAGTAGGGGTGCTTCATGTGCTCCCCCACCGTATCGACACGGACGCCGCGATCCAACAGACGAGCGTCAGATCTCACACTTCTTCATCGCCGAACGGCATGTTGGGCCCGCTCGGTGGCCGTTCGGGCGACGCATCCAGCCAGGTGGTCGTTGACCAGGCCGCACGCCTGCATGGCCGCGTAGGCCGTCGTCGGGCCGACGAACCGGAAGCCGTGCTTCTTAAGGGTCTTGGCCAGCGCCGTGGACTCCGGCGTGACCGCCGGCACGTCGCCCCACGCCGCCGGCGCCGAACGGCCGTCGTCGGGACGGTGCGCCCAGACGACCTCCTCCAGCGACGTCCCCGCCTCGCGCAGCTCGAGCACCGCGCGAGCGTTGGCGATCGTCGCCTCGACCTTCAGCCGGTTGCGGACGATCCCGACGTCGGACAGCAGCCGCGCCACGTCGTCGCCGCCGAACCGCGCGACGCGCTCCGGGTCGAACCCGGCGAACGCCGCGCGGAAGTTGTCGCGCTTGCGCAGGATCGTGATCCACGCCAGCCCCGACTGGAACGCCTCCAGCGAGATCCGCTCGTACAGCCCGCGCTCGTCGAGCACGGGCCGTCCCCATTCGTGATCGTGGTACTCGCGGTAGAGCGGGTCGTCCGCCCCGAAGCACCGCAGCTCGTCGTCCGCCATCGCGGACGCAGCCTACTCAGGGCTTCTTCTTCACCGTGATCGTCATCTTCATCTCCTCCTCGTGGAAGGTGCAGATGATCTTGTAGGTGCCGGGCTTGGTCAGCTTGCGCTTGAAGTCGTCGCCGGCCGCCAGCGGATCGGAGTGGAACTTCTTGACGCCCTTGGGCGCCGACTTCAGCGAGACGTCGTGCACGTCCTCGACGTCATCGCCCCAGGTCCAGTCGACGCTGTCGCCGACGTGGACGGTGAGCTTCGACGGCGCGTAGTAGTTGTCGTGGACGCCGACCTTGCGGGTCTTGCCCTTCGTGGTCTTCGTGGCACCGGAGGCCAGGGTGGCCGGGGCCACGGCGAACGCCGTGGCCCCCACCAGCATCAGGGTCGCCTTGCGGCCGATCACGGGGCCTTCGTCCCCGTGTAGTCGCTGTAGTGGAACAGCGGCACGATCCCGTTCTGCGCCGGGTGGTCGTGCTGCACGAGGAACTGCTCGTGCGTGCCGTCCAGGGCCCAGTTGACCAGCTCACCCTGCGCGCTGCCGTCGAAGGCGTTGGCGCCGGTGAACGGGCAGGTCGCGAACGTCGACCCGTCGGCCGGGACCGTCACCGCGACGCCGGTGTTGCCGGCGATGCAGTTGTCGGAGCCGTTGCCGTCGTAGACCAGGTCGCGCCCGTTGGTGTCCGTGCCGTTGAGGCCGAACTGGTTGTTGGTGATCTGGTTGCCGATCAGGTCCGAGACGTCCGGCATCTTCGGCGCCAGGATCAGCTGCTGGATCATGCCCGCGCCCGCCAGCCAGTTGCCGTAGATGCGGTTGTTGTCGATGCGGTTGTGGCGGCCGCCGAACAGCAGCGCGCCGACGCCGACCGGATAGGGCGTCGAGTCCGCCGCCGCCTTGCCCACCTTGAAGGGCGCGCCCGCGTAGTAGTTGAAGTTGTTCCAGAAGATGTCGTTGTCCGTGATGATGTTGTCCTCCTCCGGCGGGTACTTCTCGGAGGACAGCGTGTTCGGGACGACACCCGTTCCGTTGTTGTAGAACTTCGACTTGGTGATCGTGACGTACCGCATGTTCGTCCCGGACCATCCGAGGACGTTGCCGTACGACGTGATGTTCTTGACGATCGAGCGCTTCGGCTTGGCCTGCGGCGGCGTCTGGCCGATGTAGAAGCCCGAGTCGCTGTTCCACGCCGCCTGGGAGTCGGTGATCGTGCCGCCGACCGAGTTGAAGGCGTAGATGCCGTAGACGCCCACGCGGTAGGCGCGGAGGTTGGTGAAGGTGTAGTCCTTCGTGTTCAGCGCGAAGAAGCCGTTGGCGCTGTAGTGCTGGGCCGTGAGGCCGTTGACCGTCACGTTGACCGTGCCCAGGATCTGGACGCCGTTGGCCTTCTTGAGGCCCTTGCCCTCCAGGACGACCTTGCTCGGGTCCTTCGGGTTGCCGACCAGCTTGATGTAGCGCTTGGAGGCGCCGCTGATCTTCACGGCCTCCTTGTAGGTGCCGTTGGCGACCTTGACCGTGTCACCCGGCTTGGCCTTGTTGACCGCCGACTGGATGGTCGGGAAGCACGACTTCTTCTTGCCCTTGCAGACCTTCAGGGTCTTGAACGGCCCCTTCGGCTTGGCGGCGTTGCTGCCCTGCGGGAAGGACGGCGCCGGGTAATCGACCGCCCCGGCGACCGGGGCGAGCGCCAGCGCCGCGGCCACGGAGGTGGCGGCGGCGAGAGCGATGGACCTGCGATGCGACACGTGAGTGCTCCTCCTACTCGACGAGATACCAGCCCGCCATCCCCGCGTCCTGATGCGAGAAGACGTGGCAGTGGTAGAGCCACCGGCCGGGGTTGTCCTCGACGAAGTGCACCGTCGTGGTCTCATTCGGACCGACGGACGGGGTGTCGACGAACGCGCCGGCGCTGTCCTTCCAACGGTGGCCATGGATGTGGAAGTCGTGGAAGTTGTTGTCCATCCCGAACACGTGCAGCGCGACCTCCTGGCCGACGCGCGCGCGGACGATCGGGGTGTTGCCCGCGTAGGCGCGGCCGTTGATGCACTGGTAGGAGCGCTTCAGGCCGGTGACGGGCGGCTGCAGCTGGTGCAGGAACAGCGACTGCTCGACGGCGGGGACCAGCGCGCCCTTCTCGCGGACGACCAAGGACCCGAACATGCCCCGGAACGTGTTGAGCGTGTGGTTGGGGCCGTGGTCGTGGTAGGGCCAGGCGCCCACCGACTCCGGGACGCACTCCCAGGTGTAGGTGAACTCCTCGCCGGGCTCGATGAAGCCGCCCGCGCGCGTGTACTGGCCGAGGTAGACCCCGTCGTACTCCGGGTTGTACTTCACGCCGTGCGGGTGCATCGTCACGGCCTGGTCGAGCTTCTTGAAGGCGTTGCGGAAGTGCACGACGATGACGTCGCCGACCTCGGCGTGCAGCGTCGGGCCGGGGATCGCCGCCGGGCCCAGCGCCGCGGCGAAGCCCTCGGTCATCTGCTGGTAGACGGTCGCGGTGAACGTCGAGGTCCCGGGGATCTTCACGTCGTGCCAGTCGTCGCGCTTGGACGGCACGATCGTCCACTTGGTCTCGACGGCCTGGATCCAGTACTCGACCCTGTTTCCGCCCGGCTGCGGCGACGGCGTGACGTAGGTCTGCTGCTCGGTCGGCTCGACCTTGGCGCCGGTGCCGGCCGCGGGCTTGGTCGCCGCGGCGCGGCCGACGAGGCTCGGCGGGCGCGCGACCTTCGCGGCGGCGGCGTCGGCCTTGGCGGCGTCGCCGCGCTTGGCGACCGAGACGGTCTCGCCGCCGATCGTGCAGAGGAAGGCGCCCGCGGCGCCGACCTGCAGGAAGCGACGGCGGCTGCTGGTGGGGTCGAACGGCTCGAGAGGGTCCGGCATGCTCAGGCGATCAGTCTGCCGGGGGAACGGGACAGGACGCGCTGGCAGCGCTCTCCCCCGGCGAGGCGGCGATCTTACACACGTCTTGGACAGTTGTCCAAGACATTTGAACGACAGTGAGATACCGTGCGCGGAGATGGCCACGCCGCCGCCCACCACCGCGCCGACGCGCGGGCGTCGCGACCGTCGCGGCGAGCTGCGCCGCGCCGAGCTGCTGGACGCCGCGATCCGCCTCATCGGCGAGCACGGCCTGGACGCGGTGACCCACCGCGCGGTGGCCGCCGAGGCCGGGGTCCCCGCGGCGTCGACGTCCTACTACTTCCGCTCCAAGGACGAGCTGATCGACGAGGCGCTGCGGACGCTGGCCGAGCGCGAGATCGAGCGTCTGCGCGAGCGCCGCGCCGCGCTGGGCGCGGCGGGCGCCGCCGACCTGGAGGCGACGACCACCGCGCTGTCGGTGTGGATCGAGGAGCAGGTGGCGCCCGAGGGGCGCGTCGCGATGCTCGCCCAGTACCAGCTGCAGCTGGAGGCCGCGCGCCGGCCCGAGGCCCGGGAGATCCTCGAGGCCTGGAAGGAGGGCACCGACGACCTCGCCGAGACCGCGATGCGCGCGCTCGGCGCCCGCGACGTCGAGACCGCCGGGATCCTGCTCGTCTGCGCGATCGACGGGCTGCGGCTGCGGCTCATGGCCTCCGGCCACGCGCCGCTGGCGGGCGCGGAGCTGCGCGCGGTCGTCCGCGCGCTGCTGGCCGGGCTGATCGCGGTCTAGCTGGAGGTCTCGGCTAGAGCGCCGTCCAGGCGCCCTCGCGGCGCCCGAGGATGACGGTGGTCGCGTCGCCGTCGGGATGCTCGGCGCGAAAGACGGCCTGGTCGGAGTCGGTGCCGGGCTTGTCGACGACCTGGATCAGGTGCAGGGCGACGACCTCGCGCGGGGCGACGGCGGCGCGGGCGGCGCTCTCCATCGTCGCCCGCTCCCAGCCCTTGTCCTGCGCGCGCGCCGTGGCGAGCTCCTTGTTCGCGGCGGCGATCCGCTCCCGAAGGTTGTCGGCCAGCTCGGCGTGGCGGCGGCTCGCGGCGACGTAGCCGCCGACGAAGAGCAGCAGCAGGACGACGAGCACCACGATGACGACGATGCCGATGGTCGAGACGGCGAGGATCATGGGTTCGTCCTACAGCATCACGTTGCGCGCGGTGAGATGCGTGCCGACCTTGCGCTTGACCCGCTGCAGGGCGTTGTCCACCGTCTTGGTGTCGCAGCCGAGGCGCTCGCCGACCTGCTCGTAGCTGTAGCCGTCGAGGTAGAGGCTCAGCACGCGCGACTCGAGCTCGCTCAGCGCGGTCGAGAGGCAGGAGACCAGCGACTGCAGCTCCTCGGAGGAGATGACCTGGTTGACCGGGTCGTGGACCGGCGAGCCCGGGATGACCTCGTCGAGCGTCGGCTCGCCGTCCTGCGCGGAGGCGGGCGTGGCCGAGAACGAGACGTACTGGTTCAGCGGCGTGTGCTTGTTGCGCGTCGCGGTCTTGACCGCGGTGATGATCTGGCGCGTGATGCACAGCTCGGCGAAGTTGCGAAACGAGCTCTCGCGGTCGGTCCGGTAGTCGCGGACCGCCTTGTAGAGGCCGACGAGGCCCTCCTGGATGAGGTCGTCCGCGTCGCCGCCGGCGAGGAAGTACGACGAGGCCTTCAGCCGGACGAAGCCGTAGTAGCGGCGCACGATGCGGTCGTACGCGATGGGGTCACCCTGCTTGGCCAGCGCGATGAGATAGCCATCGTCGACCTGGACCTGTCCTTGAGGGTTGAAGGAGAGACGTGCCACGAGCGAATCCTTTCTGCACGAATGCAGGGGCTTTTGCTCAGTGGCGCACTCCTCCCCTGGCGCCATCTGAAATCTGTTCACGGCCGACCGTTCGGTCCTCAACCTCAGGTCGACCCTTATGTGGGGCGGCACACTTCCACAGTTATGGAGCGCCGTCAAGGCTTTGCAGGGATTCTTGCGGCGCATCCGAGCGAAGTTGTAGGGGTTCGAGCCCGCGCGGCGAACGCGGGGCGCGCGTTCGCGGGCTGGAACGCCGGGCGACAGCCGGGCCGTGGGCCGGGCGGTGGCGGGCCCGGAGGGCCGTGGGCGGTGGGCGATGGGCCGTGGGTCGGCCTACTCGCCGTGCGCCTGCGAGCGCGCGTCGAGCACGCCGTAGAGCAGGACCGCCGCCGCGGCGGAGACGTTGAGCGAGTCCACGCGGCCGCGCATCGGCAGCGAGACGATGTCGTCGCACATCGCGCGGACGCGGGGCCGCAGGCCGGTGCCCTCGGCGCCCATGACCAGGACGACGCCGCCGGTGTAGTCGGGCCGGCGGTAGGGCGTGCCCTTGGCGGCGGCGCCGTAGACCCAGCACCCGGCCTCCTTGGCCTCGGCGAGGTAGTCGGCGACGTTGCGCACGCGCGCGATCTTCAGGTGCTCGACCGCGCCGGCCGACGCCTTCGCCGCCACGGCGGTGACCTCGGCGGAGCGATGGCGCGGGATCACGATGCCCGACGCGCCGGCGGCCTCGGCCGAGCGGGCGATCGCGCCGAGGTTGCGCGGGTCCTGGACCTCGTCGAGCGCGACGATCAACGGCGCGGGGCCGGTCAGCAGCTCGGCCGGGTCGGCGTACGGGTACGGCCCGACATCGGCGACCAGGCCCTGATGGGTGTCGGTCCCGGCGCGCTGGGTCAGCCAGTCGGCGTCGGCGGGCTCCAGCATGACGCCGTCCAGCCACGGCTCCTTGGCCGCGCCCGACGTCGCCCAGATCCGCTTGACCTCGCGCCGCCCGGAGCGCAGCGCCTCGAAGATCGGGTTGCGGCCGTAGAGGACGTCGAGCGGCTCCTTGCGCTCGCGCGGCAGCTTGACCTCCGCGCCCGCGCCCACGCCGCGCGTGGGCCGCCGCCCGGCCCGGCGCTCCTTGGACGGCCGGTCGCGGTCGCGGCGCGGACCGCCCCCGCCCCCGCTGCCGCGCGACGAGCCGCCGCCCTTCGAGCCGCCGCCGCCCCTGGAGGGCCCGCCCGGCGTCACGGGCGCACCAGCTCGGCGCCGTCGGGTCCGTCGCGCACGACCCAGCCGGCGGCGGACAGCGCGTCGCGCAGCCGGTCGGCCTCGGCCCAGTCCTTGGCCTCGCGCGCGGCGTTGCGCGCCGCGAGCAGCGCGACCGCCGCGTCGTCCGGGCCGTCGCCGTCGTCCTCTCCCCCGCGCGCCAGCGCGGCCAGGCCGAAGATGTCCAGCATCTCGACGAGCTGGTCGCGCCCGGCGCCCTCGCGCCGGTTGGCCTCGCTGACCCACGCCGCCAGCGCGGCGACCGCGCGCGGCGTGTTGAAGTCGTCGCGCAGGGCCTCGAAGAACTCGTCGCGGATCGGCGCCATGTCGTCGGGCGACGGGCCGTCGACCAGCCGCCGCCCCGCCTCGCGGACGCGCCGGACGAACCCCTGCGCGTCGCGCAGCGTGTCGGGCGCGAAGACGAGCGGCTGGCGGTAGTGGCCGCGCGCGAAGAACATCAAGATGGTCTCCGCGCCCCACTCGTCGATGACGTCGGGCAGCAGCGAGATGTTGCCGACCGACTTGGACATCTTCTCGCCGCGCATCTCCAGCATGCCGTTGTGCATCCAGATCTGCGCGAGCTCGGCGCCGCGCCCCAAGCGCGTCTGCGCGGCCTCGTTCTCGTGGTGCGGGAACACGAGGTCCGACCCGCCGCCGTGGATCTCGAAGCCGACGCCCAGCAGCTCCTCGGCCATCGCCGAGCACTCGATGTGCCAGCCCGGGCGACCGCGACCCCACGGCGCGTCCCACGCGGTGTCCTCGCCCTCCTTCTGCGCCTTCCAGAGCGCGAAGTCCAGCGGATCCTCCTTCAACGCGGGGCGGGTGGGATCCGGGTCCCCCTCGCCCTGGTCGAGGTCGTCGAGGTGGCGGTGCGACAGCGAGCCGTACTCGGCGTCCTTGCGCACCCGGAAGTAGACGTCGCCGTCGACCGCGTAGGCGGCCTCGCGGTCCAGCAGCGCTTCGATCAGCGCGACGATGCCGTCGATCGTCTCCGACGCCAGCGGCTCGTGGTCGGGCCGGCCGAGCCCGAGCGCGTCCGTGTCGGCCACGTAGTGGGCGGTCATCTCGCGCGCGAGGTCCTCCGAGGGGATCCCGCGCGCGCGGGCCGCGTCGTAGATCTTGTCGTTGACGTCCGTCACGTTGGCTACAAACGTGGCGTCATAGCCTTCGTGGACGAGGAAGCGCTTCAGCCAGGAGAACACGACGAACGGTCGCGCGTTGCCGATGTGGATGCGGTTGTAGACCGTCGGCCCGCAGGCGTAGATCCCGACCTTCGCGCCGGGTTCGCGCGCGACGAGCGGTCGCTGTTGGCCGCTGCGGGTGTCGTGGATCCGGATGTCTGGCACCTCGCGGAGCCTACCCAGGCGGTGGGTCCGTGCTCTTGCTGACACAGGTTTGAAGCGGGCATGGCATGGAATGGACACATGGCTGATCCACTTCGTGACACCTCGGCCCGTAATGTGCCGCCACCCCGCATGCCGCCTTCGACCCTGCAAGACCACGCGCTGAGCCTCGTCGAGGAGGGCTTCCGCACGCTGCCCGCGCGGTACCTGGGCGGCCCGGAGGGGTTCGACGTCACCTACCACGTGCGCCTCGGCGACATCGGCCACACGTTCGAGGTGCGCTGCACGGAGCAGGCCGCGCGGGTCCGCAAGGGCATCAGCCAACGGCCCGCGGACGTCGTCATCGGCACCGACGCGCAGACGTGGCTGCGGCTGCGCGCGGGCGAGTTGAGCGCCGTCCGGGCCTTCCGCGAGCGGACGCTCTACGCGCGGGGCGCGCTCGACGACGCGGTCCGCTTCGAGGGCCTCTTCCGGCTGCCCGACGGCCGCCATCCGCTGATGCGGGTGCACGACGTGGACGTCGACGGCGTGAGCGTCTCGACGCTGACGCTCGCCGGCGATGGCCCGGACGTGCTGCTGATCCACGGCCTCGGCGCCGCCAAGTCCTCGTTCTTCGACTGCGCGGCGCTGCTGGCCGAGGCCGGATACCGCGTCCACGCGCTGGACCTGCCCGGCTTCGGCGGGTCGTCGAAGCCCGCGACCGCGCCCTACAGCGCGACGTGGTTCGCCGAGAAGGTCTGCGGCGTCATGGACGCGCTGGAGATCGAGTCCGCGCACCTGGTCGGCAACTCGATGGGCGGGCGCGTCGCGCTGGAGATCGGCCTGCGGCAGCCCGAGCGCGTGCGGTCGATCGCGGCGCTGTGCCCGGCCGTCGCCTTCATCAAGCGGGACTTCCACCCGCTGGTACGCCTGCTGCGCCCCGAGCTGGGGTTGCTGCCGCACAGGTTCCGCCGCGGGATCGTGGAGCGCCAGCTGTGGTCGCTGTTCCGCGATCCGGACGCGCTGGATCCCTCGGTGGGCGACGTCGTCGTGGACGAGTTCCAGCGCATCATGGGCAACGCGGGCGCCCGGGTCGCGTTCTACAAGTCGGCGCGCAACATCTACCTGGACAAGCCCTTCGGGGGCGGCGGGTTCTACCCGCGCCTGGCCGCCCTGCGGCCGCCGGCGCTGTTCGTCTGGGGCACGCACGACAAGCTGATCCCGGCGGGCTTCCGCCGGCACGTCGAGGAGTGGCTGCCCGACGCCGAGCAGCTGGTGCTCGAGGGCTGCGGCCACGTGCCGCAGGTCGAGCGCGCCGAGCAGACGGCCGGGCTGCTGCGCCGGCTGTTCGCCCGCGCGGACGGCGCGGGCGCGGGCGCCGCCGGGCGGCGGTTCGCGCGGCGGGCGGCGTAGGCGCGAGCGCCTCGGCCCGCATCCCCGCGCCTACGCCCCGCGATGGCGGACGCGTTCCACCCGGACGCCCGCTTCCGCCCCTGTCCTCCCCGGCCGACGTCGGCGTCTCCTCCCCGCGCCACGGGTAGGGTTCAGCCAAGACCATCGAATGGCCGCCGCCTCGCACACCACCGTGAACGGCCACGGCGCGCCCCCGCAGGGGTGGGATGATGTCCCGCGCCCGGGCGAAGCCGACGATGAGGGCACCGCGAGCGGCCCGTTCGGCTTCGGTTCCTCGCTCCTGACCCGCGCGGCGAAGGCCGTCGCCTCCCAGGTCCAGCGCCGGGTTCCCCGCGCCGATCTCGACGAGCGCGATCCGGACTACATCCGGGAGACGCTCCCGCGCCTGTGGTTGCTTTCCAGCCTGTACTTTCGTGGCGAGGTCCGGGGCCTGGGGAACATCCCCGACGAGGGCCCGGTCCTGCTCGTCGGCAACCACTCCGGCGGCAACATGACGCCGGACACGACGGTCTTCAGCCTCGCGTTCCACGCCTACTTCGGCGTCGAGCGCCGGTTTCACCAGCTGGCCCACAACCTGGTGCTCAACTGGCCCGGGCTCGGGTTCCTGCGCCGGTACGGGACCGTCGCTGCGTCGCCGGAGAACGCCAAGGCCGCGCTGGACGCCGGCGCCGCGGTGCTCGTCTACCCGGGCGGCGACCGTGAGGTTCACCGGCCATCGTGGCAGGCCAACACGATCGACTTCGGCGACCGCACCGGCTACGTCCGGCTCGCGGTCGAGGCCGGCGTCCCGATCGTCCCGGTCGTCGCCATCGGCGGCCAGGAGACCGCGCTCTTCCTGACCCAGGGCGAGACGCTCGCCAAGCTCCTGCGCCTCGACAAGGCCCTGCGCCTGAAGGTCCTGCCGATCTCCCTCGCGGTCCCGTGGGGCCTCAACGTCGGCGACGTCCTCGGCCACGTCCCGCTGCCGTCCAAGATCGTCGTCGAGGTGCTGCCCCCGATCGACCCCCGCGAGGAGTTCGGGGACGACCCCGACGTCGACGAGGTCCACGAGCACGTCACCCGCCTCATGCAGGACACGCTCGACGCGCTGGCCTCCGAGCGCCGGCTCCCGGTGATCGGCTGACCGATGCGCGTCGGCGCCGCCATCGACGTCACCGCGCCGCCGGACGCGATCTGGGCGTTCGTCGACGACCCGTCGCGCTACCTGCACTTCATGGCGGGCATCACGCGCTGGGAGGTCGTCTCCGACGACGCGTCCGGCCTCGGCGCGCGGTACCGGATGCTCATGCACGTCGGCTCGGCCGAGATCGGCGGGCTGGTGGAGGTCGTCGAGCACACGCCCGGCCGCGACCTGGCGTGGACGAGCGTCGTCGGCATCGACCAACGGGGTCGCTGGCGGCTGCGCGAGACCCGCCGCGACGGCGTCACGCGCGTCGAGCTGCGCCTGTCCTACGGCGTCGCCGGCTCGGGCCCGTTCGGCTGGATCGCCGAGCGCGTCGCCGCGCCGACGGTCCGCGGCCACCTGCGCCGCTCGCTGCAGCAGCTCAAGCGCCAGGTCGAGCACGAGCAGCTGCGCAGCGCCGCGGCGGCCCGCCGCGCGGCGCGCGTCGCGTAGTTTCCAGAGTTCATACTCTGCATGGTTCCGCCATGCCACCCGGGTCCGCGCTCGACATCCTGGTCGTCGACGACGACGACGCCCTGCGCTCCATGCTCACGCGCTCCTTCGAGCGCGAGGGCCATCGCATCACGGCCGTCCCCGACGGCCACGGCGCGCTGGAGGAGGTCGGCCGCGGCCAGTTCGACGTGATCCTGCTCGACGTCGCGCTCGGGCCCGGCCCGACCGGCTACGACGTCGCCCGCGCGCTGCGCGCCCGCCGCAACGTCACGCCGCTGATCATGCTGACCGCGCTGGACTCCGAGGCCGACGCGGTCCAGGGCCTGGAGGCCGGCGCCGACGACTACGTCACCAAGCCCTTCGGACTGGCCGAGCTGCGCTCGCGCATCCGCGCCGTGCTGCGCCGCGCGCACGGCAACCTCCTCGACGACGGCCTGCTGGAGATCGGCGGCGTCGTCCTGGACCAGCGCCAGCGCGAGGTCTCGGTCGACGGCAGGCCGGTCCGCCTCACCTTCGCGGAGTTCGAGTTGTTGCAGTGCTTGATGGCCAAGCCCGGGCGCCTGCAGAACCGCCAGGAGCTGCTGCGCGCGATCTGGGGCGACAGCGCCTACCGCGACCCGCGCGCGATCGACGTGCACATCCGGCACCTGCGCGAGAAGCTCGAGTCCGAGCCGCAGGACCCCAAGTTGATCCTGACGGTCCGCGGCGCGGGCTACCGGTTCCGGGACCGCTGAGGGGCGGGCAGCGGTGACGCTTCGGACGCGCTTGCTGCTGGCCCTGCTGGCGACGAGCGTGGTGACGCTCGCCGTGGCGGCGCTTGCGCTGCTCTCGCCGCTGCAGGACCGGCTGGACCAGCAGAGCCGCGAGTCGGTCAGCGCCGCCGCCCGCGCGACGCGCCCCCAGCTGGAGGCCGCGCTGGGCGAGTCGCACGGCATCGTCAACTCCGACGTCAACGGCATCCTGGACACGCTCTCGCGCCGCACCGACGCGCGCGTCGGCCTGTTCACGTCGCTGCAGGAGAACGTCTACCCGTACTCGGGCGTCACCGACCCCAACAAGAACGACCTCCTCAAGATCATCGCCGACGGCCGCACACGCGACACGTCCTCGGAGGACGGCACGGGCGTCCTACTCGGGATCACGCCGCACGCCAAGGGCGTCAACGTCGAGCGCGACATCCCGGACATCGACCAGTGGTTCGCGTTGATGGTCATCAAGTCGGACCCCGGCGGCAGCGCCGTGGACACCGTCCGCTCCGCGTTCGCGACCGCCGCGGTGATCGGGCTCGGCGTCGCGCTGATGCTCGGCATCGTGTTGTCCACCTACTTGGCGCGCCGCCTCGGACGGCTGCGGCGCAGCGCGCTGGCGCTGGCGCGCGACGGGATCGCCGCCCCGCCTCCGCCGCAGGACCCCAACATGGACGAGATCGGCGACCTCGCCCGCGCGCTGGCCGCGATGCAGCAGGCGCTGCGCCGCCAGGAGGAGGCGCGGCGCGCGTTCGTCGCCACCGCCAGCCACGAGCTGCGCACGCCGCTGACCTCGCTGCAGGGCAACTTCGAGCTGTTGTTGGAGGACCTGGACGCCGGCCACCTCGACACCGACGAGGCCGCCGACGTCCTGCGCGGCGGCCAGGCCCAGCTGCGCCGCCTGTCGAACCTGGCCTCCGAGCTGCTGGACCTCTCGCGCCTGGACGCGGGCGTCGAGCTGCGCCGCGAGCCGGTCGAGCTCGGCGAGCTGTCGCGGGCGGTCGGCGCCGAGTTCGCCCTGCGGGCGCGCGACCGCGACGTGACGATCGACGTCGTCCCGCCGACCGGCCCGGTGTGGGCCGCCGGCGACCCGGGCGCGGTCGCGCGGATGGTCCGGATCCTCATCGACAACGCGCTGCGCTTCTCGCCGTCCGGCGAGGCGATCCGGGTGACCGCGCAGTACCACGGCGACCGCGCGACGCTCGAGGTCGCCGACCACGGCCCGGGCGTGCCGCTCGACGAGCACGAGCTGATCTTCGAGCGCTTCCAGCGCGGCTCGCGCACCGGTGGCGAGGGCGGCTTCGGCCTCGGGCTGGCGATCGGGCGCGAGCTGGCGCGGCGCCTGGGCGGCGAGCTGGCGCTGGCCTCGCGGTCGCAGGCCGACGGCGCCGGCGCGCACTTCGTCCTGACGCTGCCGATCGGGATGCCGCGCGGGCGCGACGACGAGGACGCGCACGGCGAGTCCGGCGACGCGGGCGACGCCCCGGCCGAGGCGCCGTCGATGCCCGAGCTGCCCAGCGGCGACTGAGCGACGACCCGCCGCTGGTGTCGTGATTCATTCATTCGCCGGCCGCCTCCGGGCGCTCGCCGCCGAGCATCCCGGAAAGCTGCGACCGAATGAATGAATCACGACACTAGCCGCGCGCGGCGGCCGCGCAGTCCGCGCAGAGCCCCTCGACCACGACCTCGGCGGCCTCGGGCGCGAAGCCGGCCTCGCGGGCGGCGCGCAGCGCGACCGCGGTGTCGAACGGGACGTCGACGTCGAAGACCGCGCCGCAGGAGCGGCAGCGCAGGTGCGCGTGATCCTCGGTGCGCGGGTCGTACAGGACCGGGCCGCCGACGCTGACGCGGCGCGCCTCCCCCAGCTCGGCGAGCAGGTCGAGCGTCGCGTAGACCGTCGGCAGCGACACGCCGGGCAGCTGCTCGGAGGCCCGGCGCAGGACCTCCTCGGCCGTGACGTGGCGGTCCAGCTCGCGCAGCAGGCGGCCGATCACCAGGCGCTGGGACGTGACGCGCTGCCCGCGCTCGCGCAGCGCGGCGGCCAGGCGCGCGTCGGCCTCGGCGTGGTCGTGCTCGGGGGATCGGGTGGCGTTCATACCCACTGGCACATGTTAGGGCATCCTTATCTTTAGTGGCTTGTAGTATGAAGCCCGTGAGCGAACAGGTCCTCCATCTCCCCACCTCCACCAAGGGCGTCGGACCCGACCACGCCGCCGACGCCGAGCGCCGCCGCCTCGTCCTGCAGCGCATCCAGCCCGGCCTGGTCGGGCTGATCGACGGCACGATCTCGACGCTCGCGCCGATCTTCGCCGCCGCCTTCCTCGCGGGCTCGCGCGCCGCGCTGCTCGTCGGCCTGGCCTCCGCGCTGGGCGCCGCGATCTCGATGGGCCTCTCCGAGGGCCTGTCCGACGACGGCTCGGTGACCGGGCGCGGCTCGTCGCTGTCCCGCGGGCTCATCACGGGCGGCGCGACGTTCCTCGGCGGCACGTTCCACGCGCTGCCGTTCCTGATCGGGAACGTCTCCACCGCGCTGGCCGTCGCCTACGTCGTCGTCGCGATCGAGCTGGTCACGATCGCCTACGTACGCAAGCGCTTCATGTCGGTCCCGCTGCCGGTCAGCCTCGTCCAGGTCACGCTCGGCGGCGTGCTCGTCGCGGTCGTCGGGATCCTCGTCGGGCACGCGTAACCTGACGAGCGTGGCCTTCGCGCGCGACGCCGACACCCACGCCTACTACGAGGCCCGCGCCGCCGAGTACGACGAGTGGTACGAGGGCACCGGGCGCTTCGCCACGCGCGACCGTCCCGGCTGGGCCGACGAGGTCGAGCGGCTCGTCGGGCTCGACGTCGCCTGCGGCACCGCCTTCCTGACGCGGCACCTGCGCGGCGACCTGGTCGTCGGGCTGGACCGGTCGCCCGCGATGGTCGCGATCGCCCAGCACCGGCTCCGGGAGCGCGGCGGCGGCGACGGCGACGGCGACGGCGGCCTCGCGCTCACCGGCGACGCGCTCGCCCTCCCCTTCGCCGACGGCGCCTTCGACCGCGTGCTGACCGGCCACTTCTACGGCCATCTCGTCCCCGCCGAGCGCGCCGCGTTCCTCGCCGAGGCCCGCCGCGTCGCGCCGGGCGAGCTGGTCGTGATCGACAGCGCGCCCCGCGAGCACGGCGAGCGGGAGCGCTGGGAGGAGCGGATCCTCAACGACGGCTCGCGCCACCGCGTCTTCAAGCGGTTCCTCAGCGGCGCGGACCTCGCCGCCGAGCTGGGCGGCGGCGGCGAAGCCGAGATCCTCATGGACGGCCGCTGGTTCAGCGCCGTCCGGGCGTGAGCGGCCCGCTCAGCGGGCGAACACCAGCATCTCGATCGCGTCGCTTCCGTGGCCTTGCCGATCGCGGTCCCCGTCGCCGTCCCGGTCGGCGCCGTGCGGCGCGTTGAGCGTCACGCCCGGCCGGGTCGAGATCACGCCGGCGCGCCCTGGATCCGGCCGACCGACCCCTTGAAGTCGGCCGGGCTCAGCGAGCCGTCCTCGACCTCGGCGCCGGTCAACGAGCCCTTCTTGATGTCGGCCGCCGTCAGCGACCGATCCTCGACCTGCTTGCCGGTGATCAGCTTCGACGCCGCCGTCGTACAGGCACACGCACGCCACCACGTTGGCGAACGTGGTGTGCCGCCGGATCCACCGCACCATGTCGAACGTCCCTTGCGCGTTGAGAGCAGTACGACTCCTCAACGGGGGACGACGGCGGCGCTTATGGCGTTAACGGCGACGGGCCGCCCGAACACCGGCGGCCCGTCGTGTTGCACGCACGGCCGGGGACGTACCCCGGCCGCCCGTGGCGACAAACATGGAGCTGGAGGGCTACACCTCGGTGACCAGCGGCTCGTTCTCGTAGACCGTCTTGGGCAGCTTGGCGTAGGGCTGCTCGGTGTCGGCGTCGGTCTGCTCCTCGTGGTAGACCGACTCGACGTTGACCGCCCAGATGTCGTGGTCGGTGCCGCGGAGGATGTTGTCCACCGCGCGCATCGCCGACAGCATCGAGTGATCCGAGTTGTTGTAGCGGTGCAGGCCGTTGCGGCCGACCTGGACGAAGTCCGTCAGCGGGTCCAGCCAGGAGCGGATCGTCTCGACGCGCTGCGCGTAGGTCTCGTCGTACATCGGGTAGGCGAGCGGCACGCGCACGACGTAGCCGCGCTTGACCTGCTCGGGCTTGGCCAGGCCGAGCTGCGCGAGCTCCTGGGTGGCCAGCTCGACGAGCTTGTCGTCGTCCATCGTCCAGAGGTCGTCGCCCTTGAAGGCGAAGTACTCCAGGCCGACGCAGGCGGTGTCGGGGTCCGGCACCATCCACGGCGACCACGAGCGGTAGTTCTGGATGCGGCCGACGCGGACGCCCGGCTCGTGGATGTAGATCCAGTTGTCGGGGAACAGGTCCTGGCCGTCGAGCACCAGCGCGACCGTCAGGAAGTCGCGGTAGCGCAGGCCCTGGGCGGCCTGCTGGACCTCGGCCGGGGCGCCCGGCGAGGTCAGGCCGACCATGTGGCGCAGCGGCAGCGACGACACCGTGCCGCGCGGCTCGATGACGCCCTGCGGCGTGTGGATGCGGACCACGCGACCGTCCTCGACGTCGATGCGCTGCGCGGGCGAGTTCAGCCGCACCTCGCCGCCCATCTCCTCGATGCGGGAGGTCATCATCTCCCACATCTGGCCCGGTCCGTAGCGCGGGTACTGGAACTTGTCGATCAAGGACGTGATGTCGTCCTTGTTGCCGAGGAACGCGGCCTTGGCGGCGGAGAAGAAGTTGAGGTTCTTGATCCGCTGGGCGGCCCAGTCGGCGCGCAGCTCCTTGGTGGAGACGCCCCAGACCTTCTCGGTGTAGGACTTGAAGAAGTGCTTGAACAAGCGCTTGCCGAAGCGGTTGGAGACCCAGTCCTCGAAGGTCTCCTCCTTGCCCTTGGGCTTGACGGCCGCCCACAGGTAGGACATGCCGCACAGCACGAGCTCGACCGGACCGAGCTTCTTGATGACGTCGGTCCCCTTGAGCGGGTAGTCGAGGTACTTGCCGCGCCAGAAGATGCGCGACATGCGCGGGCGCATCAGGAACTCGTCGCCCATGATCTCCAGCCAGAGGTCGTTGACCTCCTTGTTCTTGGTGAAGAAGCGATGGCCGCCGAGGTCGAAGCGGTACCCGTCGGGGTCGACCACGGTCTTCGCGAGGCCTCCGACCTGGTCCTCGGCCTCCAACACGATGACCTTCTTGCCCGCCTTGGCGAGCAGGTAGCCGGCGGACAGGCCGGCCGGGCCACCACCGATGACGACGTACGGACGGGAGTCCCCGTGGCCGTCGTCCTCGTTCGTGGGCAGCGTCGGCGGTGTGTCGACAAGCGTCATACCCTGCACATTGCCCGCTGGGAGTCCGAATCCGGCCTCCCGCTAACGCGACCTAACAAAGCTTCACGCAGCGCTTGCGGCCCTCTTACGCGGCGCCGGGACCCCCAGCGCGCGGGCCGCCCCGAGGATCCCGACCAGGGCGAAGAGGCCGAGGATCAGGCCGAGCAGGAGCGGGGACCTCGCGTCGGTGCCCGCCAGCAGCGCGTGCAGGCCGCCCAGGACGAAGGCGATCGACGCGAAGCGGTGCGCGGAGCGCCAGCGACGGGCCCCGATGCGGCGCCGCTGGTAGTAGGACAGGCCGAAGGCGCAGAGCGCGTAGAAGGCGATGATCCCCAGCCCGGTCGCCAGCGGGCGGTAGCCCATCGTGAACGGGATCAGGATGCCGCTGACGCCGGGATGCAGCCACGGATCGGCGAGCAGCAGCGTGCCGTGGACGGCGATCGCGCCCAGGCCGGTGAGCGCCAGACGCTCGTGGTAGGGCCGCAGCCGGGCATTGGTCTTCGGCGAGAAGACCTTCAGAGCGCTCAGCAGGCCGAGGACGGCGACCGCGCCGAGCGCGAGGAAGCCGACGATCCCGGCCGACCGCGAGGCCAGCCACCACGTGTAGTGGAAGGGGTTCAGCGAGGTCATGCCGGCACCGCCCGCTCCCGGACGGCGTTCCGCGCGAGCGCGCGCAGCGCGGGGACGACCGCGACCGCGCCGTCCTCGGCGACGATCACCCCGCCCTGGCCGGCGAGCGTGGCCCGGGCGCCGCGCGGCCCGCGCAGCAGCGCGGTCTTGGCCAGCACCTCGGCCTCCAGCGCGCTGCGCCCGACCGCGGTCACGGCCAGGACGCCGGTCCACGCCGGACGGCCGGTCGCGGGGTCCAGCAGGTGGTGGGCGAAGCCCGGCGGGTCCGACGTGCGCCAGATCCGCCGGTGCAGGCCCGAGGTCGCCACGCCGCCGGAGGCGATCGCCAGGCGGTGCGCGGGCGCGCCGGTCAGCGGATGCTCGACGACGACCCCGTGCGCCTCCGCCCCGCCGCAGCCGAACGCCACGTCGCCGCCGACGTCCACGAAGAAGCGCAGGCCGACCAGCTGGGCGGCGACCAGGTCGGCCGCCAGGCCCTTGCCGATCCCGCCGCTGTCCAGCGCCACGCCCGGCGGGCGCCGGATCGTGCCCGCGTGGCGGTCGGCGCCGAGCAGCGACCAGCGCGCGGCGGGATCGGGCGAGGCGGCCGCTCGGGGCGGAGCGGCCGCCAGCGCCTCGGGCAACGGGGCCGGGGAGCCCGTCCAGTGCCCGTCGTATCCCGCCTGGGCGATCTGGGCGCCCAAGGTGATGTCGACCAGCCCGCCGCTGGTCCGGCCCGCCCACGCCCCCGCGCGCACCAGCGCGCCGACGTCGGGATCGGCGGGCAGCACGGCGCGTGGGTCGTCGGTGAGGCGGCTGAGGTCCGAGCGCGGGTCGAAGCGCGTCCAGCGGCGCTCGAGGTCGTCCAGCCGCGCGCGGGCGTCCGCGTGGGCGCGGCGCAGGCGCGGCGAGGGCTCGTCGCCCGGCGCGCGGTCGGCCAGGACGATCCGCCCGCGCGCGCCCATCACCGTGAAGCGCTCGTCGAGGACGCTCATGACGCCGAGGTGGACGCCGACGGCGTGGAGGACATCGCGCCGGCGTGGTCGGAGGAAGAGGAGGAGGAAGAAGACGACGAGGTCGACGAGCCGGGGTCGCTCGACGACGAGGACGTCCCGGTCGCCGACGACGGGTCCGACGCCGTCGTGGTCGACCGCGCGGCCGCCTTGGTCGCCGCCATGCCGGGGTCGTCGCCGTCGTGCAGGCGCAGCGCCAGGACGCCGAAGATCGCCACCATCGACGCCAGCGCGCCGGCGGCGAAGCGACGCGGTGAGGGAGCAGCAGGCATGCGCAGCAGGGTCCCGGGGCCCGCTGAACGCGTCCTGAACGCCGCCTGGGCGTTGTCTGGGAGGGCCCGCGCGCGGAGGGCGCGCGGGAGCTACTTGCGCAGGTAGACGATCGCGCGCACGCCGCGCGGCAGCGCGTGGTCGCCGAAGCGCGGGACCGGCTTGACGCGGATGAAGCGGTCGTCCGCGTCGACGGCCTGCTCCCACTGCGGCGCGCGGCGGCGGATCTCCCCGGTCCATGGCGCGCCCCAGGACGCGGTCCGGATGATCGGGAGGATCAGCACCAGGTGCTGCCCGGGCTGGACCATCGGCTCCAGCTGGGCCAGCGTGCGCCGCGGGCCGGCGGCCCTGAAGCGGGCCAGCGCGTCGCGCCAGTCGAAGACGCGGTCGTCGCGGACCTTGCCCAGGGCGTCGGCCCACTGGTAGCCGCCGCCGAGGTAGTAGCGCATCACCGGGCCGTACTCGGGATGCACGGCGACGACGAGGTCACCCGGCGCGACCAGCCCCTGCTGCTTGAGCGTGGTCGCCACGCGGTAGGCGTCGCTCTTGCTGCGGATCGCGCGCTCGCGCGGGTTGAACCACAGCACGAGCGCGATCGCCAGCGCGACCAGCCCGACCTTGCCGAAGCGCGTCAGGCCCGCGCCGGCCAGCAGCAGCGCCGGGCCGATGAACACGCTGAAGTACCGCGTCGACCACGCCGGCGAGGCCTGCGAGGCCAGCCACGCCAGCCCGACCCCGACGGCCAGCACGACGCCGAGCGCCACCGCGGCGCGCCAGCGCTCGCGGTGGTCGTGGCGCAGCGTCAGGACGCCGCCCATGCCGACGACGAACACCATCAGCGCGGTCTCCAGGCCGCCGACCAGGTTCTGCAGCCCGGTGAGCAGCCCGCCGAAGTCCGGCGCCTCGGCCCACGGCGCGCCCGTGTGCCGAGCCTGGAACAGCAGCGTCGGGATCCACGGCGCGTACAGCGCCAACAGCAGGCCGAAGCCCAGCAGCCCGTCGCGGAAGAACGCGCCGCGCCGCTCCGGCGGCGTGGTCCACAGCAGCACCAGGAACGCGACGCCCATCCCGACCGCGAGGAACAGGCCCCAGTTGTGCGTGTACACGGTCGCCGCCGTGAGCACGCCGAACAGCGGGATCGCCCAGCGCTCGCCGCGCCCGTAGGCGATGGCGAACGCGCCCGAGGCGCACGTCCCCAGCAGCGCGACCAGGGCGTACATCCTGGTCTCCTGCGCGTAGTAGGTCAGGAACGGGAGCGTCGCGCACAGCGCCGCGCTGGCCCACGCCGCGCGCTCGCCGAACAGCCGGCGCCCGGCGACCCACGCCGCCGGGATCGTCAGCGTCGCGAAGAGCACCGACAGCGCGTGCGTCCGGGACTCGCCGTCGCCGCCGACGACGCCCATCCAGACGTGCAGCAGCATGTAGTACAACGGCGGCGAGCCGTCCTGGCGCAGCACGCCGGGGATGTGCCACAGGTCGTGGTGGGCGATGCCGACCGACAGGCCCTCGTCGATCCAGAACTTCGCGTCCAGCGCGTGCGTGCGCAGCCAGACCGACAGCGCCATGATCGCCAGCACGCCGACGACGCGCGGCGCCCACGGGTGGCGCCGGGCGGCGCGCACCAGCGTGGGCGAGGACGTGGCGGGCTCGGAGGCGGTGGCGGGCGCCTGCGCGGGCGCGTCGGCCACGGCGCTCATCCGCACGCCGCCACGATCCGCCACTTGTCGTTGGCCGCCAGCGTGCGGCCCGCGCCCACGTTGCGCAGCGACGGCGCCGCGCCGCGCGTGTGGTTGGTGGTCTTGACGCGGAAGACGACCGCGGGCGTCCGCGGGTCGAGCTTCACCTGCTTGGTGTGCAGGTGCAGGTTCCAGGCGACGAGCGGCACGAGGAACGGGCCGGTGTAGGGGTTGCCGCAGCGCTTCAGGGCGTCCGCCCCGCCCGCCTTCGAGATCAGGCCCGGCAGCTGGTCGGCCAGGTCGGCCTGCCACTTCAGCCCGGTGAACGTCGGGCCCAGGCGGTCGAAGCTCGGGGCCATGAAGCCGACGCCGGCGACGGCGGCGACCAGGGCGACGACCACCGCCCGGGTCCCGAGCGTCCCGAGCCGGTCCAGGACGCCGTGCACGACCCAGCCCGCCCCCGCGCCGCCGAGCACCATCAGCAGCGCGACCGGCGCGATCAGGTAGCGCTGGTTGCCCGAGAAGCCGTCCTGGGTCATGTAGGCGACCAGGCCCAGCCAGGCGACCGCCATGACGATCAGCCACCCCATGGCCTTGGAGCGCTTGACCGTCACCATGACCGCCGCGGCGGCCAACGCCACGATCAACGGCCCGGTGAGCATGTCGCCCGCGTTCTGGAAGACGGCCTTGACCGGGTTGTCGGCGTAGGTCGGCGCGCCCGCGTTGACGTTCTTGGCGCGGTGGGCGGCGCGCAGGAAGTCGCCCGAGCCCCACCACTCCGGCAGCAGCCAGAGCGCGAGGACGCCGGCGCCGACGCCGACGACCAGGTTCCACGACAGCGACCGCGTCCAGATCAGCCACAGCCCGTAGAGCCCGAAGAACGGCCAGGCCTCGGGGCGCAGCAGCCCGGCGCAGGCGGCCAGCAGGAACGCGGCGCGCCGGTCGCCCGCGAGGTGGCGGTCGATCGCGCCCAGCAGGAACGCGACGATCAGGCCCTCGCTGTTGCCCAGCGCGGCGTTGCGGATCCACCACGGCGCGATCGCCAGCGCGGCCGCGGCGATCACCCCGCCGACCACGCCGCCACCGATCCGGCGCGTCACGCGGAAGGCCAGGACCACGGACGCGATCGCGCCCGCGCGGGCGACGATCAGCCACATGTCCGGCGACCACGAGCCGAAGAACGAGAAGATCGTCGTGCAGATGACCGGCAGCGGCTTCCACGACGGGCCGTCGGTCGTCACGAGGTCGAGGTGCGCGATCTCGCGGCCCCAGATGATCCACGACCACGGGTCGTAGGTCGGCGCGCTGGGCAGCAGCAGCGTCAGCGCGGCGATCGCCAGCGAGACGCCGACGAGCACCACGCCTCCGTGCGCCCGCGCGCGAGCCAGCGCCGTGCCGGACGGCGCGGTCGGGATCTTCAGGGCAGAGGAGCGCTCGTCGACCAGCACGGCGGTCCAGAGGGTATGCCCGCAAGCGGCGGGAATTCGTACGTCCTTAACGAAGCGCAACGCGGACGGTAGGGTCCCGCGCCCATGGCCTCCGCTCCCACGAACCTCACGCTCAGCCCAACCGCGCAGGTCGGCTCCAACGTCACGTTCGGCGCCAACGTCGTCGTCCACGACGGCGTGGTCATCGGCGACGACGTCGTCATCCAGGACGGCGCGATCCTCGGCAAGCGCCCGAAGCTCGCCCCGACCAGCGGCGCCGCCCCGGTCGGCGACGAGCCGCTGGTCATCGGCGACGGCGCGGCGATCTGCGCGCAGGCGATCGTCTTCGCCTCGGCGCGCATCGGCGCCGGCTCGATCGTCGGCGACCAGGCGTTCGTCCGCGAGCACACGACGGTCGGCGCCGGGACCGTCGTCGGCCGCGGCTCGGCGGTCGACAACAACGTGGTCATCGGCGACCGCGTGCGGATCCAGACCTCGGTCTACATCACGGGCTTCAGCGTCGTCGAGGACGACGTGTTCGTCGGGCCGTGCGCGATGACGACCAACGACGACACCATGAACCGCCACGACGACGGCTACCGGCTGCGGGGCGCGACGCTGCGGCGCGCGTGCCGGATCGGCGGCGGCGTCGTGCTGACGCCGGGCGTCGAGGTCGGCGAGGAGGCGTTCGTCGCCGCCGGCGCCGTGGTCACCGCCGACGTCCCGTCGCGCGGGTTCGTCATGGGCGTCCCGGGCCGGGTCGTGCGCCAGGTCGGCGACGCCGACCTGCTGGAGAACTGGCGCTAGGTGTCGTGAATCACGACCCTAGGCCGGATCGACGACGCCGCGGCGGGCCTCGACCCACCGGCGCGCGTCGGCCAGCCGCGGCCGCAGCCACTCGGAGACGAGGTCGCGCGGCGACGGCCGGTGGCCGGCGCGGCTCAGCGCCAGCGCGGTCGCCGCGCGCTGGGCGGGCGGCATCAGGCCGAGGTGCCCGATCAGCGCGGCGTCGGGCCCCTGCGCGAACGGCGTCTGGAGCATCACGTCGCGGACGACCTCGTCGACCCGCGCGGTGGCGAACGGCGCCGGCCCCGGCGCGGGCGGCCCGAGCGTCGCGGCCAGCTCGGCGGCCAGCGCGTAGACGGCGTCGACGTCGGCGCGCCAGCCCGCGCCGGTGTGCGAGTCCCAGATCGCCTCGGCGGTCCGCGCGCCGATCTCCTGACGCCACCCGGCGTCGCCGATCGCGCGCTCCAGCGCCGCGTCGTAGGCCGCGGCGTCCGCGGGCGCCGAGATGTAGGGGTCGACGCCGGGGACGTCGGCGCCCAGCACGCCGCAGCCCTCCGGGTGGCCGCGGTAGGTGATCGCGGGGTTGCCGACGCTGCCGGACTCCAGCAGCGAGGTCAGCGACGAGAACGGGAACGAGTCGAGGTAGACGTCGGCGGCCTCGTGCAGCGGCGCGACCGAGGGCAGGCGCCCGAGCGCGCGCACGCGCCCGCCCGTGCGCGCGGAGGCCGCGGCCCAGTCGCCCGCGTCGTCGGGGCCCGCCGCCATCAGCACGGCCTCGGGGTGGCGCAGCAGCGCCGGCGTCACGAGGTCCAGGAACGCGTCGCCGCCGATCGGGCGGTACTTGCTGGCGTCGGCGGCGGTGGCCAGGAGGACCGTCCCGGGATCGAGGCCGAGCCGGGCCTTGGCCTCCTCCCGGCTCAGCCGCCGCCGCGGCGGCATCAGCGGCCGCGCCATCACCGCCGAGCGCGCGGGCTGCAGCCCGCGGCGCGTCTCGGCCAGCCGCCGCCCGCTGTCGCGCATGTGCAGGACCGCGTCGGAGATCGACACGCCCAGCCAGAAGACGTGGTCGGCGTGGTTGACCAGCACGACCGGCGGGCGCCGCCGCCCGGCCAGCGCGATCACCGGGACCACGTCGTAGGGATGGACGTGCAGGACCACCACGTCGGTGGTCATCGCCAGCTCGCGCAGCGCCGCGGCCCGCGCCATCAGCCCGCCGCGCGCGGTGTCCAGGCGGATCGGTCGCGCGACGGCGTCCTCGCCCGTCAGGAACGCGGGCATCGGCGTCGTCTCCTGGCGGGTGACGCAGATGCGGTGCGCCCGGTCGCCGTCCTGCTCCAGCCAGCGCACGACCTCGCGCGTCGAGCCGCCGGTCGGGTAGCACTGCGTGAGCACGTGCAGGACGTCGTCGGGGTCGGCGCGCGGGGCGCGCGGCGCGGTCGCGGCCGGCGCGCAGCGGTCGGCCAGCTCGGACAGCAGCGCCTCGAGCTCCGGGCTGGCGAAGCGTCCGGCGTGGTTCATCCACGCGTGCTGGGCGGCGGCCTGGCCGGTCGCCGCGGCCGCGTCGTCGCGCCCGCGCGCGAGGTGCTCCCGCGCCGTCGCGATCAGCGCGCCGAGGCTCGCGTCGTTGGCCTCCAGCGCGGCCGCCGCCTCGGCGCCCGCGCCGCTCATGCCGGCGCCTGCTCCTGGACGGCGGCGCCGGCCAGCGCCGAGCCGCGCAGCTGCGCCAGCTCGGCGCGGTCGCGGTAGACGAGGCTGCCGAGCGCCAGCAGCGCGACGCCGCCGCCGGCCAGCAGCGCGATCACGTCGGACGGCAGCGCGGAGGCGAGCGCCAGCGCGCTGGCGCCGACGCCGGCCGCCGCCAGCACCGGCAGCGCCAGGCGGGCCAGCACGCGCGGGACCTCCAGCCCCGCGCGGTGGAAGAGCCGCAGGTAGAGCGGGAACATGACCACGCCGGCGACGAGGACCTGCGCCGCGGCGACGCCCGGCGTCCCGTAGGTGTGCGCGCCGACGACGAGCGCGGGGACGAGCGCGACGAGCGTCACCAGCTGGATCGTGAAGATCGAGCGCGAGACGCCGACCACGACCAGGTAGTCATAGGCCAACTCGAAGAGGATGCGGAACGCGGCCATGATGCCCAGCCACAGCAGCGCCGAGGACGCGGGCGTCCAGTCGGCGCCGTAGACGAAGCGGATGACCGGCTCGGCGGCGCCGGCCAGCAGCAGGCAGACCGGGAACGTGACCGCGCCGAGCAGCCCGACGATGCTCCCGAACGTCTTGTGCATCACCTCGGGACGGTGCTGGAGGCGCGCGAACGTCGGCGGCGCCACCGCGCGCAGCGGCTGGGAGAACATCTGCACCGGCCAGCTGGAGAGGTTGAAGGCCAACAGGTAGAAGCCCAGCGCGGTCGAGCCCAGGACGCGGCCGACGACGATCTGGTCGGCGAAGCTGATCGCGAAGACGATGATCGACGCGCCCGCCAGCGGCAGGCCGAAGCGCAGCAGCCGCCCGGCGACGTCGCGGTCGACCCGCAGCCGGAAGGGCAGCGGCGAGTAGCGCAGGAACAGCACCATCGCCGCGCCGCTGCCGATGATCCGGCCGATCGCCAGGCTCATCGCGCCCATCCCGGCGATGGCCAGCGCCAGCGAGCAGATCGCCCCGCCCCAGGTGTTGACCTGGTCGCAGAGCATGCGCTTCTCCTGCAGGAACTCGCGCTGCAGGAGCGCCGCGGGCGTCGCGACCGTCCCGCTGATGAGCACGCTGACCGCCATGACGCGCACGACCGACGTCGCGGAGGGCTCCCCCATCGCCGACGCGAACGCGGGCGCGACCAGGAAGCCGATCGCCGCGATGAGCGTGCTGGCCGCCATCGAGATCGCCGACACCGTCGGCGCGATCGCCTCCGGCTCGTCGGGCCAGCGCACGATCGCCAGGCTGACGCCCAGCTCGTTGAAGCTCAGCGCGGCGGTCAGCGCCAGCAGCGCGACCGCGTAGGTCCCGAACTGCTCGGGCCCGACGACGCGCGCCAGCGCGATGCCGATCCCCAGCGTGCCCAGCCGCATCGCGAGGCCGTTGACGAAGCTCAGCGCGAGCGCGCGCGGCGCGCGGCTGACCGCGTGCTGCGGCGGCGCCTCGTCTTCTGCGACCGTGTCCATACACCCCATCAACGGTCGACCCGATGCGCTGCTTCTGCGCGGATCGGCCGATCCGCGACGCTCAGCGCCGAGGATCGTCGGGCAGCGGCGCGCGGCCCTCGTCGCGCGCCGGCGCGCCGTACCAGAGCCGCTCGGCCGGGACGTCGGCGGTCACCACGGCGGCCATCCCGATCATCGCGCGCGCGCCGATCGTCAGCCCCTCGCGGATCGCGACCGACGCGCCGACGTAGGCGTTCTCCTCGATGTGGCAGCCGCCGCCGACGCGCACGCCGGAGCCCAGCGTGCACCAGTCGTCCACGCGCGTGTCGTGGGTCAGCACGACCTGCGGCATGACCGCCACGTGGCGGCCCACGACCGCGTCGGCGGTCAGCACGACGCCGGCCAGCAGGACCGAGCCCGCGCCGACCCGGCAGCTGACCCCGACGCTGGCCATCGGGTGCACGACCGTCGGGTGGCGGTCCTCGTCGAGCGCGAGGCGCTCGACGATCGCCCGGCGGCTGACGTAGTTCGTCGGCCGCCCCGTGCAGACGAGCACGTGCGCCTCGGGGTGGTCGTGCACGGCGCTGGTCGGCCCGAGGACCGGCAGCCCGTCGACGAGCGTCCCCTGGCGCGCCGGGTCGTCGTCCAGGAACCCGAGCAGGTCCCAGGACGGCGCCACGCGGTTGACGGCCCCGACGGCCTCGGCGGTCTCCCGCGCGAAGCCGCCGGAGCCGATCAACAGCAGGTCAGGCACCGATCAGGTGCCCGACCCTGCCGTGAACAGCACGTCGACCCAGTAGTTGGTGGCGTTGAAGCTGCCGTACGGGAACACCGGGTTGGTGTTGTACACGTAGGCGTACATGCCGTTGGAGGACACCGAGTCCGCGATCCCGTGCAGCGGCGCGTTGTCGATCGCCGAGGCGAAGGCCTGGCCGGTGGCCGAGTAGTGGCCGTTGGGCGCGCGGTAGGAGGCGACGTAGGTCGTCCCGGCGGTGACCGTCACCGGCGAGGCGAAGTCGACGCTCTGCCAGCCGCTGGCCGACTCGCCGCTGAACGTGGCCCGCGCCAGCGCCGTCCCGCCCGCGGTCCACAGCGTGGCCACGTGCGTGCCGGTGTTGGCGGTCGCCTTGTAGAAGCGGATGCCGGTGATCTGGCCGTCCACGTCGCTCTTGAACTTCACGCCCAGCTCGATGGCGTCGGCGTCCCCGGCGTCCTGCGTGCCGGGCGTGGCGAACCCGAGCAGCGTCGTGCCGGGCGTCACCGCGCCGGAGGCGTCGGAGGTCGTCGAGCCCGCCGCCGTGTTGGCCGTCACCTTGAAGGTGTAGGCCGTGCCGTTGGTCAGGCCGGTCGCCGTGGCCGACGTCGCCGAGCCGGAGGCCGTCGTCGTCGCCTGGGCGGTGCCGCCGAGGAACGGCGTGATCGTGTAGCTGCTGATCGCGCTGCCGCCGTCGGAGGCCGGCGCCGTCCAGCTCACGCGCGCCGAGGCCGCGCCCGCCGCGGCCGACACGTTCGTCGGCGCGTCCGGCGCGACCGAGTCGAACGGCGTGACCGCGCCGGAGGCCGACGACAGGACGCCGTTGCCGCCGCCGTTGATGCCGCGGACCTTGAACGTGTAGCTCGTGCCCGCGGTCAGGCCGTTGATCGTCGTGCTCGTCGACAGCGGGCTGCCGCTGACGACCTTCGAGGTCTGCGCGACCGACCCGACGTACGGGACGACCTCGTAGGAGGTCGGGGTCGTGCCGCCGGACGGCGCCGTCCAGGACACGTCCGCCGCGCTCTTGCCCGCCGTCGCGGTCACGCCGGTCGGCGCGTCGGGCGCCGCCGTCGCGGTGAACAGCACGTCGACCCAGTAGTTGGCCGCGTTGAAGCTGCTGACCGGGAACCTCGGCGCCGAGGTGTAGCCGTAGACGCCGTTGGCGCTCACGCCGTCGGCGATCGCGTGCAGCGGCGCGTTGTCCAACGCGGTCGAGAAGGCCTGGCCGGTCGCCGAGTAGTGGCCCTGCGGCGCGAAGTACGACGCGACGTAGGTCGTGTTGGCGGCCACGTCGACCGGCGCGCTGAAGTCCACCGTCTGCCAGCCCGAGCCGGACTCGCCGGTGAACGTGGCCCGCGCGAGCTGCGTCCCGTTGGCCGCCCACAGCGTGCCCACGTGGGTGCCGCCGTTGTTGGAGGACTTGTAGAAGCGCAGGCCGGTGACCTGGCCGGCGGTGTCGGTCTTGAACTTGACGCCCACCTCGACGCCGTCGTTGTCGTTGACGTCGGGCGTGGCCGGCGTGCCGAAGTCCAGCAGCGTGCTGCCGGGCGTCTCGGCGGCGCCGGCCGTCGAGGCGGTCGAGCCGACGCCGTTGGTCGCCGAGACCTTGAACGTGTACGGCGTGCCGTTGGCCAGGCCGGTGATCGTCGCGCTGGTCGCCGAGGCGCCCGCGGTCGTCGTGGTCTGCGCCACGCCGTTGACGTACGGGGTGACCGTGTAGCCGGTGATCGCGCTGCCGCCGTCGGAGGCCGGCGGGCTCCACGTCAGCTTCGCCGTCGCGTTGCCGGTGGCCACCGTGACGCCGGTCGGCGCGTCGGGCGCGGTCGCCGCCGTCGGCGTGACCGCGTTGGACGCCGAGGACATCTGGCCGTTGCCCGCCGGGTTCACGGCCCGCACCTTGAAGGTGTAGCTCGTGCCCGGGGTCAGGCCGCTCACCGTCGCGGTCGTCGCCAACGGGGTGCCCGTGACCGTCTTGGTCGTCTGCGCGGTCGCGCCGACGTACGGCGTCACCTCGTAGGAGGTGGGCGTGCCGCCGGAGGACGGCGCGGTCCACGACACCGAGGCGGAGGACCGGCCGGCCGTCGCGGTCACGCCCGTGACCGTGCCCGGCACCGACATCGACGTGAACATCACGTCGACGCCGTAGTTGGCCGCGTTGAACGACCCGGTCGGGAAGCCCGGCGTCGAGCGGTACACGTACAGGCCGTTGGCGCTCGACGAGTTGGCGATCGCGTGCAGCGTGCCGTTGTCGACGCCGGAGGCCAGGCCCTGGGGCGTGATCGAGTAGTGGCCGACCGGCGCGAAGTACGACGCGACGTAGGTCGTGTTCGCGGTGATCGGCACCGGCTGGTCGAAGCTCACCCGCTGCCAGCCGGAGGCCGACTCGGAGGTGAACGTCGCCCGCGCCAGCAGCGTGCCGTCGGAGGCCCACAGCGACCCGACGTGCGTGCCGGTGTTGCCCGGCGCCTTGTAGAAGCGCAGGCCGCTGATCGCGCCGAACGTGTCGGACTTGAACTTGACGCCCAGCTCGACCGAGGTGCCGTCGCCGCCGTCGACGACCGACGGCACGGTCAGGTCGAAGATCGACTGGGCGGGCGTCACCGCGGCGGACGGATCGGAGGCCGTCGACCCGATGGCGTTGGTCGCCGTCACCTTGAAGGTGTAGGTCGTGCCGTTGGTCAGGCCGGTCACCGTCGCGCTCGTCGCGGACGCCGCGGCCGTCGTCGTCGCCTGCGCGGTCGTCCCGATGTACGGCGTGATCGTGTAGCCGGTGATCGGGCTGCCGCCGTCGGTGCTCGACGCCGTCCAGGTGACGCGGGCCGAGCTCGTCGCCGGCTCGGCGCTGACGCCGGTCGGGGCCGCCGGCGCGGTCGGCGCCGTCGGCGTCACCGCGTTGGAGGCGTTGGACGCCGGGCCCGAGCCCGTCGGGTTGGTCGCCGTGACCTTGAACGTGTACGTCGTGCCCGGCGTCAGGCCCGAGATCGTCGTGGTCGTCGGCGGCGTCGGGACGCCGGAGACCGTCGTCGCGGTCTTGGCCGTCGTGCCGACGTAGGGCGTGACGACGTAGGAGGACGGCGCGCCGCCGGAGGACGGGGCGGTCCAGGAGACCGTCGCCGAGCCCTTGCCGGCCGTGGCGGTCACGCCCGTGACCTGCCCGGCCGCGGCGATCGGCGTCCAGGTCACGTCGACCCAGTAGTTGCCGGCGTTGAACGACGACGTCGGGAACGTGCTCGTGCCGCTGTAGCTGAAGAGGCCCGTGCTGGAGCCGCGCGGGAAGTGCAGCGGCGGGGAGTCGTTGATCGCGCCGCCCTCGGGCACCGGGGCGGGGTTGCGCCAGAAGTAGTTGGCGGTCGCCGCGTAGTCGCCGGCGGGCGCGTAGTAGGACGCGACGTAGGTCTGGCCCGGCAGGACCGGGACCGGCGTCGGAAACGTCACGGTCTGCCAGCCGGTGGCCGACTCGTTGGTGAACGTCGCCGTGGCCAGGCGCGTCCCGTCCGAGGTCCAGAGGTTGCCGATGTGCGTGCCGGTGTTGCCGGTCATCTTGTAGAAGCGCACGCCGGTGACCGCGCCGTAGCTGTCGGCGGTGAACTTCACGCCGACCTCGACCGGCGTGTTGTCGTCGGCGACCACGTTGGGCGGCGTGTAGCTCGTGCCCCAGACCGAGCACGGGCAGGTCACCGAGACCGTCGCGGTCGTCGGGTTGGCCTGCATGTTGGCGCTGTCGTCGGTGGCGCGGACCTTGATCGTCGCGGTGGGCGCGCCGTGGACCGTCCACTGGTAGGTCCAGCTCGACGTGCCGGTCGCCGGGTGCCAGGTCGTGCCGCCGTCGGTCGAGACCTCGACGCCCGCGACGATGCCGCCGCCGGTGTCGGTCGCCGTGCCCGCCAGCGTGACCTTCGAGCCGTCGGCCGCCGAGGTCGGCTTGGAGGTGATCGTCGCCGTCGGCGCCGACGTGTCGGTGGACTTGGTCGCGGTCGACAGGCCGGGCAGCACCGCGTAGGGCTGCACGCCCATGTCGGCGAACAGGTTGATCGTCGCCTGCTGCATGTTGCGGTCAGGCGTGTTGTAGGCGGCGCTCTCCTGGTCCAGGCCCCACGACCACTGCACGGTGCCCGCGCCGAAGACCAGCGCGCCGCTGGACGCCTTGTACAGCGTCATGTTGTGCGTGCGCGTGTCGTTGGCGTTGGTGAACGAGCCGTAGTCGGTGAACGACTCCAGGCCGCTGGCCGTCGTCGAGGACAGGTCGATCGTGCCCGCGGGCCGGAAGCCGTTGTCGGCGTCGACGTCCCACTCGTAGCCCAGCGTCCGGGGCGCCAGCGTCAGCGTCTGGTTGGTGCCCAGCGTCGCCGCGGCGGTGTTGCGCCACAGCCGCAGCTTGCCGTAGGCCTGTGGGACCTTGATGTCGGTCGTGCCCGCGTTGACCACGAACATCTGGCCCGAGAGCGAGTTGGCGGGCTCGATGCCGCTGTTGGCCGCCGTGTAGCGCGGGTCCGCCCAGGCGCCGGTCCAGGAGACGGGGTCCGTGGGCGCGTTGAAGTGCGTGTCCTTGTAGGCGACGAGCGTGCGGTTGGCCGTCGTGGTCCCGGCGATGCTGTTCTCCCAGCGCGTGCGCCAGTAGATCTCGTTGCCGGAGAAGAACGCGAGGTTGACGCCGGCGTTGCGGGCCGCCGTGACCGCGTCGCGCTGGGACTGCGACCAGTACTCGTCGTGGCCGCTGCTCATGAAGATCTTGTGGTTGAGCAGCAGCGAGGCGCGGCTGCCCACGTCGGCGCTGGAGGTGTAGGTGACGTTGTAGCCGTTGGCCTCCAGGAACCGCACCATCGGGTACTCGCCGCCGCCGAAGAACGAGGAGGGCGGGTTGGTGTCCTCGGTGTCCAGCGGGCGGTTGTAGGACACCTTGAACGCGGACTTGTAGGCGTACGGGTCGCCGGGCGGGCAGGAGACCGTGCACGTGTAGAGGCTGTTGCCGCCGTAGCTGTTGTAGGCCTGCCACGTGGAGTCCGACGTCGACACGAGCATGTCGGAGTGGCTGGAGTCGTCGCGGACGACGAAGAGGATCTTGCTGTCGCCCTGGCCGTCGTTGCGGACCAGGTGCGCCTCGTAGACGCCCGAGACCGCGTTGGACGGGACCGTCCAGGTGCGCGACACGTTCCAGTTGCCGCAGTCGATCAGGCCGGTGTTCAACGACGGCTGGTCGGGGTGGTTGTCGACCGTGCAGGCGGGCTGGGTGGCCGTGTTGGTCGGCGTCAGGTTGCCCTGCCACAGGCGCGCGCCGAGGCCGCCGTAGTAGCCCAGCCGGTAGATGTCGATGTGGTAGCTGGTCGTCGACGACTTGATCTTGAAGCCGATCGTGTCGCCCTTGTTGACGCTCTGGCTGGTGGCGAAGCCCTGGATCGTCGAGGAGCCCTCGCCGTCGACCTGCCAGTCCGAGGGGGCCGATCCCGTCTGGCTGTTCTCGCAGGCGACCGGGTTGGTGACCGGCGCGGTGCAGGCGTCCGCGCGCGCGGCGCGCGGCGCGGCCAGCGCGAGGAACGCCAACAGCGCGGCGACCAGCATGAGCGTGCCGGTGCGGGTGTGCGGGGCAGCGACGGAAAAGGTGCGACGGTTCATGAGGGGGCCTTTGTCCAGGGAGCGAGCGGTCGTTGCGAGAACCACTCGGGTGCTCGTCATCCAGACGATCAACGCCAATCAAAGCCGACGCGTGCACGGCTTAGGCGCCCACCAGGGCAAATCCTCGACCTTCGTCTGGGTCCGCCAACCGGGTCTTTCGCCCGCGCTTATGCACCACTTCGAGACCCTCGCGTGAAAAACGCCGCGGGTCCGACGTTGGTCGAGCGAGATGAAGACCTTCGCCCCCCTCACGACCGCGCTCCTGGCCGCCGCGCTGCTGGCCGGCTGCGGCGGTGGCGGCGACCGCCACGCGCAGCGGGGCCCGCTCGGCTCGCCGGACAACCCGGTGCCCGCCACGCCCCAGTCCGAGCACGCCGCCAACGAGAAGGGCGCGGCGGTCAAGCCCGGCTACGCCACGCTGCTGCAGAAGCAGACCAGCAAGCCGGCGCGGCGCTTCACCCCGTGCAACCTGGTGACGAAGTCCCAGGCCCGGGCGATCATGCGCACCGCGATCGCCGAGCCCGTCGAGGCGCCGCTGGGGCCGAGCTGCGTCTACCGCTCGCGGGACGGGCGGACGTCCGTGTCGCTGGCGGTGACCACGCAGTCGCTGTCGGCGCTCAGCCGCCAGGTCCAGCAGGCGTCGAAGCTGAAGGTCACCGGGCACCGTGCCGTCTGCGGGCGCTCGGTCCTCTACGTCTCGATCAAGCGCGGCCAGACGCTCAGCGTCGGCGCGCCGTGCGTGACCGCCCTGAAGTTCGCCACCACCGCCGTCCGCCGGCTCGACCGCTAGCTCATGTACCAGGTCTCGAACTCCACGGCCTTCCTGAAGGCCCACCGCCGCCTGCTGGCCACCGACCGCGCCGCGGCGGTGCCGCGCACGGTCGTCCTGCTCGGCATCACCAGCCTGCTCACCGACATCTCCTCGGAGATGGTCGTGACGATCCTGCCGTTGTACCTCATCTCGGTCGGCGGCTTCTCGCCGTTGGCCTTCGGCGTCGTCGACGGCATCTACAACGGCGCCGCCGCGCTCGTCGGCCTGCTGAGCGGGATGGTCGGCGACCGCCTGCGCCGCCACAAGGAGGTCGCGGCCGGCGGCTACGGCCTGTCGGCGATCTGCAAGCTGCTGCTGGCGACGATCGGCACCGCGGTCTCGGCGATCGGCACGGTCGTGCTGCTGGACCGCGTCGGCAAGGGCATCCGGACCGCGCCGCGCGACGCGATGATCTCGCTGTCGACGCCCAAGGACCAGCTCGGCGCCTCCTTCGGCGTGCACCGCGCGCTGGACACGACCGGCGCGATGATCGGCCCGCTGGTCGCGTTCCTGATCCTCGCCGCGGCGCCGTTGGCCTTCAACTCGATCTTCCTGGTCAGCTTCTTCATCGCGATCCTCGGCTTCGCGATCATCGTGCTGTTCGTCCGCGCGCCGGCGCTGCGGCCCGGCGGCGAGGACGCCGACGAGCAGGAGCGGCCGTCGCTGGCCGCCGCCGGACGCCTGCTGCGGGTCCCGCGCTTCGGCGGGCTGCTGATCGCGGCCGCCGCGCTGAGCCTGGCCACCGCCAGCGACGCGTTCCTCTTCCTGGCGCTGCAGCGCAAGCTCGACCTGGGCAACTCGCTGTTCCCGCTGCTGTTCGTGGGCAGCTCGCTCACGTTCATGGTGCTGGCGGTCCCGATGGGCCGCCTGGCCGACCGCTTCGGGCGCGGCCGCGTGCTGCTCTGCGGCTACGCGACGCTGCTGGCCACCTACGCGGTGATCCTGCAGCCGCTGGGCGGCTGGGGCGTCCTGGCGGCGGGCCTCGGCCTGCTCGGCACCTACTACGCGGCCACCGACGGCGTGATCATGGCGCTGGCCTCCAGCGTCGTGCCCGACGAGGTGCGGGGCAGCGGGCTGGCCCTGGTCGGTACCGTGACGAACATCGCCCGCCTCGTCGCCTCGATCCTGTTCGGCTCGCTGTGGACCCTGATCGGGATCCACGACGCGCTGGCCGCCTTCGGCCTGGCGCTGTGCGCGGCGATCGCCCTGGCCGCGTTCGTCCTCCACCGCACGCGTGTCCCCGCCCACGTCTAGCCGCACGCGGCTCATCGCCTTCGGCGTCCTGCTCGCGCTCTGCGTGGTGGGCGCCGGCGTGGCGATCCTCGCGGGCGCGCACTCGGGCGGCTCGAGCGCCAAGGTCTCGGCCGGGGCGAGCACGGCGCTGACCGACGCGAGGTCGGCCGACCGGCCCGTCGTCGTCTACCGGCGCCTGGACCACCGCGGGCAGATCGCGATCGCCCCGGTCTCCGACCCGGCGGCCACGCCGGTCAACACGTCGCTGAGCTGCGACCGCGTCGCGTTCTCCGGCGGGCGCGGGATCTGCCTGACGCGCAGCAGCGGCTTCGCCGCCGGCTACCGCGCGGCGCTGTTCGACACCTCCATGCACGTGACCGCCAACGTGCCGGTCGAGGGCATCCCGAGCCGCGCGCGCGTCTCCCCCGACGGCCGCTACGGCGCGGTGACGCTGTTCGTCGCCGGCCACGCCTACGCCGCGCCGGGGACGTTCTCGACGCAGACGACGCTCATCGACATGCAGGACGGGCGCAAGATCGCCGACCTCGAGAAGTTCACGACCTTCGACGGCGACGACCAGATCACCGCGGTCGACGTCAACTACTGGGGCGTGACGTTCGCGTCCGACGACGACACGTTCTACGCGACGCTCGCGACCGGCGGCAAGACCTACCTGATCCGCGGCTCGATCCGCTCGCGGACGGCGCGCACGCTGCACACCAACGTGGAGTGCCCGTCGCTGTCGCCCGACGGCACGCGCATCGCCTACAAGAAGCGCACCGGCTCGTCGAGCGCGCCGTGGCGGCTGACCGTCCTGGACCTCAAGACGATGCGCGAGACGCCGCTGGCCGAGACGCGCTCGGTCGACGACCAGGTGATGTGGCTCGACGACCGCCAGGTCCTCTACGGCGTCGACGGCGCGGTGTGGAAGACCGCGGCCGACGGCAGCGGGCGGCCGACGCGCTACCTCGCCCACGGCGACTCGCCGGCGGTCGTGCGCTGGGGCAGCGGCGCGACCCCGTCGCCCTCGTCGGGAACCTGAGCGCGATCGCGGCTCAGGCCGCGACGGGCCGCCGCGCCGCCGGCGCGCGCAGCTCCACCGCGCGCTCGTAGGCGGCCAGCAGCGCCGGGACCTGGTGCTGCCAGGCCAGCGTGTCGCGCACGGCGGCCAGGCCGGCGGCGGCCATCGCCTCGCGGCGGGCCGGGTCGTCGAGCAGCTCGGAGACCGCCGCGCCGAGCGCGGCGTGGTCGCCGCCGGCCACGAAGACCGCGGCGTCGCCGGCCGAGACCCGCGACTCGCGCAGGTCGTAGGAGACGACCGGGCACCCCATGGCCATGTACTCGGGGATCTTGATCATCGTCGAGACGTCGTTGAGCGGGCTCGGCGGATCGGGCGCCAGGCAGACGTCGCAGGTCGACAGGATGCGGCGGATGTCGTCGTCGCCGCGCCAGCCCGCGAAGTCCACGCGGTCGGCGATGCCCAGCTCGGCGGCCAGCGCCTTCAGGCCCGGCAGCGCGTCGCCCTCCCCCACGAGGATCCCGCGCCAGTCGTCGCGGCGCCCGGCCATCCAGGCCAGCGCGCGCAGCGCGTGGTCGACGCCGTCCTGCGCGCCCATGATGCCCAGGTAGCCGACCAGGAACGGCCGGCCCGCGCGCAGCGACGGGTCGGGGTCGACCGGGCGGAAGCGCTCCAGGTCGGGGCCGTTGCGCACGACGAAGACGTCCTCGGAGGCGCGGCCGCCGCGGCCGGTGGCGATCGCGGCGTAGGAGCCGTTGGTCGACAGCACGACGTCCGCGGACCGGAACGCGACCTGCTCCATCGCGCGCGCCACGACGTGCATCGGGCTACGGCCGTCGCCGAACTTCGCGCGGTAGAGCTCCGGCACCAGGTCGTGGTGGTCGAAGACGAAGGCGGTGCCGTCGCGGCGCAGGCTCCGGGCGGCGAGCAGCAGCACGTCCGGCGGGTTGCAGGCGTGGACGACGTCGAAGCGCTCCTCGCGCGCCAGGCGGCGCACGAGCGCGCGGATCCGCCACAGCGCCTGCCCGTACTCGCGGGCGTAGCCGACCAGGCCGCCGCTCGCGGGCTCCAGCGGGAAGCGGTGGATCGCGATGTCCTCGAGCACCTCGTGGGGCTCGCGGTGGCGGGTCTCGCCCATCGCGCAGACGATGCTGACCCGCCAGCCGGCGTCGCGCAGCGCGCGCGCCTCGTTCCAGACGCGGCGGTCCGACGGGACGGGCGCGTTCTCGCTGACGATCAGCGCGCGCCGGCCGGCGCCGGTCATGCGGCGCCGCGGCGGTTGAGCACCACCGGGACGGTGCGCAGCAGGATCTTGACGTTGAGCCAGAACGACCGCTGGGCCGCGTACTCGATGTCCAACGCGATCATGTCCTCCAACCCGATCTCCGAGCGGCCGCCGACCTGCCAGGCGCCGGTGATGCCGGGCTTGACCGCGAAGCGCCCGAACCAGTGGGCCGGGTAGGCCTCCAGCTCGTAGTGCAGGCACGGCCGCGGGCCGACCAAGGACATGTTCCCGCACAGCACGTTCCACAGCTGCGGCAGCTCGTCGAGGCTCGTCTTGCGCAGCACGCGGCCCACGCGCGTGACCCGCTCGTCCTCCGACAGCTTGTAGAACGGCTTGTCGCCGCCCTGGTCGGGCTGGTCGCCCTTGATCAGCGCCTCGACGTAGGCCTGGTGCTTGGCGTGGCTGGCCCCGTCGTGCATCGAGCGGAACTTGTTGAGCGTGAACGGCTTGAGGCCGCGCCCGACGCGCTTCTGGCGGTAGACGACCCTGCCGGGCGTGTCGAGCCGGATCGCGACGGCGATCACGGCGAAGACCGGCACCAGCACGATCAGCAGCACGGCGGAGACCGCGACGTCCAGCGCGCGGCAGGCCACCGCGGTGGTCCGGCGCGTCGGCGCGGCGTCGACGAACGCGTCGGCGCCCGCGGCGATGAGGACTTCGGGATGGCTCGTGGAGATCGCGTCCATGACGGTCTTCTCTGCGCGGCGGCGTGGTGGTGGAAGCGGGTCGATCGGGGCGGTGGAGGTCAGGCGGCGAGCGCCGTGCAGTGCGCGAGCACCCGCTCGATGACGCGGTCCTGCTGCTCGTCGGTCAGGTCGGCGAAGAGCGGCAGCATCAGCACCTCGGCGGCGGCCGCGTCGGTGTGGGCCAGGTCGGCGGTGACGCCCGGGTAGGCGCCCTCGTGGTGGATCGCCATCACGCCGCGCCGGGTCGGGATGCCCTCGTCGAGCAGCAGCTGCATCAACTCGGTCCGCTCCACGGGCGCGCCCGGCAGGACGCGCACGCAGTAGGACTGCCAGGTCCGCTGGGCGTACTCGGGCTCGTAGGGCGTCCGCAGGAACGGGACCGCGGCGAACGCCTCGTCGTAGCGCGCGGCCAGGCGGGCGCGGGAGGCGAGGATGCCGTCCAGCGCGTCGAGCTGGCAGAGGCCCAGCGCCGCCTGCATGTCGGTCATCCGGTAGTTGAAGCCGCGCTCGGGATAGCCCTCGAAGACCACGCCCTTGGCCGAGTGGCGCGCGAGGTCCGAGAGGTCCATCGCGTGCTGGCGCAGCTTGCGCATGCGGTCGGCCTGCTCGGCGTCCTGGGTGGTGATCATCCCGCCCTCGCCGGTGGTGATGACCTTGCGCGGGTGCAGCGAGAAGCACGCCGACGGGCCCAGCGAGCCGATCGGCCGGCCCTTGTAGAGCGCGCCGACCGCGCAGGCCGCGTCCTCGACGATCTGCAGGTCGTGCGCGTCGGCCAGCGCGAAGAACGCGTCCATGTCGGCCGGGAGCCCGACCTGGTGGACCGGCATGATGGCCTTGGTCTTCGGCGTGATCGCGCGCTCGGCGGCGGCGACGTCCAGGTTGTAGGTCAACGGGTCGACGTCGGCGAAGACCGGCGTCGCGCCCAGCGTCCACACCGAGTTGGCGGTGGCGATGAACGACAGCGACGGCACGATGACCTCGTCGCCCGGGCCGACGCCCGCGACGTGCAGCGCCAGCGACAGCGCGGTCGTGCAGTTGGACACCGCGATCGCCTCGGCGGCGCCGACGCGCTCCGCGAAGCGGCGCTCGAACTCCTGGACCTTGGGGCCCTGCGAGACCCAGCCGGAGGCGATGACCGCCGCGACCGCGGCGCCCTCCTCGCCGGTCAGCGTCGGCTTGGCGAACGGGACCTCCATGGTCACGCGGCCTTCGCCGGCGACGGCTGGACGCCCTCGTGCTCGCGCTCGGCGCGCCACCAGGCGACGAGGCGGCGCAGGCCCTCCTCGAGGTCGATCTCCGGCACCCAGCCGAGCTGCTCGCGGGCCTTGGAGACGTCGGCCAGGCGGCGCGTCACGCCGTTGACCGCGCGCGGCGGGCCGTACTCGACGTCGAGGTCCGACCCCATGACCTTGAGCAGCATCTGGGCCAGCTCGCCGAGGCTCGTCTCGGTCGCGCAGGCGATGTTGAAGACCTCGTCGGTGACGTCGGACGCCGCGGCCAGGACGTTGGCGCGCGCGATGTCGGCGATGAACACGAAGTCCATGGTCTGCTTGCCGTCGCCGAGGATGATCGGCGGCTGCCCGGCGGCGATGCGCTCCATCCAGCGCACGAGCACCTCGGTGTAGAGCCCGTGGATGTCCATGCGCTCGCCGTAGACGTTGAAGTAGCGCAGCGCGACGTAGTCCAGCCCGGTCATCGCGTGGTAGCTGCGCAGCAGCTGCTCGTTGTAGACCTTGGCCGCGCCGTAGAGCGTGTCGTTGGCGTAAGGGTGGTGGTCCTCGCGCGTCGGGAAGTCGGTGGCCAGGCCGTAGACCGACGCCGACGACGACAGGATGAGCTTGCGGACGTCGTGCTCGGCGGCGGCCTCGATGACGTTGAACGTGCCGTTGACCAGCACGTCGTTGGCCAGCCGCGGCTCCTCGGCGCACTGCGTGATGCGCAGCGCCGCCAGGTGGAAGACCAGGTCCTTGCCCTCGGTCAGGCCGTGCACGAGGTCGCGGTCGCAGATGTCGCCCTCGACGAGCGTGACCGGCCCGTTCTCCAGCGCCCACGCGAGGTTGTCGCGCCGGCCGCGGACGAAGTTGTCCAGGACGACGATCTCCGCGGCGCCGGCCTCGACGAGCTGGTCGACCAGGTTGGAGCCGATCGCGCCGCCACCGCCGGTGACGAGGACGCGGTCGCCCGACAGGCGCGGGCCTTCAGCAGACGTGTTCGGTGGAGTGCTCATCTTGCTCATCAACGACTCACCGGCGCCGGATCTTCCACGCGTCCGCGGACCCCACCGCGCAGGCGTCCGCGCAGCTCGGCGCGGACGAAGCGGCGGAACTCGGGGTCGTCGACGCGCTCGGTGCGGCGGGCCGCCGCGCGCGCGTAGCCGTAGAAGTAGGCCAGCCCGGAGACGACATAGGGTGGAACGCGCCCGAGCTTGAAGACCCGCAGGGTCGTCCACGTCCAGGTCTGGTGCAGGATGTAGGCGCACTCGCCGTGGCGCGCCTTGCCGCGCAGCCGGCCCTCGGCCGAGCCCCACACGCGGTGGTGGCGGGCGACCAGCTCGCGCAGGCTCAGCGTCCGGTACCCGCGCATGCGCGCGTAGGTCTCGTCGATCGTGTCCCAGGCCAGGCGCTCGGGGATGCCGCCGATCGCCTCCAGGCACGCGCGCCGGTAGAGCTTGACCGCCCCGTGCACGTGGTGGTCGGGGATCGGGATCATCTTCCAGCCGTCGGGATAGGGCTCGACCAGGCGCCCGCCGCCGATCCCGAGGTCCGGCTCCTCGGTCATCCGCGACAACAACGTCGCGAACCACTCCGGCGGCAGCTCGACGTCGCCGTCGAGCTTGCCGACGTAGTCGTAGCCCTCCCACCCGGCGACGCGCAGCGCCTGGTTGAACGCGCGCGCCTCTCGGGCCAGCGCCAGGCGGTCGGGGCCGTCCTCGGCGTCGTCGGCTTGCAGCACCGTGACGAACGGCAGCTCGGCCTCCCAGCGCCGCGCGATCGCCAGGGTGTCGTCGGACGAGTCGTCGTCGACGATGATCCAGCGGTCGGGCCGCACGGTCTGCGCGGCGATCGCGCGCGCGGTGCGGTCGAGGTGCTCGGCCTCGTTGAAGACGGGGCTGACGAGCAGCAGCGTCGCCGGCTTGCGGTCCATGCCCGAGGAACGTCGGAGGACCCCTCGGGCTTCCGCGCGGCCCCGTTCGCCGCGAGGTGCGCGAATGATGAACGGTCGTACGCGGAAGCTGCGGGCATCCGCGCGCGTTCCTGTTTTCATGGAGATCGCCCAGGCCCTCGTCCTCTCCTCCGCCGCCCGCCCCGACCAGCCGTGGGCCAGCGTGCGCTCCACGCCCAAGCCGCTCGTGCCGGTGGCCAACCGCCCGCTGCTGTTCCACGACCTCGACGCGCTGCGCGCCGCGGGCGTCCGGGAGACCACGATCGCGGTCGAGCCGGGCACCGCGGGGGTGATCCGCGACGCCGTCGGCGACGGCGAGGACTGGCGGATGACCGTCCGCTACGCCGAGTGCGCGCCGCACGCGCCGGTGGCCGAGGCGCTGGCGCGGTCCCGCGACCTGATGGCCCACGAGCCGGTGCTGGTCCGCCGCGCCGGGACGGTGCTGCGCGAGGGCATCCACCCGCACATCGCCGCGTTCGCCGACGAGCGGCTCGACGCGCTGGCGCTGCGCACGCCGGGCCTGCCCGACGGCGACCGGCCCGGCGCGCCGCACGACGGCTCGATGATGCTCAGCCGACGCGCGGTGTCGATCCTCACCGACGGCGCCTCCGACCACGACCCGCTGGCGCGCATCGCCGCGGGCGGCGGGCACGTCCGCGTCCAGGAGGTCGACGGCTGCCTGCCGTGCCTGGGCCGCCAGGACTCGCTGCTCGAGGCCAACCGCCGGGTGCTGGCCGAGCTGACCCCATCGGTCGCCGCCGAGGCGCTGCTGGACTCGCGCGTCCAGGGCCCGGTCGTCATCCACCCCACCGCGCACGTCGAGCGCAGCCTGGTCCGCGGGCCGGCGATCATCGGCCCGCGCGCGCGGATCGTCGACTCCTACGTCGGCCCGTCGACCTCGATCGGCGCCGACGTCGAGCTGGAGGGCGCCGAGGTCGAGTACTCGATCGTGCTCCCGGGCGCGCGCCTGGCGTTCCTGGGCCGGCGCCTGGAGGCCAGCGTCATCGGGCGCGGCGCGCAGGTCCGTCGCTCGCTCACGCCGCCCGCGTCGCTGCGGCTGGCCGTCGGCGAGGGCGCGGAGATCGTCCTGTCCTGAAAGTTCGACGCCGGGCCCGGCGTTGAGTGACTGACCATGCGACTCGGCGCGCTTCTCCATCAGCTCTGGCGGCACAAGCTCGGCGCGGGACTCTGCCTCGCGTTCGCGGTGGTCATGTCGCTGTGGAGCCTCTACCACCTGTCGATCGCGCCGCCCGGCCTGACGCCGCGCCACCTGCAGATCGGCGCCGCGTCCACGACGGTCATGGTCGACGCGCCGAAGTCCAAGATCGTGGACCTGCGCGCCAACACCCAGGACTTCCAGTCGCTGACCACGCGCGCCGACCTGCTCAGCAACGTCATGGCCAGCACGCCGGTGCGCGCGTTCATCGCGCAGCGCGCCGGGGTGCCGGAGCGCGCGATCGTCGCCGACGCCTCGCTGGGCGCCGACCTGCCGCGCTCGGCGACCGAGCCCGGCTCCGAGCGCCGCTCGACCGACCTCATCCAGGAGACCGACAAGTACCGCTTGGCGATCTCCTCCAACGAGGCCCAGCCGATCATCTACGTCGCCGCGCAGGCGCCGTCCGGCGAGGCCGCCGCCCGGCTGGCCAACGCCGCGGTCGACGGCCTCAACGACTACCTGACGATGATGGCCGACCGCGAGGGCATCGCGCCCACGGCGCGCACCCGCCTGATCCAGTTCGGTCGCGCGCAGGGCGGCGTCGTCAACCCGAGCGTCGACATCGAGATCGGGCTGCTGACGTTCCTCATCTCCTTCGTCGTCGCCTGCGCCGCGTTCCGCGTCGTCCTGCGCGTCCGCCACGGCTGGGCCCTGGACGCCGAGCGCGAGCGCCGCGACGGCAAGAACTGGTGGCTGCCGAAGCTCGAGACGGTCCCCCCGTCGAGGCTGGGCGGGCATGAGCCTGAGTGAGCTGACCACCTGGGACCACGGGCCGGGCGCGCCGGGCGCCGCGACCGCCGTGGCCGAGCGCGAGCCCGTCGCGTCCCCCGCCCCGGACCGGACCGGCGGCGCGCCCGCCGCCCCGGGCGCCGAGCGCCAGGCCGACCTGTGGCCGCACACGCGCCGCGTGCAGCCGTGGCTGGTCGCCGCGTTCATCGCGATGCTGTGGCTGGTCCCGTTCAACACCATCAAGCTGCGCTTCTCGGGGCCGGTCGACATGGAGCTCGACCGCCTGCTGCTGCCGGTGCTCGTCGGCGCCTGGGTGGTCGCGCAGATCTTCGGCGGGCGCAACCGCCCGCGGCTGAAGATGACCGCCCCGCACTACGCGTTCGGGACGTTCGTGCTGATCTGCGCCATGAGCATCGTCGTCAACGTGCACGTGCTCAACCAGACGCGCGAGCTGGACGAGGCGATCAAGCAGCTGCTGACGATCTTCGCCTACCTCACGTTCTTCGTGTTGATGACGAGCATCGTCCGGCCGGGCGAGGTCCGCGCGTTCCTGAAGTTCACGTTCATCCTCGCGATCGTCGCCTCGCTCGGCACGATCTGGGAGTACAACACCAACTACAACGTCTTCTACGACCTCTCGAGCAAGATCTTCATCCCGAAGCTGTTCGTGGTGCCGTCGACCTACCAGCTCGGCGCGGTCGACGAGATCGGCCGGCGCCTGATCCGCGGGCCGGCCCAGCACGGGCTGGAGCTGACGTCGATGCTGGCGATGGCGCTGCCGATCGCGGTCGTCGGGCTGATCGAGGCCAAGAAGACGCGCACACGCCTGGGCTACGCGCTGGCGATGACGCTGTTCCTCGCCGCGGCGATCGCGACGTTCCGCAAGACGTCGATCATCGCGCCGGTCACCGCGATCGCCGTCCTGGTCTTCTTCCGCCCGCGCCGCCTGCTGCGCCTCGCGCCGCTGGGCCTGGTGATCTTCGTGCTCGTGCACGTGCTGTCCCCGGGCGCGTTCGGGTCGGTGCTCATCCAGTTCAACTCGCACCGACTGCACTCGGTCAGCACGGTCAACGACCGCACCGCCGACTACGACGCGGTCCGCCCCGACGTCTTCCTGCACCCGATCCTCGGGCGCGGCTACGGCGCCTACAGCGAGCAGCGCTACCGGATCCTCGACAACCAGTTGTTGGGGTACCTGGTCATGATCGGCGTCGTCGGGCTGTTGTCCTACATGGCGATCATGGCCTCGGTGGTCGCCGTGGCCCGACGCTGGATCCGCGGGCGCGATCCGACGACCGCGACGCCGCACCTGATCGCCGCGTCGGCGGCCGTCGTCTTCCTCGTCGTCAGCCAGCTGTTCGACTCGATGGCCTTCCCGCACGCGCCCTATGTCTTCCTGAGCCTCGCCGCGCTGGCCGCGGCGTCGACCTACCCGACCGAGCGACACGACGAGGTGCCCCCGCGATGACCGATGCCGACCGCCGGCGCGTGCTGGTGATCATCCAGGGCGAGCCGGGCGACAAGCCGGCCGGCCCGGAGATCCGCGGCTGGGAGATCGCCAAGGCCTTCGCGACGCGCCACGACGTGACGGTCATCGCCGACGTCGCGGGCGAGCAGGTCCGCGAGGGCATCCGCCTCGTCCCGCGCACGCGGCGGCGGCTGGTGCGCGAGGCGCTGCGCCACGACGTCGTCGTCGGCCCGCTGCTGCCGCCGTTCCTGCTGCTGGCCGTGGCCGCGCGCCGCCAGGTGCGCGTCGCCGACCTGTACGACCCGGTCGACCTGGAGCTGAGCACGCTGGGGTCGGGCTGGAAGGTGCGGCGGCTGACCGCGCAGCGGCGCAAGCTGCGCCAGCTGCAGCTGCGCTCGGCCGACATCGTGGTCTGCGCCAACGAGCCCCAGCGCGAGCGCGCGGTGGCCGACCTGGCGGGCGTGCGGCGCGGCGACGGCGGGCCCGAGCTGACGCTGGCGGGCATGGGCCTGCCCGAGGCGCCGGACTTCGTCGACGAGCATCCGCTGCGCGATCGCTTCGCGGCCATCGGCGCCGACGACCCGCTGGTGCTGTGGTGGGGCAGCGTCTGGCGCTGGCTGGACGCGGGGACCGCGATCCGCGCGATCGAGCGGCTGGCCGAGCGCCGGCCCGACGTGCGCTTCGTGATCACCGTCGGCCCGCCGCCCAACGAGCTGACCGCCACGCTGAACGCCGCCGACGAGGCGCGGCAGCTGGCGCGCGAGCGCGGGCTGGAGGGGCGCCACGTCTTCTTCCTGGAGGAGTGGGTCCCCTACGCCCGACGCGATCGCTACCTGCGCGACGCCGACGCCGGGCTGACGCTGCACGCCAGCGCCGACGAGTCGCCGCTGGCCGCGCGCGCCCGGTACATGGACTACATCTGGGCCGGGCTGCCGAGCGTCCTGGCGCGGGGCGACGTGGTCGCCGACCAGATGGCGCGGGCCGGGGCGGCGACGCTCGTCGAGCCCGGCGACGTCGAGGCCACGGCCGACGCGCTCGACGCGCTGCTGGGCGACGCCGACGCGCGCCGGGCGGCGAGCGCGGCGGCGCTGGAGCTGGCCGACGAGCTGCGCTGGTCGGCGCTGCTGGCGCCGCTGGTCGACTCCGCCGAGCGGCTGGCCACGCGGGGCGGCTCGATCGGCGACGCGATGACGCTGGCCGCCTCGGCCGCCGGGTTCTACGCGCGCCGCGCGGTCAACCTCTGCCTCGGGGTTTCGTGATCGAGCGCGCGCGGGTCGCCGTCGCTCCCGCGGCGGCGCTGGAGGAGCAGGCGCGGACGTGGGGCGCGCTGTCGGCGGCGTTCCCGGTGGACTTCGTGGGGTGGCCGGCCGACGAGGCCGGGCCGCCGCACGGCGTGATCGCGCTGGGCGGCGGAGCGCTGGGCGAGCGCGCGGTGGCCGTGCCGCTGCTGGTGCTGGGCGCCGATCGCGGCGCGGGTTCCGCGGCCGCCGCGCCGCGCGCGGTGGCGCTGACCGACGCGCCGGAGCTGGACCGGCGGCTGCGCGGCGTCACGCTCACGCCGCAGGAGCCGCAGGCCGGGGGCGCGTCGCTGGACGCGGGCGACGGCGCGATCGTCCTGGCGACCGCGGGCCGCGACGCGGTCTGGACCCGACGGCTCGCGCACGCGCCGGTCGACCACGTGGCCGCGCCGCTCTTCGCGCTGGGTCCGGACGCGCCGCTGCGCGACGCGCTGCACGGCGCGCGCGGGCTGTCGCTGTTGGCCATGGTGTCGTTCCTGCGCGCGGTCGCCGAGCCGGCGGGCGTCGTGGAGCCGCCCGTGCGCGCGGCGATCCTCTTCGACGACCCCAACCTGCGTCGGCCGACCTACGGCCACATCGACTTCGCCGAGCTGGTCGCGCATGCCGACGCCTACAACTACCACGCGTCGATGGCGATGATCCCGCTGGACCGCCTCGGCGCCCACGGGCCGACCGTGCGCCTGTTCCGCGAGCGCGCCGACCGCCTGTCGCTGGCCTTCCACGGCAACAACCACGAGAAGCGCGAGCTGATGCAGCCCGCCGACCTCGACGCGGCGCTCGTGCTGTGCGGCCAGGCGCTGCGGCGCATCGACGCCTTCCAGCGCGCCGCGGGGCTGCCGGTCAGCCACGTGATGACCGCGCCGCACGGCATGTGCGCGCCGTCGACCGCGCGCGCGTTGGGCGCGCTGCCCTACGACGGCCTCTGCGCGATCCACCCGCTGCCGTGGACCGAGGACCCGCCGGCCGACCGCCCGCTGGCGGGCTGGGACCCGGCGACGTTCGTCGAGGGCTGCCCGGTCCTGCCGCGCGTGCCGCTGGACTGGGAGGCCGACGGCCTCGCGCTGCGCGCGTTCCTCGGGCATCCGATCGTGCTCTACGGCCACCACGACGACGTCGCCGGCGGCCTCGAGCCGCTGGCCGCCGCCGCCAACGCCGTCAACCGCATGGGCGACGTCGAGTGGACGGCGCTGGGCACGATGGCCGAGACCAACGCGCGCGTCCACGTGTCCGGGACCACCGCGGTGGTGCGGCCCTACGCCAACCGCCTGCGCCTGACGCTGCCCGCCGACGGCGCGACCCAGGTGACCGTGCTCGCGCCCTCCGAGGGCGCCGACGCCTTCGCCGGCTGGTCGCTGGACGGCGCGACGCCCGTGACGGAGTTCGGGGCCCCGCTGCCGCTGCCCACCGACGGCCCGGCCACGCTGCGGCTGCACAGCCGCTTCGAGACCCCGCTGGCCTCGATCCCCTCCCCCCGCCCTCGGCCCTGGCCCGCCGTCCGCCGCGTCGGCACCGAGCTGCGGGACCGCCTCGCGCCGCTGCGGGGCTGAGGCGCGGGAACGGCGGGCCGGCGGCACCGCGCCCCGGCCGAAAAAGAACGGCCGGGCGGCAAGGCCGCCCGGCCGGCGCCGGGATGGTTGGCGACCAAGAGCCCGGCGCACTGTAAAGATACTGCTTCACAGTGCGCCCGGCCGGGCGTCAGGGCTCAGCGGGAGGGCTCGGGGGCCGTCGGCCCCAGCGGCGGGCGGTCGGCGTCGGGCCGCCGCGCCCACTGGGGCGTGTCGTCGTCGCGGCGGGCCGCGTCGGCGGCGGGGTCGGCGGCCGTCGCCTGGGCGACCGCGGCGCCCGCCGCGCCCGCGCCCGCGCCGGCCCCCGCGTCGCGGCCGCCCTGCTCGCGCTCCTTCTCGGCGCGCTCGGCGGCGGCCGCCTCGCGCAGGCCGCGGGCGATGCCGGGCAGGATGATGATCAAGCCGCAGAAGAACGCCAACAAGAAGAAGGCGAGCGCGACCCCGTAGGCCTTGCGCGGGCCGCGGACCGACACGCCGACCTCCGGCGTGCCGAGCGTGCGCAGGACGAGCCGGCGCTTCTCGGGCACCTGCTGGGTCTTGACGACCGTCGCCAGGTAGTCCTGCAGGCCCGCGGCGGCGCCGTTGGCCAGCCGGACCGCGCCCTCCTCGGTGGGCGCCTGGGTGTCGATCGAGATCACCGGCAGCGTCTCGTCGGTCCGGATCGAGATGATGTTCGCGCGGCGCCCGCTGGCGACCGCGTCCTTCGTCCCCGACACCGCCGACCCCGTCGACGGACCCGCCCCGGCGCCGGCCTGCGGGCCGATGACCGTCAGCTCGTCGGCCGGGATCCCGACGCGCGTGGCGATCGCGTTCTTGATCGGGCTCGTCGAGATGAGGCTGGCCAGCAGCGACGCGCGCGTGCCGACCGCGTCGGCGCCGCTCGGGTCGAGGTCGATGACCTGGGAGTCCGGCGTGTCGACGAGGACGTTGACGGTCCCGAGCGCGACGTCGTACTGGCGGCTCTCCAGCTTCGGCGGGAGGCCCGGCGTGACGCGGTAGGCGACCACGAGGCCGGCGGCGACGGCCACGAGCGTCGCCAGGACGACGAAGAGGCGGCCGCGCCAGAGGGCGCGCAGGGTGGTGATCAGGTCCATGAGAGGCGGGCTCGCTGAGTCGGGGCGTGCTGAGGTACTCCTGGACCAACGGCCATGCCGCGCTCGGGCTTTCGCGCGGGCGGAAGATCTTCGCGAGCCGTCGCGTTGAGTTGGCACATGGCCGATCTGGCGATCATCGTAGTCTCCCACAACAGCCGGTCGTGGCTGGGGCCCTGCCTCTCCTCGCTGGCGGCCCACGCCGACGGCCTCCAGCTCGACGTCGTCGTCGTCGACAACGGCTCGACCGACGGCTCGGCCGAGTACGTCGCCGAGCACCACCCCGAGGTCCGCGTGCTGCGCCGCGCCAACCGCGGCTTCGCCTACGGCAACAACGAGGGCCTGCGCACCGTCGACGCGCCGTACGCGCTGCTGCTCAACCCCGACACCGAGCTGCTCGACGGCCGCCTCGCCGACGTCATCGCCGTGCTGGAGGCCCAGCCCGACGTCGGCGTCGCGGGCGTGCGCCAGGTCACCGCCGACGGCACGCTGTGGCCGACGATCCGCTACTTCCCCACGCCGCTGCGCGCCGCCTGCCAGGCGCTGGGCTCCGAGCGCTGGCCGGCGCGCCGCCGCTGGATGGGCGAGCGCGAGCTGGATCTCGACAGCTACACGCGCCAGACCGACTGCGACTGGACGTCCGGCTCGTTCCTGCTCGCCCGACGCGAGGCGCTGCTGGCCGCCGGCCTGCTCGACGAGCGCTTCTTCCTCTTCTCCGAGGAGACCGACCTGTGCCTGCGCATCCGCCAGGCGGGCTGGCGCGTCGTGCACGTCCCGGACATGACGATCCTGCACCACGCCGGCAAGGCCGGCGTCTCGGCGCGCCTGGTCGCGCAGGACGCCTTCACCCGCCGCCAGTACGCGCGCAAGCACTTCACGCCCCCGCGCCGCGCCCTGTACCTGTCGGCGCTGGGGACCGGGCACCTGCTCCGCGCGGTCGCGCCGGGCTCCGGCGGCGGGGAGCGCCGCGACGCCGCCCGCCTCGCGCTGGCCACGCTCTGGGGCCGCACGCCGCCGCCGTTCGTGGCGCCGCCGCCGACCGCCGTCCACGTCCACCCGCCCGACCGCGCATGACCGAGACGACCCCGACCTCCGCCGCGACCCCGACGATCGCCGTCGCCTTCCCCGGCGACCCGCGCCATCCGACGACCTGGTCGGGCACGCCCTCGGGCGTCGTCCGCGGGCTGGAGGCCTCCGGCGCCGCGGTCCGCTCGCTGCGCGCCGAGCCGCACCCCGCCGTCGACGCCCTCGCCATGCACGCGCTGTCCTTCGCGCGCCTGCACCGCGCCGACCGCTCCGGCGGCGTCGTGGCCGCGATCAAGTCCAGCCGCCGCTCGGCGCGGCTGAGCCCCGAGCTGGGCCGCCTGCAGACCGTCGCCGCCCGCCACCGGCTCAGCGCCCTGGGCCGGGTCGACGGCATCGTCCAGATCGGCACCGGCTACGCGCTGGCGCCCGACGCGCCGCTGGCGACCTTCGAGGACATGACGGTCGCCCAGGTCCTCGAGGCGCCCTATCCGGCGTGGAAGGGCCTGCCGGCCTCGGCCGTCCAGGCGCGGATCGACGCCCAGCGCCGCGCCTACGAGCGCGCCGACGCCTGCTGCACCACGACCGGCTGGGTCGCCGACTCGATCGTCCGCGACTACGGCATCCCGCGCGCGAAGGTCCACGTCGTCGGCGTCGGGCGCAACCGCGAGACGACCGACGTCGCCGACCGCGACTGGAGCGTTCCGCGCTTCCTGTTCGTCGGCGTGGAGTGGGAGCGCAAGAACGGCGACGGCGTCCTGCGCGCGTTCGCCCGGCTGCGGGCCGAGATCCCCGAGGCGCGGCTGGACCTCGTCGGCCGCCACCCGGCCGTCGACGACCTCGAGCACGTGACCGGCCACGGCGTGCTGGCGCTCAACGACCCTGAGCAGCAGAAGCAGCTCGCCGCGCTGAACGCCCGCGCCACCGTCTTCGTCATGCCCTCCCACCAGGAGGCCTCGGCGCTGGCCTACACCGAGGCGGGCGCGGGCGGACTGCCCAGCATCGGCTCGCGCGTCGGCGGCTCGGCCGAGCTGATCGGCGACGGCGGGCTGGTCGTCGACCCCTCCGACGACGACGCGCTGCTGGACGCGATGCGCACGCTCTCGGATCCCGCGACCGCGCGGCGCCTCGGCGCGCTCGCGCGCGCGCAGGCCGAGAAGTACACGTGGAACGCGGTCGGCGGCCGGCTGCTGCGGGCGCTCGCCCCGGCGGGCGTCGCGGCCGACGACCTCCCGGCGTTCCTCTAGGCCGCCGGGCGGCCGGTCGCGACGAAATGGCTCGGCGGATCCTCCAGGAACTCCACCTCGAAGCCGGCGAAGGCCCGGTCCAGGACGGCCTGCCCCTCGTCGGTCGGGTCGTGGAGCTCGCCGATGACGACGCCCGCGACGTCGGCCAGCTGGACCGCGGGCAGGATCTCCCACTCCGCGCCCTCGACGTCGAGCTTGAGCAGGTCGACGCGCTCCAGCGACGCGCGCCCGAGCAGCGTGCCGAGCGACACGACCTCGACGTCGATCCACTGGCCGCCGGCCCGGACCTGGTCGCCGACCAGCGACGACGACCACGCCGCGTTGGACTGGTAGAAGGGACGCCGCTCGTCGGTGCCGCCGACCGCGACCTGGTGCAGGACGACGTCGCTGAGCCCCGCGGCGTTGGCGGTCAGCGTGCGGAACGCGATCGGGTCGGGCTCGGCGACGTGGATGCGCGCCTTCGGATGCAGCGCCTTGAAGTAGGCCATCGACGCGCCGCAGTTGCCGCCGAGGTCGAGGATCGTGTCGGCCTCCACGCCGGCGACGCGCGCGTAGGTGCCCGAGACGAAGACCTCGTGGACGGCCTCCAGGTCGGTGTAGTTGCCCAGCCGCAGCGTGAGCGGCCCGCGCGGGCCCCGCAGGCGGACGGTGACCAGCGGCCCCTCGCGGCGCCCGCGGCGCTTGCGGATCCAGAGCCGGGCCGTGGCGACGATCAGCCCGGCGCGGGCGACGTGGTCCGGCGCCAGGCGGGCGAGATCCCGCAACTGGCCGAAGAAGTGCCCTGGGTTGATTGGAGGAGCGATCGACGCCATTGCGCAAGGCTAGCCGTCCAGCGTTCGGGAAGTCCAGCCAAGCTGCGCATCAACGCTGCGCTCTGCGCGATCCTCGCGATGGGCGTGCTCGCGCTGTCGGCCGCCGGCTGCGGCTCGGGCCACGACGAGGCCCACGGCGCGGGGCGGCCGAAGGTCGCCGAGACCCCGGCCACCCCGCGGACGCTCTCGGCGGTCTACGCCAAGGCCAAGGCCGGCGCGGTGATCCGCCTGGCCGCCGGCGACTACGGCGAGTTCGACGGCGGGCCGCGCGCGTCGGGCGGCGCGGGAGCGCCGGTGGTCGTCCGCGGGCCGGTCAGCGGCACCGCGACGATGTCGCTGAGGCTCACCGGCCGCCAGAACCTCGTCCTCGACCACCTGCGGATCCCCGAGGCCTACCTCGACGGCGCGCGCGACGTGACGATCCGCCGCTCGGCCTTCACCGGCATGACGCGCGTGGACGCCACCGAGCGCCGCGCCGGGATCCTCTTCCAGGGCAACTCCTTCGGCCCGGTCGACCCGTGCGCGGAGTGCTTCGAGGGCCGCCTGACGATCAAGGGCGACGGGCACCCCGACGGCGTGCCGGTCGGCGTGACGATCGCCGGCAACCGCTTCGGCCCCGGCGGCACCGCCGACGGCATCCAGGTCATCGGCACCCCCTACGGCCTGCGCATCGGACCGGGCAACCGCTTCACCGGGCTGACGCAGTCCTCGGCCCAGGGCGCGGTGCACACCGACCCGATCCAGCTCTACGGCTCCAGCCACACGGTCATCACCGGCAACTTCCTGCACGGCAACGCGACCGGGATCATGGCCCCCGACGGGACCGACCACGACATCATCACCAACAACGTGATCGACACGCCGGGCTACGCGTGGCCGATCGTCCTCGGCGGCGCCGTCGGCACGGTCGTCCGGCACAACACGCTGCCGGGCGGCGCGATCGAGGTCGGCGTCGACAACCACGGCAAGCCGAGCCGCGACGTCGTCGTCCGTGACAACGTCGCCCGCGCGGTCGTCGACGCCAAGAACGGCCCCGGCGACGTCGCCGTCCAGGACCACAACCTGCTCGCGGCCGGCCACCGTGGACCGCTCGACCATCGTGGACGCCCGCGCTTCAGCGGTGGACGCACCCCGCGCAGCTACGCCGGCTACCGCCTCGCGCGGTCGAGCGCCGGCCGCCGCGGCGCATCCGACGGACGCGACGTCGGCATCGAAACCCGCTGAAATACTGCGCTTTCGCGGCCCGATGCTACGCACCTGTGAACCAGGTGTGACACGTCGGGGACCGGTTCGTGAAGATGACTCACCGCGTTTGCGGAGTCCGTTAGCGTGGGTACCAAGGCCCACGTCCGGAGGCAGGGGCCGACATTCGTCGGAGGCCAAGCCGGAACGCTCAACCCCGTGAGCGAAGTCGTCCGATAGGTGTCGCAGCAAGGCAGACCCCCGGTGGGGAGCGTCTTCGTTGCACCCGCAGCAAAAGCGGCGGTCCAGCCGTTGACCCCTTCCAGCTGAGGGGCGATGCGCTCTGCGCATCTTCCGTCACTGAACAAGAGGATCAAGCATGTCAAACGTTGCCCCCCAGGGTGGCTTCCGCACGCCGCTGAGCGCTTTGGCCGCGCTCATCGCGCTCGCTTTCGCGTGCGCTCTCGCGACGACCCCGGCGCGCGCCGCGGACCTGAACGCCACGACGTCCACCCTCGCGTCGGTCTACTCCTCCGCGCAGGGCGGGGACGTCATCCACCTGGCCGCCGGCAACTACGGCAACTGGAACCCCTCCAGCGGCAAGTCCTCGGTCGTGACGATCACGCCGCAGCCCGGCGCGGCCGTCACGATGAACCCGACGATCTCGGTGTCCAACATCAAGATCGACGGCCTCACGATCAACGGCGCCTACCTCAACGGCGCGAAGAACGTGACGATCGCCAACTCGACGGTCACCGCGATGATGCGCGTCGACACGCCGACGTCCGCGCCCAACGCGAACGTCCTGATCGACCACAACACGTTCTCGGGCATCAACGTGTGCTCCAGCTGCTACGAGGGCCGCCTCGCCATCCGCGGCTACCAGAACACGCAGCCCGTCGGCGTCAAGGTCACCAACAACCTCTTCGGCCCCGGCGGCGACGCCGACGGCGTCCAGATCATCGGCAACGCCTACGGCGTGCAGATCGGCCCGGGCAACGAGTTCCGCGGGCTGGCCCAGGTGTCGACCGCGCACACCGACGCCGTCCAGCTCTACGGCTCGTCGCACACGGTCATCACCGGCAACTGGATGCACGACAACGCCACCGGCATCATGGCCCCCGACGGCTCCGACCACGAGACCATCACCAACAACGTGATCTCGACCACGGGCTACCCGTGGCCGATCGTGATGGGCAACGCCGTCGGCAACACCGTCACCCACAACGTGCTCCCCGGCTCGGGCGGCACGATCGAGGTCGACAAGTCCAACGACGGCACGGCCAGCTCCGGCAACGTCATCACCGACAACGTGGTCGCCGGCGTGACCAACGCCACCGGCGGCGCCCCGCAGGGCTCGTCGGTGGACTACAACCTGATCTCCGGCAGCAAGATCGGCACCCACGACGTCAAGGGCTCGCCGACCTACGTGGGCGGCTCGTCGCCCAGCACGTTCGCCGGCTTCGCGCTGGCCTCCAACTCGGCGGGCATCGCCGGCGGCAGCGACGGCGGCGCGATCGGCGTCCGTCCCGACGACGGCGGCACGACGACCCCGCCGCCCGCCGACACGACGCCGCCGGACACGACGATCACCTCCGGCCCGACCGGCGGAGCGTCGACGACCAGCACGACGCCGGTCTTCGCGTTCACCTCCACCGAGAGCGGCTCGACCTTCGAGTGCAAGGTCGACAGCGGGTCCTGGTCCGCGTGCACGAGCCCCAAGACGCTGTCCACGCTGGCCGCCGGCAGCCACACGTTCAGCGTCCGCGCCACCGACGCCGCCGGCAACACCGATCCCACCCCCGCCACCGCCACCTTCACCGTGACGGTCACGCCGCCGGCCGACACCACGCCGCCCGACACCACGATCACCTCCGGCCCGACCGGCGGCGCGTCGACCACCAACACCAAGCCGGTCTTCGCGTTCACCTCGACCGAGAGCGGCTCGACGTTCCAGTGCAAGGTCGACAACGGCTCGTGGTCGACCTGCACGAGCCCCAAGACCCTGTCCACGCTGGCCGCCGGCAGCCACACGTTCAGCGTCCGCGCCACCGACGCCGCCGGCAACACCGACCCCACCCCCGCCACCGCCACCTTCACCGTGACGGTCGCCCCGCCCGCCGACACCACGCCACCCGACACCACGATCACCGCGTCGCCGGCGGCCCGGATCAGCGACACGACGCCGAGCTTCTCGTTCACCTCCAGCGAGAGCGGCTCGACGTTCCAGTGCAAGGTCGACAACGGCTCCTGGTCGACCTGCACGAGCCCGACGACGGTCGCCGCGCTCGCCGAGGGCAGCCACACTTTCTCGGTCCGCGCCAAGGACGCGGCGGGCAACGTCGACCCGTCGCCGGCGACGGTCTCGTTCGTGGTCGACACGACCGCGCCGACGACGACGATCACCGGGCGGCCGGACCTCGCGAGCCTGTCGGGTGACGCGACGGTCACGTTCACGGTCGACGACGCCGACGCCCGCTCGGAGTGCCAGCTGGACGGCGGCGGCTGGACGCCGTGCACGTCGCCCTACGCGGTCTCGGGCCTGCGCATCGGACAGCACACGGTCGTCGTCCGCTCCACCGACGCCGCCGGCAACCTGGAGACGCCGGGCACGAGCGTGACGTGGAACGTGCTGGCCCCGACGCTGCCGCCGGTCGACCAGCCGGCCGGTGGCGAGACCGGCACGCCGCCGGTCGTCACGGTGCCGCCGGTCGTCACGGTGCCCCCGGTCGTCACGGTGCCGCCGGTCGTCACGGACCCCGTGCCGCCGGTCACGACGCCGGTCCCGCCGGTGGTCACCACCCCGTCCCCGGCCAACCAGGCCCCGGCGGTCGCGCTGGCCCAGCCGACCGCCGGCGCGCGCTTCACCAAGACGCTGACGATGGCCGCCACGGCGACCGACGACCAGGGCGTCACGCGGGTCGAGTTCTGGATCGACGGCAAGCGCATCGCCACGGACTCCGCCGCGCCCTACAAGGTGAGCGGTTGGAAGGTGCCGTCGTCGCTGTCCTACGGCACCCACACGCTGGTGGCCCGCGCGTTCGACCGCGCCGGGCTCGCCGGGTCGGCGGCGGTGACCGTCGCGCGCGTCAAGGCGGGCGCCACGACGTCCCGCGCCGCGACGGTCGACGCGTGGCGCGCGACGTCCGCCGACTCGGGCGCGGGCACGGCCGTCCACGCCGAGGGCCCGACGCGCGCGTCGGCCAAGGTGACGGTCACCCGCTGCGCGGACCGCAAGGCCGGCGCCGTCCGCACGGTCAAGGTGCGCGCCGGCGCCGACGGGACGGTCGCCGGCGACGGCCTCTGCATCCTGTCGGTGCGCACGGCCTAGGCACGATTCCGTGCTTGAAGGTGACCGGTCCGCTCGACCGGGTAGAGTGCTGCCCGGTCGAGCACCGGCTTGGGTGCCGACGAGGAGACCTACGAGCGCGTCAGCAAGCGTCCAGCCCGGCGCGCGCACGTTCCCACGAGGCTGCCAGAACCCCGGCAGGGGGCTTGGGTGACGGCGGCCGAAAGGCAAGCCACACGCCATGCATGTTCCCTCCATTCGTGACGTCGACCGCGCGCGTCGCCGGAGCCTTCGGGCCCGGCTGATCGTCGCCTCCACCACCCTTCTCACGGCCGCCGCGCTGCCCGCCGTCGCCGCCCACGCGGCCGACCTGCAGGCGACGCCGTCGACGTTCTCGTCGGTCTTCTCCGGCGCCAAGTCCGGCGACGTCATCCACCTCGCGGCCGGCGACTACGGCACGTTCCGCGGCGGCTCCAAGTCCGGCCCGGTGACGATCACCGGCACGGGCGCGACGCTGTCGGCGAGCCTCGGCGCCTCGCAGAACCTGATCCTCGACGGCCTGACGATCCGCGACATGAGCACCAACGGGGCGCGCAACCTCGTCGTGCAGAACTCGACGTTCACCGGCGCGACCGTGATCCAGACGCCGACCAGCGCGCCCAACGCCAACATCGTCATCGATCACAACACGTTCTCGAACATCGACGTGTGCTCCAGCTGCTACGAGGGCCGGCTGGCCGTCCGCGGCTACCAGAACACCCAGCCGGTCGGGGTCACGATCTCCAACAACCTGTTCGGCCCCGGCGGCGACAGCGACGGCATCCAGATCGTCGGCGACGCCTACGGCGTGCAGATCGGCCCGGGCAACGAGTTCCGCGGGCTGGCCCAGGTGTCGACGGCGCACACCGACGCGATCCAGCTCTACGGCTCGTCGCACACGCTGATCACCGGCAACTGGATGCACGACAACGCCACCGGGATCATGGCGCCGGACGGCTCCGACCACGAGATCATCACCAACAACGTGATCTCGACGACCGGCTACCCGTGGCCGATCGTGATGGGCAACGCCGTCGGCAACACGGTCACGCACAACACGCTGCCGGGCAGCGGCGGCGCGGTCGAGGTCGACAAGTCCAACGACGGCACGGCCAGCTCCGGCAACGTCGTCACCGACAACGTGCTGGCCTCGGTCGTCAGCGCCAGCGGCGGCAAGCCGCAGGGCACGACCGTCGACTACAACTTGATCTCCGGCGGCACGCAGGGCAGCCACGACGTCAAGGGCAAGCCGACCTACGTGGGCGGCAGCGCCCCCACGACGTGGGCCGGCTTCGCGCTGACCTCGTCGTCGGCCGGCGCGGGCCAGGCCAGCGACGGCCTGGCGATGGGCATCGTCCCGGGCACCCCGCTGGGCGGTGGCCCGTCCTCCCCCGGCACGCCCGGCGCCCCGGGCGCGCCCGGCACCAACGACGGCGGCGGCGGGACGGTCGCGGGCACCACCACGCCGGGGACCGGCGGGTCGGGCGGAACCGGCGGGACGAGCGGGTCGGGCGGGTCGGGCGGGACCGACGGCGACGCGTCCGGCGACGCCTCGGCGACGGCGTCCTCCACGCGGTCGGCCGCCGGCGGCGGCGGGCCGCTGGCCATCACGCGGTCGGCGCTGTCGCAGACGCGCTTCTCCACGAAGCTGCGCTTCGCGGTCACGGTCCGCTCGCGGGTCGGCGCGGTGGACCGCGTCGCGTTCATGCTCGACGGCCGCTGGATCGCGACGGCCAAGCGGCGCCCCTACGCGTTGACCTACAAGGTGCCGCGCAACCTGCGCTACCGCGCCCACGTGCTGCGGATCAAGGCCATCGCCAAGAGCGGCACCAGCGGCTCGATCTCGGTGAAGGTCACGCGCGTCCGCCCCTTCAAGGGCTGACCGGCCGATGACGTACGACGGGCCGGCGTGCGCTCCACCGGCCCGTCAACGTCACAACGTGTCCGCGCGCGCTCAGGCGACGACGCGCTCGCCCACGGTGGCCACCGCCACCGGGTGGCCGCCGCGCATGAGCGACTCCTGCGCGGCCTCCATCGCCGCCACGACCTCGAGGCCGAGGTAGGCGTGCGAGCGCGGCGTCCGCCCCGTGCGGATGCAGTGGGCGAAGTCCTGCAGCTCCAGCGCCAGCGGCTCGGCCGGCTCCAGGCGCGGCGCGACGATGTCGCCCGACCGGTAGCTCAGCTGGTACTCGCCGAAGTTCGACGGCGTCTCGAACTCCATGCCGCGGTCGTAGACGCGGATCGCCTCGTCGCCGGCCGTGTCGTCGTACTGCACCATCCGGCGGCTGCCGACGACCGTCATCTGGCGCACCTTGCGCGGCGCCAGCCACGACAGCTCGACGTTGGCGGTCGCGCCGCCGGCGAACGTCACCGTCATGAACGCCGTCTCCGGCACGCCGGTCTGGAAGACCGAGCGGCCGTGCGCGGCAACCTGCACGATCGGCTCCTCGAACCAGTGCAGCAGGATCGACAGGTCGTGCGGCGCGAGGTCGCAGATGACGCCGTCCTTCTGGTACTTGCCCAGGTTCATCCGCGCCGACGTCACGAAGTACATGTCGCCGAGCACGTCGCGGTCGATCAGCTGGCGGACCTTCGCCACCGGCGGGCTGTAGAGGAACGTGTGGCCCGGCATCAGCAGCACGTTGCGCGTGGCGGCCGTGTCGACCAGGTCCAGCGCGTCCAGCGTGTTGGTCGCCAGCGGCTTCTCGACCAGCACGTGCTTGCCCGCCAGCAGCGCGGCCTTGCAGATCGCGTGGTGGGTGTGCGGGGGCGTCGCGACGATCAGCGCGTCGACCGTCGGATCGTCGAGGACCTCGTCGAGGTCCGCCTTGACCGGGATGCCGGGGGCCTTGGCCGAGAACGCGTGGCCGCGGTCCAGGTCACGCTCGCAGAGCGCGACCAGCTCGAACTCGGGGCGCTCGATGACGTTGCGCACGAGGTTGGGGCCCCAGTAGCCGTAGCCCACCACGACGGTGCGCAGCGGCGCCTGCGGCTCAACCGCGGGAACGTCGAGTCGGGAGGGGAACCTGCGGGTCTGCATGGTGCGTCGAGCCTCCATCAGTGGTCGCTGCCGAACGCACGCACCGCTTCGACGATGCGCGAGACGTCCTGGTCGGACATCGTGGGGAACAGCGGCAGCGTGAGGATCTCCTCCGCGAGCCGCTCGGCCACCGGAAGGCTGCCCTCGCTCATCCCGAGCTCGGCGTAGGCCTCCGTGCGGTGGATCGGGAAGGGGTAGTGAACCGCCGAGGCGATCCCGTGGGCGTCCAGGTGCCGGCGCAGCGCCTCCCGATCTGGCGTGCGCACGATGAACAGGTGGTAGACGTGGTCGCCGTCGGCCGTGGCGGGCGACGGAAGCTCCACGCTGGTGCCCTCCAGGCCCGCGCGCAGCGCGGCGCCGAGACGGCGGCGGTCGTCGTTCCAGCCGTCGAGCCTACGCAGCTTGACGCGCAGCAGGGCGGCCTGGAGGGCGTCGAGGCGGGCGGTCGTCCCGACGATCTTGTGGTGGTAGCGCGGCTGCTCGCCGTGCGAGCGCAGCAGGCGGATGCGGTCGGCCACGGCCTTGTCGGACGTGACGATCCCGCCGCCGTCGCCCCAGCCGCCAAGGTTCTTGGTGGGGTAGAACGAGAAGCAGCCGACGTCGCCGAACGTGCCGACGCGCTGCCCGCCGATGAACGCGCCGTGCGCCTGCGCGGTGTCCTCGATGACCTTCAGCCCGGCGGGCTCGGTCACCTCGAGCAAGGCCTTCATGTCGACGGTCGAGCCCATCAGGTGCACGGGGATGACCGCGCGGGTCTTGGGGCCGATGGCCTCCTCGACCGCCGCCGCGGCGATCAGGTGCGTGGCGGGGTCGACGTCGACCAGCACGGGGCGCGCTCCGGCGAGGCTGACGGCCTCGGCGGTGGCGATGAACGAGTTGGTCGGGAGGATCACCTCGTCGCCGGCGCCGATGCCCAGGCCCTTGAGGGCCAGCACGAGGGCCTCGGTGCCGGACGAGACGCCGACGGCGTAGGGCGCGCCGCAGTACTCGGCGAACTCCTGCTCGAAGGCCTCCAGCTCGGAGCCCATCGTGAAGGCGCCCTGGCGCGCGACGCGCTCGACGACCGCCAACAGCTCCTCCATGAGGGCCGGGTCGGCGGGGTCCAGCTTGGTCGTCGGGATGCGCTCGAGCGTCTGGGTGTCGTCGGTCATGGTCATGCGGCGGTCCTCACGGCGGTCGCGGTCGTCGGAGCGCAGCCGCGCTCGACCAGGGCGGTCCGCAGCGCGGCGCGGCCGCGATGGTGCAGCCCGTGCACGGACGGCTCGGTCTTGCCCATCCGGCCGGCGATCTCGGTCGGCGACAGGCCGACGAGGTGGCGCAGGACGATGACGTCGCGCTGCTCGTCGGGCAGGTCGGCGAGGGCCAGGCGCAGCTCGCGCGAGCGGTCCTCGTTGCCCTCAGGCACGCGCTCGTCGGCGCCGTAGACCTCGGCGGCCGGGACCGCGCGGCGCTTGCGCACGTGGTCGATCGCCGCGTTGTGGGCCAGGCGCAGGATCCACGCCGAGAACGGCACGGAGCGCTGCTCGTACTTGCCGATGACGACCATCAGCTTGGTGAAGACCTGCTGGGTGACGTCCTCGGCCTCGTACTCGTCGCGGACGATCGAGCGGACGTAGCCGTAGACGTTGTCGGCGTAGCGCAGGTACAGGAAGCGCACGGCCTCGCGGTCGCCCTGCTTGGCGCGCGCGACGGCGGCCGAGACCAGCGGCTTGGTCGTGGCGCTCTCGTCCAGCGACGTCTTGGCGCGGAACGAGCCCGGGGCGCGCTCGGAGTCGAGGCGGTCGGCGCGGACCTTCAGCCCGTCCTTGACGGCGACGCTCATGCGGCCACCACGGCGAGCCGGCGGTCCTGCTCGGGCGTCTCGAGCAGTCCGTGGGTGTGCGCGTAGTGCGCGGCCTCGGTGCGGTTGGCCACGCCGAGCTTGCGGTAGGTGTTGGAGAGGTGGAACTTGACCGTCTGCTCGGTCACCCACAGCTCCATCGCGACCTGGCCGTTGGAAGCGCCCGCGGCGACGAGCCGCAGGATCTCCAGCTCGCGGGTCGTCAGGTCGGAGTGGCGCGGGTCCTCGGTCGCGACGGGCCGCGGCGCGGTCAGCGGGTGGTAGACGGCGCCGAGCGCGAGCTGGCGGATCAGCTGGCCGATGCCGGCGGTGCCGACGCTCACCGACACGACGGCGTCGACGCCGCGGTCGTGGGCCTCGTGCAGCCAGGCCGTGTCCATGTCGCCGGTGAGCAGGATGATCTTGCCCTCCGTGGCGCGGCGCACGTTGGCCAGCACGCCGGCGCTGGGCGAGTGCGGCGTGTCGGCGTAGACGACGACCAGGTCGTGGTCGACGAGCGACAGCGTGTCGTCCCACGGGCGGCGGCCGTCGAGGAAGCCCACGACCCGCATGCTCGGCACGGACTGCAGGCAGCCCCGAACCGACTCCGCCGCCAACTGCCCGTCGGCGACGATCACGACGCGCATCATCGGAGATCCTCCGTGGCGTCCGTCCTGCGCCCTGCTGCAATCCCCATCATCTTCACCCCGTGCCGTCTTTGGCAGTAGTGGAGGCCGAAGCGTGCTTCCTGCACCTCTGCGGCCCTCCTTTCGGTACAGCCGAAATGCTCCGACTCGGGCCTGGTCTTTGGCAGGGGATATCCAGGTAGGCGAACCGGTGATGTTCTGCTCACCGCGTGGGGCAGATGAGCCAACGACGTGGGTGAGGTCCCTCCCCCAGGCGCCCTGGACGTGGGGCTAGGGACCCCTTTGGTGGCACGGTGCCGCTCATCCGGCGCGACCGCCCCGGAGCGGTCCCGCGGGCGACCGCTGTTAGGGCTCTTCGGGGGCCTCGCCGCCCGACGCGGCGAACGTCGCGCGGATCCCGTTGGCGATCGAGATCGCCTCGGCCTGCGAGTGCGCGCCGAGCTTGCGCAGGATGCGCTTGACGTGCGTGCGGACGGTGTCGCGCGCGAGCACGAGGTCGTCGGAGATCTGGTCGACCGAGCGCCCGGCGCAGAGCAGGTCGAGCACCTCCCACTCGCGCGGGGTGAGCTTGGAGCGCACGGGCCGCACGCCCTGGCCGCCGACGGGCAGCTGGCGCAGCGACTCGATCAGCCGCCAGGTCAGGTCGGGGCCGACGACCGGCTCGCCGGCGGCCAGCCGGCGCACCGACTCCACCACCTCCTCGACCGGCGCGCCCTTGACCTGGTGGCCGGAGGCGCCGGCGCGCAGGCCGACCATGCCGAGGTCGACGTCGTCGCTGGCGGTGAGCAGCAGGATGCGGACGCTCGGCGCCCGCGCGACGATCTGGCGCGTGGCCGAGAGGCCGTCGATGTTGGCCATGACGACGTCCATCGTCATGACGTCGGGCTTGTAGTGGGCGGCCAGCTCGATCGCGTCGCGGCCGTTGTCGGCCTCGGCGATGACGGTCAGGCCGGCCTCCTGCAGCGCCGCGCGCAGGCGTCCGCGCAGGGCCTCGTCGTCGTCGACCACGACGACGCGGGCGGGCTGCCGTGCCTGGAGTCCTCCGTTCGCGACGATCTTCTAAGTATTGCGGTCCCCGCCGCCGCGCGCGACCTCCAGGATCGACTGGCGCACGAGGGGCAGGTCGGTGGTCTTGGGGATGTGCAGCGTGACGAGGCCGGCCTCGTCGGGCACGACCAGGTCGGGCTCGAAGCCGCTGAAGGTGACGATCGGGACGCCGGTCCCCGCCACCGCGCGCAGCAGCTCGCCGGGCGGCGGGCCCGGCATCTGGAGGTCGAGGACGACGACGTCGGGGGCCAGCTCGCGCACGCCGGCCAGCACGGCCTCGCCGTCGGCGACCTCGCCGACCACGTCGATCGCGCCGTCGTCGCGCAGCAGCGCCCACCGCAGCAGCGCGCGCATCTCGGCGGCGTCGTCGGCGAGCAGGACGCGCAGCGGCGCGGCGGCGCTCATGGCCCGCCCGCCGGGGCCGCGGGCACGGCGTCGACGTCGGCGTCGGCGTCCGCGGCCGGCAGCTCGACGGTGACGATCGTCGCGCCGTCGTCGCGGACCTCCATCGCGATCCGGCCGCCCGCGCGCTCGACCAGCCGCCGCGAGAGCGGGAGGCTGACGCCCGCGCCGACCAGCGGGCCGCGGCCGCGCGGGCGCGCGAACGGCTCGAACGGGTGCGTGGACGGGTCGACCTCGCGCACGGGCGTGCCGTTGTCGTAGAGGTCGACGATCGCGTCGCCGGCCTCCACGCGGCCGGTGACGCCCAGGCGCGAGGCGCCCGCCGACAGCGCGCTGCGCAGCAGGTGCGTGAAGATCCGCTGCGCGTCGCGCTCGGGCAGCGCGACCCGCGGCAGCGGCTCGCGCTGCACGTGGACCGGGACGCGGTCCAGGAAGACGCGGAGGTCGGCGGCCGCCGCGTCGAAGGCGGCGTCGAGGTCCGAGGTCCCGGGATCCTCGGGCTCGCCGGTGGCGCGCACGATGTCGAGCAGGTCGTCGACGTAGCGCTGGGCGCGGTCCCCGCCGGCGTTCAGCGCGCGCAGGGCGTCCTGCCCGCCGGGGCCGAGGTTGACCCCGGCCTGCTGCTCCAGCACGACGGCGGCGCCGCGCATGAGCGCGATCGCCTCGCCGAGCTGGTGGGCGGCCAGGGCCGCGAAGTGCTCGAGGCCGTCCTGCCGAGCGGCGAGCGACGCCGCCGACGCAGGGTCCTCGCCGGTCATTCCTCCGCCGGGAGCCCGTCCTCGAGCATGCCCGCCCGCAGGCGCGACGCGGCGGCGACCGCGTCGCGGCGCGAACGCACCTCGAGCTTGCGCAGGACGTTCTTGACGTGCGACCGCACGGTCTCGACCGACACGACGAGGCGGTCGGCGATCTCGTCCGTGGAGAGGTCCTGGCAGAGCAGGTCCAGCACCTCCCACTCGCGCGACGTCAGCTTGCTCTGGATCGGGCGCATCCCGGCGCTGTCGGTCCGGACCATGCGGAGGTCCTCGATGAGGCGCATGGTCAGGCGGCGCGTGATGACGGCCTCGCCGTTCTTCGCGCAGCGCAGCGCGCGCGGCAGCGCGTCGATCCCCACGTTCTTGCACAGGAACCCGGAGGCCCCCGCGCGCAGCGTCATGAGCCCGACCTCGTCGTCGTCCGAGGAGGTGAGGATCACCACGCGCACGTCCGGCGCGGCGCGGCGGATCTCGCCCATCGCCGCCAGGCCGTCCATGCCGGGCATGATGAGGTCCATCACGACGACGTCGGGCGTGTAGTACGCCGTCAGCTCGACCGCCTCGCGACCGGAGCCGGCCTCGGCGATCACGGTGATGCCCGACTGCTGCAGGACGTCGCGCAGCATGCGACGAGCCAGCGGATCGTCGTCCGCCACGATGACGCGCAGCGGCGCGTCCCCGTCAACCTTGAAATCCATCCCCAATGAGCCCTTCCCGGTCTCGTCCCCAACCGGCGATCTCCGTCACCGGAGAACGATAGAAAAGAGCAAAGAGCTCACCCGCGTGGGGTATTTTTCGCCCCCCAGGCAGGAAAACGGTCAATCGTGGCGGCCCAACGCTCGCCGACCTTCGACGGGCAAAAGCGTTTTTGTGACCGCGCAGGCGGTTCCCTGGGGATTGGAGGGAACCGCCACGCGGCCACGCGCCGCCAGGCACGGACCGTCCGGTGCGTTCCCGGGCCACGCGGCGTTGCACAGTCGTGGGCTCTCCTGCCGGCGATCCGTGCGCCCGGAAAGCTACGAGAGTTCCCAAGCGGCACGCGGGTGACTTGCATACGCACCGGCGAGGGAGGTCGCTGTCGGTGCGTGGGGCAGGAAGTTCCCCCAGGGCTCGCCGCCATCTGCCGATTCAATGATCGAGCAGGTTTCCGGAGGACACGATGTCGTACGGAACTGGGGATTGACAAGGTGAGCTCCGAAGCTGACGTGGACCAGGACGGCCACGGCGCGACGGCCGACGATCGCCGACGGCCGCCTTCGCGCTGGTGGCGCAGCCGCGCCCAGAGCGCGGCCGACGACGCCATCGCGGAGCCCAGCGCCGAGCCCGTGGCCGCCGCCGACCCGCGCCAGCGGCTGGCCGACGTCGGCCACGAGCTGAAGACGCCGCTGTCGATCACGCTCGCGCTCTGCTCGCGCCTGGAGGACAGCGGCCGCCTCGCGCCCGAGGACGCCGAGGACGTCGCGCGCATCCGCGCCAACGCCTACACCATGCTGCGCCGGGTCCAGGACCTGATGCTCGTCGCGCGCCTGGAGAGCGCCGACCACCAGCTCGAGGCCGCGGTCGTCGACGCGGCCGCGATCGTGCGCACGTGCGTGGAGGGCTTCGGCGAGCTGGCCGCCCAGCGCGCGCTGGACCTGCGCCTCGACCTGCCCGACCGCCTCGCGGCGATCGCCGACGAGGAGAAGCTCGTCTCGGTCGTCAGCAACCTCATGGCCAACGCGATCCGCCACGCGCCGGTCGGCGGCGTCGTGCGCTGCTCGCTGTCGACGGCCTCCGGCCGCCTGGTCCTGGACGTCGCCGACAACGGCCCCGGCGTGCCCGTCGACCTGCGCGAGACGATCTTCGAGCGCTACCACCGCGGTGCCCGCTCCGCCGGCACCGGCCTCGGCCTGGCGATCGTCGGCGAGATCGTGTCGCTGCACGGCGGCACCGTCGCCGTCGGCGACGCGCCCGAGGGCGGCGCGCTCTTCACCGTCGAGCTGCCCCTGCGCACACAGCGCCTCTCACCACAGCGCACCCCCTCCGCGCCCCAGCGCTCGCTGGCCCTCGCCGACCGCCAGAAGGCGATCGTCGAGGAGCTTCGCGCCGAGCTGGGGACGGCGTAGGGCGGGGGGCGGGCGCGGCACCGGGGCGCCGCGTGTCGTCTGATGGTGACTCATTCACCGGCAGACGACACGGACCCTCAGGGGCGCGGTCGTTCGTGGCCCGCGCCTAGATCTCCAGCCGCGCGTCCTCCAGGTCGATGTCGCGCTCGATGCGGCGCATGATGTCGTCGGTGATGTCACCGCGGTTGCGGGCGCGGACGATCGCGGCGCGCTCGGCGGCCAGGACGTCGCGGCGGAGGCGCTGGTAGGCCTGGGAGCCCTGCTCGATGTCGCCGTCGTCGTCCTCGTCGAGGCGCGACTCGAAGCGGCGGATGCGGAACTCGTAGCCGCGGCGCATGCGGTCGGCGCTGGCCTCGCGCACCCACTCCTCGGACTCCAGCTCGTCGATGCGGGCGAGGGCGGCGCGGGAGGCCTCGATGCGCGCGCGGGCCTCCTGCTCGAAGACCGTCTCGTCGTCGTCGTAGACGCCGGCGACGTCGATCAGCTTGCCGAGCGTGAGGCCCTGGCCGACCACGGTGATCAGGATCACCGCGTAGGCCAGGAAGATGATCAGGTCGCGGCCGGGGAACGGGGCGCCCGCGTCGGTCCGCAGCGGGATCGCCAGCGCGACGGCCAGCGACACCGCGCCGCGCATGCCCGACCACCCCAACAACAGCGTCAGCCAGTAGTCGGGCGGGTCGGGCTCGTGCGCGGCGTTGCGGATACGCGGCAGCCGCCGGACGAGCAGGCGCGAGACCACGTTGAACGGGAACAGGAACGCCAGGCGCGTCGCCAGCACGGTCCCGGCGACCGCCAGCGAGTAGCCGATCAGGTCGCCGGTGGAGTAGCCGTGCAGGCCGTCGACGACCGTCGACAGCTGCAGGCCGATGAGCACGAACAGCGCGGCGTTGAGGCCGAACGTCAGCAGCTCCCAGAACCCGACGAGCTGGATGCGCGTCGACGGCGTCACCAGCTCGGGCGAGCGCCAGCCGAGGTACAGGCCGGCGCTGACGGCGGCCAGCACGGCGCTGACGCCCAGCGCCTCCGCCGGCAGGTAGGCGACGTAGGGCGTCAGCAGCGAGATCGCGGTCTCGGTCGGCGCGTCGTCCAGGCGCCGGCGCAGCTCGCCGACCGCCCAGCCGACGGCCACGCCGATCGCGATCCCGGCGACCGCGCTCCACACGAACGAGCCGAGCGCGTCGAACGCGTCGAACGTCCCGGTCAGCACCGCGGCGATCGCGAACTTGTAGGCGATGAGGCCGGTCGAGTCGTTGATGAGCGACTCGCCCTCGACGATCGTCACCAGCCGGCGCGGCGCGTGCGAGCGCACCGCGATCTCGGTCGCGGCGACCGGGTCGGTCGGCGAGACGACCGCGCCGAGCACGAACGCCGCCGACCACGGCAGGCCGACGACGTGATGGGCGACGACCGCGACGGTCACGGTCGTGAACGCCACGAGGCCGACGGCGAGCAGGCCGATCGGCTTGTAGTTGGCCCGCAGGTCCTGCAAGGACGTGAAGAACGCGGCGCCGTAGAGCAGCGGCGGCAGGAACGCGAGCAGCACGACGTCGGGGTCCAGGACGAACTCGCTGACGCCGGGCACGAAGGCCAGCGCGGTGCCGCCGATCACCAGCAGGATCGGATACGGGATCTGCGTGCGGTCGGCCAGCAGCAGGAAGGCCCCGGCGCCCAGCAGCACCGCGAGGACGACGAGGTCGCCGTGCATCTGGCTACGAAGGGTAGTTCGCGGCTAGGCGGCCGCGCTGAGCGTGGCCACGGCGAGCGCGGCGACGCCCTCGCCGCGCCCGACGAAGCCCAGGCCCTCGCCGGTGGAGGCCTTCACGTTGACGTCGCGGTCGCCCAGGCCGAGCGCCGCCGCCAGCGTCGCGCGGATCTCGGCGCGGTGCGGGGAGAGCTTCGGGCGCTCCATGACCACGGTCGTGTCGACGTTGACGATCGCGTAGCCCTCGGCGGCGACGCGGCCCACGACGTCGCGCAGCAGCGCGATCGAGTCGGCGTCCTTGTAGGCCGCGTCGGTGTCGGGGAACAGCGCGCCGATGTCGTCCAGCCCGGCGGCGCCCAGCAGCGCGTCGATGACGGCGTGGGTCAGGACGTCGGCGTCGCTGTGGCCGTGCAGCCCCTGCTCATAGGGGATGGTCACGCCGCCGAGGATCAGCGCGCGGGTGGGCGGGCCCGATACCAGGCGGTGCGAGTCCCAGCCGATGCCGGTGCGGATGGCGGCGGCGCCGGTCATGACGGGCCGATCGGCTCCAGCGTGACGGCGCGGTGCTCGAAGACCGCGATCTCCTTGACGCCCACGCTGTCGAGCAGCTCCATGGCCTGCTCGTACTCATAGCCCAACTGCTCGGGCGTGTGCGCGTCGCTGCTCAAGGCGATGGGGTTGCCCGCGTCGACGACCATCTCCAGGAACGCGCGGTCGGGGTAGATCTCGCCGATCGGCTTGCGCAGCCCGGCGGTCGACAGCTCGACGGCGATGCCGGACTCGGCGATCCGCTCCATCGCGATGTCGTAGTAGAAGCGCAGGTCCTTCTCGGGCCACGGGCGCTCCTTGCCCCAGTGCTTGACCAGGTCCGGGTGGGCCATGATGTCGAACATCCCGCTGGCGGCCAGCTCGCCCAGCCACGTGAAGTACGTCTTCCACACGTGGTCGGCCGAGCGCGCCGAGTTCCACACGTCGAAGCGGTCGTAGTCCAGCGCGCCCTCGGCGAGGAAGTGGATCGAGCCGACGACGTAGTCCCAGTCGCGCGCCTCCAGCAGCGAGCGCATCTTGTCGTCCTTGCCCGGGATGAAGTCGGCCTCGATGCCGAGCTTGAGGTCGGTGCGCTCGCGGACGAACTCGCAGTAGCGGTCGATGTCGTCGTGGGCGTTCTCGACCCACAGCGGGTGCTGCCAGACGTCCAGCGCGGCGGTGAACCGGTAGATGTGCTCGGCGACGCCCAGCTCGGCGATGCCGCGCTCGGCGGCGGTCTCGCGGTAGCGCTCGGCGTTGGCCTCGGTGAAGTACTCGGCGGCGGGCGTGTTCTCGCCGTCGGGGCGGAGATGGACGTGGTAGTCGGTCAGCACGGGGGGAGTCAGCGACTCCGCAGCAGCAGGTCGGCCAGGCGGAGGTCGTCGGGGGTCGTGACTTTGAAGTTCTCGCGCGGGCACTCTACGAGACGGACGGTCCCGCCCAGGCCCTCGACCAGCGACGCGTCGTCGGTCGCGGCCGCGAGCACGTCGTGGGGCTGGTCCAGCGCGCGGGTGAGGATGTCGCGGCGGAAGACCTGCGGCGTCTGGATCGCCCACAGCCCGGCGCGCGCGACGGTCTCGCTCACGGTGGGGCGGCCGTCGGCCACGGGATCCCCCTCGCGCTTGAGCGTGTCGGCCAGCGGCGCGGCGGCGATCGCGCCGTCGGCCTCGTCGTCCAGGCCGGCGAGCGTCGCGCGGATGATCTCCGGCGTCACCAGCGGGCGCGCGGCGTCGTGGATCAGCACCGGGTCGCCGGCCAGCGTGTGGTGCAGCGCGGCGCGCACGGAGTGCGAGCGCTCCTGCCCGCCGAACACGCCGGACGTGCCGGCGGGCGGCTCGACGCCCGCGGGCGTGGCCACCACGATGTGGGAGATCTCCGGGACCGCCTTGAGGGCGTCGATCGACCACTCCAGCAGCGGACGTCCCCCACACATGACGAACGCCTTGGGACCGGAGGACCCAAGGCGTTCGCCACGTCCGGCGGCCACGACGAGCGCGACCGCTGACATCAGGTTCCTACTTCGCGGCGGCCAGGCGCTCGGCCGACGACGTCAGGAGGTCGTCGAGGTAGGCCTCGGCCTCGTCCTCGGACTTCTCCAGCGCGTACATCAGCTCCGAGGCCAGGATCTTCTTGGCCCGCGTGAACATCTGCTTCTCGCCGGTCGACAGGCCCTTGTCGTGCTCGCGGATCGCCAGGTTGCGCACGACCTCCGCCAGCTCGTAGATGTCGCCCGTCTTGATCTTGTCGCGGTTGTGCTTGAACCGGCGATTCCAGTTCTTGGGCATCTCGGAGATGTCGTCCTGCAGGACGGCGAGGACCTTCTTGACGGTCTCCTCGTCGATGACGCGACGGAGGCCCGCGACGCCCGCGTTCTCGCAGGGCACCATGACCGTCATGTCGTTGTGCAGGATCTTGATGGTGAGGTACTCGCGCTCCTCACCGAACATCTTCTTGAGTTCCTTCTTGAGGACCTGCCCCGCCCCGTGGTGGGGGTAGACGACGTTGTCGCCGATCTCGAACTCGATGTTGACGATCTCGACCTCGATGTCCAGGTCTTCCACGATCTGCTCTTCGGTGCTACCGGGAATGATGGTCCTCCTTGGCTTGGGCCACACGCCGGGGAGACGTGCGACCGCGGTGTTCCGTCCGGGCCCTTTTCTGGGGGCCCGATCAGGTCTGCAGGTACCGATCGACGAGGTTGATCTCCTGCAACCGGCGAAGGCCCTCGCGGATGTCCTTCGCCCGAATCTCTCCGACGCCCTCGACGGTCTCCAGCTCCGCGTCCGTCGCGGCGAGCAGCTCGTCGAGGCCCCCGAACTCCTTCACGATCTGCGCCACGACGAGCTTCGGCAGGCGCGGGACGCGGCCCAGGATCCGGAAGCCCCGCGGCGAGACGGGGTAGTCGAGGGTGTTCAGCTTGCGGTCGTAGCCCATCAGCTCGGCGAGGCGGCCGAAATCGAGCAGATCCTGATGGGGCATGCGCCCGAGCTGGTCGAGCGCGGCGGCGAACGTCTCGTCGGAGTCCGCCGCGAGGTAGTCGTGGATGAGCGCGGCCTTGTCGGCGGCGACGCCGACCATGACCTCCTCGAGCTGCATCTCGATGAGGCGGCCCTCGGTGCCCAGCTCCACGATGTAGCGCTCGATCTCGACGGCCATGCGGGTGACCAGCTCGGAGCGCTGCAGGACGGTGAGCACGTCGTGGAGCGTCGCGCCGCCCTCGAACTCCAGCGCGGTGAGGCGCGTGGAGACCTGGTCGAGGCGCGTGCGGTACTTGTCCAGCGTGGCCAGGGCCTGGTTGGCCTTGGCGAGCACGACCGGGATGTCCTCGAGGATGTACTTCGCGCCGTCGACGTAGAGGCTGACGACCTCGCGCCGCTGGGAGATCGCGATGACGATCGCGTCGGTCTGCTTGGACACGCGCTCGGCCGTGCGGTGGCGCGTGCCGGTCTCCAGCGTCAGGACCGTCGGGTCCGGCGTCAGCTGGACGTTGGCCATCGCGATCTTGGTGGCGTTGGCGTTGAGGACGATGCCCCCGTCCATCTTGGCCACCTGGTAGAGCAGCGCGGGCGTGTAGTCGACGTCGAGCTTGATGCCCCCGGAGAACAGGAAGCTCAGCTCGTCGTGATCGCCGATGACGAGCAGCCCGCCCGTGTGCGCGTGGAGGATGTTGTCGAGGCCCTCGCGCAGCGCGGTGCCAGGAGCGACCATCTCCAGCGCCTTGACGAGCCGGGGCTCCTGACGGCTCTCGAGCTCGTTGAGCTCATCCCCGGATCGCTGCGCCATCACAACGATTCTACCAGGGCTCCTTTAGATCGGCCTTACCGGGGTGGGCACGTTTGGACGAACTGGCCAGTCGGCCAGGTCCGGGCCCCGATCAGGCGGCCACGGGCTCGGAAGCCGTGGAGAACGCGGCCTTCAGCGCGTGGCGCAGCGTCCGGGCGCTGCCCGGGTGGACGGGATCGCCGAGGCCGAACTTCGTGGACTCTTCGACGCGGCGCTCGGGATGGGCGACCGTGCGCAGCTCGCCGGTCAGGCCGAGCTCGCCGAAGCAGGCCAGCGGCTTGCGCTCGGCGCCCAGGGCGACGCCGCGCTGGGCGGAGGCGACGGCCAGCGCGACCGCGAGGTCCGCGCCGGGCTCGTCGATGCGCACGCCGCCGACCACGTTGACGAAGACGTCCGCGGATCCCGTGTTGACGTTGGCGTGGCGCGACAGCACGGCGAGGACGAGCGCGAGGCGGTTGCGGTCGATGCCGGTGACGACGCGGCGGGGCGGGACGATCTCGGACGGCGAGACCAGCGCCTGGACCTCCACCAGCAGCGGCCGCGAGCCCTCCATGGCGGCCAGCACGACCGAGCCCGGCTTGCCGGTGGCCTCCCCCACGAAGCGGGCGCTCGGGTCCAGGACCTCGACCAGGCCGCCCTGCTTCATCTCGAAGACGCCGGTCTCCGAGGTCGAGCCGAAGCGGTTCTTCAGCGCCCTGAGGGTCCGGTAGGTGCGTTCGCGCTCGCCCTCGAACTGCAGGACGCAGTCGACGAGGTGCTCCAGCACGCGCGGGCCGGCGATCGAGCCCTCCTTGGTGACGTGGCCGACGAGCACGACCGTCGTCTGCGCGGCCTTCGCGGCGCGCATGAGCCGCGCGGCGACCTCGCGCACCTGGCCGACCGAGCCGGGCGCGCCGGTCAGGTCGGAGCAGTGCAGGGTCTGCACGGAGTCGATGACGCAGACCTCGGGGCGGTGGTGCTCGATCGTCGCCAGCACGGCGTCGAGGTCGGTCTCGGCCAGGACCGGCACGTCCAGCGCCTGGCACCGCGCGTGCTCCAGGCGCTCGTGGCGCAGGCGGATCTGCGCGGCGGACTCCTCGCCCGAGACGTAGAGCGTGGCGCGGCCGGCGCCGGTGAGGTTGCCCATCGCCATGCCGGTGAGCGTCGACTTGCCGATGCCCGGCGAGCCGCCGAGCAGGACGAGCGAGCCGGGCACGAGGCCGCCGCCGAGGACGCGGTCCAGCTCGCCGATGCCGGTGGACAGGCGGGCGACCGCGGACGCCTGGACGTCGCGCAGCGCGACGGGGGCGGGCGCCGCGGCGCCGCCCGCGCCACCGCGCCGCGCGGCCGCGCCGCCGCGGCCGGCGGGCGCCGACGGCGCGCGCTCCTCCACGAGCGTGTTCCAGGCCCCGCAGCCCGGGCACTGGCCGTGCCAGCGCGCCTCGGCGTGGCCGCATTCGGAGCAGACGTGGATCGTGGCGGGCTTCGGCATTCGGGATCAGCGAGGGTAGGGACGGGACCCGATGGATCCGCCCCGTGCCATCTAGGCTCGGCCGGCGGCGAGCGTGCGCAGCGCGCCGACGACGAGCGCGACCAGGGCGGCCAGGGCGAAGGCGACGCTGGTCGGCACGTGGGCCAGCAGCACGGCGGCCGTCCAGCAGAACGCCGCGAACGCGAAGAAGCCGCTGAGCATCCCGCGCAGGAGCGCGACGGCGGTGGGCGCGCCCGCCTGGGCCTGCGTGAAGGCGGCGAGGATCGACGTGATGATCGGCGCGGGCGCGATCAGCCCGGAGACGCGCGAGCCGACGGCGGCGGAGATGCCGGTCACCGCGAGGACGAGGACGGCGGCGCAGGCGGCGCGGACCGGGAGGTCCCAGGCGGGCGGGGTCGGCGGCGGCGCGGAGGACGGCGCCGCCACCTCCGGCAGGGCGCGCGCGGCGAGCGGGAACGACGCGCAGGCGGCGAGCAGGGCGACGGTCGGCGGGACGTCGACGACGCGCGTCAGGCCCGCGAAGGCCAGCGTCCCGAGCGCGAAGGCCGCCCACGCGGCGAGCAGCGCGACCGGCCACGCCCGGCGCACGGCGACCGCGCCATAGGTCGACGCGAACGCCGCCAGCGAGATCAACCCCAACAACGACGCGCTCGCCGCGTGGCGGGCGAACGGCGCGTCGTGGACGATCGCCAGCACCAGCAGGATCGGGCCGCCGACGACCGGCAGCCCGCCCACCAGGCCGCCCACGCGCGGGCCGAAGCGGCGCGCGGTGACCGAGGCGCCGACGACGAACGCCGGCGCCATCGCGAGCTTCAGCGCGAGGACGAGCAGCGGCCGGCGCTCAGTCGTCGTACCGCGTCGACTCGAGGACGCAGAACATCGCGCCCTGCGGGTCCAGGCCCACGGCGAAGCGTCCGGAGGGCACCGACATCGGCTCGACGATCACGCGGCCGCCGGCGTCGGCGGAGCGCCGCAGCGCGGCGTCCACGTCCTCGACGCCGACGTAGACCGTCCAGTACGGCCGATCGATCGGGCGCGCGGCGCGCATGATCCCGGCGATGGCGCGGCCCTCGTGACCGATCGAGCGGTACGCGCCGCCCGCGCCCGGGACGTCGGTGACCGACCACCCGAACAGGCCCTCGTAGAACGGCGCCGCGGCCTCGGGATCGCCGGTCTGGAGGTCGTCCCAGCACCAGGCGCCGACCTCGTTGACGACCTCCGCGCCCGCGAAGCCGCCCGCCTGCCACAGCAGCGTGACGCCGCCCTGGGGGTCGGCGACCGCCGCCATCGTCCCGACGTCCGGGATCGGCGTGGGCCCGAACGCCACGGCGCCGCCGAGGGCCTCGGCCCGCGCGGCCGCCTCCCCCACGTCCGGCACGTTGACGTACATCGACCAGGCGGGCGGCATCCCCGCGTCGCGCTGCTGCTCGTTGAGCGCCGACAGCCCGGCGACCACGGCGCCGTCGCGCTCGAGGTACCAGTAGGCGCCGGGCAGGACCTCCCGCGCCGTCCACCCGTGCACCGCGCCGTAGAACGCGATCGCTCCCTCCACGTCGGGGGTCGTGAGGTCCACCCAGCACGGCGTGCCCGGCGTGTAGCTCTGACGGCGTCCCATGGACGCGACGCTATCGGAGGCCGCGCCAGGGGTCGCGGGTCACCTTCGACGTCGATGCGACGTTCGGAGTGACCCGCGTCAGCCGAGCGCGGCGAGGACGTCGGCCACCAGGTCCTCGGCGTCCTCGATGCCGGTGCTGAAGCGGATGAGGCCCGGGGGCACGTCGTCGGTGCCCCAGCGGTCGCGGCGCTCGGCCATCGAGTGGACGCCGCCGAAGGAGGTGGCCTCGGCGACCAGGCGGCAGCGCGACAGGAACGCCTGGGCGGCGTCGGCGCTCTCCAGCACGAAGGTCAGCACGGAGCCGAAGCCCGGGTAGCGCGCGTCCAGCTCGGACGGCAAGGCGGACAACAACGCGCGCGCGTTGGCCTCCTGGCGCTCCAGCCGGACCGCGAGCGTCGGCAGCGACCGGTGGGCCAGCCAGACCTCGAACGGTCCCGGGATCGCGCCGGCGACCGTCCGCCAGCCGCGCATCGCCTCCAGCCACTCGCCGTCGCGTGTGGCCGCGTAGCCGAGCACGAGGTCGCTGTGACCGGTGAGGTGCTTCGACGCGCTGGCGACCACGACGTCGGCGCCGAGGTCCAGCGCCCGCTGGCGCAGCGGCGTCGCGAGCGTCCCGTCGACCACCAGCTTGCCCGGGAGCGCCGCGAGCGCCTCCACGTCGACCAGCTCCAGCCCCGGGTTGGACGGGGTCTCGACGAAGACCGCCGTCGCGTCCTGCCCGGCCGCCAGGAACGCCTCGGTCGAGGAGTCCACGAACCGGACCTCGACGCCGTGCGGCGCCAGGTGGTCGCCGGCGACCGCGCGCACGCCCGGGTAGCCGTCCCGCGGCACGACGAGCACGTCGCCGGCCTTCAGCACCGGCAGCAGCACCGCCGCGACCGCGGCCATGCCGGAGGCGAAGACCAGGGCGTCGCCGCCCTCCAGCGCGGTCAAAGCCGACTCGTAGGCCGTCCACGTCGGGTTGCCCATGCGCCCGTAGCCGCCGGGGCCCATCTCGCCGACCCAGTGCGGCGCCGCCTGGAAGGACGGGCCGCGCAGGAACGGCGCCCCGTGCTCGGCGGGCGCCAGCCCCGCGTGGACGACCCGCGTCGACTCGCCGCTCACGCCCGCGCCGCCCGGACGCACGACTCGAAGCCGCTGCTCTTGTGCGCGGCGTCGCAGAACGGCTTGGTGTGCGAGTGCCCGCAGCGGCACAGCACGATCGGCCGCCCGTCGTCCGGAAGCGCCAGCTCCCCACCCTCCGCGTCGACGAGCCGCACCGGTCCGGTGACCTTGTACGGCCCGTCGTCGCGCACCTTGATCTCGACGACTGCGGGCTCGGCCATGCGACCAAGCCTAGGCCTTTCGGCCCGCCCACCCGCGACCTGACCTCGCCCTCTGGGCGAGCGTCAGGCGTGCTCCTTGCGTTGCTCCACCAACGACCGCAGGTGGTCGACCACCGCGGGCGTCGACTTGCGCAGCTTGCGGATGTCCCAGGACGTCAGCGTCACGAGCACCATCGGCGACGTCGCGACGACCGTCGCGTTGCGCTGCGAGCGCTCCAGGACGCCCATCTCGCCGATGATGTCGCCCGGCCCGAGCTCGGCGATCCGCTCGCCGGAGCGCTCGACCGACGCGTTGCCCTCCTCGATGGCGAGCACGTCGTAGGAGTAGTCGCCCTCGCGGACCAGCTCCTTGCCGGCCGGGACCGACACCTCGGCCGCCAACGCGGCGATGTGGTCCAGGGCCTCGTCGTCCAGCTCGGAGAAGACCGGGATCCGCTTCAGGCGTGTGGCGTCCATGCGCGCATCCTTCCCGATCGCACGGATTCCTGACAACCCACAACGACCGAGGGCGGCCACGCGGGCCGCCCTCGGATCAACAGCTATGCCTTGAAGGCCAGCGCTACTCGGCCTCGGGGTTGTCCGAGCGCGAGGCGTCGGGCTCGCCCGGGAGGACCTTGTCCTCGACGGGCTCGTCGCCGCCCTCGGAGTCGCCGCCCGCGGCGCCGACGCCGACCGGCTTCGGAGCCTTCTTGGGCGCCACCACCGACAGGGAGACCTCGGGATCGCCCTCGGGGCGGTCCTCCGGGGCCTTGTCGACCATCACCGTGCCGCCGGGCACCAGCTCGGCGCGCAGGACGAAGTCGGCCAGCGGGTCCTCGATGTAGCGCTGGATCGCGCGGCGCAGCGGCCGGGCGCCCATCGCCGGGTCCCACCCCTTCTCGACCAGCAGGTCCTTGGCCTCCTCGGACAGCTCCAGCTGCAGCTCCCGCTCGGCCAGGGACTCGCGGATCCGGCGCAGCAGCAGCTCGACGATCGTCTTGATCTCGTCCTTCTGCAGCTTGTGGAAGACGATGACGTCGTCGATGCGGTTGAGGAACTCGGGCCGGAAGACCTTCTTCAGCTCGCCCATGACCCGCAGCTTCATGTCGTCGTACGTCATGCCCGTCTCGTCGTCGCTGACCGCGAAGCCCAGCGGCGTGTTGCGAGCGATCTCGGAGGCGCCGATGTTCGACGTCATGATCACGATCGCGTGACGGAAGTCCACGGTGCGGCCCTGGGAGTCGGTCAGGCGACCGTCCTCCAGGATCTGCAGCAGGATGTTGAAGACGTCCGGGTGCGCCTTCTCGATCTCGTCGAGCAGGAGCACGCAGTACGGCTTGCGGCGCACGGCCTCGGTGAGCTGGCCACCCTCGTCGTAGCCGATGTAGCCGGGGGGCGACCCGACGAGGCGCGACACCGCGTGCTTCTCCATGTACTCGGACATGTCGATGCGGATCATCGAGTCCTCGTCGCCGAACAGGAACTCGGCGAGCGTGCGGGCCAGCTCGGTCTTGCCGACGCCCGACGGGCCGAGGAACACGAACGAGCCCGTGGGCCGCTTCGGGTCCTTCAGGCCGGCGCGCGACCGACGGATCGCCTTCGAGATGACCTCGACGGCGGCGTGCTGGCCGATGACGCGCTTGTGGAGCTCCTCCTCCATGCGCATCAGCTTCTGGGTCTCGGCCTCGGTGAGCTTGAAGACCGGGATGCCCGTCCACATCGAGACGATGTCGGCGATCTCCTCCTCGCCGATGGCCGGACGCTCGGCGCCCTCGGCCTCGCCGGCCTCCCACTGCTCCTCCAGCTCGCGCTTCTTGTTCGTCAGGCGCCGCTCCTTGTCGCGGAGGTTGGCGGCCTTCTCGAACTCCTGCGCCTCGATCGACGCCTCCTTGGCGCGGCGCGTCTCCTCGATCTCGTCCTCCAGCTCCCGGTACACGGGCGGCGACGTCATCGACTTGATGCGCATGCGCGACGCGGCCTCGTCGATGAGGTCGATGGCCTTGTCGGGCAGCTGACGGTCGGAGATGTAGCGATCGGCCAGCTCCGCCGCGGCCTCCAGGGCCTCGTCGGTGATCTCGATCTTGTGGTGCTGCTCGTAGCGGTCGCGCAGGCCCTTGAGGATCTGCACCGTCTCCTCGGGGGACGGCTGGTCCACGCGGATCTGCTGGAAGCGCCGCTCCAGCGCGGAGTCGCGCTCGAGGTACTTGCGGTACTCGTCGAGCGTCGTCGCGCCGATCGTCTGCAGCTCGCCACGCGCCAGCGCGGGCTTGAGGATCGAGGCGGCGTCGATCGCGCCCTCCGCGGCACCGGCGCCGACGAGGTTGTGGATCTCGTCGATGAACAGGATGATGTCGCCGCGCTGGGTGATCTCCTTCATCACCTTCTTGAGGCGCTCCTCGAACTCGCCGCGGTACTTCGAGCCGGCGACCAGGGCCGCGAGATCCAGCGTGTAGATCTGCTTGCCCTTCAGCAGCTCGGGCACGTCGGCGTTGGTGATCCGCTGGGCCAGGCCCTCGACCACCGCGGTCTTGCCGACGCCCGGCTCGCCGATCAGCACCGGGTTGTTCTTCGTGCGGCGCGAGAGGATCTGCATGATCCGCTCGATCTCGGTCTCGCGCCCGACGACCGGGTCCAGCTTGCCGTCGGAGGCGAGCTTGGTGAGGTTGCGGCCGAACTGGTCCAGCAGCTTGGAGGACTTCTTGCCCTCGCCCGTGCCGGCCGCGCCCGCGGCCTGCGCGCCGGAGCCCTGGCCGCCCTGACGGCGACCGCCGGGCCCGCTCAGCATGCGGATGACCTCGTTGCGGATCTTCTCGGAGTCGGCGTCGAAGTCCAGGAGGATGCGGGCGGCGACGCCCTCGTTCTCACGGACCAGGCCGAGCAGGATGTGCTCGGTGCCGATGTAGTTGTGGCCGAGGCTCAGGGCCTCGCGGAGCGCCAACTCCAGCACCTTCTTGGCGCGCGGCGTGAACGGGATCTGACCGGAGGTCACTTCCTCGCCCGAGCCGACGATGCGCACCACCTGCGCGCGGACGCGCTCGACCGTGATGTCGAGCGACTCGAGGACGCGGGCGGCCAGGCCCTCCTCCTCGCGCAACAGGCCGAGCAGGATGTGCTCGGTGCCGATGTAGTTGTGCTTGAGCGTCCTCGCCTCTTCCTGGGCGAGCACGACCACCTGGCGGGCTCGCTCTGTGAATCGCTCGAACATCTTGGGGAACGTCCTTCCTACTGCGGGGGGAGAGTCGCTAGCGGTCGGTCGAAGAGGTGGTCCGGATGGGAAATTCGTCGAAAGGGTGCAAACGGTGCTGGAGGTCACCGAGATACCCGATTAACCCTCCTATTCGACCGCTGGGGCCGGAAGGATGAGCGAATCGGGTCCGTTCGGCGGGCATGAGTCAGTCTACCGCGCCGTACCCCGGAGCCCCGGACCTCCCAAACCACCGGCAACCGCTGAGAAACCTGCCCGGTTCGAGCCGCGTTGGGCGCGCGCGTCGCGCTAGTCGCGCATGGCGGGAAACAGCACGATCTCGCGGATCGAGCGATGGCCGGTCATCAGGAGGACCAGGCGGTCGATCCCGATGCCGATCCCGCCGGTCGGCGGCATGCCGTGCTCCAGCGCCTCGACGAAGACCTCGTCGTAGGGCGTGGTCTCCTCGTCGCCCGCCTCCGCCAGGCGCACCTGCGCCTCGAAGCGCGCACGCTGCTCGTCGGGGTCGTTCAGCTCGGTGAAGGCGTTGCCGACCTCCATGCCGTTGGCGAAGAACTCGAAGCGCTCGACCAGGCCCGGCTTGGAGCGGTGGTCCTTGGCGAACGGCGACAGCGCCTTGGGGTAGTCGACGACGAACGTCGGCTGGATCAGCGTCGGCTCGACCTTCTTGGAGAAGAGGTCGTCGACCAGCCCCGGCCACTCCAGGCCGTCGGTCCCACCCAGCCCGTCGATCCCGGCCTCCTTGATCGCGGCGGCCAGCGCGTCGCCGGTCTCGTGGGCCATGACGTCGATGCCGGTGGCCTCCTGGATGGCCTCGATCAGCGGCACGCGGCGGTAGGGCGTCGTGTGGAAGTCCACCTCGCCGTCGTAGCCCGCGGCGCGCGCGACCAGCGGGAACAGCTCCTCGACGGAGGCCATCATGTCCTCGTAGTCCGCGTAGGCCTCGTACCACTCGACCATCGTGAACTCGGGGTTGTGCTTGAACGAGATGCCCTCGTTGCGGAAGTCCTTGCCCAGCTCGTAGACGCGCTCCAGGCCGCCGACGATCAGCCGCTTCAGGTACAGCTCGGTCGCGATGCGCAGGTAGAAGTCGCGATCGAGCGCGTTGAAGTGCGTCGTGAACGGCCGGGCCGCGGCGCCGCCGTAGAGCGGCTGCAGGACCGGCGTCTCGACCTCGACGAAGCCGCGGTCGTCCAGGAAGCGGCGGACCGCGGCGACGATCCTGGCGCGCGCGACGAAGAGGTCGCGCGCCTCCTCGGAGGCCATCAGGTCCAGCTCGCGCCGGCGGAAGCGGGTCTCGACGTCGCGCAGGCCGTAGTGGGCGTCGGGCGGCGGACGCAGCGCCTTGGCGAGGACCGCGTAGTCGTCGACGCGCAGCGACAGCTCGCCGCGCTTGGTGACGAACGCGGTGCCGTCGACGCCGACGATGTCGCCGAGGTCGACGTCGTCGAGCAGCCGCTTCATCTTCTCGTCGCCGAGGACGTCGACGCGCGCCTGCAGCTGGATGCGCCCCGAGCGGTCGACGAGGTCGAGGAAGGCCATCTTGCCCTGGCCGCGGCGCTGGGTCAGGCGGCCGGCGACGCGGTAGGCGTTCTCGGTCTCCGCCCCGGCCTCCAGGCCCGGGTTCTCGTCGCGGACCTTGGCGGTCGGCACGACGCCCGGGTAGGACGGCGGGTACGGGTCGATCCCGTCCGCGCGCAGGCGGTCGAGCTTCTCGCGACGGACGCGGAGAAGCTCGTTGTGCTCGGCCTCGGACTCGCCCAGGGGCTCGTTCCCGGGCTCGCGGCGGGCCTCGTCGGTCATGGCCGGGAAGCCTAGAGGCCGACGTCGATCTTGGTGATCTTGAACTTCCGCGCCGGGCCCTTGGGCACCGCCACGGAGACCACGTCGTTGCGCTTGTGGCCCAGCAGGGCGCGACCGACCGGCGACTCGTTGGAGAGCTTGGACTCGGCCGGGTTGGCCTCGGCCGAGCCGACGATCGTGAACTTCTGCGACTTGCCGGTCTTCTCGTCCTTGACGTGGACGGTCGTGCCGATCGCGACGACGTCGGAGGACAGCTCCTCCGGGTTGACGACCGTCGCGGCGCGGATGCGCTCCTCGAGCTGGGCGATCTTCGACTCGAGCATCGCCTGCTCGTTCTTGGCGTCGTCGTACTCGGAGTTCTCCGAGATGTCTCCGAACTCCCGCGCCTCCTTGATGCGCTCGGCGACCTCGCGGCGGCGATCGGTCTGGAGGTGCTCGAGCTCGTCCTTGAGCTTCGTGAGGCCTTCGGGGGTGAGGATGACGTCTCGGGGCATGCGGTGAGGGAGATAGACCGGTCCGGGCCCAGGTCGGCCTGCGGCGTCTCCCTGGCCCAGCGAGCGCGGCAGTATAGCGACGCGGGAACGACCTGCCAGCGGCGACTTTCGACCCTGATCTAGACGGCTGGCACAGCGGCGCCCAGACCGTCCAGGACCGCGCGGGCGTCGTCGACCGTGGCCGTCTGCTGCAGGGCCGTGTGCAGCTCCTTGGAGCCGCCCAGACGCTCGACGTACCAGGGGTGGAACTTGCGCAGGTATCGGCCCGCGCGCTCGGCGCCGAGGTGCTCCTCGGCGCGGTCCATGACCCACTGCCACTCGGCCAGGATCTCGGCCGGCGAGGGCCCCTCCTCGCGCCGGCCGAGCAGCTGCTCGAACAGCCACGGGTTGCCCAGCGAGCCGCGCGCGAGCATGACCGCGGCGGCGCCGGTGCGCTCGTAGGCGGCCTTGACCTCCTCCACGGTGTGGAGGCCGCCGCTGAGGATCACCGGCGCGGGCAGCGACTCGACCAGCCGGGCGGCGAGGTCGTAGTCCGGCGTGCCCTTGTGATGGACCTTGGCCGAGCGCGGGTGGAAGGTGATGGCGGCGACGCCGGCCTCCTCGACGAGGCGGTGCGCGAGGTGGATGCCCGAGGTCGTGTCGCCGGGCACCGAGCCGGAGCGCAGCTTGACCGTGACCGGCTTGCCCGAGCCCTCGTGGGCGGCGCGCGCGACCGCGACCGCCGTGTCGGGGTCCTTGAGCATCGCCGCGCCCGCGCCGGTCTTGCAGACCTTCGGGACCGGGCAGCCCATGTTGAGGTCGATGACGTCGACCTGCGGGACGTGCTCGGCGACGTAGGCGGCGGCCGACCGCATGATCTCGGGGTCCTGCCCGAAGAGCTGGAGCGCCGTCGGGCCCTCGTCGGGATGGACGCGCAGCAGCTCGGTCAGCGTCTTCTCGTTGCCGTAGTGGATGGCGAACGAGGAGACCATCTCGCTGTAGGCCATCCCGGCGCCGTGGCGCGCGGCCTGCAGCCGGACGAACCAGTTGCCGATCCCGGCCAGCGGCGCGAGCAGCACGCGGTTGGGCACGCGGAGGCCGGCGAGCTCCCAGGGATCGGTCAGTGCGGGGCGGGACGTCGTCATGCGCGCCGTTCAGGATAGACGCGCCCGATGCCCCCGCTCGACGTCGACCCCAGCCGCCTGGCTCCGCTGCCCGCCGCGTTCCTGGCCGATCTGAACGCGCTGCTGGAGACACTCGCGCCGCCGCGGCTGGACGCGGCGATGACGAAGGCCACCCTGCGCGACGACGGCGTCGAGGTCGTCCTCGCGCACGCGACCGAGATCGCGTTCAGCGCCTGGATCCAGGCCGCGCGCGACGGGATCGTCGTCGGCTGCGCGGCGATGCACGAGGAGACCGACGACGCGGCCGTCGCGGTGGCGATCGTCGCGCAGCTGCTGCGCGGCGAGCGCGCGGTCCGCGGCTACGACGGCGCGACGCTGCGGCCGTCGTTCCTGGACGCGTAGGCGCGGCGGCAGCGTAGCACCGCGCGGCGCGCGCGGCGCTACGCGTTGCGCTCGTGCAGCAGCTTGAGGCCCTTGAGCGTCAGGAGGTCGTCGACGTCGTCGATCGACTCCGTGTAGGGCACGACGACGCCCGCCAGGCCGCCGGTGGCGATCGTCCGCGCCTCCTCCCCCAGCTCCTCCTGGATGCGCGCCAGCAGGCCGTCGACGGCCGAGGCGAAGCCGAAGACCACGCCGGAGCGGATCGCGTCGACCGTGCCCTTGCCGATCGCGCGGCGCGGCGCGACGAGGTCGATCCGCGGCAGCTTGGCGCCGCGCGAGGTCAGCGCGTCCAGCGAGATCTCCACGCCCGGCATCAGCACGCCACCGATGTACTCGCCCTGGGCGGAGACGACGTCGAAGTTCACCGCGGTGCCGAAGTCGACCGAGATGCACGGACCGCCGAGGCGCTCGTAGGTGGCGACCGCGTTGACGAGGCGGTCGGCGCCCAGCTCGCGCGGGTTGTCGATCTTGATCGGCATGCCGGTCCGGATCCCGGGCCCGACCGCCAGCATGCGGTGGCCGAGGTAGTGGTTGGCCATCGCCAGCCACTCGGGCTCCAGCTGGGGCACCGTGCTCGACACGATCGACGCGGTCAGGTCGGCGAGGCCGACGCCGCGCAGCTCCAGCAGGTTGCGCAGCGCGGCGCCGAGCTCGTCGCTGGTGGACGTCCGCACGGTCGCGAAGCGCCAGTGCTCGACCAGCTCGTCTCCGCGGAACGTGCCGAAGTGGGTCTGCGTGTTGCCGACGTCGACGACGAGGAGCATCGGTCGCGCATCATGCCAAGGCGCGCCCGCGAGGCGTCGCTCCCGTTAGGCTCGCGCCATGCCCGCCCGCCTGTACGTCGTCCACGGCTCACATCCGTGCCTGACCGTCGAGAAGGCCTTCGACCTGAAGGGGATCCCCTACAAGAAGGTCGAGCTGCCCGCCTCGTCCCAGCCGTTGGTGATGAAGCTGCTCTTCGGCGGCCGGACCGTCCCGGGCGTCAAGTTCGACGACGGCGCCAAGGTCCAGGGCTCGCGCGCGATCCTGCGCGCGCTGGAGGACCGCGTCCCGTCGCCGCCGCTCTACGACGGGCCGGCGGGCGCCCAGGCGATCCTCGACGCCGAGCGCTGGGGCGACGACGTCCTGCAGTCGATCCCGCGGCGGCTGCTGTGGGAGGCGTTCAGCAAGCGCCGCGGCGCGATGTACGACTTCCAGGAGGGCGGGAAGGGCCCCAAGCTGCCCAAGCCCGTGGTCCTGGCGGCGTCCTACGCGGTCCTCCCCGTCGAGCGCCGGCTCAACGACGTCGACGACGCCGGCGTGCGCGCCGACCTCGCGGCGCTGCCGGGCCTGCTCGACCAGGTCGACGCCTACATCGCCGAGGGCGTGCTCGACGGCGAGCAGCCCAACGCCGCCGACCTGCAGATCGCGCCGACGATCCGGTTGTTGTACGCGTTGGAGGACGTCCGCCCGCTGATCGCGGGGCGCCCCGCCGAGGCGTTCGCGTTCCGGTGGCTGGACCGCCCGGTCGCGACCGTCCCCGCCGGGGCGCTGCCGGCTCAGGCCGAGGTGCCCGCCGCGACGCTCCCCGCGGCCTGACCCTGCCCGGCGAAGGCGCCGATCAGCTCGGCCACGCGGTCGGGCCGGTCCCAGCTGACGAAGGTGTAGGAGTCGCTGACCTCCTCGACGCGCGCGTCCGGGAAGACCGCCGCCAGGCGGTGGGCGAGCGACGTCTTGAAGATCTTGTCCTCGCCGGCCCAGACGATCAGCACGGGCTTGGCGAACTCGGTCAGCCGCGGCGCGTTGTCGAGCAGGAGCTTGCCGTCCAGGCCCGAGAGGACCTGGCGCAGGTCGGCCATGACGCCCCTGTCGCGCAGCGCGCGCAGGACCCAGCCGTCGGTGACCTCGCCGGGGATCGGCCGCTTGGACAGCAGCCCGTAGGCGATCGGCAGCCGCCGCGCCGCGCGGATCCGCATCGGCGCCAGGCCGGCGCGCAGGGCGCCGGGGATCTTGGCGAAGGTCACCAGCGGCTTGACCATCGCCGGCGGGAAGTCCTCGAAGGCGTCGCAGTTGGTCAGCACGAGCCGGCCGACGCGCTCGGGCGCGGCGGTGACCAGGAGCTGGCAGAGCCCGCCGCCGGTGTCGTTGCCGACCAGCGTGACGTCGCGCAGGTCCAGGCGCTCGACGAAGTCGGCGATCAGCTTCGCCAGGCCGGTCGGCGAGAGGTCGGCGCCGGGTGGCATCGGCCGCTCGTGCGAGCCCAGCGGCAGCTCGGGCACGACGCAGCGGAAGCGGTCGCGCAGGCGCTCCACGACCGGGTCCCAGAGGCGGCCGTCGACCAGCGCGCCGTGGATGAGGACGACGGTCGGGCCGGTGCCCTCGTCGCGGTAGCGGATCGTCCCCTGGTCCAGCGTCAGCTCGGGCATCGCTCAGGCCCTCCGGATAGATTGCGTACAGGCAGTACGTAACTTACATACAGACGGTATGGAAGACAAGTCCGCCAACAAGCAGGAGCAGCGCTCGCGCGCCACGCGCGAGAAGCTCGTCGTCGCCGCGCGCGCGCTGTTCGCGCAGCGCGGCTACGCGGCGGTGGGCACCGAGGAGATCGTCCGCGCCGCGGGCGTGACGCGCGGCGCGCTCTACCACCAGTTCCGCGAGGGCAAGGAGCAGCTCTTCGAGGCGGTCTTCGAGGTCGTCGAGGCCGAGACCACGCGGCGCATCGCCGAGGCCGCGCTGGTGGGAGCGGCCGATCCCGTCGCCGCGCTGCGCAACGGCGCCCGCGCGTTCCTGGAGATCTGCGCCGAGCCGGAGGTCGAGCGCCTCGCGCTGCTCGACGCGCCCGCGGTCCTGGGCTGGGAGCGCTGGCGCGAGATCGGCTTCGCTTACGGCCTCGGCCTCGTCGCCGCCACGCTGCAGGCCGGCATCGACGCGGGCGCGCTGGCGCCCGGGCCCGTCACGCCGCTGGCCCATCTCCTGCTCGGCGCGTTGGACGAGGGCGCGCTCTACGTCGCGCGCGCCGAGGACGCCGACGCGGCGCGCGCCGAGATCACGCTCGTCATCGACCGGCTGATCGACGGCCTGACGGCCTAGCCTTAGGGCCGTGGGCCACGGGCACGATCACTCCCACGGCGGGCATGGGCACAGCCACGACATCGGCGCCGACGCCGATCGCGGCAAGCTGGCGGTCGCGCTCGCGCTGATCCTGGGCTTCATGGCCGTGGAGGTCGCGGTCGGCATCGCGGCCTCGTCGCTGGCGTTGCTCTCCGACGCGGCCCACATGCTCACCGACGCGGCGGCGATCGGGCTGGCGCTGCTGGCCATCAACCTGGCCGCCCGCCCCGCCAAGGGCGCGTTCACGTTCGGCCTGCGGCGCGCCGAGATCCTCTCGGCGCAGTTCAACGGCGCGACGCTGCTGGTGCTCGGCCTGCTCGTCGTGGTCGAGGGCATCCGCCGGATCGTCGAGCCGCCGGACGTCGCGGGCACCGCGGTGCTCGTCGTCGCGCTGGTCGGCGTCGCGGTCAACCTCGTGGCCACGATGGTCCTGGCGCGCGCCAACCGCCGGTCGCTGAACGTCGAGGGCGCCTACCAGCACCTGCTGACCGACCTGGCGGCGTTCATCGCCACGGCGATCGCCGGCGCGATCATCATGATCACGGGCTTCCGCGAGGCGGACGGCATCGCGGCGCTGATCGTCGCGGGGATCATGTTGTACGCGTCCTACGGGTTGTTGAAGGAGTCGGGCCGCGTCTTCCTGGAGGCCGCGCCGCGCGGGATGGACCCCGACCAGATCGGCCGCGCGCTGGCCCACGCGCCCGGCGTCGTCGAGGTCCACGACCTCCACGTCTGGGAGGTCTCCTCGGGCTTCCCGGCGCTGGCCGCGCACGTCGTCGTCGGCCGCGACCGCGACTGCCACCAGGCGCGAATGGGGCTGCAGACGCTGCTGCGCGAGCGCTTCGACATCGAGCACACCACGCTGCAGATGGACCACGAGTGCGAGCCGCTGATCCAGATCGAGACGGTCGCCGGCGAGACCTCCGCGCCCTCGCCGGCGCAGCGCTGACGTCAGCGCGCGGGCAGGGTCAGCGGGGGGCCGGCCCGCCGGACGCCTTCGGTGACCGGCAGCGCGGCGAGCGCGTCGGCCAGCGCGACGCCGTCGGGCGTGGCGAGGGAGAAGTCGATCTCCAGCAGCGGGATCAGCACGAAGCGGCGCTCCAGCAGCGCCGGGTGCGGGACCGTCAGGCGGCCGCCGGCGTGGCCGGCGCCGAAGGCCAGCAGCACGTCGACGTCGATCGGCCGGGGCCCGTGGCGGACGTACTCCGGCCCCTCGGTGGTGCGCCCCAGCGCGCGCTCGACGGCCTTGGCGGCGTCCAGCAGCGCCTCGACGTCCAGCGCGGTCTCCACGGCCACGCACGCGTTGAGGAAGGCCGGCTGGTCGAGGATCTCGCCGACCGGGTCGGTCTCGTAGGTCGACGACGACGCGACCGTCCGGACGCCCCGCTCCGCGAGCCCGTCGATCGCCGCCTGGAGCATCGCGCGGCGGTCGCCGAGGTTGGACCCGAGGCCGAGGTGGGCGATGTCCCCCGCGCCGCTCACGAGCCCGGGAACAGCAGCGCGAGCTGCCGGGACTGCGCCAGCAGCGTGCCGTCGGGCGCCCAGAGCGCGCCGTCCTCCTCGAAGAAGCCGCCGTGCGAGGTCGTCGAGGAGAAGCGCGCCAGCACCGGGTCGGCCGCGGACATGCCGGGGTGCGGCAGGCGCGCGCGGAAGTGGATCGTCAGGTCGATCGTCGGCGCGGGCGCGGGCACGGTCAGCCGCGCGAACGGCGACGGCAGCCACGCGTCGGCGTAGAAGGCCAGCACGGCGGCGTCGGCGGGCCGCGGCTGGGCCAGGCGCAGCCAGCCGCCGGTCAGCGCCTCGTCGCCGCCGCTCATCGGCGTGGGGCCGAAGACCGGCGCCATCGCGGCGCGCAGCGCGATCGGCGGGACGCCGGGCGCCGGGTCCAGCGTGTGCAGCTCGCCGGGCCCGGCGGCCAGCTCGGGCGGCGCGGACGTCGCGTAGTCGGCGACGGTCGGGAAGTCGTCGGCGAACGCGCCGATGGCCAGGACCATCGGCTTGTCGTCCTGGACCAGCCGGGCGGTGACCGTGGTCAGCGTGCGGCCCGCGCGCTCGATCGTCGTCGCGATCGTCGCGGGCGCGCCCGGCGCCGGCGGGCGCAGGTAGTGCAGCGTCAGCGAGCGCGGCGCGCGGTCGGGGTCGCCGACCGCGCCCTCCATCGCGCGCAGCATCACGGCGGCGATGTAGCCGCCGTTGGGCCCGCGCGGCACCGCCCACCGGTCGGAGATCGTGGCGCGCCAGAGGCCGTCGCCGAGGGGCTCGACCGCGGTGTCGCGGTCGAACTCAGTCGTCGTCGTCGCCACCGCGCTGGCGCCAGACCTCGACGCTGACCTCGTCCACCGGCAGCGGGATCGGCGGCTCGGGCTTGGCCGCCTTCACCCAGACCTCGTCGGCGCTGTACTCGTCCAGCAGGCGATCGGCGATCGCGGAGCAGAGGCGCTCCAGCGTCTTGTAGGAGCGCTGCTGGGCGACGAGCGAGACCGTGTTGCAGACCTCGCCGTAGTCGACGGTGTCCTCGACCATGTCGGTGACGGTCGCGTCGCAGTCGCCGACCTCCAGGCGCAGGTCGAGCACCAGCCGCTGGCCGACCTCGCGCTCGGCCGCCGACACGCCGTGGTGCGTGTAGAGCGACAGCCCGCGGATCTCGATCGTCACCTCGGTCTGGTCGCCGCCGTCCTCGTCGAAGTCGTCGTCGACGTCGTCGGGCTCGAGGTCGTCAGGCTCTTGGTCAGGCGCCATCGCGCTGCAACGTAGCACTCGCGACCTGGAGCGCCTGGCGCGACTCGGCCACGTCGTGGACCCGGAACACGCGTGCCCCGCGCTCGTAGGCGAGCACGTTGGCGGCGATGGTGCCGGGCACGCGGTCGTGCGGGTCGGGCGCGGGCGTGATCCGGTCGATGAACGACTTGCGGCTGACGCCGATGACCACGCGGAAGCCCAGCGCGACGATCTCGTCGGTCCGGGCCAGCAGCTCGAGGTTGTGCGCGAGGGTCTTGCCGAAGCCGATGCCGGGGTCGACGTCGATCAGGTGCTCGCCGACGCCCTCGCGGACCGCGAACTCGGCGCGCTCGGTCAAGAACGCCTTGACGTCGTCGACGACGTCGGCGTAGCGCGGCTCCTGCTGCATCGTGCGCGGGTCGCCGAGCATGTGCATCAGGCAGCAGCGCGCCTGGCGGTCGGCGACGAGGCCGGCCAGCTCGGGCGCGCCGCGGAAGGCGGTCACGTCGTTGACGTAGCGCGCTCCCGCGTCCAGGGCGGCCTCGGCGACCGACAGCTTGGTCGTGTCGATCGAGACCGTCGCGCCGCCCATGCGCGCGAGCGCCCGCACGACCGGCTCGGTGCGGCGCAGCTCCTCGTCCTCGGGGACCGGCAGCGCGCCGGGACGGGTGGACTCGCCGCCGACGTCGAGGATCGCGGCGCCGTCGGCCGACAGCCGCAGGCCGTGGGTGACCGCGGCGTCGCGGTCGAACCACTCGCCGCCGTCGGAGAACGAGTCCGGCGTGACGTTGACGACGCCCATGATCTCGGCCGGCTCCATGGGCGGGACGTTAGGGAAAGCCGGATGGCAGGGCTTCGGCCGAGGTGTCCAACAGATGGCCAGGGCGCTCATCCGATCCGGTCCAACGGTCGAGGACCTTCCACATGGAGAGTGCTCCTCACCGTCAGAGCCTGGATGTCGAGAAGCTCAGCGCCGCTGAGCGGGCGGACCTGCGGTGGGGGCTCGAGCGCGTGCTGCTGCGCCACGCGGAGGCGGGCGACGGCGAGACGCGCGACCTCGCCCGCAGCCTCCAGCGGGCGCTGCGCCATCTCCCGGTCGTGATGCTGCACGACCGCCGCCTGCCGACCGGCGTGCTGGTCGAGCACCTGGCGATCGGGCCGGGCGGCGTGACGGTCATCGAGGGCTGGTCGGCGGCCGACGCGCCCGAGCCGCTGACCGTCGAGCGCCTGCGCGGGATCTTCGGGGCGCGCGGCGACCTGCTGCGCGACGGCGCGAAGGCCGACCGCACGGCGCTGGTCGCGCCGGTGGCGCGGCGCGTGGCGACGGTCCGGGACGTGATCGACGACATGGCGCCCGTGGCCGGCGCGCTGTGCTTCGCCGACGAGGAGCGCAGCGAGCGCCTGCGCCCGCTGTACGTCGAGGGCGTGACGATCGCCGGGCCGCGCGCGATCGCCGAGCTGGCCGCCCGCGAGGGCGACCTGCGCGACTACGAGCTGGCGGGCATGGTCGACCACCTCGACGGCGCGCTGCCGGTGGCGCTGGAGCGCTGAACGGCGCCGCCCCTAGGCGGCCGCGACCACGTTGACGACGTGCGCGCCGCCCGGCCGGGCCGGGGCGTGCAGCTCGACGCGCCCGACGCCGTCGCCCCGCTCGGCCGCGGCGGCGACGTCCTCCGGCGCGGTCGCGGGGCGGCGGGCCTTCAGCAGCTCGCGCGTGACCGTGCCGCGGACGGCCTTGGCCATGTGGGAGATCGGGCGGCCGTCGGCGGTCGAGGCCTTGACCTCGACGAGCGTGGCGTGGCGCGGGCGCCAGGCGGCCGCGTAGCCGCCGGAGCGCATGTCGACGACCAGCGCGCCCGGGTCGTCCGGGAGCGCCCGGGCCAGCGCCGGCTTCCAGTAGGCCGCCAGCCCGGTCTTGGTCAGCGACGGCAGCTTGGCGGAGATCGACAGCCGGTAGGCCGGGATGCGGTCGTCCAGCGCGACGACGCCCCACAGCGCCGAGGCGACCAGGACGCGCTCGCGGGCGCGGGCGACCGCCGCGTCGGACAGCGACGCGAGGTCGAGGTGCTGGTAGAGCACGCCGGTGTAGACCTCCCCCGCCGGGCCGGCGGGCGCGGTCCGCAGCGCGGCGTCGCGGTCCAGCTCGTCGGCCTGGCCCGGCGTCAGCCCGAGCAGGCTCAGCGCGCGGTTGCGCTGCCTGCCGCCCGCGAGCCTGACCAGCGCGTCCAGCGCCTTCTCGCGCGCCCGCGTCAGCTCGCTTCCGAACGCCAGCGCGCTGACCTCGACGGGCGCGCCGCGCTCCGGCGCGCGCTTACCCTCGGACGGTGGCAACAGGACCAACACGGCGGCGCAGGGTATAGGTCGGCCGACCATGGACGACGGCCCCCGCACCGGCGCGCTCCAGCTCCTCCTGCTCCTCGTCGGAGCCGCCTGCGCCTACCTCACGGTCTGCTACGCCGAGGCCGGCCCGGCCCGCGCGGCCGTCGTCCCCGCCCTGCTCGCGCTCGGCTCCTTCTACGGCATCTACCGCACCGAGCGCTACGCGCGCCGCCGCTCCCGCGCGGAGGCCGAGGCCCGGGAGCGCGACGCGCTGGAGGCGCAGTTCCGGCAGCCCTCGGCGCCGCGGGAGTGACGCCCGGCGCCGGCGCGGGCCGGTTAAACGACACCGCCCGGCCGAGGCCGGGCGGTGCGGAGCGGCTGGGTCAGGCCAGGTTCGGCCGTTCGGGCGCGTCGAGCCCGCGGGCCTCGACGCCGCCGCCGGCCAGGCCGGGGCGCGGGAGCGGCCGCGGGGCCTCTCGGCCGGCGCGGTCGGCCGGAGCCGGCGTGCCGGGCGGCAACGAGGAGTCGGCGGGCTCGTCGGGACCGAAGACCTCTTCCTCGGACTTGCCGTCGAGCAGCGCGACGAACTCCTCCTTCTCGATCGTCTCGCGCTTGAGCAGGATCTCGGAGATGACCTCGAGCGACTTGCGGTGCTCCTCGAGGAGGTCCTTGGCCCGCTGGTGGGCGCCCTCGACGATGCGGCGGATCTCGTCGTCGATCTCGCGCGCGATCTCGTCGGAGTAGTCCGGCTCGGAGGAGAACTCGCGGCCCAGGAACGGCTGGCCGTGGTCGTGGCCGAAGACGCGCGGGCCGAGGCGCTCGGACATGCCGAAGCGCATGACCATCTGCTTGGCCGTCGCCGTGACCTTCTCCAGGTCGTTGGAGGCGCCCGTGGTGATCTCGCCGAAGATGATCTCCTCGGCGGCGCGGCCGCCGAGCGTCATCGCCATCGTGTCCTGCAGCTCGGCGCGCGTCGTGAGGAACTTGTCCTCCTGCGGCATCGAGATCGTGTAGCCCAGCGCCTGGCCACGGGAGATGATCGAGATCTTGTGCACCGGGTCGGAGTGCTCGAGGTAGTGCCCGACGATCGCGTGCCCCATCTCGTGGTACGCGGTGACGAGGCGCTCCTTCTCCCCCATCACGCGGGTCTTCTTCTCGGGACCCGCGATCACGCGCATGATCCCTTCCTCCAGCTCGGCCTGCGTGATCTCGCGCTTGCCGTTGCGGGCGGCCAGCAGCGCCGCCTCGTTGACCAGGTTGGAGAGGTCCGCGCCCGTGAAGCCCGGCGTCTGCCCGGCCAGCACGTCGACGTCGATCTCCTTGGCCAGCGGCTTGCCGCGGGTGTGGACCTCGAGGATCTTCGCGCGGCCCTTGCGGTCCGGGCGGTCCACGACGATCTGGCGGTCGAAGCGGCCCGGGCGCAGCAGCGCCGGGTCCAGGATGTCCGGGCGGTTCGTGGCGGCGATCAAGATGATGTTGTCCTTCATCTCGAAGCCGTCCATCTCGACGAGCAGCTGGTTCAGCGTCTGCTCGCGCTCGTCGTGCCCGCCGCCGAGGCCGGCGCCGCGGTGGCGGCCGACCGCGTCGATCTCGTCCATGAAGATGATGCAGGGCGAGTTCTGCTTGGCCTGCTCGAAGAGGTCGCGCACGCGCGAGGCGCCGACGCCGACGAACATCTCGACGAAGTCCGAGCCGGAGATCGAGAAGAACGGCACGCCCGCCTCGCCCGCGACCGCGCGCGCCAGCAGCGTCTTGCCGGTGCCCGGCGGCCCGTAGAGCAGCACGCCCTTGGGGATCCGCGCCCCCAGCGCCTGGAACTTCTTCGGGTTCTCCAGGAACTCCTTGATCTCGTGGAGCTCCTCGACCGCCTCGTCGACGCCCGCGACGTCGCGGAAGGTGATCTTCGGCGAGTCGACCGACATGCGCTTGGCGCGCGACTTGCCGAACGACATGACCTTCGACCCGCCGCCCTGGACCTGGTTCATGAGGAAGATCCAGAACGCGATGAAGATCACGAACGGCAGCACGTACGTCAGCAGCCCGAGCAGCGCGCTCGACTTGCGCGGCTCGATGTTGTAGTTCTGGATGTTCCCGTCGTCCTTGGCCTTCTGCAGCTGATTGCTCAACTGGGCCGCGCCCTGGTCCGTGAACCCCGTCTCGTACTTCTTGCCGTCGGTCTGGGTGACCGCGACGACGTTGTCCTTCGTGCGCAGGTCGACGGTCTTGATGACGCCCTTGGTGCTGAGCTGCTGGATGAACTGACCGTAGGTCGGCGGCGCCTTCTGGTTGCCGTCAGAGATCAGCTTCTGGGCGAAGAAGGCGAGCAGGACCACGATCAGAATCGGGAACGCTGCGCTCTTGAAGAACCTGCTCATGAGGGGTACGCGGACTGCTTTCGCATCGCTTCGGAAAGACCTTGAGGGTACCAGGGGGAGCCGGGCCCCCTGACTGGTTCCCGGTTACCGGTCCGTCAACGCGGCCACGTACGGAAGGTTTCGGTAGCGCTCCGCCACGTCGAGCCCGTAGCCGATGGCGAACTTGTCCGGGATCTCGAAGCCCACGTAGCGGGTCGGCAGCTCGACCTTCCGGCGGTCCGGCTTGGTCAACAGCGCGCAGACCTCCAGCGACGCGGGCTCCCGCGCGCCGAGGTTGCGCAGCAGGTACTGGAGGGTCAGCCCGGAGTCCACGATGTCCTCGACGATCAGGACGTCGCGGCCCGCGATCGGGCGGTCGAGGTCCTTGAGGATCCGGACGACGCCGCTGGAGTCCGTCTCGGACCCGTAGGACGAGACCGCCATGAAGTCGACCTCGCACGGGATGTCGATCGCGCGCATGACGTCGGCCAGGAAGAAGACCGCGCCCTTCAGGACGCAGACCAGCAGCAGGTCGCGCCCGGCGTAGTCGGCCGAGATCTGCTGCCCGATCTCGCGGACCTTGCGCTTGAGGTCGTCGGGCTGGACGAGGATCTCGCCGATCTGAGGGTCCCGCATACGGCCCGGCACGCTAACGGGTAGCCGGGCGCGCAGGGGTCCTGCCCACCGACACCACCCCGTCGCGGACGATCGCGCGCGCCCCGTCGCCCAGGTCCAGCGCGCCGTCGTCGCCCAGCGCGAGCACCTCGCCCAGCCGTCCGGCCGCCCGCGCGCACGGCCCGGCGATCGCGTCCTCGGCCAGCCGCCGCAGCACCAGGCGCCCCAGCGCGGCGGGCAGCGCGGCCAGCTCGGCGCGCGGCAGCGCTCCCCCGCGCCCGTCCAGGACGCCCGCGACGACCTCGTCGAGCACCGCGGCCTCCGCGCGCAGGATCTCCGCGGTGCGCAGCACGTTGGCCTCCGCCCGCGGGTCGACCGCCCGCAGCGCCGGCAGGAGGTCCTCACGCACGCGGGCGCGCGCGTAGGCGCGGTCGGTGTTGGAGGCGTCCTCGCGCCAGGCCAGCTCGCGGGCCATGCAGTAGGAGGCGGTCTCCTCGCGCCGGATCCCGGCGGCCAGCAGCGGGCGCACCAGGCCGCCGCGGACCGGGTCCATCCCGGCCAGCGCGCGCCGGCCCGGCGAGGACGCCAGCCGGTAGAGGATCGTCTCGACCTGGTCGCTGAGCGTGTGGGCGGCGGCCACGCGCGCCCCGAGCGACGCCGCCGCCGCGTAGCGGACCTCGCGCGCCCAGGCGTGGAAGTTGCCGACCGCGTCGGGAGCGCGCGCCGCGCGACGGACCTCCAGCGGGACGCCCAGGGACCGGCACAGCGCTACGCAGAGCTCGCGGTCGGCGTCGCTCGCGGCGCCGCGCAGCCCGTAGTCGACGTGCAGCGCGGTCACCCGCGCGCCGAGCGTCACCGCGACGTGCAGCAGGCAGACCGAGTCGCGACCGCCGCTGAGCATGACGACCAGCGGCTCGCCGTCGACCACCAGCCCGGTCTCGCGCACGCGCGCGACGACGTCCACGCCTCACCGCCTCCGGCCGCCGCCACCGCGCCGGCGCTCGCGCCGCCGCGCCAGGAACAGCTCGGTCGCCTCGGCGAAGCCCTTCAGCCGGACCGCGCCGATGCGCTCGAAGGCCATCTCCCCCGGCGCCTGGTCGACCACGGGCCGGGTCACCAGGACCTCGCCGCCCGCCGCCCGCGCCGCCACGCGCGAGGCCTGGTTGACCTCGCGCCCGTAGTAGTCGCCGTCGCGGTAGAGCGTCTCGCCGTAGTGGATGCCGATCCGCGGCCGCGGACGCGCCGCGAGGTCGTCCTGGAAGGCCACCGCCCACTCCAGCAGCGCGCCCGCGTCGGGCCCGACGACCATGACCTCGTCGCCGATCGTCTTGATGACCCGCGCCTCGTCGGGCAGCGAGCGCTCGACGTTCTCCACGAACCGCTCGACGACGCTGACGGCCTCCTCGTCGCCGACCTCCTCGGTCAGCCGCGTGTAGCCGGCCAGGTCGGCGAAGGCGATCGCGACGCGCAGGCGGCCCAGCACCCGTTCCCCGCCCGCTCCGTCCTCGAGGTCGGCCTCCATGTGCCCGATGACGTCCTGCTCGATGAAGTGCTGCAGGAACCGCGTGTGCGCGTGCTCCATGATCGGCGAGGCCAGCGGCAGGATCTCGCGCGCCAGGCCCTCCATCTCCTCGGCCATCTCGAAGCCGGGCACGCCGTCGCGCATCAGCGGCTCGTGGACGTAGAGGTGGAACAGCCGGACCTCGGCGTCGGCGATCTGCGACATCGCCTGCCCGTAGACGCGCGTGAGCTGCAGGAACGCGACCAGCGGGAGCCCCGCGTCGAGCACCGCCGCCGCGTAGCGCAGCAGCTGCACGTCGTCGTCGGTCAGCCGGTCCAGCGTGTGCGCCGCGAAGCCCAAGGACATGAAGACGCGCTCGATCAGCGCGGCCTCCAGCCCGACCTCGGCGGCGGCCTCCTCGCGCGTCCAGGTCGCGTCGGCGTCGGGCAGCAACCCCTCGATGTAGGACGTCGCGAGCTTGCCGCTCTCGGTCGCCGCGCGGATCTCGGCCAGCGAGTGGCCGCGCTCGCGCAGCCGCGCGACGACCCGCGCGTGCCCGTAGGACGCCGCGGTCATCCCGCCGTCGCCGTCGGCGGGCACCAGGCCCGCGTCGACCCAACGGCGCAGCGTCGACGGCGTGACGCCGACGCGTCGCGCGACCTCGGCCAGCGACGGCGGGGCGGCGCTCACGCGCGATCGGCCCCACATACGTCAGCGGCGGGATCTCGGAGAGAGTCCCGCCGCTCGCGGGCACGGCCCGCAACGAGGCCGCTGGCGCTCGTCCACCGGTGAGCGGCGCCTTGCGGGTGGAGTCGAGCCACCCACTCTCCGGCCTTCTGACGTTCATAGGTACTCCTGCGGGCGGCGGCCGTCAACCTCATCGGAACGCGCCCTGACGTTCGATCAGGTTGTCGTACACCATGCTCTGGATCCGCTCGCGGACCTCCTCGGCGACCTCCAGCACGGTGGCGCGGTCGTCGGCCGCCTCCGGCCCCAGCGCGCTCAGGTCGATCGGCTCACCGAACGCGATCCGCCAGCGCGACGGCAGCGGGATCGCGCCGAAGGGCCCGAGCAACGGGAACGTCGGCGTGATCGGGAAGTACGGCGCGCCGAGCAGCCGCGCGAGGCCCGGGATCTCGCCGAGCTTGGGGTAGATCTCCTCGCTGCCGACGACCGCGACCGGGACGATCGGCGCGCCGGTGCGCAGCGCCAGCTCGACGAAGCCGCCGCGCCCGAAGCGCTGCAGGCGGTAGCGCTCCGACCACGGCTTGCCGACGCCCTTGCTGCCCTCGGGGAAGACCATCACCAGGTGGTCCTGGCGCAGCAGCCGCAGCGCGTTGTAGGGCGAGGCGGGGACGCCGCCGGCGCGGCGGATGGCGGGCGCGACCCACGGCAGGCCGAAGGCCCAGTCGAGCACGAGGAAGCGGACCCGCCCGCCCCCGCGGGCGATCCCGCCGCGGCGCAGCGCGGTCGCCATCATCGCCGCGTCCCACGGCAGCACGCCGGCGTGGTTGGCCACCAACAGCGCCCGGCCCTCGCGCGGGACGTGCTCGGCGCCGGTCGCGGTCACCCGCCACCAGCGGTCGTAGAGGAACGAGAGCAACGGCTCGGCGGCCGCGGCGAACTCCGGGTCGAAGCCCCACTCGTCCTCGTCGTAGTCGCCGCGCAGGCGCCGCGCGGTGAGGTCCAGCGCCCTGCGCAGGTCGTTCAGCGGCCCGAGCCCGATCACGCGGCCGCCGTCCCCTCGCGCTCCCCGCGCAGCCGCGCCGCGACCGCGTCGATCGCCTCGACCGTCGTGCGCGTCGGGACGAACCGCAGCTCGGCGCGCATCCGCGTGGTGTCGACGCCGCGCCCGTGGCGCAGGTAGCTGACGACGTCGTCGTCGATCGGCGGCACGACGCCCGCGCGGGCCAGCGCGCGGACCGTCGGCGCGTAGACCGGCGCGGCGATCGGCAGCGCGCGCTTGCCCAGGCGGCGCAGCATCCGCGCCAGCGAGACCGTGCCGTCGGCGGCGACGTTGACCGGCCCGCGGACGGGGACGTTGACGGCGGCGACGATCGCGCCGAGCGCGTCCTCGTCCAGCAGCAGCTGCAGGCGCGGGTCGAAGCCCAGGAACGTCGGGACGACCGGCGAGCGGAACAGCGACATGATCGGCGAGTCGAGCGTCGTGCCGATCACCGGCTGCAGGCGCAGCGTGGTGCAGACGACGGCCGGGTGGCGGCGCGCGAACGCGGCGACGAGGCGCTCCAGCTCGGCGATGTCGCGCTGGAAGCGCGTGCGCAGCGTCGCGCTGCGGGCGAGGTCCTCGGTGAAGAACGCGGGCGCGTCGGGCGCCGAGCCGTAGATCGCGGCCGCGCTGCGGACGACGAGCTGGCGCAGGCCGGGCAGCTCCGAGCACGCGGCGAGCACCTGCAGCGTGCCGATCACGTTGAGGTCGTGCAGGTGGCGGCGGGAGCGCCCGGGCTCCGGGAACTGCGTGATGTCGTGGTGGATGACGACGTGCGGCGCGGCGACCTGGAGGATCGGCGCCAGCTCGCCGGCGGTCAGGTCGGCCTCGACGAACGTGATCCGATCGGCCAGCGGTGCCGGCGGGCGGCGCGTGTCGATGCCGACGACGTGCTCGACGCCGGGATCGGCCGCCAGCCGCGTGGCCAGCCGCGCGCCGAGCGGACCGGAGACGCCCGTGATCAGGACGCGCCGCGTGGTCACGGCGTCAGCGGTCCTGCTGCTCCAGCTCGGCCACGCGCGCCTCCAGCGCCTCGACCTGGGCGCGCAGCGCGGCCAGCTCGGCGGACAGCTCGGCGCCGCCGGTCGCCGCGCCGAGCGTCTCGCGCACCCGCGCCGCGACGCTCACCAGCTCGTCGCCGCCGACGAGCCCGCCCCGCAGCCGTCGGGCCGCGTCGACCAGCTCGTCGGCCAGGTCTTGGGCGCGCCGCTGCACCGGCGCGGCGCCGCCGGCCGTGGCGCTGAACGCGCTCTCGACCGCGCCGCGCAGCTGGTCGGCGCGCGACTTCGCCGTCGGATCCTGGTCGGCGTCCTTGGGCATCGCCAGGAAGTCTAAGGTGGCGCGCGGTGTCCGAGCCGATCCACCTCCGCCCCACCGCCCCGCTGGCCCCGCGCGTGCTGCTGCCCGGCGATCCCGGCCGCGCGCTGGCGCTGGCCCAGGTCGTCCTGGGCGACGACCGCAGGATGTTCCACCACCACCGCGGGCTCTGGGGCTACACGGGCACGGCGGCCGACGGCGCGCCGCTGACGATCCAGTCGACCGGGATCGGCGGGCCGTCGGGCGCGCTGGTCCTGGAGGAGCTGGCGGGGATGGGCGCGCGGGCCGCGATCCGGGTCGGGACGGCCCGCGGGCTGCAAGATCCCGTGCGGCCGGGCGCGCTGCTGGCGGTCACCGAGGTGCGCGCGCTGGACGGCGCGAGCCGCGCGCTCGGCGGGCCGGAGACGCTGCCGCTCGCCTTCGCCGACGCGCTCGTCGCGGCCGCCGCCGACGCCGTCAGCGGGCCGATCGTCAGCCACGACGTCCTCCACGCGCCCGACGCCGCCGACCAGGCCGCCGCCTGGCGGGCCGACGGCCTGCTCGCCGCCGACCTGGAGACCGGCGCGCTGGCCGCCGTCGCGCGCCGCCACGGCCTCGCGTTCGGCGCGATCCTCGTGCTCGACGGCCACCGCCTCGACGACGAGGCGCTCGCGCCCCGCGCCGAGCGCGCCGGGCAGGCGGCCGCCGCCGCGCTCGCCGCGGCCGACGTCGCCGGGGGCTAACCGCACCAGCGGACGCCGGCAGCCCGAATGGTCTGGCCGCGGCACCTTCGGCACCATTCGCTCATCGGCCGCAGCCGACCCTCCCCGCCACGGCAAGCGTCATCCCCTGACTGCGGCCATCGGTGCCCACCGGCCGACCCACCCCATCCCGGGGCCGGCAGGCATCGCCCACGACCCCTCCCCCCACGACGAGAACGGCCCGGCTCCTCTCCTCCGCCGGGCCGCTTCTCGTTCGGCGCCCTGCCCGACGGCTAGGACGCCTTCTTGGCCGCCGCCGCCCGCTTGGGCGGCGTCGCGGGCAGCTTCTTGCGCAGCGCCTCGACCTCGTCGGTCAGCTTGCCCAGCGTCGCCTCGATGGCGGCCAGGCGGTCCTCGATGCCCGCCCCGGGCAGCTTCGCGAGGCGCTCGTCGAGCCGGTCGACGCCGTCCTCGATGCCCTCCAGCCGCTGGCTCAGCGAGCGCACGCGGCGCGTCAGGCGCTCCAGGTCGGCCGCCGACGGCAGGTTCAGCGCGCCCATCGCGGCCTCCTGCGCCTGGACGGCCTTCTCGCGCGCGTCGAACGCCCCGGCCAGCGCCTTGTGGACGATCGGGCTCTCCAGCAGCTGCTGGGCGAACTGGCCCAGCGCGTCCTCGCCCTGCTTCTGCAGGCGCTCGCGCAGGCCGTCGGTCGCCGCGTTCTCCGACTCTTCACTCATAGCTTCCGGTGTCTCCGATTGAATGGGGGGCCGTGGGCCAGCAACCTACCCGTGAGCCGCGGCCTCGCCAAACCCTCAGGCTCGATCAGAGCTTGAGCGTGTCAGCGGACTGCCGCCCCGAGGGCAACTTCCCGCCGATCGCGGACGTCCGCCCTTCAAGTCCTTCCGACGTCCGGCCGATCTCACGGGCAACGCGCCTCCTGGACTAGTGCCCACTTGGGTACAAGCCGGCAGTCGGTTGTGGTTTGCACATCCAGAAACATGCAAGTAGCGTCCTGCACCCCCGATCGGTCCCCCTTGGTAGGGTCTCGCCGCACCCGCGGCGCGGTCGGGCCTGACCGGGTCGCGGGAGGAGAACTCACCATCTAATGAGACGGCGCAAGCTGCTGATCGGACTCATGTCCGCCGGAGCGTTCACGGCGGGCTTCAGCGCTGCCGTCTTCCCGGCGTCGGCCGAGCTCCGCACGATCACGGTCACCCTCCTGGGCGGCCAGACGGTGACCGTGCAGGTCGACCAGCCCGCGGACGCCACGACGCCCGCGACCGACACGACGTCCACGACGACGGCGACGAGCACCCCGGCGCCGACGACCACACAGGCCGCGCCGCCCGTCTCCACCAGCACGGGCTCGACCGACACCGGCACGCAGACCCAGGCGCCCGCGCCCCCGAGCACGGACACCGGCTCCACCCCGCCCGCGAGCGCGCCGCCCGCCGCCTCCAGCCCGGCCGCGCCGTCCACGGCGACGCCCGCCGACCCGGCCTCCACGACCACCACGCCCGCCGACGCGATCCCGTCGCTGTCGCCCGACGGCTCCAAGCCCTCGGTCTCCGCGGGTGGCCAGCAGAGCCAGAAGACGGTCGGCAAGGAGCTCAAGAAGGCCACGGGCGAGGACGAGGCGTCCAAGAAGCAGCAGGCCGAGGGGCAGCCCGACGCCAGCGCCATCCGCCAGGCCGACGGCGTCCCGACCTCGGCCAACCCGACCTTCTCGCAGGCGCTCCCGGGCGCCGCCGCGATCGGCGTCCCGAACTTCTTCATCGACAAGTTCCGGATCCCGCCCTTCCTGCTGCCGATCTACCAGGCCGCCGGCATCGAGTACGGCGTGCGCTGGGAGGTCCTCGCGGGCATCAACGAGATCGAGACCGACTACGGCCGGAACCTCTCCGTCTCGTCCGCCGGCGCGCTGGGCTGGATGCAGTTCATGCCGTCCACGTGGAAGCAGTACGGCGTCGACGCCAACCACGACGGCAAGAAGGACCCCTTCAACCCGGTCGACGCGATCTTCGCCGCCGCGCGCTACCTCAAGGCCGCCGGCGCCGACACCGACATCCGCAAGGCGGTCTTCGCCTACAACCACGCGGACTGGTACGTCGACTCGGTCCTGATGCGCGCCCGCCTGATCGGCGGCCTGCCGTCCGACCTCGTCGGCTCGCTCACCGGCCTCACGCAGGGCCAGTTCCCGGTCGCGGCCAAGGCGACCTACGCGGACGACCTCTCCGAGCGCGACCTCAACAAGAAGATCGCGCTGGGCCACAACGCGGCCATGCCGGTCGAGGCCAACACGAGCCGCCGCGGGATCAACATCTACGCGAAGGCCGGCTCCCCCGCGATCGCCACGCAGGACGGCAAGGTCGTCAAGATCGGCACGTCCAAGCGCCTCGGCAGCTTCATCCAGCTCGAGGACGTCTACGGCAACACCTACACCTACGCGAACGTGAAGAAGGTCGCCAAGGCGTACGCGGTGCCCAAGGAGGAGAAGGTCTCCAAGGCGTCCGTCGCCAAGGAGCTGGGGCTCCCGAAGAAGGACCCCAAGCCGACGCAGGCCGCCTCGGCGGGCACGCAGCCCGACAAGCGGGCGGCCGCCAAGGCCACCGACGCCGAGGCCGCCGCGCGCACCGCGTCGCAGGTCGCCAAGGCGCCGGCCAAGGAGGTCGTCTCGGCCGCCGGCGCCGCCGACGTCACCAAGGAGCGCGCGTTCGCCAACCCGTCGCGCCCGGCCTCCTACAAGCACGGCGGCGAGGAGCAGCTCCTCAACCGCGAGTTCCAGGCCGGCGGCACGAGCTACCAGGCGCAGTTCACCAAGGTCCTGGGCCTGGACTCCAAGGACGTCCAGATCAAGAAGCTCAAGGTCGGCTCCAAGGTCGTCGCGGGCACGATCCTCGGCCGCCTGGGCAAGACGCAGAAGCACGTCGCGTCGCACCTCCTCTTCGAGATCCGCCCCGCCGGCCAGGGCGCGCCGCGGATCGACCCCAAGCCGATCCTCGACGGCTGGAAGCTGCTGGAGTCGACCGCGGTCTACCGCGCCGCGGGCAAGAACCCGTTCTTCGGCCCGGACGCCAAGAACCCGTCGATCGGCCAGATCCTGCTGATGTCCAAGGCGTCGCTGCAGAAGCGCGTGCTCGAGGACCCGCGGATCCAGGTCTACGACTGCGGCAAGACCGACATCAAGGCGGGCAACATCGACCGCCGCGTCCTGGCGACGCTCGAGTTCCTGGCCACGTCCGGCCTCAAGCCGACGGTCAGCGCGCTGGAGTGCGGCCACTCGCTCATGACGACCTCGGGCAACGTCTCCGAGCACTCGTCGGGCAACGCGGTGGACATCGCGGCGATCAACGGGATCCCGATCCTCGGCCACCAGGGCGAGGGCTCGATCACCGACATGACGATCCGCCGGCTCCTGACGCTGCAGGGCACGATGAAGCCCCACCAGATCATCAGCCTCATGACCTTCGAGGGCGCCGACAACACGCTGTCGCTGCCCGATCACGCCGACCACATCCACGTCGGGTTCCGGCCGCTGTACGGCTCGGACTCCAAGCTCGGCCGTCAGCTCAACAGCGCGCTGAAGCCCAAGCAGTGGATCAAGCTGATCGACCGCCTCGGCGAGATCGACAACCCGAAGGTCCTGACGTCGCCGTCGAAGTACGCGATCGACGACCCGAAGACGTCGACCGACGGCGACTAGCCGTCCAAGGCAGCGTCGTCGTTGGACGCCCCCGCCCCAGGGTCCCGCTTCCGCTTCGTCCAGCTCGAGCTGCCGTGGGCGCTGGGCCCCGCCGACGGACGCTACGTCCTGCGCGGCCACGCGGGCGAGCCCGAGCACGTGCTGGTGCTGGAGACGCTCGGCGCGCCGCCGCGGCGCCGGCGGCTGTCGCGCCGCGTGGCCAGGGCCCGGCGCGAGGAGCCCAACACGCCGCACGCGCTCGCGCCGCTGACGATCGCCACGCTGGTGGCCGCCGCGCCGCTGCCCGGCGATGACGTCGCGCTGCAGTGGCTGGAGTCCGCCGACCTGGCCGCGGAGGTCCGCGCGGCCGTCGAGGTCCTCAACCGCGTGCTGCACGCCGAGCGCCTCGTGCGCGCCGACCCGTTCGTCCGCGAGGTGAGCGCCGCGCAGGCGATCGCGCTGCGGATCGGGATCGGGCGCGGCGAGGAGGTCGCCGAGGGCCACTGGACCGCGGCCCGCGCGCTGGACGCCACCGCGTTCCGGCCGCGCTCGCGCGAGAGCGCGCTGCGCCCGCAGGAGCGCTTCGCCGCGCTGCTGGCCGGGCGCGACGTCGCGCTGGCCGCCGAGGAGCTGACGCTGCGCGCCCGCCTGGACCTCGACCGCGGCCGCACCCGCGAGGCGGCGCTGCAGCTGCGCGTCGCGCTGGAGGCCGCGCTGGCCGAGCTGCAGGCGTGGTCGCGCAACGACGACGTCGCCTCGCGCCTGACCGCGCTGCGCGGCGACCGCGAGGCCGTCGCCGGCGCCGCCAACCGCGCGCTGGAGGGCGGCCTGGACGCCAAGCAGATCGCCGCCGTCTCCGAGATCCTGTCGCGCGTCGAGGCGGCCCTGGCGGCCCGCACGGCCGGCGGGCTGGACTAGGCGCGCTCGCCGCGCGGGCGCCACCGGCGCCACCGCGCGACGTTCAGCTGGGTGAGCGCCACCACTTCTCCGGGCAGTCCGACGACACCGGTCACGATGACCAGCCAGGTCGGGCCGCCGAAGACCAGCAGGAACCAGAACACCAGGTACGCGACCGTCGAGAGGCCGAGCAGGATCGAGCCGACGGCGCGCATGGGCCGTGAGCGTACAGCGACGCGCGCGGCGGGCATACTCGCGGGCATGGACGCCTCGGCGATCGTCATGCACGCCCCCGTGATCCGCGACGACGGCGTGCGGGACCGCGTCGCGGTCGAGGAGCCGCTGGAGATCCGCGTGCGCGGTCGCGCGCTGGCGGTGACGATGCGCACGCCGGGCCACGACGAGGAGCTGGCGGCCGGGTTCCTGCACGGCGAGGGCCTGCTGGCCGGGCCGGTGCGGGCCGTCGGGCCGACCGCGGACCTCGCCGGCAACGTCGTCGAGGTCGACGCCGACCTGGCGCCCCACGCCCGCGAGCGGCGGTTCTACACCACGTCGTCGTGCGGGGTCTGCGGCAAGGGCGCGCTGGAGGAGGTCGCGGTCCACTCCGCCCTAATGGATCCGGCCGACGGGCCGATCGTCGATCGCGCGCTGCTGGCCGCCCTGCCCGGGCACCTGCGCCAGCCGGGCTTCGACGTCACCGGCGGCCTGCACGCCACCGGCCTGTTCACCGCGCGCGGGGAGTTGTTGTACGCCCGCGAGGACGTCGGACGACACAATGCCATGGACAAGGTCATCGGCCGCGCGCTGCTGGACGGGACGCTGCCGCTGAGCGACCGGATCCTCTGCGTCTCCGGCCGCCTGTCGTTCGAGTTGGTGCAGAAGGCGGCGGTCGCCGGCGCGCCGATCCTCGTCGGCGTCGGCGCGCCCTCGTCGCTGGCCGTCGACCTCGCGCGCGACCGCGGCCTCACACTCGCCGGCTTCGCGCGCGGCGACCGCGTCAACGTCTACACGGGCGCCGCGCGGGTCAGCATGCGCGCCTAGTGGACCTCGTCCATCCGCGCCTCGCGCGGCAGCAAGAACGACAGCGCGAAGGCCAGCAGGAACAGCGCCGCCGAGATCAGCGCGGTGTCGCGCATCGCGGCCGCGGGCACGTGCCCGTGGTCCATCAGCGAGAAGAACACCGTGCCCAGCAGCGCGACGCCGATCGCGTTGCCCAGCTGCTGGATCGCGTTCAGCGTGCCCGACGCCGAGCCGACCTCGCGGTCGTCCACGCCGGCCAGGATCACGTTGAACAGCGGCCCGAAGACGAACCCGAGGCCGAGGCCGAACGGGATCAGCGCGGGCACCATGTCCCACGTGCTCAGCGACGCGTCGCTGCCGTCGACGATCAGCGCCAGGGCGCCCAGCGCGGCGGCGATGATCAGCACGCCCGCCTGCAGCACCCGGCGCCCGAACTTCGCCATCAGCGGGAACGACGCGCCCGCGGACACGGCCGACGCCGCGGTCGCCGCGACGAACGTCAGGCCCGCGTGCTCGGGCGTGTAGCCCAGGCCGAGCTGGAAGAACATCGACAACACCAGCAGCAGCCCGCCGAAGCCCGCGAAGAACGCGATCCCGACCAGCAGGCCGGTCCGGAACGCGCGGTTGCGCAGCAGCGAGGGCTCGATCAGCGGCGTGCCGTGCCCGCGGCGCTCGACGACCGCGAAGACGCCCAGCAGCGCGACGCCCGCGGCCATCAGCGCGAACGACCACGCCGGCCAGCCCAGCTCGCGGCCCTGGACCAGCGGGTAGATCAGCGCCAGCGACGCGGCGCTGATCAGCGCGACGCCGAGCGGGTCGAGCCGCAGCCGCTCCGGCGCGCGCGACGCGGGGAAGAAGCGCCGCGCGCCGATCAGCCCGGCGATCCCCAGCGGGAGGTTGATGAGGAAGATCATGCGCCAGCCGGTGCCGAGCAGGTCGGCGGAGACCAGCCAGCCCGCGAGCACCGGCCCGCCGACGGCGGCCAGGCCCATCACCGGGCCGAACGCCGCGAACGCGCCGCCCATCTCCGACGGCGGGAAGACCGTCTTGATGATCCCGAGGCCCTGCGGGATCAGCAGCGCGCCGAAGCCGCCCTGCAGGACGCGGAAGGCGATCAGCAGGTCGGGCGAGGCGGCCAGCGCGCACGCGGCGCTGGAGAGCGTGAAGCCGACGATGCCGATCGTGAAGATCCGGCGCCGGCCGAAGACGTCGCCGAGGCGGCCGCCGACGATCATGAAGACGCCGAAGGCCAGCGTGTAGCCGGCCGCCCACCACTGCATCGTGGCCTCGCTGCCGCCCAGCTCGGCGCGGACGGTCGGGGCGGCGATCGTGATCACCGTGCTGTCGAGCAGGTCCATGATCTCGGCGACGAGCACGACGGCCAGGCAGAGCCAGCGCAGGTCGTAGGCGGGCGGGCGCGGGTCGGCGGGCACGGCCGGAGCCGCCGCGGCGCTGGGGACGGCGCCGGCCGGCGAAGGGGAGGCGGACATGGGGAGAGGTCGTCCTTCGGGGTCAGAGGGGGTTCTGCGTCACACGCGAACGAACAGCGTTCGCTACGAACACCGTACGCCACGAACGGCGTTCGCGTCAAGCTATGCTCTGCGCGAGATGTCCTCCGACGCGTCCCCCGGCCCGCGCAGCCGCCGCGAGCGGCCCGCCAAGCCCGCGCTCTCGCGCGAGGCGATCGTCGACGCGGGGCTGGACGTCCTGCGCCGCGAGGGCCTGGGCGCGCTGAGCATGCGGCGCGTCGCCACCGCGCTGGACACCGGCCCGGCGTCGTTGTACGTCTACGTCGCCAACCGCGACGAGCTGCACGCGCTGCTCTTCGACGCGGCGATCGCGACGATCGCCGTCGAGGAGACCGACCCGGCGCGCTGGCGCGAGCAGCTCCACGGCCTCGCCGGGCGCATGCTCAGGATGATGGTGGAGGACTTTCCCGGGATCGCGATCATGGGCATGGCCGCGATCCCGACCGGCGAGAACGCCATGCGCCTCACCGAGTCCATGATGTCGCTCCTCCGCGCGGGCGGCGTGCCCGACCAGGCGCTGGCCTACGCGCCGGACCTCGTGTCGATGTACATCACCGCGATCGCCTACGAGCAGGCGCTGTACCAGGAGCTGTACGCCGACCCCGCCCACGAGCAGCGGGAGATCGAGCGCCTGCTCGAGCGCTTCCGCACGCTGCCCGCCGACCGCTATCCGACGATGGCGTCGGTCGCCGCGCTGATGACGCGCGGCACCGGCGACGAGCGCTTCGGGCTCGGCCTCGACATCATCGTCAACGGCCTGCTGGCGACGCCGACCGACGGCCGACTGTCCGAGGGCTGCCCACCCGACTAGTCATTCTTCGCCGCGGCCTTGCCGCCCTTGCGGCCGGCCTCCTGCTTCTGGCGGCGGTTGCCGCCGCTGCCTTCGCCGGACGACTTGCGCGAGCGGCTCGACCCGCCGCTGTGGGAGTGCTCGCCGCCGTGCTTGGAGGCGTCCGGGGCGTTGGCGATCGCGGCCGCGCGCTGCTTGCTCATGCCCTTCTCGCGCAGGCCCTCGTACTGCTTGTCGTCCTTGATGGACGGTCCGTGGTCCTTGGCCATGGTCCCGGGCCTACCCGCGCGCGGCGGCGCGCCACACATCAGCGCGGCGGGCGCGGACGCCGCGCGGTCACGGCCTCCAGCCCGCCCTCGCCCTCGATCAGCGCCAGCAGGGCGCGGCGCAGCGTGGGGACGGCGCGGACGCTGAGCGCCGCGGCCAGCTCGGCCTCGAGCCTCTCCGACGTCGCCAGCGCGCTGGCCCGCACGGCCTCCCCGCGCGCGCTCAGCGAGAGCCGCACGCGGCGGCGGTCGGCCGGGTCGGGCGCCCGCTCCAGGAAGCCCGCGCGGAGCATGTCGTCGACGAGCGTGGACGCGGACTGCTTGGTCACGCCGAGCAGCTCGGCCAGGCGCCCGACCGTCGGCTCCTCGGCGGCCACCGCCCGGATCACGAAGCCGTAGCTGGGGCGCATCCCGGCGATCCCGCGCGCGGCCAGCTCCCGCTCCAGCCGCTCGGTCATCGCCGAGTAGGCCCCGGCGACGAGCAGGACGAGGTCGGGCGCTTGCGCTTCCATGGTCGTCAGTCTACTCTGACCGTCAGTCAGACCTGACGAACTCGGAAAGGACCCCTCCCCATGGCCACCCTCATCACCGCCGACGACGCTCCCCGCTTCGGCCAGGACGGCTTCGCGCTCACCGGCCTCGCCGCCCCGTCGCGCGGCTGCGCGACCGTCAGCGCGTGGCGGGTCAGCGCCGCGCCCGGCGCGACCTCGCCCGTCCACCGGCTGACCAGCGACGAGGTCTTCGTCGTCGTCGCCGGCGCGCTGGAGGCGAACGTCGGCGACCGCGTCCTCACCGCGCGCGCCGGAGACGCGCTGGCGATCCCGCCCGGCGTCGAGTTCTCGTTGACCAACCGGGGCGACGAGCCGGCCGAGGCCGTCGCCTGCATGGCCGCGGGCGGGCAGGCGGCGATCGGCGACGGCGAGCCGTTCACGCCGCCCTGGGCCGCGTGAGCGCCTGACCGGGCCGTCCGCCGTCCGCCGCCGCGCCGCGCGCCCGCCTCAGCGGGCGTCGGCGACGGCCCGCTTCAGCTCGTCCTTGCCGAGGTCCGATCGGGTGCTCCTGTCGAGGTGCTTGAGCGTCTGCTGGTCCTTGGCGGCGGCCTGCGCGTGCTCGACGTTGCGTCGGGCCGCCGCGCGCTGCTTGGTGGTGGCCATGCCCGACGCGCTACCGCGCCCGGCGCCGGGGCAAACGCGACGGACTACAGTGCCTGCGTGACCGACGCCGCCGAGCCCGCCCTGATCCGGATCGCCCGGCCGCCGGTGCGCTCGCCCGACGCCGACCTGCCGTTCACGGTCCTGCTCGACGACGCCGAGGCGGGCCTGCTGGAGCACGGCGAGGCGGTGACGCTGGAGGTCGCGCCCGGCTCGCACCGGATCGAGCTGCGCGTCGGCGACGCGGGCAGCCCGGTTCGCGAGGTGACCGTCGGCCCCGGCGAGCGGGTCCTGCTCGGCTGCCGCAGCCGCGCGGCGGGCGTCAACATGGTGTTCAACGTCTTCGGGCGCGGCCACTACATCAGCTGGATCCGGTAGCGCGGGCGCCGCGCCCGCGTCCGGTAGCGACGCCAACCCCTACAACGCGGCGACCAACGCCTCCAACTCGGCCACCACGTCGCCGTCGAGCTTGACCGCCGCGCGTCCGTCCCACGGCGTCGGTCCCTGCGTGACCACCGCGACCGCGCCGCCGTTCTGGCGCGTGACGCCGGGCAGCTGGGCGATCGGGTGGACCTCCAGCGACGAGCCGACGCACAGCAGGACGTCGGCGCCCGCCGCCAAGGCGTAGGCCTCCTCCAGCGCGCCGGTCGGCAGCCACTCGCCGAAGAGCACGACGTCGGGCTTCAGCGGCTCGCCGCAGTCGCAGTGCGGCACCGAGATCGGCGAGTCCTCCAGCCGCGTGCGGACCTCGGCGATCGGGTACCGCGCGCCGCAGCTCAGGCACGACGACGTGTCGATCGTCCCGTGCACCTCGATCAGCCGCGACGTCCCCGCCCGCCGGTGCAGCCGGTCGATGTTCTGGGTGATGACCGCGTCGAGCTTGCCGCGCGCCTCCAGCTCCACCAGCGCCCGGTGCGCGCCGTTGGGCTCCTTGTCCTCCAGCGTCTGGAAGCGGTTGCCGTAGAAGTGCCAGAAGCGCTCGGGGTCCGCGCGCCAGGCGTCGATGTGGGCGACCTCCATCGGGTCGACGTTCGCCCACAGCCCGGTCCCCGGCGAGCGGAAGTCGGGGATCCCGGACGGCACCGAGATCCCCGCGCCGGTGAGCGCGACGACCGACCCGGCGTCGCGCACCAGCGACGCCAGGCGGTCGATCCGCTCGGGCTCCGAGCCGCCGCTCAGCTCAGCGGCCCTTCCACTCCGGCTTGCGCTTGCCCAGGAACGCGCCGATGCCCTCCTTGGCGTCCTCGCTCTGGAACACGCGAGCGAACGCGGCCTTCTCCTTCTCGATGCCCTCGTCGAGGTCGCCGGCCGCGCTGTTGGCCTTGATCTCGGCCAGCGCCAGCGGCGCCGACTCGCCGAGCTTGCGCGCCCACGCCAGCGCCGTGTCGAGCAGCTCGTGGTCGGGCACCGAGCGGTTGACGAGGCCGAACTCGTAGGCCTCGTCGGCGCCGACCGGGTCGCCGATCAGGTTCATCTCCAACGCCTTGTTCTCGCCGACCAGGCGCGGCAGGCGCTGCGTGCCGCCGAAGCCGGGGATGATCCCCAACTTGATCTCCGGCTGGCCGAAGATCGCCGACTCCGCGGCGATGCGCACGTCGCAGGCCATCGCCAGCTCGCAGCCGCCGCCGAAGGCGAGGCCGTTGACGGCGGCGATCGTCGCCACGCCCTTGGTCTCCAGCTCGCGGAACAGCGCGTGCGCGTCGTGGATGAGCTGGGCGCCGGACGCCTCGTCGAGCGTCGTGAAGGCCTTGATGTCGGCCCCGGCGCTGAACAGGAACGGGTTGGTCGAGGCGATGACCAGCGCGCGGACGCCGTCGGCCTGGACCTTGTCCCACACCTTGCGCAGGTCCTCGATGACCTTCGGCGCGATCGAGTTCATCTGGCCGTTGGCCAGCCACGCGATCGCGGTCTCGCCGCGGGACTCCAGCTTGACGACCGCGTCGTCGCCCGCCGGCTGCTCGGCGTCGGCCTGCGGGTAGGCGTAGAAGCCCTGGCCGCTCTTCTGGCCGAGGCGGCCCTGGGCGACCAACCGCTTCAACACGGTCGGCGGCGCGAAGCGCTCGCCCCACTTCTCCTCGGCGCTCTCCAGCCGCTCGAGGATCGAGTCGAGGCCCTCGATGTCGGCCTTCAGGAACGGCGGCAGCAGGCCGCGACGGGGGTCGAGGCCGGCGCCGGCCATCATCCCGAAGTCGATGTCGCGGTGGGTCGCGACGCCCTCCTCGAGCACGCTCGCCGCCTCGACGAACGTCTTCAGCACCAGCTTCTCGACCAACTCCTCCACGTTGGGATCGGCCTCGCCGGCGAGGTTCGCGTTGCCCTCGGCGTCGTAGAAGCCGTTGCCGCCGGTCTTGGCCCCCAACTTGCCCTCGGCCACGAGCTTCCGCATGCCCTCGGGGACGTAGAAGCGGTCGCCGTAGGAGTCGGCGAGGTGCTCGGCGACGTGCAGCACCGTGTCGAGGCCGAGCAGGTTGATGAGGAAGTACGGCCCCATCGGGACGACGTTGGCGGCGCCGACGCCCTCGTCGATCTTCTTGATCGAGAGGCCCTGCTCCTCCTGGTCGCGCCAGATCTCGGCGATGCCCGAGTTGAGGATGCGGTTGACGACGAAGCCCGGGACCTCGGCGCAGGTGATCGGCTGCTTCTTGATGGCCTGCGCGAAGGTGATCGCGGCCTGCATCGTCTCCGAGGACGTGTCCTCGCCCTCGATGACCTCGATCAGCGGCATGATCGACGCGGGGTAGAAGTAGTGGAAGCCGACGACCTTGTCGGGGCGCAGCGTGGCGTCGCCGATCTCGGTGATCGACAGCGACGAGGTGTTGGACGCGAGGATCGCGTGGCCGGGCGTGACCGCGTCCAGCTCCGAGAAGACCGCCTGCTTGATCTCCATGCGCTCGGGGACGGCCTCGATGACGAAGTCGACGTCGCCGAAGGACGCGTAGTCGGTGGCGCCCTCGATCAGGCCGACGATGCGATCGACCTCGGCCGCGGCCTGCTCCTCGGTCAGCTTGCCCTTCTTGACCAGCCGGCCGATCTGCCCGGCCGTGACGTTGCGGGCCTCGGTGAGCCCGGCGTCGACGAACTCCTGCTTGACGTCCTTGAGGACGACGGGGATGCCGGAGGCGGCGATCGTCTGCGCGATCTGCCCACCCATCGTCCCGGCGCCGACGACGGCGGCCTTGAACACGAACATGAGGTCTCGGGAACCCTTCTGGTTGGCGGCTTTGCGGGTGCTGCGGCGGCGAAGACTAGCCCGTCCGGGCTAGTCGCGAGGCCTCGATCACCTGTGTGGGCCACGATCGCTGTGGGGGACGTCACACATCCCTTGCGGGCTGTCACAAGCGTGTCACAATGTCCTCGTCGCCCAGCTCCCCAGCAGCGGCGGCGCAGGACCCGACGCAGGACCCCTCTCCCCTACTCCCCAAGGATCGCCGATGGCCCGTCGCATCATCGACGCCGTCGGTCGCGCGCTGACGCGCACCGACCGCATCACCGACCACGAGCACCCCCACTTCCATCGGGGCGCCCAGGGCAACGTCGCCGCCTGCTACGTGCAGGGCTGCGACCGCCCCAAGCTGGACAGCTAGCGCCCGGAAGACGCGGCACCCGCAGCACCGCAAGACCCAAGACGCATCCTCCTCCTCACGGCCGCCGTCGGACTCGCTCCGGCGGCGGCCGGCGTCTTTCAGGCGCCATACGCCGTCCAGCCTCCGAGGCCGCCGGACGGCAGCGGGCGGTCGTCGGGCCACAGCTCGAGCGCCCGTTCGGCCGCCTCGCGCAGCGGCGCGCTGTCGACCTCGGCGACGACCTCCTGAAGGCCCTTCGCCGGCCAGACCAGCGCGAACCTCACCGGGCCCTCCGGCGGCAGCGGCCACAGCCAAAAGGTCTGCGACCACGATCGCAGGCCGCCGTGCCCACCGCGCTGCACCAGGGCGATCTCGCGCGACGCGTCGCCGCGCGCCGGCGGCCCGTCGACGACCGCCCGTCGCCCGTCCGCGAAGCCGACGCCGAAGCGCAGCGCGTCCGGACCGCCCTGATGGTGCAGCGGGTGCATCCGGTCGGGCTCGACCGCCTCCTGCCGCGCCCGCACGGAGAGGCCGAAGGCGAACCCGTCCGGCGTCACCGACGCGCTGCCGATCCACGCCGCCCAGTCCGCGGTGCGCGCGAGGAGGACGTCGAGCGCCACGGTGACCGGCACGACGTTCTCGGCCATGCCGTGCCACGGCGGCTGACGGTGCTCCGTCGGCGCCGGTGGCGCGGGCGGCAGCTCCAGACCTTCGAAGAAGGACGCCATGCGGTGAGCATCTCACACGATCTGGTCGCCGGCCTCCAGCTCGTGCTTGAACCGCCGCAGCGTGCGCTTGAGCGAATCGCGCATCGGGCGGCGCGCGAAGAGGTCGATGACCTGGCGCTGCGGTGGGTCCATCTTCAGCGTGTAGTCGAGCGACATGATGATCTTGCAGCCCTCGCCGTCGGGGTGGAACTCGATGCGTTGCACGCCGCGGATCTTGTCGTCCTCGACGTCGAGCGTCTGGCCGACGCGCGCCTCGTGGCGGGACACGCGCTCCTCGACACGGCCGCGGCCGTCGACCTTGGCGTCCCACACCACGCGCCCGGAGCGCGGCCAGTCGCCCTCGACCTTGGCCACGTGCGCCAGGCCGTCGACGAACGTCGGCCACCGCGCGGTGTCGTACCACAGCTCCTCCGCGGCGCTGGCCAGCGCGGCGACCTGCACCTCGGCGCGAACGCGTCCCATGGCGCGACAGTCTCGCCTACAGGCCCAGCGTCGTGCGGATGTCGTCCAGCGCCTGGGCGACCGCGTCCAGCCGCGGCTCGACCGCCTCAGCCAGGCGGGCGCGCTCGGCGGCGCCGGCGTCGGTCAACCGGTAGAAGCGCCGGGAGCGGCGCTCGGGGTGCTCCCACTCGCCGGCGATCAGGCCATCGGCCTCCAGGCGGCGCAGCAGCGGGTACATCGTGTTGGGGTTGACCGCGATCAGCCCGCGCGAGAGCGTCTCGATGCGCTCCATCAGCGCGCCGCCGTAGGACGGTCCGTCGCCCAGGAAGTGCAGGACCAGCAGCGGCAGCACGCCCGCGCGACGCAACTCGCCGGCCAGCGGGTCGGAGGATCCGGCGCCCCCGCCGACCGCTCCACGTGCCGCCCCCAGCGGTGCCGCCTCGGCGACGGCCTCCTCGGTGCGACGGCGGGTCATGGGACCGAAGCTTCCCACGCGCACGGCCTCGCCATGCGCGTGGGAGCCGATCCGGCCGCGCTACTTCGTGCAGGCGGTGACCTTCGCCGCGTCCGTGCCGGCCGCCGAGAGGCAGGCCGTCAGGTCGCCCTTTGGCGCCGCGGACCCCGTGGACGGTGCCGTCGTCTTGGCCGTCGTCGCGCTGTTGTCGAGCCCGTCGAGCGTCTTCTGCACGCCGGCCATCGCCTTGCGCGCGTCGGCCTCCGGCGACGACATGCCCTTGCCGTCCAGCGACGCGCGCCAGAAGCGCTGGTTGTCGAGGTAGACCGAGATGCCGGGCTTGCCGGTGTCCGGCATGACGGTGACGACGATGTGCGACACGTCGTCGAGGCCGAGGTGCTCCTTGGCGGCGGCCTCGCCCGCCAGCTTCTCGACGACCTTCGTGTCGACCTTGTTGATGGGGAACACGTTGTCCTTCAACGTGCCCGGGCCCGTCAGCGTGACCGGCAGCTTGTCGACGCGGCCGTCCTCCTGGATGCGGAACGAGCGTCCGCGGTCCTCCGAGCCGGTCGAGGCGTCGGCCTCGATGTAGCCGGGGTAGACGTTCAGCGCCAGCAGCCGGCCGTCGTCGCCCACCTGGGCGCGGACCTTGTCGAGGGACTGGCTCAGGCGATCGGCGTGGAACTGCGACTTGGGGTCGCCGCCCTTGCGGTTGACCGAGTCGGTGGCGTGCTTGGCGGTGATGGCGCCCTTGACGCCGAAGAAGAGGCCGACGGCGGCGCCGATCAGGCCGAGGATGGTGAGTGAGCGGAACATGCCCCTCACGACGGCGCAGCGACGCTCTCCTTACGCGGCCGCCGCGCAAGACGCGGACGGGCCGCCCTCGCGGGCGGCCCGTCGCGCGGCGAACCTTCTCCTCGGTGGCGCTAGGCCGTGGCGGCCGTGGGCTCCTCGATGCGGCGCGGCAGCAGCGTCTCGCGGGCGATGACGAGGCGCTGGATCTGCGACGTGCCCTCGTAGAGCTGCATGATCTTGGCGTCGCGCATCAGCTTCTCGACCGGGTACTCCTTGATGAAGCCGTAGCCGCCGTAGACCTGCACGGCGTCGGTGGCGACCTCCATCGCGGAGTCCGAGGCGAAGCGCTTGGCGTGCGACGACTCGATCGTGTTGCGCTGGCCGTTGTCGAGCAGGACGGCCGAGTTCCACGTCGCCAGGCGCGACATGTGGACCTTGGTCGCCATGTCGGCGATCATGAACTGGATCGCCTGGTGCATGGCGATCGGCACGCCGAACTGCACGCGCTCCTTGGAGTACTCGACCGCGAACTCCATCGCGGCGCGGGCGATGCCCGTCGCCATCGCGGCGACGCCCGGACGCGTGCGGTCCAACGTCATCATCGCGACCTTGAAGCCCTTGTTCTCCTCGCCGAGGATGTGGTCGGCGGGGATCTCGGTCTCGTTGAACGTCACGGTCGCCGTGTTCGACGCCCGCTGGCCCATCTTGTCTTCCTTCTTGTCGATGACCACCGTCTCGTCACGGGGCACGACGAAGGCGGAGATCCCGCGGTGGCCGGCGTCGGGGTCGGTCTTGGCGTAGACCGTGTACCAGTCGGCGTGCGAGCCGTTGGTGATGAAGCACTTCTGGCCCGTGATGACGTACTTGTCGCCCTTCTTGACGGCGCGCGTGCGCATCGACGACACGTCGGAGCCGGCGCCCGGCTCGGTCAGGCAGAACGACGCGTACTTCAGCTCCTCGGCCAGCATGCCCAGGTACTTCTTCTTGATCTCCTCGGAGCCCGCGAGGATGACCGGCGCGCTCGCCAGGCCGTTGGCGCCCAGCGACGTCGTGATGCCGGAGCAGCCCCAGGACAGCTCCTCCTCGATCAGGCACCCGTCGAGGTAGGACAGGCCGGGCCCGCCGTACTCCTCGGGGATGTGCGTGTTCATCAGCCCGACCTCGTGGGCCTTGGCGAAGACGTCGGCCGGCCAGGTGCCGTCCTTGTCGTACTCCCACGCGACAGGACGGATCTCCTTCTCCGCGAAGTCGTGGGCCAGCTCGCGAAGGGCCTTCTGCTCGTCGGTCAGCGTGAAGTCGACCATGGGAAAGAGGCTGCTTTCTCCTAGAAGAACGGGGAAGCGCACGCGGAGCGAGCCGCGTGCGCCGGGTCCGATTGACTGGTCAGTCAACGGCTGTCGCACAGGGTAGCGGGATGTCCCTCCTCGTCAAGCGCGACTGGACCGACGTCACGCCGCGAACGGCCCGCGGGACGCGTTGCCCTGGGTCCCGGCGGTGGCGGCCGGCGCGGTCGCCGCCGCCCGAGGTTGCCGCCTATCCGGCAAGTCCTATACAACCCGTGCCATGGCCATGCGGCGCTTCGAGCTCGACGACCTCGTCAACCGTCCCGGGACGTACTTCAACCCCCAGACGGAGGTGCTGATCGTCGTCGACGACTCGCCCGACCTCGACAACGAGATCTTCGACCTCGAGGAGGCCGAGGGCGCCGACTGGGTGCTGATCTCCGACGAGGCCCCGGTCGACGAGCGCACGCGCGACGACCTCATCGAGCGCTTCCAGTCGCGTCACAGCGCGACCACGACCGGCGACGTCGAGCCCGACGAGATGGACGCCGACGACTTCGACGGCTTCGAGGTCCAGGACCCCGACGAGGACGACCTCTAGGTCGCCTAGGAGCCGGTCGCCTAGGAGCCGGCGGTCGTGCCGCCGGTGGCGGCGGAGGCGGCGGTCGTGGCCGCGGCGGACGTCGAGGCGGCGGTGGTGGTGTCGCTCGTGTCGGTCGTCGTCGTGCCGGTGGTCGCCGTGCCGGTGGTCGACGCGGCCTTGTGGCCGACCTCGACGACGCTGCGGTCCTTGCCGCTGCCGTAGACGTGGAACTGCCGCCCGTCGCGCCAGATCAGGTCGAACGCCTGCCCGCTGCGGGCGTTGCCGGACAGGTTGACGCACATCTCGTCGCGCTCGCCGCCCTTGATGCGGGCGAACTGGTGACCGTCCACCTTCGAAAGCTTCTCGCCCTTCTTGAGGTCCTGCTGGGCCTCGGTGAAGAGCGTGTCGAAGCTCTTCTTGGTCGTCGAGCTGGTCGACGACGTCGAAGGGGTCGACGTGGTGGTGGAGGTGGTGGTCGCCGCGGTGGTCGCGTTGACGGACGTCACACCCGGGTGGTCGACCGCCCGGCCGCGCCGCTTTAGCGCGCCTACGAGCCCGCGAACAGGAACGTCAGCCCGAGGACGACGTAGACGGCCAGCAGCTGCAGGCCCTCGAACCACGTCGACTCGCCCTCGTTGGTGACGTGGTTGGCGATCAACACCGCCAGCAGCACCGCGCCGACCTCGAAGCCGTTGAACACCAGCGCCATCGGGTGCGGCCCGAGGAAGAACGAGCAGATGACCAGCACCGGCGCCGCGAACAGCGCGATCTGCGCCGATGAGCCGATCGCGATGTTGACCGCGAGGTCCATCTTGTCCTTGCGCGCGACGAGCACCGCGACCCAGTGCTCGGCCGCGTTGCCGACGATCGCCACGACGATCACGCCGATGAAGAACTCGCTGAGCCCGACGCCCTTGGCCGCCTCGGAGATCGACCCCACCAGGATCTCCGACATCACGCCGACCGCCACGCCGGCGATCGCGAGCATGACGATCGACCGCTTGATCGACCAAGCGTCCTCGACCGGCTCGGCGTCGGCGCCGTGGTCGGGGTTGAAGAGGTCGCGGTGGGTCTTCAGCGAGAACAGCAGCCCGGCCGCGTAGGTCGCGATCAGGACGATCGCCACGGCCAGCGACAGGTGCTCGACGTTGGACGGGTAGTTGCGGATCTCGTCTCCGGGCAGCGGCAGCCCGTTGCCCTGGATCAGCTCGAAGATCGCGGGCATCACCAGCGCGACCGCGGCCAGCAGCAGCATCGCCGACTGCGACGAGGCGGCGGTGCGGTCGAACTTCTGGCGGTCGCGCCCGATGCCGCCGACGAACATCGCGGCGCCGAGCACCAGCAGGATGTTGCCGAGCATCGAGCCGATCAGCGACGCCTTGACGACCTCGTGCAGCCCGGAGCCCAGCGCGAACAGCGCGATGATGATCTCCGGCGCGTTGCCGAACGTGACGTTCAGCAGGCCGCCGATGCCGGGCCCCGACCGGTGGGCCAGCTCCTCGGTCGCCCGGCCCATCAGCGCGGCCGTCGGGATGACGCCGCCGGCCGAGACGAAGAAGATCGCGATCGCCGACGCCCCGATGATGTCCAGGACGATCGCCAGCGGGATCAGCGGCACCAGGAGGTACGGCCAGCCCTCGCTGGTGGCCAGGAACGAGCGCAGCTGCTGCACCGAGCGCAGACTACTTGTTCAGGTACTGGGCACAGCCCTGGACCTTGGCCAGGTCGTTGCCCGCGGCCGCCAGGCAGGACTCGTACTTGCCCTGCGGCTCGGTGGCGGCCGTTCCGCCCTGGTCGGCCGGCGTCGCGTCGGTCGTCGACGGGGTCGTCGCGGTGGTCGACGGCGTCGTGGCCGACGCGTCGCCGCCCAGCAGCCCGCTCTGCTGGAGCACCGAGCGCAGCTGGGAGATCGGGCGCGCGTCGGCGGGCTTGACGATCTTCTGCGGCTGGTTGAGCTGGGCCAGCGACAGCGTGAAGGCGACGCGGCCGGTGGTCAGGCCGTTGGCCTGGTCCTTGAGCTGGTCGGGGACGTCGACGCGGACGTCGACCGCCACCTTGCGCAAGGTGTGGTCCTTGGTCCCGGTCCACACGTCGACCTTGGCCGACCTCACCGACCGGGAGATCAGCTCGCGCTGCTGGGCCGACAGCTGGGTGGGCACGGCGGTGCCGGTCGCGGCGCCGCCGGCGGACGCCACGCTCTTGGCCTTGCTCAACAGCGTCGAGAGGTCGGTCAGCAGCTTGGGGACGTCGACGCCGGAGGTCAGGTGGACGGTCGGCGTGCCGGCGACGTCCTCCTCCCCCACGTTCTTGGGGTCCTTCAGCCAGCGGATCGGCCGCACGCCGAGCGCCGACAGCGTCGTCGTGCCCTGCTTGGCGCCCGAGTCCTTCTTGGCGTTCTCATAGCCCTTGCGGAACGCCTCGTAGGTGCTCTTGCCGACGTCGAAGGCCCGGCCCTCGATCGTCAGGTAGCCGCCGCCCTGCGCGAAGACCGCGCCGAGCGTGACCGGCTGGGTGCCGCCGAAGTCGACGTCGAGCGCGAAGTCCGGGAGCTTGGCGCCGCCGTTGGACTGGAACGGGCCGTTGAGGTGGAGGTTCAGCGGCGTGCTGAGCACCGACCAGCCCTTGAGGTCGACGTCGAGCGTCGCGTCCACCCGGCCGCTGTGGACCGGATGCCCGGTGCCGAACGTGTCCTTGATCAGCGTGGACGCGTCGCCGCCGGAGCCGCCCGCGGACGCGTCGGCGCCCGACCCGCCGCCGCAGGCGGAGGCGGTCAGCGCGATGACGGCGAGCAGCAGCGGGACGAGGCGGGAGGGCTTCATGGCAAAGGGCGTTGCGAACGGCGAGGGCTGAGGAACGTAGCATCGGCCTCGTGCCGCGCACGCCGGTCCTCGCCGTCCTCGTCACCGTCCTGATGCTCCCCGCGAGCGCCCTCGCGAAGGATCCGACCGTCCGCGGCGAGCTCAACCGGCTGGCCGCCTCCGACGCGATCGTGCCCGAGCAGCAGACCGCCTGGCGCGACGACTACGACGCCGCGCAGGCCGCGCTGAAGAAGCTCCACGGCACCCGCTTCCGCGAGCTGCGGGCCGTCGTCGTCAACGTCGACCGGATGGCCGCGCGCCACCAGTTCACGCCCTCGCGGCTGCCCGCGGTCTTCATGACGCTGCGGCGCAACCGCGACTGGTGGACGGCCAAGCCGCTGCCGCGGACCGGGCAGCGCGCGTCGTTCGCGCCCAGCCAGCTGGTGTGGCAGTACTACCCCGGCCAGGGCTGGCAGATCCAGTGGCTGGCGACGTTCGGCAAGGCCAACGCGCTGTGGTCCTACGGGGGCAAGGACGACGAGCTGCGGCGCCTGCTCGACGAGGCGCTGGCCTACGCCACGCAGCGCGCGGGCGGGATCGCCTTCGAGTACCTGTTCACCTTCGACGGCGGCCGGCCGCCGTGGGTCAGCGGCCTGGCGCAGGGCACGGGGCTGTCGGCGCTCTCGCGCGCGGCGATCCGGCTGCGGACCACCCGCTACTTCGACGCCGCGCGCCAGGCGCTGGGGATCTTCAGGACCCCGCCGCCGGAGGGCGTCCGCTTCACGCGCTCGACGGGCGTGCACTACCTGCAGTACTCCTACGCGCCCACGCTGCGGATCGCCAACGGCTTCACGCAGGCGCTCAACGGCCTTCATGACTTCGCGGCGCTCGCCAACGACGAGGAGGGGCGCGTCCTGTTCGCCTCCGGCGAGCGCGAGCTGCGCCACGAGCTGCCGCAGTTCGACACCGGCGCCTGGTCGCTGTACTCCAAGCCGGGCGCGGAGTCCGACCTGGGCTACCACAAGGTGCTGCGCGACTTCCTCCAGAACCTCTGCGACCGCCTGACGAAGGCCGGCTCCCCCAGCCCGACGCTCTACTGCGACACCGCGCGGCGCTTCACCGCGGACCTGACGACGCCGCCGACGCTGAAGGTGCGGCTGCCCGCGAAGGACCCGCGCGCGAAGGCGGGCGTGACGATCCGGATCGCGCTCGACAAGATCTCCACGGTGACGGTCACCGCGGCCCGCGGCGGCAAGGTGGTGTTCTCGCACACGGCCCGCTGGGCACACGGCACCCACGCGCTGCGGATCACGCCGTCGCGGCGCGGCGCGCTGACGATCCGCGCCGGCGCCGTCGACCTCGCCGGCAACGTGGGGTCCGGTCAGGCGGTCCTGCACGTCAAGGCCGCCCCGAAGAAGAAGCACAAGGACTAGTCTGTCCGCTCCTTGAGCCAACCCCCGCGCACGATCCTCTACACGGGCAAGGGCGGCGTCGGCAAGACGTCGGTCGCCGCGGCCACGGCGCGCCGCTGCGCGGCGGCGGGCCTGCGGACGGTCGTGCTGTCGACCGACCCGGCGCACTCGCTCAGCGACTCGCTGGGGACGCCGCTGGGGGCCGAGCCCGTCGCGGTCGGCGACCGGCTCTGGGGCCAGGAGGTCTCCGCCCAGGAGGAGATGGAGCGCAACTGGGCGGGCGTGCAGGACTGGCTCGGCGAGCTGCTGATCGCGCGCGGCGTGGACCGCATCAGCGCCGAGGAGCTGACGGTCCCGCCCGGGATGGACGAGCTGTTCAGCCTGCTGGCGATCAAGCGCCACCACGAGTCCGGCGAGTACGACGTGGTGATCGTCGACTGCGCGCCGACCGGCGAGACGCTGCGGCTGCTGTCGTTCCCCGACGTCGCGCGCTGGTGGCTGGACAAGGTCTTCCCGCAGCAGGGCCGGATCCTCGACGCCGCGCGGCCGTTCGCGCGCGCCGTGCTGGACGTGTCGCTGCCGGGCAACGAGGTCTTCGACGACGTCCAGCGCCTGGTCCGCAACCTGATCGCGATGAACGAGATCCTCCGCGACAACGAGCGCGTCTCGATGCGGCTGGTGATGACCCCTGACCGGATGGTCGTCGACGAGGCGCGGCGCACGTTCACCTACCTCAACCTGTACGGGTACCTGACCGACGCGGTCGTCGTCAACCGCGTGTTCGGCGAAGAGGTCGGCGACTACTTCGGCCCGTGGCGCGCGCGCCAGCAGGAGCAGCTGGAGGCCGTCCGCGACGCGTTCGCCCCGGTCCCGGTGCTGCAGGCGCCGTACTTCGAGGAGGAGGTCGTCGGCGGCGCGATGCTCGACCGGCTCGGCGACGCGCTGTTCTCCGGCGACGACGCCCTGCCCGCCCAGGCCGTCCACCACGCCACGGTCTCCGAGCGCCTGGAGCTGGGTGCCGACGGCGCGACGCTGCGCCTCGAGCTGCCGTTCGCGCGGCGGGGCGACCTGTCGCTCAAGCGCCTGGGATCCGAGTTGATCGTGCGCGTGGACGGGCACAAGCGGACCATGCTGCTGCCGCCCGCGCTCGACGACCTGCACCCGAGCGGCGCGACGTTCGAGGACGGCGCGCTGACCATCACCTTCGATGCCGCCTGAGCCCACCGAGCCCACGCGCCTGGACGACCTCCGGGCCCGCCTGCGCGACACGCGCGAGGCCGCGCAGCGCCTGGCCGAGGAGATCCCGGACGCGCCGGCGGAGGCCCAGCACGCCGCGGCCGACGAGATCTCGGCGCTGGTCGGGGTCCTGCGCGCGCTGCGCGACGCGGTCCCCGACGACCTCTGGGAGCAGGTCCGCGAGATCGTCCGCCAACTGCTCGTGCTGCTGCGCGCGCTGCTGGACCTGGTCGTCGAGCGGCTGGGCGGCGAGCGCGACGCGCCGCGCGGCGGCACCGCCACCGCGCGCGGTCGCGGTCCGGACCTCCAGGACATCCCGATCACCTGATGGCGGTCTGCCCACGCGCCTACAATCGGCGCCAGATGGCGGCGGGAGCTTCGGCATGATCGGGCGCGTGCGGCGCGCCTTCGGCGCCCTGGCGCCCGACCAGCGGCTGGCGGGCGCGGCGGCCCTGGGCCTGTTCGTGACGATGTTCCTGCCCTGGTACACCCGGGACACGACCGCGGTCGTCGGCGGCAAGCTGCAGACCGTCGGCTCGACGCTGATGGCCTGGAAGGCGTTCTCGTTCGTCGAGGCGGCGATCCTGCTGGTCGCCGTCGGCGTGCTCGCGCTGCTGTTCGCGCGCGGCGAGCGGAAGGCGTTCCACCTGCCCGGCGGCGACGGCCTGGTCATCACGGCCGCCGGCGTCTGGGTCGCGCTGTTGGTCTTCTACCGGCTGATCGACAACAAGACCGGCTCGACGTCGGAGTTCCAGAAGGTGGACTACGGCGTCTCGTGGGGCATCTTCGTGACGCTGCTGTGCGGGATCGCGCTGGCCTACACCGGCCAGCGCATCCGCCAGGCGCGGCTGAGCGAGCCGCCGCTGCCCGGCGAGGGCCCCGACGGCGGCGCGCCACCGCGCGGGCCCGGCGGCCCCGCGGGCCCCGCGGCTCCCGCCGGCCCGGCGAGCCCCGCCCCGACGGTCACCGACCGGCGTCCCGGCCGCACCGCCGCCGAGCGCGAGGCCGAGCGCGCCGCGCGCGAGCAGCGCCGCCGCGGCGACACCGGCGAGACCGCCGTGGTCCCCGCCCCGCCGCCGACGACGCGGGCGCCGGCGGCCGCGCCGACCGAGCGCCTGCCGCCGCGCCCCGAGATCGACGGCGGCACGCAGCTCTCGTTCGACGAGCAGGAGTAGGTGAGTACGGCCGCGGTGACGCGGGAACGTCCGGGTCATGATGCTCCGCCGACGACGCAACGCCATCGACGACGATCGCGGTCGCGACGTCGTCGTCGACTACGGGCCCTCGCTGGCCAAGGGCCCCGCCATGATCGCGGGCGCGATCCTGGTGGCCTTCGGCCTCTGCGCCCTGCTCAAGAACAACGACTTCCCGTCGTTCTCCGCCTCCTTCCCCAACGCCGACGTCCACGGAACCAACTTCCTGGGCATCGAGGTCAACGGGTGGACCTGCTTCTTCTCGATCACCGCGGGCGCGCTGCTGCTGTTCGGCGCCGCCCAGCACCACCTGGCCAAGCTGATGTCGCTGCTCGTCGGCCTGGCGCTGGTGGCCTGCGCGGTGATCGCGGTCATCGACGGCCACGACGTCCTGGGCCTCGCCGCGACCAACGGCTGGACGAAGCTCGGCTTCGCCGTCGCCGGCGTCGCGATGCTGCTCAACGCGCTGATGCCGCGGGTCCAGCGCCGCCGCGAGGTCGCCACCGGCGCCGCGGCGGGCACGGGCGCCGGTGCCGCGCCCGTGGCCGGCGACACGACCGCCACGCGCCGTCGCCGCTTCGGCCGCCCGGGCCGCGTGCGCGGCGACGCGCCGGTCGCCGACCGCGCGCAGCCCCGCGCGACGGCCGCCCCCGAGGAGGCGCCACGCGGCCCGCGCCACCACCCGGTCTAGAACCTAGAACCCGCCGGGCTCCGGGTCCGAGCCCGCGAGCTTGGCCACGATCCGATCCAGTGCCTCGAGGTCCTGCGGCGGCAGCGCCAGCAGGACCTCGGGGGGCAGGTAGAGCACGCGCTCGGCCTTGGCCGCCGCCCGCCTGCCCGCCGCCGTCACGCTGATGAGCTTGGCGCGCCGGTCGGTGGGATGCGGCTCGCGGCGCACGAACCCGCGCTGCTCGAGGTCGTCGACGATCACGCTCACGTACGGCGCGTCGATCGCCAGCAGCGTCGCGAGCTGGCGGCCGGTGCGCGGCTCTCGGGACGTGTACAGCAGGGCCTTGACGCGCGTGAAGCTCATCCCGAGCGCGTCGCTGACCGCCGGGCGCCGATCGCGCCGGCGCACGAGCGAGGACAGCGCCGCCCAGACGCGGCGGGCCTGCTCGTCGTCCTCGGGCACGCCGGTCATGCCGCCACCATCGGCTCGTCCAGGCGCCGCGCGGTCTCCGCGGCGGTGCGCTGGGCCCAGCGCGTCGTCGTCGCCAGCCCGAGCGCGACGACCACCACGCCCAACGCGAACACGATCCACCAGCCCGTCGGGTCGCTGCCCGGCAGCACGCCGTGCAGCGTCGCGCCGACGACCGCGACGCCGAGCGACTGCCCGACCTGCCGCGACGTCGAGGCGACCGCGGCCGCCACGCCCGCCTGCGCGGGCGGCATGCCGCTGACCGCCGTGTTGGTGATCGGCGGGTTGATGACGCCGAAGCCGATCCCGAAGACCACGTAGGCGGCCAGGACCCAGACCAGCGACGTCGTCGGCGCCAGCACGGTGAGCATCAGCGCGCTGATCGCGATCCCCACCCCGCCGGCGACCAGCGGCCAGCGCGTGCCGAAGCTCCCGACGACGCGGCCCGACAGCGGCCCGCCGATCGCGGTCATCGCGGCCATCGGCAGCGTCAGCAGGCCGGCGTGGACGGGGCTGTAGCCGCGCACGTCCTGGAGGTACAGGGTGTTCATGAACAGGAAGCCCGCCAGCGCGGCGAACGCCGACACCGCGATCAGCGTCGCGCCGCTGAACGGCGCGCTGCCGAAGAAGCGCAGCTCGATCAGCGGCTCCTCGCGCCGCGGCTCGTAGAGCAGCAGGCCGACCAGCGCGACGGCCGCGACCGCGTAGAACGGCGGCGCGCTCTCGATGATCCCGTACACCAAGGTCGCCAGCATGACGATCACCAGCCCCTGGCCGATCGGGTCCACGCGGCGCCCGTGCGCGGCCCGCGACTCCGGCACGTAGCGCGCGGTCAGCGCGATCGCGGCCAGGCCGACCGGGATGTTCACCCAGAAGATCGCGCGCCACGACGCCTCGACCAGGAAGCCGCCGAGCACCGGCCCCAGCGCCATGCTGAGGCCGACGACCGCGCCCCAGACGCCGATCGCCCGCGCGCGCTCGCGCGGGTCGTGGAACGTGTTGCGGATGATCGACATCGCCACCGGGTTGAGCATCGAGCCGCCGACGGCCTGCAGCATCCGGAACGCGATCAGCCAGCCGACCGACGGCGCCAGCGAGCAGGCCAGCGAGCCGAGCGTGAAGACCGCCAGCCCGACCTGGAAGACCCGCACGCGGCCGAGGCGGTCGGCGGTCGAGCCCGCCAGCATCAGCAGCGAGGCGAGGACGAGCGTGTAGGCGTCGATCGTCCACTGCAGCTCGGAGACCGAGGCGTGCAGGTCGCGCCGGATCGAGGGCAGCGCCACGTTGACGATCGTGTTGTCGAGCCCGACGATGAAGAGGCTGATGCAGCAGATCGCCAGGACCCGCAGCCGCCCGCGCCGGTCGGAGATCGTTGTAGGCACACAACCGTTATAGCACCACAACTATCGCGCGCCCAGAGACGCGTCCGCGCTCAGAAGTCCAGCGGACCGTGCTCCTGGTAGCTGCCGTAGGCGCCGAGCAGCAGCAGCCCGGTCGCCAGGAACAGCAGCGCGATCCCGATCGCCACGATCTTCTGGTCCTTGAAGATGTGCCCCATGAGCGTGAGCACGACGCTGAAGGCCATCAGCGCGTAGATCGGCGTGGCGGAGATGGCGCCCAGGATCACGCCCGGCAGCCTCGCAGATCGCCCGGCTTCGTAGACTTCTTGGCCCATGCCGGTCGAGCCCTCCTCCGTTTCCGACGTCCACGCGGGCCTGCGCGCCACGGGCTACCTGCCCGCGGAGTCCACCGCCCTGGTCAGCTACCTGTCCGCCAAGCTCGGCAAGCCGATCCTCGTCGAGGGCCCAGCGGGCGTCGGCAAGACCGAGCTCGCCAAGGCGCTGGCCAAGTACCTGGACCGGTCGCTCGTGCGCCTCCAGTGCTACGAGGGCCTCGACGAGGCCAAGGCCCTGTACGAGTGGAACTACCGCAAGCAGCTGCTGCGGATCCAGGCCGAGCGCCAAGGCACCGGCTGGGACGACGTGCAGGACGACATCTTCGGCGAGGAGTTCCTGCTCGAGCGCCCGCTGATGACGGCGATCGCCTCGCCCGACCCGGTGGTGCTGCTGATCGACGAGATCGACAAGACCGATCAGGAGTTCGAGGCCATGCTGCTGGAGGTCCTGTCGGACTTCCAGATCACGATCCCCGAGCTGGGCACCGTGGCCTCCAAGTCGCACCCGATCGTGCTGTTGACCTCCAACAACACGCGCGAGCTGACCGAGGCGCTCAAGCGCCGCTGCCTGTACCTGTGGATGGACTACCCGGACCTCGAGCACGAGCTGGAGATCGTCCGCCTCCACACGCCGGACCTGCCGGACGCCGTCGGGCGCAAGCTCGTCGAGGTCGTCGCGCAGGTGCGCGACCTCGACCTCAAGAAGCCGCCGTCGATCGCCGAGTCGATCGACTGGGCGCGCGCGCTGCTGCTGCTCGGCGCGCAGGACATCGACACCAAGGTGTTCAACGAGACGATGTCGGTCATCGTCAAGCACCGCACGGACCTCGACGTCGTGTCCGAGCGCGTCGGGGTCAAGCTCGGCGGCGGGCTGGGGGTCAGTGCCGGCGCATCCTCATAGGAACGCGCGGCGCGCGGGCGTCCACGGGACCGCTCAGCTGGAGCGGCCCGGGATGGCCGGGCGCCTGCTGGAGTTCGGCGAGGAGCTGCGCGGCGAGGGCGTCGCGATCGGCACGTCGGAGCTGCTGGACGCCTTCGCGGCGCTGCGGCACGTGCCGTGGACCGAGCAGGTGGACTTCCGCGAGGCCTTGGCGGCGACGCTGGCCAAGTCGCAGGACGACCGGCGCGTCTTCGAGCTGGTCTTCGACCGCTTCTTCTTCCGCGCCGCCGAGCTGGCGGCGATCGAGGAGGGCGTGCGCGAGGAGGGCGGCATCTCGCCCGACGACGCGGGCATGCTCGACATGGAGGAGCTCAAGCGCCAGGTCGCCGAGGCGGTGCGCGACGGCGACGAGGCGCTGATGCGCGACCTCGCGCGGCTGGCGATCGCGGCGTTCGGGCGCCAGGGCGAGGGCTCGGGCGTCATCGGCGTCGACGTGCAGCGGATCCGGCGCTCGCTGGCGCTGCGGACCGACCCGCAGCCCGACCTGCCGCCGGAGGACCCGCGGCGCGACGGCCTGCCGCGCGACGAGATCCGGCGCTTCGAGGCGCTGTTGCGCAAGGAGCTGGAGCGGTCGCAGATCGAGCGCACCGAGCAGCTCTCTCCGGCGCGGCCGCTGAACGAGCTGGACCGCGCGCTGCCGTCCGGGCCGCTGCAGGACCTGGCCGCCGTGCACCGCGTGGTCGCCCAGCTCAAGCGCCGGCTGAAGACGCAGGGCAACGAGCAGCGCGGCCAGAAGCGCCACGCGGCCGTCGACATGCGCAAGACGATGCGCGCGTCGCTGGAGTTCGGCGGGGTCCCGGCGGTCATCAAGGAGAAGCCGGTCCGGCCGCGGCGGCCCGAGATCTACGTGTTGTGCGACGTGTCGACCAGCGTCACCAGCGCGTCGGTGTTCTTCTTGTCCGTGTTGCACGCGCTGCACGACTCGTTCCGCAAGATGCGGTCGTTCGTGTTCATCGAGCGGATCTCGGAGGTCACCGAGATCTTCGCCAAGGAGCGCGACTTCAAGGCCGTGTCCGAGGCGATCGGGCGCGACAGCGGCGTCGCCGACATCTCCGGCTACACCGACTACGGGCGCGTCTGGAGCGAGTTCCGCGAGCTGGTCGAGGACGACCTGCACCCGCGCGCGACGGTCATCGTGCTCGGCGACGCGCGCACCAACGGGCGCGATCCGCGCGCCGACATCTTCGCCAAGGTCGCCCAGAAGGCCGGGCGCACGTTCTGGCTGAACCCCGAGCCGCGGTTGTACTGGAACTACGGCGACAGCGTGATCTCGGCCTACGAGCAGCACTGCGAGGCCTACGAGTGCTGGACGACCCAGCAGCTCGAGGACTTCGTCAAGGCGCTCACGCGCCCGATGAACCGCTGACCGGCGGGCGCGGTCCTCGAGCACGCGGTCGGCGACGCGCCGGACGACCCCGCCTGCGCGGCGCGCCGGCGCTGACCGAGGCCGAACGGCGGACGGCCGACCTCGCGGCCGAGGGCCTCACCGACGCCGAGATCGCCGGACGCGGCGAGCCGGAGCGCGCGCGGCACGAGCGCTGACCGGGAGCGCGTCCGGTAGGCTGGAAGGTCTAGGAACTACAGGGGGGCTCGCGGACGCGGGCTGAGATTGCGCCCGAGGACGGTCCGGCGCTGACCCTTCGAACCTGTGGGGTAATGCCCGCGGAGGGAGCGATGGCGACGAGGCTCGGGGTCCCGAAGGTGGGGCCGGGCGACGCAACAAGAAGCGCGGTGCGGCTGGAAGGGGTGACCCGTCGGTTCGGCGACGTGGTCGCGCTGGACGGCGTCTCGCTGAGCGCGGCGCCGGGCGAGGTCGTCGCGGTCGTCGGCGCGTCCGGCTCGGGGAAGTCGACGCTGCTGGAGCTGGTCTGCGGGCTGCAGGCGCCGGACGCCGGGTCGGTCCACGCGGGCCGCGCGGTGCTGATGCCCCAGCGCGACCTGCTGCTCCCGTGGCTCGACGCGCGCGACAACGCCGCGCTGCCGCTGCGGCTGGCCGGCACGCCGAAGGACGCCGCCCGCGCGCGCGCCCACGACCTGCTCGTCCGGCTCGGCCTGGAGGGCTTCGAGCGCGCCCGCACCTGGCAGCTCAGCGGCGGGATGCGCCAGCGCGTCGCGGTCGCGCGCACGCTGCTGGCCGGCGCGCCGATCCTGTGCCTCGACGAGCCGTTCGGCGCGCTGGACGCGATCACGCGCGCCGACGCCCAGACGTGGCTGGCCGAGACGCTCGCCCACGAGCCGCGCACGGTCCTGCTCGTCACCCACGACGTCGAGGAGGCCGCGCTGCTCGCCGACCGGATCGTCGTCCTCTCCCCCCGGCCCGGCCGCGTCGTGGCGACGGTCCCGGTCGACTTCCCGCGCCCGCGCTCGGCCACCGATCCGCAGGTCGTCGCGGTCCGCGCCCAGGCGATGGAGGCGCTGCGGACCAACCGCTAGGCCATGCTCGCCGCGCTCATCATCATCGTGCTCCTCGGCATCTGGGAGCTGTACGCCCGGCTCGGCTCGGTCGACGACTTCATCCTGCCCGCGCCCGACCAGGTCGCCTCGTCGCTGTGGCACGACCGCGGGCTGCTGTGGGACAACCTGCTCGTCACCGCCGAGGAGATGCTGCTCGGCCTGCTCGTCGCGCTGGTCGCCGGCGCCGCGCTGGCGCTGCTGCTGCACCGCTTCGCGCCGGTCCGCAAGGCGCTCTACCCGCTGCTGGTCGGGACCCAGGCGATCCCGATCGTGACGATCGCGCCGCTGCTCGCGGCCTGGTTCGGGTACGGGCTGCTGCCCAAGCTCGTGATCGTCGCGCTCGTCTGCTTCTTCCCGATCGTCGTCACGACCCTCGACGGCCTGCGCTCGGTCGACCCCGAGCAGCACAAGCTCATGCGCACGCTGAACGCGACGCCCGCCCAGACCTTGCGCTGGGTCGAGCTGCCGACCGCGCTGCCCGCCGCGCTGAGCGGCGCGAAGATCGCGGTCGCCGTCGGCGGCATCGCCGCGGTCTTCGCTGAGTACGCCGGCTCCGAGGACGGCCTCGGCCACCTGCTGCTGCAGTCGATCCCGCAGCTGGAGACCGCGCGCGCCTGGGCCGCGGTCGTCGTCCTCGCGGCGCTCGCCGTCTTCTGCTTCGCTCTCCTGGCCCTCGCCGAGCGCCGCCTGGCGCCGTGGGCCCACCGACCAAAGGACCCGACCACGTGATCCGCCGCCGCGCCCGCCTCGTCCCGCTCGCCCTGACCGCCGTCGCGCTCGCCGGCACGCTGTCGGCCTGCGGCGCCAAGAAGGACGTGACCACGACGAGCAGCGCCGCCACCAAGCGCCTCGACCTCGTCCTGGACTACCTGCCCAACGCCGACCACGCGCCGATCTACGCCGCCCAGGCGATCGGCGCGTTCAAGGCCGCCGGGCTGGACGTCCGGATCCAGACCCCTTCCGACCCGGCGACCCCGCTGAAGCTCGTCGAGTCCGGGCGGGCCGACCTCGCGATCTCCTACGAGCCCGAGCTGCTGCTGGCGCGCGACAAGGGCGCGCACGTCGCCGGGGTCGGCGCGCTGATCCAGAAGCCGCTGACGTCGATCATGTCGTTGAACAAGCACTTCACGAGCGTCAAGGACCTCAAGAACGCCACGGTCGGCACCGCGGGCATCCCGTACCAGACGGCCTACCTGCGGACGATCGCCGACTCCAACGGGTTCTCGCCGAGCACGATCCACGAGGTCAACGTCGGCTTCAACCTCGTCCCGAGCATGTTGTCCAAGAAGGTCGACGCCACGCTCGGGGCGTTCTGGAACATCGAGGGCGTCCAGCTCCAGCGCCGCCACAAGGACCCCACGATCATCAAGATGGACGAGGCCGGCATCCCGACCTACCAGGAGCTCGTGTTCGTCGCCAACAACGAGAAGCTCCAGGAGAAGGGCGTCGGCGCGGTGATGCGCCGCTTCCTGCAGGCGGTGTCGCGCGGCGCGAGCGCGGTCAAGGCCGACCCGGCCGTCGGCGCCGACGCGCTGGTCAAGGCCGACCCCGATCTGGACCGCGCCACGGTGCTGGCCCAGATCAAGGCCACGCTGCCGGTGTTCTTCCCCGAGAGCAGCGCGTTCCCGTGGGGCTACATGAACGCTGACGAGTGGGCGGCCTACGGCCAGTGGATGTTGAAGAACAAGCTGGTCAAGACGCTGCCGACGGCGACGTCGATCACCAACGAGTTCCTGCCCGGGCGCGGGATCTGAGGCGTCGGGCCGGCGTCAGGCCGCCGCGGCGAAGCGCGTCCCCGCGCCGCCGCCGGTGGCCTTGACGCCGAGCGCGTGCAGGCCGGCCAGGCCCATCCAGCCCTCGTAGGGCGCGAAGGCCTCCAGGACCTCCTCCTCGGTGGCGCGCGCGGACGGGCGGCCGCCCGCGCGGGCGCGGCCGACGAGCTTGAGGTAGGCCAGGTCGCCGGCGGGCAGGACGTCGTGGCGGCCCTGGCCGTGCAGCGCCAGGACGGCGATCGTCCACGAGCCGATGCCGGAGATCCGGCGCAGCCGCGCCCAGCCGGCCTCCTCGCCGCCGGGCGCGCAGCGCAGGTCGCAGCGACCCGAGGCGACCTCGCGCGACGCCTTGACCAGCGCCAGCGCGCGCGCCGCCGAGAGCCCGAACGCCTGCAGCCGCGCGGGCGCGGTGTCGCCGAGCGTCCGCGCCGTCGGCAGGTCGCGCAGCGTGCGCGTCCCGTCCCACGACGGCGCGCGGCGGCCCAGCCGCCACACGATCGCGCGCTCGATCTCGGCGGCCTCCTCGTAGGCGATCAGCTGCTCGCAGATCCCCCACGCCAGCGCCTCGAACGGCTCGGGCCGGCGCACCGGCCGCAGATGCGGGCGCGTCCGCACCGACGGCCCGATCCACGGGTCGTCGCGGAAGCGGTCGTAGAACGGCCGCAGCGAGACGTCCACGCCGAACCCGGCGCGCACCCGCGCGATCGCCTCCTCGCAGACCTCGCCGGTCTCCCCGCGCGCGCCGATCACCACGCGCTCGCTCGACGGCTGCGCCGCCCGGACGACCACCGGCGCGTCCTCGACATGCACCAGCCGCTCCCAGACCCCGCCGCGCATCGACGCCACGCCGTCCATCCCGCCCGCGCCGGGCAGGCGGAACGGCCACGGCGGGCGGACCTCGCGACGGACCTCGATCATCGGGCGCCGGAGGCTACGCCTCGCGCAGGACGGGCGCGCGTCAGCACCGGGCCCGAGCGGGCCGAACCGGTGGCGCCTTCGTGTCGCATGGGAACACCAAGGCGCCACCGGTTGGGGTTCGGTGCCGAACCGAGCCCTCGCGCGGGTGCGTCGGGGCCGGTCAGTCCCGGCCGCTCAGGAGGTGGATGTCCACCAGGAACGAGCGGGTCGCGCGGATCTCGCCCAGCGAGGTCCGCTGCTCCTTGCGGCGTACGCGGACCCGCTTGCGGGCGCGGGCGCGGCGGACGACGGCGACGGTGGCCGCGCCGGCGGCGAAGCCGGTGACCGCGACGGCGGCGGCCTGGACGGCGACCGGCGCGGCGACGACGAGGTTGCGGCCGGACTCGGGCGCGGTGGGCGCCGGGGCAGGCCGCGGTGGGATCTCGTGGGCCTCCGGCACCGGAAGCGCGTCCACCACCTCGACGTCGTCGTCGTCGGCGGGCGCGGCGTGCTCGAAGGAGGGATCCGTCACGAGGTCAAGGATGCCGCATCGACAGGCGGGAAGCGACGTCCGCGGACCGTCGGGTCCGACGGACGTCGATCAGGTCGCGCCCGAGGCCGTGTCGGTCGGCCCGTGCTTGCCGCGCGAGGCGACCGGCGGAGCGCCCGAGGCGCGCGCCGCGCGCTGCTCGGACAGCGGCCGGTTGCCGGTGCGGGACGTCGCCGTCCCGAAGACGTTGTCCCAGTACGGCGCGCTGATGCCGAAGCCGGTCTCGTCGTCCTGGAAGTGATGGCGCATGTGCAGCTCGCGCAGCTTGTGCCCCACCGCCGTGCGCGGCGTGTGGTGGTGCACGTGGTAGTGGAGCATGTCGTAGGCCAAGTACCCGGCCAGGAACCCACCGCCGAACACCAGCGCCGCGTTCCAGCCGAGGATCAGCCAGAACACCGACAGCACCGCGGCGCCCAGCGGGAGCGACACCGACGGCGGCATGACCAGCCGCAGCGGGTCGTTGGGGTGGTCGTGGTGGACGCCGTGGATCATCCAGTGCAGCCGCATCCCGATCTGCGAGTTGTAGGGCTCGAAGTGGAAGACGACGCGGTGCAGCCAGTACTCGAAGAGCGTCCAGAAGACGTACCCCGCGATCAGCAGGAGCACGGCCTGGAGCGTGCTCTGCCGGCCGAAGCCGGCGATGACCATCACGAGGATGATCGGCGTGAAGATGATCGGCGGCACCGACGGGTGGACACGCGTGAAGCGGTCCAGCCACGGGCTCTCGAACATCGGCGGCGAAGCCTTGAGATCGTCGGACCGTGCCATTAGGTCAACCTTATCGCGCCGCGCAACCTGATTGCACGTACAACCTGAATCCCGGTCGATCAAAGCTCCCGACGATAGATCCGGTACTTCTTGACCACCCGCCCGTGCATGGCCTCCATGCCCCGGTTCATCGCGCGGTTGGTCTCCAGGATCCAGCCCATCTCGCCGCCCTTGATCCGCGGGTGGCGAGCTGCGGTGTCGAAGTGCTCCAGGTACAGCGCGGCCGCCGCGCCCGTGTGCTGGAACTTGGGCTTGACGCCCAGGAACCCGACGCGGACCTTGTCGATGGTCTTGCTGCGGCGCAGGTAGTGCCACCACCCGAAGGGCAGCAGCCGCCCCTTCATCTTGGGCAGGACCTGGTTGAGATCCGGGATCGTGATGGCGATCGCGATCGGCTCGTCGCCGACCTCGGCGATCATGAACCAGTCGCGGCTGTAGGCCAGCTGCAGCTCGAGCGCGTACTGGTCGAGGTCCTCCTCGCCGTAGGGCACGAACCCGAAGTTGCGCCGCCACGCCCGGTTGTAGATCTCGCCGAAGACGTCCATGTCGCGCCGCAGGTGGCGGCGCGACATGCGCCGGATCGTGACCCCGTGCTTCTCGCGGGCGTCGCGGGCCAGCTCGGGCAGGATGTCCAGCATCTGCTCGCGGTCGGAGATGTCGAGGTGCCACATGAGCAGGTCGACCTCCTTCTCCAGCCCCAGGCCCTCCTCCAGCAGCCGCTGGTAGTAGGGCGGGTGCCACGGCTGGCGGATCATCGGCGGGAGGTCGTGGCCCTCGACGACGATGCCCGACTCGTCGTTCATCGTGAAGTCGGCCGGACCGCTCATCAGCGTCATCCCGCGGGTGCGCAGCCAGTCCTCGGCGCGCGCGATCAGCGCGGCGGCGGCCTCGGTGTCGTCCTCGCACTCGAAGAACCCGAACCACCCGCGCAGCTCGCCGTGGTGGCGGTTGTAGGCGTGGTCGACGTGCGCGGACACGCGGCCGACGACGCGCCCGTCGCGCTCGGCCACCAGCAGCTCGAAGTCGATGCGCGACGCGTAGGTGCCGAGCTTCGGCCGGCGCGACAGGAACAGCCGGCGCTCGAGCTTCAGCGGCGGGACCCACGGCGTCCCGGCGTGCAGCCGGAACGGAAGGTCGATGAACGCGCCGACGTCGCGGTACGAGCGGGCAGGACGAACGGTCACCGGCATGAAGGTCCGCACCCTAGCTGACCAAACCTGGCGACAGACGGCACAGGTACGCTCCTGGCGTGCCCACACGTGCGCAGGTCGACGTCTTCGAGAAGGCCCGGACCCACGAGCGCCTGGAGATCCTCCGGGCCGCCCGGGCGGCCGACATGGTGCCCTACTTCCGCGTCATGGAGTCCCCGGCGCGGCCCGTGGTCGAGATGGAGGGCCAGGCCCGGATCATGCTCGGGGGCAACAACTACCTCGGGCTGACCGAGGACGAGCGCGTGATCGACGGCGCCGCCGACGCGCTCAGGCAATACGGCACGGGCATGACCGGTTCGCGACTGCTCAACGGAACGACCCAGATGCACCTGACGCTCGAGGCCGAGATCGCCGAGTGGATGGGCACCGAGGACGCGATCGTCTTCACGACCGGCAACCAGGCCAACGTCGGCACGCTCGGCACGATCCTCGCGCCGGGCGACACCGTGATCGTCGACTCCGGCGACCACGCGTCGATCCTCGACGGCTGCCTGCTGAGCAAGGCCAAGCTGCGCCCGTTCCGCCATAACAAGCTCGACAAGCTCGAGCGGATGCTGGAGCGCGCGGCGGGCGACGGCGGCGGCGTGCTCGTCGTCGTCGACGGCGTCTTCTCGATGGAGGGCGACCTCGCCCCGCTGCCGGAGATCTGCGACCTCTGCGAGGCCTACGGCGCGCGCCTGATGGTCGACGAGGCCCACGGCGCCGGCGTGCTCGGCGACCGCGGCGCCGGCGCCTGCGAGCTGTTCGGCGTCGAGGACCGCGTCGACCTGCGGATGGGCACGTTCTCCAAGTCCTTGGCGAGCTGCGGCGGCTTCGTCGCCGGCTCCGCCGAGGTGATCGAGTACCTGCGGATCCAGTCGCGGACGTTCCTCTTCACGGCGTCCGCCGTCCCGGCCGCGACCGGCGCCGCGCTGGCCGCGCTGCGCGTCGTCCGCGGCGCCGACGGCCCGCCGCTGCTGAAGGCCGTGCAGGACAACGCGCGCTACTTCCGCGACGGGCTCGAGGAGCGCGGCTTCGCGGTCGTCGAGCCTCAGCGCCTGCCCGCCGGCCACCCCTACGGCGCCGACATCGTCACGCCCATCATCCCCGTGTTGATCGGCGACGACTGGCAGGCCGGGCTCATGTGGAAGGGCCTCTATGAAGAGGGCGTCTTCGTCAACACCGCGCTGCACCCCGCCGTGCCCCCGGGCGCCTCGCTGCTGCGCACCTCGGTGATGGCCACGCACGATCGCGCGACGCTCGACCGGGCGCTCGACGCCTTCACGAAGGTCAAGGCGGCCTTCGAGCGCGAGCACGGCCCGCTGCCCGGCCCGGGCGAGCACGGCAAGCGCCGCCGGCAGGATTGAACCCGCCGCTGAGCGTTGCTCAGCAACCTTGGTCAGCAGGATTTCAGCAACTGTCCGTAGCACGTCGGGAGCGCTCGACGACGCCTCGTCGGGCGCTCGCCGACGGGCGGACAACCGGGTGTGTCTGACGGAAGAAAAAAGGCGCTCTGAGCGAATGTTGCGGTCGTTCACACCTTGATCGAACGTGCCGCCCTGGCATACGTTCGAGACGCGTTCGAGGCGGACGCCCCGGGGATTGGATGTCCCGGATCGAGGAGTGGTTTCGTTTGAGGAGACGCCCACTCGTCGTGCCGGAGACACGTGGTCGACCCCGGTCCGTCGCTGCCCGGACGCTCGTCACGCAGAACACACGAGCGCCGGCTCACGACTGAGGGTGAGCCCGGCAGGGAGGACAGATGAACGCAGCAGCGACGATCGCCCCTGCGCCGCAGCACTTGCGCGCATTGGCCCGAGCGAACGAGGTGCGCCTCGCCCGCGCGGAGCTCAAGCGCCAGGTGGCCGAGGGGGAGATCAGCGCCGCGCACGTCATCCTCGAGTGCCCGTGGGAGGCCGCCTCGATGACGGTCTCCGACCTCCTGACCAGCCAGCGCCGCTGGGGCAGCACCCGGTGCCGCAAGCTCCTGGCCTCGATCCCCATGTCGGAGAACAAGACCGTGGGATCGATGACCGAGCGCCAGCGAAACGCCCTCGCCGCCCTGTTGGAGGGACTCCCGGCCTAGAAGGTTGATGCGCAGCGCGCGGCGGGCCGTCCGACTCGATGGACGGCTCGCCGCGTAGCGGCCACCGATCTAGGCGGTCGCGATCTCGATCAGATGGCCGTCGGGATCGCGGAAGTAGATGGACTTGAAGCGCCCGCGCTCGAAGACCTCCGAGCACGGCACGCCCCGGCCCCGCAGGTAGTCGCGCCACGCGACCTGCTCGTCGGCCGACCCGACGCTGAAGGCGAAGTGGTGGACGCCGCCGCGGCCCTCCTGCGCCTCCCCCATCCGCGGGTACTCCATGAAGGACACCAACGTGCCCGGCGTGCCGTTGGCGTCGCCGAACCAGAAGTGCCGCGAGCCCGGGTCGTCCGGGTTGTCCTCCTGCGCCGTGAGCGCCAGGCCGAGGACGTCGCGGTAGAACGCGGTCGTCCGGTCGAGGTCGGCCACGATCGCGGTGACGTGGTGCAGCCCGCGCAGCTGCATGCGGCGCTGCGGGGCGCCGGGCTCGGCGGGGAGGTCGCTCACGCGCGGAACCCTACGCCGCCGCTCCGACGCACGAACGCTCGGCGGAAGAGGAAGAAGGCGGCGAGCCCGGCGACGAGCGCGATCGGCGGGATCACGTTCTGCGACACGCCCGCGACGTAGAACGGGATCGCGACGACGACGGCGACCAGGCCCGCCAGCAGCGACGAGTGCGAGCGGTAGCCGGCGAAGTGCTCGCGGAACGACAGCTCGCCGGCCGAGAGCGTGATGAGCACGAAGCCGCCGCCGAGCAGGACCGCGCGGCGGTCGCCGGTCGCGAAGGCGAAGCCCCAGACCAGCAGGACGATCGACAGCAGGATCGTCAGCTCGGTCAGCGGGAACGGCGCCCACGGGGCGGGCGGCGCGTCCTCCCTGCGCGACGTGTAGGTCGCGGTGCGGGGAGGCGAGGGCGCCCGGACCGGCGCGGCGGGACGCTCCACCGCGGGCGGAGGCGGCGGGGCGATCTCGTGGCTGACGCGCTTGCGGCTGCGGCGACCCATGGGGCGGGATGGTATTCCGCGCGGGCCGGCCTCACGCCGGCGCGGGCCTCGGGCATCCCGAGGAGAGCTTGACCTGCCACCAGCCCATGCAGCGCCCGACGATGCCCAGGCGGGGCCGGACGAGGTAGGCGCCGCAGCCGTGCTCGCCGAGGTCGGCCAGCGGGAGCCGGACGTGGCGGTGCCGCGCGGGGTCGCGCAGCATCTCCTCCAGCAGCGCGCGGCTGTCGGCCTCCAGCTCGGCGCGCCGGGCGACGACGACGTGCGCGCGGCGCACGCGCTCGGCCAGCTCGTCGCGGACGCGCTCCAGCTCGCCCAGGCCCAGCAGGCGCGGGCCGTGGACGGCCGCCGCGCGCGCCTGGACGTCCGCGTCGGTCACGTGCGGGAACGCGGCGAGCACCGCGGCGCCCAGCTCGCGCTCCAGCCGCGCGATCTGCGCGCGCAGCGTGCGGCGTGCGGCCCGCTCGTCGGCGGGCGCGACGACCGGGGGCGCGAGACGGGTGCTGTCGGCAAGGACGACCACGCAGTTCCTCTCTCCGGCCGAGGTTAGCGCCCGAGGCCCTCGGCCGCCAGCCACAACGCCTCGTCGACGTGGACCTCGGGCACCCCGGGCACGGCGATCGCGACCAGGCGCACCGCGGCCGTGCGGCGGTGCGGGCCGTGCGCGCTCGAACGGCGGCCGAAGAGGACGGCGACCGGCCCGGCGCCGTCGGCCAGCACGAGACGGCCCCGCGGCACGTCGTGGGCGTACCCGCCCTCGGCGGGCAGCGTCTCCCCCGCCCGCGCCGCGCGCAGCGTCACCTCTCCCTCCAGGGCCGCCTCGTCGAAGGCGACGATCGGCACCCCGGTCTCCAGCAGGCCGAGCACGAGCGCATCGGTGAAGCGGTCGCCGGTGTGCAGCTCGCCGCGGATCAGGCGCTCGACCGCCAGCTGCTCGACCGGCGTGCGCTCGACGTCCGGGTCGAGGCCGACCTGGCGGAAGAACACGCGGTAGGCGTGCGGGACCGGGCGCGTGCGCAGCTGGATCGCGTTGGCGCCGCGAAAGCGCGTGCTGACGTCCTCCAGCCGCAGCCGCAGCCCGCGCGGCGTCTTGTGCCCGCCCTCGACGGCGACCAGCGCCCAGCGCAGGCGCAGGCCGGGCAGCTCGTCCAGGACGGCCGCGTCGACCAGGCCCTCGCGCGGGTCGTCGCCGCTCACGTCCCGCCGCCCAGCTCCCGGGCGCGGGTCACGAGGTCGTCGGCGCCGATCGTCCCGAACGTCGTCGCCGCGACGCGGCCGCCGCGCCGGGCGAACGTGATCTGGGGGCAGACCTGCACGTGGTAGGCGTTGGACAGCGCGCCGTCGCGGTCGTAGCCGATCGGGATGCTCCAGCCGTGGTCGCCGACGAGCTTGCGCAGCTCGTCGCGGTCGCCGCGGATCGCGATCGCCGCCAGCTGGACGCCGGGCAGCCGCGCCCGCGCGCGATCGAGGACGTCGACCTGGTCGATGCACTCCCGGTTGCGGACGGTGAAGAACGCCAGGACGACCGGCCCGGCGTCGCGCAGCGCGCAGCCGTTGAGCACGTCGGCCCCGCGGACCTGACAGGCCGGGACGTGGCCGGCCTGCCCCTCGCCGGCGTGCGTGGCGAGGTTGGCGTCGCCGTCGAGCCTGCCGGTGGCCGTGGGCACCGCGAAGGGCGGCATGGCCTCGCCGTCCGGGATCCCGCGCGCGCCCTGGTCGGTGCCGTGACGGATCGTCGTGGCCAGCAGCACGAGCACGAGCACCAGCGCGCCGACGCCGACGACCCAGACGTAGCTGCGCCCCGGCGCGGCGGCGGGACGGCGGCCGCGCGGCGACGGCGACGGCGACCGCGGGGCGTCGCGCGCGGACGCGGGCTCGCGGCGCGGCGCCGACGCCGGCGGCGGGTCCAGGTCCTCGTCGTCGAAGTCGAGCGGGCCGCGCTCGCTCATGTCTCCGGCTGGGTGCGGCGCAGCGAGGGCCGGCGCGGGCGGCGCACGCGCGGGCGGGGTACGCGCGGCCGGGGCACCCGGACGTCGGACAGCGTGAAGCGCTCGCCGAGCACCAGCGCCGAGGGCAGCACGAGCAGCACGCCGAGCAGCGACACGGTGAGGTCGACGACCGTCACCGCTCCGAAGTCGCGCAGCATCCTGATGTCGCTCAGCGCCAGGACCGCGAAGCCCGCGATCGCCGTCACGCCCGAGGCGAGCACCGCCGCGCCGGTCGACCGATAGGTCCGCTCCAGCGCCGCGGCCGGGTCGAAGCCGTCGGCCCGCTCGCTCCGATAGCGCTCGGCGAGCAGCACGGAGAACTCGGTCGAGATCGCGATCACCAGCGCGCCGAGCGTCACCGACATGGGGTTCAACGGCACGCGGATCGCGAACAGCACGAGCGCCGACCAGCCGGTCGCCAGCGCGATCGGCACCAGCGGCGTGAGCGCCCGGCGCCAGGACCGGAAGGCCGCCAACAACACCGCGGCGACGGCGACCAGGCCCAACACCATCAACAGCATCCGCCGCCAGGTCGAGGACACCTGCGCGTCGGCGTCGGCCGCCAGCACCGGCAGGCCGGCGAGCTGCGCGTCGACGCCCTTGGGCGGGTGCAGCTCGCGCCGCATCGTGTCGATGACCTGCTTCTGGCGCGCGAGCGGCATCAGCCGGATCCCGAACGCCAGCGTCGCGGTCTTGCGGTCGGCCGTGACGACGCTCTGGGAGAAGTACTCCGGCACGACCTTCAGCAGCTCGTCGACCTGGGCCTGCGAGGTGACCTTGCCGCTGTTGCCGCCGAAGAGGTCGGGCAGCGAGAACGCCGGGCACAGCTCGGCCTTGCCGCAGCCGCGCTTGTCGGTGTAGCCGAAGGTCTTCAGCAGCCGCGACTGGTAGGCCGCCATCCAGTTGAGGTTCGCGGGCGTCGTGAGCTTCCGGTCGCTGCGCACGACGACGTCGATCTGGCCGCCGACGCTCGTCGACCGCTCCAGCGCGGTGAGGTCCCGCAGCGCGGGCAGGTCCTGCGGGACGAGCTTGGTGACGTCGGACTCGACCTTGGTCTGCGTGTCCAGGCCCCAGCCGACGATCGCGACCCCCAGCCCGACGGCCAGCACGCGGCCCGGCCGGTGCGCCGCGGCGCCCAGCGCCCGCGCGCGCGCCGCGCGGCCGCCGCGCAGCAGCCCGCGCGTCGCCGGGTTCTCGCGCAGCAGCTCGCCCGCGCCGCGGCCCGCGGAGGCGACCATCGCGCCCGCCTCGGCGACGGAGGCGCCGAGGCGCCCGCCCACGCGCGGCCGGCCGCCGCCGCGGCCCGTCCGCCCCGCCGTGCCGACCAGCACCGCCACGCCGAGCGTCGTCGCCGTCGCCAACCCGACGAAGATGCCCGCGACCAGCAGCCAGCCGAAGCCGCGGACCATCGGCACCGGCGAGGCGCCGAGCACCAGGAAGCCCGCGGCGGTCGCCAGCGCGGCGATCGCCACCGACGGCGCGCCGCGCCGCGCGACGTGGGCGACCGCGCGCGCGACCTCCGCGCGTGACGCCCCGGGCCCCGCGCGCTCCTCGATGCGCGACTGCAGCTGGATCGCGTAGTCGACGGCCAGGCCGATCAGCACCGGCACGACGCCGACCGACGCCATCGTCAGCGACGCGCCGATCAGCGACAGCGCGCCGAAGGTGATCGCCACCGCGGCCAGCGCGACGACCAGCGGCAGCAGCCGGCGCCGCGCCGGGAAGACCAGCGCCAGCACCAAGGCCATCACCAACACCGAGGCGATCAGCAGCAGGACGATGGCGTCGGTGATGTTCGTCGTCAGGTCCGACAGCACGACCGGCGCGCCGGTGACCGTGTAGGTCCCGCCGTTGGCCAGCCGGAAGTCCTTCATCTCGGTCGCGGCCCGGATGTTCGCGATCGCGTCCTTGCGCTGCCGGTCGCTCAGCCCCGGCTTCAACCGCACCTGGATCAGCGACGAGTCCTTGTTGGGCCACAGGTAGGCGAAGCGCGACTTCGGCGTGCCCGCCGCCTTGCCGCCCTCGAAGACCAGCTGCGAGACGAAGCCGGGGTCGTTGACCTCCGGCGCCTTGAGCAGCCCGTACTTGAGGGCGATCTGCGCCGCCTGCGTCAGCGCCTGGTACTCGGCGAGCTGCTGGGCCTGCGTCGCCAGCTTCTTGGAGCGCGCGACCGAGTACCTCTTGGCCCGCGCCAGCTTGTAGGCCGCGGTGTAGGCCTGCTGGGCGTCGTCCTTGATCGCCTGCTGCTGGGCGGTGAACTGGTCGCCGATCTGGCCGACGGACTCGTTGATGAACGTGCCGGGGCCGAAGACGACCTTGGCGGGCTTGGCCTTGCCGAGCCGTCCGCACGGCCCGCTCCAGCCGCCGGGCGGCGTGTGGTCCTTGGGCACGTTGCCGCCCAGGCAGCCCTCCAGGCCGATGAGCTGGTTGAGGTCGGTCGTCAGCACGACCTTCGACACCGGCCCGGAGACCAGCACGTAGACGGCGTCCTCGCCGAACAGCTCGTGGTCGCGCTCGGTCGCCTGCCAGGACGCGCTCGACGTCCCGACCAGCGTCTTGGTCGCGGTGGTGGGCGCCAACCGCAGCGCCAGCGCGGCGCCCGCCAGCGCGAGCACCGTCACCAGCAGGCCGACCGCCAGCGGGCGGCGGGCGGCCGTGCCCATGGCGGCGCCCAGGATGCGCGGGAGCCGACCCATCAGTCCGCTGAGGGTACCGGGACGGTCACGGCCGTGCGCCGGATCCCGGGCGGGCCGGGCGGGCCGGCGGGGCCGTCTGGCCTACGGCTGCGGCAGCCCCGCCTGCAGGCCCGCGACGTTGGCCTTGACCTGCGGGAACTGGGTCAGCGTCCCGCCGAGGTTGAAGCGCGGCTGCTGCGTGCACGGCGGCGCGACGACGTTGCCGTTGTTCAGCGCGTACTTGAGGATGTTGTCGCGCAGCGTCTCGTCCATCACGCCCGGGACGGCCGGGCCCAGCGTCGGGTTCGGCGCGGTGGCCGAGCCGCACTGGCGCGTCTCGAACGACGACAGGCCGGTCTTGAGGCTGTTGCTGTCGCCCGGGAAGGCGTACGGGTTGGTCCGGTTGGTCTTCAGGCGGTTGGGGTACTGCGCCAGCGCCTCGGGGTTGAGCGGGTTGGCCGTGCGCAGGTAGTGCAGGTTCTCGCCGCTGGCCTGCGAGGGCGTCACCGCCTGGGTCGAGGCCGTCGCGTTGGCGAAGAACGCGTTCAGCTCGCTCTTGTACAGGCCCGCGCCGTCGAGGATCGGGTTGAGCTGCTGCAGCGGCGCGTCGAAGTTCGCCAGCAGCGGATGCAGGTCGTCGAGGAACTGCTCGGTCGCCGGCAGGCCCTTCTTGGAGGCCTTGGTCAGCGGGTCGATCGAGCGGAACAGGTGCTTGAGGTCGGGCGCGATCGCCGAGAGCTGCTCGAGCGTCGGCGACAGCTCGCGCGCCGCCGGGCGCAGCTGCGTGACGACCGGGTTGGCGTTGGCCGAGAACCGCGACAGGCGCTTGAGCGTCGTCGCCGACTCCTCCTCGAACGTCGGCAGCGCCTTGAACGTCGCCTGGAGCTCCGCGTCGCGCGCGGCGGTCGTCGCGAACACGCGGTTGGAGTTCGTGATGACGCCCGCCAGCTGCTTGTCGCGCTCGCTGAGCGCGTCGAACACCACGCCGGTGTTGCGCACGAGCTGGCGCACGCCGGCCTTCTGCTCGTTGAGGATCTGCAGCAGCTTGGTGGTGTCCTCGGCGAACGGCGCGAGCTGGCCGAGCGCGTCGTTGAGGTCCTGGCCGCGGCCGTTCAGCGACTCGGCCTGGGTCTGGATCCAGGTCTGGAACGCCTTGCGCGTCCGCGGGTCGAACGTGCGCAGGATCTCGTCCAGCTCGACGGTGTCGGCGACGCGTCCGGTGGCCAGGCGCCCGTTGTCGGGGATCGGCCTGGCCTTCGGCGTGCCCGGCGTCAGCTCGACGTAGGTCTCGCCCAGCAGCGTCTTCTGGCGCAGCGTCGCGCGGGCGTCGGAGGGCAGCGGCGCGTAGTCGGGGTCGAGCTGGATCGTCGCGTCCGAGCGGCCCGTCTGCTTGTTGGTCTGGATGGCCTTGACCTTGCCGACCGGCACGCCGGAGATGCGCACGTCGGCCTCCTGGGCCAGCTGCGTCGCCTCGCCGAAGGACACCTTGAACTGGTAGCCCTTGGGCGCGAACGGCGTCGACCCGCCGAAGGCCAGCCACAGGAACAGCAGCAGGCCGAAGCAGGACAGCGCGAAGCCGACCATCACGAAGATCTTGCCGAGGCTGGGGACCTGCTTGTTCACGCGCCGATCACCCCGCCGCCGCCGTGGTTGCCGCCTGGCCCGTGGAGGCGCAGGCCTGGGACTTGGAGGGCGCGTTGGTCAGGCTGATCAACGTGCCCAGCTGCGGGTTGACGCCCTTGAGCACGTCGAGCAGGCCGAGGCCGTCGCAGCTGAAGAACAGCGCGCCGCGGCGGATCGGGCCGTGGGCGTCCTGCGTGCTGAACACCGTCGGGCCGATGTGGTTCAGCCACGACACCCAGAACAGGTAGCCCTCGTCGTCCCCGGGCGGGTTGTAGGCCAACGTGTTGAGCAGGTAGTTGGCGGTCTTCAGCGCGGACGTGAAGTCCGGGGTCAGCGCCGCGAGGTCGTGCGCGGCCGGGCGCAGGACCTTGACCGTCGGCAGCGCGTCGCGCGCGAACGGGCGCAGCTGCTTCTCGATGACCGGCGTCGTCTGCTGGAAGAACGGCCGCGACTGCTTCAGCGACGGGCCCAGCGCGCGCGCCGCCGGGCGCAGCTTGCCGAGCGTCGGCCCGAGCGTCTTGCCGAGCTTGTCGGCCTTCTGGACGGCGGTGTCGGTCGTCTTCAGCGCGTTGGGCAGCAGCTGCAGCGTCTCGCGCAGCTTGGCGTCCTGGTCGGCGAAGGACTTGAACACCGCGTTGGACGCGTCGACCAGCGAGGACAGCTGTCGGTCCTTGGAGCCGACGGCCGCCACCAGCTCCTTGAAGTTGTGGATCGAGCGGCTGATGTTCTGGCGGCGGACCGACAGCGCCTGGGTGATCTTCAAGATGTCGCGGTTGGTCGGCTCGAAGCGGCGGAAGGTCGCCGACAGGTTCTTGCCGTTGCCGCCCAGGCCCTGGCCGCCGCCGGCGACCAGGAGCTGCAGGTAGCTGCGCGTGTCGCCGTCCAGCGCCGCGAGGAACTCGTCGGTGTTGACGTTGGGCAGCGTCTGGGTGATCGGGATGACGCCCTTCTTGGGGTCGATCTCCCCGGCCTTGGACGAGCCCGGCGTCAGCTCCACGATCATGTCGTTGAGGCCGGTCTTCGGGCGCAGCAGCGCGGTCGCGTCCTTGTAGATGTGCGCGTACTTCTTGCGCACCTTCATCGTGACCAGCGCGCGCCCGTCCTTCAGCTCGACCTTGGAGATCTCGCCGATCGGCACGCCCGCGACGTTGACCGTCTGGCCCTGGCCCGGCGTGACCGACTGCGCGGTGGCGAACTCGGCCTTGTAGCTGACGAAGTCGGTGCCGACGAGCGGGACCCACTTGGGCAGGTAGAAGCGCTGGTGGCCGAGGATGAAGCCGCCGACGACCAGCGCGATCACGAAGATCCCGACCATCGCGACGAAGTCGAAGCGATGCTTGCGGATCGCCCGCCTCACCGGCCCTCACCCCCGGTCCGGAACGGGTTGAGGCGATCGATGAGCTGCGACGTCAGGTCGTCGGACGTGGCCGCGCGCGTCGTGGGCGCCGAGGCCGACGTCGCCGACGACGTGCCCGGCACCTTGTTGGCGTCGGTCGGGATCACGCCCGACTGCGCCTGCGGGCTGCCGTCGGCCGGGCCGGTCTTGGCGCCGTTGAGGTCGGGCAGCTTCTGGTCCTTGCACGCCGCCGTGTGGTTGTAGGGCGAGCGCTGCTTGCCCGGATAGGCGGGGCGCGTGCCCTCCGGCGCCTGGTTGACGTTGGAGTACAGCTTGGCGCCCTTGGCGCCGCCGTACTTGCCGGTCGAGATCGTGTTCGAGCCGCCGCCGACCGCGAAGCGGACGTAGTGGCCGTTGCCGTCGAAGTTCTGCGACTCGCCGGCCAGCCCGACCATCGAGTACCAGAACTCCTTGTAGTTCTCGACGTCGGACGTGAACTGGCCGTCCTGGATCTTGACGTCGCCCGTCGGCAGGATCGTGTGCGTCACGCACTGCGACACGAGGTCGGCCTGCGGCAGGGCACTCAGCGAGCCGTTGACGACCTTGGCCAGGTCGACGGTCGTCGGCTGCAGCTGCGTGACGACGCCGCCCAGCTCCGACGGGGACACGAGCTTGCGCGCCTGCGCGATCCACGGCTCCGCCGCGTCGATCGTCGCCGGCGTCTCCTTCACGCCCGGCAGGATCTCCTTGGCGAACGCGCGCGTGTTCGGGAACGACGCGTTGAGGTGCGTCAGCGCGCTGTCGGCGTGCCGCAGCGTCGGCCCGAGCTGCGCGATCGAGGCCTTCAGGTTGGACTGCTCGGAGGCCAGCGCGCCCAGCGTCGTGTTGAAGTTGGCGACGAACCCCTGCAGCGACTGCTCGTTGTTGGCCAGCGCCTTGGTGACCTTGGCGGTGTTGTCGACCAGGCCGGACAGGTCGTGGGCCTGCAGCCCGAGGAACGCCTCGTTGACGATCGACGCGTTCTTCAGCGCGCCCGGCGCGTAGCCGATGGACTTGTTCAGCGCCTGCGCGCCGGTCTTGCCCTTGACGTCGGGGTCCTGGGTCTGGTCGTCGGCGCCCGTCGGCTCGTAGGTCAGCGCGGTGCCGTAGCCCTCGAGCAGCTCCTTGAGGTCGTCGCGCGTGTCGCTCTGCAGCGCGCCGAGCACCTGGTCGAACTGGACCGGCGCCGCGGTCTGCGTCGACGGGATCGTGTCGCCGGAGTCGATCGTCGGCGCGCTCGGCGTGCCGGGCTGCAGGTCGACGAACTCGTTGCCCTCCAGGAAGATGCGCGGCCGGACCTTCAGCGTCGCGTCCTTGTGGATCGGCAGGCCGGCCTTGTCGATCTCCATCGTGACCAGCGACATGTTGCCGTCGCCGCCCTTGTAGGCCTGGACCGTGGTGACCTTGCCGATGTTGACGCCGGCGATGCGCACCGGCGAGTTCGGGCGCACGTTGTTGGCGTTGACGAAGACGGCCTTGACGCGGAAGCCGTGCGTGAACGGCACGTGCTTGGAGAAGCCGGCGTAGACGATGATCGCGGCCAGGACGAGCACGATCGCGCCGACCGTGACCGGGTTGGCCCCGGTCCGGTCCTTGCGCAGGACGCGCTTGCGCTTGTCGGGTCGGTTGCTCATCGCGACGCGCTCGTGGTCGTCTTCTGCGTGTTCTCGCCCTGGTTGCCCGGGACGTTGCCGATGACCTGCTTGCCCGCCGCGTAGGACTCGTTGCCCGCCTCGCACTCCTGCGTCTGGCCCGGCGCGGCGGTGTTGGGGTACGGGTTGGCGTGCAGGAAGTTGTCGTTCTTGGCGCCGCCGCCGTTGGCCGGGCCCGACGACGGGCTGCCCTCGTTGTTGGGGCCCTGCGGCGTGGCGACGATCATGAAGCGCTGGCCGGTGCCGACGGTGTCGCCCTCGCTCAGCAGCGAGGCGGCGTTGCGGAACAGCAGCGTCCAGTAGTTGCAGACCGTCTGGCCCGGCGCGATCGCCGCGAACAGCGGGTTGGCGATCTTCGCGGTCTGGGTCAGGTCGTCGACGCCGAGCTTGACCAACGGGTCGTCGGCGAAGCGCTCCAGCGAGTCGAAGACCGGCTTGAGCCGCTTGTTGAAGGTGACGGACTCCTTCAGCGCGGGCTCGCCGACCGTGAACGCGTCGGCCAGGTCCGCCGCCGCGCCCGACAGCGCCTTGACGCCCGGTCGCAGGTCGTGGAAGAAGGCCTCGGAGTTGGCCAGGAACGGCCGCTGCTTGGGCAGCTCGTCGATCGCGGTCTGCAGCGCGGGCGGGCCGCCGCTGATCGAGTCCTGCAGGTAGGGCCGGGCGATCGCGGCGAACGCGGTGAACGTCGTGTCGAGGTTGGCGAACAGCTGCGCCTGCTGGTCGGCGACCGGCGCGACGATCGCCGACGTGCGGCCCAGCGCCTCGGAGAACCGCGCCAGCCGCGTGCGGTCGTCGGCGAGGTTGGCCATCGCGGGCGCGAGGTTGGCCAGCAGCGGGTTCAGGGACTGGATCGCCCGGTTGAGGTCCTGGCCGCGGCCCGCGAACCCGGTGCCCAGGCCGTTGAGCTGCTGCTGGGCGGCGTGGCGCGTCTTCTCGTCGAAGGTCGACAGGAACTCGTCGAACTCGACCGGCGCGGGCGTCGCCTGCTTGAGCGGGATCGTCGCGCCCTCGGCCCAGCCCTGCGAGGACTTGCCCTTGGTCACCTGGACGTACTTCAGGCCCAGCGCGGACTTCTGCCGGATCAGGATCGTGGAGTCCTTGGGCAGCGGCTTGACCGTCGTCTCCAGCTTCATGTGCAGCTGGGCGATGACGCGGCCGTCGGCCAGGCGCTTGGGCGTGATCTTGTCGACGACGCCGACGCGCGTGCCGCCGATGCGGACCTCGTTGCCCTTGACCAGGTTCGCCGCGCTCGGGACGTCGGCGGTCAGCTGGTAGGTCGGGACGAACGGCAGGCCGTTGTTGGCGTTGTAGGCCAGGAAGACCGCGACGAGGACGACGAGCGTCGTCGCCGCGCCGATCAGGACGGGGTTGGCCGCGATGGACTGGGATCCGCGCCGCATCTCAGCCGCCCAGCAGGTAGTCGAGGAGGGTCTGGGCCGCGCCGGAGGACGTCGTCGTGCTCGTGCCCGAGGACGGCGCGGTGCCGCCGACCTGCGTGGTCTGCGTCGAGGTGGCGGTCTCGGTCGTCGTCGCGGTGGACGTCGTGGTCTGCGGCGTCGGCGTGGTCGTCGCGCCGGAGGCCGCCGGCGACGGCGACGCCTGGCCGGGGAAGACGCTGGTCGGCAGGCTGATCGGCGCGCTCGCCGTGCCCGAGGAGCCGCGCTTCTTCTTGGAGACCTTGGTCTTCGACGCGCCGGTGGAGCCGGTGGTGCCCGCGGAGCCCGACGCCGACGACGCCGACGACGCGGACCCGTCGCCGTCGAACGCCGACGGGTCGAGGCCGGCGGCCACGGCGTCCTGGCGGGCCAGGAACGGGCTGCGGCCGTTGGCGATCTCGCGGTTGACGTCGGCGACCGTCGGCGTGGTCCTCGACGCGCGCGCCACCGCGGCGTCGGCGCCCGTCGCCGGCTTCTCGAAGTTCGCCGAGCAGCTCGGCTGCGGCTCGGTCACGTAGGTCGTGCAGTTGGTGACCACGAAGATCGCGCGCAGGTAGTGCCCGAGCGAGTCATAGCCGTTGGTCGCCGCGGCCTGGTAGTAGAAGAAGTCCATCAGGCGCTCGATGCCGCCCGTGGTCCGCAGGCTCGTCAGCATCGCGGCCAGGTTCTTGGTCAGCGGCCGCGCCTGCTTGGCGAACGTGCCGACGTCGGAGACGATCGGCTTGGCCTTCAGCAGCGCCTGGTCGCCGGCGTCGGCGGTGTCGCCCAGCGACTTCAGCGCCGGGATGCCGGCCTGGCTGAACGGCCCGAGCTGCTTGATGAACTGGTTGAGCTGCGGCGCCGACGCGTTGAGGTCGTCCAGGACCGGCGTCATCTGGTCGGCCAGGCCGCCCAGGCGCTGCATCGTCGGCGTGAGCTGCCGGAGGAACGCCGGGAGCTTCTGGAGGCTCGCCTCGATGTCGCCGCGGCGCTCGGCGGAGGCGACCGCGGTCTTGTCGGCCTTGTCGATGAAGTCGGCGACCTTGCCCTTCTGGCGCGCCAGCGGCGCCAGGACCGTGTCGCTGTTCTTGGCCAGCTGCGCCAGCGTCTTGTTCTGGTCGGCGAGGATGGCCAGGACCTTGTCGGTCTGCTCCAGCGCCGGGTCGGCCTGCTTGATGGCCTCCCGCAGCGCGTCGCCGTTGCCGGCCAGGCCGGTGCCCAGCTCGTTGATGATGATCGACAGCCGCTCGCGGTAGGGCAACCGCATGATGTTGCCGACCAGGTCGATGTCCACCGGCTTGATCGTCTGCGAGTCGGGCAGCAGGTACTGGCCCTTGCCGGCGCCGCTCTTGATCCGGTCCAGCTCCGGCGACGGCGCCTCGCCCTCCGGCTTGGGCTGCGTCGGCGTGCACTCGACGAAGCGCTCGCCGATCAGCGACTGCGGGCGGATCGTGCAGGTCGCGTCCTTGCGGAAGTCCTTGAAGCCCGGCTCGGTGATGTTCAGGACGACCGCGGCCTTGTTGTCCTTGGTGACCTCGAGGTCGGAGATGCTGCCGACCTTGACGCCGGAGATCTTGACGTCCTCGCCCGGGATCACCGTGAACGCGTTGGAGAAGATCGCGCGGACCTTGTAGCTGCCCTTGTGGTCGTCGCCCGCGCCCGTGCCGAAGACGACCAGCACGAGGGCGGCGGCGGCGAGCGCGAAGCCCGCGCAGAAGATGCGCACGCGGGTCATGGGCCGGGCGGGGTGATGCTCGGATCGCAGTCCGAGCCCTCGGGGGCGTAGGGGTTGGACTTGTCGGCCGCCGTCTGCGTCGCCGAGCCCGGGCAGCGCTTGACCTTGCCCGACTGCAGGCCGACCTGGCGGTCGGCGGGCTGCAGCGCGTTCAGCGTGCCGCCCTCGGGGCTGTCGGTGAACTGGAAGGCGTTGACGATCGGCGAGATGCGCGCGAAGTGGCCGTTGGCGTCGTAGTTGGCCGTCGTCTGGCCGAAGTCGCGGAACCAGCCGATCAGGTCCGGCGCGTAGGGCCGGATGAACTGGAGGACCGGCGTGCCCTGCTGCAGGCCCTTGACCGTGTGGTCGAACGCGGGCTTGGCGACCTTCGTCAGGCGCGGCTGCTTGTTGAGGAGGTCGATCAGGTCGTTGTCGGCGCCCTTGCGGCTGATCAGCGAGCTGAGGTCCTGGATCGTCGGGCGCGCCTCGGTGACCAGCGGGCGCAGCTGCCGGAAGAACGGCGCGAGCTTCGGCGCGACCGGCTTGGACGCGTCGACCAGCTGGTCGAGGTCGTCCAGCGTCGAGCGCAGGTTCACGAACGTCGTGTTGGCCTGGCGCAGCGTGCGCGGCAGCACGCTGAGCGCCTGGTTGAGCGAGTCGCTCTCGGAGGCGATCGCGCCCGACGCGGTGTTCGCGTTGGACACCAGGTCGGCGACGTCGTCGCGCTTCTCGGCCAGCGCGGTCGTCGCGCGCGCCGTGTAGACGATGAAGTCCTGCAGGGACTGCTGGTCGCGGTCCAGCTCGTCGACCAGGCGCGACGTCGTCGACAGCGTCGGGCTGAAGTACTTGAGCGCCTCGTTGGCCTGCTTCCCCTTGCCCTCGTACTGCGTCGCCGAGCCGCGGATGACGTCCTGCAGGCTCTTGCGCGTCTTGGGGTCCAGCGTGTCGAAGAGCTGGTCGAGGTCGACCGAGGTGGTGGTCTTGTCGAGGCCGAGCGTGGCGCCGTCGTCGATCTTGCGCGCGTTGTTGGGGCCCGGCGCCAGCGAGATGTAGCGGTTGGCGACGCCCGACAGCGAGCCGGAGCGGATCGTGGCCGTCGTGCCCTGGTGCAGCGGCGCGTAGGGCTCGTCGACCTGGATCTTGACCTCGGCCAGGTTGTTGTTCGACAGCTTGATGTCCGCGACGCGGCCGATGCGGCGGCCGCCGATCTGCACGTCGTTGTCCTTGACGAGCTGGCCGGCCGTCTGGAAGACCAGCGTGTACTCGTGCTTCTTGCCGCCCGTCAGCAGCAGGATCGCCGCGACGACGGCGACGCCGACCACCCCGACGGCCAGACCGCGGGCAAGGGTCACCGGCGCACCCCCATTTCAGGGATGACGCGGGACACGTCGGGACAAGGTGACGGGAAAGACGACAGGACCGTGTGGGGTTCGGTTCCCGGCCGGATGGACCGGCCGAAGATCATGCAGTTGGTGTGTTGAGGTGATGTTGCGGTACCGCGGGTTTGGCTACTCCATGCCGAGCGGCCCCTGCGACTCGCCGGAGAGGAACTGGCGGACGAAGGCGTTGTCGCTGTTGAACAGCTCCTCCGCCGGGCCCGCCTCCACGATCCGGCCACGCCACAGCACGCTGATGTACTCCGCCACGCGGCGGGCGCTCATGATGTCGTGCGTGATGACCGTGTAGCAGCCGCCGTTCTCCTCGTGGATCTCCTGGATCAGCTCGCACAGCAGCGCCGTGCGGACCGGGTCCAGGCCGGAGTCCGGCTCGTCGAAGAGCACGATGTTGGGGTCCAGGACCAGTGCCCGAGCGAAGCCCGCGCGCTTGCGCATCCCCCCGGAGAGCTCGTTGGGCATCTTGTCGTGGGCCGAGCCGAGGCCGACCTCGTCGAGCCGCTTGTAGACGATCTCGAGGATCTCGTCCTCGGACTTGTCGGTGTGCTGGCGCAGCGGGAAGGCCACGTTGTCCACCAGGTTCATCGAGCCGAACAGCGCGCCGTCCTGGAACAGCACGCCGAAGCGCTTGCGCATGTCGAACAGCTCGTCGTCGGTCATGTTCGGGACCGACTCGCCGTGCACCAGGACGTCCCCCTCGTCCGGGTACAGCAGGCCGACCATGTGCTTGATGCACACGGACTTCCCCGTGCCCGACGGCCCGAGGATCATGGAGATCTTGCCTTCCGGCAGGCCCATGTTCAGGCCGCGGAGGATCTTGTTGCGGCCGAAGGCCTTGTGGACGTCGACGAACTCGACCGCGTCCGGCACGCCCGTGGGGCGGTTCATGCCGGTGTGCCAGCGGTACTCGTCCTCGTCGTCGTCGCTCGGCGGGGCCTCGCGGACGACCGAGGCGCTCGTCGCGGCGGCAGGCGCGTCCGCGGCGGCGTGGGCCGGTCCGGCGCCGGCGAGGCGCTCGTCGTCGGGCGTCGGAGCCGGCTCGGCCGCGTCGCGGCCGTCGCCCTCGTAGCCGTCGGCGTACAGGTCGTCGTCGTGGTCGCGTGGCGTGTCGGTCATGTCAGCTCAGCCTCCGATCGGAGCGCGTGGGTTGGCGCCCCAGAACACCTGTGTTCCCAGCATCCCGATCAAATGCACCAGGACGATGTTCATCACCATCGATTTTGCGGTGGCGGTACCGACGCCGACGGGTCCTCCGCCCGCGTGGTAGCCGTAGTAGCAGCCGACCAGGACGATCGCGGTCGCCATCACCATGGCTTTGATCACGCTGTAGAGCAGGTCCGGTGGGTTCTGGAACATCCAGAAGATCAGCGAGAAGCCGCCCGGCGAGACCTCGCCGATCTGCTGCACGACGGCCAGGTAGCTGGCGAAGAAGCCGGCGCCGACGGCCGCCATGTACATGAACGGCAGCACCAGCCACGACGCGAGCAGCTTCGTCGCGCAGAGGAACAGCACCGAGTCGATGCCCATGACCTCGAGCGCGTCGATCTCGTCGGAGATCCGCATCGAGCCCAGCTCGGCGACGATGCCGGTGCCGACCTTGGCGGCCATCATGTAGCCGAAGCCGTAGGGCACGATCTCGCGCAGGTCGCACCAGGCGGCGAAGACGCCCGAGTACGCGGGCGCGCCCTGCGCGCGCGTGAAGTACGCGCCCTCGATGCCGCACTGCAGGCCGACGATGAAGACCAGGCCCCAGATGACGAGCGTCGAGCCGAGGATCAGCACGCCGCACTGGCGCAGCGTCTCGCCGAAGAAGTGCAGGACCCGCAGGGTGTAGACCTGCTTGAGGATCTTGCCGCTGAACTTCGCGATCGAGCCGAAGGAGCCGATCCACTCCTTGGGCAGTGCGAGCCATCCGCCCATGGCTAGCGGATCACCTGGATCTCGGGGTGGGTGGCCAGCAGCGTCTGCGTGAACACGTAGTTGAAGGCGAAGACCCCCAGGAACGTGATCACCACCGCCTGGTTGACCGCCTTGCCGACGCCCTCGGCGCCGCCGCTGGCCGTCATGCCCTTGTAACAGCAGACGATCGCGGTAATCGCGCCGAAGAGCGTGCATTTCAACAGCGAGCCCCAGAGGTCCGTCGTCGACGCGTTCGTGAAGAACGTCGCCCAGAACGGGCCGAGCGGCGCGCCGTTGACGAGCGTCGCGATCAGGCCGCCGGTGATGCCGAAGATGATGGCGAAGATGTCGAACAGGCCCGTGACGAGCATCAGGGCCAAGAAGCGCGGGACGACGAGGTTCTTGACCGGGTCGACGCCGAGGACCTGGAGGGCGTCCAGCTCCTCGCGGATCTTGCGGGCCCCGAGGTCGGCGGTGATCGCCGTGCCGGCGACGCCCGCGACGATGATCGCGCAGACGAACGGCGCGAACTCGCGGATGATCGCCAGGACGAAGAAGCCGCCGAGGCGGTCCAGCGCGCCGAAGAGGATCAGGAAGTTCGCGGCCTGCAGGCCGGGCGCGCCGTAGGAGACGGCCACCGTCGAGATGAGCAGCGGCAGCCAGCACAGGCGCAGCGCGAAGAGGAACTGACCCACGAACTCGCTGCCGTACGGGTACGGCGGGCGCAGGGCCGACACCAAGGTCTTCCCCGTCAGGATCATCATGTCGCCTACTTCTTCGAGCAGGCTCTTGGCCGGGGCAAACGCCCGGTCGGCAACGCTGCTGACCACGCGGTCTCGGACCTCTCCTCTTGTGCAACCCTCGGGACGTGCGGCGCGGACGCGCGCGACCACCCGCACGGCGCGCAGTCTATGTGACCGCTGTCACGGCTGCCAACCGGGAACCGTGACGGCTCTGGAGAAGTTCCACCTGCGCTCGGCGACACCTGCTTCTGGTACGTTCCGCGCGCAGTGGAGGGGTCCAGGAGAGCCATGCGCCTTATGGGGGCCGCCGCGACGGCGGCGTGCGTCGTGCTGCCCGTCGCCGGCTGCGGCGGCGGGGAGCGCCAGGACGCGCACGAGACGGCCGGCACCTACAAGGTCGACGTCGTCTCGCACCGGTTCCCGCTCAAGCAGCGCCTGGCCAACGCGTCGGTCATGACGATCGCGGTGAAGAACACCGACTCCAAGGCGATCCCGAACGTCGCGGTGACGATCACCAATGACGACGACGCCAAGGGCGGCGCCGGCTTCGCGACGCGCTCCGACCAGCCCGGCCTCGCCGACCCGTCGCGGCCGCTGTGGATCGTCGACGTGGGCCCGCACGGCGGCGACACGGCCTACGTGTCGACATGGGCGCTGGGGCGCCTGGCGCCGGGCGCGACCAAGACCTTCGTCTGGCACGTGACGCCGGTCGTCGCCGGGTCGCACCGCCTGCGCTGGCACGTGGCGGCCGGGCTCAACGGCAAGGCCGTGGCCCGCACCGACGACGGCAAGGACCCGGTCGGCACGTTCGCGGTGGACGTGTCGCGCAAGCCGCGGGCGGTCGTGGTCGACCCCAAGACCGGCGACGTCGTCGACGCGGACGACGCCAAGAGCTGACGCGGCGCGGCGCCGCGCGCGCGTCGCCCGCTAGCTCCAGCCGCGGGCGCGTCCCGCGTCCTGGACGGCGGCCAGCAGCGCGCGGGTCGACGGGCGGTGCGCGTCGGCCGAGCGGACGGCGGCGAGGATCGTGCGGTGCACGGCGCCCTCGCGCAGCGTGCGCGCGACGACGCCGGGATGGTCGGCCGGACCGGTCAGCTCGGGCAGCAGCGTGACGGCCTGCCCGTGGGCGACCAGCCGCTGGGCGACGAGCGCGTCGTTGGTGCGGTGGCGGATCGCGGGCTCGAAGCCGCCCAGCTCGCGGCAGGTGCGCAGGATCAGCGACTCCCAGCCGCCGCCGGGCGGGGCGGCGACCCAGGCGGCGTCCCGGAGGCGGCGCAGCTCGACCGGGTGGGCGGGGTCTCCTTGCGCGGCCGGGTGCTCGGCGGGGAGCGCGAGCAGCACCGGCTCGCGGTGCAGGTCGTGGCGGTCGAGCCCGGGCAGGCGCGGCAGCGGCTGCCCGACCCACTCGTCGGCGAGCACGAGGTCGAGGTCGCCGAGCGCCAGCGCGGGCAGCGACTCCTCGGGCTCGGCGGCGATCAGCTCGGTGCGCAGCCGGGGCGCGGTGCGCGCGAGCCGCGCGATGGCCGGCGTGGCGATGTTCAGCGCGACCGACTGAAACGCGGCGATCCGCCCGCGCCCGGCGGGCTCGCCCGCGGCGGCGGCCAGGTCGGCCTCGGCGCGCTCGGCCTGCTGGAGCAGGGCCGCCGCGTGGCCGACGAGGACGAGCGCCTGGTCGGTCAGCCGCACGCCGCGGCCCTCGCGCCGGATGAGCTTCACGCCCGTCTCGCGCTCCAGCGTGGCGAGCTGCTGCGAGACCGCCGAGGGCGTGAAGCGCAGCGCGTCGGCGACCGCGGCGATCGTGCCGCGCTCGTGCAGCTCGTGCAGCAGACGCAGGCGGCGCAGGTCGAGCATCGTGAAGCGATGCTAATGCGTTGAGCGCACGAATCCGAATCGCTCCTTGAGGGTGTTCGCGGCGATCATGCGCGCGCCATGCGCACCCTGGGCATCGTCCTCTGCGTCGCCTCCGCCGCGTTCTTCGGGGCGATGGGGATCTTCGGCAAGCTCGCCTACGAGCAGGGCGTGAGCGTCGGCACGCTGCTGGCGACGCGGTTCGCGCTGGCGGCGGCGGTGTTCTGGGTGGTCGTGGTCGCCTCCGGCCGGCTGGCGGCGCTGCGGAGGCTGCCCGTCCGCGACGTCGCGCTCGCGCTGGCGCTGGGCGCGGTCGGCTACGCGGCGCAGGCGGGCGCGTACTTCGCGTCGCTGAAGCGCCTGGACGCCTCGCTGCTGTCGCTGTTGTTGTACACGTTCCCCGTGATGGTGGCCCTGGCCGCCGCGGCGCTGGGGCGCGAGCGGCTCACGCGCCGGAGCGTCGGGGCCTTGGCGCTGGCCTCGGCGGGCGGCGTCCTCGTGCTCGGCGGCGCGCCGTCCGGCGCGCTGGACCCGCTGGGCACCGCGCTGGGGCTGGCCGCCGCCGTGGTCTACAGCGCCTACATCCTGACCTCCGCGCCCGTGTCGTCGCGGCTGGACCCGCTGCTGCTGTCGACGCTCGTCGCGACCGGCGCCGCCGTCACGCTGACGCTCGCGGGGATCGTCGACGGCGACCTCTCCCCCACCACGGTCTCAGCCGCCGGCTATGGCTGGCTGGCCGCCATCGCGCTCGTCTCCACCGTCGGCGCGATCACGCTGTTCTTCGCGGGCCTCGCGCGCGTCGGACCGACCACGGCCTCGATCGTCTCGACCGTCGAGCCGGTCACGGCGATCGCCCTGGCGGCCGCGGTCTTCGGCGAGTCGCTCGCGCCCGTCCAGCTGGCCGGCGGCGCGCTCGTCCTCGGCGCGGTCCTCGTCCTCTCCGCCCGCCGGGCGGCACCCGCGCCGCCGGGCGCGGAGCCCGCGCCGGTCGAGCGGGTCCCGGTCCTGGTCCTGGACTAGCCGGCGTCCTTGCCGAGACGCCCCAGCCGGACCCCGGCGAGGGCGGACACCAGGCTCGAGACGACCGTCGCGCCGGTCAGCCCGAACACCGCGAGCACGACCGCGACCAGGGCCAGCACGATCGTCAGGACGAGCAGCGCGCGGCGCTCGACGAGCAGCGCGCGCCGTTCGACGAGCGTGTGCTCGAGCAGCCGTCGCTCGGCGCGCGCGGAGAGCAGGCGCTCCTCGGCCAGCCCACCCTCCAGCGGGTTGTCGCGACCCTCGCGGGCGCGCCCCAGCCAACCGCGCAGATGTCCATTGAACGACAAAACCCGCGGAGATGCGCGGGCCAGCTGTGCTGTTTAGCATGCTCCGGTCTTCTGTACAGCCGAAAATTGTGAACATGAATATGCAGGAGATGCATAAGACGTAAACATGGGATTTGCAGGTAATTTTCACAGAAGCCATGTTTGTGCAATCAACACCGGAAAAAGCATTGATTCGCAATAGGCATAGTCGTCCGGTTCATGGCGGTTCTCGGAACCCCCGCGGGTTCCGTGATCCGCGAGCTGCGCGAAGGCGCCCGGCTCACCCAGGCGACCGTCGCCGAGGGGCTGCACATCTCGCAGCCGCAGTACTCGCGCCTGGAGAACGGGCGCGACCGCCTGACCAGCGACGAGTGGGCGTCGGTCGCCCCGGCGCTGGCCCTGGGCATCTACGTGCCGGACCCGCCTCCGCTCGCGGACCTCGTGTACCTGGTCTGCTGGGTGCCGTCGGACGCCGGCCGCCTCGCCGACGCGATCTACCCGTGCATCGGCGTCGAGCTGCCGCTGTTCGCCGACGCCCTCCTGGCCTGCCGCGTCGCGGCGGTGCTCGACGTCTTCGGCCTGCGCGGCGCGTGCGCGATCGCCGCCACGCCGCGGGCGGCCGACGACCTGATCTTCCGGCTGACGCGCGTCAACGGCACGCACCGCATCCCGCGCCGCGGGCGCGGCGAGCTCCCCGCCGCGACCGAGGCCCTGTCCTTCGCCAGCGAGGCCTTCAGCCGCTTCGTCGGCGACCTCGACCGCAACGACGGCGTCCCGAGCGTCCAGGCCGTCGGCACCCCGCGCTGGCGGGTCGCCTGGCGCGAGGACCGCTTCGCCGCCCAGCGCTCGGACGACACCGAGCCGGCGGGCTAGCCGAGGCCGCCGGCCCGGCCGCTACTTCGGCAGCCGCGGCGCGATGATCCTGTAGGCCTTGAGGCCGAGGCCGAGGCGCTCGCGATCCTCGGAGAGCATCGGGTCCAGCCCGGTGAGCTCCTTCACGCGCTCCAGCCGATAGGCCACGGTGTGGCGGTGAGCGTAGATCGCCGCGGCCGTCGCGTTCATGTTGCAGTTCTGCTCCAGGTAGGACTCCAGCGTGCCCACCAGGTCCGTGCGGTACTGGTCGTCGTAGCGGACGATCGGCGCGACGGTGTCCTCGTAGAAGCTCCGCACCTCCTCGGGGTGGGAGGCGAGGACGCGGAAGAGCAGCCGGTAGGTGCCGGTGCCGATGTCCTGGACGCCGTCCCAGCCCCCGCCCTCGCCCTGCTTGAGCACGTCCAGGACCAGCTCGGCCTCCTGGATCGCGCGCGGCAGCTCGGCGGGGTCGGAGTAGAAGCTCGAGACGCCGACGGTGCCGTGGCGGCGCAGCCGCGTCGCCAGCGCGCGCCCGCGGGTCGCCGTGGTGTCGGGCGCGTCGTCGCCGCCGGCGCCCGGCAGGATCGCGTACACGCGCCCGTCGAGATGCTCGGCCAGCGCGCCCGGCTCGTCGCCGGTGATCGTCGCGATCACGTGGCGGGGACGGTCGGTCGTCAGCTCCGCGCAGAGCACGACGGCCCCGCGCGAGAGGTCGCACCCCAGGCGCGCCGCGCGCCGCATGACCTCGCGCGGCTCCAGGTCGGGCCGCGAGCGCAGGTCCTCCAAGAACGAGCCGCGCAGGTTCTGCTCGACCTCCTCCTTGGCCTCCTCCACCGCCACCTCGGTCAGGCAGGCGACCGCGGCGAGGTGCAGGAAGTCCCCGGCCTCCGGGGCGGGCGCGGCGGCGCCGCGCAGCATCACGACCGCGCCGACGACGTCGTCGCCGGACTGGATCGGGGCCTCCGCCGCCAGCGCCTCGGGCACCTGCGACGGCCGGTCGCGCACGCGGTCGCCCACGTAGCGCCGGACCTCCTCCAGCGTCCGGTCGCGCGCGGCCCCCTCGGGTCCGGCCGGCGCGAGCACCGCCGCGTCCAGCCGCGGGACCACGATCGCCACCGGGGCGCCCGCGGCCTCCGCGGCCAAAGCGGCGACCTGCTGCAGGCCGTCGCCGCCCAGGACGGCGTCGACCATCTTGAGGTGGACCGACCGCAGCCGCTCCACCAGCGAACCAGCCGGCGAGGCGGCGGAACGCCCCGTGGGATCCATCATCTTCTCCGCCGCCTCACCCATCGCTGGACTCGTTCTCCTGTCCTCGCGCTCGGCGCCGCCGAGCGCTACGCGGCCGTCGTGGCGGCGTCCGGGTGGGCCTGGAGGATCTCCTCCCCGGCCTCGCCGGTGCGCACCCGATAGGCCTCCTCGACCGGCATCACGAACACCTTGCCGTCGCCGACGGCGCCGGTGCGCGCGTGCTTGAGGATCGTGTCGACGATCGTCTGCACGTCACCGGAGGCGACGACGCACTCGATCTTGATCTTCGGCCGCAGGTAGTTGGTCAACTCGGCGCCGCGATAGCGCTCCGTGATGCCCTTCTGCCGGCCGGAGCCCTTCACCTCGCTGATCGACAGCGACGGGAAGCCGAGCTCCAGGAGCTCCGTCCGGATCGGCTCGAAGGACTCGTGGCGGATGTACGCCACCACCATCTTCATGTTGCGGGAACCTCCGTGGTCGTCGGGACGGGGCTCACTCCGGTTGCGGCAGCGGTCCCCGCGGGGGCCGCACCGTAGCCGACGAGCTCCGGCGCCGGGATGAACTGCTCGGGGTACCCGTACATCCCGTGCTCGGAGATGTCCAGGCCGGCCCGCTCCTCCTCGTCGGACACCCGCATGCCGTAGGTGGCCTTGATGATCCCGAAGACGACGTAGGAGCTGACGAACACGCCGGCGAACACGACGACGACGCCGATGGCCTGCACGCCGAGCTGGTGGAACGAGCCCGTGTAGATCAGGCCGCCCTTGCCGACCCCGTTGTAGGCCGCCAGCGACGGGTGCGTGAAGATGCCGCAGGCCAGCGTGCCCCAGATGCCCGCCAGTCCGTGCGCCGACAGCGCGCCGACCGGGTCGTCGAGCTTCTTGTCGATCGCGTAGACGCCGAGCACCACGATGACGCCGGCGACGACGCCGATCACCAGCGCGGCCCAGGGGACCACGTAGCCCGAGGGCGCCGTGATGCCGACCAGCGCGGCGATCGCCCCGTTGCCCGCCATGCCGATGTCGACGGTCTTGGTCTTCCAGTAGGCCGTCGACACCGCGGCGAGCACGCCGCCGGCGGCGGCGATGTTCGTCGTCAGCACGACCTCGGGGAAGCGGCCGTCCAGCGCGCCGAGCGTCGAGCCCGGGTTGAAGCCGAACCAGCCGAGCCAGAGGATGAAGATGCCCAGGCCGAACAGCGGCATGCTGTGGCCGGGGATCGCCCGCGGCTTGCCGTCGGGCCCGTACTTGCCGCGCCGCGGACCGAGGTGCAGCAGCGCCGCCAGGGCGCCCGTCGCGCCGATCAGGTGGACCGCCGTCGAGCCCGCGAAGTCCTGCATGCCGAGGTTGGTCTGCAACCAGCCGCCGCCGAAGACCCAGCCGGAGAACACCGGGTAGATCACCGCGGAGAAGACGATCGCGTACAGGACGTACACGCCGAACTTCACGCGCTCCAGCGTCGTGCCCCAGACGATCGCCAGGGAGACGGCGCAGAACACGAACTGGAAGAAGAACTTCGACTCGATCGTGGCGTTCGAGAAGCCCATCACCGGGAACGCCTTCTGCGGGTCGCCGTAGTCGCGCAGGAAGAAGCCGTGCGTGCCGATGACGTGGCCGGCGTCGCCGCCGAACGCGAAGGCGAAGCCCACGGCCCAGTACATGATCGAGGCGATCGCCAGGTTCACCAGGATCTTGGCGATGATCGTGCCGGAGTTCTTGCCCCGGGAGAAGCCGATCTCCAGGAAGGCGAAGCCCGCCTGCATGAAGAAGACCAGCAGGCCGGCGACCATCACCCAGATGGTGTTGATGCCGACGCTCTGGAGCAGGCCCTGGTTGCCGGCCCGGTCCATCAAGTCTGCGGATGCCGTCGCCGGCAGGATCAGAGCGGCCAGCGCGCCGAACAGCAGCGCGCGCACCGTCAGGGAACGTCTCATGTGACCTCCTAGTCGAGCGTGCACCGGCAGTCTGCGCCGCGGCGGAGGCCGGATCCTTAGCCCGCTGTCGAAAGATCGCCGGGCTCCATTCGCCACCTGGTCGAGGCGGCCCGGGCGGGTGGGCCTACCTCAGGGCGAAGCCCCCGCGTCGGACTTTGGACACAGGTACAAGGTGTCTCGCACGCGTGCGACATAGGCTCCTAGGTGCCCGCCGGCCGCGAGAGCCCGCGACACGGCGCCCCCACGCGCCCCGAACACGCATGCACGCACAGGAGGAAGTTCCCGCCCCATGAGCCCCGTCCGCCAGCAGAACGTCACGGCCGCCCAGTGGTCGGTCAACGGCGGCGCCCTCGGCAAGACCGACCTGACGCTGCCCGGCGCCAACGTCTTCGGCGCCAACGTCTTCACGATCGACGAGCAGCGCGCGCGTCTGCCCAAGCACGTCTTCCGGCAGCTCCAGGCCACGCTGGAGGCCGGCGAGCCGCTGGACTCCTCCCTGGCCGACGCGGTCGCGCAGGCGATGCGCGAGTGGGCGATGGAGAAGGGCGCCACGCACTACACGCACTGGTTCCAGCCGCTGACCGGCCTGACGGCCGAGAAGCACGACTCGTTCTACAACCCGACCGGCGACGGCCACGCGATCGCCGAGTTCTCGGGCAAGGAGCTGATCCAGGGCGAGCCGGACGCGTCGTCGTTCCCGACGGGCGGCATCCGCGCGACGTTCGAGGCCCGCGGCTACACCGCGTGGGACCCGACGTCGCCGGCGTTCATCCTCGACAACCCGAACGGCACGTTCCTGTGCATCCCGACGGCGTTCGTGTCGTGGACGGGCGAGGCGCTGGACCACAAGATCCCGCTGCTGCGCTCGATGGACGCGCTGTCCAAGAGCGCGCTGAAGGCGCTGAAGCTGTTCGGCGACGAGGAGACCACGCGGATCTTCACGACGGTCGGCCCCGAGCAGGAGTACTTCCTGATCGACGAGCAGTACTACTTCGAGCGCCCTGACCTGTACACGACCGGTCGCACGCTGTTCGGCACCAAGCCGCCCAAGGGCCACGAGCTCGACGAGCACTACTTCGGGTCGATCCCCGAGCGCGTCCTGGCCTACATGATGGAGTCCGAGCAGGAGCTGCGCAAGCTCGGCGTGCCGGTCAAGACCCGCCACAACGAGGTCGCCCCGGCGCAGTACGAGCTGGCGCCGATCTTCGAGAACTCCAACGTCGGCTCCGACCACCAGCAGCTGACGATGCAGGTCCTGCAGAACGTGGCCCGCCGCTACGGCCTGGTCTGCCTCCTGCACGAGAAGCCGTTCGCGGGCGTCAACGGCTCGGGCAAGCACAACAACTGGTCGATGGGCACCGACTCCGGCCACAACCTGCTCAACCCGGGCGACACGCCGGGCGAGAACGCGCAGTTCATGTTCTTCTGCTCGGCGGTCATCAAGGCCGTCAACAAGCACCAGGCGCTGCTGCGCGCGTCGGTGGCCAACGTCGGCCAGGACCACCGCCTGGGCGCCAACGAGGCGCCGCCGGCGATCATCTCGATCTTCCTCGGCGCCGAGCTGGAGCAGGCGTTCTCGAAGATCGCGACCGGCAAGGGCAAGCGCGTCCGGAAGGGCCTGATGGGCCTGGGCGCCGAGGTCCTGCCGCACCTGCCCCGCGACGGCGGCGACCGCAACCGCACCTCGCCGTTCGCGTTCACCGGCAACAAGTTCGAGTTCCGCGCGCTGGGCTCCAGCATGTCGCTGGGCTTCGTCAACGCGGTGCTCAACACGATCGTCGCCGAGTCGATCGACGAGCTGAGCGCCCTGCTGGAGAAGCAGCTGAAGGCCAGCAAGGGCGACGTGACCGCCGCGGTCTCCGAGGTCGTCAAGGACGTCTGGGAGCGCAACAAGCAGGTCGTCTTCAACGGCGACGGCTACTCCGACGCCTGGCACAAGGAGGCCGAGGAGCGCGGGCTGGCCAACCTGCCGACGACGCCCGACGCGCTGCCGTGGCTGGTCGAGAAGCAGACGATCCGCGCGTTCGAGAACTACGGCGTGCTGACCGAGCGCGAGCTGGAGTCGCGCTTCGAGGTCTTCGTCGAGCAGTACGCGACGAAGCTGAACATCGAGGCCGAGACCGCCGCGTCCCTGGCCCGCACGATGATCCTGCCGGCGGCCGTGCGCCACCTGACGGAGCTGAAGGCCTCCGGCGTCACCGCGCTGGCCGAGGAGGTCGAGCCGCTGGTCGAGGACCTCTTCTCCAAGATCACCGCGCTGGAGAAGGCCAACGACCACAACGGCCCCGAGGGCGGGTTGAAGCACGCCAAGTACATGCGCGACGTGGTCATCCCGGCGATGAACGACGTCCGCGCGATCGCCGACCGCCTCGAGCGCATCGTCGCCGACGACCTCTGGCCGCTGCCGAAGTACAGCGAGATGCTGTTCATCAAGTAGCGCCCCGGGCGAGCAGCCCGCCCCGCAGGACCTCGGAAGCCCCGCCTCGGCGGGGCTTTCGTCGTTGGGGGCGGCGCGGCGGACGAGGCCGCGCCTGGAGATCGCGCCGGACCACCCGCCCGGAAGCTGGGCACGCGCGCTGGGCGCCTGTCGCTGCGAATTCCGTCGGGTGAAGCTCCGCCGACCGGTGCGCCGGACCGGTCGCGACGGCCCGCCGGCGAACGCCCGAGCATGGAACGTTGGCGTTTCCTGGGAACGCCTGGGCCAACCGGCCGGAGGCTGATTCGCACCACGTTCGTTCCGCTCAAGAAACCTCCATCATTTCAACACTCCCACGGCACGGTTGTTGAGAAGGCGATTGATTGCGCACGTTGAGCAGTTATCAATGCAATGAAGGAGGCAATTCCCATGCGAAAGGCACGGAGGGCGCTCGGAGGCGCCGTCCTCGTGGTGGTGTTCGGTGTCTGCGCCACGGCGGCGTACGGAACGTCGGATTTCTGGTTCAGCGGCTCACTCGCGACTAACGCCGGGTTCGCGAGCACGGATGCGCACTCGATCACCTACATCCAGGGATCGGCTGACCACAACGGGTTCTGTGTGGCCAAGGACCAGGGGCTGGCAGGCTTCGACGTGGCGACCCGCGCGACGGTCGGCACGCAGGCCTGCGCGAGCAGCGGCGGGTTCGCCAGCCGCAGCGAGGACGGCTCCTGCTGCTACCACGGCTGGATCGCCAACAAGAACACGTTCGCGATCAGCGTCAACTCGACGACGCGATACGACTACTAGGAGGCGATGAGGATGAGGCTCACCAAGCGAATGGCCGCCCTCGCCGCCGCCGCCGGGCTCGGCGCCGGTGTCACGGTCGGGATCGCGCAGGCCGGCGGCGACGATCCGCCGCCGCTGTGGCAACCGACGATCACCGACACTCCGGCTCCCGCGACCACTGCGGAGATCGCGGCCTACTCGGTGCTCGCGCCGATCCTGGCCCGAGGGTCCGGCCCGGACACGACCCAGGTCGCGGCCTTCGGCACTCACGCGCAGATCGGCGTCGACGTCGACGGCTCCCGCGTGGTCGACTCCACCGATGCCGGGCCGATCTGGCTGATCCCGGTCACTGACGGGCTCTGCCTGGGCCTGGAGGACACCACTGGCGGCGCGATCGGCGCCGCGTGCGAGGGGAGCGACGACGTCATCACTCGCGGGATGACCATCGGCGACGGCACCACCATCTACGGGATCGTCCCGGACGGCGTCACTTCGGTGACTGTCACTCCCATGGGCGGTTCGCTCACGACCGCGACGGTCTCCTCCGGCGGCATCTACACCCTGCCGTCGGGGACCGCCACGGTCTCCGTCGACGGTCCGAGCGGGACGGCCGAGTTCGGCGTCGTCGGCTGAAACGCACTGATCGGTCACAGCAAGGGCCCCCGCCGGTTCATATGGGCATGGGGCCCTTGCGGTCGGCGTCCGACGCCGAGCTCCTCAGACGAACGAAAGACGATCCCGAGGCCTTCGCCGTGTTCTACGAGCGTTGGGAAGGCCCCATCTTGGCGTGGCTGCAGCGGCGTACGCGGGACCCCGAGGTCGCGGTCGACCTCAGCGGCGAGGTCTTCGCCGCGGCGCTGAGCGCCGCCGACCGCTTCATCGGCGCCGGCAGCGGCAGCGCCGCCGCCTGGCTCTTCACGATCGCCCGCAACACGCTGCTCACCAGCATCCGGCGCGGACGGGTCGAGGAGCAGGCGCGCCGCCGCCTGATCACCTGGGAGCCGGTCCACCTGCACGAGGTCGATCTCGACGCGATCGTCGAGCTGGCCGCCGACGGGCCCGCGCTGATGGCCGCGCTGGAGCAGCTGCCCCCGCGCCAGCGGGAAGCCGTTCGGGCCCGCGTGCTCGAAGAGCGGCCATACGAGGAGATCGCCCAGCAGCTCGCGTGCTCGGAGATGGTGGTGCGCAAGTCCGTGAGCCGTGGGCTCAAGGCGCTGCGCGCGCGGATGAAGGACCAGCCGTCATGACCTACGTGCCGCAGAACCGCGCGAACCTCGTGGCGGCGGCGACCGCCGCGGCGGCCGCGCGCGAGCAGGAGTCCGGCCGCCGTCCGTCCCTGCCGTGGGGCCGCGTCACCCGACGCTCGCTGGCGCTGGTCGCCGTCGCCCTCGTGGTGCCGGTCGGCGTCGGGGCCGCGGTCGTCACGCTCGTCCACGAGCGGCCGCCGCGCGAGCCGAAGATCACCAACCCGGTCAACGTGAGGCCCGACCGCGCGCCGCTTCCGCACGTCCCCGCCACGCTGTTGAAGGGCTATTCGCGGCTGGCCGCCCCGGCGACGGCCGAGGATCGCGACAACGCGCTGGTGCGCCGACTGGCCCGTCACAGCCGCACGTTCGGGCTCGACGCCGGCGGGGCGCGCGTCCTCGCCCACATCGACGGCAAGCGCCTCTGGCTGATTCCGGGCAACGGCTTCGTCTGCCTCGGGCTCGAGAACCCCGCGCCGCATCGCGGCCTCAGCATCGGCTGCGACACCGAGGAGGTCGCCCTGCGCGACGGCCTCCAGGCCAACGACGGCAAGTCGATCTACGGCGTGCTGCCCGACGGGGTCACGCGGATCGAGGTCACCGATGACGACGGCTTCCGCCACATCGAGCCGGTGAATCGCAACGCCTACGTGCTGAGCGACGACAACGTCACCGTGCGCTACCCCGTCGGCGCCAAGCGCCAGCAGACCTTCCGCATCATCGGCACCGGCGGGTAGCGAATCCGGTTAGGGTCCGCCCCATGTCCGCTAAGCGACTTCTGAGCGGGATGCGTCGGCTTCCCGTACCCGCCCTCGTCGTGCTGGCGCTCGCGGCCCCGGCCGGGACCAGCGCCGCGCCGGACCCCGCGGCGCTCTCAGCGGCCAAGTTGAAGAGCTGCAAGACGCCCGGAGACCCGCCGCCCAAGAAGTCCGCGTACTCGATCCAGGTCCGAGGCGTGAGCTGCACCACCGCCTATCCGCTCATCCAGAAGGTCATCTCCCACGCGCCCAAGGGGTGCCTCGAGGTCCCCACCCCCGCACACGTCCGGCTGAGCGATCCGTGTCGGATCGCGGGCTATCGCTGCACGGGCCGGACGGTTGCGCGGGGGATCGCGGTCGAGGCGACCTGCAAGCGCGACGCGAAGATCGTCCGCTTCCAGGTCCAGTACCTCGCCTACTGATCCCCAGGCCTACTACTAGAAGCCCGCCGCCTCGCGCTCCAGGCGCCATCGCCGCTCCACCCCCGTCTCCCCTGGCGCCGCGAGGTTCGGCTTGGCCACCGTCCCGAGGTCGGTGAAGCCGGAGCGGCGGGCGACGGCGCCGGAGGCGAGGTTGGCGGCGTCGTGGTGGATCTGGACGAGGTCGACGTCGGGATCCGAGAAGGCCTCGGCGACGAGTTGGGCGACGGCCGCGGTGGCGACGCCGCGGCCGATCTGGTCGACGTGGACCCAGTAGCCGATCTCCCACGCGCGCGGGCCGATCCGGCGGTGCAGGCCGCCGGAGCCCAGCAGCGTGCCGTCGGCCGCGTCGAAGAACCCGCGGTAGCGGTCGCCGCCGGCGGCCTCCTCGGCGCACACGTCGCGGATCCAGCGGCGGCGCCAGGCCACGCCCGGCGGCGGGCCCGCCGCCCACGCCATCCACGGGCGCAGGTGCTCCCGCGACGCGGCGACCGCGGCCTCCAGCGCGGCGGCGTCGTCCGCTTCGTAGGCGCGCACCACGAGATCGGCCATGCGCCGGACCCTGGCACAGTCCGCCCGGGTCCGCGAGCGGCCGGAACCAGAGACGAGGGCGTCTCCCGGCCCTCCCGCGATCGCGGGATCTTGCCCCACTAGTAGGGCAGCAGGGTGACATCGAGCGCCGGCGACGCTCCTCGTCCGGGTGCATAGCCCGCCCCGGTCCGCCACCCGGGCGACCCTGCGCATCCGGCCACCGAAACCTCGGTATCCGCCCGCCGGAACGGCCGGTCATGCCCAGGCCGACCCCGGTTAGGCCGGTCTCCCACCCTGGTAGAAACCTCCTGACTCGACGCAGGGGGTAGGGGGTCCCTCGGGACTTCCCGTGCGTCGCATCCCATCCGTCCGCCTCGGCCACCGCCGCGCGGCGCGCATGCGTCGCGTGAGCAGTCGGCTTCCGGCGGTCCTAGACCCAAACCAGTCTCAGAACCGGAGGAAAACCCGTGCGTTCTGCACGTACCCTTTCCGTGGCGGTCCCCGCTGCGCTGTCCCTGGGGGCGCTGTGCGCCGTCGCCGCCCTTCCGGGCGCCGCCAACGCCGCCACCCTCAACGCGACGCCGTCCACGCTGACGAGCGTCTACAACTCGGCCAAGGCCGGAGACACGGTCCAGCTGGCCGCCGGCGCCTACAGCGCCTTCAACGGCGCGAGCAAGTCGGCCCCGGGCGTGACGCTCAAGGCCGCGAGCGGCGCCAACGTGACGATGGCCGGCGCGCAGTTCGCCGGCACGTCCTACATCACGATCCAGGGCGTGAAGTTCACGTCCGGCGTCGTGCTGCGCGACAACGCCAACCACATCGTCCTCGACGGCGACACGTTCGACAACCTCGGCCCGGCGACCTGGGAAGGCCGCCTGTCGATGAACCTCGGCGCGCACGACAACACCGTCCGCAACAGCCACTTCGGCAACGGCGGCTGCGCCGACGGCGTGTTCATCGGCAACGCCACCAACAACACGATCGGGCCGGGCAACGAGTTCAGCAACCTGAAGCAGGGCAGCTGCTCGGCGCACGTCGACTCGATCCAGCTCTACACGGGCCCGTCCACGACGATCACCGGGAACTACTTCCACGACGTCACGACCGGGATCATGGCCCCCAACGGGACCAGCAACGCGACGCTGAGCAACAACGTGTTCGTCATGTCCGAGTACCCGTACGCGGCGTACTTCGGCTGGTCGGCGAACACCACCGCCGTCCACAACACGATCCTCGGCGGCAGCCTGCACTTCGAGGACTGGACCAACGGCACCGACCACCCGTCGGCGCACACGAGCGGCACCGTCCGCGACAACGTGCTCGCCGGTGGCATCCAGAAGATCGGCGTCTCCTCGCTGACCCAGGACTACAACCTGCTCAGCTCGGGCGCCTCGGGCTCCCATGACGTGACCGGCAAGGCGACGTTCGTCGGCGGCGCCAACCCGACGAGCTACGCGGGCTACGCCCTCGCCTCCGGCTCGCTGGGCAAGGGCAACGCCAGCGACGGCACCGACCGTGGCATCCAGGTCGGCTCGACCACGCCTCCGGTCGTGACGCCTCCGAGCACCGACCCGACCCCGCCGGCCACCACCCCGGTCAAGGCCGTGTGGACGGTTCCGAGCAACGTGCGCGTGAACAAGGCGGTCACGCTCGACGGCACCCGCTCGACGGGCACCGGCACGCTGACCTGCACCTGGTCGTTCGAGGACCAGACCGGCGCCACGGTCTGGGAGACGGCGACCGGCTGCAAGCTGAGCAAGGCGTTCTCGAACGCCGACACGAAGTACGTGAAGCTCACCGTTCGTGACTCCACCGGCGCCACGAACTCGAGCCGCCAGTCGTTCGCGGTCACCCGCTGACCGACGCGTCTCACCGGATTCGCGGCAGTGACCTGGGGCCCCGCTTCGGCGGGGCCCTTCGTCGTCCTCGGACGACCCGCGATCCGACCTACCCTGACACAGTTGTGTCAAGGTTGCGCTACCCTTTCGCGCATGCGCGATTTCCTGGCCGCCGTCCGTGACCACGTCGTCGTCTTCGACGGCTCGATGGGCGCGACCCTGGAGGAGTTCGACCTCTCCCAGGCCGACTACGGCGGGCTGGAGGGCAAGTGCCACGAGGCGCTCGTGCTGCACCGCCCGGACGTCATCCAGGAGCTGCACGAGTCGATGGTCCGCGCGGGCGCCGAGGTCGTGGAGACCGACACGTTCCAGGCCTCCCGGCTGAAGCTCGAGGAGTGGGGCCTCGGCGAGCACACGCTGGAGATCAACCAGAAGGCCGCCGAGATCGCCCGCCGCGCGGTCGGCGAGGACCGCTTCGTCGCCGGATCGATCGGCCCCACCGGCCACCTCCCCGCCTCCGACGACCCGACGCTGGGCAAGATCACCTTCGCCGAGCTGGTCGAGGTCTTCACCGAGCAGGCCCAGGGCCTGGTCCAGGGCGGCGCCGACCTGCTGATCATCGAGACCGCCCAGGACATCCTGGAGGTCAAGGCCGCGATCTTCGGCGCGCGCGAGGCGTTCAAGCTCGTCGGCCGCTCGGTGCCGATCCAGACGTCGGTCTCGCTGCTGCCCAACGGCGGCAAGATGCTGCTGGGCACCGACATCAGCGCGGTGCTGACCACGTTGGAGGCCTTGAAGGTCGACGTCATCGGCCTGAACTGCTCGACCGGCCCCAACGACATGCGCGACGCGATCCGGTTCCTCGGCGAGTTCTCGCCGGTCCCGGTCCACTGCATCCCGAACGCCGGCCTGCCCCAGCAGGGGCGCAACGGCGAGACGATCTTCCCCGAGGGCCCCGACGAGCTGGCGGCCGTGCTCGGCGAGTTCGTGCAGCAGCACGGCGTCTCGGTCGTCGGCGGCTGCTGCGGCACGACGGTCAACCACATCTCGGCGATCGCCGAGCGCGTCCGCGGGCACCGGCCGGGCGAGCGCCCGGCGCCGCGCGCCCCGATGGTGTCCTCGATGATCAGCGCGACGCCGCTGGTCCAGGAGCCCGCCCCGACGCTCGTCGGCGAGCGCGTCAACTCGCAGGGCTCGCGCAAGGCCAAAGAGCTGCTGCTGGCCGACGACTACGACGGCCTCGTGCAGGTCGCCGAGGACCAGGTCGAGGGCGGCGCGCACGTGCTCGACCTCTGCGTCGCGCTGACCGAGCGCACCGACGAGGACGAGCAGATGCGCCAGGTCGCCAAGCGCGTGTCCCTGTCCCAGCCCGCGCCGCTGCAGATCGACTCGACCGAGCCCGACGTCATCAAGCTCGCGCTGGAGCAGACCCCGGGCCGCGCGATCGTCAACTCCATCAACCTGGAGGCCGGCCGCGCGAAGGCCGACACGGTCATCCCGCTGGCCATCCAGCACGGCGCCGCGCTGATCGCGCTGACGATCGACGAGGTCGGCATGGCCAAGACCGCCGAGCGCAAGGTCGAGATCGCCACGCGCATCAAGGAGATCGCCTGCGACGAGCACGGCCTCGATCCCGAGCTGCTGATCTTCGACTGCCTGACGTTCACGCTGACGACCGGCGACGACGAGTGGAAGCCGTCGGCGGTCGAGACGATCGACGGCATCCGCGACATCAAGGCCGCGCTGCCCGGCGTCAAGACGTCGCTGGGCGTCTCCAACGTGTCCTTCGGCGTCTCCCCCGGCGCCCGCGCGGTGCTCAACTCGGTGTTCCTGCACCACTGCGTCGAGGCCGGCCTGGACCTCGCGATGGTCAACCCCAATCACATCACGCCGTACGGGGAGATCAGCGAGCTGGAGCGCGAGCTGGCCGACGACCTGGTCTACAACAAGCGCGAGGACGCGCTGGAGCGCTTCATCGCGCACTTCGAGTCCAAGGGCGAGACCGAGGAGGCCGCGGGCGCCGCGGACCCGACGGCCGACATGGAGCCCGAGGAGGCGCTGCACTGGCACATCCTGCGCCGCAAGAAGGACGGCGTCGAGGCCCAGATCGACGCGGCCGTCGAGAAGCTCGGCGCGGTGCCGGTGCTCAACGACGTCCTGCTGCCGGCGATGAAGGAGGTCGGCGACAAGTTCGGCGCCGGCGAGCTGATCCTGCCGTTCGTCCTGCAGAGCGCCGAGGTCATGAAGCGCGCGGTCGCCCAGCTGGAGAACTACCTGGACCGGATCGAGGGCTACACCAAGGGCACGGTCGTCCTGGCCACGGTCTTCGGCGACGTCCACGACATCGGCAAGTCGTTGGTGAACACGATCCTCACCAACAACGGCTACACGGTGATCGACCTCGGCAAGCAGGTCCCGGTCTCCACGATCATCGACGCGGCCAAGGAGCACGACGCCACGGCGATCGGCCTGAGCGCGTTGTTGGTGTCGACGTCCAAGCAGATGCCGCTGGCCGTGCAGGAGCTGGAGCGCGAGGGCCTGCCGTACCCCGTGTTGATCGGCGGCGCCGCGATCAACCGCGCCTTCGGCTACCGCGCGCTGCACGTCAACGGCCTGGACGACGAGAAGCTCTACGACCCGGGCGTCTTCTACTGCAAGGACGCCTTCGAGGGCCTGCACGTGATGGACCGCCTCGTCGAGGACGAGCAGCGCGTCGAGCTGCTGGAGAAGCTGCGCGCCGACGCCAACGCGTTCCGCGAGAAGGGTGACGAGGAGGTCGTGCTCGACACGACCGGCACCGAGCGCTCGGACGCGGCGGTCGACGTCGAGGTCCCCGAGCCGCCGTTCTGGGGCGTGCGCGAGATCCCGGTCGACCTCGACGACGTCTACCAGCACCTCGACACGCACGTGCTGTTCAAGCTGCACTGGGGCGGCAAGGGCATCAAGGGCGAGGCCTGGCGGCAGCTCCTGGAGGGCACCGACGAGGACGAGGGCTTCCGGCCCAAGCTCGAGCGCATGTGGCGCGAGCAGACCTACCTGCACCCGCGGGCGTTGTTGGGGTACTTCCCCTGCTACAGCGAGGACAACGACGTCGTCGTCCTGGACCCGTCCGACCGCTCCACGGTCCTGACCCGCTTCGTCAACCCGCGCCAGCCCGGCAACGACCACGTCTGCCTGGCCGACTTCTTCCGCCCCAAGGACAGCGGGGAACTTGATGTGGTTGCCCTGCAGGCCGTCACGGTCGGCGACGAGGTCACCGAGCTGATGGCCCAGCTGGAGTCCGACGGCGAGTTCGCCGAGCAGCTGTTCGTCCACGGCCTCGGCGTCCAGACCGCGGAGGGCCTGGCCGAGTGGCTGCACGCCAAGGTCCGCGCGGATCTCGGGATCCCGGAGACCCAGGGCCGCCGCTACTCCTGGGGCTACCCGGCGGTCCCCGACCAGTCCGAGCACGAGAAGGTCGACGCGCTGCTGGACCTCTCGGCCATCGGCATGGCGATCTCCGACGGCTACGCGCCGGTGCCCGAGCAGTCGACGCTGGCCCTGGTGGCCCACCACCCGCAGGCCTTCTACTTCGGGATGAAGCAGGGCCGGCTGAAGCCCGTCGACGCGACCGCGCCCGACGACGTCATCCGCGGCTCCAAGCGCGACCCGTCGCTGTTCGCCCAGGCCGAAGCGGAGGAGCTGGACACCGAGGCCGTCGAGGGCGGCCTGGCCGAGGGCGAGGCCGAGGCCGCGCCGGTGGCGGCGGAGGCGTAAGCGCGACCAGCGCCCCGCCTTCCCCCGCCCCGCCTCGCCCTAGCTCGCCTCCGACAGGTCGATCGCGAAGGCCGCCCGGAACGGCTCGGTCACGACCCGCAGCCCCTCGCCCGAGCGCAGCGCGTCGATCGGCGCGGTCATCGGCTCGATCGCGACGATCGGGCGGCCGGGCGGCGAGAAGAGCTGGAGGTGCGTGTAGCCCTCCAGGAACTCGACGGTCAGCTCGTGGCCGCCGCCGGCGATCGTGAAGCAGGGGTGGGCGCCGAGGTCGGTGAAGTGCGCGTCCAGCGGCGCGTCGCCGAGCGTGGCGTGGCGTGGGCCGACGCGCTCGCGCTCGCCGGTCGGGATCGCGTGGTCGTCCAGGCGCAGCCGGGTCATCGACGGCGTGCGCAGCACCAGCTCCTCGCGCGGCACGCCGGGCAGCGTGAAGTACGGGTGGAAGCCGAAGGAGATCGGCACCCCGACGTCGCCCAGCGGCGTCAGCGTCGTGGTCACCCCGATCCGGTCGGGCCCGTGGTCGACCTCCAGCCGCAGGCGGTGCGGGAACGGGAAGCCCGCGAAGCGCTCGCCGCCCTCCTCCCACGTCGCCTCGGCCACGAGCCGGCGCCCGTCGTCGTCGCGGACCTCCCAGCCGCGGTAGGCGCCCATCAGCCCGTGGATCGGCAGGCCGTTCTCGTCGGTCCGCAGGCCGGGCGCGCCGGCCTCCAGCGCGACCTCCGCCCCGTCGACCGCGTAGGACCAGCCGCTGAGCCGATTGGCCCACGGGTGCAGCAGCGGGATGCCGAAGGTCGCCCCGCGCGCCACATAGGCATCCAGGCCGCCGAGCTGCCCGAGCAGTTCGCGACCGTGCCCGAAGAGGGACACTCCCACCATGCCCACCGACGGCACCCAGCGAGAGGTCCATGCACCGGCTTTCAGCGTGACCACGTCTGAGGACATGGTGTCATCCTCTCTTACCTGGCCTTTATCTGTGCAACAGGATTTCATCAGGAAGCTGTCGCACCCTGTCGCAATGACCGCGGTCCGTTTCGGGGGAGCTGACGCATGACCCCGCCCAAGCACATCTGGAGCGGCGGCTGGGAGGCGGAGTCCGAAGCCGAGGCGCGCCGTCGCGCCGAGGCCGAGGCCGAGCGTCAGGCCCATGCCGCCGAGCAGCCCGAGGCGCCGACCACGACCGGGCCGACGATCGCGCCCGGCTCGCCCGCCGACCCCTACGCGCCGGAGCGCGGGCGGGCGGGAACCACCTCCCGCGGCCGCGTCGCCGCGCTGATGGCCGTCACGATCCTCGTCATCGGCGGCGCCGCCTTCGCGGCCGGCCTGCTGCTGGACGACAACGGCGACGGCAAGAACGGCACCACGCCGGTCGCCGCGCTGCCCTCGGTCGGCTCCAAGCCGATCAAGCCGGCGCGCGGCCAGACCCGCGCGGGCACGATCTACACCCAGGCCTCCCCCGCCGTCGTCTCGATCCGCACCTCGACGGGCACCGGCACCGGCTTCCTCATCGACAAGAGCGGCACGCTGGTCACCAACGACCACGTGGTCGAGACCGCCAAGACCGTCCAGGTCAAGTTCGGCACCGACGGCCGCACGATCCAGGGCGACGTCAAGGGCGTCGACCCGTCCAGCGACCTCGCGGTCGTCCACATCGACCCCGGCACGATCCCCGGCGGGACCACCCCGCTGGAGTTCGCCGACTCGCGCGGCGTGTCGGTCGGCGACGTCGCGATCGCGATCGGCAACCCGTTCGGCCTGGACCGCACGGTCACCGAGGGCATCGTCTCCTCGCTCGGGCGCACGCTCAAGGCGCCCAACGGCTTCCAGATCGACGACGTCATCCAGACCGACGCCGCGATCAACCCCGGCAACTCCGGCGGCCCGCTGCTGGACGACGGCGGCAAGGTCATCGGCGTCAACTCGCAGATCGCCACCAACGGCGTCTCCGCCGGCAACGTCGGGATCGGCTTCGCGGTCCCGTCCAACACCGTGCGCCAGGTCGTGCCCGGCCTCAAGGAGGGCAAGACGGTCTCGCACGCGTGGCTCGGCGTCCAGATCGACACGAGCGGCGCGACGAACCCGAACGCCACCTCCGGCGCCGTCATCGGCTCGGTCGAGACCGGCGGCCCGGCCGAGTCGGCGGGCCTGCAGGCCGGCGACGTCGTCAAGCGCATCGACGGCCAGGCGGTCCAGGACCCCACGGAGCTGTCGACGATCATCAACTCCAAGGCGCCCGGCAACAAGATCAAGCTGACCGTGGAGCGCAACGGCCAGTCCCAAGAGGTCGACGTCACGCTTCAGAACCGCCCGCAGCAGGTGCCCTCGCAGACCCAGACCCCGTGACCTTCGGCGCACCCCTCGTCCTCGTCGCGCTGGTCCTGGTGCCGCTGCTGGCGGCGGGGTACGTCGCGCTGCAGCGCGACCGTGCCCTCGCCGCCGCCGCGTTCGCGGCGCCCAGGATGGGGCCGTCGGTCGCGCCGCGGCGCCCGCGCTGGCGCCGCCACGTGCCGCCGGCGGCGTTCCTGCTGGCGGTCGCGATCCTCGTCGTCGCGGCCGCCAAGCCACAGCGGACGGTCGCGGTGCCGGTCGAGCACGCGCAGATCATGTTGTTGACCGACGTGTCGGGCTCGATGCTCGCCACCGACGTCAAGCCCAACCGGCTGGTCGCCGCGCGCCGCGCCGCCAAGGCGTTCATCGAGCAGGTGCCCAAGCAGGTCAACGTCGGGATCGAGGCCTTCAACCTGACGCCGCAGGTGCTCGCCAACCCGACGACCGACCGGGACGCGCTCGACCTCGCGCTCGGACGGCTGCGCTCCAGCGGCGGCACCGCGACCGGCGAGGCGATCCAGACCGCGGTGCGCGTCCTCCAGCAGGCGCCGTCCCAGAACGGCAAGAAGCCGCCGTCGGCGATCGTGCTGCTGTCCGACGGCGCATCGACGCGGGGCGTCGACCCGATCGCCGCCGCCCAGGCCGCGGCGCGGCTCAAGATCCCCGTCTACACGGTGACGCTCGGCACGCCGGGCGGCACGATCACCGTGCCCCGGTCGGAGGCCAACCCGTCGGCCGGGACGATCACCAAGCCCGTGCCGCCGGACGTGCGGTCGCTGGACCAGATCGCGCAGGCCTCGCACGGCAAGTCCTTCACGGCTCAGACCGCGTCGGGGCTGTCGGAGGTCTACAAGCACCTGGGCTCGCAGTTGGGCACCAAGAAGGAGCCGCGGCAGATCACCGCCGGGTTCGCGGGCGCGGGGCTGGCGCTGCTGGCGCTCGGCGCCGTCATGTCGCTGCGCTGGTTCGGGCGGCTCATCTAGTTGACGATGGAGAACGAGGAACGACCGATGGACGAGACCACCGACCTGTCCCCGCAGGACGCCCACGAGGATCCGCGCCGGGCGCTGAGCGAGGCGCTGCACGAGATCAAGCGCGTCATCGTCGGCCAGGACGCGATGCTCGAGCGGCTGCTGGTCAGCCTGCTCGCCGGCGGCCACGTGCTGCTGGAGGGCGTCCCGGGCCTGGCCAAGACGCTGACCGTGCGGACGCTGGCCGACGTCGTCGGCGGCACGTTCCGGCGCGTGCAGTTCACGCCCGACCTCGTGCCCGCCGACCTGGTCGGCACGCGGATCTGGCGGCCGGACACCGGGCGCTTCGACACCGAGCTGGGCCCCGTGTTCGGCAACGTGCTGCTGGCCGACGAGATCAACCGCGCCCCCGCCAAGGTGCAGAGCGCGTTGTTGGAGGTCATGCAGGAGAACCAGGTGACGATCGGCGGCCAGACGTTCCCGGTCCCCCGCCCGTTCCTCGTGCTGGCGACGCAGAACCCGATCGAGTCCGAGGGGACCTACCCCCTGCCCGAGGCGCAGGTCGACCGCTTCCTCATGAAGCTGTTGGTGGACTACCCGACGCCGGGCGAGGAGGCGGCCGTGGTCGGCCGCTCGCTGGGCGGCCCGGCGGAGGTCCGCCAGCGCCTGGAGCTGCACGACCTGGAGCGCTACGCGGCGCTCACCGGCCAGGTGATGGTCGACCGCGACATCATCGCCTACGCGGTGGCGCTGGCCGACGCGACGCGCCACCCGGCCGCGCACGGCATGGGCGACCTGGCGGGCATGGTCGAGTTCGGCGCCTCGCCGCGCGGGCCGATCGGCCTGATCCACGCGGCGCGCGCGCTGGCGATGCTGCGCGGGCGCGGCTACGTCAACGCGGGCGACGTCCGCGACCTCGCGCCCGACGTGCTGCGCCACCGGCTCGTGCTGTCCTACGACGCGCTGAGCGAGGGCGTGACCGCCGACCAGATCCTCGACCGCGTGCTCGAGGCGATCCCCGCGCCGGAGGACCGCTACCAGCACCGCGTGGCGCGAGGGGCCGCTTGAGCCCCAGCCCGCGCATCCCGATGGCCTCGCCCGCCGCCCGCCAGGGCCCAGGCCCGATGCCGCACGCGTTGTTGGATGCCTTGGCCATCGCGGTGACCCAGCGGGTCGCGGGCGCGCTGCCCGGCGACCGGCGCGCCGCGGGCGTCGGGGCGGGCACCGAGCTGGCGCAGATCCGGCCCTACGCGTTCGGCGACGACGTCCGGCGCATCGACGCGGCGGCGACCGCACGTTCCGGCGAGCCGCACGTGCGCCTGGAGGTGCCGGAGCGGACGCTGACGACGTGGCTGGCGATCGACGTGTCGGCCTCGATGGCGTTCGGGACCGCGCGGCGGTTGAAGTGGGACGTCGCCGAGGGCGTCGCCCTGGCCCTGGGTCGGCTGGCGCTGCGCCACGCGGGCCGCGTGGGCCTGATGACCTTCGGCGCGGGCGAGCCGACGCTGCGCCCGCCGCGCGGGTCGAAGGCCGGCCTGGTCGCGCTGCGGCGCGCGCTGTCGACCGGCACGGCCGTCGACGGCGCCCACGACCCGCACGCGCTGGCCGACGCGCTGGGCCGCGTCGGGCGCGTCGCGCGGCTGCCGGGCCTGGTGGTGGTGATCTCCGACTTCCGCGACCAGCGCGACTGGGCGCGGCCGCTCGGCGCGCTGCGCGCGCGCCACGCGGTGCTGGCCGTCGAGGTCCACGACCCGCGCGAGGCGTCGGTCCCGGCCGTCGGCCGGATCGCGGTCGTCGACCCGGAGACCGGGCGGCGCGTCGAGGTCGACACGTCGCGCCCGCGCGTGCGGGCCCGGTTCGAGGCGTTGGAGCGCGAGCGCCGCGACGCGCTGGCGAGCGAGCTGCGGCGCCTGCGCGTCGACCACGCGTCGCTGTCGACCGACGAGGACTGGCTCCTGCAGCTGGGACGGAGGCTGCGGTGAGCGTGGCGACCCCGCTGGCGCTGTCCTTCGGCGCCCCGCTGGGCCTGCTGGCGCTCCTGGCGATCCCGCTGGCGTTGTTGGGGTTGTACGCGGCGCGCCGTCGCCGCACGGCCTACGCGGTCCGGTTCCCGGCCGCGGGCACGCTGGCGCTCGCGGCGGGCGTCGTGTCGCCGTGGCGGCGCCTGCTGCCCGCCGCGCTCGCGCTGGCGGCGATCGCCGCGCTGGCGCTGGCGCTGGCCAAGCCCCAGCGGACGATCGCCGTGCCGGTCGAGGGCGCGTCGGTCGTGCTGGTCACCGACCACAGCGGGTCGATGTCGGCGACCGACGTCGAGCCCGACCGGCTGAGCGCCGCCGAGACCGCCGCCGAGACGTTCCTGGACAAGCTGCCCAAGCAGACGCGGGTCGGCGTGGTCGCCTACTCCGACGGCCCCGACGGCACGCTGCCGCCGACGACCGACCGCGACCGCGTCCGGGGCACGATCGAGGCCCAGACCGCCGCGGGCGCGACGGCGACCGGCGAGGCGCTCCAGGTCGCGATCGACACGCTGGCGCCCGGCGGCGACAAGTCCAAGGCCAAGGCCTCGGCGATCATCCTGCTCTCGGACGGCAAGACCACGACCGGCCGCGACCCCGTCGGCGTCGCGCGCATCGCCAAGCGGCTCGGGATCCCGATCTACACCGTCGCGCTCGGCACCGAGGACGCGACGATCCCCAACCCGGTCTCGCCGCTCTCGCCGCCGATCGCCGTCCCGCCCGACCCCGAGACCCTCAAGCAGATCGCCCAGGTCAGCGGCGGCCGCGCGTTCACCTCCGACGACGCCGGCGAGCTGCGCGGGATCTACTCCTCGCTCGGCTCCAAGCTCGCCACCAAGCACGAGCAGCGCGAGATCACCCCCGGCTTCGCCGGCGCGGGCCTCGTGCTCCTCATCGTGGCGGGGCTGCTGTCGCTGCCGCGGCTGGGCCGCCTGCCGTAGCCCGCCGCGAAAGCCCCGGCGCCGACCGGACGTTGTTCGGAGATGAGCACGCGTGCGCAGGCTCCGGTGGCGCCGGTCGAGGGCCGCAAGCTCGGGCATGTTCCCGGGCTGGACGGGATCAGGGCGATCGCCGCCCTGGCGGTGGTCGGGTTCCACCTCCGGCTGGCGGTGTTCGGCAACGGCGACATCGGCGTCGACATCTTCTTCGTGCTCAGCGGGTTCCTGATCACCTCGATCCTGCTGACGCGCACCCCGCCCGGCGGGCGGGTGGACTTCCGGGACTTCTACCGGCGACGGGCGCTGCGGCTGTTGCCGGCGTACTTCGCGGTGGTCTTCGCGTGCGTCGTCGCCGAGTGCTTCTCGGACTACGGCGCGACGTTCAAGGGCGCGGTCTTCGGCAGCTTCTACGTCGCCAACTGGGTGCAGGCGATCCAGGGCACCGGCCTGGGCACGCTCTCGCACGCGTGGTCGCTGTCGATCGAGGAGCAGTTCTACCTCGTGTGGCCGGCGCTGCTGGGGCTGCTGCTGCACCGCTTCGGCTGGAACGGCCGGGCGCTGCTGAAGGCCGTCGCCGCGCTGCTGGCGAGCGCGTGGCTGCTGGTCGCGGCGCTGGCGCTCGTCGACGCGCCCGCGCGCGTCGCGTCCAACGCCACGCCGACGCGCGCCGTCGAGCTGCTGTTCGGCGCGCTGCTGGCGATCTACGTCGCGACGCCGAGCCTGTCGGGCGACCTCGCGCCCCGGCGCGGCCGCAGCGCGGTCGCGCTCGCCGGCGTGGCGGCGCTCGTCGCGCTGCTGGGGCTGATCGTGCTGACCGGGACGACGCCCGACGAGGACAGCCTCATCGGCTGGCCGGTGATCTCGGTGCTGACCTGCACGGTGATCTACGCCTGCCTGCGCCACGTGCCGGCGGTCACCGCGCCGCTCGGCGTGCGGCCGATGGTCGAGATCGGCCGCCGCTCCTACGGCCTCTACCTCTGGCACTTCCCGATCTTCGTGATCGTCGACACGCGCTGGGGCCTGGACAGCACGTCGGCGCGGCTGGGCGCGCTGGCCGTCACCGTGGTCGTCGTCATGCTCTCCTACCGCTTCGTCGAGCAGCCGTTCCTGCGGCGCAAGGACGCGGCCGCCCCGGAGACGATCGAGCCCGCGGACGCGGCGCCCGCGCTCAGCTCACCCGCGGTCGCACCGACGTCAGCGTGAAGCGCCCGTCGTGCGTGAACGTCACGACGATGTCGACGGTCGCGCCGGAGAGCGTCGTCGTGCAGTGGGCGGTCGAGCCCTGCTTGGGGCTGACGTCGTCGGGGCAGTCGACGGTCGTCGAGACGTCGGTCTGGCGCTTGATCTGATCGGCGATCTTGGACTCGAGGTCCTTGCGGTCGACGCGGTCGCCGCCGCAGGCGGTGGCGACGAGCGCGACGGCGGACAGCAGCACGGCTGCCGGCGCCGCGCGGTGGCTCAAGCGTCGACCTCGTAGGCGGTCGACTCGCCGCGCCGCGGCAGCGGCGGAAGCTCGACCGGCGCGGCGTGCATCGCCCGCATGCGGACGTCCCGCCAGGAGACGCCCTCCTTCAGCAGCGCGGGCGCGCCCATGACGAAGGCCGTGGCGATCTCGACGGCCTGCAGGATGATCCCGTAGCCGAGCGCGTCCTCGACGCTGATCCCGTAGCCCTTGTGCAGCACGAACACGCACGCGGCCTGGAAGACGCCGAGGTTGGACGGCGTGGCCGGCAGGACGGCGGACACGTTGACGGCGAACAGGACGGCCGCCGCGGCGCCGAGGCCGGCGCGGTCGTCGAGGCCGAAGGCCATCAGCAGCACGTAGCAGGACAGCCACTGGATGACCCACGCCAGCAGCTGCGCGCTGGCGGCGACGCTGCCCAGCCGCGGCTGGCGGAAGACCTCCAGGCCCGCGCGGACCTGCGCGGTCGCCCGCCGGCCCTGCGTGGCCCACGCGCGCACGCGCGCCGAGGACGCGCGGGCGCCGCTGCGCAGCACGGCGGGCGCGCCGAGCACGGCCGCGAGGATGACCAGCGGCAGCGTCGCGAAGGCGATCAGCCCGCTCTGGTGGTGGTCGAAGACCGGCACCGACCGGAACATCGCGCAGCCGAGGATCACCAGCGCCAAGATGTTCAACAACGTCTGGGAGACGATCGTGCCCAGGACCATCGGCAGCCCGTCGCGGGGCCGGCCGATGCGCCGCGCGACGATCATCGCGCGCGCCGGCTCGCCGAGGCGCGCGGGCAGCGTCGCGGACATCAGCACGCCGATCATCGTGCCCTGCAACGCGTCGCTCAGCCGCGGCCGCGGATGCGTCGGGAACGCCGCGCGCAGGATCGCCGCCCACGAGACCGCGCGAACGGCCATCGACGTGCACATCAACGCGAGCGCCACGAGCACCCACGAGACCGTCGCGTGCAGCAGCGAGTCGGTGATCTTGTCCAGGCCGATCCGCCGCAGCGCCTCCAGCGCGCCGCCGACGACGGCCAGGGCGACCAGCGCCATCAGCACGCGGCGCACGAGCGCCAGCACCGGCCGCTTGGCGCGCACGCGCGGGACCGGCGGGTCCATCGACGGCAGGCGCCGCGCCGGGCGGCGCGGCTGGAGATCCGAGGGCAGCGCGCCGATGCGCACGGCGGCGCGGTGGACGAGCGAGCCCTCCGGCGCGCCGACCGCGATCGCGTCCTCGTAGGCCTTGACGACCTGGCGGGCGACGACCGGCCAGGCGTAGCGCTTGGCGGAGTGCAGGGCGGCGGCGCCCATCGCGGCGCGGCGCTCGTGGTCCAGCGCCATCGCGCGCAGCGCCTCGCCGAGCGCGGCCGCGTCGCCGCGCGGCACGAGCATGCCCTCGACGCCGTCCTGGACGACGTCGCGGTAGCCCGCGATGTCGGAGGCGACGACCGGCGTGCCGGCCGCGAAGGCCTCGGTCAGCACCATGCCGAACGACTCGCCGCCCAGCGACGGGGCCGCCAGCACGTCGGCCTCGCGCAGCACGGCGGTCTTGGTCGCGTCGTCGACCTTGCCCAGGACCGTCACGCCGTCGCGGCCGTCGAGCAGCAGCGGCTCGACCTCCTCGGCGGCGGCGCCGACGATCGTCAGCTGGACCGGGACGTGCTCGCGCAGCGCCTCGTAGGCGCGCAGCAGCACCGGCAGCCCCTTGCGCTCGACGGCCTGGCCGACGAACGCGACCCGCAGCGGGCGCTGGGCGGTGACGGCCTCGGCCGGGGCGGGCTCCAAGGACTCGTCGACGTGCACGCCGTTGGGCACGACGCGGTAGCGGCCGCCGTAGAAGCGCTCGCCGGTCCACTTGGCGGCCTCGGACACCGCGAGGCGGACCTTCAGGCGGTTGAGGCGCCGCCGGGCGCCGATGGCGATCGCGATCCCGTGCGACACCTTGCTGGTGCCGTAGGTGTGGAAGGTCCCGACCATCGGCACGCCGCAGGTCGTCAGCGTGTCCCAGCCGACGCAGGGCACGACCGGCTCGTGGATGTGGACGACGTCGTAGCCGCCCGTCCGCAGCTCCTCGCGCAGCGCGCTCACGTTCGGCGCGTAGGGCATGGTCAGGTTGGAGACCGCGCCGTTGGCCGGGAAGCCCATCGTCCGCCCGAGCGGGACGATCCACTCCGGCAGCGCGCGCTCCTGCGGAACGGCACCGCGATGCCGCCGCGCCGACCGACGGTCGGGCGGGTCCACGGGCGCCAGAACCCGCACATCGTGACCCAGGATCGAAAGCTCTTCCCGCAGCGCCTCGATGTGCCGCGTGACGCCCCCGGGATAGGTCCACGAATAGGGGCTGACGAGCGCGATGCGCATCGAGATCATGGTATCGGCCCGATGCCCGGAATGGCCTGGGGGATAACCCGTCTTCACACGAGCGTCCGGGACCCGCGGACTAAACTGGACGGCCTGATGGCTGACCGGCACTTCGTGAAGTACACGTTCCTCAAGCTCGATCCTGCCTGGCGGCGCCTGCCGGAGTCCGAGCGCGCGGAGCACAAGGCGGAGTTCCTGGCGGCGTGCGAGGACTTCGGGACCGACCACCTGATCCAGGGCTTCTCCCTCGTCGGCACGCGCGGCGACGCCGAGCTGATGCTCGTGATGGAGGCCGAGAACCTCGACCGCGTCCACGAGTTCCACGTCGTGCTGGCGCAGTCGGGCCTGATGAAGTGGGCGACGCAGCCCTACTCGTTCCTGGGCCTGCGCAAGACGTCGGAGTACAGCGACGAGGAGCGCCACATCCCCCGGCGCTTCAAGGGCAAGTACCTGTTCGTCTACCCGTTCGTCAAGACGCGGCAGTGGTACGGCCTGGATCCGAAGGAGCGCTGGCGGATCATGCAGGAGCACATCGAGGTCGGCCGCGAGTACCCGACGGTGGACAACCACACCACCTACTCGTTCGGGCTCGACGACCAGGAGTTCGTGGTCGCCTTCGACACCGACGACGCGGGCGCGTTCCTGGACCTCGTCCAGCGGCTGCGCACGACCGAGGCGTCGGCCTGGACGCTGCGCGACACGCCGTCGTTCACCTGCATCAACACGTCGATCGAGCGCGCGCTGAACGCGCTGGACGGCGAGTCGCTGTCGGTCACGGCCTGAGCGCCGCCGCCCCGGTCCTGGCCGGGAGGGTCGCCCCGACGTGCTGGTCGCCGGCGACCTCGTGGTCCGGCGCGCGATCGAGCGCGGCTGGGGTCAGGCGCAGGCGGCCGGGCGCGGCGGCGGCCCGTCGCTGGGCGCGCGGTCGGCGCCCCAGGCGGCCCAGAGGTCGTAGGTCGGGTAGACGCGGGTGAGCCCGGCGTCGACCAGGCCGACCGGGTAGGCGGTGTCCTCGCGGAAGGTGTACTGGAACGCCGCGTCGACGCGCGGGTCCGCCGCCCAGCGGTCCAGCAGGCGCTCCTGGGCGCGGCACTGCGCGCGCAGCGACGCGTCGTCGGTCGGGCGCGGCGCGCCCGGGTCGTCGCCGCCGACGCCGGTCTCGGTGATCCAGATGTGCGCGCCGCGCGTGCACGGCCGGGCGTCCAGCGCGGTCTCCAGCTCGGCGACCGGGTCGGGCTTGCCCGGATCCGGATGGACCTGGGCGTAGTCGTGCTGGGACCACAGCCGCGACGCGCAGGCGACGTCGTCGGGCAGCGCGGAGACCATCTCCTGGACGGTCGAGCGGCGCGGCGAGGCGACGGTCGTCCCGGCCATCTCGCCGAGGACGAGCTGCTGGTCGCCGGGCACGGCGTCCAGCGCCTGCTCAGCCGCGCGCACGAGCGTCGCGTAGACCGACGCGGCCACCGTCGGCGCGTCCTTGGAGCAGGTCGCGCGCTGGGGCGAGATGAAGGCCGGGTGGTTGGGCTCGTTCCACGGGCTGTAGTACGTGACCGTCGCGCCCTGCTGGCCGGCCAGCGCGGCGATCTGCCCGATGAGCGCCTGGTAGGCCTCCAGGCCCTGCGCGGTGATCGGCCGCGACGTCGGGCCTGCGTCCGAGCGCTCGCACCCCGACGCCGGGTCGGCCGCCCACGCCGGGACGCCCGCGATCACGATCTCGACCTCGGGCACGCCGAGCCCCGCCTTCTGCAGCGAGGCGATCGCGGCCAGCTCGTCGGCGATCCCGCTGGACTCGCCGCACGGCGCCAGCCCGCGCAGGCAGCCGTCGGCCGGATGCGACAGGTCGGCGGGCCGCGACGGATCGGGCTGCAGCTGCGACCAGTAGACCGGCACGCGCACGAAGCGCGGCTTGAGCGCCAGCAGCCGGTCGCGCCAGATCCCGAACCCGGGCGCGACGACCGGACGCGTGCCGGGATCCCACAGCAGCTGCGAGTTGGACTCGGTGATGCCGGTCGCCAGCACGACCGGCCGGTCGGGCGTCTGGGCCGGCGCGCTCGTCGTCGCGGGCGCGACCTGCGAGGCGGACGGCGGCGCCGCGGCCGCGGTCTTCGCGGGCGGGCGCGCGTCGTCGTCCCCGCCGCCGCAGCCGGCGAGGAAGAGGACCGAAACCAGAACCGCCAACCAGCCTGAGCCGGCTGAGTGTCGGTTCCGAAGCGAGCGCGGTCGTGGACGTGTTCCGGGCGGATGCTGAGCGCCACACGATTCCGCAGGCGATCCTGGTTGGATCGTCAAGGGATCGGGTGGTGCTCAGCGTCGGCCGGGACGCGTCCACGGCCGTGCTCGCCGGAACCGGCGCTCAGACGGCCGAGACCTCAGCGTCGTCCTCGACGCGGAACGACGAGCCGCAACCGCAGGCCGCGACGACGTTGGGGTTGTTGACCTGGAAGCCCGCGCCCTGGAGCGAGTCGACGTAGTCGATCTCCGAGCCGTCCACGTAGGGCAGCGACTGGGCGTCGACCAGGATGCGGAGGCCCTGGTCCTCGAAGATGGCGTCGCCATCGTGCTGGTCGTCGAAGGCGAGCTGGTATTGGAAGCCGGAGCAGCCGCCGCCCCGCACGCCGACGCGCAGTCCGGCGGAGCTGATGTCGGCGCCCTGGGCCTCCAGGAACTCGCGAACCTTGACGGCGCCCTTCTCCGTGAAGCGGACGCCCTTGGCCTGGTAGGTGACGGTGGTTCCGGTCATCGCTATACAAAGGATAGCGATACCCTCAAGCCCCGATGCCGACGACGGACGAACTCAAGAGCCGCATCGAGGCGGCGCTGCCCGACAGCACCGCCGAGGTGGAGGACTGGACGGGTGGAGGCGACCACTTCCGCGCCACCGTGGTCTCCCCCGCGTTCGCCGGGCTGAGCCGCATCCAACAGCACCGTCTCGTCTACGACGTGTTCGGCGCCGAGATCGGCGGGGCGATTCACGCGCTGTCACTGACCACCAAGGTTCCGGAGCACTCATGAGCGACAACCCCATCCGCGAGGCGATCGCCGAGGCGATCCGCGACAACCCGACGATCCTCTTCATGAAGGGCACGCCCGACGCGCCCGCGTGCGGCTTCTCCGCGCGCACGGTCGCCGCGCTCCAGACGCTCGACGCGCCGTTCGCGGCGGTCGACATCCTGCCCGACCCGCGCATCCGCCAGGAGCTGTCGGCGCTGTCCAACTGGCCGACGATCCCCCAGCTGTTCGTCAAGGGCGAGCTGGTCGGCGGCTGCGACATCGTGCTGGAGATGCTCGAGTCCGGCGAGCTGGCGCAGGCGCTCGGCGTCGAGCAGCCCGACGACGTCGAGGACGGGGCGGCGGCCGCGCCGACGCGGCCCGCGCCGCTGGGCATCGAGAACCGCCTGTCCTGAGCCCTAGGGCTTGACCACGACCCGCAGCGCCGCGCGTCCGCTGAAGCGCAGCTGCGGGTCGTGCAGCACCTCGATCTCCGACGTGGCGGTGTCGCCGTTGCCGTCGCCGGGATCGCGGAAGCTCGCCGTCACGCCGTCCTCGCGGTGGATCGCGCCGAACGCCGCGGTCAGCTCGCGCAGCGAGCGCGGGCCCGGGTCGTCGCTGCCCGACGAGTCGTCGCCGAGCGAGATCGTGAACGTCGAGCTGTAGTCGCCGCTGTCGGTCTGCCCCGCGACGACGTCGGCGGGCGTCCCGGTCAGCGTCAGGATGTGCGTGCCCTTGCTCAGGTAGCGCGGGATGTGGACCTTGACCGTCCGCGTGAGCTTGGCCCCGCGGACCTTCTGGGCGTAGACCTTCACCTTGACGTCGCGTCCGCGCTTGACGCGCGTGGGCCCCGTGGCGCCCAGGATGTAGGCCTGGCGCAGCGAGCGGCGCAGCTTCAGGCTCACCGCCGCCGACGTCACGTGGACGACGCCGAAGTTGTACTGGTCGAGCAGCGTCGTGGCCGAGGCGACGTCGGCGACCAGCGGCGCGGCCGGCGAGCTGGGCGTCCCGCCGACGTAGGTGTTGCAGAACCGCAGCGGCGCCTGCTGCTCGCGGATGTCCAGCCGCAGGCACAGCTCGCCGCTCTGGCGCGCGGGCGAGCCGCGCAGGATGTCGTAGGCGGCCTGCGCGACGGCGACCGGCGCGACCTGGGTCAGCGACGAGGTGCCGGTCGGCTGGCCGACCGCGGTCTCGTCGGCGATCCGGCTGTTGACGTGCACGACGCGGCCCGAGTCGAGGTCCTTGGCGGTCACGCGCAGCGGGAACGTCGTGGGCAGCGCGCCGAGGCGGCCGACGACGGCGGTCGGCGCGTCGTTGGTGAGCGTCCCGAGGTCGTGGCCCGGCGTCGCGTACTTGTAGGAGACGGAGTCCTCGGTGTCGAGCGGGTTGTTGACCACCGTGTAGACGTAGGCGTCCTGCAGCAGCAGCGAGCGGCGGCCCGCGCCGTCCAGCGGATGGCCGAAGGCCCAGACGGTGTCGCCGTCGACGTAGGTGACGGTGCCGACCGCGCCGGCCTGGATGTCGCCCGAGGACAGCGACGCGGCGACCGAGGCGCCGGGCTGGAGGGTCTGCGGCGAGAAGGCGGCGACGCGCGGCGCGGCGGGCGCCGCGTAGACCGCGCGGCCGGCCTTCTTGGCGGCCTTGGCCAGCGCGGTGGCGACCGGGCCGCTGACGCCGGCGAAGCTCAGCGGCGTGCCCAGCGCGCGGGCGCGGCGCGCGAGCTTCTTGGAGGACTTCGACGCGCTCGCCGCGCTGACCGGCGGGATCGCGGGCTCGCCGAGCATCGTCTGGATCGGCGTGACGAGCACGAGCTTGTTGCCGTAGTCGCCGGTGCCCTGGGCGATCGCGCCGATCGTCTTGGCGACGCCGTCGGCCGGGTCGACGCACACGACCGGCGAGCCGCTGAAGCCCTCGGCGATGCCGGTCTCGTCGACCGCGGGGCCGCTGGCCTTGACGAGGATCGACGCGTACGGCTCGGCGAGGACGTCGACGACCTCGACGTCGAAGCTGGTGATCGCGGTGCCCTTGATCACCGTGTAGCCGGTGCAGCGCATGCCGTTCTGGACGGCCGACAGCGGCATGATCGGGCCGCCGGCGGCCTGCGCGGCGGCGGGGATCAGCAGGGCGAGGAGGGCGGCGGCAGCCGCGGAGAGCGAGCGGGGCACGGGTGCGGCGAACAGTAGAGAAGGGTCCGGCGCGGGCGTCGCACCAGCACCTTCTAAGGTGACCGGCGTGGCGATCCCGTCCGCGTCCGAGCGCATCCAGGCCGTCCGCTGGGACGGCAAGCGGCTGTCGATCCTCGACCAGACGCGGCTGCCGCGCGAGGAGGTCTGGCTGAGCCTGACCGGCGCGCGCGACACCGCCGAGGCGATCGCGCGCCTGGCCGTGCGCGGGGCGCCGAACATCGGGATCGCCGCCGCCTACGGGCTGGCGATGGAGCTGAGCGCGCGGCCGTCGCTGGGGGCGCTGGAGGAGGGCGCGGACGTGCTGATCGCCTCCCGTCCGACCGCCGTGAACCTGGCGTGGGCCGTCGAGCGCGTGCGCGCGGCGGTCATGAGCGCGGGGCCGACGACGATCTCCAGCGCGGCGCGCGGCGAGGCGCAGAGGATCCAGGCCGCCGAGGACGCGGCGTCGGAGGCGCTCGCCGGGTTCGGCGCGGACCTGCTGGACGGCGCGCGGACGGTGCTGACGCACTGCAACACGGGGGCCTTGGCGACCGGCGGACGCGGGAGCGCGCTCGGCGTGTGCGTCGCGCTGGCCGAGCGCCACGAGGGCGTGAAGGTCATCGCTTGCGAGACGCGGCCGCTGCTGCAGGGCGCGCGGCTGACCGCGTGGGAGCTGGCGAGGCTCGGGATCCCCCATGCCGTGGTCGTCGACGGCGCCGCGGCGTCCCTGCTGCGCCGCGGCCTGGCCGATGCCGTGATCGTCGGCTGCGACCGGGTCGCCGCCAACGGCGACACCGCCAACAAGGTCGGGACGTACTCGCACGCCCTGGCGGCGCGGGCGGCGGGCGTGCCGTTCGTCGTCGCCGGACCGACCTCCACCATCGATCCCTCCACCGTGGACGGCGACGCGATCGAGATCGAGGAGCGGGGCGCGGACGAGGTGACGTCGTTCGGCGGCGTGTCGGTGGCGCCGGCCGGGACGCCGGTGATCAACCCGGCGTTCGACGTGACGCCGGCCGGGTTGGTCAGCGCGCTGGTCACCGAGCGGGGCGTGGCGTCGCCGGTGGACGGGGCGTCGGTGGCGGCGCTGCTGGCCGGCGCCGACGCCGTGGCGTGAGCGCGCCGGCGGCGCGACCCGCGTCCCGGTCGCGGGATCGACCGGTCGGATCGACCGCTCAGTCCCGCAGGGCCCGCGCCACGCCCGCCAGCCGCGAGGTCCCGAACCCCGCGACCCGCAGCGCCAGCGGCTGCCGCGTTCCCGGCGCGCGGACGGCGTCGGGCTCGCGTTCGCGGTACCACTCGATCGTGTCGATCAGCGGCTGCTCGTGGTGGCCGGTCGTCCAGCCCAGCTCGCGGCGGGCCTTGTTGGAGCGGTAGGCCCAGCGCAGCGAGAGCGCACGGACCTCCTCGACGGTGATCGGCGGGCGGCCGGGCAGCGCCTGGAAGGCCTGGGCGACGGCCAGCGCGGCGGGCAGCGGCAGCTTGACCGCGGGCGGCTCGACCCCGCTCAACCGCCCGAGGTCGGCGAACAGGCGGTCGTTGGTGAAGTTCCGGCCGCCCAGGATGTAGCGCTCGCCCACCGCGCCGCGCTCGGCGGCCAGCAGGTGGCCGCGCGCGACGTCCTCGGCGCCGACGATGCAGAGCGTCCCGTCGACGTAGATCGGGATCTCACGGCGCAGGAAGCGCCGGACCAGCTCGGTCGAGGACCGGTGCACGTCGCCGCGCCCGAGCACGTGCGCCGGGTTGACGATCACGACCGGCAGCCCCTGAGCGCAGATCCGCAGCGCCTCGCGCTCGGCCTCGGCCTTCGCGTTGGCGTAGGTCAACCCGACGCGGGCCGCGTTGAAGCCCTGGGTCTCGTCGGCCGTCACGCCGCGCGGCGCGGGCCCGATCGCCGCCACGGCGCTCGTGTGCACGACGCGCTCCACGCCCGCGCGCAGCGCCTCCTCCAGCACGACGCGCGTGTCGAGCACGTTGGCGCGATGCAGCGCGCGCCAGCCCGCGCGCAGCGTCGTCGCGCCCGCGACGTGGAACAGCAGGTCGACGTCGCGCAGCGCGCGGCGGGCGTCGCGGCGCACGACCACGTCGCCGGCGAAGACCTGGACGCCGTCCTCGATCCCGGCCAGCGCGGCCCGCGACGCGCCCTCCGGCACGGCGACGCGCACGCGATCGCCGCGCTCCACGAGCGCTCGGGCGACGTGCGAGCCGATCAGCCCGGTCGCACCGGTTACGAGCGTGACACCCATCCGGCACGCATCCTGCCACGCTCCGAACCCGTAGGCTGGCGCACCATGTCCCAGGTCGCGGTCGTCACCGACACCACGCACTACGCGCCGCGCGAGCTGCTGGCCGCGCACGACATCCGCCAGGTGTCGCTCTACGTCAACCTCGGCGACCGCCACGAGCGCGAGTCCGACATGCCGGACTTCGACGGCTTCTACAACACGCTGCGCGCGATGGACCAGCTGCCGACGACGTCGCAGCCGTCGATCGGCGACTTCCTGGAGGTCTACGAGCCGCTGGCCCAGGAGGGGCGCGACATCGTCTCGGTCCACATCGCCGGCGGCATCAGCGGCACGCCGGAGACCGCGCGCCAGGCGGCGACCGAGATCGCGACGCGCTACCCGGGCCGCCGCGTCGAGGTCGTGGACTCGCGCACCGCGTGCGGCGGGATCGGGCTCTGCTCGCTGGCCGGCGCCGCGGCCGCGTCGACCGGCGCCGACGTCGACGCCGTGCGCGCCCGCGTCGAGGAGGCCGCCGACGCCATGAAGATCTGGTTCGCGGTCGACACGCTGGAGTTCCTCAAGCGCGGCGGGCGCATCGGCACCGCGCAGGCGTGGCTGGGCGGCGCGCTGAAGATCAAGCCGATCCTCACGATCGACCGCGAGATCACGCCGGTCGAGCGCGTCCGCACGGCGGGCCGCGCGTTCGAGCGGATGGTCGACTACCTCAAGGCGCGCAAGGAGGACGGCGCCGACGGCTGGGTCGTCCAGCACATCCAGGCCCCGGCGGAGGCCGCGCGCCTCGTCGAGCGCGGCCGCGAGATCTTCGACTCCGAGCCGGTCTTCGTCAGCGAGATCGGCCCGGTCATCGGCACCCACGTCGGCCCCGGCCTGATCGGCGCGGGCGGCCTGCCGCGCGCGCTGATGGCCGAGCTGGGCGTCTAGCCGCCTCAGCCCGGCGAGGGCACGATCACGCCGCCCCCGCCGCCGTCGTCGTCGGGCGGCGGCCGGTCGGGATCCAGCAGCGCCTGGGTCTTCAGCTCCTGGCGCCAGGCCCACCACTCACGCAGCACGATCTGGATCGACGCCGCCAGCGGGATCGCGACGATCGCGCCGAGGATGCCCAGCAGCGTCGAGCCGAACAGCACGGCCACGAGCACGACGAACGGCTGCACCTGCACGGTCCGCCGCTGGACCTGCGGCTGGATGATGTTGTTCTCGATCTGCTGGTAGACGACCGCCCAGACCGCCCAGATGATGGTGTCGGTCGGGAAGTTGTTGAACAACGTGACCACCCCGATGAGGATGGCCGCCGCGGTCGCGCCGACGAGCGGGATCAGCGACGCCAGCCCGGCCATCACCGCCAGCGGCGCGGCGAACGGCACGCCGAGGATCTCCAGCACGATGAACGCCTGGACGCCCGCGATCAGCGCGATCGTCAGCGCGCCCTGGACGTAGCCGCCGACCGCGCTGGCGGTGTGGTCCAGGATGCGCCGCATCCGTTCTCGCTCGGCCGGGGGTCTGAGCCGCAGGGCCGCGTCGGTCCACTCGCGCCCGCGCGACACGATGAAGATGCTCAAGATGAGGATGTTGACCAGCGCGAAGATCGAGTTGACCAGGCCCAGGCCGATGTCGCTGAGGACCTTGGCGGCGTCGCCGACCCGGCCCGGCAGCTGGTTGGCCTGCTTCTGCAGCTGGCCGGTCAGGTCGTACTTGTCGTCCAGCTCGCGCAGGCGCTTGTTCTTGTTGACGTAGTCCTGGACGTCGTTGGCGTACTTGGGCAGGTCCTCGGCGAAGTTCGTGCCCTGCGTGACCAACGGCGGCACGACCAGGGCGGTCAGCCCGATCGGGACGAGGATCAGCCCCAGGTAGACGATCGCGATCGCGAACCCGCGGCGCATGTGGTTGTTGAGCCGGTTGACCGGCGCCGAGAGCGCGACCGCGATGAACGTCGCGGTCAGGACCCAGCCGATCGGCCTGCGCAGCAGGAAGATGAGGTAGAGCGCGAGCGCCGCCAGGACGACGATCGTCACGATCCGGAGGATCGAGCGGGCAGGCAGCTCTGAGGCGCGCGTGGGCATCCGCCCCGAACCGTAGGCATGGGGCCGGACGGTCCAGGGCGAATCGCTACGCGGCGTCTACCAGCGGCGCTTCTTCTTGCGGCGCATGAGGCCGCCGATGGCGGCAATGCCGCCACCGATCACGAAGCCCGCGACGGCGGCGCCGATGAGCACCTCCTGCTGGTGCTCGCGGATCTGCTTGCGCCAGTCGGTGACCTCGGCGACCTCGCCGCGCAGCCGCTCCAGCGAGACGGCCAGCTCGGCGCGGTTGGCCTCGATGGAGGCCCGAATCTCCTCCGGCGAACGTTGGGACATCAACAAGCCTCCGGGAGGAGATTCGCGATCTCCTCGGGCGAGCGCTGGGCGGCCATCTAGACCGTCCCCCCGGGATGCTCGGCGGACACGGTCTCCTTGATCAGCTTGGCCTCCTCGATGGCCATCTTCGGCGCCGGCGGCGAGCCCTTCTTGAGCGCGCGGTAGGCGACGTAGCCCGCCAGCGCGGCGAGCAGGAGCAGGATCGCGGCGATCGTGAAGTAGCCCCAGAAGTACTGGCCGTCGGGGAACGGGATCGCCCAGTAGGCCAGCCACGCCAGCCCGAACAGGATCATGATCGCCGCCCCGAGGACGAAGACCCCGGCCGCCGCGGCGACCGCGGCGCCGACGCCCAGCGAGCGCACCTTCTGCGTGACCTCGGCCTTGGCCAGCTCGATCTCCTCGCGGACGAGCAGCTGGGCCTTCTCGCTGACGTCCTGGATCGCGGCGGCCAGGTTGGTGGGCTGCTGATCGCTCACGAGTGCTTCCTCCGGGCCATGCCCTTCAGGAACAGGGCGGCGACGAGGCCGCCGGCGAACGCGGCGCCGACGAGCTTCTCGGGATGGGGATCGACCTCGCCGCCCGCGCCGCCGAGCAGCGCGCTGCCCGCGGGCTGCGCGAACGTCGCGTCGCCCAGGGGGACGGTCGGCGTGGGCTCGGCCGGCGGATCCGCGGCGGGCGGGATCGGCGCCTGCGCGACCGCCTCGGCGGGCTCGGGCGCCGGATCCACGTACGCGGGCTCCGGCGTCGGGCTGTCGGGGTCCGGCCCGGTCACTCCGGCGGGTCCTCGTCGAAGATCCGGCGGAAGGCCATGGCCGCCGCGCGCGAGGCGACGACCGACGCGGCCGCGCCGAACGCCGCGAGGAGGCCCGACCAGGCGAGGCGCTTGACGATGTCGTTCTGCTGCATCGGGCCACAACCCTACCCGCAAGGCAGGCGGGCTATTGATCCAAGCCGCCGCAGATCGTCTCGACGATCAGCCGCTTGGCGTCGTCGATGTCCTGGCCGGCCTTGGGCAGCGAGTCGAAGATCCAGCCGGTCAGCACCTGCTCGATCGCCCCGTAGAACGCCATCGCGGCGAACTGCGGCGAGATGTCGGAGCGGAACTCGCCGGCCGCCTGCGCGCGCTCGACCACCTGGGCGATCAGGTTGTAGGCCTCGGTGATCTTCGCCAGGTGCGTCTGGCCGAACGAGTTCGCCGCGCGCGTGACCTCCACGATGATGACCTTCATCAGGTCGGGGTCGTGGCGGTAGGAGTCGACGATGAACCCGGCGATCGCCTCGAGCTTCTTGCGGGCCAGGATGTCCTGCTCGTCGACCTGCCGGATCGCCTCCAGCATGACGTTCCAGCGCTCGAGGAACAGCGTGTCCAGGACCTCGTCCTTGGACCGGAAGTAGTGGTACACCAACCCGTAGGCGACGCCCGCCTCGTCGGCGATGTCGCTCACGCGGCAGGTGTGGAACCCCTGGCGGGCGAAGACGCGGACCGCCGCGTCGAGGATCAGGCGGCGCTTCTCGGCGGCCGCGGCGCTGTTGCGGGCGGTGGCCATCAGTACGTCTCCGGCCGGCGGTTCGCCAGCGACGGGAGGTCGGCGCGGATGCGGGCCTGGCGGTCGAGGTCGAGGTCGGCGATCGCGTAGGACTCGGTGTCGGGCGCCTGGGCGAGGACGAGGCCCCAGGGGTCGACGATCATCGAGCGGCCGCCGGTGCGCAGGCCCGGCGCGTGGCGCCCGACCTGGTTGGCGGCGATCACGAAGGCCTGGTTCTCGATCGCGCGGGCGCGCAACAGCACCTCCCAGTGGTCACGGGTCGTCGGCTCGGTGAAGGCCGACGGCACGGCGAGGACGCGCGCCCCGTCGACCGCCAGGCGGCGGTACAGCTCGGGGAAGCGCAGGTCGTAGCAGATGGTCAGCCCGAGGCCGACGCCGTCGGCGGTCGCGCTGAGCACGATCTCGTCGCCGGGCGCCTCGCCGTCGGACTCCTTGTAGGCGCGACCGCCGACGAGCACGTCGAACATGTGGATCTTGCGGTAGGTCGCGCGGTCGGCGCCGTCGGGCCCGACGTGGACCGACGTGTTGGAGCCGCGGCCGTCGGCGCGGCCGTCGACCCGCTCGGCGATCGAGCCGGCGACGAGGTCGATGGCCAGCTCGCGCGCGATCGCCCGCGCCCACGACAAGGCCGGGCCGTCCAGCGGCTCGGCGCCCGCGCGCTGGTCCTCGGGCGACCCGTAGACCGACCACTTCTCGGGCAGCACGACCAGCGACGCGCCGTCGGCCGCGGCGGCGCGCACGAGGCGGTCGGCCGTCTCGAGGTTCCTCGCCTTGTCGGCGGTCGCGGTGAGTTGGACGGCAGCGGCGCGCAAGAGTCGGTGGAGTGGGGGCCCGAGCGGCGATTGACTGGTCAGTCAACAGCGCGTCTGGGAGCATACCCCGCCGTGCCGAGCCTGTCCGAGCTGCCCCTGCGAGACCGCCCGACCGGGCTGCCCGTGCCGCCCGCGCGGATGGCGCCGCTGCGCGACCGACGCCCGCTGAAGCGCTGGCGGTACCTCGGGCTGTACGGCGAGGATCTCATGCTTTGCGCCGCGACGGTGCGCGTCGCGGGCCTGCCGCAGTCCTTCTGGGCGTTCTGGGACCGCCGCGACCTGCGCGAGAAGACGGTCTTCCGCCCCGGCGCGGTGGCGATCGCCGACGACGCCGCGCGCTTCGCCGACGCGCGCCTGACGCTGGAGCCCGACGGCGACGCGATGGCCGTGACCTCGCGCCACGGCGACTCCTACATCTGGACGCGCAAGCGGCCGGTGCGCGCGACCGGCACGGTCGGCGGCCGCGCGATCGAGCTGCGCGGGCTGATCGACGACTCCGCGGGCTACCACGCGCGCCGCACCGACTGGCGCTGGTGCGCGGGCGTCGGCGAGGCGCCCGACGGCACCCCGTTGGCCTTCAACATCGTCGACGGCGTGCACGACGCGCCGGTCGGCAGCGAGCGCACGGCCTGGGTCGGCGGCGTCGCGACCGAGCTGCCGCCCGCGACGTTCGCCGACGACCTGTCGGCGGTCTCGTTCGGGGACGCCGACCCCGCCCGCCTGGCCTTCGCCGAGGAGGCCCGCCGCGCCCGCGCCGACGACTTCAAGCTGTTCGCCTCCGACTACGTCCAGCCGTTCGGGACGTTCTCGGGGACGCTGCCCGGCGGGATCGCCGTCGCCCGCGGGTGGGGCGTGATGGAGCGCCACAGCGTCCGCTGGTGACGCGGGGCCGCCGCGGTCACGGTCTAGGCTGGACGGCATGCCGTCCCCGTTTTCCTCTCCCCTCGCCGAAGCGCTGGCGCCCGGCCTGCTCGAGCGCTTCGACCGCTACTGCCGCATCGAGTCCACCGCCGCGCGCAAGCGCACCAAGAGCCCCAGCTCGCCGGGGCAGCTGGAGATGGGACGGCTGCTCGTGGACGAGCTGAAGGCGGCCGGGCTGGAGGACGCGTTCCTGGACGACAACGGCTACGTGGTGGCGACGCTGCCCGCCACGGTCGAGGACGCGCCGGTCATCGGCCTGGTCGCGCACGTCGACACGTCGCCGGACGCGCCGGGCGCGGGCGTCGAGCCGATCGTGCACCGCGACTACGACGGCGGCGTGATCGAGCTGCCGCGCGGCGGCACGAGGCTCGACCCGGCGACGGTCGGCGCGTTGGCGGACAAGAAGGGCCACGACGTCATCACCTCGTCGGGCGACACGCTGCTGGGCGCCGACGACAAGGCCGGCGTCGCGGAGATCGTCACCGCGGTCGCCCACCTGGCCGCGCACCCCGAGCTGCCGCGTCCGACGATCCGCGTGTGCTTCACGCCCGACGAGGAGATCGGCGAGGGCGCGACGCTGTTCGACGTCGAGCGCTTCGGCGCGTTCTGCGCCTACACCATGGACGGCTCGGAGGTCGGCGAGCTGCAGGACGAGACGTTCGACGCCGCCGAGGTGACGGTGACCGTCCACGGCGTCGACATCCACCCGGGCTTCGCCAAGGACATCCTGGTCAACGCCGCGCGCCTGGTCGCGCGGTTCGTCGCGGCGCTGCCGTCCGACCACATGACGCCCGAGACGACCGACGGCCGCGACGGCTACATCCACCCCTACGCCCTGGGCGGCGACGCGCAGAAGGCGACCGCGACGATGATCGTCCGCGACTTCGACGAGGACCAGCTCGCGCGGCACGTCGACCTGATCCGGTCGACCGCCGAGGAGGTCGTCGGCGCCGAGCCGCGCGCGCGGCTGGAGGTCGACGTCGTCCACCAGTACCCCAACATGCGCTCGCACCTGGAGCCGTTCCCCGAGGTCGTCGAGGCCGCCGAGCGGGCGATCTCCGCCGAGGGCCTGGAGGCGCGCCGCACGGTGATCCGCGGCGGCACCGACGGCTCGCGGCTGAGCGCGATGGGCCTGCCGACGCCCAACGTCTTCACCGGCGGCCACGAGTTCCACTCGGTCCGCGAGTGGGCGTCGCTGCAGGACATGGCCTCGGCCGCCGCGGTGATCGTCCGGCTCGCCGAGGCGTGGACGCAGGACGACCTGCGCGGCGCCGCGGCGGCGGCGGCGCGCGAGCGCGCCTCAGCCGAGTTGTAGGGGTCGCCGCGGCCGCCCGCGCTTGGCCGCGTAGAGGTCCGCGTCGGCGGCCGCCAGCGCGGCGTCCAGCGACACCTCGCGCTCCCACGCGGCGACGCCCGCCGACCAGGTCGTCGGATGCGCCTCGCGCAGGCGCGCGACCACGCGCGCCGCGCCGTCCTCGGACGTCGCGGGCAGCAGCACGGCGAACTCGTCGCCGCCGTGGCGGGCCAGGAGGTCGGCGGGGCGCAGCACGCCCCGCCAGGCCGCCGCCAGGTCGGCGAGCAGCAGGTCGCCGGCCGCGTGGCCCTCGCGATCGTTGACGGCCTTGAAGTCGTCGAGGTCGATGAGCACGACCGTGAGGTCCGCGCCGGTGCGCGCGGCCAGCTCGTGCTCGCGCTCGGCGGCGGCGACGAACGCGCGGCGGTTCAGCAGGCCGGTGAGCGGATCGGTCTCGGCCTGGCGCCGGACGCGCTCGCTGAGCTTGGACAGGGCGTGCGCGGAGCCCCAGACCGTCGCGCTGACCAGGATCCACGCGGTCACCATCCCGTGCAGCCCGCCGGCCAGCAGGCCCGCGCCGAAGCCGACGGTCGTCAGCGCGCAGTGCAGGCGCGTGGCCGCCGGCGTCAGGAACAGCGCGCTGTAGACCGTGATCCAGACGTAGGCGTAGCCGGCGAGCATCGCCCCGCCGGTCGTCGCCGAGGCGCCGACCAGCACGCTCGCGCACCCGATCTGCACGGCGACGGTGAGCGTCAGGCCGCCGTGGCCGACGCGCGATCCGGCGAGGATCAGCCCGCCCGCCAGCACGACGCCGCCGAGCGTCAGCGCGATCAGCAGGTCGGTGGGGCGACCGGGCGCGACCGGGAACGCCGCCGAGAACGCGCACGCGACGGCGGCGACGAGCGTCAGCCCGGACAGCGACCGGACCTCCGGCGGGGCGGCGACGAGCCGGTGAGCCATCCTCATCTCCGGGAGGACCTACCCGGTCGGCCGGCGGACTCCTCCTCAGCGTGGCGCGCCGAGCGGAGGTTTGGCGAGGTTTGCCCAGAGCTGCAGGACCGCGTGGCTGCGGTGCGGCGCCCAGCGCGGCGCGTCGGCGGTGCTCGCGCCGAGGCCCCGCAGCGCCGTGCGGACCGCGACGTCGCCGTCGAGGAAGACGTCGGGGTCGCCGAGGCGCAGCGCGACGTAGCCCGCCGTCCACGGGCCGATCCCGTACAGCGCGGTCAGCGCGCCCGCGTCGGCGGGCGTCGCGAGCGGCGGGTCGGCGGCGGCCAGCTCGCGCAGCGTCCGGGCGCGCGTGCGCGGCATGCGGAACGCGTCGTCGGGCGCGGCGAGGAGCGCGGCCGGCTCGGGGAAGGCGAAGGCGAGCGGGCCCGCGCGCCGCACGCCCGCGCCGAGCGCGACCCTCCGCCCCACCGTCGCGGTCAGGTGCGACAGCAGCTTGCTCGCCGCCGCGACGCTGATCTGCTGGCCGACGACCGCGCGCACCGCGGCCTCCCAGCCGGAGGCGACGCCGGGCACGCGCAGGCCGGGCCGGGCCGCGACCAACGGGCCGAGGACGGGGTCGTCGCCGAGCGCGGCTCGCGTCGCGGCCGGGTCCTGGTCGAGGCCGAAGAGCGCGCGGGCGACCGCCACCGCGCGCGGCTCGTCGTCGGGCGCGGCGAGGGCGAGCGTCGCCTCCACCCCGTCGACGCGCGGCGTGAGGGAGACGACCGCGTCGCCTCCGTCCAGCGCCAGCGTCCGCCGGTACGTGCCGCCCTCGACCGCCTCGACGCCGGCGATCGCGCGCGCGGCCAGGAACGCCAGGACGGCACCGCCGTCGAAGGGCGGCGCCGTCGGCAAGAACACCATCTAGCGCTCGCGCGCCTGGCGCGCCAGCTCGGCCAGCAGCAGCTTGGAGTGCAGCGCGCCGAGCAGCTCGCGCAGCGGCTCGGTGCCCGAGGCGATGATGTCGGCGGCGCGCTCGGCCTCGACCTCGCCGGCCAACCGCCCCAACATGGTCGCGATCTCCTCCTCGACCAGCGGCTGCAGCGCCTCGCGGTAGCGCAGCGTGTCGTAGACCGTGAAGCCGAGCGTCTCGTCGTAGCCGCCCGCGCGGAAGCGGACCATCGCCTCGATGATCGCGACGTCGTCGGGGTCGTAGCCGCGCGTGTCGGGGGTCAGGATCTCCAACTCGGCGAGGCGGTCCAGCACGACCTCGGGCAGGTCGTAGCGCTCGCGGATCTCGGCCTTGCTGACGCGCGCGGTGTCGCGGCGCTCCAGCGCGCGCTCGATGATCCGGTCCTCCAGCTCGACGAGCGCCAGCGCCCGGTCGGGGTCCTCGTCGAGCATGCCCTTGATGACCTTCAAGGGCATGAAGCGGTCCTCCTGCAGCCGCTTGATGAGCGTGATCCGCTCCACGTACGCCGGCGGGTAGTAGGCCATGTTGCGCGACGTGCGCACCACGCCCTCGCCGTCGCCCAGCAGCCCCTCGCGGAGGTAGTGCTTGATCGTGCCCGCCGAGACGCCGCTGCGCTGGGCGAGCTCGCTCATCTTGAGGAGGCCGTCGTCGTTCACGAGGCCAGGAACGTATCTCCGGTCGCAGATGCCGCCGCGGCCGCGACCGCGCCGGACTCCAGCAGCCGCGCGATCGCCGCCTCCTCGTAGCCGGCCTCGCGCAGCACCTCCTCGGTGTGCTCGCCGAGCGCCGGGCCGCCGCGCCGGACGGCGCCGGGCGTGCGCGAGAGCTTGACCGGGAAGCCGAGGCCCTTGACCGTCCCCGCGCCCGGCTGCTCGAACTCGATCACCATCTCGCGGGCGCGGACCAGCTCGGACTCCAGCGCCTCCTCGACCTCCAGCACCGGCTCCAGGCAGCAGTCGTGCTCGTCGGCGAACGCGGCCCACCGCTCGCGCGTGCGGCTCGCGAAGATCGCCTCGACCTCGGCGTGCGCGTCGGAGCCCGGCCGCTCGAACTGCTTCTCGATCAGGTCCGGTCGCCCGACGCCGTTGGCCCACGCCGCGAAGAACTTCGGCTCCAGCGCGCCGAGCGTGACCCAGCCGTCGGCGCAGCGGTAGGGCCGGTAGCAGAGCAGCGAGCCGCTGAGCATCTCCCGGCCGCGCCGCGGCGTCTCCCCCGCGGCGAACACGCGCGCGGCGACCATCGCCAGCCAGCTCAGCGCGCCGTCGAACATCGAGGCGTCGACGAGCTGGCCCTCGCCCGAGCGGTCGCGCTCGCGCAGCGCGGCGAGGATCCCGAAGGCGCCCATCAGCGCGCCGCCGCCGAGGTCGGCGATCTGCGCGCCGGCCTGGATCGGCGCGCCGCCCTCGTCGCCGCCGAGCGCCAGCACGCCGTTGAGGCCCAGGTAGTTCATGTCGTGCCCCGAGCGGTGCACGTTGGGACCGGTGAGGCCGTAGCCGGTGATCGCGCAGTAGACGATCCGCGGGTTGCGCGCGCGCATGACCTCGTAGCCGACGCCGAGGCGGTCGAGCACGCCGGGCCGGAACGACTCCAGGACGACGTCGGCGTCCTCGACGAGCTTGAGCAGCACCTCGCGTCCGGCCTCGGACTTCAGGTCGACGCGGATCGAGCGCTTGTTGCGGTTCAGCGACAGGAACAGCGACGACTTGGCCGTCTCCTCCGCGCCCTCGAACGCGGGCGGCGACCAGCGGATGTAGTCGCCCATCCCGGTGTCCTCGACCTTGATGACGTCGGCGCCGAAGTCGGCCAGCAGCAGCGAGCAGAACCCGCCGGGCAGCAGGCGCGACAGGTCCAGGACGCGCAGGCCCTCGAAGGGCAGCGCGGCGGCGGCGGAGCCGCTCACGCGGCCACCCGCGGCTTGAGCCCCAGCAACGCGCGCGCCTCCTCGACGGTCGCCGGACGGCGCCCCGCGTCCTGCGTCATCTGCCGCGCCTTGGCGATCAGCTCGCCGTTGGACTTGGCCATCTCGCCGTCGGGCAGGTACAGGTTGTCCTCCAGCCCGACGCGGATCGAGCCGCCCAGCGCCAGCGCGGCGGCCAGCAGCGTCCACTGGTTGCGCGAGATGCCGATGACGCCCCAGTGGTGCGGACCCCCGGGGACGTCGGCCAAGTTGTCCGCCATGACGGCGAGGTTGCGCGCGGTCGGCGGGATGCCGCCGACGACGCCCATGACGAAGTCCGCGTGCAGCGGCGGCTCCAACACCCCCATGTCGATCAGCGGCGTCAGCGAGCCGACGTGGCCGAGGTCGAAGCACTCGTGCTCGGGCTTGATCCCCAGCTCGCGCATGGCCTTCAACAACGCGATGATCTCGTCGAACGGGTTCGCGAAGACCGCCGAGAACACGAAGTCCTTGCGGCGCTTGGAGTACTTCGCGTAGTTCATGGACCCCATGTTGAGCGCGGCGACCTCGGGCGGGCAGGCCCTCAGGTACTCGATGCGCCGCTCGACGCCGACCCCGATCGTCCCGGTGGAGAAGTTGAGGATCGCGGCGTCGCCGACCTCGGCGCGGATCGCGTCGTGGATCGCCGTGAAGTCCTGCGCGTCGTAGCTCGGCGTGCCGTCGGGCTTGCGCGCGTGGATGTGGATGTGGACGCCGCCCTCGTCGACGATCCGCCGCGCCTCGGCGGCATACTCCGCGGGCGTGTAGGGGATCGCCGGGCACTGGTCGCGGTTGGCCAGCGCGCCCGAGATGGCGCAGGTGATGACGACGGGGTCCTCGAGGCTCAAGACGTTCTCGCTCGCTCCGGGGTGACAGTGAGAAGTGGGACGTGCCACTTCCTACTCTGCCGCAATTCGTCGGTCATGGCAACCGGGACGTACCGCGGTACCAGAAGTCGGCCCATCCAGCGCTATCCTGCGCGCCTTGCACGCGCACGCGCCGGTCCGGCACCTCCGCATCGCCCTGCTCGTCCTCCTGGCCGTCGGCGCCTGCGCCGTCACGGCCTCCGCGGCGGGCGCCAAGGCGCTCTACGGCATCCAGGGCGTCGCGGTCGGCACCTCGCCGGCCAAGCTCGCCAAGGAGCTCGACGCCGTCCACGACCTCGGGATGACGTCGCTGCGCGTCAGCGTCGACTGGTCCCAGCTGGAGCCGGCCGCGGCAGGCCGCTACGACGCGACCTACCTCGCGAGCCTCGATCGGCTGAACGCCGCCGCCGCGGAGCGCCAGATCAAGCTCATCCCGTTCCTGGTCAGCACGCCCTGCTGGGCGTCGTCGGCCCCCGACAAGGCCAAGGCCCAGTGCTCCTCGAAGGGCACGCCGTTCGCGGTCTCGCGCTACCAGCCGTCCGACTTCGCCGCGTTCGCCGACACGTCGGTCTTCCTCGTCACGCGCCTGCGCGCCAACCTCGCCGCCTACGAGGTCTGGAACGAGCCCGACCAGGCCAACGAGAACTACTGGGCCGGCCCGAGCAAGGTCCGCAACTACGTCGCGATGGCCAAGGCCGCCTACGGCCCGCTGAAGGCCGCGGCGCCCGAGGTCCCGGTCATCGCCGGCTCGTTCGTCGGCGGCAACGGCAAGTGGCTGCAGGCGCTGTACGACGACGGCTTCAAGGGCTCCTACGACGCGCTCGCCGTCCACTTCTACGACCTGCCGCTCGACGCGCTGAAGACCACGCGCGCGGTGCAGCTGCGCAACGGCGACCGCTCGAAGCTGTGGCTGACCGAGTACGGCTACGACAGCTGCTACGCCAAGCGCGGCCCGTCCGGGCGCGTCGAGCACGCGTGCCTGACGCAGGCCGGCCAGGCCAAGGCCGTCAAGGAGCTGATCCGGGCGACGCGGTCGACGTCCTACGTCGCGGCGCTGACGCTGTACGAGCTCAACGACTTCAACACCGACTACCAGTTCGGCGTCTTCGACCGCCGGGGCCACAGGAAGACGCTCTACGGAACGCTGCGCTCGCTGATGCGCCGTCCGCTCCCGGCGGCGACGGTGAAGCCCAGGATCCGCCTGAGCCTCAGCGGCGGGCGGCTGCGCGCCACCGGCACCGGGTCGATCATCGACACCTACAGCTTGACGCTGCGCGCGCACGGCCAACTGCGCTACCGCGCGATCCTGCGCACCGACCGCTTCGGCCGCTTCACGGTGCGGTTCCCGGCCTCGACGCCGCGATCGGGAGTGAAGGTGAGGATCGCGTCACGTTGGACAGCGACGGTAAGCTCGTCCGCCTCTCGGTGAGCGTCGACCTTCACTGCCACATCCTTCCCCGCCTCGACGACGGTCCGCCGTCGATCGAGGAGAGCGACCAGCAGGCCTCGGCGCACCTCGCCGCGGGCGTGTCCGCGGTCGTCGCGACGCCGCACGTGCGCGGCGACCTGCCGCAGAACACCAGCCGGATGATCGAGGCGGCGACCGTCGCGCTGCGCCTGCACCTGGCCCGGCGCGACATCCCGCTGGCGATCCACTCCGGCGCGGAGGTCGACCTCGCCCACGCCTGTGACCTCGACGACGTCGAGCTGGGCGCCCTGACCATCGCCGGTCGCCGCTGGCTGCTGGTCGAGGCCCCGCTGTCCCGGCGTCCGACCGACGCCGAGGTCCTCCTGGGCCTGCTGCGCTCCCGCGGCCACCAGCTCGTCATCGCGCACCCGGAGCGCTGCCCGCAGTTCCAGCGGCGCCCGGAGTCGCTGCGGTCGCTCGTGGCCGGCGGCGCGCTGACGCAGATCACGGCGTCCGCGTTGGACGGCGCGTTCGGCACCACCGCGCGCAACTACGCGCGCTGGATGCTCGAGGAGCGCCTGGCCCACGTCGTCGCCTCCGACGCCCACGACACGCGCGCCCGGCCGCCGGGCGTGCGGGCCTCGCTGGCCGCGGCGGGCGCCAAGCACCTGGAGGGCTGGCTCACCGACGAGGCCCCGGCGGCGATCGTCGCGGGCGCCGACTCCGTGCCGCCCCCGCCCGCGCTCAACCGCCGCGGACTGCGTCGGCTGCGCCGCGCCGCGTAGGCCCGCCCAACCGGCGCAGCAGCGGCGCCAGCGGCCCGATCCGATGGCCGGCGGCCTCGGTCAGCCAGGCCGTGTCCTCCTCGGACAGCAGCGCCAGCCGGCCCGTCGCGAGCCACAGCACGACCGCTGCCGCCGCGCCGGCGGCCACGACCTCCGCGAAGCCGTCGAGCAGGACGATCGGCACGAGCGTCGCCAGGCCCGCCAGCAGCGCCAGGACGATCGAGCTCACCATGAACCGCGGCTCCAGCTCGGCCGGGGCCAGCATCCGCCCGACGAGCACGAGCGACGGCACGCCCACGACGAGCTGGGCGACCACGTTGACGACCGCGGCGCCCTCGGCGCCCCACGGCGGGACGAGCAGGAACGCGAGGCCGAGGTCGGCGATCGTGCCGATCACGCCCCAGATGACCAGGAAGCGCATGCGGCCGAAGATCCACAGCAGCGCGCTGGCCATCCCGGTGACGGGCAGCAGCGCGAACGGCGTCAGCAGGATCGCCAGGACCGGCTGGGCGCCGTGGTACTCGCTGCCGTAGACGAGGCCCAGGAGGGCGGCGCCGAGGCCGGCGGCGACCGCCACGAGCGTCGGGCAGAGGGCGATCAGCAGGCGCGTGCCGCGCCAGTAGCCCCAGCGGATGCGGTCGTGCTCGCCGGCGCCGTGCAGCGTGGCGACCGCCGGCAGCGCGACGTTGGTCACCATCGCCGGCACGCGGCCGACCGCGGCCGCCGCGGCGAACGCGACGGAGTACAGCGCGACCTCGGTCGCGCCGGAGTAGTGGCGCAGGAAGACGACCTCAGAGCGGCTCAGCACCACGAACTCGATCACCGCGAAGAACGTCGAGGCCTGCATGAACGAGCGGAACTCGCGGCGGCGCGCGGAGGTGATCGGCACCGTCTCGCCGAGCTGCCCGCGCAGGCGCGCGGCGTAGCGCGTCGTCCAGGCCAGGTTGACCGCCGCGACCGCGAACTCGACCGCGAAGTACCCGGTGATGCCGCCGCCGAGCGCGAGCACCGAGATCGCGGCGATGACCGCCGCGATCGTCGTGACCAGGCCCGGCAGGAGGCTGTCGCGCCAGCGCTGCGCCGCGACCAGGAACGAGCTGGCCGCCGCGTGCACGCACGCCACCCAGGTCGCCAGGCCCGCGAGCACCCAGCCGCCGCTCGGCGTGGCGCCGAAGACCGCGGCCGCGGTGAAGCCCACGGCGGCCGCCAGCCCCGACAGGACCTGCACGCGGACCGTCCAGCGCAGCAGCCCGACGACCATCCCGTTCTCGCCCGCGCCGAACAGCTCGGCGCCGAAGCGCGACAGCGCCGCCGGCACGCGCGCGGCGAAGACCGACACGCACGAGACCGAGATGAACGCCATGAAGCTCTGGCGGCCGAAGTCCTCGGCGCCGAGCAGGCGCGCGGCCGCGATCGAGATCAGCAGCGTCTGCAGGGGCGGGACGACCGCGACCAGCAGCCCCCACACGCCGCCGCGCAGGACGGTGGCCCCGTCGGTCTGCCCGAGCTCCGGTCCGTTGAGGCCGTCAGCGCTCGCGGGACTGGGTCCGCTCACGCCCGCCGCCGCACGGGCTCACATGGGGCGATCGGCACGCCGCTGACAATAACGCGTGCTCCTGGGAGCTTTCTCAGCCGCGTCCACCGGCGTCCAGCCGCTCTGGACGCCGGTCCGATCCTGAACACCGGTTCAACGTTTGTCCGAACCTTGGTGCGTCGTGGTCGGGCCTTCGACCACGGCCGCCGATCCTGAAGCCACGCAAGGGCGAACCCCGTCGCCCTCGCAGACCATCGACAACGGCAAACCCGCCGCGAGGCGGGGACGCAAAGCCACGGGGCCCGGGTCTGCGCGCGCAAGCGCCAGGCCGAGTGGCCAGCCGGGCTACCGAAAGGCAGGCAAGTCACAATGCGCGCACGAATGCTGCTCGCAACCCTCGTCGGGTGCATGTGGTGCACGTTCGCCGTCCCGAGCATCGGGCAGGCCGCACCCGCAGGGCACTACCAGCTCTCCTTCGCGACGCCCTCGTCCTTCGCCAGTGTCTCGGCGGCGGCGCAGCGGAACTCCTACATCGTGCTCCAGGCGTGGGACACCACGCGGGCGCGCCAGATCAAGGCCGCCAACCCGAGCACGACGGTGCTGATGTACCAGAACTTCTCGGCCATGGCCAAGGGCGCCGGCCCCAACGGGCTGTACTCCAGCGGCGTGGGCATGGAGCAGGCCGACACGGCGCACCCGGACTGGTTCCTCAAGAGCACGAGCGGCAGCCGTCTCACCGAGGGCGACTACTCGTGGCTGTACATGGCCGACATCGGCAACGCCGGCTACCAGAGCGCGTGGGCCGACAACGTCGTCTCCCGCCTGTCCGGCGGCCCGTTCGACGGCGTCTTCATGGACGACGTCAACACCACCGCCAAGTACCACACCGACCCCACCAAGATCGCGCGCTACTCCACCGACGCCGCCTACCAGGCCGCGACGCGCTCGATGCTGGCGACGGTCTACCCGCGCCTGAAGGCCGCGGGCAAGCTGGCGATCGCCAACATCGGCTCCTGGACCGAGAACCCGTCGGTGTCCGCCGACTGGCTGCAGTTCCTCGACGGCGGCCAGGACGAGATGTTCGCCAAGTGGTCCAAGACGCCGGGCGTCGGCTACCGCCCGACGATCGACTGGAAGATCCAGCTCAACGAGATCACCACGGCCGAGGCCAAGGGCAAGCGCTTCCTCGGCGTCACCCAGGCGGGCAGCGGCGACAAGCAGGCCGAGCTGTACGGCTGGGCGACGATGCTGATGGCCGCCGGCGGCCGCAGCGCCTACCTGTCGACCGACACCTACGCCGGCGACCCGGACTGGCTGCCGGAGTACGACGCGCCGATCGGCGACCCGGCCGGCGCGATGACCTCGCTGGGCAACGGCGCGTTCTCCCGCGCGTTCACCAACGGCCTCGTCGTCGTCAACCCGGGCACGAGCAACGCCAAGGTCGACTTCGGCGGCACCTACAGCGGCTCCGGCCTGACGAACGCCAAGAGCGCGACGCTGGCCCCGAACACGGCGCTCGTCCTCACCAAAGGAGATCAGGCGGGCGACGACACCACCCCGCCGAGCACGCCGGGCGTCCCGAGCGACGGCGGCTCGAGCACGGGTGGCACGACGGGCGGCGGCACGACGACGGGCGACGGCGGCGCGGCGACGAGCGGCGGCGACACGGGCACGACGGGCGGCGGCGACGCGGGCACGCCGAGCGACAGCGACGCGAGCGCGCCGAGCGCCCCGGTGACGACCCCCGCGCCGGTCACGACGCCCGCGCCGGTCACGACGCCCGCCGCCCCGGTCACCGCGCCGACGGCCCCGGTGACCACGCCGACGGCCCCGGTCAGCACGCCCCAGCCGCCGGCCACCGCGCCCACGGCCCCGGTGACGGCCCCGACCAAGGCGCCGACGAAGGCCAAGACGCCGTCCAAGAAGAAGCCGTCGACCAAGACGCGCGACGCCAAGGCGCGGGCCGCCATCGTCAAGGCCACCAAGAAGCGGGCCACCAAGGCCGCCGCCAAGAAGAAGGCGGCGACCAAGGCCAAGAAGACGGCGGCCGCCAAGCGCAAGGCGGTGGCCAAGCGGAAGTAGCCCGCCGCGCGGCCGCGGTCAGCGGCCGAGGCGCGGGAAGGCGGCGGCCACCGGGGACGGTGGCCGCCGTCGGCACGTCAGGGCCCGTCGCAGCGGCGCGGGCACGAGCGCCTTGAGCGCGCTCGCGCTCCCGTCCGCCGCGCCCGTCGCGCCCGCGCGACGCAGGTCGCCCACGCGCCCGGTCGAGCGGATCCACGCGTCGAGGCGCTCCTGGCCGCGGGCCATCGCCGCGGCGTCGCGGTGCGCCTGGCCCTCGGAGTAGCGGTAGACGGCCAGCGGCTCGCGCAGCAGGTCCATCGGGTGGCCGGCGTCCAGGAGCCGGAGCCACAGGTCCCAGTCCTCGCTGGTGCGCGTGTCGGCCGGGAAGCCGCCGACGGCGCGTAGCGCGTCGGTCCGCACCGCGCATCCGACGTAGACGAAGTTGTGATCGGCCAGCGCGGCGAACTGCGCGTCGGCGCCGGCGGGCAGCGGCGTGGGCGGCGCGACGTCGTCGAGGACGGTGCGGCGCCGCACGCGGCCGTAGCGCTCGTCGTAGATGTAGGCGTCGCAGGCCACGAGCGCGACGTCGGGTCGCCGCTCCAGGCGGTCGAGCATGCGCTCGGCGTAGACGGGCAGCATGAGGTCGTCGGCGTCGAGGAAGGCGACGACCGGGCCGCGAGCCCGCCCGATCGCGCGGTTGCGCGCGGCCGACGGCCCCGCGTTGGCCTGCGTGAGCAGGACCACGCGCGCGTCGCGCTCGGCGCGGCGGGCGACCTCGGCGACCGTGGCGTCGGTCGACCCGTCGTCGACGACGAGCACCTCGATCTCGGTGACCGTCTGCGCCAGCGCGGAGTCGACGGCGGCGCCGATCGTCGCGGCGGCGTCGAACGCCGGCATGACGACGCTCAGGCGCGGCGCGGCGCTCACCGACGGCGCTCCCGCAGCGCGGCGTAGCGGTCCTCGTAGGCGCCGACCATCGCGTCGACGCTGAACGCGCTCGCCGCCAGCGCCCGGCCGTGGTCGCCCATCGCCGCCCGGCGCGCCGGGTCGGCCAGCAGCGCGGCGAGCGCGTCGCCCAGCGCCCGGCCGTCGTCGAGCGGGACGACCTCCCCCGCCCCGCCGGCCAGCAGCTCGCGCATGCCCTGCACGTCGGTGGAGAGCACCGGCGTCCCGGCCGAGAGCGCCTCCAGCGCGGCGATCGACAGGCCCTCCCAGTCCGAGGAGAAGACGAGGACGTCCGCGCGGGCGATCAGGTCGCGCGCGTCGGCGCGGGCGCCGGTGACGATCACGGAGCCGTCGAGGCCCAGCGCCGCGCGGCGGGCCGCGATCTCGTCGCGCAGCTCGCCGTCGCCGACGACCAGGAAGCGCGCGCCGGGCACCGCGGCGGCCGCGCGCGCGCCGGCGACCAGGAAGCGCGCGTGGTTCTTCTGGGGCACGAGCCGCCCGACGACCGCGGCGACCGGGCCGTCGCCGAGGCCCAGCTCGGCGTCCAGCGCGGCGCGGCGCTCCGCGGTCAGCGGGGCGACCGGCTCGACGGCGTTGTGCACGACGCTCGCCCGGCCGGCCGGGAAGCCGGCGGCGGTCAGCCGCGCGCGCAGGTCCTCCGACACGCAGGCGACGTGCGCGGCGCCGCGCAGCAGCCGGGCCGCGCGCGCGTACTCGTCGGGCAGCACGCCGTGGAAGGTCGACAGCACGGGCGCGGCGCCGCGGCCCGCGGCCCGCGCGGCGACCGCGGACAGGATGGTGGCCTTGACGTTCTGGGCGTGGACGACGTCCGGGCGCACGCGGCGCACCGCCGACGCGAGCTGGCGCGCGGTGCCCGCCGCGCCCGCCAGCGCGCGGCCGTGGTCGTCGAGATGCAGGCGCAGGTGCGGCACGCCGGCGAGGTCGGCGTCGCGCATGCCCGGCGGCGCGGCGAGCGCCACCTCGTGGCCGCGGGCGGCCAGGCCGGCGGCCAGCATCGCGACGACGCGCTCGGCGCCGCCGACGCCCATCCCCGGGCTGGTGAGCAGGATCCTCACGGGCGCCCGCCGGCCCGCAGGCGCTCGTACAGGCCATGGATCGCCTCCGCGTTGGCCGCGGCGGTGAAGCGCTCCTCGACCCGGGCGCGCGCGGCGCGCACCTGGCGGCGGCGCAGGTCGTCGTCGGCCAGCAGCCGCGCGACGGCCTCCGCGATCGCCGCGCTGTCGCCGGGCGCCACGAGCTGGGCGACCGAGTCGTCGGCGATCTCCGGGATGCCCCCGACGGTCGTCGTGACCACCGCCACGCCGGCGGCCATCGCCTCCAGCAGGCTCATCGGCGCGTTCTCGGCGTAGGACGCGATGACCAGCACGCGCAGGTCCTCCAGCGCTCGCGCGGACGGGACGAAGCCGGGGAACGCCACGCGGCCGGCCAGGCCCAGCTCGTCGCGCAGCGCCAGCAGCGCGTCGCGCTCCGGGCCGTCGCCGAAGACGGTCAGCGGCGCGGCGCCGTCGAGCCGCGCCGCGGCGCGCAGGAACACGTCGACGCCCTTCAGGGCGACCAGCAGCGCGAGCATCCCGACGCCGCCGTCGCGGTCCTCGCGGAAGGCGGGCGGCACGACGCCATTGGGCACGACGACGAGCTTGTCCGCCGGGTAGCCCAGGCGCGCCACCAGCTCGCCCGCGATCGTCCGCGACGGCGCGACGATCGCGTCCGCGCGGCGGCAGAGCCCGGCGTCCAGGCCGCGGTAGGCCAGGCGCGTGCGCAGGTCGTGGGTCTCGGTCCCGATCGGCGGCGGGTGGTAGGGGTCGGGCAGGCCGTGGACGGTGATGACCCGCGGCGCGCCGCGCCCGGGCCGCGGCGCCATCCGCAGCCACAGGTTCGCGCGCCGGTCGTGGCCGTGGACGACGTCGCAGCCGCGCGCGGCGCGCATCGTCGCCACGGCGGCGCGGGCGTCCCGGAAGCCGCGGTTGGGCACGAGCGCCACGTCGGCGCCCGTCGCCGCGAAGCGCTCGGCGACCTCAGCGAACGCGCAGACCGCGCGCACCTCCACCCCGCGCGCGACCAGGCCGCCGGAGAGCAGCAGCGCCTGCTCCACCGGACCGCCGCGGTCCAGCGTCGAGAGCAGCGCCGCCCTCACGACGGCAGCGGGAGCGAGCGGACGGGCGCGGGCCGCGGCGGCGGCGGCGCGGCGGACGCGCGCGGGGCGCGGCGCCGCGCGGCGCGCTCCGCGGACGTCTCGTGCTGGTAGGCGTCGCGCGCGACCACGCAGGCCAGCGCGCCCAGCAGCCAGAACGGCGTCGTCAGCTGCTCGCTCAAGAACGACGCCGAGACGATCGCGATGATCAACGCGGCCTGCAGCGCGGTGGCCAGCCGTTGCTCGTCGGTGTCGTCGGCCTCGGCCGCGCGGCGCTGCACGGAGCGCAGGATCAGCCACGCCCCGGCCAGGTAGGCCAGGAACAGCGCCAGCGCCGGCGCGCCGTCCTCGGCGAGGATCTCCAGGTAGCTGTTGTGCGTCACCGGCGGCCCGATGTTCTCCGGGTTGTTGCGCAGCAGCGGCAGCACCTCGGGCGGGAAGCGCTGCGGGCCGACCCCGAGCACCGGGTGGTCGATCGTCAGCAGCAGCGCCCCGCGCCAGAACGACTGGCGCGACACCTGGTTGGCGTTGGCGATGTGCGCCTTCTGGTGCAGCGCGCTGTCCAGCAGCGGCCGCCACAGAGTCAGCGCCAGCGCGGCCACCGCGACCAGCGCCAGGACGCCGCCGAGCAGCACCCGGATCGGCACGCGCCGGGTGACCAGCCCCCACGCCAGCAGCGCCGCGCAGCCGACGAGCGCGCCGCGCGAGAGCGTCGCGAGCATCGCGGCCGCGATCAGCACGAACGCGGCGGCCCACGGGAGCTTGCGGCCGCCCTTGAACGTCAGCAGGTACGCGCACAGCGGCAGCGTCGTGGCCAGCAGGTAGCCGAAGTCGTTGGGGTCCTCGACCGGGCCCGCGACGCGGCCGGTCGTCTTGCCGCCGAGGAACAGCAGGATCCCGTAGAAGGCGGCCAGCGCGACCGACCCCACGTAGACGCGCAGGACGCGCCGGACCTCGACCCGGCCGTCCACGAGCTGGACGACGAGGAAGAAGAACACGAAGAACAGCAGGTACCGGATCAGCTTCGTGACGCTGTCGGTGATGCCGGTCGAGGTGATCACCGACGCGCCGACCCACAGCGTGAACGCGGTCGCGATCCCCAGCAGCGCCGGCAGGTGCACGATCGTGCGCCGCTGGCCCGCGAGCTTCAACATGTAGGCCAACAGGACGATCGCGCCAACGGCCTTGACCGCCGACAGCGTCGCCGACGGGAACTGCAGCTCGTTCTCCCAGGGCAGGGCCGCGATCATCCCCAGCAGCGTCCACTCCGGCCGGGTGATGAGCACCCACAGCCCGCCCGCCGCGAAGATGACGCCGAGCACCAGCAGCGGGCTCGCGCCGACCAGCAGGCCGGTGAGCAGCCCGACCGCGATGGCCAGGACGTGGCCACCGCGCACGCGGTCGAAGGTGACGGCCCCCGCCATGAGCGGCCTACGCGTTGGCGTTGTCGCGCCCGAGCCCCGCCGGGATCGGCTGCGCGTTCTGCTGCGGCGAGATGTAGGGGCCGTAGCCGTAGGCCGCGATCTGCTCGCCGTCCTGGCTGTTGGCGAAGTTGACGATCGCGCCGATCAGGTTGGCGTGCGCGAAGCGCAGCTTGTCGACCGCGCTGACGATCGCGCTGGTCTGGCTGCGCTCGGCGCCGACGACGAACGCCGTGGCGTCGGCCGACGGCGCGATCACGCGCGCGTCGCTGACCGGCAGGACCGGCGGCGAGTCGATCAGCACGATGTCGGCGTCGGCCTTGACCTGGCGCAGCACGCGGCCGAAGCGCACGTGCAGCAGCTCGGCGGCGTTGGCCGAGATCGGCCCGCTGGTGAGGACGCGGACGTTGGCGTAGGCCGTCGGGCTGGGCTGGACGACCGTGTCGGAGATCGTCATCGCCGTCGACAGGCCGACGTCGTTGCGCAGCCCGAAGAGGTCGTGCTGACGCGGGCGGCGCAGGTCGGCGTCGATGACGACCGTGCGCACGCCGATCTGGCCGAGCGCGATCGCGAGGTTCGCCACGACCGTCGACTTGCCCTCGCCGGGCTTGGCGCTGGTGACCTGCAGGACGCTCCAGTCGCCGTCGCGCAGCAGCTCGACGTTCGTGCGCAGCGCGCGGTAGCTCTCCTGCAGGACCTCGTAGTCGCCCGTCTCCCAGACGAGCTGGGCGTCGGAGCGGGCCAGCGAGCGCTCGCGCGGCAGGCGGCCGAGGACCGGCAGCGCCGTCGCCTCGGTGACCTCGTCGCCGGTCTCGATCGTGCGGCGCATCCGCTCCAGCACCAGGGCCAGCAGGACGCCGGCGATCAGGCCGAGGAGGATCGCGACCGACAGGATCAGCGGCGGGCGCGGCTGGATCGGCGTGGCCGACGGGACCGCGGGGTTGACGATGCTCGGCACGAGCAGGCCGTTGTTGGCGAGGCGGTTCGACAGCGCCTGGGCGGCGGTGCGCGCCGTGTCGGCGGCGCCCTGCGGGTCGGTGTCGCGGCCGATGACGTCGAGGATGCCGCTGCCCGCGCCGGTCGAGGTCTCGATCTCGCCCGGCAGCGGGCGACCGAGCAGCTTGGCGGCCGCGTCCTTGTTCTCGCGGGACTTGGCGACGGCCGCGTAGGTCGACAGCAGCGCCGCGAGGTTGTCGGTCGGGACGTAGGTCTGGCCGCCCTTGGGGTCGGGCGTGAACGCGATCGTCGCCGTGGACTCGTACCGCTTGGGCTGCGTGAAGGCGTACGCGCCGGCCGCGAGCACGCAGGCGACCAGCGTCAGCGCCACGATCACGCGGCGCTTCCAGATGACACCCAGGAAGTCGTCGAACTGCATGAGGCCTCGAGTCTAAGTGGGGATCGTGAACGGGCGGGCCGCGACGAGCGTGCGGTAGACCGCCAGCCAGTCGGCCGCCATGCGGTCGGCGGAGTAGTGGGTACGGCGGTGGCGCTGGGAGGCGATCAGGCGCTCGCGGACGGCGGCGTCCTCGACGACCGCGCGCAGGAGCGCGACGGCCTCGTCCTCGGAGGCGCAGGTCTGGCCGGCGCCGAGCAGCTCCTCGCTGGGCGCGATGTCCGACGCGATGACGACGACGTCGCGCGCCATCGCCTCCAGCACGGCCATCGACTGCGCGTCCCAGGCGGTCCAGTGCAGCATCGCGGTGGCCGCGGCCAGCTCGCGGCGCGCGTCGGCGGCGTCCAGCCAGCCGGTGAGCGCCACGCCCGCGGCCTCCAGCGCGGCGACGCCGGCGGTCGACGCGTCGCCCGCGGCGCCGCCGATCCAGCGCACCTCGGCGACGTCGGACAGGCGCCCGAGGATCCGCGCGGCCTGCTCGGGCTGGTGCTGCGGGCCGACGCGGCCGAGCGCGACGACGCGCGGGACCGGGCGCTCGGGCGGCGTCGGCTCGTGGCCGGGATCCAGCTCGGGCAGGCCGTTGGCGACGACGCTCACGCGCGGCGCGCGGATGTCCCGCGAGGCCTGCGCGGCCTCGCTGCGCGACACGGCGCCGACCAGGTCGACGCGCCGGGCGATGACGGCCTCGAAGAGGCGGTAGGCCAGCAGGCGGGCGCCGCCGTCGCCGGCGCGCGAGAACGAGTAGCCGTGCGGCGAGTAGACGCGCGCGGTCCCGCGGCCGAGGGCGAGCGCGCCGACGGCGCCGGCGAAGGTCGAGTGCAGGTGGACGACGTCGGGGCGCACGTCGCGGACGAGGCGGCGCAGGGCGACGGCGGCGCGCAGCTGCTCGACGATCGTGCGCCGGCGCCACGGCAGCGCGACGACCCGCACGCGCTCGTCGAACCGCCCGCGCACGTCGTCGGGCGTCTCGGGCCGCACGCCGTGGGCGACGATGACCTCGTGGCCATGGTCGGCCAGGCGCTCGCTCAGCGCCGAGACGACCGCGAGCACGCCCGTGGCCAGCGACTCGGCGACGTGCAGGACGCGCAGCGGGCGGTCGCCGTCGGCGGTCGGCGCCGCGTCGGCGCCGCCGTCGTGGCGGGCCAGCTCGCGCTCGATCGCCGCGTCGAGGAAGCGCTGGACCTCGCGCTGCAGCGGCAGCGGCTCGAGCGTGTGGGCGCGCGGGACGTCCTGGAGCGTCTCCAGCTCGACGTGCGGGTCGGCCGCCAGCCGGGCGAGGTCGCCGGAGGCCTCCAGCTCGTCGCGGAAGGGCTCGCCCGGGCTGAAGACGATGCTCACGCGCTGGTCGGAGGCGGCGATGCCCTCCAGCGCGGCGTCCAGCGGCGGCGCCTCGTGGCGGCGGCGCAGCTTCTGGCGCGCGGTGCTCACGGCGCCGCGGGCGAAGATCCCGGCCAGTTGGCGCGCGCGGGCGACGCTGACGCCGCCGCGCAGGACCTTGCGCCACAGCGTCAGCGTGCGGATGTTCGACAGCGCCTCGCGCTCGCGCGCCAGCGCGGCCATCGGCCCGCCGAAGAACAGGCCCGGGTTGACGATCAGCCCGGCCGAGACGCGCGGGTCGGCGCGCAGCGCCTCGAAGGTCCAGTAGCCGCCGGAGCAGAGGCCGCCGAGGATGAAGCGCTTGGGGCGGACGGCGTCCTGCAGCGCGGCGAGCGTCTCCTGCAGCTGGACGGCCAGCTGCGGGTGGAAGTGCGCGTGGAGGTCGTAGACGCCCGGCTGCTCGGCGTCCTGGGGCTCGGCGTCGAGGTCGCCGACGCGGGCGAGGTCGATGCGCAGCGACGGGACGCCGCGCGCCGCCCAGCGGCGCGCCAGCTCCAGCCACATGCGGTTGTGGCCGACGCGGCGCAGGGCGCCGGGGTGCAGGAGCACGAGGCAGGTGTCGGAGACCGGCTGCCCCGCGGCGGGCTCGGCGAGGATGCCGAGCATCGCGACGCCGGCGGCGTCGACGGTGAACGGGCGCTCCTCGATCGTGACGCCGTCGACGTCGATCTCCAGGCGCAGGTCGGAGGGCGGCGCCTCGCCGTCGTAGGGCTGCGCGGTGCCGCGGGCCAGCCAGGCGCCGACGGCGGCGATCGTCGCGTACGGCGTGCGGGCCTCCGACGGCTGCATCAGCAGGTCGCCGTAGCCGTCGCCGGGCAGCGTCTCGACCTCGGCGCCGGCCGCGGCCAGCGCCTCGGCCAGCCGCGCCTCGGGCTCGACGCCGTCGCGGCCGAGCAGCAGCGCGCGCCGGGCGAGCGCGCCGTCGAGCGGCGTCGCGGCGAGGTCGAGCGCGGTGAGCGCCGCGACGGTCTCGGCGCTGAGCAGCGCGCCGGCGGTCATCAGCGCGCCCTCGGGCACGCCGTCCATCAGCTGCTCGGAGGTCGCGCCGGCCGCGGCGGCCTGCATGCGCGAGAGCATCTTCAGCTCGCGGACGACCGTGCGACCGCGGGACGGGACGGCCCACAGCACGAGGTCGTCGATCGGCGCGCCGGCCGCGGCGGCGGCCGTGCCGACGACGCCGCCCAGGCCGATCCCGATCGCCGTGACGTGGCGACCGGTGGTGGCCGCCAGCCAGCGGGCCGCGTCGGCGGCGCCGGCGATCCAGGCGCCGAGCCGGTCGGGGTCGCGCGGGCCGCCGGGGCCGTCGCCGGTGCCGGGCAGGTCGACGCGCAGCGTCGGGTGGCCGTCGGCGGCCAGCAGCTGCGCCCAGTCGCGGCGCGGGCGGTAGGAGGTGGCGTCGGCGTTGCCGAACGGGCCGAGCAGCAGCACGGGCGCGCCCGGGGTCGCGCCGGCGGGCGCGTCGTGGAAGAGGCCGAACGTCGCCTGCGCCCCGGTGCCGACGTAGACGGGCCGCGGCTGAGCCGGCCGGCTCAGCGGCCGCGCATGCGCCATCGGGAAGTCAGCGACGTCCATCTTCCCTCCTATCGGCATGCGCGAACGGCGTCTGAAGGCGTGCACGGTGACGCCATGGCGTCGCACCGGAGTCCGGATCGGCGCATCCGCGCACCGTAGCGCCGGCCACCTAGACGACCCACCCGTCGCGTCCGGCGTCGTCCAGCGCGCGACGCATCTCGTCGCGCGCCGCGGCCGAGAGCGTCCGGTCCTCCGACGGGAAGCGGTCCTCGGGGAAGAACGGGCCGGCGTCGAGGCGGTCGCGCTGGCGCGCGAGGTAGTCCTCGACGCGGCCGATCTCGGCGGCGGGGTTGCCGGCGACCAGCGCGCCGGGCGCGACGTCGCGGGTGACGACGGAGCCCGCGGCGACGATCGCGCCGTCGCCGATCGTCACGCCGGGCATGATCAGGGCGCGCGCGCCGACGAAGACGCGGCGGCCGACGACCACGCGGCCCACGCGCGTGCGCCCGAGGTGGCGCTTCGTGCTCGCGTCGTGGGCCAGCAGGTAGGCCTGCGGCGCGATCGTCGTCTCGGCCCCGACTTCGATCAGCCACGGGAACGCGCCGTCGAAGACCACGCCGTCCTGGACCGAGACGTCCGGGCCGAGCTTCAGCCCGGCGGCCACCAGCCGATCGAGGTCCTGGCCGCTGCGCACGTAGCGAGCGGCGCGGCGGGCGAGCGACTTGAGCATTCGCCGGAGGCTAGCCCGAAGCCGCCGCCACGGCGGGCGGCGGCTCCCGGCGACGCGTCGCACCTCGCCCCGCCTTCCCCCTTCGCGGTCTAGCGACGCGAGGCGAGGAAGAAGTAGATGAGCTGGCTCAGCGCGGCCACGAACGCGGCGACGTAGGTCCACGCGGCGGCGTCGAGCACCCGCTTGGCGCCGGTCAGCTCGTCGGCCTCCAGCAGCCGGCCGTCGTTGAGCGCGACCAGCGCGCGCTTGGACGCGTCGAACTCGACCGGCAGCGTGATCAGCTGGAAGATCACGATCGCGGTGAACAGCGCCAGGCCGATGTTCGTCAGGCCGGTGGCGCCGAGGATCAACCCGATGAAGATGGCCGGGATCGCGAACGACGAGCCGATCGAGGCGACCGGGACGAACGTCTGGCGGACGCGCATCGGCACGTAGTTGCGGGCGTCCTGCACGGCGTGGCCGGCCTCGTGCGCCGCCACGCCGAGCGCGGCCACCGTCGAGGCCTCGCCCACGTCGGGGCTGAGGTTCAGCGTGCGGTTGCGCGGGTCGTAGTGGTCGGTCAGGCGGCCGGGAACCTCGCGGATCTCCACGCCCTGCAGGCCGGAGGAGCGGACGACGGCCGCGGCCGCCTGAGCGCCGGTCATCCCGTTGCGGACGGGGACCTTGCTGTAGTGCTCGAACGTGCGCTTGACCTTGCTCTGCGCCCACAGGCCCATCGCCAGCGGGACGATCATGGTCAGCAGCCACACCAACGTGAGGTTGGACATGGCCTTGACGGTAGGCCGATGGGCTTAGGCCAGAATAAGCACGCAGCAGCGCTGCCTAAACGGGCACCACGCCGTTGCGCTTCCAGGGCCGGTCGACGCGCTTGCCCTCGGCCATCTCCAGCGCGCGGCAGATCGTCGGGCGGGTCTCGCGCGGGTCGATCACGTCGTCGATCATCGCGTTCTTGGCCGGGATGTAGACGTCGATGATCTTCCTGTAGGCGTCGATCAGCTCCCGCTTCTCGGCGGCCGGGTCCTCGGCCGCCTCGACCTGCTTGCGGAAGACGATCTCGACCGCGCCCTCGGCGCCCATCACCGAGATCTCGGCCGACGGCCAGGCGACGATCAGGTCCGGCTCGTAGGCGCGGCCGTTCATCACGTAGTAGCCCGCTCCGTAGCCCTTGCGCAAGACGACCGTGACCTTCGGGACGGTCGCGTTGGCCACGGCGTAGAGCATCTTCGCGCCGTGGCGGATGATCCCGCCCTCCTCGACCTTCGACCCCACCATGAAGCCCGGCACGTCCATCAGGAACACGAGCGGGATCCCGAAGGCGTTGCAGAGGTTGACGAAGCGCGCGGCCTTGTCGGCCGAGTCGTTGTCGAGGATCCCGCCGAGCTGCTTGGGCTGGTTGGCGACGATGCCCGCCGGGCGGCCGCCGAAGCGCGCGAAGCCCGTGATGATGGTCTTGGCCCACTGCGGCTTCATGTCGAAGAACTCGCCGTCGTCGACGATCTTCTCGATGACGTCGTACATGTTGTAGGGCTTGCGGTTGGACTCCGGCAGGACGTCGAGCAGCGCCTCGTCCCCGCGGTCGATCGGGTCGCCCGTCTCCCGCACCGGCGGCGCGGCCTCGTTGTGGGAGGGCATGAACGACAGGTAGGCCTTGATCTTCTCGATGCAGTCGCGGTCGTCGGCGACCTCGAGGTCCCCCACGCCGGACTTGCGGCAGTGGACCCGGGACCCGCCCAGCTCCTCCTGGGTGACGTCCTCGCCGACCGCCGCGCGCACGAGGTGCGGGCCGGCCAGCGCCATCGAGCCGCGGCCCTTGACCATCGGGACGAAGTCGGCCAGGCCCGGGATGTAGGCGGTGCCCGCCGCGCACGGGCCCATCAGCGCCGCGACCTGCGGGATGACGCCGGAGGCCACGACCTCCTCGCGGAACAGGTGGCCGGAGCCCGCGAAGAGGCTGCCGACCGCCTCCTGGATCCGCGCGCCCGCCGAGTCCAGCAGCCAGACCATCGGCATGCGCTTGGTGAGCGCCAGCTCGCGCAGGCGCGCGACCTTGATCTCGCCGGTCATGCCCATCGACCCGGCCATCACCGTGAAGTCGTAGGCCGCGATCGCGACCATCCGCCCGTCGACCTTGCCGTAGCCGGTGATCACGCCGTCCGCCGGCGCGTCCTTGTCCTCCAGCCCGCGGACCGAGTAGTGGATCCCGGCGTGCAGGCCCAGCTCGCTGAACGTGCCGGCGTCGACGAGCAGGTCGATCCGCTCCCGCGCCGTCAGCTTGTCGGCCGCATGCTGCTTGGCGATCTTCTCCTCCCCGCCGCCGAGCCTGGCGGCGGCGCGCCGCTCCAGCAGCTCGTCGACGAGAGGGCGCAGCAGGGACGTGGGAACGTTGGTGACGTCGCTCATCAGAAGTAGGAAGTCCTACTTCCCACTTTGCGATCCGTCAAGGCGTGAGGAGGTTCGCAGGCCCGCGTCGGAGAGGCCGCCGGGCGCCGGGAAGGGCGAGGGCAGGATCGACGGGTCGAGGACGTCGAGGTCGAGGTGCACGAAGACCGGGCGGCCGCGCAGCGCGTCGGCCAGCAGGCCGGGGCGGCCGACGCGGGTCACGCCGCGGGTCTCCAGCAGGACGCCCTCCGGGCCCTCGACGTCGCGCAGGCCGCAGGCCACGACCGCGGTCGGGCCCTCCACCCGCTCCGAGGAGCGGCAGAGCATCCCGATGACGCTCAGCGCCCCGTCCACACCGGATCCCGCTTCTCGAAGAAGGCGGCCCGCTTTCGTCATCGGCCCCGCCAGACAGGGTCGCGCTTCTCGAAGAACGCGGCGACACCCTCCTGGATGTCCTCGGTCGAGAACGCCAGCGTGAGGTTGTGGTGCAGGTACTCCAAGGCCTCCGCGAACGGCATGTCCTGCTGGCGGTGCATGGCGTCCTTGCCCAGGCGCATCAACACGGGGGACTTGCCCGCCAGCCGCCCGGCCCACTCCGCCACGGCCGCGTCGAACTCGTCCTCGGCCACGACGCGGTTGACGATCCCGATCCGCTCGGCCTCCTGCGCGGAGATGCGGTCGCCGAGCAGCAGCAGCTCGTTGGTCTTCTTGCGCCCGACGTTGCGGTAGATCAAGGCCATGATCATGAACGGGAAGACCCCGACGTTGATCTCGGGCGTCCCGAACGTGACCCCGTCGCGCGCGACGATCAGGTCGCAGGCCAGCGCCAGCCCCAGGCCGCCGGCCAGGACGTGCCCGTTGGCCGCGCAGATCGTCGGCTTGCCCAGCTCGCCGATCAGCTGGAACAGCCGCGGGAAGCGATCGGTCCCGAAGTGCTTGTGGACGAGCGGCACGCCCTCGGCGAAGCCCGCCAGGTTGCCGCCGCTGCTGAAGACCTTCTCGTGGGTGGAGGTCAGCACGACGCAGCGCACCGCCGCGTCGTCGCGCGCGGCCCCGAACGCCGTCAGGAGATCATCCAGCACTTGGTCGGAGAGCGCGTTGCGCGTCTCGGGCTGGTCGAGCGCGATCGTCGCGACCCCGCGCTCGTCGACCTCGTAGCGGACCGTCTCGTAGCTCATGGCCGGGGAGCAAAGCACGCTCCCGCCCTCCGCGGGTGCTCCCATTCGGAACACGCGTGCTCCAGATCGTCATCGGTGAGCGTCTGTGCGCCACGCTCGGGCCAGTTCGGCCAACCCCGGGAAGGACCTGGGGGCCGAGGAGGAACAGAGCGTTCACACGCCGTGCTCCGCTACGGCACCATTGGACCCCAGTCATGAACGACGCCACCTCCGACGCCCGGCTGCGCTCCGACGCCCGCCGAAACCGCCGCACGGTCCTCGATGCGGCGGTCGCGCTCCTGGCGAAGCGCCCCCAGGCCACGATGCAGGAGGTCGCCGACGCCTCAGGGCTCGGCCGCACGACCGTCTACCGGCACTTCCCGCGCCGCCAAGACCTGATCGACGCGCTCTACGACCAGGTCCTCACCGAGTCCGCCCAGACCGTGCACGACGCGATCGAGGCGGCCGGCAACGCGCGCGAGCTGCTCTGCGACCTCGGCGCGCGGATCATCGCCATCGGCGACCGCTACCGCTTCCTGGACGCCCACCCCGAGCTGCGCGAGCGCACGCTGGCGGGCGCCGGCGACGACCGCGAGGGCGCCGATCCGCTGCAGGACTACCTCGCGGCCGCCCAGGGGCGCGGCGAGATACGCCGCGACGTCCCGGTCAGCTGGATGCTCACGAGCCTGCGCGGGCTGGCGGTCGTGGCGATGTTCGAGGTCAACGCCGGTCGGATGGACGTCGAGGAGGCGGCCAAGCACGTCGGCGAGACGTGCGCCACGGCGTTCGCGACGACCGCGGGGAACCACGTCGGCGTGAGCTGAAAGTAGGACGTGCCACTGTTTACTTTTGGCCGGCGGGCCAGTACGGTCCGCCCATGGCCACCGCTGACAGCGTCCTGAAGCCCGACCACGGCGCGGCACGCAAGCACTTCATCTTCACCGACGAGCACGAGCAGCTCCGCGAGTCGGTCCGCGCCTTCGCCCAGAAGGAGCTGGCGCCCCACGCCGAGGAGTGGGAGGAGACGACGTTCCCGGACTCGGTCTTCCCGCGCTTCGGCGAGCTCGGCTTCCTCGGCCTCGACAAGCCCGAGCAGTACGGCGGCCAGGGCGGCGACTACTACACCGCGCTCGTCCTCGCCGAGGAGATGGTCCACGCGCGCTCCGGCGGCCTGGCGATGGGCATCGCCGTCCACACCGACATGGCGATGCCGCCGATCCTCGCGTTCGGCACCGAGGAGCAGAAGCAGGAGTGGGTCGTGCCCGCGATCAAGGGCGAGAAGATCCTCTGCCTCGGCATCACCGAGCCCGACGCGGGCTCCGACGTCGCCGGCATCAAGACCCGCGCGGTCTACGACGAGGCCACCGACGAGTACGTCATCAACGGCTCCAAGACCTACATCACCAACGGCCATCGCGCCGACGTCATCGTGTTGGTCACCAAGACCGACCCGGACGCCGGCCACGGCGGCATCACGCTGTTCCTGGTGCCGATGGACACGCCCGGCGTGATTCGCGAGAAGCGCTTGGAGAAGCTCGGCATGCACGCGTCCGACACCGCGCTGCTGGCCTTCCAGGACGTGCGCGTCCCGTCCTCGGCCGTCCTCGGCGAGAAGGGCAAGGGCTTCTACCACATCAGCTGGGAGCTTCAGGGCGAGCGGCTGATCGGCGCCGCGGGCTGCGTGGCCGGCGCGCAGAACTGCTTCGACATGACGTTGAAGTACGCCAACGAGCGCAACGCGTTCGGCCGCTCGATCGGCAAGTTCCAGGTCATCCGCCACAAGTTCGCCGAGATGGCCGTGAAGATCGAGACCGCGCGCCAGATGGTGTACACGACCGCGTGGCGCTTCAACAACGGCGAGTACCCCGTGCGCGAGATCTCGATGGCCAAGCTGTACGCCTCGCGGATCGCCGTCGAGGTCGCCGACGAGTGCATCCAGATCCACGGCGGTGCCGGCTACATGAAGGAGTACGGGGTCGAGCGCGTCTGGCGCGACCTGCGCCTCAACCGCATCGGCGCGGGCACCGACGAGATCATGTTGGAGGTCATCGGCCGCTCGTACGGTCTGTGAGCGTCTTCGCCGACGAGCACGAGGCGCTGCGCGAGTCCGCGCGGCGCTTCGTGCTCGCCGAGCTGCGCCCGCACGCGCGGGAGTGGGAGCGGGCGCGGTGGTTCCCCGACGAGGTCTTCGGCCGCTGCGCCGAGCACGGCTTCCTCGGGCTGAAGTACCCGGAGGAGTACGGCGGCCAGGGCGGCGACTACGTCCACGAGGCGGTCTTCGCCGAGGAGCTGGCCCACTGCGGCAGCGGCGGGCTGGCGGCCGGGATCGGCGCGCACGTCAACATCGCCACGCCGCCGATCTTCAAGTTCGGCACCGCCGACCAGAAGGAGCGCTACCTGCGCCCCGCGATCGCGGCCGAGAAGATCGCGGCGCTGGCGATCACCGAGCCCGACGCGGGCTCCGACGTCGCCGGCATCAAGACGCACGCCCGGCGCGTCGACGGCGGCTGGGTGCTCAACGGCTCCAAGATGTTCATCACCAACGGGGTGCGCGCGCACTTCTGGGTGACCGCGGCCAAGACGACCGGCGAGGGCGGCCACCACGGGCTGTCGTTCTTCATCGTCGACCGCCAGGACGGGGTCAAGCCGTCCAAGATCGAGAAGATGGGCTGGCACGCCGGCGACACCGCGCTGATCGCGCTGGACGACGTCTTCGTGCCCGACGAGAACCTGCTCGGCGGCGAGAACCAGGGCTTCTACCTGATCATGGCCAACTTCCAGTGGGAGCGGCTGGTGATGGCGCTGGGCGCGGTCGGCGCGATGCAGGTCGCCTACGACAAGACCGTCGAGTTCGCCAAGCAGCGCAACGCGTTCGGCCGCCCGCTGACCGGCTTCCAGACGCTGCGCCACAAGCTCGCCGACGTCGCGACGACCGTCCACACCTCGCGCGTGGTGACCTACGACGCCCTGGAGCGCTTCGTGCGCACCGAGGGCGACGCGGTCAAGGAGGTCACGATGGCCAAGCTCGCCACCCAGCGCGCCTGCTTCGACGTCATGGACACCTGCCTGCAGATCCACGGCGGCGCGGGGTACATGGAGGAGTACGAGATCGAGCGCATGGCCCGCGACGCGCGCCTGGGCCCGATCGGCGGCGGCACGGACGAGATCATGCGGGAGATCCTCGCCAAGGTGTTGGCGCTCTAGACCCCGTCCCGGTGGGTACGTCCGCCGGAAGTGAGCACCTCGCGCGTCAACGCCGGCGAGCGCCGGCTGCTGTTGGTCCTGGGTCTGCCGACGTTCGCCTACGCGCTGGCGACGACGGTCGCCACGACCTACCTGCCGGTGCTCGCGCAGGAGTTCACGCGCTCCTCGACGGTGATCGGCCTGCTGATCGCCGTCGAGGGGATCATGGCGCTGCTGCTCGCGGTGCCCGCGGGCGCGCTGAGCGACCGCGGCCGCAGCCGGCTGCCGTTCGTGGAGTGGGCGTCGCCGGTGCTCGTCGTCGCGCTGGCGCTGATGGGGCTGGCGGCGTCGCTGCCCTTCGCGCTCGTCGTCGTGGTCGTCTTCTTCGGCGCCTACTTCGTCGCCTACGAGCCCTATCGCGCGCTCTACCCCGACATGGTCGACGACCGGATCACCGGGCGCGCCCAGTCGACGCAGGCGCTGTGGCGCGGCCTGGGCACGATCATCGCGATCGCGACCGGCGGCGCGCTGCTGACGCTCGGCGACGCGGTCCCGTTCGTAGCCGCCGCGGCCGTGACGACGCTGACGATCGCGACGTTCCTGATGCTGCTGCCGCGCGAGCGCGCCGAGCACGAGCCCAACAAGTCGACCTCGCTGCGCGACGACGTCGCGCGCCTGTGGTCCACCGTGCGCCGGCGCGGCGACCTGCGCGCGTTCATGGTGGCCAACGGCCTGTGGGAGCTGTCGCTGGGCGCGACGAAGACGTTCATCATCATCTACCTGACGCGCGGGCTCGGCGTGTCGACCGGCCTCGCGGGCGTGGCCGTGGCGGCCACCGCGGTCTTCATCGCCGCCGCGACGCCGATCAGCGGCAAGCTCGCCGACCGCTTCGGCCCCGTGCCGGTCATGCGCGTCTCGCTGCTGATCTACGGCCTCGGGATGCTCGTGCCGTTCCTGGTGGCCAACAAGGTCGTGGTCGGCGCCATCACGCCGCTGGTCGGCTTCGGCGGCGGCGTCGTGATGACCCTCCCCTACGCGCTGCTGATCCCGCTCATGCCCGACGACGAGCACGGCCTGACGACCGGCCTGTACTCGGTCAGCCGCGGCATCGGCACCGCCCTGGGCCCGCTGCTGGCCGGCGTGGCCATCGGCGTCCTGGGCGGCGTGTTCACCAAGACCGGCGGCTACCAGGCGATGTGGGGCGTCTGCGCCGCCGCGATCCTGCTCAGCATTCCCGTGCTCGGGCGCTTGCGCGAGCAACGAGAGCGATAGCCGCGGGTCGCTCTCCATCCCGGTTCTGAGCCGATTGCGGGACAGAACCTGCATCGGTTGCGCGATCGCGCAACGCAGCACCGCCAGTCTTTTGCCCTTCCACGAAGCTCAGCGACGCTCAGCGGACTAGGGTCGGCAGGCGGGGGAGGTGTCGGGTCCAACTATCGGAGGAGTGTCCGTTCCCATGAAGCGCTTCACGCGCGGCGTCGCGCCGATCCTCGGCGTCCTGCTGCTCCTGCTGTCCATCGCGTCGGCGAGCGCGTTCGCCGCCGACAAGTACGTCGCCCTCGGCGACAGCTACTCCGCCGGCAACGGCGCCAACAGCACGAACCTCGACTCGAGCTGCAACCGCAACACCTATGCCTACCCCTACCTGCTCTCGCAGCAGAAGGGCTACGCGCTGACGTTCGTCGCCTGCGCCGGCGCGCAGACCGGCGACGTCATCAACAACCAGGTCGGCTCGATCACGTCGGACACGAAGCTCGTGACGATCACGATCGGCGGCAACGACATCGGGTTCACGAACCTGATCATCGCCTGCACGACGCTGGGCTGCTCCTCGCAGATCGCCTCGTCGCAGAACCAGATCAACACGCAGCTGCCCGCCAAGCTCGACGCGGCCTACAACGCGATCCGCGCCAAGTCGGCCACGGCGCAGGTCGTGGTGCTCGGCTACGGCCGCCCGTTCGCCTCGCCGCCGAAGACGTGCCTGGCGGCGACCGGCGTCTCGTCCTCGGAGGAGACCTCGCTGACCGCGCTGGTCGACAGCCTCAACGCCACGATCAAGGCCCGCGCGCTCGCGCACGGGTTCAGCTACGCCGACGTCAACCCCTACTGGTCGGGCCACGACGTCTGCGCGAGCAACCCGTTCACCAACGGGCTGACGCTCCTGCACACGGCCGACAGCTACCACCCGACGCGCAACGGCTACGCCAACGGCGACGTGCCGGCGATCCGGGCGATCGTCGGCTAGCGCTCCGCGGGCGCGGGCCACAGGGCCCGCGCCCGCAGCGCCAGCTCCAGCTCCAGGCGGCCCTCGCCGCGGGACATGCGGTCGCCGAGCAGCTCGCGCAGCTGCGCGACGCGGTAGCGGACGGTCTGCGTGTGCACGTGCAGCTGCTCCGCGGCGGGGCGGATCTCGCCCTGGTGCTCCAGCCACGCGGAGAGCGTCTCGACCAGCCGCTCGCGCGCGGCCTCGGGCGCGACCGACAGCGGTCCGTCGAGCACGTCGGCGACCAGGCGGCGCGCGACGTCGGCGTCGCCGAGCAGCAGCAGGTCGACGCGGTGGTCCTCGGAGCGGACCGGGCCGTCGTCGGCGAGGTCCAGCGCCCGCTCGGCCAGGCGCGCGCTGGCCGCGGCGGCGCTCGGCGCCACGACCGGGCCGACCCCGGCGCGGACGTCGCCCAGCGCCTGCAGGACCGCGCCGCGGCGGCCCGGGCCGTCGGGGTCGCCGACGAGCGCCCAGCCGGTCCCGTCCACGCGCGCGACCAGCGCGTCGGGCGGCAGCCGGGCGGCGACGCGGGCGCTGCGCTCGTCGCGGAACGCGATCACCAGCAGCGACGCGGGCACGCGCCAGCCGGCGTCGGCCGCCGCGCCGGTCAGCTCGGCGTCCGACGGCGGCGCCTCGCGGCGGACCGCCAGCTCGACGAGGCGACGGCGCGCGTCGACGCGCTCGACCGCGGTCAGCGACTGCTCGTAGGCGTAGCCCTCGACGGTCGCCGCGCAGAGCCGGTCGATGTAGATGAAGATCGCGTCGGCCAGCGCGTACAGCGCGCGCGGCTCGACGCCCGCGTCGTCGCCGGTCTCGACCATCAGCCGCCACGCCCGCTGCGCGCCCGCGCGGTAGGCGGCCAGCACCGAGCCGACCGAGCGGCCCGCGCGGACCTCGCTGCGGCCGAAGGCGAAGAACACGTCGTGCCGGGGCAGCCGCTCGTCCTGGCGCTCGGACTCCAGCAGGTCCAGGAACCCGCAGATCCCCTGGTGGACGCCGTCGCGCACGTCCAGCCGGCCGCCCCACCACTCCTGAAACGGCGGCACCGCGTCGACCACGCTCTCCAGCACCTCATCGGTCAGGCGGTCGATCGTGGGCCGCAACACGCCCACGACCGCCGCCCGGACCTGCTGCGACTCCACGACCCTCTCCTCCTGCGAAAGCCCGGGGCGACCGTACCCCAGTCCCGCGCGCGCGTGGGAGAAAACTCCCTGCGCGATGGCTCACTAGGATCCGGCGAACCTGACGCAGGGTTCAATTTCGAAGAAGGAGACGCGCATGGGAGTCCTCGACGACAAGGTGGCGATCGTCACCGGCTCGGCCCGCGGCATCGGCCGGGCGACGGCGGAGCTGCTCTCCGCCCAGGGCGCCAAGGTCGTCATCAACGACCTCGACGGCGACGTCGCCAACCAGACCGCCTCGGAGATCGCCGGGGAGACCGCGGTCTTCGCCGGGGACCTCACCAAGGGCGACGCGCCCGACCAGCTCGTGCGGACGGCGATCGACGCCTGGGGCAAGGTCGACATCATCGTCAACAACGCGGGCTACACGCTGGACGCGCCCGTGCACAAGCTCTCCGACGACTGGTGGGAGCGCATGCTCGCGATCCACCTGACCGTCCCCTTCAAGGTCATCCGCGCCGCCGCGCCGCACCTGCGCGAGCCCGCCAAGAAGGAGCGCGAGGAGGGCGTCGAGGTCTTCCGCAAGATCGTCAACGTGTCCTCGACGTCGGGCATGTTCGGCAACGCCGGGCAGGCGAACTACGCCGCCGGCAAGCTCGGCGTGGTCGGCCTGACCAAGACCATCGCCAAGGAGTGGGGCCAGTTCAAGGTCAACTGCAACGCGGTGGCCTTCGGCTTCATCGAGACGCGCCTGACGGCGTCCAAGGACGACGCCAACCAGATGGAGATCGACGGCGAGAAGGTCCAGCTCGGCATCCCGGACCAGCTGGCGCAGATGGGCAAGATGCTGATCCCGCTCGGTCGCGCGGGCACGCCGGAGGAGGCCGCGGGCGGCATCTTCTTCCTGTGCTCGCCGTGGAGCAACTACGTGCACGGCCAGGTGCTGAACATCACCGGCGGCCAGATGACGGGGATGGCCTTCTAGGCCTCGACGCGGGTAGCCTCGTGCGGCATGAAGGTCATTCGACCGAACGTCCCGCCGCACGAGGAGCCGCGTGGCGTGGTCGGCGGCCACGAGGTCTCGCGCGCGACGACCGGCAGCGAGAACCTGTTCATGGGGATCTTCCGGCTGCCGGCCGGCGCGGCCTCGCGGCCGCACTACCACGCCAACTGCGAGTCCGCCTGCTACATGCTGCGCGGCCAGATGCGGATCCGCTGGGGCGAGCGGCTGGAGAACGTGGTCGAGCTGGAGGTCGGCGACATGCTGTGGGTGCCGCCGCACGAGACGCACGTCCTGGAGAACCCGTCGGCCACCGAGGACGCCGAGTACGTGGTCGCCCGCGACTCGCCGACCGAGGACGCCGTCGAGGTGCCGTGGGCGCCGCGATGAGGATCCGGGTGCTGGAGGGCGGCTACGCGGTCTGCCGCCTGGGCGCGCTGGAGGAGACGCCGCCGACGCCGGAGCGCGGCGCGGGCTTCTGGTCGCTGACCGAGGTCGGTGAGGAGCGCTCGCTGGTGTGCCTCGAAGACCTGGTCGACGGCGCCTGGGCGGACGGCGCGACCGTCGTGCGCGGCTGGCGCATCCTCGAGGTGCTCGGCCCGCTGGACCTCGGGCTGACCGGCGTGATGGCCGCGCTGGCCGCGCCGCTGGCCGACGCGGGCGTGCCGATCTTCCCGATCGCCACGCACGACACCGACTGGATCCTCGTGCCGGGCGCGCAGCTGGGCGTGGCGCTGGACGCGCTGCGCGGCGCCGGGCACGAGACGACGGGCTAGCCGCCGCGCGCGCTCACGGGCGCGCGCACTCCTCGAGCTGCTCGAGGTTGTCCTCGACCTGCCGGCGGACCCGGTCGGGGACGCCGTTGGGCCAGCGCTCGGCCAGCGCCGCGGACAGGCGCCCGTCGTCCGGGAAGGCGATGGTCAGCGCGACCAGCGCGCGGTCGATCAGCCCGTCGTACCAGCCGTCGTCCAGCAGCTCCAGCAGCCGCGCGACCGCGCGCGGGTCGGCGCGCAGCGCGAGCGCGTAGAGCGCCTCGGCGGAGGTGTGGCGGTCCTCGTCGTGCAGCCGCACGGCGAGCGCGTCGAGGACGCGCGGTCCGGTGCGGTAGCCGAGGTGGCCGAGCGTGAACGTCGCCCAGTCGCGGATCTCGGCGATCGGGTCGGCCGACAGCGCGATCAGCGCGTCGATCGCGCGGTCGTCCTCGGCCTCGAAGGACAGGCCGTCGACCACGCCGCGGCGCACGAGCGGATGCTCGTGGCCGGCCAGCGCGATCAGCGACTCGAGCGCGCGCGGGTCGCGCAGGTGCATGAGCGCGGTCGCCAGCGCGGCGAGCACGTGCGGGTGGGTCTCGATCGCCAGGCGGTCCAGCAGCAGCGTCGCGCGCTCCGGACGGTCGGGCGCGTCGGGCCCGCCGACCTGCGCGAGCACGTCGACCGCCGCCTCGCGCACCACCGGGTCCTCGCTGACCAGCCGCCGCTCGGCGGCCGCTCGGACGGCCGCGGGATCCTCGTGGGCGTGCAGCGCCTTGATCGGCTCCCAGCGGTCGTCGAGGTCGCCGGAGTTCGCGACCGCCGCGGCGAAGAGCTCGTCGATCATGGCGCGACGGTCCCCGGCGCGAACGCGCAGCCGGTGAAGTAGTCGCCCGCGCGCGAGGCGAGGAAGGCCACCAGCTCGGCGCGCTGGTCGCCGGTGGCGCCGGCCCGTGGTCGGATCGCGGTCGTGCGGATCCCGAAGCGCGCCCACTCGACCGACAGCGTGCGGGCCGCGTTCTCCAGCGCGGCGCCGACGGCGTCGGCGTGCTCGCCGGCGTCGGCGCCGGGGGCGACGAGGATCGCCTTGCCGCCCTCGCGGTCGGCCTCGATCCAGGAGGCGACGGCGACCGCGCGCACGACGTTCCACGCGTCGTCGACCGCGACGCGCAGCCCGGGCACGCCGCCGCCGGCCGCCGCGAACGCCGACGCCGCGTCGACGACCAGCACGTCGATCGGCCCGAGCGCGCCGATCGCCGCCGCGACCGCGTCCTCGTCGGCGAGGTCGCCCTCGACCGTCACCACCCGCGCGCCGAGCGCGACCAGGCGCTCTCGCTCGACGGCGCCGTCCCCGCAGACGCAGGCCGTCAGGCCGTCCAGGACACCGGGACGCAGCACGTCGAGCATCCGCCGGACCCTACAACTAGGGTTCCGCACATGGCGTCCTCCCCCGGCGTGCGCGTCCACCCCCTGATGACCGCGCGGATGAAGGCGATGCCCGCGTTCTACGAGCGGCCGGGCGGGCCCAAGCCGCTGGCGATGGCGCGTGGCCTCGGCCTGCACGTGCCGCGCTCGAGGTGGTTCTGGCTGCCGATCCCGGCGTTCCTGCTGGAGCACCCGGAGGCCGGGCCGGTCCTCGTCGACACCGGGCTGCACGAGCAGGTCGCCACCGACAAGAGCGCGGCGCTCGGGCGCCTCGGCGGGCTCGCGTTCACCATCGACATGAAGCCCGAGTGGGCGGTGCCCCACCAGCTGCGCGCGCGGGGCGTCGACCCGGCCGACGTCGAGACCATCGTGATGACCCACCTGCACTACGACCACGCCAGCGGGCTGTCGCACTTCCCGCGCGCGACCGTGCACGTGGACGCGCGCGAGCACGCCGACGCGAGCGCGGGCAGGCTGATGGACGGCTACATGCCGCGGCTGCTGCGCACGCCGGGCCAGCGCTGGGAGACGTTCTCCCACGACGAGGAGGTCGTCGACCTGCTCGGCGACGGCACGATCCGGCTCCTGCGCACGCCCGGCCACACCTCCGGCCACCGCTCGGTCGCGCTGCGCCTGGCCTCCGGCGGCGACCTGCTGCTGACCGGCGACGCGGCGTACAACCTGCCGACGATCGAGCGGTCGCTGACGCCGCTGATGACCTGGAAGGACGACGCCTTCCGCGCGTCGCTGGCGCGCGTCCAGGCCTGGACGGCCGAGCACCCGGGCGCGCCCGTGATCCCGGGGCACGACCCCGAGACCTGGGCGACGCTGGCCGAGGTCTACGCCTAGCCTCAGCGGCCGCCGGCGCCGCCGGCGGCCTCGGCCTCGCGGATCGCCTTGCGCCGCGGGCGCAGCGTCTGCTCGGTCAGCACCAGCTCGGAGAGCATCGCGTCGGCCGCGGCCTCCATCGTCTCGTTGGGCTGCAGGCGGCCTTCCTCGTCGATGAACTGCGTGTGGAACGGGATGTTCACCGCCTCGAAGAGCGGCATCATCTTCAGCGTCGTGACGACCTGCTTGAGCTGCTGGACCGCGCGGGTGCCCGCCGCGACGCCGCCGTAGGACACGAACGCGACCGGCTTGTGCTGCCACTCGAAGTGCAGGTAGTCGATCGCGTTCTTCAGCGTCGCGGGGTACCCGTAGTTGTACTCGGGGGTGACGAAGACGAACGCGTCGCCCGCGTCGATCCGCGCGCTCCACGCCTTGGTGTGCTCGTGCTCGTAGCGCCGCAGCCGCGGGTGGGCGGGCTCGTCGAGGAACGGCAGCGCCACCTCGGCGAGGTCGACGAGCTCGACGTCGAAGGCGCCGTGCGCGCGGGCGCGCTGCACGAACCACTCGGCGATCGGCTCGCCGGCGCGGCCGGGACGGGTGCTGGCCAGGATGACGTGCAGCTGCGGCATGGACCCAAGGCTAGGCGGCGCCGACCATCGCCTCGGCGCCAGGTCTGACGCCGGTCGCCCGAGCGGTGGCGAGGAGCCCGACCGCTGAGCAGCGCAACCTCGGGCCGTCCGCGCGGGTTATGGGCGCGATGCGCCGAACGCCGATCGCCGTCGTCCTCCTCGCCCTCGCGCTCCTCGCGCCCGCCGCCGCGCACGCGCGGGTGATGGTCGTCGCCTCCGGGATCGGCAGCGCGACGCTGCTGGACGTGTCGTCCGGCGGCGTCGTCGCGCGCGTCCCGCTGGCGGGCGCGGCGCGCGCGATCGCGATCGCCCCCGACGGCGGGCGCGGCTACGTCGCGGCGGGCGCGGGCGTCGCGGCGATCGACCTCAACGCGCGCGCGAAGGTCGGCGACGTCCAGCTGACCTCGACGGTCCTGGCGCTGGGGATGAGCCGGAGCGGCAAGCGGATCGCGGCCGTCCGCCGCGGCGCGGTCGACGTCATCGACCCCGCGACGATGACCGTGCTGCGCAGCGCGAGCCTCGGCAAGCTCGGGCGGGCGCCGCGCGCGGTCGCGATCTCGTCCGACGGCGCCAAGGGCGTGGTGGTCCTCGACGGCAAGCGGATCGCGGTCGTCGACCTCGTCGGCGGCGGCGTGCGGCGGATGCGGCTCGCGAGCGTCACCGGCGTCGCCTTCGCCCCCACCGGTCGCCACGCCTACGCGATGACGGCCACGAAGCGGCGCACCGCGCTGGTCACGATCGACACGTCGAGCGGCCGGCTCGGCCGCGCGATCCGGACCGCGCGCGGCCCCGGCGGCGATGTCGCGGTCACCGCCGACGGCAAGCGCGTGATCGCGGGCGCCGGCGCCGACTCGCGGGTCCTGGCGGTCTTCGACCTCGCCTCCGGCCGGGTCGTCGCGCGCACCGCCACCGGCCGCGGCCCCGGCCATCCGGCGGTCGCGCCCGACGGCGTCCGGCTCTACGTCGCCGACCAGCGCGCCGGGACGATCAGCGTGCTCAGCGCGCTCTCCTTCCGGCGGCTCAGCGTGCGCCGCCTGCGCGCCGGCGAGCGCCCGCGCGCGCTGGCCGTCCAGCCCGGCCTGGGCCTGATCACCGGCACGCCGGGTCCCGACCGGCTCACGGGCACGCGGCTGGCCGACCAGATCCTCGGCCTCGACGGCGACGACACGATCTACGGGTCGCGCGGCGCCGACGTGCTCTACGGCGGCAACGGGAACGACACGATCGACGGCGGCGCCGACGGCGACCGGCTGTTCGGCGAGGCGGGCGACGACCACCTGCTCGGCCAGCAGGGCAACGACGTCCTCGACGGCGGACCGGGCAACGACTATGCCTTCGGCGGGACCGGCGACGACGAGATCGACGGCGGCGACGGGGACGACTCGCTGGACGGCGGCGAGGGCGACGACATCATCCACGGCGGCGCGGGCAACGACCGGATCATCGAGACGACGCTGGGCAACGACATCCTGCTCGACGGCGGCGACGGCAACGACTACATCGACGGCGGGCGCGGCACCGACGTCATCGACGGCGGCGCCGGGGACGACACGCTGCTCGGCGGGCCCGGCGGCGAGAAGATCGACGGCGGCGACGGCAACGACACGATCGACGGCGGCACCGGCGGCGACGCGATCTACGGCCGCGCCGGCAACGACGCGATCCGCGGCGACGCGGGCCGCGACTCGCTCTACGGCGGCGACGGCGACGACCAGATCGACGGCGGCAGCGGCGACGACAGGCTCTCCGGCGGCGACGGCGACGACGAGATCGTCGCCGGGCCGGGCAACGACACCGTCACCGGCGGGCGCGGCAACGACGACATCCGCGTGGCCGACGGCGACCACGACGTCGTCGACTGCGGGCCCGGCCGCGACACCGTCTACGTCGAGGAGGACGCGCCGACGCGCGACACGCTGAGGTCCTGCGAGGTCGTCATCCCCGTCCCCGCGGAGCCCGCCACCGACGCGCCGCCGCCGTCCAACAACATCTTCGGGACGATCTACGACGACGTCCTCGTCGGCACCGACGGCGACGACTCGCTGTTCGGCAACGACGGCCGCGACGTGCTCTTCGGCGGCAACGGCAACGACTACGTCGACGGCGAGAACGACGACGACGAGCTGCACGGCGGCCCGGGCAACGACTCGCTGCACGGGCGCGGCGGCAACGACGTGATCCTCGGCAACGAGGGCGACGACCAGATCACCGGCGACCGCGGCAACGACATCATCAGCGGCGGCCCCGGCAACGACACGATCTTCGGCAACCTCGACGACGACGTGATCTCCGGCGACGAGGGCAACGACCGCATCCAGGTCGTCGGCGGCGGCCACGACCGTGTGTCGTGCGGCGACGGCTACGACACGGTCTTCGCGGACGCGACCGACGAGGTCGCGCCGGACTGCGAGGACGTGCGGCGCTAGGGCCGTGAGCCGCCCGCCGGCGGCGGCCGCGTTCGGCGCGCGGTGCTACGCTGATCCCGATTTGCCGGACACGTATTCCCGATTTGCTGCGCTTCTGTTCCCCATTTGCCGGAGGAGCGCCCCGGTGCTGCCGAGGGCCTGAGCCGCCATGGACCCGATCGCCCGCCGCCTGGCGCCGCTCGTGGCGGAGGGCATCGACGACGCCCGCATCGTGTTCCTGGCCGGGGCGCGCCAGGTCGGCAAGACGACGCTGATCCGCCACCTCACCCGCGCCGACGGTGACCGTCCCATGCTCGAGCTGAGCCTGGACGACACCGCGACGCGCGAGGCCGCGAGCGCCGATCCGGCCGGCTTCGTCGCCGGGTTCGGGGGACCGACGTTCATCGACGAGATCCAGCGCGTGCCGGAGCTGCTGCTCGAGCTCAAGCGCGCGGTCGACGCCGACGTCGTCCCGGGCCGGTTCGTCATCACCGGATCGGCCAACGTCCTGGCAAGCAAGCGGATCCTCGACGCGCTGCCCGGCCGGATCGACCGCTTCACGCTGTGGCCGCTCGCGCAGGCCGAGATCGAAGGCGGCGCGGTCAACCTCGTCGACGCGCTGTTCGCCGCCGCGCCGCCACCGGTCGACCACGCCCCCGTCGGGCTGGCCGAGCACGCCGAGCGGATCGTGGCCGGCGGCTTCCCCGAGGCCCGCCTCCGCGCCCCGGGCCGATCGCGCTCCCGCTGGTTCGACGGCTACGTCAGCGGGTCGCTGGAGCGCGACCTCGTCGAGCTGGCCGACGTCCGCCGCGCCGAGGACGCCGAGCAGCTGCTGCGCCTGCTCGCGGCCCAGAGCGCCAACCTGTTCAAGGCCGAGCCGATCGGCGACAAGCTCGGCATGGACCGCAAGACCGTCCGCAGCTACGTCGGCCTCCTCGGCCAGATGCACCTGATCCACCAGCTGCCGGGCTGGCGGCCGGGTCTCGGCGCGCGCGAGTCGACCACGCCCAAGTCCTACATCAGCGACGTCGGCCTGCTCTGCCATCTGCTCGGCGCCGACGCCCGACGTCTGCTGACCGACGACCAGGTCAAGGGCAAGGCCTTGGAGACCTTCGTGGTCAACGAGCTGCTCAAGCAGGCGACGTGGGCGGAGACCGAGGCGCGCGCCTACCACTACCAGCGCCGGGACGAGGACGTCGACCTCGTCCTGGAGGACCGCGCGGGCGCCGTCGTCGGCGTGGAGGTCAAGGCGGCCGCGACGATCACCGCACGCGACTGGCGGTGGCTGGCCAAGCTGCGCGACGCGCGCGGAGCGTCGTTCCGCGCCGGGGTGGTCGTCGCGCCGGTCGCCCAGACGACGCCGCTGGGCGACCGGCTGTGGGCGGTGCCGCTGCGCGCGCTCTGGGCCTGACGGGGCCGGCGTTCCGGCCGTGGATCGGCGCGGCTCGCCCCGCGCGGGCGCTAGGCCGTGCGCGCCTTGGTGGCGCGCCGGGCGGCCCGGCGCTCCTCGCGGACGCGGGCGACGACGCCGCGGCGGCCGTGGGCCTCGAGGCCGTGGTAGAGCACCTTGATGGCGTCGAAGATCTCGTTGGCCGTGGCCTTGGCCTGCTCGCGCGTCGGCTGGGCGAGCTTCTCGTAGCGGAACGGGTCGCCGTACTGGATCGTCACCTTCGGGAACTCCAGGCGCTTCCAGTTGCGCACGCGCGACGAGCCGTGGATGGCGACCGGCACGACGGTCGCGCCGGTGGCCAGCGCGATGCGGCCGATGCCGGGCCTGGCCTCGTCGGCGAGCTTGCCGTCGCGGGAGCGGCCGCCCTCGCAGTACATCGCCAGGCAGCCGCCGTTGTCGAGGATCGTCGTCGCGGTCCGGATCGACTCCTCGTCGCGGTTGCCGCGCCGGACCGGGAAGACGCCGCCGTGGTTGTAGATGAACTGCAGCGGCGGCTTGAACATCTGCGACTTGGCCATGAACCGCACCTTCCGGCGGACGGCGCCGCCGACGAAGAAGTGGTCCATGAACGAGAAGTGGTTCGGCGCGAGGATGACCGGGCCGGTCGGCGGGACCTTCTCGGTCGAGATGACCCGCGCGCGGAAGAACGACCACGAGTACAGCAGCGTGAGCGAGCGGACCAGCTCGTACATCGCGTCCGGCTCGCGGGTGCGGGAGCGCTCGTGGAAGCGGTCGAAGTACGAGGCGGGACGCGGGTCCAGGTAGACCTGGTCCTTCATCTTCGACAGCTGCGGCTCGGACACGGTGTCGAGATCCTACCCGCGCGCGCGTGAGAGCAGTGCCCTCGTCGGCCCCATCCAGGGCGCGCCGCATGGAGGCTGTCCCTCCTCCATGCGGCGCGATGTCCCCAGATGTGCTCCGGGACGGTGGGTCAGGCCATCACCAGGAGCGGCGATCGGTCGGCGCGGCGGCGAGTCGTCGCAGGAGGAGACGGGGTGCGCTGTCGCGATGTCCCCCGGCCGATCACGTGACGAGCATGATGCGGGAGGACCGGGCCTCGCTCTACCGCCACGCGGTCGGAACATCGCGCGACCGGTTCCGCCCGGCGGTCGAAGCCCCCTGCACACCGTCCCGCCGCGCGCCGAGCTAGGTTTCCGTCCATGGCGGACATCGAGGCCCACATCACCGGAACCGTGTGGAAGATCGAGTGCAAGATCGGCGACACGATCGAGGAGGGCGACACGGTCGTGATCCTCGAGTCCATGAAGATGGAGATGCCGGTCGAGGCCGAGGACGAGGGCGTCGTCAAGGAGATCCTCTGCGAGGAGGGCCAGGCGGTGAACGAGGGCGACACGCTGGTCGTCCTGGAGTAGCCGCGCACGAGCGGCGGCGCGCCGCTCGTTTCCACTAGCGTCCCGCGCCGAATGGCGGGCGAGTTGCTGATCGACGAGCCGTTGGACGGGGTCCGGCGACTCACCATCTCCAATCCGGACAAGCGCAACGCGCTCGACCACGGGATCCTGGACGGGATCGCGGAGGCGGTGCGCGGCGCGGGCGAGGACGGCACGCGCGCGATCGTGCTGACCGGCGCGCACGGGATGTTCTCGTCGGGCTACGACATCGGCGACATCCCCGAGGACGTGTTCGCGGCGGAGGCCGAGCGGCTCGTCGCGCATCCGTTCACGAGCGCGATCGACGCGCTGGACGCCACCGACGTCCCGACGGTCGCGGCGCTGCCCGGCCACACGATCGGCGGCGGGCTGGAGCTGGCGCTGTCGTGCGACCTGCGGGTCGCGCGGGACGGGATCAAGCTCGGGATGCCTCCGGCCAAGCTCGGGCTCGTCTACTCGCACACCGGCCTGCGGCGCTTCCTGCACGCGATCGGCGAGCCGCGCACGCGGCAGCTGTTCCTGCTGGGCCGCAACATCGACGCGCGCGAGGCCGTGACGTGGGGGCTGCTGCACGAGGTCGTCGGCGCCGAGGACCTCGACGGCTTCGCGCTGGACTGGGCGGCCGAGCTGGCCGCCAACGCGCCGCTGTCGGTGCGCGGCAACAAGCGCGTCCTGCGCGCGCTGCTGGACGCCGAGGCGTCGATCGACCCCGCCGTCGAGCAGGAGCTGATCGCGCTGCGCCAGGCATGTTTCGCCAGCGATGACTTCGCCGAGGGCGTGCGCGCGTTCGGCGAGAAGCGCCCCGCGCGCTGGCAGGGGCGGTAGGACCCGCGCATGCCGTCCGTCGAGCAGCTCGAGGCCCGGATCGACACGCTGGAGCAGTCCGGCCGATACGACGAGGCGATCGCGGTCCTCGGCGAGCTGCAGCAGCTCACCGGCGAGGACCAGCGCTGGCACATCGCGTGGATGCACGTCCTGGCCGGGCGCAAGGGCGAGGCCGACGCGATCTGGGCCGCGCTGGAGCGCGACCATCCCGGCGACCCGACCGTCCCGTTCCTGGCCGGCAACGCGCACGCGGAGGCGGAGGAGCCCGCGGTCGCCGCCGAGCTGTTCGCGCGGGCGTTGGAGCTGGCGCTGACGCGCGGCACCGACGGCGAGACGCTGCGCCAGATCGTCGGCGCGCGCACCGAGGCGCTGGCCGACGCCGGGCTGCCCGCCGAGGAGATCGACGAGCACGCGCGGCTGGCGCTGGCGCGCGCGGCCGCCCAGGGCACCGACACGCCGGTCGCCACCCCGTACTTCCCGGCCGCGGAGTTCGCGAGCGCGGTCGCCGCCTGGCCGTCGTTCGCCGCCGACTGGGCCGACGACGGCCACGAGGCCTACGCCTTGGAGCTGGACCGCCGCATGCGGGCGGTCGCCCCGGGCGCGCCGCGCCACCCGGTCGTCGCGCCGCTGACCGTCGAGCGGGTGCGGGCCTTCGCGACCGACAACGACCTCGACCCCGAGGCCGCCGAGGTCCGCGCCCGCGTCGCCTACGCGGTCGCCCAGGAGGGCGCGGCGATCGCCTGGCCGCCCGGCCGCAACGAGCCCTGCTGGTGCGGCTCGGGCAAGAAGTACAAGAAGTGCTGCGGGCGCTAGTGTCGTGATTCATGAATTCGGTCGCAGCATTCCGGGATGCTCGGCCCCGTCAGGCGGTCGTCGATGACCGCAGGCGACCCTTTGGGTCGTTGAGGATCAGCGACGAGCGCATGGCGGCGGCGAGCGCCCGGAGGCGGCCAGCGAATTGATGAATCACGACACTAGGCGCCGCGGCCGCGGCCGCCCCGACCGCCTAGGCGATCCGTCCCGGGCGCAGGAACGCGCGCAGCGTCGCGACGCGGCGGAAGCCCAGGCGCTCGTAGACCGGCAGGCCGTCCGGGCTGGCCTGGAGCGTGGCGGTGCTCGCGCCGTCCGCGCGGGCGTCGGCCAGCGCGGCGCGGATCAGCCGCGAGGCGAGGCCGCGGCGGCGGAAGTCGGACTCGGTGGCGACGAAGTGGACCGCCACGTCGTCCTCCACGCGCAGCATCAGCAGCACGCACGCCCACGCGCCGTCGACGCGGATCCCGTGCGCGGCCAGCCCGGGCGCGCCGTCGGCGGCGATGAACAGCGGGCGCAGGACGTCGCCCTGCTCGTAGGCGCGGTCGTTGATCCGGCCGACGACCTCCATCGACGGCGCCGCGGCGTCGCGCTCGCCGCCGTCGAGGTCGGTCCCGGCCAGCTCCAGCCCGAGCACCGGCATCGCCAGCGACGGGTCCTCGACCCGCCCGCGCACGCGGTTGCCGCGCGACCAGATCGCGTACGCGTCGCCCTCGTCGACCGTCGCGTCGATCCACGGGTTGTCGGTCCCCGCCCCGTCCAGCCGGGCGACCATCTCCGCGAAGCCGCGGATCGAGCGGCGGGCCAGCTCCTCGTCGTCCATCGGGACGACGCTAGCGCTCGCTCAGCCCCGTGCGAGCCGCGTCGTGGATGGCCGCGCGGATGTCCTCCAGGTCGGTGCCCTTCTCCAGGTAGGAGTGGGCGCCGATCTCGATCGACGGAGCGGCCATGCGCTCGGCCGCGAGGCTGCTCAGGCCGATGATCGAGGCGCGCGGCGCGCGGCGGCGCATCTTGGGGATCGCCTGCAGGCCGCCCATCCGCGGCATCGACATGTCCAGCAGGACGACGTCGGGCTGCAGCTCGGCGGCCGCGTCCACGCCGGCGGCGCCGTCGGAGGCCTCCCCCACGATCTCGATCGAGGGGTCGTCCTCCAGCGACGAGCGCATCAGGGCGCGAAAGCCCTCGGCGTCGTCGCAGAGCAGCACACGGATGGGATCGGCGGCGGCCACGCAGAGCACATCATCGGTTGGTGAGCGTCGTTCCGCCATCCCCACTTCTGATGATCGACGGACGGACGGTCGTCCAGTCGATCGTGCGATCGGACGATGGGACGCCCCCTGAGGAACCGTCCGGGACCCCTCCTACTGTGCCGCCCATGCCAGCGCCGCTCATCACTCGCGACGAAGCGCTCCGCCTCGGCGAGATCACCGATCGCGACGAGATCCTGGCGCTGGTGGACCGGGCGTGGGCGGCCCGGCAGGCGCGGTTCGGCGACAGCACCGACCTGTGCTCGCTGGTCAACGCGAAGTCCGGCGGCTGCGCCGAGGACTGCGGGTTCTGCGCGCAGTCGCGCTTCGCCGAGGCCGAGACGCCGCTGCACGCGATGATGGAGCCCGAGCAGATCCTGGAGCACGCCAAGGCCGCCGAGGCGGCGGGCGCGCACCGCTTCTGCATGGTCACCCAGGGCCAGGGGCTGTCGAAGCGCGACTTCGAGAAGGTCCTGGAGGGCGCGCGCCTGGTCGCGCGGCACACGAACCTCAAGCGCTGCGCGTCGATCGGGCACATGTCGGCGCAGCGGGCCAAGGCGCTGAAGGACGCGGGCATCCAGCGCGTCCACCACAACGTCGAGACCGCCGAGTCCTACTACCCCGAGGTCTCCACGACCGTCCGCTACGAGGGCCGGATCCGGACGATCCGCGCGGTCGAGGAGGCCGGGCTGGAGACGTGCGTCGGCGGGATCCTCAACCTCGGCGAGACGCGCGCCCAGCGCGTCGAGATGGCCTTCGAGCTGGCCAAGATCGACCCGACGTCGGTGCCGATCAACCTGCTCAACCCGCGTCCGGGGACGAAGTTCGGCGACCGCGACCACATGGACCCGTGGGAGGTCGTGCAGTGGATCGCGATCTTCCGGCTGATCCTGCCCGGCGCGCTGTTCCGGCTGTGCGGCGGACGTGTCGAGAACCTCGGCGAGCTGCAGCCGCTGGCGGTCAAGGCGGGCCTCAACGGCGTGATGATGGGCAACTTCCTGACGACGCTCAACGCCGACCCGGCCGACGACCGCGCGATGTTCACCGACCTCGGCCTGAACGTCGCGCGCCACGCCGACAACGGCGCCAACCCGCGGCCCGACAACCGCTCCGGGTGGCTCAGCGGCGAGACGCCGGACGTGGTCGAGGACTACCTCGACACGCTCGCCGACGCCGAGAGCGCCGGCGTCAAGGTCACGGTCTGGGACCCGGCCTCGCAGCTGCGCTACGCCAAGAAGGAGACGGTGCCGCCGCGCCCCGACGGCGCGCCGAACCGCTGGCCGGACGGCGAGCGACCGGCGGAGTCCGTCACGTCGTCCGGCCTGCCGTTCGGGCACTGAGCGCCGCGGCCGTGAGCGACGTCGAGGCCCGCCTGGAGGAGCTGCGGGAGTCGGGGCTGCATCGGCGGATGCGCCACGTCTCGGGGCCCCAGGGCTCGCGCGTGGTGCTCGACGGGCGCCCGGTCCTGCTGTTGTGCTCCAACAACTACCTGGGCCTGGCCGACCACCCGCGGGTGCGCGAGGCGGCGGCCGACGCGGCGATGCGCTGGGGCGCGGGCGCCGGGGCGTCGCGGCTGGTGAGCGGGACGATGACCGTGCACCGGCGCCTGGAGGAGGCGCTGGCGGCGTTCAAGGGGACCGCGTCGTCGGTGCTGTTCGGCTCCGGCTACCTGGCGAACCTCGGCGTGGTGAGCGCGCTGGCGTCGCTGGCCGGCGACGGCGCGCTGGTCTTCAGCGACGAGCTGAACCACGCGTCGATCATCGACGGCTGCCGCCTCGCGCGCGCCGAGGTGTTCGTCTACGACCACTGCGACGTCGAGCACCTCGCGTGGGGGCTGCGCCGCCATCGCGGGCGGCCGGGGATCGTCGTGACCGACAGCGTGTTCTCGATGGACGGCGACGTCGCGCCGCTGGTCGAGCTGGTGGAGCTGGCCCAGCGCCACGGGCTGCGCACGGTGGTCGACGAGGCGCACGCCACCGGCGCGCTGGGCCCGGGCGGGCGCGGCGCGGTCGCCGAGGCGGGCCTGGAGGGGCAGGTCGACGTGGTCGTCGGGACGCTCGGCAAGGCGCTGGGCGCCTACGGCGCGTTCGCGGCCTGCGACGCGCCGATGCGCGACCTGCTGACGAACACCGCGCGGTCGCTGATCTTCTCGACGGCCCCGCCGCCGCCCGCGATCGCCGGCGCGCTCGCCGCGTTGGAGGTGCTGGAGGAGCAGCCCGAGATGGTCGACCGGCTGCGGCTCAACGCCGACGCGTTCCGCGACGAGCTGGCGCGCGAGGGCTTCGAGGTCGCGGGCTCGACGACGCAGATCGTCCCGCTCGTGGTCGGCGACGCGGACCTCGCGATGGCGGTCTGCGAGCACGGGATCGAGGCGGGCGTCTTCGCGCAGGCGATCCGGCCGCCGACCGTGCCCGCGGGGACGTCGCGGCTGCGCGTGGCGGTGATGGCCACGCACACGCGCGAGGAGCTGCGCGCGGCGGCGCGGACGCTCGGGCGCGCGGCGCTGCGGGCGGGCTTCCGGCCGGGCGCGGGCGTGCCGGTCGCGGCGGCGCAGCCGGCGGGGCACCCGGAGGAGCGACTGCCGACGCCGACCCCGGCGCCCGTGCGCTCGGCGGCGGCGTAGGGCCGGGCGGGCGCCGTGCGCGGGCTGTTCGTCACCGCGACCGACACCGAGGTCGGCAAGACCGTGGTCGCCGCCGCGCTGACCGCGGCGCTGGCGGCCGCCGGCGGCCGGGTGGGCGCGTTCAAGCCGGTGGTGACCGGCCTGGACGAGGCGCCCGACGGCGGCAAGCCGCACGACCACGAGCTGCTGGCGCGGTGCGCGGGGATGGCTTCGGGCGCGGACGTCGCGCCGTACCGGTACGGGCCGGCGGTGTCGCCGCACCTGGCGGCCGAGCTGGCGGAGGAGGCGATCGATCCGGAGCGGCTGGTCGCGGTCGCGCGGGCGACGGCCGACGCGCGCGGGACGCTCGTCGCCGAGGGCGTCGGCGGGTTGTTGGTGCCGTTGACGTTGGACGGGTACCTGGTCCGCGACCTGGCCGCCGCGCTGGGCCTGGGCGTGGTCGTCGTCGCGCGGCCCGGCCTGGGGACGATCAACCACACCATGTTGACGATCGAGGTCGCGCGCGCCGCGGGCCTGGACGTCCGCGGCGTCGTGCTGACGCCGTGGCCGCGGGCGCCGTCGCCGATGGAGCGCTCCAACGCGACGACGATCGAGGCGCTGAGCGGCGTGGAGGTCAGCACGCTGGCGCGCGTGCCGGGCTGGAGCACCGAGCAACTGGCGTCGGCGGGCGCCGCCCTCCCGTACGATCGTTGGCTGTCATGACCGGTGGCGCGGACGGGATCACGCTCGACCACGTGGTGATCGCAGTGTCGGACTGGGCGCGGTCCAACGCCTTCTACCGCGACGTCTGCGGTGCCGAGCTGGTCGAGCTGACCGAGCACGGCCCACGCCGCTGGCGCTACCGCTTCGGCGACATCATGTTCAACGTCCACGGCCCCGGCATGGACCCGCAGCCGGTCGCGCGCATCCCCGCCGCGCCCGGCATGGCCGACCTCTGCCTCGTCTGGCCGGGCACCGCCACCCAGGCGATCCAGCACCTGCGCGAGCACGGCGTCGAGCCCGAGGAGGGCCCGGTCCCCCGCAACGGCGCGGGCGGCCCCGGGTTCAGCGTGTACTTCCGCGACCCCGACGGCTCCCTGCTGGAGTTCATCTCCTACGCCGAGCGGCCGTCCTGACGCGCCTCGATCGAACGCGTCGAGCGGTCAGCGGGCCGGGGTCACCGAGACGCGCAGGTCCTCGTCGACCGAGATGTTCCAAGCCGCCGAGCTCAGGAAGCCCGACGCGGTGACGGTGGCGTTGAAGTCGAGCACCGACCGGTGGACCTGGCACTTGCGGCCCGCCTCCGCGATCGTCCTGTTGATCGCCTCGTCGAGGACGCGACGGCGCGCCTGGATCTGCTCGCGCTCGATCTCCTCCTGCGCCGCCTTCGCCGCAGCCGCCGACTGACGCTCGCCCCGCGCCGCCAGGAGCTCCTCGGCCGTCCGCGCGAGCCGGCGCACCGCCCGCGCGCGCTTCTGCACCTGGTTCACCGGCAGCGCATCGGCCGAGCCCGCGTCGTCGGCGTGCTCGTCGAGCGCCGCGCGCCGGCGCCTCAGGTCAGACACGTCGGCCCGCAACCGCGCGCGGACGGTGCGGAGCATCGCGGCCGGATCCTCGACCTCCTCGATCAGGTCCGCGATCGCTCGATCGACCGCGGCGAGATCCCGGTCGACCTCCCGCGTCGCGACCTGCAACTGCTCGATCAGATGACGAACATGGTCCGAGACGCCCGCCAGAAGCGCGGGGTGCCGACGGAGGACCTCGTCGTTGAGCGCCTGCAGCGCGAAGCGGCTGTCGCCCTGGTACGCCAGCGCCAGCTCCCGCCCCGCCGTCTCCTCGTCGCCGTCCTCGGCGTGGTACACCGCGCGGTCGTACAGGACCGCGCGCTCCTGCTCTGGGCTCATCTGGTCGTCGACCGCGGCGAGCGCCGCCAGCGCGGCCGCAGGCGACTCGACGAGGTACGCCAGCCGTGCCGACTGGCGTAGCGCCTCAGCACGCTCGTCGTCGTCCGAGGCCGCCGCGCACTCCGCGAAGGCCGCGCGTGCCTCGCCCAGTCGCCGCAGCCCGCACAGCGCCCAACCCGCCGCGCGAAAGCCCGCCGGGTTGTTGGGGTCGTCGTCGATCGCCTCCTGGGCGATCGCGAGCGCGCGGTCGTATCGGCCACGGCGCAGCAGCTCGCCGGTGTCAGCGATCCGCTCCGCGGCGCGGGTCTTGGCCGGGGTGCGCAGCGCCTCGTCGATGCTGCGCAGGAGCTCGCGCTGCGCCACCAGCACGGCGGTCTGCTGGTCCAAGCGCAAGCCGAGGTCGCGTTCCAGCGACCAGACCGCTGACGCGATCCATGTCCCGACCCGCTCCTGGCCGAGCTCGACGTCCTTGACCGCATCGCGCAGGTGGCGCAGCTCGACCGCCGAGGCCATGGCGCCCGCCGCCGCTTGCTCGAGGCTTCGCTGATCGCTCCAGCTCAGCCGCAGCGTCGGTGCCGGCATCCCGCCGAAGAGCGATTGGGAGAGCAGGCTCTCAGCCATCGACCGCGATCCTAATCGCTCAGCCTCGCTCTTTGGCGGGGGCCCTGGCCGATCGGAGAGGTCTACAGCTCGTCCAGCAGCCGCGCCATGCGGTGCATGACGTCGGCGGCCGCGAGCAGGTCGTGGTCGGAGACGTCGGCGAGCGCCTCGGCGCCGCGGCGGCGCCAGAGGGCGCGCTTCTCCTCCAACAACGTGCGGCCGGAGTCGGTCAGCCGGACGACGACGACGCGGCGGTCGTGCTCGGAGCGGTGGCGCTCCACGATGCCGTCGCGCTCCAGGTGGTCGAGCATCGCCGAGACGCTGGCGGGCGACAGCTCGGCGGCCTTGGCCAGGTCGCCGGCGGTCGCCTCGCCGGACTTGTCGATGGCGAACAGCGCGCGGATGTGGCTCTGGGTCAGCTCGCCCTTGGCGCACTTCTGATCGCGGGCGCGCAGGCGCCGCTCGGCGCCCATCAGCTCCACGAACGCCAGCCGGACGGCCTCGGTCGCGGGCGACGCGTCGCCCGCGACCCGCGCGGTCTCCGCCGGGACCGGAGCCTTCATCAGGCGGCCGCCTCCACCAGCGCCGCGTCGGCCTCCAGCCGCGCCTCGGACGGCAGGTCGCCGGCCGTGCCCGCCACGCGGGCCCGGCGCTCGACGACCGCCAGCAGCGCCGTCGGCGCCAGCGCCAGCACGGTCACGATCATGACCCACCAGTACGTGGTGCCGAACGCGCCGGCCATCGCGTCGGCGGTCGGGCGCCCGCCGGCGGAGCGCGCCGCGCTCTCGAGGTGGTTGCTCAGCACCACCGACAGGATCGCCGTGCCGACCGACCCGCCGACGCGCTGCAGCACGTTGAGCTGCGGCGTCGCGTGGTTGACCTGCTCGGGTCGCAGGACCGCGAAGGCCGCGGTCATCGCCGGCATCATCGACAGGCCGATGCCGAGGCCGCGGACGACCATCGCCGCGCCGATCAGCCAGTACGAGGTCCCGCCGCCGATCGCCACGAACGGGATCGTCGCGACGATCGTGATCGCGCCGCCGATCAGCGCCGTGACGCCCGCGCCGAAGCGCTCGGTGAACGTCGCGCTCAACCGCATCGCGATCGCCGCGCCGATGCCCTGCGGCATCAGCAGCAGGCCGGTCGCCACGGCGTCCTCGCCGCGCACGGTCTGGAAGTACAGCGGCATCAGGATCATCGCGCCGAACAGCGCGGCGCCGAGGCAGAACGTCGTCAGCGACGCGGCCGCGAAGGCCTTGTTCTTGTACAGCCGGACGTCCAGCAGCGGCGCCGGGATCCGCAGCGCGCGCAGGACGAAGGCCGTGATCAGGACGATGCCGGCCAGCAGCGGCAGGAGCACGCTCGAATCCGTCAGCGAGCCGGCCGTGCCGGACTCGGCCAGGCCGTAGGTGACGCCGACCAGGCCGGTCGCGACGAGCACGAGGCCGAGCGCGTCGAGCTTGCCGGCCTCCTCGGGCGTGTCGCGCGGGAGCAGCTTCAGCGCGGCGGTCACGGCCAGGATGCCGACCGGGACGTTGACGAGGAAGATCCACTGCCAGCCCGCGTGCTCGAGCAGCAGGCCGCCGAGCGTCGGGCCGAAGACCGGCGCGAGGATGATCGGCACGCCGATGGCGGCCATGACGCGCGGGAGGTTGCGCGGGCCGGCGGCCTTGACGAGCACCATCTGGCCGATCGGCATCAGCATGCCGCCGCCGATGCCCTGCAGGACGCGGAAGGCGACGAGCTGGCCGCTCGTGTTGGCCAGGCCGCAGAGCGCCGAGCCGATGGTGAACGCGACGAGCGCGATGAGGTAGAGACGGCGCGAGCCGAAGCGGCGCGCGGCCCAGCCGGTGACGGGGATCACCGCGGCCAGCGCGAGCATGTAGCCGGTCACGACCCACTGGATCGAGTCCAGCGAGGAGTGCAGGTCGGTCGAGAGGTCGTCGAGCGCGACGTTGACGATCGTCGTGTCGAGCACGGACATGATCGCGCCGAGGATCACGACGATCGCGATCCGCCAGACGTGGGGCTCGATGCGGGGAGTGGAGGTGGGGAGAGAGGAAGCGGGTGAATTCATTTCGGTGCCTAAATTTTAGCCACCAAATGTTTCGGCGTCAAGACATCTCGGCTTGAGCCCCTTGTCCCACGCAGGACACGACCACCCCCGGATGGCGTCCGTCCCGGCGCCTAGCGTTGCGCCATGACCACCGAGGAGCTGCGCGCGCTGGACCGGTCCGCCCTCTGGCATCCGTTCACCCAGCAGCAGGGATGGGCCGCCGAGGACGCGCCGATCGTCGAGCGCGCCGAGGGCGCGTGGCTCCACGACACCGACGGCAGGGCCTACCTCGACGGCACCTCGGCGCTGTGGTGCAACGTCCACGGCCACCGGCACCCGGCGATCGACGCGGCGGTGCGCGCGCAGCTGGACCGCGTCGCGCACACGACCATGTTGGGGTTGTCGCATCCGCCGGCGATCGCGCTGGCCGAGGCGCTGCTGGCGATCGCCCCGCGCGGCGAGGGCCGCGCGCCGCTGTCGCGCGTCTTCTACTCCGACAACGGCTCGACGGCCAACGAGATCGCGCTGAAGATGGCGTTCCAGTGGCACCGGATCCAGGAGCCCGACGGTCGCCGGACCAAGTTCGTGTACTTGGACATGAGCTACCACGGCGACACGATCGGCTCCGTGTCGGTCGGCGGCATCGACCTGTTCCACACCATGTTCCGCCCGCTGCTGTTCGACGGGATCCGCGTCGCCGCCGGCGACGTCGAGGGCCTGGAGCGCGTGCTGCGCGACCACGGCGACGAGATCGCCGCGCTCATCATGGAGCCGCTCGTCCAGGGCGCGGCGGGCATGCTGCTGCACCCCGACGGCTACCTGCGCGCGGTCCGCGAGCTGTGCGACGCCTACAACGTCCTGATGGTCGTCGACGAGGTCGCCACCGGCTTCGGACGCACCGGCACGATGTTCGCCTGCGAGCGGGAGGGCGTGGTCCCCGACCTCATGTCGGTGGCCAAGGGCCTCACCGGCGGCTACCTGCCGCTGGCCGCGACGCTGACGACCGAGCGGGTCTACGAGGGCTTCCTCGGGCGCTTCGAGGAGTTCCGCACGTTCTTCCACGGCCACACCTACACGGGCAACCCGCTGGCTTGCGCGGCGGCGCTGGCGACGCTGCGGGTCTTCGAGGACGAGGACACGCTGGCGGCGCTCCAGCCCAAGATCGCGCTGCTGGCCGAGCTGTTGGAGGCCTCGATCGCGCCCCTTGAGACCGTCGCCGAGATCCGGCGGCGCGGCGTGATGGTGGGCATCCAGCTGACGGACTTCCCGCTGGAGGCCCGCATGGGCCATCAGGTGACGCTGGCGGCGCGCGAGCGCGGCGCGATCGTCCGCCCGCTGGGCGACGTCGTCGTGCTGATGCCGCCGCTGTCGATCGCCGAGGACGAGCTGCGACAGCTCGTCGCGATCACCGCGGAGGCCATCGCGGCGGCTACGGGCGCAGGTACCCCACGCGCGCCCGCAGCCGTCGCTCCGGTCGTCTAGTCCTCGTAGGCGACGAAGTCGCGCTTGCGCGCGCCGCACACGGGACAGAACCACGTGTCCGGGATGTCCTCGAACGCGGTCCCGGGCGGGATGCCGCCGTCGGGATCGCCGTCGGCGGGGTCGTAGATGAATCCGCAGGACTCGCAGATCCACTTCTGAACGGTTGCGCTCTCGCTCATGTGACCTGAGACGGTACTGGCCGGACGGCCAGTAGTGTCCCCCGAGTGGACGCAGATCGACCGGGCCCGGGCGAGGAGCTCAACGACACGGGGACGGTGACCGAGCCGCGCCAGGCGGCGACCGTGATCCTCCTGCGTGGCGGGGAGCGGACGCTGGAGGTGCTGCTGGTGCAGCGCAACCCGGAGCAGCGCTTCATGGGCGGCGCGTGGGTCTTCCCGGGCGGCGCGGTCGACCGCTCCGAGGGCGAGGGCGACGACGCCCACCGCGCCGCGGCGGTCCGCGAGCTGGCCGAGGAGGCGGCGGTCGAGGGCCTCGACCCGGCGTCGCTGGTGCGCTTCAGCCGCTGGATCACGCCGCCGCAGGTCAAGATCCGCTTCGACACCCACTTCTTCCTGGCGCCGGTGCCCGACGGCGCCCGGCCGGAGGTCGACGGCGGCGAGTGCGTCGACCTCGGCTGGTTCACGCCCCGAGGCGCGCTGGAGCGCCACCGGGCCGGCGAGCTGCTGCTCGTCTTCCCCACCATCAAGCACCTCGAGCAGCTCTCGGCGTTCGCGTCGGCCGACGCGCTGCTGGGCTTCGCGGCCGGCCGCGAGGTCGTCCCGGTCGTCCCGCGCGTCGTGATGGGCGGCGAGCACGCCCGCATCCTGCTGCCGGGCGAGCCGGGGTACGACGAAGCCTCCTAGGGTTGCCCGGCGGCGGGCGGCGGGCGTACTGTCGATGGCATGACCGCCACGCTGCCGTCCGAACTGCGCGAGGTGTTCGCGCGCTGCGCCGAGGCCGAGCTGGTGACCGTCGACGCGTCCGGACGGCCGCGGGCGCGGGCGGTGGCGTCGCGCTATCGGGAGGGCGGGCCGTGCATCGACGTCGTCGGCGCGCGGCCGCCGATCTCCGATCCGCACGTCGCGCTGCTGTTCTCGGCCGACGTGCCGACGGTCCTCGTCCAGGGCACCGCCTACGCCGACGAGGCGCTGCACGTCCGGCCCGAGCGGGTCTACGCGTGGGACGCCGACGACGCCGAGCCGCGGATGTTCGACGCGCACCTGGAGGAGGTGCGCTCGGGCCACAACGAGGAGCCCGAGGTGCCGCACGCCGCGCCCGGCGGCGGGAGCGGGCACTGGGATCCGCGGCTGGAGGCGGTCTCCAGCGCGCTGCTGGCCTGCGTCGGGCCCGACGGCTTCCCGTTCGCCGCGCGCCTGGACGTGACGCCCGACGCGCGCGGCGGCGTCCTGCGCCTCCCGTGGCTGCCGGTCGGCATGCCGGTCGAGCCCGGCCCCGCGTGCCTGCACGCGACCGGCAACGGCCCGTGCGTCCACGGCGACCTGCTGGCCGGCGCCGAGGGCTGGCGGGTCGTGCCGCACGCGGTCGCGTGAGGGTCGCGGTCACCGGCCCGACCGGCGAGATCGGCCGGGCGTTCGTCGACGCGCTGGAGCGCGCGCGGGAGGTCACGTCGATCGCCGGGATGGCGCGGCGGCCGTTCGATCCCGCCGCCCACGGCTGGCGCAAGGTCGAGTACCGGCAGGGCGACGTCCTGGACCGCGCGTCGGTGCAGCGGCTGTGCGCGGGCGCCGACGTCGTCGTGCACCTGGCGTTCGTCATCGTCGCCGGGTCGCGGGAGAGCGAGCACGTCAACCTGGAGGGGTCGCGCAACGTCTTCGAGGCGGCGGTCGGCTCGGGCGCGCGGCGGTTGGTGTACGCCTCGAGCGTCGCCGCGTACGGGTTCCCGGACCTCGACCGGCCGATCACCGAGGACGACCCGGCCGTCGGCAACGCGGCGATGCCCTACTCCCATCACAAGGCGCAGGTCGAGGCGCTGCTGAGCGACGTGCTCGACGACGCGGAGATCGACGCCTACGTCTTCCGGCCGTGCATCGTCGCGGGGCCGCGCGCGCCGATGCTCATCGACCAGATCCCGTACGTGCGCTGGGGCGACCGGCTGCCCGGCGCCCTGCGCGCGGCGCTCGCCGCGGTCCCGGGCGTGCGGCCGGTGCTGCCGGATCCGGGCGTCCCGTTCCAGCTCGTCCATCATGATGATGTCGCCCTGGCGCTGCGCGCGGGCGTCCTGGGCCGCGGCGAGCCCGGGGCCTACAACCTGGCCGGGCCGGGGACGGTCACGATGGGCGACGTGGCCCGCGCGTTGGGCTACGCGAGCGTGCGCGTCCCGGGCTTCGCGGTGGACGCGACGGCCGAGGTCGTCGCGCGGCTGCCGCTGGTCCCCGACGAGGTCACGTGGATCGAGGCGGTCCGCCGCCCGACGTTGATGGACACCGCGCGGGCGCGGCGGCTGCTGCGCTGGCGCCCGCGCCACGACGCGCAGGCGACGCTGCGCGCGACCGTCAGCGGGTGATCTCGACGGCGGGCACGCCGAAGCGGCGCCGCGTCTCGCCGAGGACGTCGTCCTCGCGATAGCGCTGGGCCTCCTCGTCGCCGCGCGCGAAGACGACGACGCGGTCGGCCTCGAAGGTGGTGAGCGCGTCCTGCAGCGCGAGCAGCGGGTCGCTCTCGCCGGTGGTCGCGCGGGCGCGGGCGCCCTCGGCCTGGAGCGCGGCCGCCGTCCGCTCGGCGGTGGACTCGGCGTCGCGGATCGCCTCGTCGGAGTCCGAGACCCAGAAGGCGACCGGCGACTCGTTGAGCGCGGGCGAGACCACGAGCACCTCGGCGCCCTGGAGGTCGTCGCCGTCGAGCGCGCCACGCAGGTCGTCGGCGTCGACGGGATCGGTGGCCAGCACGAGCAGCTTCATGCCCCGAGCGGTTCCCGCCCGGGGCGTGGCTCATTCGCCGCTCAGGAAGCGCTGTCGCCCTCGGCGGGCGGCGTCTCGGCCTCGACCGGCGGGTCGACCGGAGCGGACTCCTCGGCGGCCTCGGGGCCGGTGGGCTCCTCGGCGGGCGCGGCCGGCGGCTCCTCGGACGCGGCGGGCTCCTCGGCCGGCGGCGCCTCAGCGGGCGGCTCCTCGGCCGGCGGCGTCGCCTCGACGGCCGGCGCCTCCGCGGCGGGCGCCGGGGTGGGCTCGGGCTCGGGCTCCGGCTCCAGGTCGGCCTCGACCGCGCTGGCGCCGACCGTCGCGGGCACCAGGCGCAGCACCTTGGCGACCGGGCCCTTGGTGCGGACGTCGCCGCGGGCCAGCGCGATCGTCGGCGACAGCTCGCCGGTCAGCAGCGCGTGGCCGGTGTCGGCGTCCATCGACAGGACGACGTCGGCGCGGAGCTTGCTCTCCCCCATCTGGATCCGCGGGGTCTTGTTGGCGCGCACGTCGAGCGTCACGGTCGCGCTCGGGTCCCGGAAGGCGAACTGCACCACCGCGTCCGCCTGGAGCAGGAGCGCGCGACGCTCCGTGTTGTACACCAGGTTGTTCAGGATGCCGCCGAGCTGGTCGTAGACCTCGGCGTCGGACTCGAAGTGCGCCATGGGCCGCGGAGGCTACCGGCCTTCCGCGACCCATAGCGGGCTGACGCCCTTCTACTCCTTGCCGAGGAGCATCGCGATGCCCTGGCCACCGCCGATGCAGAGCGTCACGAGGCCGTACCGATGGTCGCCGCGATCCATCTCGGCCAGCAGCTTCGTGGTGATCGCGGCGCCGGTCGCGGCGATCGGATGGCCGAGCGCGATCGCCCCGCCGTTGGGGTTCACGCGCGCCGGATCGAGGTCGAGGTCCTTGATGACGGCCAGCGCCTGCGCGGCGAACGCCTCGTTGAGCTCGATCACGCCGATGTCCTCCAGCGCGACGCCGCTGCGGTCCAGCACCTTGCGCACGGCCGGGACCGGGCCGATGCCCATGACCTCGGGGTCGACGCCGCAGGACGCGTAGGCCAGCACCCGCGCGCGGACCGGCGCGCCGAGCTCGGCCGCCTTGTCGTCGGACATCAGCACCAGCGCGGCGCCCGCGTCGTTCATGCCGGACGCGTTGCCGGCGGTCACCGTGCCGCCGTCCTTCTTGAAGATCGCCGGCAGCTTGGCCATCGCGGCCTGGTCGACCTCGTGGCGGATGTGCTCGTCGCGCGTGAAGTCCACCGTCTCGCGCTTGACCTTCACGCCGACCGGCACGACCTCGTCGTCGAACTTCCCGGCCGCCTGCGCCGCGCTCGCGCGCCGGTGCGACTCGACCGCGAACGCGTCCTGCTCCTCGCGCGAGATGCCCATGCGCTCGGCGAGGTTCTCGGCCGTCACGCCCATCTTGATGTCGTGGAACGGGTCGGTCAGCGTGCCCTGGACGGGATCGACCACCGGCGCCGGGCCCATCTTCGAGCCCCAGCGCCCGTCCTGGAGCCACATCGGCGCGCGGCTCATCGACTCCGCGCCGCCGGCCAGCGTCACGTCGGCGTCGCCGGTCTGGATCGCCTGGCACGCGCTCACCAGCGCCTGGACGCCCGTGCCGCAGAGGCGGTTGACCGTGAACGCCGGGGTCTCCTTCGGGATCCCCGCCTTGATGCCGACGACCCGCGCCATGTAGGCGTCCTTGGTCTCGGTGTGGATGACGTTGCCGAAGACGACGTGCTCGATCTGCTCGGGAGCGACGCCCGAGCGCTGCAGGGCGGCCTTCGCGGCGGCGGCGCCCAGGTCGCTGGGGGCCACGCCGGCCAGCGACTTGCCGTAGGAGCCGATCGCCGTGCGCGCGGCGGAGGTGATGACGACGTTGGTCATTTCATGAAGTCTCTCTGAGAAACGCGAAACCTTCTTTCTGGGGCTTCGTTAGAGTCGCCGAGGAGGACTACTGCTGTGGAAGCTTCAGCGCTATCTCACCCCGTAGGTCTCACCCGCGTCGCGCTCGCGGGGCCACTTCTGCGGCTGCGGTCCGACGACCAGCTGGTGGCGCTGTTCCGCGCCGGCCACGACGAGGCCTTCGGCGCGATCCACGAGCGCTACCGCGCCCGGCTCTTCGCCTACGCGCGCCAGATGCTCGGCGGCTCGCGCTCCGACGCCGAGGACGTCCTGCAGGACGTGTTCCTGCGCGCCTACAACGCGCTACGCACCGACCGCCGCGAGGTCGCGCTGCGCGCGTGGCTGTACCGCGTCGCGCACAACCGCTGCATCGACCAGCTGCGCCGCCCCGCGCCTGCGGCCGAGGACATCTTCGACGTCAACCGCGGCTCGGCGGGCGAGCAGCCCGCCGAGGCCTACGAGCGCCGCGAGGACCTGCGCCGCCTCGTCGAGGACGTGCGCGCCCTGCCCGAGCAGCAGCGCTCGGCGCTGCTGATGCGCGAGATGGAGGGGCTCTCCTACAACGACCTCGCCGCCGCGCTCGGCGTCACGGTCCCGGCGATCAAGTCGCTGCTGGTCCGCGCGCGCATCGGCCTGGTCGAGGCGGTCGAGGCGCGCGACACCGCGTGCGTCGAGATCCGCGACGACCTCGTCTCCGCCTTCGACCGCGGCGTGCGCGTGTCCGGGCGCGCCAAGAAGCACCTCAAGGAGTGCGACGGCTGCCGCCAGTACCGCACCGCGCTGCGCGGCGTGGAGAAGCAGCTCAACGGCCTCGCGCCGTCGCACGGCCCGCTGGCGCTGGTCGCCAAGGTTCTCGGCCTCGGCGGCGCGGGCTCCGGCGGCGGCGCCTTCGCGCTGGGCGGCGGCGGTGCCGCGGCGGGCGCGGGCGCCGGCGCGACGGTCGGCACCGCGGCGGTGACCACCGGCGGCATGGCGACGCTCGGCGGCGGCGCGGTGGCGACGAAGGTCGTCGCGGTGGTCGCGGCGGCCGCGGTCGTCGGCGGCGGCGCGGCGACCGTCAAGCAGGTCGAGCACGCGGTCCAGCCGGCGCGCCACGCGCCCGTGGCCCGCACCGCGGCCGCGCCCGCCCCGGCGCCCCTGGTCGCGAGCAAGGCCGCGCGCGACGACGTGGGCACGACCGTGCGCCACGCGGCGCCGGCGTCCGGCGGCGGGCACGAGGGCGCGGCGGCCACGACGCACGCGGCGTCGGCCACCCGCATGGCCTCGACGGCCGACAGCGCCTCGACGGCCGTGGCGCCCACGCTGGAGCCGACCTCCGGCGGCCTGGAGGCTCCGGGCACGACGGCCGACGCGACGTCCACCACCGAGACCACCGCCGCGGGCACCGCGACGGGCGACCCGTCCTCGACGACGACCGCCACGGGCACCGGCACGACGACGGGCGCCGGCAGCACGGCGGCGACGACCGACCAGGGCGCGACGGGCACGCCGACGACCTCGACGACGACGGCGCCGACGACCACGCCCGTCCCGCCGGCGAGCACGGCGGCGACGACGACCACCGGCGGCCGGCCGAGCTACCCCGGCGGCACGGTCGCGCCGTCCAGCGCCGCCCCGAGCACCCCGCCCGCGGGCTGAGCGCCCGGCGGGCCGACCGCCCGGCGGGCCCGCTAACGTCGCACCCCATCGAGCGCTACCTGGCGACACTCGACCACGAGGAGCTGTACGTCCGGCGGGGGCCGCGGTCCGGGCTCTTCACGATCGTCGCCGTCCACTCGACGGTGCGCGGCCCGTCGCTGGGCGGCTGCCGGATGTGGACCTACGACGACAACCGCGCCGCCGTGCGCGACGCGCTGCGCCTCAGCGAGGGCATGACCTACAAGTCGGCGGTCGCCGGGCTGCCGCTGGGCGGCGGCAAGGGCGTGATCGTCCTGCGGCCCGGCGAGGAGCTCGACGCCAGGCGCCGCCGCGCCGCGCTGCTGGACTTCGGCGAGACCGTCGAGCGCCTGCGCGGCACCTACGTGACCGCCGAGGACGTCGGGACGTCCACGCGCGACATGACCGTCATCGCGAAGACCACCGGCCACGTCAGCGGCCTGTCGCGACGCTCCGGCGGCAGCGGCGACCCGAGCCCGTTCACCGCCCTGGGCGTCGTCCACGCGATCGAGGCGACGCTGGAGCGCGCGTTCGGCGACCCGTCGCCGCGCGGGCGGACGGTCGCGGTCGTCGGCCTCGGCCACGTCGGCCTGCGCGTCGCCAAGCTGCTGCACCGGGCGGGCGCCGAGCTGCTCGTCGCCGACATCGACCGGACCAAGCGCGCCGAGGCCGAGGCGCTCGGCTGGCGCTGGACGACGCCGGCCAAGGCGATGACCGCCGCCGTCGACGTCCTGGTGCCCTGCGCGCTGGGCGGCGTCCTGGACCACGAGAGCGTGCCGCGCCTGCAGGCGCCGGCGATCGCGGGCGCGGCCAACAACCAGCTGGCCTCGGCCGACGTCGCCGACCTGCTGCGCGAGCGCGAGATCCTCTGGGCGCCGGACTTCGTCGCCAACGCCGGCGGTATCGTCAACATCGCGGTCGAGCTGGAGCCCGGCGGCTACGACCCGACCCGCGCGAAGGCCCGCACGGCCGAGATCGGCGACACCCTGCGCCGCGTCTACGACGACGCGGCCGCCGCGGGCACCACGCCGCTGGCCGCGGCCACCGCGCTCGCGCGGCGCAACCTGCGCTGACGGCTAGACCAGCCCGTCGGGCGACGCGTGGCTGACCGGCGCCGATCCCGCGGCCGCCGACGCCGCGGCGAGGCGGACGCGCTCGGCCTCCGCCTCCTCCGGCGTCTGGTCGGGCCAGTGGCCGTGCTCGTCGAAGAACGACCGGGCGTCGTCCTCGTCGTGACGGTCCTTGTCGCCGTCGCGCATGACGTACAGGATCCAGATCATCCCGGCCACGCCGGCCACGCAGATGAAGATGCCGTAGGCGTTCGCGAGCATCGCCCGGACAGCGTAGCTCGGCCCCGGGCCGCCGGTCGTGCGCCTAGTGGGCGTGCTTGCCGAGCTGCGAGAACCACTCCGGCCGCTCCTCGACGCCGTCGGGCAGCCGGCCCTCCTCGGCGAGCTTGTCGAGGTGCGCGAAGAGCGTGACGGTCGCGGGCAGCCGCAGCTCGGCCGGCGCGTCGGACCAGGCGGCGTCCAGCAGCGCGTCGATCGTGCGGTCGTCGGCGGCCAGCGCGGCGACCAGGCGACGCTCGCGGTCCAGCCGATGGGCGACGTACTCGGCCAGCTTGGCGTCGGCGTCCTCGACGACCGGCCCGTGGCCGGGCAGCAGGCGCGCGAAGCCCCGCGCGCGCAGGCGCTCCAGGCCGTCGAGGTAGCCGCGCAGCGCGCCCGGGTCCGGGGCGACGAAGACGCTGCCGGCGCCCAGGACCGCGTCGCCGGTGCAGCAGACCTCGCCGCCGGCCGCCGCGAAGCAGAGGTGGTCCGGCGCGTGGCCGGGAACGGCGATGGCCTCCAGCCACGGCCCGGCGGCGTCGCCGTCGCCGATGCGCCGGGTCGCGCCCTCCCACGCCGCCGCGAGGATCGGCGCGTCGCCGGCCACCGCCCGCGCGGCGCCCGCGTGGTCGCCGTGGCCGTGCGTGAGCGCGACGCCGCCGACGCCACCGCGCGCGGCCGCCGCCTCCAGCACCGCCCGCACGTGCTCGTCGAGGTCCGGCCCGGGATCGACGACCCAGCACGGATCGCGCCCGACCAGCCACGTGTTGGTGCCGGTCAGCGTCAGCGCCGACGGGTTGTCGGCCCGGACGTGCGCGACGTCGTCCATGGCGCCAGCCTACGACGACGAGGAGCCGACCGTGGCGTGCTCGGGCACGATCGGGCGCCGCGACCAGACGAGCACCACGACGCCGACGCCGACCGCCGAGGCCGCATAGGCCAGGCGCGGCGAGGCCACCGCGGTCAGCGCGCCGCCGACGAGGTAGCCGATGCCCGGGACGGCGGCCGCCGCGCTCTCCAGCAGCCCGGCCGCGCGCGCCTGGAACTGGTCCTCGACGGCCTCCTGCAGCGCGGTCATCACCGCCACCCACTGCACGCCGTTGCCGGTCCCGCCGAGCACCGAGCCCAGGCAGGCGATCAGCAGCGTCGGCGACACCGCCATCACCGCGTAGCCCGCGCCGATCGCCGCCGTCGAGACCAGCACCAGCCAGCCCAGCGAGCGGCCGCCCGCGCGCGCGAACAGCGCCGAGCCGAAGAGGATGCCGCCGCCCCACGCCGCGATCAGCACGCCGAAGCCCAGCGACGTCGAGTTCAGCGTCTCCTTCGCGTAGACGACCTCGATCGGGACGATCAGCGCGAAGAACAGGATCGCCACCGCCTCCCCCGCGATCAGCCGCCCGGCCGTCGGATGGCCGCGCACGTACTCGAGGCCGTCGCGGACCCGCGCGCGCCAGGACTCCAGCGGGTCGCCGGGCTCGGGCTCGGGCAGCGACCGCGCGCTCAGCAGCAACAGCAGCGCGACGATCGCGAACGACGCCGCGTCGGCCCACAGCGCGGTCGGGACGCCCCACTCGTGCACGATGAACCCGGCCAGCACCGGTCCCGCCGCGCTCATGACGGCGAAGACGACGTTGATCAGCGCGTTGCCCTCCCGCAGCGCGTCGTGGGGCATCAGCACCGCCGCGATCGCCCCGCGCGACAGCCCGCGCGCGGTCAGCGCCAGCAGCCCGTCGGCGAACGCCAGCAGGAGCACCAGCGGCAGCCAGAACACGTCGCCGCGCGCCAGGCACGCCAGGCCGACGAACGCGCCCGCCTCCAGGACATAGAGCGCGGGCAGCACGCGCGACACGCGCCGGCGGTCCAGCGCCGCGGTCAGCGCGGGCGCCGCGAACGCGGTCAGGAACTTCCCGGCGACGAACAGCGCGGTCACCGCGAGCGCCGAGTCGGTGCGGTCGAGCACGAGGATCGCGAGCGCGACCACCCCGAGGTTGTCGCCCAGCTCGTTGATCGCGTAGGAGGTCGCCAGCGCCGGGAACCCCCGCACCCGGAGTGATCTCCTCACCGGCGACACGCCCCCATCCTAAACACGTACGGGCGGGCGACGGCGGCCGCTGGAAGCTAAGGAATCTGAGAAGTCAGCCGATAAGCAGGGCGTAATGGGCCGCAGGACCCTCGCCGCTGCGCAGATCGCGTTGCTCGCGACATCGCTCGCCGTTGTCGTGGCGACGTCGCGTGCCTCCGACTGGCGGCCGCTCAGCCTCGTCTTCCTGCTCACGGCGCTCGCGATCCTCAGCGACGGCATCGCGATCGGCACCCGCAGCCTGCGCCTCTCGGGCGCGTTCATCTCGCTCGTGCTGGCGATGGCGCTCCTGGGCCCCGGCCCGGCCGTGATGATCGGCCTGGTCACGACGGCGATCGACGCCGTCCGCAACCGGCTGCGGATCCCCGCGCTGCTGGCCAACCTCAGCGCCTACGCCACGTTCCCGCTCGTCGGCGCGCTGCTCGTGCGCGCGGTCGGCATGAACCAGGCCGACGACGTCGACTTCGCGCTGGGGATCTTCGCGGTCTTCGCGATCACCAACGCCCTCAACTTCTTCCTGATCGCCGCGCCGCGCCGGGTCACCCACGGCCTGCGCCTGCGCGACCAGGTGCGCGACATGTTCGTGCCGATGCTGCCGTCCGAGGCCCTCGCCGGGGCCCTCTCGGTGGCGATCGCCGTCACCTACAACCTGGTCGGCTTCGCGGCGCTCATCGCGCTCATCGGCGTCCTCTTCCTCTTCCAGGTCCTGACGCGCGAGCTGCTGCTCTCGCAGGACCGCGCCGAGCAGCTCGAGGCGCGCTCGACGCAGCTGGCCTCGCTGCAGGTCGGCGTCCTGGCCGCCCTGGTCCAGACGCTGTCGCTGCGCGACCGCATGACCGCGCGCCACAGCGCCGCGGTCGCCCGCTACGCCCGCGCGATCGCCGAGGAGATCGGCTGCACGACCGTCGAGCAGGAGCTGGTGCACACCGCCGGCCTGCTGCACGACATCGGCAAGTTCGCGTTCCCGGACCGGATCCTGCTGGCCAACCGCAAGCTGGACGACGACGACTGGAAGATCGTCCGCACGCACCCCTACCAGGGCGCGCGCCTGGTCCGGCGCATCAACGGCTACGGCCCGGTGGCCGAGATCATCCTCGCCCACCACGAGCGCATCGACGGCCGCGGATACCCGCGCGGGCTCTCCGGTGAGGAGATCCCGCTGCTGTCGCGGATGATCTCGATCGCCGACACCTACGACGTCATGACCGCCCGCGACTCCTACCGCGATCCGGTCTCCCAGGCCGAGGCGATCGCCGAGTTGCGGCGCGTCTCGGACGCGCAACTCGACGGAAAGCTCGTCGAGGCCTTCATCCGGATCCTGGAGCGATCCGACCTCCAGTTCCAGCACACGACCGACGCGGACTTCGAGCGCGAGCTCGACTTCGACGCGCGGGTCCGTGGCTACGCGCTGCCGCAGGCGGCCTGACCTCTCAAGGCCTTCGGGCCACTGAGGCGCCGTCGCGCCGTGGGACGCCTCCCTCTACAAGGGGAGCCTGAACGGGTGGGTTCTCCCTGCAAATCGCGGGGTCGCCGCGCGCTGGACGCGCGGTCGTCATAAACCCGACTGGATAGGACATACGTCCAAACGCCTGTCCGATACCCAGAAGTGGGGATGGCGCGATGGACGTCAGTGCGACGAAACTTGCGTCCCGCATGACGAAACGGCGCCGTGCTGGCAGGCGGGGCGCCGTTGTCGTCGGGATATCCGTCCGTCCGCTTAGTCGCTGCGGTGGTGCGCAGCGCAGACATCTTGGGGGTGCACCATGGGTTGGCGCCAGTAAGTTCTGACGCAGTACGGCGACTTTGTTCGAGGCGTCCTTGAAAAAGGGCGCCTCTCGCCTTTAAGCGGCAGGTGCCGAACATTCTTGAGGATGACCCTGGCGCGGTTGGACGTTTGTGCGAGAGGATGGGGACTGGTGGATCGCCCCACAGCCCTGGACCTCGCGTTCTTGGACCTCGAGACGCCGCAGGCGCCGCTGCACGTCGGCTGGACCCTGCGCTTCGACGGCCCCGCGCCGTCGGTGGCCGCGCTGCGGCGCCACCTCGACGCGCGCCTGGGCGCGGTGCCGCGCTTCCGGCGTCGGCTGACGCGCGTGGCGCCCGACGTGCCCGCGTGGGCCGACGACCCGAGCTTCGACGTCGCGCGCCACGTCTTCGGCGTCTCGCCGCGCGGCGACCTGGCCGAGCTGGCGGGCACGCTGCTGTCGGCGCCGCTGCCCGGCGACCGCCCGCTGTGGCGGATGTACCTCGTCGACGGCCTTCCCGGCGGCGGCTTCGCGCTCGTCGGCCAGGCCCACCACGCGCTGCTGGACGGCGTCGCGGCCGTCCAGGTCGCCCAGCTGCTGTTCGGCCCGGAGCCCGAGCACGGGCGCGCGGACGCGACGTGGATCCCGGCCCCGCCGCCGTCGGCGGCCGCGGCGCTGGGCGCGGTCGCGCGCACGCGCGGCCGGGCGCTGGCGGGCGTCGCGCGGGCCACCTGGGAGGCGCTGGCGCCCGACGGGACCTCGACCCCCTCCCAGCGCGCGAGCGCCGTCCTGCGGGCCGCCGACGCGCTCGTCGCGCAGCCCGCGCGCTGCGAGCTGGAGCGCTCGGCCAGCGCCCGCCGCACGGTCGCCTACGCCGACGTCGAGCTGGAGGCCGTGCGCGCCGCGGGCCGGGCGCGCGGGGCGACGATCAACGACGTCCTGCTGACCGCGACCGCGCAGGCGCTGCGCGCCGCGCTGCGGCGGCGCGGCGAGCGGCGCGAGACGCTGCGGGCGCTCGTGCCGGTCAGCGTCCGCGCCGGCGACGACCCCGCGATGGGCAACCGCATCACGTTCCTGCCGGTCGCGCTGCCGGTCGGCGAGCCCGACGGGCGCCGCGCGCTCGCGCTGGTCGCCGCGCGCACGGCGGCCGCGAAGGCCGGCGGCGACGCGGGCGCCCTGGACGCGCTGGCGCGCGCCGCCGACGCGCTGCCGGGCCCGGGCCGGCGCCTGATCGCGCGCGGCGCGGCGCGGGCGCTGCCGTTCACGCTCGTGGTCTCCAACCTCCCGGGCCCGCCGGTGGCGCTGTCGCTGATGGGCCGCGCGCTGCGCGCCGTGCACCCGATGGTCCCGCTGCTGCACGGGCACGCGCTGACCGTCGGCGCGGTCTCCTACGAGGGCCGGCTGCACGTCGGCCTGGCCGCCGACGCCGAGGTCGTCCCGGACGCGCCGGCGATCGCCCGCGACCTGGAGGACGCGTTCGCCGCGCTGGCCGACGCCGTCAGCGCGCCGCCGCGAAGCGGTACACCGGCCCCGACTGCGACACCGCGTACACCCGCCCGCGCGCGTCCTCTCCGAACGAGTCCAGCCCGCTGACCTTCGGCAGGCCCGGCACGGCCTGGTCCTCGGCGGCCCGCCCCGCCGACAGCCGCGCCGAGCGGATCTGCCCCTTGCAGTAGTCGCCGTAGACGTAGCGGCCGTAGAGGCCGGGCACGGCCCGGTCGCGCACGACGTAGCCGCCGGTGATCGAGCACCAGCCGTCCTTGTGGGCCTTGGTCAACACGGGGAACTTGGCTCCCGGCGCGGGCTCGTCGAAGTTGCGCCGCCGTCCCTCCCACGGCCGCCAGCCGTAGTTGGCGCCGCGCGCGGTGCCCTTGCGGGCGAAGTCGATCTCCTCGACGGCGTCCTGGCCGACGTCGCCGATGACGAGGTCGCCGTCGGCGCGGTCGAACGAGAACCGCCACGGGTTGCGCAAGCCGTAGGCGTAGATCTCGGGACGCGCGCCCGAGCGGTGGACGAAGGGGTTGCCGGGCGCGGGCGTGAACGGCCGCGCGCCCTTGGCGCGCGGGTCGATCCGCAGGATCTTGCCCAGCGGCGAGGCGAGGTTCTGCGCGTTGCCGCGCGCGCCGTGCTGGTCGTTGCCGCCACCGCCGTCGCCGGTGCCCACGTACAGGTAGCCGTCGGGGCCGAACGCGAGCTGGCCGCCGTTGTGATTGGCCTCGGGGTCGTCGTGGACGAAGACCGTGCGCGCGGAGGCGGGGTCGGCGACGTCCTGGGTGCGGCGCCGGTACTCGACCAGGTGCTGCTTCTGGTCCCGGCCCGTGAAGTAGACGTAGAACAACCCGGTCGAGGCGTAGTCCGGCGCGAACGCGAGGCCGAGCAGGCCCTGCTCGCCGCCGCTGGTGACGCGGGACGTGACATCGAGGAACGGCGTCGCGAGCTTGCGCCCGTCGCGCATCGCGATGATCTTGCCGCCCTGCTGGACGACGAAGATCCGCCGCGTGTCGCGTGGCGGCGCGGTGACGTAGAGCGGGCCGTCGAAGGCGCCGACCTTCACGAGCCGGACGCCGCCGTGCGTCGCGGCGGTCGCGGTGGTCGCGGCGGTCGACGTCGTCGTTCCGGAGCCGCCATCGCTGCCGCAGGCGACGAGGATCGCGGCCGCCAGCAGGGCGGCGAGGACCGGGATACGGGGCGCCATGGCCCCGAGCATGTCAGCCCCGGCTGGCCTGCGCGCTGCCCGCGACGTCCACCCGCGGGCCGAGGTACTTCGGGCTCGCGCCGGTGACGACGTCGCCGACGGCCTTGGTGCGGGCCAGGACCTCGCGGACCTTCGCCTTGACGCCGTTGTGGCCGTAGCCGTTGCCGTGGCCGGCCTCCAGGCCGGAGGCGGTCAGCCCGGCGCGGCGCGCCAGCCACAGGGCGCGCGACAGGTGGAAGCCCTGGGTGACGACGACCGCCGAGGAGACGTTGAAGACCCGCTTGGCGCGCACGACGCTGTCGAGCGTCGCGAAGCCGGCGTGGTCGGTGAAGACGTCGGCGTCCGGCACGCCGAGGCGGACGAGCTCGTGGCGCATCGCGTTGGGCTCGTCGTAGCCGACGCGGCCGTGGTCGCCGGAGGCCAGGATCCGGTCGACGCGGCCGTCGTGGTAGAGCGCGGCGGCGGCGCGCAAGCGATCCTCGAGCATCGCCGACGGGCGCCCGTCGGCGTTCAGGCCCGCGCCCAGCACGAGCGCGACCTGCGCGTGCGGCTCGCGGCCCGGGTCGGTCGTCGACCCCTTGCCGCCCAGCAGCACGACCGCGTTGGCGGCGGCGACCAACAGCGCCAGCGCCGCCGTGCCTCCGATCGCGATCCGCAGCAGCGCGCGCCGGTGGAGCATGCGCACCAGTCTAGACGGCCGCACCGCCGCGGCGGACGGTCAGCGCGCGGCGACGCCGTCCACCAGCAGCTCGACCGCGTGCGCGAGCGTCGCGTCGTCGGGCTCGCGCCGGCTGGCGACCGAGGCGTGGAAGATCCAGCCGACGAGCATCTCGGAGACCACGCGCCAGTCGGCGTCGGGCCGCAGCTCGCCGCGCTCCAGCGCGCGATCGTAGAGCGGACGACCCTGGTCGAAGCGGACGTCGGCGAACGCGCGGACGCGTTCGGCGAGCTCCGGGTCGGCGATCGCCTCGGTCAGCAGCGCGGCGCTGACCGACGACGGCGCGCTCGGGCAGATCTCGTCGCGGACCTGGTGGGCGACCGCGAGCAGGTCGTCGCGGAAGCTGCCGGTGTCGGGCGGCGTGGCCGGCGTGTCGTGCGCGGCCTGGCTCATCTCCGCCAGCACGAGGTGCGCCTTGTGCGGATAGCGACGGTAGATGGTGGTCTTGGCCACGCCCGCCTCGGCGGCGACGCCCTCGATCGTCAGGCGCTGGTAGCCGACCTCGTCGAGCAGGCGCCGCGTGGCGTCGAAGATCGCCCGGTCGGCCTGCGGGCTGCGGGGTCGCCCCCGCGTGGGCGCATCGATCGACATGTCCGGACAATAACCCTCGTCGCTGAACGCGCCAATCGCGTCAGCGGAGGGGGCGGCGCAAGCGGTACAGAGCACCACCGCGATGTTCCATTTTGTCCGACCTGGCAAGGTGCGGGCCATGACGTCGTCCTCTCTGCTCGCGCCCGCGACCGCCGGCGCGGTCGCGCGCGCGGTCCGCGTGGCGCTTCCGGGCGACGTCCCGGCGGCGCGGGCGGGCCTGCTCGTGCGCGACGACGCGCGGCCGTTCGCGCTCGTCGGACGCTGGGCGGGCGCCCGGGCGATCTGCGGATCGGAGCCCCTGCGCGTCCTGGACGCCGCGGAGGATCCGCTCGCGGCGCTCGACGTCCAGCCGCCGGTCGACGGCGCGGTCCCGGAGGGCTTCGTCGGCGGTGGCTGGTTCGGCGCGCTGGGCTACGGGCTGGGACGCGAGCTGGAGCCGACGCTGGGCCCGCCGCCGCCCGTCACCGCCGCCGAGCGCCTGCCCGACGCGCCGCTGGCCTTCCACGACCACGTGCTGCTCTGCGACGCCGACGGCCGCTGGTGGTTCGAGGCGCTGTGGACCGACGCGCGCGCCGACGTCCTGACCGCGCGCCGGGAGGAGCTGGCGGCGCGCCTGGCGCGCGGCGTCGGCGACGGGCCGCGACCGTTCGCCACCGGCCGCTGGCGCGCGACGCCGTCGCCGGAGGGCCACGCCCGCGCGGTGGCGGCCTGCCGCGAGCGGATCGCCGAGGGCGACCTGTTCCAGGCCAACCTCGCGCTGCGCCTGCGGGCGACGCTCGACGGCGACGCGGTCGACCTGTTCACCACGGGCGTCGAGGCGCTGGCGCCCGACCGCGCCGCGTGGCTGTCCGGGCCCTGGGGCGCGGTGGCGAGCCTCTCGCCCGAGCTGTTCCTGACCCGTCGCGGCGACGTGGTGACGACGGCGCCGATCAAGGGCACGCGCCCGCGGCCCGCCGACCCGGAGGCCGCCGAGGCCCAGCGCGCGGCGCTGGCGGCCTCGCCGAAGGACCGCGCCGAGAACGTCATGATCGTGGACCTGATGCGCAACGACCTCGGCCGCGTCTGCGAGCCGGGCACCGTGCGCGTCGACGCGCTCGCCGAGGCGCGCCCGCACGCCGGCGTCTGGCACCTGGTCAGCGAGGTCTCGGGCCGCCTGCGCGCCGGCGTCGGCGACGCCGCGCTGCTGCGGGCGACGTTCCCGCCCGGCTCGGTCACCGGCGCGCCGAAGGTCGCGGCGATGGACGCGATCTCGGCCCTGGAGTCCGCCGCGCGCCAGACGTTCTGCGGCGCGATCGGCTTCGCCTCCCCCACCGCCGGGCTGGAGCTGTCGGTCGCGATCCGCACCTTCGAGACGACCGGCGCCGCCGCCTGGCTGGACGTCGGCGGCGGCATCGTCGCCGACTCCGACCCCGCCGCCGAGGCCGCCGAGGCGCTCGCGAAGGCCGCGCCGCTGCTGGCGGCGATCGGGGCGGCGGCGCCGGACGCGGCGATCGCGGTCGCGCCCCCGCCCGGCGCCGGGTCGCGCCCCCTCGCCGCCGTCCCCGCGCCCCTCCGCCTCGCCGCCCAGCCCGTCCCGCGCCCCGACCCCGACGCCGGCGTCTTCGAGACGATCCTGGTCGCCGACGGCGCGCCGGTCGCGCTCGACGGCCACCTCGCGCGCCTGCGGTCCGCCGCGCGCGACCTCTACGACGTCGCGCTGCCGCCCGCCACCGAGGCGCTCGTGCGCCACACCGCGCTGGAGCAGGGCGGGCCGTGCCGGCTGCGCGTGCTGCTGGACGCCGACGGCCAGGTCGGGCTGCAGGTCGCGCCGCTGCCCGACGCCGCGCCCGTGCGCCTGCGCGCGACCACGGTCCCCGGCGGCCTCGGCGACCGCAAATGGCGCGACCGCCGGCTGATCGACGCGCTGGAGGAGGCGCTGGACGGCGAGCACCCGCTGATGGCCGACCTCGACGGCACCGTGCTGGAGACCACGCGCGCCAACGTCTTCGCCTGGATCGACGACGCGCTCGTCACGCCGCCGCTGGACGGCCGCGTCCTGCCCGGCGTCACGCGCGGGCGCGTCATCGCGCTCGCCGACCGGCTGGGCCTCCGGGTCCACGAGCGCCCGCTGGCGCTCGCCGAGCTGCGCGCCGCCCACGGGGTCCTGCTCACTGGCGCGCTGCGCGGCCCGCAGCCGGTCGAGGCGCTGGACGGCGTGCCGCTCGCCGCGCCCGACGACCGACTGCGGACACTGGCCGGCCGGTTCACACGTTTGTAGTAGTGACCGCGGCCCCGCCGTCCCCGACGATCCGCGCGCGGCCACGGCTCCGGTACCCCCTTGTCGGGCCGTGGCCGCAGCTGACTTGCGGCGCCCCGGCCGGCGGCACGGATGGCCGTCGCCGGGGCGTCCGAGCCGCTCAGAACGCGCTGGCCAGCGCGAACGGGTAGACGGGCCCCGCGCCCTTCTGCCGCAGCTGCCCGGCGACCATCGCCAGCGTCCAGCCGCTGAAGCGGACGTCGTCGACCAGCAGCACCGGCCCGCCGTCCACCGCGCCCGTGACCGCGAACGCGCCGCGCACGTTGGCGACCTGCTGGGGCGCGTTGGCCATCTCGCGCTGCGGTGGACGCTCCTCGACGCTGCCGAGCACGTCACCGAACGGCACGCCGAGCGCCGCCGCCAGCCGCGCCGCGAAGTTCGGGACCAGCGCCCCCGAGCGCAGCGACGGCACCGCCGCCACCCACGTCACCGGGACGCGCCAATTGCGCACGGCCTCGGCCGCCGCGGCGACCAGCTCGTCGTCGAAGCGCCCCGCGGCGCGCCCGGCCTGCACGAGGCGGTCCCAGCCGCCGTCGCCCAGTCGCGCCAGCGCCCGCCCCTCCTCGGCGCGCACCGCCTCGGGGATCTTGCGCATGCGGCCCTCGTCGTCGGGCGCCATCTTCTTGGTGTCGACGATCACCGGCCGCGACCGCAGGTGGATCGCCGCGTCGCGCACGACCTCCGGATCCAGCGGCCCGTCGAACCTCGCCCCCGCGCACACCGAGCAGCGCCCGCAGTCGGCGGGCTCGGGATCGTCCAGCTCCTCCTGCAGTGCGCGCATCAGGCAGCGCCCGTCGGCGCCGAAGGCCGCCATCGCCGTCTGCTCGTGGCGCCGCAGCTCGGTGATCCGCCCGTAGCGGTCGGCGTCGTAGAACCACTCGCCGCCGGACGCGACCCACCGCGACCCCGCGCGGCCGACCGCGCCCTCGACGTCCAACACCTTCAACAAGCTCTCGATCCGCCCCTTGCCGAGGTTGACCTGGGCCATCAGCTCCTGCGTCGAGGCGCCGTCGGCGCCGACGTCCTCCAAGTGCCCCAGCACGCGGTCGACGACGTCGCGCCGCGGGAACGCCTGCTCGATGAAGAAGTCCTGGATGCGCCGGTCCTCGGCGCCGCGCAGCAGCACGACCTCGGCCCGGGCGATCCCGCGCCCGGCACGGCCGACCTGCTGGTAGTAGGCGATGACCGAGCCCGGCGCCTGGTAGTGCACCACGAACCCGAGGTCGGGCTTGTCATAGCCCATGCCAAGGGCGCTCGTCGCCACGACCGCCTTCAGCTCGTTGCGCAGGAGCCGGTCTTCGACCTCCACCCGGGTCGCCGTGTCGATCTCGCCCGAGTAGGCCTCGGCCGCCACGCCACGCCCGGTCAGCCACGACGCCACCAGCTCGGCGTCGCGCTTGGTCAAGGTGTAGATGATGCCCGAGCCCGGCAGCTCCGGAACGCGCTGGGCCAGCCACGCCAGGCGGTCGGCCTGCGCGGGCAGGTCCACCACCTCGAAGCGCAGCGACGACCGCCCCAGCGGCCCGCGGTAGACGCGCAGCCCGGCGGCCGCGCCGCGGCCCGCCGACAGCTGCTCGGAGACGTCGGCGACCACGCGGTCGTTCGCCGTCGCGGTCGTGCACAGCACACCGACGCCGTCGGGCAGCCGGTCGAGCATGTCGCCGATCCGCCGGTAGTCGGGCCGGAAGTCGTGGCCCCAGTCCGAGATGCAGTGCGCCTCGTCGACGACCAGCAACCCGACGCGCTGCGCGAAGGCGGGCAGCATCTCCTCGCGGAACTGCGGGTTGTTGAGCCGCTCCGGGGAGATCAGCAGCAGGTCGACCGCGTCGGCGCGCAGCAGCTCGGCCACCTCGTTCCACGCGTCGCGGTTGGTCGAGTTGACCGTGTGCGCCCGCAGCCCGAGGCGCTCGGCCGCCTCGACCTGGTTGCGCATCAACGCCAGCAGCGGCGAGACGATCAGCGTCGGGCCGGCGGGCGGGTGGGGGCCGTTCTCCCGCAGCAGGGCCGTCGCGACGAAGTACACCGCGGACTTCCCCCACCCCGTCCGCTGCACGCAGAGCACGCGCGAGCGGTCCTCGACGAGGTCGGCGATCGCGTCCAGCTGGTGCTCGCGGAACGTCGCGTCGGGCCCGGCGAGAGACCGGAGATGCCGTTCGGCACGGGTTGCGATGGCGGTGCTCATGGGCACAGGCCAAGGTAGTGCAAGGCCGGCGGGCCAACTGTCACGCCCTGCCGCAATTCGGGTGGTTGACGCGTGCGAACCCCGGCAGGAGGGTCGCCCGATTATGTCCAATGTTCGAAGGTTTTCACTTGCCGTCGCCACCGCCCTCGCGGCCTGCGCGGCGATCGTCCCGGGAGCTCAGGCGACGTGGTCGTCGGCCTCCTGGACGCTGCCGACCACTAGCAGCCAGCTCGCCGGCGCGTCGTGCGCGAGCACGACGTTCTGCGTGCTGACCGGCTATCAGTCCGGCGGCACTCCCCGCGGCTTGTCCTACAAGTACAACGGGACCACCTACAGCTCGGTCGTGCCCGCCGCGACTACGGCGGAGCTCTACAACGTCACCTGCACGTCGACCACGTTCTGCATGGGCGTCGGCACCGACTACGCCACCTCGACTCCCGCCCCGCACGCCGAGTCCTTCAACGGCACGTCGTGGACGACGGTCACGTCGGCCACGCCCACCGGCGCCACGTTCACCGAGCTGGCGGGCATCGCCTGCCCGTCCACCACCAGCTGCTTCGCCGCCGGCCGCTTCCAGAAGGCCTCGGGGACGACTCCGCTGGTCGAGACCTACAGCGGCACGTCGTTCTCGCAGACGACGGTGACGCCGCCGACCGGCACGACGAACTCCCAGCTCAACGCCATCGCGTGCTCGGCGACGACCGCCTGCACGGCCGTCGGCGGCTACGACTCCGCCAGCCCGCGGACTCCGCTGATCTTCCGCTACAACGGCACGACCTGGGCCACGCAGACCGCGGCGGTCCCGGCGGGCTCGACGTACACGGAGCTGACCGGCGTCGCCTGCCCGTCGGCGACGGTCTGCCACGCGGTCGGCTACTACCTCGACAGCCTCAGCGCCGAGCACGCGCTGGCCGAGACTTGGAACGGCACGGCGTGGTCGACGCGCGCGGTCGCCGATCCGTCCGGTGGCCAGGACGCCTCGCTGACCGGCATCTCCTGCTACTCGACGACGGGCTGCGAGGCGGTCGGCAGCTACACCAACAGCACCAACCTCAACGTCGAGAAGCTGGCGGCGGGTTGGAACGGCACGGCGTGGTCGCTGCAGTCGGACGCGCGTCCGATGAGCGTCACCGACGCCCAGCTGATCGGCGTCGGATGCGTGTCGAGCTCGTTCTGCCGCGCCGTGGGCGTGTCCAACTACGACGGCACGACTGGCGTCACGGGCCTGCGCCCGGCGATCGACGTCGGCCCCTGAGGCCGCGCGCCAGCACGCGGACGGCTCGGCGGCGTCCGAGCCGTCCGCGCCGCGCGCTCGCGCGTGCGGGCGGGGAGCCCGACCGTCTAGGCTCGCGCCCGGTGCCGTCGGCCGCCGACATCGAGATCCTCCGCCTCGCCGCGTTCACCGACGACCCGCGCGGTGGCAACCCCGCGGGCGTGGTGCTCGACGCCGCGGGCCTCGACGCGACCGACATGCAGGCGATCGCCGCGGAGGTCGGCTACTCGGAGACCGCGTTCGTCGACGGCGACGCCGTGCGCTACTTCAGCCCCGCGATGGAGGTCCCGTTCTGCGGCCACGCGACGATCGCCACCGCGGTCGCGCTGGCCCGCCGCGACGGCCCGGGCGAGCGCGTGCTGAGGACCGCCGCCGGCGACGTCGCGGTCCGCACCCAGCACGAGGACGACGGCGGCGCGATCACCGCGACGCTGACCAGCGTGGCTCCGCGCGTCGAGGACGCCGGCGCGATCGACGAGGCGCTGGCCGCGCTGCGCTGGAGCGCGGACGACCTCGATCCCGCGCTGCCTCCGCGCATCGCGTTCGCCGGGGCGCGCCACCTGATCCTCGCGGCACGCACGCGCGCGCGGCTGGCCGACCTCGCCTATGACTTCGACGCGCTCGCGGGCTACCTGTCGGCGCGCGGCCTGGTGACCGTCGCGCTCGTCCACCGCCAGGACGCCACGACCTTCCACGCGCGCAACCCGTTCCCGGTCGGCGGCGTGGTCGAGGACCCGGCCACCGGCGCGGCGGCCGCGGCCTTCGGCGCCTACCTGCGCGCGCTGGGCCTCGTCGCGCCGCCGGCGCGGGTGACGATCCACCAGGGCGACGACCTCGGCCGCCCGAGCCTGCTGCTCGTCGACCTCGACCCGGATCCGGACAGCGGCGTGCGCGTGACCGGCGGCGCGGTGGCGATCGCGTCGTGAACGAGCTGGCGCGAGGCCTGTACCGCTGGGCGGCTCGCCACCCCGAGTGGCACCCGGGCGCCCACGCCGGCGACTTCGGCGCCGAGGTCGGGTCCTACGCCGCGCTGGCGGGCGACGAGCTGCTGCTGATCGACCCGCTCGTCGCCGAGGACGACACGTCGACGCTCGAGGCGCTGGACACGCTGCACGGCGCCGCCACCGACACCTCCATCTTGATCACGATCGGCTACCACGCGCGCTCGGCCGAGGCGCTCGCCGCCCGCTACGGCGCCACCGTGTTCGGGCCGCCACAGGTCGCCCGACGCCTGGAGCGCGCGCGCTTCGCGCCGCTGGAGCCCGGCGGCGCGCCGGGCCCGGCCGGCGTCGTCGCCCACGCGATCGGCAAGCCCCGCCGCGGCGAGACGCCGCTGTGGCTGCCCTCGCATCGCGCGCTGGCCTTCGGCGACGCGCTGGTCGTCACGCCCGCGGGCGAGCTGCGGATGTGGGCCCAGGACCAGGACGAGCCCAAGCGGCGCGCGTTCTACCGCGAGCGCTTCGCGCCGACGCTCGCGCCGCTGGCGGCGCTGGAGCCCGCCCACGTGCTGGTCACCCACGGCGAGCCGGTCCTCGGCGACGGGGCGCGCGCCCTGCGCGCGGCGATCGCCGCCGACCCGTGGTTCCGCGCGGGCTGAGCCGCCCGCGCCGCCGCGCGAGACCTACAGCTCGGGCCAGCCCGCCCGCAGCCGGTCGAAGACGTCGTGCAGCGCGGCGCGCGCGCCGCGCTCGGTGCCGAAGAGGTTCGGGGTCTCCAGCGCGAAGCGCGCGAGCGCCCGCAGCGCGGGATCGCCGACGTCGCGCCCGGTCGCGGCCGCCATCTCCGCGATCACCGCGTCCTGGCAGTCCATCCACAGCCGCAGCGCGTAGGCCCGCAGCGCGGGCGTCTCGGCGACCAGCCGCAGCTGCTTGCGGAAGCGCTCGGACCGCTGCTGCCCGGCGAACGCCCCGCGTGCGCCGATGAACGCCTCGATCGCGTCGAGCACGCGGACGCCCTCGCCGCGCTCGCGGATCGCGGCGGCCAGCGCGGCGCTGCGGTCCTCGCTCAACCCCATCCCCAGCTCCAGCTCGACGCCGCCGTGGAAGATCAGCGACTCCTTGCCCTCGGGGAAGTGCTTGAACAACGTCGTGACCGCGGTGTCGGCCTCCTCGGCGATCTCGGCGACGGTCACCGCGTCGTAGCCGCGTTCGAGGATCAGCTTCAGCGCGGCCTCGGCGAGCGCCTGGCGGGTCTGGAGCTTCTTGCGCTCGCGGCGGCCGAGGGCGGGAGCGGTGGGGTTGGTCGCGTCGACGTCGGTCACGCGTCCAGCATAGAACGAAGTCGTATTGACACCAAACATGTAGTCGCTACGCTTTTGGCATGACTAGCGCAAAGCGCACCCTCTTCCTCCCGATCCTCGCCCTCGTCCTGCTCGCCGACGCGCTCGACATGATCGACGCGACCGTCACGAACATCGCGGCGCCCACGATCGTCGGCGACATCGGCGGCGGCGACGCGCTGATCAAGTGGCTGACGTCCTCCTACGCGCTCTCGATGGGCGTCCTGCTCGTCCTCGGCGGGCGGCTCGGCGACCGCTACGGCCAGCGCCGCCTCTTCCTCGTCGGCATGGCGGGCTTCACCGTCGCCAGCGCCCTCTGCGGCGTCGCCTCGTCCCCCGCGCTGGTGATCGTCGCCCGCGCGATCCAGGGCGCGTTCGGCGCGCTGCTGATCCCGCAGGGCATGGCGATCATGACCAAGGCCTTCGACCGCGAGCAGCTCCAGACCGCGTTCGGCCTGTTCGGCCCGCTGCTCGGGCTCTCGTCGGTCGGCGGCCCGCTGCTGGCCGGCTTCATCATCGACCACGACCTCGCCGGCCTCTCGTGGCGCCCGATCTTCCTCGTCAACGTGGTCCTCGGCGTCGTCGGCCTGATCGCCGCCACCCGCGTGCTGCCCCACGACGAGCCCGACCCGGAGGCCAAGGTCGACGGCGTCGGCGCGGGCCTGCTGGCCGCCACGATGTTCGGCCTGATCTTCGGGCTGATCGAGGGCTCGACCGACGGCTGGACCGCCACCGCGATCGCCTCGCTGGTCGGCGGCGTCGCGTTCGGCGCGCTGTTCGCGCGCCGCCAGACGACCGCCGCCGCGCCGCTGCTGAAGCCCTCGCTGCTGGCCGACCGCGGGTTCACCTCCGGCCTGCTGACCGGCCTGGTGTTCTTCGCCGTGACCTCGGGCCTGGTCTACATCATCTCGCTGTTCATGCAGCAGGCGCTGGGCGCCGACCCGGGCGACGCCGCGCTCGGCCTGCTGCCACTGACGCTCGGGATCATCGTGTCCTTCGCGCTCTCGATGGGCGCGGGGCTGGCCACGAAGCTCGGACGAACGCTGATCGCGGTCGGGATGCTCGTGACGCTGGCGGGCGCCGGCGGGCTGCTGGCGATCGTCGCCACCCAGGGCCTGGACACCACGCTGTGGACGCTCGCGGGCCCGACGTTCGTCACCGGCCTGGGCATGGGCCTGTGCTTCGGCACGATCGCCGACATCGCGCTCGGCGACCTCGCCCCGGAGGAGGCCGGCGGCGCCTCCGGGTCGTTCTCGGCGGTCCAGCAGCTGGCCTCCGGCATCGGCTCGGCGGTCGTCACCAGCGTCTACCTGGCCAACGCGAACCTCACGACCGCGATGACCACCGCGCTGGTCGTCGTGCTCGGCGCGACCGCGCTCTGCTTGCCGGTCGTGCGCCTCCTGCCGCGCCAGGCCCAGCCCGAGGAGGCGGTGCCGGCCGCCGCATAGGCCGCTGGCGCGCGCGGCGCGCCCGGACCACCGGTCCGGCCGCATCGCGCCCCACTGGTCCTGGTCGCCCGCGCCACGACGCGCTTGGCTTGGGGCATGTCCGCCCGCGTCGCCCCCGCCACCGGCCTCCAGGCCCGCCTCACGGTCTGGTTCGCGCGTCGCCTCTACGGCGACCCGATGGCCGAGTCCACCGCGATCTTCGCCCGCCACCCGGCGCTGCTGCGCTGGTACGGGCTGTTCAACCGCGCCGTCGAGCGCCCGCGCGCGGTCCCGGAGCCGCTCCTGCACCTCGCCGCGCTGAAGGCCGCGACCGTCGTCGACTGCGCGTTCTGCATCGACATCGGCTCGGAGCACGCGCGCCGCGCCGGGCTCAGCGACGAGCAGCTCCTCGCGCTCCACGATCCGGAGCCGTCGGGGCTCTTCTCCGCCGACGAGCTGCTGGTCGTCGCCTACGCCGACGGCCTCACCCGCACGCCCGCCGTCGCCGACGACGCCGTCGCCGCCGCGCTGCGCGAGCGCTTCGGCGACCGCGGCCTCATGGAGCTGACGTACCTGATCGGCTGGGAGAACCTCCGCGCCCGCCTCAACGTCGGCCTCGGCATCGAGGCCGGCGGCTTCTCGGAGGGCAGGGTCTGCGCGCTGCCGGCGAGCGCGGCGACGGCCTCGGTCGCGACCGAGGCCTGAGAACGACGAAGGGCCGCGTCGGGTCCGCGGCCCTTCTGTGATCCTGCGTTCATCGGGGCGCCCGGATTCGAACCGGGGACCTCACCGACCCGAACGGTGCGCGCTACCAGGCTGCGCCACGCCCCGAGGTACTGGTCCAGTCTACCCGGACGTGCCCGCCACGGCCTTGTAGTAGCGGACGGCCAGCCCGGTGACCAGCGTCTGGAAGGCGTGATCGAGCGTCGTGTCCTCCCCGCGCGCCCACGCGGCGAGGCCGAGGTCCTCGATGGCCTGGGCCTCGGCGATGACGTCGTCGCAGAGGTCCGGGTGGCGATCGGCGAAGAACGCGCCGATCGAGTAGAGGCCGGTCTCCGTCAGCGACCCGAGGAGATCGGCCTCCGCCTCGCTCACTGCGTCTTCTTCCCGCCCAACAGCGAGCCGACCGCCGAGACGGCCTGGTCGACGGTGTTGCCGACCGCCTGGCCGGTGCCCTTGACGGTGTCGCCGACCTGGCCGCCGACGGTGTCGCCGACCGCGTCGGTCGCGCCCGACACCGCGCCGCCCACCGACTGCGGCGGCGCCTGCGTCGTGCCGCCGCCGGTCAGCGCGCCGAGGTTCGGGTCCACCAGCGGCTGCGTGCTGCCGGTGACCGGCGCCGTCGCGGTCGTGGTCGCGCTCTGGACCGGCTGGGTGACCGTCGTCGTGCTCGTGCCGGAGCCCGTCTTGCCCGACGACGACGCGCCGCCCTTGGCCGAGGACGCGGCGGTCTCGCGGGCGTCGGCGCCGCCGCCCGACGTGTCGCCCGCGCCCGAACCGGCGCCGGCGCCCGTCGAGCGGTCGCCGCTGAAGTCCTTGCGCGGATGCCCGGAGCCGTCGGCCGCCCCGGCCGGGCCGCTGGTCGTGCCCAGGCCGGCCGAGCTGGTGTGCGACGCGGTGCCGCGCGCCTGGGACGCGCGCGTGCCGCTCGCGCCGCCGCCGGGACGGTGGCCCGTGGAGCCGCCGGTCGCGGCCGCGCCCGTCACGGCGCCTCCCGTCGCCGCGCCGCCGGACGGATCGCCCGCGGCCCGGGTCTTGGCGGCGGGCGTCGCCTGCGCGGCGGCCGCGTCGCCGGGCCGCTTGGCGCCGCCGCCGCCCGCGACGTGCTCCACCGCCCCGGTCCCGACGCCCGCCAGCGCGACCGCCGCGGCGACCGCGCCCGCCTTCATCCAGCCCGCCATCGCGTCGCCGTGCTGGCCGACGACCGTCGAGGCCTGGGCCAGCGCGAGATGGCCGCCGGCCGCGTCGGCGCCGCCGGTGGCCGGGTCGATCCAGCGCTTCAGGAACGCGGGCAGCGGCAGGAACGCCGCGATGCGCGCCCGGACGGGGCGCCGCGCCAGGACGCCGGCGTCCAGCCCGGCCATGACCGCGTGCTTGCGACACGGCTGGCAGTGCGTGATGTGCGACGAGACGCGCCGCTGGTCGCGGATGCCCAGGCGCCCCGCGTCGGCGCTCTCGATGATGCCCTGGATGCGCACGCACCGCTCACCGGTGCGCAGCTCCTGATACTCCTCGGTGAGGCGCCGGCGCGCGCGGAACAGCGTCGACTCGACCGCCGGCCGGCTCATGCCCAGGCGCTCGCCGATCTCGCGGTAGGACAGGCCCTCCAGCTCGCGCATGACGAGGATCTGGTGGTGGGCGTCGCTCAGGCCGCCGAACGCGCCCTGCAGGTCGGCCAGCTGCTGCTTGCTCTCGACCGCCGCGTCGGGCGTCAGCCCGGTCGCGTGGAGCTTGCCGTGGTCGGCGCCCGACAACCCGGACCCGTCCTGCGCGTCGATCGACACCTCCTCGGCGCGCGAGGTGCGCCGGAACTGGTCGATGCACGCGTTCTTGGCGATCTCGTAGATCCACGGCTTGAAGACGATCGGCCGGTCGGTCTGGCGCATCCGGCGCAGCGCGGAGACGAAGACCTCCTGCGTGACGTCCTCGGCGCGACCGTGGTCGTGGACCATGCCGAAGATGTAGGCGCTGATCCGCCGGTGATAGCGGTGGTAGAGCCGCTCGAAGGCGTGGTCGTCCCCGGCCCGGACGGCCTCGACAAGATCGTGGTCGGTGACGTCGGGCCGACTCCGCGCGGTCGCGGAGACGCCCGGTGAAGCGAGCGTTGCCAAGATCCCAGTCCCTGTCTCCCGCCTGTCCGCGACCTCCCCAGGTCACGGTGGGCGGGAACTGTAGCGTTTCCCATACCCGACATGCCAGAGCTCACACAACTCGTCGACCACCTGGACCGGTTGCTCGCGATCGACGACTTCCGCGACTATGGCCCCAACGGCCTCCAGGTACCCGGACCCACCGAGGTTCAGACAGTGGTCACGGGCGTCTCGGCGAATGGCCCATTGATCGATCGGGCCGTCGAGCTGGGCGCGCAGCTGGTCGTCGTCCACCACGGCCTCTACTGGCGCGGCGACCCGCAGCGGATCACGCCGCTGCTGCACCGCCGGCTGGCGCCGCTGATCAAGCACGACGTCGCGCTGGCCGCCTACCACCTGCCGCTGGACGCCCACCCCGAGCACGGCAACAACGCGCTGCTCGCCCAGGCGTTGGGCGGCGGCGATCCGCGGCCGTTCGCCGAGTACGGCTTCGCGGTGACGTTCCCGGAGCCCGACGGGCTGACGGTCGACGAGCTGACCGCGCGCGTGACCGCCGCCGTCGGCGGCCGCGAGCCGCTCGTCGTGCCCGCCGGGCCGGAGCGGATCCGGACGCTGGGGATCGTCTCCGGCGCGGCGACCGACGCGATCGGCGACGCGATCGACCTCGGCCTCGACGCGTTCCTGACCGGCGAGCCCGCCGAGCGCGGCTTCAGCATCGCCACCGACGCCGGCATCCACTTCCTGGCCGCGGGCCACCACGCGACCGAGACGTTCGGCGTCCGCCGCCTCGGCGAGCTGCTGGCCGCCGAGTTCGGCGTCGACCACCGCTTCGTCGACGTCGAGAACCCGATCTAGAGCAGCTCGGCCAGCGCGCGCACGGCCGGGACCACGGACGGCTCGGGCAGGCACGCGTAGCCGAGCACGAGGCGCGCGACGCCGCCGTGCTCGTAGCCGACGACGCCGACGTCGCCCTGCCATGCACGGGCCAGCAGCGGCCCGAGCGGCACGTCGGTCGGCAGGCGCGCCGACACGTACAGCCCGGCCGGGATCCCCTCGACCACGAGCCGCGGCAGGTGCTCGGCCAAGGCCTGCAACAACGTGTCGCGCCGCGCCCGGTAGCGCCCGCGCATCCGGCGCAGGTGGCGGTCCAGCTCGCCGCGCTCGACGAACCGCGCGAGCGCGAGCTGGTCGAGCTGCGGCGAGCCCGAGTCGGCGAGGGCCTTGGCGTCGCCGACCCCCTCGTACAGGCCCGGCGGGACGACCACCCAGCCCAGCCGCAGCGCGGGCGCCAGCGTCTTGGACGCCGACCCGAGGTAGACGACGCGCGCGGGCGCGAGCCCCTGCAGCGCGCCGACCGGGTCGCGGTCGAAGCGGTACTCGCCGTCGTAGTCGTCCTCCAGGATCCACGCGTCGCGCGCGCTCGCCCAGGCGACGAGCCCCGCCCGCCGCTCCGGCGACAGCGCCATCCCGAGCGGCATCTGGTGCGACGGCGTCACCAGCACCGCGCCGACCTCCGGGTGGTGGTCCAGCGCCTCGACGACCAGGCCGTCGCCGTCGACCGGGATCGGCACGAGCGTCAGCCCCTCGCGCGCGAGGACCATGCGGTGGATCGGGAAGCCCGGGTCCTCCACCGCGACCGCGGTCACACCCGAGCGTCGCAGCGCGCGGCCGAGCACCGCGATCGCCTGGGTGATCCCGGTGGTCACGACGACGTGCTCGGGCCCGGCCGCCACGCCGCGGGCGCGACCGAGGTAGGAGGCCAGGACGGTCCGCAGCGCGGGCGCTCCGCAGCGGTCGCCGTAGCCCAGCGCGACGTCCGGGACGTCCCGGATCACGTCGCGCATCGCGGCCGACCACGCCCGCCGCGGGAACGCCGACAGGTCGGCGGACTCGACGCGGAAGTCAAAGCGCACCGGCGGCGGCACCCGCTCGACCACCGCGGGCGCCTCGCGCTCCTGGCGGACGACCTCGGCGACGCGCGTCGCCGCGCCCGGGCGCGCGACCAGGAAGCCCTCGGCGGCCAGCTGCGCATAGGCCTCGACGACCACGCCGCGCGAGACGCGCAGCTCGGTGGCCAGCGCGCGCGTCGACGGCAGCGCGGTGCCGGCGTGCAGCGCGCCGCGGCGGATCGCGTCGCGCAGCTGGTCCTCGAGCTGGGCGCGCAGCGATCGTCCGTCGGCGCGGTCGACGGCGACCAGGAGATCGAGGCCGGTTCCCTCCGCGGACGTCATGACGAGGACTTTGGCACGGACCGCTCGCGTCGCTTGACGAACCAGAATCTATGCGTTTGCGGCCATGGCTTGTCGACGTCCGCGCGGCGCGCTACGTTGCATCCGTCACCAACTCCCCCACATAGGAGGCATGCCGATGGCTATCCACCTCACGCCGACCGAGATGGCACGCGAGTCCGGTCTCGAGCGGCGCGACGTCATCGCCAAGTGCATGGAGATGGGCGTCCCGATCTTCCAGGGGCGCATCGACAAGACGCTCTTCCTGGCCTCGCTGCAGACCCACGCGAGTCCGGCGGCAAGGGAGGCGGAAGCCACCGCTTAGGGCGGTGCGCGGATGACCCTCGCGCGCCAGGCGCGCGGACCTTAGACTCCTCCTCCGACAGGGTGTCAACTGAGGAGGAGCACTCATGGAAGCCGGCACCACGCCCGCCCAGGGGACGGGGTCGCGCACGATCGCTGATCTGTGCGCGAAAGCCGCTGAGCAGTTCGGCGAGCACGTCGCGGTCAAGCACAAGGTCGACGGGGCATGGCAGGACGTCACCTTCGCGCGGGTCGGCGCGATCGTGGAGGAGATCGGCCTCGGGCTGATCGCGCTGGGCCTGCAGCCCGGCGAGCGCGTCGCGATCCTCGCCAACACGCGCCCGGAGTGGTCCTACGCGTCGTTCGCGATCTCCGCCGCCGGCGGGGTCGTCGTGCCGATCTACCCCACCAACTCGCCCGAGGAGTGCGAGTGGGTGGCGGGCAACAGCGAGTCGGCGATGATCGTCTGCGAGGACGCCTCGCAGGTGGCGAAGGTCGTCGCCGTGCGCGAGCGCCTGCCCGCGCTGCGCCGGATCGTCGTGATCGACCCCTCCGGCGAGGTCGCCGACGCGGTCTCGCTCGATGACGTCCGCGCCGGCGCGGCCGAGGCGGGCGACGCCGGTGTGCTGGCGCGGCGCACCGCGGCGATCGGCCCGGACGACCCCTACACCTTCATCTACACGTCGGGGACCACGGGCCCGCCGAAGGGCTGCGTGCTCACCCACGGCAACTACCGCTCGGTGCTCGACATGGTCGCCGAGCGCGGCCTGTTCGACACCGGCGACGACCTCGTCTACCTGTTCCTGCCGCTGGCCCACGCGTTCGCGCTGCTGATCCTGCTCGGCTCGGCCGACCGCGGCACCGGCATCGCCTACTACGGCGGCGACACGAAGGCGATCGTCGGCGAGCTGATGGAGGTCAAGCCGACCTACCTGCCGTCGGTGCCGCGCATCTTCGAGAAGATCTACACCTTGGCCCAGCAGCAGCTGACGGCCGAGGAGCTGGAGCTGATCCGCCGGGTCGGCGGCGAGATCCAGGACAACCTGGTCCGCGGGCAGCCGGTCCCGGCCGAGCTGACCGAGCGCTTCGCGCCGGTCGCGCCGAAGGCCGAGTTCGTCAAGGGCCTGTTCGGCGGCCGGATCCGCGAGGCGGTCACCGGCGCGGCGCCGATCGCGCCCGAGATCCTGGAGTTCTTCTGGGGCTGCGGCATCCCGGTGATGGAGGGCTACGGGATGACCGAGACCTCGACGGTCGCGACGTCGTCGCGGCCCGACGACCACAAGTTCGGCACGGTCGGCAAGCCGCTGCCGGGCGTGGAGGTCAAGATCGCCGACGACGGCGAGCTGCTGGTCCGCGGGGCCAACATCTTCCAGGGGTACCACCGCAACGACGACGCGTCGTTCGGCGCGGTCGACGAGGGCTGGCTGCACACCGGCGACCTCGGCTCGGTCGACGCCGACGGCTTCGTCTCGATCACCGGCCGCAAGAAGGACATCATCATCACGGCGGGCGGCAAGAACCTCACGCCGGCCAACCTCGAGAACGACATGAAGCAGTCGCGCTGGGTCTCCCAGGCGGTCATGCACGGCGACCGCCGGCCGTTCCCGGTGATGCTGATCACGCTCGACGAGGAGGAGATCGTCCCCTGGGCCGAGAACCAGGCCAACCCTCCCATCGAGGACCGCTCGATCGCCGCGCTGGCGCAGGACCCCCAGGTCCGCGCGCTGATCCAGGGGATCCTCGACGAGGCCAACAGCAAGTACGCGCAGGTCGAGCAGGTCAAGAAGTTCGCGATCCTCGACCACGACCTGTCGCAGGAGACGGGCGAGCTGACGCCGACGCTGAAGGTTAAGCGCAACGTCGTCAACGACAAGTACGGCCCGTTGTTCGACGAGCTGTACGGCGGCGCGGCCTAGCCCTGCCGCGTCGGGTCCTCGGAGAGGTCCGCCTGGGTGCGGACCTCTCGCCCGACCTCGGCCAGCGTCACGTCAGACGGGCGCGCCAGCAGCTCGCCGATCGACGTGACGTAGTACGTGAAGTCGGGCGTCCGGTAGTGGGCGCGCAGGGCCTCCTCGTCGCGCCAGCGGACGACCAGCAGGAACTCGGCGATCTCGCCGAGGACCTCGGAGGCGGAGGCCCCGAGGCACCCGTCGGCGGCGCGCAGGCGCGTGGCGTGCTCGACCAGCAGGTCGCGCAGCTCCCCCGCGCGGCCGGCCAGCCCATGGATCTCGGCGTGGACGTTCAGGCTCACGCCGCGAGATCTTGGCACCGATCCGCACACGAAGCCGTACCCTTAGTCGTGTGAGGACGGATCCGACCGACAACGGCGGTCTGTTCGTCGGCCGCCGCCCCGGGACGGCGCCGACGAAGTACCGCGCCCTGCCGGAGCGCGGCACGGCGCAGCGCCAGCGCGTGGACCGCTGGATCGCCCACGGGCTGCTGGGGCTGGAGGTCCTCGTCACGCTGCTGTACTGGGGCCCGATCCCGGCGGGCTCGCTCTGGGTCGCGGCGCGCGTGCAGTACTGGACCGGGAGCGTCGGCTTCGCGATCCTCGTCGCGTTCGCCGTGATGCTCACCGTGCTCTTCGGCGGGCTGATGCTGCTCAAGCGCATCGACCGCGCGTGGATCCTCGTGCGCCGCGCGGCGGGGATCGACCAGCGTTCGGGCGTCCTGGGCCGGGTCTTCGCGACGACCGCGATCGTCTGCGCGCTGATCTTCAGCTTCTGGTTCATCGTCATCAACGGCCCGGGCTCGTCGGTGATGTCCGGCCAGGGCGGCTAGCGGATGGCCGAGCAGCAGAGGCGGCGCGGCCTCTTCGGCTTCTACCGGCAGTTCGAGGGGCTCACCGAGGAAGAGGTCAACGCGGACCTCCGCGAGGCGGCGGCCGAGCGCCGCGCCAAGGAGCTATCGCGCCCGGACCCGCTGGACCTCTCGCGCACGACGTGGCCCGAGTACCCGCACCCCGCGATCGTCAACGCCATCACCTTCGCCGCGCGGCGCGGCCTGCATCGCTACCTGGACCGCGCCAGCGGGGAGCTGCGCTCCGAGCTGGCGCACCGCCACGGCGTCGAGGAGACGCGCGTCGTCGTCGGCGACGGCGCGGCGGCGCTGATGTCCGAGGCGACGAGCGCGCTGCTGGAGCCCGGCGACGAGCTGGTCACGCCGTGGCCGTCGTATCCGCTCTATCCGGTGATCGCGCGCCACGCGCGGGCCGCCGCGGTGCCGGTGAACGGGTTCTCGGTCGACGCCGTGCTGTCGGCGGTGACCGACCGCACGCGCCTGGTCGCGCTCTGCAACCCCAACGACCCGACGGGCGAGCTGCTGGGCGTCGCCGAGCTGGCGCGGCTGCTGGAGGCGCTGCCCGAGCGCGTCGTCGTGATGCTGGACGAGGCGCTGCGCGACTTCGTGGACGCCGAGGAGGTCGACGCGACGCTCGCGCTCCTGGATCGCTTCCCCCGCCTGCTGATCTTCCGGACGTTCTCCAAGGCCTGGGGCCTGGCGGGCCTGCGCTGCGGCTACGCGCTCGGCGGGCCCGGCGCCGAGCCGCTGCTGGAGCAGCTCGCGCCCGAGCTCGGCGTCAACGAGCTGGCGCAGGCCGGCGCGCTGGAGGCGCTGCGCTCCCGCGGCGACACGCCGCGCCACCGGGCCGAGCGGATCGCCGAGCACCGCGCCGGGTTGTTGGTGGCCTTGCGCGAGCGCGGCTTCGAGGTCGCGCCCTCGCAGGCCAACGTGGTGTGGGTGCTCGCGCCCGGCCGCGACGGCGCCGCCGAGCTGTCGGCGAGCCTGCACCGCTCCGGCGTGATCGTCCAGACCGGCACCGCCGTCGGGGCCCCCGACCGCGTCCGCGTCACCGTGCCCCACCTCCCGGAGCACGTCGACCGACTGCTGCGAGCGTTGGACGTCGCTTCCGGGTAACACCGGAAGCCATGGTCATCGGAGGAGTCATCGCGATCTGCATCCTGCTGGCGGTGCTGGCGTTCCTCGCCCCACGCCTCTCCCGCCACCCGCAGAACGCCGCCACCCGCACCGCCGGACTCGGATCGCGGGGCGCATCCAAAGCCCCAGGCAAGCTCGGGGAGTGGCTGCCCAAGCCATTCCGGACGAGCCAGAAGATGATGAACAAGTCCGCCGAAGGTGGCCGGCGCGGGCGGGGGAAGCTGCCGCTCTAGGCGCTTGTGGCGTCCAGCTCGGGTTGTTGGTGGTGGTGCGGGGCGCTGGTGGGTTTTGCATCGAGAGCGGCGAGCAGGGGTTGGCGGTGCCGGCGTTTGTTCGTCTGCCGTCTTGGCTTGGGCGGGTGCCTGCGCCGCTGCGGGGCCTGGCGCAGGGACTCGCATCCAGACCTGAACCCGGGCCAGGGTGGCGCACCCTCCACCCCGCATCGATGGCAGCCCGAGGGCTTCCGGCGACCCCAAAGTGCCATCGATCCGCCGAGGCCGGCGCCCCTGGGCGACCAACGGCGTCTTCGTGCTCCTGGGCGACATCAAGGCGCCGTCGGTGGGATCGAAGGCGAGGCCGGCGCTCCCCGGAGATCGATGGCAGCTCGGGGGCGCCCGGCGACCCCGAAGTGCCATCGATCCGCCGAGGCCGGCGCCCCTGGGTGACCGATGGCGTCTTGGTGTTCCTGGGCGACACCAAGGCGCCATCGGTCGGCCCACGACGAGGCTCGATGGCCGCCGGGCGCGTGCGGCGACCCCGAGGCGCCGCAGGGCGGCTCGCAGGCAACCCGCGGATGCCGCGGGCTAAGCCCGCGTTGTGGCGCTTCGGGCCCGAACGGCGCCCCGCGTGCCGCCAACCAACGCCCACGGCAGCCCTGGGCCCACGGAGACCACCCCAGCCCGGTCTGATGTCTGGATGCGAGTCCCTACACCGGGCACGAAGCGGCGCAGGCACCCGCCCCACACAACAACGGCAGACGAACGAACGCCGGCACCACCAACCCCTGCTCGCCGCTCTCAATGCCAAACCCACCAACACCCCGCACCGCCACCAACGCCCCCGCACCGGACGCCACAACAGCGAAGCCTCAGCGCTTCCGCGCCCCCACCTTGACCGTCCGCGACACGCCCGAGACGTGCGCGCCACCGTCGTGCGGCAGCCCCACCGCCCGGATCGAGATCGCCGTCCGGCGCGCACGGAGCGTCACGGAGTACCGCCCGTCCGCCCCCACGTGCCCGCGCTTCAGCGGCAGCCACTTCGCGCCGCTCGACGACGCCCGCTGCAACGCGACGACGCTCTTCGGCGTCGCCGGGATCATGCGCCCGCGTACGATCACGCGCCCGTCCGCGCGGCGCGTCAGCGAGGTGATCCCGGTCCGTGCCGCGCTGCGGATCGCGACGGGCGTCGAGAAGAACGGCGGCAGCCCGTCGACGACGACCAGCGCGCGGGTCGTGGTCGTCACGGCCGGCAGCGAGAACGAGTACTCGCCCTTGCTGTTGGACTTCAGCGCGTTGCCGGTGTCGGCGAAGGGCGTCGAGAACGGGAAGGGCGTCGTCTGCAGCTTGACCGTCACGCCCGAGAGCTTCGACCCGCTGAGCTTGCCGCTCAGCGTCACGCCGCGTCCGTAGACCACGGGGTCGACGGAGGCCGTGAGCGTCGCCGACGTCGCGGTCGTCGCCGCCGTGAACGTGCGCGTCGAGCCGCGGGACGTGCCCACCGAGTTGGTGGCCACGACGCGGTAGTAGTACTTCTTGCCCGCCGTGAGCCCGCCGATCGGCGTGCGCACCGTCGTCGACTTCGTCGACGCGGCCAACGACCCCGTCGGCGTCACCGTGCCCAGGCGCGACGAGGTCCCCCACTCCCACCGGTACGTCGTCGCCGCGCCGTGCGGGTTGACCGCCGCGCTCAGCGTCGCCGCCGTGGTCCCGACGTCGCTGACGGCGCCCGTCGAGGCCGCGGGCGCCGTCACCGTCGCCGCGGTCCTGAACGTCGCGTCGGCCCCGTTGACCGTCCCGCCGTCGCTCGTGGCCACCACGCGGAAGTGGTAGGTCGTGTTCGGCGTCAGGCCTTGGACCGGGATCTCGACGGTGACCGGATCGCTCCCGCCGCCGGCGTCCTTGGACGACGACTGCAGCCCGTAGGCCGCCGACGTCCCGAGGTCGAAGCGCACCGACGTCGCCGACCCGCGCGGCGTGACGGTCGCGACCAGCGTCGCGTCGGTCCGGCCGACGTCCTTGGCCGAGCCGGTGCTCGCCTGCGGCGGATCGGCGGCGCGCGCCACGGAGGCCGTCACCGAGGCGACGACGAGCAGCGCGAGCGCGGTGAGCAAAGCGAAGGTTCGCGGCATCTCGCCGCAAAGAAAACGGGGCGAACAGCGAAGTTGCGCTACGCCGTCGAGACGACCTACGCCCCGCCGTCCCCGCTCTGCCGCAGCAAGGTCCCGGTCGTCGAGACGACCTACGCCCCGCCGTCTCCCGACTGCCGCAGCAAGGTCCCGGTCGTCTGCTCCAGGATCTTGCGCCACGCGCCGGTCTTCTCCTGCTCGGCCGCGAAGTGCTTGACGACCTTGCGCACGCGCGTCGCCGAGATCTGGATGCCGTGGCGCTCGCAGACCTCGCGCAGCCCCTCGTAGTCGGACGCGAGCTTCAGCGTCACCGACTGGAAGCCGTGGCGGGCGATGTCCACGCGCTTGGTGAAGTTCATGATCGACGTCTGGAACATCAGCTCGTCGTTGGGGTCGGGCTCGATGAGCACGATGTCGACGCCCGGGTAGCGCTCCTCCCACTGCTTGGCCATCTCGTGAAGGCGCTGGTAGGCCATCAGCTTGAACGCCTGGTAGCCGATCTGCGGCAGGCCCATGTCGCTCACGTGCCGCGGGCGCGAGCCGAACAGCCCGCTCACGCGCTCGTTGAACTCGTTGACGTAGGGCACCAGCGGGTTGACGACCACGATGAACTTCGCGCCCGCCTCGACGGCGATGTCGAGGTTCGTCGTGGAGACGATCCCGCCGTCGATCAGCTCGCGGTCGCGGACGCGGACCGGCTTGTAGACCATCGGCAGCGCCGTCGACGCGCGCACCGCGGTCGAGATCGGCACGTCGTCCCAGTCGTTGGCGCCGAACACGATCCGCTCGCACGTGTCGAGGTCGGTCGCCGCCAGGTACAGCTCGGGCTCCAGCAGGCGGAAGTCGTCGGTGCGGTCGGGATCGCTCAACACGGTCCGCATGTAGGACTCGAGGCCGGACCCCGAATACACGCCGGACGGCAGCCCCTCGGCCAGCCCCAGCGCGAAGTCCATCACCGACACCTGCCCGATCTGCGGCGCCAGCTCGCGCAGGACGCTGACCGCCTTCCACGGCAGCGCGACGCCCTTGCGGACGTACTCCTTCAGGTTCGGCCGCAGCAGCTGCCCGAGGTCGATGTCGCGAAACGGCGTCGGCACCTGCTGGTTGACGACCCGCATCATCTCCTCGGGCGTCACGCCGTTGGCCGTCAGCGCGGCGACGAACGACCCGGCGGAGGTCCCGACGTAGACGTCGAACTGGTTGACGGTGCGGTTGACCGACAGGAGGTCGAGGGCCCGCAGCGCGCCGATCTCGTACACGCCGCCGGTGAAGCCGCCGCCTCCCAGCACCAGCGCGGTCTTGGACCGCCGCGGCCTGCGCCGCCGGGGCGCACCCTTTGGCGCCGCCGTGGGTTGGAGCTTGACGACCTTGCCCATCTTGAGACAAATGGTACCCAGGCGTCCGGAGCAACGAGCCACCCGGACGGCCAGCTACCCTCGCCCATCGATGTCCTCGCGCCGCGCCCTCCTGCTCGCGCTCGCCGTCGTCCTCGCCTGGCCGGCCGCCGCCCAGGCGGTCAGCCCCGCCGGCCTGCGCTCGACCCTCAACACGCTGCACCACCGGCTCGGCTCTGCCGCCGGGGCCTATGTCGTCGACCTCTCCGACGGCGCCGTGCTCTACTCGAGCCGGCCGACGCTCGCGCTCGCGCCCGCGTCCAACGAGAAGCTGTTCGTGACCGCGACCGCGCTGCTGCGCTTCGGCGCCTCCGGCACGCTGACGACCCGCGTGCAGCCGACGCCGGGCGCGACCGTCGCCAACGGCGTCCTGGACGGCGACCTCTACCTCGTCGGCGGCGGCGACCCGACGCTCGACGACGCCGGCCTCGGCACGCTGGCCGACACGCTCGCCGGCGCCGGCGTGACCAAGATCGACGGCGGCGTGATCGGCGACGAGTCGTTCTTCGACGCGCTGCGCGGCGGCCCGGACTCCCGCTACCGGTACGACTCCGACCTCGGCGGCTTCCTCGGCGGCCTGGCCTTCGACCACGGCCGCGCGAGCTCCGCGACCCGCGCCGCCACCAAGCTCGCCGCGCTGCTGAAGGCGCGCAAGGTCACCTACAAGCGCAAGCCGCGCGCGGGCAGGCTCCCCGCGGGCGGCGGCGACGACCAGGCGCTGGCCACGCTGGCCTCGCCCACGGTCGGCGCGCTGATCCAGCGCACGAACGTCCCGTCGGAGAACTACTACGCCGAGATGCTGACCAAGGCGCTCGGCGCGACCTACGGCGCGAGCGGCTCCACGACCGCCGGCCTGTCGGTCATCCGCGCGCAGATGGCGACGCTCGGCGTCCACCCGAAGATGATCGACGGCTCCGGCCTCTCGCACTCCAACCGCACCACCGCCCAGCAGCTCGTCCGGCTCCTGCAGCGCATGGACGGCCAGGACTCCGCGGCGACCTGGCGCGCCTCGCTGCCGATCGCGGGCCGGACCGGCACGCTGCGGTCGCGCATGCGCGGCACCGCCGCCGCGGGCCGCTGCGCCGCCAAGACCGGGACGCTCATCGGCGTCAGCGCGCTGAGCGGCTACTGCACGACGACCGGCGGGCGCGCCGTCGCGTTCTCGTTCGTCGAGAACAAGGTCTGCAACTACTGCGCCAAGGCGGTCGAGGACCGGATGGTCTCAGCCATCGCCCGGCTCGACGGCTAGGACGTCCAGCATCAGCACCTGCTGCGGGCCGCTGCGCCCGCCGAGGTACAGCCCGATGCCCGCCTCGACGAAGCCCGCCCGGCGATACAGCGCGATCGCGGGCGGGTTGTCGGTGTTGACGGTCAGCGCCACGAACCGGCGCCTCGGGAACCGCGCGCGGACGTAGGCGGGCAGCTGCGCCATCGCGGCGGTGCCGACGCCCTGGCCCTGGGCGCGGAGGTCGATCGCCAGCGCGCGCAACCCGATGATGTCGGTCGCCGCCGGCGCGCCCGGGACGCTGCGGGTGTCGAGCTGGAAGAAGCCGACGACGGCCCCGTCGCGCAGGATCGCCACCGACTCGCGCGCGGTGTCGCGGTCGCCGCCGGCCATCGACTGCGCGGGGATCCCGCCGAAGCGCACCTGGTCGGGCGCGACCTGGATCGCCTCGACGCCCGGGCGCAGCGCGTCGTCCAGCGGGGCCAGCGTGACGATCCCGATCGCGGTCGTCCTACTCGACCTCCTGGGCGGCCGGCGCCAGGAGCCGGTCCAGGTCGGCCAGCGAGAGCGGGCCGATGCCGTCGTGGTAGGTGAGGTCGAGGTGCATCGGCGTCACCGCGATCTTCCCTGCCGCGACCGCGGTGAGGTCGGTGCCGGGTTCGTGCTCGAACGTCGGCTCGGCGGTGTACAGGTGGTAGGTGCGCCGCGGCCCCTCGATCTCGCCGACCGGGGTCAGCTCGTCGCGGTAGACGCGCTTGCCCAGCCGCGCGACCTCGACGCCGTGCGGGACGCCCGACGGGACGTTGATGTTCAACAACGTCGAGGGCGGCAGCGGCACGGCCTCCAGCTCCTCGACGACGCGCGTGACGAACTTGGCCGCGTGCTCGAAGTCGAACCGCTCGCCGCCGAGGAAGTCGACCTCGCCACTGGCCGACTGCTGCGAGACCGCGATCGCCGGCAGGCCGAACAGCAGGCCCTCCATCGCGGCGGCGACCGTGCCCGAGTAGGTCACGTCGTCGCCGAGGTTGCCGCCGTGGTTGATGCCCGAGACGACGACGTCGGGCTGCCAGTCGGCGCCGAGCAGGCCGTGCCAAGCCAGGCGCACGCAGTCGACCGGCGTCCCGTCGGTGGCGAAGCCGCGGGTGCCGTCGTCGAACGTGCGCTCCTCGACGGCCAGCGCGCGGCGGATCGTGATCCCGCGGCCGACCGCCGAGCGGTTGCCGTCCGGCGCGACGACCCCGAGGTCGATCCCGTCGAGGCTCAGCAGCTCGCGCCGCAGCCGCTGCAGGCCGTCGGCGTCGATCCCGTCGTCGTTGGTGAGGAGGACACGCATCGCCGATCGAGTCTAGGGATGCCTTGTTTGGCGGTGGCCGCGGTCCGGGAACCCCATCAGTCGTAGGGGTTGAGGAGTCCCTTTATCCGTCCGTCCGACAAGGAGTGGTTTCTTCTCCATGCTGTGGCTCATCCTGGGCATCGTCCTGCTGGTGATCGCGATCGCCGGGGGCGTCATCATCCACCCGATCCTGTTCGTGATCGCCATCCTGGCGCTGATCATGTTCCTGAACGGGTACCGCGGTCGCGGCGCCGCGCTCTAGCCCGTGGCGCTGGTTCTTCCGTAGCCCACGCTTGCGAAGTAGAGCCCGTGCGGAGGCGCGGTCGGCCCCGCCTCCGCACGCGGGCGCCCTTCGAGGAGCGCCCGAAAGCCGTCGAGCGACCGCCGGCCGCCCGCCACCTGGAGCATCGTCCCGATCAGCACGCGGTTCATGTGCCGCATGAACGCGTCGGCGGTGATCCAGAACTCCAGGCGCTCGTCGTCGGGCGCCTCCACCCATCGCGCTTCGAGCACGTCGCGCTCGAAGCGCACGTGGTCGGTGATCGTCGGCGTGAACGCGGTGAAGTCGTGCGTGCCGACCAGCGCCGCCGCGCAGGCGTGCAGCGCGTCGCGGTCGATCGCGTGCGGCCAGTGCAGCGCGCGGCGCCCGTCGAACGCGCTGCGCGGCCGCCGGGTGAGGATCCTGTAGCAGTAGGTCCGCGAGACCGCGTCGCGGCGCGCGTCGAAGCCGTCGGGCGCGGGCTCGGACGCGAGCACCGCGACATCGGCGGGCAGCAGCGCGTTGAGGCCCTCCAGCGGCGCGGGGTCGCCGTCGTGCGAGGCGACCTGCGCGAGCGCGTGGACGCCGCGATCGGTGCGGCCGGCGACGGTCAGGTCGACGCGGGCGCCGCCGCGCAGCGTGGCCAGCGCGTCCTCCAACTCGCCCTGGACGGTCCGCAGGCCGGGCTGACGCGCCCAGCCCGCGAAGTCCGTGCCGTCGTACTCGACGGTGAGCCGTGCGGTCAGTTGCGCCCGCCGAAGAGGTTCAGCAGCGAGAGGAAGATGTTCACGATCGAGACGAAGATCCCGGTCGCCAGCCAGATGACGTCGTCCTCGGTCGCGTGGCGGCGCAGGTAGTTGAAGTCCACGACCAAAAACGCGGCCGAGATCGCCAGCACCGCGAGGCTGAACAGCGGGCTGCCGCCCGAGCCGAACAGGAGCAGCAGCAGGCCGATGGCCAGGAGGCCGAGCATCGCGAAGCTCAGCGGGCGGATCCAGCGCGCGAGGTCCTTCGACGTCGCCAGGCCGTAGGCGCCCATGCCCAGCGTGATGATCGCGGTGCCGCCGGCGGCCTGGGTGACCGCGACCGGGTCGGCCTGCACGTAGAAGTCGAGCACCGGCCCCAGGCTGAGGCCGAGGATCAGCGCGAAGCCGAACAGCCACGTGATGCCCAGAGCACCCGTGCGCAGCGGCTGCACGAACGACTGCGCCAGCACCATGCCCAGCGCGACGAAGCTCAGGACGCGCGCGGTGCCCAGCGCCAGGTCGCGGCCGACGAGCGAGCCGACCGCCAGGAACGCGATCGCCACCCCCACCAGGAACATCGTCTGACCGAAGATGGTCGCGGTGCTCGTCCGGGCCGGTGCCCGGGTGCCGGCGTAGCTGCCGTAGAGATCGCTCATGGCGAGAGCCTACCGTCCGGGCCCGCGCGGGCTCCAGGCTCCGGGAGGACGCGCTCGGCCGCCGCCCCCGACGCCGAGCGGCGCGAGCGCCGAGCGCTCAGGACGGCGGCAGGTGGGTCTCGGTCGCCACGAAGCCCTGCAGCGTGCGCAGCCGCATGCGCAGCTCGTCGCGCGCGGGCGTGTCCTCGTACTCCAGGCTCCAGGCGATGACGCGCCGCAGCGCGCCGAAGAAGAACTCGAGCTGGCACTCCGGCGGCGGGCTGGAGTGGTGGTGCTTCCAGGCGGCGATGAGCATGTCGACCCACTGGCCGCGGTCGCGCCGGCGCACGCTCAGCTCGGCGCCCCGCTCCGAGGAGTCGTTGACGACCGCCCGCGCCAGCGCGGGCTGGGCGAGCGCCCGCTCCACGAGGTCGGTCGTCGCCGCGGCGATCCCGTCCTTCCACGTGCGCTCGCGCACGACCAGCAGCTCGAACCGCGCCCGCATCGCGGCGGAGGCCTCGAGCGAGGCGCCCGCGGAGGGACCCCCCTCCACCATCTCGACCATCATGGACCCACTCCCCTTACGACGACCCTTACGACGATAGGTCCGGAAACTACGACGTCCCCCTGCCAAACGTCAAGAGGGACTTCCCTGCCCCATATGCTCGGGGGCGGGACGGGAGGCGGCGGCCGTCAACGACGACGGGCGCCCCGGAGGGCGCCCGTCGGAAGGCGAAGCGGTGTCGCGTGCGAGCTAGACCAGCTCGATGAACACCATCTCGGTCGCGTCGGAGCGACGCGGGCCGAGCTTGAGGATGCGCGTGTAGCCGCCGGGGCGGTCCGTGTAGCGCGGCGCGACCTCCTCGAACAGGGTGTGGACGGTGAACTTGTCCTGGCCCAGGATCGAGAGCGCCTGACGGCGCGCGTGGAGGTCGCCCTTCTTGGCGAGCGTGATCAGCTGCTCGACCTCGGGCTTGACGGCCTTGGCCTTGGCCTCGGTCGTCTTGATCCGCTCGTGCTGGATGATCTCCTTGCACAGGTTGGCCAGCAGGGCCTTCCGGTGCGCGCTGTCGCGCGAGAGCTTGTGACGGGTCTTCTGGTGACGCATGGCTCTACCGATTCTCTCTTTAGTCGTCGCGCAGCGCGAGCCCACGCGCGTGCAGCGTCTCGATGACCTCGTCGATGGACTTCTTGCCGAAGTTCGGGATCGCGGCCAGCTCGCCCTCGGACTTGCTGATGAGGTCGCCGACGGTCTGGATCCCGGCCCGCTTGAGGCAGTTGTAGGAGCGGACGCCCAGCTCGAGCTCCTCGATGAGGATGTCGTGCATCGGGCCCTGCGAGGTCGCCCCCGCGCCGTTGACGCCCGGGACCTGGCCGGCGTCCAGCGCGCCGCCCGGACCGGCCCGCAGCTCCTCGATGCGGTCGGCGTCGGTGAAGATCGCCAGCTGCGAGATCAGGATCTCGGCGGCCTCGCGCAGCGCGGCCTGCGGGTCGATCGAGCCGTCGGTCTCGATGTCGAGCGTCAGCTTGTCGTAGTCCGTGCGCTGGCCGACACGCGCCTGCTCGACGGCGTAGGCGACGCGGCGGACCGGCGAGAAGATCGAGTCGATCGGGATGACGCCGATCGGCTGGTCGGGCGACTTGTTCTCCTCGGCCGGGCGGTAGCCGCGGCCGCGGCCGATCGTCATGTACATCTCGAGCTTGGTCTTCTTCTCGAGCGTGGCGATGTGGACGTCCGGGTTGAGGATCTCGACGCCCGCGGGCAGGTCGATGTCCTTGGCCGTGATCTCGCCCGGGCCGGTGACGACCAGCGGGGCCTCGATCTCGGTCGCATCGCTGTGCATGCGGCAGACGATGCCCTTGAGGTTCAGGACGATGTCGGTGACGTCCTCCGTGACGCCCTTGATCGTCGAGAACTCATGGGCGACGCCCTCGATGCGCACGCTGGTCACCGCGGCGCCCGCCAGCGACGACAGCAGCACGCGACGGAGCGAGTTGCCGAAGGTGTAGCCGAAGCCACGATCGAGGGGCTCGATGACGAACGAGCCGCGATGCTCCTCGACGGATTCGCTGGTGATGCGAGGGATCTGGAAGTCGAGCACTGGGAGGTCCTGGTTCTTGTTCGTGGTGCCCGGCGCGGAGTGGGGAGGTCGCCGGGCCTCTCGCGCGGCCCTCCCGCGCTGTGAGCTGTTGGAGGGCGCGCGTGGTCGGTCTGGTCCTACTTGGAGTACAGCTCGACGATGAGCTGCTCCTGCACCGGCGTCGTGATCTCACGACGATCGGGCTTGCGCAGCACCTTCGCCGTCAGGCCGTCGTGATCGGCCTGCAGCCACGCCGGGACCTGAGCCGTGAGCTCGGTCGCGTCGCGGATGATGGCCTCGGCGCCGGTCCCGACCTTGACGGCCAGGACGTCGCCCTCGCGGACCTGGTAGCTGGGGATGTCGACGCGGCGGCCGTTGATCGTCCAGTGACCGTGGCGGATCATCTGGCGCGCCTGACGGCGCGACGCGGCGAAGCCGAGCCGGACGACGACGTTGTCCAGACGCGACTCGAGCAGCGTCAGCAGGTTCTCGCCCGTGATGCCGGGCTGGCGCGACGCCTTCTCGTAGTAGCGCGAGAACTGCTTCTCGAGCACGCCGTAGTAGCGCTTGGCCTTCTGCTTCTCACGCAGCTGGACGCGGTACTCGGACTGCTTCTGGCGGCCACGGCCGTGGTCGCCGGGCGGGTACGCGCGACGCTCGACGCCGCACTTGTCGGTGAGGCAGCGCTCGCCCTTCAGGAAGAGCTTCTGCCCTTCGCGGCGGCACTGCTTGCACTGGGGGCTGGTGTCACGAGCCATTGCTTCTGAGACTTCCTAGACGCGGCGCCGCTTGCGGGGGCGGCAACCGTTGTGGGCCTGCGGGGTCACGTCCTTGACGCCCGTCACCTCGAGGCCGGCGGCCTGGAGCGAGCGGATCGCGGTCTCACGGCCGGAGCCGGGACCCTTCACGAACACCTCGACCTTCTGAAGGCCCTGCTCGATGCCCTTGCGGGCAGCGGCGTCGGCCGTGACCTGCGCGGCGAACGGGGTCGACTTGCGGGAGCCCTTGAAGCCGGCACCGCCGGCGGACTCCCACGCGATCACGTTGCCCTCGCGGTCCGTGAGGGAGACGATCGTGTTGTTGAACGAGGTCTTGATGTGGGCCTGGCCGACCGGAATGTTCTTCTTCGGCTTGCGGCGGCCACGCTGCGGGCGCTTGGGAGCAGGCATCGACTACTTCTTGACCTTCTTCTTGCCGGCGATCGACATGCGCTTCGGGCCCTTGCGCGTGCGAGCGTTGGTCTTCGTGTTCTGCCCCCGGACCGGCAGACCGCGACGGTGGCGCAGTCCCCGGTAGCACCCGATCTCCATCAGGCGCTTGATGTTCTGCGAGCGCTCACGGCGCAGGTCGCCCTCGACCGTCAGCTGGTCGATGGCGTCGCGAAGCTTGGTGACCTCGTCCTCGGTCAGGTCGCGGACGTAGGTGTCGGGATGGATCCCGGCGTCGCTCAAGAGCTTGTTCGACGTCGAGCGGCCGATGCCGTAGATGTAGGTCAGACCGACCTCGACGCGCTTGTTGAGGGGCACGTTGACCCCGGCGATTCGAGCCATGGGTCCGTTACCCCTGACGCTGCTTGTGGCGGGGGTTCTGGCAGATGACGAGCACCGCGCCGTGGCGACGGATGATCTTGCACTTCTCGCACATCGGCTTCACCGACGGTCGTACCTTCATGGTCCCTTTCCAAGAGTTTGGCCCGGTGACGCGCTCTGGCCGCCGCAAGGGCTGCCGCTGCTACGTCACGGATGGCGCGCACGCAGGGGCAGTGCGCACGCGCGGACGATTGACGATAGCAAAGGCGCCGTGGTGCCGTCTGGTAGCGAACGAATGGCGCGGTTCGAGCCTGGGTCGACGAGATCGACCATCTAGAGGCCGTCTTCGCCCTCGTGCCACGGGTTCATGATCCGCGGCCCGTCCTCGGTCACCGCGATCGTGAACTCGAAGTGCGCGGCCAGCGACCCGTCCTGGGAGTAGATCGCCCAGCCGTCGTCGCCCATCCGGACCATGTGGCGCCCGGCGGTGGTCATCGGTTCGACGGCCAGCACCATCCCCGGCTCCAGCAGCGGGCCGGTGCCCGCGTTGCCGTAGTTGGGGATCTGCGGGTCCTCGTGCATGTCACGCCCGATGCCGTGGCCGACCAGCGAGCGGACGACCGACAGCCCCGCGCCCTCGACGGTCTGCTGCACCGCGTGCGAGACGTCGCCGAGGTGATTGCCCGGGCGGCACTGTTGCACGGCGTCGAACAGCGACTGGCGCGTGACCTCCAGCAGCTTGCCCGCCACCGGCGTGACCGGGCCGACCGGGAAGGTGACGGCGCCGTCGGCGACCCACCCGTTCTTGGTGACCCCGATGTCGATCGAGATCACGTCGCCGGCGCCCAGCCGGTACGGGCCGGGGATGCCGTGGACGACCATCGCGTTGGGCGACGCGCAGATCGACCCGGTGAAGCCGCGGTAGCCCTTGAACGACGGGACCGCTCCCTGCGAGCGGATGTGCTCCTCGGCGACCGCGTCCAGCTCGGCGGTCGAGACGCCCTCGCGGATCTGGCCGGCGACGAGCTTCATCGTCGCCGCGTGGATGGCCCCCGCGGCGGCCATCTTCTCGATCTCGGCGGGGGACTTCTTGATGATCACGGCCTAGAGGCTACGCAGCGCGCCTCTAGATCGCGTCCTCGAGGCGCAGCGTGGCGATCGTGGCGCGGACGTGGTCGTGGACCTCGGTCGGCGTCCGCGAGCCGTCGAAGCGGCGCAGCAGGTCGCGGCCCTCGTAGTAGTCCACCAGCGGCTCGGTCTGCTCGTGGTAGGTCACGAGCCGCTTCTTGATGACCTCGGGCTTGTCGTCGTCGCGCTGGATCAGCTTCGAGCCGTCCTGGTCGCAGACGCCCTCGTGCTTGGGCGGGTCGAAGTCCACGTGGTACGTGTGGTGGTTCTTCGCGCACTCGCGGCGGCCCGACAGCCGGCGGACGACCTCCTCGTCGGGCACGTCGATCAGCAGCACCGCGGTGATCTTGCGGCCGACCTTCCCCAGGGCCTCCCCCAGCGCGTCGGCCTGCGCGATCGTGCGCGGGAAGCCGTCGAGCAGGAAGCCGTCGGCGGCGTCGGCGGACTGCAGCGCCTCCAGCAGCACGCCGATGATCAGCTCGTCGGGGACGAGCTTGCCGTCGTCCATGAAGGCCTTGGCCTGCTTGCCGAGGTCGGTGCCGTCGGCGACGGCCGCGCGGAGGATGTTGCCGGTCGCGAAGTAGGGCAGGCCGAAGTCCTGCTGGATCCGCTCCGCCTGGGTGCCCTTTCCGGCACCGGGCGGCCCGACCAGGATGAGGTTCAGTTCAGACACGGATGCGCTCACGGGCTCGCTGCGGGCCGGCGCATCGAGGCCGCCGGTCCCTGGGAGGTCGGGCATCCTACTTGAGGAAGCCTTCGTAGTTGCGCATCATCAGCTGGGCCTCGAGCTGCTTCATCGTGTCGAGGGCCACGCCGATCACGATCAGCAGCGACGTGCCGCCGAACTGGAACGACTGCGTGGCGCCCGTGACCGCGATGACGATCGTCGGCAGCGCGGCGACCGCCGCGAGGTACAGCGCGCCCGGGAACGTGAGCCGGGCGAGGATGCGGTCCAGGAACTCGGCGGTCGGCCGACCGGGCCGCACGCCGGGGATGAACCCGCCGTACTTCTTCAGGTTCTCGGCCTGGTCCACGGGGTTGAACGTCACCGCCGTGTAGAAGTACGTGAAGAGGATGATGAAGATCGCCTCGCCGATGACGTAGGGCGCCCTCCCCGGGTTGAGGAAGTTCGCGACGTCATGCGTGAAGGGCGTGTTGATCAGCTGGCCGACCGTCGGCGGGAACGCCATGATCGACGCGGCGAAGATGACCGGGATGACGCCCGCCATGTTCACGCGCAGCGGCAGGTAGGTCTGCCCGCCGCCGCTCATCCGGCGGCCGATGACGCGCTTGGCGTACTGCACCGGGATCCGGCGCTGGCCCTCCTGGATGAACACGATCGCGCAGACGACGGCCAGCGCGAGGAACGGCATCATCACGACGAAGACGTGGTCGGGGTTGTTCCACCACGACGAGATGCCGGCGGGCAGGCGCGCCACGATCGACGCGAAGATCATCAGCGAGATGCCGTTGCCGATGCCGCGCTGCGTGATCAGCTCGCCCATCCACATCAGCAGGATCGTGCCCGCCGTGAGCGACATGACGATCAGGAAGACGTGCGGCGTGTCGAACTGGCTGATGATCTTCTCGCCCGTCGACGGCGCCAGCGACTTGAAGAGGAACACGTAGCCGATCGACTGCGCGAACGCCAGGCCGACCGTGAGGTAGCGCGTGTACTGCGTGATGCGCTGCTGGCCGACCTCGCCCTCCTTCTGGAGCTTCTCCAGCGAGGGCACCACGACCGTCAGCAGCTGCAGGATGATCGACGCCGTGATGTAGGGCATGATCCCCAGCGCGAACAGCGCGATCCGGCTCAGCCCACCGCCGCTGAAGGTGTTCAGCAGGTTGAGGATGCCACCGCCGCCGAACGACTCCTGGGCGTCCTTGACCGCCTGGACGTTGACGCCGGGAACCGGGATGTGGGAGCCGAGGCGGTAGAGGGCGAGAAGCAGCGCCGTGAAGGCGAGCTTCTTGCGGATCTCCGCGACGGTGAACGCGCTCAGGATCGTGGACAGCATGAGAGATCGCGAAGGGTACTCGACTCCCGCTCGCCGGAGCCCGCCCGGCGTTGCCGGAGCGTCAACGCTCCCGCGCGGGCCGGACGGGCATCCGATCGAGGACGGGCCGAGGGGCTTCTAGCCGACCTTGATCGTCTTCGTCAGCTGCTTGCTCTTGGCGCCCTTGGACGACGGCGTCCAGCGGACCAGAAGCCGGTAGGTGCCCTTGCGCACGAGGCGGCGCTGCTTGGCGTTGCGGGCGCGCAGGGAGACGGAGACGGTGCCCGCCGCCTTGGCCGTCGCGCCGCCGGTCGCGGCGGTGCCGCCCTTGCCGGCCTTGCCGCGGGCGAGCGTCAACGCGATCTTGCCGCGGCCGGGCGCGGTGACCTTCAGCGTGCGGCCGGCCTTCTTGAGCGCGCGCGCCGAGAGCGTCTTGGGCAGCGAGACCGAGAGCTTGCTCGACTTGCCCCCCGGCTTCTGGCCCGGGGTCTTGCCGCCGTCCGGCTTCGGGTTCGAGACGACGCCGCGGTCGACGTTCTCGCAGTCGGGCGCGATCACGTCGATGGGATCCGCGACGACCGTGTCGGTGCCCGGACCGCAGGTGACCGTGTCGACCTCGCCGTCGCGGACGTAGATCGTGTCGTTGCCGTAGATCGGGCGGCACTCCAGGAAGTTGCAGCCGTCGACGGCGTCGGCGTTGATCGTGTCGCGCCCCGGGCCGCCGGTGATCGTGTCGTGGCCGTAGCCGCCGATCAGCGTGTCGTCGCCGGCGCCGCCGTCGATGACGTCGTCGTAGTCGAAGCCGGTCAGCGTGTCGTTGCCCGGCCCGCCGATCAGGCGCGACGGCGCGGCGAGCGTGTGGAAGACCTTGAGGTCCGAGCCGCCCGGCCCGGCGGTCATGTCGGCGGCCACGAGCAGGTGGACGACCTCGACGCCGATGATCTCGTCGCCCTCGCCCGGACGGCCGTCGTCGGCGCCGCCGGCGTCGAGCGTGATGTGCACCGGACGCTGCGACGTCCCGTCGTTGTACTCGTACTCGCTGAGCGTGTCGCGGCCGGGGCCGCCGTCGATGACGTCGGCCGACAGCGACGCGCCCGGATCGCCCGACAGCGTGTCGTCGCCGTCGCCGCCGCGCACGACGTCGCGGCCCGCGCCGCCCTCGAGGTTGTCGCGGCCCGCGCCACCGTCGAGGGTGTCGTCGCCGTCGCCGCCCTTGAGCGTGTCGTCGCCGTCGCCGCCGGCGAACGTGTCGGCCTCCGCCCCGCCCTCGAGGCGGTCGTTGCCCGCGCCGCCGTCGACGGCGATCGGGACCGCCGCGCGCCAGTTGGAGCCGACGCGGAACACGTCGTCGCCGTCGTTGAGCTCGACGCGGACGGCGGCGGACGGGGCGCAGCGGACGATCGTCGGGAAGTCGGGGCCGGCGCCCTCGCAGCCGGACGCGGCGATCGTGATCGGCTGGGAGTCGTTGAAGGCGAACTCGGGGCTCTCGTCGTTGACGAACAGGTCGTTGGCCTCGCCGGGCGCGGCGCGGAACACCAGCGTGTCGCCTTCGCGCGTCAGCGTGCCGGCCGAGGCGGAGGCGGCGGGGAGCAGAACCGCGAGCGCGGTGGCGCCGAGCAGCAGCGGGCGCATGGGGAGTCGGGTCATGCCACCAGGGTCGAGGGCCGATGCCCAGGTGGCATCGGGGGGTTGCCTAGTAACCCTTGAGACGGCACCCCGGAACGACCGAGGGCCCCGGAAACCGGGGCCCTCGGCGTGAAGCGAAGACGCGCGCGGGCGCGCCGAGCTGCGTGGGCTACTTGGACTCGACCACGACCACGGTCCCGCCGGCGGCCTCGATGGCCTCCTTGGCGGACGCGGAGAACTTGTGCGCGTGGACGGTCAGCGGCTTGGAGATCGAGCCCTTGGCCAGGATCTTGACCGGGACGTCGTCCTTCTTGGCCAGGCCGGAGGTCTTCAGGGCCTCCAGCGTGACCTCCGCACCGGAGTCGAAGCGGCGCTCCAGGTCCTGCACGTTCACGCCCTGCGTGTACGTGCGGAACATCTCGAACGGCATCGACTTCTTCATGTGCGGGCCGCGCAGCTTGCGCATCCGCATGTGGATCGGCATCTGGCCGCCCTCGAACCGCGCGCGGTCCTTGGCGCCGGAGCGCGAGCCATAGCCCTTCTGGCCGCGGCCAGAGGTCTTGCCCAGGCCGGAGCCCTCGCCGCGGCCGACGCGCTTGCGCGCCTTCCGCGAGCCGGGGGCCGGCTTCAGGTTGTGGAGCCCGATCGCCTCGGCGCCGGTCTCCTCGGTCTTCTTCTCGTCGGCCATGTGGCTAAGCCTCCTCGACCTTGATCAGGTGGCGGACGCGATGGAGCATCCCGCGGGACTGCTCGTTGTCCACGACCTCGACCGTCTGGCCGATCTTGCGCAGCCCCAGCGAGCGCAGCGTGTCGAGCTGGCGCTGGTTGGAGCCGTTCTTGCTCTTGATCTGGGTGATGGAGATGGTCTTGTCGGCCATCACTCGCTCGCCTCCTCGGCGGGCGCCTCGGCCTCCTCGGCCGGGGCCTCCTCGGTGGCGACCGCGACGGCGCCCTCCTCGGCCTCGGCCTCGAACGCCTCGAGCGTCTCGCCCGCGGGCGCCTCGTTGCTGAGGCCCAGGACCTCGGCGATCGACAGGCCGCGGATCGCCGCGACCTCCTCCGGCGTGCGGAGGTCCTGGAGGCCGGCCAGGGTGGCCTTGACCAGGTTGATCGGGTTCTGGGTGCCCAGCGACTTGCTCAGGATGTCGTGGATGCCCGCGAGCTCCAGGACCGCGCGCACGCCGCCGCCGGCGATGACGCCCGTACCGGGCGAGGCCGGCTTGAGCAGCACGTGGCCGGAGCCGAAGACGCCCTCGACCTGATGCGTGATCGTCGAGCCGTGCTTGGGCACGCGGAACAGGTTCTTCTTGGCCTGCTCGACGCCCTTCTGGATGGCGATCGGGACCTCGTTGGCCTTGCCGTAGCCGATGCCGACGACCGACTGCTCGTCACCCACGACGACCAGCGCCGTGAACGAGAAGCGCCGGCCGCCCTTGACGACCTTGGCGACGCGGTTGATCTCGACGACCCGCTCCTGCAGGTCGAGGCCGACCGGCGAGACGACGCGATCGGCGAAGCTGTCGTGCCTCATACGGTGAGCCCTCCCTCGCGGACGCCGTCGGCGAAGGCCTTCACGCGCCCGTGGTACTGGTAGCCGCCGCGATCGAACACGGCGGACTCGACGCCGGCGGCCTTCGCGCGCTGCGCGAGAAGCTCGCCGGCCTTGCTGCTCTGCTCGGACTTCCCGAGGTCGCGCAGCTCCGGCTCGGTCCACTGGACCGCGACGATCGTCTTGCCGGCGACGTCGTCGACCAGCTGCGCGAAGATGCCGCGGTTGGACCGGCGCACCGAGATGCGGGGGCGCTCGGCCGTGCCCGTGACCTTCGCGCGGACGCGACGGCGGCGCTTGAGGCGGCGCTTTTCGGGGGTGCTGATGCTCATGCTCGCTTACCGACCTTGCGGGCGACGTACTCGCCCTCGTAGCGGATGCCCTTGCCCTTGTAGGGCTCCGGCGGCCGCTGCTTGCGGATGTTGGCGGCGATCTCGCCGACCAGCTGCTTGTTGATGCCCTTGACGATCACTCGCGTGGGCTGCGGGACCTCGAACTCGATCCCGTCCGGCGCCTTGATCGACACCGGGTGGGAGTAGCCGAGGGCCAGCTCCAGGTCCTTGCCCTTGAGCGCGGCGCGGTAGCCGACGCCCTGGATCTCAAGCGTCTTGACGTACCCGTCGGTCACGCCGACCACCATGTTGGCGATCAGCGAGCGCGACAGCCCGTGCAGCGCACGGTGCTCGCCACGGTCCGTCGGGCGGGACACGGTCAGCGTGTCGCCGTCCTGCTGCACCGTGATGTCGCGGTGGATGCGCTCGACGAGCTCGCCCTTCGGACCGTTGACACGGACCGACTCGGGCTCGATGGAGACGGTGACCCCGGCGGGGACCGGGATGGGCTTGCGTCCGATACGGCTCATGTCAACCTCACCAGACCTTTGCCACGACTTCGCCGCCGATGCCGCGGCGACGGGCCTCGTGGCCGGTCATGACGCCCTGGGACGTCGAGACGATGGCGGTGCCCATGCCGCCGAGCACCTTGGGGATGCCGGTGGCGGGCACGTAGTAGCGCTGGCCCGGACGCGACGCGCGCTGCAGCCCCGACACGACGGACTTGCGGTCCTCCGTGTACTTGAGCTGGATGCGGATCAGCGAGCCGGGGTGGTCGCTGTTCGGCGCCTCGGTCTCCCACGCCTCGATGTAACCCTGCTCGGCGAGGATGCGGGTCATCTCGCGCTTGAGCTTCGAAGCGGGGATCTCGACGACGTCGTGCTGAGCACGGATCGCGTTGCGGATCCGCGTCAGGTAGTCGGCGACAGGATCGGTCATCGACATATCGGACCTACCAGCTCGACTTGGTCATGCCGGGGATGAAGCCGTTGTGCGCGAGCTCGCGCAGGCAGATGCGGCACACGCCGAACTTGCGGTACACGGCGCGCGAACGGCCGCACCGGCGGCAGCGGGTGTACTCCCGCGTCTTGTACTTGGACCCGCGCTGCTGGCGGACCACCTGGGACGTCTTGGCCACGGGTCTAGCTCTCCTGGTTGCCGTCGGCGTTCACGTACGGGTTGCCCTCACGGCTGAAGGGCATGCCAAAGGCCTCGAGCAAGGCATAGGTTTCAGCACTCGATTGCGCGGTCGTGGTGATCGCGATGTCGAGGCCACGCACCTGATCGATGGCGTCGTAGTCGATCTCGGGGAAGATGATCTGCTCGCGCAGGCCCATCGAGTACCCGCCGCGCCCGTCGAAGGACGTCGGCTTGAGCCCGCGGAAGTCCCGGACGCGCGGAAGCGAGACCGAGATCAGGCGGTCGAGGAACTCGTAGGCACGATCGCCGCGCAGCGTGACGCTGACGCCGACGGGCATGCCCTCGCGGACCTTGAACTGGGCGATGGACTTGCGGGCGCGCCGGATCGACGGCTTCTGGCCGGCGATCGTCGCGAGCTGCTCCGCCGCTGCGTCGAGAAGCTTCGAGTCCTGCTTGGCGTCACCGACGCCCATGTTCAGGGTGATCTTCACGAGCTTCGGCGCCTGCATGTAGCTCGAGTAGCCGAAGCGCTGGATCAGCGCGGGACGGATCTCCTCGAGGTACTGCGTCTTGAAGCGTGCGGTCTGGGTTGCTGCGGCTTCCATGGTTCTCGGCTGCCTTAGTCGAACTTCGTCCCGGACCCACGGGCGACGCGGTTGCGGTTGCCGTCCTCGCGGACGACACCGACGCGGGTGCCCTTCTTGGTCTTGGGATCCAGAAGCTGGACGTTGGAGATGTGGATGGGGCCTTCGCGCTCGATCACGCCCGCCTCGATCTGGGGGGCGTTGGGGAGCGGGCGCTGGTGGCGCTTGACGATGTTGACGCCCTCGACGTAGACCCGCTCCTTCTTGGGGTCCACGCGGAGCACCTTGCCGGTCTTGCCGCGGTCCTTGCCGCTGATGACGACGACCTCGTCGTCGCGACGGATCTTCAGAGCCATGGCTTAGAGCACCTCCGGCGCGAGCGAGATGATCTTCATGTAGTTGCGGTCGCGCAGCTCGCGGGCCACCGGCCCGAAGATGCGCGTGCCGCGCGGGTTGCCGGCGGCGTCGATGATCACGGCCGCGTTCTCGTCGAAGGCGATGTACGTGCCGTCCTCACGGCCGAACTCCTTCTTCGTGCGAACGACGACGGCCTTGACGACCTCGCCCTTCTTGACCGTGCCCTGCGGGTTGGCGGTCTTGACCGTGGCGGTGATCACGTCGCCGACGTGCGCGTAGCGGCGCTTGCTGCCGCCCTGCACGCGGATGACGAGGATCTCGCGGGCGCCGGTGTTGTCGGCGACCTTGAGGCGGGATTCGTTCTGGATCACTTGGCACGCTCCAGCACTTCGACGAGGCGCCAGCGCTTGGTGGCGCTGAGCGGGCGGGACTCGATGATGCGCACGACGTCGCCGATGTTGGCGTCGTTGGTCTCGTCGTGGGCGTGGAGCGTCGTCGAGCTGCGCACGATCTTCTGGTACCGGCGGTGACGACGGGCCACGTCGATGCGGACCGTGATCGTCTTGTCGGCCTTGTTCGAGGTCACCGTGCCCAGGCGCTCCTTGGGGGAGCCGGGGCCGTGCTCGATCGGCGACACCGTCTTGGCGGGGCCGGCCTCGCCGCGCTTCTCGTTGCGCTTGGCGCGCGCGTTGGCGCGGTAGCGCGAGCGAGCGGCGGCCTTGGCCTTGCGGGCCTCGGCGCGCTCCTCCGGCGTCGCGCCGCGGCGCAGGCCGCGACGGGCGCGGGCAGCGGCCTTGCGCTCCTTGGGGGTCTGGGGGGCGACCGGCTCGGCGGCGGCCTCGGGCTCGGCGGCAGCCTCGGCCGCCTCCGTCTCCGGAGCCTCAGGGGCAGCGGTCGTCTCCTCCGCCGCGTCGGCGGCGGGGGCGACCTGCTCTTCGGTCGTGTCGGGGGTCTCGTCAGCCATGGCTACTAGTTGATGTCCAGCCCGCGCTGGCGGGCGATCGTCAGGGCGCGAGCGAGGTCGCGCTTGCCGGTCTTGAGGCCGGCGGTGTTCTCCAGCTCGCCGGTGGCGTGCTGGAACCGCAGGCCGAAGAGGTCGCGGCGCACCGTCTTGATGTGGTCGACGAGCTCGTCGTCGTGCAGCTCGCGGATGTCCTTGGCGTCCATCAGGCCTGATCCTCCGCGGTCACGATCTTGGTCCGAACGGGCAGCTTCATCCCGGCCAGGCGCAGGGCCTCGCGGGCGAGGGGCTCCGGCACGCCGGCCAGCTCGAACATGACGCGGCCCGGCTTGACGACGGCGACCCAGCCCTCCGGCGAGCCCTTGCCGGAGCCCATGCGGGTCTCGGCGGGCTTCTTGGTGTAGGACTTGTCCGGGTAGACGTTGATCCAGACCTTGCCGCCACGCTTGATCTTGCGCGTCATCGCGATACGAGCGGCTTCGATCTGGCGGTTCGTCAGCCAGCCGGCGTCGAGCGACTTGATGCCGAACTCGCCGAACTGGACCGTGGTCTGCCCGCGCGAGAACCCGGGCTTGCGCCCACGGTGCTGCTTGCGGTGCTTGACGCGCTTGGGGGAGAGCATCTAGCGACCCCCTCCGTACCCGCCGCCGCCACGCGGACCGCCGCCCTGGCCGCCGCGGCCACCGCCGCCGCGACCACCGCGACCGCCGGGGCCGCCCGGACCACCGGGACCGCCACCGCGACCGCCGCGCCCGCGGCCACCGCCGCGCCCGTCACGGTCGTTGCGGCCACGGCCGCCGCGGCGATCCTCGCCACGGTCCATGCCGGCCGCCTGCGGGGCCTCGATCTCGGTCAGGTCGGACCCGCCGTAGCCCTCGGGCATGATCTCGCCCTTGTTGATCCACACCTTGCAGCCGATGCGGCCGAAGGTCGTGCGGGCCTCGTAGAAGCCGTAGTCGATGTCGGCGCGCAGCGTGTGCAGCGGGACGCGGCCGTCGGAGTACATCTCCGTGCGCGCCATCTCCGAGCCGCCGAGGCGGCCGCCGACCTGGATCTTGCAGCCCTTGGCGCCCGAGCGCATCGCGCTCGTCAGGGCGCGCTTCATCGCGCGGCGGAAGGCGACGCGGTTCTGCAGCTGCTCGGCGATCGACTGGGCGACGAGCTTGGCGTCCAGCTCGGGCCGCTTGATCTCCAGGATGTTCACCTTGATCTGCTTCTTGGTGATCTTGTGCAGATCGCGGCGCAGCGCGTCGACCTCGGACCCGGACTTGCCGATCACGATGCCCGGACGCGCGGTGTGGATGTTGACCTCCACCTCGTTGGCGTCCTTGCGGATCGTGATGTCCGACAGGCCGGCGTGCGCCAGCTTGTTGGTGATGTGGTTGCGGATGGCGACGTCCTCGGCCAGGTAGTCGCTGAAGTCACGCTCGGTGAACCAGTTCGACTTCCAGTCGTGGATGTAGCCCACGCGCATGGACTCGGGGTGAACCTTCTGTCCCATGCTCTTACTGCTCCTTCGGCGTGAGCGCGATCGACAGGTGCGAGGTGCGCTTGCGGATGCGCGAAGCGCGGCCCATGGCACGCGGGCGGAAGCGCTTGAGGGTCGGGCCCTCGTCGGCGGTGATGGACAAGATGCGCAGGTCGTCGCCGAGCAGCTCGTGGTTGTGCTCGGCGTTGGCGACGGCGGAGTTCAGGAGCTTCTCCCAGTCCTCCGCGACGGCGCGGGGCGTGTGCGCGAGGATCGCGCGGGCCTCGGTGACCGACTTGCCGCGCACGTGGTCGGCGACCAGCCGCGCCTTGCGGGCGGAGGTGCGCACGTACTTGGCCTGGGCCTTGACGACCGGGCGGCCGTTGGCCGACGGCGCCGGCTTGGCGGCGGGCTTGGCCTTCTCGGCCGGGGGCTCCTCGGCCTTCGGCTCGGCGGGCTTCTTCGCACGCGAGCGCTTGGGCTTCTCCTCGGCGACGGGCTCCTCGGCGGCCTCCTCCTCGGCGGCCTCCGTCTCCGGAGCCTCCTCGGCGGCAGCCTCGGCCTCGGTGGCCTCGGCCTCCGGCTCGACGGGCGTCTCCTCGAGCGTCGTCTCGTCGACGACCTCGGTCTCCGGCTCGTTCTTCTCGTCGGCCGGGGTCATCGCTTCTTCCCGGTGTCGACGTGGCCGCGGTAGGTGCGCGTCGGCGCGAACTCGCCGAGCTTGTGGCCGACCATCGACTCGCTCACGAAGACCGGCACGTGCTTGCGCCCGTCGTGGACGGCGATGGTGTGGCCCACCATCTCGGGGAAGATCGTCGACGTCCGCGACCAGGTGCGGAGCATCTGCTTGGTGTTGGACTCGTTCATCTTCTCGATGCGCGTCATCAGACGCTCCTCGACGAACGGGCCCTTCTTGGATGAACGGCTCATCGCTGCTTCCTAACCCTCTACCGCTTGCCCTTGCCGCGCTTGCGGGCGCGGACGATGTAGCGGTCGGACGTCTTGTTCTTCTTGCGGGTGCGGTACCCGAGCGTCGGCACGCCCCACGGCGTGACCGGGTGACGGCCGGGCGTCGTGGAGCCCTCGCCGCCGCCGTGCGGGTGGTCGACCGGGTTCATGGCCGTGCCTCGCGTCTGCGGGCGCACGCCCATGTGACGCTTGCGGCCGGCCTTGCCGATCTTGACGTTCTGGTGATCGGCGTTGCCGATGACGCCCACGGTCGCGCGGCACTCGGCGCGGACCATGCGCATCTCGCCGGACGGCAGGCGCAGCGTCGCGTAGTCGCCGTCCTTCGCCATCAGCTGGATCGAGACGCCGGCCGAACGGCCCATCTGGCCGCCGCGCCCGGGCTGGAGCTCGACGTTGTGGACGACCGTGCCCGTCGGCATGTTGGCCAGCGGGAGGCAGTTGCCCACGGCGATCTCCGCCTCCGGGCCGCTCATCACCGTCTGGCCGACCTGCATCCGGGCCGGAGCCAGGATGTAGGACTTGACGCCGTCGGCGTAGTGCAGCAGCGCGATGTAGGCGGTGCGGTTGGGGTCGTACTCGATCGCGGCGACCTTGGCCGGGATGCCGTCGCGACGGCGCTTGAAGTCGACCTTGCGGTACAGGCGCTTGGCCCCGCCGCCGCGATGGCGGGAGGTCTTGCGCCCGTTGGCGTTGCGGCCGCCGGACTTCTTCAGGCCCTCGACGAGGGTGCGCTCGGGCTCGGTCTTCGTGATCTCCGCGAAGTCCGGGTAGGAGACGAAGCGGAGGCCCGGGGACGTGGGCTTGGGCTTGCGGATGGGCATCGAACTACGACTCCTCGAGGCCCTCGAGGCCCTGGAAGATCGGGATGGACTGACCCGGCGCCACCTGCACGATCGCCTTCTTCCACGAGCGCGTGCGCCCGATGGACTGGCCACGGCGCTTCGGCTTGGACTTCACCGACATCGTGCGCACCTCGACGACGTTCACCTCGAAGAGGGACTCGATCGCCTGGCGGATCTGCGTCTTGTGGGCGTTCGGGTGGACCCGGAACGTGTACTTGTCGGCCGCGGCGAGCACGTAGCTCTTCTCGCTGACGACCGGGCGGATGATCACCTGGCTGGCGTCCATCAGGCGTTCGCCTCCTCGGCGGTCTTCTTCTCGCCCTTGGCGCGCGCGGTGAGCTCCTCCAGCGCGGCCTCGGACACCAGGACGTTGGCGGCTCCGACCAGGTCGGCGACGCCGACGGCGGTCGTCGGCAGCACGCCGCGGACGTGACCCAGGTTGCGGAACGACAGCGCCGCCTGCTCCTCGGCCTCGGACAGGACGACCAGCAGCGAGCCGGCCGCGCCCCAGTCGGAGAGGAGCTTGGCGGCCGCCTTGGTCGACGGCGTGTCGAAGGCCTTCACGTCGAAGACGGCGATCGAGCCACGCTCGGCGTGGATCGACAGCGCGCTGCGGAACGCGGCGCGCTTCTCCTTGCGGTTGACCTTGAACGTGTAGTGGCGCGGCTTGGGCCCGAAGACCGTGCCGCCGCCCGTCCACACCGGCGAGCGGGACGAGCCGGCGCGGGCGCGGCCCGTGCCCTTCTGGCGCCACGGCTTGGCGCCGCCGCCGCTGACCTCGCCGCGGGTCTTGGTGGACGACGTGCCCTGACGGCGCGCGGCCAGCTCGGCGCGCACCGACTCGTGGACGAGCGGGCCGTTGAAGGCGGCGCCGAAGGCGACGTCGTCGAGGGTGACGTCGGCGCCACCGCCGAGGTTCTTGGCGCTAGGCATCGGTGCGGACCTCCACGAAGCCGTTCTTGGGACCGGGGACCGAGCCGCGGACGATCAGCAGGTTGTCGCCAGCGTCGATGCGGACGATCTCCAGGCCCTTCTGGGTGATGCGCTTGTTGCCCATCTGCCCCGGGCCGCGGATGCCCTTCATCACGCGGGCGGGCCAGGCGGACGCGCCGATCGATCCGGGGGCGCGCACGTTGTGCGAGCCGTGGGACTTCGGGCCGCGCTTGAAGTTGTGGCGCTTGATCGTGCCCTGGAAGCCCTTGCCCTTGGACGTGCCGGCGATCTTGACGTGCTGGCCGACCTCGAAGGCCTCGACGGTGACCGTGTCACCGACCGTCAGCTCGCCCGCCTCGTCGCGGAACTCCACGAGGTGGCGCATCGGCGGCGCGGACGCCTTCTTGAGGTGGCCGAGCTCGGCCTTGGACAGGTGCTTCTCCTTGGACGCGCCGAACGCGAGCTGGACGGCCTCGTAGCCGTCGCGCTCGTTGGTCCGGATCGCGGTCACGGGACACGGACCGGCCTCGAGGACCGTGACGCGCTCGACGCGGCCGTCCTCCAGGAACAGCTGCGTCATCCCGAGCTTCTTGGCGAGGATGGCGGGCATGGCTTAGGCGAGGAGCTTGATCTCGATGTTCACGCCGGCCGGGAGGTGGTCGAGGCGCTGGAGCGAGTCGACCGTCTTCGGGGTCGGCCCGTGGATGTCGATCAGGCGCTTGTGCGTCCGGATCTCGAAGTGCTCCTGCGAGTCCTTGTCCTTGAACGGCGACTTGATGACCGCGTAGATGTTGCGGTCGGTCGGCAGCGGCACGGGACCCGAGACGGTCGCGCCCGTGCGCGTCGCCGTCTCGACGATCTCCTTGGCCGCCGTCTCGAGGGCCTGGTGGTCGTAGGCCTTCAAGCGAATGCGGATCTTGTTCTGTGTGGCGGCTGCCATCTGCCTGTTCGATTCGATTCCGTCTGCTGTCTGGGAAATGCTGTCCGCTGGGTTGCCTCGTGGCTTTAGGAGCGGACCGCTCGCCGAATCCGACGGGTCTCCGCTCCACTCCCTGCGGTCGTATCTGAAGTTGGTGCTACGGGGTGCCTGCGCGTTGACGGGGCGCCCGAAGGCGCCCCGTCGCGCAAAGCGGTGTTACTGGATGATCTCGGTGACGACGCCCGAGCCCACCGTGCGGCCACCCTCACGGATGGCGAAGCGGAGGCCCTGGTCCATGGCGATCGGCTGGATCAGCTCGATCTCCATCGTGACGTTGTCGCCGGGCATGACCATCTCGACGCCCTCGGGCAGGTTAGCGACCCCGGTCACGTCCGTCGTGCGGAAGTAGAACTGGGGGCGGTAGCCGGTGAAGAACGGCGTGTGACGGCCGCCCTCCTCCTTCTTGAGGACGTAGACCTCGGCCTTGTACTTCGTGTGCGGCGTGATGGAGCCCGGCTTGCACAGCACCTGGCCGCGCTCGATCTCCTCACGCTTGGTGCCACGGAGCAGGCAGCCCACGTTGTCGCCGGCCTGGCCCTGGTCGAGGATCTTGCGGAACATCTCGACGCCCGTGACGACCGTGGTCGTCGTGTCCTTGACGCCGACGATCTCGACCGTGTCGCCCGTGTTGACGACGCCCTGCTCGATGCGGCCCGTGGCAACCGTGCCACGACCCGTGATCGAGAAGACGTCCTCGACCGGCATCAGGAACGGCTTGTCGAGGTCACGGGTGGGCTCCGGGATGTAGGAGTCCAGCGCGTCGGCCAGCTCGTAGATCTTCTGCTTGTACTCCTCGTCGCCCTCGAGCGCCTTCAGAGCGGACCCCGTGATGAACGGGATGTCGTCGCCCGGGAAGTCGTACTCGGAGAGGAGGTCGCGGACCTCGACCTCGACGAGCTCCAGGAGCTCCTCGTCGTCGACCATGTCGGCCTTGTTGAGGAACACGACGATGTAGGGGACGCCGACCTGACGGGCGAGCAGGATGTGCTCACGGGTCTGGGGCATCGGGCCATCGGCGGCCGAGACCACGAGGATCGCGCCGTCCATCTGCGCCGCGCCCGTGATCATGTTCTTCACGTAGTCGGCGTGGCCGGGACAATCGACGTGCGCGTAGTGACGCGCCTCGGTCTGGTACTCGACGTGCGACGTGGCGATCGTGATCCCGCGCTCCTTCTCCTCAGGAGCGTTGTCGATCTCCGCGAAGCTGCGAGCCTCGCCGCCCATCTTCTCGGCGAGCACCGTCGTGATGGCCGCGGTCAGCGTCGTCTTGCCATGGTCGATGTGACCGATGGTGCCGACGTTGACGTGCGGCTTGTCGCGCTCGAACTTCTCCTTCGCCACTTCTGTTCGCTCCTGTCTCGGAAGTCTTGTGTTGCGGTGTTCTAGAGGGGGGTGCTCACCTGGCGAACCAGGGAAAGCTATCGCGATCCGTCTCGCGACGTCCGCTGGGTGTGTTAGGCCGCCTCGGCGTTGCCGGTGCGACCCTCGACGATCTTCTCCGCGATGTTCGGCGGAACCTCGTCGTAGCTGTCGAACTGCATCGTGTACGTGGCGCGGCCCTGCGTGTTGGAACGCAGGTCCGTCGCGTAGCCGAACATCTCCGACAGCGGGACGCGGGCCGTGACGGCCAGGGCGTTGCCCCGGCGATCCTGACCCTCGACGCGACCGCGGCGGCGGCTGAGATCGCCGATCACGTCACCCAGGAAGTCCTCCGGGGTGACGACCTCGACGGCGAAGATCGGCTCGAGCAGGACGGGCTTGGCGCGCTTGGCCGCCTCCTTGAAGGCGAGCGAGCCGGCGACCTTGAACGCGATCTCCGAGGAGTCCGTGTCGTGGTACTTGCCGTCGACGAGCGTGACGCGGATGTCGACCATCGGGTAGCCGGCCTTGACGCCGGTCTCCATGGCCTCCTCGACGCCCTTCTCGATCGCGGGGATGAACTCGGTCGGAACCGAGCCGCCCTTGATCTTCGAGACGAAGTCGAAGCCCTCGCCGGGCGCCGGCTCCATGTCGATGTAGACGACGCCGTACTGGCCCGAGCCACCGGTCTGGCGGACGAACTTGCCCTCGATCTTGGTGGCGGTGCCGCGGATCGTCTCGCGGTAGGAGACCTGCGGCTTGCCGACGTTGGCCTCGACGTTGAACTCGCGGCGCATGCGGTCGACCAGCACCTCGAGGTGCAGCTCGCCCATGCCGGAGATCTCGGTCTGGCCCGTCTCCTCGTTGGTCTGGACCTGGAACGTCGGGTCCTCCTCGGCCAGACGGCCCAGGGCGACCGACATCTTCTCCTGGTCGGACTTGGTCTTCGGCTCGACGGCCACCTTGATGACCGGCTCCGGGAACTCGATCTGCTCGAGCTTGATCGGAGCGTCCGGCGCGGCCAGCGTGTCGCCGGTGACGATCTGCTTGATGCCGACCGCCGCGGCGATGTCGCCCGCGTAGACCTCCTCGAGCTCCTCGCGGTCGTTGGCGTGCATCATCAGGATGCGGCCGACGCGCTCGGTCTTGCCGGAGGAGACGTTGAGGATGCGCGACCCGGCCGACAGGCGGCCCGAGTACACGCGGAAGTAGGTGAGCTTGCCGACGAACGGGTCGGCCATGATCTTGAACGCCAGCGCGGCGAACGGCTCGTCGTCGGAGGCGCTGCGCGTCTCCTCGCTGATGTCGCCGTTGCGGGCCTCGACCGTGCCCTCGACCGGCGGGACGTCCAGCGGGGACGGCAGGTAGTCGAGGACCGCGTCCAGCAGCGGCTGCACGCCCTTGTTCTTGAAGGCCGAGCCGCAGAAGACCGGGGTGATCTGGATCGCCAGGACGGCCTTGCGGATCGACTCCTTGAGCTGGTCGACCTCGACGTCGCCGTTCTCGAGGTAGGCCTCGGCGAGGTCGTCGTCGAACGTCGTCAGCGCGTCGAGCAGGGCCTCGCGCGCCTCGGCGGCGCGGTCGGCGTGCTCGTCCGGGATGTCGACGACGTCGAAGTCCTTGCCCAGGTCATCCTTGTAGATGATGGCCTTCATGCCGATCAGGTCGATGATCCCGACCAGGTCGGCCTCGGCGCCGATCGGCAGCTGCACCGGGATGGCGTTGGCGCCCAGGCGGTCGACCATCGTCTCGACCGCGCGGTCGAAGTCCGCGCCGATGCGGTCCATCTTGTTGATGAACGCGATGCGCGGGACGTGGTACTTGTCGGCCTGGCGCCAGACCGTCTCGGACTGCGGCTCGACGCCGGCGACCGAGTCGAAGAGGGCGATCGCGCCGTCCAGGACGCGCAGCGAGCGCTCGACCTCGACGGTGAAGTCCACGTGGCCGGGCGTGTCGATGATGTTGATGCGGTGGTCGTTCCACTCGCACGTCGTCGCGGCGGACGTGATGGTGATGCCGCGCTCCTGCTCCTGCTCCATCCAGTCCATCGTCGCGGCGCCCTCATGCACCTCGCCGATCTTGTAGGTGCGACCGGTGTAATAGAGGATCCGCTCGGTCGTCGTCGTCTTGCCGGCGTCGATGTGCGCCATGATCCCGATGTTCCGGGTCTTCTGAAGAGAGAACTTGCGTGGCATATCTGAGTCGGCTGGCGGTGAAGGGAGCGAGGGTGGTTGCGGGCAAAGAAAACGGGCCCCTCGGGCCCGCGCGCACGTCAGGAAGCTGTCCTGGGCGTGGCGCTATGTGCTCGAGGAATCCATCCTTGCTGCGCGGAGGGCGACCCGGGGACGAGCGCGCATGAGCGGCGCTCTACACGGGGCAGAACGCGATGATAGCAAAGGCCCGAACGCCGCCCGGGCGTCGTCGGGCGTCCTGCTGACGGTCCGGCTCGTGCTGGCCCTCCTGGGCCTCGCGGGCGCGGTCCTGTTGTTGGTGGCCTCGTTCGCCACGGTGATCGAGATCACGGTCGGGACGACGTCGAAGGTGGTCGACGCCGACACCGCGCAGAGCGGCTGGGATCGGCACGGTCCGGCCTTGCTGCTGCTGGGGTTCCTCGCGCTGTTCCTGCTCTTCGCCGGGCTGCGGGGCGCGCGGGTCGCGGTGGTGGGGCTGGTCGTCGTCGGCGTCGCGTCGCTGGCGATCGCGTGGGCGTGGGACCGCCCGCACGTGCACGACACGGGATCGGTCGGCGACGTGTACGCGGACGCGACCGCGGATCCGGGGACGGGCTACTACCTGGAGACGCTCGGGGGCGCGCTGCTGCTGTTGGTCGGCGGGTCGCTGCTGGTCTTCGGACGGACGCCGGGCCCGGGGCCGCGCGCGCCGGAGGCGCCGACGTCGGCGTCCGCCGAGGAGCGCTCGCGGGCGCGCCGCGCCCGGCGGGCGGCGAGCGCGGAGTAGCCGGCGCGCTCCGCGTCCCCAGAAACGCGAACGGCCGCCCCGAGGGGCGGCCGTTTCCGCGAAGCGTGGTGCGCGTGGCGCGGGCTACCAGCGGTAGTGCGCGAAGGCCTTGTTGGCCTGCGCCATGCGGTAGATGTCGTCCTTGCGCTTGTAGGCGCCGCCCTGGGAGTTCTGGGCGTCCAGCAGCTCGTTGGCGAGGCGCTGGGCCATCGTCTTCTCGCGGCGGGCGCGGGCGAACTCGACGAGCCAGCGGACGGCGAGCGTGCGAGCGCGGCGCGGCTGGACCTCGACCGGGACCTGGTAGGTCGCGCCGCCGACGCGGCGGGAGCGGACCTCGAGGGCCGGCGTGAGGGCCTTCAGCGACGCCTCGAGCTGCTCGACCGGGTCCTTGCCGGTCTTCTCGCCGATGATGGCGAGCGCGTCGTAGACGATCCGCTCGGCCGTGCTCTTCTTGCCGTCGAGCATGACCTTGTTGATGACCTGGGTGACCAGGCGCGAGCGATGGACGGGGTCCGGCTCGATGGGCCGGATCGTTGCGGCGGAGCGGCGGGGCATGAAGTCTCTACTTCTTCTTGACGCCGTACATGGAACGGCTCTTCTTGCGGTCCGACACGCCGGAGGCGTCCAGCGTGCCGCGGATGACCTTGTAGCGCACGCCCGGGAGATCCTTGACGCGGCCGCCGCGCACGAGCACGACGGAGTGCTCCTGCAGGTTGTGGCCCTCGCCCGGGATGTAGGAGGTGACCTCCACCGAGCCGGTGATGCGAACACGCGCGACCTTGCGCAGCGCGGAGTTCGGCTTCTTGGGCGTCGTCGTGTAGACGCGCGTGCAGACGCCGCGGCGCTGCGGGGCGGCCTGCTTCTTCTTGTTGCCCTTCCCGGACTTCAGGCCCGGGGTGGACATCTTGCGCGGCTTGGGCTTGCGACCCTTGCGGACGAGTTGGCTCGTGGTGGGCATGCGGCGCGTGATGGTAGCAAGCGTTCGGCCCCAGTCCGTTTCCGGAGGGTGACGCCGCGGCCCACCGGATACCGGCCGATGGGCCGCACATCTTCTCGCGCGCGCGAGAAGTCCGTCGCGTGGGACCGGGTTCGATTCCCGCTAGGCCGCGGCGGGAACCCGGTCCAGCGCGGCGAGCGGGTCCACCGCCGTCAGGCCCTGGTCGATCGCGACGGGCTCGTAGGTGACCTCGCCGGCGGCGACGTTGAGGCCCGCCAGGAAGCCCGGGTCGGACTTCAGCGCGGCGTGGACGCCCTGCTCGGCGAGCTTGACGACGTAGGGCATCGTCGCGTTGGTCAGCGCGAACGTCGAGGTGATCGGCACCGCGCCGGGCATGTTGGCCACGCAGTAGTGGGTCACGCCGTCGACCTCGTAGGTCGGGTCGGTGTGCGTCGTCGGGCGCGAGGTCTCAAAGCACCCGCCCTGATCGATCGACACGTCGACCAGCACCGCGTTGGCCTTCATCAGCTTGAGCTGCTCGCGCGTGATCACGTGCGGCGCCTTCGCGCCGTGGACCAGGACGGCGCCGACGACCAGGTCGACCTCGGGCAGCAGGCGCTCGATCGACAACGTCGACGAGAACACCGTCGAGCAGCGGTTGTTGAGCAGGAAGTCCAGCTCGCGCAACCGGTCGATCGAGCGGTCGAAGACGTAGGTCTCGGCCCCCATGCCGATCGCGATCTCCGCCGCCGTCAACCCCACGACGCCACCGCCGATGACCATCACCTTGCCCGCCGCGACGCCCGGCACGCCGCCGAGCAGCAGGCCGCGGCCACCGAGCGGCTTCTCCAACATGAACGCGCCCGCCTGCGTGGCGATCTTGCCCGCGACCTCGCTCATCGGCGCCAGCAACGGCAGCTTGCCCTTGGCGTCGGTCACCGTCTCGTAGGCGATGCACGTCGCCCCGGACTCGCGCAGCCCCCGCGTCAGCTCGGCGTCGGGCGCGAGGTGCAGGTAGGTGAACAGCGTGTGGCGCGGCTCGAGCATCGCGACCTCGACCGGCTGGGGCTCCTTGACCTTGACGATCATGTCGGACCCCGCGAACACCGCCGCCGCGTCGGGCACGATCGACGCGCCCTGCTCCGCGTACTCGGCGTCGGGGATCGCCGACCCCTCCCCCGCCCCGTGCTGGATCAGGACCTCATGGCCCCGGTCCACCAGCTCGCGCACGCCCGCGGGCGTGAACGCGACGCGGTACTCGTCGGTCTTGATCTCGGTCGGAACGCCAACCTTCATGTGGGACTCCCCTCCCGCGCGGGAACTCAGCTGACCAGCTCGCGCCCGCGCAGCGCCAGCCAGAACTCGATGCGATCGCGGGCGCTGGCGAGGTCGCGCCCCGTCAGCTCCTCGATCTTTCGGATGCGGTACCGCAGCGTGTGGCGGTGGCAGTACAGGCGCCGCGCCGCGGCCTCCCACTGCCCGTTGCACTCGATGAAGGCCTCCAGCGACCGCATCAGCTCGCCGCCGTAGTGGCCCTCGCCCGTCTCGATCGGGCCCAGCAGGGACTCGCAGAACAGGCGCAGCGCGTCGCTGTCCTGCAAGGACAACAACAACTGGAAGGACCCGAGGTCGCGATAGGTCGCGACCGTCGGCTTGGTGGAGACCGCGGCGGAGCTGCCGTTGCTCCCGTGGCCGTTCAGCTCGGCGCCGACCGGGCGGCCGAGCGTCCGGGCCTCCAGCGCGCAGCGCGCCTCGTGGTAGGCGCGGCGGGCGTCGCCGGCGGCGACCGCGCGGCCCGCGCCGGCCGCCGGCGCGCTGCCGAGCTTGGCCACGACGCGGTCCAGCACCCGCTGGGAGAGCTCGAACAGCTCCTCGTCCAGGAAGCCCGGAAGCAGCGCGCAGACGTGGCTGTTGGCGGTCGCGACCAGGCCGCTGACGGCCTCGTCGCGCAGCGCGGAGGCCAGCGCGGCCTCGCAGGCCTCCGGCCCGCCGCCCTTGCCCGCGGTGCGCGGCGGCGGCGACAGCACCAGCGCGGTCACGCGCCCGCCGAGGCCGAACGGCTCCAGGCGCCGCGCGAGGTCCGGCCCCGCGACGGTCCCGGTGACCAGCTCGCTGAGCACGTCGCCGGCCAGCCGGCGCTCGGTCGACGCCGCGACGTGGCGGCGCAGCAGCTCCAGCGCGACGACCGTCACCGCCTGGTGCAGCACGACGCGGTCGAACTCCGACAGGCCGCCGGAGTCCTTGATCGCGACCAGCCACGCCTGCGGCAGGCCGGTCGTCTCGGCGCCCGCGACCGGCAGCGCGAGCGAGCGCGGCGCGAGGTCGGGGTGCGACGGCACGAAGCCGCGCGCCTCGGTGCGGCGGGCGCGCTCGCGCAGCTCGGCGCCGACGGCGGCGATCGCGTCGTCGGGCAGCTCGCGGCGGAACGCGTGCAGCGCCTGCGGCTCGCCGCGGCCGTCGAAGACGATCGTCGTCCCGCCGATCAGCGTCGCCAGCGCGGCGGCGATCGCGTCCAGCCCGCGCTCGGAGAGCACGATCCGCTGCAGGCGCTCCTGCACCGCGATCGACCGCTGCAACAACGCGTACTGCTCGTTGACCAGGCGCGCGAACGCCTTCTCGGTCACCGCGATGAACGGCGTGTCGTAGGAGATCTCGATCAGCGGGAAGTCCCGCTCGGCCGCGGCCTCGATCAGCGCCTCGGGCACGGCCTCGTGCCCGAAGCCGACGCCGAACCCCAGGCCCGCCAGGCCGTGGTCGGCCAGCTGCGTGACGTACGCGCGCTGCTCGGCCGCCGACGACAGCGACAGGCCGGTCGTCAGCAGCAGCTCACCGCCCGAGAGCCACGGGGTCGGGTCCGCCAGCTCGGAGATGTGAACCCAGCGGACCGGCGCGTCGAGGTTCGCCTCACCGGCGAGGACCCCGACGTCCAGATCCCGCAGCAGCTCTCGGACGGTCAGCATGGTCGTCCGCTACCCGACGCTCATGCGTCGGGAAGCCTCCTCGAGGACCGGGCGCAGGACGCTCTCGATCTCCGCGAACTCGTCCGGGCCCGCGATGAGCGGCGGCGAGAGCTGGATGACCGGGTCGCCGCGGTCGTCGGCGCGGCAGATCAGCCCGCGCTCGAACAGCTCGGAGGACAGGTAGCCGCGCAGCAGCGTCTCGGACTCCTCGTGGGTGAAGGACTCCTTGGTGTCCTGGTCCTTGACCAGCTCGATCGCCTGGAAGTAGCCCGCGCCGCGCACGTCGCCGACGATCGGGATGTCGCGCAGCGAGTCGAGCATGCCGCGGAACGCGGGCTCGTTGGCGCGGACGTTGCCGAGGATGTCCTCGTCCTCGAAGACCGCGATGTTGGCCAGCGAGACGGCCGCCGCGACCGGGTGGCCGCCGAACGTGATGCCGTGGGTGAACGTCGTCGTGCCGTGCGAGAACGGCTCGAAGACCTTCTCGGAGGCGATGACCGCGCCCATCGCGGCGTAGGCCGAGGTGATGCCCTTGGCCGTGGTGATGATGTCGGGCTGGTAGTCGAAGCGCTGCGCGCCGAACCACTCGCCGAGCCGGCCCCACGAGCAGATGACCTCGTCGGAGATGAAGAGGACGTCGTAGTGGTCGGCGATCTCGCGGACGCGCTCGAAGTAGCCCTCCGGCGGGACGAAGCAGCCGCCGGCGTTCTGGACCGGCTCGAGGATGATCGCGCTGACGGTCTCCGGGCCCTCGAACTCGATGCGGTGGGCGATCGCCTCGACCAGCTCCTCGGGCCTGTGCCCCTCGGGCAGCCGGTAGGTGTTGGTGTTCGGGACGTGGCAGCCGCCCGCGGGCAGCGGCTCGTAGGGCGCGCGCAGGTTGGCGATGCCGGTCGCCGTCAGGCAGCCCATCGTCGTGCCGTGGTAGGCCGTCTCGCGCGCGATGACCTTGTACTTGGTCCCGTTGCCGCGGAGCTTGTGGTACTGGCGAGCGAGCTTCAGCGCCGACTCCACGGCCTCCGAGCCGCCGGAGGTGAAGAACACGCGGTTGAGGTCGCCCGGCGTCAGCTCGGCGATCTTGGCCGCCAGCTCGATCGCGCGCGGGTGCGCGTAGCTCCAGTTGGTGAAGAAGCCCAGCTCCTTCGCCTGATCGGCACCCGCCTGCGCCACTTCGGCGCGGCCGTGGCCGATGTTGGTGCAGAACAGCGAGCTCAGGCCGTCGAGGTACTTCTTGCCGTGCTGGTCCCAGACGTAGCAGCCCTCGCCACGCGTGATGATGGGCACCTCGGCGCCCTCCTGGTACGCGCCCATGCGGCTGAAGTGCATCCAAAGGTGCTTGCGGGCCAGCTCCTGAAGCTCGGCGTTCGTCGTCTCGGCGGTGGTCGCCATCGACAGGTCTCCCTTTCCCGTTGTCCGATCTGGCAGGTACGGCGTCGCGATGGACAACGGTACCGGCCCGGCAAGCGTCGCGGGAGCGTGACCTCCGCGCTGGCCGAAGATCCTCACGCCGTTACGACGGTTCGGACAACCCCCTGATCGGGGGCCTTGAAGGTCCGATTGCCGTTTGGTGTGTCACATCCGCGCTCGCCGCACGTACTTAAGGACGGGTGCCACATGTCCACTGTCCCAGCTGCGGTCTCTCCAGCTACGCGGTGATCCCGCACAGCACCGCGTCGCTGTGCCCGTATTGCGACGCCGAGCTGTTCCCGCGCATCGTCCGCCCGGCCGCCGGCGAGGACGACGCGACGGCCGCCGAGATCGAGGCCGAAGCAGCCTAGGGTCGCGGCGGCGGCGCCACGACCAGGCGCAGGCCCGCGTCGTAGGCGTCCAGCGTGCGCAGGTGGCCGTGGCGCTCGTCCCAGGCGCCGGAGGCCAGGTCGCGGCGCACGTCGGCCACCACGCGCTCCACGACGTCGCGCGGCTGGCGCGCGAAGCCGCTGGTGGCGGCCCGCGCCGCCGGGTCCAGGACGCGCTCGGGGTGCGCCCAGAAGGACAGGAGCGTCTGGTCGGGCGTGTCGCGCGCGACCGGGATCGTGTGCACGCGCGCGTCGCCGCCGAGCCACCCCGCGAGCTGCCGCGGCGGCGGGCAGATCGCGCGGTCCATCGCGCCGACCTCGGTCAGGTAGTCGGCCATCAGCCACATCGCGCCGCTGACCTCCGGGTCGTAGGTGAGGATCACGACCGGCCCGCGCGCGACCCGCCGCAGCTCGCGCACGCCGCGCTCGCGGTCGGCGTCCCAGTGGTGGACGGTCATGATCGCCATCGCCGCGTCGACGCTGCCGTCGCGCAGCGGCAGTGCGGCCGCGCCCGCCCTGATCGCCGGCGCCAGCTCGGCCGGCCGCTGCGCCGCCATCACGTCGCTGGGCTCGACCGCGATCACGTGCCGGTCGCCGGGCTCGTAGGACCCCGCGCCCGCGCCGACGTTGACGACCGTCCGCGCCGTCCCGAGCGCCACCGCGATCAGCGCGGCGACCGTGGGGTCCTCGCGCCGCCGCGCGGCGTAGCCGTGCCCGATCGCGTCGTAGCGCGGCGTGACGTCCTGCGCGGCCATCACGGAAGCGTAGTTCCGGCGTCAATCGGTCTTGACCGGCGCGCGGTCCAGGTCCTGCAGGTGGTAGCCGAGCGCGTGGAAGCCGCGGCGGGCGGCGAGGAGGTCGGCGCGGGTCCGGGCGGAGACGATCCGCCCGGTGCTCAGCAGCGCGTTGGCGGCCTGGACGTCGCCGTGCTCCAGCGCGGTCCGGGCGCGGTCGAGGTCGGCGGCGAAGGAGCGGATGCCGGCGACGTAGCGGGCCTGCGGCGCGACGGCGGGCTCGGGCGGGTGCAGGGAGTCCAACCGCGTCGCCCAGTCGCGCAGCAGCCGCTGCAGGCCCGCGACGTGCTCGGCCTGCCGCGCGGCGCCGGCGTCGGAGTCCAGGTCCCGGCCCACGCCGTATCTGGCGGCCAGGCCCTGCGCGGCGCGCGGGAAGGCGTCCTCGTACTGCTTCTGGCTCAGCGAGCCGGTCGGCAGCTCGGGGACCGGCAGGGGCTTCTCGCCGCAGCCCGTCAGGACGGCGGCCAGCAGCAGGACGACGCCGAGGCACGGCAGACGGCGGCGGAGGCGGAGGCGGCGCGGCACGCCGCCCGAACGCTACGCGGCGGCGCCGGCGGGCGCGACGCCGTGGCCGGCGGTGACCGCGCCGTCGGCGGAGCGCGCCGGGGGCGTCATCGCCGAGGCGACGATGACCAGCAGGAACGCGACGGCCTGGAGCACGATGCCGAGCGTCGTGCCGGGCATCGGGTCGCCGAAGACGATGATCCCGGCGGCGACCGTCGTGATGTTCGCGGCGGTGCCGGTGATCGCGATCACGCTGACCGCGTCGCCGTCCTGCAGACCGCGGGCCGAGGAGAAGAACGCGGCGATCGACGCGCTGACCGTCACCCACAGCCACGGGCTGGAGGCGATGCCGACCAGGCCCTCGTGCCCGGCGATGCCGGTCAGGGCCTTGATGGCCACGTCCGACACGCCGAACAGGACGCCCGCCGCGGCGCCGAGCATGACGCCGTGGTGGTGGGCCGGGGCGCCGACGCGCGGGCCCATGATCAGCAGGCCGCCGATGCCGAACAGCCCGGCCTCGAAGGCGATCATCGCCGGGACCGAGAACGTCGAGTGCGCGTTCTCGCTGCTGTGCGGGAACGTCACCGCCAGCAGGATCAGGCCCATGCACGTGAGCGCCAGGCCCCACCACTGCCGGTTGCCGACGACGACGCCGAACAGCCGCTGGGCCATCACGCCGATCATCACGACGCCGCCGGCCAGGACGACCTGGACGACCGAGATCGGCGCCATCGCCAGCGCGGCGACGTGGAAGATCCAGGCGCTCGTGGCGATCGCCATGCCGATGGCGAACCACTTCGAGGAGTACAGCTGCCGCGCCGTGCGGAACGGATGCCGGATGTCGACCTTCGGGCACTCGCAGGCACCGCGGTGCTTGAAGAAGAAGCCCAGGTTCGAAACGAAGGCGCAGACGAGCGCGAGAAGGATGCCGAGTTGGATCGTCACGTGGTGGTGGTGGCGTGGGGCGATGGCAAGGTCAGGCGGCGCGGGCTGGAGTAGCCCGACTCACCGATCTCTCGCCCCAGAGATCGGCAAACGTTCCGAACCGCTTGACCCAAACGGTCCTGGCAGAGCGTAGCGGTCCCAGTTCCTACCTGCATAAGGTTTGGATGAAGATGCTCGGAGACCTCGAATTGCAGGCGAAACCCCTGTTGCTCATGGACATCGACGGCGTGATCTCGCTTTGGGGGTTCCCCATGGACGTTCGTCCACCTGGCGCGTTCGCGGTCATCGAAGGCATCCCGCACTTCCTTTCCACCCGCGCGGCCGAGCACCTGCTGGAGCTCCAGGACTCGTTCGCGCTCGTGTGGTGCAGCGGCTGGGAGGAGCGGGCCGACGAGCACCTCCCCCACCTGCTCGGGATGCCGAAGGGCCTGCCCCACCTGGCCTTCGACCGCTCGCGCGCCGACGTCTCCCGGCGCGCGCACTGGAAGCTCGACGCGATCGACGCCTTCGCCGGCCCGGATCGCCCGCTGGCGTGGGTCGACGACGCGTTCAACGACGCCTGCCACGCGTGGGCGGCGCGGCGCTCGGCGCCGACGCTGCTGGTCGCCACCGAGCCGCCGACCGGCCTGGTCGACGAGCACGCGGCACGGCTGCGCGCGTGGGCGCGGTCGCTCGGGGTCAGGCCGCCAGCATGACGCGGTCGCGCCCGGCGGCCTTGGCCTCGTAGAGCGCCGCGTCGGCGCGCGCGTACTGCCCGTCGAGGTCGAAGCCGCCCGCGCCCGAGACCGCGACGCCGAAGCTCATCGTGATCGGGTGGCCGGCGATCGGCTCGGCGCGGATCGCCTCGCGCAGCTTCTCGGCCAGGCCGCGTGCCTCGTCGGGCGTCGCGCCCGGGAGCAGGACGACGAACTCCTCGCCGCCGAGCCGGTAGGCGAGGTCGTAGGCGCGCAGCGCGGCCCGCCAGCGGTAGGCGATCTCGCGCAGGACCGCGTCGCCGACCTGATGGCCCTCGCGGTCGTTGATGGCCTTGAAGTGGTCCAGGTCGCCGAGGACGAGCCCGACCGGCCGCCCGGAGACCTCGGACTGCAGCGCGAGCTCGCGGCCGCGGGCGGCCAGCGCCTTGCGGTTGAGCATCTGCGTCAGCGGGTCGACGATCGCGTCGGCGCGGTGCTCGACCTCCGAGCGCATCAGCGCGCTGCCGACCAGCGCGATCCCGCAGACCAGCGAGAACGGGAAGGCGACGAGGTACGGCGCGTCGAGCACGCGCTGGGCGTCGACGCCGAACGTCGCGGCCAGCAGCACGGCGACGGTCAGGCCGACGCCCGCCACCAGCCCGCGCGGCGTGAAGCGCCCGATCGCCGCGGCGATCGGGATCCCCAGCCACATCAGCAACGGCGAGTCGGGCCCGTGGGTCAGCGCGGCGCTGACGCCGATCAGGATCTGCGCGAGCGACCACGCGGTCGCGTAGACGATCTCGGCGTGCTCGGTGCGCGCCATCAGCCAGTCGCCGAGCATGAACGCCCCGGCGACCAGCGGCAGCAGCAGGACCGGCCACCAGCCGAGCTCGGGGATCGCCGAGAGGACCACCAGGCCCTCCAGCGCGAAGACGATCTGACGCGCGGTGCGCGGGCGGCCGTCGACCTCCTGCAGCCGCGCGCGGACCGCGTGGTCGATCAGCCAGGTGTCCTCGGCGGCGGGGTCCAGCGCGCCCGCGGCGGCGATCGGCGGGATCATGCGACGGCCTCCAGCCGCGGGGGCGCCTCGCCGGGCCCGCCGCAGACGCGGTCGCGGCCGCCGCGCTTGGCGCGGTACAGCGCCGCGTCGGCGTCGGCGTAGAGCGCGTCGAAGTCGAACGCCTCGCCGTCGGCCGAGGCGGCCACGCCGAAGCTCATCGTCACGTGCTGCCCGGCGACCGGCGCGGCGCCGATCGCCCCGCGCAGGCGCTCGGCGACCTCCTCGGCCTCGACGACGCTCGCGCCCGGCAACAGCACCAGGAACTCCTCGCCGCCCAACCGGTAGGCCATCTCGTAGGCGCGCAGCGACAGGCGCCAGCGGAACGCGACGTCGCGCAGCACCGCGTCGCCGACCTGGTGGCCAGCGGTGTCGTTGACGTTCTTGAAGTGGTCGAGGTCCCCGACGACGACGCCGACGGGTCGCCGGGTCAGCGCGGTCTGCTGCGCCAGCTCGGCGGCGCGCGTGACCAAGGCCTTGCGGTTGAGCATCTGGGTCAGCGGGTCCATGACGGCCTCGGCGCGCTGGGCGACCTCGGAGTGCATGTGCGCCCAGCCGAACAGCGCGACGCCGACGACGAGCATCGCCGGGAACGTGACCAGCGACGGGCGGTCGAGGACCGCGGACGCGTCGGACGCGAAGGCCATGCCGATCAGCAGCGCCAGCGTCAGCGTGACGCCGGCGACGATCCCGCGCGTCGTGAAGCGGCCGGGAAGCGACGAGACCGCGAGCGCGTACCAGAGCACGCACGGCGCCTGGGGGCCGTCCATGAGCAGCGCGCCGGCGGTGATCGCGACGAGCGTGCCGACCCACGCGACCAGGAACGGGACCTCCGGCCGCGCGACCTTCGGCATCCGCCGGTCGCAGACGGCGAAGACCGCCGCGACCGCGACCATCGGCGCGGGCGTCCACCAGCCGAGCCACGGAGCGCATCCCAGCAACACCATCAACTGCAGGACGAACGTCAGGTTGCGCAGCGTGCGCACCCGACCGCCCATGTCGAGCAGCCGCTGCCGACCGAGCTCGTCGATCAGCCATGTCGCCGGGGCAGGCGTCCCCTGGCCGGCGCCTTCTGCAGCGACCGGACTCGTCATCCCCATGCCTGCATCGTCGGCAGCGGCGCACAGGTTTTGAGGAGGTTTGACCGCGCAGGACGCCGAAAAGGACGCGGTTTGCGGGGCGCGATGGAGCTTTGCGGACGGATGGTCGAGGCAGGCGACCCGGATCCCTCGTGAGCCGTGCCGGAACGAAAGAGGGCGCCCCGAAGGGCGCCCTCTGAGGCTGCGTGGTCGCGCGAGCGGCTACTGCTGCTCGTCGTCCTGCGGCACGTCCAGCTCGGCCAGCTCGTCGGCGAACCCGGTGTCGCCACCGGCGCCGATGTCCTCGAGCTGCGCGAGGTCCTGGTCGAAGCCGGCGCCGAAGGCGCCGAGGCCGTCACCGTCGCCGAGGCCCAGCTCGGCGGCGATCTCGTCCTGGTCGAGCAGGCCGACCTCGTCCATGGCGCGGGGCAGCGGCTCCGACGGCTCGATCTCGATCCGGCGGTAGCGCTTCAGGCCCGTCGCGGCCGGGATCAGCTTGCCGATGATCACGTTCTCCTTCAGGCCGTTGAGCGTGTCCTTCTTGCCCTCCAGCGCCGCGTCGGTCAGCACCTTCGTCGTCTCCTGGAAGGAGGCCGCCGACAGGAAGGAGTCCGTGTTCAGGGACGCCTTCGTGATCCCGAGGATGATCTCCTCGAACTGGGCCGTCTCGCCCTTGCTCTTCTTGATGTCGTCGTTGACCCGCGCGAACTCGTAGCGGTCCACGAACTGGCCCGGCAGGTAGTTCGTGTCGCCCTTCTGGTCGACGCGGACCTTCTTGAGCATCTGGCGGACGATCAGCTCGATGTGCTTGTCGTTGATGTCCACGCCCTGCGACTTGTAGACCTCCTGGACCTCCTTGACCAGGTACTGCTCGGTCTCGGTCCGGCCGCGGAGCTTGAGCAGGTCGTGCGGGTACAGCGAGCCCTCGTTGAGCTGCGTGCCCGCCGCGACGCGCTCGCGGTCCTCCACGAGCAGGCGCGTCCGGCGCGGGAACGTGTAGCGGTGCTCCTCGCCGGTGTCGTCGGTGACGACCACGGTGCGCGCCTTGTCGGTCTCCTCGACCGCCACGACGCCGTCCTGCTCGGCGATCTGCGCCAGGCCCTTCGGCTTGCGGGCCTCGAACAGCTCGACGACACGCGGCAGGCCGTGCGTGATGTCCGCGCCGGCGACGCCGCCGGTGTGGAACGTGCGCATCGTCAGCTGCGTGCCCGGCTCGCCGATCGACTGCGCGGCGACGATGCCGACCGCGTCGCCGATCTGCGCGAGGTTGCCGGTCGCCATCGAGCGGCCGTAGCACGCCTGGCACACGCCGGAGGTCGCCTCGCACTTCAGGGTCGAGCGGACGTTGACGACCGGACGGCCGCCGTTGTCGTACTCGCCCTGGAAGAGCTCGACGATCCGCGCGAACTCGGCGCGGTCGATCTCCTGGCCCTTCTTGACGATCGCCTTGTCGCCCTTGCCGCCGATGTCGGCGGGCGCGATGCGCCCGACGAGGTTGTCGTTCGGGGCGCCGCCGGCGGCGAACACCGGGAGGTCGATGCCCTCCGTGGTGCCGCAGTCCAGCTCGCGGATGATGACGTCCTGGGACACGTCGACCAGACGGCGGGTCAGGTAGCCCGAGTCCGCCGTGCGCAGCGCCGTGTCGGCCAGGCCCTTGCGGGCGCCGTGCGTCGAGATGAAGTACTCGAGGACCGTCAGGCCTTCCATGAAGTTGGCCTTGATCGGGCGCTCGATGATCTCGCCCTTCGGGTTGGCCATCAGGCCGCGCATGCCGGCCAGCTGGCGGATCTGCGAGATCGAGCCTCGCGCGCCCGACGTGGCCATCATGTAGATCGGGTTGAGGTGGTCGAAGTGGTCCTGCATGGAGTCGGCCACCTCGTCGGTCGCCTGCGTCCACTTCTCGACGACCAGCTCGTGGCGCTCCTCCTGCGTGATCAGGCCCATGTCGTACTGGTCCTGGATCTCCGCGACCTCGTCCTCGTACTTCTTGAGGATCTCGGGCTTCTGCGGCGGGATGACCACGTCGTTCTTGGACACCGTGATGCCGGCCAGCGTCGCGAAGTGGAACCCGAGGTCCTTGAACGCGTCGAGGACCAGGGCCACCGCGCTGGCGCCGTACGACTGCACGAGCGCGTCGATCAGCTTGACGGTGTCCTTCTTGCGCATCGCCTGGTTGACGAAGGTGTACAGCTCGGGCGAGTAGTCCTCGCCCAGAGCCTCCTCCAGCGCGCGCTCGATCTTGTCGTTGTAGATGATGCGGCCGACCGTCGTCAGGATGTGGCCGCCCTCGCGGTTGGCCTGGCGGTACTCGGCGAGGTCGTGCAGGCCCACGAGCTTGTTGTCGTAGGACAGCTCGGCCTCCTGCGCCGTCCGGAACACCTTCGGGCGCGGCTCGCTGCTCGGCCACTCGCCGGCGGCCAACTTGGCCTGCTTCTCCGACAGCTCGGACGCGTCCGGGCCGTGCGTGAGGTAGAAGGTGCCCAACACCATGTCCTGCGCGGGCGTCGCCAGCGGCGCGCCGTGCGCGGGGGACAGGATGTTGTTGGAGGACAGCATCAGGATGCGGGCCTCCGCCTGCGCCTCGGCGCTCAGCGGGAGGTGGACCGCCATCTGGTCACCGTCGAAGTCCGCGTTGAACGCGGAGCAGACGAGCGGGTGGACCTGGATCGCCTTGCCCTCGACCAGCACCGGCTCGAAGGCCTGGATGCCCAGGCGGTGCAGCGTGGGCGCGCGGTTCAGGAGCACCGGGTGCTCGTGGATGACCTGCTCCAGGACGTCCCAGACCTCGGGGATCATCGAGTCCACCATCTTCTTGGCGGCCTTGATGTTCTGCGCGGCCTTGCGCTCGACGAGCTGGGCCATGATGAACGGCTTGAACAGCTCCAGCGCCATGAGCTTCGGCAGGCCGCACTGGTGCAGGCGCAGCGACGGGCCCGACACGATCACCGATCGGCCGGAGTAGTCCACGCGCTTGCCCAGGAGGTTCTGGCGGAAGCGGCCCTGCTTGCCCTTCAGCATGTCCGAGAGCGACTTCAGCGGGCGGTTGCCCGGGCCCGTGACGGGCCGGCCGCGGCGGCCGTTGTCGAACAGCGCGTCGACGGCCTCCTGCAGCATGCGCTTCTCGTTGTTGACGATGATCTCGGGCGCGCCGAGGTCGAGGAGGCGCTTCAACCGGTTGTTGCGGTTGATGACGCGGCGGTAGAGGTCGTTGAGGTCCGACGTCGCGAAGCGGCCGCCGTCGAGCTGGACCATCGGGCGCAGCTCCGGCGGGATGACCGGGACGGCCTCGAGCACCATGTGCTCCGGCTTGTTGTCGGAGTGCAGGAAGGCCGAGAGGACCTTCAGGCGCTTGACCGCGCGGGCCTGCTTCTGGCCCTTGCCGTTCTTGACCTGGTCCTCGAGGTCCTCGCGCTCGTGCTCGAGCACGATGCCCGGCTGGTCCTGCGGGGCGAGGTCGTCGCCCGCCAGGCGGTCGGCGTCCGTCTCGCGCGGGGGCGCGAGGCGGTCGTACTCGTCCTTCTCCAGCAGCAGCGTGCGGATGTGCTCGGCGCCCATGCCGCCGCCGAAGTACTCGCCGAAGCCGAAGGGCGAGCCGAAGCGGTGCTTGAGCTCACGGAAGAACGTCTCGTCGGCGACGATCGTCTTGGGACGGAACTCGTCCTTCTCGGCGGCCTTGTCGACGTAGGTGTTCAGCGGCCAGTCCTCGCCCTCCTGCGGGGGCTCGTCGGACGGCTCCTCCTTGTTGGCGAAGAGCTTCCAGACGTCCTTGAGGCGCTCGCGCGCGTCCTCGTAGTAGGCCTGGGTGTCGTCGATGTCGGAGGCGAACGTCTTCTGGATCTCCTTGACGAGCTTCTCGCGCTCGTCGTCGGAGAGCTTCTTGACGTTGATGTCCAACGACTCGGCCCAGAGGTGGTCCTCGTCGCCGAAGTCGCCCTGCTCGCCGGAGCCCAGGAACGTGATCCGCGCCTCGCGGCTCTTGCGCAGCTCCTCGACGCGCTCGTTCTCCTCCTCGCGCAGGCGGGTCAGCTCCTCCTGCATCTCGCCCTCGAGCTTGGGCAGGTCGCGCCAGCGCGCCTCCTGGTCCACCCACGTCACGATCGACGCTGCGAAGTACAGGATCTTCTCCAGCTCCTTGGGCGCCATGTCCAGCAGGTAGCCGATGCGGCTCGGGACGCCCTTGAAGAACCAGATGTGGCTGACCGGGGCGGCGAGGTCGATGTGGCCCATGCGCTCACGGCGCACCTTGGACCGCGTCACCTCGACGCCGCAGCGCTCGCAGACGATGCCCTTGTAGCGGACGCGCTTGTACTTGCCGCAGTAGCACTCCCAGTCCTTGGTGGGACCGAAGATGCGCTCGCAGAACAGGCCGTCCTTCTCGGGCTTCAGCGTGCGGTAGTTGATGGTCTCCGGCTTGGTGACCTCGCCGGAGGACCACCCGCGGATCTGCTTGGAGGACGCCAGTCCGATCTCGATGGCGTCGAAGTTGTTGATGTCGATCATGCGATCTCTCTCAGGTCGTGCGGGTGGTACGTCTTAGGCCTCGTCCTCGACCAGACCGTCCTCGGGCAGGTCGCCCAGGTCGATCTCGCCGTCGACGTCGAGGTCGGGCGCGTCGTCGGTCTCGGCCTCGCCGGAGGCCTGGCCGTCGCCGGAGGCGTCCGTGTCGTCGGAGCCCTCGACCGCCTCGTCGGCGGCCTGGCCGTCGCCGGCCCGGACGCCCGAGAGGTCGATGCCGAGCTCCTCGGCGGCGCGCAGCAGGTCGTCGTCCTCGTCGGCCATCTCGGCGCGCTGGCCCTCCTCGGAGACGACGTTGACGTCGAGCGCCAACGACTGCATCTCCTTGAGGAGCACCTTGAAGGACTCGGGGATCGACGGCTCGGCGATGTTCTCGCCCTTGACGATCGCCTCGTAGGCCTTGACGCGCCCGACGGTGTCGTCGGACTTGATGGTCAGCATCTCCTGCAGCGTGTAGGCGGCGCCGTAGGCCTCCAGGGCCCACACCTCCATCTCGCCGAAGCGCTGGCCGCCGAACTGCGCCTTGCCGCCCAGCGGCTGCTGGGTGACCAGCGAGTACGGGCCGGTGGAGCGCGCGTGGATCTTGTCGTCCACGAGGTGCAGCAGCTTCAGGATGTACATGTAGCCGACCGTCACGACGCCCTCGAACGGCTCGCCGGTGCGGCCGTTGAAGAGGCGGAACTTGCCGGTGGCCTGACGGCCCGGAACGCGGCTGGTGTCCACGTCCATCTTGATCTTGCCGCCGTACTTCGTGTGGTCCTCCTGCCAGCGCACCAGCGCGCGGTCGACGTCCTCCAGGGAGGCGCCGTCGAAGACCGGGGTGGCGGTGTAGACCTTCTCGCCGTGCTTGAAGCCCTTCTCCTCGTCGTCGAACCAGCCCTGCGCGGCGGCCCACCCGAGGTGGGTCTCCAGGATCTGGCCGACGTTCATGCGGGACGGGACGCCCAGCGGGTTGAGGATGACGTCGACCGGCGTGCCGTCCTCGAGGAACGGCATGTCCTGCTCGTCGACGATCTTCGAGATGACGCCCTTGTTGCCGTGGCGGCCGGCGAGCTTGTCGCCCTCGGAGATCTTGCGCTTCTTGGCGACGAACACGCGGACGAGGTCGTTGACGCCCGGCGGCAGGTCGTCGCCGTTCTCGCGGCTGAAGGTCATGACGTCGATGACGACGCCGCCCTCGCCGTGCGGGACCTTGAGCGAGGTGTCGCGGACCTCGCGCGCCTTCTCCTTGAAGATCGCGCGGATCAGCTTCTCCTCGGCCGTCAGCTCGGTCTCGCCCTTCGGCGTGACCTTGCCGACCAGCAGGTCGCCGGAGCCGACCTCGGCGCCGATGCGGACGATGCCGCGGTCGTCGAGGTTGCGCAGCGACTCCTCGGAGCGGTTCGGGATGTCGCGCGTGATCTCCTCGTCGCCCAGCTTCGTCGTGCGGGCGTCGATCTCGTACTCCTCGATGTGGATCGAGGTGAGCTCGTCGTCCTTGACCAGGCGCTTGCTGAGGATGATCGCGTCCTCGAAATTGTAGCCCTCCCAGGACATGAAGGCGACCATCAGGTTCTTGCCCAGCGCCATGTCGCCCTTGTCCGAGGCGGAGCCGTCGGCCAGGAGGTCGCCCTTCTTCACCTGCTGGCCGGTCGAGACGAGCGGCTTCTGGTGGATGAGCGTGCCCTGGTTGGAGCGCATGAACTTCTGGAGCTCGTGCTCGTCGCGGCCCTCGTCGTGCTCGACGACGATCTGCTCGGCGTCGACGTAGGCGATCGTGCCGTCGTGCTGGGCGAGGATCAGGTCGCCCGTGTCCATGGCGGCGCGACGCTCCATGCCGGTGCCCACGACCGGGGCGTCGGTCTTCAACAGCGGCACGGCCTGGCGCTGCATGTTCGAGCCCATCAGCGCGCGGTTGGCGTCGTCGTGCTCGAGGAACGGGATCATCGCCGTGGCGACCGACCAGATCTGCTCGGGCGAGACGTCCATCAGGTCGACGTCCTTGGGCGCGACCGTGACGTACTGGCCGGCCTGCGTGCGGCAGAGGACCTCGGGGCCCTTGAGCTTGTTGGTCTTCGGGTCGACCGGGTGGTTGGCCTGCGCGATCAGGCGCTGCTCCTCCTGGGTGGCGTCCAGGTGGACCAGCTCGTCGGTGACCTCGCCGTCCTTGATGACGCGGTAGGGCGTCGTGACGAAGCCGTGCTCGGAGACCTCCGCGTAGGAGGACAGCGAGCCGATGAGGCCGATGTTCGGACCCTCCGGCGTCTCGATCGGGCACATGCGGCCGTAGTGCGTCGGGTGGACGTCGCGGACCTCGATGGGCGCGCGCTCGCGGGTCAGGCCGCCGGCGCCCAGCGCCGACAGGCGGCGGCGGTGCGTCAGGCCCGAGAGCGAGTTCGTCTGGTCCATGAACTGCGACAGCTGCGACGAGCCGAAGAACTCCTTCAGCGCGGCGACGACCGGGCGGATGTTCACGATCGTCTGCGGCGTGATCGTGTCCTCGTCCTCCGTCGTGAGGCGCTCGCGGACGACGCGCTCCATGCGGTAGAGGCCGATCCGGAAGGCCTCCTGGATCAGCTCGCCGACCGTGCGCAGGCGGCGGTTGCCGAAGTGCTCGTACTCGTCGAGGCGGTCGGCGATCGGCTCACGCGGAAGCGCGGTGGCCTCGGCGGCGTAGTCCTTGATCTCGACCTCGCCGTCCTCCGGGATGCCCAGGAGCTTGGGCAGCGAGATCAGCTCGCGGACGAGCGCGTGGATGTCGTCGTGCGTGAGCGTGCGGGTCTCGAGGTCGATGTCGAGGCCCAGGCGCGCGTTGAGCTTGTAGCGGCCGACCCGCGTGAGGTCGTAGCGCTTGGGGTCGAAGAAGAGCTGGTTGAGCAGCGCGTAGGCGGCGTCCACCGACGGCGGCTCGCCCGGACGCTGCTTCTTGAAGAGCTCGATGAGCGCGCCCTTCTTGGTCTTCGTCGGCTCCGGGTCGCTCTCGATCGTGTTGCGGATGTAGAGCGAGTTCTCGAAGAGCGCCGCCAGCTCGGTGTCGAGCTTCTCGATGTCCTCGTGGGACTCCTCGACGTCGGCGTCGGTCTCCGGGTTGTAGGCCATCGCGCGCAGCAGGACCGTGACCGGCAGCTTGCGCTTGCGGTCGATCCGGACGAAGACCTTGCCCTTCTTGTCGATCTCCATCTCCAGCCACGAGCCGCGGGCGGGCATCAGGTTGGCCGTGAAGACCTGCTTCTCGCGGTCCTTGGCCTCCATGATGTAGGCGCCGGGCGAGCGCACGAGCTGCGTCACGACGACGCGCTCCGTGCCGTTGATGATGAACGTGCCACGCTCGGTCATCCACGGGAAGTCGCCCATGAAGACGGACTGCTCGCGGATCTCGCCCGTCTCGTGGTTGATGAACGCGACGGTGACGGTGAGCGGACGGCTGTAGGTCAGGTCCTTCTCGCGGCACTCCGCGATCGAGTTCGGCGGGGCGTCGAACACGAAGTCGCCGAAGTTGACGGCGAGGTGACCGGTGTAGTCCTCGATCGGCGAGATGTCGTCGATGGTCTCGCGGAGACCACCGTTCTCGGGATCGACCAGCCACTCGAACGAGCGGCGCTGGATGTCAATGAGGTTCGGAAGGTCGAGGACCTTGTCCAGGCGCGCGAAAGAGCGGCGCGTCCGGGTGGCGTCGAGGGCAGGCACTACGGCGACTCCTCAGGGGTGGAGGCGGGCAAACTGGGAGGGCGCGCCCCGCTGCCGGGTGACGCAGAGGCGCGACCTGCCAATCTAGCACAGGCCGAAGTGGACCCCGATGCGCGGGGCGGTCGGCGCTCACGGACCCCGCCCCGGCCCCCGCGTATGTGGCGCGGGAAGCGTGCTTCCGGGCGGCTGCGACTATTGGCCGACGCGCGGCAGTGTAGCGGTGGACGGCGACGGGTGCCAGATGCCGAGGGCCACCGGCCAGACCGCCAGGACCGCGACGCCGGCCGACGCGATGGCGGCGGCGGGCGTGGTCGCGCGCGCCAACACGCCGACCAGCGGGCCGCCGAGGCCGACGCCCGCGTCGAAGAACGAGAAGAAGAGGCCCGCCGCGGCGCCGTGGCAGGCGGCGGGGACGCGGCGCAGCGCCAGGACGCCGAGCGCGGGGACGGCCAGCGCCTGGCCGCCGGCGAGGACGATCGTGGCCGCGGCGCCGGCGCCGCCCGCGCCGGCGAGCGCGAGCGCGACCAGGCCCAGGCCCTCGGCGACGACGCAGGCGCGCAGGGTCGTCTCGGCGCCGAGGCGGTCGGGGATCCGCGCGCCGAGCGTCCGGGCGGCGATGACGGTCACCGCGAAGACCGGGACGATCGCCGTGAGGTGGCCGACCTGGGCGCCGAAGGCGATCACCGCGACGTAGCCGACGTTGACCAGCGCGAGGCCCGCGCCGGGGCGGGCGATCGCGGCGGCGATCGCGCGAGCGCCGCCGCGGCGCTCGTCGTCCTGGTGGCCGCGGGCGGCGTCGGGGCCGGGCGCGCGCGGCAGGACCAGCACCAGCGGGACGGCGAGCAGCGGCAGGACGGCGGCGGCGATCAGCACCGCGCGCGCCTCGCCGCCGAGCGCATCGGCGATCAGCGGGCCGACGGCCAGCCCCGCGTAGTTGGCCAGGCCGATGTGGCCGAGCGCGCGGCCGCGGTGCTCGGGGCCGGCGAGCCGCAGCAGCCAGAGGACGGCGGCGGCCATCATCATGCCCTCCCCCGCGCCGACGAGCAGGCGGCTCGCGTCGAGCGTCGCCAGGCCGCCGCCCAGCGCGGGGAGCGTGCCGGCGGCCATCACCGCGGCGCCGACCACGACCGGCGGGCACGGGCCGACGCGGTCGGCCACCCGGCCGCCGGCGGGCCGCGCGACGATCGCCGTCAACGCGGGCGCGCCGACCGCCAGGCCGAGCGCGGCCGCGCTGCCGCCGAGGTCGTGTCCGACGTGGGACGGCAGGATCCGCAGCACCGCGCCCAGCGCGGCGTAGCAGAGCGCGGCGGCGGCCAGGACGGCGAGGTAGGTGCGCGACACGCCCGCCACGCTGCCCCTTCAACCGTTCGGCGGCCGCCGAAGCGTCAGGCGCCCGACCGGCGCCGGCGGCTCAGCCCTTCTGCTTGGCCTTGGTCGCGCAGGTCTTGTAGGTGCGCGTCTCGGTCAGCGTCGTGCCGTCGCTGAGCTTGACCGACAACCTGACCTTGAACGTCCCCTTCGGCAGCCCGGCCAGCGTCACCGGGACCTTCAGCTTCTTGGCGGTGTACGTCTTGGCCTTGCCCTTGCCGATCGTGACCTTGACCGAGCTCACCTTCGCCGCGCCGGCCTTGGGCTTGCGGACGGTCAGCGTCAGGCGCCGCTTGGACAGGCAGCGCTTGGGCGAGGCCAGCGAGACGACGTCGGCGACCTTCGGCTTGGCGGCCGGCTTGGGCGCCGGGGTCGTGGGCGGCGTGGCGGGCGGCGTCGTCGCCGGCGGCGTGGGCACGGGCGCCGGGTCGGCGGGCGGGATCGGCTCGGGACGGCCCGCGTTGCGGATCCGCAGCGCGCGGGGGTTGTCAGCGTCGGTCACCCAGATGTCGTTGCCGGACCGCGCCAGCTGCCAGGCCGCGAAGCCGGCCGGCAGCGCGATCGAGCGCTGTGAGCCGTCCGGGCCGATCCGCAGGACGCGCGCGTCCTGGGAGGCGACGTAGAGCGCGCCGTCGGCGCCCATCGCCATCCCGAACGGGTTGACCAGGTCGGTGGCGACGGCGATCGTGTTCACCCCGCTGGAGGCGGTCGGGTCCAGCCGGATGACCTGGCCGGTGTTGTACATCGTGACGAAGAGCTGGTTGCCGGGGCCGACCTCGATGCCGTCGGCGCCCGCGGCGACCGGGATCGGCCAGGTCGCCTCGACGGCCTGCCAGGCGCCGGTGCCGCTCAGCGAGTAGCGCCGCACGAGGTTGCCGTCGAAGTCCGGGACGAAGGCCTTGTTGCCGATGACCGCGAGGTCGTAGGCGTCGTAGGTGGTGGGGAAGGCGCTCGACGTCGTGCCGTCGCCGTCGATCCCGCCCAGGCCGCGGCCGGCGCCGCAGGCGAACTCCGGGTCGGGCGCCGTGTAGAGCATCCGCGTGCTGCCGAACACGGCCATGCCGGCGGGCCCGCAGGCCAGCGCCGACGGCGCCGTCAGGACCGTGCCCGACGGCTCGATCCGCCGGAAGCCCGCGGTGGCGTCGTGCGTGCCGATCGCCACCCAGACGCGGCCGTCCGGGCCGAGCGCGGCCGACGTCGGCCGGCCCGACACGCCCACGCGCCGGATGAGCTGTCCGGTCGGCGAGAGGACGGCGACCGAGTTGTTGAAGGTCTCGACGACGTAGACGTTGCCGTCGGCGCCGGTCGCGACCCCGCCCGTGGCGCTGGCCAGCGGCACCGGCGGCTCCACCACCTCCGCGCGGGCGGCGGCGGGGACGAGCGCGAGCGCGCAGGCGAGCCCCGCGAGGGCGAGGCGGCTGGAGCGTGACATGGCGGAGCAGCCTGCTCAGCGTGCTCCACCATGTCAAGGGTCCCGGCGCGGTCGGCGTCCCGCGCGGCTACGCGGTCGACGGCGCGGCGTCGCCGGTCTCGCCCCGCTCACGGGCGATCCGGCGGTCGCGCAGCAGCGAGGCGACGACGCCGGCGCCGAGCACGAGCGCGATCGCGGGCAGCGAGATCTCGGGGCCGAGCTTGCCCCACAGCTCGCCGGCGGCCATCTTGACGCCGATCAGCACCAACAGCGCCGCGAGCGCGGTCTTCAGGTAGTAGAGCCGCTGGACGAGGTCGGCGACCAGGAAGAACAGCGGCGCCAGGCCGAGCAGCGCGAAGGCGTTGGCGGCGAAGACGATGAAGGCGTCGTCGGTGATCGCCAGGATCGAGGGGACGGAGTCGATCGCGAAGACGATGTCGGCGACGACCAGCGCAGCGACCGCGGCGGTGCCGACCGACAGGTGCGGCAGGCGCGTCCTCAGCTTCTCGACGAACGCGGTCTCCCCCTCGGCGTCGTGGCGGTGCTGGAACATCCGCCAGCCCGTCCACACCAGCAGCGCGGCGAAGATGTAGGAGATCCACGAGGCGTGGTGCAGCGCGGTGGCGCCGACGGCGATGAAGACGCCGCGCAGCACGAGCGCGGCGACGATGCCCCAGGTCAGCAGGCGGTGGCGCTGGGCCTCGGGGATCCCGAAGCTCGTCAGGATCAGCAGGAACACGAAGACGTTGTCGAGGCTGAGCGACTTCTCGACCAGGAAGCCGGCGTAGTAGAGGCCGGCGTCGCGGCCGCCGAAGGCCACCAACATGCCCGCGCCGAACGCGAGCGCGACGGTCAGCCAGCCGAGCGAGTGCAGCGTGGCCTTGCGGACGCTCATGCCCGCGCCGTGGCTCTCGCGGCGCGCCAGCCACAGGTCGAAGGCCAACAGGACGATCAGGGCGCCGATCAGGGCGATCCACTTCATCGGAGACGGTTCCTCGCTTCGCGGGTTCGATGATCCGCGAAGGTTTGACCGCCTCACGAGGAGGCCGCGCGCCCCGGGCCCGATGGGCCGTGCTGACGAGAACGCGCCGTCGGGCTACTTCCCTTCGACGAGCGCATCGTAGCACCTCCGACCGTACCGGTGGACATGGCGCACCGGTTTGTGGTTCTCTACCGCGCCATGGAGCGAGGATTCTTCAGCAGCCTGTTCGACCTGTCCTTCACGAGCTTCGTCACGACGAAGATCATCAAGGTGATCTACGTCCTGTCGCTGATCCTGATCGGCCTGTTCGCGTTGGCGTTCATCGTGGCGGCCTTCCAGGACAGCGCGGCCGCGGGCCTGTTCGTGCTGATCATCGCCGCGCCGCTGGGCGCGCTGTTGTACACCATCTACACGCGGGTCATCCTGGAGTTCATCATCCAGGTCTTCCGGATCGGCGAGCTGCTCCGCGACCAGAACGCGCTGCAGCGCGAGGCGTTCGCCACCGCGGGCTGGCTCGGCGCCGGCGCCCCCGCGCCGGCCGCCCCGACCACGCCGTCGACGCCGTCCACATCGACCCCGCCTTCGCCGCTGTTCGCGGCGCCGGCCTCGCCAGAGGCCTCGACGACCCCGGCGACCTGCCCCAACTGCGGCACGCCCACGACGCCGGGCGGCCGGTTCTGCCGGTCCTGCGGTCAGCCGCTGACCTAGCGTGTTCTGCTCGCGCTGCGGCGCCTCGACCGAGCCCGACGCGACGTTCTGCGAGCGCTGCGGGGAGCGACTCGCGCCCGCGCCGGCCGCGGTCGTCCCCCGGGCGACGACGTCCTCGCGCCCGCCGCGCGGCGTGCTCGTCGCGGGCGCCGCGGCGCTCGTCGTCGGCGCGGTGGTCGCGGCGCTCGCGCTGACCGGCGCGCTGGACGGCAGCGACCACCCGGTCGCGCGCCGGGTGACGGTGCCGCCGGCGGCGACCGTCGGCCCGTCTCAGCCGGCGGTGACGGTCGCGACGCCGACGACCGCGACGGAGGGCGAGGCCGCGCCGCCGGCCGAGGCGCCCGCGGAGCCGCGTCCGGCCCGGGCGGTCGTCGCGCGGACGTGCGGGAAGGGCGGGGTCGGCGGCGACTGCCACCTCTCGGTGCGGGCGTCGCCGTCGCCGGACGCCGACGAGGTGCTGCGGCTGGACGAGGGCGACACGCTGCGCCTGAGCTGCCAGGTCCGCGGCGAGCCCGTGCGGTCCTCCGCGCTGGGGGCGACGAGCACGGTCTGGTCGCGCACCACGCGCGGCGGGTACGTCTCCAACGTGTACATCATGGGGCCGTCGCTGAAGTCCCGGTCGATCACGCTGCGCCGATGCTGACCGCGCGCGTCCTGGCCGCCGGCCTGCTCGGGTGCGCGACGGCGTCGTGCGGCGGCGGCGCCGGCGACGACGCCCCGTCGCGCGCCACGGTGACCGACGCGGTCGCGGCCGCGACGACCACGACGACCGCCGCCGCCCGGCCCGCCACCACGCGCGCCGCCTTCGCCTTCTCCGCCCGCCGCCTCACCCCCGCGCTGCGCCACCGCCTCAACGGCGCGTCGTGGCACCCGGGCTGCCCGGTCGCGCTGGACGACCTGCGCTACGTCCGCGTCGCCTACGTCGGCTTCGACGGCCGGGCCCACCGCGGCGAGCTGGTGGTCAACGCCGACGCGGTGCACGCCACGCGGACCGCGTTCGCGTACCTGTACGCCGAGCGCTTCCCGATCCGCCGCATGCGGCTCGTCGACGACTACGGCGCCTCCGACTACCGCTCGATCGAGGCCGACAACACCTCGGCGTTCAACTGCCGCCGGGCGACCGGCGCGACGCGCTGGTCCCAGCACGCCTACGGCCGGGCGATCGACGTCAACACCATCGAGAACCCGTACGTGTACGCCAACGGCACGACGACCCACGCGCGGTCGCGCCCCTACCTGGACCGCTCCAGGCACCGCAAGGGCATGGCGTACGCGGGCGGCGTCCTCGTCCGCGCGTTCGCCAAGGCCGGCTGGAGCTGGGGCGGCACCTGGCCCGGCCCGACCGACTACCAGCACTTCTCGGCCAACGGCACCTAGTGCCGTGAGCACGACGAAGGGCGCCCCGCGAACGGGACGCCCTTCGGTGCAGCGGAACTGCGTGCGGGCGAGGAGCCCGCGGCCGAGCTACTTGACCTCGACGGAGGCGCCGGCCTCCTCGAGCTCCTGCTTGAGCTTGTCGGCCTCGTCGCGCTCGATGCCCTCCTTGACGGGCTTGGGAGCCTCGTCGACGAGCGCCTTGGCCTCCTTCAGGCCCAGGCCGGTCGCGGCACGCACGACCTTGATGACCTGGATCTTCTTGTCGCCGGCGCCCGTCAGGATGACGTCAACCGTGGAGGACTCCTCCTCGGCCGCGCCGGCGTCGCCGCCGCCACCGCCGGCCGGAGCGGCCGCGGCAACGGCCGTCGCGGACACGCCGAACTCCTCCTCGAGCGCCTTGATGCGCTCGGACAGCTCGAGCACGGAAATGCCCTTGAGCTCCTCGATCCACTCTGCGGTGCTGGTAGCCATAACTGTTTAGCCCTCCTGGGTCTCTTCGGTGTTGTCGGGACCCTCGGCGGGATCCTCCGAGTTGTTGGTGTCGTCGGCGGGCGCCTCGGCCTCGGCGGCCGGCTCCTCCGACGTGGCGGCGGCCGCGGGCGCGGGCGCGTCGCCGGACGGAATCTCTCCGCTCTCCTTCTTCTCCAGCACGCCGCCGAGCGCGATGGCCAGGCCCGAGACGAGCCCGTTGAGGCTCCGGGCCAGGCCGGTGATCGGCGAGGCGACGATGCCGACGAGCTGTCCGTAGAGGACGTCGCGCGACGGCAGCTTGGAGATGGCGGTGATCTGCGCCGCGTCGAGCGCGTCGCCGTTCATGAGCCCGCCCTTGAAGGGCAGGAGCTCGCCGCCGGTGGCCTTCTGGAAGTCGGCGATCGCCTTCGCGGCGCCGGCCGCGTCACCGCGGACGAACGTCAGGGCCGTCGGGCCCTCGAGGATGCTCTTCAGCGCCTCGGCGTCGGCGGCGTCGGCCGCACGCTCGGTGAGCGTGTTCTTGACGACGCGGAACGTCGCGTCGGAATCGCGAAGCTTGGTCCGCAGCTCGGCGACCTGCGCGACGGTGATGCCGCGGTAGTCGACGGCGAAGACCGCCTCTGACTCCTTGATCTGATCAGCGATCTCGGCGACCGCTGCAGCTTTCTGGTCCCTGTTCACGGGCCTCCTCTGCCGGGCTTGCGCGCACGCGATCCGCGATCACGTGCGCCGCCGGCGGTCTCAGGACGGCCTCGGATGTGAGCTATGAGCTACGCCGCGGCAGCGGCGCTCTCACCACTCTCCAGTCCGAGGATGTCGCGGGTACGGGACGGGTCGACCTTGATGCCCGGGCCCATCGTCGAGGCGATGGTGACCGTGCGCAGGTAGCGACCCTTGGCCGCCGAGGGCTTCGCGCGGACAAGCTCCTCGATCACGGCGGCGTAGTTCTCGAGCAACTGGCGCTCGTCGAAGCTGGTCTTGCCGATGTTCAGGTGGACGATCGCGGTCCGGTCGGTGCGGTACTCGACCTTGCCGGACTTCGACTCCTCGACGGCCTTGGCCACGTCCATCGTGACCGTGCCGACCTTCGGGTTCGGCATCTTGCCCGAGGGGCCGAGGATGCGGCCGAGGCGGCCGACGATCGGCATCATGTCCGGCGTCGCGATGGCGACGTCGAAGTCCATGAAGCCCTCCTCGATGCGCTTGGCGAGGTCCTCGGCGCCGACGACGTCCGCGCCGGCGGCGGTCGCCTCGTCGGCCTTCGGGCCGCGGGCGAAGACGGCGATCTTGACGTCCTTGCCGAGGCCGTTGGGCAGCGCGATCGTGCCGCGCAGCTGCTCGTCGGCGTGGCGGACGTTCAGGCCCGTGCGCACGTGGATCTCGACGGACTCGTCGAACTTCGCGCGCTTGAGGGACTTGACCAGCGCGATCGCCTCGGCGGGCGCGTACTCGCGCTCGCGGTCGACCTGCGCCTTGGTCTCGTTGTAGGTCTTGCCGTGCTTGGCCATGACTAGACGACCTCCACGCCCATGCTGCGGGCGGTGCCCTCGATGATCTTCCCGGCCTGATCGAGATCGTTCGCGTTCAGGTCGTTGAACTTCTTCTCGGCGATCGCGCGGATCTGGTCCTTGGTGATCTGGCCGACCTTGTTGCGGTGCGGCTCGCCCGACCCCTTCTCGAGGTTGATCGCCTGCTTGATGAGCACCGCGGCGGGCGGCGTCTTCGTGACGAACGTGAACGAGCGGTCCTCGTAGACCGTGATCACGACCGGGATGACCGTGCCGGAGTCCTGCTGGGTCTGGGCGTTGAACGCCTTGCAGAACTCCATGATGTTGATGCCGTGCTGACCGAGCGCGGGGCCGACCGGCGGTGCCGGGGACGCCTGGCCGCCTACGGCCTGCAGCTTGATCTGGGTGAGGACCTTCTTGGCCATGTCTCTTCCTTCCGCCTCCCGCCTCCGCTGGCCACGGCGCGGTTCATGTGGCGTTGTGTGTGACTAGATCTTCTTCACCTGGTCGAAGCCCACCTCGACGGGGGTCTCTCGACCGAAGATGGATACCAGGACCTTCAGCTTCTGCGCGTCCTGGTTGATCTCCGAGATCTCGCCCGAGAAGTCGGAGAGCGGGCCCGAGATCACCTTGACGGACTCGCCGATGGAGAACTGGGCCTTGGTGGCGACCTTCTGCGCGACCTCGCGGTGCAGCAGGCGGTCGACCTCGGGCTGGGTGAGCGGGACCGGCTCGTTGGAGGCGCCGACGAAGCCGGTGACCCCGGGCGTGCCCTTGACGAGCTGCCACGAGTCCTCGTTGAGGTCCATGTTCACCAGCACGTAGCCGGGCATCGTCCGCTTCTCCTTGGTCTCCTTCTGACCGTCCTTCATCTCGGAGACGGTCTCGGTGGGGACGACCACGGAGCGGATCGCGCGGCGCTGCCCCAAGGAGGAGGCGCGGTGCTCAAGGTTCGACTTGACCTTGTTCTCGTGCCCTGAATAGGTGTTGACGACGTACCAGCGATACATGAAGTGAGAGAGGGGTCCGCCCGCGGGCTAGATGATGAAGTCGACGACCTTGCGCGCGACCCAGTCGGCCAGGCCCAGGTAGGCGCCGGCGACGATCACGAAGCCGATGACGACGGACGTGGCCTGGGCGACCTGACGGCGGTCCGGCCACTGCACGCGCTGCAGCTCGGCCCACGACGCGCGCAGGAACTGGATGAAGCGCGGGCCACCGCGCTTGTCCGGGTGCGCCGTCTCGCGGCCGCCGGTGCGAGCGAGGGCGCGATCGTCCTCGTCGATGTCACCGTCGTCGTCGAGGTCGCCGACCGGCTCCGCCATGCGGCGCTCCAGCTCGGCGTCGACGTCGTCGTCGGAGCCGTTCGTGCCGTTGGCGCCCGCCGCCACCGTCGCCTCGAACTCGTCGACCTCGCCGGAGGCGTGCTCCAGCGCGCCCGGGACGTGGTCCTCGGGGCGGGGGTCGTTCGACGACGGCGTCGTCGGGTCGTTCTGTCGGTCAGAGGCCATGCGGAGGCTCCCAGGGACCTAGCGGGTCTCCCGGTGGCTGGTCTGGCAACGGCACCACTTGCAGTACTTCCGCAGCGTGATGCGATCCGGCGTGTTGCGCTTGCTCTTGTTGGTCTGGTAGTTGCGCCGCTTGCAGTCCTCGCAGGCGAGGGTCACAGCGATGCGCACGTCTCCGCGGGCCATAAAGGGCTCCCGTGCAAAGGTCTGATGAAGATGATCGAACCCGCTCCGTACCGGGGCAAAATTAAGACTCGCCCCGGAGCGAGTCGACCTCGAAGGATAGCGCTTGGCGACGCGCGACGGCGGCCGATGGTTCGGGGGTTGCACCGTGAGCCGGTGCCGAGGCGGCAAGGGCGGGTCCGGAAGCGCGCCGGACGGCCATGCGACAGTCGGTAGCGTGACGCTATCCACGGGCGCTAGAATCGAACACCGATGCTCGGCCGCACGTATGAGTCGCAGACCTGCTCGGTCGCCCGCACGCTGGAGCTGGTGGGCGAGCGCTGGACCCTGCTGATCATCCGCGACGCGTTCCTCGGCATCCGTCGCTTCGGCGACTTCGCCGCGCGCCTGGGCATCGCGCGCAACGTCCTGCAGGACCGGCTCGAGCGCCTGGTCGAGGCCGGAATCCTCGAGAAGGTCCCCTACCAGGAGCGCCCGCTGCGCCACGAGTACCGGCTGACGGCGATGGGCCGCGACCTGTGGCCGTCGATCGTCGCGCTCCTGCAGTTCGGCGACAAGCACCTCGCCGGCCCTGCCGGCCCCCCGATGCTGCTCCTGCACCGCGGCTGCGGCGGCGAGCTGGACGACCGTCGCTTCTGCAAGACCTGCGGCGCCGCCGTCGAGCCGCGCGAGGTCGAGCCGACGCCCGGCCCCGGCGGCGCGAAGGTGCCTGAGGCCACGGCCGCCGCGTGAGCGCCGCGACGCGGCCCGCGCTCGTCCTCGAGCACGAGGCCGACGCCCCGGCGGGGCTGCTCGCCGACTGGGCCGCCGAGCGCGGGATCGACCTGGAGGTCTTCGCGTGGCACGCCGACGGCGACGGCGACGGCGCCCCGGACGTCGCGGGCCGCCCGTTCGTCGTCGTGCTCGGCTCGGAGGCCAGCGCGTTCGACGACACGGTCCCGTGGCTGGCGCGCGAGCGCGCGCTGCTGGACCGCGCGCTGGCGCTCGACGTCCCGATCCTCGGCATCTGCTTCGGCGGCCAGCACCTCGCCCGCGCGCTCGGCGGGACCGTCAGCCCGGCGTCGCGGCCGGAGGTCGGCTGGCTGGAGGTCGAGTCGCTGGACCCCGAGACCGTCCCGCCCGGCCGCTACCTGCAGTGGCACCGCGACGCGTTCACCCCGCCGCCGGGCGCCGAGCTGCTCGCGCGCTCACCGGTCAGCGCGCAGGCGTTCCGCCACGGCCGCCACCTCGGCGTGCAGTTCCACCCCGAGGTCACGCCGGCCATCGCGCTGGGCTGGGCGACCAACTACCCCGACTCGGTCCGCCGGGCCGGGACCACCGTCGCGGACGTCCGCGCGGGCGGCGAGGAGCACGCCGCCGATGCGCGCCGTCGTGCCTACGCGCTGTTCGACATGTTCCGGTCGCGGATCTCCGGGTAGCCCCCGGAGACGATGACCACCGACAACCACCTGCGGGACCGTCCCACCGGCGAGCTGGTCAAGGACCTGTCGACCCAGGTCTCGACGCTCGTCCGCCAGGAGCTGGAGCTCGCCAAGGTCGAGCTGACCGCCAAGGGCAAGCAGGCCGGGATCGGGGCCGGCATGTTCGGCGGCGCCGGCCTCTTCGCCCTCTACGGCGTCGGCGCGCTGGTCGCGACCGCGATCATCGCGCTGTCGACCGCGCTCGCCGCCTGGCTGGCCGCCCTGATCGTCGGCGTCGCGCTGCTCGCCATCGCGGGCGTGATGGCGCTGATGGGCCGGGCGCGGGCCAAGCGGGCCGTGCCGCCGATGCCCGAGCAGACCGTGGCGACGGTCAAGGAGGACGTGCGCTTCACCAGGGAGCACGTCGCCGAGGCCCGCCACCACCGCCACGAGGAGGCCGCCCGATGAACGGCAACGGCGCCCGCACGCCCGAGGAGATCCGGGCCGCGATCGAGCACACGCGCGAGGAGCTCGCCGACACCGCCGCCGCGCTGGCCGAGAAGGCCGACGTCAAGACGCGCGCGCACGAGAAGGTCGAGGAGACCCGGGCCCGCTTCAACCACAAGGTCGAGGAGACCCGCGCGAGGGTGACCGCCGGGGCCGGCTCCGCCCGGAGCCGGGCCTCCGGAGCCACGCCGGAGTCGGTCGCCGACGGCGCCCAGCAGGCGGCGGGCACCGCGACGACCAAGGCCAAGGAGAACCCGATCCCGGTGGCCTTGGCCGCGGGCTTCGCCGCCGGGCTCGTCATCGGCCGGGCCGCCGGGGCGCGCCGCCGCTAGGGCGCTCAGCGACGCCCATCGGACACGTCCTCCACACGTGGGTCGCGCGGACCACTAGGTTCGCGCGACACCACCAACCAGGAGGACTTCATGCGTGCTGTCCCTCGCGGGCGGACGGTCGCCGCGCTTCTCGCCGCGACCGCCTCGCTGACCCTGGGCCTGACGGGCGCGGCCGGCGCCGCGCAGCTCGTCGGGCTCGGCGACTCCTACGCGGCCGGGCCGTTGATCCCGAGCCAGTCGCTCAACCCGCTCGGCTGCCTGCGCTCCGACCACAACTACGCGCACCTCGCGGCCGCGCAGCTGGGCAAGTCGCTCAGCGACGTGTCGTGCAGCGGCGCGACGACCGCCGACATGACGGCCGCCCAGGACGTCACGCCCGGGCCCGCCAACCCGCCGCAGCTCGACGCGCTGAGCGCGGCGACGCAGACCGTGACGCTGTCGATCGGCGGCAACGACATCGGCTTCACGTCGATCATCGAGAACTGCGCCTCGGCGTCGCCGTTCGGCACGCCGTGCAAGGACCGCTACGACAGCGGCGGCGTCGATCAGCTGGCCGCGCGGATCGACGCGACCGCGCCGAAGGTCGCCGCGGTGCTCCAGGGCATCCACGCGCGGGCGCCGAGCGCGCGCGTGCTGGTCATCGCCTACGAGCCGATCCTGCCCGAGACCGGCAGCGGCTGCTGGCCGCAGGTCCCGCTGGCCTGGAACGACGTGCCGTACCTGCGCGCGACCGAGAAGCGGTTGAACACCATGTTGGCGACCGTCGCCGCCGCCAACGGCGCGCGCTACGTCGACACCTACAGCGCCGCGATCGGCCACGACGCGTGCAAGTCGTCGTCGGTGCGGTGGGTCGAGCCGCTGGTCCCGGGCAACACGGCCGCGCCGTTCCACCCCAACGCGCGCGGGATGGCGGGCGTGACGCCGACGATCGTCGCGGCGGCGAGCTGAAGGTGATGATGAGGGCCTAGCCGTCGTCGGCCAGGCCTTCCAGCGGGCCGAGCAGCCGGCGCGACCGCTTCGAGACGCCCGGGAGGGCGATCAGGCGGTGCGTCGGCGGCTCCCCCGCCTCGCGGCGGCGCAGCTGGGCCATCGCGATCGCCCGCCAGCGCTCGTCGACGACCGCGTGCGGCGGGCGTCCCGCGACGTCCTGGAGGTCGACCTCGAGGTGCTCGGCCCACAGGCGCTCGCGCGTCGCCCGCGCCTGCGCGGCGTCGTCGGTGACGACGTTCAGCTCGGTGTCGTTGAGCAGGGAGTGGGCGTTGAGGTTGGCCGAGCCGATCGTCATCCAGCGGTCGTCGACGATCCCGACCTTGGCGTGCACGTAGAGCGGGTCGGCGCGGTGGCCGGTGCGCGAGCGGATCGTCGCCGCGAGGAAGTGCGGGTTCCCGTGGTCGTCGGCGTCGGCCAGCACCGCGAGCTGGCCCCTGGTGTCGTCCTGGCCGTTGTTGGCCTTGGCGGGCAGCAGGACGACCAACCTGAAGTCCTCGCTCGGCGGGCGCCGGAGCTTGTCCACCAGGATCTCGGTGATCTCCGGCGCCCACAGGAACTGGTTCTCCAGGTAGATGATGCTCTTGGCCGACCGCAGCGCGCGCACGTAGGACTCCAGGATGCGGAAGTCGCCCTTGGGGACCAGGTCGTACATGTCCTCGGAGACCGTCCGGACGACCTGGATCGTGCTCGTGCCCGGCCCCGCGATCGGCGCCGGGACGGCCGGCGACGGCAGCGCCTCGCCGGCGACCTCGCGCCAGCGCATGGCGAAGTGCGCGGCGACGTCGGCGACCGCCGGGCCCTCGATCCGCGTGCCGACGTCGTGCCAGCCGAGCTTGCGGCGCGCCGCGTGGTCGGAGGTGTCGAAGCGGTCGCCGGCCTGGTCGGTCAGGTCGATGCCGTTGACGAACGCGACCTCGTCGTCGACCACGATCGTCTTCTCGTGGTGGCAGTGGACCGGGTGCTCGCGCGGGTCGCGGTAGGCCTGGATCTCGGTGTCGCGCACGAGGCGCCGGACCTCGGCCGCGACCTCCTTGCGCGTCGGGTGGAAGAGCGGGACCGGCGAGCCCGCCCAGACGATCACGCGGACGTCGACGCGCTCGGCCAGCTCGGCGAGCAGCGGGCCGATCGCCAGCGGGTCCTCGCCCCGGACCAGCTCGAAGTGCGCCGCGAGGTGCCAGCCGGTGAGGTGGACGTGCGACCGCGCGCCGCGCAGCGCCTCGGCGATCCGGGGCAGCGCGGCGGCGCCGTCGATCAAGACCTCCATCTTGCATCCGGCACGCGGCGGCGGGTCGCCGCCGGCCCACAGCGCGCCGTCGGCGCGGGGCGACGGATCGAGCACGCCGCTGTGCCCGAGACGACGGAGCCGGCGGCGGTGATGGTGCTTGACGGTGGCCTCGACGGCGTCGCCCATCAGGGCGTCGACGCGGGCGAGGAGGGCGGGCGGCATCCCCCTCGGGTGTGCCCGCCGGACGGCGATGCCTCACTCAGCCCAGCCAGGCCTGGAGCAGCAGCGCGAGGCCCGTCAGCGCGGCGACGCCGACGACGATCGCGTTGACCAGCAGCAGGCGCGAGCGGCGTGGGCGGGGCGTGGCCAACGACGCCGCCAGCGCGGTCGTGATGTAGGTGTTGAGCGGGACGCCCTCGCGCTCGGCGGCGCGCGCGAGGTCGCCGTGCAGCGTGCGCGGCAGGCGCAGGAGCAGGCGGCCGCTGCGGGCGTCGCGCGGCGGCTCGCCGGCCGCGTCGCCCTCGCCGCCCGGCGCCAGCTCGGCGCGCAGGCGGTGCAGCGTCGCGCGCAGCAGACGCGAGACGTGGGCCTGCGAGAGCCCCAGCTCGCGCGCGATCTCCGACTGGCTGCGGTCCTCGTGGTAGCGCAGGGTCAGCAGGCGGCGCTCGCGCTCGTCGAGCGACGCCCAGCCGGTCTCGAGCAGGACGCGCGCCTCGGTCGCGGCGGCGTCGGCATCGGCGTCCTCGCGCGCGATCTCCGGCAGCGGCTCGGTCGGCCGGCCGGCGGCGTCGGCGGCCAGCGCCCGCGTCACCCGCTCGGCCTCGGCGCCCGTGGCGGCGGCCAGCTCCTCGACGGTCGGCGCGCGGCGCAGGCGCGCGGTGAGGTCGGCGGAGACCGTGCGCACGCGCGTGGCCAGCTCGCGGTCCAGACGGCCGACGCGCGGGCCGGGCGACCCGTCGCGCAGGTGGTGGCGGATCTCGCCCTCGATCGACGGGCGCGCGAGCGCGGCGAGGTCGCGGTGGCGCTCGGGGTCGTAGCGGTCGACGGCCTTGATGAGCCCGACCGTGCCCGCCTGGACGAGGTCCTCCAGCGGCTCGCCGCGCCCGGCGTAGCGGCGGGCGATCGACCGCACGAGCGGCAGGTGGGCCTCGATGGCGGTGTCGCGGTGGCTGAGCCCCGTGGGCTCCATGGGCCGAAGCTACCGGCTGGACGGGCCCACAGGGCGCGACGAACGTCCAGGTCGGCCATGCATGCGCGCGCGATACCGCGCATCCCGCCCATGCGCATGGATCGTGCATGGGCATCGGTGGCATCGGGCCTGTGGATGAGGAAGATCCCGGCGATCCTGCTGGCGCTGATGGCGACGCTCCCGCTCGCGGGGGTCGCGCGCGCCGACGACGTCAGCGTGACCGTGAACGTCGCGCCGCCCGCGGGGTCGGCGCCGTCCAACGTGACCGTCCAGGTGATCGTCGACAGCCCGGGCGCGAGCGCGACCGCGGGGCAGGCCAACCTGGTGGCCAACGGCGGGACGGCCGCGCCGGATCCGGCGCCCGCGCAGCCCGCGGCGCCGCAGGTGACGCCGCCGACCGCGCCCTCCGTCACGCCACCGGCGCCGCCCGCGCGCCCGGACGTCGCCGCGCCCGCGCAGCCCGCGGCGCCGCAGGCGACGACGCCGACCACGACCACGCCCGCCGCCGACCACGCCGCGAGCGGTTCGGGCGGCGCGGCCGCGCCGGCCGATGCCGGCTCCGCGCCGCCCGCGGGCACCTCCCCCACCGTCCCGGCGCCGGTCGCGGCCGCCGCGCCCGCATCGCCGGCGCCGGCACCTCAGCCGGCCGCCACCGGCGCCCGGGGCGCCCACCACCGCACGGGCGGCACGCTCGCGCGGACGCGGCGCCAGCGCGCCGCGGACCCGACGCCGCCACGTCCCCGCCCGGTCGCCTCCGCGGCGCCGCCGGTCCTGGCCGCGGTCTCCCCCGCGCCCGTCCCGGCGCGCGTCGCGGCCGCCACCGGCGCCGGCGCCCGTCGCGGCCACGCGCGCCCGTCGCCGTCGCGTCGCCGCCCGGCCGACGCCACCGCCGCGCGGGCCGCGCGCCCGGCGCCCGCGCTCCCGGTCGACCCGGCCGCGCCCGCCGCCGCGTCGGCCACCGGCGGCGCGGCCGGTCCCGGCGGCACCATGCTCGCCCTCGCGCTCGTCGCGGCGCTCCTCCTCGGCGGTTCGGCGGGACCGTTCGAGCTGGTCGCGCACGCACGGCGGCGCGTCCCTCCGATCGCGGGAGGTCGCATCGACCGCCCGGGCTAGTTCCTGTCGTCGTACCTCAAGTCCATCAACTACGACAACAAGGAACCACCCATGCGCAAGACCATGATGGTGTGGTCGGCGTGCGCCGCGGCTCTCGTGCCCGCGCTCGCCGCCTCCACCGCCGCGGCGGACGGGACGCCCGTCCAGGCCGTCGGCCAGCAGGCCACCAGCACGCAGGCCGCCAACTCGTCGGCGACCTCCACCCAGAACAGCCCGTCCAACACGGCGATCCACGTCGCGATCCTGAGCCCCGGCGCGGCCTCCGGCGCGACCAGCCAGGCCAACGCCTCGGCGGCCAACTCGTCGGCGGCCAACGGCAACGGGACCACGCAGAACGCCCAGCAGAACGCGGGCGGCGGCAGCGCGGCCCAGGAGATCGGCCAGGCGGCCGCCAACGCGCAGTCCGCCACCTCGGCGGCGACCTCCACGCAGACCAACCCCACCAACACGGCGATCCACGTCGCCATCCTCAGCCCGGGCGCCTCCAGCGGGGCGACGAGCCAGGCCAACGGCTCGACGGCCAACTCGTCGGCGGACAACGGCAACGGCACCACCCAGAACGCCCAGCAGAACGCGGGCGGCGGCGGTGGCGGCGGCGGCGGCGCGGTGCAGGCCGTCGGCCAGGACGCCGCGAGCCATCAGGCGGCCGACTCGGCCGGCACCTCCACGCAGTCGGGCGCGAGCAACACCGCGGTCGACGTGGCGATCCTGAGCCCGGGCGCGTCGAGCGGCCCGGTCTCGCAGGCCAACGCCTCGACCGCCAACTCGTCGGCGGCCAACCACAACGGCACGACGCAGAACGCGCAGCAGAACGCCGGCGGCCCGACCGCCGAGCCGCCGGTGCGCGAGCAGGACGGCGGCGGCTGCGGCTCCTGCCACTCGGCGCCGAGCGTGCCGGGCGTGCAGGGGATCGGCCAGCAGGCCGTCAACGACCAGTCGGCCGACTCGGCGGCGACGTCGACGCAGACCAACCCCACCAACACGGCGATCAGCCTGGCCATCCTGAGCCCGGGCGCCTCCAGCGGCCCGGTCTCGCAGGCCAACGCCTCGACCGCCAACTCGTCGGCGGCCAACCGCAACGGCACGACGCAGAACGCCCAGCAGACGCTCGGCGGCTGGGGCGGCGGCGTGCAGGCGATCGGCCAGCTGGCCGCCAACCGGCAGTCGGCCGACTCGGCGGCGACGTCGACCCAGTGGTGCCCGGCGAACCTCGCGCTCGGCGGGTTCGGCGGCGTGTCGCAGGCCAACGGCTCGACCGCCAACTCGTCGGCCGGCAACGGCAACGGGACGACCCAGAACGCGCTGCAGGCGCTCGCCGGCTTCCCCTGGCCGGTGACGCTCGTGTAGCGATCGACGCCTCGGCATGGGCCGCCGGCCGCCGCCGCGGCCGGCGGCCGTGCCGTTGACGGAAGGACGAGCGCGCGCGTACGTTCCTTGGACAGACCGTGAGCCCTCGCCACCGACGCGCAGCCCTGCTGACCGTCCTGGCCCTCGCGACGATCCCGGCCCCGGCGACCGCGCAGACGCTCTCGCCGGATCCGGCGCCCTCGACGCCGAGGCCGGACCCGGCACCGGCGCGGCCACAGGCCAGGGTCCAGAAGGCGGTGCGTCCCGCGCCGGCGGCGGCGGTGCCCGCGACGCGGCCGACCGCCCAGCGATCCTCCGCGGCGACGACCGCGACCGCGACGGAGACGACGACGCGCGCGGCCACCCCTCACGCCGCCACGCCGACGACCCGTGGCCGCGCCGCCGCCCGTCGTCCCACCCGCTGCGCCTCCGGCGGCGGCGGACCCGCGCCGTGCATCACGCCGCGGCCCGCGTCCCGTCGCGCGGTCACGGCGACCGTCGCCACGCCGAGCCGCCTCGCCTCCGCGCACGCGACGGCCGCGGCCGCGCCGGGCTCGTCCGGCGACCGCGCCCGCGACGCGATCGCCGGCGCCGCGCTGCTCGCCGTCGCGCTGGCGGGCTCGCTCACGCTGCGCCGCGCGCGAAGGACGATCGCGTGAGGCGCGCGCTCGCGCTGCTCGTCGCGACCGCCGCGGCCGTCGTCGCTCCCGCGGCCGCGCCCGCCGCGCCGCCCACCGTCGCCAACGCGCTCAGCGGCACCGCGGGCGACGACGGGTGGTACGTCGGCCCGGTCACGATCACGTGGACGGTCACCGGCGCGACCGACAGCGACTGCCCGGCCGTGCAGACGCTGCGCGACGACACGACCGGCGTCAGCCGCTCATGCTCGGCGAGCAACGCCGACGGCACGACGACCGTCCAGACCAAGACCATCAAGATCGACCAGACCCCGCCAGCCTCGGTCGCCGGCGCCGCCGCGCGAACGCCCGACCACGGCCTCTTCTACACCGCGCCGGTCGCCGTCGCGTTCTCCGGCACCGACGCGACCTCGGGCATCGCGTCCTGCACCACGGCCACCTACGCCGGCCCCGACGCGCCGAGCGCGGCCGTCCCCGGCACCTGCCGCGACCGCGCCGGCAACACGTCGGCGCCGGTGCCGTTCACCTTCGCCTACGACGCCACCGCCCCGGCGCTGACCGGCGTCGCGGCCACCGTCGGCGCCGACCGCCGCGCGACCGTCGTCTGGACCGCCGCGCCCGACGCCCAGACCGTGACCGTCGTGCGCGACGCGCCCGCCGCCACCCTGCTGGACCACGTCCCGGCGGCCTCGGCGCGCTCGGTCGTCGACGGCCCCCTGGCGGCCGGCGCCACGACCGCCTACACGGTCACGATCGCCGACGCGGCCGGCAACGCCGCGAGCGCCACGGCCACCGCCACGGTGCCGAAGGCGACGGCCAAGGACGCGTCGACGGCGGCCCGGCGGCCCACGCTGCGCTGGCGCGCCCGCCCCGGCGCCGAGTACTACAACTTCCAGCTCTACCGCGACGGGCGCAAGGTCCTCAGCGCCTGGCCGCGCGGCACCCACTACACGCTGCGCGCCCGCTGGCGCTTCCACCGCAAGACCTACAAGCTGGCCGCCGGGCGCTACCGCTGGTACGTCTGGCCCGGCTACGGCCCGCGCGCCCGCCACCGCTACGGGCGGCTGCACGCCAAGGGCGCGCTGACCTACCCGGCGCCGCCGATCCGCGACGGCGGCCAGTAGGTCGCGAACGCCTCGCCGATCACCCAGCTGTCGGGCACCGGGCCCCAGAAGCGCGAGTCGTCGGAGTTGCCGCGGTTGTCGCCCATCATGAACACGTAGCCCTTCGGCACCGTGATCGGGTTGGGGAAGTCGCAGGCGCCGGAGGCCGGGTCGCACGCGGCGGCGAACGGCTCGTTGGCCTTCTTGCCGTTGAGGTAGACCGACCCGCCGCGGATCGAGATCGAGTCGCCGCCGACGGCCACGACGCGCTTGATGAACGACTGCTTGGACTTCCGCGGGGTGGGCCGGGAGCACGGCGTCCCCGTCCCCTGCCCCTGGTCGGCCGCGCCGCAGATCGGGCTGCTCGGATCGGCGCCCGCGGGCGGGTTGAAGACGACGATGTCGCCGATCTTCGGGTCGTGGCCGAGGATCCGGTGCGCGAAGCGGTTGACGAGCACGCGGTCGCCGACGTGCAGCGTCGGCTCCATCGACCCGCTCGGGATCTTGTAGGGCTTGACGACGAACGCCTGGAGCCCCACGGCCAACACGATGGCGATGACGAGGAACAGCGCGGTCTCGACCAGCTTGTTCTCGCGAGCCTGCTTCAACACGGGCGGCATCTCCGCTCATCCTAGGGCCGGCGAGCCCGCCAGTCGCCACATCCGTAATGCCAGATGGGCACGGAGGCGGTCGTCGCCGCTGCCGAGCGCCAATCCGGTCAGCTCCTGGGCCCGCGCCAGGCGGCGGTAGAGCGTGGCGCGATGGACGTGCAGCGCGCGTGCCGCGGCGGCCACGTCGCCCGCCGCGTCCAGCGTCGCCTCCAGCGCCCGCGCCAGCTCCGGACCCGATCGCGCGCCCAGCAGCGCGGGCAGCGGCGCCGGGACCGCGGGGCGCCCGGCGGCGTCCCACAGCCGTGCCGCGAAGACCCACGAGCCGAGCGCCTCGACCGTCGCCGCCGGGCCCAGCGCCGGGAGCTGCTGGACGGCGATCAGGCCGGCGGCGGCCGCGCCCAGCGCCTCGCGCGCGGCCGCGAGCTCCGCGAACGGCGCCGAGGCGACCGCGTGCGGCGCGCCCGCGTCGGCCAGCGCCCGCGCGAGCGCGCCGGACGTGTCGGCGCCGCCGTGCGCGACGGCCGTCGCGACCGTCCCGCGCACGCGCCAGACGAGGTCGTCGGCCTGCCAGCGCCGCCGCGCGCGCTCGGCGACCTCGGCGGCGGTCCCGGCGTCGTCCAGCTCGGCCAGCGCGACCGCGTAGGGCGTCGCCCGCGCGCGCGAGAGCGACCAGCCCTGGCGGACCGCCAGCTCGCCCGCGGCCCGCGCGCGCACCGCCGCGTCGGGGTCGTCGAGCAGCTCGGCCAGCAGCGCCGCGATCCGCGCGTGCGCCGCGCCGCCGCCCGCGCGCTGGGCCCACAGCGTCGCGCCCGCCGCCCGCGCGGTCGTCGCGAGCGTCGCGCGCTGCCCGGCGTCGAGCCCGACCGGTCCCGGGATCACCCACAGGAAGCCCAGCAGCGCGCCGTCGTGGCGGACCGGCGCGCAGGTGCGCGGGCCCATCCCGATCGCCGCGTTCTCGGGCGTGTCGACGACCTCGCCGGCGTGCTCCAGGGCGAGCGTGTCGAGCCACGCGACGACGTCGGGCGGCGCGGCCCGGGCGAGGATCGAGGCCTGCCGGACGCGATCGCCTGGGCCGACGTGCGCGCTGAAGGCCAGCAGCCGCCAGCGGCGGTCCTCGAGCGCGACCGGACGGCCGAGCGCGTCGGCGAGGTCGTCCACCAGGTCCTGCACGTCGGCCGCCATCGAGTCGCACCGCACGATACGGGCTCCTGCGACAGATGTCGCACGTCCTCGCGCGGGATCGAGACGACCGGGCGCTGTTGCGCACCCCGCGCGCGGGGAACCATCCCGATCATGTTGATGAACGCCGCCGATGCGGAGGCGGGACCGGACCTCGAGCCGCGGATCGCGACGATCGGCCGCGAGCTGGTCGCCAAGATGCCGACCGCGCGGCGCACGCCGCGCGCGGCGGTCGAGCGCCGCGTGATGGGCGCGATGGTCGCCGACCCCGAGCTGCGCGCCGCGGTCTTCCGGTTCGTCGACGTGCGCCCGGCGTGCGACGACCCGCGCGAGCTGGCGCGCCATCTCGGCGAGCTGCTGGCCGAGGCCGACGACTCGCCGCTGGCGCGCCGCGGCGCCGCGCTGGCCGACGGCCCGCTCACCCGGCGGGCGACCGCCAAGGCCGCGGCGCTCGGCGTCGAGCAGATGGCCCAGCGGTTCATCATCGGCGCCGACGCGCGCGACGCGCTGCCGGCGATCGAGCAGCTGTGGCGCGCCGGCGCCGCGACGACGGTCGACCTGCTCGGCGAGGCGACGGTCACCGAGGAGGAGGCCGAGTCCTACGCGCGCCGCTGCGAGGAGACGCTGCTGACGCTGCACGAGGCGTCGCGGGCGTGGCCGTCGCGCGAGCGGCTGGAGCGCGACGCGCTCGGGCCGCTGCCGCGGGTCAACCTGTCGGTGAAGGTCTCGGCGCTCACGCCGCTGCTGCGTCCGGCGGCGCCCGAGCGTGGGATCGCCGGCGCGCGGGCGCGCCTGCGCCGCCTGCTGGCCGTCGCGCGCGACACCGGCGCGCACCTGCACGTCGACATGGAGTCCTTCGACACGCGCGAGGCGATCGCCGAGCTGACGCTGGCGCTGCTGAGCGAGCCCGAGTTCGCCGACAGGCCGTCCGCCGGGATCGTGCTGCAGGCCTACCTGACCGAGTCGCCCCGGCACCTCGACCGCCTGCTGGCGTGGACGCGCGAGCATCCGCGCGCGCAGCCGTTGACCATCAGGTTGGTCAAGGGCGCCTACTGGGACCACGAGACCGTCGAGGCGCTCCAGCACGGCTGGACGCCGCCGGTCTTCCAGGACCGCCGGGCGTGCGACCGCAACTACGAGGCGTTGACGCGGCGCCTGATCGACGCGCAGGCCGACGGCCGCGTGCGCGCCGCGATCGCCTCGCACAACCTGCGGTCGATCGCCCACGCCGCCGCCTACGCCGACGCGCGCGGGCTCGACGTCGAGCTGCAGGTCCTGCGCGGCCTGGGCGACGAGACGCAGGCCGCGCTGCTGGCCGCCGGGCGCCGCGTCCGCGCGTACTGCCCGATCGGCGACCTCGTGGCGGGCATGGCCTACCTCGTCCGCCGCCTGCTGGAGAACACCAGCAACGACTCGTTCCTGCGCGCCCAGGCCGAGGGCGTCGACCTCACGACCCTGCTGGAGCAGCCATGAGCGCCACCGTCCCGTCCCCGTCCACGCCGGCGTCGCCGCGCGCGTTCGCCAACGAGCCGGTGCTGGAGCTGCGCCGCGCCGAGGTGCGCGCCGCCGCGCTGGAGGCGCTGGCCAAGCTCGACGCGACGCTGCCGATCGAGGTCCCGATGCTGATCGGCGACGAGCTGGTCCGCGGCGAGGCGTTCGCCTCGGTGGACCCGTCGGCGCCCGAGCGCGTCGTGGCGCGGGCGCACGCCGCGACCGCCGCGCACGTCGACGCGGCGATCGGACGCGCGACCGAGGCCCAGCGCGCGTGGGGCGCGACGAGCGCGCCCGAGCGCGCGGCGCTCCTGCGCCGCGCCGCCGAGCTGATGCGCGGGCAGCGGACGGCGCTCGCCGCGCTGGCCGTGCGCGAGTGCGGCAAGCCATGGCCGGAGGCCGACGGCGACGTCTGCGAGGCCATCGACTTCTTGGAGTACTACGCCACGGGCGCCGAGGCGCTGGGGCGCGGGCGCGCGCTGATCCAGCTGCCGGGCGAGCGCAACACGATGACCTACGTCCCGCGCGGCGTGACCGGCGTGATCGCCCCGTGGAACTTCCCGCTGGCGATCCTCTGCGGCATGACGTCGGCCGCGCTGGCGACCGGCAACGCGGTCGTCGTCAAGCCCGCCGAGCAGGCGCCCGCGTGCGCCAAGGCCGTCGTGGACGCGCTGCACGCCGCGGGCGTCCCGCACGGCGCGCTGTCGCTGCTGCCCGGCGGCGACGAGCCCGGCAAGGCGCTGGTCGCCGACCCGCGCGTGCACACGATCGTCTTCACCGGCTCGTGCGCGGCCGGGCTGTCGATCCTCGAGCGCGCGGCCAAGGTGGAGGACAACCAGTTCCACATCAAGAAGGTCGTCGCCGAGATGGGCGGCAAGAACGTGATCATCGTCGACGCCGACGCGGACCTCGACGACGTCGTCCCGGCGGTGCTGTCGTCGGCGTTCGGCTTCGCGGGCCAGAAGTGCAGCGCGGCGTCGCGCGTGCTCGTCCACGAGCACGTCGCCGACGCGCTGGCGCAGCGGCTGATCGGCGCGGTGGCCACGCTGAAGGTCGGGCCGGCCGAGGACTTCGCGACCGACGTGCCGCCGGTGATCGACGCGGCCGCGCGAGAGCGCGTGCGGGACTACACCGCTCAGGGCGCGGCGGCGGCCGCGCGCGCCGCGGTGGCGACCGACGCGGTGCCGGACGCCGACGGCTTCTACGTCGCGCCGGCGTTGTTGATCGGGTTGCCCGACGAGCACCCGGTGATCGCCGACGAGATCTTCGGCCCGGTGCTGGCGATGCAGGCCGTGCGGTCGATCGGCGAGGCCTGCGACAGGGTCGACGCGGCGCGCTTCGCGCTCACCGGCGGGCTGTTCTCGCGCTCGCCGCGGACCGTCGAGGAGGTCGCGGCCCGCACACCGGTCGGCAACCTGTACGTCAACCGCGAGATCACGGGGGCGATGGTCGGCCGCCAGCCCTTCGGCGGCGGCCGGCTCAGCGGGACCGGCCCGAAGGCCGGAGGCCCCGACTACCTGACGCAGTTCGTCGAGGCGCGCGCGGTCACCGAGAACACCGTTCGGCACGGCCTCGTCGTCTGACCGGCCCGCGCGGGACGCTCGGCCCCCGGTGACGTTCGGACGCGGTCGGGTATCCCCTTCGGCATGCCGCCCGACGACGATCCCGTCCCACCCCCGCCCAAGCTGCCCGACGTCGAGACCGAGTCGACCGACGACATCCTCGCCCGCGCCCCGTCGCCCGAGGAGATCGTGGAGGCCGCCGAGCCCGCCGAGGACGTGATCGCCTCGCAGCCCGGCGTCGACGAGCTGCTCGGCCGCGACCGCGACGACTCGCGCCGCGCCCCTAAGGGCGACGACGGCGCGTGACGAGCCCGAAGACCGCGTAGTCGGCGCCGGCCGAGAACGGCCAGCGCCACAGGCGCGTGGTCTCGACGTGCGCGCCCGCGCGGCGCGTCGCCACCCACGGATCGCACCCGTAGGGCAGCGAGCCCGTCCGGGCGAGCGCCGGCGCCTCGTCGGCCGGGAGCGCCAGCAGGCGCTCGAGCGCGAACGGCTGCGGGTGGCCGTCCCACCAGCCGAGCAGGTCGTGCAGGACGACGACGGCGCCGCCCGGGCGCGTGGCCGCCCAGGCCCGCGCGACGACGCCATCGGTGAGCCGCTGGCCGTGGCGCAGCAGCAGCGCGTCGATCGCCCGGCCGTTCATGGTGCCCTTGAGCGCCGGGTAGAGCAGCTGGGTGAGCACGAGGTCGAGCACGACCACGTCGTAGGGACCGCCGTCGCCCAGCGGCGTGCCCGGGACGGCGGCGGTGGCCCGCGGGCCGTCGGCGAGCACGGCGTCGGCGGCGCCGCCGGTCACGTCCTGCTCGATCGCCCGGACCCGCCGCCGCGCCCGCACGCCCACGCGCCGCCGCGCGCCGTCGGTCGCGCGCGCGTCGAGGTCGACGAGGTCCACGCGCTCGGCGCGGCGGGCGAGCCGCCCGAGCGGCAGGTCGTCCGCGTTGCCCGCGCCGACGACCGCCACGCGCGCGCCCTCGGCCACGACCGGGTCCAGCAGCGCCCACGCCGCGTCGCGCGCGACGGCCCACCGGCGCCGCCGCGCGCCGGTCGACTTCGCGTTGTTGACGGCGTTGGCCGCCGCGACCCGGGCGCGGCTCGACGACGGGTCCGGGTCATGCGGCACGGGGCATCAGGGTAGGTCCCCGAGGGATGGATCGTCCTCACGCCTTCGGGTCCTCCGCCCCGTTCTCGCTCGGCGTCGAGGAGGAGCTGTTCCTCGTCGATCCCGTCACCGGCGTGCAGATCGGCGCTTCGCGAGCCGTGCTGGACCGGCTCGGCCCGGTCGTCGGCCAGGTCGAGCGGGAGCTGCACGCCTGCCAGGTCGAGCTCATCACCGAGGTCTGCGCGACCGCCGACGAGGCCGTGTCCGGGCTGAGGGCCCTCCGCGCGGCGGTGACCGCGACCGGCGCCGGCCTGCTCGGCGCCGGCATGCACCCGGCCGCCCCGGAGGGCGCGGCCGAGATCACCGACAAGGAGCGCTACGAGCACATCCGCCACCTGCTCGCCGACGCGGTGGCCGACCCGACCGGCGGCCTGCACGTCCACGTCGGGATGCCCGACGCCGAGACCGCGATCAAGGCCTTCAACTCGCTGCGCCGCCGTCTGCCGCTGTTGCAGGCGCTCGGCGCCAACTCGCCGTTTCGCCACGGCCGCGACACCGGCCTGGCCTCGGCGCGCGAGGTCACGATGCGCGGCTGGCCGCGCTCGGGCGTCCCGCGCGCGATGCGCGACTTCGAGGACTTCTGCACGACCACCGCGCTGCTCTGCCGCGCGGCCGACGTCGAGGACTACACGTGGTTCTGGTGGAAGCTGCGGCCGCACCCGCGGCTGGGCACGGTCGAGATCCGGGCGCTCGACGCCCAGACCTCGCTCGGCGACCTCGCGGGGCTGGTCGCGCTGACCCACTGCCTGGCCCGGCACGCCGCCACCGCGCCCGCCGAGCCCGACCCGGTGCCCGAGCTGCTGGACGAGGCCGCCTTCCGCGCCGCCCGCTTCGGCGTCCACGCCGAGCTGCCGGGGGTCGACGGCCACCGCCGTCCGGTCGCCGCGCTGCTGGAGGAGGTCCTGGCCGAGGTCCGCCCGCAGGCCCGCGAGCTGGGCTGCGAGGACGAGCTGGACAGCGTCCGCCGGCTGCTGGAGCACGGCGGCGGCGCCGGGCGGCAGCGCGCCGCGCACGCGATCGGCGGCCTCGGCGCGCTGCTGCGCGACGCGGTGGCGCGGACGTCCGGTCGGACCGCGTGACCGATCTCACCGTCAAGCGCCGGGCGCGAGCGGTCGATGGTGCTCTGAGCCACGATGTCCCCCGTCGTCCCCGAACCGCTCCCGTTCCCGAAGCGCTGGCCGTGGCTGGCGCTCGGGCTCGTCGTCGGCCTCGCCGCCCTGGCGGTGATCGGGCTGCTGCACCAGCGCGAGGAGACCGCGCGGCGCGCCGAGGGCCAGGCGACGCTGTTCGCCAACGAGCTGCGCGACGCCGTGCGCGAGATCACGACCTTCGGCGCGACCGTGCCGCACGGCGACCTCGCGCGGGCGCTGCGCCCGGTGATCCGCTCCACCGCCACCACGGCCGGCGCCCGCCTGGACCGGCTGCGGGCCACGCTGGGCGGCGACCGCCGCGCCGACGAGCTGCGCCTGCAGCTCGACGCGGTCCGCTTCGCGGCGGCCTCCGACCAGGACGACGCGACCGCCTACGCCGCGCGGCTCACGGCGAGCGCCAACCGCATGGCCGCCACCGCCGAGGCCATCGCCGACGACCAGCACGCCCGCGCCACGGTCACCGGCCGCGAGACGCTCGCGGGCGCGACGATCGCGGTGCTGGCGGGCATGACGCTGCTCGGGCTCGCGCTCCAGCGCGCCCACCGCCTGCTGGTCGCCTTCGGCCGCCGCCTGGCGGCCGCGATCGGCGACGACGGCCGGGTCTACCGGCTCGGCGGCGACGAGTTCTGCGTGCTCTCGCGCCCCGGGCTGGACGTCGCGCCGCGCGTCCGCCGCGCGGTCGCCGGCGGCGACGACCCGCGCGACCCGGTCCGCGGCTCGTGCGGCCTGGCGCTCTGGCCGGGCGACGCGCCGACCGCGCGCGAGGCGATGCGGCTGGCCGACGAGCGGATGTACGCCGCCAAGGGCGCGTCCGGCCGCCGGACCGCGGCGTAGTCGGGCGCTCGCGCCCTAGGTGGTTGATGCGAAATCGACCGTGGTCGTGATCGTGCGTCGTGTGGATGCTGGGCGACGCACGATCTCGCAGCCGATCCTGGTTGGATCGGCAAGGGATCGAGTGGCGATCCAGCGCCGCACGACGTGCGAGCACGGCCGCGGGAACTTCGCATCAACCATCTAGAGCGCGTCGGCGACCGCGCGCAGGAACGCGCCGGCCTCGGCCGGGGCGACGATCCGCGCGTCGGCCGACAGCGTCAGCGCGCCGTCGCCGACGGCCAGCGCCGCGGCGTGCCCGGGCTGGATGATCGCCGTCCACGCGCTCACGCCCTCCACGCGCGCGACCGTGAACGTCGAGCCGCTCTGCGCCGCGCCCGGCAGCGTGCCGGCGGCGACCTGCTCGGCGGCGGCGTCCAGCTCGGCGGCGATCGCCTCGGCGTCCTTGGCGTCGGCGTCGACGACCACCGGGACCGCGCCCTCCAGCACGACGCCCACGTTGGCGCGCGTGTAGTGCTGGAACTTGGCGTCGGCGTAGGCGCCGTTGACGTTCGCGTGGGCCTTCAGGGCCCGGCCCGCGGCGGCGGCGACGGCGCCGAGCGACACGCCGGCGAGGTCGGCCGCGATCGACACCTGGAAGTCGGGGATCGTCGCCTTGGCCTCGGCGACGCGGCGCGCGTGCGTGCGCTGCGCGGCGGTCGGCTCGATCGGGTCCAGGGCGCCCTTGGCGCCCGTGGCGCCGCCGGCGGTCGCGCTCGTCTCGGCGCTCATTCGCTCTCCTCGAAGTAGTCGGGGTGGACCTCGCGGATGTGCGGCACGCTGGACAGCACCATGCGCAGATGGTGGCGCAGCGTCGCCTCCGCGTGATCGGGGTCGCGGTCGGCGACGGCCGCGACCACCTGCCGGTGCTCGGCGACCATCTCGCCGAGGTAGCCGGGCTCCGGCAACGACAGCCGCCGGACGCGATCGAGGTGGCCGTTGGCCCGGCGGCTGAGCTGCCAGGCGATCTCGCGCCCGCTCAGCTCGCACAGCCGTCGATGCAGCGCGTCGTCCAGCCGGTCGAAGGTATCGGCGTCGCCGGCCTCCTGGGCGCGGTCCTGGGCCACGAGGTTGGCTTGCAACTCGGCCAGGTCCTCCTCGCGGGCGCGCTCGGTGGCCAGCCGGATGGCCGCGCACTCCAGCGCCTCGCGGACGAACGCGGCGTCCTCGATCGCCTCGGAGGAGATCAGCGTCACGAACGTCCCGAGCTGCGGGACGATCGCGACCAGCCGCTCGTCGCGCAGCCGCACCAGCGCCTCGCGGACCGGCGTGCGGCTGACGCCGAGGCGCTCGGCCAGCTCGTTCTCCGACAGCCGCCGGCCGGGCTGAAGCTCGGCGCTGACGATCGCCTCGCGCAGCGCGAGGTAGACCTGATCGCGCGCCGAGACCCCCGACGCACGCTCGCCGAGGGCGATCCGCATGGCAGGAGGTATATCGCGGCCGATCGGGCGGGGCCGTGCCGGGGCGTCGCACGCTGCCCGGCCGGGGGGAGCGGGCCGCGGGCGCCGGGCGCAGATCCTGCCGGCGACGCACCCGGACGTGTCGGTCCCGCGTTGACGTCCCACCCGTACGGGTGGGGATCGGTCGACTTCAGGGTCACGTTCAGGGTCCGGTGAGTGTACGTTCGCGTTCGCCATGGGACTTCTGGGTGAGATCGGCGACATGATGATCTTGACGGGCAAGACGCTCGTCTCCGCGATCCGACCTCCGTACACGTACGGGAACGAGTTCGCGATCCAGTTCATGTTCGCGCTGCGGCTGTGCTGGCTGCCGCTGGTGATCACGTCGCTGTGCGTCAACTACGCGGTGCCGGGGATCCAGGGCGGCGGGTTCCTGGGGATGCTCGGCTCGCTGGACCGCCTCGGCGGGTTCTACAGCCTCGCCGACATCCGCGAGTTCGCGCCGCTGGTCTGCGTGATCATCGTCTCCGGGGTCGCGGGCACCGCGATCACCGCCGACCTCGGCGCCCGCAAGATCCGCGAGGAGCTCGACGCCCTCCAGGTCCTCGGCGTCGACCCCATCAAGAACCTCGTCGTCCCCCGCTTCCTCGCGCTGATGCTCGCGACCGCGCTGTTCGACATCTTCGCGATCGCCACCGGCCTGGCCGGCGGCGTGCTCGCCACGTGGACCAAGCACGCGCAGATCGGCCCGTTCTTCGCGACGTTCTGGGCCAACGGCTCGACGACCGACGTCTGGGGCTCGCTGCTGAAGTGCACGCTGTTCGGCGCGATCACCGCGATCGTCTGCTGCTACAAGGGCATGACGACGTCGGGTGGCGCCGAGGGCGTCGGCCGGGCGGTCAACCAGGCGGTCGTGATCTGCCTGCTGGCCGTCGGCGCGTTCAACTACGTCTTCACCCAGACGCTGCTGGCGACGCACCCCGACATGATGATCTTGAAGTAGGCGGCCGGCTCACCAGGAGCGCGTCAGGCCACCGTCCACGCGCACCGACTGCCCGGTGACGTAGCTCGCGCGGTCCGACGCCAGGAAGGCCGCGACCGCCGCGATCTCGGCGACGTCGCCGAGCCGTCCGGCCGGGACCTCGGTGCGCGCCGCCTCCTGCGCGGCCTCGGCGCCGCCGCTGTTGCCGATGATCCGGTCGGTCAGGATCCGCCCCGGCAGCACCGCGTTGAACGTGACGCCCGCGTCCGCGTTCTCGCGCGCGAGGTGCTTGAAGGCCGCCAGCAGCCCGGGCCGATGGGCGTTGGAGAGCTGCAGCCCCGGCAGCGGCTCGACGGCCGCGCTGGAGGACACGGCGACGACGCGGCCCCAGCCGCGCTCGCGCATCCCGGGCAGCACGCGCGCGACGATCGCCATCGGCGAGACGATCAGCGTCCGGTGCGCGGTGCTCCACTGCTCCTCGGTGAACGACAGCGGATCGCCCGCGACCGGCGGGCCGCCGGTGTTGGCGACGTAGACGTCGACCGGCCCCAGGTCGCGCTCGACCGCGCGCACGAGGCCGTCGACCGCGCCGAGGTCCTCGCTGTCGAAGACGTAGGCCTTGCCGCCGATCGTGCCCGCGACCGCCGCGCCGGCGTCCGCGTTGCGCGACGTCACCGCGACCCGCGCGCCCTCGGCGGCCAGCGCCTCGGCGATGCCGCGGCCGATCCCGCGCGACGCGCCGGTCACCAGCGCCACGCGGCCCGTCAACCCGAGGTCCATGGCCTCACCCTACGCCGCGGCCCGCACCAGCGCGGCCAGTCCCTCGACCAGCGCGCGGCCCGCGCCGGGGCCCGCGTCGGCGCCGGAGACCAGCCGCCGCAGCTCGTAGCCGTCGACCAGCGCGATCAGCGCCGGCACCAGCGGCTCGGGGTCCGCGACGCCGAGCGCCTCGAGCATCCGGCGCGCCGCGCCGTCGTAGGCCGCGAACGCGCGCGCGGCGACCGCCTGCAGCTCGGGGTCGCGACCGGCCTGCAGGTACAGCTCCATCTGCGCGAGCACCGCACGCCGGTCGGCGCCCTCGACGATCTCCTGGACCGCCGCCGCCAGCGGGTCCAGCTCCGCCGAGCCGTCGGCCAGCGCCTCCAGCCGCTCGGCCTCGCCGCTGACGAACCGCATCAGCGCCTCGCGCAGCAGCTCGGTCTGCGACGGGAAGTGATAGGACAACGAGCCCGGCGAGACGCCCGCCCGCGCGGCGACCGCGCGGTTGGTCACGCCGCCGACGCCCTGCTCGCCGATCAGCTCCAGCGTCGCGTCGAGCATCCGCGCCCGCGCGTCGCTCACCCGCCGCGGCCCCCGGGGACGTAGGGCGGGCGCGCCTCCTGCCAGCGCTCGACCGCCTCCAGCTGCGCGGCCAGCCCGATCAGCCGGTGCTCGGTGGAGTCCGGGCCCAGCAGCTGCGCACCGATCGGCAGGCCCTCGGGCGTCAGGCCCGCGGGCACGTTGACGCCCGGCCAGCCGAGCACGTTCCACGGCCACGCGTACGGGCACGCGCCGACGATGACCTTGTCGGTCGCCCAGCCGCCGAGCCCGTCGATCGACCCGATCGGCAGCGGCGGCTGCGCGGTCGTCGGCGCGAGCACGACGTCGGCGCGCTCGAAGATCCGCCCGACCCGCCGCCGGAACGGCTGCTCCAGCGCGCGCGCCGCGGTCAGCAGCGGCCCGCCGACCCAGCGGCCCAGCGCGACGTTGTGGCGGGTGCGCTCGTCCAGCAGCGCGACGTCGGGCACGCGGTGCGACCAGTCGCGCAGGCCCGCCATCGAGCGTGGGATGAACGTCGCGCCGATCAGCCCGTAGCGCGGGTCGGCCTCGACGACGTCGTGTCCGAGGCCCTCGAGCACGCCCGCCAGGCGCTGGACCGCCGCCCGCACGCGCGGGTCGAGCGTCGCGGGCGCGCCGCTGAACGGGATCCGGAACGAGAGCGCGATCCGCAGGCGCCCGGGGTCGGCGCGGCGCGCGATCTCCGCGAACGGCTCCTCGTGCGGGTCGGGGACGTGGCGGTCGCCCGGGTGCGCGCCGGCCACCGCGTCCAGCAGCAGCGCCGCGTCGCCGACCGTGCGCGCCAGCGGCCCGTTGCACGTCAGCCCGTGGAACGCCTCGGCGTCGGGCCACGTCGAGACGCGCCCGCGCTGCGGCTTGATCCCGACCAGGTGCGTCCACGCCGCCGGGATCCGGACCGAGCCGGCGCCGTCGGAGCCCATCGCGGCGGGCACCAGCCCCGCGGCGACGGCCGCCGCGCTGCCGCCCGACGACCCGCCGGGCGTGTGGTTCAGCGACCACGGGTTGCGCGTCTGGCCGAACGCCGGGCCCTCGGTGATCGGCCACTGCCCGAACTCGGGCGAGGTCGTCTTGCCGACGATGACCGCGCCCGCCGCCCGCAGCCGCCGCGCGACCTCGCCGTCGTCGGCCTTGCCGGTGAACGTGCCTGCGCAGCCGAACGCGGTCGTCTCGCCCGCGAGGTCCATGTCGTCCTTGATCGCCACGGGAACGCCGAGCAGTGGGCTCTCCTCGCCGGCGGCGCGGCGCCGATCGGCCTCGGCGGCCTGCTCGCGCGCGGCCTCGTCGCAGACGATCCGGAACGCGTTGAGGTCGCCCTGAGCGGCGTCGATGCGCGCCAGCGCGCCCTCGACGAGGTCGACCGACGACGCCTCGCCACGCGCCAGCAGCGCCGCCTGCGTCCCCAGCCCGGCGAACGCGAGATCGTCCCCGGCGGGCGTGGACGGGGCGGGCGGCGTGGAGGTCATGGACGCGAGGCTACGCGGCCCCGCGCCGATCCGGTAGCTCGTGGTCGTCGCCTTGGGCCAGCCGGCCGGCCTTCTCGCGCGACTTCAGCCAGGCGTGGAAGACCTCGGCGCGAGCGGCGCGCAGCTGCGCGGTGACCAGCTCGGCGAGGACCGCGCCGTGGGTGTCGCGCGGCGGCTGCCTGGGGGACGGATCGCTCACCGCGGGACTCGATACCGCGGTGGCCGAGACCGAAACACGCGTCGTCAGCGCGATGCCCAGCGACGTCTCAGCGCGAGCCCAGCGGGCCCCCAGCGTGCCCGCCCAAGGTGGCGGACATGAACCCCCGAATCCGCAAGCTCGCCGTCCTGGTCGGCACGACGACCCTCTTCGGCGGCGCCGTCGCCGGCTGCGGCAGCGGCTCCTCCAGTGGCTCGACGTCGTCCAATGGCGCGTCGGCGAGCACCGGTCAGCAGAGCGGCGCGCCCGACGGCCAGAGCGGCGGCGGCCCCGGCGGCATGATGTCGTCGGCGACGCTCGAGACGCTGGCCACCAAGCTCGGCGTGTCGACGACCGCGCTGCAGAACGCGATGCGGTCGTCGCGCCCCTCCGGCGCGCGGCCCGACGCCGCGAGCAGCTCGGCGCCGCCGTCGTCCTCGTCCTCGTCGAGCGATCCGCGCACGCGGATGGCCGCCGCGATCGCCAAGGCGCTGAACCTGTCGGAGTCCAAGGTCACCGCGGCGCTGAAGGACGCCATGCCCTCCGCGCCGTCGCCGCCGGGCCCCGCGACGACGCGGTCCAGCTAGTGTCGTGAGCCTACTCCCGCTCCGAGCCTCCCGGACGGGTGCTGCGCCGCCGCGGCTCGCGGCCGGGCGGCTGGGCCGGGCGCTCGCGGTCGGGCGCCGGCGGGATCTCCCGGCGCTGGGTCTCGCCGGCCACCAGCTCCAGCTCCTCGCCGAAGTGCGTCAGCCGGACGCGGTGGCCGTCCTCCAGCGCGTAGTTGGCGCCGTCGCGGTCGACCTCGACGAAGACGCGACCGTCGGCGACCGTGATCCGGAAGGCCAGGCGCCCGAGGCCCGGCGGCAGGCGCGGCGCGAACGTCAGCTTGCCGTCGTGGTCGCGGAAGCCGCCGAAGCCGGACACGAGCGCCAGCCACGAGCCGGCCAGCGACGCGATGTGCAGGCCGTCGCGCGTGTTGTGCTCGAGGTCGTGGAGGTCCATGAACGCGGCCTCGCCGAGGTAGTCATAGGCCAACTCCAGGTGGCCGGTCTCGGCGGCGACGATCGCCTGGACGCTCGCGCTCAGCGACGAGTCGCGGACGGTCAGCCGCTCGTAGTAGGCGAACGCCCGCCGCTTCTCCTCGTCGGTGAAGCGGTCGCCGCACGTGAACAGCGCCATCACGAGGTCGGCCTGCTTGACGACCTGGCGGCGGTAGAGGTCGAAGTAGGGGTAGTTGAGCAACAAGGGGTACTTGTCGTCCGGCGTGTTGGCGAAGTCCCACTTGTCGAGGTGCGTGAAGCCCTCGGCCTGCATGTGCACCTCGAGGATCCCGTCGTAGGGGACGTGCATCGTCTCGGCGGCCGCGCGCCAGGCGCCGATCTCGTCGGGGTGCACGCCGAGCGCCTCGGCGTCCTTGGCGTGGTGGTCGGCGGCGTCGGCGGCGCCGACCAGGTTCCGGCGCGCCATCAGGTTGGTGTAGATGTTGTCGTCGGCCAGCGCCGAGTACTCGTCCGGACCGGTGACGCCGGGCAGCCGGAAGCGGCCCTTGCGGTCGTGGTGGCCGAGCGACGCCCACAGCCGCGCGGTCTCGACCAGCAGCGGCAGGCCGACCTCGCGCTCGAAGGCCTCGTCCCGCACCGCGCGCTGGTAGCGCAGCACCGCGTCGGCGATGTCGGCGCCGATGTGCACCGCGGCCGTGCCCGCCGGCCAGTAGCCCGAGCACTCGCGGCCGGCGATCGTCCGCCACGGGAACGCGGCGCCGCCGTGGCCGAGCTGCCGCGCCCGCTCCTGGGCCAGCGGCAGCGTCGCGTGGCGCCAGCGCAGCGCGTCGCCCGCCGCGTCGGGCGCGGTGTAGGTCAACACCGGCAACACGTAGGACTCGGTGTCCCAGAACGCGTGGCCGTCGTAGCCGGAGCCGGTCAGGCCCTTGGCGGGGATCGCGCGGCGCTCGGCGCGGGCGCCGGCCTGCAGGACGTGGAAGAGCCCGAAGCGCACGGCCTGCTGCAGCTCGGGGTCGCCGTCGACCTCGACGTCGGCGCGCTCCCAGAACGCGTCGAGGTACGCGCGCTGGTCGCGGCACAGACCCTCCCAGCCGGTGTGCTTGGCCTCGGCCAGCGCGCCGCGGGCCTGGGCGCGCAGCGACGGCAGCGCGCGGTGGCCCGACCAGGCGTAGGACAGGAACTTGAGGACCCGCAGCGTCGCGCCCGCCGGGACGTCGGCCGCGACGATCACGCGGCCCTCGTCGTGCGCGGCCTCGACGGTCGTCCCGCAGCCGTCGGGCCCTTCGATGACGTGGTCCATCGTCGCGCAGAGCCGGTGGCCGGAGCGCTCGAGGCGGTGCACGAGCGAGACGCGCAGGTCGTCGTGGTAGGCCTCCTCGCTCTTGAGCGGGGCGAGCATCGGCGCGGCGGCGCGCGGGTCCGGGTGGTCGCCGTGGGGCTGGCCGTTCTCGTTGGCCACCAACTCGGACTGGATCACCAGCCGCGTGCCGTCGCTCAGCGGCTGGACCTCGTAGAGGATCGCCGCGGCGCCGCGCTGGGTCAGCGAGATCAGGCGCTGGGAGGCGATCTTGACCTCGCCGCCGGCGGGCGAGCGCCAGTGCACCGTGCGGCGCAGCACGCCGGCGCGGAAGTCGAGCACGCGCTCGTGGTGCAGCAGCTCGCCGTAGCGGACGTCGAACAGCTCGTCGTCGACGTGCAGGCGGAAGAGCTTGCCGTCGGTGACGTTGACGACGGTCTCCCCCGCCTCCGGGTTGCCGTAGGCCGACTCCGCGTAGGGCAGCGGCCGGATCTCGTGCAGGCCGTTGAGGTAGGTGCCCATCAGGCCGGCGGGCTCGCCCTCGTCGAGGTTGCCGCGCATCCCGATGTGGCCGTTGGAGAGCGCGAAGACCGACTCGGACTGCGCGAGCATGTCGAGGTCCAGCGACGTCTCCCGGATCGCCCACGGGTCGACGGAGAAGTTGGTGTGGTCGATCACGCCAGCTCGCTCAGGTCGGAGACGACGACGCTCGCGCCGTGCTCTCGGAGGGCCTGGGCCTGGCCGACGCGATCCACGCCGACCACGTACCCGAACTTGCCGGCGCGCCCCGCCTCCACCCCGGCCAGCGCGTCCTCGAAGACCACGGCCCGCGCGGGCTCGGCGGCCAGCCGCCGTGCGCCCTCCAGGAACGTGTCGGGCGCGGGCTTGCCCTTCAGCCCGCCCTCGGCGACCGCGTGCCCGTCGACGACGTCGTCGAACAGGTCCAGGATGCCGACCGACCGCAGCACGGGCTTGGCGTTGGCGCTGCTGGAGACCACCGCCAGCTTGAAGTCGGCCGCCTTGGCCTTGCGGACGTAGTCCACCGACCCCTCGTAGACCTCCACCCCGTCGCGCTCGATCACCTGCTGGACCAGGTCGTTCTTCTCGTCCCCCAGCCGCTGGACCAGCGCCGCGTCGGCGTCGATGCCGCGCGACTTCAGGAAGTCCTTGACCCCGTCCTGGCGTGGCTTGCCGTCCACATACTCGTCGTAGTCCCGGTGCACGTCGAACGGGGTGTACCCATCTCCGTCACGCTCCTTCAGGAAGGCGTCGAACATCTCCTTCCACGCCTTCGCGTGCACCGTCGCGGTCTTCGTCAGCACGCCGTCGAGGTCGAACAGCAGCGCGTTGACGCCATCAGGAAGCCCGAGCACGCCGACCATCGTGACACGGCGGCCCGGACATCCGTGCACGTCGCGGGTCAGCCCGACGAGGGCGCCTGTGCCGCGACCTCGCCGCGCGACAGCTCCGGCGCGCGCGCCGCGGTGAGCGGCGCCGCGACGAGCTGGCCGCCGGGGCAGTCCTCGCAGTGGATGTCGCGGCGCGGGTTGACGATCCCGACGAGGCCGAGCAGGCCGCCGCAGGCGACCAGCACGGCGGACAGGCCCATGCCGAGGTGGAAGGCGTCGACCGAGGCGTCGGTGACGGCCGTGGCGACCGGCGCGCGCTCGGCCGCGGGCAGGTTGGAGGTGTCGGCCATCGCGAGCGTCTGCCGCTTGGCGTGGGCGACCGCCGCGCGCGACGCCGGGCTCAGCGGGCGGTCGCCGAGGCTGTGGTCGATCGCGCCGGAGAACGACGCGCTGACGACCGCGCCGAGCGTCGCGACCGCCATCAGCGACGCGACGCGCGCGACCGCGTTGTTGACGCCCGAGGCGATGCCCGCGTTCTGCTCGTCGGCGTCGGCCAGCACCGTCGCGGTCAGCGGCGCGACGGTCGCCGAGAGCCCGAGCGAGAACACCAACAACGCGGGCAGGACGTCGGCCGCGTAGCTCGGGTGCGCGCCGACGCGCTGCATGAGCGCCAGCCCCACGGCGGCCACCAGCGGGCCGCAGCCCATGAACCAGCGCGGCCCGTAGCGGTCGGCGAGCTTCCCGGCGCGCTTGGACAGCAAGAACATGATGATGGTCGTCGGCAGCGTCGCCAGCCCGGCCTGCAGCGCGTCGTAGCCCGCGACCTGCTGCAGGAACAGCACCAAGAAGAAGAACGTGATGCCCAGGCCGCCGTACATCGCGAACGTCTGCGCGTTGCCGACCGCGAAGTTGCGTCGCGTGAACAGCCCGAGCGGCAGCATCGGGTCGCGCACGATCCGCTCCCAGACCAGGAACGCGGCCAGCAGCGCGATCCCGACGACCGCGGGGACGATCACCCCCGGGGAGCCCCAGCCGAGATCCGGCTGGCGGATCAGCGCGAAGACCGGGCCCGCCAGGCCCAGCGCGCACAGCGCCGCGCCGAGCCAGTCGATCCGCGCCCGGCGCGCGTCCCGCGCCCGCTTGGGCACGGCCACGACGATCAACATCAACGTGAAGAGCACGAACGGCACGTTGACGGCGAAGATCCACCGCCACGACGTCGCGTCGATCAGGTAGCCGCCGGCCAGCGGCCCGATCACCGTCGAGATCCCCGACCACGCCGTCCACGAGCCGACCGCCATCCCGCGCTCGTCGGGCGGGAACGTGCTGACGATCACCGCCAGCGCGCTCGGCGTCAGCAGCGCCCCGAACACGCCCTGCAGCGCGCGGCCCGCGACCAGCACCTCGATCGACGGCGCCAGCGCGCACACCATCGACACCACGCCGAAGCCCGCGACGCCGAACGCGAAGACGCGTCGCTCGCCGAGCAGGTCGCCCAGCGAGCCGCCGATGAGGATCAGCGACCCGAGCGCCAACATGTAGGCGTTGACGACCCACTGCTGGCCCGCCAGCCCGCCGCCCAGGTCCCGGGCCACGGACGGCAGCGCGACGTTGACGACCGTCGAGTCCAGCCCGACGACGAACGACCCCATGATCGCGGCCAGCAGGCTGAGGCGCTTGGGGTCTCGCAACGCGGCGAACACCCGATCCAGCCTACCCGCCTAGGAGGTGATCGCCCGGTCCTTTCCGGCGGCCTTGGCGGCCAGCAGGCGGTCGTCGGCGGCCCGGAACAGCGTCGCGACCGTGTCGCCCTCGACGGGCGCGATCGCCAGCCCGACCGACGCGGTCAGCGTCCCGCCCGGCCCGATCCGCGCCGCGCGGATCGCGGCCACGACGCGGTGGGCGGCGGCGACCGCCTCGCCCGCGTCGGCGTCCGGCAGGATCACGGCGAACTCCTCGCCGCCGGTCCGGCAGACGACGTCGGCGCCGCGCACGGTCTCGCTCATCAGCGCCGCGAAGGCGCGCAGGACCGCGTCGCCGACCGGATGCCCGTCGCCGTCGTTGACGGCCTTGAAGTCGTCGACGTCGAGCAGCATCAGCCCGACCGGCGCGCCCGAGCGCCGCGCCCGCGCCAGCTCGGACCCGAGCCGCTCGTGGAAGTGGCGGCGGTTGTAGAGGCCGGTCAGCTCGTCGGTCCGCGCCTGATGGCTGAGCCGCTCGCGCTGGCGCGCGTTGTCATAGGCCAACGCCGCGAGCGTCGCGAAGCGCTGGATCAGCTCGACCTCGTGGTCGGCGAACTCCGCGACCGCGCCCTCGCGCCAGACGTTCAGCGTCCCCAGCACGCGCGACCCGGCGATCAGCGGCGTGCAGACCAGCGCCTCGGGCTCGTCGTCGGGGGTGCCCGGGACGACGTAGACGCTGTCGCGCTCGGCGGCCGCCTCGTAGTGGACGAGCGTGCGCGTCAGCACGACGCGCCCGGCGATCGACCCCTGCAGCGGCGGCCGGCCCGCGAGCGTCTCCTCGACGTAGCGTCCGACCGCGTAGACCGGCGTCAGCACCGGCGCGCCGTCCTGGGTCGAGTAGACGGCCAGCGACGTGAACGGGACGATCGTCTCCAGCGCCCGCGCCATCTCGTCGAACGTCTCCTCCAGCGACCCCTCCGCGAGGATCGACGCGGCCGCGTCGATGATCGACTCGAGCCCTCGCGTCAGGCGTGTGGGATCGTCCTGGTCCATCGGCTCCACTCTCCCGCATGATCGGTGCGAACCATGTTCGGTTGAGGGCGAGGTGGACGAGCGTCTCAGTCGCGCGCGGACGCCGCCGTGCGCAGCGACCACCGCAGGGCCTCGGCGTAGCACGCGCCGACCGCGTCGTGCAGGTCCGGGTCGGCGGGCGCCGTCCCCCACTCGAAGTCCAGGACGGCGGTCAGCGCGGCCCCGTCGGGGCCCTCGCGGTCCAGGAGCGCCGCGACGACCGCGTCGTCGAGCGGCAGGCCGTCCAGCGCGTCGGCCATCGGGACGCCGAGCAGCGCGTCGGCGACCGACAGCAGCCCGACCGAGAACGCGACGTCGGTGTCGTCCCCGCGCCGCTGCGCCAGCCGCGACAGCGTGTGGGCGCGGCTGAGCGCGGTCGGCACCAGCTCGTCGCAGTCGACGGAGATCCCGCCCAGGACGAGCAGCATCGCCCACTGCCGGACGGTCCGCGCGCCGAGCATCGTGACCGCGTCGTGCACCGAGGTGATCCGGCGCCGCAGCGAGTAGGCGGCGGAGTTCAACAACCTCAACAACCGCAGGGTCAGGCCGGGGTCGCGGGCCACGACCGCCGCGATCTCCTCGAACGTGGCGTCCGCGCGCGACAGCACGGCCATGTCGCCCAGCGACGAGGACACCGACGTCGGGATCTCTCGGCCCCGGACGATCTCGGGCTTGCAGAAGAAGTAGCCCTGGAACAGCTCGTAGCCGAGCGCGCGACAGGCCTCGAACGTCTCGCGGTCCTCGACCTTCTCGGCCAGCAGCGTGACCCCGAAGGGCTTGAGCAGCTCGGCCTGGCGCGCCGCGTGCGGCACGCCGCCGTCGAGCACGTCGACCTTGACGATCGAGGCCAGCGCCAGCAGGTCCTCGACCTCGGGCGCGTAGGTGAAGTCGTCGAGCGCGATCGTGAAGCCCGCGACGTGCAGCTCCTGGAGCTTGCCGAGCAGCTCGTCGTCGACGTTCTGGTCCTCGAGCAGCTCGAGGACGACGTCGTCGGGCGCCAGCGGCAGCGGGTCGACGTCGAGCAGGAAGCGGCGCGAGACGTTGATCCACGCGCGCCGGCCGCCGACCAGCCCGCGGATGCCGATGTCGCCGTAGGCGGCGACCAGCACCTGCGCGGTGGCCTGCTCGCCGTAGGCGGCCACGCCGCGGTGCAGCAGCTCGTAGCCGACGAGCCGCTGACGCGCCGTCAGGATCGGCTGCCGGGCGACCGCGACGGAACTGGCGACGGCGACGTCCATGACCATCCACAGAGGTCGTCCAGCTTTGAGCGGCTTTCATCCCCCGATCGAGGGAGAGCGCCGTGTCAACCGTTCAGATGTCCAGCGCGGAGGGGCTGCGCGAGCGCGAGCGTCTCGTCGCCGAGCGTCCCGGCGGTCAGCCGCTCGCGCGCGGCCAGCGCGGCGATCAGCGTGCGCTCGGCGTCGGCGGCGGTCAGCGAGCGCACGATGTCGTCGGCCGCGGCGGCGGTCGCGGGGCGCCACGCGATCTCCAGCTGCGCGTACACGTCGGTCAGCGCGGCGCGCAGCCGGTCGCCGCCGGAGACGATCAGCATCGCGGTCGCCAGCGACGCGCCCTTGATCGTCCGCTGCGCGGTGCCGGCGAGCTTGACGCCGGCCGCGTTGACCGAGTGGTCGCCCGCGCAGTACTCGCCGGGCAGGACGCCGACGCGCGCGGCGATCCCGAGGTGCGCGAGCGTCTGCACCAGCAGGTCGGTCAGCCACGCGAAGCGCTCCTGGAGGCCCTCGGCGATCGTCGGGACCGGCCGGATCACCTCGACCAGCAGCGAGCCCTCGTCGTAGCCCGCGGCGTGGCCGCCGCCGAGGCGCAGCAGCGGCACGTAGCCGTGCTCGCGGGCGGCGGCGCGGGCGGCCGCGTAGCCGGGAGCGAACGCGTCGAGGCGGCCGAAGGCCATCGTCGGGCCGGGCCGGAAGACGCGCGCGACCGGCCCGCGCTCGCCCGCGCCGACCTGGCGCAGCAGGGCGTGCGTGATCGCGGCGTCGAGCGCCGGATCGTCCGGGAAGCGATCGCGCAGCAGCTCCACGAGAAGGCCTATATGAAGACGTCGGTCAGGGCGAACGCGTCGACGTCGACGAGCCCGTGGTCGGTCAGCTTCAGCGAGGGGATCACCGGCAGCGCGAGGAAGCTCAGCGCCATGAACGGCGCGCCGACGCGGCAGCCGAGGTCGCGCGCCGCGGTCTCCGCGCGCTGGACCTCCGCGGCGACCGCGTGGGGCGAGCGGTCGGCCATCAGCCCGGCGATCTCCAGCGGGACGGTCGCGCGGACCTCGCCGCCGGCGGCGACGACCAGGCCGCCGCCGAGGTCGGCCACCGCGCGGGCGGCGACCATCGCGTCGCGGTCGTCGGCGGCGACCGTGACGATGTTGTGGGAGTCGTGGGCGACCGAGGAGGCCAGCGCGCCCGCGCGCAGCCCGAAGCCGGTGACGAAGCCGTGGCCGACGTTGCCGGTGGCGCGGTGGCGCTCGACCACGCTGAGGCGCAGGAGGTCCTCGTCGGGCTGGGGCGCGGCGATGCCGTTCGCGGCGCCGCCGGCGCCGGCGCCGCTCGCGAGGTCGCGCGGCTCGGCCGTGGTCACCAGCTGGTCGGCGATCAGCCCGATGGCCTTGACCCGGTCGCCGGCGCGGGCCAGCTCCAGCGTGTCGCGCCAGGCGACGTCCATCGTCGGCCCGACGCCGCCGGGCGCGGGCGCCTGGTCGCCGAGGTGCTCGCCGCCGCGCGCGACGACGCGCCCGCCCGCCAGCACCGTGTCGGGCCGCGGCGCGCGGAGGTCGTCGAAGAGGACGAGGTCGGCGCGGCGTCCGGGCGCGACCGCGCCGCGGTCGCGCAGGTTGTAGTGCTCGGCCGCGTTCAGCGTGGCCATGGTGATCGCGGTGACCGGGTCCAGGCCCGCGTCGACGGCCATGCGCACCATCGCGTCGATCGAGCCGTCGTCCAGCAGCTCGCCGGGCACGCGGTCGTCGGTGCAGAACGCGAAGCGCCGGGCGTTGGCGGTCGTGACCGCCGGGAGCACGTCGAGCAGGTTGCGGGCGTTGGTGGCCTCGCGCAGGAAGACCGTCATGCCGTGGGCGACCTTCTCGCGCGCCTCGTCGGCGGTCAGGCACTCGTGGTCGGAGGCGACGCCCGCGGCCAGGTAGGCCTGCAGGTCGGTGGCCACGACGCCCGGCGCGTGGCCGTCGATCGGGCGTCCGGCGAAGGCCACCAGCTTGGCCAGCTCGTCGGGGTCGGCGGCCAGGACGCCCGGGTAGTTCATCATCTCGGCGAGGCCGAGCACGCGCGCGTGGCGGTCGGCGAGGCCGATGAGGTCGGCGGCGGTCAGCCGCGCGCCGGCGGTCTCCAGCGGCGAGGCGGGCACGCAGGCCGGCGCCATCATCAGCACCGAGAGGTCCAGGCCCGACGAGGCGGCGAGCATCCACTCGATGCCGGCGACCCCGAGCACGTTGGCGATCTCGTGCGGGTCGGACACGATCGTCGTCGTGCCGTGCGGGAGGACCGCCTCGGCGAACCGGCCCGGCGCGACCAGCGACGACTCGATGTGCACGTGCGCGTCGATGAAGCCGGGCGCGACGTACGCGCCCCGCGCCTCGACGGTCTCGCGGCCGCGCAGGTCGTGGCCGAGCGCCACGATCCGCTCACCCACGACCGCCACGTCGCACGGCTCCGTGACCCGCTGGCTCAGGACGTCCACGACGCGCCCACCACGCACGACGAGATCCGCCGGCTCCGCCCCGCGGGCGACCCGAACGGCGTGCGCGAGGACGTCGGTCATGCCGACAGTCTCGCGCACGCGGCCGCACCACCGCCGACCGGCCCGCCACAAGCCTCACACGCGGCCGCGCGCGCCAAGTAACGCGCGCGCGGACCTACGCGAGGGCGCCCTCGGCCCGCCGCTCGCGGGCCTGCGCGAGCCCCTGCGCGACCGCGGCGGCCAGCGCCGGGACGGTCGCGTCCGCGATGCGCACGGCGCGTTCGACGAAGCCCACGCGGGCCAGGACGTCGGCGCCCTGCTGCTGCTCGGCGACGAACGCGCCGCCGATCGGGTTGACGGTCCAGGGGATCGACGACAGGAACGCCTCCCACGCGTCGGCCGAGCCGCCCTCCTCGCGGGCGTACAGCTCGGCGGCCGCGCGCGGGTTGGCCTGGACCCAGGCGCCCGCGTCCTCCAACGCGCCCGCCACCGCCGCCAGCTCGTCGGCGCGGGTCTCCGCGACGTCGCGGCGGGTGAACCAGACCGACGGGTTGGCGATCAGGTCGCTCGCGGGCACCAGCTCGACCGCCGCGCCCGAGCGCGTGGCCTCGACGTGGTGCGGGCCCTGGCCGATCCACGCGCCCAGCTCGCCGGAGCGCAGCCGCTCCAGCGAGTCCTCGCCGGACGGCACCGCGATCACCTCGTCGAAGCCCACGCCCGCGCGGTCCAGCGCGGTGGCCAGCAGCAGCGTCTGCCAGGAGCCGATGCCCAGCGCGACCTTGCGGCCGCGCAGGTCGGCGACGCTCCGGACGTCGGAGTCCGGCGTGACCAGCAGCGTGCCGTGCGCGGGGCGCGGGTCGGACGCCGCCAGGTAGACGATGTCCTTGCCCGACGCCTGGTCGGAGATCGGCGGCGTCGCGCCGGTGCCGCCGACGTCGATCGTCCCGTCGACCAGCAGCGCGCCGGTCGTCGTGCCGCCGGCGTAGCGATGCCACGCGGCGTCGATCAGGTCCAGGTGTGAGAGGAAGAACAGCGCCGGGTTGTTGGGGTGGACGCCGATCTTGATGGTGCTCATGATGTTCTTGATGTCCTTGGGTTGACGGCGGTTCAGCCCGCGGTGACGGGCACGTCGACGATCGCCTGGTGGTCGCGCGCCCGCACGGCCGCCTCGGGACGCACGCCGAGCTTCGGCAGCACGGTCTCCGAGACCCGGTAGGCCTCCTCCAGCAGCGGGTTGCCGCTCAAGATGAAGGTGTCGACCCCGAGCGCCTCGAACTCCTGGATCCGCTCCACGACCTGCTCGGTGGAGCCGACCAGCGCGGTGCCCGGGCCGGGGCGCAAGAGGCTCATCCCCGGCCAGACGTTGGGGTAGACCTCGAGGTCCTTGGCGCGATCGGGGACCTGGCCCTGGTGATTGGCGAACTGCCGCTGCATCCCGACGCTGTCGCTACCCGCGTTGGACTTCGCCATGCGGTCGTAGGTGGCCCGCGACGTCGCGCGCAGGATCCGGTCGACGTGGTCCCAGGCCTCCCGCTCGGTGTCGCGGACGACCAGGTGCAGGCGCATGCCGAAGCTGACCGTGCGCTCGTGCTCCTCGGCCAGCTCGTTCAGCCGCGCGATCTTCTCGGCGACCTGGGCCGGCGGCTCGCCCCACGACAGGTAGCGGTCGATGTGCTGGGCGGCCATCCGCAGCCCGGCCTCGCTGGAGCCGCCGAACCACAGCGGGACGTGCGGCTTCTGGACGACCGGCAGGCCGAAGCTCGACCCCGCGCCGCGGACCGAGAAGTGGCGGCCCTCGAAGTCCACGGTCTCGCCGGCGGTCAGGCGCCGGAAGATCTCCCAGTACTCGCCGGCCAGCGCGTAGCGCTCGTCGTGCTCGACGTCGAGGCCGTACTGGCGCAGCGTCCGCGTCTCGCCGTTGACCACGTTGATCCGCAGGCGGCCGTCGAAGAGGTCGTCGAAGGTCAGCGCCATCTTGGCCAGCAGCGTCGGCGAGATCAGCCCCGGGTGGACGGCCAGCAGCGGCCGCAGCTTCTTCGTGTGGGCGGCGAGCGCGCTGCCCAGCACCCAGACGTCGTGGATGTCGGTGGCCAGCAGCGCGCCGCTGAAGCCGAGCCGGTCCACGCCGGTCGCCAGGTGCTTGAGGTAGTCGAAGTCGACCGCGCGGGTTCCCTCCGGCTCCCACGGGTAGGCGCCGTCGCGAGGGATGATGTACCACAAGTAGTCCGAGGCCATGATGTTCTAGATCAGCTCCTTCGTGCGGCGCTCCCGAGCCGCGTCCAAGATGGTGTGGTCGGCCCAGGCCGCCACGTCGACGTCGGCCTCCAGGAAGCCGTTGGCGTACAGGAAGTCCTTCTGGCGCCCCAGCAGCGCCAGGCGCTCGTCGCCGAGGTCGAGGTGCAGCGAGCGGTGGAAGTCGTCGCGGTAGGCGCCGGCCACGTAGGTGGCGTCGGCGTAGGTCTCGCGCGCCAGCGCGCCCGCGACCTCGTCGGGGTGCTCCGCCGCCCAGTCGGCGGCCCGCAGCAGCGTGGCGACGAAGGCCACCACGTCGTCGGGCCGCTCCTCCAGCAGCCGGGCGTGGACGGTGATCGGGCGCGGCGTGCCGTTGTTGACGCGGGTCGTGCGATCGGGCACGTCGTCGAGGTCGATCCCGACGACCAGGCCCGCGCGGGCGGCGGCCTCCAGGCCGGGCGCGCCCTTGACGTAGGCGGCGTCCGCGCGCCCCGCCGCCACCGCGTCGACCTCGGGCGCGAAGCCGTCGGGCCCACGGCCGTCCGGCGCGGACTCGACGTCCACCAGCGCGACCGCGCCCAGCGTCTCGCCCTCCAGCGCCAGCGCGCCGGCGAAGCCCGCCAGGGCCATCGCGCGCCAGAAGTCGATCCGCTCCGCCGGCCGCCGCGGCACCGCGACCCGGAGGCCGGCCAGCGAGATCCGGTCCCCACCCGCCCCGTCCTCCGGCCGCACCACGATCGCCTGGCGCTCGTCGATCCACGTCAGCCCGATCAGCCGCGTGTCCGCGCCACGTGAGCGCGCCCACAGCGCCGGGACGTTGCCGCCCTCGCGGATCAGCGACGTCAGCTCGTGGGTGAAGTGCTCGGCGCGCAGCGCGGTGGAGACCGCGCCGTCCTGCAGCGACCGCGCGTCCGCGGGCAGCCAGCCCAGCCCGGCGGCGATCCCGGTCGCCGTCGGGACCGGGCAGCGGGTGTAGAACAGCTCGGCCACCTCCGTCAGCCTCCGAGCGTCGTCGCGTCGACGGTGAACGTCGCCGGGTCGAGCTTGGTCGGGATGACCTTCTGGGCGGCGAAGAACGCCGAGACGTCGCCGAAGCGCCGCTGGAACGTCGCGTCGATCTTGGCGACCGGGTCCTGGTCGCGGTAGTTGTCGGCCAGGATCGCCGCCGCCTTGTCGTCCAACTTGATCGCGCCGGTGTTCTCCTGGGCGACCGCGCCCTCCGGGTCGGCGTGCTCCTCCTGGGAGTGGCGGACCTGGTTCTCGTACAGCGCCTTGACCGTCGCCGGGTGCGCCTTCAGGAACGTGTCGGAGATCACCCAGATCGTGTCGTTCTCGGAGCCGACCTGGTCGCCGTCGGCCAGCAGCCGCGCGCCCTTGGCCTTGGCGGTGGCCACGAAATCGCCCCACGCGGCCCACGCGTCGACCTTGCCGGAGGAGAACGCGGTCGCGCCGTCGGCGGCGCCCAGGTACACGCGCTCGACCTTGGCCGGGTCGACGCCGTTCTTCTCCAGGGCCTTCAACAACAGGTACTCACCGGTGCCCTTGGGGTTGACCGCGACCTTCTTGCCCACCAGGTCGGCGACGCTCTTGATGTTGGGGTCCTTGACCAGGATCCCCTCCGACTTGGCGTTGTCGAGCTGCGCGGCGTAGATCTTGAAGCTCGGCTTCTGGGCCAGCGCGCCGACCGCGGAGGAGATCGACCCCTGCGCGGCGTCCAGCGCGCCCGCGTTGATCGCCTCGGCGGCGGGCGCGAAGGCCGGGAACTGGCCGGTGAACTGGACCTTGGCGCCGACCTTGGCGAGGTCCTTGGCCAGCGACCCGTCGTTCTTGGCCGCGGCGGTCGGGCCGGTCGTGCCGATCAGCGCGATGCGGACCGTGCCTCCGCCGCCCGCGACGGCGCCCGCGCCGCTCGCGGACGACGCGGCGGTCGCGGCGCCGTCGTCGCCGCTGCCGCAGGCCGTCGTCGTCAGGGCGGCGGCGGCGAGCACGCTCGCGGTCAGCGCGAGCGTGCGGGTTCGGTGGCGCGAGAACGTCATGCGGGGATCCTTGTTGGGGTGGTTGACTCGTGAACGCCCAGTTGGGCGAGGAGGTCGGCGCGCAGCCGCTCGAACCAGGGGTCCGTGCGGTCGCGCGGATGGTCGGCGTCGATGCGCTCGTGGTGGGCGATGCGGCCGTCGGCCATGACGATCACCCGGTCGGCGAGCAGCAGCGCCTCGTCGACGTCGTGGGTGACCAGCAGGACCGCCGGGCGGTGCGCGCGCCAGAGGTCGCCGACCAAGGCGTGCATCTTGATCCGGGTCAGCGCGTCGAGCGCGGCGAAGGGCTCGTCGAGCAGCAGCAGGCGCGGCTCGCGCACCAGCGCGCGGGCCAGCGCGACGCGCTGGGCCTCGCCGCCCGACAGCGTCAGCGGCCAGGCGCCGGCGTGGGCCTCCAGGCCGACCTCGCGCAGCGCGTCGCGGGCCCGGTCCTGGGCGCCCGAGAGCCCGAGCGTCACGTTGTCCAGTACGCGCTTCCAGGGCAGCAGGCGCGGCTCCTGGAAGACGACGGCGGGACGGCCCGGCGCCTGCACGGTCCCGGCCGTGGCGGGGTCCAGGCCGGCGAGGACGCGCAGGAGCGTGGTCTTGCCGCAGCCGGTCTGGCCGAGCAGCGCCACGAACTCGCCGTCGGCGACGTCGAGGTCCAGGTCGCGCAGGACCGTGCGCTCGCCGTAGGCGCGGCGCAGGCCGCGGACGGTCACCGAGTTGTTGGTGGTCATGGTCGCCTACGCCCCGCGATAGGTCCGGCGCCAGGCGAGCAGGCGGCGTTCGAGGGAGCGGGCGATCAGGTCGCCGGTGAGGCCCAGCGCGGCGTAGATCCCGATGCACACCAGCACGATGTCCGCGCGCAGGAACTCGCGCGCCTGGCCGAGGATGAACCCGATGCCGCTGGAGGCGTTGAGCTGCTCGGCGGCGACGAGCGCGACGACCGAGATCGCCAGCGACTGGCGCAGCGCGACGAGCGCGGGCTGCGCGGCCGACGGCAGGATCACGTGCCGGATCAGCGCGGGCTTGGAGAGCCCGAAGACCTTGGCGGCCTCGACGAGCTTGATGTCCGTGTTGCGGATCGCGCCGTAGACGTTCAGGTACATCGGGAACGCCGCGCCGAAGGCGATGATGAGGATCTTGGGCAGCTCGCCGATCCCGAACCACACGATGAACAGCGGGACGACCGCCGTGAACGGGACGGCCTGCAGCATCTGGACGGGCGCGTCGACGAGGTCCTCCCCCAGCCGCCAGAGGCCGGAGACGGCACCGAGCGTGGCGCCGACCGAGACCCCGAGCGCCGCGCCGAGCGCGGCGCGCCGGATCGACGTGCCGACCTGGCCGATCAGGTCACCGTCCTTGACCAGGTCCCGGAACGTGGCGACGACCGTGCTGGGCGACGGCAGCACGTTGGGCTCGAAGAGGCCGAGCACGGCGGTGCTCAGCTCCCAGAGGACGAGGATCAGCAGGACGCCGCTGCCGCGGCGGGCGAGCCCCAGCAGCGAGCGGCGCGAGGGCGTGCGCGGGCGGCGGCGCCGGGCGACGGCGGCGGGCGCGATGGGTACGGGCGTGACGGCGGACATGGAGGAAGGGCGGAGGCCGATGTAAACTCGACAAAGTCAGTCGAGATTAAAGACATTGATAGCAGATCGATGGCTGCTGTCAATCATCGGTAGATGCCGATGATCTGCGGGCGACCACCGTCCGGTAGGCTCGCCGCGCGATGACCAGCCGCCGCCTGACGCCCGAGACGCGGTTCACCCAGCCGGGCTTCCTGTTGAACAAGGTGGGCTTCGTGGCGCGCCGGTGGATCGCCGACGCGCTCGCGCCGCTGGGGCTCAACGGGCGCGAGGCGGAGATCCTGCTGCGGCTGCGGGCGACCGGTCCACTCAGCCAGCGGCAGCTGATCGACCAGCTCGCGGTCGACCCCAGCAACCTGGTGACGATGCTCAACCGGCTGGAGGCGGCCGGCCTGCTGGAGCGCACGCGCGACGCGGCCGACCGCCGCCGTCACATCGTCTCGATCACCGCCGCGGGCCGCGCCAAGCGCGACGCGGTCGACGCGGCGGTGCGCTCCGCCGAGGAGCGCCTGTTGTCCGGGTTGACGGGCCCCGAGCGCACGACCCTCCAGCGGCTGCTGCTGAAGGTCGACGAGCGCACCGGCCCGGCGTGGGCCGACGAGGACTAGGGCCGGTCGGGCTTGATCACCGACAGGATGTTGCCCGCCGGATCGGTGAACCAGGCGATGTCCGGGCCGTTGCCGCGCATCACGCCGTCGTCGTCCTGGGGCATGCCGTCGTAGCGGATGACCTCGACGCCGCGCTCGGCCAGCTCGCGGACCGCCGCGCCGACGTCCTCGACCGGGAAGTTGAGGATCGTGTAGGTCGCCGGGACGTGGTCGGGCTTGGGGTAGACGATCGTCGGCCGGGCGCCGCCGTCGAGGTGCAGCGTGAGCAGCCCGTGGTCGTTGGTGACGCGGAGGCCGAGCGTCTCGCCGTAGAACGCCTCGGCCGCGTCGACGTCGGGCACCGCGAAGCCGCTGAAGGCCTTGCTGTCGGAGAACATGTCAGCTGGGACGGCTCGCGCCGCCCGCGCTCATCGGTCCCGGTGCGTCAGCACGTTGACCACCGCGCCCGAGGCCGGCTCGCGCACGAAGAACCGCCGCACGCCCCACGGCTCGTCGGTCAGCGGGTGCACGATCTCGTGGCCGGCGGCCTGGGCGGCCGCGTAGGCGGCGTCGACGTCGTCGACCTCGACCGAGACGTGCGGCGCGACCGGCGCCGACGCGTCGTGGCTGAGGAACGTCAGCTGCGCGCCGAGGTTCCCCGGCGCGGCGTAGGTGACGACCCAGCCCTGGTCCATCACCGGCTCCAGGCCCAGCACGTCCTCGCAGAACGCCTTGGCCTGCCCGGGCTCGGGCGCCTGCAGGTTGGGCACGACGCGGCGAACGCCCATCAGCCGCGGCTCCCGCCGCCGAAGACGCGCACCAGACCGGAACTCACGACGACAACGGCGGGCATGGCAAGACCCTAACGACTCCCACCCCGCCGACCGATGGCGCCTTGGTGTCGTCATAGAACACGAAGACGCCATCGGTTCCGGAGCGGACGCCTGGACGGTCCGCTCGCGCGGTCGTCGAGCGTGCGCATGCCCGGCACGAAGAGGGCGGCGAAGGTGACGAGGGCGCCGAGGAGGCCGGCGGCGATCAGGGTCGTCCGCGCGCCGATGGCGCCGGAGACCGGGCCGGTGAGCGCGAAGGAGAGCGGGAGCAGGCCGACGGAGATGAGCCAGTCCAGCGACGAGACGCGGCCCAGCAGCGCCGCCGGGACGTGGCGCTGCTTGGTCGTCGCCCAGACGATCGTGCCCGCGGTCTCCAGCCCGTTGAACAGCGCGCTCGCGAGCATGAGCTGCCAGATCGCGGTCGCCGCGCCGTAGCCGGCGACGGCCACGGTCGCCAGCGTCCAGGCCAGCAGCATCCACGTGATCCCGCGGCGCGGCAGGCCGAAGCGGCCGAGCGCGACCGCGCAGGCCATCGAGGCCAGGCCGCCGGCGGCGAACACCAGCCCGAGGTCGAACGCGCTGCCGCCCATCCCCTCCTTGACGATCCACGGCAGCAGGACCTCGACCGGCCCCATGAAGAGCAGGTAGGCGACCGCGGCGGACGCGAACGTCGCCCACAGCCACGCGTGGGAGCGCACGAAGCGCCAGCCGGTGCGCAGGTCCGCCAACAACGACCCGCCCTCGGCGCGCGCGCGATCGCCGCGCGCGGGCGACATCATCAACACGGTCCCGGCGGCCATCAGGAACGTCGCGCAGTCCAGCAGGAAGACCCCGCCCGCGCCGGCGACGCCGACCAGGACGCCGCCCAGCGCCGGGCCGGCCAGCCGCAGCGCCAGCGGCCGCACGAGCTGGTCCAGCGCGTTGGCCTGCGTGAGGCGCTCGCCCGCCAGGATCTCGGGCACCAGCGCGTCGAAGGCCGGCGCGTGGAACGCGCTGCCGGTCCCGTACAGCGCGCTCAGCACGACCACGTGCCACAGCGCGAGCTGCCCGCCGATCGCCAGCCCGGCCAGCAAGGCCACCGACAACGCCCGCAGCAGGTCGGCGCCGACCAGCAGCCACCGGCGCTCCAGCCGGTCGCTGGCCACGCCGCCGATCAGCAGGAACGCGATCGTCGGGACCGTCATCGCGATGCCGACCAGCGACATGCCGGTCGGCCCGCCGCCGGCCATGGCGTACACCTGCCAGGCCAAGGCCACCAAGAACGCGCCGTCGCCCAGCAGCGACGCGGTCGCGCCCGTCCACAGCAGGCGGAAGTCGCGCTCGCGCAGCGGCGTCAGGAGCGAGCCGCCGTCCCGGCCGGCGCCGGCCGGTCCGGCGCCGAGGCCGTCCAGGCCCTCGTAACTATGGTGCATCGTCGCCCGCGGGCACGCCGGCGGGAGGTGTCCCGGCGGCGCCCTGGGCGAGGAACGTGCGCGCCGACTCGGCGTCCATCGGCTTGGCGAAGTAGAAGCCCTGCCCGAGGTCGCACCCGAGCGCGCGCAGCGTGTTCCACTGCTCCCGCAGCTCGATGCCCTCGGCGACGACCTCCAGCGACAGCGTCGACCCGAGCGCCACGACCGCGTTGGCCAGGTCGGTCGCCTGCGGCGACGCGCCGTCGCGCAGGAACGACCGGTCCATCTTCAGCACGTCGACCGGGAACCGCGACAGGTAGGACAGCGACGAGTAGCCCGTGCCGAAGTCGTCCAGCGCGAGCTTGACGCCCAGGCCCTTCAGGTCGGCCAGCCGCTGCACGGCCAGGTCGGTGTCGGCCATCAGCACGCTCTCGGTGATCTCCAGCGTCAGCCGCCGCGGCTCCAGCCCGGACTCCTCCAGCGCGTCGCGCACGTCGGCCACCACGTCGGAGTGCTGCAGCTGCTTCAACGACAGGTTGATCGCCAGCGACGCCGGCTTGTCGCCCGGCAGGCCGTCCAGCAGGCGCCGCCCCTCGCGGCAGCCCTGGCGCAGGACCCAGCGGCCGATCGGCACGATCAGCCCGGTCTCCTCGGCCAGCGGGATGAACTGGTCGGGCCCGACCATCCCCCGCTCCGGGTGGTTCCAGCGCAGCAGCGCCTCGACGCCGGACACCGTGCCGTCCTCCAGTCGGACGACCGGCTGGTAGTAGAGCTCGAGCTGGCCCTCGGCCAGCGCGCGCTGCAGGTCGGTGCGCAGCTCCAGGCGCTGCAGGACGCCCTCGTGCATCTCGGGCTCGAACAGCCGGTAGCCGCCCTTGCCGTCGCGCTTGGCGATGTACATCGCCGCGTCGGCGTCGCGGATCAACTCGTCGGCGTCGGAGGTTCCGTCCTCGGCCGCGATCGCGATGCCCAGCGAGCAGCGCAGCGCGACCTCCTTGTGCGCCGCGGTCAGCGGCGCGCCGATGGCCTCCATGATGCGCTCGGCCGCGTCGGCCGCCTCCTGGACGCCCTCGATGTCCTCCAGCAGCACGGCGAACTCGTCGCCGCCGAACCGCGCCGCGGTGTCGCTGGCGCGGATGCTCAGCGCCAGGCGCTGGGCGACCTGGGTCAGGACCTCGTCGCCGGCCGCGTGGCCGAGCGAGTCGTTGATGATCTTGAAGTCGTCGAGGTCGATGAAGACGATCCCGAGCCCGCGGTGCTCGCGCCGCGACCGGGCGATCGCGTGGCGCACGCGCTCCACGAACAGCGCCCGGTTCGGCAGGCCGGTGACCGGGTCGTGGAAGGCCTGGTGGGCGAGCTGGCGCTCGAAGGCCTTGCGCTCGCTGACGTCGCGCGAGTTCAACACGATCCCGCCCACGGCCGGGTCGTGCGTCAAGTTGGTGAACAGCACCTCGAACTGCCGGGTGGTGCCGTCCTTGTGGGTCAGCGTGGTCTCCAGCGTCTGCGACGCCACCGGCGCGGTGGCGCCGTCGGCGATCAACCGCAACAACCTGGACCCCTCGCCCTGCTCCATCAGGTCGTCGATGCGCCGCCCGACGACCTCCTCGGGCGCCCAGCCGAGGACCCGCTCGATCGCCGGCGACTGGTAGGCGATCGTCGCGTCCGACGCGAGCACCGTGATGAGGTCGCTGGAGTGCTGCACCAGCGAGGCGAAGCGCGCCTCGCTCTGGCGGCGCACCAGCTCCTCGGTGAGCGCCGCGCGCTCGAAGGCGAGCACGACCTGCGTGCCCAAGGCGTTCAGGATCTCGCGCACCGCGCGCTCGGCCACCGCGGGCCCCGACGCGATCAGCACCGACGCCGCGCCCTCGCGCGGCGCCAGGTCGACGACCACGGCGTCGTGCCGGGTCAACGCCAGGCGGTCGACCGACGTGAAGCGCTCGGCGTCGCGCAGCTCGACCGCCGTGCCCGCGCCCGCCAGCTCGCGCGCCGCGGTGACCGCGACCGCCTCCAGCTCCTCGCGGGTGCCGGCGGCGACCAGCGCCGCGCCGGCGCGGGCCAGCGCGCGCTCGCGCTCCATCGAGCGCTCCTGGTGGCGCATCAGCCCGCGCATGCGGACGACGACCAGCCCGAACAGCACGATCGCGGCACCGGTGACGACCGCCATGTCCCAGTCGCGGCGGTGGAAGTCGTGCAGCAGCTCGACGGCCGGGGCGATCAGCGACGCGACGGTCAGCAGCGCCAGCCGCGTCCGCGTCAGCACCGAGCGGGCCGGGCGGCCGTGGTCGAGGATCCGCATCGACGGGTGCAGCGCCGCCGTGCCCCACAGCACGTAGAAGCCGTCCCAGCCGAGGTCGAGCCACAGCTGGTTGTTGTAGGTGCCGTGCAGCAGCTTGATGCCGTAGACGAAGTCGGTGAGCAGCAGCAGGACGATCGCCGAGGCCATCAGGTGGAAGGCCATGCCGCGCTTGCCGCCGTCGAGCGCCAGGCGCAGCGCGGCGGCCAGCAGCAACACGTCGCCGAACGGGTAGGCGATCGACACCAGCTTGGCCAGCGTGCCGAGCTCGTCGACGTGCAGGTTGGGCGCCATCAGCACGATCCACTGCGGGACCGCCAGGCCGATGGTCAAGATCATGGCGTCGGTCGCGCCGCGGTCGGTCGAGCGCTCGGCGCGCCGCCGGACGAGCAGCAGCAACCCCACCATCAACGCCGGGTAGACCGCGATGTAGGACGCGTCGCCGATCGACGGGAACGGCGTGACCTCGTTGCCCGTGATCTTCGGGTAGCTGTAGGTGTAGAGGTCGCCGAGCCAGAAGAGCAGGAACCCGAGGGCGAACCACAGCCACGGGGCCTTGGTCTCCGGCTTGTGCAGCTTGATCGCCGCGAGGATGCCGACGACCGGCGCGAAGCCGATGGCCGACATCACGTAGAAGTCGCCCTTCAGCGGCGGCACCGCGAGGTGCAGCAGCGACAGGACGAGGCCGAACGCCAGGAAGCCGGCCCACGCCCAGCGACGCAGCCCTCCTCCTCGCTCGATGGTCATGCGGCGCTCCTGGTGGGCGTGGGCAGCTCGCCGGCCGGGCGCAGCACGCCGCGGCCCGCCAGCTCCTCCAGCGCGCCGAGCAGCGTGTCGACCTCGGCGTCGGTGTTGGCCGCGGTCAGCTGGACGCGGAACCCGACCTCGTCCTTGGGGACCAGCGGGTAGGCGGCGAGCGTCACGTAGACGCCGCGCTCGAAGAGGAAGCGCCCGACGGAGTCGATCTGCTCGTGGTCGCGCAGCGGGATCTCGACGATCGGCAGCCCGGAGCGGTTGGGCGTGTGGATGTCCAGGCGCTCCAGGCCTTCGAGCGTCCGGCGCGTCAGGCGCCGCAGCTCGTCGCGCAGCGCGTCCCCGCGCTCGCGGTTGACCTTCAGCCCGGCCAGCACCGTGGCCAGCGACGCGACCGGCGAGGGGCCGGAGTAGAGATACGGCGGCGCCGCGACCTTCAGCAGGTCCTTGACCGGCGTCGGGCAGGCGATGAACGCCAGCAGCGAGCTGTAGGACTTGGAGAACCCGCCGACGAGGATCAGGTTGTCGTAGGACTCGCCGAAGTGGCGGACGATCGAGTTGCCCTTCGACCCGTAGGGGTTGGCGATCCCCGCCCCGCGCTCGCCGATGACGCCGAAGCCGTGCGCGTCGTCGACGTACAGCAGCGCGCCGTGCCTGCGCGCGACCTCGGCGAAGGCCGGGAGGTCCGGCGGGTTGCCGGTCATCGAGTTCACGCCGTCCATGCAGACCAGGCGCGTGGGGTCGCGCTCGGCGCCCAGCAGCTCGTCGAGGTGGTCGGGGTCCTCGAAGCGGAAGCGGCGCACCGCGGCGCCCCGGGCGCGGGCGGCCTGGCAGCCGTCGTAGATCGTCTTGTGCGCGCGGGCGTCGAGGAAGATCGTGCCCGAGGCGGCCAGCAGCGGGATCACCGACAGGTGGATGTGGGTGATCGTCGGCAGGACCAGCGTGTCCTCGCAGCCCAGCAGCTCGGTCAGCTCGGTCTCGATCCGCTCGTAGAGCACCGGCGAGCCGAGCAGGCGCGACCAGCTCGGGTGCGTGCCCCACGCGTCGAGGTAGGCCGGGACCGCGTCGATGATCTCGCGGTCGAGGTCGAAGCCCAGGTAGTTGCACGACGCGAAGTCGGCGAGCCACTGGTCGCCGACGCGGATCATGCGGCCGTCGATCTCGTCGATGACGGCGTCGACCATCGGGTGCGAGGCCTTCAGCTCGGCGAGGTCGCGGCAGCTCTCCAGCCAGTGGTCCAACCACGGTCGCCGGGCGACGGGGCTCGCGCCGGTGGACGGAACGACGGGGGATGTCGACGGAGGACGCATGCTCGGTCCCGTGATCGTCGGCTGCATCCCCTGTTTGAGGGATGTCCAGGAAAGTGGACATCTTTCTGCAGGTTTGCTGCGTGAAGGCTGCGCAGCGCCGCGTCAGGCGCCCCAGACGTCCTCCGCGACCTCGACCACGCGGCGCAGCTTGGCGACCTCCTGCTCATAGGTGAGGGCGTTGCCCTCGACGGTGGAGGAGAAGCCGCACTGCGGCGACAGGCAGAGCTGGTCGACGTCCACGAACCGCGACGCCTCCTCGATGCGGCGCTTGAGCTCGTCGGCGCTCTCCAGCTCGCCGCGCTTGGTCGTCACCAGGCCGAGGACGACGACCTTGCCCTTGGGGACGAAGCGCAGCGGTTCGAAGCCGCCGCTGCGCGCGTCGTCCCACTCCATGAAGAACCCGTCGACCTCCAGCTGGTCGAACAGCGCCTCGGCGACGAAGTCGTAGCCGCCCTCGGCCACCCACGAGGAGCGGAAGTTGCCGCGGCACATGTGCGTGGTGACGCTCATGCCCTCGGGCCGCGCCGCCAGGGCCTCGTTGATGTGCTTGATGTAGGCCTCGTGCTGGTGCTCGGCGTCGCCGCCGATCGCGGCGACGTGCTTGCGCTGCTCGGGGTCGTTGAGGTAGGCCAGCGAGGTGTCGTCGAACTGCAGGTACGTGCAGCCCGCGTCGCCCAGGCGCCGGACCTGCTCGGCGTAGGCCGCGGTCAGGTCGCCCCAGAAGGCCTCCATGTCGGGGTAGACCGACGCGTCGATCGACGCGCGCCCGCCGCGGTAGTGGACCATCGACGGCGACGGGATCGTGAGCTTCGGCGTCAGCCCGGGCGCGAGCTGCGCCGCGGTCTGGCGCAGGAACGCGAAGGCGTCGCCGAAGATCGTCTCCGACACGCCGAGGCGGCCGTCGATGCGCATCGCCGCCGGCGTGAACTCGATGTCGCCCTCGGCGTTGTGGAACCGGACCTTCAGGTCGCCCGGCGCCTTGGTGACGCCGTCCAGCTCGTAGATGAAGTCCATGTGCCACGACGCGCGGCGGAACTCGCCGTCGGTGACGCTGCGCAGGCCGACCTCCTTCTGCATCGCGACGACGTCGCGGATCGCGTCGTCCTCGCGCGCCCGCAGCTCGGCGTCGTCGATCCGGCCGGCGGCGTGCTCGGCGCGGGCGTCGAGCAGCGCGGGCGGGCGCAGCAGGCTCCCGACGTGGTCGGCGCGGAACGGAGGCGATGTGCGCTGGGCCATGACCGCCTTCCTACCCCACCCGACCTGGTGGGACGCGCTCGTCCGAGCGGGCGCGTTCGCGCTCCAGCCCGGGGCCCGCGCGGCCGACCATGCGGATGAGCCGGTCGGCCCAGGCCCCGACCGTCCCGCTCCCGTCACCTTCATGGCCACAACCGAACTTCCCGTCTCCCGGTCCGCGCGCCGGCTCCTGCTCCCGTACGGAGCGGCGCTGGTCGTCGTGGTCGGGCTGCTGCCGCTGGAGCAGCACCTCGACCCGGCGGAGGTCGCGTCCGCGCTCGTCCTCCTGGTGGCCGCGGGCGCCGGCCTGGCCGCGTCCGCCTTCGGCCGCCAGCGCCGCGGCACGACGCTCGCGTCGCTGTTCGCGATGCTCGCCGCGACGTTCCTGCTGCGCGAGGGCGTCGGGCCCAGCGCGGGCTTCGGGCCGCTGCTGCTGATGCCCGTGATGTGGGCGGCGCTCGCCCGCCACCGCACCCAGCTCGTGCTCGTCCTGGTCGGCGTCGCGGTCGTCTTCTTCGTCCCGATCCTCGTCGCGTCGGACACGCACCCGTCCAGCGGCTGGCGCGCGGGCGCGCTGATGCTCGTCGTCGCCGCCGCGCTGGGCTTCTCGGTGCTGTCGCTGGTCGAGCACCTGCGCTCGGTCGTCGGCCGGTCGGGGGCGATCCTCGGCGCGATGTCGGAGGGCTTCGCGCTCACGCGCGACGGCGCGATCATCCAGGTCAACCCGGCGCTCACCGCGATCACCGGCTTCGCCGAGCACCAGCTCGTCGGCGCGACCGTGCCGTTCCCGTTCTGGCCCGCGGACTCCTGGGAGCGCAACGCCGAGCTGGTGGCGCGGGTTGTCGCCGACGGCGGCGGCGCGTTCGACATCGAGCTGGTGCGTGCCGACGGCACGCGCTTCCCGGCCGTGATCTCGTGCGTGCCGACGGACCTGGGCGACGGCAGCCGCTCGTTCCTCAACACGGTCCGCGACGTCACCGAGCTGCGCGCCCACGAGGCCGCGCAGCGCCATCACGCCGAGCGGCTGGCGACGATCGCCGACGTCGTGCGCGAGATCGGGCACTGCGACCCGCTCGAGGCGCGCCCGGCGATCTGCCGCACCGCGCTGGCGCTGCTCGACGGCGCCGACGCCGCGTGCCTGTGGGAGAGCGGTCGCGACGCCGACCTGACGTCGACCGCGGCGCGCCCCGAGGCCGGCACGCCCTACCGGGTCGCCGCCGACGCGCACGAGCACGGCGCGCGCGTGACGATGGACAGCGGGCAGCCGCTGTTCGTCGCCGACGCCGCGTCCTCCCCGCACTGCGACCGGCGGCTGGTCTCGCAGCTGGGCGCCGCCTCCGTGCTCTTCCATCCGATCGCCGACTCCGGCGGCGTCCGCGGCGTCCTGGCGATCTCCTGGCCGCGACGGCGCGAGGCGATCGACGACGGCGAGATGATGATGATCGGCGTGCTGGCCGGCGAGGCGGCGCTGGCGATGCAGCGCGCCGACCTGCTCGGGCGCCTGGACGAGCTGACGCGCACCGACGACCTGACCGGCCTGCCCAACCGCCGCGCGTGGGACGAGCTGCTGCGCCAGGAGCTGGCGGTCGCCGAGCGCCAGGGCCAGCCGTTGTCGGTGGCCATGCTCGACCTCGACCACTTCAAGGCCTACAACGACCGCCACGGCCACCTGGCCGGCGACCGGCTGCTGCGCGCGGCGGCCGCGGTGTGGAGCGGCTCGCTGCGGGCGACCGACGTGCTGGCGCGCTGGGGCGGCGAGGAGTTCGCGCTGCTGCTGCCCGCCTGCGACACCGTCGGCGCGACCGCGCTGATCGAGCGGCTGCGCGGGACGCTGCCCGACGGCGTGACGTTCTCGGCCGGCCTGGTGACCTCGCCGGGCGGCGAGGAGCCGGGCGCGCTGATGGACGCCGCCGACCGCGCGCTCTACCAGGCCAAAGCCGCGGGACGCGACCGCGTGGTTTCGGCCTAGGCGCCGGGCGGTTCCCCTACTTGTAGGTGCGCAGCAGCTCGACGACGGTCTCCCCCACCGCGTCGATCGCGCGCTCCGACAGCTGGTCGTAGGTGTCGCGGATGGTGTCCTTGACGGGATAGGACCAGTCGATGAAGTCGACGGCCGGGGTCCCGGCGGCCAGGAACGGCGAGTGGTCGTCGATGATCGACGTCTCCGGGACGTTGGGGAAGACCGCCCCGACGCCGACGCGGCGGGCCGCCACGCGGACGGTCGACCAGAGCCGGGCGTTGGACGTGGCCTCGCGCGGCAGGCGGACGCCGCGGTTGCCCATGTAGTCGAGCAGGAGCATCGCGCGCGTCTGCCCCGGATGGGCGTTCACGTAGGCCTTGGATCCGCGCAGCGCGTCGCGGTAGAAGTCGTTGGTGGGAAACGGCTCCTCCTCGCCGTCGAAGAGCACGAAGTCGATCTCGGGCGCGTCCTTGGGACGCTTCATGGCCTTCAGGTCGCGCGCGACCTCGATCACCGTGCCGACCGCGGCGGCCGCGTCGTTGGCGCCGACGAAGCCCTTGGGGTGGTACTCGGTGTCGTAGTGCGCGCCGAGCACGATCGCGGGCTGCGTCCCGGGCAGCCGGCCGACGATGTTCCTCAGCGGGTGGGTCGGATCGGCGACCGGGACGTCCTCGAAGTGGGCGTCGGGCAGCTTGGCGCGCAGCTTCTCGGCGACGCGGCGCAGCTGCGGCGAGCCCGCGGGCCGCTGGCCGGCGGCGAGCTGGAGGCGGACGGTCGCCAGCGCCCGGCCGGCGTCGAAGCGGTCGACCGTCGGGGTCGGCGTCGGCGAGCGCGCGATCGCCTCATGGCCGTGGCCGTGACGGGTGAAGAGGAACGCCAGGATGGCGACCTGGAGCACCGCGAGGACCACCACGCGGCGAAGCGAGATGTAGGCCACCGGCGCATTCTGCCCGCTCGGCGCCGACGGCGCGACGGTCGGCGGCGACCGGCGCGGCCGGGTCAGCCCTGGCGGCCGGCGTCGTCGAGCCGCGCGAGCCGCACGGCGACCTCCGCCCATCCCCGACCGGTGGTGGCCAGCGCGCCGCGGCGCGTGCCGGCGGCGACGAGGCCGACGTCGTGCAGGACGGCCAGCGCCTGCTCGACCTCGGGCTCGGTCACGCCGGTCGCGGCGGCCAGCTCGGCGGGCGTGCCCTCGCGGGCCTCGAGCGCGACGAGCAGCGCGAGCCGGAGCGGGTGGGCGATCGCGGCGAGCACGCGCGCCGGGACCGGCTCAGCCATCGCACTGCGCGAGCACTCGGAGTTCTCGTCCACACCGCATGTCGAGGTGGTCGACCGCCGGACGGCGTAGGGTCGGACGACGCCGCCCATGCTCGACCCCGACTTCCTGGCCGCGATCGGCCATCCCGTGCGTCTGCGCGCGCTCGTCCTGTTCGAGCGCGCGCCGGGCAGCGCGAGCGACCTCGCGGCGCTGTCGGGGCTCACGACCAGCGCGACCGCCTACCACGTGCGCCGTCTCGCCGACGCCGGTCTGATCGTGGAGGCCGGGACCCGCGGGGCCGGGGCCGGCGCCGAGCGCCTGTGGCGCACGCGCGCGACGGGATGGTCCGGGCTGGAGGACCTGCTGGTCGAGGCGGTCCGCGAGCCGCCATCCGGCGACGGTTGAGATCGCCGCTTCTGTCGAGGACGAACAGGAATGGCCGGAATATAGCCAGTAGGCACAAAGCTGTCAACTCCTGACCGATTCTGTCCCCGTACGGTCAAGAGCTCCACGTGCTCGAGCAGGACGAGATCCGGCGGCGCATCCGCGCCGCGATGGCGCTGGCCGACATCAACTCCTGGGAGGAGCTGGCGGCGCGCACGCCGCTGAGCCGCTCCACGCTGAAGGACCTCGGGACGGTCCGCGGCCGCGCCGAGGAGACGCACCTGCGCGTGATCGCCGCCGCGTGCCACCTGCCCTACGCCTGGTTCACCGTCCCCGACATCGGCGACGCGGTCGAGCGCGAGGACGAGGACCCGACGGTGGCCGAGCGCATCGAGGCGCTCGAGCGGACGGTCGCCGCGCTCGTGCGTCGCGACGCCGCGGGACCACCGCCGGGCCCGGCGGCGACCTAACCCTGTCGCCGCGCGTCGGCGCGCGCGAGCGCCTCGGCCACGATCTGCTGCACCTCGGGGGACAGCTGCGCGATGATCGCCGTCAACCGCTCACGGGCGACGTCGTCGATCACGGCCGGCCGCGGATAGCCGCCATCGGGGTCGGGCAGGGTCAACGCGCCGCAGAGTCCGAGCAGCTGCGTGACCGGGTCGGTGAGCCGGATGTCCCCCTGGCTGCCGGGGACGAGCGCGTAGAAGTGCTCGACCGCGCCACGGACGCGGCCCTCGTCGGCCAACTCGACGAGCCCGGCGGAGACCAAGGTGCGGACGTGATAGGCCGTCGAGCCCAGCGTGGTGCCCGTGATCCGGGCCAGCTGGGTCGGACTGATCGGCTGCCCGTAGCTGCGCATCACGTCCAGGATCTGATCCCGGGCGGGATGGGGTCGCAGCGACGCGCGGCGTTCGGCCTTTTCCTTCTTGGTCGCCATGGACCGGCAAAGTAGCTTCGCGTTCGCGACCGGGCAAACGCTACTTCACAGTCAAATTCGGTCAGCGATCACCGTCGCGGCGACGGCTGACCAGCCGGTCGAGCGCGGCGACGACCCACGTGCCGAGAGCGACGATCGTCGCGAGCCCCATCAGGCGCCGGTGTCGCCGGACCAAGTCATCAAGTGCTGACTTTAGCATCGGCAGGATCGCCCCTCAACTCGAGGCGCCCACCGACGGCGACGGCGACGGCGACGTCGCGGCGCCGAGCGGCTAGAAGTCGTCGGGGTCCGGCTCGTCCTCGGTGAAGATCGTCTTCAGCGGGTGGCGGAGCAGGACCCCGAGCTTGCCGCGGTCCTCGGCATCGAGCGTGAAGTACACGCCGATGCCGCCGACGACGATCGCGAACGCGCCCGCGCCGGTGGCCAGGAGGATCTGCGTCGTGCCCGACGCGAGGATCGTGGTCATGGGCCGACGGTAGAGCAGACGCGCCGTCGGTGCTCGCGCGGGTGCCCGTTCGCGGGCCCGCGCGGCGCCCTACCCCGCGGTCGTCGCGCGCGAGCGCTCGAACAGGTCCGCGAGCCGCACGAGCTTGACGCGCGGCCGACCGTGGGGCTCGCCGCTGGCCTTCTCGTGGGCGTCGATCGCCTGCCAGCCCGCCCACGTCACGGCGTCCGGCGCGCGCTCGGCGTAGAAGGCGGCGATCGCGTCGGGGTCGGTGATCGCCGGCGCGTTCAGCTTGCCCGCGTCGCGGTCCTCGACGATCTTGGCGACCGTGTCGGCGGCGTCCTTCTTGTTGGTGCCGATGACGCCGGACGGCCCGCGCTTGATCCAGCCGACGACGTACTCGCCGGAGTGCGCGTCGCCGGACGCGTCGCAGACGCGGCCGCCGTCGTTGCGGATCAGCCCGCGGCGGTCGTCGAAGGGCACGTCGTCGACGGGCCTGCCGCGGTAGCCGATCGAGCGCAGGACCAGCCCGCACTCGATGACCTCCTCGTCGCCGGTGGCGACCGCGCTGAGGCGCCCGCCCTCCCCCGCCTGGATCTCGTTGCGCACCACCTTGATGCCGGTGACCGCGCCGTCCTGGCCCTCGCCGAGGATCTCCACCGGCGAGCGCAGGAACTTCAACACGATCCTGTGCGACGCGTCCTTGGGCGAGGCGGCCGCGTACTCGCGCAGCACCTCGACGTTGCGCTGCGCGGTCGGGTCGGCCTCCTCCTGAAGCCACTTCGCCGACGCCGCGTCCAGCTCCAGGTCGGTGATGTCGACCTCGACGCCCGCGCGCTCCAGGTCGGCCAGCTCGCGCAGCTCGGGGTTGGTGAACGCGGCCTGCGCCGGGCCGCGGCGGCCCAGCAGCACGACCTCGGTGACCTTCGACGCGGCCAGCACCTCGATCGCGTGGTCGGCGGTGTCGGTCGGCGCCAGCTCGTCGGGATGCAGCACGAGCATGCGCGCGACGTCCATCGCGACGTTGCCGTTGCCGATGACCACCGCGCGCTCGACGTCCAGGTTGTAGTCGTAGTCGGCGGCGTCCGGGTGGCCGTTGTACCAGGCGACGAACTGCGTGGCGCCGTGGACGCCCGGGCGGTCCTCGCCGGGGATCCCGAGGCGGTTGTCGTCGCTGGTGCCCAGCGCGTAGAGCACGACGTCGTAGCGCTCCAGCAGCTCGGCGCGCCGGATGTGCTCGCCGAGCCTGATCCCGCCGAAGAACCGGAAGCCGTCCTTCTTGGCCGTCTTCTCGTAGACGCGCGTGACCGACTTGATCTTCGGGTGGTCGGGCGCGACGCCCGCGCGCACGAGGCCGAACGGCGTCGGCAGCGCGTCGAGCACGTCGACCTCGAAGCCCGCGCCCAGAAGCTGGTCGGCGGCGTAGAAGCCGGACGGGCCGGCGCCGACGATCACGGCGCGCGGCGAGGGGGCGGAATCAGGGGCGATGTCGGTCATGGCGATAGGTGATCCGGAAGAAGGGATTTAGCCGGATCCCCGACTCTAGCGATCGGATATGGGAGCACGCTGTGCGCCTCCTGTCGACACGGCAGGAGGTCGTCCGGGCCGGCGGGCGACACGGAGCCCCCGGTGCTCGCGCGCCACGCCATGAGGGCACGCGGGGCACCGGAGGTTCCGCGGGGGAATCCGCCACCTTGGGCCGGGACCCAAGCGGGAGAGGGGTCAGAGGGGGTCGAGGGACGGGCCGGCCGCCGGCGCGGACGCGCCGCGCGACCGGCCCGACACCTAGGACTTGATCGAGCGCTGGTACTGCACGACGGCCAGCGGCGCGCACACCACGACGATCGCGATCGCCCAGATGAACGTGTACGCGACCGGATGCTGCAGCGACCACGCGCCGGAGGTCGGCAGCGTGCCGCCGGGGTTGTCGAACAGGTGGCGCAGCGCGTTGGCCAGCGACGACGTCGGGTTCCACTCGGCGATCGTCTTCAGCACGCCCGGCAGCGTCGAGGTCGGCACGAACGTCGAGGCGATGAACGTGATCGGGAAGATCACGACGAACGCGACGCCCTGCACGCCCTCCGGCGTCCGCACGAGCGAGCCGAGCAGCACGCCGATCCAGATCATCGCGAACGAGAACAGGACCATCAGCCCGTAGGCGCCGAGCGCGTCCAGCACGCCGGAGTGGATCCGCCAGCCGACCACGAGGCCGGTGAGCGTCATGAACGTGATCGGCAGGAACGAGCGGATCAGGTTCGCCACCGCGTGCCCGGCGAGCACGCTCGCGCGCGGGATCGGCAGCGAGTGGAAGCGGTCGATCGCGCCGTTGTTGCGGTCGTTGGACAGCGCCAACGCGACGCCGAAGCAGCCGAACACGATCGTCTGGGCGAAGATTCCGCCCATCAGGAACTCCTTGTAGCTCCCGCCGCCCGGCACGCTGATCGCCCCGCCGAAGACGTAGGCGAACAGCAGCACGAACATGACCGGCTGGATCGTCGCGTCCGACAGCGCCTCCGGCTGGCGGCGCATGTGGAGGATCCCGCGCCGGGCGATAACCCAGGTGTCGGAGAGGAACGTGGCCCGGGCGCTCTCGCGGCGGGCGGGGGCGGGCGCGGGCGCGGAGCCCGCGGTGGCGGCCTGGGTGCTCATCGTGCGGCCTCCTCGGCGACGGGAACGGATGGGTCGGCGGCGCCGTCGGCGGACTGGTCCTCCGCGGGCTTGCCGGTCAGGGTCAGGAAGACGTCGTCGAGCGTCGGCTGGGCCAGGCCGAGGTCCTCGACCGCGATGCCCGCCTCGCCGAGCGCGTCGGCCAGCGCGCCGAGGGCGGTGACGCCGCGGCCCGCGCCATCGCCGTCGGCGCCCGCGCCGTCGGCCTCGACCGCCGCCGCGACGACCGAGCGCGCGCCCGGGTCGACGACCGGCGCGGCGCCCACGACGCGCTCGACGATCCGCGCGACCTCGCCGACGTCGTCGCGCCGGGCGACGATCACGCGCAGCTGGTCGCCGCCGACCTGGCGCTTGAGCGAGCGCGCGTCGCCGCGCGCGATCACGCGCCCGTGGTCGACGACCACGATGTCGTCGGCCAGGCGGTCGGCCTCTTCGAGGTACTGCGTGGTCAGCAGCAGCGTGGCGCCGCCGGCGACGAGCTGGTCCAGCACGTCCCACAGCTCGTTGCGCGCACGCGGGTCCAGGCCGGTCGTCGGCTCGTCGAGGAACAGCACCTCGGGCTCGGCGACGAGCGTCGCCGCGAGGTCCAGGCGCCGGCGCATGCCGCCCGAGTACTCCTTGGCGAGCTTGCCGGCGGCGTCGGTCAGCGAGAACTGCTCCAGCAGCTCGGTCGCGCGCGCCTTGGCGTGCTTGCGCCCGAGGTGGTGCAGCTCGCCGATCATCACCAGGTTCTCGTGGCCGGTGAGCAGCTCGTCGACCGTCGCGTCCTGCGCGGCCAGGCCGAGGCGGCGACGGACGGCGACGGGGTCGGCGACCACGTCGTGGCCGGCCACGCGCGCGGTGCCGGCGTCGGGGAGGGTGAGGGTGGTGAGGACGCGGACGGCCGTCGTCTTGCCGGCGCCGTTGGGGCCGAGCAGGGCGCACACCGCGCCGCGCGCGACGTCGAGGTCGACGCCATCCAGCGCGCGCTTTTCGCCGTAGCGCTTCACGAGCCCGTGGGCTTCGATGGCAGGGGGAGGGGTCACGCGCAGGAGGGTGCCACGCTGGACGGAAGATTTCAATGGGTGTAAATTTGCCCCCGTGGGATCTTCTTCGACCGGCCATAATGGAGTGGGCGTCCCGCCGGCCGGCCTGCGCGCGTGGAAGAAGGCGCGCACGCGCACCACGATCTCCGACGTCGCGACCGGCCTCTTCATGCGCGACAGCTTCGAGCAGGTCACGGTCGCCCAGATCGCCGCGGCGGCCGAGGTGTCGGTCAAGACGGTGTTCAACTACTTCCCGTCGAAGGAGGACCTCTTCTTCGACCGCGCCGACGACGTCATCGGCGCGCTGGCCGACGCGATCGTCGAGCGGCCCGCGGGCGAGACGATCGTCGGCGCGCTGCACCGGCTGCTCGCCGACCGCCGCGTGCCCTTCGACGCGTCGGGCTGGCGGGCGCTGCGCGACCCGGAGGCCTACGAGGGGTTCCGGCGCTACCTGGAGACCGAGGAGCGGTCGCCCGCGCTGCGGACGCGGCGGCTGGTGATCTCCGAGCTGTGGACGGCGCGCCTGGCCCAGCTGATCGCCCACCAGCTCGGGCTGCCGGCCGGCGATCCGCGGGCGACGACGCTGGCGACGATGGTCATCGCGGCGATGACGCTGCGGGCGCGGACGCTGGCGGCGGCGATGATGGCGCGCCTCAGCGCGCGGACGGTGGAGAAGCGTGTGCGCGCGGTGGTCGACGAGGCCTTCGAGCGGCTCGCGGTCGCCTTCGCCGACGTCGACCTGCCGCGCGAGGCCGACGCCGCGGCGCGGAGCGCGCCCTGAATCCGGGCGGTTCCGGGCGCCCGGCCGCTATACCGATCGGCATGGCCGAACCTGCCGCATTCCCCGCCCCGCCCCGCCGCGACCGCTCGCCGCGCCTGGCGCACGTCGTCTCGACCGCGCGCGTGTCGCCCCACCTCGTCCGGGTCGTCCTCGGCGGTGAGGGCCTGGCCGGCTTCGGCGCGGGCGAGTTCACCGACCACTACGTCAAGCTGCACCTCCCGCCCCAGGGCGCCGACTACCGGGCGCCGTTCGACGCCGAGGTCGTCAAGGCGTCGCACCCGCGCGAGCACTGGCCGCGCACGCGCACCTACACCGTGCGCGCGTGGGACGCCGAGCGCGGCGAGCTGACGATCGACTTCGTCGTCCACGGCGACGAGGGCGTCGCGGGCCCGTGGGCGCTGGCCGCCCAGCCGGGCGACCCGATCCAGCTCAACGGGCCCGGCGGCGCCTACGCGCCCGATCCCGACGCCGACTGGCACCTGCTCGTCGGCGACCTCGCGGTCCTGCCCGCGATCTCGGCGGCGCTGCCGCGCATCCCGGCCGGCGTGCCCGCGCACGTGCTGATCGAGGCCGCGCCGGAGGACCGCGCCGAGCTGGAGTCCCCCGCCGACCTGCGCGTCACCTGGGTGGAGCCGGGCGGGCTGCCCGCCGCCGTGGAGGCGCTGGCGTTCCCCGCGGGCCGCGTCCACCCGTTCGTGCACGGCGAGGCGAGCGACGTGCGCGCCATCCGCCGCCATCTGCTCGTCGACCGCGGCGTGGCCAAGGAGGGGATCTCGATCTCCGGCTACTGGAAGCGCACCCGCACCGAGGAGGGTTGGCGCGAGGACAAGCAGGAGTGGAACCGCCAGGTCGAGGCGGACCTGACGGCCGGCTGAGCGGCGACGCGACCGGCGGCGCCTGACGCCGGCGGCCTGCCGATCACCACAGGACGTCGAGCAGCGCCTCGCGGTCGTAGAACCCCGTGTAGCGCTCGCCGTCGAGGAACAGGCCGGGCGTGCCGGTGACGCCCTGCGCGAGCCCGGCCTGGCGGTCCTCCTCGACGGCGGCGGCGAGCGCCGGGTCGGCGACGTCGGCGGCGAAGCGCGCCACGTCCAGCCCCAGCTCCGAGGCGTAGGCCTCGAGGTCTTCGTCGGTCACGGCGTCGAAGCGCGCGAAGAGGAGGTCGTGCATCTCCCAGAAACGGCCCTGGCGCCCGGCGGCCTCGGCGGCGCGGGCGGTCGCCTCGGCGCGCGGGTGCTTCTCGCGGATCGGGAAGTGGCGGACGCGCAGCCGCACGCGGCCGGCCAGGTCGTCCAACACCACCGACTTGATCGCGCCGTGCGCGGCGCGGCAGTAGGGGCACTGGAAGTCCAGGTACTCCAACAGCTCGCGGTCGCCGGTCCCCCGCACCCAGTCGGTCATGCCGCCAGCCTCGCCCTCAGACGCTCTTCCTCGAGATCCAGCTCGCGATCGACGGCGAGCTTGACGCTGTTGTCGATCGACCCGTCGTTGCGCGCGTCGGCCAGCGCCGAGCGCTCGACCGCCAGCAGGTGGACGCGGAAGCGCAGCCACGCCGCGACGTCGGACTGCTCGTCGGCCACGCCCAGCCGGCAGGCGCCCGCGAGCTGCTGCGCGCGCGTCGAGTACAGCTCGCGCGCCCGCTCGACCAGCGCGGGCGAGATCTCGCTGTCGGCCGGGATGTCGGCGATCCGGTCGAGCACGGTCGTGACGGTCTCGAAGCGCGCCATCGCCGAGGCGCGCTCGCTCGGCACGGCCGCGTCGGGCGGCAGCAGCCACCGCGCGAGGAACCCGAGCGAGAGGCCCTGGCCGACGAGCGTCACCGCGATCACGATGAACGTGATCGCCAGGATCTCGTCGCGGACCGGGAACGGACCGCCCCCGTCGACGGTCAGCGGGATCGACAGCGCGGCGGCCAGCGAGATCGCGCCCCGCATCCCCGACCAGCCGACCACCAGCCGCTCGCGCACCGGCAGGCGGCGCAGGACCAAGGACACCAGGACGCGCACGACCGTGACCGCGGCGACGACGGCGAGCGCGGCCACGACGACGTCGCCGACCGAGCCGGTCAGCGCCTCGAACGTGTCGCGCGCCTGGAAGCCGACGAGCACGAACAGCGCCGACTCCATCAAGAACGTCAGGATCTCCCAGAACGTCCGGCCCTCCAGCCGCACGCTCGACGACGCGAGCCGCGAGTCGTGGGCGGCGACGAAGAAGCCGGTCGCGACGACCGCGAGCACGCCGGAGACGTGCAGCTCCTCGGCGGCGACGTAGCCGACGTAGGGCGTCAGCAGCGTCACGGTGATCTCGATCAGCGAGTCGTCGATCCGGCGCCGCAGCCAGCCGGTCACCCAGCCGACGAGCGAGCCGACCGCGACGCCCGCGATCGACACCCAGAAGAACTCGCCGACGCCGTGCCAGACGCTGAACGTCCCGGCGACGCCGGCGGCGATGGCCAGGCGCAGCGTGACCAGGCCGGTCGCGTCGTTGACCAGCGACTCGCCCTCGACGACGGCCAGCACGCGCTCGGGCGCACCGAGCCGGCGGAAGACCGCGGTCGCGGCGATGGCGTCGGTCGGCGCGATCGCGGCGCCGAGCGCGAAGGCGCCCGGCCACGTCATGCCGCTCACCAACGCGTGGGCGACCACGGCCGCGACGGCGATCGTCACCGCGACCAGCCCGATCGCCAGGATCCCCAGCTCCTCGACGCGGTCGACGACCCGCTTGTGCCCGGCGCGGTAGGCCGCCGCGTGGATCAGCGGCGGCACGAAGATCAAGAACACGATGTCGGGGTCGAGCTTGACGTCGGGCGCGCCGGGCACGAACGCCAGCGCCGCCCCGCCGAGCACCTGCACGACCGGGTACGGCACGCCGATCGCCCGCGCGCCCCAGGCCAGCAGGGCGACCGCGACGAGCACGGCGATGAGGGCCTGGGTCAGCTCCAAGGCGCTACGAGGCTACGCGAGCATCGGCGACGGCGGGATGCGCGTCGACCCGGTGATCTGCGGGATGCGGAAGCCGATCTCGTCGACGAAGCACCAGCACCAGTCCTCGCCGGGCTCCAGCGAGCGGATGATCGGGTGCTCGGCCGAGCGGGCGTGGGCCGTGGCGTGCTTGTGCGGCGAGTCGTCGCAGCAGCCGACGTGGCCGCAGGTCAGGCAGATCCGCAGGTGCAGCCAGACCCCGCCGGAGGCCAGGCAGTCCTCGCAGCCCGCCACCTCCTCCGGCAGCTCGGTGATCTCGATGCTGTCCAGGTGCGTGCAGCTGCTGCTCATGGCGTGGGCTCCTGTTCTGCGTTCGTGGCGGTGGCAGTGGCGGCGGCGGGCGCGGCGATCGGCAGCCAGACGTGGAACGTCGTCCCGTTCGGGCCGGTGTCGAAGGCGAGGCTGCCGTCGTGGCGCTCCTCGACGATACGCCGGACCGTGTCCAACCCGAGGCCGGTCCCGCGCCCGACCTCCTTGGTGGTGTAGAACGGCTCCAGCACGCGACGGCGCGCCTCCTCCGGGATGCCGGGGCCGTCGTCGGCGACGTCCACGCGGACGCACGGGCCGTCGCGACGGGTCGTGATCGTGATCGTCCCGCGGCCGTCGAGCGCGTCGACCGCGTTGTCGATGAGGTTGGTCCACACCTGGTTCAGCTCGGACCCGTGGACGGCCAGCCGCGGCAGGTCCTCCGCGAAGTCCTTGCGCACCTCGATCCGGGTGTGCTTGAGCTTGTGCCCCATCACCTTGATGGTGGCGACGATCCCCTCGCGGACGTCGGCCTGCACGAGCGCGCCCCGGTCCATGTAGGAGTAGGTCTTGATCGCGCCGACCAGGTCGGACATCCGCGTGGCGGACTCCTGCAGCTCGTCGGCCAGGCCGCGCGCGCTGAGCGTCGCGCTGACCCAGGCCAGCGCCTTGGTCAGCGCCGGCCCGGCGGCGTCGGCGACCTCGTCCAGCCAGGCGTCGTCGACGCCGGCGGCGGCCAGCGTCTCGGCGAAGCGCCACGGCTCCTCGACGCCGAGGTCCTCGAGCTTGTCCAACATGTCGTCCTCGGCGTCGGCGGCGTCGACGGTCGAGAGCGCGGGACGGTCGGCGGCCGCCCGCGCCGCGCGCTGCTGGAGCGCGACGAGCCGCTCGGCGTCCTCGCGCTCGATGCCCGCCGCGACGAACGCCTTGATCACGTGCATGACGACGTCGAGCGTGTCGGCCAGCTGCGCGGCGGCGCGCTTGACCGCGGCCGCGGGGTTGTTCAGCTCGTGGGCCAGCCCGGCGGCCATCGTGCCCAGCGAGGCCAGGCGCTCGCGGTCGTTGTCGATCTGCGCCAGCCGCGCGGTGACCGGCCCGATCGCCCGCATGATCCGCCGGTGCACGGCGCGGTCGGTGAGCGCCAGGTCGATGAACTGCTCGGAGGGCACGAGGCCGACGACGCAGTCGGTCTCGCTGACGATGCGCACGCCGATCGGCGACTCGGTGAGCGCGGAGATCGCCTGCGCCCAGGTCGGCGCCTCCTGGTGGCCGATCGGCTCGTAGCGGTCCTCGCCGGCGGCCTTGTACATGCGGAAGCGCCCGTCGAAGAGCAGCAGCAGGCCGCGCGGCGACGTGTCGGCCTCGGCGATGACCTCGTCGGCGGCGACGGCGAACGCGACCGTGGCGTCGGCCCAGCGCGCCAGCGCCTCGTCGTCCAGGTCGTCGAAGAGGTCGACGCGCCGCAGGTCGGCGACGGTGACCGGCACCAGCGGGGTCATGCGGCGGCCAGGTACTCGTGGATGAGCGAGACGGCCATCGAGCCCTCCCCCACCGCGCTGGCGACGCGCTTGATCGAGCGGGCGCGGACGTCGCCGGCGACGAAGACGCCGGGGACGCTGGTCTCCAGGATGTAGGGGTCGCGCTTCAGCGGCCAGCCGGCGGCGCGCGCGTCGGCGCCCGCGAGGATGAAGCCGCGGTCGTCGCGCGCGACGACGTCCTCCAGCCAGGAGGTGCGCGGCGCGGCGCCGACGAAGACGAAGCAGGCGTCGACGCGCTCGGTCGCCTCGGCCCCGTCCGGCCCGCGGGTCGTCAGCTCCTCCAGGCGGCCGTCGGCGCCATGGGCGGCGGTGGCCTGCGTGTTGGTGCGGACCTCGATGTTCGGCAGCCCGGCGATCTGCTCGATCAGGTAGTTGGACATCGACTTGGCCAGGCTGTCGGCCCGGACCAGCATGATGACCTTGGTCGCGAAGTTGGAGAAGTAGACCGCGGCCTGGCCGGCGGAGTTGGCGCCGCCGATGATCACGACGGTCTGGCGCGCGCACGACCGGGCCTCGGTGAGCGCCGCGCCGTAGTACACCCCGGCGCCGGTCAGCGCGTCGAAGCCGGGCGTGTCGAGCTTGCGGTAGGAGACGCCGGAGGCGATCAGCACGGTGTTGGCCGACAGCGCGCCGCCGCCGCTGAGGCGCACGAGGCGGCCGGTGCCCTCGACGTCCAGCGCGACCGCGTCCTGGACGGTCAGCAGCTCGGCGCCCAGGCGGCGGGCCTGGTCGGTGGCGCGGCGCGCGAGGTCGGAGCCGCTCAGCCCGGTCGGGAAGCCCAGGTAGTTCTCGATGCGCGAGGACGTGCCCGCCTGCCCGCCCGGCGCCTCGCGCTCGACCATCACGGTGGACAACCCCTCGGAGGCGCCGTAGACCGCGGCGGCCAGCCCGGCCGGGCCGCCGCCGACGATGACCAGGTCGTAGTGGTCGGTCGCCGGCTGGGCGGCGACGCCGAGGCGCTCGGCCAGCTCCAGCACGGTCGGGCGCTCCAGCACGCTGCCGTCCTCCAGCAGCGCGACCGGCAGGCCGCCCTCGTCCACGCCCGCGACCTTCAGCAGCTCGCGCGCCTCGCCGTCGCGCTCGATGTCCAGCCAGCGGCCGGGGACGCGGTTGCGCGCCAGGAAGTCGCGCAGGTCGTGGGCGGGCTTGGAGAAGCGGTGGCCGACGACGCGCACGCCGCCGGACTCCAGCGCGGCGCCGGACTCCCAGGTCTCCAGCAGGTCGGAGACGACCGGGTACAGCTCCTCCTCGGGCGGATCCCACGGCTTGAGCAGGTAGTAGTCCAACGCGACCTCGTTGATGGCCTTGATCGCCGCGTCGGTGTCGGCGTAGGCGGTCAGCAGGACGCGCTTGGCGTCGGGCGCGAGCTTGCGGGCCTCGACGAGGTACTCGGTCCCGCTGAGGCCGGGCATGCGCTGGTCGGCGATCAGCAGCGCGATCTGGTCGCCGCGGGCGACCAGCTCCTTGACGACGTCCAGCGCCTCCTCGCCCGAGCCCGCGCGCAGGACGCGATAGCGCTCTCCGAACCGGCGGCGCAGGTCGCGGGCGACGGCGGCGAGGACCGCGGGCTCGTCGTCGACGGCGACGATCGCGGGCCGGCGGGTGCGTTCGGGAGCGTCGGAGGACATCTGCCCGGCAGCTTCTCATGCCCGTCCACGCCCGGTGAGGCGCGGACGGGCGGGCAGGCCCGATCGGTCGACCGGGCGCCGCGGCCTAGGCGGAGGGCGCGGCGGCGGCGGTGGCGGTGGCGTCGTCCGCGGTGGCGGCGGCGCTCGCCTCGCGGCGGGCGACCTCGGCGCGGACGACCGGCGCGACCTCGGTGCCGAAGCGCTCCATCGCCGCCAGGACGTCGGCGTGGGCGACCGAGCCCAGCGAGATGTGGCCGAGGTAGCGCTGGTTGCCGAACAGCTCGTGGCCGTGGAGGATCTTCTCGGCGACCTGCTCGGAGGACCCGGCGTGCAGCGCACCCCGCGGCGAGCGCATGGCCCGGAACTCCTCCAGGCCCGACGGCGGCCAGCCGCGCTCGCGGCCGATGCGGTTCATCGACTCCAGGTAGCCGGGCGCGAAGCGCTGGTCGGCCTCCTGCTCGTCGGCGCCGACGTAGGTATGGGTGTTGATCGCGATGCGGGCGTCGGCGGGGTCGTGGCCGACCGCCTCCCAGGCCTCGCGGTACAACTCGACCAGCGGCCGGAAGCGCTCCAGCTGTCCGCCGATGATCGCGATCGTCAGCGGCAGGCCCAGCGACGCGGCGCGGACCACCGACTGCGGCGAGCCGCCGACGGCGACCCAGACCGGCAGCGGGTCCTGGACCGGGCGCGGGTAGATGGAGGCGTTGTCGAGCGCCGGGCGGAACTTGCCCGACCAGGTGACCGGGTTGCCGTCGCGCAGCGCGAGCAGCAGCTCGAGGTTCTCGAGGTAGAGGTCGTCGTAGTCGTCCAGGCTCTTGCCGAACAGCGGGAAGGACTCGATGAACGAGCCGCGGCCGGCCATGATCTCGGCGCGGCCGCCGGAGATCAGGTCGATCTCGGCGAACTGCTGGAAGACGCGGACGGGATCCTCGGAGCTGAGGACCGTGACGGCGGAGGAGAGGCGGATCTTCTCGGTGATGGCGGCCGCGGCGCCGAGGGCGACCGACGGCGAGGAGATCAGGTAGTCGGGGCGGTGATGCTCCCCGATGGCGAAGACGTCGAGCCCCAGCTCGTCGGCGAGCTTGACCTCCTCCAAGAGGTCGCGCATCCGCTGCTGGGGGCTCATGCCGGCCGGGAGGTCGGCGAAGGTGGCGAGGCCGAGTTCCATGATGCGACCCATTGTAGCGCAGTTAGTTGCGCGCGCAACCACCTGATCCGGCGGTCGTCGCCCCGGACAGCACGAGCACCTGCAGGCACGTCGCGACCAGCCGCGTCGTGGCGTGGCCGAGGCGCTCGACGAGCGTGGCGCCGTGCTCGGCGTGCAGCGCCAACAGCGGGACCGGCGGCTGGTGCAGCGCCACGGCGCAGTCCTCCACGACCGTGACCGCGCCGGTCAACACGTACATCAACCATTCCGACCAGTCGGCGTCGCCGGGGCGCGACCACAACCGCTCGGCGGTCGCCACCGCGTGGGCCTCGGCCAGGACGCGGGCGCGCTCGAACGCCAGCTCGCCGTCGCTCGCCGGGTCGTGGACGACGGCGCCCGCGGTCAGCGCCACGGCGGCCAGGTCCGACAGCGCGGCGAGCACCACGGCCGGCGGGTGCTCGTCGCCGACCGGGTCCTCCCCCGCCGCCACGCAGACGCGCCCGAGCGCGGCGCCGACGAGCAGGGCGTCGTCCACCGCGCTGAGGGCCGGCGCGGCGGGCAGGCGCACGGGCTCGCGCGCGACGCGACCGGCGGCGACCGCCAGCGCGCCGGGCGACAGCGGCACGCCCTCACCGCCGAGCGCGAGGCCCTCCAGGAGCGGCGGGTCGTCGCCGCCCGCGGGCGCGAACGGCAGGCGCTCGAGCACGGTGGTCTCGGCGCCCCGCAGGACGAGGTGGTCGAGCGTCGCGCCGAGGTCGGCGAAGCGCTCGACGCCGACCGCCGCCTCCGGGTGGCGCGCGCAGATCGCCGACAGCGGCGACGGCTCCGGCGTCGTCCACGTCAGGCGCGGTGGGCCGGGCACCGCCTCCGGGACGGGCGCCGCGCCCGCCGCGACCAGGGCGCGGGCGAGGGCGGCGACGGCGCGGGGCGGACCGTTGAGGACCAGTCGATGATGGTGCATGTCGACAGGGTCGGGACGCCGGCCGCGGGGATCGCCGGTCCGGGCGCCCCCGGCGCGGAGGCTGCACAGGTTCCGCGCGTTCGGTGCGCAGGCTCGGGGCCGCCCGGAGGACGCGATGCGCGGGCCCCGTGGTCCGTTCCCCAACACGTCGCGTCAACCCCCTTCACCCCGGCGGTCGCCGGGTCTATCTTCGACGAAGGCAGCGGGAGGCAGGAAGGACCTATGAGGACCCAGACGCTCCCTGTCCCAACCCCGAACGCCGTCCCGGCGCTCGGCTTCGCGGCCGATCCTCGAGCCACCGGCGAGCTTGCCGCCGCGTGTGCCCGGTTCGGCATCGACCTGCTCGCGGTCACCGACGACGATCCGCTGGACGCGCTCGATGCCGACGCGGTCGGTTGCCTGGTCGTCGGCTCGCTCGGCGACCTGCCCGACGTGACCGCGGTGCTGGAGCGCGTCGATGCCGACGGCCTGCGGCTGATCGCGCTCGACATCGGCCTGGACACCGCCGCCGACACCGGCCGCGTCGCGCTGCGACGCCGGTCGCGGCCGCTTCCACCGTGGCTGGTCCCGGCGCGCGACGAGCCCGACGACGAGCCCGGCGAGGGGACGCCGGACGCCGCCGCCGAGCCGATCGCGCCGGAGCCCGAGCCCGAGCCGGAGATCGAGCCCGAGCCCGAGCAGGACCCCGAGCCCGAGCCCGAGGAGGAACCCGAGCCCGAGCGAGAGCCCGAGCCGGTCGCCGCGCCGGCGCCCGCGCCCGTCCGCGCCACGCGCGCGATCGGGTACGCCTCGGCCGCCGGCTCGCGCGACCACGCCGCGCTCGACATGCGCCGCCAGCGCGCGGCGATCGAGTCGTGCTGCGGTCGTCCCGACCTCGACCTCGTCGAGCTGGTCGGCGACCGCGAGTCCCGCGAGGGCAAGGCGCTGGACCGGCCCGGCCTCTCGCACGTGCTGCAGCGCATCGCCGCGGGCGAGGCGTCGTGCGTGGTCGTCACCGGCCTCGACCACCTCTCGCGGTCGGTGGCCGAGCTGGGCCGCCTGATCGACTGGCTGGACCGCATGGAGGTCCGGCTGGTGGCGCTCGACCTGGACCTGGACACCTCCACCCCGCACGGCCGGACCGCCGCCCGCGCGCTCGCCTCGGTCGGCGCGTGGGAGCGCGAGCGGCTCTCCGAGCGGACCCGCGCCGGCCTGGCCGCCGCGCGCGCCAAGCGGCACAAGCCGACGGGCGCCGCGGCCCAGCGCACGGCCGAGCTGCACCGCCGGATCGCGGCCATGCGCGCCGACGGCATGACGCTGCAGGCGATCGCCGATGTCCTCAACGGCGAGGGCGTCCCGACGCTGCGCGGCGGCGCGAAGTGGCGGCCGTCCAGCGTCCAGAGCGCGGCGGGCTACAAGCGGCCCAAGCGCACGCGCCTGCCTGAGAGCGACACCTAGGCATTTCCGCAGGCGGTCGGGTTGCGTAAAGCCCGGCCGCCTTGCGCGGCTCGCCCGTTGACGCCGATACTGGCCAGCGAGCATTCGGGCACGATCAGATGCCCCCGGCGAAGTCGGAGACCGGGGGACCGTGTCGGGCCCGAGCCCCCGCAGACGCACCGGGGGCGTCGTCTTTCGATGAGCCGAGCGGACGCCGTCCGCCCGGCGGGCGCGCACCGCTGCCCGCAACAGCTGCAGACCATCGAAAGGAGCTAGATGAGCGCTCGACGCTTCATCGCTCTGGGTGCCAGCGTGGCAGCGCTGGTGATCGGTGGACCGATCGCAAACGCGTACGCGTCCAGCTCAGCCGGTCAGACGAACGCCTCGTCGTCCTCCTCCCAGGGCTCCAACACCGGGACCACGTCCCAGGGTGCGAGCCAGACGCAGTCCGCTGCCTCGCCGTCGTGCACGGCGGGTTGTGGCGGGTCCGGCCAGACCCAGCAGCTCTCGCAGTCCTCCGACACCGCGCAGAGCGCAAGCTCCAGCGCCAACGCCACCCAGAACGGCGTCAACGCGAACGTCCCCGTGACGGTCAGCGGTGACGGCGTGTCCGTCGGTTCCCTGCAGATCGGGAACCAGGCCCCGAGCGGCTCGAGCTCTGCCTCGCAGAACCTGAGCAACTCGGCCTCCTCGTCCGCGTCCAACACGGCGACCACCACCCAGAGCGGAACCCAGTCGCAGACCAGCAGCTCCAGCTGCCAGGTCGGCTGCGGCGGCTCCGGGCAGGCGCAGTCGTCGTCTCAGGACGCGTCCACGAAGCAGGCCGCGAGCTCGACGGCCAACGCGACGCAGAAGGGTGTGAACGCCAACGTGCCGGTCATCGTGGCCGGCGGGAGCGTCTCCGGCGGCTCGAGTTCTGCCACGCAGGACAACAGCAACTCGGCGACCTCCTCGGCGTCCAACACGGCGTCCACGACCCAGTCCTCCAACCAGTCGCAGGCAGCCGACAACAGCTGCACCGCGGGCTGCGGAGGCTCGGGCCAGGCGCAGGACAGCAGTCAGAAGGCGAGCACCGGGCAGTCCGCGGACAGCACGGCGACCGCCACGCAGAACGGCGTCAACGCGAACGTCCCGGTCGTCGTGGCCGGTGGCAACGTCACCGGTGGGGACACCTCCGCCGACCAGACGCTCAGCAACTCGGCGAGCTCGGAGGCGTCCAACTCCGCCGACACCACCCAGAACGGCCCGCAGACGCAGACCAGCAGCTCCAGCTGCCAGGTCGGCTGCGGCGGCCCCGGTCAGGCCCAGTCGTCTGACCAGAGCGCCGACACCACGCAGGGCGCCACCTCGACGGCCACGGCCGACCAGAACGGCGTCAACGCGAACACACCGGTGTCCGTGAACGGTGGGGACTACGCCGGGGGCAGCAGCTCTGCCTCGCAGGACAACGGCAACTCGGCGAAGTCCAGCGCCACCAACAGCGCCGCGACCACACAGACCTCCGACCAGACCCAGTCCAGCAGCGGCAGCTGCGCGGCCGGGTGTGGCGGAAGCGGTCAGGCGCAGTCGGCGACGCAGTCCGCGTCGACGGATCAGACCGCGGACTCCAAGGGCGACGCGACGCAGACCGGAACGAACGCCAATTCCCCGGTCACGCTCGTCGACCCGCCCAGCTCTGCCTCGCAGACGCTGAGCAACACCGCCGACTCGTCGGCGACCAACACCGCGTCCACGGACCAGTCCGCCGCCCAGCACCAGTCCAGCAGCGACAGCTGCATGGCCGGGTGTGGCGGGTCGGGCCAGGCCCAGGACGCGACGCAGCACAGCACCACGTCGCAGGACGCGACGTCGGGTGCCACCGCCGACCAGAAGGGCACGAACGCCAACGCCGCGGGCGCGGGCGATCAGACCCTCGACAACACGGCCACCTCGAAGGCGTCCAACGGCGCCTCGACCTCCCAGGATCCCGACCAGACCCAGTCCAGCAGCGATCGCTGCGAGGCCGGGTGCGGCGGCTCCGGGCAGGCGCAGTCGTCCGACCAGAAGGCGTCCACGGACCAGTCCGCGGGCTCCTCGGCCGACGCGACGCAGGCGGGGACCAACGCGGTCGGCGTGCAGGACAACTCCAACACCGCGGACTCGTCGGCGAAGAACACCGCGTCGACGGACCAGGGCACGACGCAGAAGCAGTCGAGCAGCGACAGCTGCACGGCCGGCTGCGGCGGCTCGGGTCAGGCCCAGGACGCGACGCAGACCGCGTCCACGAGCCAGAACGCGAAGTCGGAGGGCACCGCGGACCAGACCGGCACGAACACGGCCGGTGAGCAGACGCTGGACAACTCGGCGAAGTCCGACGCGTCCAACAGCGCGAGCACGACCCAGGATCCCGACCAGACCCAGTCGAGCAGCGACAGCTGCATGGTGGGCTGCGGCGGCTCCGGGCAGGCGCAGTCCGCGGACCAGACGGCCGGCACCGATCAGTCGGCCGCCTCGGCGGCGAACGGCACGCAGAAGGCCGACAACACCGCCGGGACGCAGACCGCCTCGAACACCGCCGACTCGTCGTCCACCAACGGCGCGTCGACGGACCAGACCACGTCGCAGGACCAGTCGAGCAGCGACAGCTGCATGGCCGGCTGCGGCGGGAGCGGACAGGCCCAGAAGTCGTCTCAGGACGCCTCCACGGGCCAGTGCGCGACGTCCGAGGCCAATGCCGATCAGGCCGGCACGAACATGGCCGGCTCGCAGATGTTGGACAACTCGGGCTCGTCCGCCGCGTCCAACACCGCCGGCACCACCCAGGATCCCGACCAGACCCAGTCCAGCAGCGGCAGCAGCGGGGCAGGGTCCGGCGGCTCCGGGCAGGCGCAGGCCGCGGACCAGTCGGCCTCGACCGACCAGTCCGCCGACTCCGTCGGCACCGCGACCCAGAAGGGCACGAACGCCGGTGGTGAGCAGGGCCTGAAGAACACGGCGGACTCGTCCGCCACCAACAAGGCGACCACGGACCAGGGCCTCAAGCAGGGCCAGTCCGCCGGTGCGGCCGATCCGGCGACGGCCCCCTGGGCCCCGTCGGGCGGCTCGTCCGGCGGGGCGGCCGGCAACGGCGGCCCCGGCCAGGCGCAGGACGCGTCGCAGCACGCGACCACGCGCCAGGACGCCCGCTCCAAGGCGACGGCCGATCAGACCGGCACGAACGCCTCGGTTCCCGACCCGGGCGCGGAGGATGTCCTCGCGCGCGCATAGGGAGGCATGAGCGTGAACCCGCGCTCGGCGTCGCTCGCCGGTCGGCCCTTCCCGGGCCGGCCGGCGGTGGCGTGCTGCTCCTCGTTGTTGATGATCTTGATTCTGGCGCTGCCGGCGCGCGCGGACGCCGCCGCCAACGCGAGCGTCACGATCCAGCTGCTGTGGCAGGTCCAGCAGGGGTGCGCGACGCAGTGCGTCGGCACCAGCCAGACCCAGACCGCGGTGCAGACGGCGACCGTGCTGCAGATCGCGGCCACGTCGCAAGCCGGCGGCACCGCTCAGAACTCCAACGCGGTGATCCAGCTGATCGTGCAGTCGCAGCTCGGGTGCGTGGCCTTCTGCACCCAGACCACGCGCGTGCAGAGCGCGACCCAGTCCACCGACGTGACGCAGCTGGCGGCGGCGATCGCCGACGCGGTGGCGTCCAACCGCTCGACGATCTCCCAGATCGTCTGGCAGTACCAGGACGGCTGCCTGCAGGCGTGCGACGACGTGTCGGCCACGCAGGTCGTCCAGCAGGCGGCGGCGACCGTGCAGGACGCGGGGTCCGGCGCGGACACCGCCCCGACCGTCGCCGACGGGCCGCCGCTGCCACCGCAGCTGCAGAGCTTCATGACGTGGCTGGCGTCGGTCGCCGGCGGGGCGGTGGTGGACGTCGCGCAGGAGCAGGACGTCGCCGCCTGCCTGAAGGACTGCGACGGCGGCGTGCAGGTGCAGATCAGCGTCCAGCAGGCGGTCGTGGGGCAGGCGAGCGTGGACGGCGACGCCGGGACGGCGGTCGTCACGCGGACGCCGGCGACGACCGCGAGCGCGACCGTGCCCGTGGCGGCGTCGGCGCCGGCGAGCACGCCGACGCCCGCGGCGCCGGCCGCCCACCGCGGCACGCGAAGGAAGGCGCATCGGCCGGGGCACCGGGGCCGATGGTTCGTCATCAGGCACCGGCGACCGCCTAGAGGAGGGATCCAGCGTGTGCGGTAGGCGAAGCGGGTTGATGGCCTTGGTGGCGTTGTTGGTGTTGACGTTCGGCGTGGGCACGGCGAGAGCGGCGCCGTCGGTGAGCCTCAACGCGTCCCCCTCGACCGCGCGGGTCGGCGCCGCCGTCTCGTTCACGGCGACCGCGTCGCCCGACAGCGGCGCGACGATCACCGGCCTGGCCTGGAACTTCGGCGACGGCACCACGGGCTCCGGCGCGTCGGTCTCGCACGCCTACGGCAGCGCGGGCACCAAGAGCGTGACGGTGACCGCCACCGAGAGCACCGGCGCCACCGCCTCGGCGAGCGGCACGGTGAAGGTGGTCGGCAACCCGGTCGCCGCGTTCTCCTTCTCGCCCGCCGTGCCGAACATCGGCGACGCCGTGAGCTTCGACGCCGGCGCCTCCAGCGACCCGGGCGGCGCGATCTCCTCCTACCGGTGGAGCTTCGGCGACGGCGCGACCGGCAGCGGCGCGCAGACGTCGCACGCCTACTCGACCTCGGGCGACAAGACCGTCACGCTGACGATCACCGCGGCGCTGGACGGCGCCACCGCCAGCGTCACCCACACGGTCCACGTCAACATCCCGCCGACGGCGGCGTTCGTCTACGCGGCCGTCAACGCGCCCGCGGGCCAGGACCCGTTCACGCCGGTGGTCGGCCAGCAGGTCGCGTTCAGCGCCCAGCAGTCCACGGACCCGGACGGCTCGATCGTCAGCTACGCCTGGGACCTGGGCACCGGGACGTTCGGCGCGCCCCAGAGCGTGCCGTGGCTGGTGACGACGTTCTCGACCGCCGGCACCAAGACCATCAGGTTGAAGGTCACCGACAACGACGGCGCGACCGGCGTCGCGCAGACGACGTTCCGCGTCGACGCGCCGCCGGTGCCCGGGTTCACCTACAGCCCGCCCGACCCGCGGACCGGCCAGACGATCACGTTCACCTCGACCGCCACCGACCCCGACGGCGCGGGCGACATCGCGTCGATCACCTGGGACCTCAACGGCGACGGCAACTTCGGCGACGCGAGCGGGCCGACCGCGCAGGTGGTCTTCCTGAACCCCGGCACGTACACGATCTCCCAGAAGGTGACCGACCAGAGCGGCACCTCGCGGGTCGCGAGCGAGCAGGTCACGGTCACCGGCGCGCCGGCGGCCGCGTCCAACTCGCAGACGCCGACCGTCTCGTCGCCGGGCGGGAAGCTGACCACGCCGTTCATCGTCGGCGGCAGCGGGTCGAAGGGCGGCAAGATCGCGTCGGACGCGATCGTGGTGCGCGCCCTGCGCGGCGTGCGCGTCCAGCTGACGGGCAGCGTCACCGGCACGGAGACCGACATCACCAGCATGGTCGTGTTCGGCCCGGCCGGCGCGCGGATCGTCGCGACCTGCCACGGCAGAGGGTGCCCGAGGAAGGCCGTGCGCGCGAAGCTGCCGAAGTCCGGGCACGTGCGCCTGCGGGTCCTGCAGCGCCACCTGGGCGTCGGCGCCAAGGTGGTGGTGTCGGTCTCCAAGTCCGGCTACGCGACGCACCGCACGACGCTGACGATGCGTCGCGGCCGCGCGCCGCAGCGCCTCGAGGCCTGCGTCGTCCCGGTCGCGGGCGCCAAGCCGAAGGTCGGAGCGTGCCCGTCATGACCGGCCCGCGCACCGCGCTCGCCGTGCTCGCCGGGGCGGGCGTCTGCTTCGGCGCCGCCTACGCGGGCGGCCTGGCGATCGACGGCGGCGGCGGACGCCCCGCCGCCGACTCGGCCACCGCGGCCGAGCGGGACGGGTCGGCGGCGGTCGTGCCGATCGCGCGGCCTTCCCTGTCCCCGGCCGCCGAGCTGCCGGCGCTGAAGGCGCAGACGCAGGCCACGCCGCCGGCGTCGACGCCGGGGCAGGCGCGGACGCCGTCGTCGACGCGGGCGTCGGCGTCCGGGACGCCGACCGTCCCGGTCGTGCGCACCGCCGCGGTCGCGCCCGCGCACGGGACGACGACGTCGGCGGCGCCCACGCGGACCGCCGCCCCCGCGCCGACCCAGAAGGCGCCGGCGCGGCAGACGCCGGCGTCGCAGGCACCGGCCCAGCGGACGCCGGCGCGGCAGACGCCGGCCCAGTCGGCGCCGGTGCAGTCGGCGCCGGTCCAGTCGGCGCCGACGACGCCGGTCTCGCGCCCCGCGCCGACCCCGACGCCGGCGCCCAAGGCCAACCCGTCGCCGTCCCCGACCGTCACGTTCTTCGACGACGGGGGGTGAGCCATGCTGCTCCGCGAGGACATCGGCGGCGTGACGCTCCTGCTCGGCGGCGAGCAGGCGCCGCTGCAGGGCACGCTGGCCCAGCGCCTGGACGACGGGCCGCTGCCGCCCGCCGAGGCGCTGCGGCTGCTCAGCGAGGTCGCGGGCGCGCTGGGGACGCTCGACGCCTTCGGACAGCCCCATGGACACGTCGCGCCCGACCGGATCCTGCTGACCCGCACGCGACCGCAGCGCGCGCTGCTGCGCGCCGACGGCAAGGATCCGGAGCCGGGGGTCGCGGCCACGCGCCGCGACCTGCTGCTGATCGCCGACTACCTGGCACCGGAGGTCGCGGCGGGCGGCCCGCGCACGACCGCGACCGACGTGTACGCCTTGGCCTGCGTCCTGGTCGAGGCGCTCACCGGCGCGCCGCCGTTCGCCTACGACCGCCCGGCGCTGGTGCTCGCCGCCCACCGCCACGCGCCGCCGCCGCCCGTGGCCGCCGCGACCGGGCTGCCGATCGCCCTGGACCGCGTCCTGCGGACCGCGCTGTCCAAGGATCCCGAGCAGCGCCAGCGCAGCACCGCCAACCTGATGCGCGGCGCGCAGCGCGCGCTGGGATCGCAGCGCCACCCCATCCTCTTGGCCCAGCCCTCGCCGCGCGCTGCCGCGGCGACGCCTCCGTCCGCGGCCGCCTCACCGCGGACGGAGCGCACCACCGGGCGGCGCCGGACCGAGCCCTCCCGCCGGCCGGCGCCGTCCGCGTCCTCCACACGGCGCGAGCCCGCGCGCGGCTCGCGCCGCCGCCTGGCCCGCCGCGCACGGGACGGCTCCACGCCGCGCCGCCTGCGCCTGCGGCGGCTGTCGGCGACCGGCGTCGGCGCCGCCGTGCTGCTGGCGGTGTCGGCGACCGCGGGCTTCGCCACCGCGCTGCGCCGCACGCCGGATCCCGCCCGGCCGACCGCGGGCGGGGCGGCGCTCGCGCTCGCCCGTCCCGACGCCGGCCGCCGGACCGAGGCGGTCGACGCCATCGCCCGCGCGATGGGCCCGCTCGGGGCCGCACGCGCCGCCGCCCGCCAGGAGCTGGTCACCGCCGAGGCCCCGTCCGCGCAGGCGTCCGCCGCCGACCGGCTGGCGGCCGACTACCAGGAGGCGCTGCAGGCGCTGCCCGGGCCCGCCGTGCTCGCGGCCGCCCCCGGCGCGGTCCAGCTGCCCGCCGCGCTGACCGCCGTCGAGCGCGGCTACGACCAGCTCGCGCAGGCCGCCCAGCAAGGCGATGTCCAGGCCTACTCGACCGCCGTCCGGACGATCCGCGCGCGTGAGGCGCGGCTGGACGGGACGCTGGCGCGCCTGACCTGACGCCCGCTCAGCCGGCGGGCGCGGGCGTCGGCGCGGGCGTGTCGGCGCCCGCGGCGATCCACGCCGTGCACGCGGTGATGATCGCGTCGGCGGCCGCCACCGCCTCGGTGGCCTCGGCGACCGGCGGCTCGCCGAGCGCCTGGACGGCGGTCGCGCGGTCCTCGTAGAGCCGACGCAGGGCGCGCGCGTGCTCGGGCGCCAGCTCCTCCCCGACGACCAGCCGATGGTTGAACGCGGCGACGATCCCCGCGGGCGTCGCGGGCGCGCCGTCCAGCGCGACGAGCGCCGCCTCGGCCGCCGCCAGCGCGGCCTCCGTCGCGCAGCCGACCGCCGGGCCCGCCAGGCCGTGGTCCGCCAACAGGTGCGCCGCCGCGGACTCGGTGCGAGCGCGGTCCAGCCACGCGCCCGGGCGCGGCGGCGCGCCCTCCTCGGGCAGCGGCCCCTCGACGGGCCGCGCGCCGTCGTCGCGCGTCTCGCGCACGGCGCTCAGCTCCCGCGCCAGGATCGGCAGCGCGATGACGACCGCGTCGTTGCGCACCGAGTGGCGCCACAGCGTGCGCTCCATCCGCCGCCGCTCGGCCCAGCGGTCGGCGAACGAGTCCAAGACCACCAACAGCTCGACGGCGGCCTCGGGGTGCGCCTCGCCACGTGCCCAGGAGCCCGTGAGCAGCACGGCGCGCAGGCGCCGCTTGTAGACGCGGCGCAGGTCCATCGCCACGCGTCGGGCCAGGCCCTCGGCGTCGAGCAGGCCCGGCAGGTCGCCGGGCTCGGGGTCGCTGCGCGTGGCCAGCTCGGCCCGCGCGGTCACGTCGTCGATCAGCCGCCGCTCGGCCAGCCACTCGATCGCGCGTCGCTCGCCGCGCGCGTCGTGGAAGGCGAACCAGGCGCGCCGCAGCTCGGGGAAGGCCGAGAGCGCGTCCTTGAAGCGCCGGAACGCGCCGCGGCCGACGATCGCGCGCTCCAGCAGGTCCCGCGCGCGGACGTCGCGCACGCAGGCGACGAAGTCCTCCATGTCGCCGTAGCCGACCGCGACCGGCAGCGGGTCGATCGTCAGCGCGCCGTCGCGGTCCTCGGGCAGGGACCCGAAGCGCGGCTCGATCACGCCGCTCGCCGGATCCAGCAGCCACACGTGGTCGGGCGAGTGGTCCTCCAGGGCCAGCGCGAGGTCCGCCAGATCGACATGGGCGATCTCCAACACGACGCACCGATCGTAGGCCGATCGCCATGTCCGGACAACCCGACAGGCGAGGTGGGGCGCACGGGTCTCGGTTCGGCCGCGCCCCGGACCGGAGACGCGGCGCGGGCGCGCCACAATCGATGGCGTGCCCCGCTTCCTGTTCTCCCTCCGCTACGTCGTCCCGGCGGCCGTCTGCCTGGCCGGGGTCATCATCCTGCTCGTCGCCGGTGGCGGCGGCTACGGCCCCGACGCGCTCGCCGGCCTGTTCGGCGCGGGCGGCGCGATCTACCTGATGAACAAGTTCATGCGGATGGGGATCGAGGGCGACGCCGACCGCGACGTGGAGGAGGCCCGCCGGATGTTCCTGGACCGCTACGGCATGTGGCCCGACGAGGTCCCGGCCGGGTGGGTCCCGCCGGACGGCCAGCCCGACGCGCAGACCGCGATGCGCGCGCTGGTCGAGGTGCGCCGGCGCCAGACCACGGCGGCCTGAGCCCCCGATGGCCCGCGTCCTGATCGCCGACGACAGCGCGACGTTCCGCGCGCTGGCCGCGCGGCTGCTGCGCCACGTCGGCCACCAGGTCGTCGGCGAGGCGGCCGACGGCCCGACGACCCTGCTGCTCGCCGAGCGCCTGGCGCCCGACGCCGTCCTGCTCGACGTCCACCTCGGCGACGACGACGGCCACGCGGTCGCCCGCGCGCTGCGCGGCCCCCGGGCGATCATGGTCTCCAGCGACCCGGACGCCGGCGCGATCGCCAAGGAGGAGCTGGCCGCGCGCGTCCTGGCCGACGGGTTGTTCCGCGACCCGGTCGTCTAACGTCCGCCTCCGTGGCGCCGCTGCGGATCGTCATCGCCGAGGACCAGGTCCTGCTGCGCGCCGGCCTGGCGCGGCTGCTGACCGACGCCGGGATGGAAGTTGTAGGAGAGTCCGGCGACGCGCCCGACCTGCTGCGCAAGGTCGCCGCCCACGCGCCCGACGTCGCGGTCGTCGACGTCCAGATGCCGCCCGACCGCACCGACGACGGGCTGCGCGCGGCGATCGCGATCCGGCGCGACCACCCGGAGGTCGGCGTGCTCGTGCTGTCGCAGTTCTCCGACGAGCGCTATGCCCTGGACCTGATCGGCGACGACGCGACCGGCGTCGGGTACCTGCTGAAGGACCGGGTGGCGGACCTCGACGCGTTCGCCGACGCCGTGCGGCGCGTGGCCGCGGGCGGCAGCGCGCTCGATCCCGAGATCGTGGGGTTGATGGTCGGGCGCCGGCGCAAGGACGATCCGCTGGAGGCGCTGACCCCGCGCGAGCGCGACGTCCTGGCGCTGATGGCCGAGGGCAAGTCCAACCAAGGCATAGCGGATGCCTTGTCCGTGACGCTCGCCGCGGTCGAGAAGCACGTCACGCGGATCTTCTCCAAGCTCCAGCTCGGCCACGAGCCGGGCGAGCACCGGCGCGTGCTGGCCGTGCTCGCGTTGTTGAAGGCCTCGTAGCGCGCCCGGCGCGCGTCAGATCGGCAGGACCGCGCGCAGGCGCGTGCCGCCGCCGGTCGGCGAGTCGACCGTGAGCGTGCCGTCCAGCGCGGCGACGCGGTCGGCCAGGCCGGCGAGGCCCGAGCCGCCCGCGTCGCCTCCGACGCGGGCGCCGCCGCGGCCGTCGTCGCCGACCTCGACGACCAACAGGTCGTCCTCGGTCGCGATCCGCACGCGCGCCTCGGTCGCGCCCGCGTGCTTGGCGACGTTGGCCAGCGCCTCGGCGGCGACGAAGTAGGCGGTGGCCTCGACCAGCTCGTCGAAGCGCGTGTCCGGGACGTCGAGGGCGACCGGCAGCGGCGCGCGGGCGGTCAGCGACTCCAGCGCGCCGCGCAGGCCGCGGTGGGTCAGCACCGACGGGTGCAGCCCGGCGGCCAGCTCGCGCAGGTCGGCGATCGCGGCCTGGGTCTCGGCCAGCGCGCCGTCCAGCAGTTCGCGGGTCTCGGCGTCGTCGGCGGGGACGGCACGCGCGGCGAGCTGCACGCCCAGGGCGACGTTGACCAGCCGCTGCTGGGCGCCGTCGTGCAGGTCCCGGCCGAGGCGGCGGCGCTCGTCCAGCGTGGCCTCGACGATCCGCGCGCGCGAGGCGTGGACCGCGCGCTCGCGGACGAGCGCGTCCTGCGCGGCACGGCGCTCGGTGATGTCCTGGAAGACGACGACGGCGCCGCGACGGCCGTCGGCGGTCGGCACCGGCGCCGACGAGTAGGCGACCGGGACGAACGTCCCGTCGGCGCGGATGAACCAGTCCTCCTCGACGCGGACGACCTCGCCGGTGATGCGCGGGCGCAGCAGCGGGCAGGCGTCCTCGGGGAACGGCGTGCCGTCGGGATGGCTGTGGTGGATCGTCGCGTGCGACGACCGGCCGAGCAGCTGCGCCTCGTCGTCGTAGCCGAGCATCGCGAGCCCGGCGCGGTTGACGAACTGCACGCGGCCCTCGGGGTCGACGGCGTAGATCGCGTCGGCGATCGACTCCACGAACGCGGCGAGGACCGCGGCCGCGCCGGACCCGAGGCGCTCGGTGACGTCCATGCGGTGGGAGCCTACGGGGCCTGCGCGGCGGCCAGCCGGTGGCCGTGCTCGACGACGAACGCGCGGAACGCGGCGACGACCGGCGTCGCCGGGCGGTCCGGATCCCACACCAGGCCCAGCGGGCGCTCGCAGCCGGGGTCGCGGACGCGCAGGTGCGGCGTCGCGGTGGTGACGGCCTCGGCGGCGACGCGCTGCGTGGTGACCAGGCCGACGCCGAGGCCGGCGGCGATCAGCCCGCGCAGCGTCGCGATCTCGTCGCCCTCGAAGGCGATGCGGGGCTCGAAGCCGGCGGCGTGGCAGAGGTCGTCGGCCAGGCGGCGCAGCGCGTTGCCGGGGCGCATCGCGATGAACGGATCGTCGGCGATCTCGTGGAGCTTGACCGACTTGCGGGCGGCGAGCCGGTGGTCCGGCGGGACCGCGAGCAGGACGGGCTCGGTGATGAGGTGGTGCCAGCCGAGCGCGCGCCCGGCGGGACGCGGGCCCATGACGATGAGGTCGGCCGCGCCGTCGTCGAAGGCGTCGATGAGCCCGACGGTCCCGCGCTGGGTGAGGCGGAAGCGGACGCCGGGGTGCTCCTCGCGGTAGGCGCCGACGAGCGCGGGGACCAGCCACGAGCCGAGCGTGTGCGAGAACCACAGGCGGATCTCGCCGTGCTCGGCGTCGGCGACGTCGGCCAGCGCGGCGGCGCCCGCGTCGAGCTGCTCCAGCGCGTGGCGGGCGTAGGGCAGGTAGCGGCGGCCGTGGTGGTTGAGGCGCAGGACGCGTCCGCGCCGGTCGAAGAGCGCGACGCCGAGCTGCTGCTCGAGGCGGTGGATCGCGCGCGACAGCGCGGGCTGGCTGATGTGCAGCTCGCGGGCGACCGAGGTCATGTGCTCACGCTCGGCCAGCGCGGCGAACCAGCGCAGCTCGTCGGTGTTCATGGCTCATGATGATGACGCATCGGTCACCACGAAAAGATGCATTGGACGTATCAGGGTGGTCGGCCGATCCTGAGAGGAGATGGGGTATCGCTCAGGAGACGCCGGGTTCAAACGCCTCGCCGCCGCGCTGTTCGCGGCGGGCCTGGGCACGTTCGCGTTGTTGTACGCCACGCAGGCGCTGCTGCCGGTGCTCGCGCGCGACTTCGACGTCTCCCCCGCGATGAGCGCGCTGACGCTGGCGGTGACCACCGGCGCGGTCGGGATCGGGCTGCTGCCGGCGGCGTGGCTGAGCGACGCGGTCGGCCGCACGAAGGTGATGGGGTGGTCGCTGGCGTTGTCCTCCTCCTTGGGGTTGTTGGGGGCCTTGGCGCCGTCGTTCGGCGTGCTGCTGGTCCTGCGCGCGCTGGAGGGCCTGGCGCTGGCCGGGCTCCCGGCCGTGGCGATGGCGTACCTGACCGAGGAGGTCCACCCGGAGGCGCTGGGCGGCGCGGTCGGCCTGTACATCGGCGGCAACGCGATCGGCGGGATGTCCGGGCGCCTGATCGCCGGCGGCCTGGCCGACGTCGGCGGCTGGCGCGTGGCCGTCGGCGGCGTCGGCCTGATGGGCGTCGCGTGCGCGGTCACGTTGTTGTGGCTGTTGCCCGCTTCCCGGAACTTCACGCCGCGGCCGCTGCGCGGGCGCGCCGCGCTGGCGCGACTGCGCGCGCCGCTGGCCGATCCCGGGCTGCTGCGGCTGAACGCGATGGGCGCGTTGTTGATGGGGACGTTCGTCGCCGTCTACAACGGCCTCGGCTTCCGCCTGGCGGCCGAGCCCTTCCACCTCTCCCCGGCCCTGCTGTCACTCGTGTTCCTGGTCTACCCGGTCGGCAGCGCCTCCTCGGCGTCCGCCGGCCGGCTCGCCGACCGCATCGGGCGCCGAACCGTGCTGCCGCTCGGCGTGCTGATGACCCTCGGCGGCCTCGTCCTGACCGCGACCGCCTCGCTGCCGCTGATCGTCCTGGGCATCGCCACCCTGACCGCCGGGTTCTTCGCGGGGCACTCCGTGGCCTCGTCCTGGGTCGGCCGCCGCGCCGCGGGCGCCGCCGGCCAGGCCAGCGCGCTCTACCTGTTGGCCTACTACGCCGGCTCCTCGATCGCCGGGCCGCTGGCGGGCACCGCGTGGACGTTGGACCACTGGAACGGCGTGCTGCTGATGGGCGGGCTGCTGCTCGGCGCGGCGTTGTTGGTGTCCCTACGGCTGCGGCGCACGCCGCCGCTGAGGGTCGGGGTGGGCGTGGCCTAGGCGTTGGCGTTGGCGTTGGCGTCTGCGGCGTCCGGCGCGGTTTGTGGTTGGTGGTGCGGGGCGTTGGTGGGTTTTGCATTGAGAGCGGCGAGCAGGGGTTGGTGGTGCCGGCGTTCGTTCGTCTGCCGTTGTTGTGTGGGGCGGGTGCCTGCGCCGCTGCGGGGCCTGGTGCAGGGACTCGCATCCAGACCTGAACCCGGGCCAGGGTGGCGCACCCTCCACCCCGCATCGATGGCAGCCTGGGGGCGCCCGGCGCCCCCGGAGTGCCATCGATCCGCCGCAGCGGGCGCCCTTGGGCGACCAGCGGCGCCTTCGTGTTCCTCGGCGACATCAAGACGCCGTCGGTGGGATCGAAGGCGAGGCCGCCCCCCCCCGGAGATCGATGGCAGTTTGGGGGCGCCCGGCGACCCCAAAGTGCCATCGATCCGCCGAGGCCAGCGCCCC